>ERZ761596.1-NODE-1-length-1172001-cov-16.948977_pt1 | contig 1172001 bp, 1173 predicted proteins | sample MGYA00512166_ERZ761596 | MGnify/ENA primary metagenome ERZ761596 (study PRJEB28899, sample SAMN03785556) | bioreactor sludge metagenome | biome: EBPR Sludge; feature: EBPR Bioreactor; material: 0.22µm filtered reactor supernatant | place: Saint Lucia: Queensland...
CCAGTCGCACCAGTAGAACCAGTTGGTCCTGCATCTCCGGTTGCTCCCGTACTTCCGGTACTTCCCGTTGGCCCAGCAACACCCGTTGCTCCCGTACTTCCGGTACTTCCCGTTGGCCCAGCGTCTCCTGTTGCGCCAGTAGAACCTGTCGGCCCGGCTTCACCCGTTGCACCAGTTGCTCCAGTAGAACCGGTCGGTCCAGCGTCACCGGTTGCTCCTGTACTTCCCGTAGGACCTTGAATACCAGTGGCACCCGTTGGACCATTTGTTCCTGTTCCTCCGGTACTTCCGGTTGGCCCAGCTTCACCAGTCGCTCCTGTTGCACCAGTAGAACCTGTCGGCCCGGCTTCACCCGTTGCACCAGTTGCTCCAGTAGAACCGGTCGGTCCAGCGTCACCGGTTGCTCCTGTACTTCCCGTAGGACCTTGAATACCAGTGGCACCCGTTGGACCATTTGTTCCTGTTCCTCCGGTACTTCCGGTTGGCCCAGCTTCACCAGTCGCTCCTGTTGCACCAGTAGAACCTGTCGGTCCAGCTTCACCAGTTGCTCCCGTACTTCCGGTCGGTCCTGTTGCTCCGGTCGGCCCAGCAACACCCGTTGCTCCCGTACTTCCCGTAGGCCCTTGAATACCAGTGGCACCCGTTGGACCATTTGTTCCTGTTCCTCCTGTACTTCCCGTAGGTCCAGCTTCACCCGTTGCTCCAGTCGCACCAGTAGAACCAGTCGGTCCGGCAACACCTGTCGCTCCTGTCGCTCCCGTACTTCCAGTCGGCCCGGCAACACCTGTCGCTCCCGTTGCTCCAGTAGAACCAGTCGGTCCGGCTTCACCTATTGCGCCTGTTGCTCCGGTACTTCCCGTAGGTCCTGCTTCTCCTGTTGCTCCGGTACTTCCGGTCGCTCCTGTCGGTCCTGCTTCTCCTGTTGCTCCTGTGCTTCCTGTTGGTCCAGCTTCACCAGTCGCTCCTGTTGCTCCGGTACTTCCGGTCGGTCCTGCGACACCTGTTCCTCCAGTACTTCCGGTCGGTCCTGCTTCTCCTGTTGCTCCAGTACTTCCGGTCGGTCCTGCTTCTCCTGTAGCTCCGGTTGGACCTTGTACACCAGTCGCCCCCGTACTTCCCGTAGGTCCTGCTTCTCCTGTTGCGCCAGTGCTGCCCGTAGGTCCTGCTTCTCCTGTTGCTCCGGTTGGACCTTGTACACCAGTCGCACCCGTACTTCCCGTAGGTCCAGCGTCACCCGTTGCACCCGTACTACCGGTAGCCCCTGTACTTCCGGTCGGTCCTGCTTCTCCTGTTGCTCCTGTACTACCCGTTGCACCTGTTGCTCCGGTTGGACCTTGTACACCCGTTGCACCAGTACTTCCGGTCGGTCCTGCTTCTCCTGTTGCTCCCGTTGGGCCATTAAGACCAGTCGCTCCCGTACTTCCGGTCGGTCCTGCTTCTCCTGTCGCTCCCGTACTTCCGGTTGGCCCAGCGTCTCCAGTAGTTCCTGTCGCTCCCGTAGCACCAGTTGCTCCCGTTGGTCCGGATGCACCAGCAATACCAGTTGCTCCTGTCGCTCCCGTTGGCCCTGCTTCTCCTGTCGCTCCCGTACTTCCTGTAGGCCCAGCGTCTCCTGTCGCTCCCGTTGGTCCTGCCTCTCCAGTGGAGCCGGTTGCTCCAGTCGCTCCCGTTGCCCCTGATGGGCCAGGAGTACCAACGGTGCCCGTTGCACCGCTTGCTCCCGTTGGACCTGCTGCTCCCGCAGTGCCAGTTGCTCCAGTAGATCCAGTAGGTCCAGCTCCTCCGGTTGCTCCGGTGCTTCCTGTGGGTCCTGATGCACCTATTCCTCCGGTGGTACCCGTACTTCCTGTCGCTCCAGTCGGACCAATTTCTCCTGCTCCACCAGTTGCTCCTGAAGGGCCAGATAATCCTGAAGGACCGGTCGGTCCAGTTGGACCAAAGTCTCCATGTAATCCAGTGGCACCCGTCACACCAGTAGGGCCTTGACCACCAGCGTTACCAGTTGCTCCAGCACTCCCCGTTGCGCCAGTTGATCCTTGTGGACCAGTTGCTCCTGTTGCTCCTGTGCTTCCACTGGGACCCGTTTCTCCAAGCAAACCTGTTTCTCCAGTAGCACCTGTACTTCCTGTAGATCCAGTAGGACCAACCCCTCCTGTTGCTCCCGTTGCTCCTGTTGCACCAAGAACGCTCCCTGTTTGTGGGGAAGAAGGTATTCCCGCATTATTCCCGCCAATAGGGGGTGTTTGTCCAGATGGTTGTTGTGCTTGCGGTGGAGCAGTTGTTTCACCAAGTCCCGTAATTTGGAGAAATACAAATCCACTAGCCAGAAGCAAGAGAAGAAGGAGTGCTGCTAACCCATATGGGGAAAGAAACATCTTCATAAAATTTCCCTTTGCGGCTGCGGCAATCGGCGCTGCTGGAGAAGTTGGGGGAACGATAAAAGTGTCAGGTGTTGATCCGGTGCCCGCAACAAACGGAGAAGTCATAGGAACTGGTCCCGTTGCGCCACCACCAACAACAGGGATAGGAACGGGTATAACGGGTGCTACTTTTTTGTGAGCAGGTAGCTCAAGGACAGCTGGGAGCATATGCACCTCGGGCAATGCTTTCCGCGTAATATTTCCTGGTGTTTTAGCTTCATTTTTTGGCATGGGGATGTTAGCCACATATTGTGCCGGATTTTGTTGCGTCCAACCGTTCAGGGTCGTAAAACGAAAAAAAGCCCGGAGGGCTGAAAGTCTGCGATTTATTGTCGCGGGTGGCGCATGGGCGATTTTTAGCCAGCGCTTAAATGCTTCAATACTCTCGGTTGTAATGAGCCGGAGTGCTTCTTTAGGAGAGTCTGTTCGAGGTGACGATGACGCTGACTGTGAAGCTTCGCAAAACCAAGAAAAAAATGCAGTTAAATCGCTTTTATAATTTTTTCTGGTTTGCTTGGAGGCATTTTCTATGGCGAGGAAGTCATCAAACGAAGTGATGAGTTTAGTCAGATAATTCAAGAGATTATTCCACATTACACTAGCCATATATATAATAAATACTATTACTAATAAGGCTGTCAAGAGGCTGATGATACGGTTAGGTGCTAGTAAAATAACTAAGAAATATGCGAAAAACATGCGGTAATAATGACTTTTCACTAATTCCCGCATTTTATATTTTAGCTTCGATTAACAGTATCAAATAATATCTTTTGTCAACATATATTGATTTGTGTTTGAGGGCAATTTTAAGAACTTTAATAATTTGCGTGGAGAAAATGCGGTTATTGTTTGGAAGGCTAGAATAGGCTATTTAGATTATAGTCCTATAATTATCATGATAATTAACTTATAGTATTTATATTGATTCCTAAGATAAATAGTTGATGACGCACAGATGAAAAAGTGCTGTGAGAATGTGAAAATATGCGAATATATGGCATTAGCACCATTAATGATTAAGTGCTATTTTTTTTGTAGATCGATAGATCAATGTAAACTCATTTTCTTGTTGTGAAATGTCACACACTAACAGTGGACTATAGAAGGAGTAGGGAAGATTACGTCATTTAAGCCTATTGGAGAAGCGCAAAACGATTGATTTTACTTTCGTTCTTGCCTAAAATCAAGAACAAGATATACTTATCTAACAGAGAAATTATTCATTTATTATGTCATTTGTATACCCACATAGCGAAATTGAGGCTAAATGGCAGAAGGCCTGGAGTGATAAAAAGACGGACGTAGCGGATATTGCAAACGCCAAGAAACCGTTTTATAACCTCATGATGTTTCCGTATCCTTCAGCGGAAGGTCTCCATGTAGGGAACATGTACGCATTTACCGGGACTGATATATATGGACGATTTAAGCGTCTGCAGGGGTTTGATGTATTTGAACCAATCGGCCTAGATGGATTCGGTATTCACAGTGAAAATTATGCATTTAAAGTAGGGAAACATCCGGTGGAACAGGCTAAACGAAGTGAGAAGAATTTTTATCGACAGCTATCACTTATTGGATGTATGTATGATTGGTCGCGCACAGTACAAACGTACGATCCAGGATATTATCGTTGGACACAATGGTTATTTGTGCAAATGTTCCGTCATGGACTTGCATACCGTGCAAAAGCAGAAGTAAATTGGTGTCCTTCGTGTAAAACTGTGTTGGCAGATGAACAGGTTATCGATGGGAAATGTGAGCGATGCGGTAATTTAGTAGAAAAGAAGGCATTAGAACAATGGTTTTTTAGAATTACCGCGTATGCGGGAAAACTGCTGGAAAATATTGGTAGCCTCAAATGGTCAGAAAAGGTACTGAGCGCTCAGCAGAACTGGATCGGGAAAAAAGAGGGGATTAATATTACGTATCCCGTTGTTGATGAAAAAGGAGAGAATATTGGAGAGGTTGTTTGTTTTACTACAAGACCCGACACCAATTACGGTGCTACATTTGTCGTTTTAGCGCCTGAACACCCCTTTATCAGTGTATTGCAGCGAGTGATAAAAAAAGAAAAGGCTGATGCAATAACCCAATACATAACTAAGGCAAAAAAAGTTTCTTCACAAGACCGTATAGCTCATGGTCGCAAAAAGACTGGAGTAGATACCGGCTTGTGGTGTGTGAATCGACTTACAGGACAGAAGATGCCGCTTTATGTGTCTGATTTTGTCGTCATGGGGGTCGGTACAGGGGCAGTGGTCGGAGTTCCTGCTCATGATGAGCGTGATTATGCATTTGCACAGGAGTTTCATTTGCCAATACGTAAAGTTATTGGTTGGAAGGGTGAGCTACATATAGTTATTCCGAAGCAGTTTGTTATAGATAAATCTATATCAAATCTTACCTCACCACAGGTCTTCGTAGAGGAGAGGGAGGCAACAATTGCGGTGGTGTGTGGCATAGACAGTTCGAACGAAGTGATAAGTTGTATGCAGGAATTATTCAGGAAATCAGATGGGTATGCGTATATAGATGGAGATATGAGCGGATTGGTTACAAAAGAGGGTATTATCACTCAGGAACATGACATTGCTGAATTTTTTTCGGAGCGTCATATCAATGTAAATGAAGTTTGGCCAGCCTATAAAGATAGCTACCCATTTTGTTATACGGGCGATGGGTACGTGGTGGATTCAGATTTTCTTAATGGAAAAGCTACTGAGCAAGCGATACCACTCATGATGGATTATTTGGAAAAGAATGGGTGGGGCAAGCGAGTAACATCCTATCATTTGCGCGATTGGCTGATTAGTCGTCAACGATACTGGGGTCCGCCAATTCCAATGATACATTGTGTGAAATGTGAAGCAGCAGGGAAGGGTGAGCGATCAGATACTCCGGGTTGGTATACGGTACCAGATGATCAACTTCCTGTTGAGCTTCCATATATTGAGGATTATAAACCGGGTGATGACGGGATAGCCCCGCTTGCGAAGCACAAAGAGTTTTACGAAACACCTTGCCCTGGTTGTGGAGAGGTTGCCGCGCGTGAGACAGATGTTTCTGATACATTTTTAGATAGTTCGTGGTACTTTTTACGGTATCCTTCGATTGGCTCAGCTTCAGAAAATAATGCACCATTTGATCCAAAAGTTACCAAAAAATGGTTGCCTGTGACCATGTATACAGGAGGCGCAGAGCACTCAGTGCTTCATCTGATGTATAGCAGATTTGTGACGATTGTCCTCAAGGAGTGGGGATATTTGGATTTTGAAGAGCCTTTTCCGAATTTTTTTGCGCACGGGCTCGTGATCAAAGAAGGTGCCAAGATGAGTAAGAGCAAAGGGAATGTTGTTAATCCTGATGAGTATATCAAACTATACGGAACTGATGCGCTTCGATTGTATCTTATGTTCATGGGGCCGTTTTCTGAAGGCGGTGATTTCCGGGATTCCGGCATGGAAGGAATGCATCGATGGGTGAATCGTGTTTGGCGCATGGCAACAAGCTCATTAGAAGTTAGCACTGATATAGTTATGAGTGATATTGTGGTAAAAAATTTGCACAAGACCATAAAGAAGGTTGGTGAGGATACCTCCAGGCGTCACTACAACACTGCGATCGCAGCCATGATGGAGTTTACCAACTGTGTGGCAGATAACAATGGCACTCTAACATTACCGATGCTAAAAGATTTTTTGGTTATACTAGCGCCCTTCGCGCCACATTTGACGGAAGAGTTATGGGCGCGTGCAGGAGGAGAGTTTTCTATTCATACACAGGCATGGCCAAAGTATGACGATACATACCTTGTGGAACAGTCAGTTCCTGTCGTTATACAGGTAAACGGTAAGCTTCGCGATACGGTGCATATTGATATAGAAAGCGCTAGTGATCAGAAAAAAGTTGAGGCCATTTCGCAGGCTTCGGAAAAAGCGCAGAAATTTTTAGCAGGGAAAAAACCCAAGAAAATTATCTTTGTAGCCGGTAAGCTGATTAATTATGTTGTGTGATAGAAGTGGATTGCCTCTCTGTTGCACCATGTTGACATAGTCGTATCCTACTTCACAGATTTCTTTTTCCTCTCGTGCTCTAATACAGGTATATGACTGACGCTCACGAGGAGTATGTGCTTACTCCTCAGTTGATATGGCAAGTCTACCGCGTACCCATAATGCTTGGGATTATTAGCCTCCTCCTTATAGCTCTATCTATAACTATCTTTATAAAACTGCATCAAGATCAAATTCCTATTACGTTTAGTTCAGATAATCCTGAAGGAACGAGGTCAGGCGCTTACGCTGATCAGGATGAAATGATACTGGTCGATATCGAAGGCGGGGTAGTAAGACCTGGAGTGTATCGATTACCACAAAATTCACGAATAGATGATGTGTTGGGGTTTGCGGGAGGGTTCACCGATCAAGCTGATATGGAGGCGGTTGCCCGTTCTATAAACAGGGCGGCGAAATTGTCTGACGGAGCAAAAATTTACGTCCCAATAAAAAATATGACAACTGAAGACAACAGACCTGGGGTGGAGGGTATAACGATGATTAACATAAATACTGCATCGCGGACAGAGTTGGAAGATATACCGGGTATTGGCCCGGTGACTGCGGATAAAATTATTTCTGCCCGGCCGTTCACTCGACTAGAAGAATTGGTGGAAAGGAACGTGTTGAGTATTTCGTTATACGACAAAGTAAAAAATTTGTTGACGTTATAGTGTATGTTGCCATTTACCGTAGAGGGGTTAACGGAGGTAGTGGGGCAAGTATTGCCCGAGCCACACGCAGGATTGCTTGCAGGATTGTTGTTTGGAACAAAAACCACATTGTCTCGTGAATTGTATAGTGCTTTAGTAAATAGCGGCACCATTCATGTGATCGCTCTTTCCGGTATGAACATTTCTATCATGAGTCGTTTGATACAAAGCGGCTTATTATGGGTGGTTAGCAAGCGAACATCTAGTTTGCTAACGCTTGGTATGATTGGGTGGTTTATATGGTTTGTTGGTCCAAGTCCAAGCATAGTTCGGGCTGCTATTATGGGCAGTATTTCTATATTAGCTATAGTATTTGGGCGACAGTACTGGTCATTGTTCGCGTGGGTATTAGCAGTCGGAGGTATGTTATTGATAAACCCATCGTGGCTCGTAGATATATCATTTCAGCTATCAGCGCTTGCAACATTGGGGATTATCCTTTTTGGTGGAAGAAATAGGGCGGAGCGTCATGAAGGGTCAATGATGAATTTTTTTCATCAGTCGGTGCGTGAAGACTTGCGTCTTACCCTCGCGGCACAAATATTTACCATCCCACTTATATGGTTCTGTTTTCATCGGATTTCTTTTGTCGGGCCGTTTGCAAATCTTATGATTGGGTGGGTTATCGGACCGCTCACTGGTCTTGGATGGATGACTATTTTGATCGGATGGGTATATTTGCCAATGGGGCAAGTGATCGGATGGTTTGATTGGGTAGCATTGGAATATATTGTTCGGACGGTCTATTTTGCAAGCGGCGTGCCATTTGGCAGTATTAATTTATAACTATATCAAACTATACAAGCTCGAAGCTGGCGAGCAGGGAAAAGTAGTATAAAAACATAGTGTTATAGGTATACAAATAATTCACGCATTATTAAATAATTTTATAAATGCACTCAATAACTGTTCATTCATTGAGGCTAATAATTTATTAATATGTTTTCGTTGCGTACTGGATATTTTATTTGCGGATTTGTTACAGGCCTTATTTTATTGTTTCATTTTCTCGTGTCTTTACCGGATGGAAAACTACATATCATCGTTTGCGATGTCGGACAGGGAGATGCAACATATATTCGTTTCGCTGATGGAAGCGATATGTTAGTGGACGGAGGACCAAACGATAAGGTACTTAGTTGTCTTGGAAAATACATGCCGTTCTGGGACAGATCGATTGATGTGGTGCTTTTAACGCACGCTGAGTACGATCATATACAAGGATTACTGTCGGTCGTGAAGCGTTATAAGGTGGGATATTTTGTACGTAGTGCGGTGAGTCAGGATAACGAAGATTATCGATCATTACTGGCTTATATTCATAATCATCAAGTACAGGAAAAGATGGTTATGTCAGGAGAGCGCATCAGTATTGGGAGGGCAACAGTCAGTGTTGTGTGGCCGTCTGCAGAACAGATTGCCGCCATGAGTGGCCCAGGCGCACAGGTGCTTGGTCATAGTACCGAGAGTGTCAACGAAGGGTCGGTGGTCTTTTGGTTGCGCTACGGGAGTTTTGATGCACTGTTTCCTGGAGACGTGTCACTGTCTCTCTCCGCGACACATGGAGTCAAGCAATTAGCAGACAACACAGTTGAATTGCTAAAAGTGCCACACCATGGGAGTAAGTTTGGCATGGATAAAGCATTTATTGGATGGCTTAAACCCAGTCTCGCAATCGTTTCAGTCAGTAACAACAATACATATGGTCATCCATCAGCGGAAATACAAACATTGTTAGCAGACGAGCAGGTTAAATTGCTAAGAACAGACGAGAAAGGAAATATAGAAATAATGAGTGATGGTAAGGGGTGGTTTATTCAATAAAGGGTGAGTAGCTGAAATTTTGTAAAAAATGAACCTAAGGTGTATTATAGGGCATTATCTGAGATGAAAGGGGATCGTTATGCCAAGAATTGATTTTGAACATGGTGTTTCCATGTCAGTTTATGGCGATGTCCATGTCGCCCTCAAGTCGGATAATGAAACGCAGGTAGACATGCATGATTGCCAAGTGGTTCGTATCACACCCCGAGGGAGATTTACATTGGATGCTTTAGGTAAAATGCGCATAGCATCAATCTATCAAGATGACCAGGTTGGTAATGTTTGGGCACGTGATCCTGAAATGCCGCGCGGCCAAGAAAATCCTGTTCCTGTGGTAAATATCCCGCCTCGAGCGCGACTGAGAGTTATTATGCCGCTTGCCGACTGAGGGAATCGTTCAGGGTGTTTTATTTGGTATTTGCATACATCTTTTTCCTCTCTTGACAGCGGATGAAGCCTGTAGTAAAGTATTCGCACAATTGAATAGGCGATGATGGTGTCGAGCACCGGAGTCCGTTTCTGAAGAAAGGCGTCTCGCTATACGGGACAACAAGTAGGAAACTTATAAGTTGAGGGAAAAGTGATCTTCCGTCAAGGCTATACGGGGATTTTTTGTTTTTCATAAAACAAGCTTTTCTAAACCTGGGGTGGCACCACGCTATATACGTCCCCTTGGACTTCTCTCGGTCTTTACCGGGAGAGATCCAAGGGGATTTTTGTTGGTTAGTGAGCGATAAGGAGGATTATGAATAAAGAATATCACGTCCTATGGGATCAAAAAGATAAGGAAACATACCGCGTGCGTACTGAGGTGCAACAAATGACAAATCAGTTTGCCCGCGAACTTACCCCTTCGCTTGCTCAAGAATACATCGGGTCACTGGTCAATCATATTGGGCCGGAGTATCACTCATATGAGCAGTTTGTAGAGAAGGGGAAGGGGGTGCACCGTAAGCTAGGAAGAGAAGTATATGGTCCACTTATCGTGGGTTTTTTGGGGTGGGTAGAGCGCGAGTTGGCGAAAAAACAAGTCGCTGAAGGGCCAGTGCATTTCGCGCTTCGTGACGCATGGCCGTTTTATACCGCTGCGCATGTCTTATGGGATGGAAGCAGTGTTTATTATCCTGTGGGAACGTATCTCAATAGACCTTTGTTGGGTATAGAAGATGAAATAGCACCCGAAAATGCACACGCAAATGGTTTTGTTTTAGAATATTTGCAAAAAAATGGTATCAAAGACAATGGGAAGCCGATAGCATTGGTAGATTCCGGTGCATGGGGAACGGTAATCCGTGCTTTAAAGGAGTCGCATGTTTCTCATACGCCATTGGTGCCTCTATTTTGGTATTCGCATAATCCGTATATCAAGGGATTTCTTAATGATGTTCTTCATGATGCATCGTTGCCTTTAGAATTTGGTGAAGTATTAAACGACTCCATGGAGTGTGTTTTTCCACAAGGATACCGCCGTCCGGTCGCATTCAATATCGATGGAAGTACTCGTACCCTTGTATTGGAGAAATCCGATCCGCTGTCTGTTGCTTGGGGTCAGGCAGCTTTGGAAGGGGTTGCAGAGGCCGCTCATCGTTACAAAGATGGTATCTCTCATGAAGAGGTGATAAAAAGTCTTGAGCACGTGCATGCGTTGTCAGAGATGGCAAAACAAACAAGTGAGTGGACTGGGGTGTTGCCTACGCATACCCCAACATGGAGCAAAGGAGATGAGTTTTTAGCGGCGTGGCCAGAAAATTTATTGCCATAACTATGAAACAGGGATCATTTTTATCACTATTTCCCGGAAAAAAGCCGATTATCGGTATGGTGCATCTTCAGAAGTTAGATGGACAGCGTGGATTTATCAGTGAGGAATATGTGATAGCCAAAGCGAAGCATGATATCCAAATGTGGCAGCAAGGTGGTATAGACGGGCTGATTATAGAAAACTGGCAAGAAGAAGCAGTCCGTCCGCGAATATCGAGACGGAGAGCTGCATCTTTGAGGCGCGTTATTGTTGCCATTTCAGGTGATGTTCATGTGCCCTTTGGGATCAATGTATTAAACAACGATTATCAGACGGCCTACGCTATTGCTTCAGTATGTAGCGCATCGTTTATACAATTAGACACATTCGTTGATAGAGTAGTATCTGATTTTACATACAATGTACTAGCAAAATCACACCCATTCGTTGTCGAAGTCGATAGGGTGCATATGAAAAGAGTTGCTCGTTATTATGGGCAAGAAGCACTTCCAGTGTTATGTGGTATTCATCCAAAACATTACCGTATGATTGATGCGAAAAAAACCATTGAGCAATCAGCAAAAGAGGCGAAGGAGGAAGGTGCGGCAGGAGTCGTTATTACCAAAGCGACTGGAGTCGCGCCATATAGAGATGTGTTTTTACAAGTTCGCTCAGTAATAGATATTCCCGTTGGGATAGGGAGTGGCTTTTCTCCAGATACCGCGAAGGCTCTTTTTCCGTTGGTAGATTTTGCTATCGTGGGAACGTACGCCAAGATTGACGGGGTGACGGATAACCCGGTGGATAGTAAAAGAGTGAGTCACCTTATGCGTGTGGTAGCGGGTTGTAGATAATCGGGTGAATTGGGATATTTTGAAAAAATGAATGAAGTAACGTAAGATACAGAGAGTTGTTGTATATGAAGCATCATTTGCAAACATTACTGCAGGTAGTTCTTGAGGATATGGGGGTGTCTGATGTCGTGCCAGATGTGGGCGCGATTGAAGATCCTCGTCATGGGGACTACTCGTCAAATGTTGCCATGAAGTTGGCAAAACCATTGAAAAAAGCACCGATGGAGATTGCACTACAGGTTAAGAACATGCTTGATGAGGCGATTTTGAGAAGTAGGCACAGGTCACCAGATCAGAATATAATCAAAGAAGATCAAAAATATGCATGGTTAGATGCACAGAAGTCCGTATTACAGGATATAGATAAGGTTGAAGTAGTCGCTCCGGGGTTTCTTAACGTGTTTTTGACTGAAGCTAGTTTAAGCAGTCGCGTCTCTCAAGTGCTAAAAGATGGTGAGCGCTATGGAACAAGCCATACTCCGGTGGATATACACGTGGGGGAAGCAGTAAGCACCGCGAAGCGTATCATGGTCGAATTTGCTCATCCAAATACGCACAAAGCGTTTCATATAGGGCATTTACGGAATATCACGACAGGAGAAAGCATTGTTCGTATGCTTGAGGCCACCGGACATGAAGTCATCAGAGTTAATTATCAAGGTGATGTTGGTATGCATATTGCCAAATGTTTGTGGGCAATGACGAACCTTGCAGAGTGTGATCCGGGATCTGTGCGGGGTAAGGAAATACACGAGCGGGTAGAGTTTTTGGGCAAAGCGTATGCTGCAGGAAGTACGCGGTATGAGGCTGATGAAGAGGTAAAGGCAGCAACAGGAGCGATAAACAAACAAATATATGCCAAAGATCCGGCAATTTATCCACTTTATCAGGAAACTCGTGCGTGGAGCTTGGAGTATTTTGAAGGTATTTATCAGCGGGTAAACACGCATTATGATCGGTTTTATTTTGAGAGTGAATTTTATGAATTAGGGAAAAAATATGTCGCAGAGGGCGTTACCAAGGGAATTTTTGAGAAAAGTGACGGCGCTATCATTTTTCCGGGAGAAAAATATGGTCTCCATAACCGCGTTTTTGTCACCAAAGAAGATAATGCAACCTATGAGGGAAAAGAAATTGGGTTGGGTAGGGTGCAGTTTGATGAATATCATCCTGATCTCATCGTCCATGTCGTAGGTCCGGAGCAAGTAGGATATTTTCAAGTGTTGTTTGCGGCCCTCGCTATGATGTTTCCTGATACGAAAGGCAAAGAGTATCACAAAGTATATGGATGGGTGAAGCTAAAACATGGGAAAATGAGTTCTCGCACTGGTCAAGTGGTGCTTGGCGAGTGGTTGCTCGATGAAGCAAAGAAATCAGTATTCGAAATACTAAAACAAAGTAAGTCAAACTATACAGAAGAAGATCAGGAAGATATCGCAGAAAAGGGCGCGATTGCCGCAGTGAAATACGCTTTTTTGCGGGTAAGCACTGATCAGGAAATTGCATTTGACCTGAAAGAATCCGTTTCGTTTGATGGTGATTCTGGGCCATACCTTCTCTATACGTACGCGAGGAGCAAAAGTGTGTTGAGAAAAGCTGGTAATGAAAAAGTACACATCGGAAATGAACCTTTGAACGCTGAGGAGCGGTCACTTGCCCGTTTTATTAGTTTTTATCCGGAGGTTGTCAGTGATGCTGCGCGCACACTTTCTCCCAGTGTGCTTTGTAGTTATCTATTTAAGCTTGCAGCGTTATTTAACTTGCTTTACCAAAAGCACCCTATCCTCAATTCACCACAACGGCTCGCACTCACGACTGCAGCAGCCCAGGTGCTGAAAAACGGTCTTTCGCTTCTTGGTATTGCCACAGTAGAGCGGATGTAAATTAATCAGCATTTGTAAGTCACTTCACTGAAGTTTTTCCGTTTGCTTCTTATAATGCGCTAGTCCTCCCACCAGATGCGGTGGGTTTGTTATTCATATAGCTCAGTAGGATAGAGCACCGGAATGAGATAAGTCATATCTTGCCTCCGGTGTTTTTTTATTTTTTGTGTCGTTTCGTGAGCCTGCCATTATTGCTGGCGGTTTCTCGCGGACGATACGCTCTTTAACAAGGAACGGAAGTGTTTTGTGCCCCTTTGTTGATCAAAGAGGAAAAACCGGAACGAAAGTCGTGAATACTCACGTTTTTCGCTTCGGTTTTTCTTCAACTAATCTTCACGAGGAGGCACTAATGGAACTAAACACTATTGAGTATGTTCGTGTCATCATCATGTTAGCCTTCATGGAAGGCATTCTTTCCATCGACAATGCTGCCATTATTGGCGCGATGGCTGCCAAACTCCCTCATGAGCCCATCCCACTGCCAACTTGGTTGTCATGGGCGCGGAAAGGTTTTGACAAGCTTGGGTTGCAACCTGCTGCGGCACTTAAAGTTGGTTTATTGGGGGCGTATATTGGTCGCGGCGCGATGCTTTTTGTCGCTACATTTATCACCGAAAATGTGGTGATTAAATTGATAGGCGCGGCGTACCTTATCAAGTTGGGTATGAAGCACTTATCGCACGCAGATCAACCTGGTGAAGCCGCCATTATCCATAAGCAACAACACAGTGGATTTTGGGCAACGGTGCTGTCCATCGAGATCATGGATCTTATTTTTTCATTAGACAATGTCGTGACAGCAGTGGCGATTTGTCCCAATATTTGGGCAGTGTTTTTGGGAGTCGGTATCGGTATTTTATTGATGCGTTTTGCCGCAACGATATTTATCAAGCTCATCACCATAGAGCCGCGTTTAACGCAGGCTGCGTATGTACTTATTCTTCAAATTGGTATTGAGTTGGTTGTCGCAGAGATATGGCATTACCATTTGGGAGATATGTATAAGTTTGCAGTTTCTATGGGCACTATTGCGATAGTGTTTATATATAGTCGTATCCATTTATTTCAACGGGTGACACAACCATTATTTGTTTGGTTAGGTCAAGGCTTGGGGAATATCAACGAGCTTGTTGATTGGGCACTATTGCCGATAACCGCGACCGGTGGTCTCGCGTGGCGATATATCTCGTCAAAAAAACAGGTCGCCCCCACACTCGCCACAGATGATTAATCTCCGTTCCTTTCCTAACGCAAGGTGCGTTCTATCCCATTAGTGGGCCACCTTGCGTTATTTTTTTGTAACACAATTCACATAATTTCCCTACATATCCCCGCTGTATTGCCTATGTCGCGTAAAGGGCATATTGTTAAGATGTTTCGACATCATAGACGCCTATGTCGAAACACGAACATGAAGAATCCATGCGCCAGGCTATGGTTGCTCTGGTCGATGCGAGAGACCCCGTTACAAAAGGGAGATTGATACGAAGGCTTGCTGATTGCGTCGCGTCTGATGATTGGAGACTCACCGACCTTGTTGATCTGGTATTTGGTTTGGATGATCCTCGGAGAATGACTACCAGAGCAGAAATTGCCACGTATCTTAAAGAACATCCTGGCGAGTGGACACAAAAGAGAGATGACGATCTTCGCCGCGCCATTGCCTCTGACCGGTCGCTCAGACGAAGTATTTTTAAGTAATAATACGTATGAATGTAAAACCTGAATCACGTGCAGCGAGACCATGTCGCGTTTTGCGGTCATTAGGCAGATGTGATAGAAAGCGCCCATGCGATTTTCCTTTGGGGTTATCGGGTTGCTTTGATCGCTATGATGCTGATGTTAGAGATGGGAAGGTGCGGGGTCCTCGTATTACTGCTTTGCTTAATTTTTTTCTAGAGCTTAGGGAAGAAAGAAATGAAAATGGAAGGCGGGTATCAGTATTTCATAAACGTCAATGGTGAAACCTCTGGTATTTACCAGCCCATCAGTTGCCCTACAATGCCTACGATGACGGAAGTAATGATGATAACCGATGATATCGCTAGCATCCAGTTCTGCGCCTTGTTATTGACGTGTGCACCCATGATCGCTTCATTATTGGCAAATTGATACAGAAAAAAGAAGATAATAGGTAAAATAGCACCGTTTACAAAGTTGGCGGCAAGGGTAATTTTAAATAACGATATGTTGGGCATGAGCGCCACGATAGTGCCAATGACTAGTTGGACAAGAAGCGTTGTATAAAAAAGACGGCTTTGTCGAAAATGTTCATCCAAGCTTCCTGAGTAACCAAAAAATTCCGAAAAAGCGTACGCTGTCGTAAGGGCTACGATGACGCATCCCAAAAGACCAGCAAACAACAATCCGATACCAAACAGTAATCCGGCAAACTGTCCGGCAAACGGAGTAATGGCAAGCGCTGCTCCCGCAGCGTTCGTAATGGTGAGTTTATTGGCAAAAATTGTAGCGGCAACTGCCACCATGAGGAAGAAGGTGAGGGTATCAGTGACAATTGCCCCAAGATATACTTCTAACCTACTATATTTGAGCTGTTCTATAGTGAGGTGCTTGTCTTTTACATAGGAGTTGATGAAAAATTGCCCCCACGCAGTAATTGTTGTTCCGATAACAGCGATTGCGGTATAGAGGAAGCGCGGAGTGATTGATCCGGTCGGTACGACAAGAGATTGTACTGCTAATCCCCAGTCCGGTTTTGCCATAAACGCTGATGCGATATATGTGCCATAGAAAACGATAAGGAGGAGAAAAAACCGTTCAACAATGCTGTATGAGTTGAGTGCGACAAAAAGAAATAATCCTACGATGATAGCCGGGAGAAATATGTATGGGTTTAGGCCAAACAAAATAAGTGCGGATTTAAGACCTGCAACGTTCATAATAACCACCGCAAGGTTCACAAAAAATAGTAATCCATACATGACGAGTGCAATGCGGACACCATACCGCTCGCGGATAAGGTCTGCGAGCCCTTTTTCGGCGACAATTGCTATTCTTGCGCCAATTTCTTGGGTTACCGCAAGAAGAATAGTCATCGGGATAAGGATGATAAATATCTGATACCCAAATGTCGCTGCCGCCATGGAATACGTAGACACACCAGCCGCATCATTGTCAGCGACAGCAGTAATGATGCCAGGGCCAATGATAGCAACGGCAATCAATAATCGTCTTTTCCAGTTGTTTAGCCAGTACTTCATAGTAGTTACGTTAATTTTTCCTGCATATTTTCTACCAGATCATCAATAGTGACAATGCCAAGCAAACCGCGGCGGTCATTGATGATAGGGAGACTGTATATTTTGTATTTGATCATTTTTTTCATGGCGATTTCAGGAGGGGTAGTGAGGTAGACTGCAACGACATTGGGGATCATAAATTTATACATCGGGACATCACCATCTTGTAACAGTAATTCGTGAAGGTTACATACTCCGACAAGCTCTTTTTTCTTATTGATGACGTAAATATACGTCAGTGGAGTTGCAAGTGTCGTTTCACGCTTCATGCGGCGGCGCACACTTGTCGCTGTTTCTTCAGGATCAGCAGTAAAAAAATCAGTGGTGGCAAGTGAACCGATGTCAGTGGTGGAAAGGCTGAGAAGATAGTCGATGCGTGCTCGTGCTTCTTCGGTAAGAAGCGGGGTGATAATCTGTCTTCTTCGCTCAGAAAGTGTCAGGAGTATGTCGACCGCTTCATCCGGGTCAATAAGCGAAAGAATGCTTGCCGCATGTTTTGGTTGGATACTTCGGAGAAGTTCTCGTTGTCGGGAAACATTGAGATTTTGGATAACCTCCGCTTCGTATTCGTTCGGTAGTAGATCAAGGATTTTCGTCAGGTTTTTTACAGAGAGGCGCTCCAGATGATCAGCAAGATCTTCTGGTGCGAGCTTGGTAAGCTTTGCTTCTTCGCGTTTCAGTTGTACTTTTCCTCGAGAAAGCTCGACCGGCTGGATATTTTCCCATGGGAGAAAGTCGCTTCGTAAACTTGTGCCGAAGTAAGATACTTGGCGGTTGAGCCATTGTTCTAATTTGAGCCATCGAGCTATTCCCAGCATGCCGACATCTACTCCTGCAATAACAAAATATGGCTTATCCTGTATAACGACATCATTTACTCTCACTACTTTATTGCCTTTCAAATCGATAATCTGTTGATCAAGAAGGTGGATGCGTACCGAAAGCTCATTGTCAGCAACACCGCTGGTTTCATAACCGGGGGAGAGTATGATTGTACCGTTTACTGCCTTCATGCTCGATATGGGCACGAGGATATGACCGACTTTCGTATCGATGCGAAGTTTTGTGATAAGTGGCTGATCAGTCGCTAAAAAAGCAAAATCAGTGAGCCGACCGACCGCTTTTCCATCCGCGGAGGTTACTTTTTTTCCATAAAGTTCAGCGAAGTACAACATATGCGTATTAATTGTGACCCCTCCTACTAAGAGAAGTCAATATTGTGATGTTTGTTATTGAGAAGGTTTTTGGAGCAGACGAAGAACTTTTTTATGAATATCAGGAGTCCTGCTGATAACAAATGGTATACGATACGTATCTCCTTCATGTTTTTCGATAACTTTTTTCATGGCGGCAGAAAAATCTATCGGGTTACCGTCTTTGTCTGTTACCGGAAAGCCGAGGATTTGGAGTGCGCGTCCCCAGATAACCATTTCGTACCATAAACTTCCTTTTCTGTGGTCTACTATGGTGTCTATTTTTCCTTCCTGCATGGTGAGAGCAGCAAAACCGCTATCACAATTAAGCGACCAGGTATTTCCTTGCATGAGTGGTGAATCTTTGAGCGTGTACATACGCCTTGTTTTTGCGGCAACACGAAGTGGTTCGTTGTCGGTTCGTTCTTTATCGGGTTCTGGCGTAGAGATAGTAATAAATTTCCCGTTCACGTTTTCTATAAATATAAATCCATCATCAACGAGACTCATAATACCAAGCGCTTGTATTTCTCCTTCGCGATCATATATGGCAATGCCGGTGGTTTGTACGCGATCGCCCCGAGTTATGGAGCTTGTCATATCGAGTGGATCGATGACAGCAAAACGTTCGCCATCTCGTAGCAACGTATCTACTGCACCTAACGATTCCCAGTCCGCGCTTTCTTCGGTGCGCATAAATAATCCGGGGATTTTTTCTGACTCTTGGGAAAGTACTCGGGCGACAGCTGAACCTATGCTATCAATTCTTCTCTCTGGATTATGTGCTGCCCCTCCTACAGGTTGTAGTAAGTCAGGCGAGATAGACTTGAAATCAGAAAGTACTGGCTTTAAAAGGTTGCGGTTGGCGAAAAGATAGGAGAGTGCAAATTTTCCTTCGGGGGTTTGGGCAAGACGGATGCTGTCTGTTTCTACACGCGCAAAGTTGACAGCATCAGGAAGGAGGTGAAGGATACCTTCATAGGTCAAAGGCTCTTTGACGGTCAGGTTCGGCAATCGTTCCGGTGTGACTGACATAGCGTGAGTATAGCGCTCAATGACCTATAATGCAATAAAATATCCATATGTTTTATAATACATTGTTATTGTTTGATGTAATTGTGGAGTGGACAGTGTCCTGTTATCCGTATGAGGTTGCGAAAAGATATATTTCAATCGTCAGAATCGAGCGGTGATGAGATTGACATCGCGAAATCGCGAAGAGTTGATCCTCATGCCATGCCCGATATTATGCCTGCAACTCGTGTCATGGGAGGTATGTCGAGTCAGGGGAGACATCGATTGGTAAGCGCTCGTATACAGTGTCATGGTGGAACACCAAAACATGTGATGTATGTCGGTCCGCGTAACGGTATAGCGGCAGAGTGTGGGAGTTGTGGAACTTCAGTGTATTGGGAGCCTCGACTGAAGATATGGAGCATATAACAGGCATTTTTTTATTTGGACTATCTCGATAGAGTGAGTTATACTACAGGTCATTATGGCAGCAGTTGAACGGCAGATACACAAGATACATTCTTCAGAGCATCGAGAGGAGTCAATCCACCCTCTCAAGGCAATGTTGTGGGAGGCGTTGCTTGCTGCAGATACGGAAAAAGAATATGTGCCGGATCGCGCGCGACAACAAGTGGTGTTTGATAGGTTAAATTGGGAGACATTTTCCGATGAATTAGGCAAAGAAATCGGGGGGAAGGGTGAAGGAGCTGGGAAGCGCATGCGCGGGAAATTGTTTGAAATGCTTATCAATGCAGATCCGACATTTGGCGAACGGACACCGTTGGAATTAGAGCTACTATCGCTCGCACATAACCCTAACGCGTACAATCTCGGTAAAGAGCTTGGATATCACCGAAACCCCGATATGGCATTTCTTATCGTAGAAAAAAGTGATGGCGTGGTGATAGAAGGAATTGGAGAATCAAAATTGGGATTATTGAACGAACGGTCATTTCATCAGCTTTCCGAAACGGGATTTGCCCGAGGAATTAGGGCATTGGTAGATGTGGTAAACAACCTGCCTGACCCTGAGGCTCATGGACTAGTGGAGGTTGCTCGTGCACGAAGTGAATTGGGGAGTGATATGCCGCTTCTTTCCGTCTCACCAGAATTTACGCAGCTTGTTGTCGTGCCTGCAAACAGGAAACCCGAGTGGAGTAGTACGCTGATAAATCGCAGAGAGTTTACAGTGGATAAGCGGAATGAATTTCGTGAGTTATTAAATGATACAGAGCGGGTGCTGGTGCGAAGAGCGGCATTTTCTACCGCAGAAGTTGGCGCCTTGGCTCACGCGCTTGGCGATTCCTCCCGACCCGTGCGGAGCGAGCCGGCACGATATCAAAAATAAGTGTTCGTCCACCAATCGGGTGGGGTATATGTTCGAGTCCTTTATTTATTCGCGCGCCATTTACCAACCATTGATCCCCGTGTCTTTCTATACGAAAAACTTCTCCCATAAGGTAAGAAGCAGACGTGCGGATGTGTGTATTCGCGAGAATAATTGTTTGTGGGGCAAGTTCTATGAGGAAATGAGGGTCATGTCTTTGGCTAGATCGTAGAAATTGCGGCTCTGATCCTGCACTTGCTGCTTGAGTCCAAATAGTTAGCACTCTTCGTTCACAACGGGGAGCAGGTTCTACGCGGATGCGAAGGTGTAAGCGTTGTCCGTTTTCTACTGGTGCTATGGTTGCCATGTGTAGGTGTGACAGGCTTAGGACTTTTTGTATTATATAAATCGATCATTAAAAGGCAAGAGGGGAAAAATATTATTTCGTCCGTTCAATTGCGGCTTTTAATTGATCTTTCTGAGCGCAGTGCGGCAATACTTCTCGTTGCAATCTCCATACGTATTTTGCATACGTAAACCACGCGCGAACACTGGGACGTTTGAGGCTATTGTAATGATTTCGTTCTGCATCGAGTGCGCGAGCGTGTGAACATATTCCAGTGCGGTTGCCAGTACACCCGAATAATTCTTTGCAGCTTCCCGTTTGTTTCATAAGGTGGTTATTATATGGTTTGTTATAGTTGTGGTTAAATCATGATGCTCGTATCCCGCAAAAAGTGATTGCATGGTAGAATAGCTTCATGTCAGATCAGTCTCATATCCGTAATTTTGCCATTATTGCCCATATTGACCATGGGAAATCGACTCTCGCTGACCGTTTATTGGAGATGACCGGTACGGTCACCAAGCGTGAAATGCACGAGCAGCTTCTCGACAGTAACCCGATTGAACGCGAGCGTGGCATTACCATTAAGCTCGCCCCTGTGCGTATGCAGTGGCAGGGGTATACGCTTAATCTCATCGATACTCCCGGACATGTTGATTTTGGATATGAAGTATCACGTTCATTGGCTGCATGCGAAGGAGCGCTCCTCGTTGTCGATGCAACCCAGGGAGTGCAGGCACAAACACTTGCTAATCTTCATCAAGCGCGTCTTCACAATCTGACGATTATCCCAATCCTCAATAAAATTGATATGCCGCACGCCAGGATAGAGGAGACACGTGAAGAGCTCCGGGCGCTTGGGTTTGTTGATGAGGAAATGATCGAAATATCGGCAAAAACAGGAAAAAATGTTGATGCGGTACTTGCTGCGGTGCTGGAAAAAATACCGCCACCATCGGGAAATCCCGAAGCGCCACTCCGCGCACTTATATTTTCGTCTATTTATGATACACACCGTGGAGTCGTGGTATTTGTACGCATTGTTGATGGTTCGATATCTTTTGATCCCGTTCTTCGTATCAATTGTATGGCAACCAATAGTGACATTGCCCCTATTGAGTTGGGAATATTTTCTCCTGCAATGACAAGGGTGGAAGGGTTGGCATCGGGAGAAGTGGGGTATATCGCGACTGGGCTGAAAGATGTCAAGCTTGCTCGTGTCGGAGACACAGTGACCTATGGCAATATGGCAGGTACGAAGCACGAGGATTTGGTGCCTTCACGAGAGCCTTTGGCGGGGTATAAAGAGCCACAATCGATGGTATTTTTGGGGCTATTCCCGTTGTCTGCAGATGAATATCAGGATGCTCGTGAGGCAATGGAAAAATTACAGCTTTCTGATAGCGCATTTACCTTCCGGCCAGTTTCCTCGCTTGCGTTAGGCAATGGTTTTCATTGCGGATTTTTGGGATTACTTCATGCAGAGGTGGTACAGGAGCGGATACTGCGTGAATTTGACCTGACAATGCTTGCTACCAGCCCATCAGTAGAGTATCGAGTGACACTCAAGACGGGGGTGGATTATCACAAGCTTGGATTTACACAAAATCATATCGTATCAGAAGCAAACAATCAGATAACGGTTGCAATTCAGTCTGCTACCGAGCTTCCTGACCCTACCTATGTCGAAAAGGTGGAAGAACCGATGATGCAAGTGGCGATCTATAGCCCAAAACGGTTTGTTGGCGCTATCATGCAGCTTGCGGTCGAAAAGCGAGGCGAGTACGTGGATTTGGTATATGTAGGCGACCAGGCGCAGTTTACGTATCTCATTCCGCTTTCAGAAATGATTATTGATTTTTTTGACCGCTTAAAGTCCATAACCGAAGGGTATGCAAGCTTGGATTATGAGTTCTTTGACTGGGCGACTGCAAAAGTGGTGAAAGTCGATATTTTAGTCAACAAAGAAAAGGTGGATGCGTTTTCATTTTTGGTATTAGAAGCGGCTGCTGTGCTCCGGAGTCGAGAAATTGTGGAGCGATTGGCAGCAGTTATCCCAAAGCAGCAGTTTGAAATTCCCATTCAAGCGGCAATTGGTGGCTCGGTCATTGCGCGAGCAGATGTCAAAGGATTTCGGAAAGACGTTATTCAGAAACTTTATGGAGGCGATAGAACTCGTAAAGACAAATTGCTGAAAAAGCAAAAAAAGGGAAAAGCAAAAATGAAGATGATCGGGAGAGTAGAGATACCGCAAAGTGCGTTTTTTGCAGTACTCAAACGATCATAACAAAGTACGTATTGTTTTTTGTTTATAGCGCTTGACATGGCTACAACAAAAATTGTACTTTGGGATAGAGGTATTATTTATGGCGCAACCAATAAATATACGCCGCGTATTATTTCCCGTTTTATTTGTCGCTTTTTCTTTCGGTACCGGATTTCTTCTCGTGACTGCATCGCAACAGAATACCGAAGACAGATCAAAAGCATCGTTTGACGGACCATATGTATGCACCGCAGCATGTTCTCCCCCGACCGGAAATATAGGGAGCGCTTCGTGTCAGGCGTGTATGAGTGGAATTGCTCCGACACCCATCGTTCTAGCCCCCGGTACACAATGTGTTATTTCCAACTCTAGTAATCCCATTTCCTGTAATCACTGTGAGTATGGTGTTGCAGGAAGTGAGGCAGCGATGGATGGTCAAACACGAGCATGCGCATTTTCTGAGACCCCTGACCTTGAATCATGTACGCACGTGTTTAACGGGCATTGTTATGCGAGTGAAGAAGATGTCCAAAGAGCCCAGCACAACGCTGAGTTACGAGGTCAGGTAAAGTGTTTTCTCCCGGGTTTTTGTAATTTTTTCGAAGAACCAACCCCGATCTATTAATCGATACCCCTCGATTGTGAGATGTTTACCTTGTTTGAAAAATGGTATATAATAACACTATTCTTATTTGATCGAGTGAAATTATAAGACTTATAGTAGTAATTTCATCCTTCCGAAACGTCTATCCCATTGAATACGTTTTATGTCGATCAGATATGTAGGCTATGCCGACATTTAGCGTTGAAACACCATCAAAACCGTTATACCCTTGGAAGTTTGAGGCAGGATTTGGCGTGGTGTTAGGGAAGCTCAAGCCCAAAAGGGATGAAGCCCCTATGGTGATGGGAGTGCCAAGGGGAGTGGTTATCCGCGGTTCAGAACCCCGGGTGCTCCGTACACCTATTCATTGGACGATTTTTAGAGATACCCTGGCAGGAGCAGATGAGATGGAGTTATTTTTTGGTGCTCCCGTACAGATTGATGGTTCGCAGGAGCTAGTGGTAAAAACTGCAGATACGAGGGCAAGTCAATGGGCGGGGTTGTTTTATCAGGCACATCCCCGCGTGGTGCTGAGGCCAAATTCTGCGGGAGACGCTTTTAAGTTAAACGGATACTGGCGAGAAGAGCCGGTTACGATACCGTTTACACCAGGGCAACGGGTATTATTTAGTTCGTCTGAACTGACGTATGCGGGAGTAACAACGATGCTTACCTCTCCTCGTTCTGCTTGATACCTTATTGAGGTCTCACCAGTGTTCTCCGGGTAATTTTTTCAACGCCTCTGATAAGAAGAGTAGAAAGTCCAAATAAACCGATATTAAGCGCTGTGACATAGCCAATGTTGATTGCCATAGACTGTAAAAACAGGGTAATTGCGGTGTTTGTGGATGCGGTGAGATTTATTCGTATACCGACTATGTATGCTGCACCCATGACAAGCGCGATGACTACTACCACCGGCCAAAAACCCTCCATGTCTTCGGGTGATGAAAACATCGTGTTTGATACGGCAAAGAGCGAGTAAATGGTGAGGAGCATGTAGTAGAGAGACGGTGAGGAAAACAATACTCCTTGGGTCGCGTCTATTTGCGTTTGTGTCCATATACTCGGGAGAAAATATGAAAGTAATCCAAGTGTGCCTAGTCCGACAAATATTGGTGCAATGCCAATTATTGCTCTTCTGATGGGGTCTGATTGCGCGATAGCAACACTTCCTGTTTTTACATTTTTTTCTTCTAATCCTTCGGGAACGAGAGTGAGACCAGATGTTCGGACACCGAGAATTTCAGCGGTAAAAAGATGGGCGAGTTCATGAATGACAGTACCGGGGAAAAAAAGAAGCGAAAGAAAGCCAATGGCGATAGGACGGGATTTCGTGAGGAGAAAAGCGGCAATATACAGGTTTTGGCTAAGTCTGCGGGAGAGAAGCCATAGTGCCAAGAGTTCAGCAATGATTATCGCGGGCATCATACTATCTTAATAGTATTTTGTATGTTTGTTATATACAAGGGCGCTATTGATAGTAGGTAAGGGGAGTATTGTAAGTGTGATGATGGTGGGGGTGTTGATTGGCGAGTGGGGAGGCAGAGGTTTGTGGGGTAAAACACCTCGTATTTGTAATCTTTTCAGGTACTTGCTATCATTCAAGCTAGAGAGACCGGTTTTTCTGGCAATCCACAGGCGGATTGATATAACGGGAAATCTGTCGCACCTTAACAAACGGGAGAAATTCGTATCGTTGCAAGTCCTATGGTCGGAATACGTATTCTGGACATCGGTCTTTCAAGCATACATAGCAGTTGCGTTTTTTCACATCATATACCCAAATCGGAGGCAAGAATGCAAAACAAGATTCAAATCAACCCAATTACCCACTACCTGATTTTCAATCGTCCTGTAGTCCGTAGGCTGTTCAAGCCGCTCGTCGTTGGCATGATTATCTTGCTGGGCGTGTTTACCCCGCATGCCTCAACGACCATTAGCCACGCCACTGAGGTGTTGGCGTTGCTCGGGCTCATTGGTCTGGTCTGGGGAATGAAGATCATCTTCATTAACCGAATGTTCAAGGGATGAGACTGTTTCCATTGCCGGGGGCAAATCTCGAAGGGATTTGCCCTTCTTTTACAAAAAGAAAAAAAGAAAAAACATTACTGCACCGATTTCGGGCAATTATTTTTTCTTTTTTTTGGCTCTGCCGTTTCTCCCGTTTGTCTTTTTTTAGTGGTGTCCGCCGCCTTGTTCTCCTGTGACTATTTGACTCATGAACATAATCCCAAGCGCGCCATACATAATCACCGGCATCGCTTGATCGATAAATCCGGGAGGCGGAGCTTCAGGGGTTGCCTGTGCCGCGAGTCCAAAGATTTCCTGCGCTTTTTGTAGATTTTCCGGTGTCGGCTCAATACCCGCGAGATTTAACATAGTTTCGGGTGTTGGGGTGAGTTTGGTAAAACCATCCATGCCAGTGAGCTCTTTCCATGTCATTTGTGCCAGATTGTCGTTTGTTTGGAGCATTTGCGCGAGTACTTGTGATGACTCCCGTTTGCCGTTTTTCACTTGATCAACAACATCAGCAGGTATTGGAGTATCGGCATATTGTTCGTTATACCGGGTAATAAGTGAAAGCGTTGCGCTTTCAGCCGGTACTGGATCGGGAATATTGAGCGCCTTTATTTTATCCTGTAGCGCCTGTACTTTTGCGGCTTGGTCTGCTGGTAGTCCTTGCGTTTCCATGGCGGCAAGTGATCGAAGCGCATCTATCCGCACTTCATTTCCCAGCGGGCTATCAGCGGCTTGGGTAGCAAGTGATGTCACGAGCAATCGCATATCGCGCAAGTCTAATAGCAATGCATTTGCTTCATTGAGGAGTGAAGTCACTGTCTCGCGTGGAGGAAGATTTTCTGCGGGCTTGGTCGCTTCTGCCACTGGTTTTCCTGCAGCTATTTCTTCCAGTGTGTGTCTTGCCGTAGTATTTGTAGGAGACGCTTCAGGTTTTTCTGTGGGTTTTTCTTTTGGAATCGGTGCTCCTGCGGGTTTTGCTTCTGGTGTTGCAGGCACTTTTGGTGCTTCTGGTTTTGGGGTTGGTTCCATCATGTATCCAGTATAACGGAAAAGTGCCTCGTATAGTCAAGAAACGAATGGAATATTGCGTGATGGCGGATTGTCCTTCATACTAGTGATATATGGATTACAAACAATTGTGGGACAGGTGGGTATCATTGACCTTGTTAACTGAAGAAGACAGAGCAGAGATGATTGAGCGGTTGCATGAAGAAGTAACAAGCGGCATTACTGCGCTTGCGACTCTTGGTGTCGCGCAGATGGGAAAAGTTCTCGAAGATCAGGCGTATGCGAAAAAAGATGAGTATCTGAAAGCTATTGCTCCCGTAGTTGCACTTTCTGCGCTGGATGGATACTTTCTCTCTCTGATGGAACAGGGAATTAACCCTCAAAAAGCAGATTTAGCCAAGCAGGAAAGCACAAAAGCAGTGGGAGAAACATGGAGTCGCGGGCATCAAAAAGATCAAAATAAATCGTATGTTGAAAAAATTGATCCCGTTATTATCCTTATGCTAGAGCGGATATATGATCTGCGGGTCAATCAGACGCTTTCGTTTCATCCTGAAATAGTTGATCTTCCTTATAAAGTGACCGAAAAACTTCATCAGTACATCGGTTGGAGTGTGTATCAGGGTTATGTTATCGGAGAAATGGAAAAATCATTGTCCCGTCCATAACCATGCCAGAACAAACCATCGGGGTAAACCCTAAAGATATCGTCCGTCAAAAAAAAACAGCAGAAGGATCGCTTACCGTTACCTATAATAAGCGTGATTTGCTGGCTAACACCATCGGCCATTTGTTGGCAATTCCTACTACCCATACGATGTTATGGACGTGGAACAGCGCGTTTCATAATCCTACCAAAGAGCTTGCAGGAGATTTGTTTGATCGGTATAAGGATGTCCCGTGGAAGGGTGACGTGTTAGTCAGGGTGGGGCATAGCGATATATTTAATGATATTAAGCGGATGATGGCGCGCAACGAAGATGTACGTGGCAGGCCATGGGGCATTAAAGACAACATAGGAAGAACGCTTGAGTATGCAGGAAAAGCGGGGATAGTGCTGTTGCAAGTTCCCACACTCATAACAAATAAAATTTTCCGAAGAGACTATTACAATCCATTTAGTAATACGGTCAATGTATATCATCCTCGGCTCGCTGCTGGTATGCATGAGTTGGGGCATGCGGAGTTTTTTAATCAGATGGAAAATAAAAAACGTGCTGCATATTACATTGCGATGGTAAATCCTATTGTGAAACTCCCATTTTTTCGCTCGTTTATGGAATATCAGGCGAGTAGCATAGCTATGCAGCGGTTTAAAAACGATACCGAACGAAGAAAAGGATTACGGATGCTTGAGGCAGCATGGGCGACTTATCTGGGTATCGATACGCTAACCGCAGCTGCATTGGTGGCACCCGCACTCGCATTGCCGCTATTAAAGTCGGCCTTGTCTATATCGATAGCACTGCCATCAATTGGGTATAAAGCGGTTATTACGACTGGTATTGCGCAATATGGCGCGGCTTTTGCCGGTCACGCGATGAATCGATTGTACCCCAAAAAAGATCAGCGCTTTGGCTATATTTTTGAAGGAAAAAACCCGATGAAAACTCCCGTAGCTCTCGGTTCGCATCAGGTATTGGAAGCGACAGCGCGACCAGTACAAACAAAAAACTCTTCAGTTAAACTCTCGCATCCAGACCTGCAATCAAACCGACAATTTGGCTCTGGGGGAGATAGAACAGGGAAGCGACCACTCCACAGTAATACCAACAGAATAACGTTTTGACTGTGGTAGCAATCTTTCTTCTTAGGCGACTTGCATGGGTTCTTGTTTCTCGCATACAATAGAAGTTTCTTGGGCATTTTTACCATACGTTATGGAAACCGAACTACACAAAGGCGCAGCGACACCACTGCCGACTGACGAAAAAAATGAGGAGAGTCCTGGAGACGTAGGTCGCGCTCACACAGAAGATCCACCCGCCCCCATGCAATCAGAGACAAAAATAGTAGTAGAGGTTGTCGATGCGCGGGTCGAGGTAGTAAGACACCGTAAATACGAACGTGCAATGGCTCGTACCCTTCGGTGGCCGATACACAGCAATACTCCTAGAGTTACGTTTTAATCCGCAAAATAATTACGATCGGAATGAGGAAAAGCACTATGCCGAGATACTGGAGTAGTTGTGGCGCAAAAAACAGTATAATTTTTTCAGTTGACGGAGGAATTATCCATCCATTTGCCCAGTTATTGATAAGAACATGATTACCAATGACCTTCCCGTCTGTCCAGGCGATCCAACCGTCATCGTAGGATTGATTGAGTGTCAACGTGGTGTTGTCAGTAGGTGGTAACGTGACGATATAGAGTCCACTCATAGGATGCCGCACCTCTATAGGTAGTGTAGTTTGCGACTTATTCGTACTGAACATTTCTTCAGTGTATATGTTGTTAACGGTAGAGAGACGTATTTCCATGAGGTCATTGATGCTCGTATATTGATTGAGCGAAGTGTTTGTGACAATCACGTTATAGCTTACTTCCGAAGGAAAAGAAGGAGGGATAAAATACGCGCTACGAGTGGGTTTTTGATGTGCTGGAAGTCGGATATCGACTCCAATCGGTCTTCCTTTGTTCGTCACAGAAACAAAAAGTGGTTCGCCTACCAGGTGACGGGACATGATCTCTAATACATGCGTGTTATTTGTATCTATGCCATCAAAAGTAATGTTTTGGCATGTGTTCCCCTGGGTAGTGATAAACCGTATGCTATCTTCGTTTGTGACGCGTTGAGAGACTGTTGCTGCGGTATTTTGTGGTTCGCAGGGGACAGACCGAGGTGATGTGGCGGCAATGGTTGCTATAGGAGTGAGCGCGAGTTGGTTGAGTTGATTTTTGGATAGCGGCTCACCCCGTTTTGAAAAACGTAATCTATCGGCATCTACTATGTCTGCGGCTTTGTTTTTGTCTGACATATATGCGGAAACACTGGCGTATGCGCGGTCGATATCGTTATATGGATACACAGGAAGTACATTGGGCGCGTTTGTTATCGTTATCGGGGTAGAATTGGCATTGTTTCGTTCGTAGACCGTTATCGGTAATATGTTTTCCCCGAAGTAGCTTATCCGCTTGGTGTACTGTTTGTCTGTTTCAAGGTGGGTAGAGAAATCGAGCGATGAAAGAAATCCTTTTTGACTGCGACAATGGGTCATGTTCTGGTCATAGAGCACATAGCGAATTCCATATTTATCAAATATTCGGTTAACAGCTGCGTAATCTTGCTGTCGGAGCGCGGTGCTTAGTTCCCAATAATAGTTTTCATTGGTGTCGCTCCAGACATCAAATGCCCTTGCCATGATGGGGTGTTTTACTCCGTACCAGAGAAATCCTGAGCCAAAATATCCCCAAAGTTGGTTGTACCAACCCTCTGCACAGTCTTGGGGAAAGTCAGCAATTTTTCCATCGGGTAGTTTGTTTATGTCGTCAATAAGGCGAGTATATTGTGCTGGCATGTGCACATACATTTTTTGGTACACAACATGTCCGGAAAACGTGGGAGCTGCGTAAAAAAGAATAGCGCAAGCGACAAGGCTTAGTCCCAAAATACGAACAACATGCTTCCATTTGCCGGAGCATAATGACGCTATCGCCATGAGTCCTACCGCGAGAAACAGGCTGTAATGGAATGATAATCCTGTGCCAAATTTGGTAAATGTTGTGCGAAATGCCTGCGTCAGCTCCGGTGAGTATGACTGAATAAACTGGATTATCCAAGAAAAGGGCGCTTGATTAATCGCGATATTGGCAAAGAAATACAGAAACGATAACACGAAGCCAATATATAGCGGATGCTTTTTGCGTAAGACGACAACGATGCCACAAAGAACAAGCGCGAACAATATATAACCAATAGCGGGTATAGCGGGTGATAGATGGTGTTGTTTCCAAGGGGCGAGGATAGCGCCTCCGAGTTCGTTACTATCCCACAGCATGCTTTTTAGCATGGCGACTTCTGGGAGTGAACCGTATTGGATGCTTTTTGCGATAAATTTTGGCGTGGAAGTTATATTGTTATATGCATTGATATAGTCTTTTGCTTGGGTAAGAGAAAAATAGCCCACTGGCGCTAACCAATAAAAATTAGCGGTGACAACGCATGTCCAAATAATTGCGATAGTGCGGAGTGCGCGCTTACTAAATCGTTGCCACACGATATATGTGCTGGTGATAATAAGAAGTGATACTGCATAGGCTGCGAATATAGCCGGAATAAAGCCTTGGATAGACGAAAGGAGGAGGGTTATAAAAAAGAATATCACCCGTTTTTTATTTATGTGCTCGAGTAAAAGAAAAAGTCCGTATGTAAGCCAAGGTAGCGCAGCAAAATGTACCGTGAACGCTTCGAGCGGCACATAAAATATTTGGATAGTTCCCAGATTAAAAAGATAATAAAGGCTTGATATGAGGGCGATTGCCCATACGACATATTCTTTTGGATGATGTTCATGAAATACGCGTGTAAGAAAGATGCGACTGACAAATAACATGCCAAGTCCGCCAAGATAATAACAAAGAAATATAAATATCGAGCGAAGCAAATGTTGGGGAATGATGACAGATAGTATACCTATAAGCATCGTATGCGGGAGTGTGGCGGCGAATCCGTGGCCGCCAACTAATCCTGCACCGTAGTATTCTTGCCATCCCGCAGTGAGACCGCGAAGTAGATTGAGTGGTATATTTAGCTCCGGATACAATCCATCCCATCCCATAAGCCACGCATCTACTCTCAAATTTGTCGCAACAACTATTCCCACAACGAGATGGTAAAGGAGTAGCACAATAAATCGCGGTGATAGTTTATGGATAGGTAACATAAAAGCCTTCGTTTGCTGTATGTTGTATAGTCGCTTGTTGGTTTTTGGGAAGTGCCCCACAATTTTTTATGACCCAGTCAATGTCCATCGTCAGCACGTATGCCTTTTTGCATACTCCGTTTGTTTTATAAATAGCACTTGTAGGATGATCGAGGTCAGTGTGATTAGTGCGGTCAACAAATATTTCTGGCGTTGGGTTGTACAACGTTGGAAATCGGTCGAGAATAAATGTTGCCTGTGGTGTGTGAGAGAGGGTATTGGAAAATACTGGATATAATAACGAATTCATAGAGAGAATAGGCATTTGTGTGAACACGATAAGCGCGGCAAGTATTGCTGTTCTGGTAGCATTTATGCGGCTATACAAAGCAAGCAAAATAAAATAAGGAATAACGACTATGGCATGTCGTGATGGCCCATATCCTGATGTTCCATAGTGCCATGCTGGATTTGTTTGATAGGCAAGAAGAGTGAGTATCATAAGCGCCATGAGCCACAGTGCTGCTGTGTTTTTTGTACCGTTTTTATATATTTGCCAAAGCCCGAACACAGTGAGTACAGGTGCGTACCAAAATACACCAACGTTGAGATCAAACAATTGTTCAAATAGTTTCATTGCTCGTATATTGTGGAGACCAAAACCGTATGTTTTTGTCCAGAAATCCTGAAGAATAGTCCACGGTGTCCATGTAGCAAAGTGGCTGTAGTTATAAAGGTAGGGAACTGCGGCAAGCCCGATAATTGCAAGCACTGACACTGCATAGTTACCTATGTTTTTCTTTGCCATTGAGTATTGTTCATAGGCAGAGATTATCAATATTCCTGCGGTCATAACCATGAGTGGTTGGCTATGCCATGACGCGAGGGCAGCAAAAATTGCTGCGGTAATCCATTTGCGTTCCATATAAAAGCAAAGCGAGATGAAAAAAAGACAGAGATATAAAATATCGGGGCCCGGCCATAAAAGAAACGAAAGGAGTGGCGAACTCACAAGTAAAAGAAAGAGCATAAATTGTTTGTGCGCCGCATGAAAAAATCGATGCATAGCATAGACTATTGTTGTGGTCATGATGAGTGTATTTACCAACGGGAACACAAGAAGTGGTTGTAGGCCAATGTGTTCTAATAAGAAACGAACTGGAGTTAGGAGAAACGAATATCCCACAAAATGCATGGGATAACGAAATCCATCAGTTCCGGTAAAATAATAACCGGGATTGGTAAAATATTCAGGATGAAGGCTTTCGGAAAGTGCACTTCTGTCTTCATCAGTAAGTCGCAGGCTACCATGCCGAAGCAGCGATTCAGTGGCTCCGTAGTACTCGACTATATCGCCCGCAGGATCTGGAGCGGGATTACCAAGATATATCCCGAATATAAGTCCTGCAGTAAGCAATGTGATTGCGAGTGGCAATAACTTCATATAGGCAGAGCGCGACAATATTCGTTAGCTTTTACGTATATCGTAACGCAGGTTGCTCTTTGAAAGAAAGAGCAGATGAAAAAATGAGATCTTCGTATCCTCGCGCTACTTTGCTATACGATCGGGTGGTGCGAAGGCTCATTGCCATGTTCGCGAGCTTTGCTTTGCGGCCATTTTTGAGCACCTCGCGCGTCATATCGATAATAGATTGCGGATACAGATCAAAGGTAATATCACTCGTTTTGAGTCCTGCTTCGTTGAGTTGCTGTATAAAATCTTCGCTATGAAACATTTCAGCAAGTGGGCGGGATATGATAAACGGTTTGCGATACGAAAACACGAGTGAAAGCACACCTGATGCGGTCATGTAGTGGCGATACGGAAACACGACAAGGTCAGCAGCAGAAAAGTATGTGGCGATATCTTTTTGTGGGACGTAACCTGTGAGTTTTATATGATGGCTGGCTTGTACTTCTTCTTTCACACCCCGTAAAAAGTTTTGATAGTAGTGTTTATCAGATAATGTAGGGCTTTCACCCCCCGCGATGATGACGTGAGTGCGTTTACCAAGCATGGTTTTGACTCGTGCGAAGGTACGGGCAAATATGTCAGCACCTTTAAACCAGTTGATGTAGCCAAAGAAAAGAATGACGTGATCTTTGGATGGTATGCCGAGTTTTTTACGGGCAAGCTTTGTTGAAATGGGTTTGAGTGTTGTGTCTACACCATGTGGAATTGCCGCGGCTTTTACCCATGGCGCTAATGTTTCCATTTTTTCCTGAAGCGAAGTCTCCAGTACGATAACGCACGAAGAAACAAACGCCAATATACGGTAAAACGTATGGAACAACAGATTATAGGTGTCTCCGATAAACTGATCTTTGGGGCCGCTTCCAAGTCCCACATGCCCTTTGAGTTTCATGACGTCATCCACCACATGATGAAGAGTGACGAATGTGCGATATTTCTGTATCCGAAGGAAACCTAAAAACAGCAATCCAAGTGATGAAACGATCGGGTTGCCATACATCGCAAAATCATACTGGGTAAGGGTGGTTTTTGCTTCAGGAAAAAGTCGTAGGACACGGATAATATCTGTCCACATATCGGCTCTTCCTTTGGTAAAGCAGCGGATCACCAAGATATGGTTTTCGATATAGCTTTCGGGTGTGTCATCTATGTCACAGAGCACGATAACTCGCCGCCTCATGTTTTTGATGACGTTTTTGGTGTACGAAGCAACTCCGGTTTTACCGGTCGAGTACAATTCACCTCTTTTGGGATAAGGTGAAACCACGACAAGAGTGCCGGGGTTGTTGTACCGTTTTATGATGCTATTTGAGATAGTAGGTATACTATTCATATAGTTATTTTTTTGCGTTGTCCTGAAAAGAGAATTGTTTTCTCTGTTCGGGACAACGGCATACAGGGATTGTAAAACTACAAAAAAGATCGAAGCAAAAAAGCTTCAATAATTTAAGTAATCTACAATGGTAGCCATGTGTCCGACCAATACCCGGCCGAGGGTTTAAGAGCCCTCGGTCGGGTAGAAATCAGGTCAGCCAGTGATGGCGTTTAGTTGCAGTGCCAGGATGCCTCCTCAAAATTGAGGGTCTCCAGCAGACCGGCGTCATCGGCATACACCGAGATAGCGCCGTTTGCGGCAGTCCACACATCGAACCATCCCGAGCCTCCGGGGTGGGTCAAGTGATGAAAGCCTTTGCCTTTGCTGTTAAAGACCCATGCACCCCACGGTTCATCTGCTTTTGGCGCAGTCCAATACGAAGGTTCATCGCCTCCGAGAATGGCTGCAGCCATAACAGTGTTGGTGGGGCAGGTCGCATCGAGTTTGGGCTGAACCCAGAGTCCACGCAGGTTGATGTTGATTCCCGGCACCGTTCCATAGCGGGGGTCTTGACGGAAGCCATAATTGAACTCCCGCGCCATGAGCGTCACGTCATTGTGAACCCAGGCTTGGTCAGGGGTTGTGTAGGTCTTGAGCTGACGGATAGTCGCTCCCCACACCCACATACCCTTGTGCGGACCCTTGTTGACGGACACCTTGCCATTAGCTTCGGTGACGGTGTATTCGAAGTCAGCCAAGAACGGCTGCCAGTACACCCCGATGCCAACCGCTTGCGTCACCCACTCGCCACAGCCTTCCCAGAGGACACCCAGACCGTTTTTGAGCGGCTTGACGTAGTTATTTGACCAGCCATGAGCGGCGGTCAGTTGGGCGTTGGTCAAGCAGGTGTCGCTGTCCGTGCCGTTCGGCGTGACGTTGGCGGGAGCCGCGGTGTAGCTTGCGGGCGCGGGCAGAACATTACCGCCACATTCGATGGTGACCGCGCCGATGTGAACCGAGGGAGCGCCCAGTGCGCATCCTTCGATAACTGCCTCCCGGACCGTCTCTTCATCAGAGGCATGAACCACAGTGCTGGTCGCTTGGGGCGTCAGCGTGTAGGTCACAGCCACGACTGGAGTGAAGGTGGGCGGCGGCGTGTTGGTCGGTGTGCTTGTCGCAGTCGGCGTGAAGGGCAGACGCGTATTTGCGTTGGTCGGCACATCAGTCACGATGGAAATGAACGGACCATCGGTGGCTGTTGCAGTTGGACCGCCCGGCACTGTTGGCGTGGGACTTCCATAGACAATGATTTGTGCCTGCGTCAGTGCGGCGTTGATGGTCGCAGTCTGTTGCGCATCGGAACGAATGTCGTTGGCATCCGGCGCGAACAGGCCGCACGAAATGGACACCATCACCAAGATTGAAATGGCAATGGCAACGTTGCGCGTGCGTTTTTTGGTAAACATGGCGTCTCCTTATTTACCTTCCGAGTAGTGTTTGCTCTCGGTGAAAGATGAAAACGATGATCTGATAATCGGGACAAAAAAGTGATTTTTCGTGTTCATCACCTCCTTTATCCTGTTTCCACTGCTGGTGCGATCGCCGGGGCTTGCCACTGGCAGGTTGTGCCTGTCGGTGCGTAGACGTGGACTCCGTCCTCTTTCAGAACGAAAATGAAGTCGTCTATGGTATACGTTGGCGTTTCAGCATTGAGCGTTTCCAGTGTATTGTTGACGAGCAAATCTGTTCCCCCGGTTTGCTGGAAATCACCTTGGTTGGTGACGAGCGAGCCGGTGCCGTCTGTGCGAGTCTCACATCCCACGCCGGGACCTAAAGTGCCTACCCAGATGTATCCTTCGGGCGGTTCATAGGCTTCCACGGTTTCGGTGGCGATGGGACTACTGCACGCTGTAAACAGCAGGATGAAAAGTGTAGCGATAAACGAGTATCGATTAAGCACGATCATTAGTAGCGCTCCTTGTTAAATCCGATAATCACACAACGTGCGATTTCGGCTGATGGTTTCCCTTGGATAAGGGATTGAACAGTAGGTCTTTTTTTATTTTTTTGGGTTTGGTTTCCTTTCTGTGATTGATTTGGATTCCGTCGAAAAATATCGTTGATATTTCGTTATTTCCCCCAAGACGGATAATTGTTAGATGTAAGAGATCCTTACTTCTCTTGATTAAGTTGTGTATATTCCCCTGATACATACAGAAATTAGGTTCTGTACATAGTGGGGGAATATACTCCGTCTCCCGTTCATATCATCGGAGCGTCATGCGCATCATCTTTCCGCAATGTTCCGCTATTTTTCCGCTATATTTATAAAGAAATAATCATGCATCTGTCGCGGCATACTCGAAGTGCGTATCAGCCATTAAAGATAGCGGTGACACGCTCCCGCGAGGAGCACGAAAGAGATGATTTTTACCTCCACCGATGAGGCGGAAGTAGTTTCCCTGTATGCCTTGTTAATGTGCTCAAACATATTTATCGTAATCTGAACGCAAATGTTCATATACGATATCGTTTGATCCGGAGTATTACCTCCAGAAAAGAATCCCGCCCGTCCTCCTGCCGTAAGACAAGACGGGACTCATTTCCGAGGGTAAGCACTATATGTACTTGTTAATTTTTTGTGTTTCCTCAACCTCGTCTATGACGGGGCTCAGGAAAAGGCTCGAATTAGTACCCAGAGGGTGCTTGGCTCGAGCCAGTAGTGAGAGAGTTGATCCACCGATGAGGTGGAAAGTAAAAGGTGCGCTTTATTTATTCTTTAAGAATATGGTCTGAGACCGGTACGTGTTGCTGTATCGGTCTCAGCTATAGATTTATTACGGTTGCGTTGCCGTGCTGGTTGATGTGGCTGACGGAACAGGTGTAGCAAATTGCGTATATTGTGTCGTGCCGCCTTCAAGCGCTGAGGCGAAAAATTGCCAGTCGTTTACCAATCCAGGCGCGCGGAACGACATCGGGTGGTCTCCGATGACATACACTTTGCACTTATTAATTACGACATTTTTTATGGATGCCGTTTGAAAGGTGCAGGAGGTGTAAGCCGCAGTCGGTTCTGCTTTGATAAAATCGTCCCCATAACTGTATTCCACCTTTTCAGATGATGATGAGTAGATATACAGTATGTTTTCGTCCCAAATCGCCACACTAAATTGCGTATCGCTTGGACCATCTCGCCCGATGCTAATGGCTTGTCCGAAGGTTACACCAGTTTGCACCAGTTTGGTTGATGTTGGTGTCGGTGTATTGGTCGGTGTGCGAGTAGGCGTAGGTGTGTCGGTTGGTGTTGCCGTGTTGGTCGGTGTAAAGCTCGGCTCGATTAAAAACGTCGGTTGCGGCAGAAACGTCGGCTGGTCAGCAAATGTGGGCTGAACAGCAAACGTGGGTTGCGGAACGAACGCCCGGTTCATTTGTACACCGAAAAGACCGAAGAATACGGCGATTACGACAGTAGCCGAAGCCGCTCCCATAAAGTACGCGATGACATCGCGTCGTGTGATTGTGTTCATGGTTGTCTCCTGTATCCGATTTTGACCTCAGCAAATGCTTTGGTCATTTGATTGTCGAGTGCCTTCGCACTTTCAGATTTCTCAAACCCCTAATAATAGGCGGATGAGTAACGTTTCCCTCGGGGTAACCCCCTACGGGTTGGATCAGTTGGTTGTAGTGTGTTTTGGTGTTTTACCTCTTTTCTTTTTTGTCTTGTTTGGATTGTTTGTTTGAACAATAGAATTTGTTTGTCCCCTTAGTAAAATTCTTATTGTATTCATCTCCCCATTATGTGAATGTGTTCTTTTATATTCCCCATACCATGCCGATATAATCGGCACAGAGTGGGGAATATAATCATGAACGGGATGCAATTCGAAAGAAAAGATGCCTGCCACAACCGCAGGAGAAATCATGTGTAGTTTTTTGAAACACAATTTTTTTATATTCAACTCTCTCTGTTAATGTGCCCTTCAAAGACATAAGGAGCAAGTCGCAATTGGCTTGCTTATATCATCTGAAGACGCCATGATTCCCGCACATTGCGGGGAAGCATGGTTCCAGGAAGAACCCCAGAATAATGGATTGCCTGGTCGGTACGCGAGCCATGATTCTGCTGTCCTTTTTTCACTTCACATATGTTAATGTCATCATTTCAAATCCTTGATGTGGCGGGTTTGAAATAGTTCCTCAAGGTAGAAACATGTCGTGTTTCTGCTTTCAGGAAAAGGCTTGACGGGTCCCAAAGTACGGGATTTGGCGTCAAGCCATGAAAAGAAGAAAATTGCTATTTGCTATGTGGGTTCAGGAATCCTCCGTGCAGATAGGGCGCAGTCACATCCTGTCCGGGTGTGAGTATTGGCGAGATTGCCGAAGCATTGACCACCGTGAAGTGGTAGCCGTTGGTGTCTCTACCGTTGAACACGCCTTCGAACATGCCGTTCAGCACCTCACCGTTTACGTAGACGGTGTAAGTTGAGATTGTTGCAATCACGTATGTTTGACTAACTTCCAGCGCTCCTTCTCCAACGTGCGGGTAGACACTCATGTTTTCGGTATACGGCACCGAAGACAATTCCATGCCCATCTGAAAACTCTCTGTGAGTTCATTCCAAATGCCGAAATTACAGTTCGGAACGCACACCAGAACATGATGTCCGTTGGGAAACTGGTCCTTCGTCAGTTGGTACTTTGCCGATGACACCACCTCGGTTGAGGCGGGCGGCAGTTGATGCGAAATTGCGGCTTCTGGCTGTTTTTCGGGCAAATTGATAAATGACCCCATGCTTGGAGCCAATATAACAGCCGCTAAGCTAGCCAATCCCAGAAATCCGAGCATAAAAATTACGAACTTTACATTCCCTGCATATCTGTCACTCATTGTGTTCTCCTTGTTGTGATGTTCTTTTTCATTTATTTCCCTCTGTAATCCATATCGCACCGGGTGTTTGGTCGAGATACAGGTTACAGAGGGAACATGATGTCTACACAAGGGGAAGCACAAATAGGCCTCACCCAATTATTAGCAAATATTTTCTCTTCTTTTTAAAGTGCATTTTGGTATCCGCAGTATCCGCTGCAATAGCGGGCCGCAGAGACCAAAAAACCCACGATTCGCCGACATGGCGAACTGTGTTCTGACTCATCGTCAGAAGCGAGAAGAAGTAATGACCTCTCCTCGCTCCCGATGATGATCGGTGATCATTATCACTCTTATGTTAAGTTTGCTAACGTATATCAATCAAGTTGTCGTAGCGCCCAAAGTCCACAAAAAAACCGGCCATCATGTCTGCCGGTTTTATTGAAAATATGTAATAGTTTGTTTTTATTTTTTTGGCCGGCAGACCATTCGTTTCGTTGTAAGCGCTGCGCTTACGGCCGCATTGCCCCTTTGCCCAAAATCCCAAACCCAATGACAGCCATAGCAAGGAAAGGAAGGACAAATGCCCAATCTTCAAATCCAGCCACTGGTAAGGTTGTCGCACCCATAATTTTGGTCTGTATACAAAGACTTGCGGTATCCTGATCAGATTGTCCGCCAGGGCCAGTCGCAGTCGCGGTGTTGACGATGTCACACGTGACATCGTTTGGAAACGCGGATGCGTCTTTGGCTTTTACCACAACACGATCGTGTACAGTTTGGCCAGCTTTGAGATTTGAAATTTCATACGTTAACTTGTTTTGGTTGGCTTCGTACCGGCCAGGGCCAGATACAAAGGTTACCGATGCCGGAAAGACATCAATGACAGTTACGGTCGCAAAATCGGTATTGCTGGTATTGGTTACCGCAATGTCGTACTCAATTTCGCTACCAGCTGAATAGGCCGTATCAGTGCTTGTAATGTTTTCAACAAACACATTGGCGTTGGTCGCACTTCGTACCTTTTTGTTGATCACGATATGGTTTGGAGGACATTCAACCTCATTACCATATTGATTGGTACAGGTTGGTGTTTCGCCATAGTCGGCATGCACGGTTTGTGCACCGAAGGCCAAAAATGAAAGTGAGATTGCGGTGGCTAAGGCAAATATTGATTTCATATTATATAGTTTGCTCTAGTTGCTGAGCAATTGGTGTACTATATCACAATAGTACAATATTGTCAAGTGTTATAGGCTATTTTATTAAATTGTTTCGTTTGACTCTTCGACAAGATCTGCAAATATCAGGAGTCGTTCGGTAACACTTCCTGGTGGCCAGCACGTCTGGAGGATGAGGCGTTTTTGCCCGGGTTGGGGCGCTAAATATGAGACTGACGTGGGTTTAACGATCTGTTTCCCTGTGATGGTATAGGTATATGAGGTGTTTTTGTAAAAAAGCACTACTGTATCCTTTTCTTCAAGGTTTTTTAAAAGGTAAAACACAGCGTTCAAATCACCCACAAACCAGTCGTAGTTGGTGGAGTGCGAGAAAAGATACACTGCTCCGTCTTCGTCAGGGAAATAGGAGAGTGACGAGTGGGCGATACCTGTTTCGAGCGCTTTGAGGTATTCACCTGGTTTGGTCGGATTGACCGCAGGGATGACTGCTGCATTGACGCCTATTTTGGGGATCACGAGGGAAAAATCCTTGTTTATCGGGTCAATGGAGGCTCCGTCAGGCGTTTTCAGCGGGTCAAATGCGGCAGGTGCTACCGGACGTGGCTGGGTGGGTATTTGTGCCACTCGCTGATCAAAGCGTGCGTATATCGAGTTCGTGTAGGCAGTAATCTGTGCGCCTATCGCTGCCTGATAGGCAGGAAGGGCACGCTGGGCTGAAATCAACGCGTATTTAGCTTCAAGTCGTAGTCGTGGCGTCAGAGGGCCGCTTAGACCGCCAAGCGCAAGGGCAATCATACCAAGTCCCAGGAGTGTTGCCCAAGATGTGGAACGGGTAGAAACCCGAGATTTTGCTTTGGATTTCGCAGTGGTAGACGTGTGAGTACTTGGAGCGTCCCACGCGTGATAGTAAATGATGCCTGAGGTCTTCATAGAGTGAACTTGTAACAATTGACTGTTAACAATTGACCAGAGAAAATAAAAATGGTTTCTGGTTAAAAGTTACCGGTTAAAAGTCAAAAGTTTTGTTGCAGTATTATATACTATAAGCCATAATTTAGCAATGAAATGATAAGGGCGAAAACGTTATATCTCGTTAAATATTGATTGGCGCAACATAGCTACCCGCTCGGTAATACAATCCGCCTGGCCCTAACGAATAAATACGATTATTATGGGTAACTACGCGGAGCTCTCGAACATCAGTCCGTTTGGTCGGAGAACTAAAAACCGATGCTCGTACGCGGTGCTGCTTGCCTGACAGCTCGACAACAGTTTTCCAGTTAAAATTGCCACGTTGCTTTGCCTCTCTTGCGCCGCGCATTCCATCCTGTAAGCAGGTAAAAGACCGACAATGCCATACAGATTCATCTTCGTGTTTTGAGATCGGAAGGATGCGGCGTCCGTCATCGCTTAATAGTTCTGGGGTCAGTGCAGGATGGCACGTTTGACTGATGGGACACCTGCGGCACATGGCGTATTCTTTGTTCATACAAGTTGTTTTTCAAATTTGAGCATTGGGGTGCCTTCAATCATGACGCTGGTTGTATATGTAAAACCTGATTGGGTAAACAATTTGATGCTTTTTTCGTTGTTCGGTTTAATCAGTGCACGTAAAGAAGTGAGATGAGTCGTATTTTTGGCGTAAGAGACAAGCTTATCGAGGGCTTGGTGACCAATGCCTCTGCCTTGATGCATTTTTTCGCCAATGACAATGCCGATTTCTCCCGTATTACTGGGTGCGTGATCTTCACGAATATTGATAAAACCAATCGGTTTATTGTCGAGCAGTATGTCAAAGTAATGTCTGCGGGGGTCAGTCGTTGCTGAGTCTACCCAGTGGTATACTTCTTCTGGTTTCGTAGGAAGATTGCCACACATCCACTGACGGATATCGGGATCGGTAATCCACCGAAGCCAATTTATGCGCGTTTCTTTGGATTGCTGAGTAGGTACAATCTCAACGTTTGTTTGGAGCCTTTGAACTTCCTGAATTGCCACCATAGTAAACGCGGAAGTATAGCAGAATATCCTATAGGTAGCAACGATAATAAGGTATTATGCTATTTAAAAACGGGAAGTTGGCCTTGTAGCTTTTTTTGCCCCGTCACTGCTTCATATTGGATACAGCCCGGGCGGGCTCGGCTCCGCATGACCACGCAATTTACACACTCCGGGCGTATCATGCCAGGGTGTTTTTTCGCTTCTTCGCGGAGATCAAATTTGATGCTCACAATCCAATTAAACGGAAGCGGCTCTGCGTCATCATGCCGGTCAGCGCTCTGACGGAATCGATCGTGACTGTTTATGGTGACACACCCATAGCCATCGAGTTGTTTTCTGAGCTTCGATGCCTTTGGTTGCCAGGGATACACCAACTCGAGAAGCTTTGAAGGAAGATATGGGGTGCGGAATTTAAGATAGGTAAGCGCTGCCTGTATTTTATGATCAGGTTCTTCGTAAATATGAGTGGGGAGTGCGGGCAATGCCCGTTCGTAGTGTCTCATAGGCAGTAAAAACTATGGGACAGAATATATCACACTACAATGGAAGATATCAAATAAAGAAAATGGTAAAACGGGGGAGGTAGTGTTACTTCGGTTGTTTTTTGACAAACGATATTTCCAGCTTATCTCCTGCGACATCAATGCGACCTGCCTGCCACTGTTGGTTAACGCGGCTATTGATGTGATCGAGTACTAATCCGTTGAAATTATTGAGGCTGTTGCGTATTGTACCTTCGGCAATTCGAAAGAGCATCGGAAGTTTTATGTTTAGTGTGTTTTTATCAACGACCAAGCCTTTGGCGGGATCAGTAATAAGCGTGCCGGAAAATTGCGCTTCTCCAAGTTTTGCCCCTGCAACTTTTATTTTTGCTGTCATGTCTTCGAGTTTGACCCGGTTGCCGAGGAGGCTAATGCGGCCACCCGTAATTCTTGTTCCTGCCATATCGACTGACGATTTGACGTAATCCATAAGTTCATTGCCAGTAAACTGTACTTTTGCTTCTGATTCTTTGCTTCTTCCTACGATGTAGTTAATGCGGTCTTCTACGCCTTCAGGGAGGGGCGCTTCGGGTTTTGGTGCTTCCGTAGCTGTTGATTGTTCGGATTGCTGAACTTCGCTCACTTCTGGCGAGCTGATAGAGGAAGCGACTGTTTCGGTGTTACTGGATGTTTCAGTTGGGGGGGTAGTCTCCGGAGCTTCTCCCGCCATGCTCTCAAGGTGCTCGCGGGATGTTTCCGGTGCTTTTGGTGTCGCGGCAACGATTTCAGGCGCGGTATTTTTGGCATACGCTTCTATATCTGGAGATACCGACATATTTGCATTGAGATTGGTCATGTCGAGTATGTTTACCTTCCCATCTTTTATTTCATAGGTAAGGCCAAGTGAGTCTAACGCGCGACTGAAGTATCCATCAAATCGTTCTGGATGTCCGTTTTTGAGTGAGGGGTACATGTGGTCATACATGTTAGTCAGGTGTGTTTCGAGATGTTCTTTGGTAAACTGCTCACTGGCAATCTTTCCCATGTCTTCCCATGTCATGTTTTTGTAGACCTCGTTATTTTCGAGTGTTGCTGCTGGTTCTGCCAAACCTAACTGCTGAAGCTGCATATAAATCGTTTCTTTGGGATCCATGGTAGCGGTAAGTGTCGGAAGCACTGTCGCGACATCTGGCGTGCCGCGTGCCTCGGTGATCATCCACGCGAGTTCGCGCTCTTCGAGGAACGGTGATGTCTGATTGTATCCGCCAACTGCGGCAAGCGTGCCGGCTCGTACCGCGAGGTTACCCTGAAATACTGCCGGAACACTTTGTGCTTCCCCATGGCGAACAAGGGCATCAAATACTTCAAACGCGCGGTGGTGGGCAAAGAGCATAGGATACGTTGCGTATGTTTCTTGAGGTAATTGATACGTGCCACTTACCATATCAAGCGTTGGGTTGGTATCGAGGGCATCAATAATGCTGGATAGGTATGTTGCCTCTACGGGTCTGCCTGTGCTATTTTCTGCGATTACTGCCACTTCTGGTGCTTCTGCTGGTCGAGATGCGAGACGCGACAGCGTGAAATTGGTCATATCACGTTTTACCTGGCCACTTGTTGGTGCATCCTGATAATCGCGCGTGACATAGACGATCTGCATGTCTGGATGCTCTGCTTTGAACCGTTCGATTTCTGCTTTTGTATTGCCTGGTAGTGTCTGATTGACGGATTCAGCGGGTGGCGTGACGGTTGCTTCATAGATGACAAATTCGGTGCGCTTTGGATCGAGTGGTGTGCCATCAACATTTGTTTGTGCTGCATAATGCGTGAGACGATCGTAAATAGTGTTGCCGTTTTGTACCAATGGAATAGTCACGACTGCGCGAACATCAGGGTGTACTGCTGGATTTTCCTGAGATTTCAAATCTTCGAGTATTTGTGTTTCTTCAGGAGATAATGAGCTTAAGTACCAGTCGATTTCCTCACGCTCGTTCAGCTTGGCCTGTGGGTTTTCCGTAAGTCGAGGTGATTTGCGGGCAGCAAGTGTTTCACGATTAATGAATGTTTCTTCATATCCAAATGGACTGAGCAACATATCGCCAGAGAGTACGTTGGGGCCCAATCTTTCGACTGGCATTGCTTCGAGAACATGACGATATGGGATAAAGATAGGTACCCATGGGAGTTCTGGAGCGGGTGTGCCTGGTGTAACAGTTGTTTCGATATTGTACGGTATGTCCAACGGTCTGGTAGCAAGTATTTGACCCATGGGCGCGTCTTCTGTGTACACACGACTTAACGAAAACTTATGGATTTCATACGTATTTGTTTGCTGAATTATTTCGGGAGCTGTTGGCGTTGTTGGTTCGGGTGTTGCAGATGCCCCCATTTCTTTGAAGAGGAGGGCCATTTCTGTTTTGGTTGGTAAATCAGCATCACGTCCAAAATATCCAAGACGCAGCATGAGCGCGTCAACTTTGTCCGATTGGTCTCCGTTTTCTAGTGACTGCAACGCGTCCATAGGACTCATGCCGCGGGCGATGAGGACTTCATAATTGTCTATTGCGCGGTCATTGAGATTGGAAAAACGGGCAATTGCTTCATCGCTAAAAAGCTCTTTGGGAACATTGATATGAGCATCAGGGCTAATTTTGGCAATATCAAATTCTTTTACCGCGGTGTCGCCAAACGTTGCATCTCGCAGATGTGCTACATGATCAGCGTTGTCGAATGTAATATTTGTCGGCAATCCATCTGCGGTGTGCGGCACTTCGTATTGTTCATAGAGACGAAACATATTTTTTATTGCATTGGTGGTGGCTATGGGGTGGTCGCCTTCGGCTTTGGTCATGAAATGATCCCAAAGACCGCCACCGCCTAACTCTTTATTCAAATCTATTGTGCCGCTTACTCTGTCGACAACAGCCTCAGCAGTGGGTTCAGTGCGGGTAAAGATAAATGGACTTGGCGCTTCAACGGTGCGAACTACGGTGTCATCGTACATTTTGTACCCTTTAGCGAGTAAGTCTTTTTGGAGTTCATTAAATGCCGCATCATCTCCGGCAAATTCGCCAGTATCAGTAAGTTTGATATTGGTTATCACATGCTTATCCGCGTCCAAAATCTGCCAATGGTCACCGACTTGTTTCATCGAAAAGTCAGCTGGTAATGCTGCTTCTATCGGTTTACCGCTGGGGTCGACCAGTCCCGGAATGATGACGTTTTCCTGGGTAGAGGATACGATTTCAGCTGATCCTGTCCCACTTATGCGCGTATCGGTGATAATATCGCCTGCTTTATGTGGTTCGACAAACGTGAGCCCTGCTTTTTCGAGCGTTTTACGAACTTCATCTTCGGTCATATTCGTTCCCAACACCACATCTTCTTGACCTCTCAAATTAGCAATAAGGCTTTGATCAAGTTTTGCGTCATAGAGCACATTGCCGGCATTATCGGTATGTGGCGTCAGAGTAAGCTCCCGAGGTAATTGATATGGCACTTGATGAGTAGCATCCGGCCCCAGTGATACGACATGGTCGGCACTTGGTGGGGAAAGTTCGATATGCGCAGTTCCTGTTGCATGCGCTTTGTCACTTAGTTCTGCTGCTCCCCGAGTAATAGTGTCACCATGACCAATTTGGGCAATTCCTTGTACTGCCGCGCCAACTGCTGCTCCTACGACGCCCGCCTTGACTCCGTATTTGACTGCCTCAACGCGCGCCTCTGCCTTAAACTCTTCGAGAATTGCATCGAGCCCCATGGCTTTTTCTTCGCCGCTCAATGCTTTGGATGCAAATGGCCACCTTCGTTTCACGATATCAACTTCCGGTGCATACGAAGAGACGAGGTTGAGAGTGAGCTTGATTGGGTCATCGAGCGCATCGAGAGTGCTTACGCCTTCTCGCAACACCTGTGTTTGGCTCACCGTCAGTTTTTCCATGAATTCAGGGAATGTGTTGCCACCCAGCACCGTTAATGATTGTTCTGCATGAGTAGACAAATAAGTGTCGAGATCTGCAAGCGCTTTATTTGCGGTGAGGTCAAGCGCTGCGCGTTCACTTTCAATTGTTTCGCGATTTGAAAACTGTATCATACCAATTCTTTTTGGACCAGTTTCACTTACCGCTTTCCTTGCATGAAGATCGGCAACGGTGGCAAATGCACTCCGTAGTTCATCGTCCGTAAGGTTTGTTTTGAGCGCATCGTTTTCGTAAAGTGTGGTAGAGAGATTTGCGATCATTTCATCTGCTCTACGTTGTTTGACTGCAAATTTTTCAAACCACGCTCTGCGTTTTTGTGTTTCGGTAAATTGCGCCCCAGTTTCGCGTTCGCGTAAATGCGTCATGTAGTCACGATTAAGTTGACCGTATTCGCGCCACCCTGCAAACAGTCCGCCTGCCAATGCACCACCAGTGAGGCTTCCGAGTGGCCCGGTGATACCTGCGACTGCTTTAAACGGAGCAGTCTTTAGGAAGTTTACCGCAGAAAGCGCGAGCGCAACACCTGAACCAATGGTTGCTTCGTTGAAAAGAAGGGGAACGAGAACATTCTTTTTGTTTAACCATTCGGCAATTTCTCTGATTTGACCTACTCCTTTTTCAACTGCTGTTGGTTCGAGACTAGTGACTTCACCCATCTGTCCGAGACCGAGCCGAATTTGCATGCCAGCGATTGCTTCGTCTATGTTGGCAAGTCCTGCCTCGTGAGACATCTTTGTACGTAATGTTTCTGCTACCTCATACAGACTCGAACTATATAGTTCTGCCTCAGCAAAAATATCTGGACGCGTGTCTTTGAGCGTTGCTTCGAAGAATTCTTTTGTTCGATTATCAAATTCAGTTTTGTCTGCTATTTCGCCACTCGCGTACTGTTTGAGTAGTGATTGTATTCCTTCTACCAGTGGTTTATGTTCCTCTTTGGTGGGGTCTAATATTTCTAGTTTTTCACCAAGTTGTGATCGGATAAATTGATCTGCGTTTTCAAGATCTGTACCAAATCGGGCGCGGACAGCTTTGGCTTCGCGCTCGAATGTTTCCAACCCTTTAATTTCTCCTGTGAGACGCATAGCGCCAATTTCCTCAAGCGCCATGGTTTGGATGCTTGTGCGCATGCCAACTTTGTCTTTGAACCAGTCTGCAGCTTTCGTTCCCGCTCGTACTAGGAAGTTTGCATCGGCAAGTTTTGCGTTGTATCGATCGGTAGCGCGTCTTTCTGCCATTCGTATGGCTTCTTCAGCAAATGGTGTTTCTGCGGTTTTTAACATGTCCATGTAGTACTGCCGACTTTTTTCGTGGAAATAGATGCCCCCGATGCTTTGTTTCCATACATTGGTAAATACGAATTCATGGATACCATGGACGGCATCTTTTGTTTTCTCCCAGAGAGTGCGGTTGGCAGCAGCCCTAGCTTCAGCGCTTGGACTGGAAAGTTTTTGCATACTGCGGTCAGCAAGATCTAACGCTCTTGTTTCGTATGCTTTGAGACCCACGATAGTGATGGTATTGGGATCTTCTTTGAGTGTTTCTAATATTTCTCGTGCGTCTTTGGTCGGTGTAGGAGCAGGTGTTTCTGCTTGTGTAGCAACAGGTGATGGTTGCTCTACTGCCGGTTCTGGAGTGACGACTGGAGTTTCTGCCGGTGTTTCTGTTCCCATTATGGGTGTGCTGCTCGCCTCGGGAGTTTCTGGAGCTGGTGCAGCTGCTGCTTTGGGTTCAAGCGAAAGCGCTTCTTTTGTGATGATATGAGGAGTACCAGTCTCGTCAGTCCACTGGACTCCTGACAGCTTGTCCCAGGGTATTTCATCAAACGCGTTGACGTTTGTAAGCGGCTTATCGATGAGCTTGCCTTCTTCACCTTTTTTGCGGCTCGCTTCTTTCACGAGAGGGACTGCACTTTCTACACCGTTGTTTGCCCGTTTATCTGCCCCAAGAATGGTGATGTAGCTAATTTCTTTTCCAGTAATTTGTTGGGGTGTGGTGAGATAAATAGCGGTTTCACCCACGATAATCGATTGGGGCTTGGCGGCTTCTGGTGTTTGTGGTGTTGGGAATGGTTCTGCCATATCTGATTAGTGTGTTTGTTTTTCTGAAACTCCTAGGTAGAGTCTACGAAAATCAGCAAATATTTGTGACACCAAAATATCTGGCTCTTTGATGTAGTTACTGATAAATGCATTGACTTGTTCTGGTGTTGGATTTGTTTTGATGAGGTCAGAAAGTTGAGTTACCGCTTCTGGATTGGCGCTGCTGACCATTTCGATCGTGCGAAGTGTCAGGTATTGGTTGAGCCGGTCGGTAAGTTCGCGCTTGATATCAGCTCGTGTCGCTTCATCGAGTGGAGTGGCTGAGAATTTTTCTGCGATAAGTGTGTCGACAAATGCCTCGATTGCAGGCAGAGAAATATCCATATATCCACAGTAGGTGAGATAAGGGGTCGTGTCAAGGATGTCACAACTATAACGAAATGTATTTATGTATATCGTTATTAGTCAGATGTTTCTTGAATGATATAGTTTTTGTTTTCAGTGGTTTGGTATTTTTTTATAAATATCCTATAATATGCGCCTTATGGGAAGAAGTGAGATGCTTCATTATTATACAAGTGGATTTTTTGCTGATGCTCGGAGACCGTTAGCTCCTGGAACGCGCCCTGAGCTTGTCGGCGCTGAAATTCGTGTCGCTTCTGAATTAGAACATCGTTTGAGCCGCGCGAGAAAACCTGTGCTTTTTGTTGAGCTAGGAGGGCAAGCTGGTGCTTCTTCTGCAGTGCTGAGCGAATGGTTTGCCAGAGAAATTACTCGTGGCCGCTTGAAGCTTATGGTGACAAATCATGAACGTAGATCAGGAGATCAGATATTGCGTGCTTCTGAGCGCGTGATACGGCTATCCAAAAAATCAGCCGAAGTTATTCCTGACGAAGGCACAGCCATATTTATTCGTGAACATATGCACCTCATTGATTGGTATTCTGGAGTCGACACGACTCATTTACCAAGATTAACTGCTCCGTACGGTGGAGCAGATGTTGTTCATGAGTGTATGGCAGGGCTATTTTTTCATCCCGATAGACCGCGGGCGTTTACTGCAGTTGTCGATGCTCTCAAACAAGGCGGTGCGCTATTTACCCGCGAAACACCAGATAAAGACCCTTCATATGGAAAATTTCCAAGTGATCGTATGAAGCCAGATGGATGGTATGTGTGGGGAATACGGGGATATCGGGTGTATAGAAAAACTGAATAACCCGCGCTTATGTTAGCTGGATTTTGCGCTACCAGTCCAGACTAATTTTACGTTTTGTTTGATAACGCGATCAGCTAAATCCTGCGCCTCTTTGTATTGGCCCGCTTTGATAAGTTGTTGTACTTGGGAAATTGCAGGTTTTGCGACTCCCTGTTCATAATCCCGTAGATATGGCACGATGACATGGGATATTTCATTAAAATTATCATCCAAGTGAGGAAGTGTCCGATAGAGATCTTCCATGCTCATGCCGGGCTTGAGTTTGTCTAACACCATTTGCGCAAGTTGTTGCGCACGTTCTTCGCTCATTTCTTCCGCTTCAACTTTTCGTTTGATGATGTCGACTATGTCGGCTTCTATTTTTTCACGAATATCATCGGGACTCATAAAAATAGTATCGGGTATTTCGTGGGGAGTATCAAGAGGGATACCGGAGTGTGGAGGAAAAGGAGCAAGAGTTAAGAAAGTTTATTTTGTTGCCATTTTTCATCATTTTCAGATGGGAATGGGAATATCAGTCCTTTCTTTTTAGATAACTCGCTCACATGCTGGGTGTTATCAATTTGTGTAATGAGTGCTTGAAGCGCTTCGGGTACTGCTCCGTATACGAAACGCCTTAGTGTTTTTAGATCGAGGTGATCCCACGTGGGGATTTCGAATGCTAATCTCGGTGCGACATTTGGATCGGTTTGTATATAGCAGCGGAGCGGTTCTGTTTTATCGTAGAGTTCAGTACCGCCATTTTGGATAGAAATGCCGCCAGCAGCCATGGTGACATCGTGTGCGCCATGTTTGTTGATGATGTTCATGACATCATCCATTGTGTACGGGCGCATTTTTCCGGCAACACGAACGAGTACCGTTGCAGGATGTGCTAGTGGGTTTGTGAGATCTATGCCAGTGAGAGCAGTGCAGATTTCAAAATTTTTTCCTGATTGCAGGAGTGCTCCATTGTCGGGGTCGGTGATCCACTGCTCTAAGCTTGGAGGTTTTTCCAGTACTCTAGGTGTGTCATCAGGTGAGTCTGCATCGTAGCTTACTTGTACGGTATCTGAGTAGAGTCGTATGGTTCGTCCAGGGCGGGACGTGATTTCTCCTACTAAATCTTTGTGTGCTACGTTGTTTACCGTGCCGAGCACCAGAAGTCCTGCAATATCCTGAAGCGCTTTTTCTTTGGCAACTTCAAATGGCCACTCAGAAGGAGAACTGTTTATCGGTTTATGAATAGTGCTTTCGGTAAATCCAAATGGGACTTGTCGCACTCGATCGGGCGAGAGGAGAGAACCGAACGCCATAGTGCGTTCTTTTGAGGAAGTGGCAATATCAAGATATATTGGACGCTCGTTTTGGAGTGCCATTGTTTTATATAAATACTAAATTCGTGAGCAGGGAATAAAAAATCACACGATATCAAAAAATGAACCGTGAAATTTTCTTCTCTCTTTATACATGGCGTATACGGATATGGGTCAACTGGGAATAAAGGAGCTTATCTATATCAAAATACGGCAATTTTTGTAATTGGTACGTATCTGGGTGTTTGTGACCATTGTATTCGTGTTGTCATATCATTGGATTATTTGGTGCTGACTGTACTATAATGCGCCTCGTTATGAATATTGTTGAGTTTACCCTTCAAACCCCAACACCATTTGATAGGAGGTTTCGGCTGGATCATCATTTTCGTGGGGCAGTCGCGAGAGTTTTTGAGCCTGGTGACCAAGCAGATATTACCTCTCCACTATGGAACAATCGAACGCATACATGGCATTTAGGTGTCCGCGCTGATGGGGTAGGAGTGCTCACTATTACACCTGTTTCGCGTATTTCCGCAATTTTGTTGCTTGGGCGAAGATCAGAAATGCTTAGCGCAGTGACCCATACACTTTCGCGACCTGTCCGGCATGTGCTTGCAGGCTCTCAGTTGGTTGGTGGCGATATGTCACGAGTAACCATGGTATTTAAAGCGGTATGCGCACTTGATGATCGTGACAAGCTTATGCAAAAGATTATTGACGCACGTCCTCGAAGAGTTTTCCGGTAGATCATTTTTCTTTTTTAGGTTAGGATAGAAAACACTATGGCAACATCTAATTTCACAAAAACTGTGTTTCCCAACGAGGTTCGTCTTATTCTCGTGCCTGTTCCAGGAGTGAATAGTATCGCAACAGCGGTAATGGTGGGAGTAGGAAGTAGATATGAAACGCCAGCGATAAGTGGCATCTCTCATTTTCTTGAGCACATGGTGTTTAAGGGAACAGAGAAATATCCGACCACTGATGACGTCAACACAATCGAGCGAGCTGGTGGGTTACAAAACGCATACACTGACATTGATATTACGAACTATCATAACAAAGTGTTGAGCGAGGACTGGCATCTTGCGTTGGAAATAAATAAAGAGCTTGCGATAAATCCTCGCATACCCGCTGAGTGGGTAGACAAAGAGCGCGATGTAATACTTGAAGAAATGAAGCGGTACGAAGACGAGCCCGCAAGCAAAGTGGAGGAAGCATATCACGCATTGCTCTATCCAAACAGTAAATTGGGCATGCGCACCATCGGTGAAGAGGCAAGTTTGCGATCAGTGGGAGCTTCGGAGCTTCGTCAATATCATGAAGATTGGTATGCGCCGGAGCGCATGGTGGTAATTCTTTCGGGAAATGTGAGTGGTAATGAAAAAAATATTCAGGAGCAGGTTGGTCATTGGTTTGGTGCGCTGCCAGCTAAAAAAACAGGCGATATGGAAGTAGTAAAACCTTCTCAAAAAGCACCGCAACTCACTGTCGTAACGAAGCCAGATGCAGCACAGGCACATCTTATCGTGGGACTTCGTGCGTTTGCGCGTGATAGTGAAGATCGATACGCGTGGAGTTTGTTTAATTTGATTATGGGCGTGTCGTTTACGAGTAGGTTGTTTAAAGAAATTCGCGAGAAACGAGGGCTTTGTTATCACATCAGAAGTAGCAATACTGCATACGCTGATGTCGGCAGTTGGGATATTTACGCAGGGGTTGCTACAAACAAAGTAGAAGAGGCGACAAAAGCGATTATAGAAGAGCTCGCGAAAGCAAAAGAAATGGGCGTCACTGAAGAAGAGTTAGTAGTCGCAAGAAAGCGGCTCAAGACTATTTTGGCGTTCAAGAGCGAAGATCCAGAATTTTGGGTTGAATGGTACGGGAGAGCAGAGCTTTTTGGTATGCCTCTTGTGACGCTTGAAGAGTATGTCCAAAAGATAGAGAAAGTAAAGGTGGGCGATATCAATAGTTTGATAAAAAAGTACTTTACTCAAGAAACACTCAATATGTCTCTGGTGTGGAATAAGCCGCGCGAAGAAAAACTTCTTGCCCTTCTGTCGCTACGATAGTTGAGCCCCTATTTACTATAGGGTAAAATTTCCGCTATGCAACGGACGATTATATCGATTTTGGGGAGACCATTGGCTGGCAAGGACACACAAGCAGCTCTGCTTGTGCGCACCATGCCTGATAGCGTGATTATCTCAACTGGTGAAATGATCAGGGAAGTAAAAAAAGAAGGGGAAACCCACAGATTTTGGCCAATATTAGGCCCGCATATTGAGGTCATGGATCAGGGAATACTCATACCCGAAGAAGCGATTAACGAAGCTTTTGAACGTGTTGTGCATGAAAAGCTGGCTGAAGGGGTGCGAAATATCATCGTGACCGCACATCCGCGAATGCCCAAAGAGCTTGAATCATACGATAAAATGCTTGTTCGTGAGGGTCTGACGGGGGTGTTTGTTAATTTAGATACATCTGAAGGGTATATGTATGCGATGGGAGGGGTGCGCAACAATGGGAGAGCGGATGATCGGCAGGAAGTGCTGCAAACGAGGGCAAAGGAGTTTGCATTACACACAGAGCCGGTGCTTCGCACGCTTCGCTCGGAAGGTCGTTTGCACACCGTGTTTGCTGAACGTCCGTTAGAAATAGTGCAGCAGGAGTTGCAACAAATCCTCAGGCCTTATCTTGCTGATCCTGAAATATCTCTTCCTGCGATGGCACGCCGCTAAAGACTTGACGCACTATCATACTATAGGTTAAAATAGGTATCTGTGCAGCCGACACTCCTCTCTATTATCGGAAAGCCACTTGCCGGCAAAGATACCCAAGCCGATTTACTTGTGGCAGCTCATCCCGAAGCGGTCAAAATAAGCACTGGTCACATCATGCGCGCAGTGCGTGAAGAAGGGGAAACCCATAGGTTTTGGCCGTTGATCGGACCATATATCCCGCTTATGGAGCAAGGCCTAAAGTTGCCTGACGCGCCGACTTTAGCCATGCTTGGCGAAGTTATTAAAGAGCAAATTGCTGAAGGAAAACGTTTGCTTGTTATTGCAGGTTCTCCTCGGGGTATGGAGCAACTCGAGGGATTTGAACAAATCGCGAAAGAAACAGGAACAAAGCTTGTGTTGGTTCACATGGATGCGACTGATGAAGAAACATATAAACGGAGTGCAGCACGTAATGAGGGGCGGGTAGACGATACTCCCGAAGTGCATAAAGTACGCCTTCAAGAATATGAGGGGTATGTCGTTCCCATGGTAGATAAGCTTGCTCGCGAAAATAGATTGATATGGGTAAATGGCATGCAACCCGTTGAAGGAGTGTTTCATCAATTGGAGCAGCAGTTACGACAGCATGTATTAGACCCCGAAATAACTCTTCCCGCTATGGCGAGGCGATAGCCCATTTTTCAACGCAAATTTTTTCGTTTTGGAAGTTGTATTCTCCAATCAAATTGCTGTTTTCGTTGGGGAAATCCGTGACGTTCCACCTCATCGAACGAAGCAATCCGGAGACCATGTTTTTCAAAATATGCCTGAAGCGCAGGTCGAATAGACGCAGGGTCAACCCCTCGGTTAACGATATTACTTATGTCCGCGGTATGTGCCACGCCATTTTGGTCAAAAACAAGTATGGTTTTGTCGAGTATCACTTCGTGTGTCATTAGCTTTCATGATAGCACTATAGAGTGAGGGGTCTAGCGGGTGTTGCGGGGGTATTTTTGGCGTTTTCTTCGTTTCACTGCCTCGAATAATGGTAAATTTCGATTTTTTGTGGGAATAAAACGGGTAACTGTTTCGATAGCACTTCGGGCGGCTCTTCCTGCCTCTGTTTCTTGGTCTTCTACTACAAAAATTCCCTGTCGTGCCCACTCGGCTTTAAACGCTTCGAGACGGGTGGCATACATACGGTCTGTTTCAAAAGGGCCTTTGGAAGGAACTGCGAGGGACATACGCTTTATTTCTCTTCCAATGCGTACAGTAAATTCTTGTGTGCCTACGCTGTGTTTCTGCATTGTGATGCCTTAGAAAGAACGTATAGGAAAATAAATAGGTTATGCAAGATATGTTTTTTCCAAAAAATATCTGGTATACTTATAAGTCCTATGAATGAACAAACTGTCGTCCTTATCAAGCCAGATGGTATGGAAAAACATGTCGTTGGGGAGATTATTTCCCGTTTTGAAAAAGCAGGCATGAAGCTAGCCGCACTCAAACTCGTGCAATTAACGCAGTCAATTCTCGATACATGGTACGCCCATCACAAAGACAAGCCTTTTTTCCCCGAGCTTTCGAAGCAAATGATGTCTACTCCCGTAGTAGCTATGGTACTAGAAGGAGATGGAGTGATACAGAAAGTATTTGATATTTGTGGTCCAACTGATCCTGCAGAAGCAGCTCCGGGCACAATACGGCGTGATTTCGGTGTTGATAAACCACACAATGTCGTGCACCGGTCAGACAGCGCCGAGGCTGCAGCCAAGGAAATTAGTTTGCTATTTGCTTCAACAGAACTTTATTAACACAAGTGTTTTTTTGGCTCAATTTGTCGTTGTGCGGTATAATACGCTTGTATGTTTATCCCTTTGCTCAATATAGATATTTCTTTGCCAAAACGTGGCTCTGCACGAGCGGAGCTCGATAAGGCAGCGAGAGAGCTTCAGCTAGCTGAAGCTGAACGGATACGTCGTGGGGAAAAAGGTCGACAACCTACCGAAGCCGCTATTACTCGTGGAAAGAGACTGGCCAGGGAAACTCAAACGAGATGGGCTGAGAATAGAACGAGATCAGGTTCACGTGAGTCAATCTGGTAAGGTTGCATAATGTGTTTCTTCCTATTCGGACGCGATATTTAGTATAATCACCCCCTAAAAAGAAACTATCCCTTTATGACACGTTCTGAAACTGTTGAGTTTGTGTTGAAACCTCATTCGCGCCACGCGAGGCCGTTGTCGGTGCGTTTTACCCGAGGTGACAGTGTTACTGACCTCACGATAGCAGCAGAAGGGGAACAATTGTTCTCTGGTCGCGTATTGAGCTCGTTTGCGGGAGTTTTAGAGGGTGTTTTTGAGATGGAAGAAGCAGCTGTGGCAGCAAAGGGTAGCAATATCATGAAATATTATGGCTGTATGTATATCGCGCGGCATGGTAGGTCGCAGGTCGCCACGCGATTGGATATCCCCGAGCTGGCTCAGTACGATTAGTAATTTTCATTATTATGGTAAAAAAAGAATCGAAAAAACGGATACATGCTCGGATATTTTATTCGCAAACTGGCCTAGCAAGTGATCTTAATGGGCGGATTTTGGTGAGAGTAGATGCCATGGTGCATAAACCACGGTTTTTGTGTAAAACCAGACACCTTTCTGTGCCTGCAGAGCAGTATGGTATGTTTTTAGATGAGATCCAGACGCACACGCGAGGATGCTATAAGGCAAGCCGACCTGAATACATAAAGCGCATTCAGAAGCTTCGTGCACTCATGCGTAGTTGGATATAGGCATGGGGTTCGCTCGTATTAGCCACCTACTCGAGTTCCTTTTCTTATCGAAGTTCCATACACGCGACCATGCTCCGGGTGTTCGTGTGGACTTTCTTCAAATGTCACGCGCGTGCGAAGCCCAAAAGTTAATTTGTTGCGCACAATACGTCTGAGTTTGTCTAATTTCCCGGTTGGATGATATTCCACGATCATGTCGGGCACATGTTTTTTGGGTCTTTTTGCTCGTTCAATTTTTACCATATATTTTCTCCTTTTTAAGCTCCCAGTATTTTGAGCCGGAATAAAGAGTGTAATAGTTTGATAGGGTCATTGTCAAGTTGTTGGGGCAGAGAAGGATGCGCGTGTTGAAAAACACGAAGTATCACGTTATTATGTGGGGATGTTTTCTGTAAAAGAAGTAGCGCCACCAAAGAAACGTGCGGTATTTCGAGGGTATCGAGCGGAGATTTCCGTTTCGAAAATGTTTGAACCTAGAAAGAAAACATTAGTCGTTTTACTTCCAGATCCATCATTATTAGTTTCGGTTATTCCTCAAGTGAGACTACGGGAAGAGTTACATGACGATCTATGGAGGGCAATGGATGATAAGGAAGTAAACTCACTTACCGATCGGATTGTCGCGATCGAAGAAGCGTGGGGTGATAAAGGCATACGGGTTCGCAGAAAAATCTTGTGGTTTTAGTGAAAATTCTCCTCCATAATTTATGTGGTTTATCATAGACCGCATGCTTTCTGAAATAGTTATTTTTAAAGAGACCTCTTTTTGATCATCACTCGCGATAGGTTCTTTTTTCTGCGTCCAATACATGATAGCCGCAGGAAAAAGAACGCAAAGCGAATCACCACCAAAGGAGGAGGTGACGCACTTTGCGTCAAAGAAACAGAAAAAGAAACATGTTATTCGATGGAAATATTAGGCTTAGCTGGTTCAATGGCGTCAAGCGCGCGTAATCCGATAGTGAGCAGGTATTTTGCATACCTTACGACAAGGCGTGTTACCGAATCGAGCGTCTCGTTGACGTTTCCAAATATATGCCCCCATGGCTCTATAAGATACATGTCTCGTTCGGACGAGTGAGGTAATTTAATGTATATTACCACAGCTAGGATAGTGCCTAACGAGAGCGCGAACTTATGGAGCATCTCGATGTGGATGATGCCGATGGTCTCAAGGAACAGTCCCACTCCGATTTCCAAAATCAGCAAGTACGCGATGATTTCGTAGCGGGGTTCCTGTTTGATCATTTTCATCGCCCAACCTGATGCAAACATCAGGGTGATGATGCCGAACCCAACTCCCAAGAGAACAATCCATAGCTCATCATTAATGCCAACTGCGGTTACCACGTTATCTAACGAGAATGTCATGTCCATGACGATTATCGTAAATACCGTCCCCCAAAATGTAGGCACTTTTTGGTCATGGATAATTTTCTGTTCTCCGGGTTGGTCAGCAACACTCAAGTGTTTGACTGCGAGCTTGATAAGATACAGGGCGCCGAACAGTCGAATGGCAATATTGTCGATAAGCACCGATGCGATGATGAGCATGATGAACCGTCCGATGTAAGCGAAAATAATGCCGATTTTTCTCGCTGCATCTTGTTGGTTACCGAGTCTATCAAACAGTTTTTGAAACCGCTGGGGAGCCACGACTGGTTGGTCGGGGAGCTTGGACGCCATGGCAGCGATGACAGATGAGTTGTCTACTGACAATATTCCCTCCATGATGAGAATGATGAAAATTGTTTGTGCTATTTCTACGAACTGTTGTGGGGTGAATTCCATTGGAGCCTCCTTATTGGTGAATGGGTGAAGATTGATTAAAAAGCCGACAGGAGAGAAAGAATAGGAGCTATTCTTGCCCTGCTGCCGGCCTTTTCACTTCACAAAGGAGGCGATTAATGTTTCTTTCCGTTCTTTTAATGTGCCTGTCTCTATATATCGAACTCATCGGCAGTAAAAGTAGCCGAAGTTCAATATTGAGGGACAAAAAAACAAAAAAACACCGGCCTAACAGAGGTTCCGGTGCTCAACTCACGTGAGCGTTGGCAGGCAATCAGACATTCTGATTGGTGAGATAGATCACATTAAATCAAATTGGGGTATGTGCGTCAAGAAGAAAGAGGGATTTATCGTCTCGATTCTTTTTTTATTGGAATAAATCCAACATGCAGTCCTTCGATAGATTTGGATTTTCGTTTGACAAATCGTGCTTCTGGTCGGGTAAACACTCTAAGATTTGCAACGCTTAGCATGTGTCTACGAGAAAATACCCACGCATCTTCATCTCCATGATGAAAAGGTGGTTCGACATTGTCACGAATCCAGTTTTTTATGCGTCCTCGCTCATTAGCCTCCACAGTAAATGATGTACCTGGAGTAATGTCGTGATCTCCAATTCTATTTCTGTCACGCGATTGCTCAATAACGATAGTGATGGTGCGTGGCTTGAGGCCAAGATGGGTAAAGTTGGTAAATTTAAGTGGTGACATTAGGTTATTATATCAAATTACATCATAGTGGGTATATTTTGCGAAAATTTCGCCTAAATAACGATGTTGATTATCTGAGAAAGAGGAAGCAAGGTGTGCTGTTTGCCACAAATTTTGATGGTTTTAGGTTTCTGTCCCTTGTATCGGAGCAGCGAATGAGGCAATAAACTCAAGAGAAGGGTAGCCAAAGCTTCTGACAGGTGTCCCCATTTTTTGGTACAGCCCCCATGGGCCGATGCTTCGTGATGCTCGCTTGAGGAATGGCTCAAAGGGCAAGGTGTCCGGTATCCGGATACGTATATCAACGCCAGCCTCATGCGCAACTGCAGCTGCGACTTGAATAGCGCCTCGGAGAACTTGTGCATCTTGTTCGGTGATTGGTTTTGTATGATCTGTTTTTCTTAGCCAGAGTTGCCACCCGTTTCCTTCGTGGGGAAGCTCTATCATCTGACCGTTCCGTGTCTCAAGTGTAAATGCTCGATTGTTATATCGGCTCACTCCATGTATCCGGGAAAACCAACGTTTACTTGTGAGCATTGTCCACACAGGGGCTTTTAGTAAGTCTTCTGCTTTGAGCTTGGAGTTTTGTACAAGGTGTTCGATGATATCCAGCCTATTTTGTATCGGCCAAGGCGTCTGATCAATTTGAACGAGTTCAAACCCAATGCCTGGGGCGCGCTTGCTTACAGAAAGTGACGTGCGACCGGTGAGTAATCCAATGGGCTTTTCAGGGTGATAACAGTTATATGCCTCTATCCAGCCTGCAATTTGTGCTGCGGAGTTTGCGAGATCAGCCGATAGGGTGCGTACACTTTCTGCCGGGCGTGGAGGAATATGGAGATCAAGTATTCTCGCGTGTGGTCGGATACCATATTTTTTTGCGTACGAAATAAATACATCGCGCTCGTTTATTTGTGCTTGCGGATCGCGTTTGTTTTCTTGAAATTGCTTAATAATGGAACCAAATCCGAGCGTTGTCATTTCTAGATTGCGGCTTGCCGGGCGGGGGTCAGTGAGACGAAATATTCCTACATCAAACCATGGGCTGACAACAGCGTTGTTCCACCAGTGTGGACGTAGCTCACTCGCTACCTGTTCCATCCGGAAACAAACTGCCTGACGCGATTCGGTTGAATGATTTGCCCGATGGGATAGCCGTTCAATTAATTGCGACATATTGATATAGTTTGATGTATATTATACAACAAAGCACTCATGATGAGTGCTTTGTAAGGCTAAAATGGTAAAGTTTTATCGTCTTGGTCGTCTTCCTGCTGCTCGCAGCGCATCTCTTTGTGTGGCTTTGCGTGAAATTTCGTCCAACGTTCGTAATTTTGCTGCTTTTTCTAGATCTGCTTCGTTTGATGCTTTTGCTCCTTTTCCAAGAAAACTTAGTGGTGGTGTCGGTTCAGTTGTGATTGCTGGCGGTGTTACTTCTTTGTTGAATAATCCTGACATAAAATTATCACCTCCTCGCACAAACACATTAACATTTTTGAAATGAGAGTTCAGAGTATAAAAATTATTACTATGATCGTCAATAGGAAATAATACGATTGCTTATATTGTAAGCGTACGGAAAAGACATGAGGCGTATTTATACAACATATAATCGTTGAATATGAGCGTAGGAAGAAATGCTCTTTTTATACAATAATTTTAATGGTGCGAAGAATAGGGAGAAGGACTTCAAATGGAAGTCCGATGACGTTGGTGTATGAGCCATCTACCTTGGTCACCAAGTCCCATGGTGTTTCGTTGAGCGAGTATCCTGCCGCAAATCGGGTAAAATCGTATCGAGCCACATAGCTTTCGAGTTCTGGCCCAGTCATTTTGCGGAGCGCTACTTTAGTGGTGACTGTTTTTGTCCAAGTCTTTTTCACTTTGCCTTTGTCGAGATACACGATGTGGATGACGGTCGTAAATACGTGGGTTTTTCCCATGAGTTCTTTAAGCATTTTAGTGGCATCAACCCGGTCGATCGCTTTGCCATATATTTTTTTCCCGATGATTGCCATGCTGTCTGCTGCAATAACGACAACTTCACGATCTTCAGGAACCATATAAACGCGGGGATTGTTGACGACTTCCAAGCCTTTGGCTACCGCTCGCTTTTGTATGGTTTTCAGCGGATTTGGGTCAGTTATTTTGTCTTCATCAAGGCGTGTGACTGCGACACGAAATCTAATGCCGAGTTTTTCAAGAAGCATCCGTCTGCCAATAGACTGGGAGGCAAGGATGACATCTGGGGCGAGTACGATATCTGCCTGATTTTTTGAGGAAAACGATAACTTCATTATTGGGTATTATACCTCACTATGGGAAAATGCGCTAGAGTGGGGAATTGGATGGGTTTTACTCCCCATCGTCAAAGTCACCGTCAGCTGCGGCATCCACTAAAAATGTCGTATGTAATATTCCGGTTTTTGACCGTTTTCTTTCTGAGGGGCGCTGTTTAATATGCCTAGCGTTTTCGGAAGCTTCGATAGAGAGATGGACAAATTGGGTAACTGTACGTACCGCTCTTCCTTTGAATGGGTAGAAAATGATGACGCGTTGTTCGGGCTCGGGGGTTCGTGAGGTAGCCATGAGTGTATTATACCTTACGATGTAAAAATCATGACGTCATGTTAAAAATCTGAGTCGGAGTGGAGAGATTCGAACTCTCGATCTCACGGTCCCGAACCGTGCGCATTACCAACTGTGCTACACCCCGTTTGGTTCCCGATTATGGTCTGCAATCGGCGAATATGTTGGTATTGTAGCATAGAATTAGGGTAGAATAGAGTGTTATTGTCCCCGTAGCTCAATGGATAGAGCAGAGGTTTCCTAAACCTCCGATGCAGGTTCGATTCCTACCGGGGATACTCAGAAGTCTCTCTACCTGTCAGTGCTACATTCAGATGTTGGTGGGTAAGGTGAAGGGTTCGCAGTCCAGCGCTTAACGAGTAAATGTAAATATGCGAGTATTAGCGCTGGTGAGTGGCCTTGGCCAATTCCTTCTGGGGGCACTTTTTTTACACATCATACAATATTCGCTTGCCGCGGGTTTGTTTTTCCACTAAAAATATCCTATAATACATGATCTTATGGCATTGAAACCAGAGTTTCCAGCGGCTTCATTTCAGCATGTATCGCAATCCACAGCCTTGATTGAAGGATTGGTTGTGCTTGATAACAAACGATATTTGCGTACTGCACAATCGATGTGTGAAAATTTTTGCCCGCATCGTAACCACATGGGATCAGTGAGTTGTACAGGTATTGGCGAGGAAGGGACTGCTATCGTGAGCGTTAAGCGTTCGCAGAGTCGGATAGCGTGGGTGCGCGCACGCGTGGCACGAGCGTTTAATGCTCCTTGTAAAGTGACGTACGATGCTATCGTCAGAACTCGGGCAAGGAGAGGGAGATAGAAATGTTACATAGACACCTTGCGAAGAATACTTCCAAGCCATTGGCGAGATACTCCTGCCGGCTCTTTGCGTGTAATGCGTCTTCCAACAGAGATGACAAATTCTTCATAACTTGCGCCAACTCCCGAAGCTGAACGATGGTTTTGTTCGCGCTTAATAGGCGAATAGTCACCGTCAAATCCATCGGTACATAGGTCTACCACTCTTGTAACTTCATTTGCATTGGCGTTTGGGAAATAGGTCGCCATGTGTTGTGTAGCTAGTCTTTTTCGTTCACGTTCGCTGAGTGGCATAGAGCGTGTATTATAGCGCAGTATTTAGATTTTGAAAAAATAATTACTACCGAAGATTAACGATATAGAGGTTATTGACGGCAGAAGCTGCACTATTGAGGTTTGTGAGGATGACGAGTTTGCCCCCAGAAACCCAAGGAACAGCAAATGAATCCCAGAAAGGGCCCGCGTATGCGGTACGCTTATTTGCTCCGTCATAGTCCATAATCTCTACTTTATCTTTTTCTACAATGACCAAGTGTTTGGATGTTGGCAGCCAATGAAGGACGTGTGACACGTCCTCTGTCGTCTTTGGTGCTGTAGCTCGAGTGGCAGGCGAGGGTTGTGGAAAAATCTGTGAAACTTTTGCAATCGGATAATTTCGATCTTCTTTTACATCGTATACATAGATAGTGCCCGGATTGAGCACGCGAGACTCTTCGGTTGGGTTTGTGCCAATAAGTGGTGGTGTAATAATTTGTGGTAGCTCGGCAGAAGCGGTGGCTTCGTAAAGAATTTTCGTTTCGTCAGGAGAAAGCGAGATGAGTCTGGCTGCTGCGGTTGCGATATCGGTAAATAATGGAGGAACAGTCACTAATTGTTCCTTGGTGCGTTGATCTTTGATAGATTGCCATGTAGTTTGAAGTAGTTTGATATTAGAAACAGGGAGAGGTATGTCATTGCTTTGGTCAGCCACCAAGAGATAGTTTGCATTTGGCGAAACTGTTGCAAGAATTTCTTTGTTGTCTGGTGACCACGTAAGAGTCGCTTTTGAAAAATTGACGGCGTTGGATTTGGCAATTTGCCGCGCGTCACGATTGAGTCCTAATGGTTTGTCGACCAAGTCGAGTACCCATATACCCGGTCGCGTATTGGGAAGTGAGGCAGAGGTAGTTGCTGTTGGATCTGGTATGACGTAGGCGAGTTTAGACCCGTCTGGGGACAGCGATGGATTGACGACCCCAGTCGTGGTAAGGGCGGTCAGGGATGGGTTTGTGGGAAGTAACAATGCTTCACCTTTCGCAACCACTTCGCCTTGCACTTTCATCCGTTTTTGCCATGACTGGAAACCGTCTTTGGCGATGGTGACGTCATACCACCCTGGGGTGAGTGTCAGTGTTGCCTGAGTGGCAGTTTTTACTTTACCATCGATTATGATTTGAGCGCCAGATGGGTCTGATTGCAATACGATAAGTCCAGTCGGTTGCACAGAGCCATCGGTATGAAGGCGATAGCCGCGACCATATGCAATAATAGCTCCCGCAGTGGCGAGAATGATACAAACAGTAACGAAGGGTATCAGAAATGAGCGAATTTTTGCAGCCATAGGAAATGTGAAATATCGGGTCTAGTATACCGCACATTGTGATAGAATGCCATTATGTTCGGATTGACGAAGCGATTGGGTATAGATTTAGGTACTGCAAATTCTGTAGTGTGGCTTGCAGGCACAGGTGTGGTGCTGAATGAGCCTACTGTTGTTGCGGTGACAACCGATGATGGACGAGTAGTCGCGGTAGGAAACGAGGCGAAGGACATGTTAGGGAGAACTCCAGGCAATATTATGGCAAGTCGGCCTATGCGGGACGGGGTAATTGCTGATTATCGGATTACTGAAGCCATGCTTTCTCATTTTATTGATAGAGCAGTAGGCAGGAACCGTATTTTTAAGCCTGAAGTGATGATTTGTGTCCCTACCGGAGCTTCACAAGTTGAGCGTAGGGCGGTGGTCGATGCGACACTGGCCGCAGGAGCAAAAGTTGCTTATCTTATCGAAGAGCCTTTGGCTGCCGCAATTGGTGCCAAAATCCCCATAGCGCAAGCAAGCGGTCATATGATTGTCGATATGGGCGGTGGAAGCACAGAAGCAGCGGTTATCTCGCTTGGTGGGGTGGTTGTTCACAAAAGCGCTCGGGTAGCTGGTAATAAGATTGATGAAGCAATCGCAAATTTTGTAAAGAAAAACTACAACCTGATTATCGGTGAGCGGATGGCAGAAGCAATCAAAATAACCATTGGTGATGCGGTGGGAGGCAAGATTGCAATGAGCACAAAGCCGGGAACCTCTGGTCAGGTAAAAGTCGGCACACCCAAAGAACAGCAGGAAAGCATGGAAGTGCGGGGGAGAGATGCTGTTTCCGGATTGCCGCGGATTATCAATTTAGCCAAGTCAGAAGTGACGCTTGCGATTAGTCCAGTGCTTCACCACGTCATCGCTGCTATTAAAAGCGTTTTGGAAGAAACTCCACCTGAGTTAGCCGCAGATATTATTGATAAAGGGATAGTGATGGCTGGAGGCACAAGTTTGCTTCGAAATTTTGATAAATTGGTGACGGAAATGACCGGTGTGCCTGCACACATCGCGGATGAACCGTTACTTTGTGTCGTGCGGGGTACCGGAGTTGCTATAGAAAACATTGAATTGTACAAGCGGAGTATCAGTAAAAAATAACTCCTCCGCATACTGTAGGGAGTGATAGGGAATTTTATAAAGCTTATAGTTAATTAGAGAATATTGAGAAAACCCTAAAATCGGTTAAAATGCGGTAAATATAGAATTTTAAATAATTAACTTATAGTGATATTGGTAACTTGCGAAGCAAATACGGGAAAATTAGAAAAATCAGCTACAACTATTCGTGTTCAATCCAGACAATTTTTACAGCTTTTTTGAACAAAATTACGTATATAGCGATTTAATATGAGCTTAAATAGTCAAAAAATACTCGGAGTAAAGGTAACGACCGATAAGAGAGAAATAATCCTAGAAGATATTGAAGAAGGTCTAGATATATTCGACAAATCGCATCACACAGCGGCAGCAAAACGCAAAAAACCACGTATTGTTGTTACGCCAAACCCAGAACAAATTATGTATGCGAGAACGCATGCTCACTTTAGAGATATGCTCAATCGGGCTGATGTGGCGCTCCCCGATGGTATTGGGCTGGTATGGGCATGGCGATTTTTGGGCTTTACGACATCGGATGTAACAACAGGAGAGAAACTGGAAAGAATACCGGGTGTGGAATTTATGGAAGACTTGGTGCAGATTGCCGCAAAACGGGGCGTCAGGATAGGACTTATAGGCGGTTTCGATGGTTTAGCAGTCAAAGCATTAGAGTGCTTACAGAGCGCGTACCCTGGTTTATCTGGCTGGGCGGAGGATGGCCCAATTCTCGAAGGCGCGGACGAGGCGGTTATAGATCGTTTGGATGGCACATTTTGGGCGAGTTTGGCACAAAAAATAGTAAAAACAAAGACGGGCATCGTATTTGTTGGCTTAGGAGCACCGAAGCAGGAGTATTTTATCCATCGACTGACAGAGGAGTTATCAGTGCCGGTGGTGTGTATGAGTGTGGGAGGGTCATTTGCTGTTTTCGCGGGCAGGCTCAAACGTGCACCATTATTTATTAGATCGATAGGGTTTGAGTGGTTTTGGCGACTCCTTCAAGAGCCATGGCGGGTTCACCGTCAGTTGCAACTGTTTCGTTTCGTTTTGTTCGTACTACGTACAAAGATTGTGCCAACCCACTGATGACGCCTGTTTCCGTTTGTAAAAATGCGTGACGAGCTAATAAACATATTGCGCATACGCTATATGCTTTTATGATCTATCTTGAGTCGAGAGCGCAGGTGCTACGCTCTGGTTGTGGGTGACGCGTGTGGTAATGTATAATACTCAGATCATGCGGATTCTGTATTTACAGACGTTCCCGTTTTGGGGTTCCGGGAGTGGCACATACGCGCGGCATCTTGCTTCTGAAGTAGGAAGACGCCATAAAGTTGCCATTTTGGCACCCGACACAAGGCCAATTGAACGGGCGAAGCTCTATCCTGTGACGCTCCCTTTTCCTGTCGCATTTACCGGTCATCCTGAATGGCCAGACTGTAGGCTTTATCAAAATCTCACCAGTGAAGAAATTTGGGAAGTATATGATACGTTTCTGCGCGCAACGATTAAGGCAGTAGAAGATTTCCGCCCTGAAATAATACATGCGCATCATGCATTTCCGACCGCCTGGCTCGCTGCGTTTATCAAGGACACATACAATATAAATTATGTCGTTACTATTCATGGGTCTGAATTGCCGACACTGGAGCGAGATAGGCGGTACTGGCAGCGTACATTTGACGCGATGTATCGAGCCAAAGCTATCTATCCGAATTCAGGATATACCAGAGATTGGTTTCTACGGATTTTTAAAGGGAATTTTCGTGAGAAATGTAAGGTTATCCCCGGTGGCGTGAACATAGATAAGTTTGTGCATAGTAACTCGGGGGCAAAAGAGGTAGACAAGAGTCTTAATTTGCATGGGAAGCCTGTTGTCGTATTTGCAGGAAAGATTACGAAATACAAAGGCGTGGAATATCTCGTGGGAGCGGCCAAAAACATACATGGTGAAGTGGTGATTTTGGGTGATGGGCCGGAGCGTAAGAGCCTTGAGGAAAAAGCGAAAAACATGGGGCTTACCAATATCCATTTTGTCGGTCATCTCGGTGCAGGGATAAAGAAGCTCGTGCCATACTACTCGCGCGCTGATGTTTTTGTCGCGCCAAGCGTATGGGACGAACCATTGGGATTAGTTATTTTGGAATCGATGGCATGCGGGACGCCTGTTGTGGTTACCCGTAAGGGTGGTATTCCTCTTGCGGTCAAAGAAGGATACAATGGATTTTTTGTGCGCCCGAGGAATAGTAGTGAGATTGTTGAGAAAGTAAACAAACTGCTCGATAATCCATCATTACGTAACAAAATGGGTCAAAATTCACGGAAATCTGTAGAGGAAAAATTTTCGTGGACAACTATAGGTGGTCAATTTGAACAGGGATATGGAAGATACGCCAAAAAACCCAACGGAACTGCTCCTCCACCACAAGTCCCAACGGTGAAAAAATAAATACGAGATATCTGTGTCAAAAGGTAGGGTATATCTCTCTCTGATACGATCTTCAGGTGATTTCTTTTTCTAAGTGTAGTACGCTTATCATCATGAATATTCTTATTTTGGGTTCAGTCGCACTTCCAGTGCCACCTCCGAAGCAAGGGGGAACAGAACGTATTGCGTATTGGCAAGCTACGGGGCTTGCAAAACGTGGGCACGCGGTGACACTTGTGGCAGCGCATGGCTCAAAAGCTGATCCTCAGTATGCGCTTGTTGAAATTGGCGGTGGTGATACGGTGACGGGATCTTCGACTCAGTCAGCGAGCGGGTTTACTGAAGGGTCACGAAGTCTCCGTAAAGAAATGATTTATATGGCCGAAGTGTCTCAGTGGTTGCTTGATCATGGGAAGTCTTTTGACGTTATTATCAACAATATGCGTGGTGGGGAATCAGTGCTTCTGCCGATTGCCAAACTCATCGGACGACCGTTCGTAACAGTGATGCATTTGCCTATGTTTGACGAGCTGGCGCAGCTATTTCGCGTCTATGATACGCCAGTTATCACCATTAGTAACGCGCAACGCAAAGGATTTGATGGGGTACGGTATGTGGGTACGGTCCATAACGCGACCGACATGAATGAATTGCCATTCCAACGTGTGCCACAGGATTATGTATTGATGATGGGTTCTGTCGCACCTCATAAAAATCAAAAAGATGGGATATTGGCGGCAAAATCGTTGGGAAAAAAGATTGTATTGGCGGGAAAGATTGGTAACCAGGACTACTGGCGTAGCGAAATAGAACCGCTCGTAGATGGGGTGACAGTAATACACAAAGGAGAGATGGATGTCGCGCAAAAAGCGGCACTCCTGGGAGGCGCGGAAGCACTTGTATTTCCTATTGTATGGCCGGAACCATTTGGTCTCGTGATGATAGAAGCGATGGTGTGCGGCACTCCGGTAGTAGCATACAACAACGGTGCAATTTCTGAAGTTGTAGTTGATAGAAAGACAGGGTTTGTTATAGATCAGTCACAAGGAGTAAATGGGCTGGTTGAGGCATTGAAGCATATACCGGAGATACATCGGGAAGACTGCAAAAATCATGTACAAAACAATTTTACCGTAGAGAAAATGATCGACTCACTTGAAGCAGCGCTGCAGCCCCTCTCTATGTAGGATTGATGGCATAGGTGATCAGTTCTCCGCGATTAACCATTTCTTCAAGTACATGTAAGCCTTTATGTGTTTCAGTGGCTGCTCGAAATAGGGCAATTGCAGTATGTTGGTTCGGTAATCCGCCCGATATCGCATCCAATTGTGTCAGGTTGGTGTAGGCTCGCACTGGTCGAGGCCCGCGAGCAGTTGCGACTTCATATCTCCGTATGGTGACGATGTTACCTTCGTGGTTTTTGAATAACTGTACTGATATCATAGGATGTCTTTCGAGTTAGAGCTGTATTATACCGCAGGCTGTCATATAATCGCAAACGCGTGCGGCGCATCTGTACGAGCGATTTGTCTTTATGTTGTTTTCCGTAGTAGAATTTTGATCTGCCATATTTTATATGAAAGAAATACGAAAAAAACGGTTACATTTACTGACTGGCCTCATGCGAGATGTGTCTGAGTTCGAAGAAGAGGCGGTGCGAATAGAGGTGTATCTTGGGGGCGAGTGGAAGCGGAGGGTGATGGTGTTGCCGAAGTGGCAAATAGCCATCATGCGCGAGCGGGGTGTGTGCCATATGACTGATGACGACAAAGAAGAAATTCAGGTGCGGCTTGCGCCTGAGCGAACAAGGCGAGCGGGGCGTCCCCGAAGTGTATAAAGATATCGTTTTCTTCTTATTGTAACAGCGCATACACTGCACCAAGGACAAAAACAAAAAACCCTGCTTATGCAGGGAATTCACGAATAATTATAAGAGAATAAGGGGTGTAGTGTAAAAAAATACGGAAAAAAACGTAAGACATAGCTTCATTTTTCATGGTATGATAAAAATATGCGCATTGCCATGCTCGCCCCGCCATATATACCCGTGCCACCACTGCTTTATGGAGGAACAGAAAAAATAGTATCACTTCTTACTGAAGGTTTAGTCGCGAGGGGGCATGACGTGACACTATTTGCCAGTGGTGATAGTCATACCCGAGCGACACTTTCCAGTATATATCCCAAAGCGTTAGGTAATAGCGGTTTTTATAAATCCGCGGTGCAAAAGCCACTTGCTCACTATCATGCGTGTTACGCGAGAGCTTCTGAATTTGACATCATACATAGTCATGGTCAGTATCTGAGCGTGCCTGATGCAGATGGGCTATCAACACCCGTTGTGTTTACCTGGCATGGGTCGCTTTATCCGGGTGAAACCACAGAGGAAAAACGGGAAATATTGAGAAAGTATAAACACTTGCCATATATTTCTATTTCAGATAATCAGCGTGAGGGTTTACCCGAACTTCATTATGTCGCTACTGTGTATAACGCGTTGGATATTGCGGAATATTCATTTGTTGAAAAAAAGGGGAACTATTTGCTTTGGATTGGGCGAGTCAGTCCCAAAAAAGGGGCAACCGATGCAATCGAGACTGCCAAAAAGTTGGGTATACGGCTGGAAATGGCAGCGGCAATAGACCCAATCGATAGAGGGTATTTTGACGCGGAGATTAAGCCACATATTGATGGGAAGCAGATTGTCTATCATGGAGAAATTGCTCATTCAGCGCTCGCGGAGCTTTATGGTGGAGCATTGGCGACATTGTACCCAATTTCTTGGCATGAGCCATTTGGGCTCGTTATGGCAGAAAGCATGGCGTGTGGTACACCCGTTGTTGCGTACAACGTAGGGTCTGTTCCCGAAGTAGTGGACGATGCGGTGACTGGTTTTGTGGTTGATCAATTACAAGGTACGCAAGGATTGGCCGATGCAGTGCTCCGCGTAAGCGAATTGGATCGTGCGGCATGTAGAAAACAAGCAGAAGCACGTTTTCATAAAGACAGGATGGTAGCGGAGTACGAAGCGGTTTATATGAAGTTAATAAAATAACGACAATAACGATAATAACGACAATGACGAGAATTACGAGAGTGACGAAATCATACATTAATCAAGTAACGAAGTAATTTACTGCCCATGCGTATAGGTATCTACATATCGCCGTCTCATGCGGTGCCTCCCAACGAGAATAATATTCTTGCCCCATGGGTATTGGTGGCTGAGCTTGCCAATGGATTAGTTGCTAAAAAACACGCGGTAACGTTATTTGCGGCAAAAAATAGCAAAACAAACGCGAAGCTTATCCATGGGGGAATAGAGCCGACAGTGTTGCGCCGTCATGAGTACGCTGACCCCGATGCATACCGTTCATTTGTGATCGCTGAGGAGTTGGCACTTATGCGCGAGGTTATCGTTCAGGCCAAAGCAGGGAAGTTGGATATTGTTCACATTCATCAGCCAGTGGAGCGGTTATATCCTGCGTTACTCGCTATGCCTGCCAATGTGCCTGTGGTTATCACATTTCATGATCCTATTACGCCCCAGCGGTTTCCTGCTATCGAGAAACTTATGGAATTAGGCAATATTCATTTGGTTTCACTGTCGCAGTCACAGCAGCGTGGCGTGCCATTTCCGTTTGCGGGCATTGTGCCTAATGGTGTTGATACCAAGCTATTTATTCCCGACAAACACGTGCCAATGCATAAAAAGCCACTGTTAATCGCGGGGCGTATCGTGGAGCAGAAAGGATTTCGTGATGCAATAGACGCTGCAAAATTATCCGGTATACGCTTGCTTATTGTAGGGCAGGAATACGAGCAAAAAGAAGCAAAAGAATATTTTGAAACGCAGGTGAATCCACACATCGATGGAAAAACAGTGTTATGGGAATCGGTGGTGAAGCAGGAGCATCTGATCGGTCACTATCAGACGGCACAGGCATTATTATTTCCTATTGGTTGGGATGAACCATTTGGTCTTGTCATGATAGAGGCGATGGCATGTGGTACACCGGTGATTGCCTATAATAGGGGAAGTGTTTCGGAAATTATCGTAGATGGAAAGACTGGTTTTGTCGTTGATCCGGAAGAAGGTGTAGAGGGGTTGGTTGCAGCTATCAAAAAAATCGGGAATATAGATAGAGTTGCATGCCGTAGGCATGTTGAAAAGCATTTTTCTTTAAAAGCGATGATTGACGGGTATGAAAAAGTGTATAGTGCTCTTTTAGGGTAATATAAACGTATGAAGGTGTTATTTGTTACCAGTGAAATTGCGACATTGTATAAGCGAGGTGGACTTGCGGATGTGAGCTATGCGTTGCCGGTGGCGCTTTCGAATGCTGGGGTAAACGTGTCGGTCGTTATGCCATTTTATGAAGGTGTGGGTACTCGTGATGTTACGTGTGTAGGGCAGCTGGCAATAGATTATGATCGAAGGCGTGAATTAGTGTTTATTTTTCGTACGTTATTGCCTCATTCCCATGTTCGCGCGTATTTGTTGCGGCATCCGTTACTTAATAATTACGATGATGCTCATATCGCAGAGCGTTTTGCCTTTTTTTCGAAAGCAGTTGCACAATTATCACTCTATTCCGCGAGCACCCTAGGAGGCCCGTATGACATTATTCACTGTAATGACTGGCACACTGCGCTTATTCCACTCATGATGGGCGAGTCGAGTAAAGTAGCGTATCGTGAGCGGGAAACCATACAATCGCAATATGCCAAAACAATTCTCACCATCCATAATCTTTTATACAAAGGAGAAACAGGTTTTTCGATTACACTAAAGTTAGGTTTTCCGAAGTCTGTATTTCATCCGTTTATGACGCCTTTGGGTAGAGCGGTACGACTACTCACTGAGGGATTTGAGTATGCCGATATCGTCACCACAGTTTCACCAACGTACGCGAAGGAAATTACTCGTGGTGTACACGGAAAACGGGTAGTAGAGATATTTAAACGGAGAAAAGACACTATTGTGGGTATATTAAACGGGTTAGATACCAATCTTTGGAATCCAAGCGATGATCCTGCATTGCCAGTCCATTATTATCCGAGTTCTGCTATCCCTGCCAAGGCAAAAATTAAAGAAATGCTCCAACAGGCAGTGCGGTTACCAAAATCAGATGTACCATTGTTTGGATTTGTCGGACGACTTGAAAAACGGCAAAAAGGGCTTGATCTTATTGCCAACGCTATCAAAAAATTAGCGGCAGAGGATTATCAATTAGTGCTTCTTGGTACTGGGCAAAAAAGCTTGGTTACATTATTTGAGAAACTTAGTGCCCAGCATCATAATATCGCATTTGTCCATACATTCGATGAACGACTTGCTCGAAGAATTTACGCAGGAAGCGATATTATGCTCGTGCCGTCAAAGTTTGAGCCATGTGGGTTAACGCAGATGATTGCGATGCGCTATGGTACATTACCGCTGGTGCGAAAAACAGGAGGGCTTGCTGACACAGTTACCGATGGTAAAACCGGATTTGTGTTTGGTCCATACACGAGTTCAGCACTGTCTGCTAAGATGACGGAGGCAATTTCATTGTATCGCGATGCTCCCAAGAAATTTTCATCCATGATGACAGCGGCTATGAAGGTTGATTTTTCGTGGGCACATCAGGTGAAAGAATATAAAGCGCTCTATAAAAAACTTTTACAATAACAGACCCCTACTTCCTCTTGCGTGAGAGCGGAAATTCCCAGTATTTACCAGTTTATTTACAAGTTTTTACAAGTAGATATAAATGATTATTAGCTTGTAATGACGGGTAATTCGTTCTATTAGGGAGAAAATTATGAGGTTACATTTCAGGGATGTGACGTATGACAAAAACAGGGAAACTTTTCAGATTTTTGGGTATGTCAGTATTTGTTTTTTGATAACCACAGGGTACTGCTACGCCTTTGTGTAGTAAACACTTCGTCCTTTGCCGTGGACAAGAAGGAGGCCAAGTGATGCAAGATGGGATAAATCACGACTGGCGGTGATTTGGGAAACCCTGAATAGGCGTTGGGCGACTTTGTTGGTTATCTTTGCGGTGGGGTTTTCAAGAAAGTGGAGAATGTTTTCCTCGCGTTGGTTGAGGTTCCAGGTTTCTGCAAATGATGGCGCGTGTCCTAGTTGCGAGTCTTCCTGAAGACGTGTATACAATGCTTCATAACTGGCTCTGGCACTTGCGATAAAATATTCGAGCCAGGCGGTGAGATTGCTATGTATACTGATGCTTTTTATGGCTTTATCGTGCGCTTCGATACTGGCAGTCCATTGGGGTTCGAGAGCGAGCATTCCTCTGCAATCATAGCCGTATTTGGCTAAGATAACGGAGACGATAAGGGGTGGAAGTATGCCTTGTAGAGCGCTGCGTATTTCAGTTTGCATGAGTTGACCATACATGACTCCAGCAAGCAAGAGGGGATGGTCTTTTTGAGACCCTGCATATGCAAGAAGTTGTTTGATGTCGGACTGCGATTCTTTGAGTGACCCCATAATCTGCTTGGTTTTATTGGGAAGTGAAATAAGGCTTAATGCACCGATATGTGAGGCTTGTAAGGGTTTAAGATTGGCAGTCCAGTCTGCCCGTATAACATCAAGAGCGTTTTTATACGCGATCGCTTCTTTTTCCCATGGTGCGGGGTGCTTTACCGGGTTGAGAAGGAGAGTACGGAGTTGGGATGCGGTGATTACTGTACCACGAAGCCTAAGAGATCCATACACGCGGTTGCTTGTGGCAAGCCACCGGAGTCGTTGTTCTGTCATGATGGGTGTTGGAGCAAGAAGTATGTTGCGGTGATATCTATCGATCTCCAAAAGATAGTCTTGGATAGTGGGGGTAAGGGTGTAAGAAATTGCAATCATTGCCCAATAAAAAAACGTATCTAAATTATATCATTGCTGTCAAAAAAATAGATTATTCGCATGCAGATTGTTTGTACGGTTTAAATGCGTTAATTAGATAAGATTACGATATGATTATCCAGCCTATTGACACAGCGTGAAAATTAAGGCTATTCTAGATATAGGTTTTCACATATTAGTAATAACTGGTAAAAAGAGGTGTGAGAACTTGTAAAAAGTAGTGATTATTTCGCATTGGTACGGGCTAAAGGGTTTGGGAGCCTGCCTGATATGCCCAAAACATACACCGTCAAAGAGGTCGCAGACATACTTGGATTTAGTACAAACAGTATTTACTCGTTCCTCAAAGAGAAACGCATACGTGGCGTGCGAATAGGAAAAGGTAGGTTCAGAATTCCAGAGGAAGAGCTTTCCCGGGTACTCCATCTTTCTAAAAAAGCGACAACTACCCCGGAGACTTCGGTGGTAGACAAAGATACTCAGCCCCTCTCAGTTATTCCTGTAGTATCTGACGCGATGTCTCAGACTGGCGATGCAACCTTTATCCAGCCAAAAGATGAAACGAAGGAAAATCATGGATTGCTGACGCCAAACATCTTTGATTGGTTTATTGGTTTGGGGGCAATCGTTGCCGGGGTTGCATTGTTTTTGTTTAACTCAACGTTCACCATAGAAGAATTCCCCCGTATGACGATTGCTTATCCAATTATCCGTCTCGTGCTTATCGCGTGCGGACTCGGCATACTGATTAGCGGTTTGTTTGCTCAAGCCAAGCGATGGCACATGGTTTTTCATGTGTTGTTGTCGGTGATGGGGTTTTTTAACGCATTTGGCTTGATTAAAAGCGGTGATATTGAGGGGGGCGCGCTCTATGGAGCATTGGCGTTTGTGATCGCGCTAACGAATTTTGTTTCATTTGGTGGCATCGTATCGGTTGGACTGTATATATCACTTATCGCCTTTCTTGTGCCTGCAGTTATATTGTTTTTCCCTACGGATTCACATGTACAGTCGCTCTCAGTGTTTCTTGGGATGCAGACATTTGTTATAGGGGTGATATCGCTCATCGTGTCCATAGCTCTTATGATTATGTTTTGGATAGGATACGCGAAGGACAGAAAATTATTTTTGCTGGCAGCATGGCTTTGTACTTTAGGAGATATTGGTATTGCGTTGTGGTATGCACATTTGCAGTACTGGAGCAGGGCATTTTTTATTTTGGTACTTGCGGCATTTACAGCACTTCTTCCGTATTGGTGGCCTCTCCAGCAGGGGATTTCCCGGAAATATAAGTTGATGCTTCATGGATTATTTGTGGGTATCGGTGCTGTTTTTGTGTTGGCTGTGTTAATTGTCTATCTGTTACAACAAAGCATCTGGGAGGCTCGTGAGCGTGAAGTGATGAATAAAGTGCATATAGGTCATACACGACTCAATAATGCGGTAACGTCTATACAAAGTTCGCTTATTGTGGCGGCGACTAATGCTGATTTTGTTGAATCGCTGAACAAACCTGATGTCGCAACACTGAATAAATACAGCAAAATAATATATGAAAGTAATCCGAATATACGAAGGCTCATATTTCTCAATAAAGATGGGGAGGGGGTAGCGCTCTATCCGTATGGCACATTTGACGAGCCCAATTTTGCCTATCGTGATTATTATCAGGAGCCAAAAAATACCGGAAAACCGTATATCTCCGATGTGTTTCAAGCAAGAGCAGATCAATCAGGAAGGTATGTCGTGTCAATCACCGTACCCCTTTATGAAGATGGTGAATTTGGTGGTGTAGTGTCTGCCTCTATGGATTTAGATCGGATCGGATTATTGCTTAACCAAATTGCGTCAGGAGGACAGGGTGAATATTTTGTTGTGGCTGATGCGAAAGGTGTGATCGTGAGTCATCCGGATGAAAAGCTTATCGGGACATTAGCACCTTCTTCTGATCCGTTGTATCGTGCGCTAAAGGGAGAAGAAGGATTAACAAAAGGCATGATGATAGAAAAAATGCTCGGGATGATGGGGTATACCTATGTGCCTGAATTGCGCTGGGGGATAAGTTTGCGACTCCCAGCAGCCAACGTATTTGGGTTATCTGCCGAAGATATAGTGATAGTGTTCGGGGTGGTGGTTACCCTCATGGGCGTGGGTATCACGTTAATTTCATATATTAGGGGGCGCGTACTTACAGATAAGGAGAGTGGGCCCTGATGAACACTTCTTTATCTCCAGATGCTGCCCGGCCGAAATCCGCAACAGGCGGATTTCTCGCTGAAAAGGCGGCGCTTCCTCAGAGGAGATTATCAGGCTCATCAGTGCTCACACCAATACTTCCCGTTATTTTTGCATTTATCATCGGGACTATTTTTGTCGGCGTTGTACAGATGATTCGCCCGGATGGTGTTGAAACGTCAAAGTTAAATGGCACAAGCAAGTCGTTTGTTGTAAACAATCTGACAGAAAAAATTCTGGCTGATAGTCAGTGGACAAGTCCATATCTGGTCATGGTGCAGCGTTTGGACGGTTCAATAGCCTATGCATTTGTAGAAAATGCAACCGTCAAAAACGGAAAGTTCATAGGTGACGTGACAGTGCGGTATACCAATGGCGATCATGGTATTGTTCGAGATGAAAATGGGACATTCTCATTTTTTCTCACAAAACTTGGGAGTCAGGAGCCTGTCAGCATCTTGGCATCGGTGATTGCCGGAGTGAAGCTCCCGGACGATACAATACTCCCCGTACAGCTTACTGACGGAACGTTTATTGGTGAGCAACTTGTGGGATCATTCATCGCTACGACCATATTAGATAGGATGCAGATTGCTGGAAATGTGTCTGCCCAAAAAGAAATACTTTCTCTTGCTCTAGAGCCTACGCTGAAAACAGTGGATATGAGTATGGTGATGATCCAGCGAGAAATTCTCAAGATGGCACTTAGTGGTATCGGTGAAACCGGAGGTGTTCTTGGGGTGACTACAGATAGTAATACGCGGGATGGTAGCCCTCGACTGCTCGCTTCAACACTCGGAAGCAACCTCATGGTGCAATCGTTTAGCGGAGAGGGAGTGATACGTATTGTACCAAACATAAATAATATAGATCAAAATATAACAAACCTACAAAATCTGAATCCATCATTTGGTGTTAATACGGTAAACCAATCGTCACAACTTGCATCATCCCAGTCGTTTTCACTTCAGGGATTTTATCCTTCTTCATTTATTAGTGGCGCTGGCATAGAGGGATCAACCGGAGCAACAGGGGCGACTGGCGTTCAGGGAATTAAAGGAGATTCCGGTGCTGCGGGTGCACAGGGAATTGATGGAGTAGATGGTCCAACGGGTGCAACAGGTGCAGGAGAGTTGGGACCCATCGGGCCAACAGGGGCTACCGGGTCAGGCGGCGGTGGGGGTGGTGGAGGAGTAGATGGTCCAACTGGTTCAACTGGAGCTACAGGTTTGCAAGGTTCATCAGGTCCAACAGGTGCTACCGGTTCTGTTGGAAGTTCTGGTCCTACTGGATCAACCGGAGCAACCGGTGCAGCTGGTGAGAATGGTCCAACGGGAAGTACCGGAGCAACCGGTGGCGTTGGCGCTTCTGGACCGACAGGGTCAACTGGATCTACGGGTGCACAAGGATCTTCTGGTCCAACAGGATCTACGGGTACACAAGGATCTTCAGGGCCAACCGGAAGTACAGGTGCTACTGGAAATATTGGGGCATCCGGTCCGACTGGTGCAACCGGATCTACCGGAGCACAAGGATCTTCAGGGCCAACCGGAAGTACAGGTGCTACTGGAAATATTGGGGCATCCGGTCCGACTGGTGCAACCGGATCTACCGGAGCACAAGGCGCTGCAGGAGTTGATGGAGAAGATGGTCCAACAGGTGCAACAGGAGCAACGGGATTTCAAGGCGCTTCCGGGCCTACGGGTTCAACCGGAGCAACAGGTAATGTTGGGGCATCCGGTCCGACTGGTGCAACCGGATCTACCGGAGCACAAGGAAATGCGGGTCAGGATGGCGCTAATGGTCCGACTGGTTCAACAGGCGCAACTGGCACTGCCGGTGCTAGTGGTCCTACCGGTTCTACTGGTGCAACCGGAAGTGTTGGATCATCAGGCCCAACGGGAGCAACGGGATCTACGGGTGCACAAGGATCTTCTGGTCCAGCAGGTGCAACCGGTTCTACCGGAACGCAAGGTGTTGAAGGTTCATCCGGGCCAACAGGGTCAACTGGGTCTACCGGCTCAATTGGTGAACAAGGCGCATCTGGTCCAACGGGAAGTACGGGAGCTACTGGTGCTGCCGGAGCAAGTGGACCAACAGGATCGACTGGAGCTACGGGAAGTGTTGGCTCGTCTGGACCAACTGGAAGTACCGGAGCAACAGGTGGTGTTGGCGCATCAGGTCCTACAGGATCAACCGGTGCTACGGGTTCTCAAGGCGCATCTGGTCCAACGGGCTCAACGGGAGCTGCAGGTGCAAATGGATCTTCAGGACCAACGGGAGCAACCGGTTCTACCGGAACGCAAGGTGTTGAAGGTTCATCCGGGCCCACTGGCTCAACTGGTGCTACTGGAAATATTGGCGCAAGTGGTCCTACAGGTGCAACAGGGTCTACCGGTACACAAGGAAATGCAGGGCAGGATGGCGCTGATGGTCCGACTGGCTCAACTGGTGCAACAGGTGCTGCGGGTGTATCAGGACCAACGGGCTCAACTGGAGTTGCCGGAGCTGCAGGCGCGAGTGGTCCAACAGGAAGTACTGGTTCTACTGGTGCACAAGGATCTTCTGGTCCAACGGGATCTACCGGTGCAACAGGAAATCAGGGAGCAGTTGGTGCTTCAGGTCCGACTGGTTCAACCGGAGCAACAGGTAATGTTGGGGCATCCGGTCCGACTGGTGCAACTGGATCAACTGGTTTACAAGGATCTTCAGGGCCAACTGGTAGTACAGGATCTACAGGAGCACAAGGCGTTACTGGTGTTTCCGGTCCAACGGGAGCAACTGGCGCAACAGGTGGCGTTGGTGCTAGTGGTCCTACCGGTTCTACTGGTGCAACCGGAGCTGTGGGCGCACAAGGATCTTCTGGTCCAACGGGAGCAACTGGTTCTACGGGTACACAAGGAAATGCAGGTCAAGATGGTGCAGATGGACCAACGGGAAGTACCGGAGCAACAGGTGGTATTGGTGCATCAGGCCCAACAGGAGGTACTGGTTCTACTGGTTCACAGGGATCTTCCGGGCCAACTGGTGCTACCGGATCTACCGGAACACAAGGCGCATCTGGTCCAACGGGCGCAACGGGAGCGACAGGTGCAAACGGATCTTCAGGCCCGACTGGTTCAACTGGTGCAACCGGAAGTGTTGGATCATCAGGTCCAACTGGTTCTACCGGTTCAACGGGTGGTGTTGGCGCTTCTGGTCCTACAGGTCCAACCGGATCAACTGGTTCACAAGGATCTTCAGGGCCAACTGGAGGTACAGGTGCTACCGGAAGTGTTGGATCTTCCGGCCCCACTGGTGCAACAGGGGCTACAGGAAATCAAGGAGCAGTTGGTGCTTCAGGCCCGACTGGTTCAACCGGTGCCACTGGAAGTGTTGGGTCATCAGGTCCGACAGGAGCAACAGGATCTACAGGTTCGGCAGGTGAACAAGGTGCATCTGGTCCAACGGGTGCAACAGGTTCTACCGGAACACAAGGTGCGGTAGGGGTATCTGGACCTACGGGCAGCACTGGCGCAACAGGGAGCGTTGGATCATCTGGTCCAACAGGAAGTACCGGGTCGACTGGAGCACAAGGATCTTCTGGTCCAACAGGTGCAACCGGATCTACGGGTATACAAGGAAATGCAGGTCAAGATGGTGCAGATGGACCAACGGGAAGTACAGGAGCTACCGGAGGAGTGGGTGCAAGTGGTCCAACAGGATCGACTGGAGCTACCGGTTCAGCAGGTGAACAAGGCGCATCCGGACCGACAGGATCAACCGGAGCTACTGGTTCTCAAGGTGTATCTGGTCCAACAGGTGCAACGGGAGCAACAGGAAATCAGGGAGCAGTTGGTTCTTCCGGTCCTACGGGAAGTACGGGAGCAACCGGAAGTGTTGGTGCAAGTGGCTCAACGGGAGCAACAGGGTCTACCGGAACGCAAGGCGCTGCGGGTGCTTCCGGACCTACCGGTGCAACTGGTGCTACCGGAGGAGTAGGTGCAAGTGGCCCAACTGGAGGAACAGGGTCTACGGGTGCAGCAGGTGAACAAGGTGTATCCGGTCCTACTGGTGCAACTGGTGCAACGGGTAGCGCTGGAGCAAGTGGTCCTACGGGAGCAACCGGAGCCACAGGTATCGCGGGGGCAACAGGGCCAACCGGTTCTACTGGAGCAACGGGATCTGCAGGGGCAAATGGTCCAACAGGGGCTACAGGAACGACAGGCGCGCAGGGTCCAACTGGTCCAGTCGGCCCTGGAGGAGAGACATTTATATTAGACGGAGGGGCATATCTTTATCCGAATAGCACCTATGCCACTGATTACAATTTTGATGACTTGGTATTGGGGTTAGATGGTGATGCGGGTGCCACAATCACCACCAATGATACCAATGAAACGTTAGGTATCGACACCAACGGTACTGGAGCTATTAGTATTGGTACGGGCGCAAATTCAAAAACAATTACGATCGGAAATACATCATCCACAACAAGCGTTGTCCTTACGAAGGGAGCTTCGGGAAATATAACATTTACCGGGTTTGACTGTTCATCCTTTACCAATGGTGGAGTGCTGACAACAGACGCATCAGGAAACATTACGTGTGCAAATGATGATGGTGGTAGCGGATCACAAACTCCATGGACTTCAGATATAGATGCAGACGGATTTGATCTTTCGGATCTTTCCAATCTTTTGTTTAGAGAAACAACAGGTGCACCTGCTGGTACAGATGTTGGGCTATACAGAGATAATTCCGGAGATCTTAATCTCAATGTGCTCACCGGTAAAACTTTCAATGTTCAGGTAAATGGTACTGATGAATACAATTTTTCTTCCAGCGGTTTGACGATTGGAACAAATTCGCTCATTACGGGAGCTGCAACAATCGAGTCGACAGAGCTTGATCGCCTTGATGGAAAAGATGCTGCGCTTGTTGACCAAAACGATCTCACGAGCGGTGATGGCAGTGGAGGAACAAGTAGTGGATCAGGGCTGGAAGCGGGAGCTGGAGGCATCGGTCTTTTACAAGGGTGTTCTGATGATCAAGTGCTTAAATGGAACGAAAGTTCTGCAGTATGGGAATGTGGAAGCGATCGTGCAACAGTTAACATTCGGAAAGCAGCGGATGAAACAATTACGAGCAGTGCCGCATTGCAAGATGATAATGAATTGCTGTTTGCAGTTGCAGCAAATGAGACATGGGCAGTGGAAACTTCATATACATATAGTACTGGAGGATCATCAACTCCTGATATCCGCGTAGGACTCAATGCGCCCTCAGGGGCGACCTGTACGTATGGTACGGTGAATATTTCACATGCGGGTAACTTAGCGGCAGGAGCAGTAGCGTGTGACGCCACGATAACCGTTGCAACCACCGCGACCGGTAACAAAAATGGCTTGTTGACGGGTACCGTTGCAAACGGTGCGAATGCGGGTAATATCACGTTCCGTTGGGGACAGGGGACTTCCAATGCTACCGGCACAACTGTCGAGCTTGGTAGCTACATGCTGGGCTTTAAGATTTCAGGCGCTGACTTAGCTGAGGTGTATTATGCCTCAAATAGCGCTATACCTAAAGGAACAGTTGTGTCGCTTGATCCTGCTCGTAATGCAGGAATCATTCCTTCCCAACGCGCTTATGATCCTCATATTCTTGGTATTGTTTCTACCCAGCCGGGTATGGTGTTGGGCGAATCAGGGGGTGGCGGGGGAATTCCGGTATGGGTAGCGCTCTCAGGGCGGATTCCGGTACGAGTTTCGGCAGAAAACGGGCTTATTCGCGCAGGAGATTATCTTACCGCCTCGAGCGTGCCGGGTGTCGCGATGCGGGCAACGAAGGCTGGTGCTATTGTGGGACAGGCTTTGACCAGTCAGGCAAGTGCTGATCAGGGCGAGGTTGTGGCATTTGCGAAAAACGGATATTTCAACGGGGTGATGCCGGAAGTACCCACTCCTTTCATGTCAGGAACTGAAATCACCGACACTGCAGGATCAGATCCTGCACAGACGATGCTTTCATATTTTCTCCGGCAGCGGGGGACGGGTTCATTGCAAATACCTGTTGATGTCAGTGATATTGTAGCGGATAGGGTGGTCGCTGGACTCGAGGTAATCACCCCACGATTGGTTGCTGATGAAGTTATCGCAAACAAAGTGACGGCAGGTGTTATTTCCGCGGATCGCATCGATGGATTGGAGATATACACAGATACATTGCTTTCCTTGTCTGCACGGTATGACTCATTATTGTCACTTACATCAGACGGTCAAGCGAGTGTCGCGGGGATAATGTCAAACGCGATGACACTCAGCACTCCGTCAGGAACGGTGACACCAGAGGTGTTCGAGTTGTTGACAAGGTTTATGCAGGGGATACGCGTAAGAGGTGGTGCGTTCTTTGAGGATGTCGTAACGATATTGAGTAATCTTATTATTCATGGTCAACTTGTGGTAGGTTCGGATACCGCGGGGATTGCAGTAATCCCTAAATCCACGACAAGTATGCGCGTATCATTTGATAAGAGATTTGATTATCCGCCGGTGGTGACAATTACGCCAGTATATGCAGATGACAACGATCGAGCATTTATAAGTGATGCGGTACGAGCAGTGGTTGCAGGCGTGACGACAGATGGATTTACTATTGTGTTGGATGCGGCAGTACCAAGAGATCTTGAATACAGCTGGATTGCGTTGGGGGTTCATGAAGCTCGTAAAACCTATGGTCGTCCGATAGACGGTGAACCTACACCTGCGGTTACACCTCCGGTTACGCCATCACCGACAATATCAGCTGATGTTTCACCCACCATACAGCCTACCGCAACGTCATATGGGATAATCTCACCTACACCGGACACTATGAGTGAGACCTCCTTGGAATCTTCTGGAAGTGCGCTTATTCCATAACGATAGAGAGAGGAATTGTCTCGGTTAATCAACTCGAGACACAAAACCATAGATCATTTTGGAGAGTATTTGCATGTGATTTGTCGCGGTAGCTTGATCCGCCTTAACCATGACACAGAGAATATATGGTCGGTTGGGTACATATACAATGCCGCAGTCGCTGAAAATCTCCAGAGGATCAAAAACCCCAATTTTATGTGCAACCGTTATCGTATCGGGCACCCCTGCATCAATCATGTCCGCAAACGGAGTTTTGGTAAGGTATTCAAGGATAGCATACGAATCTTTTCTATCAAGATACGAGGAGAGATAAAGACTTCGAAGAATAGATGAATAGTTTTTTGGTGAAATAATTGGGTAGCCATCACCGCTATCGACTGTAATATCCAAGTTATTGAATACATCTTCGATTGCACCTAGCGGGAGTTGACTAGTGATAGCCCGGAGAGCAGTATTATCAGATTCTACCAAGCTTAATCGGATGGCTTCATCGATAGTTATTGTTGTCCCTGCTCCTTTTTTCCATAGTGTGCCAAAGCCTTTATGAATATTTTCCTCCTGAATGATGATGCTGTTGTGGAGCGAAAGATTGCCTTGTTCAATTTGTTTATAGGCTGCCATAACAACGGGGATTTTGATAAGGCTGGCAAACCGTACTTCCAAACGATCGTTCACACCAATGGAAGTGCCGGTAGGGAGGTATTCAAAATATACGCCTATTTCTTCTTTTTGTTTTGCTACGTATTCATTCATGGCGTTTCTGAGTGGAACGAAATGAATAAGGAAATCATTTTGGCTTTCCATAAATATTCGTTTTGATAACAGTGGGTATTTGTTTGCTAGTTCTATTCCTTCTTGAGGTGATTTTCTTTGCGAAATTAAAAAAAATAACGTGAGGTTTACAAGTACGCTTACTCCCAAAATGATAGGTAGATATATGCGCGGAGCAAGAAAGTGTTTCACTATAGCAATGAGTATATCCAAAACAATGGAAGAAACAAGGCATGATTTGTGTTAAACGGTTCTTTTATATAAATTTTTAATGAGCATATTATATGTTCTTTTATGTATATGCAGATTATTCCGATAACATAAATATGTTAGGCTAATTGCGAAAAGAATGCGGTCTACGTGTGTCCTATTGATTTATATGGGAAATACGACATACTGATGAGGTCATTATGCGTGTATGAAGCGGCACGTCACCATTTTATTATTGGCAATATGTATTGGTTTCAGTTTTCTCCTTTACGGGAATACGCTTGCTGGACAGTTTGTATTCGATGATGAATACTTCACCCAGCGCCCGGAGCTTCGGTCAGTTGCTTATATCCCTAACATTTGGTTTGAGCCCCTTGCAAATGTCGAAAATCCGGTGCTTGCCGATACATACCGACCGCTTCTCACGCTCAGTATGATGGCAAATTTCATTTTTTTCGGGGAAAGCCCTGTGTCGTTTCATGTCGTCAATGTGGTATTGCATGGTGTCGTTACGTTGTTATTTTTTATGGTTACGAGGCGGATTACTGGCTCAGTATTCACTGCGCTCGTTGCAAGTGCGTTGTTTATGAGTATGCCAATTCATACAGAGGCGGTGGCGTTTATCAAAGCGCGTGAGGAGCTACTTGGCGGCATGTTTTTTTTGGTATCATGGCTTTTATTTCTCAAGGCGGCAGGTGGGGGAAGCAACAAAATGTGGCTGTTCCTCTCTGCGACAAGCTACTTTCTTTCATGTCTCTCCAAAGAATTTCTTCTTGTAGGCCCTTTGATATATTTCGGTGTTGCCATAGTTGAAAGAAAGCTTTCAGTGAAAAAAACGGTCGGCATGTTATTGCCATACATCATTGTCGCCATAGCTTATTGCATGTTGTGGTGGGTCGGCTTGGGAGGTAAGTTTCCTTTGGAAAATTTACATTCCTACGCGGTTAATCCGATTGCATACGCGGCCCTTCCTATTCGCCTGATGACCACGATCGCTATTGGCGGTTTATATATTGTTAAAACGATTATTCCCATAGGGCTTTCTGCGACATACCGATACAATCATTTTCCGCTCGTTGAGTCACTCACTGATGGGAGGCTTTATATCGGTGCTTTGGCATTGGGTTTATTGCTCGTTTGTATTTTTTGGAAAAAAGCGAGAAATTCTGGGCTGTTTAGTGGTGCGTGGCTGTTTCTTGTGGCATATTTTCCATTTTCTAAATTTCTTTTTACGGGAGGCGAGTATATCGCGGAGCGGTGGGTGTATACGCCATCTATGGGTATCGCGTTGATGATTGCGGTACTTTTTAGCGCCGCTTTTTTTCGGCGCATTGCTACAGTTTTGGTCATTATGATTGTCATTGTGTACGGATTTCTGACTATTCAGAGAAATGTGGTGTGGCAAACTCCTGAAACCTTGTATCAGAGTATGATACGTACTGCCCCAAATAGCGTATTTGGATATGTGTGGCTCGCCCGGCTCTATCTTTCGAAGGGCAAGGGTGATCAGGCGGAGTCGTATGTTCAGCGCGCTGTTTCAATTTACCCATCCCACCATCAGGTGCAGGCTGTGTATGCTGCGGTGTTACTGCGAAAGAAGCAGTATGATTTGGCGGAAAAAGCAATACTTCGGGCTATTAACCTTAAGCCAGAGTCATCGTCTTATTATTTTTATGCGGTGATACTGACCCGGTCAGGTCGGTATACGGAGAGTCAGGAAATTATTGACGAGTATCTCGGGAAACGCAGGCAGCGATCCGATGTTAAATTTTTATCAGCGGTTAACTATTGGCGCAGGGGGAACAAAACAAAAGCGCGTGAATTTTTTGATTGGTCTTCCACGCTATCTGAGGAGGAAAAGCAGCATGCTATCGAAGCATATTAGCGCATTACTTATTCTGCTTGCGGCTGTTTTTTTGGTGTTAGGTATACGCCTTGCAGATGATTACGGTCTCGGTTGGGATGAGCCGGTGGCTCGTATGGGCGGTATCATCACACATCGTTATGTCGTAGAGGGGGATCAGGCATTGGTGACATATCGGGATAGATATTACGGTCCAGCATTTGAGGGTATCCTCTATGCGCTTGAAAAGATAACTGGTACGACAGACCCGTATACAATTTTTGCACTTAGGCATACAGCAACATTCTTTCTATTTTTTATTTCGGTAATTACGATGTACTTTCTCACCAAGGGGATATTTGGCACGTGGTGGTGGGGGCTTGCCGGTGCGGTACTCCTCGTGTTGCACCCGAGAATATTTGCCGAGAGCTTTTATAACTCCAAAGATATCGGTTTTTTGGCGAGCTGGGTTATCGGAATATTTTTTGGGTATCGGTATTATACAAAACCGACAGTCGGTCGGGCGGTTTGTTTTGGAGTAGCCGCAGCATTTGCGACCGATATCCGCATTATGGGGGTGCTACTTCATAGCATAGGGATTGCAGTTGGTGTACGGTCATTTATGAGAAAAAAATATGAGGTGTTGAGATCTTCGTTTATCGTGTATGTGTTTATCTCGATAGTGTTTACCATACTGTGGTGGCCAACACTTTGGGGCAACCCTTTGGTGCGTTTTATCGAAGCCGCTCGATTTATGGCCACATTTAAGGCCTACAAGATGGATATCCTCTATATGGGGAAATTTCTTTCTTCACTGGATGCTCCATGGCATTATTTGCCGGTGTGGGTAGGGATAACCACTCCGTTAAGTATTGTTGCGCTTTGGTTCGTGGGGGCTTGGAAAGCGTTGGTGAATAAACGCACTTTTTGGCAGCTATTTTTTGTCATTATTCCTGTGTGTGTAATAGTGCTTGTTGTGGTATTCCGACCTGCATTGTATGACGGATGGCGACAGTTTTACTTCATATATCCTTGTATGGTCATTACCGCACTCTTTGGTTTGCAGTGGGTGTTCAGACTTTCGCGGAAGATACATGTCATTGTCGTTATTCTCATTATTGTAAATATGAGTGCGATTCTTTCCTTTAGTATACGAAATCATCCGCACCAATATGTCTACTTTAATGAAATTATCGGTGGGATGAAGGGGGCGGAAGGAAGATTTGATTTGGATTATTGGGGCGTATCTTACCGAAAAGGTCTTGAGTATATTGCGAGTATCGATTCCCGGCCAACAATCAAGGCTTTTTTTGCATTTGGGATAGGTGCGCATGCCGATGTGCTGCGCGTTCAGCATCGCCGATTTGTGCCGGTTAAGCGGTTGGAGGAGGCTGATTATGTGCTTTCGAATTTTCGTTGGCAAAAGCAGAAACCACCGTTGTCAAATATATACGATGTGTGGGTGGATGGTGTGTCTATTATGGGAGCGTACACGAATATGAAGTAGTCGTTAGCGGTATTGCAAATAAGCGCGTCTGGAAGGTAAGATGATATCACCATGAAGAAATTGTTACATATTGGCAAAAAAGCGATGGTACCCGGGTTTATTGGGATAGCACTATTACTTGCAACTGTTCCTTCTCTATATTTTTACACTAAATATCAGGAGACAAAGCGTGAATTACAGAATACTCCCGCAGGTCAGAAAGAAGAAACCGCAAAAATAGTGGCATTGGTAGAGAAACTGCTTGTGCTTCCGGACAACGAAGAACCGACACTCGCCTCAGTAACGGATAAAGAAAAACTTAAAGACCAGCCTTTTTTTGCGAAAGCGGAAAACGGAGATAAAGTGCTTATCTATACCGAGGCAAAAAAAGCGATTTTATATCGTCCGTCTCAACATATTATCGTAGAAGTCGCTGCGGTGAGTCTCGGCACGCCATCAGCAGCAGTCGCAAGTAACACAACCGATAAACAGGCTGACGCTACGTTTGTATTGTATAACGGAACGAATATTGTTGGTCTCACAAAATCATACGAGACGACACTGAAAAAACTTATACCGCAGGCTGTGGTAACTGATCGTGACAATGCAAAAAAACGCGATTATCAGACGACATTAGTCGTGGATATTTCCGGAGTAAAAGCTGCCGAGGCTGCTGATATTGCCAAAAAGCTTGGTGCTACGGTAGGAGTATTACCCGAAGGAGAAATAAAACCCGTTAATGTTGATTTCCTTATCATTTTGGGAGAAGATAAAAAGTAGTAGGATTGTTATCTATGGACAAACGACCCGTAATCATTGCTTTTGTTATTCTCGCGTTCCTTGCGGTGGCCGGCGCAAGCGCGGGAATTTATTATTATTATCAATATAAGTCTGTTGTGAAGCGCTCGCAGGATCCACAGGCAGAAATAAAAGATATCTTGGCGAAAGTCAGTAAGCTCATGGAGCTTCCGGAGGGCGAAGATCCTACTGTCGCTACGGTGCAGGATGCTGATCAAATTAGGAGTCAGCCATTTTTTACCAAAGCACAGAACGGTCAACGAGTTATCTTGTATACGAACGCACGATTAGCGATCCTTTTTGATGAAAAAGCAAACAAAATTATTAACGTAGGGGCAATCAATGTGGGCACTCCGTCTGCAGCGACACCAGAGACAACACCGGAACCCTAAATATTCCATCTTCTGCTTGGAATTTAGCCATAAGTAGGCTACAATCATATTCATGAATAACTTTCACGATCAGAAGCTTTGGCAGGACGCGTTTGTCGTACTTATGGAGATCCATGATACGTTTGATGATATGCGTGACGGCGCAAGTGAAGAAATAGTAGAAGATGTCATTGGTTCAGCGACAGATGTGACCGCCAAGATTGCAGACGGACTTTCGCGCGCTGACCGCAGATTTGGACGACAAGTGTTGTTGGATGCTATCGGTATGGTGGCTATGGTGCGTACCCATTTGGCAGTCGCGTGGGGTCGCGGATTGGTTTCCGATGACATGTTTAAGTCCATGGACGATAAGTACGCGCTCTTAACAGAAAATCTTCAGCGGAGTCGCTAAGAGAGTCATCAACGTTATTATTTTGCCCTCTTTACAATGATTTGAAATCTACGGTAGCCTAACGATATGGCCGAAATAGATGTTATACCTGCAGTTGTAGAATCTGATTGGGAAGCGTTAGACCAAAAAGTCGCGTTGGTTGCTCCCTTTGTGCCTTGGGTGCACATCAATATCTCAGATGGCAGCATTGGGGCATCAGAAACGTTTGCCGATGTGACGAAATTGACTGAGCTCACAAAAAAGTATCCGCATGTATCTTTTGAGGCACATTTGCTCGTTGCAAATCCGGATAAATACGTACGTTCGCTTGCTGACGGAGGGTTTACCCGTATTATTGCCCACATAGAAAGCAATGATCCTCGGCTATTTCTTGATGTAGCGAAATATGATGAGGTGGAAGTGGGTATAGCGCTGGATGGAGCAACAGAAATTGATCAGGTAGAGCCATTTTTGGAAGAGGTGGACTTTGTGGTCGTGATGACTGCAGAGGTTGGTGCTTCCGGTGGCACATTTTTGCCTGAAGCGGTAGAAAAAATTAAGCTCATCCGGCAAAATTATCCTGATTTACCCATTGAAGCGGTTGGCGGTATTACCGATGCGAACGTAAAGGCGGTAAAAGACGCGGGAGCGACCAGAATTGTCGCGACTGATTACATCTTCAAGCACGTGCAAAATGTGGAAGAGGCGATAGAGACCCTGAAAAATAGCTAAATTTATTCCTCACTACCCGATTGTTGTGTCGCGTTGCCTGTGACTATAGCTATCGCATGAGATGTGCCGATGCGCGTGACTCCTGCATCGAGAAACTCTTGCGCTTTTTGTGGCGTATCGATGCCACCGGCAACTTTTATGTTCATATCTGGTACTGCTTCTTTTACGATCATCACATCCTCACGTGATGGGCCGCGTGGGCCCATGCCTGAGCCAATTTTGACAAAATCAGCGCCGCTTTGCTGGATACATTGCGCTACTTCTTGCATGGCTTCTTTTTTGTTGGAGAGGTTGTCGAAATAGCCCGGATCAAGAATAAATTTAATAATAACTGGTTTCCCAAACATGCGCGCAGATTCAACAACTTCTGCCATGTCTTTGAGAAATCCCTGTTTATCGCCTGACAAATAAAGTCCGAGGTTTGGTACTATATCAAGCTCATCAGCCCCATCACTAACCGCGCGATTTGTTGCCGCCATTTTGACACTCGTGGCGTCTGCGCCTAACGGAAATGAGATAACACACCCTACTTTTGCGCGACCTTTGAGAATTGATGTCGCGTGTTTTACGTATGATGGATTTACAAATGCCGTATGAAAGCCATATTTGACCACCTCTTCACATAGTTTGCGGATATCATCGGAGGTGGCGGTGGCTCGGTGGTTGGCAAAATCAAGTTGTAGCGGAGAAATGGGCATGCATGTAGTATACACGAATTAGTTACGGAGGAAGTACTGTAGCATTATCGAAACAGTGTTTCGGATTGACGAGTTCTTTGTGTTTTTCTACCCGTGTGGCGCGGCACAACGACCCTTTCAGGAAGATCTAATGAGCGATGGAGTAGATCAACCTGGTTTCTGCTTGAATATTTCCATGTTCTCAATTTTTTTTCTACTTTTGTCGCTTCATCTGTAGGCAGAATAACGAATGTATATATCCGTTGATGATGGTCATGTACACGAATCTTAGGATTTATTTCATCCACCGCTTCTTTGAGTGCACTCGCCTCAGAGCCTCGAAGCCCGTTGAATTCAGCAAATCCAGTAATCACGTCATATCCTTCGGCAACACTTGGTTCTCGTTTATACGCATACGCATGTCTCATCCAGAGGGGAGTTTCGTCTGGTATAAGACCAGATTGCGCTATGTTTCTTGTATGTCTCGCAGCCTTTTCACGCATACGTAACAAAGTGGCAGGATCTATGAGAGGATACGCAGAAATTATCACATGACCACTTCATCCGTCAACTAGTGAAGTTTTTTTGGTTGTGAAAAAGTGTAGTTTGGAATACCCTAGGAGATGTATGCATTATCGCTTTGTGTGTGTTGCCGGTACGTTTGATGGGTTGCACGTTGGTCATGAGACCTTGCTCACGCGTGCATTTCATGAAGGAAAGCGTGTGCTTATCGGGCTTACCTCAGATATGTTTGTTTCACAATGGAAAAAAACAAAAAGAATGGAAATCGCGCCTTATAAAGATCGAAAACATGCGCTTATTCGATGGTTGAAGGCGCACGATTGGCTTGATAGAGCGACAATAGTCTCGATTGATAATCCATACGGGCCAGCAGTATCTGATGCAGAGCTAGATGCGCTTATCGTATCAGAAGAATCGTATACACGAGGGGCAGATATCAATGCGCAGCGGGCGGCATTACTTGTACCGGCCCTTACCCTTATTATCGTACCCATGGTGCGAGCGGAAGATAATGAGCCGATATCTGCAAGCCGAGTGCGAGAAGGGGAAATAGACCGCACTGGTAAGCTCACGATGCCGAATTCATTGAGAAGTGAGCTGGTACAGCCACTCGGTCGAGTATTGGCAAAAGAGGAGATACCAAAATCATTTATTCGTCATTCAGGGGACATTATTATTTCAGTGGGAGATTTGACGACCAAGACATTGTTGGAAGCAGGTATTACTCCGAGACTGATGATTATCGATAACATGGTAAATCGTAAACCTTTCGCTGGCCTCAAGCAGATTATGAAAGAAAAGAATTTTTATAAGAAAAAGGTAAAGAGTGGTCCGGGGTTTATCGCACAGGAAGCGGTAGATCTCTTGCACGATTGGGCAAAAACCCCTACAGAAACACGCGTTATTGAAGTAGATGGGGAAGAAGACTTATTGGTGCTCCCTGCGATTATAGCGTCACCAATCGATGCAGTGCTGTATTATGGACAGCCAGGCATGGGGCTTGTCGAAGTAGTGGTTGATACGCAGAGTAAAACAAGAGCCGGGGTAATCATTGGACAATTTACGTAGTATACTTTGCATATATGGCGAAATATATTCCCGATATAGGAAGCCGCAGGTGGGTGATTATTGCCCCCGGACGGTCAACCCGTCCCGATCAGGCAGAAAAAAAGCCGACTCACCCAGCGTGTCCTTTTTGTGAAGGGAATGAAGCATCAACACCCCCTGAAGTGTATAGGATAGGGATGGGAGAAAAAGATAAGCCCGGTTGGCAGGTGCGAGTCGTGCCCAATAAATATCCTATTACGGATATGCATGAAGTGATTATCCATAGTACCGATGATGGAAAAGATATAGAAGATTTACCGCTCGATCAGGTAACGCGTATCCTCATAGCATATAGAGACAGGTATCGAGCGCATGACAACGATGGGCAAGTGCTTATTTTCTGTAATCATGGGTTTGCCGCAGGCGCGAGCCTCAAACACCCACATTCTCAATTAGTGGTTGTGCCGAGACAGATCAATCTGGATGCGGTCTCTCGGGAGCCTGTTGCCAACGTGATAGAAGATAACACATTTTATATTACATATTGCCCAGATTTTTCCCAGTGGCCGTTTGAAGTATGGATTGCGCCAAATCCGCCAGCTGGCGGAGAGGATGGGAAATTCAGCTCAGTGCCTGATAGCCAGCTTGCCGATCTTTCCCTCGTCTTGCAATCAGCGCTCAGGCGTATCAGAAAAGCTCAGGATGACGGATACATACGCTCTGTCCACGAAGCGGGAGCGTTTGTCTACAATTATTACATTTATCATGGAGAAAACTGGTTTATCCGTATCACCCCACGATTTGTACATCGCGCAGGATTTGAGCTTGGAACCGGGCTAAATGTAAATGTTACCGATCCTACTGAAGCGGCCAGAATACTTCGAGAAATACAAATTTAGATAGCACCTTTTTGCTGCTGACCAAGAAGCCATAACACTGCTTCCTTTTTGTACCGTCTGTCTCCGCGAGAGTTGATGCGGATAGCCGGTAACTTACCTCGTTTGCCCCAGCGTTTGATGGTAAGGGGAGAGACACGCAAAATTTTTGCTACTTCACGTACCGTTAATAAATCTGGCCATTCATCACCTAATGACATAACTACCTCCTTTGTTTGGAGCAGGAGAACATTATCTTTGTCGATCACAACAGTACACGAGAAGATCAAACCTTGTCAATAGGGAGTCGCACAATTTCTATCACATTTTGATCATTGTGGATAAGTTGAGGGTGATTATTTAATTGTACGACATATACTTCATCATTTCTTTGCCCGCTCAAAGAAATGATTGTAGAAAGAGCGCCGCGGTGAAGATTTTTCTCTATTTCTAACCTCGGATACTGCGGCGGAACCTCGGCTGAGGATCAGCCGTCTCCGCACGCTTATCACTCGGAAAGAAATAGCACGAAAAATACTTCAATGCGGAGACTCTACTGCTTTTCCTCTTATTATTGAAGCTTTTTGAGGGATGCGATCATTGCATCTACTTCAGTAAGTAGCGCGGCATCAGGATTAAGTGAAGTGGTAAGACTCATGTGTCCGTAGACTGTTGGCTGCCCATACGTTTCTGTGCCTTTTTGACACATTGTATAGCCTTTGGTGACGCCATTATTTATGTTTGTTGTGCCTCTACGTAGCACAATATTGTCAGCAGTGGTGATTGTCACGTAGCTATCATATCGAGAGCTTGGGCCTTCAAAGTCAGCGTCACCCGTATACAGGCACATAGCGCCTCCAGTGGCTGCCTGAAAAATTTTTAGCTGATTCGTTCCCTTGGTGACAGTGAGTGTGTCTACCCATGTTCCTTCGTTGGTGGTGGTGTGGTTTGGTGTCCAGCCTTGTGGCAATGTTATTTGATACTTGGTAAAGCTCAGTCCTGATTCAGCACCGACACCCGCGGTGATGATGGTGTTTTTGAGTGCCTCAGGCAATTTTTCCGGCATTAGACCCGGGTCAATCGTAGGTTCAGCGGTGGGAGCAGCAGTTGTCGATGCTGCGCCTGATTCTGAAGAAGGGGCAGTGGTGCGACCGAGTGAGTAAGCGCCGTACGCTATGCCACCTAGGAGTGCTGTAACCAAAACGAATTTCCCAAAAATGGAAAAGAATTTGTCCATTAGTCAGTATTGTTGCAGGTTGATTGTACGTTGTCAAACAATTCTGAACCACAAAAAATCCCGCTTTCGCGGGATTTCTTGTTAATAATAAGAAAATCTTATTTAAGTTCGACTTTTGCACCAGCTGCTTCAAGCTTTTTCTTTGCTTCTTCGGCTGCTGATTTTGCGGCACCAGTGACCACTTCTTTCGGAGCGGATTCAACCAGTGTCTTTGCTTCTTGGAGACCCAAGGTCGGGACGAGTTCGCGAACTGCTTTAATAACCCCGATCTTGTTTGCTCCTGCTTCCGTCAGAACGACATTGAATACAGTCTGTTCTTCTTTGGGTTCGCCTGCATCAGCAGAAGCTGCTGCTCCACCCGCGACTGCGACTGGGGCTGCGGTGACACCAAATTTCTCCTCAAGTGCTTTGACGAGGTCAGAAAGTTCCAAAACGGTCATTTCTTCGACGGCTTGCATGATTTCATCTTTAGATAGTTTTGCCATAAGTATAGTGTCACCTCCTTTATAATAGTTTGACTATTATGCTTTCTTTGTTTTTATAGCATCTAATGCCCAAACGAGCTTGTTTATATTCCACTGTAGTGCATAATGAAGCCCTTGAATTGGGGCATTGAGCTGTCCTACGAGTTTACCCAAGAGAACTTCACGGTTCGGTAAGCTCGCGAGTTTGATAACCTCTGCATCACTCATAACGGTCGTTCCCATGAGCCCTGCTTTGGTTTTGCCAATACCGGTGGCTTTGAAAAATTTCAAAAGTTCTTTCAGTGGCGCAACTTCGTCTTCGTAAGCAAAAAGTACTGCTGTTTCGTTGTTTAGCGTGTCTTTCATGGATTCAGCGCGATCACCGAGCGCTCGGAGAATAAAGCGGTTTTTGGCAACAGCAAACTCACCACCTGTTTTTTTCAGGCTGCGGCGGAGTTCCTCGAGTTGCTTATGTTTGATGCCGCGATAATCGGCAAGCACCATGACTTTGGCGCGATTTACTTTTTCGGTAAGCGTGTTTACTGTATCTATCTTTTTTTGTGTTGCCATATGTTTCCTCCTAAAATAAACCCCGCCTAAAGCGGGGAAACCGATGAAACGCATTGCTCTGCGCTTCACACAATGTTCCTTCGGTAGGGCTTCTGCTGCTTTTAAGCGGGGCTGCCTACTGTCTTTAGGATATGAGTATTATAGCAGGTATTGTTATTTAATCAACCGTTTCCTCTTTTTAGCAGCTCTTCCAGTTTTTGCGCGAGAGCTTTACCTACTGAAAAGGCAGATTTTGGCTTTCTGACAATGCGACTATTTCTTTCGAGCCTTACTGCTGCATTTGATATGAGTTCCAATGCTTTTGCGTTTGCTTCATCTTCCGTTGTTTTGACTGTGGTATCAACGACTCGTCTCGCTACTCTTCTTACTTTTTGATCATTCGTAAGGGGAATAACATCCGGCTTCGGTGGAGGGGTATGCCTTACTCGTTGCTGAGGTCTGCGCGACATTATGCCAACTTTGTGACTTTTACCTTCCTCGTCTGTAGTTCGTAAAATAATATCGTCATCTTCTATCATATATGGCTATGAAGTGGTGTGTTCGAATACCAGTATAGTACGAAATGAATTGAAAAAAAGTTGCAGTTCGAGAAGTTATATCTGTACTTTTACTCCCGGCCCCATAGTGGAAGAGAGAGATACTTTTGCCACCTTACTGCCGATGGCAGCAAGCACTGCTTTCACATTGTCTGCGATATCCTTGTCCGAAAAGCTGACTTTGGCAATTCCCATGTGGATAATAGGATTGCCCGGCTCTGTTTTGATGTTTACTTGTCCGCTTCGTAACTCGTTCGCGCGTTTTTCAGGATCAGGACTGACGGTGCCTGTTTTTGGGTTCGGCATCAAGCCACGTGGCCCTAGCACTCGCGCAACTTTAGCGAGCTTTGCCATCATCTGGGGATGGGCTACTAATACGTCAAAGTTGATTTTGCCAGCTTCGATTTCTGCAAGAATAGTGTCATCTGCAATAGCGACACGAACTTCTTTTCCTGTGCCATGTGGTAGTGAGACGCTCGTTCGATAATCTTTTTTATCTCCCAAAGAGAGGGGATTTAGATTGATGTGAAGCTCTACTGTACCATCAAATTTTGTAAGGCTGGTTTTTTTCACGAGACCGATAGCATCCGCTAATGGATACAATTTGGTTTTATCTACCATGCCCATCACTTCCTGATATCGCTTGGAACGAACTTTAACTTTTATTTTTTTCTTTTTGGCGGCCTTCTTCTTTGACTCTTCTGGGGTTTCACCTGATTCGACTTCATCGATAAGCTGCTTGAATTCTGGTTTGATGTCAGTGCCTTCGACCAGTACAGTGCGTTCTCCGCCTTTCATGCCCACGCCTTCAACTTTGGCTTTTTTACTTGCCTTGGTTTGGCGTCTCGCTTCTGCTTTGCGCTTTGCTTCGTTTTCTGCTGCCTCGTCTCCGAGGGTGACTGCTCGTATTTTTCCCATAATATTACTCCACTGAAATACCCATTGATCGGGCTGTACCAGCCACGACTTTCATGGCTGCTTCAATATTGTCGGTGTTTAAATCACCGAGCTTATCTTTTGCGATTTGTTCGACTTGTGCACGAGTGAGTTTTCCTGCGGATTCACGACCTGCTTTACCACCGCCCTTATCAAGCCCTAATGTTTTTTTGATCATGGCAGCGACAGGGGGAAGCTTCGTGACGAATGTGAATGTCCGATCGTCATATACAGTGATAACTGCGGGGATAATCTGCCCGTCAAGCTTTGCGGTGCGCTCGTTGTATGCCTTCACAAACTCTATGATGGCAAGACCGTGTTGACCAAGAGCTGGTCCTACAGGTGGAGCTGCTGTCGCTTTTCCTGCTGGTAAATTAAGTTTTAATATTGTTTTAACTTTTTTGGCTGCCATAGATAAACGAGGAAACGGTAAGGAAGCAAAAAGAGGTTACTTTCTGTTCGAAACCGTTCCGGTTTCTCCTTCATTCTAAATGAAGCCTCGTGGACTTCCTCGAATGGAGTTTCATATTTATACCAGAAAGTAACGAGAAAAACAAGACGCGTGACGTTTTGAGTTTTTGGTAACTTCACACTTGCGTCCTGTCAGATTTTGCGGCATGATGGATTGGTAATCATCTTATGGCAAAAAAGAAATTAACTACCCGTAAATCGTCCAAAAAGAGTGTCTCTTCTCGGGGTGCGGTGCGTCATGGCAAGGCGCGTTTTATCGAGCCAAGGACATTGTTTTTTTTGTTGTTATTGCTTGCCGGTATCATTGTAACGGTTATTGCGTCAGTACAATCTACCCGTCCTTTCAATTTTGCAGCATGTAATGACTCTGGATGTGCAAATGTAAAAAATGGCAGTTATTGGATGATCACAAACTGTACGAACACGAACGATCCAGATGGTGATCAGCAATTGTGTAATACGAAGGGAAGGGTTGGTACGTGTGGCGGCACAAGTTATTGTTGTCCAAGCTCGGGCGGGCAATGGACGACAAATATGAGCGCGTGCGCTTCTCCCACACCCACGAGAACTCCGACACCAACCAGGACTCCCACACCCACGAGAACTCCGACACCAACAAGGACACCTACTCCTAATCCAACGAGTACGCCTCGACCCACCAATACACCTCGGCCAACAACAACGCCGAGACCAGCGTCTACACTACGCCCAACATCAACAGTGCGCCCAACGATTACTCCGACACCAACAAAGACGCCTGCACTTGCAGAAGTATGCGGTAAGTCCTGTGTTACTGATGCTGATTGCCAATTAGGTTTGACCTGCACTACGGTGTTTGCGACTCTTCGAGCATGTCGAAATAGACAGTGTACCGACAAGACTGGGTGTTTGTGTGATGATAGCAGCGGTTCATTTTTCTTCGCGACACCTACGCCCGGCCCCGGAGGGGTCGCGCTTCGGAGTTTGCCACTGACGATCGGTGGATTTACAGACAACAAAGGTCAAACAGGTCAGACACCGTCTTTGAGTGGCGTATCTGAGCCTGATGCAAAGATTACGATTACGGTATACCCAGATGGTGTCGGTGGCGAGGTCTATGCGGATAAAACCGGTAAGTGGACATACAAATTTAGCAAAAAATTAACTCCCGGTGCCAAAACTATACTTGTGGTAGCGACTAAGCCAGATGGACAGGCGCAGGCGAGCAAACAGTTTACTGTGGTGGGTGGAGGCGGTGGTAATCCGTTTGGCATTATTCTCTTGGTTATGATCATTGCTGCAGTTGGCTTCGGCGCGTACGTCTACGTAAAATCAAATCAATAGTCCTCAATAAAGCTACCTTCACATTTGTGTCGCAGGCGTATAATAGGAAAGCATATGAGAGGAAAAAAAGCCTCTTTATCAAATGGCTCAATGCATGGCGCTGAAATCGGCACATTTACTTGTTCTGCAGGGAAGGAACGGGTTCTCCATCAGGTCACTTCTTATGCCGCGATTATCGCTTCAGGTTCGCTTATGACAGTCGAGGGTGATGCTCGAGATGCGAGAGCAATGCAGACAGTAAATTTTACTGACCCCGCGGAGCTGGGTGGCATGAAGCTTCGTAAGCGGTGTCGAGACTGCACGTTAGCGGCATGGCAAGCATGTACATTGCCGAAGCGGCGCGTAGATCGTGTGCGACTGGTAAGACGCAGCAAGCATGAACGCGTGGTGTTTAAGTAATGGTTAATTTCCCTTTGCGGAGTACAGGGATGGTAAAGCCGAGTGCGAGTATGCCGGTGATGGTCGCGGTTAGCTGAAGCGCGATGTCTTGGTTTATCCAGGCAAGGCCGAGGAAAACAAGAAGTGACGTGACTCGTCCTATATTGATAAACCATTCGCGATCAATGATCAATCGATAGTGCGTGGTACGTGATCGTTTTACTTCGTCATCCTGCATGTCCATAATGACTGGTTCATTTGCTATCCAGACAAGGCTATCTGAAAGACTCGAAATCAGTAAATACCATATAATTGAAAGTCTTGAAAATCCCCAGAATAATGGCAACCCAGCGAGTACAAAGCACATAAGTACGCCCACAAACACACGAAAGTATTGAGATTGTTTATATTTTCTTCCCAAAATATAACTTACCGCGGCAGTAAGCATTGCGGTAATACTTGTTGCTGTTCCTAATATACCCTCATTCCCCAGTGATTTGAGAATAAGAACAGTGGGAAGGATATATATTGCGGAATCCACGCTTCCAATAGCTACTGATAACAATCGTGCTTTTTGCCATATTGGGGAAAGTACTCGAGCATGTTTTTCTCGTAGTTCAGGTTGGGTAAACGATCCTTTACGGATAATAAGTCCGGCCAAGAGAAGCAAACAAAATCCTATGAGTACAAGTATTTCGTAGCCAGTATGCGTGAATACGATAAACCATCCGGCAACAACCGGAACGATAATTGACGCAATGGTTGAAAGTGAAAATTGTAATCCAGTAAAGTAGCTTCGAAATGCGCTTTCGGTGTGGCGTAGTGTCAGAAAATTACGGTTTGCCCAATAGATGCCATTTCCAAACCCATAAAGAAAGCCATACCAAAGATATGTGAGGGGAGTGTGGGGCTGATAAAACACCACCATGACTGCGGAAAGTCCGGTAAGTACCGTGCCTATCGCATATAAGGTATTCATACGGACGCGTGATAAGAGCCACTTATTGAAAATAAAGACGATCGGAAGGGCGATAAAATTTCCGATGTAATAGAGGATGAGTAATACAACGTTGTTGTTAGTTTGCCAGATATATGCGCCAGTAAACACTCCGATAAGGGGATACGCAGCGCTTCTTAGGAAGTATGACAATGAAAGCAATCGTGCTGTTTCGGGCATCGCACGAAAATGGCTTATTTCGCGATTCCATCGGGCAATAACCGCGGAGAACATAGAATTTTCTTTATAATTTAGCGATTTGGAGGAAGTCGAGTTCTACTGGGGTTTCCCGACCAAAAATAGAGACCAATACTTTGACTTTGCCTTTTTCTTCGTCTATCGATTCGATACTTCCTAGGAAATCAGCAAACGGCCCATCCACGATTTTGACCGCTTCAGATACGGAGAAGCTTGCCTTGTATTTCGGCGCTTCCATAGCCATAAATTTGCGGATTGCGTCTACTTCGCGGTCAGAAATTGGTGTCGGTTTGTTGCCAGCCCCTACGAATGCAGTGACACCCTGTGTGGTGCGGACTGCGAGCCAACTGTCGTCATCGAGTACCATTTTGACAAGTATGTATCCCGGAAAAATCTTTTCCTTGATTTCTTCTTTTTTGCCATGACTTACTTTGACGATATTTCTCGTGGGAACAACAATTTCAAATATTTTGTGGGTAAGCTTTTGTGTTTCGATGCGCTGTTTTAAATTTGCAGCAACTTTGTTTTCGTGTCCGGAATAGGTGTGGACGACATACCATCGTCCTGCGGAACTATCTACTGCTGGTTTTTCTTCGATAACCGGCATTTCTGTTGCTGGTGTTTCGACTTTTACTGCTTCCTCTGTTTTTTGGTCGTTCATAGTTTATTTAAACAACATTGTTGTTATGTTTACAAATAGTATATCTAAACCTCCAACAAATAATCCGACAGCGAGCGATATAATAATGACGGCTGCAGTCAGCTTGGTTGTTTCTTGTCTGGTCGGCCACGTTACTTTCCGTAATTCCGTTGCTACCTCAGAAAAAAATTTCGTTGGAGCAGTCGTTGGCATGCTCGGTGACTTCGGTTTTTCCATAGTGTCGACCTAACAAAAGCCCCCTCCCCGGGGACAAGAGATACTATACCAAAAATTGAAACGCTTGTAAATGGTAGAGAGCAGAGGGAGTTTCATATTAGAGTGCTTATTGGCAGGAGCCTTTGGGCCACGATGGGAGTGATCCGCCGCCTAATTGCGTATAGATGCCCTGTATGGCAGCTGTATAGTTGTCTACCTCAGCTTTTTCAGTGGCGTTCAGTTCACCATAGCATTTGTATGTATTGATGCCACCGGTAAGACCTAACGCGTATACCGAGAAGAAGTCTTGTATGGTGTGCGGGCATGCATAATCAAGGAGAAGAAATCGATCTAACTGTGCACTAAAGTTTTCCGCAATACTGGTGACATTGATACCGAAATCCTGAACAGGTACTCCTCCGGTAAATTGTTGTCCGCATACGTAGTTGCTTGCAGCAGACTCATGAAGCCACATGGTGAGTGCAAATAACGGATCTACACAGGCTTTGCGCGCGCGATCTATGACATCGTTGTGGCAGAGCTCCCATGCATTTTCTGTTTTGCACGCATCGGCATAAATAGCATTGTCTGCATAGTCTTGACCCGCTGCGTTTAATTCAGATGAAGCAAGCTCTGGGAGGTCAGTGCGGCAGTTCCATCCTCCAGCAGAAGGGGATGCTTCAGGAGGTAAACACCGATCAATAATGTTTACTTTGCCGCCCAATGAGAGACTCGCCTGTATGTTTTCGCCTGGGGTATATGGAGAGACAGAGCAGCCAGCACCTTTCATACCGTATTCTGACTGGTTAAAACCATCGTATGACTTTTCTATAGGTTTTTGGGGGAAGTTCAATATTTTTATTTTATATGGCTGGAGTGAAGCGGCCACGACTTTGTCTTGTTGATGGAATGAAAAAAGAAAATTTGTCCAGCCGCCTGTTTTGTCAGTGCCGCTACTGTCATCGCCAGTTTCGTTGCCAGGACACCAATAGTCATTACACATAAAGTTAAACCACGGTTGTTTCTGATCCATGGTGAGGATGACATCATCCTTGTGCGGCTCTGTTTCCGGTTCTTCCACGAGTGTGAGAATGCCATCGATAATTTTTTCAACTATCGTCATAATGGTGGTTACTTCTACTCCTTCAGTTTCAGTGCCCGCTCCGAAGGCTGCGAGTTGTCTGGTGTCGTTTTCGGCTTTTTCCAGTTCAAATCCTACTTCATGTTTCTTACAGTCTTCGTTGGGGTTCATGCCAGCGATAACAAGTGAGGGTCGGTTAAAATCGTGGACACCCGTTTCTTCATCAGTAGGAAGGAGTTCCCGTATGCCATAGACGCCGTTTAACCATTGACCCCACTGGAAATGGGTGGGCGCGTCCGGCAGATCCGAAGACTTTTCCATGGTTGTCGTGATAAAGCAATCAGTTTTTTCCGGATGATTGGAATGTTCTGCGTCAGTCTGGAGGATAGCACCGTAGAGTGCGGTAAGAAACACAGGAAATGCGCTTGCATTCCAATTGATGATTTTCCCTAAGTCGAGCTTGCTTTGGGGTACGGTGTATTGGCTAATACCTTCTTTAAAGTCAGCTCCGGGGTAAAAATCTGGTACGGCTGTTTGTCTTTCTTTATTAAAAAATGGGATGATAAAGCCGCTGATATCAAAGCCAAATTTATTGCCAAGTTTTATGGCGACCGAGCCAAATTTATTTAATCGAGCAGTGGTAAACGCCTTATCTGTTGTAGCAAAAGCCACAGAATTTGGCACCAAGAGAAATACGACAAGCAACAGTAAAGCTATACTTCGAGCCTTCATACCTATATACATCTTAACAAATTGACAAACATCATCAAAGCGGCATACAATTATAGACACGCTTAGCAAAAGACCTCAAAGAGACTTTTCTAAGCTTCTTTTTTCTTTATGGCAACAAAGCCTACGAAGATACGAAAAGCAGTCATTCCCGCCGCCGGGTTCGGTACGCGGTTTCTTCCTCAGACCAAGGCAATGCCGAAGGAGATGCTTCCTATTGTCGATAAGCCAGTTATTCAATATGTGGTGGAGGAGTTGGTTGCCTCGGGAATAACTGATATTGTCATTGTAACCGGATGGCATAAGCGAAGTATCGAAGATCATTTTGATTATCCCAACGAACTATTGCAGACCCTCAAGGAGCAGGGTAAAGAAGAATTGGCTGCTGAAGTAAAGCGTACCGCTGAGCTTGCCAACTTTATTTATATTCGTCAAAAAGGCCCGTATGGCAACGGTACACCAGTGTTGTGTGCCAAAAACGTCATCGGAGACGAGCCATTTGTCGCAATTTGGGGAGATGAGTTTATTTATTCCAAGCCGCCACGCGCCAAGCAGTGTATAGAGGTGTTTGAAAAATACGGAGATCCGGTGATTTCAGCTATTCAAGTTGCGAAAGAAGACGTATCGCGCTACGGCATAGTCGAAGCCACCAAAGTTGAGGACAGTGTCTATCAGATCAAGAAGCTTATTGAAAAGCCCAAGAAAGAAGAAGCTCCGAGTAATCTTGCTGCCCATGGCTGTTATGTACTTACCCCAGATATTTTTCCGATACTAGAAAAGCTTGGTCCAGGCAAAAGCGGTGAAGTGTGGCTTACTGACGCTATACGTGAGCTCATGAAATCCCGCCCGGTATACGCGTGCGAGATTAAAGACGGGAGATATTATGACACAGGCAATAAATTGGAGTACTTAAAGACAGTCGTAGAGTTTGCACTCGAGCACAAGGATTTGAATGGAGATTTCCGCGACTACCTCAAAAGCCTCAAGCTTTAACTATTAACTGTAAACAGTTAACAATTGACGAGTAATTAGCCGGTGGGGGCTTCTCCGTAGATAATAACTTTTGTTCCCGGATTATCTTCTTTGGCGGGAGTTGACCATGCTTTGTCGTTGGTAACGACTGGAGTTGCCCAATCGTAGAGCATTTTGGCTTCCTCTGATCGCATATTGATACACCCGTGTGACATGGGTGTGCCGAAGTTGTCATGCCAGTACGTGCCATGAAATGAAAAGCCGCGCATCTTCGCCACCTGATCATTGTAAAAGAACATCACCCAAGGCACGTTTGGCAGATAATAATAGGTACGAAGTGCTTTGCTGCCACCACTCATGGTCTGGCTTTTTACTTTGGTCCATATCGTGAATTCACCAGTAGGAGTGCGACCCCATTTTCCTGTTGAAACGATAAATTCGTATACTTTTACGTTGCCTTCATACGCATAGACTTTTTGGTTGGTAAGATCGACCTCTATCCGTTTTTCAGCAGCTGGCGTGGTGTAGCCAAGAACATGTGCAAGCTGCACTAAGCTATTGAGTGACGGAGCAGTTGCTATCGTGCCATGAAATTCAGCTGCAGTTTCTTCTTTTGGTTGGGGAAGTTCATTGCCTTGGATAAGGAGTTGGAGTGATTTGCTATCTGCGAGAGGTTCGCCTTCTCGAGCAAGTTGACTCATGGGTACAGAGATAAAAGCCATAGCTCCAGCAAATAGTGCGATAAGTCCGATGACGCTGGGGATATAAGAGCCAGATTTTGAGGTTCCGGTCATACTTTATACTATCGTACGTTTGACGCTATTTGTCAAAGTTTTTTTCATACTTATAAGGTGTACGGAAAAGGCGTGAAATACATTTGTCTTGATACTTAGTTTAAGATGTTTGATACTTAGTATATGAAATTTGTAGCGGCTCGCTTTCGAGGTCTAGGATTTATTTTGTGGCAGACGCGTCATATGGCATATCATGTGATGCTTGGGCTTCTCTGGGCATGGTTTTTACGGGAAATGTGGGGCGAGTTTAATATTCGTTGGATAGCGACTGCTGTAGTCGGGTCTGTGTTGCCAGATATCGATCATATTCATTATTTTTTGAGCTATGGAAGGAATGATACCTATACGCAACAGATTTTTTCGTTTATAAAACATCATGAATGGCGTAAATTATTTGCGTTTGTAGCAACCGGACATAAAACAAACACGAGTTTGTCGTATCACAATATTTATGTGGTGGTGCTCCTGATTGGCGGAGCAGTGATTGCTTCGTTTGTCGATTGGCAGATAGGAGTTGTGTTGTTTGGGGCTATGGTGTCACATTACCTTTTTGATATGGCGGATGATGTCGTGCAACTTGGCGGAATTAATCGTAATTGGATGCGATGGGGGCGACCCAAAAAGTGATGTATTGCAGGTATTTATCGCACAAATAATCCTTCGACAAATCCTATTTGATAGCCAAAATATAGTCCGTACATAATGCTAAGAAATCCAGCAATGACGGTGACCGCATGATCAAAACGGGCGAATTTTTTACTCCCTGAAATAATCGGAATACCCAGTAGTGTCGTAATAAGCATCATGCCGACAATAGTGCCAATACCAAAAATACCCAAGTAGAGGATAGCCATACGTTCATCGCTAATGCTCCCTAAGACCAATAGTGCTACCGCAGCAGACCCCGCGAGTCCATGGATAATGCCGACTACCAACGGGCGCACCAAGTGCATGATGCCATGACTACTCAGAAATTCGGTTGTCGTTTCGTGAGCTTGCGGTTTATTGTGAAGATCCTCATCGTGTTGATGAACATGTATATGCAGACGATCATGATGATGCGTGTGGCTATGAAGATGGGAAAAACGATCCATAAGATTTTTCATAATACCGGTGATATTTAAAAGTCCGAGGATTACGAGCGCTATCGCGACAAAAAACTCAAACGTGAGCTGTGTTTTTTCTGGTATAGAGACGTGAAAGATAATGATTGCGATACCAACCACCATAATCATGAGCGTGTGGCCAATGCCCCACGTAACACCGACCATGGCTGCGTGACGCAATTTCCGCTGCTTGGAGACGATGGTGGTGACCGCTACGACATGATCAGCGTCAGTGGCGTGTTTGAGTCCGAGAAGAAACCCAAGGATAAGGATAGAAAGCGGGGAAACAACAATGGGGTTCATGGGTAGTTATTGCTTCGGCGCTGTTTTTCGTTTCGCGATTTTTCTTAACGTATACATGACGCGTTTATGAAGGTCGATATTTTTTATGCGGGCAAACCGGATAACGGATACAATAATATCGCCCAATTCCTGCTCGTATGTTTCATCACGCTGAGCAGCGAGATTGGTAGGTTTTCGGCCATGTTTGGCAAGATATGCTCTCGCCATCTCACCAATTTCTTCAACAAGTGAGAGGATAAGGAATGATCCGAATTCTTCCTGATTTTTTACATCTTTATCCGCTTCTTCGAGGATGGTGATGTATTTGCCAAATGGAGATCTAATTTGTGGCTTATTCACCTGATTATTATAGCAGAACCCGCTCTATCAATGTGAGGTGTTATTTGCCACCGATGATCTGTACTGTATTACCATCCGGGTCGGAGAATGTGGCAAACCACTTATCAAAAGTAGGTGCTTTAAACGGAGTAGCGATAAAGGTAACATTTTTTGTTTTTAAATATTCGTACGCAGCAGTAACAGAGTCGACACTTATATTAAACATGATGCGAAGTGGGTCTTTGTTCGTTCCCTTTATCGCAGAATGTTTTCCTGCCCAGATCCATGGCTGTCCATCGGGAAATTCCATGAGAATACCGGTATCATCGGGGTGATCCAACTGCTCCACAACGCGTACATTGAACACATCTTGATACCACTTGGCTAAGCGCTCATAATCCTGACTCCAAAGAAGAATTGTCGTGATTTTGTGAAACATAATGCCCCTTTCTTGGTGTTAAGTATAGCAAATATACGTTTCCCATGCGCACACTGGATTTTTGTGATATATTCTTGGTTTATGTCACCTGAGTATAAAAATTGGAACGCGCTTTCCAGAGATATACAAGCTGCAGTGAGGCAGTATCTTGATGACTCAGCCCTTGGTAATGTTGAGTCCCTTACGCAGCGTGGGTTTGCATTTACCTTGGAAAAAGGGATAACGCCTTCGAAAATTCGAACATTTTGTTTTAGCTTGGGTGAATTGAGCGAGGGTCAACGTAGTGACGCGCGGAAACAAAATAGTCCATGGCATGTGGTACTTCCTATACAGCGCGGATATCTTGCGCACCGGGGAGATACGTCCAACGCTGATATAAAATTGAATGAGCGTAAAGGGCGAAGAACAAAGCGTCCAAGAGATGCTTGGCGGACAATAAAGCGATAAATGTTGCCGTATTTGTCTAATTACCTACAATAATTCGTCAGCTAGTTTTTGGGTTGCAAAAAGGATGCCGATACCCACTACTAAGGAAACAATATAGCTTAAGAGTTCGTTTTCCGGAAATACATATAGATCCATGAGTCCCCAGGCGCCACGCCAAAACAAGACGACTGATACGGCAATCAGGATGATGCGGAAGAAGGAATTGGATTGTTTTTTGGCTGCCATAAAGATATGGTAACTCATTTTAGGAAAAGTTACATGGCATTCATAACCCCGCGGCAATTCGCAGCCCCGCAGTGGCAGGGTTCAGGCTTGGAGTCCTTATCAAAAGCGTAATCGATAAAAAGTTCCTCTCCTTGTGTAATGTCGCGGAGCGCAACATAGTAGATATGTTTCTTCTTTATGACACCTTCGACATTGGGGTCGCATGAGTGATTGACGAACCGCGAATCATTCCCGCCATGCGCACCGTCTATGCTTTCATGCTCGTTGAGTTGGTAAATGTACGTCACTCCTGTTTTGTCGTTTTCACGCTCCCTACGATCTTCTTCTTCTCGGCTAATGAGTTCACCCGTATATTCGAAAATTCGTGTGCCCTTCGGGATATCGATTGCGGCAAAAACGCCACGTCCGTGAATGTGAGAATATTTGACAATGGTGTACATGGGTGAATGGTATCACAAAATTATGGAAGTGACTGATATAATCAGGGTATGAACAGAAAAAAAGTGGTAATCGGAGTTTTTACCTCTCTTTTTGTGTTATTGATCTTGGGGTACAGTGTATTTCACATCAGCAAATCCCGCACGTTTCAATTTTTTGGTGAAATTGTGCCTCGGGTAGCTACAGAGAAAAAAGTTGTTGCGCTCACATTTGACGATGGCCCAACAGGCTATACGAGCGATGTCTTGAGTACATTGCAAAAAGCAGGTATCAAAGCCACATTTTTTGTAGTGGGACATACATTAGAGCAGAAGCCATACATCGGGAAAGCGATTGTATCGGAAGGTCATGAATTAGCAAATCATACCTATTCACATCAAAGGATGTGGTTTAAGTCTCAAGCGTTTATTGCGGATGAAATTGAAAAAACGAACAGACTTATAAGAGCGTCAGGATATAATCGCGACATTCATTTTCGCCCCCCGTATAGCAAGAAAATATTTGGTCTGCCTTGGTATTTGCGTCAACATAATATAAAGACAATTATGGTTGATATAGAACCAGATACATACGGTTCAGATACTGGTTTTCTTGTTGAATACACACTTGCAAATACAAAGCCCGGCTCTATCATATTGCTTCACCCGTTTTGTGACGCCTGCAGTGGTCAAAGAGAAGCAATCAGCATGATTGTGAGTGGATTACAGACAAAGGGCTACCAATTTGTCACCGTATCAGAACTTCTTGCGTATAAGGATAAGTAGAATTGGTAAATCGATAAAGCAGAGGATTTGCAGGCGCTAAGCGAGCTGAACGTGATAGGCACGAAGCCAATTTGTTAGAATGTATTATCAAGTGACTTTTGAAAAAGTTTTTCTTTGAAGACAAACCCTATCTTTTCATAAAACGAATGGAGACCTGTTTCGTCTTTTCGGCTGCCGAGTTTAATTTTTTTGATTTGAGTATTTTTCTTCATTTCAGAGATAGCGTAGTCGAGTAATTTATTGCCAATACCACTTCCGCGATATTCTTTTGCCACAAGAACATCTTCAAAAAATGCAAAATATCCACCCAGACGAATACGAGGAAGCACATACGAAGTAAGCGTTGCAACGATAATTCCGTTTTGTTCGCCGACAAATATTGTCACATGAACATTGTTCATTATTTCATCGAATATAACCGCGCCTTCTGATGGAACGACGTTGCCCTTTTCGTTATGTAATGCGTTCGCCTCTTTTTGACGATTTGAAAGGAGAGTGAGTAATGCAGCTTTGTCGGATACACATGCTTTTCGAAAAGTGACTTTCATATTTGTGCAGGCTCGGAGGGAATCTCAGCCTCGGTTCTTGCCTGCTGGCAAGACCTCCGGCCGCGCCTCCTTCGCCTCCGCTCAGTCTGGCGGGTTCGATTCCTTTAATTCTCTATATTCACAAATCGGGTCAGCCGACCCGATTTGTGGAATATGCAGGCTCGGAGGGAATCGAACCCCCAATAGAGGTTTTGGAGACCTCTGTTATACCATTTAACTACGAGCCTAATGATCGTTATTGTACCAAGTTTATTCTGAGAAAGGAATTGTCCTCGTTGAACGTTATAGAAGGGAGATAGAAGCGATAAATTGCTGGTATATTGGCCCGATACCACCGATTAACACATCAAGTCCTGTTTTGGGGTGGGTAAAGATGAGTTTGTCGATCGGCGTGCCATCTTTTGCTGATGCGTCATGATAAAGAGTAGCCGAAACAGTCGCAGACCCTGTCGCTGCCCGTAACGTTCTCGCTTCCATTTTGTCTGGAGTGAGAGGAATTCTGGGTATTTCATTTTGGCAAAGCACCAGTACTGTCGCATCAGGGTCACTGGTAGAGGCATATATGGTGCCGCTATCTGAGCTTTCTATGGGTGTCAGGCTATTGGGATACTGAAAAGCGATACCGCAAGCAGTTGCCCGAAGGTATGCAATTGTCGGTGTGGGTGATGTAAGCGGAGTGGGTGATGGTTGAGTGTCTTCCGTATCTTGCTTTGGAAACGATCTGCCGAGATTAAACCCTACGAGAAGTGCTGCGATGACCGCGAGCATTGAAGAAAAGAGCAGAGTGTTTTTGTGCATGCTTAGTCCAGCTTGCTAGTTTCCTTATGATCTGTGTGCTTTCGGCACTTCCGGCAATACTTTTTGAGCACGATTTTTTCGAGCGTATTTATTTTGTTTCTGCTCGTTATATAGTTTTGTGATTTACACACTGTGCAAATCATTGCCAGAACCAATCGTTGATCTTTTTTCGCCATAATAGTGGTGATTATAGCCCAAATCAGGCAGTTACTCAAGGAGTCTATTGCTTATCAGAGTGTTTGCGATGATCTGAGAAAACAATCCGCGACCTGCATCTGAGTAGTGTATATGGTCTCCTGCGTTTATATACGTGAGTTTTCCGTTGCCTGTCGTATCGAGACTAGGATGATACGCATCAGCCAAAGGAAGCCCCTGGCTTTTGGCAAACGCGATGGTATTTTCTATATATTTTTTGATTTCTTCTACTTTTGTGCGTTTGTGTTCTGGTGAGAAGTTAATAAATGGCGCACCGTCTCCAAATACGTCCCAGTTTGGCGCAATAGTGGCAGCCATAACAATTTTTGTTTCTGGAGACTGCTGGTGGATAGTATCAACAATTGCAGCCATGCGTAGCCAATGGGTAGTGAGCGCATCGTTGATATCCGGAAGCGGATAGGGGTTGTACCCGAACGACTCAATGACGATAATATCGGGCTTTTCACTGATGACTGAGTTTCTCCCCAGTCCCAGATATGAATAACCGTTGGTAAGTCTGCGAAGCCCTGAATCGATGTTTTCTGCTCCTACTCCGTGGTTAATGATGGTAAATGTTGCATTGGGATAAACCGCATTAAGTCGGCTTGCTAGGCCGCCGCCAATAGGGCCAAGTGTATCCATCATAGAGTCACCCAAAAGAGTGATAGTCATTGCGCGTTTTTTGGCAGTTCTTATTCCTTGAGTAGGTGTCGGAGTGATTTCAGGTGTTGCAGTCGGTGTAGGCGTGAGGATCGCTGATAATGTCGCGGTACTTGTCGCTCCCAATACACTCCCTCCTGCATCCGGTATGGCATTCAAAAGATCGCTGAATGAAACAAGGGGCTTTTTGTTAATAAGCGGTGCAATAATCGGGGTGGGGTCGGGTATAGGCGAAATAATACCTTCGGATGCATACACCGATACGGTAAACATGAGAAAACCTGCGACAATAACCATTGCGAACCAACGCATATATCCATCATAGCGAAGATTAGGGATTTGCACTAGGGAATGATTTGGGTGAGACAGCTTGTCTTTTCGTTGTGTTCGAAATACATGGCACTTGGTATAATCTTTTGTTCTATGGCACGCGAGGCCTTCGAACGCATTCGGAGAAATGGTGGTGAGGGTGGGCACAGTCTCGCCATTGAATTGATCTCGGTATTTGGTGGTATTGGTCGTGGGGTTGACGATAGGCGTGTCGTGCTTCGCCTCGCAGATACGGTTGAATCGGGGCAAATCCGTATGCGGGATCGTGTGTTTGTGTACCAAAATGCTCGCGGGAGAGAAATAGTGTTAGGAGCGCATGGTGATTGTGTGTTAGATGAAGTAGTTGGGATAGCCGCAGGGATACACCGGGATGTGGCCAAAAGACACAACATTGATCCGATTAATGACGATGAAGTGCGGTCGGGAATACTTTCTGCGGCACGTCAGGTTTCCTATGAATTAGAGCGCCGGGCTCGTGTGAGAAAGATAAAGAACTGGGTGTACAGTCTTATCGGTTATCGGTGAATATTGTTATAAGCTCCTATGACTATTATTCGCGTTTGAGGAGCGTGCTTTCTACCCGTTGCGCGCCAAAAAATTCTTTGCAGAACTCTTCCGTTGATTTTGGATCATACCAAGCACAGGAAAAAATATTGAGGTAGACGCTTTTTTTGTATTCCGAAAAATGTGCAGTGACAGAACTTGTTTCTATAAGTTGTACGAGTGAATACCCGCTGGTGATGGGATTGTCATGACCGAAATGCGGAATAAGTGCTTCGCCGTATCGTTTCATTTTGATGACGTCATCACAAAGTGTAACGACAAATTCTTTTATTTTTTCTCCGCTGGAAATCGTTTCCAGGTTACAGTCATAAAGGTTGAGGACAAGTTCCTGTCCAAACGTATTTTCTTCATTGGGAGTAGGTGAATGTAACATATATGCTTCTTGCGAGCGAAGTGAGACTATCGTTTATTGATGAGTTTTTTCTTCGATACACAATACCAAAAAAAATTATTAATGTTTATTTAGATAACGGTATTTTTTGTTGGTTGTCAATATATGATTTGCGTGTTTCTTCATCATAGTGCTGTTAGCGCCACAAATAATTTATAATACCTCTATGAACTGGATACTTGCGGGGTTTTTGATGTTTCTTTGTTCGGTTATTCAGTACTTATTAGTACGGAAAAGCGTGCTGTTAAAAATTCCCTCACAATTTACCAATCTAGCCATGTTTTTTATTCCGGTTGTTATGTTCGGTGTCACAGCAGTCTCACTGGGCACCGACCTAACGGTGAGTTGGTATGAGTTATTAGTCCTTGCCGTTATGGCATTTTTCTTTTCCTATCTCGGAAATATATTTTCGCTTAAAAGTATCGAAGTAGCACCAAATCCAGGTTATAGTCTCGTTTTATCAAAAAGCTATGTGGTATTTACCACGATTATTGCCATCCCGTTATTTCATCAGCAACTTACTGCGAGGGCGGCACTTGCTATCGCCATTATTATTATCTCGTCTGCGATTATTATGGTCACAGGAAAAGTAAAGCCTGCGGCGCATGTGCACTCCTCTTGGTTGCCGCTTGCCGTAGGAGCATTTTTTTGTTGGGGCATGCTTTCAGTAGCCTCAAAATATTTATTGCTTATCGGTGTTGATGTACTTCCGCGGCTTATTTATACGATGAGCATCGTGACTTTGCTTATTGCCGTTGAAATGCGTATGAAAAAAATGCGATGGCAATCGCTTTCAAAAACAGCGTGGGGAGTGCTTACGGGGATCGGCATATTATCCGCCGGATTTAACTATTTTATGCAGGAAGGATTTGTAACCGCTCCGAATATCGGATACATCAATGCTATGAACGCATCATCGATCGGCATGGTAGTCATCGGATCTGCGATTTTTTTCCATGACGAATTTTCTTGGCGTAAGTTTATAGGGGTGGTTGGTGTGATATTAGGTCTTATTCTTTTGGTGGTATAGCGCTATGACAGATATATTTTACCCAGTCGCTCACCGGAGTGATGAAGAAATCAGAGCGCTTGCGTTGCGGTATGAAACATTTGATGAAAATCTTATTCCTGCGATGGTGCGAGATAGTGTGGGTATGACCGCAGTCTCATGGCGAAAGCCTGAAAGTTGGTCTACATCTCATGTTATTTATATTGTCACCGTTCGTGAACGCGAGCGCCCCATTGTGATCCGCGCAAATATTGGATGGGGCAAACCCGAAACGTATATGGCGGTTGAAAAGCTCATTACCGACCGGGTTGCGACACTCAATGTTCCCGTGAACCGTATTTTGTATGTCGACACAAGTCGTACGGTATACCCGTTTGATTATCAGATACAGGACATGTTGGAAGGAGTTGATATAGAAGCAAATTTTCATGGAACGCGGCAGGATTATGATCAGCTATCGTTTGATATCGGTCGGTATGTGGCCATGTGGGGAGAGCTGTCCCTGGAAGGATTTGGGAGGTTTGATCCGTCACTTGCTGCGGCGGGGAAGCTTGAGGGCACAAAGACTTCCATGTATGAATATATTACCGTACGGTTGGATGACGATATTAAGCACCTTGTTGATCATGGTGTAATGTCTTTTGCAAAGGGGGAGGCGGTGCGTCAGTTATTTGAAGTGCATAAACCAGTATGTAACGTGAAGCAGGGTACGCTTGTCCAATACGATTTGGCAGATCACAACATCATGTTTGATGGCGCGCACACAGTGACCGGTATTTTTGATTGGGAAGCGGCTGTCGTTGGCGATCCTGTACTGGATCTTGCGAGTGCTCCTACGTGGAAAACACATCACCCTCGCGAAGCAAAAATGATAGAGGGGTATGCATCAGTCCGTAGTCTCCCTCATTTTTTCAAGGAGAAAATGAACATATATACACTCCGGACAATGTTATGGAAAATGGTGTATGCGATGCGTGCAGGAATACTCAATGAGGAACGGAAAAGAAAATTTGATAGCTCACTTGCCCCATACAAGCTGTAAGTAGTTGATCTCACTTTTTACGTACCGCAAATTCTTCGTATTCAAAATACGGCATCATGTCATGTATCGGTTCCACCTGTGTGTATGCCTCTTTGTCGAGCGTTTCATATTTTTCAAATAGCCATCGCGGCGTGTGACGAAGCGTGTTTTGTAACGAGGGGAGCTTGCTGTATGTTTCAAGCGTTTCATCCATATAATCGAGATTCCATGCAATTTCCTGTTTTGCGCAGATGACGTATTTTTTGTCATACGAAGCAACTATGGGGCATACACGCGTAAGCCCTGCCACTGCAGCTGCATACTGCGCGTCTGTATTGTGATGCATGAGGATGATGTAAACACCGTCATCTGATAGCAGTGGCATCATCGATCGGAAATATTCTACAGATCGGATGGGTGTTGAGCCCGACCAGCCTATGACGGTTAAATTATCGATAATTAGCGTGTATGATTTATTGACGCTCGCGGCGGCATTGGCATACGTTTTTGCGTCTGTAGCAAATACAGTAACCCGCGAGTCTTTTAGCGGATCTGCAATTACATCGGAGACGGTTGGTGTACCCAGTAGCATTATGAGTTCCCGTGACCACTCGACCGCGTCGACAGCGCGCACATGTGGAAACTCGAGTACGTCCCGTACAATACCACCTCCTCCTACCCCCAGGATGAGTACCCGGTCTTTGTTTGGGGCGCCTGATGAAAGTGCGGCAAGGGTTGCGTGATTTACCAGATATGGGATAAACGAAGCGATCGTTCCGTTAATCACTACGGATCCAGATGTGCGGCTGTCATCTGTCCAATTTATCAGCGCGATTCCTCCCTGACCCTCAACATACTGCATGTGCGGATTTACTTGTCTATGGATCCATCCTGACCACATAGTTTGTGGCGTGAAGGCAAGCAGCAGAAGGAGTGTAAGTGAAAGTAGACTGTAATATTTTTTAGCATCACCCGCAGTGAGCAACACAACCGCTCCATATAAGTATCCGGCAAACGCGATAAGAATGCTGAGCCGCATGCCAAGTAACGGAAAACCGATAAGGAGAAGAAATAGTCCGCCCAAAAGCGTACCCATAGATGATACAAAAGAAAGTACGCTTGAGTTTTTTTCTATGTTTTCAGCATTTCCTTCACCAAGAAGGAGCGGAAAAAATGCTCCGGAAAGAAACGCAATCAACCCGGCGTGTTCGATTCCGCCTATAAAAAATAGCGATAACAATCCCTGGTCAGGAATAGTTTTTGGCAATAACAATGAGGCGACAAACACCAATGGGAGCAAAAGAAATATCGGTGCTAGTCCCGCATGTGGGAACACTCGTTTATAAAGCGGAGGGATTATGTAACTGCCGGCGGCGTATGCGACAAGGTAGGTAAGTAGCGCAAATGGGTATGCATAGGGACTGCTGCTGCCCCAGGTGACGGACACTGCGCGGAATACGGATATTTCGAGAATGATAGCGAGCGTGCTCGAAAGAAACTGCATGAGTAGGTGATTGCGGCGAACAGGGTTATTGGGCGTTTCCCGTAATCGGTCATCAACAGTAGTACGGTCAATCCAGCGGGTGAGCGCTGCGGCAGTCATAAATATACCGGCAATAATAAGAAAAGTGATGCGAAAATCTACAAGCGGCAAAAATATCCGTACGAGTACATAGATGCTTAGTGCAGACCCAATCGTGTATGTGCCATAAAGGAAACCCGCCGAACGGAAAAAATCGCGACGGGCATACCCCATTATCTTGGGAATAACTGCGCCCGAGAGTATTGCCGCAGGAAGTATGCACAGCACCGCAGTGCTGTAGAGGATCATCTGGGAAAGGGTGGACTCAATGTGTCTCATTATTATTTGTTGAGAAAGAAACTGGAGAAGCGGAAGTATAATGACGGCGCTTAGTACTGTGTAACAGGCGCTAACAAACGTAATAGCGCTGTATGATAACCATTTTTTCTCCCGGGGGAGAATGCCGGTTAGCGCTCCTATCCCCATACCGACGAGCGTGACAAACGTCACGATAAATGATGATACCGCAGTGCCGCCTATGACGAGTTTTATCAGTCGTTCGATAACCACTTGATAACTAAGGGAAGCAAATCCGGTAAAAAAAATAGCGGCGACGATGAGTGCAGAAACCTGATACTTCTGGATTTTCTTTTCGTGGTGAAGTGTGGCTTGCGTATGAAAATGTGTATGCATTATCCCGGTGGGTTTGGGTAGAGTGTCTGTGGAGCCTGGGGCGGGAATCGGACCCGCGACCACGTTCTTACCAAGAACGTGCTCTACCACTGAGCCACCCAGGCGATTTTGTCATTTTATCAACTTATGAAAGAAATAGAAAGATTGCGGTGCATGATTTTTATTATTAGTTCCGACTACCATAATTACCATGAAAAAAATTCTTGTTACCGGAGCGTTTGGTTTAGTTGGTTCTGATTTGGTGCCAGCACTGCAAAAAAAATACGGCAAGGCAAATGTATTTGCATTAGGAAATAAAACAATTCCAAAAGGTTTTGATGGCCAGCTGGTCAAAGGTGATGTGCGGGATATCTCCTCGCTATCCAAAATTATAAAGAAGCATCACATTACCGAGGTGTATCATCTGGCAGGATTATTGTCTGTCGGAGGAGAAAAGAACCCTGATATTGCATGGGATGTGAACATGAATGGACTCCGTAATGTGCTTGAGCTTGCTCGTGATTATAAATTAAGGGTGTTTTGGCCAAGTTCTATTGCCGCTTTTGGACCAACGACACCCAAAAAGATGACACCTCAGCATACAGTCCTTGAGCCTACTACCATATATGGAGTTACCAAGGTGGCTGGTGAGTTGTTGTGCCAGTATTATTTTACCCGGTGGGGCGTGGATGTGCGTTCTTTGCGTTACCCTGGACTTATTGGGTATAAAGCACCACCAGGAGATGGAACTACGGAGTATTCTGTCCATATTTTTTACGGGTTACTTCGAGAAAACAAATATGCGTGCTTCCTCAAAGCAGATGCACGACTTCCTATGATGTATATCGATGATGCGATACGTGGCACGCTTGCCCTTATGGCAGCACCCGCGAAAAAAATTACCGTTCGCACCGCGTACAATTTTGCGGCGATAAACTTTACTCCCAAAGAGCTTGTTACGGAGATTAAAAAATTATACCCGACGTTTGTCGGCACGTATGAGCCGAATCCCGTGAAACAACGGATAGCCGAAAGTTGGCCGCAGTCGATTGATGACACTGTAGCGCGCAGAGATTGGGGTTGGAAGCCCGCATTTGAGCTTCCCAAAATGACTGAAGTGATGATTAAGGGACTCAAAAAAAAGCTTAGTATATAAAAAAAGAAAGTCGCCGCTTTGGCGACCCGTCAATGATGGCGGGGAGAATATATATGATCGATCCATTAACACCGTATTACCAAACAATCGCAACACTCAAAGAAAAAGGATTGTACACACCGGTTCGTGTATTGGAGTCACCGCAAGGACCATGGGTTACCATCGATGGCAAAAAACTTTTGAATTTCTGCTCCAATAATTATTTGGGATTTGCACAAGACAAACGAATAGCTGCTGCAGCCATAAAGGCGATTAAAAAATATGGGGTCGGTGCAGGAGCAGTGCGCCCCATTTCGGGTAATCTGACGCTGCACATGGAAGCAGAAAAAGCACTCGCCAAGCTCAAGGGAGCAGAAGCGGCATTTCTTCTTCCGGGTGGATTTATCGCAAATATTGTAGCTATTGCCACTATTGTCGGCAAAGAAGACATCGTGATATCCGATGAATTAAATCACGCAAGTATTATCGATGCGATCAAGCTTGCGCAGGTGAAAACAAAGTTTATTTATAAACACAACGATATGACAGAGTTGGAAGAGCGCCTCAAAGAAGCCGTAGCGGCTGCTAAAACTCCAAAAAACGATGGGGCAAAGCCAGTTATTCTTGTGGTTACCGATGGCGTGTTTTCTATGGACGGGGACATCGCGAATTTACCGGAGATAGTGCGTCTCGCCAAAAAATATGGAGCAGTGACGATGGTTGATGACGCGCATGGCGAAGGAGTACTGGGTGAAGGAAAAGGTATAGCGCATCATTTTGGGCTTGTGGGTAAGTTAGATATAGAAGTGGGGACAATGTCAAAGGCTTTTGGTGTGTTGGGAGGGGTGATTGCAGGAAAACGCGAGCTTATCGAGTATTATCGTCAGAAAGGCAGACCGTATCTTTTTTCTACCGGGCTTACCGTTGCAGATGCGGCAGCTGTCATAGAAGGGGTGAAGATATTAACCAAATCAAAGGCATTGGTCAAAAAATTGTGGGATAACGCAGCATATCTTCGAAAAGAACTCCAAAAACTCGGATTTGATACGGGTGTGACAGAAACGCCCATTACTCCGGTTATGTTGGGTGATGAAAATCTTGCAAAAGAATTTAGTGCGAAGCTGCTTTCACTTGGTGTGTTTGCTACCCCGATTAAGTTTCCGATGGTGGCGATGGGGAAAGCAAGGATCAGGGTGATGCCATCTGCCGGACACAGTAAAAAAGATTTGGATTATGGAATACAGGCATTTGAGAACGTAGGGAAGGCGTTAGGGGTTATTTAGTCACATTCCATTCATTCATAAATATTGTATAGTCTACAACAGAAAGTTTTCCGTCTTGGTTAAAATCAGCTCGCGATACATCTTGCGAGAACCACGAGTTCATAAAAAGCGTGTAATCGACTATTGTTATTTTTCCATCGTTATTCATATCAGCAGATAACGTAGTAGGTATTGATGTCGGGCTTATTGTTGGTGGCGCAGGGCTTTGAAGTAGCCTAAGTGTTTGAATGATAATTGCTGCTGCATTTTTTCTGGAAATCTGGGTGTCCGGGCAAAATTGTTTTGCCGACTGATGACAATAAAACTTCAGTCCTTTAGCAACCATTCCTTCTATGTGTGCATAAGCAAAATGCGTTGTCGGGACATCCGAGTACGTTGGTGTTGTGGGCGTTACTGGCTGAAATGACGTGTCTTTCCGTTGTGCAGCGCGGAGGATCAGGGTGGCAAGTTGTGCATTAGTGATCGGTATTTCGGGGCAGTACTGACGGGGCGAATTGCTACAGCCCGATGTGATGCCGGAAGCGTATAACCCCTCGATTGCTCCGAAATATGTATGTGATGTCGGCACATCCGTAAATGTTTGTCCCTGCGAGGTAGAAACAGGTATGCCAAATGCTTTGATAATAACCGAGGCCGCTTGACCGCGTGATAGTGGATTGTCGGGTGAAAAGGTAAGGTTGCCAGCTCCTACCATGATATTTCTTACTGCTGCTTCCTGAATTTCCGAAAAAACAGGGTTTGTCACCTGAACATCGGTAAATGGTACTATAAACGCCTTTGATCGAAGAAGTTCCCTTTGTACGTCAATTGCGTTTATAGCTGCAGGAGATTTTTTTTGTTTTGCAGCAAGTGCAGCAAGTGCTCCTGCTGCCTGACCAGTGACCATCGTAATAGGTTGAAGTCGTATCGCTCCGTTTACGAGACGGGTTACGGAAATATTTTTTTCTGCAAACACTAAACCTGAAACATCTGGCGAAATAAGTGTTTCAAGAGGAATTTGAAATGGTCCACTCCCAGTTATGTCAGTGGTGCTTTCCAGGTTTGTTTCTAGATTTTCTGTCTGGTTGCAGCCATGGAGGTCGTTAGGATAGTCACCAACAGCGATACTAGTAGTATATGATGTCGTTGCACGAGCAGGTGTTCCTGTCCGTTTTATATTTGGTCCTGCGAGAGTAACCGTCCCTATACCACGATTACTTTCCCGTACGTATGGTATAACAGGAAGATTTCGTTCTATTGGTTTTAATGTTTCAGGAATATTGTCGCAACTGTTGTCTTCTCGGTTGTAAGCAGTGTCGTACCCTTCATCATTTGCTACAGACCAATTTGTTTGCCCAAGCTCTGTTTGCATGTAATAAAGAAATTGAATTGTGCGTAGCTTTGCTTCGCAGTTTATTTGTTTTCGATAGGTCTTGTCGGTAAGATACCGGCTGGAAAGATGTGGGGAAGTTGATGATGAGGCATAGGCGTTTCTTGGGTAGTCGTTTGCCCAATTAACGCCAGTTTTTGTAATCTCTGCAGGACGAGATGCATCGTAATTTGTCGGGTTACTACTATCAGGCATCCCTCGATATGCATTATGAACATTCCAGCCTACGGGATACGCTCCTGTCCACGTAGCACTTCCGTTAGCGGATACGACATTGCGAAATATAGTTTTTACTTCATCGGTATATCCGGGAGGTGGTGAAGTAATTTGTAAGTCGCGAGGTACTCCTTGGGAATATTTTTTTATGACAGCCAGATAAGTAATGTCTTGAATACATGCGTTTGGGTTGAGTTGTGCGTTGGTTGCGTTACCAGATCGGAAACGTGCTCCGGTAAGAGGGAGGAGGTCTCCGTATTCGGTCGCATCTATGATAACGTTTGCCGTAATAATTTTTGTGGTGTTGTTTTGACGTGTGGTTAATCCGGTGATAGTGCCATTTGTTGTTTGCGCGCTCAATACTCGGGTGCGCAATCGAAGAGAAATGGTCGGTTGTGCACCAATCATTTGCTCCAGGATTGTTTTGCCTACTTTTGGTTCGAAGCAAATTGTTGCGGTGCTCCAGTAGCATGTTCCTATGGATTTTCCTTTTTTCTGATAATGATCTTTGATTTTTTGAGTAAATTCACCGTAGATCCCGCCAGTCCAAGCAGGATTTCCACCATCCATAGAGGTAACGCCAGCTGCGGTCATTTGTCCTCCCACCCAGTCTGTTTCTTCAAGGAGTATAACGTTGGCACCAGTTCTTGCCGCCTGAATCGCTGCTGCGATCCCTCCTGTACCTGCACCGACAACAATGACATCTGCTTCATTGCCGTTAAATGATGCTCGAGATCGAACGTCAAATTGCCGTAAGCCTAGCGCTCCGACTGTCATAAGGGTGATAACCATGAGACTCAGGATTCCGAAAGTGCTTTCTATTTTTAGGCCACGTTTATTGGAGTAGGCGACCATAGCAATATTAGAGAGCTGCCCCCTGAAAGTTTGGACAATTTGCTTCTGCCCAAGTGAGGTATTCGCTCGTACATTCGATTTTTTCCATCATGTCCGGCCCCGGCATACAGTCCACCCACGCAGTGTTGGGGCACGTAAATGTTTCCATAGGAAATATTTCCGCTGGCGCAAACGTTAACCCTTCAAACAGGATTTGTTTGTATAGCTCAAAGTCTTCTGGCGAGAGATTATTTCCCCCGATAGAGAATGCATATTCTGTTTTTTTCTTCGGATGTACTGGATATCCCGCATGAAGTCCTGTTTGGGTTTCGCACACGTTGACTGAGCTTTCTAGTATAGTTTTTTTCTGCCATAGACTTTTGCCATCGTCTCCGATGCAAGCGCCACCTTTTCCGTCTATTGTGGGGAGGCCATACACGATAGTGAGATGACCGTTTGCCTCATCACCTCCGGGGTTGGTAGAGATGACGATAGCCCCTCGTTGCCAACCGTTTTCATCAGTGATCGTATCTGTGACATACATCCTGCGGGGGAAAGTAAGTGTGATATGTGCTTCAGGGCTGGTGTACGTGGTAACGCGTTCGTCAGAATAAGCGTCCTGGTTCACCGGCTGTACAAATCGTGTTCCATCTCTGGTGACGCAGGTAGCGGGATAACTTTCCTGGACAATACTTCCTTTTGATTTCATACATTCGTCAAATGAAGTAATAGCCGGTGTGGTAGCTATGTATTCCTGATAGGCAAATAGTCCTCCTGCACCAAGTAACATACCAAAAATGAGAATTAGCATGGTATAGAGAGGCTGAAGCGATAGTTTTGGGGATGATGGTAGTTGAACAGTTTGAGGAGGTGAAGGATTAGTTGGAGTATCCATGCCAATGTAGTATACAGCTCACTAAACTTACGAAACAATACCTGCGGTGACTGTGATAGAGTAGAAACATGAAACGGGTAGTGATAGGCGTCTTTCTTTGTTTATTGGGTGGTGGCGCTATTGTGTATGCGCTGATGGGCCCGCGACAATCGACATCAGTGCTTTCTCCGATTACACAAGTTATCGATAGACCCTTGGATAGGTATACGATCGATAGTCTGTCGCAGCGCGGGGGGATAGCGGGAACTATTGTGTTAGATGAGGCAGTGGCGACAACTGCTGCCTATACAGAATATTTGTTTCATTTTTCGAGTGGAGGCAGGAAAGCGACAGGACTGGCGCACATACCTATTGATGCGTCCGAGCAGAACAAAAAACCGGTTATTGTACAATTTCGTGGTTATGTTGACCCAGGTATCTATGCACCCGGCATAGGGACAAAGCGAAGTGCAGAAGTGTTTGCAAAGCAAGGGTTTATTACACTTGCGCCAGATTTTTTGGGGTATGGAGGGTCGGATAACCCCGAAAACGATGTGTTTGAAGAGCGATTTCAAACCTATGTTGTCGCGCTCGATTTGCTGGCATCTGTCTCTTCGTTAGGTATGACAGACCCCACTCGCGTTGGCATTTGGGCACACAGTAATGGCGGACAGATTGCTCTTACCGTGCTCGCAATCACACGCGGTACGAATCCCACTACACTGTGGGCACCCGTTACCCGGGCATTTCCATATTCTATTCTGTATTACACAGATGAAGCGGATGACAAAGGGAAGGCGCTGCGGAAAAAACTTGCTGAATTCGAGCGAAATTATGACGTTGATTTGTATACGTTTGTAAATTATTCCGACAGGATTGCTGCACCGCTTCAATTGCATCAGGGAGGGGAAGATGATGCAGTACCGGTAAAATGGAGCGAGGAGTTTGTTGCTGATCTGAAGGAGAAAAACATTACTATCGGATACTTTTTATACCCGGGTGCAGATCACAACTTACAACCTTCCTGGAATACGGTAATCGCGCGTGATATAGAATTTTTTACCCAACACCTGATTACTGAAAGGTGAAGGTTGCGCTGCAGGTCGCGCTTTTACCCATATCATCGGTAAGAAGCACGTCGACAACAGTGGGTACACCAGCGTCAAGTTCGATTGATTGTGTTGTACATCGGAATGTGCTGCCACCACGTGCGGGTGATTCAGTAAGTGGGCTGTTTACTGTTGCTTTTGTGACCGTTTTACCGTCAACACTTGCAGTAAATTCGCAGGTTACTTTATTTGCGGTAGATACGTCTCCACCTTCTACAGAAAGATAATATTCAGAAAATCCAACTCGCGGATTATAGTATTGCTGATCGCAACCGAGTGCGGTAATCGGACCGGGCGCAGGTGACATAGTGGCTTCTTGCTGCTGTCCTCCTGTTTCAACAACAGTTTTGGATGCTCCTTTTGATCGGAAATACCAAGCTCCTGCAACAACGGCAACAACGAGTAACGCTCCGACAATATAGGTCACCATTGATGGTGTTTCTGTCATTTCTTCTGCTGTTTTATTCATATAATCTTAGTATAAGAATATTTATATAAAAGTTTCAAGAGGTCAAGTTTTTTATAAAAGAAGAGGAATAGTTACGGTGGTGAATATGGTGGTGTGCTGAGACTAGGATGACACTTCGTGGATCCTAGATAGAGTGCTGAGACTAGGATTCGAACCTAGGTAGCCCGGTAGGGCGACAGTTTTACAGACTGTTGCGATTGTCCACTCCGCCATCTCAGCTTGTTGAAGCACGAGCCCCGCTTTGCGGGACTTTATGCGTATTATAAACTATTCGATACCAACTGGGAATTAGTTATATCGCGTGTATAATACTGGTATGACTTCTGGGAAGCGATTATTGGCAAAGGTAGCACCGTACGCATCGATGGCGAGGGGTATTAGTAACGAATATCGTTTGGCTATACTGTATTTATTGGCACATGACCCTATGTGGCCGCAGGATATCGCTCGACACTTGCCAATTCCCCAGAATTTAGTAGCACACCACCTCAAGGCAATGGTGACATCAGGATGGCTCAAAAAAAAGCGTGAAGGAAAATACACAATGTATTCAATCAACAAAAAAGTGTTTCGACAGTTGCCGCAATTACTTATCGATACACCATTGTGGCGGGAGATACAGAAATAGGTATAATCACGTTATGGAACATCCGTCTGCGGTACTCACGAGAGAAGCAATCAAAAAACAGGAGTTTGATATGCTCCTTCATAAATCAACGCCAGAGCGGCGTGCGATATTTGAAAAACTTCAGGAAAAAAAGTGGTTTCAGAAAACGGATAGCGAACTGCAGAAAAAGTTGCTTGCGCTGCCAGATAAAGGTATCGAAAACCATGATGGTTTCTTAGAGGATCTCGCCAGCCGTCCCGAAGAAATTTCAAATATAAAAGTCGAGCGTATGATTGATTTGCCTCGCGGCTCTTTTGCCTTGGTGCCGAAGTTTGAAGTATCGCGTGTGGATAATCCCAATAAACGATTTACCTATGAATACGTCAGTTGGAGGAGTGGTCCGTTGACTGGAGAAAAGGGAGTGGTGTTTGTCGAAAAAGACGGGGTTACAACTCATTTTATCGTACTCCATGGTGAAAAATTTGCCACCGGCAAAAAATCTTGGGATTCAGTTGGGGGATTTGCTGATCTCGGGATGGATGGAGTAAAAACAGTGGCTGATCGTACCGCAAAAGAGATGCAGGAAGAATTGGGGGTTGCTGATATCAAAATACTTCGCAAAGTGGATTTGGGTACAGTAAATCCCGATGTGGGGATGACCAATAACGAACCGGGGATATTTGCCGCGTTTATCGATAGTAAGGACGCGGCAAAAATTTCTTCACAGCCCCTCAATGGTGATATGTATGAGCTAAAAAGCGGTGCGGTTATTTTCCCGATGCATGAGTTGCCAAAAGTAGTCATGACAAATACTGATAGCATGTTTCTTTCTGCCATCGCTCGAGCATGGGCGAAGGGAATTATTCCACCTCCTGAAGGCATGACGGGGAAAGCAGTAGGCTTTTCTCTCAATTAACTGATAGTGAGCCGCCTGTCAGGATCGGACTGACGACCTACTGTTTACAAAACAGTTGCTCTACCACTGAGCTAAGGCGGCAATATGTGCATTTCCCCGGTTTATCCCTCGACAAGCTCGGGATCTAGAATGCCTAAACTTGCACAGATGACTGTGCACGTTAACGCATTCTATGTCAAAACAGTTGCTCTACCACTCAAGCTAAGGCGGCTTCTTGGGGCAAAACCGAGGTTTTTCCCCAACGATTTTCCTGAACTGGAGTTGCAACGGGTTCAGGTCGTGAGCCACACCGTTGCAACAGATTATACACTATAAAATTGAGCTGTATTGAAATCTGTAGGCGTTACAAATTCGATTTTACCAAAGCGGAAGCAAATAGGAAACCTGCGGATGTGTCAAGAGAAGAATAAAATAAGTACTGCCACGTGTCGAGTCGAAGTATTTTCCCCGATTTGATGTAATCGGAAGGACTGCCTATGCGCTCGCAAGCGGATAGGACATCGTCCTGTGGCTCTCTAAGGTAATCAAAGAGAGCGTACCTCATTTGTTAAGATTCTGTGGAGGAAAATAGTCTTCTACTCCACACGGGCATCATTATCGTAGACGAACAAATAGTGTCGTGTCAAGTGGTTTTACTCTGCATGGTTCGAAGTTTACTTAAATGCCAGAATTTGAAGTAATGTGAGGATAGCGAGGGTATTTGACAAGAAAAGTACCCACGTCAGTTTTTCATGGAGAGGGGTAGCTTCCCACGCAGCATCAAAATACTTTGTCCAAACGAGTTGGTTAAAGCGAATACCCATGGCAATAGTGCGGCCAGTGGGTACGATAATATGATTGATAAATTTCGCCATAGTGTGCGTAGTGTAGGGGAAAATGAGGCGAGAACGTTATGCATCACGATGATGCACTTATACCTAGTTAGATACCACACACTATCGAGGCTATTTTGTCATGTCTCGGTCGATGAGACTCCGGAGGTATACCGATTTGGGAACTCGATTTTTTTTACCCTGCTTTGCTAAATACGCTGCCTGCTTGCTAGAGATAAAAAATGTAAACCTCGTGTCGGCTTCTCCACGTACAAAGTGAAGAAAGTCAGTAATAATTGCAGGAAGCGTTTCGGGAGTATATTTTTCGCTCACGATTTTTTCATTTTCGTGATAGGCAAAAAGACTTGGCGGATCACCTTCGCTATAAAGGATGAGTACTGGTTTGCCACGATCGAGCGCCATGCTTATTTCGTATCCCACGCTAATACTAGGAAAGCTTGTTTCTGCGACCAAAAAGTCTGCTTGGTTGACCTTATCTTCAAGCATCTGGTGGAATGCCAGTCGTTTTTCTCTTGATTGGAGCTGAATATCTTTTTCTTCTACTTTGAGAATATGATCAGCCGCAACTTCTACCCCCATGCTGGTCAGAAGTTCAGCTATTTTTTGATAGTTGGAAAGATGAAATTTTCTCCCAACGATAGAAGCGGTAAAGTAAGCGCGCATAGTGAGATTGTATAATTTCTTCTGTTTATAGTATACCATGGGCGATCCGATACGCCCGTTGTATTGACTTATCCGAGTGAGCATCTGCAAGGATAGGGAGTAAGCTCCTAAATTTTTTGAGATCATTACCTGCCTGTATACCCACTTCTATCACACTACGTGATGGTACGAGTACAACCGCGCCACGCGAATTATTTGCCGGAACAAACTGGGGCAATAATGTATCTGATTGTTCAAGGAGGGTACACATATCACCAAGACTCCGGATAATCGATAGCCCGAGGCGGGAAACCCCACCGGTATGTTTGCCGCGAACCATAAGGATGGGGATCATGTCACCAACCAAAAAGTATGGCCACAGTTTGAGAAACTCCCGCATATCATCAAACGCGATATTTGTTTCTTCGGTTGACATAGGTTTATTACCCGGTCTATCCGTATCCATTTTTATCACCACCGGAATTGGTGTACCGTCATGACCGGGGCTAGAGTGAAGAAGGACGGAATAACCCGTAAACATCTCGCTGGCACTTGGTCTATCCAGGTCTCCTTGACCAAGTGCAATAAGTGGTTTAGAGCCTATTTCATGGTCTCCTGTCGCCAAGTAATGTTCGATATGTTTTACCCCTGGTTCATGGCCTTTTGTGAGGGTGTCAAGTAAAAATGTGTATGCTACGACATGGAATACGTGGTGGATAATTCTTCGATCAACAGGGTTATCTGTTCGGACGGATGAACCATTAAACGCTTTGAAATATGCAGAAATCATGTTTTGTACTGATGGCGCTTTGGCTTCATACAAGCGCCAGAGCACTTCGGTGACTGATACGAGCTGCGCGAGGCTTTCAAGCCAGTGTTTTTGTAAATCATGATATGTACATGAGCCGCGGCGAAGTTCTATGCGTGTTTCAATATCAGTAAATACACGATCCGCATAAAATGATAACGAAAAAATTGTTTGATCATGAGTAAGTGACGTGAGGACTTCTTTGGGAAAACCTCCTGCTTTTTGTACGCGTGGGTCGGTAAGTACATTGAGTTTATCAAGACCTACATACAGATTGCCCGTTTCCTTCTCATATATTTCTATGGGGCTTATGATAGTGATATCTTTTTTGAGCTGTGAGAGCGCTTGACGTTGTGCAATTTTTTGTATGACGCCTGCATATAGACCTTTGTCTGGCGTTATGACCGATACGCCTTGCCTCGGCCATGATTTCCAGATGTGGGTGATTTTTTGTAAGTCATCTTCTTTGGTGGGAGATGGTGCAAATTCAGTTTCGAGTGCTTGGATATTTGCAAATATGTAGCCGAGTGTTGGGATTTCTCCTCGTGCTTCTTCGTTTGCGAGTATTTGACCACGTCTACCACAAGCGGTGTGTTCAATGAGCGGTTCGACCAGCGTGCGTTTTCCTTGTCTTCCATAGTGGATGAGTCGTTTGATAAGCGCGCTTGCCATCGGGTAAAAAGATTTTTTGGATGGGATGTATGCAAATTCGATATCACCTGCGAGTACGCGGCCAACATTGGAAATATCTATACCCATCGCCTCTCCTGATATACCCTTGTCTACACACACGAGGACACCAAAAAGCACCGTGCCATCTCCCGTTTTTGACCATAACGATTTGTCTTTTATTTGCAGGTTTTTGTAGACGGGGTTATTGAGTTGTAGTGCGCGGGTGTTGATTTGGAGGATGATTTCCTTGGTAAGAAGAGCAATTTGTTCGGTGCGACTGGTAAAACCTGCTTGAAGCTGATCAAGTCCTTGGGCGATATCGAGTGTACCACCTAGTTCTGGGGGAAATGCCATGCCCTGCAATCCTTCTATATACGTTTGGATTGCCTGTGCAATGATACCCGGATCGACACTTCCATCAATAATTGTTTCTACTCGAGTAGGCATAGTGTTTTTTATACCAGTCACTTCCTCGTTTCTCTCTCTATTTACCTCAGAAAAGATTATTGTACGCCAAATTTTGCGGTATGCAATATGAAATAGTTCTCACATTGATGCATAACGGTTGTGTATTGTTGTTTTCGTAGGTATTTATTATCTTATAGGCTTCAATTACCTATGTCAGCAGAGCATGGCGGTCATGGATCATCAGGCGGAGGCATATTCTTCATAGAAGGGGTTACCGAGCCTTCTGAGGAGGTATGGGCCAGCATTTTTGATATTTTTACCCTGTTTGTGGTGGGATTATTTGCGATGTTTGATACTCCAGTCAAAAGCGAGGCGCATTAATTCCGCGATCGTTCCTCAGGCGGTTGCCATTTTTCAAACAAGCCTGGTTTCAGTACCACGATGCGCCTGATGCCGATTTTTTTGTGTATAAGATTTTTATACGCTTCAACGATGTGATTTCGAAAACGAGTGGTATCTCGTTTCGATAAATCAAGCTGTGCAGCATACGCATTTGGTGCCCACGCATCGCAGTTAAACGCAAATACGCCATTTAACCGTAGCCCATACGGGTCAATCGATGAATCTTTGAACCAGTTGAGTATCGCAAATGAATTTCTGGCGTGTTCTCCATAATAGGTAGATATGATCCCACCATACGCGCGTGCGCGTTCCAGTCGTTCGTCAGCCCGAACGCGTTCAGGTGCACCAACTAGCTCAGGCTCGTGTTCGACAATAGCAGCATAGGCGCATCCTCGAGCAGAGTGGTGGTGTGTGTCTACATGTGCAGATATCGGTATGCGGTGTCGTTTCGCGGCTTCCCACGCGTCCTGTTCGCGAAGTCCGAGCACTTTTTTCATACCATCGATGACAGAAAATGTTGCGCCGGGAAGTTCGACCCCTCTCATGTAATCAGATTGCCGCTCATCGACACAGCGTAAATGTCGTGGATTTTCGCGGTGGAGAAATAGCTTAAACACCCGCGCAGGGTGAGTTTCAAGCATTTCTGCCTCCGGTCGTGACAAATACCTATTCATAGATTTTAGAAAAAAGTATTATACGCACGCGAAAATCTGAAGGTCAAGGGGAATTTAGATGACTCCGGCAGCCCCCACACTAGGGAGCAGAAGTGAGAGGAAAAAGTTGATAACAGGAAGTATCAACTTGCTTATTGGAGATGCGCCACCAAAAACGGGAAATACCAGGAAAAGCAAAAAAATCATGCCATACGACTCTAATTCCTGCCATTGTTTCGCATATTCAGGCGGGAGAATACCTCCGACAATTTTAAACCCATCAAGAGGGTGGATAGGAACTAAGTTAAATATGGCCAAAAATACGTTCATCACAATCACTGGTTGAATGATGATATAGACAAGCATGGCGTAGGGGCTCGCGAGGAACAAGTGGAGGATGATGGATAACAATGTTGCAAGCAGTATGTTTGAGACAGGCCCCGCAAGCGAAATAATTGCTGCATCTCGTCTCGGATGTCGTAAATTGAATGGATCAAACACAACCGGTTTTCCCCAGCCAAATCGGGCGATAAGAAGCATGAGTGTACCTAACGGGTCGAGATGGGCGAGAGGGTTGAGCGTCAGTCTCCCTTGTACCCTCGGTGTCGGGTCTCCCAAGCGGTCAGCGGCGTATGCATGCGCAAATTCATGGATAGTAATGGCCACTACAAGCGCGACCAGCCAAGCGAAGAATGCAATTGGATTGTTGAAGAGCTCACCCAACATATGGTATAGTATAGCTTCTATGGCACTCAAATGCGATATCTGTGAGAAACATTCAGTAGCAGGCGGCTCCCACAAGCACCATCGAGGTGTCGCGGGAGGTCAGTGGAAACGCCGCGCTACCCACACCAAACGAATGATTGGTGTGAATATGCATTGGGTGACGTTACCAATCGCAGGAGTCATGACACGTGTGCATGCTTGTGCAAATTGCATTAAGCGCGTCCGCTTCGATAACAAAAAAGCAGCAGCGTTAGCTGCCGTATAACTTCAAACGAGAATAACGAAAGTAACGATAATCACCTGTTTATCTTTTTGTTTCTCTGATTTTCTTCGAAAATCCTCCAATTTGTTTAGCTATACTTGTTCCTAAATCGGATAAATGATTAAATTGACTCTTTTGTATAAGCTGGTGATCTTTTGCTATGTCACAACAAGCAAGTGCTTCGGTAATTGAACCTTGGGCAATCTCCAAGAACCTGTGAAAGTCTTTATCAGAGTATTTCGCCGATCCTTCTGCGATATTTAGACATACCGATAAAGCAGCTCTGCGAAGTTGCTCTCCCAGTTCCCAAAACGGTCTCGGAAATGAACGTGTTATGGTGATGCACGTCGCGAAAAATAGTTTACTGTCGGCATAAACTTGGAACTTGAAGAATCGAAACGTTTCCGCAAAACGCCTCTTTCGTTAAATTGTCACTTTCGTTGTTTTCGTCCTTTTCGTTATTCTGGTTGGCACAAGAATACCTGACAGCCGCGACTGTCGGAGGAGAGCTTCCATTCGCCATTACATTCGCTTGGCGCGGGAAGCCTGCCATTAAATGCGGCAAGCGGATCTGGACATGATAAGCCTGCTTTGCTTCGGAGATCAAGCGCGACACCTTTCATACTGACAACGACAACAACCAAGAGAACGAATGCCAATGTCAAAAATATGACAAAATTCCATGATCCCAGTTCTTTTCCCATAGAACCTGTGAATGATGGTTTGATTTTGTTTGGGGTGCGTGATTTTTTGCGGGCCATATAATTTCCTCCTTTTAACAGTCTATATCCAGACTACGGTAATATCGTGAAATGTGTCAAGAGGGAGCTCTAGGGACAATAACCGTTGACATTTTGAGACCCACTTTGCATAATAGGCGCCATGACACAATCAAAAAGACAGACAGCACGACGCAGAAAAGAAATAGATGGAGGTAAGGATGCGACAGTATTCTTTATAACACTCCTTTGCCGATAGAAACCGCGATGCGCTCAGGGGATCATCCTACACGCCCTGTTCGCACTGAAGAGACTAAGAGGGATGAGCGCTCAGCTTTTTCGTTCCTTTCGCTTCCGAAGATTTGGGATATTTTTGCAAGTTAAGCGATAGGCGGAAAATACGCTTCGACAAACTGTTTCCACGACACGGGCTTTTTTCCTTCGAGCTGTACATCATCAATGACAATTTTTCCGTTACTCAAGTGTAATTTTAGTATTTTTAATCGTTTTTCATTTATCGCTTTGTCATTGTCGTTGTTCATTTGATTTTCGTTTGTTTTTATTTTCGTCCATATTCCTGGCCATGGGTGAAGCGCGCGATACTTTCGTTCAATTCGTGCTGCATCTGTGCCTTCATTCATTGCCTGAAATAACGTTTCCCATGCTTCAAATCCATCTTCCCGTTTAAACTTTCGTGCATATTGGATGGTGACCCCTTTGCCATGTGTGTCTGTGAGCTGAGAAGTCGTTTTGAGTTTTCCCTCAATGTAGCGTGGAAGAATATCGATAAGTAGCTCTGCGCCAATTGAAAATAGCTTTGTGCGAAGTGGATCACTGGTATCTGAAGAAGTAATAGGAGTTTTTTCCTGCGCAAGTATCTTTCCTTCGTCAAACGATTCGGTAAGCGTGGTGATGCTTACACCGATTTGATGATCGCCAGATAGAATTGCCCAGGGGACGGGGTCAGCACCGCGCCAGTGTGGAAGTATAGATGGATGAATATTTATGCCCCCAAATGTTGCAGCAGTTATGGTTGCTGTGGGTATCTTGATACCGTATGAAGCAGAGATAATGATGTCGGCAGCTACTGGCTGCAACGTGTCGATGACTAATTGTTCATCTGCATAGAGCCATGGTTTTTCCGGATTACTTTCAAATGTCAAAAGTGTGATGGCGTGTTCTTTTGCCCATTGTTCTACTGGAGTCGGAGTAATTGTTTTTTCTCGTCCCACTGGACGGGGAGGTTGGGTGACAATAGCGCTTATTGAAAATTGACTATGAACAGTCGACAAATGAAGTAATTTTTCTAATACTAATACTGAATCAGTTGTTGAGCCGAAAAAAAGAATATTTGTCGTTTGCATTATTGATACCTGTCAATTGATAACGGTGAGTTGTTTACTATTATGTGAGTTTTAACTCTTCGAGTGTTTCTTTCCCATTGTCATCTTCTGTGACCTGAAATAGTTTTTCTTTTTGTTCCAATACCCGTTGGGTAAATAGTATGCCATTGATATGGTCAGTTTCGTGTTGGATGATCGTTGCTAAAAACCCAGAAAATTCTTCTTGGTGTGCTACTCCTGTTTCATCCTGATAACGGAGCGTTAACTTAGATGCGCGCTTCACTTTGCCCCAGATATTGGGAATAGAAAGACACCCCTCGAGTTTATTATCTCGTTCAGGTACGCCATCGGTTACGTCTGGCGATGGATTGATAATTTCAGGATTGATAAACACGCGAATTTTTGCTTTTTGTGTTGGCCTGGTGACAAAAATTCGAAGCCCCAGTCCTATCTGGGTGGCAGCAAGTCCCACTCCTCTTGGGCTTGTTGCTGAAAGCAATGACTCTTTCATATCCTCTACGATTTTTTGGAGCTTGCTATCAAATACCGTTATCTTTGCAGCGGGCTTTGTAAGTACTGGATGGGGAATATGCACGATAGGTTTCATAGTGTTTTTATTATTTTAATCGTTCTTGAAAATCTGTGTCGTTGGGATCAACCTTGGTAAGATACTCTTCAAGTATGGCGCGGGCATCTGCCGGCTTTTTTTCTTCGGTATAAAACACCCAGAGTGCATAATAGACATCTCGGTAATTTGGTTTTAATTCTTTTGCCTTCAAAAGATAGGAAATAGCACCAGTAATATCTCCATCACGTCCTACCAATATCGCGAGATTATAATATATTTTGGGATCATTTGGGGAAAGGGTGAGCGCCATCTCCAATGCTTCGACTGCTTTTGCATTAAATGACGGGTCGAGGGAAGAAAGTGTGTAGTACACTTTCGTACGGGTTTTATAAAAGTTGACGTTTCGCGGAGAAATAGCGAGTGCCTTCATGCTTTCTTCTGTTGCAAGTGATGCCAGTTGTGCCGCCTGCGTAGCGTTGTTGCTTTCAAATGCGGCAACCGAAAGCGTTGCATATCCATTTGCCAATTCATCGTGATAGATAGGCTCTCTTTGGTTTAAAGCGATCGCGCTGTTAAGAGCTGGTATCGCCTGACCATACAATCCCGCGCGGATAAGCCGATACCCGTTGGCATAAAGTGTGTCCGCATACCAATAGCTTCCAATGCGCGCTAACGTGTATATACCCAACAGAAGGATAACCCACATAACCCACGCTGGCGGTTTAAGATCAATTATGTTTGCTTTGGGCGGTTCGTTGTGGGAGGTTAATACGATGGCTATGGCGGGGAACAGGAAAAGGAATACTTGAAGGATGACAACAGAAAATCCAAAAAAATTAGTAACAAGGAGCGAGAGCCAGCCCGCAAAAAGGGCGGAGTGAACAGTGAGGGTAATATTCATTGAAGCATCTCCATCTTTTCTGTTTTCCATCAATAGTTTTTTTATTCGTGTGATAAATAGCCATATCACTGATCCAATAAGCAGGAGATAGCTTCCGAGACCAAGCACACCAGTCGTTGCCAGATAGTTTAAATATTCGTTGTGTGCTTTGTTGTAGAGGAAATCCCATTCGCTTGTGTTGTTGTGTGCCGCTGGGCGAAATTCGTAAAAAGCAAATGCAAACGTTTCAGTGCCGGTGCCAATAAGTTTGGTTTTGAGCGAGCTATTCCACGCATTGATTGCACCTTGCCAGACGTATTTTCGGATAGTGCCGGATTCGGTGCCACCGACTTCGAGTGCTGGGCCGGCCATCGCAGAGGGGGTTGCTTCCTGCGTTTTTGTTGTATTCGTTACATTTGTTATTGTCGTTTTTAGTCCTGCGAAGGTTACCCATTTATCGACTGCGGGAGTGCCAGTACCGTTTATAAAAACGATAAGGGCAAAAAGTGCATGGAGGACAGTTGCTATACGGATGTTGCTTCGATGTTCGAGATATGTGTTTTGTTTTGCTAGCGATGGATGCCGGAGAAAGTTTGGCGTGATGAGAAGCGCCCAAAATACTATATCTGCAACCGCAAATCCCAACAACCCCGACCTGCTTCTTGTAAACAAAAGAACGACAAAAAAGAGAACGGGGAGAAGCAGGGTCATTGCCCGCGTGAGGTTTTTCTTTTCGGTCGGTTTTCCGATATTGCGTAGACCAAGCGCCATTGCAAGGGGGATAAGTGCTACTAAATATGCCGCCAGCCAGTTTGGTTGTCCGAGGGTGGCAAATACTCGATTTTGTACATCCTGAACCCATAGATGTTTGTCTATGCCAAGTCGTTCTAATACGCCATAGGCGGCGACTACGGTGGCAGTAATAAGTGATAGCGAAAGTAAGCGGGTGACCCCATCTATATTGTGGGATACCAGAGGATGGACAAGGCGGGATTTTTTATCTTTTTTCTTTGATGACGTATCTGTCGCTGCTTGTATGCTATAAGCTTTATCAGTAGACAGAAACAATTCGCTGTTTGATACAAAAGCATAATACAGCAATGTATATGAGAGTATGGAAAACATGCCACCGTTAAATCTGCTGTAGTATCCAAACCATGAAACGTGTGGATCTATAGAGAACATTGCGCTGATAAGTTGAGAAGCTACAAATAGGAGGATTGGAATATCGAGTGGTGTTTTGGTAATCCGAATTTGCTGCTCTTTGATCATTTTTACTAGCCATGCAGTAGCCACGATAGCTGTGATAGCGTAGACTGCCATCATTTTGTTGTACTCAAACAACTCGTAGTTCCAGGGGGTAAGGAGCAGTGGAACAATGCCGAATGCTACATAAAAGCCGATTTTTATCAATCGGTTACACCACGTAATAAGCGCCATGGCCATAAGTATACCATGACTTACCGGTGAAGAAAGACCCTGAAAATTGTTGGTTTGTCAGGTCGGAACGGGATATTTTCTTGACTATATGGCAGTTTTATGTTATAGGATATGCTCTGTCTACGTATCTCCTGCCGGGGATAGTCTGTCCTATGAAAAGTAAATATCTCGCCGTTCCGCTGTCCTGCCGGTGAAATGAAATAAGCCCTTCATTGGGCTGTTTTGCGTTGTGGTCAGGCGTGGAAAAGTTGAGGCTGTTTGAGGCTGGAACTGCGGGCCTTGACGTTGGCCAGTTAACGATCCCGATCATATCGGGGAGAGTTTACTGCCACCGATCCCGTAGCAACGCGGAGGGAGACAGGCGGAGAAGACGGAAAGAATAGAGTGTCTTGAGGCTAGAGTTGTGTGTTCGTTGACGTTGGCCAGTTAACGATCCCGATCATATCGGGGAGAGTTTACTGCCACCGATCCCGTAGCAACGCGGAGGGAGACAGGCGGAGAAGACGGAAAGAATAGAGTGTCTTGAGGCTAGAGTTGTGTGTTCGTTGGACAGGCGGACACACAACTCTGATCTCAAGTGATCAGATTTGTCCTTCCCTGCTTTGCAGGGCGGGGACAAAAATTGAAATTAGAGCTTTGACATGTTCAGGACTCCCAATTGCGGGAGCTTTACCCTGAGCTCGTCGAAGGGCACATTAACAAGTGAACGAAGGAAACTAAAAAGAGAGAGAGCATTCACCTTTCTGTTGCGAATACGAACGAGTGGTGGCCGCTATAGAACTCATTTGAGGCAAAAATCGAAGTGATTTGTGCTTGAAGTGAGTTCTATAGAGGGATTTTTAAGAAATTAACATATCGATTGTAAGTTATATCGATTCGACTTGGGGGAAATTTACGTCATGTACGACTATTCCAAAGATTGTGTTTTTTATACAGCACAATACAAGTCACATCCCATATCGCGTTGCGATATCGGGCTACTGCTGCAACCATCAGGCCTACGAACGTAGCGGATGCATGCACGAATATTTTCAGGCCGGCTATCGTATAGTCGAGTCTGTTTTTTTCAATTAATCGCCACGGATTCGCCGTGCCGATTTTTCTTGTGTCGCACAGAAAGGAGGTGCCAGGATGGTACTTTTCGCGACAAAAACTGGTAGGAAATGGGGGCTCTTCTTGGCACTTCTGGTTATCTTGCTTGTTTCGGCATGCGGGGACGTACGCACATACAACGAGGACGGAACATATCAGGAAGTGCCGTACGAGGTGTGGCTAGCAAATGCTCAGGCTACTGACAATGCGCGGACGCAAGTCGCGTATTATGGCACGCCCACCTTTACACCGTCACCGACCTTCACGCCATCGCCAACGAGTACGCTGTTGCCAACGATGACGCCAACGATCACGCCATCGCCGACCGCGACTCCCTTTACCGGGTACTGGGTGGTTGATAACAAAGCGGGTGAAGTCATTCATCTTGCTGAGTTCCAACCCGAGTGTTCCGGTGAATGGGGATATCCAGGCATGGATGTCTGGCGGGTCGAGCAAGGGCAAGCGGTCAGCAAAGTCTGCGGTACGCCGTGGAACCGACCGCAAAACATGGCGATAAAAGTTGTGGTGATTGCGATTGCTGCTGTGTTTGGATTTTTCATCATCATGATGCTCAGCAATGAGTTGCGGAAGATGAAAAAAGAGCGCGAGTTGAAAAACATGCGTTCGTCTCGGCAGTTAATGGCGCCACCGCAATCTGCTATGCAATATCCGTCACGAACTGCGACATCGTCTGATCAGGTAGCTGGTTTTATCAGGTTGCTTGGTCAACACGACAAGGGGCTTGCCGAAGAGTTACTTAAGTTCCGTCAGGAACACCGGCGAGAGTTAGTGGGGGTACATACTATCGAAGGATTTGCTGACGTGGTCATGCAAATTAATCCATCGTTGTATAAGAAAGTCGAGAGCGCTGTGGAGACCGCAGAGCCTCGAAGGAGATAAAGGAGAAGGCCATGAAACGAATACTCATTATCGGAGGTATCCTGCTCGTTTTGTTTTTGGGATACCGTGTGTACCAAGCTGGAGAACAAGGCACGCCTCAAGGTGTGACCACCAGTAACCAGTCGCCCTCCGGCAACGTCGAAGCTGATGTCTGCATCGGTAGCGCGGATTTTTGTCAGGGTGTCGCTGATGCGAAGAAGCTCGAAGTCGAAAACGCGCAGAAGCAGTACGAGCAAATGCTCGAATCACAGAAGCCGACACAGGCACCTACGCCTTCGCCCGAAGATGTCGCGAACCAGAACCGCGAGAATGAGGCAAAAACCACAGTGCTCATCGTAGTGCTCTGGACAGCCCTTGTTATCGCGATTATTTTCGCACTCGCGTGGCTCGCCTGGCAGATTTACTGGCATTTTCGTATCAAGGCACCGCGCGACGAGCAGGCGGCAGATATCCGCACGAGCAAGGATGGCAAGCTCATTGTGGCGCGCCTTCCCGGCAACACCGATTACGCCAATTCTACAGACCAGTGGATCGCGCTCGATCAGAACGCGATGGGAGCACAGCTTATCCACATTGATGGCAGCGGCATTGCTCACCAGCTCAAGCTCACTGATGAATCAGCTAAGTATGTAGCGATTGCCCACGCGTTGAGCGAAGCGGCTCGTACGAATCAGGGGCGTGAGTACCTACAGAGTCTGCTCGACCAGTGGAACAAGGGTGCCAATAACACCATTAAGTCACTGGGCGATGCTGCTTCGCAGTGGCGTAGTGCTGGTGCTCGCAGAGGGTCATCACCTCGTCCTCCGTCAAAGATGACGCGTCTCACGAAAGATGGCAACACGGAAGCAGGTGCTTCATCGCCCGTCCAGGGGTCATCCACTGAGACACGTTCAGACGGCGTCTTTAAATAGTTTCCAAACGTTCACTTGACCTATGGTCACACAGAGATTTAGGCCTTCATTGGCCCTCGCCTTTTGGCGTGTCTCTGTGTGACCTGTTGTTTCGAGTTTCGAAATATTTGTTTCGGAATTCAGAACAGCAGCCCGCCATCTGGCGGACGGTTGTAACCGATTTTTATTGATTGGAGCTTCGCTCCGCCAAAACTGGCGGATAGCGCGGAGTCATCCGAGATAAAAACGGTGTACGTTAATAACTTTGGTATGTCTGGCAAATCCATATATGGATTTGTATGTGGCTTATCAGAGTGCTCTTTAACATCCTGATTGTCTATTTAGTAAGAAATTCAAAACTAGCCATGATCGTGTCCTATGCTGCGGACTCCTTGTGTTGGATTTTGGATACACACAATAAGTGGAGCTCAGGCTAGGGTAATACGATAAAGCGCGCGATAGAAACATATATCGTTCGTTTTGCCGTATTACTCTAGTTTAGGGGATTATATGTAATTGAATGATGTTGGGGGAATTACCACATTCACTGTATTTGTGGGGGATTTACGCCTTTCCATTCCATGAGAGTTTTTTGTGAAGAACAAGAAAAAATTTAGATTTCTGTATCTCTCATTACAGACGGACTGCTTATGCAGGTCGAAATCGGACTCCCTTTTTTGGGCAAGGTAACACTTGACTCCCAATAAGGGCTACCACTTTACCAGATAGGGGGATATTGACCCTCATCTGTTAACTCGGGCACTTGCAGTGTCCATACCACCGGAACGTTTCCGTGTGGAAAACTACGTTCGAAGAAAGGAGACTCGATAAACGTCACTTTGATCGTGCAGTTTGTATCCATCTATCTATAACTATGCTGAATAAGCAGAAGGAGTTTGTTAGCAATGAACAAGCAAAATAAGAAAACCATTATGCAATGGTTGTTTGTCGCGTTGATGCTCATTGGGGGCTTCATGTTGTACCGCGATGTCCAGAGCAATATCGAACAGGCGGCGGTCGCGCCCAGTGCTGAAGTTGTGGCTTCCGGCGCGGTTACTTCACCTGATGAAGCGCAGAGCAATTCCGCGGCTGTGACCGATTCGACGCCAAACTACGACCCCAACGACCCGTATGGGGCGAAGTTCGGCTTCGGCGCGCTGGGTATCCTATGCCTCGTAATCATCATCGACTGGGCGATTAAGTCAGCCTTCAGAGCGATGAGCAAAAGAAGCGGAGGTGGATGATGAAACTCGGACTGACCGTTTTCGGTTTGCTCATTGTCGGCTGCCTGATTTTCGGCGCCGTCAGTAGTATTTCCGGTGCTCTCGAACAGCGTAATGCTGAAAAAGCGGCGGCTGAACAGGCTGAGCTTATCCAATCCCAGGCAATCTTGGAAGAGTTGCCCGATTGGGGTCAGACACTCATCATCACCATCGGCGCGCTCTACGGTATGCAGACGTTCGGGCCGAAGCTCATGCTCGCGGCGTCCCTTACTATCTTGGGTGGTCTGGTGATTATCATCATCTTCGTGATGCAGGCTATCACCTTGTTTTCACGACCACCTCATCCGTCCGCATACGCGTACTCGTTCAAGGCGTCGCTGATTATATCCGGCATCCTTGTCGTTGTCGCTGGCGCAATGCTTTACAATCTGCCCGGCGGTGGCGCGTTTGTGATTAAGATGTCGTCAACCGCGGCAGTACTGGGCTTTTTTCTCGCAGGTGGCGGCGTGGCATTCCGGTTCAACGGTGGCAAGTTCACATCTACCACCGATGAACATGGCAACATGTCCACCAACGCCGAAGCCCCGTCTGGCGGCGTTATCATCACTGGCCCTGGGCGCAATGCCAACACCACGGGCAGTGATACGTTGTTCAAATAGGAGGAACAATGGCTACCGTTAAACAATTTCGCGTTCGTGTGCTCACACACGATGGAAAATCAGCCAGCGGCGTACAGGTCTCAATGGAGATTCAAGGTCGCGGCGGCAAGACTTTATCGGCAGTAACCAATGGCGCAGGAGTTGCGGCATTCGAGCCTAAGGATTTGTTGGGAAAACCGGTCGCAATTAGTGTGGAAGGGCGCGTTTACAAATCCACCACTCTCAATAAAGACTATTCCAACAGTCACCCAACGGCTGACATCAGGCTGGACCCGCCCGGACGCGGTCATACCGCAACTCCAGCACCTGCCGGTCACGATGCTCACCCAGCACCTGCCGGTCATGATGCTCACCCAGCACCTGCCGGTCACGATGCTCATCCGCCTGGTGGACACGAGCCTGAAGGCGTGCTGGTCACCGTCTTTAATCGCGGGAAGCACGTTTACGGTGCGACACTCTACGTCAAGGGCAAGCACGACCGCGTGTACGTCTACGATGAGAAAGACGACTTCATTGTCGTTCCGTTCCCGCCCAAGGATGTGACGCTCGTCGTGTCAGCGCCCGGGTATGAGACCAAAGAGGTGGAACTCGGGTTCGACCAAAATGAACTCCGGGTTTACCTTGAGTCGAGTGAACCGGCGTTTACCCGCCCGAAGAACGTTGACATCATGCGGTTGCTGGTCGCGGTGGTTGTTATCGCCGGGTTGGTGTTTATTGCAATGAACGCCCCGCGTCAACAGGTCAACCTTGCCATGCCAGCGGCTATTCAGCTTGGTATTCAAGCGGCGACGTGGCTGGTGCTGGTTGGCTCAGTCATCTCGGTTGTTGCGGCTGTTGCTGACCGGGTGTACCGCCATCAAAAGCAGGACCTTGAGTGGGCAGTGCTCGCCCTTATCCTGTTTCAGTTCGGCGGGTGGGATGTCCTCATCGGTCCGGAGACGGCTGGCATCTGGCGCTACGGCTTCCAGGCGGTGTTTTTCGTGGGTGCGATGTTTGCGCTCTATGTATCCGCAATGCATGGCACGAAAGATTTCACCACGCCCGGGGCGTTCTGGCTGGTCAACGTGGCAATTAGCATGATTTCCGGCACGTTTGGGCCACTGAGCGACTGGCTCAAAGCCGATGGCAACCTGTACACGCTCCTGTGGCTGTTTGACGGTCTGGACAACGGGCTCAACCCCAAGTTCACGCTGTTGGTCGTCGGAGTCGCGCTGTTTGCAGGTTTTCATTTCATCGCTGACATCTCGGGTCTGTTCGTGAAAGGCGAAGATCCTGAAGAGAAGATTGGGTCGATAATTCTTGGGGCCGCGGTCATTGCTGGATATTATCTGGTGACTGCGTTCCAATGGTTGCCCCCAGTCGGTGCGCTTGTTGTGGTTTCAGCCGCTGCCGCATTGTTTGCGGAAGCCGGAAAGGTCGGCTTTGGCTTTATCGCCACGGACGCTGACCAAGCGCAGACTTCAGCAGGAAAGGCGATGTTGAGCACGAAATGGGACGGTTTGGCACTGGGCCCGACCGTTATTATTTGGATCGCACTGGTCTTTGGCTACGTGTGATTTGGACAATCAGGAGGTGATATTTGCTTGGGTGTGTGCCCGTTTACCACAATCGTGGTACACACCCAAGCAGTCTTTTTTAATAATTTTTAAAAAACTTGACATTATTGACCTATAGTGATATAATACTTTTTCTTATGGCACACTCACGCGAAAGAAAACCACTTGAAATTATAAAGGGATTGCCCCAGGCTATTCGGCAGGCAAGAGATTTATTCTTCACTAAACCCGTTGTTGTTACGCGAGATGGTCAGGAGGTGGGGACTGATGAGTCTGCATTTGCTGTTCCTAAAGGCATCGATCCAACGACTAAAGAAGGACAATTAGCGTTGCGTAGGTTGGGACGTGCGAGAGCAAATCGCAGGGGGGTCGTTCGTGTAGAAGGTGCGCATATAGAACCGGGACGTTTACCTGTTCTACTTGCAGCAAGCGACGAAAGCAGTAATGCAGATGGCGAAAAAAGCAGGCCAAATAGGGAAGCGCCACAAGTCACAAAAGAGGGAGTTCCTGTGGCAGTAGAAAGAATGATTACCCGAAGCCGTAATTTAGGAAAAGCGATTGAAGGAAAAACAGCATATGCTCGGAGAGGTGTGCAGAAACGGACAGAGGATGCACTCATGAGTCATCAATTAGACCAGATGTTTCAAAACGGTGTTGAGACAGGTGATGATGTTTTTAAATAAACACTTCTAAAGCCCCTCTTTTTTTGTATGCGATCATAGGATGCTATAATGCCCTATGCGTATGGCAGAATTTTCACCCGAACACTCAAAGATACTACCCCCAAAGCCACAACTCAAAGATATTTCCCATAAAGAGCTTACTAAGCCCGCGGAAACTGCGGTATCAATACGCCCAACGATCGCGATGGAAAAACATTCTCCTGAGGCCATTAAAGCCAAAAAAATTGCAAAAAAACCACTCCCTGCGCTGTGGGGAAACAGAGCAGAGTTTTTGCCGGCAACAACCGCATTTTTCAAAAACTGCGGCATAGAGCCTGAACGAGTTAATCCTGTGCCGATGGGCGAGGGGCTTACCAATGTGGTATTTGCCTATCAGGCGCCGGATGGGTCACAGAAGGTCGTCAAAATAGCACGCGAAATGCGCAAAGGGTTTATGAGTGCAGGATACGAGCATGATGCAGACAATATCGCGCTCGTACGGAAGTATTTTGGCGGCTACGCTGTTTCTACTGAAATACGCAAAGACCCGTATTCATCGAAGTATCTTATTTTGCAGGATAAGATAGCGGGAAAACCCGTCACCAATAAACTCGAAAACCAATCGATCCGCGCGCAACTTACCGATTTGGCGCGTCTCAATCGCGAGATGATGCGGCAAACCGGTCATTCATTGGACTTTATTGGTGTTCCTGGTTTTCTTACGTGGCTACGACATCAGTTCCGTCAGATTATTACCCGGAAAAGCGAATTTCAGCTTTCAAATATTCATGTTGACCAGGAAGGGAAACTCAAGATTATTGACGAAGGATTGTTGCGATTTAAAAATGTACCCTTCAAACAGTGGGTGGTTGCCAATATTGGCTTTCTCACCAACCGGCTTATCATGCGATTGTATTTTGGAGTAGATCTACAACCATAAACTGAAATTTGATACAATCCCATCCATGGAAAAAAAGGTGAGTAACAATACCGCCCGCAAGGCATGGAATTTTTTGCGAAGAAGCGGACACCCGCTTTTTGGTCAGGCAAAAGATGGGAGAAGCGGCACCGTGCGATTTCGAGGTGGAGAAGTCCAGTTTGAGTCAGAGCGCTTTTCTGTACGTGAACTTCCTGCTCATGTTCGTGAGATACTCCGCAATTCGCGTGAGCGGTTTTTGCGGTACTGGGGTTAAAAAACGATATCGTCAGTAGGACGTTGGGATTTTCTTCGTGTTTGTTTTTCGCGCTGCTTGATTGCCGCTTGTTCTTCTTGTTCGGCAAGTCGTACATACTCTTTTCCTAAATTTGTTTGAAATCCACCATACGATAGTTTGCGGGCTGCGGTCATAATGCCCTGCGGTTTGAGGTGTATAGACCCTCGTGTATGCCGATCATGCCGGGCAGTTTGCAGGCTTCTCCTCTCGTGTTCACGAGGCACTCGTTCAGCGACCTCTGTGTGAGTTAAGGCGTGCTGCGGTCGCTCATGTCTTCTGGCGCGAAATGGGAGAGCGCTGGTTTCTTGGGTGCGTTCGCTTCGAGTTACTAATATTTCTCCCCTTCGTGGCTGTATTGCTTTTTTGAGAAGTGTATCTGCGATGTTTCGACCAAATGTTCGTCCCAAGCTTAAGACATCTGTCCACACTTCGTCATGGGTTTGGTCTTCTATACCAACCTCATCACCATGTTCATCAAACGTGCGCTGATCGATCGAATGATCAGGCCGCAGATACTTTCGTTCCGGTGTGCGCTGTGTCAATCCCATGCCTGTATTATACCAAGCATTGTCATTTCAGCCGATATCACGCGATATGATAGAATTGCCAAATAGTCATCTCGAAGGAGTAATTACGATGTTTGATTGGATATTTAGCTTACTTTCCCACGATTTAGGCATAGATTTAGGAACTGCAAATACGCTCGTGTATGTCAAAGACAAAGGTATTATGATCCGCGAGCCTTCGGTTGTTGCCCGGCACAAAAAAACAAAACGGGTGATTGCCATAGGTCGCGAAGCCAAGCACATGTTGGGGCGAACCCCCGAAACCATCGAAGCATTGCGACCGCTCAAAGATGGGGTGATTGCTGACTTTGACGCGACAGCCGCGATGCTTACTCACTATATTCGTCTCGTACACATGCAACCCAAGCGACCTGGCTTTCCCAGTATTCCGAAACCCAAAGTGGTAGTGGGTATTCCTTCCGGTGTGACGGAGGTAGAAAGGCGTGCGGCAGCCGAAGCTGCTATTATGGCGGGAGCGCGTGAGGCATATCTTATCGAGGAGCCGATGGCGGCTGCAATTGGAGCAGGGCTTCCTATTCAAGACAGTCGAGGGAGTTTTATTTGTGATATTGGCGGGGGTACTACCGAAATTGCGGTACTTTCGTTGGGTGGCATTGTCGTCAACCGTAGTATACGGACAGCGGGAGATGAGATGGACGAGGCGATTGTTTCATTTGTTCGCTTAAAACATTCGTTATTTATCGGAGAGCCAACCGCAGAAGATGTAAAAATTGCCGTAGGAAGTGCATATCCTACGGATAAAACTGACCGGCAAACGGTCGTCCGGGGGCGCGATATTGAAACCGGATTACCTCGAAGTGTGCGACTTTCCGAAACTGAAGTGCGGGAGGCAGTGTCTCCAGTTGTACACGAGATCGTTGAGGCAATCGCAGAGACAATTGAAGAAACTCCTCCAGAGTTGGTCGGAGATATCATGGAACATGGTATTGTGCTTGCGGGTGGTGGTAGTAAGTTGCGGGGCATTGATAAGTTGATTGCCACTGAACTTAAGATGCCTATCTGGATTACTGATGACCCGCAAACCGCTGTGGTTCGAGGATGCGGTAAGTTGCTCGATGATGAAGCGTTGCTTGCAAAGGTGAAAATCGCTGCGCGCAAGGTATAATAAGACATAATGCGATTTGCTTCTTTCATTTCTTCGTTTACCGAGCCCATGATACTTATTTCGTTGGTGATGCTATTGGGCGGGTGGCACGCTGGGTTACGAGGATTAGGGTGGCTGTATTATGTGGTGTACCTGTTGATTGTTTCCATAGTGTTGTGGATTGCGCGCATATATGCTGTCAAAATTCTTCGTACCAATTGGGATATATCTGATAGAGCCAAAAGAGTGCAATCGCTCATTCCGCTTATAGGAATATGTATAGGTTTTTTGCTGGGATTGTTGCTTTGGGACAATCAGGGGCTTATTCGTTTTGGAAGCATGCTGCTTTTATGGCTCGTAGGATTTTCTTTGATTACACTTAAGACCAAAATATCCGGTCACATGGCAGTGCTGACGTTTTCTGTAGGCTTGTTACTTTATTGGTACGGATTAGTTGCCTTGCCACTTATGGCGTTGTTACCAATGGTTGGCTGGTCTCGATTGGTGCTCAAACGTCACACCATGATCGAGGTAATTGGTGGTACGTTATACTCAACGATTTTTCTTTTTCTTCTTTCTCTGGTTGTAAATACATTCATTGTGTAACGTATGGTGAAACTAGGAAGCGCATTTTCAGACAATCTCGTCTCGTCTGGTAAGCTTCGTTCGAAGCAAAAATCAGATGATCCGCCATGGTGGGCGGGTGCGGGACGGGCGCTTATATTTGCGAGTATTCTTTGTGTTGGATTTTTTATTTTGTTGTGGCGATTATTTGATCTTACCGTCATAAACGGTCGGGAATACCGATTACTGTCCGACACGAACCGTACGAGAGATTTGGTACGTCACGCTCCTCGGGGTTTATTGCTTGACCGTACGGGGAAGCCACTCGTGAGTAATACGCCACAGTATCGGCTTATAAAACCATGTGAAGGAGGGGATGCGGCAGAGTGTGTTTCCTATCTTTCACAGGAAGAAGGAGATCGTTTAATCCGACTTGGAAGTCTTCCGGGTGGAGAATATATTGAGGTTGATTATGAGCGGAGATATCTTTATGGTGACGCACTCGCGCATACGGTGGGTTATACTGGCGAATTATCCCGTGAAGAATTAGACAGTGAATTTTACAAAACTCGTAATTACCGATTAGGAGATCGCGTTGGCCGGATGGGCGCGGAAGCAGTGTACAACGAACGACTACGTGGTCGTGATGGCAAGGAGTTGGTAGAGATAGACTCAAGCGGAAAAATTCTTCGGACACTTGGTCATCAGGAGGAGCTTGCTGGCGAAGATATCACTCTATCTCTTGATGCCAGCGTTTCTCGCGTTGCGGCACAAGCATTTCCTCCCGGCAAAAAAGGGGCAATCATCGTGGCGAAACCTGCAAGCGGTGAAATACTCGCGATGTATTCGAGTCCTGGATTTTCACCGGATGCTTTTTCGGTCGGTATGTCGCAGGCGGAGTACGATAGTCTCACGAACAATCCAGATCTCCCCATGTTTAATCGTGCTATCGGAGGTGTGTATCCGCCCGGTTCTACGTTTAAAATCGTTACGTCTCTTGCTGGTTTAGAAGAAGGTGCTTTCACAAAATCGACTATTGTCGAGGATACCGGAGTGATTACCATCGGGCCATTTAGTTTTCCTAATTGGTATTTTTTGCAGTATGGCAAGACTGACGATGCGGTGGATGTCGTCAAGGCACTCAAGCGGAGTAATGATATATTTTTTTATAAAGCTGGCGAGTGGATTGGTATTACAAAGCTTGCAGAATGGGCGAGGAAAGTCGGTATTGGAAAGCCACTTGGCATAGAGCTTTCTGGAGAGGCCGGTGGATTGATGCCAGACCCTGCATGGAAAAAAACGCGGTTTAATACAGAGGCTGATAAAGCTGCGCGAAACGATGAATGGTACTTGGGGGATACGTATCATGTATCCATTGGTCAGGGGTATTTGTTGACAACGCCACTTGCTGTGAATACATGGACAAATGTCATTGCCAATGGCGGGAAGCTATGTACGCCAACAATACAAAAATTAAATTCCCTGCGGGCGGAACGGGAGAATTGTAAGGATTTGGGAATAAAAAAAGAAAATATCCAAGTCATTATTCGTGGTATGGAAGAAGCCTGTGCCGCGGGAGGGACTGGTTGGCCACTTTTTAATTTTGCAGTGAGCAAAGCGAGTGGGGTTACGGACATTACGCCTGTTGCCTCACCGTCTGCTGTACCAAAAATATCAGTTCCGGTAGGGTGTAAGACGGGTACTGCAGAGTTTGGAGATCCAAATGATCACACGCACGCTTGGTTTACTGCATTTGCTCCTCTTCCTGAAGATGCAATCCCTGATGATATCAAGGCTACGGAAAATTATATTGATGGCACACCAGAGATATCTGTTACCGTGCTTGTAGAAGGGGCTGGTGAAGGAAGTGATGTAGCGGCACCAGTTGCAAAAAAAATTCTGGAAGAATGGTTTAGCCGCTAGTGGAGAAGATCGATATCAACGAGAAGCATCCGGTGATCTGAGCCGAATGTGCGTTTTCCAATTTCTTGATGTACTACACGTGCCTCTTCCGGTATCAAAATATGATCAAACTGCAGGCGTGGGAATTTTGTGAGAAATGTCGATTGATTTTTGAAAATATTGGTGAGACCCAGCTGTGAAATAACCCGTTCAAATTCTTTCCGTTCGTTGAGGAAATACCCCTTGAGTGTAAACCCACGCGTCCATCCCGAGATGACATTGAGAAATGTTGAATCCACAATATTGAAGTCTCCGCAGACAATAGCCGGCACTGTTGGATCGAGCTCATTGGCAAGTGAAACAAGGCTTGCAAGTCTGTCTCCCATACTGATAGCGCATGATAGTCTCGTGCTTGCAACTTGCAGAATATGGTGTTGGTAACGTATGGAAATAATTGAGGCGTTGTGATTTTCTGTAATTCCCCGAATGAATGAATACATGATGCGTGTCATAAGTGATCGATGAGTGGTTGTGTGAAGGGTTGCAATTTTTTGGTTGATCGGCTGGTGCTTGGTCAGGATGCAGGTGTAGCCATTTTTGGTTTCTTTGCGTTTCCCCTTAAAATCCTGAGAGTACACCATGTGATAGCCAAGTTTATTGATCTCTACGAGGCGTGATTGAGGGACTTCTTGAAGACAAAGAATATCGGGGGCTAGTGAAAGTGCATGTGCAACAAGCTTCATAATCCGCTTATTTGCTATTCTCACGTTCCAGGTGATTATTCTCATAGTTGTGGGTAGATTTTTAATTTTAGCAGAAACAGAATGCGTATCGTGAATTTTATTTGTGTTTTTTCCTGATGGCTGGTATTGTAAAATGCCGTTATATGACGAGCAAGCAACATCAGTCATCAAGCAAAAAACGATGTGTCATCATTGGCGCTGGGCCTGCTGGGCTAGGCGCAGGGTGGCGGCTTACAGAGCTGGGACATACTAACTTTGTGATATACGACAGAAATTCGTATGTGGGGGGACTCGCAACTTCGTTTGTCGATGATGCGGGCTTTACGTGGGATATCGGTGGGCACGTATTACATTCGCATTACCCATATTTTGATCAAATGTTTGAGGAAGTGATGGAGGGAGAGTATTTTACGCATCAACGGGAAAGTTGGGTATGGATGTATGACCGGTTTATTCCGTACCCGTTCCAAAACAATATTCATCGACTGCCGACCAAAGCGCTTCGTGAATGCTTGGAGGGATTATATAACGTTGCGAAAGGTAACCCCAAAAAACTCCGCACGTTTGCCGATTGGATTGTCGCCTCGTTTGGTACCGGTATAGCAAAGCATTTTATGCTTCCCTATAACCGTAAAGTGTGGGCGTATCCGCCTGATAAAATGAATTATCAGTGGGTCGGTGACAGGGTAGCCACCATTGATATTTCAAGGATAGAGCAGAACATAAAAACAAAACGAGATGATATATCCTGGGGTCCAAATGCAGTGTTTCATTTTCCAAAAAAGGGCGGCACAGGTGCTATTTGGGAACGAGTCGCAAATAGGTTTCGCTCGCGCATTATGTTAAATCGCGAAGTGATGAGTATTGATTTGAAAAAAAAGAAAATATTTTTATCAGACGGGTCGCATGATACGTATGATGTTCTGTTTACCACTATTCCTCTAGATACATTAGTCAAAAAGCAAAAAGATATCGTACTGCCTTCTGCGTCTAAGCTTCATCATTCGTCCGTTACTATTGTGGGAATTGGGATTGCGGGGAAACCTCCTGAAAATCTTTTGACCAAATGTTGGATGTATTTTCCTGAAAACATAGCGCCATTTTTTAGGGCAACGGTATTTTCTAATTATTCGCGTTTTAACGCGCCAAGTGGTAGCTGGTCGCTTATGACGGAGGTCGCATCTTCGCGGTACGTTCCACTGCCGCAGGGGGATATAGGAGTTTTGGCGCTTGAGGGTGCGAGGAAAACGAAACTCGTGCCGAAGGGTGCTAAGATTGAAAGCCTTTGGACATTCCGTTCGGAATATGGGTATCCTACTCCAACTTTGTTGCGCGACAGATATCTATCGCAGACACTACCCGCATTAGAAGCTCTTGATGTGTATTCTCGTGGACGTTTTGGAGCTTGGAAGTATGAGGTGAGTAATCAAGATCATACCTTTATGCAAGGGGTAGAGTGGGTAAATCATATGTTGCACGAAGAAGAAGAAATAACAGTGCATAACCCCGCTCGAGTGAATGGAATGGTGAAGCGATGAACATACTTGTTATAACCGCGACATATCCTCCAAGTGCCAATGGGGTGGCTGTTTCTACAAAACGAACCGTTTCTGAACTACGGAAACGTGGTCATCGAGTGGTTGTATATGGCCCAAAATTAATAGGGTCACGAGAAACAGATTATGTGTCGACACCTACCATACGTATCGGATCGTTTGGATTGCGCGACTATCCTATTGCTATCCCTCATTCGGTGCGTACGATGGTAGATCGTTTGCCTGCAGTTCGCTGGGATATTATCCATGTGCACCATCCTGTTATTGCTGGTCCATTTGCAATTAAGTTAGGTAAAAAACTTTGTGTTCCTGTTGTCTTTACGTATCACACACAATACGACCAATACATCGAGCATTTTGTTGGATTGCCACAATTTATGAAACGATGGTTGCATAAGTGGATATATCAAGGTGTGTTATTGTCAACTGTACGTTCCTTTGACGGAGTTATCGCGACAACAACTTGGCTTAAAAAAATTCTTGAAAAAAGTATTTCGGGAACTCCTGTATATTATGCTTCGACAGCTGGGCTTACCACGCCTTTTCTCGTTAGTCAGTCAAAGCAACTGCTTCGAAAAAAACTTGGTTTACCGCTGGATGAACCAGTATTCTTGAGCGTTTCTCGGTTATCAAAAGAAAAACGCACCGATATACTGCTTCGTGGTTTTTTGCACTGGGCGCAAAGGCATCATAAAGGAATACTTATTATCATTGGCGATGGTGCAAACAGGCGGCATTTAGAGGCAATAGCTTCTCGGTCACCCCATCATCATCGGGTGAAATTTATGGGGAAAATACCAAACGAAAAACTACAATCTTGGTATAGTAGCGCAGACGTATTTTTGTATAGTTCAATAACGGATACTATTGGTATTAATATTCTTGAGGCAATGTCAGCAGGGTTGCCAGTCGTAGCACCTGACCATATTACGACACGAGAGATTATCGTTTCGGGTAGTAACGGAGTGTTGTATAAAGGAGATGCATCGAAAATGGCAAAAGCTATAGATATGACTATTGCCCGCAGAAACATAATGGCAAAACAAGCGCTCGCGATATCCAAAAAATATCATATCAGCACTACTGTTCGAGAGCTGATGAACATTTATGAGACAGTCATCGGTGAACACAAAAAAAGTATCTAAAGCAGTAAAAATAGCACTCCGTTCTCTTTCTGAGTGCGTTACAAACAACGGGTTTATTGCTGGTTCACATCATTTTGTAGATTTATGGGCAAGAGATAGCTTATTTGCTACATTTGGGGCAAACGCTTCAGGATTAGCTCGCGTGTCTAAAAAAACGATAGAGACGTTTCTTGAGTATCAGCGTACAGACGGTCTTGTGCCGTTTCTTATACGTAGAAGCAGGCTTACTATCGGAAAATACTTTGGCAGGCATACGTATTATAAAGTGCCGCGGGGACAATTTCGCTCGAGTCAGTCAGGCGGTACGGTACCTGATGGGGGGCTGATGACAGTTATCGCTACGCGCATGTATGTTGAACACACAAAAGACATATCGTTTCTCCGCGATAATCATGAACCGCTTACGCGTGCACTCGGTTGGTATCAAAAGAAGTATGGTGACGGTCTTATAAAAGAATGGTTTCAATGTGAGTGGGCGGATGCTGTGCTAAAAATAGGGCGGACGCTTTATACGAATGTATTGTATTGGAAAGCATTGGGAGATATGGCATGGATACTTCATAAGATTGGACATAGTCAGGATTCTCTACAATATCTCAAGCATCATAAAATAATAGGGAGACAAATACATTCCCAGCTTTGGAATGGCGCATACTTTGCTGATTGGAAAAATGTGTGGCGGCATGATTATTTTGCATCGCACGCAAATATGCTGGCTATTATTTTTGGGCTTGCCTCAGTTACTGAAGCAACATCGATACTTTCCCATGCTCAACTGACATGTTTGCGGAATTTTACCTTAGAGACAAATAATCCGAAGTATCCGATTTGGAGGATAGCGCCTATAAACCTCATGACAGGAACTGCAGATTATCATAACAGGGGGTGTCTTTGGTTGCAGCCGGGAATTCTGTATGCGTTGGCGCTCCGCAAGATTAATAAGCGAAATCAAGCGAGGAAGGTGTTGCTGGGCATAGCAGATAAAATTATTGAGTACGATGGGGTTTATGAGGTGTATGAAAAGAATGGCAAACCGGTAAAAAGATTGGTATACCATGCTGAACATCCGTTTGCTTGGTCAGCCGGACTATTTTTGTGGGCAGCCCATCAGATAGTGAGATGATCTGTGTGATATTCTTGAAATTGTGTGAATAAGGATGTTGAGTATTTTGTCGCGTTTTCTTTATTTCCTGGCATCGGGCCAGTTAGGTTTAAACTCCTTTATGATTATTTCGGTTCAGCCAAAGCCGCATGGGAAGCGCCAATATCTGAACTCAAAGCGATTAAACTTGGTGATCGATTGAGTGAACAGCTTGACTCTTTTAGGAAAAAACTCGATATTGCTTCATATTTTTCACAATTAGAAAAACTTCATGTTGTGCCACTTACTATACAAGACGAGAAGTATCCTGCGTTACTCAGGCAAATTCCTGACGCTCCTTTTGTATTGTACGTGTTGGGTAAAAAACGGGAACACCCGTTGCACCTTGATAGGACGATCGCGGTGGTTGGTACTCGGCGCATGAGTTCGTACGGTAAAGAAGTGACCGAGCGATTTGTAACGGAATTGGTGTCACAGAGGTTCACGATTGTCTCGGGGATGGCATACGGCATAGATGCGGCTGCGCATTGGGCAGCGATCAATGCCGGAGGGGGAACGATAGCAGTGTTGGGTTGCGGTATTGACATCATCGCTCCTCCAGGTAATGCTAAGTTGTACCGGACAATTATTGGAGGGGGAGGCGCAGTAGTTTCGGAAATGCCCTTGGGGCATAGACCGCTCAAAGGACTTTTTCCTGCGCGGAACAGAATAATCAGTGGGTTAAGTTTGGCAACGCTCGTTATAGAAGGAGCGGATGATAGCGGGGCACTGATTACCGCGAGAAATGCTGCGGAGCAGGGTCGAGACGTATTTGCTGTCCCAGGGCCAATAACGAGTGCGTTGAGCCGGGCACCTTTGAGGCTTATCAAAGATGGGGCAACATTGGTTGAGTCGGTAGATGATATTTTAGAAACATTGAGAGTGAAAAAAATGACAAGTGGTGCTCTCAAAAAAAGCCTGACGGGAAGCACCAAAGAAGAGCAAATGATACTGGATAGTGTGTCGCAGTCGAGGCAGCATATCGATGATCTTGTGCGCCTCACTGGCTTGACCGCACAGAATGTCGCTGCTATCCTTACCATTCTTGAAATCAAGGGATTGGTGAAGGATTACGGAGAAAAGACATACGGAATTTAGTGCTTAAGATAATTCGCATAAGCTCTGAATTGCGTTCAGAAAGACAAGATATATATGAAATTAATAATCGTTGAATCGCCAACAAAAGCGCGAACACTCACACGATTTTTGGGAAGTGCATATCGCATCGAAGCCTCTATGGGGCATGTTCGGGACTTGCCGAAAAGCTCTCTTGGTGTTGACGTGGATCACGACTTTGCTCCAAGTTATATTATCCCCCGAGATAAAACGAAGCAGGTGAACGAACTCAAAGACGCGGCGAACAAGGCAGATGAAGTGATACTCGCAACTGACCCTGACCGAGAAGGTGAGGCAATTGCTTTTCATATCGCAGAAATTCTCAATGAGATGAATGAAAAGAACGCAAAGAAAAAGCAAAAAGATACAGTTTCTTCTCCAGGGACATATCGTAGGATTGCGTTTCATGAAATTACAGAAAGTGCGATCAAAGAAGCGCTTGAGCATCCGCGCACCCTCGATGTACAGCTCGTAAACGCGCAGCAAGCGAGGCGTGTACTTGATCGCCTTGTGGGGTATACGTTGTCTCCGCTTTTGTGGAAAAAGCTTTCCAAACGATGGCTTTCGGCAGGACGCGTGCAATCGGTAGCAGTGCGGCTTATTGTCGAGCGCGAGCGGGAAATACAAAAATTTGACGCTCATGAATACTGGACAATTGCGGGGCAATTTACCGCAGAAGGAAAAGACGCGCTGACCGCCTCGCTCGTGTCTAAAGACGGGATAAAATACGAAAAAACGCTCGCATTTGATTTGTTCGATGGAAAATACACAACCACCAGTTCAAGTATCGTAAACGAGCAGGGCGCAAAACTAGTGATTGATGATTTACGTGGTGCGACATTTACGGTGAATGCGGTGGATAAAAAGGAAATCAAAAGAAATCCAGGAGCGCCCTATACCACCAGTACACTTCAGCAGGACGCGGCAAGAAAGTTGTACTTTTCATCTAAAAAAACTATGCAGATTGCGCAAAAACTATATGAGGAAGGGTATATTACCTATCATCGTACCGATAGCGTGAACCTGTCCGAAAAGTTTATGAGCGAGGCGCGCGATTATGTAACTCGTTCACTCGGGGCAGAGTTTGTTCCGGCTACACCTCGTAAATTTAAAACGAAATCCAAAGTTGCACAGGAAGCGCATGAAGCTATCCGACCCACTGTTGTTGAGCGAAAGGCAGATGCGATCGAGGAGGGAGACTTTAATCGTGATCATCTACGTTTGTACGACCTTATATGGAAGCGTGCGATAGCAAGTCAGATGGCAGAGGCAATTTTTGACTCGACAACCATAGTCATCCAGAACCAGACGGGGTATCGGTTTGAAACTTCAGGCTCTGTCATAAAATTTGAAGGCTTTCTCAAAGTTATGGGGAGAGACGCGGAAGAGTCTGTTATCCCAGCGGTTTCGGTGGGGCAGGAGCTAGCGCTTCGAGAAGCAACTCCGACACAGCATTTTACGTCTCCGCCACCTCGGTATACAGAAGCGAGCTTAGTAAAAACATTGGAAGAAAAAGGAATTGGGAGACCGAGTACGTATGCTCCGATTATGTCGACTATTGTTGATCGGCAATACGTTGTGAAGGAAGAAAAAAAGCTCATCCCCACAGAGCTGGGCTTTGCAGTCACTGATTTTTTGGTGCAGTATTTCCCAAATATTTTAGATCTACCCTTTACTGCGCATATGGAAGATGATTTGGACGCTATCGCAAACGGTGAAAAACAATGGGTGCCAGTGATCGCTGAGTTTTATAAACCGTTCCAGGAGAGTATAAAAAAAACGTATGATACTGCCGAAAAAGTAAAACTTGCGGAGGAGCAAATAGATGAAAAATGTCCGAGTTGTGGGCACGACCTCGTTATTCGGACAGGGAAGTTTGGCAAGTTTGTGGCATGCACAAATTTCCCTGAGTGTACCTACACCAGACAGTACGGAGAAAAAGTAGATATACCATGCCCCAAGTGTGGTAGCGATATTCTCGTGAAGAAAAGCAAGCGGGGTAAAAAATTTTACGGATGCAGTAATTATCCAACATGCACATTTGCAGCATGGAAAAAGGAAGATATTAAGTAGTATAACTTGATACGAAGCGGTATACTTAGGTGAGCTATGGACGACCGGAAAAAAACTATCGCGGCTCTTACAATTATTGTCGGTGTCATCGTGCTGGTTGTTATTGTCATCGGTGTATTAGTTTCACGGAAAAAAGTTGTCTCACCTGTACCAGATGAAGGGGCGATACGGGTAATATTTATAAGTCCTACTCCCGTTGTCGCTGCGACAGTTACTCCTACACTTGCTCCGACAACCACTGTTCGTCCTACATCTCGACCGCAATCTACCGCGACACCGAAACCGCAATCGACAGCCACCCCCAAGCCTACGGCAACCGGTGGAGCAACTCCCACAATCACAGTAACACCAACCAAAACACCAACACCGTCACCAACTCCTTAAGAGACATGGAAAACCTGCTTGCCCTCGACCGTCAATTATTTTTTGCGATTAATCATTTACCTCATTCGTTTGCAGTCGACTGGCTGGCATTGTTTCTTTCCGGAGTCGGTACTGCGGGTATCGTATGGATCATTATCGGTGTGTTGTTGTTCCTTCGCGAGGAGACGAAACACCATCGATTTTTTATCTCATTTCTTGGCGTGTTAGGTATGAGCTGGGTGTTTGTTGAGCAAATACTTAAATGGGTGGTAGCGCGACCGCGGCCAAGTGTCGATATGGGAGCGTACGTGGTAGACACCGGTGCTATGTGGTATTCATTTCCTTCAAGTCACGCAGCGCTATCGTGGGCATTTGTGGTTGTGTTGTCTCATTATGAACCGAAGTATCGTAGTGTATATATTGTCCTTGCGATACTTATTTCACTTTCCCGTATATATTTGGGTGTGCATTATCCAATTGATGTTTTGGTAGGTGCGATTTTGGGGTTCATTATTGGGAAGATGAGTTTGCTCGTGACTCCTTATTTTATGCCTCCTGTGAAAAAATCTAAAAAAAGTAAACGAAGACGATAGATTTATTTTTCGCGATTGATTTTGTAGATTGCGACACCGCCACGATCGTATACAAGGGTAAAATGCTCCGGATCATTTGATAGCGTTTCTCGGTTTACTGGATCTGCTTCTTGTGGATTTGTGAGTGTTTTCTTGCCAACGTACGCGTACGTTTCCTGCCCCTCATTTTTTAGGATGTCCATATCAAATGGATTGGTATGGTAACGCGTAATTTTCCTGTCTGCGATCGCTGGTATCCATAAGCCTGCGTCCCAATAGTTGTTGCGAATAATATCTGTGGGCGATGTGTTTGTAGCAAGCCACTGCATAGCAGTAATGTCTTCAGGCGTGACGACATACAAATAGCTTTGCTGTGTGTACCCACGAAAAGCGATGCGAAGATGTGGCTCATAGATAAACCAGAGTAATAATGCTACGAGCACATGCAATAGCATGTTGTTTCTGGTGTTATGAATAATAAAGTGTTTGTAGATCGCGTGAATACCAAACTGGAGCGCGTCCGCGATGCTAAGCGCCATGGGGACAAGGAGAATGAGAACTATCCGTTTGGGATATAACAAAAAAGAAAGAGGAAGCCACCAGTTAAGCGCATTTAATATAAGGATACTCATGCCTACCACTGCAACAATGTGAAATAGTATTGATTTCGGACGGATAAACAACAAAACGAAGAGTGAGAGGAGATACGATATGAAAAGTGGCGTACCAAATGTGTGTGTATAAAATTTATAGAGTATAACAAGTGCCGCTATGGGGGTTTCTAATTCTCCTGACCATTTCATAACTTCATCGCGTTGCAGTGAAGCGACAAATGACAATGTTGAAGGCGAAACGTTTCCAAGATGTTGGATAATATGCATAATCCATGGAAGCATCACGATGAGAGAAAGAAGGAGGATATAGCGAAATTCTTTCCATGATTGGGAAAGTCGTACGATTGATGACCAATAGAAAGGAATAAAACATATTAAAAGATAAAATATTGCAGCAGGAAGAATGTAATGAGTAAGCCCCGATGCGTATATAAAAAATAATGCAATTCCTATTGCTATATTGTCTTTCAGGTGAAGCATTGTGGTGATAGCGAAGATAAGAAAAATGAGAGAAAGAATTGTTGGATGAGCGCCCCAAGGAATGAAATCAAGTGGGGTGCTGCTAATCCAGCTTATGATAATCGCTACGATAATGCTGGTATATATCGAAAATGAAAAGCGAAGCAACACAAAGACAGATACCGTAAAAAACCAATAGGTAAACACACTGAGCCATAGCGCATTTGTCGTAATAGGAAACGCGTTTGTTTTCATAAGGCTGGCAATAAGAATAGGAAAGCCAACAGGGTACGTGCCAAATTGCGCAACTGGCACAATAGGCTCGAGTGTTTGTGGAAAACCATTTGTGAGAGCGATAACTTTTGCAACATACGCCTGCATGCTCATGTCTGCCCCCGAGGGCGCTACTTCATGAAACGCAACAATACATGCTGGCACTGCAAGGATGAGAAAAAATATTCCAACAACAGCGTTTTGTTTGCCTGCCTTTATCGTTATTTTTCTTTTTATTAATAGAAAAACAAACAATGATGCTGATATGCCGATAGTAGTATAGAGAGAGAGATGAAGTGGGATAGGAATATATCGTAAAAACCAAAAGCTCGCGATCCAGTAGGCAAGCGAAGCCGCGATAATTACTGGAAGTTTCTCAATGAGAGAAAGCTTTGGAAAAAATTTAGCGTGGGGTATGGCCAGGAGGAGAAGTCCCGGGAAAAGAAAGAAGCTCACCGAAAAAAATATCTCGATCATAATTCGATCGATAGTATGTATAGTATCGCGACAATAATTCTATATATGCCGAATGGAATAAATGTTTGGCGCTCGACAAAACGTATAAATGCTTTTATGACGATAAACGCAGTAATCCATGAAACGATAAAGCCAATCGCTAAAAGCCCTATCTCATGCGGAGTGAATTGATGCGCGCTTTGTACGAGGTCTAGTCCAGTGGCAGCCGCCATAGTAGGAACTGCGAGTAAGAAAGAAAATTCAACCGCGTTTTTACGAGAAAGACCCATCACCATGCCACCAACGATCGAGGCAGCCGATCGTGACACTCCGGGTATCATGGAACATGATTGGGCAACTCCAATAAGCAAGAGTTCTTTGACAGATAGCGATGCGAGTGATTTTTCTTTTTTGAGCGGGTGTGTGCTCCAGTATTTTTCTAGCAGTATGAGCAGTGTTCCCACTCCTATAAGCGCAGTGACGACAATTATGTCATTGTCGAGTAAATATAATTTAATAATTTTATAAAACGCCAGCCCGAGAATACCGGTTGGTATAAAAGCAATCGCTATAGAGCGTATGAGCTTTGGATTTTGAAAAATGCGTTTCATATATAGCGATATGACCGCCATAATTGCACCAAGTTGAATAAAAATATCAAAGCTTTTGGTAAATTCAGTAGGTTCGATGCCTAATACTTTTGACGCTAAGATAAGATGTCCAGTACTCGAAACAGGGAGAAATTCGGTAATGCCCTCAATGATAGAAAGGATGACTGTGTGTATTGGGTTCATATAGCTATGGTATCAATATCTACTGTCGGTTGAAATATCCCGTTTCGATGAGATTTTTGCGGTGTTCTTCGTCTATCCATTCAGGAAAAGGTTGTAGCGTTTGTGGATATATAGGTTGTGCATATAGCACATCATATAGCGTGTTATTTAGTGTTTCTGCAATTTGCGGGTAGTCTGCTGTAACAATTGTTTCTTCGTGTGGGTCAGTGGAGAGGTGATAAAGCTCGGAAGTAGTTCCATCGGTGTTTTCAAGACCAGTAAAAAGTTTCCATTCTTTGTTTTGGATTGTTTTTGTTTCCCACCCGTCTGTCCATTCGGTAATAATATATGGGTTTTTCTTTCCGCTCGTATCACCGTATATGACAGGTCGAAAATTCACTCCTTGTAATGTGTCGGGTATAGATTTTCCGAGGATAGCAAGTATGGTGGGGTACACATCTATGTGTTGAATAAGGTCATGTATGCGTGCAGGTTTCGTGCCGGGAACGTACATAATGAGCGGCACGTTTATTTCAGGGTTATACATTTTAGTACCGTGACCAATAAGCCCACCTTCGCCCAGCAGCTCTCCATGTTCAGCGGTAATAATAATAATCGAGTTTCGCATAAGATTGTTTTTTTTCAGTTGTGACAGTATGTCTTTTATATAAAGATCTGTTCGTCTGATATGATCATCATAGACGTGCCTCATGTATTCGAAGAATTTATTACGATTCTGGTCTGAAAGTGTCGCGCCGATAAGGTGCGAAAGCGTGACATCTCGATCTGATGCAGGAAGTTCCAAAAAAATTCGTTCAGCTTCCTGGAGTGTGGACGCAGCCACGATAGCTTTATGCCACGCTCGATATGTATCGATCGGGATATTTGATCCCGCTGCAAATGTTAAGTGTTCTAACATGGTATCTATTGCGGCCTCACGAACATCTTCCGTAAATTGGATGTCCGGCAATTGGGGAGGAACGTATTCCGGATCGAGTTGAAACTGTGCTGGAGTGCTCATAAGGCGGTTCGGGTAATCGTGCACACCATCGGTATGAATAAAGAGAAGTGTGGATTTGTTGTTTCTGTTAGCTTCTTTTATTGCGTCAATGGCCTTACGCGTCATGGAAATTGCTTGGTTCATATCGTTTGGTACGACAAATCTATTTGCAAATCCCTTTTCTAATCCCTGATAGACACCGACATTTGGTTGATTTGGGCTTACGAATGTCGTATCGTATCCAGCCTGCTGAAGAAGTAGGGGGAGCGTGACAATATTGGGGTTAAGTGTGTTAAGCATGGTCACACCCATTTCGTGGCTGGACGGGTAGAGTGAAGTAAAAAAAGACATGATACTGGGTAGTGTCCATGATGAGGCGGAAAATGCGTTGGTAAAAAGAAGGCTTTTATCAGCAAATGAACAAATGTTTGGAGCGGTATTAAATCGATATCCATAGCATGGAAGTGCATCTGCCCGAAGGTTATCAATCATGATGATGACGACATTACATTCGGGACACAATTGTGTGACACGTGAAGGTATACGAAGAAATGCCACATACGCTGCTAATATCACGATTCCCAATATGAGCAGATTTCGCATGCGAACCATAAGCACTATGGTAGCAGAAAGATGCTGGGACGAAAAAGGCGATGATTTGATATAGTTATATTTTGTATATATAATCGTAGCCTCGTGTTTTTTTGAGGATTACTATGTCAGAAAAAGATAATGAATTAGGCAAAGCAGAAATATATCTTGGGCTTTTTGTCCGGGCTTGGCGTGCTTTGAAACCAATTCAACGTGAAGTAAAAGCTGAGGAGCTTGCTGCTATGGCTACTCGGGATGAAGTGCCACATGGATTTTATGCAGATTTGGCGCGTAAGTTCGGAATTGGTGATGAAGCGGTGCGACAACGGAGACGCGGTGGAGATGCTCGCGTGCGGAGATCATTTCGCACAGGTAAGTGATGTATAATCATTCCATGATAAAGCTAAACGCCAAGGAATTGCGTACGATGGAAGTTGATCCCGCCATTGCCACATCGTTACCGAAAAATCCTATTACCATAGTTTGCGATAATGTCTTGGATACGTACAACGTTGGGTCTATTTTTCGTCTCGCGGATGCAGTCGCTGCCCAAAAGGTTATCCTTTGCGGTGCGACACTTACCCCTCCAAATTCACGCATTAAGAAAGCTTCCATCAATACGACTGGATGGGTAGATTGGGAATATGCCGAAACAGCAGCAGGCGTACTTTCCCGCATGAAACAGGAAAATCCAAAGTTATCCATCGTTGCAGTAGAGCAGGATGAAAGAAGTAAGCCGTTTTATAAAGTAACGTATGAATTTCCGCTTGCTATTGTTGTTGGACATGAAACAACAGGAGTTACCCGAGAGGTGTTGGATATGGCGGACATGATCGTTGAGATGCCCATGTGGGGTATAAACACGTCACTTAACGTGATGGTGTCAGCTGGTATTATTCTTTATGAAATCATGAAGCAGCGCATGCAACAAACCGAATAGGGACGAGCGTTGTCTATATGTATTATAGTAAGAATACTTTCGTACATATAACATGAGACGCCCGCATTCTTTTTTATTTTTCATTATCGTTGGTATAGAGTGTATTGCGCTGATTGTTATCGGGAGATTTTTGTTATTCCGGTATCTGTCGTATCAGAAGACTGAACCCATACCGATACGAAGAGATCAAATAACGATACCCGCTGGCAATATCCTCAAACATTTTTATACCTATAAACCAAATCAATCCCTCCTCTATACCGCTTCCTTTATGAAGGGAGTTGTTTCTAACAAAACAAATGCAGATGGCTTGGTTGATCGTTTTGATTACATTGTGCCGAAGCCCGAGGGCGTATTTAGAATTATTGCGGTAGGAGATTCGTTTACGCAGGGTATATTTGTAAAAACAGAAGATAGTTTCCCTGAACTCGCAGAGGAGTTGCTTTCGCAAACTTCTGGATTGACGCCACATCGTATAGAGGTGCTTAATCTTGGTGTCGGAGGATATGACATAGAATATGCTGCAGAGAGACTAAGACTTATTGGCATGAAGTATGACCCTGATTTAGTGGTGTGGGTACAAAAATTCGATGACTATTATCTTATAAACGAGCAGATGCTCGGAGCAAGAGGGTCGCTTGCTGATGAGCTGCTCAGTGCTGGTATCCCAAATGTATCAGAGGAGCTAGAAAAATATTTGACCCTTCCATATCGTTTGAGAGAGGAATCAGTGAAGCAGCGTGCTATAAAAAGTGCTTTCGATTATCAAAAATCACGATTTATGGCAGTGAGAGAATTCTATCGCGGACCGATTTTGATTATCACATTGGATGATAATGATCCGTTATTAAGCGATATGATCGTTTCTTTACAATCATTAGATAGGAGTGTGTATTCTTTTCAAATACAAGACGAAATTGCTCGATTACCAGACGCACACCCAAATGAAGATGGACATAAGGTAATTGCAAATGCTGTTGTTTCTTGGGTTACACAGTACCTTATGTCACCAAAAAAATAACTGAATAACAAGCTACAATATCTCTATGAGGCGTTTTATTATTGCATTGAGTATCGTGTGTATTGCTTTATTTGCTCTGCTTTCGAAATTTGAGGATAGGGGATTTTTTCGTTCATTGGATTTTGATGTGACGGTAAAATTACAGGAGCGTATCGACAAATCCACTCGTCTCCGTACCGCAGCGCTCATTGGTAATGTGATGGAAGGTGCGACATTTTTTGCCAGTCCAGAGTTTACGGTAGTAAGCACGCTGTTTCTTACTGCAGTGTTTGCCTACGATCGCAAGAAGAGGCAATGGAAATTAGCAGCAATGACTATACCGATTGCATTGGTACTTATAGTCGCACTGGAAATCTACGGGAAATCGGTCGTGCATCACCCTGCGCCTCCATTTTCTATGATTAAGCATCCGACTACAATATTTCCGGCTGATTATATTAACGAACAATTTTCGTATCCATCAGGACATGCAGCTCGAGCAATTTTTCTAAGTATCGTATGTTTGTCCCCGTTTCTTACCCGACTCATAAGATTTAGACCGAAAAAACGAGATATTTTAGTAGTTTTTGGCGCTATTTTTTATGTGTCTATTGTCAGTATTAGTCGTATATATTTGGGGCATCACTGGTTTTCCGATGTGGTAGGAGGGTTATTGATAGGAAGCGGGTGCGCATTTATTGTTACTGCTGCGGTGTGGGACGAGGCGAAAGGCTGAGGTATGAAAATCGGCATAGTAAGTCGTGTTGTGATATGGCTGATAGTATTTGTCGAGTGCGTTATCATATTTTATCTATCGGCTGCGTTAGTTAACAAATACATTTCGTTATCAGAGAGTCGAAAAAACGTTGCTGTTCTTCATAAAGAGCAATATGTGCTCGGTCGTACGTCTATATTCCCTCATTTTTATGAACCCGAAATCGATATCACGTTAAATGATCATCCGGATTGGTTGGGATATAACGCAAGCTACTCAATAAATAGGGATAGTCTCAATGAACGTATGGAGTATTCAATCGAAAAGCCCGATGGGGTATTTCGTGTGGTTATGCTGGGTGATTCGTTTACCTATGGATTGCTCGTTAACACGTATGAAAACTACACCGAGTTATTGGAGGACAAGTTAAGTGGGCTACAGTGTGCTCCACGTGTTGGTTTTGAAGTAATAAACCTTGGTGTGCCTGCGTATGACGTTGGATTTAGTGCAGAGCGGTTTCGCTTACGTGGGCAAAAGTACAATCCTGACCTCGTGGTGTGGTTTTTTAACCCGTTTACGTTAGAAATAAATGCTGACCGTAGGGCTGAACTGGAAAATAAATTTCAGCAATTGTTTGACGAAAGTAATATATGGGGGTCAGCACCTGGGCAAGAAGTCACGTATGAGCCTGCTCGAATGGCGTGGATTGAATCGATGAAGGAGATGAGTAGGGAAGATCGTATAGCACTACAGGCAAAGTATTTCGATGAGTTTCTACAGGAGTATCATGGGTCACTTGTTATTGTCGCAAATCAGTGGGAGACATGGTCGAAACAAGCGCAAGCGGTTATAGAAAATAGTTTGGCAGGACGACCACAAACGTGGGTATATACGAGCCTTCCTGATTTGTCGGAAACTGACGGGTTACTTAAAGATAAACATCCAAATGTGAGCGGACATCAGCAGATTGCGGCAGGCATTTTTTCGTTTTTGAATGATAATAATGTATTGGGATGTGAGTAAGAGGATTATAGTTTTTTGACGTTGACGGTAGCGTAGTTTGAACTATAGGGTATGTTTCGCTATAATCGCGCGTATGATCGAACGTCCAAAAAGCTTTTGGCATACGCATACACTTCGCGGAAGATACGAAGAGTATCAGATGAGGCACGCACATATTGTGGCGCAAACACAGGGTGAGGCACGATATTTGTTTGAGAAAACAATCGATAGGGACGCAAAAAGATATGCGAGAAATGCAGTGGCAAGAGACGTGCTTTTTACTATTGCTCTCACCGGAGGTGCATTTATTGTGGCGCGGGAGATAAAACGTGGCACATTGTCGAGAACGCTTACGAATATGCCGCAGCGTGTGATTGATACGATAAACGGTGTGGCAAGCGCCTTTGAGACAAAAACTGATGCTGCGTTGCATCACATAGGTGAGCAGATTGGCGCAGGTATCATGACCAGTGCGGAGGAAAAAGCACCGATTATCGGTGAACAAGTAGCGCAACATGCGACAGAAGCGATACGCACACAGGTACAGGTAGCGCTGCTTACGGCATACGCGGATTTTTCCGATAAAATGACAGGGGTAGCGCGAACGATATTTGGTGGTGTATTGGGGCTAGGAAAGAAGTCATAACAGCGCGACAAACTCTGCCTTGACGGGAAGCAGAGTTCCCGCATATAATAAGGAACACAATGAGTGACTGAAGATGCAACGTCATTGAGGTTTTCCTAAAAGAAACCCCGCAATGGCGGGGCTTTTTTGTCTCGTTGAGGTCGCAAACAAGTGCAGTATTTGTTTCCGACAGGATAGCCCTTTAACAATCGAATGGTGATAGGAATTTTTTGATGTGAGCAGTTTTTGGTCAAACAAGAGCAGTTCACGTCAATTCTTTTTTGAGAGTTTGATCCTGGCTCAGGATGAACGCTGGCGGCGTGCCTTAAGCATGCAAGTCGAACGGAAATTTGTCGCAAGATGAAAATCAGTGGCGGACGGGTGAGTATAAGTAAGGAACGTACCCTAAACTATCGCATAGCTCGTCGAAAGACGGGGTAATACGGTATGTGATCGCAAGATCAAAGAGCGTAACAACTCGGTTTTGGAGCGGCCTTATGTCTATCAGCTAGTTGGTGGGGTAAAAGCCTACCAAGGCTACGACGGATAGGGGGTGTGAGAGCACGACCCCCCACAATGGCACTGAGACACGGGCCATACATCTACGGATGGCAGCAACTGGGAATATTCGGCAATGGACGAAAGTCTGACCGAGCGACGCCGCGTGAGGGATGAAGGTTTTCGGATCGTAAACCTCTTTTGCCAAGCAGTCGATGCTTGGAGAATAAGCACCTACAAACTACGTGACCCCGAGAAGGGGTTTGGTGCGTAGTCATACAGTAATGATATGAAAGAAAATCTCGCTATATGCTGGAACACCTTGATATACCGCGAAATATTTCCGCCACAGGGGCGGGACATGTATCAAGACAATCAGCAGGCAACCTGCAATACTTTGTATTGAACAATTCACAATTAACTATTAACAATTAACTAGATTGAATTTCTTCTGGTTAATAGTTTCCTGTTGAAAGTTAAAGGTTCACGAAGTGCAGAGAGTCCTCAGAGACTACACGCGAGACTCCATCAAATGGTGATGGATGATGATATAGTCCAATGTTTTACACATTTGTATTACGTGTGTAAGGCCAGCAGTCGCGGTAATACGTAGGGTGCAAGCGTTATCCGGATTCACTGGGCGTAAAGTGTCGTGTAGGCGGTATACCGCATCGTGTCTGAAAGCCCGAGGCTTAACCTCGGCGTTGGACACGAGATGGGTAAACTTAGAGGAATGGAGAGGAAAGGGGAACTCATGGTGAAGCAGTGAAATGCGTTGATATCATGAGGAACACCGAAGGCGAAGGCACCTTTCTGGCCATTAACTGACGCTGAGACACGAAAGCTAGGGGAGCGAAGCAGATTAGAGACCTGCGTAGTCCTAGCCCTAAACGCATGTCTGCTAGATGCCCTGCCGCAAGGCGGGGTGTCGTAAGCTAACGCGTTAAGCAGACCGCCTGGGGACTACGAGCGCAAGCTTAAAACTCAAAGGAATTGACGGGGACCCGCACAACCAGTGGAGCGTGTGGTTCAATTCGAGACAAAGCGAAGGACCTCACCAGGGTTTGACATGTTACCGTTTTAACCACCCAGAAATGGGAGGCTATCCGCAAGGATGGTAGCACAGCTGCTGCATGGCTGTCGTCAGCTCGTGCCGTGGGGTGTTCCCTTAAGTGGGACAACGAGCGCAACCCCTATCCGATGTTACAAGTGTCATCGGAGACCGCCCCCTCTCAAAGTGTTGAAGCATATGAACGATAAACGAAAACAACGAGAATAACGAAAACAACAACCTGTTTTGTTATTTTCGTTTGTTGTTGAATTGTTTATAGTTCAAAAAGCTTTCAGCTTTTTGAGAGGGGGAGGAAGGAGGGGACGACGTCAAGTCAGCACGGCGCTTATGCCCTGGGCCACACACACCCTACAATGGCGAACAACAACGGGACGCAAGGTAGTAATGCCAAGCAAATCTCTGAAATTTCGCCTCAATTCAGATTGAGGTCTGCAACTCGACCTCATGAAGTTGGAATTGGTAGTAATCGCGGATCAGCAGGCCGCGGTGAATACGTTCTCGGGTCTTGTACACACCGCCCGTCAAGCCACCAAAGTTGAAGGCGGCCGAATATCTATTTATAGGTAGAAGCCGAATTTAGCGATGGGGACTAAGTCGTAACAAGGTATCCCTAGCCGAAGCTGGGGATGGATCACCTCCTTTCTATTTGAAAACTATTTCATGATCGGGATATTCACCATTTAGGTGGATGATCTTTTATAGTTTTCTCTCAAAACCCTAGGTTCTATGCATATTTTTATATGTTGCTTCCGCTTTTTGCGGTGTGACGATAATTATTTGCTCTGAACCGATTTCTATCACCATCCGGTTGTTAAAGGCAAAACAATCGTCCCACCCTTACCGGTGGGATTTTTGATGGTGAAATGTTCACTCAATAACGTTAAGCAAAAAATCCGCCACCCGGTGGGATTTTTTGTAGTCAGTTAACGAGCAAATTCGTATTTGCGAGTTTATCTGAATACGATGGTTTTGCGCGAAGCGCAATTTTCCTCAAACAAAACCATGGTGGGTGTAAACCTCTTTCGGGCTCGCTTGCCGTTCTTGTTGTATTTTATAGAGAACCTGACATAATAAGCAGCTAGTCCATGAAAAACTCACCTCTTAGTAAACTGTTTTCCGATTCGTATGCTGTTATTTGGGATATGGACGGTATCCTTATCGATTCAGAGTCGTATCATTTTGCTGCTCACAAACAAGCATTGGCTGAATTTGGAGTGACGATTTCGGAGGAATACTACATAGCACATGGTGTGTCTATAGATGTATTGGTGTTTTATCGGAAAGCATTTAAAGACGCAGGTAAAGACCTGGATGATGCGTTGTTTCAGAAAGTATTTTATCGAAAATTAGCCTATTATCAACAGCAACAGCGTGATAATGGGATAAAATTTATTCAGCCAGCTATCACCATAGTGAAGCGGTTGTACAACAATGGGGTGCTTATGGCGATTGCTTCTCAAGTCGATCGCGATGAGGTGGTACGAAATTTACGGGGAACGAGTTTGTTAGAGTATTTTCCCATTATCGTTTCCGGTGGTGATTTTGGACTGAAGAAAAAACCGGCTCCAGATATTTATCTGAAAGCTACCGAGTTATTAAATATCGCACCTTCGAGTTGTGTCGCGATAGAAGACGCGGTGGTTGGGGCAGAGTCGGCACTCGCTGCCGGTATTCCTTGTTTGGTAGTGCCTAATCACTTCACAGAAAATCAAAAGTTTCCCGCCAGCGCCATACACACGACGTTTTCTGAAATTGCGGCCGCGATATAAGTAGAAAGCTGCGGACATAATTGATACAATACATCACATTGGCGCGTTGGCGAAGTGGTAACGCAGGAGTCTGCAAAACTCCCATGCGCCGGTTCAATTCCGGCACGCGCCTCAATATTTTTTGCGCCATAAACAAATTGCCCCCAGAAGGAGTAATCCGCTTATCGAGCCGATAACGCCCAATAGCCACGATGTTGGTGCGTAGTGAAATTCCACTCTATGCTTACCTGCTGGTATTGCGACTGCGCGAAATGCGTAGTTTGCACGATATATTGGCGTTTCCTTGCTATCGATGTACGCTTTCCAGCCGGGGTAATATGAGTCAGACAAAAAGAGCATAGCGGCCGCAGTATGGTCTGTGTCGATTGTTACCTTGTTAGGCAGGTATGAGGAAATAGTAGCTGCAGCTGCTGCTATGACATCGCGACTTGGGATAATAGAAAGGTGTGGTAGAGTATCTAAGACAATGGTATCCCGAAGTGATATATCAGGATTAAAAAGTATATCTGTATAGTCAGCGGTACGAGAGGCCACGATCACATCATCAGCAAGAAATGCTCTCGGAAGCGCTTGCACATATTCCCAAATTCTCCAATGTTCATTTTCCCAGCTCAGGGTAAATAATGTTTCTGGAAATCGATCCTCTGTTTTTTGTCGATCTTTACCTTCGCCATTTTTTGCTTCCATAATATATTTGACTCCCAAAAGTGACATCATCGGTAAACGATGTTGGTTGTCGGTCATTTTTTCGACTTCATCCGCGTGTTTGAGGGTGACATCTGAGCGAGCGATTGAAGGCTGTATGACTCCTTTGTGTTCTATAGCTCCCATGAGTTCACCATATTCGCGTGGAAAAAATGGTGCGTATCCTTCGGGGGTTGCGAGCGAAAAATATGAAAAAATATTGCTTTCTATCGATGCATTGCCATACCCCCACACGCGATGATGCCCCGCGTTTTTTTGTAGCTGTTGTATAACAGGCGTTATCGGATACATATTTTTGGTTTCCGAAAAGTAAAGATATTTTTGAGCAAAGTAGCCCATCAGCGAAAGATGGAGTATCGCGAGTGATACGAATAACAACATTGGCTTCTTCCGCGTTATAAAACTTATGCCCATAAGGGTGAGAAGTCCAATAGAGGGAATGACAAGGTTACGAAATGTGACAGTGCTATAGTGAGAGAGTTCGCGAATTCCTTCATTTGTATATGTGTGACATAAAAACGGTGAAGGTAATGTCCAGGTGGGGCACAGGTGTGTTTGCAGATATGCCCACCCAAGCCATCCCCATGCGCCTACCGCGATACATCCTATCGTAAGAAGTGGAAAGAAAACGATTTTTTTCGATTTTGTTTTTATAAGCGCATCAAATCCATACGCACAAAGGACACTTGCGCCAAATGTCACGATCATCATGATGCGAGTGGGTTGCATAGCGGAGAGTAGTGGTACATGAAGCGTATGAAACAGCCAGCTTGTGGGAATAGCAAACACCATAGAAAACGTAATGACAGTAAAATATTTCCAAAATGAAAGCAGTGGCTGCTTTACCGAGTAAAGCGCAATAAGCGCAAGAAATAGCGGTACGAGCCCTAGATAAATAATTCGTTCATGATAAAAGCCTGGATTGCCAAATGCGTTGTATGTACCCGGGTTTCCCCAGTAGTCAGGTGCAAAAAGAGTCACGAGACGGGTGAGCGGCAAAAGGTGTCCGGAAAAAATGTATGAAGCATCATCGCTTGCCCGCGGCGAAAGGAGATATGTTTCGAGTGTCGGTACCCACTGGATAGCGGTGATACACAGAGTCGATACACCGCTTATGATGATGCCAAGCCACGGATGATGAAGCCAACTCCTTGTTTCTTTTGGTGTTTGTGTATTGTTGTGCGTTCTCCATAATGCGACATTCCATGCTATGACGGTTAGTCCAAGGTATAGTGTGGACTGGGTAAACGCGGCAAAAACTGACAAACTTAACGCAAGTGTTAGCCAGAGAACGCCCAGTGACTTTCGTTGCCAAATAAGGAGAGAGCCGTAGAGAGCGAGCGGAAGCCAAATAATGCTATGTGTGACGATAAGAAATTCTTCCCACCATGCGATCATCCATCCACTGAATGCAAAGCTCATCGCGCCTATCAGTGACGCTTTGCCGGATACCTTGAGAGCGCGCAAAAATATATAGGTGAGTAATCCAGCAATGATTGGTTGGATAAGCACCATGATTGTCCATGCATATTCCAATGGAAGCATGATGTCCAATAGTGTTCCGGGATAAAAAAATGCCGGCTGCAGCATGGCTATGTGAGGGCTACCTGCAAAAATATGTGGGTTCCAAAGCGGTACTGCTCCGCTCATGATCGCTTCTTTCGAAAAGCTCCGGTATGGCAGCATTTGGCGGACGTTATCAAAGCCAATGGGCTTATTTGCGTATTTGTAACCCTCGTTTTCCCATGGGGCATAGTACGAAACAAGCAGGTTAAGCGGAATTGGCACGTGGCCTTTGATGAATACAGGGAGGAAAAACAGCGCAGTAATGAACACAAAAAATACACTGATAATAATTCCGCGCCGCATAGTACCCTGTAGGGTATCAATAACGTACGTAACTTTCAATTGAGGCAAAGGCCAAGCCTATGGTACAATTATCCAGTTCCATTTCGGGCGACTAGTTCATCGGTAGAACGCTTTCCTGATAAGAAAGAGGTGCATGGTCCGACTCCATGGTCGCCCACAGATGTATGTGGTGTTCCGCTTTTCCTGATTAATTGCCTCGCGAGGGATAACCAATTTCTCTATTTTGATGTATGCTATCGGTATGGTAGCTCGAAATAATTCCAGCATGTTGATAAAGGTTATTGGAGTACTGATATTTTTTGCAGGAATTTTTTTCCTTGGGGTTATAAGTACTGCGCGAGAGGCGACAGGAGACATTCGTTCCCGAGCATCAGGATCGCGCTCGTGTCCATCACCCGATCAGAAAAAATTTACCCCTGCTGCAGTCATCCCATCATACGGTCTTTCGTATCCATCGGTGGTTAAGTCGGGTTCTTCGTACGTTCTTTTTGCTGGAGGAATTGATGCTCAGTTATCCCCGGATATCGGCAAGCGCCGTCCGGGTGGGTATCGATACGCTGGTTTTCAAGAAGAAATCTGGCGTTTCCGGGCTACCGACAAAACACTTACGCAGTGGGGATCACCAGTGTTTTCGTTTGGCATACTCCCCGAATTACCGGTAGCATTCAAAGATAATAAGCCATACAAAGAGGTGTATCCAAAAGGATTTTCTCGGTCGTGTGTGGGAACAGGAAAAGAGAGTTGTAATGTGCAAATAAATGACCCGTCTGTCGTTTCGTATAACGGGGCGCTTTATATGTATTTTTCGATACTTGAAAATTACCGTTGGTATGACGGTTCACTTGGCAGCCTTTCAGGCGATGGCCCTACGAAACCCGAACAACAGAATATCCATGCGATTGGTTTGGCAGTGAGTGGAGATGACGGAGTAAATTGGGCATTTGTCGATAAAGTCATTCCTGAAACAGGCGTGCTCGCGCAGGTTAACGGGAAAAATGAAGCAGTGCTGGGAGCGTGGTCTCCGAGCGCAGTTGTATCTGGCGATGGAGTAGATATATATTTTCACGATGCGCTTGGCACAAAACAATATGTTGCTCACCTTAAAGGAGGGGTATCGATTACTTCTGTTGTCCGTCTGAATCAGTTTGATACAAAATATCGAGTAAATCTGGATGTCACTGATCTTGGATCATCTCGCGAAATTATTTATAACGATAGCGCATTCAATATCGTGCGAACTGTTATTTCAGCCATAGAACAATATGGGCTCTGTCCGACAGATATTCTCGTGCCTGCGGGAAAAGTAAAATATCCAACTCCGCACCAAATCATGATTGATGGCAAGCGCCACCTTTTCTTTTGGGAATTCGGTAATCCGAATATTATCCATCACTGGATACAGTAGCGCTTATTGGTAAATAACCACTGGAGTGCCTATGTCTGCAAACTGATACACTTCTTTGGCGTCTCCTATATCAAGCGCGACACATCCTCCGGTGTTGGGTGCTCCGATAAACTCGCGTGGTCTTTGAATTTTTTTATCTCCAGAATAAAAAAATGGGAGTTCATGAATACCAAAATATGCGTGGAGCTCTTTGGAAAATTCAAATCCCATCCAGTAGGGTAGCCAGACATTATAAATAGAAGAAAATCCAAGTCCAGTTTTATTAAGAATTTTGAACGTACCTATAGGCGTAGGGTAATCCTTGCCTGTTGAAACGCGATAGGTTTTTACTAAACTACCTTCTTTAAACGTAAATAATTTTTGCTGCGAAATATCTACTTCGATATAGGTGTCGGCAATTCCACCATCGGTATTGGGCCCGCTATCTATGCCGACTTTTACAGATGATGCAGGCCCGCCTTCGTATCTGGTGGTGAGGGTGTTTTTTATGCCATTTCCGACCCGTTCGTAAGCGGTTTGGGGATTAAATGATGCTTTGTATACCGATAATGCTGCGGTAAGATCAGGAAGAAATGTATCGTTATTTATCGCGAACGTAATTTCTCCCGTTTCTGCGGAAATACTTGCGGTGGTGTATCTACGTAAATCAGATTCAGATAGGGTAATAAACTGATTAACTCCGTTAAGTCCTACGATGACGGTAAGCGGGCTGTTATATACATTAGTGAGTTTTGTGTTTGCAGCTGAAATTTTTGCTTCAAGAACATTTGGCGCTTCTACGAGCGCTACGGTAAGTGGTTTATCCTGTGTACCAAAATGCGCGTAAATATCTCGAAGGAATGCGGGGGTGTCTACGACATAGCGCATTTCTGGAGTAAAGAGTGTCACCTGTTTATTTTCCTGATTTACGTACACAATATCCTGTGCTTTGGTTCCGTTTTCATTTATTTTTGCGACATATTCATAAAATTCCTGCGATACCGACAATGGTATGCGTACATTACGAGGACGAAAAAGTTGACTGATGAAAAGTTTTATATTTGTTGGCCACCCGGATTCGTTGGGTGCAAATACTTCATTCACCGCGGCATCGGGATCCATGTAAATTCCTAAATGTTCGTAATTTAGTTCGTACTGTTGAGCATTGATAACGAGTATGATCGGAGAGGCGTATGCACGCATAAGGAGTTCGCGGACTGCAGTCTTGGTTTTAAAACCGATATGCACGCCGCCAACCGTTGTGTTTGGGAAGCTTAGTATGTTTAATCCGATGACGAATAAAAACAGCGCGTTTATAAAAGTGGCAACCGCGAGAAATTTTTTTCGCGTGAGTATCCCTCGTCTCCGCAGGTGTTTGATGATACTCCGGATGTAATGCGTGGCAGTTTTTACGTGCGCCTTCATATCTGTAGGCTAGCAGACCGGTGTCTCAAGAACAATTAAGAATTTTTATTCCAAGAATTTTTGTCCACCTTTAGATGTGTTCTATCACTGTTTTGTATAAAACTGCGGTATAGTGGAGATTGTGAAATACCTTCGTCATCTGAGCATTGTGTTGCGGAAGCATCGTACACTTATGTTCCTTTCTATCATTTTTGGTATCGGATTGTGGTTCCGGCTTTCCAATATTTCTCTCTATACATGGCAGTTAATAGGTTACGACGAAAGCCGCGATGTGTTGGTCGCCCGGCATATTGTGGAGTATGGAGATGTGGTATGGCGAGGCCCTTACGCTTCTGGCAGCAAAAACATGCTCATGAATTCTCCAGTGTATTACTACTTTATGGCGGTGTTGTGGTTTATTGGCAGGTCGCCAGTTGTTGTGCTTGCTTTGTGGTCGTTGCTACTTGCGAGCATTATATATTTTGCGTATCTGGTGGGTACGTTGGTGTGGGACAACACGCTTGGGATAATTATGGCACTCCTATTTGCTGTACAACCCACACTTATTAGTAACAGTCGGCATAATTCTCAGCCGTATGTGTTGACGCTATTTTTTATGATATTTCTTTGGGCGTATTGGAAGAAATCCTCGATGACACTGACTCGGCTTTGTTTTCTGGTCGCATTACTAATGATACCGATGCATTTTCATTATGGTATTTTATTAATGTTTCCTGCAGCATTTCTTTTGTTGGGTGTAGAGTGGCTTAAGCTCGTAGCGACATCCAAAGCAGGTTGGTTAGCAAAGATTTCTCCAATTCTTGTTGGTGAATATTTTATTTTCACATGGGTGTGGCTTACGTACTGGCAAACACCGTTTGATCAGCAACTCTTTCTATTTCGAGAAATAAGTCGCGACTGGGTGAGTGTGGTGACGCAAATGCAGAGCGCTGTTGTTGCCATGCTCGATAACCTGTGGTGGAGTAAAGATATTCGTGTGGTTATCGGTATACTCGTATGTTTTGTTGGTGTCACTGGGTGGCATTTTTATAAACAGAAGCACGACAATGTGACACGCGAGAAGTATTGGTGGATGGTTTTATTTGCTATTGTTCCGCCAGTTGTCGCGGGATTTCATGGCGATATCATACATACGTCATACATGTTGGGGGTGCTTCCGGTGCTTCTCATCCTTATCGCGATTGGCATCAGAGTAATTATGGCAAACAATAGATACATCGCGTTAATAGTTATTTTTTTGGTTGTCGGTGTATTTAGTGAACAGGCATTGACGGTCAATGCAGAAGCGCCTGCTCGGTCGTATTATCTACAGCTCCAAGATGTTTCTCGCGCGCTTTATGACGACTACCGCAAAATTGAACCTCAACACATGAGTGAAGCGAGCATCGCGCTTGCAGTGGTTTCTCAAGCACATTTGCCACTCGATAAGTGGGGCACGAGCGCGGTGTGGTATTTTTTGGAGGATTATTTTAATAAGCGACTCGTGAGGCTTTCTGATTATGGTACAAACTTTGTGTCGGTGATACAAAAACCGAGATATTTCTATGTGTTGTGTGATTATCGAGTATTTGCACAAAGTGCCAGGAGTGAATGTATACAAAAATTTCGTAATGCCCGTACCTATTTATTGGATGGAGAAACCATGATATATACGTCTGGAGAATTTGATGTATGGCGGTTTCGTATCGATGAAACGCAAGAAATCGGAGATTATAACGTGGTGTACCCTCGGTAAGATTTATATATCTCTTGATTGTAATATTTCTTACATACTGATACTCTTTTTTTATAGAAGGAGATTTTTATGTTACACCTAAATTCCATTTTACTTTCTTCAGACAATCCGAAGCGGCTTATCCAGTTTTATGCGAAAGTACTCGACAAGAAATCAGCGTCTTGGGGGAGCGATGATTGGGGTGGATTTGATATTAACGGATTTTGGTTGACTATCGGGCCGCATGATAAGGTGAAAGGGCAGTCGAAAGAACCAGAGCGAATGATTATTAACTTTGAAACAAGTCAGGTATCAGAAGAGTTCCAGCGGATAAAAGGCATGGGGGTCGAAGTTATCGCAGAACCGTATCAGCCGGAAGAAGCATCAGATATGTGGATTGCCACATTTGCAGACCCCGATGGAAACTATTTCCAGCTTATGAGCCCGATGGAGCAGGATATGTCGGTGAACTAATCGCGTAGAGCGTGAGAATAGGTGAAGTCTGAATACTTTATCGGAATACCTCGTCTTTTTGTGAGCCGGGTCTGTGCCAGTTCCAGCTAAGGAGTTGGATAAGTCCATCCCCATTACGCGGTACGCCTGATAGCTGGTGAGATATAAGTCCGACAACACGATGGAGTGAGGTAAGCATAGGGCCACCTGAATCTCCCGGCATGGGAACATCGTCATTGGTGACACCCCAAAATGTTGCGGTTTCAGACGTGATAGGTGTCCAGGATTTTATTTGGTAGTAGGAATTATCATTTATACGTCCCAAACAAAATTCTTTCATCTTTTTATCTGGTATACGTTTGTATTCAGAGGTGGGAAGGTAAAACCGTTGCTTTGGGTGGATCATACGAGCAAGTGCCAAGCCACCATGGAGGTTGGGGATGACAAATTCGGCAATATCGGTTTCGATATGCGGATGTTTCCATGGGCGAAACGACCTTCTCCCAAGTACGATGGATTCGCCGCGTAACGGTCGAAGTTCTACAGGGGTTCGTTCATTAACCCTTGCGACATGTTCTGCGGTCAGGATTTTGCTACCTTCTGGTGTGCGTAATTGGAATGCTTGACCAATAAGCTCGTTTTGACCGGTAAGCACACCAAAAACGTGCTCTTTGTATCCCATAGAGCGTATAATACGCTATTATAGGATAAAATACAATTAAAATAAGCCTATTTGCCTCGTGGAGTCTATGATGTCTTTGGGGTAGGAAAAGTCTACCGGAAAGCTCGCGACATTGTTCCAGTTATCGATATATTTAAGCTCGCGATTGATAACGCCATAATCATAAAGATCACGAGTGAGCATGACATCTGCTTCACAGTATTCTTTGAGTTTTCGGAGGCTTTCCTCCGTCTGCTCGTTCCAGTAAAGTACTGCGTTGGTACCGACATCTGTTTTATCTTGGCCTAATGTATATTTCCCTAAGGTGGAAAGGCTGAGATAGTGGCCGAGCTTCGACCGGACGTGGGTCATGATGTCAAAATGGGGAAACTTGGAAAAGTTTTCCGGAGCGTAGGGAAGGAGCGCTGGCACATCGAATTTCAGGGTATTAAACCCAATAATCCGTTTTGCCTGCTTCATTACTTCCCACAGCGCAGGGAAATCCGACTCCCAAAAGCTTTTGATTTCGCCAGACACTTCGTGTTGTTCATCGTCCACCTGACGGATATACGCGCTCACGATCGAAACTCCGAGGAGTGAGGGGTCGTTTCCTTCTACTTCAGAAAACAGGCGTTTGGTTTCGACATCAAAGATAACTTCGGTGATCATAGGTGTATATGTGCCTTTGAGTATAATCAAAACAGACTATTGGGGCAAGCAGAATAGTGTTTTTTGACATATCAGTACTGTGGGTAATCACTGATATTTGATACAATTATTTTTTCTTATGAAAAAAACTCTTTGGATTATTGCGCTTATTGCTGTCGTTAATGCGTTGGGGTACGGCATTATCATACCAGTGCTGTATTCATATTCGCGGCAGTTTGGTCTGACAGATTTCCAAAATGGGATGCTTTTTTCTATATTTTCTATCGGACAATTTTTGGCAACTCCACTTATAGGAAGATTGTCTGATGCGTACGGACGAAGACCGGTATTACTTGCGTCTGTATTTGGTACCGCGGCATCGTTTTTTATTATGGCATTTGCCCCAAATGCGATATTCTTGTTTATCGCGCGCTTACTTGATGGTATTACCGCAGGCAATATTCCTGTGGCTGCTGCGGTGATTTCTGATACCACCGACCCCAAAAATCGTGCCAAAGGATTTGGCATTATCGGTGCATCATTTGGTTTTGGCTTTACTTTCGGCCCCGCTATCTCCGCTTTTTCACTGCGGTGGGGAACTGCAGCTCCATTTGTTATCGCTGGAAGTATCGCGCTTATCGCGTGTGTCCTTATTTGGTTTTTATTACCGGAAACCAACACACACAAAAGCGCTATGGTGTCTCGGCATTTGTTTGACTTTCGGAAATTGTTTTCAGCGCTATTTGATCCCGCGATAGGGAAAACTCTTCTCGTTTCATTTTTAGTGGTGTTTGCGTTTTCTATATATATTTATGCGTTTCAACCATTTGCTGTCCAGCTTATGCACATGTCAGCACAGGAAATTTCTCTGATTTTTACGGGCATCGGGGTGGTGGGGCTTATCTCACAGGTTGCAGTCATTCCTCGGGTAGTGAAACGGTTTGGTGAACGGAGGGTGTTAGTCGGTGCGCTGAGTGTTACCGCGGTTATTTATATGTGGTTATTTGGTATCCGGTCGCCCAGTTTATTTATGGCGGCGATATTTATTCAGGCATTTGCGAACGGATTTCCTACGCCTATACTCCAGTCTCTTCTTTCGAAAGAAGCAGACGATCGCAGTCAGGGCGCAATCATGGGTATAAACATGTCGTATCAAAGTATTGGACAAATATTTGGTCCGATAGTGGGGGGAGTATTAGCAACAATTACTATCCCTTTGCCGCTTGTGGCGGCAAGTGCAACCATCATGATTGCGATAGTGTTGTCTTTCCAAATGCTGCATAAGCACTTGCGGCAACAACCTCTTGTTTGACGCGTTTGCGCGTCTTGGGTGAGAAGCGTATAATACCCCGTAAATTACCCCTTATGAATGTACTGGAAAGATTATCCCGCCCCAAGACTGAAACACTTTCGCGTAATTCTTTGATAATCACCGTTGATGGTTCGACGACCGCTGGAAAACGTGTGATAGCAGAACAACTTGCAGATAAATACGGACTAAGTGTGTTAAATACTGGGACAAGTATTCGCGCTATGGCTCTTCTTGCGATAGAAAATAATTTGGTAAGCACAAACGAAACAAATGTTACCACCATACCGCCTGATTTTTCCAAGCGTATTGTTGAGCTTTACGACAGCATGCCTCAAAAAATGACGATAGAAAAGCCACGAGACGGAGACCATACCGCTCGGATTATGGTTGGTGATCGGGAAATGCGTGGCGAGTTGTTGACCTATCCGAAACAAAAAGCCATCGAAAATCTTTCTGCCATAATTGCCGCAAGCCCGAGTATCAGGTGGAAATTGTATCAGCATTGGCGCGAGGCAGCGGAAAAACTTGGCGGGGTGATTGTGATTGGGAGAAAAACGGGAGTCGATTTGTTTCCAAAAGCGCCAATCAAGTTGTATCTTTTCTCCAGCCCGCAGGCATCTGCAGCATATCGGGTAACCCATGATCCAACTGCGACATTACATGAGAGTTCAGAAGAGCGGTATATACGTGAACGCGATGTCACTGATATGCGACATGGATTGCTCGATAGACCAACTGACGCATTTGTGATGGAGACGAGCAACTATATAGGTCGAGATGGCAAGGGTATAGCGGATGCGGTGGGAGTGATAGCAAACTACATTGATAGTCGATATACGATTAGGTAGTTCGTGCGCGGCTATTAGAGCGTACGATGTCGAGAGGGTGTCTTGTGCCTTTTTCCCAGAGTTTAAATCCATCATAGTTATACTCTGGCGTTTTTATTTTCCCATCGATATGCATTTGTTCTATCTGTGCAGGTGAAAAAAAGCCATAGTTTTGGATTTCTTCTTCCTGCATAGTAAATGAACCATCCAGTATCGTGCCTCTGAATGCGTAGCCTACGTGCATTTTGGTTTTTCCATTACCATTCGTTTCCTGACTCGGACTTTGGTGTATGCCATTTTTTTCGTAATAATGCCACACGCCCAAAAGCTCATCGAGCCGTACATTGAGGCCTAATTCTTCTTTTGCTTCGCGAAGTGCTGCTATTTCCGGTTCTTCACCGATCAGGTCATCGACATATCCCGCAATCGGTGACCATTTGCCCCCGTGCTCATCTATATCTTGCACCATAAGCAATCTGCCTTCGGAATCAGATAAGAAAACCGATACGGACGCGAGACTGCTGGAGCGCTCCATCCATGGTGGCCGTTCTTGATGAGTGTGTGATGCAGGAGTGAGACATTCATGGTTTGCCATAAGAATACGGTATTATAGCGCAAAGCCGAGGGTTTTCAAAAATCAGCGCGTCCTATGTAGAGCGTGGGGTTACCCAGAATTTCTTGGTTGAGTTCGGATGGATACAGACTGCGGATGCGTGTGTCGTCAGGGGGAGGTAATGTTTGTTGGTGTTCGGGGACAGTTTGTGCTGCAGTGTCCTGCCCAGTGTGAGTTCCTTGGGGAGTTTCTGGTCGAGCCATAACCTCAACTCTATTATAACCCACGATGTCCAATTTCATGTTTTGGAGTGCTATAATGGGCTAAAGAAGTATATCGGCATACTACGCTGATAGCACATAAAACTATGCGTCACGAACGATCAAGACAGAGAGGAAGGGAGCGCCTAAATAGGGCGGTACGGAAAGTGGATGAAACTGAATGGCGTATCCGTCAAGAAATACGAGATGGCGCAGACAACTTATTAAACGATCCCAATGCGACCCCTGTAGAGCTTTTTACCGAAGTGGTGTTTATCCTCGGACAGCGCACGATAAAATGGCCAGCGGCTATCATTGCCGGAGTGGAGGAGTTTTTTCGGAGAGATAGATAAGATACTTGATTGTTTATTTACTGCGGGAGTTTCTGGAGTGCGCTATAGCATGCTTCAAAATTTGTTCGATTAAACTGAATTAGGCAAAATGGTTTCATTACTCCGTCACCGGATTGTTCAATATTTAGTACTCCGATTGTGTCAAATACACATGATGGAAAATCCTTTTTATTTCCTGTAATGAGTAAAGGACTTTGATAATACATTAATCTGGCTGCTAAAAATAAATCCACGACGCCACTTCTATTCTTGTGGTTTTGATGAGCGTAAATTCTTGATAGTAGTAGTGCATTTTCTTGCAAGTTTTTATAAATTTCTTGATGATTCGTGGCAGGTGAAAAAATTTCGTTTGATATAAATTTTTTCTTTTTATTGTACTGTTGAGGCATGTAAATATCTCGTAGAAACTCCAACGCTGTCAAAGGGTCAATTAAGAAAACGCTCCCATCAAGAATGTGCAATGTTTCCGTTAGCACAATTTCATCTTTGAAGAGTTCGCTTAAGAAGTCATTGTCCAAGTATAAATATTTATGTTTTATTGATTCCGAGATAGAATGACTGAAATATACTTTCATGAAGTCAAAGCTGATATTTCGTTTCAGCTTTTCGAAGTAGCTCTTTATTTTCTTTAACTATTTCAACTAAATCGGAAATAATTTTCTTAGTTACCTTAACGGGTTTAAGGCGAATTTGGGTAGGTGTCCTTTTTTCGTATTGTGGCTTGGGGTCTTCTCTATAATCTGTCATTTTTATCACCTACTGTTAGTTTAACAACGGTAGGTGTTAAGTGTCAATTATTATGGTTGCTTGTCTAGATAATAATAATTCAGTATACTTCCTCCATGATTTTGTCTGACCGAGATATTAAGAAAGCACTAGCAAGTGGCAGAATTGTTATCACCCCTGTTATTGACCCCAAGACACAGATGGGCTCATGTTCTGTCGATCTTCGCTTGGGAAAACAATTCCGTATTTTTAACCACAGCAAATTTGCCTATATAGACCCCAACAACCCGAAACTCGCGACAGACATGATGGCAGAAGTAAAACTTAAAAATGGTGAACCATTTATTTTACAGCCCGGTGATTTTGTGCTGGCAACCACTATGGAAAAGGTGACATTACCCGATGACTTGGTAGGCAGACTTGAGGGGCGATCAAGTCTCGGTAGATTGGGGATAGTGGTGCACTCCACTGCTTCTATTTTTGACCCTGGTTGGTCAGGTATGGTTGTTATGGAGCTTGGAAATTTAGGTCGTATGCCAGTGGCGTTATACCCCGGGATGCGAATTTGTAGCATGACATTTGAAGAATTATCGTCTCCTGCCCAGGTGCCGTATACCAAGAAAAAGGCAGCAAAATATATCGGGCAAAAAACACCGCTTGCGAGTAAAATCAGCCAAGAACGGTGACCGAATAGCTTTTACATAGCTATGGTAAGAAAGTCGGAGAGTGTGCCCTGCCTAAGTGTGCGCCGAACAGACTGTCCGGTGTCCTGTCAAAATCACTGGAGGTCAAACGATAGAATAGAGCGTGCGATGGTGCGGCGAAATGAAGATCGGGTGACTATTGTCGCATTGTGGCATAAGACAATTTCGCTGCCGGGGTTTATTTGGTTCACCCGATATTGTCGACCGAATGTATATAGGCAGTGTGTGCAGAAAACATCAGAAGAATAAATACTATGGATTGGCCGATACTTTATAAACAAGTGTTACATGTCAAAGACCCCAAAAATCCGGTGGGGGTCGCCATCATGTGGACAGAGCGGCAGGTTGTTGCCGATATGCTTAAGGACGAAAACTATTGCGCCATCGGCAATTTGTATTCCTCGGCCGGTATTTCCGCGATGATCAGAAATGTTTACGCGAGTCCGAATATTCGAAAAATTGTTTTATGGGGCGCAGATCTTTCTCGCAGCGGCCAGGCGCTTATGGCGCTTATGGCAAACGGGGTTGATGAAAACTTTTTCATCATTGGGGATGAAAAAGGTGGGCAGATCGAAAAAGAAATCGGGCATGAAGCTATTGAACTATTTCGAAAATCAGTAGAGGTTATCAACCTTCGCGGTAAATCGCCTGATGAGCTTCGCAAAACAGTGGCGAGGTTGGGGAGTGAAAAGCCAGTGCCATTTAGTGAGCCAAAAGTATTTCCAACATCGCGCCCAAAGCCATTTACGTACCCTTCTGAGCAAATAGGTTTCCGTATCCATGGGCAAACAGCCGCACAGACATGGCTTAAAATTTTGCAAAACATTATGCGTTACGGGAGAAACAAGACCACTCGTTACACACAGGAAAATGAGTTAAAGGAGCTATTAAACGTTATGGCAGTCGTTTATAACGAAGACCCTGATAAACCGTATTTTCCTAGCTTTTTTCCATTTTCGGAAAAAGATTTAGCAACGTATTATCCGCAAGTATTGTCTGCCAAGCAAATTCCCGGCATCGCCTATACTTACGGGCAGCGATTGCGTGCACACGATGGCGTAGACCAAATTCAGAATATTATTGATCTGATCAAGGCTCGACCGTTTAGTAAAAAAATGGTGGCGTTTACCGCCAAGATAAAAGAAGACTGGTCGGTGGCAAACAAAGGAGATACACCTTGTCTTACGCAGATAGTCTGCAGTATTCAGGATGGTAAATTATTTATGACGACACATTTTCGGAGTCAAGACATGGTGCATGGATGGCCGAGAAATGTATTTAGTTTGCGCAAACTTCAGAAACTTATCTGTGACGAGTCGGGTGTACCTATGGGGTCATTTGTCATGATTACACATAGCGCTCATATCTACAGCGATGATTACGAGCTAGTCGAAAAAATCCTAAAGGAAAATTATGAAAAGGAACTCGGTTACACCAGTCGCCAGATGTTTGAAGACGATCCGAGAGGGAATGTCACCATTGAAATAGAGGAAGTCGGCAAAAAACCTGTAGGCAGGCCGACCAAATACGCCCAAAAACCCACTGACAAAGAGTATGAAATTGTGGTGAAGCTTTATGCACCAAATGGAGGATTATTACTCAAAGAATGGCGAGGAAAGACCGCGATGGAAATTTATATTGAGATGATAAATATCGGTGAATATCTGGTACTTCCCAGTCACGCGATTTATATCGGCACAGAGATGCAGCGTGCGGAATATTATATTAAATTAGGTATTGCCGAAAAATATAATCAGGATCCAGCAGCCAATAAAGCGTTGTAGTATTTCTTGACATCGTTATGATGGGTATCCCATACTATTTGTAATGGTTGACTATATTTTGGGTTTACTTCTTTTTGCATTAGGCTTGGGTAGCCATCCTTCTGTATTAGGTGAACAGACAGCGAGTCCTTCGTCTAAACTTGCTCAGCTCAAACTCATGCGTCCAAAATTCACTGCTGATGAGCAGGTCATGTTTCAAAAAGAACGCGCGAAACGGGAAGCCAACCTTAAGCGGGTGAGTGAGACAAAGATTGCAGAACTTCAAAAAACATTTATTCAGAAAAAAGAGTCGAGGGTCGAAAAAGATGAAACAGCGCGGTCGGTATTTCAAGAAAAAGTGCAGGGGTTTACTGATGACGAAAAAAAACAGAAGTTGCTCGCTTTTTCTACCTCCTATAACAATACGGTGACCGTCATGCTTTCTTCGATGGAAGAGAAGCTCGAATCTATGATGAAGCTTATTGACCGAATTTCCGCTGCCACCGGAGCACTCAAAGCGCAGGGAACGGATGTATCCCGGGTAGAATCTGATTTGTCGAATGCTCAGGCAAAAGTGAGCAGTGCGCTATTTGCCGTACATACGCTTGCGGAGTCGCTTCCGACTGCGCTAACTGTTCATTCTGAAGAAACAGCCAAAGAAGATGTATTGCAAGCTATAACAGATGTGAAATCACAAGTTGTCCCTGTGAGAACAGCGTTTGCTGAAGCACGCGATGCGGTTGGTCTTGCCCTCACCGATTTAGAAAATCTCACTGATGCAGTACAGGTTGGTTTGTGGCCGGAGCGTTAATATATGAAAAAATCGTCACTGTGGGTGGTTATTATTCCGCTTCTCATCGCCTTATTGGTTATAGGAAGTGTTGTGGTCGTCCGATATTTTTCGCCAGTACCAGAAACCAGTCAGGCAGCAAATCCGACACCCGCATCGTATCCCGCTCTTGTTGTGCCTACGGGAAAACCCGAGGTGGGGTTTGACGAAATGCAGCCAATCGCCCCTGTTTCTGATTTGCGGCAAGAGTATAACGATGCCAGTGACTCCAGTCAGTCTGAGATTGATGCGCTAGAGCAGGAAGCCTCTTCGCTCTAATGTTATTTCTGTGAGACCGCTTCGTATTCACGTGTCATACGAGTAGCAATCGCATCCCAATTGAGTGTCTCTATAACTTGTTTTGGAGCGGATTTCGGGTGGGGAGTATCGAGCACGTGTTTGATTTCTGAGGCGAGCGCAAGTGGATTGTTTGCGCTTATGATATGTCCCTGGGGGAGTTCACGAAGTATCGGAGAAATGCCAGTAACATCGGTTGCTATGACCGGTGTACCACACGCGATTGCTTCAAGGGCAACCATGCCAAATGATTCGTAGTGACTTGGCATAACCAGTACATCCGCGGCACTATAATAGTAAGGAAGTTCTTCTTGTAATTGTGGTGGCACAAATCGTACGGTAGCGGGTAAATTGAGTATCTGTTGGAGCTCGTGGAGTTTTTTAAGTTCCTTGGACCATTGGTTTTGATTTTGTCCTATATCACCGCCAACTATCCATACACATACCCGATCGGTAAGCTCGGGATTTCTTTTTAAGAGCATTTTAAGCGCGACAAGGAGCACGTCAAATCCTTTGACAGGATCGATGCGACCGACAGCAAGCACCACGTGATGGTCTGGATGAGCGCCAATATGTCGCTTTGCCTCTTGTGGGTCTATAGGTCGAAAAAGTGTCGTGTCGACACCGGGGGGAATAGTAGCAATCTTTTCTTCCGGACAATCATAAAATGTCGAAAGGTATTCTTTGCCTGTCTCGCTTGAAGTGATCAATCTATCTGCTACGTTGATCAGATGACGTTCAGCCGGTATTCGTTCTTTGGGATCTTCAGTGTCTTGAGCGCGCGATACTAACTGTTTCATAAGTCCCAGCGTGTGAAAGGTCATCACGAGGGGGGTAGATACATGATGCGCTGCGCGAATATCGGCTGCCACCATACCAGAGAGGTAGTAGTGGCCATGTATGACATCGTAGGAGAGGTGTTCCTCGTGTATCCCTCGCATGAGATGCTGGGTAAATTCAGGTAGGGAAGCGAGAATGTCTTTTTTTGAAAGTGGAGTGTGCGTACCGCTTGGTATATGAAGCACTCGAAACCGTTCATCGACTGATACAACCCGAGCATTTATATCATCTTGTACGCGGGTATAGGCATCGACATACCAACCTTGACGGGATAGCGCCTTGGATAGTTCGTACACATAGACATTAATACCGCCTCGTTCTTTTCCTTCGCTTGAGGCTAGAGGACATTCGTGGACTGATACCATCGCGACACGTTTGCTCATGGTGTTATTGTACCTGATTTACCCCAATACGTGGTTTGCGATTTCCTGGGTGATGATTGCTTCAACCTTATGTCCCTGGGTTCGAAGGAGCGAGGACGGATTATGTTCGCCAATAGGGCCAAAGAGAGACTGCTTCATGTCTTCTTTGTAGTCGGGTGAAAAATTGACAAATAGGATGCGCTTTGCATTGAGTATCGTTTGTATACCCTGTGTGATGGCATGATCGGGACTATTCAATTTTCGGATAACCCTATCCCGATGAACTGTTTTTTCTGAAAGGGGGGTGAGGTGGGTGACGCTGTCGCGTGGAGTACCCGCTTCATCAAATGCCATGTGCCCATCTGGCCCTATAGGGTGAAGTACAAGGTCAATGTCATATTGGCTAATAAGCGCTTCGTACTGCCGAGCGACCTCTTCACCATTGCTTCCAGGATTTGCCGGTATTTCATGGATATGATCAGCAGGGATATTGAGTGGTACAAACAACCGTTCTCGCAAGTTTTTGCGAAAACTCTCTGGAGCTTCGGGGTCTATCGGGAAATATTCATCGAGATGAAAGCAGTGTACTTGTTCAAACGATATATTGCGTTCCTTGGAAAGTGACACCACCGCATCGATAACATCATTGCCTTGATTGCCAGATGGCCAGGTAATTGCTGCGTCTGGTTTGTTCTGGACAAGCTCCAGAATTTTTTCTGCCGCAAATCGTGCAGCTTCGGGACGGGTAGGAAGCACAAATACTGCCTTTAGTTCTGGATGACTAATTTCCTTAACTCTGTCTTTCCAAAATCCTTTTGGCACTCGCTCGTTTTCGAGTGGAAAATGGACTTCGAGGCGTTCGTACGATATTGCTGTCATAGAGGCCTAGAGTATACATCTAGACCCTCTTTTGTGCAAATTTATTTAACCGTCACGCTTTTTGCCAAATTTCTCGGCATATCTGGGTCAAATCCGCGCTCTATTGTCAGATAGTAGGCAAGCATCTGTGCCACGATGATGTTGGGAATAATGGTAGCTATCCCTGCATCAGGAACTTGGAGGAATTCATCGAATATTTCCTCGTTTTTGTCAGATATACCGATGATATACCCTCCTCGCGCTTTCATTTCCATCGCATTTGCCATGGTGCTTTGATAGTGTTCATCTCGTGGCGCAAAGACAACGCATACCGTTCCTTTGGTAACGAGTGCCAGTGTGCCATGCTTGAGCTCGCCTGCTGGGATGCCCTCCGCGTGGATATAGGATATTTCCTTTATCTTTAGGGCACTTTCAAGCGCTGCGCAATACGAAAGTCCATGCCCGATAATGTACAAATGTTGCTCGTCTTTAAGTTTTTTGGCGAGCGCCATAATGGCATGGGTGTGAGCTTTTGATGTCACGATTTTTGTAGATTTTGCTGCCTTAATCAGGTTTTTTTGACCCTCTTTTACCTTATCGGTCATGGCATAGGCGATAAGCAACAGATGGGCAATTTTTGTGATAAACGATTTGGTGGAGGCGACACCTTTTTCCGGGCCAGCGCCAATTGCCAAATGTTCATCAGACATTCGCCATAAGGTAGAACCAACCACATTGACGAGAGAAAATATTTTTATATTTTTTTCTTTCGCCTTTTTTACGACCTCGAGAAGATCCATGGTTTCTCCAGACTGGGAAAGTGCCATAAGCGCTCCGTCTTTCGGGATCACCGATAGGCGATGGTCAAATTCACTCGCGACACCATAGTTCACGAGTTTTCCTGCGATGAGCGAGAAAAAGTACGATGCGGCACGAGCTGCGTGTGCCGAGGTTCCCGCGCCGACCATATAGACTCTCGGTGCTTTTTTGAGCTCTCGAGCTATGAGTATCGATTGCTCGGGTGACTCTGATGCGATTTCGGAAAGAAGCCCTGCTTGCTCATGGATTTCTTTAAGCATGAAATAGGGGAATTTCCCTTTTTCCGTTTCTTCGGCAGTCCATGTGAGTAGTTGTTTTCTCGGTCGCACTCGTTGTCCGGTGTGCGCATTAAATATATGGATACCACCTTTGCTTACGATGACCATTTCATCGTCTTCGAGAAAATGTACTTGCTTGGTGTGGGGGAGAAGTGCGGCAGGATCGCTTGCGAGATAGTTTTCTCCATGACCAAACCCCGCAACGAGTGGTGACCCGTTTCGTGCCGCCACCATTTCCTCGGCTGCAGTATTTATGACGATAATCGCATTGAGTCCTTCCAGTTCTTGAAATGTCGCCTGTACTGCTTTGGAAAATGCAGGTGCGGCATCTCTTGGAAGAACCGAATATTTCTTGAGGTATTCTTCGACAAGGTGTGCGATAACTTCGGTATCGGTTTCCGAGACGAAACGGTGACCAAGTCCTTCAAGTTTTGTCTTTAGTTTTTCGTAGTTTTCGACAATACCATTATGGATGACAGCAATTGTTTTGGTGCAATCAAGATGCGGGTGCGCGTTTTTGTCGGTGACCCCGCCATGGGTTGCCCATCTGGTGTGACCAAATGCAAGTGAGCCTTCCGGCATGTCGACAACATCTGCATTGCCTATTTTTCCTGCTTTTTTCTTTACGACAATGACTTTTTCAGTCGTCTTTTTTTCCGGCACGACTGCCACACCCCAACTGTCATAGCCGCGATACTCGAGGGTTTTTAGTCCCTTGAGTACGATGCTTGGTGCGGTTTTTTTATCCCCGATATATCCAAAAATGCCACACATATAATGCCCTCCTTAAAGTGCAATAATCCCTACAATGTAGAGTAATATTGAAAAAAAATATTTGAAGATGAATGAAGAGATACGGACTCCATTTCTTGTCGTTCTATGTCCCGTCTTACAACGGGATTTCTCGCAAGAATTGCGGTGGGGAGTGCCACCGAGGGGTTTCCGCAGATACTCCCGCCTTTTTTAGGCGAGGTCCGATTTCCCCTTCGACTATGCTCAGGGGACCCCTTCCTCGTATCCCGCGAAGCGACAGTTAACCGTTAACTATTTACTATTAACCAAATAATTTCTGGTTAAATGTTGTTTGTTAATTGTTAATAGTCAATTCGTGGGCCACACGCTTAAACCTATCCAATTGCCGTTCTCTTTTAATGTGCCTTTCTGTAATCGTATGCTACCGTTGGCGGCATGCAAATGTCAAATATTATGATATAGTGAAATCGTTATTATGCAGAGAAGCATTTTGATTGGACTTATCGTAGCGCTTCTCCTAGGCGTGTTTGTTCGTTTGTGGCAACTTGGGCGTATTCCTCCTGGTCTTCATGGTGACGAGGCGATGATCGGCTATACCACGTTGAGCTTGCTTCAAACAGGTAAAGATTTATTGGGGCAGACAAATTATCTGGCACTTTCTGATCCAAATGCTGGAGGCACGTACCCGCCGCTTCGAAGCTATATTCTCATGCCATTTGTGAAACTTATGGGGCTTTCAGTATTTGTGAACCGGTTGCCCCCTGCATTGTTTGGCATTATTGCGATATTTTTGGTATTTCGTATTTGTCAGCATGTGTTGAAAGACGACAACGTTGCGCTTGTTGCAGCGTTTCTTATGGCGCTTAACCCGTGGGCAATCCATATTTCACGTCAGGGACTCTTGGAGTCAGAAGCGCTTACATTAGTGCTTGCTGGTGTTGTTTTGTTCTTTGAGGGTGCAAAAAAACCGTTTCTTTATATAATCTCAGGTTGTTTATTTGCACTATCGCTGTTTGCGTATGATGCTCCTCGATTGTTTTTGCCACTATTTATCATAGTGCTCGCGTGGTTTCGGTGGGGAGAGGTAAAACGTGCGGTACGATATACCGCTCTCGGTGGAGGAGTGTTCGCACTGTTTTTCGCGCTTTTTCTTTTTCAGCTATTATTTCGGGGAGAAGTACAAGAATATACTCGTTCGGGCATCCTTCATTCATCCAGTGTCGTGAATAGTGTCGTGCGTGGACGTACACTGACCAATGCCCCGTTATGGGCATCATCACTGGTGCATAACAAAGTGACAGAGGGGGCAAAAGTGGCGCTGACGCACTACGTCAGCATCTTTTCTATCAATTGGTTTTTTGTAAACGGATACGGCAATTTGCAGGAAGCGGTAGGAAATCATGGTCAATACTATGTATTTGAGTTGCCGCTCTTTTTTCTTGGTTGGTTCTATTTGTTTCGCAAACATATAAAAACTGCTTGGTTTTTGTTGGGTTGGATGTTGTTGGGTGCGCTCCCCGGAGGACTTTCTGATGGTAACTACGCGTATCGATCGATGTTGTTATTGCCTGTGCCCCTCATGGTTTCATCGTTTGGGTTATTGTCGCTTGTAAGCTACACAAGAAAAATGAATACAACATTGAGGCTCTGGGCTAGCATAAGTGCGGCAGTCATTGTTTGTGTTAGCGTGGGTTTGTATCTATTCACATATTTTTTTGATTATCCGGTATATGCGTCTGAAAATTGGGCGAAACAACAAAATGATGCGATACGTTTCGCTGTTTCCCACAAAGACAAATATCAATATGTATTTATCGATGGAGGGCTTGCCTGGACAGCAACGTACGGATTTTTATATACAGTGGATACCGCAACGTATCAGCAGACAGTGAAGCGACCAGTGACTGTTGGAGATGGAGAGTATGTGAAATTTGGAAATATTTTTTTCCGTAATCTTCCCGATAGTATCCGGTTACTTCCTTCTGCGGCAGACTATTTCCCTAAAGGGAGTCTTATTATCACCATCGGGCCAGACGATGTGTTCGGTGAAGATGTGCCGCTTGAGCGATTTCTTGCCCCCGGTGGGTCACACGCTGTCTACAAGGCGATTGAGGTTCGTTAAGATGGTTTTTCTTCTTGTCTCTCGTTTTTTTATGTGATAGAACCACAGATAAGAAAAATGAAAGAGCGAAACAATTACATAGCGGTTATGGGGACGCTTGGGAGCGGTAAAACAACCGCAGCAAGTTTGTTAGCAAAAGAACTGCAATTTACTTTGATAGAGGAAAACGTCAAGGAAAACGAATTTTTGCCCCGGTTTTACAATGATATGGGAAGATGGGCGTTTCACTCTCAGACATTTTTTCTGATGGAAAAAGCACGACAAATGCTCGAAGCGAAAAAGCTTTTGGAAAAATCTTCTGTGATACAAGATACTCCAATTACCCAAGATGTATATTCCTATGCACGTGCGCAGCATGAGTTGGGAAACATGGATGATGCTGAGTGGGCGCTATATCAAAAAATATATCATGAGTTCGCCCCGCATTTTCCTACACCTGATCTTATTGTATTTCTCGATACATCTATTCCCTCGATAGAACAACGTATTGCTGCTCGGGGGAGAGAGTATGAAAAGGCAATTCCTACCGACTATCTTTCGTTACTTGATGACCTGAACCGGAAATGGTTGGAACAAAATACTGACATCCCGGTGCTTCGCGTGCCAACTGACACCCTTGATATATCTCGTGACAAAGACGCGCAGACACAGTTTGTGTCGCTTGTCCGCAGCGCATTGGATAGGCCTCGTAGTGTACACTAACAATATGACTTCTCACCCTGACATTTCTGTGTGTATATGGGATTTTGATGGAACACTCTATAAACCCACCCCAGAACTTGATCGCGCAATTATCGAAGCGGACTATATATTAGTCATGAAACATACAGGATGGAGTCGCGAAAAAACGGTAACTGAATTTCACAAAATATTTAAAGTTGTCACCCCCAGTAGCACAGAAACAGCAGCAAGGCTTGCTGGAATATCCGTAAAAGAAGCTGCTATCGAGTGCGAGCAATACAAAGATCGAAGGTTATATTTATCATACGATGACAAGTTGGTAGCAGCATTTGCGACACTCACTCGTTTTACTCATTATTTATTGGTCAATGGTATTTCGGAAAAAGTATCCGAAGGATTAGCAATACTCGGTCTTTCGCCTTCGTTATTTAAAGAAATTGTGACTGCAGAAATCGTGGGAGTAAATAAACCTCAGTTAAATGGGTTCCGGTATATTTTAGAAAAAACGGGGTTGCCACCGCAATCTCATATCATGATAGGAGATCGGGAGGCAGTGGATTTAGTACCGGCAAAATCAGTGGGTATGCAGACATGTTTAGTGAGTTGGGGAGTGACGAAGCCAAAAACAGACAGTGTTGACACAGTTATAGAGGATATTTATACTCTGCCCACATTACTTCTATGACGCAACAAGCACAGACATCAACGACAAAACGTGAAGTGGTAGCCGATGCTGGCACGACAAATACTCATTATTTGGAAATCCGGAGAATGATAGAAGCAGGGATACCGCTACCCGTATCGTTTTATAGTGAAAAACACGTAGGCCCTAATGGAGAGCAGCGTCCCTTCAGAGTGAATAGAGCAAGTTTTTCTGTGTATCAACCCCGATCATAATTTTTTCTTTTTGTATCCTTTGACATTTCACGATGAATGTCTACTATAGACATAGGATGAAAATATACTTTACTGCAGCGACAACGAACAATGGCGATTATCTAAAACAGGAAAAAGCGATAGTTGCCGAGATAAAAAAATTGGGTCACAGTCTCACTTCGGGAGAACAGATATTAGACCACAAGCAATTGGAGAAAGACGCAGTACAAAGTGCAGAAGAAATTTTTTATAGAGAAAAACAAGCCATCGATGTTGCAGATTGCGTCATCGCTGAAGTGAGTAAACCGTCAAGTGGTGTCGGCGGGGAGCTCGTATACGCATTGACTCATCACAAACCCGTTTTGGCACTTTTTTATAAAGACGCCTCCAATGAGCTTTCCACCATGATTTCAGGAAATCCATCGGATCATCTATTTTTGGAACATTATGACGAAGACAGCCTTCCTATCCTTATGAAGCATTTTTTGGAACAGGTAGAGGTGGAAAAAAATAGGAGAGGCAAGCTTATCGTTATAGACGGTGGAGATGGAAGTGGCAAGACGACACAGGCGGAGTTGCTTGTTGATTATTTTGAAAAATCTCAGCAAGCGGTGAAAGCATTTGATTTTCCGAGATACTACAGTTCGTTTCACGGAAAAATTGCCGGTAGATTTTTGGCGGGTGAATTTGGCGCGGATGTATCTCCATATCTCGCATCGCTTGCCTATGCACTTGATCGGGCGAGTGCCAAAGAAGAAATGGACTTGTGGCTTGCTCATGGAGGAGTGATTGTTTGTAATCGATACGCGACAAGTAATATGGCACATCAGGGTGCGCGTCTTCCTGAAAAAGATCGGAAAGAATTTTTGGAATGGATTGACGAGCTTGAATACAAAGTGCACAAAATTCCTCGTGAAGATATCGTTATTTACTTGCATGTGCCGGCAGCAGTCGGGGAGGAGCTTACCAAAAAGAAGGGCGAGCGGGCATATTTAGGAGATCGGAAAGATATACTAGAGGCAGACACGAAACATCGGGAAGATTCGGAAAAAATGTATCTTTCACTCGCAAAAACCAGAGAGAACTGGGTGCTCGTGGAGTGTGTGGAAGATGGTCAGATCCTCCCAAAGGAAACGATACATCAAAAAGTGCTCGCTGTACTTCGAGATAAACATATTATTACGTAAATGACCACCATTTATCTTCTCCGCCATGGGCATTACGAAAGCCCCAAGCCGGTAGCTCCCTATCGGTTGCCGGGGTTTCATTTGTCTCCAGAAGGAATGCATCAGGTAGAAGCGCTTGCACAAACACTTCGAGAGGAGAAGATTGCCGCTGTTTTTACGAGCCCTATGGAACGCACCCGAGAGACCGCAGATATTGTCGCTCGACCACACCATATTGTGCCGGTCATTGACGAACGCTTAAACGAAGTGCAGTCACCTCTCCAAGGTAAGACTCCGGAAGAAATCCATGAGCTTGGCGGCTGGAATTGGCAAATTTACGATACCCCTTGGTATCACGAACGCGGAGGAGAAACGCTTGAGGCTATCCGAGAGAGGGTTGTCACTGTGATCGAAGAGAAGCGCGTGGCGTATTCAGACCGGGCTATTTGCCTTATTTCCCATGGCGACCCGATTATGCTTGCTGCAGCCTATTACGAAGGGCGTGAGCTTACGGCTGAGCGTCTTATGGCGATGCAGCCGTATGTGCCTATGGCAGGGGGGTATCGGCTGGTTTTTGAAGGCGATCGAGTGCAGGGCGTATATCCTATAGTTGCTTCTTGACAAGAACGTTGTCTGGTGGTATAAATGTAAAAAGCGCCAAAAAGCTTTTTGAGGCGAATTTTTTGTTTTTGACAGTAATATACGTAGGTTTTTTCTCAAGTAACGAAGCCCGCCAAGGATGACTTGGCCAGCTAGAACTTCGCAGAAGATGCGAAGGGACGGGGTTCACCAAACGAAAAAACGAAAATAAGGACGGTGTTTTCTAGTTTTTTCTTTTGTTAGACCCCACAAGGGTCTTTTTTGTTTTTAAAAGCTATGAATACAGAGCGTCCTACTATTACCATCGTTACTAAAAACGGAGGATATCAAAAAGACCGTATCTATCAGTCTGCATTGCCGGAATGGGAAATAACCCGCAAAGAACCCTCATTTAGCGAATGGCGAATTAAGCAAGACGCCCCCCACACTGAAGCACGTCCCGTATACATTGCTGAAGGAAAAGCAAGGGAAGATGCAGCATGGGTAAGCGCTGTATGTGGGCTTTCAGATGTGATGGTGAGTGAAGCACAGAAAATAAAATCAGACCGCGGACACATGTATTTATATACCGATTCGGTGCAATTCGTGCATCAGCCGGATGGGTCTATATCTATCCACGAAAAACCCCAGGGTGACCCTGTTGTATGGGCAGCTACTGCTCCAGAGGCGATGGATCAGTCCGGGAAAACAATCGAAATAGTGAGCGCGTTGACTGCGATACGTTGTGATAAGAGTGGTATATCCGAGCCACAAACCGTTATGGTCAGAGCGCAGGCGAGTATGCGACCATTTACCCGCGAAGAGTTAGTAGAATACGCCAAAGGAAGTGGTAACAAAATCATTCCCGATACTGGTGGAGGTATTTCACTTGCAAATGGAGGACGACAGTTTTTCGACACCAGTAAGCCGCTTATTATTTCCGTACAAGATGGATTGGGGCAAGAGCCAAAAGAATTGCTCCGATACGAAACATGGGCGCATATACCGGACGCAGCGCTTCGACCATTTATCTGTGGTGCGTTTGAGCCTGCAGTGATTAGGTTAGCTGAAAAAACCCGTATCCCTCCTAAACTGGTATAATAGGCGAGTATTATGGATACAAGTATTTCTCGCCTTATAGCTGCTGAAGCCAAACGCCAAAGTGAAGTCCTCGAAATGATTCCTTCAGAAAACTACGCATCAGAGAACGTTCGTGCTGCTGTCGGTTCAGTGTTTATGAATAAATACGCTGAAGGTCAGGCGACCAAACGGTATTACCAAGGAAACAGCGTGGTGGACGAGTTGGAGTTGCTATGCAAATCCCGCGCGCTCAAGCTTTTTGGACTTTTAGAGGCAGAGTGGGGAGTAAATGTGCAGGCATTGAGTGGAAGCCCTGCTAATCTTGCGATTATTGCGGCCTTGCTCGAGCCAGGCGAAAAAATACTTTCTATGTATTTGCCCGATGGAGGACATCTTTCGCATGGGTGGCAATTGCCAGACAAAAAAGTAACATTGGTTTCAAAGATTTGGGACATTACGTTTTACCATGTCGATAAACATACCCGATTGTTTGATTACGATGTCATTGAGGCTCAAGCTCGTGAGGTGAAGCCAAAACTTCTCATTTCTGGTGGTACTGCGTATCCTCGGGAAATCGATCACCAGCGCATGGCCAATATCGCTCATAGCGTAGGGGCATATTATTTGGCGGATGTATCTCATGAAGCAGGGCTTATCGCGGGAGGTGCAAATGCATCGCCCTTTTTATACGCGGATGTGGTGATGATGACAACTCACAAGACACTACGTGGCCCACGTGGTGCGTTAATATTTTCCAAAAAAGAATTGAGTACATCCATAGACCAATCGGTATTCCCGAGTATTCAGGGTGGGCCGCACGAACATACGATAGCGGGTATTGCGGTAGCACTTGAAGAGGCAAGATCAGATGCGTTTAAAGCGTATGCTCATCAGGTAGTTACGAATGCACAAACGCTCGCAAATCATTTTGTAAGCGCTGGGTTAGATGTGGTGACGGGAGGAACTGATAAACACTTAGTGCTTATTGATCTTCGATCTATCAACGCTTCTGCATGGGTCGTTGCGTGGGCGCTGGAGTATGCCAATATTATCGTTAACCGGAATACTGTCCCGTTTGATACTGGCTCATCTATCTATCCTTCAGGTATTCGTTTGGGTACACCTGCGATTACGACTCGAGGGATGAAAGAAGAAGAAATGAAAAACATCGCAGTGTGGATTATGGACGTTATCCATTTGGTAAAAGATATACAGCTCCCCGAGGAAAAAGTAGCACGGATTGCGTTTATTACAAAAACAAAAAAAGAATTTGCTCAACATCACGAATTGGCCGCAATTGCGGGTAGGGTGAAGGCATTGTGCACGAAGTTTCCGGTTTTATAAGGTGCGAGGGTATTGGGGGGTGTTGATTACAAGCGCCTGATGCGCTATAATTTGTTTATTCCACACATTCGGGAGTATCTCTTGAGAAGAAATTCTTTTCCCGGGTGGCGGTATAAAGAGATACGCGAATTATATAAACACGCGTATCGCGTGTTTTTTTATTGGGTATTAATTTATTGTTTATAGTTAAAAAGGAACAAATATATGCAAGAAACAACATTAGAGCAGTTATTAGAAGCGGGTTGCCATTTCGGTCATAAAGCAGAGCGTTGGCATCCCAAAGCATCTGAATTTATTTGGGCAGAGAAAGATGGTATCCATATTATCGACCTTGCTAAAACGAAGGCAGGCTTAGATGCGGCTGTTGCTTTTGTTCGTGAACTCGCGAGCTCGGGCGAAACAGTGCTTTTTGTTGGCACAAAACGCCAGGCACGCGGAGTAGTAAAGACTGCAGCGCAAAATGCAGGAGCTTCCTTCCTTACCCAACGATGGATCGGTGGATTTATGACCAATTGGGAAGGGGTGCACAAGAATATCCAGAAAATCAATAAAATGATGGACGACCAAAAAAATGGTGGCTGGAAAAAGTTTCCGAAGCACGAACAAACCAAGATGGCGCGGTATCTGAATCGATTGAATGTGGACTACGAAGGGGTACTCATGCTTGAGACACTTCCGAAAGCGATTTTTGTCGTTGATGTCCGCAAGGAACAGTCAGCGGTGCGGGAAGCGCAGCGTCTTGGTATCCCCGTTATTGGTATTGTCGATACCAACGCAAATCCGAGTGGCATTGATTATGTTATACCGGCAAACGATGATGCGGTAGGGTCTGTTGAGCTCATCGTGACCGCGGTTGCCGAAAGTTACCGCGAAGCTCGAGAAAAACTGGAAAAAGAAACAGCGAAGGCGGCAGAAACGAAAGCAGCAGCACAAAAAGCTCCAGCAACATCTGAAGCAGCAAAAGCAGAAACAGTGAAAGAGAAGCCAGCTGAAGAATCGACCAAAAAAGCGACAGCGCCGGCAAAAGAAAAAGCTGCTGATAAATAATGTTGCCCGGATTTTCCGGATTTACAGAAAGGAACAAACACATGAAAGTGTCTATTGATGATCTCAAAAAACTTCGTGAAGAAACCTCTGCGGGTGTGTCTGACTGCCGACAAGCATTAGAAGACGCAGATGGAAATTACGAAAAAGCAAAAAAGCTATTAACTGAACGAGGACTTGAGAAGGCAGCCAAAAAAGAAGGTAAGGAAACCTCTCAGGGAGTGATTGCTTCGTACGTTCATGCAACTGGCAAAGTAGGGGTGCTTATCGAGCTTCGCTGCGAAACTGACTTCGTGGCACGAACTGACGAATTCAAAAACTTAGCGCATGAGCTTACGCTACAGATTGCCGCAATGAACCCAAAAGATGTCAAAGCATTGCTCGAGAGTGCATATATCCGCGATGCGAGTAAAACCATGACTGATTTGGTCAAGCTCACCATTGCGAAAGTAGGCGAGAATATTACGGTGGCGAAATTTACCCGCATGCAGTTGGGAGAGTAACTTACATCTAGAGAGGACACCAATGGTTTTCTCTCTACGCGCCAATCCCGCGTAGCGGGACGAAAACGGGCACTGCTTTCTTTCACACGTATAAAATAAGACGCTATTGACTGGTATGGTATCTGTCGCCTAAACTAATACCAATGATTGACGCACTTCTCAATTCAACCCGCGAACGGATGAAAAAAGCTATTGAAGTAACGCGCGTTGATCTTTCATCCATACGCAGTGGGAGAGCAACCCCCGCATTAGTCGAAAACATAGTGGTGGCAGTATATGGTGCTACCCAGCACCTCAAAGTCATGGAGCTTGCTACTATTTCCACTGTAGACAGCAAAACACTTGTTATTTCACCCTACGACCCTTCTATCCTTGCGGAAATCGAACGAGGAATAGCTGCTGCGAATGTTGGGTTAAATCCAGTGGTCGATGGAGAAATACTCAGGATCACCATACCGCCACTTTCCGAAGAACGCCGTCAGGATTATATAAAGCTCGCGAGAGTAAAGCTGGAAGCGGGCAAAGTTATGGTACGCGGTGTCCGCCATGACGCGATGAAAGAGCTCGATGGAGCGATGGCGAGCAAAGACGTGGGTGAAGACGAGAAAAAAGCGGGTGAAAAGAAGGTACAGGAATTAACCGATGAAATGATTGCAGAGCTCGAAGCTATGGAAGCCAAAAAAGAAGCGGAGCTCATGCAGGTATAATCCATCACAATGATCCTCACTGCCATTACATTTCTTGTTATCCTCACAATTCTTGTCCTTATCCATGAGCTAGGGCATTTTATGATGGCCCGCTGGATTGGTGTGCGGGTAGAAGAATTCGGATTAGGGCTGCCCCCTCGTATTTGGGGAAAGAAATTTGGTAACACTATTTATTCACTTAACTGGCTTCCTATTGGAGGTTTCGTACGTTTAGCTGGAGAGGACGAAGAAGGCGAAAAGAAATCCAGAGCAAAAGGTACTAACATTCGCGAATATTTTTGGGCTCGGAGCAAAAAAGAGCGTTCGGTAATACTTGCCGCTGGTGTGATTATGAATTTTATTTTGGCAGTGGGGATAACCGCGGCACTACTTGTTTCTGGAGTCAAAGAGCCATCAGGAAAAGTACGTGTTGAGAGGATTATTGCGGGGAGTCCGGCAGAAAAGGCAGGTTTTCAGCTTAATGATACGCTCGTTTCTATAGACTCGGAGAGCAAAGATGTTCTCAAGCTCACCACACCGAGTGAACTTATCGCTTTTGTGAACGAAGAAAAAGGAAATGAAGTGACTCTGCAGGTTATCCGCGATGGCAAAGAAATGGTAATCACCGTCATTCCACGCAAAGAAGTGCCTCCAGGTGAGGGGCCGCTTGGTGTAGCTATTTCCGATCTTGAAACCCATAAATACTCATTGGCAGAAGCGCCCGGTAAAGCGTTTATGATAAATGTGATGCGAGCCAAAGAGATGCTCGTGTCTTTGGGTTCAATGTTGTGGCGATTGGTGACGCTTCGCGCTCCGGAGGCTGATGTTGCGGGCCCAATCGGGATTGCGCAGGTGACGGGTCAGGCAGTCAAATTTGGTTGGCAGGCAGTGCTAGAGTTTGCAAGTATACTGTCGCTTAATCTGGCGGTATTAAATATTTTGCCTATCCCAGCCCTTGATGGAGGAAGGTTGGCGTTTGTCTTTTTAGAAAAAATATTGGGTCGCCGCGCTCATCCCGCTTTCGAAAAGTCCACGCATCAGATTGGCATGATTATTTTGTTGGGGTTAGTACTTCTGGTTTCCATAAACGATATTCTTCGACTTATCCGAGGGTAAGGTTGTGCAACAAATTGACTTTTTGTTTCATTTGCATGATAATTTTTGGAAACGTGTTTAGTAAACGCCTTACAAGAATTCCGCACCGAACGGGATAAGCTCCAGCACAAAGAGAGCAGGCGGCTCCGCCAATAACGGAGACGGGAAAGCCCGTCATAGCAAACAATGAAGCACTCATTACTAAAATGAGTGAAAGTAAGGTGGTACCACGAGCAACCCTCGTCCTTATATATCATGAATAATGCATGATATGTGTGGAGGAGGTTTTTTTATGGCAACGTATGATAATTTTGCGGCATTGGATATACGCGTGGGAGTAATTATTGCAGTAGATGATTTTCCAGAGGCGAGAAAGCCAGCATATAAACTCACGATAGATTTTGGTAGTGAGATTGGGAAAAAGCGATCGAGCGCACAGCTCGTCACGCATTATACGAAAGACGCGCTTATTGGCAAAAAAGTACTGGGGGTTGTGAATTTTCCGCCCCGTCAGATTGGCCCATTTGTTTCTGAAGTGCTCACTCTCGGAGTTCCAGACGAGGGGCATGAGTGCGTCTTGATTGTTCCGGACAAAGATGATGCAATAGTTGGAGGGAAGCTATATTAACTATGAACAGTTAACAATTGACAGTTAACCAGAAATTTTCTGGTTAATAGTTACTCGTTAAATGTAAATTGTAAATTTATGAAACAAGCTTTTGAAAAAAAGGAACTGAAGAAAAAAAGTGAAGATTTATCTGCGTGGTATACCGATGTGATACTGAAAGCCACGATTGCCGATTACTCGCCAGTTAAAGGCTGCATGGTTATCCGTCCGTATGGCTATGCGTTGTGGGAGTCTATACAGGAAGCGCTTAATCGCATGATGCGTTCAGCAGGTATCGAAAATGCTTATTTTCCGTTGTTTATCCCCATGTCGCTACTTGAGAAAGAAAAGCAGCATGTCGAAGGGTTTTCTCCGGAACTTGCGGTCGTCACTGTTGGGGGAGGCGAAAAACTAAAAGATCCACTTGTGGTGCGACCCACGAGTGAGACCATCATGTACGATATGTACGCGAAATGGGTACATAGCTGGCGTGATTTACCAGTGCTTATCAATCAATGGAATAACGTAGTGAGATGGGAAAAACGAACCTATCTTTTCCTGCGGACGACTGAATTTCTTTGGCAGGAAGGGCATACTGCGCACGAGACCGAAAAGGAAGCGGTGGAGATGGTTATGAAAGCGCTTGACTGGTATCGCCAAATTTATGAGGATTATTTCGCAGTTCCTGTCGTGATGGGAAGAAAAAGCGAAACCGAAAAATTTGCCGGTGCGAAAACGACATTCACTGTGGAAGCACTTATGCCTGATGGTAAGGCTCTTCAAGGAGGAACGAGTCATAATTTGGGACAGAACTTTTCCGAGTCTTTTGGGATATCATTTCAGACTCGCGAAGGGACATCATCATTTGTCTGGCAGACCTCATTTGGATTTTCTACCAGAAGTTTAGGGGGATTGTTCCTCACTCATGGCGATGATAACGGACTTGTGTTGCCGCCCAAAATTGCATCTACTCAGGTGGTTGTTGTGCCTATTTTGCGTGGTGATGAGGGTCGTGAAGCTTTATTAGATTACTGCGGAGAGATACGCGATGCACTAGTAGGTCAGGGAGTACGTACACGCCTTGATGATCGGGATAGTCAGTCGATTGGGCGCAAGTTTAATGAGTGGGAAGTGAAAGGAGTACCGGTACGATTGGAAGTGGGGAAGAAAGAAATGGATGATCGTACGGTGACTATGGCGAGGCGGGATACCGGAGAAAAGGTTGTCGTTGATAGGCGAGAAATGATTCCGAAAATTGAGAAATTACTCGAAGACATACAAAAATCGTTGTATGCAACTGCGCTTAATTTTCTCGAAAGTAACACTCGCGATGTCGATACGTTTTCAGACTTTGAGGAAGTGATGAAAACGACCCGCGGATTTATTCGCGCATTTTGGTGCGAAGAAGCATCGTGCGAGGCAGCGATAAAAGAAAAAACAAAGGCTGCTACCCGATGTCTGCCTTTAAGCGCCAAGGAAGAAGAAGGGACATGTGTCCACTGCGGTAAACCAGCAATTCACCGCTGGCTGTTTGGACAATCATATTAAGGAGTGTTTATATGACAGAACACGCAGAATTTAGAAAACCAAGCCTTGGCGAGCGTATTCAGGCAAGGCTCGATTATATGTTTCATCCGACTGGGCCAGTGTCCAAGGAGGTAGTCAGGCAGATCGGAAAAATTCAGTCAGCTATTCCTTACGGAGAGTCATGGGAAGCGTTTGAAAAAGCAAAATTAGCCGCTCCGGCAAACATGACGGACATAGATGACAATTTTCGTGATCAAGGGCGGTGGCACGCATTATCTAAGTTTGCTCAGTTATGGTTTTACGCGCCAATTATCGTTATGTTTTCTGGTAGAAGCCCTGCTGCTAAGGAGCGAAGCAAAATCCGTAAATCAGCTAAAGAGTGGCGTGCTTATTTATCCAAAACTCCTGAAGGAAAGCGCATGATTTCAGCGAAGGGGAAAGTTGCGGAGCAGCGGGTAGACGATATCGTTTCAAAGATTATGATAGGACAACCTCCTCACGTAAAAAGTAAGGTATAATACGGGATAACGTATATGAAAACGATTGTTACCCATATTGGGCCAGATTTGGACGCAATTACGAGTACCTGGCTCGTAAAAACATTTTTCCCGGGATGGGAAGAAGCGTTGTTGGCATTTGTTCCTGCTGGCACAACGCTCAATAAGATGAGCCCTGATAGTGATCCAGAAATTATCCATGTCGATACAGGGTTTGGAAAATTTGATCATCATCAGACCGATGCGGATACGTGTGCCGCGAGATTGGTATACGAGGAAATTGTAAAACAGCATGGCGTAGACCCTGTGCTAGAGCGCCTTGTCGCAGTGGTAAATGACGTTGATCATTTTCGGGAAGTGTTTTATCCCAACGCGGCTGCCGATTATTGGGAGTTTTGGATAGTTGCGCAAATTGATGGGTGGCGCTTGCTTCATGGAGAAAATCCGACAAAAATTATGGAGCTAGGGTTTCAATCGCTCGATGGTATTTATAAAGTACTGCTCAACAAAATGTGGGCAGAAAAAGAATTGCTCAACGCCATAGAGTTTCCTACTAAATGGGGGAAGGGTGCTGGATTTGAAACCGTTAACGATGAGGTTATTCATCAGGCGCAAAAACGGGGATTTTCAGTTGTTATTCGGAAAGACCCAAAAAAGGGATATGTGCGGATCAAATCACTTCCCAAAGAGGAGATTGATTTTACTGCGCTTTATGAACGTCTCAAGAGCGATGAGCCAGATGCGACATGGTTTTTGCATGCATCACGCCACATGATATTAAATGGAAGTGCTAAAAACCCCGACATGAAGCCATCAAAGCGAACATTAGCTGATTTGGTACGTGTTATACAGGAAGTCTGTAAATAATTTTGTTATGAATGAGTGTATTTTTTGTAAACTGGTAGCGAACGAAATTCCCTCATATACGGTGCACGAAGATGCAGAGACGAGAAGTTTTTTGGACATTTTTGGTGCAACTGATGGGCATACGATGGTTGTGCTCAAAAAACATGGCGCAACGATCCATGACTACACTCAAGAAGAACTTGGCTCGTTGTGGGCGAGTGTAAAAAAGGTGTCGAAAGCTATTGAAAAAACCTATGACACCCATATACTTTCGATAGGGATAAATCATGGGGAGCCCGAAGGCGTGAAACATCTGCATGTTCATATTATGCCTCGCTTTGAAGGTGACGGTGGTGGTATAATACAGTCACTCCCGGGTAAGCCGTTACAAAATAATGATTTTGTTTCAGTAGCTCATGCAATTAAGGCTAACCTGAACGAATAGGAGTATTATCACTCTGAATGAAGGCAATGTGAGAGTATGTTTGTGTATGAACCGGAGTGACAAAATGAAATGAGGTGTATTTTTTTATGGTATTTGTAAAAGCACAACCAGGCGACACATCAGACGCATTAATTCGTAAATTCATGCGCAAAGTCCTCAATGAAGGTATATTGCAGGATTTGAAAAAGCGTGAACATTACGTCAAGCCTGCAGAGAAGCGCAAGGAGCAGAAAAAGGAGCTTTCTCGCAGACTCAAGAGAAATCGCAAATTAGCGATGCGGTAAAGAACGTATGTTATTGGATGATATCCGATCACAGGTAACCGTTGCCATGAAGGCACATGATGCAGTAACCGTAGATACGTTACGGTTTCTTTTGGCTGCGGTCAGAAATGTCGCGATCGCCAAATATGGCGCAGAAGGAGAAGCAAAAATCACCGATGCTGATGTTCTCGATGTTATTAAAAAACAGGTAAAAACACATACAGAGTCGGTTGACGCATTTACGAAGGCAAATCGCGCTGAGCTTGCCAAAAATGAGCAGGCACAACTCGCTATTCTTGAGCAATATGTTCCCAAGCAATTGTCTGACGATGAGCTTATAAAACTTCTTTCTCCGGTTGCTGAAAGCGGTGGCGATTTTGGTCCACTTATGGGGCGGGCGATGGCAGCGGTTAAAGGACAGGCAGATGGCGGTCGGGTATCTGCTGTTTTAAAGCAACTACTCTCTTCCAAATAATCTCAAATTGATATATTGTACTAGTCACTCTCATGATAACTGTTCTATTTCAAACAGATTCCCATTTCCCCGTAAAAAAATCGGTCATCACCGATGCGGTGACTCAATCATTGCAGGGGAGGGTAAAAAGTGATGTAGAACTTAGCATCATTATCGTTGGTGATCGCAGGATGCGCGAGTTAAACAATAATTATCGCAAGCTGGATGCCACGACCGATGTGTTGTCATTTCCACAGCATGACCCTTCGCAACCGATGAAACCGTTTGTCGAGATGCCCGATGGCATACTGAGACTGGGGGATATTGTCGTGTCGTATCCTGAAGCTGTGCGCGAAGCGACTGAAGATAACACCATGGTTGATGACAAAATCATAGAATTAGTGCTTCATGGACTTGAGCATTTATTGGGAAACCATCACGAGGAGTAAAAGTGCATTTCGAGACAAAAGTTTGGTTTTTCCTCGCTGCTGCGTTTGGGTACGTGTGAGTAAAAAACAGCAGACTCTGCTCATTTTCCTTTAGCCACTTCTTGAGGGATATTGCGAATAATCGTAGAGTGCACTATAAACGAGGTACTGTATTATGTCTTTTTATAGAACATACCGGCCGCAAGTAATCGATGAAATAGATAACACGAATGTACGTGCACAATTGTTGGCGTTACTTTCTAAAGATCGCAAAGATCTACCGCATGCCTACTTTTTTACCGGCCCCAAAGGAACAGGTAAAACAACCGCTGCTCGGGTAATTGCCAAGTTGTTTAACTGTGAAAAATCCACGAAATCCGGCCCATGCGGAAATTGCGAACAATGCAGCAGTATAGCCAGCGGCACGAGTCTTGATGTCATAGAGATGGATGCGGCAAGTAATCGCGGCATTGATGAAATCAGACAGCTACGTGAGCGCATAGGACTTTCTCCAGTGTCGTCTGCCTATACGATATATATTATCGATGAAGTGCACATGTTGACGACCGAGGCGTTTAACGCGCTTCTCAAGACTCTCGAAGAGCCGCCAAATCATGCAATATTTGTGTTGGCGACCACAGATGCGCATAAAGTGCCACCAACCATTACCTCGCGATGCATGGTTATCAAATTTGCGAAAGCATCGAAAGAAGAATTGCTTCATGCGTTAGAGAGAGTAGTGAAATCAGAAAAAATTTCTATATCAGATGAAGCGCTCCAGCGGATTATTGAAGTAGCAGATGGCGCATTTCGAGATGCGGTGAAATTTTTGGAGCAAGTAAGTTTCAGTAAAGGAAAGATAGAAATTTCACATATAGACTCAGTGCTTTCTCTTTCTACGAGTCATAAGGTCGAGTTGTTTGTGTCGTTTATATACGGCAAAGAGAAGGACATACAAAAGGCATTGGCACACATACATGCGGCAGTTTCGGAAGGGACAGACATCCGATCATTTTTGACTGATGTATTGCAATACTTACATAAAGCACTCATCAGTCGCGTGAGTGAAAAAAATACATCATCAGATATTCAAAATTTAGACCGCATTATTCATGTATTCACTCGCGCGTATGGTGAACTTCGGTATTCACCAATACCAGAACTCCCATTAGAGTTAGCAGTCATTGAGTTGTTTCAAGAGCCAGTGCCACAGCAGGTGGTCACACCTTCTGTTTCGCCCGCCCCTCCACCAATGCCAAAAGCGAGCGCCCCGCAACAAGTATCGACCCCAGTCGCAAAATCGCCACAAGCGGCACCTGTAGAGGAAGTGGCACCGGCAACACCCCCTCCCACTCGAGCTGATGAGCCGGCAGACGTATCGTTGGGGCTATTGACTCACGAAAAATTATTAGAGCACTGGTCTGATTTTATTGCTGCCACAAAACCATTTAATCATTCAGTTGCGGGTGTATTACGGTCCTCTAGACCAAAGAGTGTCAATGGTGGTATAGTGACCATCGAGGCGTTTTATAAGTTTCATCAAGAGAAACTTGCCGATATTCATACGAAACAAGTCTTGTCAGATGTGCTCAAGAAGTTATTCGGTGAGAAAGTAAAAATAGAAATAGTATTAGGTAAAAAATAATCCGATATCATCGGGGAAAAAGGAGGATATATATGTTTAATCCATTTAAGGCACTGGGAGACGTCAACGCCATGCGCAAGCAGGCACTACAAATTCAGCAGGCATTAGAACAAGAAGAGTTCGAAGTGACCCGCGGAAACGTGCGAATTGTTATTTCCGGTAACCAAAATGTAAAGGTCGTAGAAATAGATGGTGTACAAAATGCTGACGTGCAGGCAGCATTAAATGAAGCGATCAAAAAGAGCCAACAGGCAGCAGCCATGAAACTTGCGGAAATCTCCAAAAATTTCCAACAATGAAGCCAACTGTAAAAGCCTTGGCTTCCGGCCAAGGTATATTATTAATGTTTCGAAGCCGCAGAAGATTTAACTTCTGCATTTCGGAATCAGTCGTAACAACATGAAGGAAATAGTCACTGGTACATTGGGTTACGACTACATTATGAATTTTACCGGTCGGTTTGCTGACCGGATCATGCCAGACAAACTTCATCAGATCTCACTTTCGTTTTTTGCCGATAAGTTGTCCAAGAATTTGGGTGGCACCGCAGGTAATCTTGCATATACACTTAAGCTTCTGGGCGCTGAACCATATATTGTCGCCACCGCGGGCAATGACTTTTCAGAGTATCGGGAGTTTTTAAAACAGCATGGCATACCGTCTACCGGTATCAATGAAGTGTCAGATGAGCCATGCGGAAGTTATCATGTAATTACTGATAGCGATGATAATCAGATAGGCGCTTTTTATACGGGAGCGACCAAATATAACAAAGAACTTAGTCTTAGCCGCTCAACCCCAGGGGTTGAAGTGAAGGACACCCCATTTGTGATCATTGGCCCAAATGATCCTGAGGCGATGAAAAAGTACGTGACAGAGTGTCAGAAATTGGGATACCCATATATGTATGACCCCGCGTTTCAGATTGGAAATTTTTCGCCCGAAGAATTGCGCACTGCTATCGAATCCTCTGAGCTTCTTATTGGGAATGATTATGAAATTTCACTTATTGAACAAAAACTAGAAATTTCTCATGAAGAGTTGTTGGTTATGGGGCCAAAAGTCGTGATTACTACGCTTGGATCAAAAGGCGCTATTGTCGAAACCCGCAAAGAGGCAATCCACATAAAACCTGCAAAACCCAAAAATGTATCAGATCCTACAGGCGCAGGAGATGCATTTCGCGGAGGATTTATCGCGGGATACCTTCGGGGTTTTGATTTGCTTGTCGCGGGGCAAATGGGAGCGGTCGCTGCAGTGTATACGGTAGAAAAGTATGGTACAGTAACGCATCATTACACAAAAGAAGAATTTATCAAACGGTATCAGGAAAATTATCACCAGACACTCGAATTATAATAATGCGCTATGGCGGATAGGATCGTAAAACGCTTTACAAGTAAAAAGGGAAATGAGGTAGTGCTTCGGTATCCCACCCCAACAGATTTTGCGGATATGTATTCGTTTGCCTGTGATATAGGAAGCGAAGATACGTTTGTCGCTCTTGATGCGCCTCCGACAGAAGCCGAAGAGCATGATTTTTTCGAACGGATGATCCGGGAAGTAAAAGAAAAGGAATCCATATACCTTATGGCGTATGTCGATGGCGCGTTTGCCGGTAACGGGAGAGTAAATCGAGGTAAAGGGAGGCATCGTCATACAGGAAGTATGGGTATATCGCTTCGTTCTGCATTTCGAGGGGGAGGGATAGGGACTGAGCTCATGAAATCTCTTATTGACGAAGCGCGCACACTCGGATTACGATTGCTCACGTTGACATGTTTTGAAACAAATGCACCAGCCCTTCATGTGTATGAAAAATTGGGATTTCAGAAGGCAGGTGTGATACCAGGAGCAATTGCATATAAAGGACAATACATCGGAGAAGTACATTATTATCTGCCCCTCATATAACCATAAACTATTCACTATTAACTATTAACATTTGATTATTCACTATTATTTATTATTGTTCAGTTGTTAACGGTTAAAAGTTAACTGTTAATTTGAAAGGAGCTATTATGGCAAAAACAGTTTCTCATGATGTCAAAGATTTATCGCTTGCCCCGGGAGGCAAAAACCGTATCGAGTGGGCGGGTAATCAGATGCCGGTTTTGAAAATATTAGGAACACGTTTTGCGAAAGAACAGCCCCTCAAAGGATTAAAGCTTGCTGCATGTCTCCATGTGACCGCGGAAACTGCAAACTTGATGATTATGCTTAAAGCAGGTGGCGCTTCGGTTAGCTTGGCGGCAAGCAACCCATTATCTACGCAAGATGATGTGGCCGCGAGTTTAGTGAAAGATTACGGGATTTCTACGTACGCGATAAAAGGTGAAGACACCAAGACGTATTACAAACACCTAAACGCGGTATTAGACACGCACCCAAATGTCACGATGGACGATGGTGCTGACTTGGTATCGCTCCTTCACAAGGAACGAACTAAGCAATTGCCGGAAATGATTGGCTCTAGTGAAGAAACGACAACCGGTGTCATCCGCTTGAAGGCGATGGAAAAAGACGGTGCGCTCAAAATTCCGGTCTATGCAGTCAATGATAGTGATACCAAACACATGTTCGATAACCGTTATGGTACGGGTCAATCAACGCTCGATGGCATTATGCGGGCAACCAATATGTTGATTGCCGGAAAAACAGTGGTGGTATCCGGCTATGGTTGGTGTGGTCGAGGATTGGCTTCACGCGCTCGGGGCTTGGGAGCGCATGTCATCGTGACAGAAGTCGACCCCATAAAGGCTCTTGAGGCGGTTATGGATGGGTTTAGCGTCATGCGCATGGTTGATGCGTTGAAAACCGGAGATATTTTTGTCACTGTCACTGGTGATAAAGGTGTCATCACTCTTGAACACATGATGGCAATGAAAGATGGGGCAGTAGTGTGTAACTCGGGGCATTTTGATGTAGAAATCGAAATGGCACGTTTAGAGAAAAAGGCAAAATCAAAACGCCGTATCCGTCCGTTTGTTGATGAGTACACCATAGGAGGGAAGCGTCTCTTCGTATTAGGTGAGGGAAGACTTATTAACCTTGCAGCAGCCGAAGGTCATCCAGCCGAGGTGATGGATATGAGTTTTGCCAACCAAGCACTTGCCGCTGAATTTTTTGTGAAAAATAAAGGCAAGTTAGAGGTAAAGGTATATCATATCGATCGTGCGATGGATACGGAAATAGCGCGCTTGAAGCTGGTCGCCATGGGAGTAAAGCTTGATAAGCTGACAAAAGAACAGGCGCACTACCTGACGAGCTGGCAAGAGGGGACATAAACCGAACGATTATACGCGGTCACCTCTTATGTATAAGTGCCCAGTGTGGGTTCGTAGACCTTTCATTTGGCTGAACGACCATTGACCGTTGCCGTCATAGTGCCGTTGTCCGTCTCCCAATCTGGTGCTTATACCGCTTTGGATATCTACGATCGTTTTTCGTCTCGTTGAGACGAAGGGAAGGAGCTCGTCAAATACCTGCAAGCGGAACGCAAACATTTCCCGGGAAACATCATATGCTTTGATCTGTGTAAACAAATTCTCACAGAGCTCTTCAATGGTGGTTCGGGTAAAGCGTATATCCGCAGGATTCCAATCCGCGCGATAGCTCAATCGTATTTCGTGTGGTGATCGTGCTGGGATGTAGTGAAATATTGTCCCTACGATGTCACTGGCAATAGAGCGAACCACGCGTGGGGCGGTGTCTCGTGTGATGTGAGCAAAGTCTGCTGATGCACGCGGTATCCATGGTATAACACCGTTTCGTAACAGAAACTTATTGTCGCGTGTTAACCGTTCTTTCTGCATGACTATCTGTTCACCGTTAAACATAATGTGCGATATTATACATAGGGAATCCATGTGTGTTTACGCTAGCTTGAATTATTATGATATTGCGTTTACCCGCGTTGTCTGGTTAAGATAAAAAAAGATGGGTGTATTTGAAGCAGTAACTGGTAAAGTGCGAGGTGCACTGAAAGAGATTACTACCAGAACCCGATATGATCGGAGAGCCATCCAATTGCTTCAGCCATTTGTTGACGGGCGCTCAATCGATTCGTCTTGGTTTACTACTTTTGACATTTATCTACTCAATGGAGGCAGAGATAATTTTGTTTTTGCTGCTTCTGGTTTTTTGCCACCTGATAAAAGAGCCAAGTTATTCGTGACCCTCGTGACCGAGATGAAACAGCAGACGTTCTATCCGCGCTCGAAGGCTAGTGATGGTAATATTATTCATGAAATATGGGCGCGTAGTGGTGACAAAGATAAGCTTCGGGAGGCGGTGCAGTCGGTAAAAGCTCCTCGTCATAAAAGGCAAAAGATAAGCGAAGCGATTGGTAGTTGGTGAGCGTGCCGCATCTTCTCTAGATTTTTGATGGCTTCCCGACTACAATAACCACATGAGCACAACTACTGGGGTATCAAGTCGTCTTGCAAACGTTCCTGCTAGTCCCATTCGTAAGCTTGTACCTTTTGCGACCGCTGCCAAAAAAGAAGGTGTGCATGTTTATCACCTCAATATCGGGGATCCTGATATCAAAACTCCAGACGTTATGCTTGAAGTGCTTCATGACTGGGATAAAAATCCCATAGGCTACGATCAGTCACAGGGTAACCCCGGATTTTTGGATGCGATGCTTTGGTATTATCATCGTCTTGGTTTTACTTTTTTGGAGACTTCACATATTCAGGTAACTACCGGAGGATCAGAAGCGATTTCTATGGCGCTATTTGCGACATGTAACCCGGGGGATGAGGTGCTTACATTTGAGCCGCTCTACACAAATTATAATTCTTACGCAGTGGTAAACGGGGTAACTTTGAAGGGTATCCTCACAACATCGGATACTGGTTTTCATCTTCCAGATAGGAAAACGATAGAGGCAGCAATTACCGATCGCACGAAAGCAATCCTTATATGCAACCCCAATAACCCAACCGGCACAGTGTACAGTGCGGATGAAATCCGCATGCTGGTCGATATCGCAAAAGAGAAGGGACTGTTTCTCCTTTCTGACGAAGTCTATCGTGAATACACATACGATGGGAGAGAGCATGTATCTTTGCTTCGATTTATGCAGGAAATACCCGATAGCGCGATCGTCTTAGATAGTATGTCCAAACGGTACAGTTTGTGTGGCGTCAGGCTGGGAACACTTGTGACCCTCAACAAGGAAGTGTTGCGTGGTGTGCTCGCCATAGCACAGGGGAGACTTTCCTCGGGATTAGTCGATCAGGCGATTGCGGCAAAACTTGTTGATGTGCCCGATTCGTATATGGAAGAGGTACACAAGGAGTATATGAATAGAAGAGATGTATTGTACGAAGGGCTTCGCAGTATACCCGGAGTGGTTATTCCGAAGCCAGAGGGAGCGTTTTATACCATCGTAGGTTTGCCCGTTGCCGATAGTGAACATTTTTGTCAGTGGCTGTTGACCGATTTTCGAGATAATAACGAAACGCTTATGATAGCTCCTGCTGCGGGTTTTTACGCTACTCCCGGTATGGGGAAAAACGAAGTACGAATAGCGTATGTGTTAAATATTGCGTCTATCCGCCGCTCGGTAGAACTTCTTAAAAAAGCATTGTCCATCTACCCATCAAAATGAGCAGAAATAAAAAATTAGTCTTATTTGATATAGATGGCACATTGGTGCAAACAGATCGCCAAAGCGTAGAGCAATGGCGTATCAGGGTAGTAGAGGTATTTAAGCATGTGTATCGTAAAGACTTACCGGTGGATTTTGACCTTGCGCGCGTAAACGGAAAAGTAGAGCGCAGATACTTTAGAGAAATTGCCGAAATGCTTGGGGTTTCCAAAGACGACTTTGAGAAAAAATTTCCTATTGCCGCAGAACATTTTCATGAACTGCTCAAACATCACATAACAGAAAAAAATATAAATTTTACCAAGATACGTGAGGCTGCAGATTTGGTAGGGCAGTTAGAAAACGTAGCTCATATTCACATGGGATTAGTGACGGGGAACATAGAAAAAAACGCATGGCTCAAGCTCAAAAGCGCTGATTTCGATACCCCGTTTGCGGTCGGCGGGTTCGGTGACAATGTCGAGGATCGAGGGGATTTGGTTCTAGAAGCAATTCAGAACGCAGAGCGCCATTTCGGAGTTGGCTTTTCTAAAACCGATATTATCGTAATTGGTGACACAATTCATGATATTGCTTCAGCAAAAAAGGCGGGCGTGGTATCTATCGGAGTGGCGACTGGCATGACAGAGGGGTATGATGATTTGGTGGCGGCAGGAGGAGATATTGTAGTAAACACGCTCACAGACGCGCCAATCTATGAGCTTCTTCATATACCAAAAAGTAACAAGAAACAATCGAAAAAATAAATTGATATGGATAAGAAAAAAAAGTTAGTGTTATTTGATATAGACGGAACACTCATCCGCCCTCAACGAATAGAAGATAATCTTCAGCGTTTTCCGTATGCGGTAAAGAAAGTGTTTGGGGTGGATATAGGAGCATTCACTATGGAGAGGTGGAAATCCAAAAATTTTAACGGAATGGGAGACCGATATATTCTCTGGGAGTTTGTCAAAGATTTTGGCATAACAAAAGACGCGCTGTTAGATAGAATAGGTGATGTAGGTGATGCATTTGCGGAATACCTAGAAAGCATAAAAGATGGTGGCCCTTCATATACGGTTATCCCCGAAGCAAAAGCCCTCGTAGAAAAAGTTGTCGCAGCAGAACATTTGTCTGAGGGTGTACTCACCGGCAACTTAGGGCAAGCAGCTGCATGGAAACTCCGGTCTACCGGGTTACCCAATATTGCATTTGGAGTGTACGGGCATGAAGCGGATCAACGGAATGACCTTGCAAGACTAATTCCACCAAAGGCAGAAGTGTATTTCGGACAACCATTTGCACCCCAGGATATTATTGTTATCGGAGATACAGTACGCGATGCGGAATGCGCGCGTGCCATAGGGGCGATTGCTGTTATCGTGGCGACAGGTTGGGGAGTTACGAAGGAAGATTTTGCCGCATTTCCTCCCGATCTGCATGTCGACACGCTTATGGACGAAAAAGTACTTACCTTGCTAGGATTACACCAATGAAACTTTTTTCAGGGACTTCCAATACGTCACTTTCGAAACAGGTAGCCGCAGCTTTAGACACGACACTTGGAGATGTCGAGATTACTCGTTTTATCGACAACGAATGTCGAGTGTTTGTTCGTGAAGATGTTGCTTCGGAAGATGTATATGTTATCCAATCACTTTCTGAAGTCGCGGATCAAAACCTTGTTGAACTTTGCTTGTTGGGGTCTGCACTCAAAAATCTTCACGCGCATAACGTTACTGCCGTTATTCCATGGATGGGGTATAGCAAGCAAGACAAGGCATTTCGAAAAGGGGAGGCGATTTCATCGCAACTTGTCGCGAAATTTATAGAGGCGGCAGGGTTTGACGCAGTAATCACCATGGAGCTGCATTCTGAAAACGTATTGCCATTTTTTCATATTCCGGTAACCGAGGTATCGACACATGAATTGTTGCGTGATGCGTTGTTTGTACCAAAGCGTGAGTTTACGAGTGAACATACCATTGTCGTTTCTCCTGACAAAGGAGGAGTTTCCCGATCTGAGCGGTTTGCGCAAAAAGCGGGGTTATCTACAGTGCATCTTATGAAGCATCGTGACGTTTCATCGGGAGAGGTGACGGTGGACGGCATAGAAGGTGATGTCGATGGGAAAACAGTGATTATATTTGATGACATTATAAATACAGGTGCAACTGCGGTAAAAACGAGTGAGTTTGTCAAAAAGCAGGGAGCAATAGGTGTGTATTTTCTGGCGACACACGCGGTGTTTGCGGGTGATTCAGCTCATATAATAGAACAAAGCGTGATTGATCAGGTGATTGTTACCGACACGATTGCGATACCCGAGGAAAAACATTTTTCCAAACTTGAAGTCGTCTCTGTTTCTTCGCTTATTGCGGATGCAATAATGAAGCAAACAAAGTAAAATGTCTCTACCATGGCGCTCCTTCCGAAATCGCTTGTACATGTCATAGAATCATTTGAACGACTTCCCGGTGTCGGTCCCAAAACGGCACAACGATTGGCGTTTTATCTCCTTCATGTGCCGCAGGAAGATCTTGAGCGATTTGCAGACTCACTGCAAAATCTAAAAAAACACACAGTGCTTTGTTCGATATGTAAAAACGTGACGGAGAATGATCCTTGTATTGTATGTAGTACTCCAAGTCGCGATCAGCATCTGTTGTGTGTGGTGGAGCAGCCAACCGATGTGTTATCGATAGAAAAAACAGGGAAATTTAAAGGCGTGTATCACGTGCTTCATGGAAGTATTGACCCGCTTAACAATATCGGACCTGATGAAATATATATTGCAGACTTACTTAAGCGATTGAAACGTTTAGAAGGTGCGACCGTTGAAGTGATATTGGCGACAAACCCAAATATGGAGGGAGAGGCGACCGCTATGTATATCACGAGACAAATAAGTCAGCTCAATAGTGAAAACGGATCTGCCATAAAAGTGACCCGACTCGCGCATGGGTTGCCAGTGGGAGCAGATATCGAATATGCTGATGAAGTGACGCTTTCCCGCGCATTGGAGGGAAGACACGAATTTTAATCAAAATATTATGGTGACAAAAAAACAAATAGAAGAGGTACTTAAAAATATTCCCGATCCGGAAATCGGTGTGTCTCTGTGGGATTTGGGACTTATATATGGGGTCGATATCGATAAAAAAACAGGCAACGTGACAGTGCGTATGACGCTTACGACTATTGGATGTCCGCTTTTTAACTTAATATCCGAGCCAATTATGCGTGAAGTAGGAGCATTGAGTGGCGTCAAAAAAGTAGATGTCGAATTGACGTTTGATCCTCCATGGAATACAGATCGTATGTCTGATTTGGCAAAAAAACAATTAGGATTTAGCTAACTATGGCAAATTCGGGTTCAATGTTGCAGCAAATAGGTGAGTCATTTGAAGATATCGGGAAAGATATTGCCCGCGAGACAGTACAAGCGCCCAAAGATATTGTCGGTACTGCATTGGAGAGCTTGGGTGTTTCTTCAGGACAAAAGAAAAATCCAAAACAAGCCGCTTCTTCTGATCCTCAGGGTTCACAAGAAAATGCGCCCGCGGCACAGGGCCCAAGCGATGAAGTGAAGCGTGCTATTGCGCGTGCTGCATTGCGAGAGCTTTCCGGTCAAACACGACCCAAAGAACTAAGTGTGTGGGAGAAAATTCAAAAAGAAGAAGAACAGAAAAAAGAAATGGAAAAGAAACAAAAAGAGCAGGCAAGGAAGCAAGCGTTGCCGCAGGCAGCCAGTAAGCGCCCAAGGGGCGATTTGTATGGCAAAAAAGCAAAACAAACGAATATGGAAAACAAATCAAAGCGACAAGATTGATATACTACATTATCGATGTAAGTATGTTTTATAACTGTCTATTTATATGAAACTTTATAACTCGCTCACACGATCTATAGAAGGGTTCACTCCGATCAACCCACCTTCGGTTAGTCTGTATACCTGTGGTATGACAGTGTACGATTTTGCTCATATAGGACATGGCCGAAAATATGTCGGTGATGACATATTGCGCAGGACACTGAGTCGTTTTGGCTATCAGGTGAAGCACGTCCAGAACGTAACCGATGTTGGTCACTTGTCATCAGATGCAGATGAGGGCGAAGACAAAATGGAAAAGGGAGCGAAAAAATACGGAAAAACCGTATGGGAAGTAGCGCAGTTTTATACTGATCATTTTTATGAGTCTATGGACGCCCTTCGGGTGCTTCGCCCCACGATTGTTTGTAAGGCTACCGAACATATCAGTGATCAGATTGCCCTTATTAGCAAGCTTTTGGAAAAAGGATTGGCATACGATACACCGGAGGCGGTTTATTTTGATGTCACGAAATTTGCGGGCTATGCAGAGCTTTTTGGTAGACAAAAGCTGGAAGATAAAAAAGCAGGCGTAAGAGAAGCGGTAGTGGAAGGTGAACACAAGAAACATGCTGCCGATTTCGCGTTATGGTTTAAACGGGTGGGAAGATTTGCCGATCATGCTATGCATTGGGATAGCCCTTGGGAGGACGGATTTCCGGGGTGGCACATAGAGTGTTCGGCTATGAGCATGAAATACTTGGGCGATTCAATCGATATTCATACCGGAGGTATCGATCATATCCCCGTACATCATCCCAATGAGATAGCGCAGAGTGAGGGAGCGACCGGTAAACCATTTGTCCGCGTATGGCTTCATTACAATTTCCTACGGGTAGATGGCAAAAAAATGAGTAAGAGTCTCGGAAATTTTTACACGATAGAAGATGTCGTGCAAAAAGGTGTAAACCCTTTGGCGCTTCGATATTTTTATCTTACTGCACATTACCGAAGCGAGCTTAACTTTACATGGGAAGCACTATCTGCAGCAGGTAGCGCGCTAAAAGAATTGCAAGGTCAGGTAAGAACCCTTCGCTCGCAATTACAAAAACGCAATGCGTTAAGTGACGAAAAACTGGAAAAAATAGATGCATTTCGGCTTCGTTTTGATGAAGCGCTTGCAAATGACATGAATACCCCGCAGGCACTCGCGGTCGTTTGGGAGCTTCTGAAGTCCAATATCACCAGCCAGGATAAATATGATCTGATACTAGATTTCGATGAAGTATTGGGACTCGGATTAGCTGAGGTAAAAGAAGCGGTAGTCGAAGCAGTGCCTGATGATATACAAGAATTGTTGATGAAACGTGAAGCTTTGCGCAAAGCAAAAAAATATCAGGAATCAGACGATATACGGAAAGAGCTTCAACAAAAGGGGTATGAAATCGAAGACAGGCCTGAAGGCGCTACTGTAAAGAAGATATAAACCACACGAGGTATTCTAACGGGTGAGATTTACTGGAGAATAGTGACTTGTGCTGCCACCACTTGTTTTGAGGCTACGTTAAAAGAGTCTGAATTGACGGTAAATGATATTCTTGTCCCTGGAAGTGCAGTTGATAAGCTAAATGTTTGTGGTGGGGTAACTGACCATGTGCCGTAGTTTACGGGTTTTCCACTTCTGCTTTCATCGGCAAATTGGACATTGAGGACAGTGATAGTTCCCGAAATGTCATCTGTGCTGTCGACTGTTCCGGTAAGCTTTAATGTGTTGACGACTCCTGCTTTTGCCCGAATATCGGTAGCACTGCTTTGGTTATTTTTGACGACATTTATAATGGCAGTCGTTACCACGCCCATGATAATGAGTGCTCCGAGTGCAATTGCATATACCATGGCATCCGGTTTTTTATTCATTATTACTATTCTCCTACGTTGGTCTTATGAGTGTCAAGCCAAAAAGCTTTTAGATATGTAAAAGCTCGGTGACTTTGGCTACTATGGCGTCAAGTGACGTATTCGTTTTTACCAGATACGCGGCGCCCACTGCGTCTGCTGACTGTTTTTCTGAATCGAGGTTGGTTAATACGAGAAGAGGCACACTGGCGGTAGCAGGGTCTTGTTTAAGACGCTCTGCGACATCAAATCCATTCAGCCCGCCCGGAAGCATGATGTCGAGAATAACAAGGTCTGGTGCCAAAGATTTTGCTTTTTCGAGCGCTTCTTTGCCGGTGGTTACCGCAGTTACCTCAATATCATGCGGTTCTAACGCTTCTCGATAAATCGTGTGTAGTGTTGTGTCGTCCTCCACGAGTAATATTTTTTTCATATTTTTCCTCCTTTTTTAATAGGTATTGTTATTGCAATTTTTGTTCCTTTTTTGTTTGTAACAGGGCTAGTAAGGTGTACTGTTCCACCCCAGCCCTCAACATAAGACTTTACGATAAATAATCCGAGTCCTGTGCCTTGTGCATCAACTTCTCTGGCATTCGAAGCTCTGAAAAACTTAGTAAATAGTTTTCCCTGTTCAGCGGGAGGTATACCTATACCAGCGTCAGTTATGGTCATGGTAGCAGTGTCCCCAGTTGTAAGAACTCCGATAGTAATTGTGCTGCCATTTTCGCTATATTTAATCGCGTTTGAAATCAAATTGTTTATGACGTCTATCGCGTGCTTTGGGTCGATGTAAACGGGTATTTTTGGCCGGTCTGCTGCAAACGTAACCGTTATCTTTTTTCGTTTGGAAAAATCCTCATTTTCTGCAATTTGTTTTTTTATACGCGCGACTAAATCAAATTCTTCCGGAGTGTTAGGGAGTTTTCCTTGGATAATATGTGCGATGTCGAGCAGTTCATTGACCGCTTTTATCATTTGCTGATTGTTTGCATACATACTTTCTAGCTTGCCTTTACAGCCTTTGGGAATTTCATGACCAAACATCGATTCCAAATTCCATCGCATAGCAGTAAGTGGCGCGCGTAGTTGATGTGCTGCAGTCATCAGAAAATCATCTTTGGCGGCTTCTAGTTCTTTTCGTTCAGTAATATCACGAAAGTTTATGACTACCGCTCCGACTGCCGGGTTCATGAGAAGGTTTCTCCCTGTCGTTTCTACCCATAGCCACGAACCATCTTTTTTTCTCATCCTGTATTGGGCGACAATTGCGTCATTGGGATTTTTCAAGACGCGAAGCAAATCATGTTCAGCCATTTTTCGATCATCAGGATGGATAAAAGAAAATCCAACTTTACCGATAACTTCCGTTGGCGCGTATCCTAAGAGTTTTTGTACTGAAGGGCTTATGTAACTTACGAGTGACGTGATATCGACTAATACCACGACATCATTACTTTTTTCGATAAGCGCCTTAAATAACTGCTCACGAATAGCGAGGTTGCGGTTTGCTTTCGATCGATCGGTAACGACCGATGAAACGGTAAGTTTGGTGACACTCACGATTATCATGAATATTTGTAGCCGTAAAAATGCTTGGTTTATAGAAATCGTATCGGTAACAAATGGGCCTACGCCTTGCATCGTGGTGCGCACCGAAATGATAGCCAGAATGAGAATAAGCGTTGCGGTTTCTCTCAGATCAAATCGAAACGCACTCCAGATAAGCGGCAAAATAAAGAAATAGGGGAAAGGAAACATGCCTGAGAAAACGAGGTAACAAATAAATATGAAGAATATAAAAAGGAGGATAAATTCTCCTGTTTTCTTTAGATTTATCTGTATGCCGGGGTGGGTATACCAAAGTAAAATAAATGGCGCTAGTACTACAGCGCCTCCCATATCACCAAACCACCACGTCAGCCACGCCTGTGCATAAAGCGACATAGGGAGTTGACCCGTATATGCCAGTGTCAGTGTGCCTATGGTAGCGCTTAAAAGCGGTGCTACCATGCCAGCCAGCACAGTAAACCAAACAACATTTCGCGGTCGTTCAAAAGCGTACATGCCTTTGGCATATCGGTTTACAAGTGTTGTGGCGATGATGGCTTCTAATGTGTTTCCGGTAGCAATTCCTGTTGCTCCAAGGATGCTACCAGCAGTCGTAATATTTACCAAAAATGCGCCCGCGAGAATCGCTGGCCAGCGGTGAACGCCAAAAATAAGGAGGGTAGCGATCGCAATGCCAGTGGGAGGCCATATTGCAGAAGTGCTGGGGTTAATGCTGGCAAACGCGAGACCAATTTTCCCAAAAACGAAGTATATACACCCTAAGACAACTAGAAGGGCAAGTTCCCGTACGAACATGAAATGATTTTTTTTCACTGTCTATATGTAGTTGTACGGTGTTTCGGCATGAAATTCAATACAACAATGGCAGGAGAAGGCGGGAAGGTTCTTATGTATGGTAAATTACAAGAGACAATAGTCACGAAAGCGTGTAAAATTGTACCAATGAAGAATATATTCCATATTTTCCGATTCACCGGAAGCTTTAGTGGCTGGTATGCTGCGATGAGTATTTTTATCATTATTTCATCGTTGTTAAATTTCGTTACTCCGTTTGTATTAAAGTCGATCGTTGATGTCATTACTACACAGCTTACTGGTGGGACGAGTGATATCAGTATGATTTATTGGGCGCTCGGCGTTCTTCTGGTTGCCGATGTTACAGGCACTGCACTTACCGCGTACAGTATGTGGGTTGGCGACATGATGTCGGTAAAGCTGCAAACGTTTCTTTCTTCAAAATTTTATAAGCACGTGTTGTCTTTGGATGTCGGGTATTTCGACAATATCGCGGTAGGAAATCTTACGAACAAACTGTATCGAGGTATCTCGAGTATTACGAATTTTATACAAAATGCCACCAATAATTTTCTCCCATTTTTTCTGACTGCGTTTATCACCATCGGTATTTTGATGTTTTATTCACCTGTGGTTGGATTACTGCTTGCTGCACTTTTTCCGCTCTATACGATTATTACGCATCGATCAAGCGAGGCGTGGGGAAAGCATGAAGGAAAGAAAAATGAAATTGCCGATGTTTCTCAAGGGAGAGTGCTCGAAAGTTTATCAGGTATCCGGGTGGTGAAAGCATTTATCGGAGAGGTGTTTGAGTTTCATGCCTTTGCTAAAGCACGCGATGCGATAGAAATTATCACCCGTCAACAATCGAAAGAATGGCATATATATGATTTTTACCGGAGGATACTACTAAACGTTATATTGTTTTTTATTGTTTCCTATATTTTGTATCAGACATACCACGGCATCTATTCGTTGGGCGAAATGACGCTTATGTTGCAGCTCGTCAATCAGGCGAGGTTTCCACTTTTTGCTATGTCTTTTATTATCGGACAAATACAGCAAGCAGATGCGGGGAGTAAAGATTTTTTTGAAGTACTCGGAACGGTACAAGTTATCAAAGACGCGGCAAACGCGAAAGCATTGGCGTACCCTAAAAAAGTTCAAGGCCCTGTTCTTTCGTTTGATAACGTATCGTTTGCGTATGGGCAAAAAGCCGATGATGTTTTAAAGGATATATCGTTTTCACTATCACAGGGAGAGCGCCTCGCATTGGTCGGGGAAAGTGGTCAAGGTAAATCTACATTGGTTAACCTGATTTTACGGTACTACACGCCTCGAAAAGGCGCTATACGTTTTTCTGGCCATGATGTGAGTAAGATAACCAGTCAATCACTACGAAAGTGTATTTCTATCGTGTTTCAAGATGCGTTGTTGTTTTCGGGAACGATTGCGGAAAATATTCGCTATGGAAGTCCAGACGCGACTGACGCTGCGATGAAACGAGCGGCAAAACTTGCGAATGCGACTGAATTTATCGATACACTTCCTGACAAGTACAACACAACGATCGGTGAGCGGGGAATAAAATTATCTGGCGGTCAGAAACAGAGGATAGCCATCGCGCGCGCAATACTCCATGATGCTCCATTTATTATCCTAGATGAAGCGACCAGTTCGCTTGACAGTAAATCAGAATTACTCGTGCAGCAAGGGTTGGCACACCTTACTCGTGGAAAGACAACGATTATTATTGCGCATCGTTTATCAACGTTATCAGGAGTAGATAAAATATTAGTGTTACAGGGTGGGAAAGTAGCACAGTTCGGAGCTCCCGCAAGTTTGCTTCGGGATAAAAATAGCTTATATGCACGGATGATCGCGCTTCAGAAAACTTTGCTTGGCGCAAGCGAAGAAGAGCGTGCAAAAGCCCTTCAGCAGTACGATCTGGTTGGGTAAGTAAAAATATTGTATTATAAAATACAATACACATGAAAAAGCGCGCTTGGCTTTCAATTTTCATTGTCCTTGTGGTTTTTCTTAGTGCCTGGTGGCTAGTTCAAAGTGGTCGCTGGCAAACAACCTTTCCTGAAATCAAGTCGCCCCTCGTCAACACTGAAAGCGCAGAGGTGCAACCTACTCCAATGTTATTTGTCGAAATGACTGTGCCATATTTACGTGAGCGTTCATATGAAAGCACACTGGGGGCAAGAACTCGACATTCAGAAACAGCGACATACACGTCATATCTCACAAGCTATGAGTCCGATGGGCTGAACATAAATGGATTGCTGACAATTCCCAAAGGTGAACCACCGATCGGAGGATGGCCGGCAATCGTATTTGTTCATGGGTATATTCCTCCGACAATTTATAAGACTACCGGTAACTATGTCGCGTATGTCGACTATCTTGCGCGGAGTGGATTTGTTGTTTTTAAAATTGATCTTCGGGGGCATGATAAGTCCGAAGGCGAACCGGGCGGCGCTTACTATTCTTCTGATTACGTGATCGATACGTTAAATGCCCGCGCGGCACTTGGTGCGGCATCTGAAGTAAACGAAAATCGGATTGGACTATGGGGACATAGTATGGCAGGAAATGTCACGATGCGCGCGTTTGTGGCGCGTCCTGAAATCCCGGGCGTGGTGATATGGGCGGGTGCGGGGTATACCTACACTGATCTGGCAACATATCGTATTTCTGACAATAGTTATCGACCACCGCAAACAAATACATCCCGCCAACGGAAAAGGGAGCAGCTCCGCGAGGCACATGGCGACTTTAATGCTGAGCATCCATTCTGGAAACAGGTGGCAGTGACGGACTATCTGAAAGATCTGAAAGGAGCATTAGAGGTACACCACGCGGTCAATGACGATGTCGTAAGCATCGAATATAGTCGAAATCTCATGAAATTGCTAAACGGGACAAACATCCGGCATACACTATTTGAGTATCCGACTGGCGGGCACAATATCGATGGCAGCAGTTTTTCTACCGCCATGCAACGAACAGTGGAATTTTATAAAGCGCGTCTATGAACATGTTCAAGCCCGTAAAGGCCAAAACCCCAAAAGAATATATCGAAGCTATAGATGAGCCCCGAAGAAGTGACATACAGTTGTTGTATGACTTTATCCGAAAAACAGCGCCAACGCTTACACCTTACATAGAAGCAGGGATGATAGGGTTTGGGAAATATCACTACAAATACCCGAGCGGGAGAGAGGGCGATTGGGCGCTCATAGGACTCGCAAGTCAAAAGCAGTACATTTCTCTTTATGTCTGCGCGACAGTAAACGGTCAATACGTGGCGGAAAAATATAAAGATAAACTACCGAAGGCAAATATAGGTAAAAGTTGTATACGCGTAAAGCGTGCTGCCGATATTGATCGAGCGGTGCTTTCCGCTATGCTTCGTGAAGCAGTCAAAGCTGGGGGACTTGGCGAACACTAAACCTTTTTTCCCGTCATTATTTTTTTCGTCACCTCGCGGATAGCTATTTTTGGCAACGTGTCTTGATGAGCGTGGATATAGTTTTTCACTTCAGTTTTATGGTATTTCACCATTGATCGAAGTAGCCAAGAAATAGCTTTTTGTAGTCATAACGTGTTTTTCGTTTGTTCGAGCAGCGACAAATGTAAATCCTAACGTTTTCCATCGCGGTTCAGGACTATGTCGCAGGCTGCTACAGAGCACTACCAAACTTGCTCTGCGTTTTTCGAGATACGGATCTTTATTCCATTTTTTCAGAAGTTTTATACCCGTTGTGGGATTTTTTCTGAGCCAGTAGTCGATTTCATCGCAAAATGAGTCTACCTCCGCCCAGCCGGTAAGAGTGCCGAGCCATCGGTCAAATGACGCTTCGGGAAGTGAAGCGAGGATGGCTGGAAATTTTGCCAGTATCATAGTCGCGAGAATTTTTTCTTCAAATGACGGAGCGAAAAATAATTGATCGATAAGCGTCACAAAGTCAGGAACAGAGATATCTTTATGTTCTTTCGCAAAAGTGTTTGCGATGGTACGCATCGTAGGAATGGGGACATTGTATATATGATGTTTGGTGCCGACATAATGACCAATATCAAACGAAGTCACGCGGGAGTATTGTTTGATTACGTTTATAAGGCTCTGATGTATGTGTCGGGTGGATGACATAGTCATCGGATAACTTCGGGAAGCGCAGTTTCTTTTGGGATAAATTTGAGGGAAAGCGAGTTGACACAGTGTCGCGTGTCTTTGGGTGTATACCGCTCGCCGACAAATACATGTCCTAAATGTGCGTCACAATTTGCACACCGTATTTCTACTCTCCGTCCGTCTGGGTCAGGTAGGCGTGTGACGCTATCGGGGAAATTTTCGTCAAATGCCGGCCATCCGCACCCAGCATCAAATTTGGCTTTTGAGGAGTACAGCGGGGAGTTGCAGCGCCTGCAGATATATGTACCTTCTTTATAAAATGAATCATATTCGCCCGTAAACGGTGCTTCGGTGCCGCGGCTTACGATAACATAGGCTTCTTCATCGGTGAGTGTGTTATAAGGTTTTGGCATAACATGTATTATACCCGATGTTTGTGGCGCATCATGGTGTAGTTAATAAGGATAAGCCAGATAAGGACAGGAAGGGCGATTGCTTTTTGAAATATACCCCGGTATTCGAGGAGTACCCCCATAAAATAAAATGCGAACCATATACCACTGCCTACCAGCGCACTAAATCCGGCAATGAGTGTGTAACGAGTATAACGGGCGGTTTCCGGCGCTTTTATGAGTATTTGTGAAAGCCGCACTATGCCAATGGGCGATAGCAACAAAAATATTGTGACGAGACTGATGTGCACCAGTCCGGTGGGGGTAAGTATCGTGTAGTCGAGCGGTACGTTTTCGATAGGATCGGTGGGGACAAATGCGGCTATGATAAGAAACGCGCTTGAGAACCGAAAAATGCCTCGGATGATTTCATCTACTGTTTCGTCTTTTATATGGAGGGCGAGGTGATTGCCGGTAAGATAGAGCGCGACCGCCAGTTGGATAAAATTGAGTGATTGCAACCACCCATATTTTTCTATCGCGAGCCTGCTTATCGTATGGTTAAGGTGGCTATACCCGGGCGTCACAAATCCCAAGACAAGAACCACAAGGATAAATACGATAGGACTGATAAAAGGAAACATGCGTAGCATGATGCGTGTCCAATCTATTACACCAAGTGCTTTTGTCGCATTTGGTGGTAGACGGAGTTTTTCTCAAAGAGAATTGCTCCGGTACCGATCAGGACAAATATGCCCTTAGCGAGCCATCCTAAGATGGGGATAAGCATGAATACCCCGAGAATGACAAGTCCTACGAGTAGATGCCAAGCGCGGTGCACTACTGCTTGTGATTTGGAAAATATTCCTTTCCCGATAAAAAGTGCCGCATAAATATGACCTACGAGGCAAAAGAGTGAGAGTGCCATCAAAAGAAATAGTCCTATCGGGAAACCGATGACGGTCACCATCGCGGTAATTGCTAGCACCGGCAACAAGATTACCGTCACAATGCCGAGGCCAAATGACCCCCATGGATTTTTCTGCATCAGTGTTACCGTTCGTTCGCTAAACTTTGGCAGTAACGCCATCAGGATAAGTCCCAAGACAAACAAAGCAAATCCAGCGACCATCGCTCCGGCAAATGCGAATCCACCAAACATGGTAGCTCCAGCAATCATGCTTTTTTTACCAATTGCTTTGGGTTTTTCCTGTTTGGGTATGTCGTGTCGCACCAAGTCACCAGCCATCACGACTCCAGAGGCGATACTTGCTTCATTTTCACTCCAGTAAGTGACATCCCCGGTGAATGATGATTTTGGCAAAAATGAAAGCATTTCTGCTGCCACCATAACATCGCCGCCAACTTTGTTGTTGATGGTCATGTTTCCGCTTCCCGCGGTGATACCTTTACCAACTGCGCCATATATATCCAGCGTTCCGGCACCTGCAAGTATGCTTCCTGCTATTTTTGCTTCAGGGCTTACGGTTGCAGTTCCAGTGCCGAGTGTGACATTGCCCCCGACTGTGCTGCCAAATACGATAGTGCCCGCGACTGCACGCACGTCATTTTTTACTGGGCCATTTAACTGCACTGTGCCGCCTGCGACCAGAAGATCACCATTGATCGTGCCATCGATGACTATCGTGCCTCCCGCTATGTAGGCATCACCGTTGACGACACCCGATACCGTCACCATATCTCCGGCTGCAAAATAATCGCGGTTTACTGTTTCATCGCGAAGGAGCACGACATTGACGGGTGGTTGTTCGCCTTTGGCGTACGCGTGGGGGACAAAGAAGGTGACAGAAAGCAGGACAAGAATAAAAAGCGTAGACAATAATTTCTTCATAAACGATCTCCTCTATGTTTCACGATACACCCTGTGAAATCTCTTGTAAAGATCATTGGGGCAGGGTGGCTAGGCACGATGTATCCTGATATAATTCCTTCCTATGGTTTTTACTGAGCATAGCGCGACACGTGGCCGCAAATCACCGATGTTTACTGGTTCTGACGAGCTAAAACAGCGGGTACGTGCTATGGTGCCACAAGGTGAACACTTGTCATTTGTGAATATGACAGGTTTTTTGGCAGGCTCGGAACGGTTTTTGTTGGGGTACGTGCGGCATCCAGACTGGCGTACCGGAGGATTTTTGAAAATAGCAGTGGCCGATACGAAACCGGGTGAAGAGTTACGGAGAGAAGCACAGGTCACTGCACTTGCAGGCTCGCTTGGTATACGTTCTGTAGAAGTGCTTCAACCCTATACATCAGAAGACGGATTGGGGTTAGTCGTATTTGAGCGGTTGAAGCAAAAAACATGTCGGTTGTTTTCGAGCAAATCACAGCTTGCTCGGGTGCATCCTGCGATTGGACGTAGAGTAGCAGTAGCGTTTGCCGGGGACGTGCTAAAGAAGATACCAGCAGATCAGGATACTTCGTTTTTAAAGCGACATGATCCTCGGAATGAAAATGCCACATCTTTTTTTGATCTATGGCATGGGTGTGAACGAAGATTATTTGCAAAACGTCTTCCTGTCGCATATTTGCCATATCGTCAGCAGGTACCTGATTTACGGAAGATCATGACGCAGGTAAGGCGGAGTGTCATCGATGAAATAGAATCCGGTGATCGTGACCAGGTTGAGAAGTTTGTACACAATGACTACGCGCTCACCAATTTAGGGCTTCATAGGCGCAGAACAAAAACTGGCGCGGGAATAACTGTTTTAGATTATGAACATGGTGGCGCTTCGAAAAATAGTGTGCTCGCGCTTATTACTGATGCTGCTGATTTTTATCGGAGTTGTGGCGTAAATAATGAGCTGCGTATGCAATTTATATTTGAGCTGTTGAATATATGGAAAAAGTCAGAGTTGGAGCATGGGCATGATATTTTGGCTGCAGCTATGACATTTGGTACGTTGCTCCATAGCGGCAGTGCCGCAAAAAATAGATTGCATCCTGACCATCATGAGCATGGAGAAGCGATGGATTTACTCACGACACTTCCAAATAACTTGCAACGGTTACAGATGCGAGTAGACGTGGCGTAATGATGCTCCTGAGCGTATATATCTTTGATACAATCGTATGATGACATTTTGGCAATCACTCCCAAAACCATTTCTTGTATTAGCACCGCTTGAAGGGGTTGCAGATACGGTGTTTCGGCGCATAGTCGCCTCCTGCGCCAAGCCTGATGTGTTTTTCACTGAATTTACTTCTGCAGATGGATTTTGCTCACCCGGAAAAAAAGCGGTTGCGGATAATTTTGTGTATACCCCGGAAGAAAAACCAATTATTGCCCAGATTTGGGGTAAAAATCCCGAAACATTATATAACACTGCTCGTGAAGCAGCGCTGATGGGATTTGATGGTATTGATATCAATATGGGGTGTCCAGATAGAACCGTCATGCTCCATGGTGGGGGAGCTGCGATGATTGATACTCCTGCTATTGCTGCGGCAGCAATACAGGCGATCAAAGACGGTATCAAGGCTGCAGAGAAAACACTACCGGTAAGTGTGAAAACAAGATTGGGAAATAAAAAAAATGTGGCAGATACATGGCTGCCATTTCTTCTTGAGCAGGGCTTGGATGCACTCACTATCCACGCCCGCACTGCGAAGGAATTATCCAAAGTTCCTGCGCGATGGGAAGAAGTTGGTAAATTGGTAGAGCTTCGTGACCGTATGAAGGTGAATACCATCATTGTAGGAAACGGTGATGTGAAAGACGCGAAAGAAGCGCAAGAAAAATACGAAATGTACCGCGTGGATGGCGTCATGATCGGGCGAGGAATTTTCCAAAATCCCTGGGCGTTTGATCGATCTCCTTTGCCACATAGAGGAACACCGCAAGAACACCTTGAAGTGATGGAGCGGCACGTGCGGCTATTTACCGAGGTGTGGGGCAACCGCAAAAATTACGCAATTCTTAAAAAGTTTTATAAAATTTATATCAATAATTTTCATGGCGCGACCGATTGGCGCGTACGGGCGATGGCGACTAACTCCGCGCCCGAAGTACTTGCGCTTCTTGAAGAATTAAAAGCCACGAATTTGGTGTGATCGGTGTTACAATATTTCTATATGCTTCGAAGTGATATTCTTCAGTACGTCTATGCAGGATTGTTTACCGCTGCGTGGGTGTTTGGTCTGTATGAAATAGAGGTTATCGCTTCGGGTGAAGCGGGGCTGTCTGCACTCAACGTAAGTTTGGCGGCAAGCACGTTGTTTCTTCTGGGTATTGTGCTTCTTTTGGGGCCTCTGTCTCGACTGTTTAACCGGTTCGATTGGGCGCTCAAGTACAGAAAAGAACTCGGTATCATGAGTTTTTTTACCGGACTTGCACATGTGTATCTTGTCATGTTTCCACTTGCTCGAAACGGGCCATGGGGACTTTATACGTCACGTCCGTTGTCTGCGTATCCGGGGCTTGAGGCGCTTATTGTCCTTTTTATTTTATTTGCGATATCCAATAGATTTGCTACTCGTGTTATGGGCGCAAAGCTTTGGTGGCAAATACAATACTGGGGGGCGAGAGCTGCGTTTGCTCTGATTGCATTTCACATGGTGGTACTCAAACAAAAAACGATTATGTCGTGGCTTATCCCGGGCGATGTACCCATGACCCCAGGGGTCGTGCACTACCCACCGCTCATTATCTGGGAAACACAGTTTGTGCTTCTTATTCTCGTTATCCGACTATCGGAGCTATTTGGGGTAAAAGCCGCGCGAATTATTACCATCGTGATGAGTATCTCTGTCCTCGCCATGATGGCATGGGCGATGTTCCTCCGTTAACTTCTCCTTCGTGCTTCTTATATTTGTTATAGGACATGCCTAGTGTATAATTGGCCATTCTATGAGAAAAAAAGAAGTGCGACTGTCAGAGCATAATTATCGTGCCTTAAGAAGCAACGAAAGCATGTTTTTGGTTATCGGTACTCCTTCTGACAAGCTCGCAGAGCGGATAGCGCATAAGCTAAGCGCACTGACGGTAGGCGATGTGGCGAAGCAAAACGGGTTGCCGAGACACAAGGCAAAGCTGTACCTCGAGCAGGCATACCCCAACGCGACTTCGCGTGGTATGAAACAGGCGATACAAGAGTCGTATGACGCTATCCGTTCGGGAGAGATAGTGATTGTGCCGGATTATGATGCGCGGGGTAACATACAATTTGACCACATTTGTCAGGCGTGCGCGAATAATGATGGTAACCGCTCCTGTAAACTATTTGATCGGGTATTTGTCGCTTTAGCGGATGATCAGTCACCACTGTTTATATAAGGTTGGGCGGCTGTATTCCCTGTATTTCAAACCGCTTATGTTTGGATGTGTGACCGGATAATAGTGTGACTGCTGATTTTTTTACCTTGTAATATTCTGCAAGTGCTTCTATTGCCGCCATGTTTGCCTTGCCCTCAAGCGGGGGAGCTGCGACATACACATGAAGCATGCCGGTAAGGTCTTCTTCTACTCTCGGTCGTTTACTGTTGGGGTGAGTGATGACAGAAACCTTCATAAGGAAATTGTACCCCCAAATACTCGTTATCTGTTAGCGGACAAGAAGCGACAGCACACTCGCGAGAATGATAATCGTCATCCCAACAGCAAATTGGCGGAAAAATTCAGGTGTTCCGTTTGTTTTGGTATACACAATTTTCATACCGAGATTTACCGTATTTGCGACTGCAAGTGCAGCCAAGGCGTTGGTGAACGAAAGTGATTTGCCAGCCATGTCGGCAATGGTGATGACGATAGCATCCATGCCGGCAACTGCTCCGATCGCACTCGTGAGGATGACGCCACTTTCACCAAATAACTGGCGTGCGAGTTGTGAGCCGGTGCGGATAAGACTAAATATGACCGCAAACTTGAGCGCTGATTGAAGTGAAAATACCGAAGTCGCTGCTTGTGCCTGTTGGGTAGTGCTACTTGAGCGAAAGTGAAACCATGTACTTACTGCAATACCTGTGCCAAGTAGAGCCGCAAAAAAGAGCGAGCTATTGGTAAAAAATACTGCATTTATGGGAAGAAGCAAAAGCATCATCTGCACAAAGCTTGCGGTGTTAGAAAGTACCGCGGCAGTTACGAGCGCGGTAGTATCACCACCCTTTTTACTCCTTTGGGCGAGCGCCAACGTTGCGGCAGTAGAAGAAATAAATCCGCCACTTATGGCCGCCAGAAGCCAGCCTTTTTTGCCACCCATGAGTTTCTGCAACCCATACCCCAAGAGATCAATGCCAGTGATAAGTGTCACCACGAGCCACAGTCTGTAGGGATTGATAAGCTCGATAGCTGCAAAGCGGTCGAGCGGGGCGTTGTAGGCGGTTGCAAGTTGGTTTATAAACGTCAGGTCTCCTACGTGTATCCATGTATTTGGAAGGAACGGAAGGATGACAAGTGCGATAATACCGTATAAGACAAACGCGTTGGTTTCAAACATGTGGAGTGATCGCACGATTGATTTGATTTCCTGTTTGCGGGAAAGAAGAAACGTCACCACAAAGGTGGCAGCAAAAATAAGCGCAATCGGGAACTGGGGGAAGAACAGAAGTGCCCCCATAAAAAATGTCGCAATCGCGCCTATTTCCGAAGTAGGCCCATGATCGCGGGTACGGATGCTCGACATAATGTAGTACGAAACGAGCATTGCACCAGCAAGTACCGCAATGACTATGCCGAGTGGATTTCCTGCCATGGTTAGCCATCCGCAAATGCCACCCAAAAACGAGAGCAGCGAATAAGAGCGTAACCCCATGGAGGTTTCGCGTTTCACCCGCGAGCCTTTTTCATCGTGCTGGTACTCGCGCTCAAGTCCGACAATTGCGCCCACGAGGAAACTCAACCCAAACCGGAGAAGAAGATCATTCATATCCTATAGGTATTATAACTGAAGCTGGGTGTAGGGTAAATAGGGCGTCAGGGAGGGATATTTTCTGATAAAAAGAATACGTGAATTGGCAGTCATTTCTTCTGATTGCCAACATGCTTTTTATCTGTTATAAATGAGGCAATTAAATACAGGCGAAGTCCGCCTGGAGCGACTCCAACCCAGCCACCCCGACCGAACTTCGTTGAAATTAGTTTATATGAGCGATCAATCGGAATTAGATCGAAAATATTTGCTTAGTCATGATAGTTTTAACTGTCCATTTTGCAACAGAAGATCGGTTGTTTACGAAGTTGTGGACAATTTTTTATTTGACTGGTCAGAAGAGCGGAAATGTTATGGTTATATAATAAAATGTAGTGGTTGTGGTAACCGTTCGTTTCACTTGTCTTACTATAATTGGATATGTAGTTATGGTAACGGAAGATACTTAAATCCTTTCCGCAGTGAGCCGCAAAATTTCCCCGATGAGGAAGAATACCAAATTGAGCACCTTGATAAATATTTCTTTTATCATCATCCGACAAGTTTTTTTACAATTGATGACAGAATACCAAAAATTATTCGTGAATTAATTGCTGAAGCAGATGGTTGTAGAAAGATGAATTGGTTGATTGGGGCAAGTGGGGCATTACGAAAAGGAATTTATAAATTTCTGAAAGACCAAAACGTTCCCCATGTGAAAGATGATAAAGGGGGATCACTATCTTATGAAGAACAAATTAAATGGCTCAAGAACAAGCACACACTGGTAGCCGGAGAATACTTTGATGCCTTATCAAATATTCAAGATATGGTGAGTGAAGAGCTACATGAGGACAAGGATTGGGAACCGTGGACACGCGAAGAATTTGATTATCTTATTGCAACCGTTAAGGCCGTACTGCATGAAATCTATGTGTTGCCCGAAGAAAGAAAAGGTATGCTTACGCGAGTGTTGCAGTTAGGCGTTGGTAAGAAAGTCAAATGAATCCACGCTAAGCTACGCAATGATGACAACCTCGGTGTATTTGTAATTGGGTTAAAAAGAGCAGCTATTTTTCCATCCACTTCTCAAGCGCCCGTTGAAGTTCGGGGCTGTCTTTGGCATCAGCTAGGGGAGTTCCCGCCAGTGTTGCTTTCAGTGATTGGACGATGGCGCGCGCGCCTGCGGGTGTTCCATCGGGATGCCCGTGGATGCCGCCGCCGAAGTTCATGAGCAAGTCTTTGCCGAGGATAGACACGAGATCAGGGATGTGCCCTGGGTGCAGTCCACCCGATGCGGTGGGGAGCGTGGTTTTGAGTCCGTACCATTCACTCCGCAGGAAGTTGTTGATCGTCACCACTTCTTCTTTTCCGCCCTCCATTTTGCCGACGACCGTTCCCGTGTGGAACGAGTCGATACCCGCAAGTCTGGCGAGTTTCGCAATCACGAGCATAGAGATACCGTACTGCCGTGAGCGGGTGAACGCAGCGTGCATGGCGCGGTGCCCGTGGATCATCAGACCATAATTTCTATTGCGTATCCCTTGGGTCGCGGCAAATCCTGCAGTGAGGACATCTATCATCAGGCAGTTGGCGCCGCTGTCGCGCACGTAGTTTGCGCGCTTCATCATTTCTTCGTAGCTTGCCGTGATGTTAAAGGCATGTACTTTCGCTTTGCCGATTTCGAGATAATTCTTTTCTTTCATGCGGCGGGTGACCTCATCCACACGGGTGTAGAAATTATCAAACGTCATGTTAGCGAGGTTCTCATCGTCTTTGACGAGGTTGACCCCTCCGTCCCACACCTCCATACACGCTTCTGCGTGGCGGACACTGGTCAGTCCTAATTTGGGTTTGATGATAGAGCCGGTAAGCGGACTATCTTTTACTCCGGTAAGCGCCCGTATCCCTTCGATACCTAGCGCAGGGCCGGGGAATGATTTGACAAACACCTCCGGAAATTCCAAATCCTCGAGCCGGAGTCCTACGATTTCTTTGAGGCCAAATACATTGCCGGTGATAGACGAGAGAAGTTGGGGGATACTTCCTGCTTCAAACAAATCCAACGGGTACGCCACTGTGATGCGACCTGTGCTCTCATCCATGTCGATGACTTTGGCATGAAGTTTATCCCAGATCGCTTTTTCTTCCAGCCCTATGTCCGTCCACGTACCGACAGACGATTCTGCAGCCACACCACCTGCGGTTTTATCAAACGGTTCGCCCTCCACCTTGAGGGTGAAGGTCGCGATGATGTGTTTGGTCTTATCGACCGTTTCGTTAAGGGCGAGATAGTGGATATACCGATTTGCCATAGTGCAGATATTTATCATACCCTGTATCGAATACAAAAGGATAGTGTTTATTTGTCGCTTTTTTTACCTGACGCCCCGAAATCACCCCATCTTCGCACACTACATGCACATTGCTCATATATGGTACGTAATCAAATGCAGGTGAGTAAAACTTCAAGTTTTCGGGCGCATCTTCCCAGATTTCTTCGCTGCTTCTTGTTTCGATCATCGCTGGCGAAAACGGGGTAGGGTCGTATTTTAAAAGTGTGGTAAGCACGTAGACAGGGATATGTTTCCGTTTGGCGGCAGTCGTGACTGCGAGCGAGCCGATTTTATTGACAAACCCTTTGTCGTTTATGAGATCAGCTCCGATAAATACTGCATCGATTTTGCCAACTCTGCCTTCGATCAGCGATATTGCGACATCATCGACTGTCATCGTGACATCATCAAATCCTGCATCGAGCAGTTCTTTGGCGGTGATACGCCCTTGGAAACGTGGTCGGGTTTCAGCGACATAGAGCGAAAAGTACGCGCCTTTGGCACGTGCAGCAGTAAATAGCTTGACGGTGGTCGATGAGTGGCAAAGCGTGAGGTACACGCCTCCGTCACTCAAAAGTGGCACGCCAAGATTGGGGATAGCGAGCTTTCCTTTTTCTATATATGTTTTGTAGGCAGCGATACGCTTGGTGGCTTCCTCTGTGCACCCCGCACTTATATACCGCACTGCATTTTGTGCCAATGGCTCGGTAGGGCGGGCATAAGCAAGCGCTTCGCCAAGCTTGGTGAGCTCGTAGCAAGAGATGTCTGGTTGCTTTTCTATCGCGTGCGCGAGCGCGTCCAAGACAGCGAGTGCCACATTGGTCGCTCCCTGAATTTTGAGGTTTTTAATATCTTGCAGTGTCTGTTCTGGGGGCAGCATGTCACTACTATTGTAGAAGGAAAAAATCTAAATTTCCACCACATCGCCACCCAGTTTGGAAATAAAGCTGGTGTCGTGAGAAATGTAGAGGATACCGCCATCATATTGCTGCAGCGCGTTTTCAAGTTCCTCGATGGACGGCAGGTCGAGATGATTGGTGGGCTCATCGAGAATAAGGAGATTGGGGTTATTCGCAAACATTTTGATAAGTTGAAATCGCGCTTTTTGCCCTCCCGATAGGTCAATAATTTTTTGTCTCGCGTCTACGACTGGGTCAAATAGGTACTGCGACATCGTGCTTTTTACTTTTCCGAGATCGATGGGGATATGGAGACTTGCGTATACGTTGTTTATGGCTTGTTCCAATGTTTGTTCTAAATATATGGGGTCAATTTCCTGATTGTATTGTCCGATGCGTAAATTGGAAGCGAGTTTGATCTCTCCCTCAAATATGGTCGCTTTGGGCGTTTCATCGTGGTAACGGGAAATGATGGTTTTGACGAGTGTACTTTTACCAGCACCATTGCGCCCTTTGATAAATTGTCGTTGTGTGCTGCCAAACGCAAAGGTGACATCGCGAAATAGGGGGCTACTGTATCCGAGCGACAAATTTTTTACCCCTACAAGCTGACTAATGCGCTCTTTGTTCGATGGAATTGCGATGCGTACGTTTTTTTCTTTAAATTTGTGGTACGAGTCTGACACCGCTTTATCGAGGTCTGCAACCGAATCTTGGTCTATCCAAAACGAAGGCTTCACTGTTTCGGATTTTATTTTTTCGTAATCCTTGACCCAGTGGTCGTAGCGCACTTTCCACGCTTTGCTTTTGGCCCGCATTGCAAGTCCCCATTCCACCCTTTTTTTGGCTTCGGCAAGCTTTTTCATCTGATTTTGGTAATTCACGACCGAGCTAGTCGTTTGCGCGGTATTGAGTTTTAGGTATTGTTCGTAGTTTCCTTTGTATGAGGTTATGCGCTGATCTTTGAGCTCTATGATGCGGTCGACATGCTTTAACACATCGCGGTCATGGGTCACGACGAGTACCCCTGCTTCTACGGTGAGCATCCAAGAGATAAATTGCTCTTTCCCCACATAGTCCATGTGATTGGTCGGTTCATCGATCAGCAGCAGCTCCGCTTGCGAATACATCATGCGGGTAAGCTCCACAAAGCGTTTTTCACCACCTGAGAGTGTCACCAGTGGGTGATGAGCTTTTTCATCTGATATCTGGAAATCATTGAGCGTACCCATAATCAAATCTTTTATGTAGTAGTAACCGTGCTCGGAAAAATATTCGACTGCTTCTGTATAGAGGTGCATATCGGTGTGGTGTTCTTTTTCAAATCCTGTGAGCACTTTTTCGTATTCTATATAGCGAGGCACACTCTGTAGGATATAGTCGAGCGCTGATAGCGTATTGTCGGTTAGGTGTTCCTGTTTCGTGAGAACAGTGCGGAGGTTTTTCTTTCTGGTGAGATTGCCAGTATAGTCAGTATCCAGCCCACCGATGATATTAAGGAGTGTGGATTTGCCCTGTCCGTTGCGGCCGATGAGTGCCACTTTTTCGTTTGGTGCTATATGGAAATCCAGATCGGTAAAAAGCGTTTTGGCGCCAATGGTTTTGGATAGCTGGAGGGCAGTGATAAGCATAAGAGCGTTAAGTATACCACCCGCTTAGGCTTGGTCGCATGCTATAATTCTCGCGTACATCTATAGACATTCTATTTACTCGCTATGGCGGAAAGTGAGCACACAAAAGAACTGCATGTTCGTCCTTCTCAAATCGGTATAAAAGTGCTGCTCGTTACCCCGGAAGATGAAATACTTTTACTCAAACGAAACCCTGACGCGTACGGTGATGGAAAAAGTTATTGGGACATACCAGGAGGAAGAGTAGAGAGTGAAGTGGATATTGCTACCCTGACAAAAGGTGGCGCAGTGCCGTCAGAGCTTACCAGAGAGCTCAAAGAAGAGATCGGGTGGTCGCAGGATAACTCCAAGGCGCTTACGTTCGTGGCACATCAGCAGATTACCACGTCTACAAATCAGCCGGTGGATAGACTTACTTTTGCGTTACCCGTTGATAAAAATATCCAAGTGAAGCTTAGTAGAGAACACACCGAGTACAAGTGGGTGCCTGTTCGAGAACTAGGGAATATCGCAGATTTAGGGAGTGCTCTGCAGGAATTAGTAAACCAAAACAAAATTCCTCATAACCTTCGTTGATTTCGTTTGCAAGAGAATTTTAGGGTACAATAGAGCACATGAATTTAAAAGTTGGGATGCGCAGAACGTAACCCAACATTTTATCCCCTTTAGCTTCAAGCTACGCTTACCCAATTTACGAAAAGCAAGAATAATAATTGAGAGAAATAAATTAGGACAGATAGAGCAGGCAAGAGCTCCTTTCGTTAAGACTCACCACTTCAAGCCCTAGTCCCCTCAGTAGTTTGTTTAATCATTACATGCCTCTTGTGCCCCCCCGTGGGGTGGGTAGTGGCATTAAAAACCGCTTACCTCCCCTGATGGCATCCAAGGCAGAGTAAACACGTAGCCTCCTATAGATGTATCTAGCGTTGTGTTACTTATTCCCTTAAGCTAAAATACAAGTTAGTGATATGAAATTTGGTCTTCGCACACCATCACTCAAAAGAAGAATTGCTGCTCGAACATCTTGGAAAAGAGTTGTCCGTCATAGCATGGGACTCAAAGCTCCACGAGGCATGGGAATGCTTACCAATCCCAAAAGAGCAATGTACAACAAGGTGTATAACAAAACCTCTTTCAGCATTGACGATATTGGGAAAGGTGGAGGTCACCACTCAACCAGCTCCCACACCCCAAGTAATGAGGAATTAAGACCAGGGATTGAAATCAACAACACAGGGAACATTATCCGCAGTTCCAGCAAAGCACTCACCGTCACCAGTAAAAACTTTGAAGACCTCAGAGTACAAGTATCAGACATTTATAACCAGCGTCAGGAACTCATTACTGCTCTTGGTTCTGCAAAAACAAAACTCTTTTTCCTATCAACCGCACACTTTGGGAGCTACCTCCTCATTGTTGGCTTTTTCTATAAAGGGATTGCCGTTTCAAGAACCAACCAACAGGCAGTGGTAAAAGATTTGGAAGCACAGTTGGCAGAGACGTATGTAAAGCTCAACTTTGCCGATAAATCGCAGTTGGAAAAAAGCTGGCTGAATGTCGTTGATGCGTTCAATGAATTGATGAAGAGTGAGAAAATTTGGGATATGACCTATGCTGAGGATATAAACCGAGTTGTTGCCCGTACAGTCGCTTCCACAGCCACTAAAAGAACACCAATTACTTCTGAGACACTGGAAATAGAATTCATCAAATCAGACCTTCCACACCTTTATATTCCCAATGCTAATGGAGCAGATTTATTCTTCTTCCCAACATTTCTTATTCTCTTTAAGAGTAACGAGGAGTTTGGCATTTTTGACATCAGGGACATCAATGCTTCATTCAAGCTCACTGGCTACATCGAAGAGGAAACTGTACCCAAAGACACTGAGGTAATCCAGCACACCTGGAAGAAGGCAAATAAAGATGGCTCAGGTGATAAACGGTTCAAGGGGAACTATCAAATTCCAATCGTAAAGTACGGAGACATGACGCTCAAAACAGAGAGCGGGCTGGAAGAGTCATATATGTTCAGCAATTTTGATGCGTTCACGGAGTTTGGCAAACACTACGAGCACCACTTCAACCTCTTGAAAACATTATAAGGTTCTTGTCATATAGCTAGCGGTGTGCTATTCAGGTATAATCACCTCATGGAAACAGTCAAATTTATTGTTCCAGTTTACGGAATAAAACCACTAAAGGGAGAGCCCATCCAACTTGAAAAAGATGTGGTGTTACGGAGTGTGAACCTGCTGGAGAATGAGCACGAGATTTTCAAAAAACATAGCATGAGAATGGGATATGAGGCTGTTCTTGATGTAGATTATACATTTGACGATGGAGCAAGTGAGCCTATTCCAGGTATTTCGATAAAACTCCTGAACATGATTGATGCAGCATTTGTGGTCTATGGAGAAGGAAAAGCGGGACTTGCAGCAATTCTCCCCGCTGACGACTCATCAGGCTATGGTGGATTTATTCTCTCCAATGCCAGTCCTAGATATGAAGAATATCTCGATAAAGAAATTGATACTGAGTTTGCTACTTATTATGCGAACTTCAAAAAAGCATACGACATGAGGCCAATGGCTTTTGACATTTTCAGAAGGAGCCAAGAGCGTTTCTCCAATAACGACAGAACAATTGATAGTTGTACTGTTCTTGAAAGTATTCTTGTCCCTAAGGGCGAGAGGTCAAAGAAATCGTTTATTGTCAGTGGTCTTAAAATCATGGGTTATGAAAAAGAAAAAATTGAGTGTATCGAAAAACTCGTGGACTACCGAAATGCCATTATACATGCAGACAGAGAAAGGCTCCTGAGCTTGTTTACGGGTGCAACATACACTCACTCATGGTTTGAGGACACGTTCAAGTTTGTAAGAGAAATACTATTCAAGTATGTCGAGAAGCCATGGGATTAAATATCTGTGGTTTGGGAGTTTTTATTCTTAACTTCCACCCTTGAGAGCAAAACAAGATATAAATAAATGATTAAGTTGGCGTTTCTAAAATTGCACTCTTTCAATGTAATCTCTCCATGAGCAACTTTATGACGTAATTTATACCCCAATGGCTCAAAGAGAATAAATTTTACTTGTCGGCAAAAATCTTCTCCAAATGTTTTCTTAAACTCCTCAGAGTCTAAATGATATTCAGATAATATTGCTGTACGGGTGGCAAGGTCTCTTTTTTTATCAATTGCGAAAATATCAATACCGCATCTCTGTGCAATACTCAAGAGTAACGCTTCAAATTGCGGGATTAAAATATGCAGAGTAGAAATATAATCCTCCTTAAAATATTGTTTTAACCCAATGGTAATAATATTCATTTGTTCTGGATTAATAATACCTTTGCTTTGAAAATATTTTTCTAACTTCTTGAAAGTTAATTTATTTTTAGATGTTTTACTATTCATGAGGTGCCAGAATATTCTATCAAGATACATATCCATTATCATTCCCTGATGAAGTGAATACATTTGCATAAACCATGAGTATTCTCCCAAAGAGCCGCCACTTACAATATGACCTGTATCAGCGACAGTTGTTAAGGTAGCCATTATATGTGAAATTGGCATGTCCTTTTTTGATTGTGCTTCAACCTCATTAATTTTTGGGTAGAAGAAAGGATGTGTTCCTATTATAAAGAGGGACTTTTTAATATCATCTTTATTTACGACCGATAAGATAATTTTTTCTAAAATCTTTTGTTGGTCTTCGGAAAATTCATGGGTGAATTCTACCTCCTGAAAAGCTCCTGAAGTAAGGGATTTTTTGTTCGTTTCTACTATCTTCTTTTTGCATAGTTTTATAGCTTTAGAATTCTGCTGTTTAAGAGCAAGTTCTAATGCTTCTTTGTAAAAAATAGCAGCACTAAAAAAGTCTCCTGATTTTTCTTTGCTTTCTGCAAGGTCAATTGCTGCTTGCAACTCATTAGTATTCATGGCTATATATAAGCATAAATAAAGTGTGTAATCAATTACACATTAAAGCCTCCAACAGTACAAAAGTCATTATTTTCTTGAAATCGTAATTGCGAGGCTAAAGAACGATAATATCAATAAATAACCGCAGAAAAATACAATCATCTTATTGTATTTGCTTTTTAGTTATATTTATTGAGGTTAATTTAGTTCTAAACCGCAGGAAATGTCAGAAGTCCGTCTCACAATATACAAAGTAGGACATATATGCACGAAGAAGCGTAAAAAGCTATGGTAATGGGAAGAGATGCAGTATAAAAATTCAGGATAGAGGTGAGTTTGTATTTTTAGGAGCAGTATTAGGGTACAAAAAGTCGTCAACATTTGGAATATCAAAATTCTCGTCAGGACACTTTGAAGCAGGAACCTTTATAAATCTTGTTCTCCAATCAAGTTTTCTTGGAGCATCAAATATTTCGTCATATTTCTTCTCAGCATCGTTTCTTATTTTTATTTGCTCCATAGCTTTATTGCCTAAATCTTGTGCTATTGCCTCGTTGAGTTGGTATATCTCGTATGAGTCAATTAGGTACTGAGTTGATTTTCTATCTGCATCACGGGCAACAAATTGCGTCCTTGCAGCCTCTTTCATGTATTCAGGTATGAAGTATTGAAAATCCCATCTGTCCATGTATGCTTTTTGTGCATCAAGCCAAGCTGTTTGTGCGGTTACAAATTTTCTCGATATAGCATAATAATTATCCATTTCTTTGAAATACTCGTCAGAATTATTGGCTTTTGCTGCTTCTATTTCTCTAATATAACTGTTCTTACGCTCAATAATGAGAGGATTTACTTTAAGACATTGATTATCGGCAAGAACAGAACCCCTATTTACAAGGTATTGATACATGAATAAGGTAAATGCAAAATAGCCAAAAATTAGAATAATAGGGAATACAAGAATGGAGATAATAAGTTTTTTCTTGCTTTTTATCTTTATAGTTTTAGTCATTTTTGAGTCTCTTGCGTGTGTCAATTCCTCCGATTGTACCAATTATTAATCCCCACAAGAAGTGATTAACAAGAAACTGCATAGCAACGGCAACAATAATCCTTAGGAATAAATTAACAGGAGATAACAGAATAGTAATAAAACTCACGACATAGAGAATAAGTAGGAGAGTATCAGCTATCGGATTTACGAAAAATCTTGGGAGTAAATGAGGGATACCAGATTGCTTGTTTGTTGCTCCCATTATGCCAAATATGACTGTATTGAGAATAATGCCCACGATGAGAGTTTCCATAGTTGTATTATTTTTTAGGTTTTACGCCGATGGTAAAAAGTAAAGCAAAATATCTTCCCACTATCCAAAGAAGTGAAAAAGGGAAAGCAAGAGACATAACGCCTAGCAACCAGCTTACAGGGAATAACACAAAGAGAAGTAACGGAGACCATTTGAGGAAAATAACCGCAGCAATTGAGAGCACAAAAAGCATAGTAGTATTGACTGTTTGTCTTGTAATGCCTTGTCCTGATGCTACATATCTTCTAATGCCATATATCCAACTTAACGCAAAAATAGAAGCAATAATAATGACAATAATGCCTAAAATATTCATATTCATTTTTGTCTTCAATCCTTATTTTTTATGGCTTTTATCCATAGCTGATAAGGAAGAGAAGAAAAGAATTGCTGCAATTAAATCAAGAACAACCCAAATGGATTTTGTGAGAAATACGGGAATAATCGGATTAAACAGTAATGCTATTGCTCCAAAAATAATAGTCCAAGAGGTTTTTTGAGAATTATAAAAGTGGTAAGCGATAATAGCTGATGATATACAAATTGCTAAGCGAAGAAAGTTGTAATAGCCATACGGCAAATTAAGTATCCCCAAGAGAAGGAGAGCACCCGAAATAGTAGCGAGCCATTTGATATTCATATTAATTCTTTACAGGCTTTTTCTTTGTGAAAAAAGAAGCTCTGATAGCAAGAATTAACAGGATTAAACCCGAAATGTTCCTAAAGTCTTCTAAAAAGGGGTTTTCAAGCCTTATTCCATATGACAGAAATATCATGATAACTATTGCCCAAAGCCATTTTGTTGAAATATTCATAGTAATATATGCCTAGCCTCAATTATATGTGTAATCTTGGGTTATAGTCAATACTAATTTTCCCATGCTCTTCAGATAATTGGGCTATGTCCAATATTAACGAAAAGCTCGGTAAAAGGGTTAGGGAGATTAGAAAAGCTAAAAAAATGAGTCAAGAGGAATTGGCATATCAAGCGGAGATTGATTACAGTTACTTGAACGAAATAGAGGCGGGTAAGAGAAATCCCTCAGTTAAACGTATTGCTGCTATTGCAAAAGCACTTCGTGTATCTATAAAAGACCTTTTTGAATAATCTGCAAGCTCCTCATTTGCTATAATCCTCTCAGTATCAAAATGAATATGAAAATAAAGCGGTTTGAGCCGATATATAGGGAATTTTATGACCTGTTGCGAGACATTATGCGAAGTGCTCATGCGTATGGTCGCTTGACTGATATTCCTTTTATACCAAGAGATAATATTCAGAAAAAATATATAGATAAATTGCAGGAAGAAAATGGAGCGATTAAATATCAGACAGAATTTTCAAAACTTGATTTTATAGAACTCAGGGCACGAAATCCTCATGCAACAATTTATAGTATAGATATATTACAACCAAATTTTGATAATCTGCTTGCAGAATGTGAAGAATTTTTTGGTAGTCAAAACGATGCTGTTTCAACTCTTGCCATTAAAGACCTTTTTGGATTTGAAGGGAAAAAGTTTTGGTTAAAAAGAATTGCGGGAGAAAATCTTACTATCAGTTTCACTCCTAAGAGCGGGGAGACAACTGACCCATTTTGTCTAATGCAAGCACTTGTTCACTATATTAAGAGTTACGGAAATGTAAAAGATGGCTTCCTAGCAACAGTTGTTCCCGTACAGGAAATCACTGATTATATAAAGAAAAACTATAAAAACATAAATACGAATGATTGGAGCACATGGATAAAGTACACAAAGAATAATCTTTTGAAAAAGATGACCGATGAGGATAAGAAGTTAATCACAATAAAAAACTTTGATAAGCAGGATGGTGGGTATCCGTTTTCAATCAAACTTCCTCTCTCTACACCATAACTACACCAAGTGTAGATGCTTTTTCCCATTTTTAGCCTCGTTTTTGCCTAGTTGACATGTTTTTGGTGTACCTCATTAGTGGGCTACATAATGAGGATTACACATTTTTCGACAGCCGATTTAGCCCTTGCAACTACGGTATCCATTTGGTTTCCACTGCAACAAGTTGATAAAAAAAACCCTCGCAGAGCATTATTCACTTTTGAACGCAGCAAAGAACTTGATGAGCTTGTAGATAAATATTGGAAGAGAGAGCTACAAGTAGAGCCCCGCCAATATTTTGACCAACTCAAATCACTGAAAGCGAGGTTGTACTCCAATGAATAAAGAGCACGCATTGGAGTATTTACGACTTGGTTTTTCTGTAATCCCCACGAGAGGTAAAAAGCCATTAGTCGAATGGAGACAATATTCACAAGAAAAGCCAACTGAAAGGCAAGTAATAGAATGGTGGAACAAATGGACTGATGCTGATATTGCAAGTCCCACAGGGAATGTATCAGGTATTGTTGTGGTAGATGTTGATGGTGGTAAAATTCCCTCGCTACCAAATACCGTTTTCTCAGAAACCAGTCAGGGGCACTATCAATATTTTTTCAAGCATCCTAGCTTTCCAATTGCAAATTCTGTAAAAGTTGTTGAAGAGAATATTGATATTCGTGGAGATGGTGGGTTTGTCGTTTTACCCCCATCACGGCATTTTAACAAAGAAACAGGTGAACAGGATTTTACATATAGATGGGTAAATGCTCCTCAAAATACAGCTTTTGCAGATTTGCCCTCTTGGATATTGGAAAAAATAAAAGAGAAAAAGCCTATTGAGGCTCTTGTGCAAGGTTCTTCTCAAGGTTCACGAAATAACGATGCTGCTTCTGTAATAGGGTCATTACTCGCTAGATATCCACAAAGCGAATGGGAGTCAGTATGCTGGTCATTTGTTGAGGCTTGGAATACAAAAAATAACCCGCCTCTGAGTTATAACGAGTTACGGAGTGTCTTTAATTCAATTGCTTCCCGTCAGGCTTCTAAACCCCCTAGACAAAATGTACAGCCCTTTGGATATGACACTGACTTGTCTAGGGGTAGTGCTGATAATCCGCAAGTAAGTTTTTCATTTAATCCACTTCCATTATCTCAACTTACGCAGGATGAAAGCCCAGTTGAATGGGTATGGGAAGGCTTTATTGCAAAAAAACATATCACCCTATTTTCAGCATTATGGAAAGCAGGGAAAACAACCCTTATCGCCAATCTGCTAAAGGCAATCCAGGAAGAAAGAGCGTTAGCAGGGAAAGATACTTACGCAGCAAAGATACTTATTCTTTCTGAAGAGTCAAATGTTATGTGGGCTCGAAGAAGAACAGAGCATGCCATTACATTGCCTGTTTGGATTTCTTCAAGACCTATCAGACAGAAACTTAATTACAAGGAATGGATTTATTTACTAGAAAAAGCAACGCAATTTTGCAAAGAAAATAACATTGAGGTTCTTATCATTGATACTCTTTCAGCTTTCTGGTCGGTAGATAACGAAAATGACGCAGCGAAGGTTCAAGCTGCACTTCTCCCGATAAATCATTTATTAGATAACAATATTGCGGTACTGCTTGTACATCATTTCAGAAAGTCGGGAGGAGATGAGGGGGTAGCAGCACGGGGCTCAGGAGCACTTGGGGCGGGTGTAGATATTCTTATTGAGTTTACCCGTTTAGATAGTGCTAATCCCAATTCTACAGAGAGACTCATAAAAACATACTCAAGATTTGAGGAGTCGCCAAGAGAAGTAGTTATAGACTATGTCGAGAACGACCATTACATCACTGTTGGAACGAGAGCGGAGCTTAGGAGGTCAGAAAAACTAGAAACAGTAAAAAGAGCCTTAGAGGATTATCCTAGCGGTGTAACGCTTTCAGAGCTTCACGAAAAATGGAACTCAGAAGAATTTGATAAAACTCCATCCAAGAAGTCTCTTGAGCGATATGTTAAAGAGCTTGTAAGTCGTGGTGAGGTATTTGTAGATGGTCTAACACGAGTTAATGGAGGAGGCGCTCGCAGATATCGACTTATAGCCCCTGTATCTGACAATCTTCCTTTGACAGAACATGCGGAAGTTGTAGATAAACAAGTCGCAATTGAGCAAGCAAGAAGAGAAGAAAAAGAGTTGCGGTTAGCGTTGCAAGGTAAAGATAAAAATTCACAAGAATACGCAGAAATTTATAAAAAGTGGGTTACATCTCGTGAGAAAGGAGTGGAGCTAGGAGCGTTTCAGTTCTTTGTTCCGTCTCCAAATGAGTAACAGACCTCAGAGGCGGTATAAAAAGGAGATTGAGTTGCACTATGTGTATGTAAAATCTCCCGAAGGAGAGGCTGCCCTTGCAGGAGTCTTTGATGATATTTTTAGGAGAATTATTAAGAAACGCAAGGAAAAGCAGTTATTAAAAAACGAGGCTAAACATTGACTATAACCTATATTTTATTTATAATTACTTAGTGTATGGATAGTTTATTGACAGTTGAGCAGGTTGCTAACAAATTACAAGTCCATTGGCAAACAGTTTTGTCATATATCAAGTCGGGGAAATTAAGAGCCGTCCAGCTTGGTCGTGGGTATAGGATTGACCCGCAAGACCTTTCAAACTTTATAGAAGCAAGTAAAACAAAAATATGAAAAAATTTGCTGCATATTGTAGAGTCTCAACAGACCGTCAAAAGGAAGAACAGACAATAGATGTCCAAAAAACTTTTATAAAAGAATGGGCTGAAAATAATGAGGCAGTCATAATTGATTGGTATTTAGATGATGGATGGAGTGGAGATACTCTTGAACGACCTGAATTGGATAGGTTAAGGGAAGACGCAAATAGCAATTTATGGCAAGGCGTTGTTTTTATTGACAGGGATAGGTTAGCAAGAACGCTTGCATACCAAGAATATGTGATAAGAGAATTATTGGATAAATCAATTGATGTTCAGTTTTTGAACAATCCACTTGCAGCAGATAAACAAACCCGTATTCTTCAACAGTTTTGGGGAATTGCAGCAGAAATTGAAAGAATTAACATCACTGAAAGAATGAGAAAAGGGAAAATCCATAAAGCAAAAAGTGGCAAAATAGTTGGCTACACAGCTCCTTATGGCTACAGATACATACTTAAAACAGGAGATAAAGATGGATATTTTGTTGTCAATGAAGCAGAAGCGGAAATAGTAAAAATGATTTTTAGTCTCGTAGCGGATAAAGGGTTTTCAATGTATCGAGTTATTCAAGAGCTTTACGCAAAGAAAATTTCTCCTCCTAAAAAGAAGAGTGAATATTGGAGAAAAAGTGCTATTGAAAGACTTTTGAACAGAGAAGACTATATCGGAACAACTTACTACAATAAAGGAATGGCAGTAGTGCCAAAACATCCCCAAAAAATTGAAGGATATAAAAAGGTAAAGAAAAGCAGCAGAAAATTAAAACCAAGAGAGGAGTGGATAGTTGTACCAGTGCCCGCAATTATGGAGAGGGAGTTATTTGATAGAGCTCATCAGAGACTAAGAGAGAACCAGCTTTATAGCAAGCGCAATAAAACATATCCTTATTTTCTTTCGGGTAAAGTGTATTGTGCATGTGGGTCAAAACGAACAGGAGATGGAGTTAATGGACATCATTATTATCGTTGTACACAGAGGATTTATAAATTCCCCTTGCCCAATAAATGTACTTACGAGGGGGTAAACGCACAGATTTTAGATGAAATGGTTTGGAATAGGCTATTAACTCTCTTAAACAATCCTGAAGTGATTAAGTCTCAAGCAACACAGTGGCAGAAAAAACAGGACAAGTTTCAATCTTCATCAAAAAATGAATTTTCAACCGCTAAATTTGCTCTGGAAGCTCTCAAAGAAGAGGAAGACCGCTACTTACAAGCGTATGGAGCTAATCTTATGACGTTTGACAAGTATAAAGAGGTTATAGGTGATATAAACGCAAAGCGAAAAGCAATAGAAGAGCAAGCCAAAGAAGTGTTGGATATAGTGGATGAGAAAATTAACTTGGATGACATTGATGTAACGTGTAAAGACATAATGGAAGACCTAGAAACAATAACACAAGAAAAGAAGCAAAAATACATGAGAGATATGATAAAATCCATTTATGTTAAAGAAAGGAGTCAAGCCACTGTAAACGGATACATTCCGTTATACAGTCAGGCTCAAAATATCCAGTATGAACCTAAGCGTAGGTATCGTAGGACTTCCTAATGCAGGCAAAAGTACGCTGTTTAACGCGCTTTTGAAAAAGCAGGTAGCGTTTGCCGCTAACTATCCGTTTGCGACCATTGAACCCAATGTCGGGGTCGTTCCTGTACCCGATGATCGCTTGGACAAACTCGCAGCAATCACGAAAGAAGAAGAAAAATTAGAAAAACTTCCACCTCTTCGCCCCGCAACGGTTGAGTTTGTCGATATCGCTGGACTCGTCAAGGGCGCAAGTGAGGGGGAAGGCTTGGGGAACAAATTTCTCGCACATATTCGAGAAGTGAATATCATTTGTAATGTGCTTCGATTTTTCCCTGACTCAAATATCGTGCACACCGAAGGTGGAGTGGATGCAGAGCGTGACCGCGCGATTGTGGAAACAGAACTGGTGCTAGCCGATTTACAAACTCTTGCTAAACAACAAGAGCCAAAAATGAACGCGACCAAAGAAGATAGAGCGCGATATGAGCTCGTACAAACGTTAAAAGTAGCCATGGATGGTGGCAAACGCGCGCTTGAGGTACTCACAAGTCCCGAAGATCAGGAACTTATCCGCCCATTACAACTTCTGACGATGAAGCCAATCGTCTATGTTGGGAATGTGTCAGAAGCGCAGCTTGGCAATCCACCGCAAACAAATCTTTCTCCTATTGTATATATATGTGCGCAGACCGAATCAGAGCTTGCCATCATGACGCCTGATGAGCAAAAAGATTACTTGGCTTCATTAGGGGTCGTTTCATCGGGACTCGATTTGCTTATCCGTACTGCCTACGAGACGTTGGGGCTTGTATCGTTTTTGACGACAGGAGAGCTCGAAAGTAGAGCTTGGACGATAGAAAGGGGTATGAAAGCGCCGGCTGCAGCAGGAGTGATACACACAGACTTCGAAAAAAAGTTTATTAAGGCAGATGTTGTAGCATTTGCTGATTTTGTTTCTCTTGGCGGATGGAAAAAAGCTCGCGAGGCGGGCAAGGCGAGAAGCGAAGGAAAAGAATATGTGATGCAGGATGGAGATGTGGTCGAATTTAAGATAGGAAGCTAATTCCTTCTTGGACTTTGTCCTTTCCTATGGTATTATTCCACCTATGACGACTTATGAACTTATGGTTGTGGTTTCCTCTTCTGTCGATTTGACGGGGGATAAATCACAAAAAGATTTGGTTGCAAAACTCGTGGGAGAGGGCGGCAACGTAAAAGAAGTTACCTCACTCGGCAAAAAGACGTTGGCATATCCTATCAAAAAACAGGAAGAAGCCACATATCTCGTAGCAGTTGTCGAGGGAACGGTAAAATCAGCCGATTTAGATAGAAAAGCCAAATTGATGCCGGAAATACTCCGGTTCTTGCTGACGGTAAAAGAGTAAACGAGTGTTAAGGAGTGTTATGTCTAGTAGAAGCTTAAACAAGGTTATATTGATCGGTAATCTGACTCGTGACCCAGAGTTGCGGTACACCCCGACAGGGGCAGCAGTTTGTACTATTGGGTTAGCGACAAATAGAGCATGGGTAACCGATAGCGGTGAAAAAAAAGAAGAAACTGAATTTCACCGAGTAGTAGCCTGGAATAAGCTAGCCGAACTTTGCAGCCAGTTGTTAGCAAAGGGGCGAAAGGTGTATGTTGAAGGAAGGCTCAGGACAAGTGCCTGGCAAGCGCAAGACGGTGCACAACGGACAAGTACGGAAATTGTTATTGAAGACATGATCGTACTTGATTCCAAGCGACCGGCTGCTGGAGGCGAAGAAGTAGTATCCGAGCCAGAAGAAGAAGTGAAGAAAAAACCAAGTAAGACAGCAGGTAGTAGTGAGGGCTCACCAGTATCACCGCCAGAAGCGGCAGAAAATGTGAACCCTGACGATATACCGTTCTAAAATAACTATTAACAATTGACTGTTAACAGTTAACTGTTAAATGTAAAAAGTTAAAACCTATGATGAAACGATCTGGAAAATTTGTACGAAAATTGCGACCGGTTCCGACCAACTGCCCGTTTTGCGCGGCAAAAACAAATCCTGACTATAAGGATGTCGCAGGACTAGATAAGTATGTCACTGAGCGTGGTAAGCTACAGGGTCGTGCCCGCACCGGAGTATGCGCGAAGCATCAGCGCCGGGTGGAACAAGCAATTAAGCGAGCGCGGTTGGTAGCTTTGTTGCCTTTTGTCGTGCGTGCCTAAGACTCTCAATGAAATCCCTGCCATTTTCAAAAATACGATCGGTTATTCTTCTTGTCGCACTTCTTATTCTCGTTGGTGGAGCAGGATATCGGTTAGGCGAACGGAAAGCTTCTGTAAACTTCGTTGATAAGAGACCAGTCATAAACACCGAGGCTCCTGATAGCACCAATGTTGATTTTAATCTGTTTTGGGATGTGTGGGGGAAAGTATCCCGATATTACATAGACCCCAAAGCAATTGATATACAAAAATTGGTATACGGGGCAGTTACCGGTATGGTTGCTGCAGTCGGTGACCCATACACTTCATTTTTCCCTCCGCAAGAAAATAAACAATTCAAAGAAGATTTAGGTGGAGCATTTGAAGGTATCGGTGCACAGTTGGGGATGAAAGACGGGAGGGTGATTATTGTCTCACCACTCAAAGGTACACCTGCAGAAGCAGCGGGAGTATTACCCAATGACATTATTCTCAAGGTGAATGATGATGAAACTGCAGGATGGACAGTTGATCAGGCGGTTGATCGTATTCGCGGGCCAAAAAATACCAAAGTGCGTTTGACACTGTTAAGCCCGCTGTCTTCCGAAGGGCCAAGAGAAGTGGAGATCGTGAGAAATACCATCACTGTGCCATCGGTCACGTGGTGGATAAAAAATATACGAGATGTAACGGAAATTTCTGCGGCAACTGAAGCAGCTTCCCTGAAACTTCGCTCTGATAATAGCAAGATTGCCTATATAAATTTGACGAGATTTGGTGATAATACCAATGCTGATTGGGACAAAGCAGTAAATGAAATTGTCGCTTTTGAAAAAAACGGTGATAAGCTTGCAGGATTAGTCTTGGACTTGCGCAACAACCCCGGAGGGTACTTGGACGGTGCTGTATATATTGCCAGTGAATTTATGAAAGGCGGTACTGTGGTGAGTCAGGTAAATAGTGACGGTACACGTCAGGATTACCCGACTGATCGCAAAGGAAAATTAACCAACATGAAAGTTGTTGTGTTGGTAAATCAGGGCAGTGCTTCCGCAGCTGAAATCGTGGCAGGCGCACTACGCGATAGCAATCGGGGACGACTCGTGGGTGAAACTACATTTGGCAAAGGCACTGTACAAACACCGTTTGATCTTTCTGGCGGTTCAAGTGTGCATATTACGACCGGCAAATGGCTGTTGCCCGGTGGCACATCCATTAGCGAAAAAGGTCTGACGCCTGAGCTCGTGGTGACGCTTGACCCTGCAAATGCTGCAACCGCAGATGGACAGTTTGCACGCGCTATAGAGCTTCTTCTGAAGTAACGCTGCATTTTTTTGAACATTTTAGGAAGTTGTCGTATACTTTTTTCATATGAAACTTCAAAATCCTCTCATTATCATCGCTGCAGTGCTTATTCTTGCTGGTGGTACGATTTCTGCTGGATGGTTGGGGCTTAATTGGCAGTATGTCAATCAGTGGCTGCGTTTGCCAAAAGATAGTGTTTCATCGTTGAATTTGTCACCAGAGCGTATCAAAGTGATCGAGGAAGAAAATGTGATCACTGGGGTCGTTGAGCGGGTGTCACCTTCGGTTGTGACGGTGGGTATTTCACAAACCCGTAGAGGTGGCGATATTTTTGAATTTAACCCATTCGATCCATTCTCATCACCCGGTAGGGGAGCTACCATCGAGCAGGATATTGGGAGCGGATTTATTATCTCCGAAGATGGGTTGGTTGTTACCAACAAGCATGTGGTGTCTGTTTCAAACGCAAAATATCGGGTTATCACCGCAGACGACAAGTCATACGATGTCGTAAAAATTTATCGTGACCCGGACAGTGATCTTGCGATTATCAAAATAAATGCGACTGATCTTACTCCTATAGAAATGGGTGACTCTGACAAAATTAAAGTAGGGCAGATGGCGATTGCTATAGGGACAGCATTGGGGGAGTTTCGTAATACCGTTACGGTCGGGGTGATTTCCGGTGTAGGTCGCGGTATCACCGCAGGCGATCCATTTGCAAGCTCTGCAGAGCGTCTCGACAACGTGATACAAACCGATGCCGCGATAAACCCCGGTAATTCAGGAGGGCCGCTGCTTAATTCTGCGGGGCAAGTGATTGGGGTAAACACCGCGGTGTCTGCCGAAGGGCAAAGTATTGGATTTGCGTTGCCTATAAATACGGTAAAAGAAGCGGTCAATAACTTTAATACCACTGGTCAATTTAACCGCCCATTTGTGGGGGTAGAATACCGCATGATTAGTCGTCAGGTTGCGGTACTAAATGAAATACCCGAGGGAGCGTATGTAATGGCGATTGTGGAGGGTAGTCCGGCTGAGCGGGCAGGTATACAGCCTGACGATATTATTACCCGTATAAACGGTGATAAGGTGACTACCGCAAACGATCTTGCCCGCATTATCGGCAAGAAAAAGGTAGGGGATGCAGTATCGTTTACTGTATGGCGTGAAGGTGAGGAGCGGTCATTTACGGTGACGCTGGGAACACAGGAGTAAAAGTGACGCGATACGGAGGTTTAGAGCCCCAAGAGAAGGGAGCAATAGGGAATTATTTAAATAATTCGAGTTGTTCGCGAAGCTTAGTGCGTGCCCTGTTTATTCTTGTTCGGACAGTAACGGGGTTAGTTTTCGTTATTTGTGCAATTTCCTCATTTGTGTAGCCATCCATAACAAGGAGCATGATCTCTTGGAATTCTTCACCTAATGAGCGTATGGCTTTACGGATTGCTGCTTTTTGCTCCCGATGGATTGTTTCCCGTTCAGGTAAGACGCTTTCGTGTAAACTGAATGTAGACTCGTCTTTAATGGGAACATGTCGTCTTCCCTTCATTTTATTGCGTCTTGCAAGATCGATAAGCTTATTTCGGGCAGTTTTATCTACGTATCCCATTAATGCATCTTCTCCGTTTTGCTCAATCTTTTTTTCGAGTGCGATAAGAATTGCGGATTGGGCCGTATCTTGGGCATCATCAACATCTAAGCCACGTCTTTGTTGGCGGGTAGTAGTCCGCTTAAAAGCGTTTTCATACAGTTGCTCTCTTTGTTGTGACCTTGGTTTTCTTTTCTCTGGCATAGTATTTTATTGGTTTATTGAATTGTAAGCATTGCTTCGCTAATTTTTTGCATTTTCCCTTCGATAATATCCTCGAGGTTGTGCCACGATTTATTTATCCGGTGATCAGTTACCCTGTTTTGAGGAAAATTATAGGTGCGAATTTTTTCACTGCGCATCCCGCGACCAATAATTGAGCGCTGTTCGCTCATGGACTGTTCGCGTTCCATAAGCTGTCGCTCCCATAGCTTTGCCCGGAGCATACCGAGCGCTACCTGTCTGTTCTGGTACTGATCTCGTTCGGTCTGACACTGGACGACAATGCCGGTAGGCACGTGTCGGATACGTACAGCACTAGAAACTTTGTTGACGTTTTGGCCGCCTTTGCCGCCTGCCCGATAAAAATCCCACTCAATATCTTCGGGGCGAACCGTTATTTCATTTTCTGGCACTTCGGGTAACACTGCGATAGTAGCGGTAGATGTGTGGATACGACCATGTCGTTCGGTAGACGGGGTGCGTTGTACTCGGTGTGTGCCAGCCTCGTACTGAAGTTTGGTAAATGCACCTACTCCTTTGATGCGTATAGTGAGGGTATCAAGCTGTTCAATTTTCCAGCCGAGGATAGCCGCGTAACGACTATACATACGCATGAGATCAGCAGCCCAAAGCTTGGCTTCTTCGCCCCCGGGGCCCGCTCGAAATTCCATGATGGCAATATCTGTATTCATAAAAAAAAGAGCTTAGAGAAATATTCTGTAAGTGTAGCACGAGGCTTCACTCAGTATACGTTCCCTAAACTCAGTATAGCTACTTTATACCCATTAACATCTCTTTGAGAGATTTCGGGGCTGCTGTAGAAGCACTTTGCTGCTTCTTCTTTTTCTTTGAAATATATCCGCTTGTTGCCGCCTGTTTCTGTTTGTTCTGGAAGCGTTCTACGCGACCCATCGTGTCGACAAACCGCATTTCTCCAGTGAAGAATGGGTGGCATTTGCCACAGATTTCAACAGCAATTTTATCCTTGGTAGCTCCGACAGTGAACGTGTTGCCACAGGCACACGAAACGACCGCATCGGAAAACCATTTTGGGTGAATACCAGTCTTCATAAGATACCTATTATAGCAAAAGATTTGACTTACGTACAGAGTGTTGGTGCAAAAGCCGAGAAATAGCCTTGATTATGGATTTTCGGGATCAAATTCGTTGTAGGGGGCGAGTTTGGATCTGAGCTGGAATAGCTGCATACTAGATAGTTTTTTTCGTCTCGAATACAGAGGATTATTGAGGTTTGGTTTACCGTCTTTGTCACGCCATTCCATGTAATAATCCATGACTGGTTTTCCGTTTATTTTATGTAACGCAATGACAGGTACCAGTCGGTACTCTGAGGTGATGTCAATACCAGCAGATCTTCCTATCGCTTGTTTCCTTCTTAGTGTTACTTCCATTTCCATAAAATCGCGGGTGAGATCAGGAAATAATTCATCAGCGCGTGCAAGTTTTTTGAGGTTGTACACGCCCAGAATTGAGTGAGAATAACTGCGCTGCTCAGGAGATGATGCTCGAGATTTTTTAAATAAAGTGTTTAGGATACCTTCGCCCATACGGATATAGTCTGATTATATCGTATACCCGACATATTGAGGCAAGCTATATTAGCGGTGTTTTTTTCTCGTATGACGAAGATGGGTATTTCGTTGTCTCGATGCTTTTCGAAATTCAGCAATATAAACGCCTATCGCGATGATCACACCGCCCACGATATAAGATGGGGTGATTGCCTCGTGAAGCCATAACACAGCCAAAATAGCCGCCCACAGGGGCTGCAAATACTGATACAGCGCGGATTCGGATACCTCGATTGTTTTGACTGCGACATTTCGTATGGTGTAGGCGACCGTACCAGAGAGCACTGCCATATAAAATACTCCGGCATGTGCCGGTAGTGGGGCAGTGATAAGGGAAGTCCAAACCAGTTCTGGTGATTGACGGAGGAAAAGAATAGGTAAAAATATCGTAAATCCTAAAATAAACTGGACTTGGGCAACGAGAGTCGGATGAATTCCTTTTTTCATCGCCTCTTTACTCATCAAAGCACCGATAATATCGGTAATAACAGCAAGCAACATGAGCGTATTCCCTTCAAGTTTACCGAGCGTATCGGAGTGACCGTTAAGAATAAGTGGGCCGATAACGGTAAGAATTGTGCCGAAAATAGCGATGCCAATGCCGATTTTTTCATTGCGTGTTATGCGATCACGAAAAAATAGCATCCCGCCCAAGACAAGAAAAAGCGGGCCTGCAGCGGTAATGAGGCTTCCAGAGAGTGCGGTAGTTTTGTCCAGCGCCTCGAAAAAAAGAAAAAGCGAAAGCGGCGCTGATACGAGTCCTGTCGCGATTGTTAACCATTGGTCTCCGGGTTTTTTGGGAAACTTTATGCCGGTAAATGTAAGATAGGGAAACGCGATGAGCGAACTGACAAAAAATCGATAGGTGAGAAACAGCCATGGGTCAAACCATTGGAGCGTGTTTTTCACGACCGGACTTGCCGCACCCCAGATAAGAGACACGATAAGCAGATAAAGCGCGGCAATAGTTCTACGACTCATGGCAGTATAATGATCGTTAATCGTTTGCGAATAATTTTGGAAGTTCGGGAAGCGATACTTCTTTTTGCTCTTTTGTTTTCATATTTTTTAGGGTGACGGTATTTTTTGCTGCTTCGTCTGGCCCCTGGATAATGACATAGGGGATTGTGTTTTTATCTGCATACTTGAGTTGTTTTTCCAGCTTGTCTGCAGCGGGATATACATCAGCAGCAACTCCTTCTGCACGCAGCGTTTTTGCGATCTCTAGTGCATTTGCTCGCATATCTTTTGAAAATATCGTGACAAGTACCTGACCTGCTACGGAAAGCGTGGGGATAAGCCCCATGATTTCTGCGGCTTCCAGTGTGCGGTCAAAGCCGACTGCAAATCCAGTGCCCCCGATATCACGCCCAGCGAATTTTTGGAGCAGCCCGTCATAGCGTTCACCACCCAATACCGACATATTGTATCCCGCATCGGGGATTTCTACTTCCCAAATTGGTCCCATGGAATACGAAAAAGAACGGGCGATTGTCGGATCGAAGCTATACCAGTCATCGGAAAACCCGTAGTTTTTCAGATAGTTGAGGATAAATGAAATTTCCTCATTGGGCTGTAAGTTTTTTACATACGAAAGATATTCTCTGGCCTTCTCTTGGGGAATACCTTTTTTCTCCATCTCTGCTAGCACACCCTCATCTCCGATTTTTTTAATTTTATCGATCGCAACGATTGCTTCGTAGGGCATGTCCTTAAAAAGCGCACGTGAATTTATACGAACAAGGGCATTGTTAAACCCAAGCTGTTTGTATACTTCGAGTGATAGTGCGATAACCTCGGCATCTGCGTCTGGTGTTTTTATGCCAAATATGTCCGCATCTGCCTGGGTAAACTCACGATATCTGCCCTTCTGTGGTTTTTCGGCTCTAAATGCAGGCTGTATCTGATATCGCTTAAATGGAAAGGTGAGTTGGTTTTGGTATTGTGCTATGACTCGGCAGGTAGGCACTGTTTGGTCGTATCGTAGTGCGACATCACGTTCACCTTGGTCTTTGAATTTAAAAAATAGTTTTTCATCTTCTCCGATTGCTCCTACAAATATTTCTAACGGTTCGAGTGTCGGTGTTTCGAGTGGCGCAAATCCCCAAGACCCAAAAATGCCCGCGAGCTTATCGCGAAGCCATTTGCGCTTCGCAGCTTCTGCCGGCAGGAAATCTCGAAAACCCTTGAGTGGTTGAATTGTGTTCATAAAACCTCCTATGATCGTAACAATTTATTGGGAGTGAGACAAGCAAGTGCTTCATCGAGACGGGCAAGAAATGTTCTATTTGTTTTTTTGTCTCGTAGAGAAATACGAAATCCCACAAGCTTGTTGTCGGGAAAAAATGTGCCATCTATCACGCTTACATCTTTGGCGGCAAGGGCTAGGATAATTTTTTGGTTGTCAGCACGTGAGACAAACAGGTTGTTCGTTATCGACTGTGAAACTTGGAAGCCGCGCTTGGTTAATGCCTTGGTAAGAAACGATCGCTCAGATGCGATAAATTGCTTAGTCGCGCGGAGAAACGCTGTATCTTTGAGTGCAGCTTCTGCCGCAATCAGTGCGACTGACGATACAGGGAACGGTTGTTGAAACTCGTTTATTTCAGCAATACGTTTCGCATTTCCAAGTGCCATCCCAATCCGCAGGCCAGCCAAGCCAAGCGCTTTCGAAAACGTGCGAAGTACAATGAGATTGGGTCGTGTGGGTAGTTCGGATATAAGTGAATCGTTTCTGAACTCACCGTTTGCCTCATCGACCACTGCTATTTTGGGGTTTATCGTGTCGATGACGTTGAGGATGTCGCGGTTCGTTCGGTCGAGCCCTCCTGGTGTCGTTGGATTAGCAATAAATAGCATATCCGGTCTCTCGCGGGGTTTCGGTGGATTATCGAAATCAAAAAACATAGGGGTAGCGCCTGCGAGTATGGGCTCTTTTGAAAAAAGAAAAAACGATCCGGACTCGATAGCCACAGTGCTACCGCGCGAAAGCAATGCGCTGCTTATAAGCTTAATAAGCTGTTCAGAGCCCACGCCCAAGAGAATGTTGTTGATGCGTACTCCAAATGTTTTTGCTATGCGTGTGAGAAGTGGCATTTGATCGGGGTACGTTTGTATCTGTTTCATACTCACAGTTCGTAGCGCGCGGAGCGCACGAGGAGAGCACCCGAGAGGATTGACGCTCAGGGTCATATCGATGCGTTTTTTCTGTACGTTCGTGGCGTACGCTTTTGGTAGTTTCATAAAACCTCCTTTTGTTAATAACCTGCTGGAATTTGCTCGTTAACTGACCACATAAAAACCCGCCTTGTGGCGGGTATCAATTCCTTGCGTTTTGATAGCTTTTATCGCATGGAAACCCGCCCAAGACGTGGGTGGGTATGGTACCAAACGGTAACACGTGCGATATTCATAGTATCCTGTAGTATAGACAACTGGGGAGGTAGTGTCAAATTAGAGAATAGTAAGTTTTTTGTTGCTTTTGGAAAGAAGTTCACCGTCTTTGGCTTTAATATACATGAGATCTTCGATACGTATGCCATACGCTCCTTCGATATACACACCCGGTTCGATCGTGACGACCATTTCAGGCTTAAGGCGTTCGGCCTTTTTTACGGTAAGACGAGGAGCTTCGTGGATTTGGAGCCCTACCGCGTGTCCTAATGAGTGTGGGTATGTTGGTAGGTTTGCCTCTGCTATGACTTCGCGCGCTGAAGCATCGAGTGTCGCACCATTTCGTTCGCCATCTTTTAGCAATTGTATTGCTTTTTCATTAGCAGTCAGTACCGCGGAGTACGCGTTGACCCATTCATCTTTGGGAGCACCAAGAAATACCACGCGTGTCATATCGGCACAGTAACCGTTTACCTTTGCGCCAAAATCCAAAAGAACAAGCGAATCTCTTCGTAAAGGATTGTTGCCTCGTTCGTGGTAGTGTGGCATAGCACTGTGTTCATTAAATGCCACAATAGGGGAGAACGCGTTACCCCCTGCCCGATAATTAAAAAAGCTTTCAATTTCCCACGCGAGCTTTCCCTCAGTCACTCCGGGGCGTATGCGTTGTTTTATATAGGTAAAACATTGGTCAGTAAGTGATGCTGCGAGTTTAATACTCGCTAATTCATGCGTGTGCTTTGTTTGCCGGAGCGCCTCAACCCTGCTGTGTGTCGGGATAAACGTCACGTCAGAAAGTGATGTTTTAAGCGTTTTTAGTTCCCATACTGTCAAATTCACTTCTTCAAACCCTAGTTTTTTTATGTGTGTTTTGTCGCATATTTCCGATAACGCTGCGGTTATAGGGTGATCATAGCTGACTTCGATAATTTCCTGATGGGTTTGGGAAAGTTGCCTGGCGGTTTCTCGATAGAGAGCGCTCGTAAATACGTAGGTCGTTTTTGCGGTAACCAACACATACGCTTCTCGTTCTTCAGGGCTGACCCCGTAAAATCCAGTGAGGTAGCGGATATTGATTGGGTCGGTAATAAATAATCCGTCTATGTCAGAAAGTAGCGTAGATTGCATGAGACGTATTATAGCGTGTCACTCATCATAAAGAGGGCAAAAATTACGGTGTAGTAGTGGGTGTTGCAGTCGGTCGGGGAGTTGCTCGTGGCGTAGCCGAACTCGATGCAGCAGGAGTCACCGCTGTTGTCGTAGTCGGTGTTCCTGCAGAACCTGTGATATTGCCCAGATCGAGTATCCGTACCGCTGTCAGGCGATTGTCTTCTTTGGCTGCGGGAGTTCCAGTGACATGTACGGTATCACCTACAGAAATTTTTGAAAATCCGCTTTTTGCCACACCGTTTTCTTTTGTCCATTCAGAAGTTTTGGTCGTTCGTTCTATATCGACCAATATGCTTCTCCCGTCAGAAACGTTTACGGTAAGTACAAAATCTTCATCGTCCACATCCGCGACAATACCAGCGACTCGAGTATATGATGTAGCACTTTCAATAAAAATATACTGTGCTTTCAAAAGATCCAATGTTTCATCGTATGTACCAAAGACAGTGATTGGATCATCAACCTCCAAATCTTCCGCGTCTAGATTTACTCGCTTACCACTCACCACCTGAGAAACGGTTACGTCATCGGTAAGTTCAATTTTTATGTCTTTTGTTTTCGTTTCAACCGTTGCTGAGGTAAGCGACACAGATTTGACGGTGCCATACATCGCACGCTTAACGACCGATCGAAGCTCTGCCACTTTGGTTGCGAGACGTACTTTGAGCTCTTCGAGCTGTGCGCTCGCAGCTGTTGGGGTCGCACTGGGTGTCGCGTCTTGTGCAACTACGTTGTGCATGGGAAGTACGATAAAGGTAATGACAGCGATAGAGAGGAGTAATAATTGTTTTTTCATAAATATTGATTAGAAATCTTCTGGCGTGTAATACACCGTCACTGATTGTGTTTGTGTTGCGTCTTTGAGATGGCTTGTGACCTGGATTTCATTTTTTCCTTCGCCCAGCGATATTTTTCCGGCAAATGACCCTGAAGCGTTTGCGACAACGACATTTTCAGTCGCTTCACCTTCTATAACGATTAATGCGTTTGGTGGGGCAGTTCCCGAGATAAGCGCTTCGTTTTGGGGCTCTATCGCGTCAGGAAGCGGGCTTTGGATAGTGAGTGTTTCACCAATTTTTGGAGTTGGCGTGGGTTTATTAGCGTTATTGCTGCTTTGGAATTTGGCAATCATAGCTCCGATATCGGGGAATCTGATTTGTGGGAAATTTTTAAAGAGTGTTGGCCCCAAAAAGACGAGGGCTGCAATGATAAGCCCGACACCGAACCCTATAACTGTCGCAAGTATTGCGTCTTTATTCATACATTGTTTGGAACAGCGCTCGTTTTAAATAATAGCAAAAATTGGGGCAGGGATTCCCGTCATAGATAATGCAGGGAAACCAGTCACGACTCATAGTCAGGTTAACGCGAGTCGGGTGTTGCTTAGGATACTTAAATCTGATATAAAATGCAACTACTATGGAAATACTTCCTTTGGGTCATGCAAGTTTCAAACTCCGCGGCAAACAGGCAACACTCGTCACTGATCCATTTGATGAAAAACAGGTTGGTATTAAGTATCCCAAGCATGTTGAAGCAGACGTTGTAACGGTTTCTCATGCGCATCCCGATCACAATGCGGTTCATCTCGTCGGTGGTTCGCCATTTATCGTACAAGGACCGGGTGAATATGAAATAAAAGGCATATCAGTTATTGGAGTCGCATCATTTCATGATGAAAAAAATGGGGAAGAGCGAGGGCGCAATACGATGTATCGCATTGAGCTCGATGGCGTGCGATTTGCTCATTTGGGTGATTTAGGGCATGTGCTTTCATCAGCGCATGTTGATGTGATTGATGGCGTGGATGTACTGTTTGTTCCAGTTGGTGGTGTGTATACGATAGATGCAGAAAAAGCAGCGCAGGTTATTTCCGATATTGATCCACGCATTATTATCCCGATGCATTACGGTACGGATACGTACAACAAAGACCTTGCTCCAGTTTCGGCATTTCTCAAACAAATCGGGAAAGAGGAAGTTGTCCCAGTTCCAAAATTGACAGTGAGCAAGGATAAATTACCTGCTGAAAAGCAAGTGGTTGTACTGCAAGCATCATGACGAGTCCTAAAGTTCCTCCACACGATGATGTCGCCGAACAGTCGATACTCGGGGCGATACTTATCGATAAAGATACAATGATCGATGTTGCGGAGTTTTTGCGCCCGCATCATTTTTATTCCCCGTCAAATGGGCTGGTATTTGAATCCATGATGGAGCTTTACGAAACGCATGAGCCCATAGATGTGGTGACGGTAGCCGCGCAGCTGAAGCAAAAAGGCGCGATAAAAGATATCGGTGGGCCCGCATATTTGGCTGATCTAGTAAATGTCGTACCGACCAGCGCGCACGCGGAACAGTACGCGCGTATTATTGTTGAACACGCGACAAAACGAAAACTTGTGGAGGCCGCGGCAAAAATTACCGAGATGGCATTTCGAGACGAGGGAGGATCACAATCTATCGTCAACGAAGCTGAAATGGAAATATTTGCGATTGCACAATCCACCACGCGGCGTGATTTTATCCCAATCAAAGACGCACTCGCAGCATCATTTGATCGTTTGGATGAATTGCACAAACGAGCAGGGGGACTTCGTGGCGTACCGACTGGCTTTACTGAGCTAGATACAAAACTTGCTGGTATGCAGGATGCAAACCTTATTATTCTTGCCGCCCGACCAGGTACCGGTAAGACAGCAATGATCCTTAACATGGCACAACATGCTACGGTAAAAGAAAAAATACCAACTGGTATTTTTTCGCTCGAAATGAGCAAGGAAGAATTAGTTGATCGTTTATTGGTAAGCCAAGCTGATATTGAGGCGTGGCGTCTCAAAACTGGCAAACTTACTGATGATGATTTTACAAAATTATCAGACGCGATGGGGGAGCTTGCTGAAGCACCACTTTTTATTGATGATACGCCCGGCATGAACATAATCGAGATGCGGACAAAAGCGCGGAGACTTCAAGTGGAACATGGAGTGAAACTTATCATTGTCGACTATTTGCAGCTTTGTGATCCTGGTCGCAAACTTGATAACCGCGTGCAGGAGGTGTCGGTGATTTCCCAAAACTTAAAAAATCTTGCTCGCGAACTTCGTATCCCAGTACTTGCGTGTTCACAGCTTTCCCGTGCAGTAGAAGCGCGCGGCAACAAAGTGCCGGAGTTATCAGATTTGCGGGAGTCTGGTTCTATTGAACAAGACGCTGACGTTGTCATGTTTTTGTACCGCGAAGAAACTGATCAAAGTATGTGGGGTGAGCAAATTGCGACAAAGCTCCGGATAGCCAAACACCGTAACGGACCTTTGGGTGAAATTGACCTTATATTCCGGGGAGACCGCATCCGGTTTTACTCAGTTGAGCGCAAGCACACTGACTCGATGCCACCAGCAGTTCACTGACGTATTCCTTCTTGCCGCGTTTTTACGCTATAATAGTCACTAGTTTGTTGCTCAATATTGATAAATACATATTGCCGAGGTGGCCCCTCAAAGCCACTGGGGCAACAGCATATTGATAAATACATATTGCCGAGGTGGCGGAATGGCAGACGCTCAGGTCTCAAAAACCTGTGAGGTTAACCCCTCGTGGAGGTTCGACTCCTCTTCTCGGCACCATGTTGTGGTATAGTTTGCATATATGAAACTAAAAGATATTTACTCACTCGCAGTCACCATGGGTATAGCGTCTGATCCTCGAGGAAAAGAGGGGGTCGTCAAGCTTTTGGCGCGCAGAAAAAAAGCCTACGATGAATTGCCGAAATCGAAAAAAGAAGAATACGACATCGAAGATCTTACAAATCCCTATACGGACTCACGAATATTTTTGGGTGATCCTGAGATGGAAGTAGATTCCATTATGGCAGGCATTGATATCAATGCAGCCGAGGTATTGCTTGCTGATCGTTTGAACCAAAAAGGGGAAAGTATTGATTTGTTGCTCACACACCATCCCGAAGGAGCATCACTTGCCTCACTTCATGAAGTGATGGATGTGCAGGCAGATATTTGGGCGAAGTATGGAGTTCCGATAAATATTGCCGAAGGAGTCATGCACGATCGAATCCGCGAGGTGCAGCGGCGATTTTCTCCAGTAAACCATGCAGAAGCTATCGATGCTGCACGTTTATTGGGATTGGCGTTTATGGGTATGCACACTATAACCGACAATTTGGTACATGAGTATATGGAGCAGTTGTTTGAAAAAACGAAACCGGAAACAGTAGGTGATGTATTGGATGTGTTGAAAAAAGAACCAGAGTACAAAGAAGCTATGAAAGGCAAAGCAGGCCCTATGATTTTTGCGGGTGACGCGCACAATCGGGCAGGGAAAGTCGCTCCGATAGAATTTACCGGTGGCACCGAGCCTTCACCGATTGTCTATGAAAAACTTGCTATGGCAGGCGTGGGTACTGTTGTTGGCATGCACGCTGCCGAGGAACACCGCAAGGAAGCCATGAAATATCACATTAACCTAGTTATCGCAGGGCACATGAGTTCGGATAGCTTGGGGATGAACTTGCTCCTTGATGCGTTTGAGAAAAAAGGCGTCAAGATACTTCCGTGTTCGGGCCTCATCCGAATCAAAAGATAAATTACTTTTGGAGAAGGAGAAGAAAAAATACCACCGTTGCTACCTGTGTGACTAATCCAAGTGGAAGCTGTGCTTTTGTGTGGAATACATTGGGTACTTTGTAAAATGCAAAGGCGAGCCACTCTAGCGCTCCTGCATTTTTCCCGGGTTCGAGCTTTTTTTGATGAGCAAAAAATATATACCATGGAGTTTCCAGCCAGTCAGGTAATATGCCGGCTACCACTGTTATCGCCCAAAGCGGGAACGGGAGATATTGTCCAAAGAAATAATATGATAATCCCAATCCAACGCTTGTTTCGATAATGGCAAATAAGCCTGTTTTATGTTTTGGTCGTGCGCGCCAATTTGTCCCAAAATCCCAATGCGGAATACTATCCATGATGTAGTGTGAGGTGAGTGCAAGAAGACTTGCGGTTATGGGATCGGTAAAACGTGCGGCAATAGCGCCAGCTACCAATGCGTGTGCGGTTGCGGTCATAATTGTATTGTATGATAAGATGGTTGTTGTTGCAAAACAGAGAAGTGTTTGCGTATGAGGGTGACACACCTTACAAAAAAAATGGATCCAGTGCTGGATGTGTTGTCCAACACATTATTCCGCCGCCTTTGGATAGGGCAAATTGCCTCACAGCTTTCTAGCAACATGTTAGTATTTTTGCTTGCCCTTATTATTTATCGGGCGACCGGGAGTAATGTTGCGGTATCTGGTTTATTTTTAGCATACGGTTTGCCGTCATTACTTTTTGGGGTCATGGCGGGAACGATTGTTGATAGATTAGATAGAAGAGCAGTGTTGTTGGTGGCTCATGTGATCCGTGCACTGCTTATTGTCGGCGTCTATATGATGGGCGACCGGGTTTCTGCAGTGTATCTTTTGGTATTTGCGTATGCGGTGATTAATCAGATGACAATGCCAGCAGAAGTGCCGCTCATCCCGCAATTCGTCCCCAAAACTCATTTGGTATCCGCAAATAGTCTTTTTTCATTTACGTTTTACAGCAGTATGGCAATTGGCTTGATAAGCGCGGGACCAGTGCTTCGATGGTTGGGTCGTGATGGCGCGCACTTTTTGCTTTTTTCGCTGTATATAGTTGCGGCGATTTCTGTATTTGGTATACCCCCGCAGGGTGAGGGTATTAAATCACTTCGCAGAATTTTTCACTACGACTTTTTTTATATCGTCAAACGGTTTTTGGCAAACATGGAAGGTGGGATACAGTATGTTGCAAGGTCTCGCGTATTGCGGGACGCTGTCGTGCTGCTTACCGGCACTCAGATTATGTTAGTGCTTTTGGGTACACTTGGGCCGGGACTTGCCGATACAGTGCTCAAAATAGACGTGCGTGACGCGTCACTTCTTATCGTAGGCCCGACTATCGCGGGTATTTTATGTGGTGCATTATGGGTTGGTAATCGGGGATATCGCTATCCGTATAGAAAACTGATGAATATAGGGGTCGTATCTGCAGGGATTATTCTTATTACGGTTTCTTTGTTATTTGCAGTTGCCAACACTGTATGGTTTTCTCTGATGCCGCGACCGTTGGTACTCACCATTGCGCTTGGTTTATTTTTTCTTTTGGGAGTTGCCAATAGTTTATTGGATGTTCCTTCTAATACGTTATTACAAAAAGAAGCCCAAGGTGATATGCGGGGGAGAGTGTATGGTATTCTCTCCGCGTCCGTTGGTGGCGCAGGTATTTTGCCCGTTGTTGTAAGCGGAGTGCTTGCTGATCTTATTGGGGTAGGGAATGTTCTTTTTTTGCTTGGGCTCGTGGTAACATTGTATGGGCTATATCGACAGGTCATTAGGCGATTTGATAGTACGAAGGTAAAATAACGTAAACCGTATGATACCAACTATTATTCCAATAGATCAGGGAGGGATTGTTGTCATCAACACCATTATCGTGGTGGCATGGCTTATTTTTTCATTTCTATTTTGGCGAGGACTTCGACATTTTGCAGTGGAAGAAGATAGGATTTTTGATCTGACATTTTATAGTACGCTCGCCGCATTTATCGCGGCACGTGCGGGCTTCGTGTTTATGCACTGGGAGCTTTTTGCGGGTAAATCATGGCTTCTTGTCGCTGCATTGTGGGTTTCACCCGGATTATCGTGGCTCACCGGTTTGGTCGGTGGACTTGCTGTACTTACCATGTTGAGCCGACAATACAAAGTCCGGCTAGGGTTGGTATTAGATACGTTAGTTACCGCGTTGCCTTTGCCGATTATTCTTGTACTTGCTGGTTCGCTTATTACGGGATCTGCTCTTGGTGCAGTTACTACGTTACCTTGGGGAATTCGGATAGGCAGCGATGTAGCGAGGAGACATCCGGTAGAGCTATATGAAATGATATCGCTTATTTTTATCTCGCTTATTATGGTAAAGCTCGCGAGTGTGTCGCATAAACGAAAATGGCCGTATGGTATCGTTGGCATATGGTTTTTTCTTTTGTACGCGGTAAATGCATTCCTGCTTGAATTTGTTAAAGATGCTCGTGTATACTGGAGTTCGTTAAGCGCCAATCAATGGATTTTGATTGGCATTTTTGCTGAATGTATTGGTGTATTGTATGTGCGGGGCGGCGGCAGGGAGCGGCTTCGTCCATTTATACAAAAAACCACAAATTTTTTTACAGAGAAAGGAAAGAAATTACATGAATCAGTTTCCCGCAGAAACACTCAGTGAAATAAAAGCACACCTTCTCGATGAGCAGGCGAGGCTCGCAGCACGTATAGAAGAGCTTTCTGGTCAGGATCCGTTCAGTGATCCAGGTAGAGCGACAGACAACGCAGCGAGCGATACAGAAGCCAGTGAGGAAAGTAATCATGACCGAGTTTCAGCTTTGGTTGATGAGCTCAAAAAGCAGGCAGAAGATGTCGCGTTAGCATTAGGAAAAATTAATGATGGCACATACGGTTTTTGTACCGAGTGTGGCACTATGATAGACACTGACCGGTTGGCTATCCACCCGACTGCTACAATGTGCTTGCAGTGCGAGATGAAAAAATCGAGTAGCTCGGGGAAAAAGTGAACATACCTATTCTTTACGAGGATAACGTTCTTCTTGTTATCAACAAACCTCCAGGGGTCGTGGTAAACAATGCTGAATCCGTGAAGGGAGAAACAGTACAAGATTGGGCAGCTCCTCGCCTTGAGGGAGCATTAGGTGAAGCTCCAAGTGAGGATGAGAAGGCGTTTTACGAACGGGCAGGTATCGTGCACCGTATAGACAAGGAAACCTCGGGTTGTTTGCTACTTGCGAAAAGTGTTCCCGTTTTTGTCGAGTTGCAACGACAGTTTAAAGAGCGGGAAGTCAAAAAAACATATATGGCGATTGTTCATGGCAGACTTGTTCCCGAAGAAGGTGAGATTAGAGCACCCGTAGGCAGGCTGCCCTGGAATAGAGAACGATTTGGCATTGTTCCCGGAGGCAAGGAGGCGGTGACAAAGTATAAAGTGATGCGTACAGGAAATTCGCATAAAACCGATATTTCGTTAGTTGAGTTGTACCCGGAAACTGGACGTACTCATCAGATACGGGTGCACCTAAAATATATCAATCATCCGATTGTCGGTGACTGGCAGTATGCCGGTCGTAAAACTGCGAGGAGTGATCGCGTGTGGGCGCCCAGAGTTATGCTGCACGCATATAAGGTTTCATTTACGCACCCCGACACCCATGAAATACTTGCAATTGAAGCTCCTGTGCCGGATGATATGAACAGTATTATCTGACATTCCTGCACATGGAGCATTCACTATCCCTCATAACCACATTTTTATTACTTCTTTCGGCTGCATTGGGCGGAGGAGCTATCGCTGTTCAGTTGCGGTTGCCGTCTATTGTGGGGTATATAGCCGGTGGCATACTGGTCGGAAATGTGTTTCCTCAAGGGTTTGATCATCGGCTTATCACGATGATCGCGGAGGCAGGAGTGACGCTTCTTCTTTTTACCCTCGGTGTTGAATTTTCGTTCCATCGCCTGAAACGAATTTTACATGCTGTCGCATGGCCAGCTATCGGACAAATTGTGATAACGCTTTTTATTGTCATGCTGGCGCTTATTGCGCTCAAAACGCCATTTATCCCTGCATTGTTTCTTTCAAGTGCAGCCGCGCTTTCTTCTACTGCGATCGTGGTGAAACTTTTATCTGAGCGAGGAGAGTTGGATTCGGTACCCGGAGAGCTTTCGACTGGCTGGCTTGTGGTGCAGGATTTAGCGGTTGTTCCTATTCTTATTTTACTTTCTGCAATTTCTTCTGTTTCATCGGGTGAAGGAGCAGTTCTATCAGTGTTAGGGGCGATCGCATTTGCGATGCTCAAAGCAGGCATACTGATAGTTGCTGTACTGTACTTAGGCAGCAGAGGGGTGCCAAAATTACTCGGGGCGGTTGCGGGTTTTAAGAACAGAGAGTTGTTTCTCCTTACCACTATTGGAATTGTCTTTTTGGTCGGGTTACTGACATACGTCGTGGGACTTTCAGTATCGTTAGGAGCATTTTTAGCGGGACTTCTTGTCGCGGAAACGAGTCAAAATCATGCAGTGTTTGCTGAAGTGAGACCGTTACGGGATTTATTTGCGGTCGTATTTTTTGTGTCGCTTGGTATGGCGCTGCCGATTTCATCTTTGGTATCTTCGCTTCCAGTAATCGTTGTTATGACACTTGCGGTGATAGTGGTGAAAGGTGGGAGTATTTATACCTTACTTCGATTTTTGGGATACCATCGTAAAACTGCATTTTTGGTAGGTATATATCTTACACAAGTAAGTGAATTCGGATTTATCATCGCGGGCATGGGGATTGCGCTCGGAGCACTTTCCGAACCGCAGTCATCGCTGCTTGTGGCGGTTACATTTATTACCATCCTTATTTCCAGTCCGCTTATAAGTAATGGACATAAGGCATATTATTTCGTGCATAATTTTCTTAAAAGAATTCCAAAAACATTCCGCGACAAAGAAGAAGACACACCACGAGATGAAGGATATCCAATACGCGATCACGTGGTCATTTGCGGTTATGGCAGGGTAGGAAAGTATATCGGTCGCGCATTGCAAATGAGCAACGTGCCGTTTCTTGTGGTTGATTATAATCAGCACACCCTCGCGAGCCTTCGTGGGGCAGGTATTCAGACGGTCTATGGAGATCCTGCAGATAAAGATGTCTTGGATTATGCGCAGGTCGACCTTGCGAAATCTGTGGTTATCGCGATCCCCGATAGGCATACGCAGGAAATGATTATTGGAAATGCATTATCGTTAAACCGCCGGATAAAAATTATTTGTCGAACGCATCATGAGGAAGATCAGCGGCATCTCAAATCTCTCGGGGTGCAAACGGTTATTCAGCCTGAATTTGAAGCGGCGCTTACTGTGGTAAATAAGTTACTACATGACTTCGGTGTTCCTCCCGAGGAAATGGCAGGAAAAATGAGTAGGCTTAAGATAGAACACGGGATTGGCTAAGGCGTATGGTACAATCCAAGGATGACATTTAGCTTCAAAGTACGCAAACAGGACACCAAAACTAGGGCTCGATTGGGAGTAATAACTACGCCACATGGCGCTATTGAAACACCCGCGTTTGTACCTGTAGGAACGCAGGCGAGTGTGAAGTCGCTAAGCCCCGATGAGCTGCAGACACTTGGTGTCCAATTATTTTTTGTTAACACCTACCATGCCTACTTGAGACCCGGACTTTCTGTCATTAACAAATTTGGCGGGTTGCATGCGTTTATGGGCTGGCAGGGGCCAATCATTACTGATAGCGGAGGGTTTCAGGTGTTTTCGTTGGCTCGCCCCAAATATGTACCGCAGGATCGGGGTGAAGATAGGCCTTCACTCGTTAAAATTAGCGAGGATGGTGTGGAATTCCGGTCGCATTGGGATGGTAGTTTGCATACGTTTACCGCTGAGTCATCGATGCAATGGCAATGGCAATTGGGGAGCGATATACATATCGCGTTTGACGATTGCACTTCGTATCCTGCAACACATAAACAGGCGAAGATATCTATGGAGCGGACGCACCGATGGGCTCTTCGGAGCGTTTCTGAACACCAGAAACAGGCAAATACCCACAAGAAGCGACATAAGCCGTATCAAGCGCTCTATGGTGTCATACAGGGTAGTGTATATGAAGATTTGCGGGTAGCGTCAGCAAAATTTGTTCGGGAGCTAGCAGTAGATGGTATAGCTATTGGTGGAGTATCGGTGGGAGAAACAAAAACTGAAATGCGAGATGTGTTGTCATGGGTTTCTCCGCATTTACCAGAAGATAAGCCCCGGCATTTGTTGGGAGTAGGTGAGATTGATGACATATTTACACTGATAGCGTATGGCATGGACACCTTTGATTGTGTGCAACCAACGCGACTGGCGCGGATGGGTAGGTTGTATGTAAAGAAAAATAAAAAACATGAGATCGATATCACCAAAAAAATATGGGAAAAAGACACAAAACCAATTGAGCCCGGTTGTCGGTGTTATACCTGTACCCACTTTTCTCGAAGCTACCTGCATCACTTGTTTCGGGTGCGGGAACTTTTGGCGTATCGTCTCGCCACTATTCATAACATTCATTTTATAAACACACTCGTTTTAGACATTCGGGAAGCGATCAAAAATGGAGTATTTCTTGAAATGAAGAAGATCTGGGCTTACAATAAATAGATAAACTAAAGGAGGTTTATTTTATATGGGTAATTTTGGCGGATTTTATAAGGGCGATAAAAAGAAAGCGAAAAAAAAGGATTTAGAAAAGAAAGCGCAAAAACAGCTGTCCGGTGGTTCATGGCAGCTTCCTCAAGTGGAGATAATCAAAAAAGGGAAAAAAGAGTGGTAAGCGAGTGGTTCTAATACACCTGCCATGAGAAGTCATTCTGCCGCACATACCAGACGCGCTCATCGCGCGATACCCGCATTTGTGGGGATCGGGTTTATCGCGGTATGTATTATTTGTAGTGTTATTTTTCTTCGTTTATTTGTGCAACCGTTCCCGTACAGACAATCACTTGTCATTGCAGGTAACCCTACCCATATCATTTCTATCAATGCCGCAAAAAATAACATCATCGTTGTCGATGTACCAGAAGATACGGTCATTTCTGCAACACATGGGTACGGAAACTATCCCATTCGATCTCTTATCACGCTTGATGATATCGATAATCACCACGGGGCACTTGTGACTGGGAGCATGAGTGATGCTTTTGGTATACCGATCAAGTGGTACGTAAACCCCGGTGAGTTAGGTAATGGTGATGGTACTGTGTCGCTTATACGAAGTATTTTTTCATTCGGCAATCTGTTTCGGGTACTACAGGGAAGTATGGATACCTCTATGCCACTTGCCACATGGATAAATTTGGTGTGGGCGTTACGCTTTATTCCGGCAGATGGAGTAGAGAGTATCAATATCCGCCAAGCAATCATCCATGTCGATACGCCAGATGGAAGTTCTGTCTCAACACTGGATGAAAACAAGCTCGATTATATGCTCGAAAATTCGCTTTTTGATAGTGGGTTACGTGCAGAGGGGATTACCGCTGCAATATACAACACAACACAAGTGCCTACAGTAGGACTCAGAGCGTCTCGTCAGGTATCCCGGATGGGTGTGCAGTTGGTATTTGTCGGAAATGCTGAACCAACAGTGTCAGAGTGCCAGATAAACGGGTTGCGTGAAGCATTACAGAGTAAAACCGCAGATTACCTTGCGGACTACTTTGGTTGTAAAAAAGTTGAGGGAGAAAGTGATATTGGACGAGGTACTGGCGCTGATCTTGTTGTGTTGCTTGGTGAAAAATACGCGTCCCAGTATAAGTAAGAAGGGAGAGGCAATTTACTCTTCGTTTTCCGTTTCCTTGTCGTCAGTTTCAGTTGGTGTCCCATCATCTTCGCGCTCGTTGCGGGTAAACGGTACGTACAACGCTGTCGTTGAAAACGATGGTTGGTTTTCAAACCGTTTGCCGCGGCCAATTTCACGAATAAATAATGTCAGAGTGTTTTTTCCGATGGATTTCACAAGTGCTTGATAGGTGTTACCGACCGCCAAAAATTTTATCAGGCGGAACGATAAATCATCGGGAAGCGCGGCAAGATAGGTGTTGGCTGCATTCCTCGCTTCTACCACATGGTTTCTTGCTTTCAGTTCGACTTCTTCTCCCGGTGAGACAGTTGCAAGCACTGCCATAGGGGCAGCGTTTACACATTCAACAATTTTTGTTTTGCCGGGTTCTTCGAGGAACGAGAGGGGAGCGAGGTGGGTTTTGTTTGCTTTGATAAGGTCTTTTTGGCGAACGCTTCCTAGTTTTTTTATATTTTTTATGGCAATCTGGTTGTATTCGTCAATTTTGATGACGCGCTGAAATGTTTTTTTGGCTAAGGTGAATTGACCACTTTGGAGGTATGCAAAGCCAAGACGGTTGAGGAGACTAATGTTGTTTTTGTCGGTTTTAAGAAGTGCAGTATTTATCCGAATTGCCTCTTTCCAATCTTGGGCGAGTGCTGCATTTATAGCCGCTTGATCAGAAACAATTACATCGTTCATGGTGATGAAGCGTACCAGAGTTTCTTGAGAAAAGTCAAGACAGAAGATACAATATTGTACTGGTATGAGCGGTCATTCAAAGTGGAGTAAAGTCAAACACCAAAAAGCGACAACTGACGCTGTTAAAAGTCGTGAATTTACTCGTGCCTCCCGCGGTATTACAGTGGCGGTGCGCGAAGGCGGCGGCCTTACAGATCCTGATAAAAATTTCCGATTACGGTTAGCAATTGAACTTGCAAAGCAAGTAAATATGCCCAAAGACAATATAGAACGGGCGATAGCCAAAGGAGCAGGGTCGGGGGCTACTGCGTTTGAAAATCTTACCTATGAAGGATACGGGCCGGGGGGAGTCGCGTATGTAGTGGAAGCCGCGACTGACAATCATCAACGTACGGCTGCTGCGGTAAAGCATGCATTTGATCGCGCGGGTGGATCATTAGCAACTCCGGGAGCAGTGAGTTTTCAGTTTCAGAAAAACGGGGTACTTTTGATTGCAAAATCAGACATGCTTTTTGATGCGATGCTTGATCGCGCCATAGGCGCTGGAGCAGATGATGTTATCGAACGTGATGACGTGTATGAAGTGTACACAAAGTATACTGAGCTTTTTGCGGTAAGGCAGGTGTTTGAATCTTCATCACTGGTCATCGAACATGCATCGCTTATTATGCGGCCGTTAAATTCTGTGAGTCCTCAAGCGGATGTGCGCCTCAAAAATGAAGCACTTATATTGGCATTAGAATCGCTTGACGATGTACAAAACGTATATACTACTATGGAATAGGAGTGTATACTCGCGACAAGTTGTAGTTGATGCCAAAAGAAGAGGGAAGTGACGTATGATAAAACAAATAATCGATCGTATTGCGAAGCGTTTTAAGCGTTGGGACAGGACTCAACCATTTTCGAAACGCCAGCAGTTTGTCATTATTACTGGGCTTCTCACCGCGGTGCTTATGACGACACAACTGGTGTCATTGGATTTTCGATATCCGATGGTGGGAGTGCTTGCTGTGTTAAGTTATTTACTTTGTGCGTTTGCATTGCGTGAAGATTTAAAAGGACACGAGTGGGCGACACTGTTGATCTTGCCATCGTTTTTTACAGCAGCAGTTGCAGTGTTTTATTTTCTTTTGCCAACACGTTGGCTTACTCGGTTGCCGATCGCAGCGCTTTACGCAGTCGGTATGTATGCATTGTTACTCACTGAAAATATTTACAATGTAGCTGTTGCGCGAACCATAGCGCTGCTTCGTGCGGCGCACTCAGTAGGATTTTTGCTTACACTCGCGACATACTTTTTGCTGCTGCAGACAATCCTCGCATACCGTTTTCCTGGCATCATCAATGCGATACTCGTAGGGCTCGTGACGTATCCATTAACACTGCAGATTTTATGGGCGACAAATTTGGAGTCATATATAGGGAAGTCAGTGAAGGATCTGACACTTGTTATTACTGTCGTATGTGTTGAGTTAGCCTGGATATTTGCACTTTGGCCTGTCAGGACAACGCTTTTGGCGCTTTTTTTAACAACAGTCTTTTACGGACTGGTTGGCATGGGTCAACAGTATCTCTCAGATCGACTATATAAGCGAACGGTATGGGAATTTTTTGGAGTTGTCGCGATTGTATTTGTTATTTTGCTTTTAACAGTGAATTGGCGCGCGGCTATTTAGGCATAGAACGTGGGGAGTGGGAGAGTGATATAGTTTGATATAGTTGATATAGTTTGATATACGTCTATAAAACTATAGGACACTATGTGGATAAATATTTTCACGGCCTCAGACAACTGTTTTCACAACCCTCCATTTGAAGCTAAACTAGCTTCAGGTTGTCTATAAAACTATAGGGTAGAGCACTCCTATCACTCTTCACTCGTACGCTCGCCTCATTCCACCCGCTCCCTTGAGTACACAAAGTGTGCGATAAAATAGCAGTTTGGATTGTTATGACGGGCTAAATAGCGTTATGTCACTCGGAGCAGAGTGTCGAAACGTAGCCTCAAAAACGCTACTTTAGCGCATTAGAACAGTCTAAATAAAACCGAAAAGATATACACGTTTGGCAGACGTGCCTATGCAATGCTAATCATGCGTAATGGTGCGCAGCATCGTGTAGCATTGAGGCTGATAATATAGTTTTGGACCGTATTATCGCTCTATTCTGACACCTGAATGTTATTCTGTTGTATTAGAAATTAGCCTCGAAAATGACAATATAGCGCGTATTAATGAGCTAAATTAGCCCCTACGAAATACACAGTGTCAACGTAGCCTCATAAATCTTTATATAGAGCGTAAAAACGCGCTAAATTGCGACATCTCCAGTGTATACGTTATCTCCGGAGTAGGGTTCTGTAGCCTCGAAAATGACAATATAGAGCGTATTAATGCGCTAAACGGTATGCTATATAAAAAACCCGAACGACCTTATTTGACTGTCATATTGTTGTCGATATTGAACACAAAAACAGTACGCACAAAGTAGCCACGAGAGAGTGCAGTATTTTGCATGAGCTTGAGCGACTGATGCATATACTCCTCTTTGCAACAATCCTAGCTTTTTTGGCATGACTCCTTTTTAGGCCAAATATGCCTGGGAGCGGGAAAATGGTATAAGTCGCACAATAATACTTTTACGACATTATGAAGCGAGGTGTGCCCGAATAGTCACTTTTTGTGCGCCTATCATTATCTGACATTTGTGCATCAATATATCGTAATTTTATGATGTGTACTTATATGTTCCTCTCTTACTGTATTGCCACTTAACTCGTCACTGGTTTGTGTTTGTCCGCTTATCAAGAAAACCCTGCTGAGTTTTCAGAGTTTTCGCGTTCTAGTAAGCTAAATAGTTTTTAGTTCGTTTTGTGAGATGATCACTTGTATGTCTTTTAATAATCAGGGGCCTTGTAGGTCATTACAGAGGCTTAAAATTGAGGCTAATTCTCAAGAAAACGATACGTCCCTAAAACGCGTGTTTTTGACGGATGTGCACCCGCATTTGTCTCTACCAACGCCACTGTATCAATGACTCCGCTGCCAATGTCCGTATCTTTTAATGTTTGTAGTTTTTTCAGAAATTCTGGAGTCGGTGTATGGGTATATCGACAGATGGTTGTATTGGCAAATACCATGGTGTCCGAGAAGTATTTTTTGTCGTCTGGGATACCATGTCGCACAAATTCATGGCGTATGCGATGGATAAATCGATTGTACCGAGGTGTAATAAGGACGATGACCGAGACACTTGTTGGCAGCGCTAACACGCCATGCCATACAAACGGAAATGGCCGTTCTGACGGGATAAGTTTGGTAAGCAGACCGCGCGATGTTTCAATATCTTTTTGGCTATATGTGGGCGGATTATGGATGATTCGGATGCTATGAAATGTCACATGCAGTGATTGTTTTTGATAATAATATTGTGTTGGATCAAGGCGTTGTAATGGTTCGATTAGCTTGTTCTGAATGGACGCAGCAATTGCTTCCGGTACAAATGCGTTGAGGCTCAGACATAGCTGATTGTCTGAGGCAAAGTCAGTCTGCATAGGTACGATTGTTGAGACGCGAGAGTCCGCTGCGAGCATGGTTTCCATCTGGCGCATCAGGGCAAGCTGCTTCTTCTGAAACGGGGTCATAGAGATATTCTAACATATTGACAACTGGCGTCATGTCGTACAATCATGGTTGTATAGACGTCTCAATGAACATATGGATTTAGAACAACTTATCAAAGATTTTTTAGAATATCTGGAAATTGAGCGAAATGTTTCGCAATTGACGATACGGAATTATCGGCACTATTTGTCGCGATTTGTGCACTTTTTGACGAGCCCGGCCGACCCTGCCTCCCCTCCCCCATCCGTGAAAACTGCCCCCGTGAAAATTACGGATATTACCGCAGAAAGTATTCGGCATTATCGGTTGTATCTCGCGCGGTTTGCCGATGAAAAAGGTATGAGCCTCAAGCGAGTTACCCAAAACTATCACCTGATCGCACTCCGGAGTTTCTTAAAATACGCAGCAAAGCGAGACATCCCTACTATTTCGCCCGACAAAATTGATTTGCCCAAGGCGGAAAGCAGGTCTATCAAGTTTTTGGAGCATACCGATGTGGAGCGACTCTTAAACATGCCCGACATGAACACAAAGGAAGGAACGAGAGATAAAGCGATACTCGAGGTGTTATTTTCTACCGGTCTTCGGGTATCGGAACTTGTCAGTCTCAATCGTGATCAGATAAACCTTGATAGACGTGAGTTTAGTGTGGTTGGTAAAGGAAGAAGAACGCGTATTGTGTTTTTGTCCGAGCGGGCTGCAGATTGGCTGCGAAGGTATCTTGCCACTCGCGAAGACGATATGCGACCAGTATTTATCCGATATAGTGGCAGAACTCCTGATGAGCACGATACGACAGGCGCATCAATCAGGTTGACCGCGCGCTCGGTGCAGCGGGGCGTTGAAAAGTATGTCAAAAAAGCAAAGTTGATGGTAAAGATTACGCCGCACGGGTTGCGGCACAGTTTTGCGACAGACCTGTTGGGAAATGGGGCGGATTTACGGGCTATCCAAGAGTTATTGGGGCACAAAAATGTCTCTACGACTCAAATTTATACCCATGTCACGAACCCACAGCTGAAGCAAATACACGATAAGTTTCATAGCAAATAATTAGGCATGACCCCTACCTCATACATACAACAACAGCTTGATGCATTCGCAGCCCCACTATCCGTTCCGTTGATTGGTTCAGATATAGAAACAAATATATACACATTGTTGCTTTCCAAAAAGTTTCGAAAGTATTCGGTGAGTCCTGAATATTTATCTCATATTCGTAATGCTATTCACTTGAATGTCTCTCGTAATGAACCCATCAAACTTACGCTTGTGTTTGGTGGATATAAATTATGGCGATTAGAAGAGTTTCCAGAGCCGGATTGGGCTGAAGTTTTTAGTCTTATGTATTATGCCCATTGGTTGCGTCCCATCGCTGCGATATACAAGCCGGGGGTTGTCTTGGACTTTTATTCTGATGATGTGATTTTGGAGTACATGGATAATATTCCCAAAAAAGAGACTGATCAGTATATTGCAGGTTTTCGAAACTTGCTCGAGTTTATGAAGTCATATATTCCGAAGAATGTATTATTTACTCTCAATCGTGTTGGTGATCAGTATGGAAGTTACAATGATTTTATTATTGAGCTGGAGCAATCAATTGAAGATGTTAAAAAAACATTAGGTGGTTTACCCACGCTCACACCGGAACAGGCAGGGCTCGTAGAACTCAATGTCCGAGTGAAACCTGGACAAACAGATGATCCACTCTGGAAAGAAAAAGTTTTTTTGATCCACGAAGGATACGCGCGGGTTTCGAAGCGGCGGCCGTATTACCGAGCGCCAGATAAAATATTTGTGATCACTCGACCGCTCAAAGATTCTATCGCAGTCGGCACTACGAAAACGTCTGTTGTGAAATTTTGGATTGGTGCAGGAGTGCTGCAAAAGCAGGGTGATAGTTTTGTGCCATATATCTACTCTCCGAAACAACTATCAGAGGGAAAATTTTTGACTGAAAACATACATATAGCCGGTTTGACCGGTAAAAATTATACATCGGTGAAAATACGCCAGTAGGAGGTGTTATATGCGCATATCAGTCCTATACAACAAACCAGCTGCACGATTTACGACAAAGACCACGCATCTGGTCGCTGAAGAGGATACTGAGGAGTCAGCAGTGGAGGTAGCGGAAGCACTGCAACAAAAAGGAGCAGTCACTACCCTTGCTCCTATTACCGAGCGAGATTTCAAAAAAGTGATTATGGCTTTGCCAAATGATTTAGTGTTCAATCTGATCGAATGGACAGGTGTAGACACGCCATACGCAGTGAAAGCATATGAGCACATTCATGCGCGAAACCTCGTATATACTGGCGCGACTTTGGATACCTACTTACTCTCCTGTGATAAGTCGGTCATGAAAAATCGCTTGGATGAGCATGGACTTCCGACTGCCAAGTGGCAGTTGTTTCATACCGGAAACGAATCGATACGACAGGATTTTCGGTATCCACTCATCGTCAAAGTAAGCTCGGAACATTCCAGTGTCGGGTTGTCGAAGGAGGCTATCGTAAAGGATGAGAAAAATTTGATAACTATCGTAAAAAAAAGACTCGCAGAATATAAGCAGCCGGTATATGCAGAAGAGTTCTTGACGGGGCGTGAGTTTCAGGTGACGCTTATAGAGAAAGCGAGTGGACTTACGGTGTTACCTATATCAGAAGTGTTGTATACCAAAACAACCGATGTACCCTTTTTGACCTATGAAAGTCGATGGGATGCCACACACTCGGACTACGATAATTCAGGGGTGCTACTTGCGAAACTCACTCCAGCTATGCAGCACAAGATTGAAGATATGAGTAAGCGAGCATTCACGACATTTGGGTATCGTGATTATGCGAGGTTTGATGTGCGGTGTCAGGGTGATGAGCCGATGTTTTTGGAGATAAATTCAAATCCTGGATTAAGCGATGACGAAGAATACGGTATGACCGTTTCCTATAAAGCAGCAGGGATGACATTTGCCGATTTTGTATGGGAGATCGTGCAGTCCACTTTACGGAGACACAAAAAGTCTTTTAAGGAATAAATACCCGGGCGGTTTCGGTACGGAAATACGGCAAGCTTTCCGGGTCGCGGGCAACAACCATCATAAGTTGCGGCTGCCATTTTCTGATAAGCCGAAATTTTTTGCTATTTTTTTTCACTCGTTTTCTTTTGTAATCAAAATCCCACCAGCGTGATCGGAAATCCGCCCAGTCATAGGACTTTCGTTTTCCCGTTGCGCTGTCGAGAAGTACTACTCGAGATTTACTTGCAAGATACGAAGCGACCATAGCCCAGTGACCTGATTCTTCTTGCGGTCGATATTTATCGTCCAGATCATAAAGGTAAGAAACAATAACTGCGCGCTGCTCCTTTGGGCGATATTTGAGTGCACTCTGCAGATGGTGTAAAGTTGCGTATTCCATGACCAAGACAGATAGCCCGAGTTTATTGGCGGCTTCGATCATGTGTTTTGTGCTTGTACCGTTTCTACCGGTCTTGCATAATGAAATTAACCGTTTCATTGACACTCTTTTCCCTACCACTTCGAGCGCGTGCTTAAGAGATGTCGGTCCACAGGTAATATCATCCGGCTGCTGAATTGGTTTTATATGTGTTCTTCCCATAGTAAAATTCCACAATAAACGTCAAACGGGGCGTTGGAATAACCATTTTACCCTGTGGAGGAATGACCGGCAAGACCTATAGTGACGCCTACTGTCACCGATAGTAAAGCTTTTTTGTGGCTAGCTAGCTTCAAAATTACTGGATTTCGTAGCTTAGCATGACATTTACAGTGATCTCAGAAGACCCTGGTTCTACCTCGGTAGGCACGCCACCTCCAGAAACAGATAGCTTTTCTGCGGCATCATACATGAGCGGTCTTGGGCCAGCTCCACCACCTTCGCTGTAGTTTATGACCCTTCCCAGAGTAAAGCCAGCGGCTTTGGCTGCAGCTTCTGCTTTGGATTTTGCATCAGCGACCGCGGCTTCACGTGCCTGATTTTCTGCTTTTGTTTTGTCATCGACATCAAACGATATGCCACCTACTTGGTTTGCTCCCTGTGCTGTTGCGGCATCGATAACCGCATTGGCGTTATCTATTTTTCTTACTTTGATAGTAAGATTTGAATTCGCTTGGTAACCAGTGATGCGTTGGGTATCTGACGAGTAGTCATATACCGGAGAAATGTTGTAGTAGCTAGTTTTTATATCTTTTTCGTCTACCCCCAGTTTTTTTATCGCGTCACTCATTGCATTTATTTTGGTATTTAATTCCTGTTGTACGCGAGTGACGGTAGACCCTTGGGAAGTTACCCCGACATGCACAACTGCGATATCAGGTACCATAGTCACTTTTCCTTCACCGGAAACGGTAAAGGTATCTGTTTTTTGGGTAACGACATTATATAACGAAAATGGGATAGGCCCGGCTAGTTTGGTGTAGGCAAAAAGTAGTATAAAAAATAGAACAATAGCACCAGCGAGATTTTTCATAGTGTTAGGTTACCCTTCTTATTGCATCATACAAGCTTTTATAAGATTTTGCATAAGACAGGCGACATTTACCGGCCCAACTCCTCCGGGGGTGGGTGTGTACCAACCCGCAATGTCAGCGACATCATTTTCTTCATAGTCTCCTCGTAATTTTCCTTTAGCATCACGCCAAATGCCAACGCTGATAAGGATAGCACCGGGTTTTACCGAGTCCCGAGTGACTACCCGTTCGCGTCCGACACACGAAATGATAATGTCTGCGTTTTTTATATGACTCTGGGGGTCGGGTGTCTGGGAATGAATTTGTGTGACCCTCGTATGCTTTTTTTGTAAATAGTGAAAAATAGGAGCTCCTGCAGTTGCTCCCCTGCCAATGACCACGATATGTTTTTCTTTGAGCCAATGGCTAAATTCTTTTTGTTGCGCAGGTGACTCGCGGTATATGGCTTGTAGCATTTCATCGACCGCCATAGCCACCGGTACATCAAACGGTGAGCCGGATAAAAATCCATCGACATCTTTTGTTGGTAAGACATCGTCCAACGTGTCGTTCACTACGCCCACTTCTTTGGGGATAGGTCGTTGGACAATAAGTCCATGCACCAACGTGTCTTTATTGTATTTAGTAATAAGGTTATACAGTCCTCCTGCGGTAAGTGCCGGGGGCTGGTGGTCAAAGATGACGCGAGCTCCGATTGCTTCTGCTGCTTTTTGTTTTTGTTTAATGTACGCAAGAGATGCCGGGTCGTCACCTATCAGAATGACCGCGAGCGTTGGGATAACGCCTTTTTTTTGTAAGCCACCCACCTGTATTTTTAACGAATCGAGTATCGATTGCGCGAGTAATGTACCATCTAGTTTCATAGGTATGAAATTAGTATAGCAAATTCACATTTGACAATGGGGGCGACTTCGCCCCATTATACATACAGAGGAGCAATTATTTATATGGAACATAAACCATTAAGTGTCGCAATTATTGTAAGTAGTGTACTGTTAGTGACGTTGGTTGCAGTGGGTGGTCTTTTCCTTCCCTCGTGGGGCAGAATTCACGTTGCTCCAACCCAAACCGTTACGGTCGTGGGCGAAGCGAAATCGCAAGAAAAAAGCCAAATTGCTGTTTTTTCAGCAGGGGTCAATGCGTTTAATGATGACAAAACTGTCGCAGTGAACGATGTAAACCGCAAGGTGGAAGCGATCATAGCTGCGGTGAAAGTGTTTGGTGTCACAGAAGATGATATCAAGACGCAAAGTTTGAATATTTATCAAAACCAGGAACAATACTATGAAGATGGTCGGCAAAAGTATCGCCCAGGACAGTGGAATGTCAGTAATACCGTTGAAATAACACTACGAAATGTAGATCAGGCATCTGCACTTGCCGGAGTACTTACAAATACCGGGGCAAACAACGTGTACGGCCCGAATTTCACTTTTGATGATACGAGCGAACAAGCGACCGCGCTTCTTGACGCAGCGTTTAGCAATGCAAAAGTGAAAGCTGAAAAAGTCGCGCAGTCGACAGGCCAGAAATTAGGGAAAGTAGTCAGTGTTACGGAGGCTGGAGCATCACAGCAGGCAGTTCCCTACTATGCGCGGATGGAGGGTGGTGGCGGTGGTGGCGGTGCGGTTGAACCAGGAAGCGGTACGGTGAGTAAAACCGTTACGGTGACATTTGAGCTTCGCTAACCCGTTATTTTTTTCTTTCTGTGTCAGTAGGAAGCATCACAATTATTTCGGTGGTTGGCTTTGGAAAAAATGTACGTCCTGTATATCGAATAGATTGCCAAGCTGATCCTATCCATAATCCCAGAGTGTTTATAGCAGCCTCGCTTCGAGATTTTTGATGAAGCTCCTGTTCTCTCTCAGCTAATCTGAGCGACATATGCATAGAGGTGCAAAAACCAAAGCGGCTTCGCGTTCGTTCGATAGTGTATGCATCGCGCCATCCTCTACGAAATGCTTCTCTCATGTCACTCGCATTATAGCTCAATAATTTCTTGAATATTTGAAAGTGTTTTTCGTAGTGCGCCAAGCAGTTCACTGCGTTCATTAAATGGCCCAAATGAGCCAGTGTATGGCGGTATTACCCCTCGTCTTGGCAATTCTGTCGTGCAAAGTGCTTGCCAGCCATTTCTTGTGTGTGTTACTTCGATGCGGACGGGATATTTTTCTCCCCCATTGGTAAATATGCCTGATAGATAGGTAGATCTTTTTTCTATTGCGCGAGACATGATTGGTTAATAATTGCAGCAGGAAGTTGTCCTAAAACTTCTTGTGGTGTGACATTGACGTATTTATCATAGAGCTGTTTCGGGAGTTGGTATTCACTGCACACACCAGTACCTGTTCCCGAGGTTACGCAAAAGCCTAAACATCGCTGGCTCGTGCCGTTACATGCAACACCTGCATCAGCAAGCTTTTGCACACATTCGTATTTTGTGCCGCTACACCAGCTAAGAAATTCTTTCCCATCTTTTTCACATTGAGTTTTTGCGACCTGTCTATTAAATGAGGTAGCAACAAGCGTATAGGTCATTTGCGCATAGCTCGACATAAGCGCAAGCGCAATCAATACAGGCTGGAGAAATGATTCCATTTATTTTGTAAGGCACGTTGCCGCAGCGATGGTGTCGTTCTTATCGGTAAACCGCATCAGTATGACACCGCTCGTGGCGCGGGACAGCTGCGGAATAGATTTCATCGGCAGCTTGACGACCTGCCCCTTGGTGGAAGTAAGAATAACTTCTTCGCTTCCTTCGGGTACCATTTGTGATAACACAACTTTTCCAGTTTTGGGTTTAATCTCTGCGACTTTTACTCCCTGTCCTCCCCGCTTCTGCTTGGGGAATCCTGTGATATTGGTTTTTTTACCAAGCCCTTTTTCCATAAGGGTCAAAAAGTCCGCTTTTTTATTTTCGCTGCCGATAACTTCCATCGCGACTACGTAATCACCGGGTTTCAGAAGAATACCCCGTACACCCATGGTGTCGCGACCTGTGTGTCGTACTTCAGTTTCCGAAAATCGTATGGTTTTGCCGTCATGGGTGACAAGCAGCACATCATCATTGCCACTCGTAAGTTTTGCCCAGATAAGTTCATCACCTGACTCAAGTTTTATGGATAGTAAGCCATTACGCCTGATGTTTTCATACTGGGAAAGTTTTGTTTTCTTGACGACTCCCTTTTTGGTCGCCATGAGAATGTATTCCAAACCTTTCTCTTTTTGTTCTGAGCGTTTCAGCGAATACGCCAACATAGAGGTGACTTTTTCAGCGCTTTCGATGTTTATGAGGTTCACAACTGCCTGCCCTTTGGATTGTCTGCTTGCTTCTGGAATATCCCAGACTCGTACCTGGTACACCTTTCCTTTTTCGGTAAAGAAGAGCATATTATCGTGCGTGTGGGCGCTTACGAGTCGGTCAATCGCGTCTTCATCTTTGGTTGTCATACCGATGACTCCCTTACCTCCTCGCTCCTGTAGCTTAAAAGTAGTGCGTGGCACCCGCTTAATGTAGCCCGTTTCGGTCATGGTAATGATGGTTTCTTCGTTAGGAATAAGTTGCTCGTCAGAAAGCTCTCCGACTCTACTTTTGTATACTCGGGTCTTTCTGTTATCACCGTATTTTTCTTTGAGCTTGACGAGTTCTTCTTTGATAACTTTGAGGATTTTTTCGGGATGTGCCAAGAGATCGTTTAAGTACGCAATTGTTTCTCTGATCATGGCAAGTTCATCTTCAATTTTTTGGCGTTCGAGTGCCGCGAGTTTGCGCAGTTGCATATCGAGGATGGCGGTTGCCTGAATTTCTGACAGCTTGAAGCGCGCCATGAGCTTGGTTTTGGCATCATCTGCATCTTTGGCTTTTTTGATGATGGCGATAACTTCATCGATATGGTCAACCGCTATTTTGAGACCTTCAAGGATATGCTCACGTGCCTTTGCCTCTTTAAGTTCAAATTCGCTTCTTCGATAAATGACATCATGGCGGTGTCTCAAGTATTCTTCTAAAATTTCGCGAAGCGTGAGCGTTCTGGGTGTGCCATCGACAAGTGCCACCACGTTTACCGGGAATGTCGTTTGTAGCTCAGTGAATTTATAGAGGTTATTGAGTACTTTGTTGGGTTGGGCATCGCGTTTGAGCTCTACGACTACCCGAATACCTCTGCGATCTGATTCATCTCGAAGATCAGAAATACCGTCAAGTTTTTTGTCTTTGACCAAATCAGCAATTTTTGCGACAAGATTTGCCTTATTTACCTGGTATGGCAATTCAGTAATCGCGATCATACTTTTCCCATTACCCATTTCTTCGATTTCCGCTTTGCCACGCATGACGATTTTGCCTTTGCCTGTTGAATACGCATTTTTTATTTCGTTGATGTCATAAATCGCTCCGGCAGTCGGAAAGTCTGGCCCTTGTACGAACTCCATAAGATCTTCGAGTGTGACATCAAATGTCATGCCAAAGCGTTTGCTTTCACCGACATCGTTGGTGCTCGCTGTTCCTTTTTTATCGATCGTTGATTTGCCGATCATAAAAATGATTGCATCAACGAGTTCGGATAAATTGTGCGGCGGGATTTTCGTTGCCATACCAACGGCAATACCCTCGCTTCCCATAAGGAGTAAATTCGGGAGTTTTGCAGGCAAACATACCGGTTCTTGGATTGAACCGTCAAAGTTTGGCAAGAAATTTACGGTTTCTTTTTCAATGTCTAGCAGCATTTCATCGGCAATACTGTCCAGACGACACTCTGTATACCGCATGGCGGCTGGTGGATCACCGTCAACCGAGCCAAAGTTTCCCTGTCCGTCAACGAGGGTGTATCGCATCGAAAAATCCTGCGCGAGACGCACCAACGCTTCGTAGACTGAGGAATCTCCGTGTGGGTGATATTTACCCAAGACTTCTCCGACTACAGTTGCAGATTTTTTGTATTTTGAACTGTGATGCAATCCAGTCTGGTGCATGGCATAGAGAATTCTTCGATGTACCGGTTTTAAGCCATCACGTACATCTGGAAGTGCACGAGAGACGATGACACTCATTGCGTAGTCCATGTAGGACTTTTGCATTTCGGTGACGATATTGCTTTCCTGGATTTTGCCGATTTCTGCCATATAATTTAAGACAAATATAACGATAACAACGAGAATGACAAATACAATACTATATGTTTGTTGTTTTCGTTATTTTCGTTGCATTTGTTATTTATTCTTTATTCCGTCCATTATTTCTTTTTGGGCGACAGCTTTTCCTTTCCATTCCTTGAGTTTTACCCATTTGCCTGGTTCAAGTTCTTTATAGTGCTCGAAAAAGTGTTTGATTTTCGCTTTGGTTGGTTCTGGAACGTCACCGATATCTTTCATGACTCCGTAGAAGGGGTCTGATTTTTCACTCGGGACTGCGACAACTTTCATGTCGATGCCAGATTCGTCTTCCATTTCCAGCATGCCGATTGGCGTGACGTTAATCATCACTCCAGGGTGCAGTGGTTGTGAGCACAAGACCATAACATCCACCGGGTCTCCGTCTCCTGATTTGGTGTTTGGAACAAATCCATAGTTAGCCGGATATCCCATGGTGGTGCGTACAAAACGATCGACCATGACGATTTCTGCTTCTTTGTCCATTTCATATTTCACCATGCATCCTTCTGGGATTTCGATGATAACGTTTATGTCTTCTGGTGGGTTCTTTCCTGGTTTAATGACTGATAGGTTCATATAATCCTCCTTTTGTATATCGTTAATATAGTATTTCTTTTTTTACCGTCACGTTTTTAAATATCAAGCGTTGCGGTTTTTGCGTGCGTTTGGATAAACCGCTTACGTGGCGGCACTTCATCGCCCATAAGCATGGTAAATACTGCGTCAGCTGCTGCGGCATCGTCAAGTTTTACCTGCCGCATGACCCGATTTTGCGGGTTCATGGTCGTTTCCCAGAGTTGCTCTGGGTTCATTTCTCCTAAACCTTTATAGCGCTGTATCGTTGGTGCTGTTTTATAAAGACCCGCGTGGCGTTTGACGACTGCATCTCGCTCTTCGTCTGAATACGCATAAAAGCTGTTTTTGCCGAATGTAATCTTAAAAAGTGGTGGTTGCGCGATGTAGAGGTGTCCGTGTTCCACGACGTACGGAAGATGTCGATAGAAGAAAGTAAGAAGAAGCGTCATGATGTGTTCACCGTCAACATCTGCATCAGTCATAATGACAATCCGGTGATAACGAAGTTTTTCGGGGTTAAGGCTCTCGGAAATACCCATGCCGAGCGCGATAATAAGTGCTTTTGTTTCTTCAAATTCCACAATTTTGTCGAGTCTTGCGCGCTCCGTATTAAGAATTTTTCCGCGAAGCGGCAAAATAGCTTGGAATTTGCGGTCTCTCCCCTGCTTGGCGCTTCCACCTGCTGAATCTCCCTCAACAATAAAGAGCTCCGAGATCGTAGGATCTTTTTCCTGACAGTCGGCAAGTTTTCCTGGGAGACTTGCTCCTTCGAGCGCACCTTTTCGGATAATCGCGTCTTTGGCTGCCTTGGCTGCGAGACGCGCTTTGGCTGCTAAGTATACTTTTTCTAATATTCTACGGGCTTCGGAAGGATTTTCTTCAAAGTATGTATCGAGTGCTTCTTTTACCGCAGAGTTTACAAACGGTTGCACTTCAGCGTTTCCTAATTTTCCTTTTGTTTGTCCTTCAAATTGGAGATATTGGCTTGGCATTTTGAGGTAGACGATGGCAGTTAATCCTTCGCGCATATCGTCTCCGATCATGACGTCTTTTTCTGTTTTGGCAGCACCAATTTTTTTGGCATAGTCATTGACGACTCTGGTAAGTGCCATACGGAAACCGGTAAGATGTGTGCCTCCTTCAGGGGTGGGAATGACGTTTACAAATGATTCCAATGTTTCAGAAAAGCTGTCGTTGTACTGCACTGCGACTTCTATAGACATGTCGCCATCTGTTTTTGAAAGATAAATAGGTTCATGCAGTGTGACTTTGTTTCGATTCAGTGCCGCGACAAGCGATTTTATACCGCCTTCAAAATAATAATTTGCTTCTTCGCCAGTTCGTTCATCGATTAAATGGAATGCAAGACCTGCGATAAGATAGGCACGATCACGTACCTGTTTTTTCACCATTTCAAAACTTAAGTCAGTTCCTTCTTTGAATATTTCAGGATCAGGACAAAATGTCGTTGTTGTGCCGGTGTCGGTTGCTTTGCCAGTAGCCTTAATCGGAGCGATCGCCTTCCCCTGCTTGTACTCTTGTACCCATGCTTTGCCATCTCTATGTACTTCTACTTTGACATAGGTGGACAACGCATTCACAACCGATGCTCCAACGCCATGCAAACCTCCGGAAATTTTGTATGCCTGTCCTTCAAATTTTCCTCCGGCATGGAGCTTGGTCATAACCAGCTCTAGCGCGGATACATTATATTTGGGAACTTTATCAACCGGGATACCTCGACCATCATCGCGGACAGTCGCGCCATCAGCTCGTAGCGTGATCCAACAGTGCTTTGCAAATCCTGCAAGCGCTTCGTCAATAGAATTGTCGATTATTTCGTTTAAGCAGTGTTGTACACCTGCCTGACTTGTGGTGCCGATATACATTGCCGGCCGTTTACGTACCGGCTCCAATCCTTCGAGGACTACTATTTGTTCACCTGTATATTTATCAGAAGTTTTTGCCATATCTGCTATACATCCCTAAAGAAAAAAGCGAGCGACTAATCCGCTCTAAAAATCATTGTACTCGATCATATATTGCCTTGTCTAGCCATGTTTTGGGAATATTGATTGTTATGGGAGCGCGAGCGCCGCGGCTTCCAATTGGAGCAGTATATTTACATTGTTTTCTTGATATTTGCGAGTTTCAAGAAGCGCGTGAAGAAACGCGGTTTTATGCGCTGTATTCGCGTGATGCTTTGCGTTAACAAGTTCATTTCGAAGTGTCGTGATAACGGTATCTATCCACGGTAACAAATCTTCTTTCGTTTTTCCGAGAGTGGATAGGTGTGCTATTTTTTGACCTTTTGATAGCGCAAAAAAAGCTTGGAGGTCTAATGATGGAGCGGGTGCTGCCGAATTATTAACGGTTGATGTAAGTAGTCGACATTCGCATCTCGAGACAATTGTTCCCAAGATGGCGTGGATATTTGAAACTCCGATTGCGATGTATGCGTGTGCGGGAGGCTCTTCGAGGGTTTTTAAAAGCGCTTGTTGTGCTTCCATCGTCAAGCGCTCTCCGTCAGAGATGATGCCAGCAGTGTGTGTCCCCTGCTGAGGCAATAAAGAGAGACGTTTCATAAATGTGCGGATTTCTTTAATGCCAATAGACAATGTGTCTGAGGAGGGTCTGACACAATCAAATGGTGAAATGCCCCACTTGTCTACTGCTTCTTGTATTGCTTGTTCTCTGATAGTGAGGTCGTTATGAATAAAAAGTACGGTTTGCATATATAAAAAAGGAACTATGAGAAGAGCAGGATATATATTTTTCTCTATCTTCTATTATTGTAGGTAAAATATCACTCATTTACCAGAGCGTTTCTTTTCCCTCCCCTTGCAATAGTGCGTGTTCCTATGAATAATGGAATAAGAGACCAAATGTTACCTCTGTATGTTTATACTCAGAGGTGGGTTTGTTATTTGTATGCCTGCCCTAGACATCATCACCAGCTTAGTACAAGCAAACGCTATAACGGAAGAGCAAGCCGAGCGGCTTCGTACCGATGCGTTGAATTCAGGTGTTTCATTTGAAGAAGTCATCAAGGAAAAACATATTGTTACTCCCGAAGTGTTTGCGAAAGCCAAGGCGGAGACTCTTGGTATCCCCTTTGTCACCATTTCCGGTCGTCCAATTACACCAGACGTTATTAACTTTATTCCCGAACCGGTTGCGCGTAGATACACGCTTGTTCCATTTCAGATAGAACCCAAAGAGCCAGGCGCTTTGTCGGTTGCCATGCTTGACCCTCTTGATTTCCAAGTAGTGGAGTTTCTCGAGAAAAAATCAGGTCGTCCCATAAAAGCATTTATGGGTGTCGAAGATGATATTAAATCAGCAATTAACGAACTTTATACCCAAAATTTAGGCGCAGATGTGACCGCTGCGCTAGAAGAATCCGGCCCGGCAGTCAAAACGTATGAAGCAGGACATCTTGGTGAAGTTATCAGGGAAGCTCCTATCGCACAAATTGTATCGGCAATATTGGAGCAAGCCATACGCATACGGGCATCTGATATTCATATAGAGCCGCAAATTGGAGAAACACGGGTGCGGTATCGTGTTGACGGTATATTGCAGGAGCGGCTTATGTTGCCGCGTAAATTGCAGGACGCGGTGATTTCCCGTATCAAAATATTGGCAGATTTAAAAATTGACGAAAAACGAATTCCCCAAGACGGTCGGTTTAATTTCAAAATGAGTGAAAGTGAGGTAGATCTTCGCGTATCTACGCTTCCTACAGTGCACGGTGAGAAGGTGGTCATGCGGTTGCTCAAAAAATCAGGTGGTATCCCCACGTTGCAGGATTTGGGTCTCCGTGGATTGGCTATCAAAAATCTTGAATCCTCTATTCGCAGACCACACGGTGTTATTTTGGTTACCGGCCCTACTGGTTCAGGAAAAACGACTACATTATATTCGGTGCTTTCCATCCTCAATAATGCCAAGGTAAATATCATGACACTGGAGGATCCGGTTGAGTACGAAATTACCGGTGTCAATCAGGTACAGATTAATCCTGCAGCAGGACTCACATTCGCGACAGGATTGCGGTCGTTTTTGCGTCAGGATCCGAATATTATTCTGGTTGGAGAAATTCGTGACCAAGAAACCACTGAACTTGCTATACAGGCAGCTTTAACTGGTCATTTGGTATTTTCTACGCTTCACACCAACAATGCTTCAGGAGCAATTCCTCGGTTAATTGACTTGGGGGCAGAGCCATTTTTACTCGCTTCCGCCCTAAACGCAGTGGTTGGTCAGCGTATTGCCCGCCGCTTGTGCCCTGCATGCAAAGAAGAATACGTCCCAGAAGAAGCAGTTATTATTGATATAAAGAAAGTTGTCGGAAATTTATGGCCACAAGATAAGCCGATGGTGCTCTACAAAGGCAAAGGGACTGTGGATGGCACAACATGTGAAACCTGCGGTGGCGCGGGATATTTGGGTCGACTTGGTATATTTGAGGTATTTGCGGTAACCGATATGATCAGTAAACTGACATTGTCGCACGCAACAATGAAAGAGATAGAAACACAGGCAATTAGCGAAGGAATGATCACGATGAAACAAGATGGCTACCTCAAGGCGCTTGAGGGTATTACCACGATTGAAGAAGTGCTTCGGGTGGCGCAGGATTAACTATTGAACCAGAGTAACGAAAGTGACGAGAATAACGAACATAACAAGAGATCGTGGTGGGATATGCTCGTTATTTTCGTTCTAGTCGTTTATTGTTATTTATATATGGATATACAACAATTATTCGCAGAAGCAGCACACAAAGAAGCATCTGATATTCATCTTATTGTCGGATTTCCTCCTATGATAAGAGTCTCCGGCATATTGTTTCCCGCGGAAGGCACGTCAATCCTTACCGATGATAGCGCAAAAGAACTCATCTATAGCACATTGAGTGCGGAGCAAAAAGAGGTATACGAAACGAACAAAGAAATCGATTACTCATTAGCATCTGCGGTCGGTCGGTTTCGGGTAAACGTATACATGCAAAAAGGAACGATCGCAGCAGCGTTCCGGTTAATTCCTCAGAAAATAAAAACTATCGAAGAACTTGGGCTTCCTGATATTTGTCATCAGTTTGTAAAGTTGCGCCAAGGGCTCGTGTTGGTAACCGGCCCTACTGGACACGGGAAATCCACGACACTTGCTTCTATGATCAATATGATCAATCAAAATCGTGCCACCCATATCGTGACCATCGAAGATCCTATTGAGTACGTATACCCGACTGGTCAGTCTATCGTTTCGCAACGCGAGATGCACGGTGATACCCACTCGTGGAATGTCGCGCTCCGGAGCGTATTACGCGAAGACCCCGATGTAGTGCTCATTGGAGAGATGCGAGATTTGGAAACGATACAGTCAGCTATTACGATTGCTGAAACAGGTCATTTGGTGTTTGCGACATTGCATACAAATTCTGCAGCACAAACGGTAGATCGTATCGTAGATGTTTTTCAGGAAAACCAGCAAGTGCAGGTGAGATTACAGCTATCAAACGTTTTGGAAGGGGTGCTTTCACTTCGGTTAATCCCCTCGCTTTCCGGAGGAAGAATTCCTGCTTCAGAAATTCTTACTGCGACACCCGCAGTGCGGACACTTATTCGTGAAGGAAAAACACATCAAATAGACAATATTATTCAGACAAGCGCAGAGTTTGGGATGCAGACGCTTGAAACATCACTCGCCCAGTCAGTGCGGTCGGGAGCAATCAGTCTTGAGGTTGCCAATGCATTTGCGCTCCGTCCGGAAGAATTGGGCAGACTGCTCCAGCGGACAGTCTGATGATATATAAGCGAGGAATATAACGTATGGCATTTTTTTCCTATAAAGCGCGGGATAGCGCGGGCAAAGTAGCGACAGGACTCGTGGAGGCCACAAACAAAGAAGCTGCCACACGATTACTTCACGAGAAGCAGCTATTTATTATTGGACTTACAGAGACACGCGCTCGTTCAAAAAGTGCGGCAGGCACACAGTTTCAGCGTGTAGGTTTTGGTGAGATTGTTAATTTTACCCGACAGCTTTCAACCATGGTTGTTGCCGGGTTGTCTCTTCCCGAGGCGCTTTCTATTCTTCGTATTCAAACAACGAATCCCGCTATGGGAAGCGTCCTTATGGAGGTTGAGCATCAGATAGTCGGTGGCGGAAACTTAGGAGATGCACTCGCAAAATACCCTCAGCATTTTTCTGCAATTTACATTGCCCTTATTCGCGCTGGAGAATCCTCGGGACAACTTGACCAAGTGCTCGCAAGACTCGCAGATAGTTTGGAGTCGCAGCGTGATTTCAGAAGTAAAGTAAGCGGCGCCATGATTTACCCGGTGATTATCATCATTGGTATGGCAATTGTGGTCATGATTATGATGACTGTCGTAATTCCGAAACTTACCGAGTTATATGCTGATTTCGGGGTTGATCTGCCATTTGCTACCCAACTGCTTATTTCTATTTCTCATTTTTTTGTGGGTTGGTGGTGGCTCATGATTGCACTCGTAGTTGGCGGAGGGTATGGTTTTATGCGATGGAAAAAAACACCAATCGGTGAGCTCGTGATCGACTCATTTATCCTGCATATTCCCCTATTCGGAGAGCTACAAAAAAAGATCATATTGGTGGAGTTCACACGTACGTTGTCCATGCTTATTTCTTCCGGTATACGGTTACTCGATGCACTCAGGATACTCAAAGACGCATTAGGTAATGTGTTGTTTCGTAATGCGATTGTCGATATTTCTAAAAAAGTTGAACGAGGATTTCCATTGGGAGAAACATTTGCGCAGTATCCTGTGTTTCCACCAATCGTATCTCAAATGATGAAAGTCGGAGAAGAAACCGGCAAGCTCGATGATACACTCCTTAAGCTGTCAAAATATTTTCAGTCAGAATCCGAAAATTTGGTGAAGGGATTAACGACCGCCATAGAGCCGATTATTATGGTTGTTCTTGGGGTTGGTGTCGGATTTATCGTCATCTCTGTTATTACCCCTATTTACAACTTGACATCGCAGTTTAAATAATGATAAACCTAGATTATATGAGAAATTATCTTGCCCAAAATAAAGGTTTTACCTTAATCGAGCTTCTTATCGTTATTGCTCTTCTTGGAGCACTTGCAGTTGGACTTCTCGCTACTATCGATCCTTTCGAACAACTGAAAAAAGGTCGCGATACATCACTTCGGAATACTGTTTCCGAGTTTTATAACGCAAATTTGCGCTACTATGCTACCAAAGGGCAATTTTACTGGGGTACTGATGGTACTTCTGGAAGTGCCTATCCAAACTTTACCAGTACCATTACTGAGCTTATTACCGTAGGAGAACTGAAAGCGCGCTTTCAAGAGCTTGCTGGCAGTAGCAACTTAGCGAAAATCTATATCAATTCAACAAGCGGAGAGCATCTGTCTACCTGCTTTGTTCCTGAATCAAAAGCATTTCAGGAAGACTTGAACACGATCTACGAAACCAGCGGTGAGCCTGCGACAAATACCTGCAAATCACAGACGACTGGCACTGCAGGTTCAAGTTGCGCCTTCTGTATACAGTAACGAACCATAGCGGTTTGTTATAATGCCCACATGATCGTATCATTCGTGATGTTTGTTCTATCGCTTGTCCTGTTTCTCGCGTTTCAGGCACAGGGAATTTATACAGGCGATAGCGGAGACCTCGTTACTGCAGCATACATCGGAGGCGTGCCGCATCCCCCTGGGTATCCACTCTATACATTGTTAGGTTTTTTGCTTTCGAAACTCCCGTTTTTTAGCGTTTCGTGGCGATTAAGCTTGCTTTCTTCAATTCCTCATGCAATGAGCGTTGGGCTTGTATTTTTGCTCATTTATTACTTGACGAAAAAAAATACATGGGCAGCGCTATTTGGTTCACTGCTGCTTTTGTCTAATTATCTCTTCTTTTTGTACAGTACGACTCCCGAAGTGTTCGCCATGTTTGATTTGTTTATTCTAGCGTGTTGGTTTTTGCTTTACCGTTGGCAGGAAACCCGGAATTTTCGATATTTTTATTACGCGTGTTTTGTATTTGGGTTGTCACTCACCCATCATCATGTCATGGCGTTTTTTGTCCCAGCATTTTCCTATTTTATATGGAAAAACACGCATGCGTATAAAAAGAAACTGACAATGCGCATGGTATTTTTGTCTATATTGTCATTTTTGGTTGGATTATTGCCGTACGCCTACGTGCCAGTGGCGGCAGTGCGGGATACAATTATCAATTGGGATAGAGCAGTAGACCTTTCGGGATTTGTGCGCCTCGTGACACGCGCTGACTATGGCACGTTTGTATCCGGTGGCGGGTATGGTGAAACCCTTGTTGAGCGGTGGTTTGCAGTGGTCGCATACGCTAATTTTCTGGTCACCGACTGGAGTTGGGTCGGTATTACGTTGACAATCGTAGGGTTGTGGGCGCTTTATAAAACACAGCGCATTTGGTTTTGGTCATGGGTGATAGCGCTTCTTTGTGTCGGGCCACTCTTTTTCTTTTACGCAAGTTTTCCGCTCGCAAGTCGTTTTACATTGGGGACGTACGAACGATTTTTATTGCCAAGTTATGTGCTCATGGGTGTCGCCTCCGGTATAGGATTAGGCGAAACACTGCGGATTATTTCTGGTATACTCACTCCCCGCTTGACGCTTTCAAAGCGCAAAGCAGTGATGGTACTGGTATTTTTGACCTTTCTTATTTATCCTCTCACCATTTCAGGTATCACGCTGTGGCGGTTTGTCGGGTTACCGAAAGATCGGACTGCAGACAACATGGGTATCGATATATTAGAAAATACTGCCCCAGGAGCGATATTGTTAATGAGTCAGGACACTGCGTTGTTTACCACACAATACGTGCGATATGCACTGGGCGTGCGACCTGACACTGCAGTTATTCATGCGGTACGATTACCTATCGAGGGATATCAGGCATCACTTACTAAATCTTTTCCGCATCTCGTTTTCCCAAAAGCTTCGCCTGCGACTTACGTTGAGGAATTTGTTAAAGCAAACCGGACACAATCGCAACGAATATATAGCAATGTCATTTTGCCTGCGGGTGAAGGGTGGTATTGGGTGCCTCGTGGGATGCTCTATGAGGCAGTTCCGTTTGACGAGCTACCCGGTGATGAGGTTATGTATCAGGATGCGAAAGCGCATCTTACGCGACTCCATGATCCACGTTCTGGAATTTTGGGTCGTTATGAACACCTTATGTTGTCTGATGTGCTAGATGTCTACGGCCATGCCGCCATAGCGCTGGGGAAAACACTTGTACGTGCTGATCGATGGGAAGATGCGAGAGTAGAATTTACGCGCGCAGTGTCATACGCAGGCGACACCAGTATCGGTGAGGCGTTGGAACTGTTAGGACTTACTCATTTGCACTTTAAGGACTGTGATGCGGCACTTCGTGCGTTTCGCGAAGCGAAAGAACGTTCAATTGTGATTTCTCCCCGACACATTATGCTCGAGTCCGTTACGTTCGGTGAGTGCGTGGGCGATGAGAAGCGCGCTTCTGAGCTTTTTTCGGAGTATGAACGACTACGTTCCGCTTCAGAGCAATCATTAGAAGCGCTGTAATGATGGCGCTTATTGCGCTTATTATCGCTCCCCACCTGAGTGTCAGAGGCGCATAGATAAACGACACTTCATGCGTACCTTCTGGTACTATTATTGCCCGTTGCGATAGATTTGCGGCAAATATTGGTGTTTCTTTGTCATCCACTGTTGCTATCCAACCGGGGTAATGCGTATCGGCTAGCACCAGTAGCCCTGGAGTTGCCATCGTAACAGCAAGGTCAACGCGTACGTGAGCGTCAGTTTGCCATGCAATATGGTCAGCTTGTGTATTGCGTAAGGTGTGAGGTTGTTTTTCTATAAGTTGTGAAAGAAAGGTGTTGTTTTTTACTTCGTGTTGCTCAAGCATAACCGAACTTCCTACACGAAAATCAGGGTTACGAAGGGTAAGAATTGCATCTTTCAGAGTTGCGGCGATTGTTGCCTCATGTACGGTATATGCGCGAGGAAGTGCCTCATCGTTGGTGTAAAGAGTGACTGCAAAATCAGCAGATTTTTTATGATACGCCTCTCGAAGCGCTGGAGGTGCAGTGAGCGGAAGAAATGAAACGACATTGCCGATTGCATACATATTTGCGAGGTGAAGCGCTGAGATTGTGGCGTGTTGTGCGTCAATGGTTACTGTTTCGTCAAGGAGGCTGCCGCCAATTGCTGGTCGGTGAAGGTATCGGCCTGCATATACCTGTGCCTGATCCACCCCCCACAAGATGTTGCTGTTGGGTGATAAGCTATCTTTAAGTGAACGAAATCCTTCAGGTTTGCTCCAGCCAGTGGTAATCATCATGTCGTTATATATACTGCTATCGCCAATAGTAAGCACTCGGCCTGGCCCTACATAGTTTTTGAGGTCAGGTGCTTCTATCCATAATGCCGCAGGTTCAATAAGGTGGTATGACCACCAGGTGTACATAAGTTGTCCGCTATGGAGCGCCATAAGGCTATAAATAAAAATATATGAAAGTGGGGTGCGGATATGCCTGCGGAGCGTATCAAACGTATGTGCCGCGATAAATGATATGCCGATAATGACAAGCCAAAGAAACCGTGAAGGCACTCGGAAAAGATTGAGTGGCCATATACTAAATACGATATATGTAGGCGCATATTTGCCACCCGCAAGCGTGAGTGAGACGATAACGACAAGCCACCAGAATATAATAGTGGGATTTTTGCGGATGCGAAAAAGACTTAACACAAGAAGAAATAGTGGAATAAGTCCGATATAGGCAGTATTTTCCCAAAATATGCTTCCGTCAAACGCATAAAAAGGCGGGTACGTTCCATTGGCCGGGTTTCCAAGAAAAAACGGTGAAATAAACGAAACGAGATGTTTTATTGGCATGGAATACATGGTTGCTGCTTCAGGACTAAAACCAGATGGACTTGGGCTTTCTTTAAGAAATTCCCAAGATGGCAGAAGTTGCATAGCTCCCCCACCGATGCCCAACAAGAGAGAGATAGACCAGTACCATATAGCTCGCCAATTTTTATTGGGTAACGTAAGCCAGAGAACGATTACGCCTGATATGACGAGGGTAAGAAATGTCGCCTGAGGAAATCCTGCATATATTTGTTGTGAAAGCGACAATGCAAGAAGTCCACCCCAGGGAAATGGTTTACTGGTGACAACCAATATACTGAGTGTCGCAATAATTGGAAGCATGCTCATTCCCTGGAGCAGTGTAATATGGGGTAGTTGGGTTATGGTAAGGCTCGAAAACATAACGGTTACCGCGGTAAACCAGCTCGAAAGTGGAGAAAGTCGCATTACCCTGCACCACCAATAGATACCTAACCCAAGTGTGAGGACGGCAAGGGTAAGCGTGAGGTTATATGCAGTAACAGGCTCAAAGAGGCTAAAAAACACGAGATTTGGAAGAAAAAATACTCCGGTTTGTCCCTCAGCAAGGAGTGGAAATCCTTGACCCACGTCACTTCTCCATAGTGGAAGGGTATGGGATTGGAGCGCTTGGGAAAGTGCAAATTTTGTCACAAAACTAAAATGCCATGCGTCACTTCTCCCATAGTCAGGAGTCACGATAAGTTGTGGTGTGGGATAAAATAAACGTCCAAAAAAAACGCCTACCAGGAGAAAAAGCGAAATAATGCCTATACGATCAGCCCAAACACTGCGCATATTAATTGTCTAGTCTACGGGTTTTCTCTTTTCCCCGCAACGCCTTATTGAAAGTTTTGTTTCTGTAGTCGATACTTTATATATATGATCTCCGGATTTATATTTCTCTTTGGGTTAGTAATCGGTTCATTTCTCAATGTTGTCATAGATCGTTTGCCTCACGGGGAAAATATTATTTGGAAGCCATCACATTGTGATTTTTGTAAAAAGCACTTGCGGTGGTTCGAACTTGTTCCGGTGATTTCATTTCTCTTTCAGGGTGGTCTATGTCGGAGATGTCACGCTCGGCTATCGTGGCAGTACCCCATGATGGAAGTGGTAACAGGAATTGGTTTTGTATTGCTAAGTCGCCAGTTTGATGTCGCAAGCGTCATGTTTTTGGCCGCCATCTTCGTGTACTCATTGTTTCTCGTTATTTTTGTGATTGATCTAAAGCATCAGATTATTCCGGATAGTATGCTTCTTTTGCTACTTTTCGTATTTATTATCGTTGGTATAGCATTCCCTACTCCTGATCGTTTTTTGCATGTTGTTGCAGGTCTTGGTGCAGGTGCATTTTTCTTTCTGTTATGGCTTATTACCCGCGGCAAAGGTTTGGGGTTTGGTGATGTAAAACTTGTGGTGCTGATAGGATTGTTTCTCGGATACCCAGGAACGGTATTTGCTCTGTATATCGCTTTCTTGACCGGCGCTATTGCGGGTGTCATACTGATGATAACCAAGCATGCCAAAATGAAATCGCGCATCGCTTTTGGACCGTTCCTTCTACTGGGAACGCTGAGCGCGTATGTATGGGGTGATAGTATGTGGCGTTGGTGGATGGGATTATTTATATGAAGCGGTATTTATCACAACAGCGTAATGATCGGATACATGGGTTTTCGCTTGTTGAGCTACTGATTACGGTGTCGATTATCGCCATTCTTGTGGCGATCGGTATCGCATCATACGCCACCATAAACAGACAGTCACGAGATACGAGGCGAAAAAGCGACCTTGAGCAAATTCGTTCGGCGCTTGAAATGTACCGTGCGGACAACGGATATTATCCAGCGGCAAATGGATCGTCATGGGTGGTAGCATCTGAACCAACACTCGGTTTGACGACCGCCCTCGTGCCTACCTATCTGCCGATCATTCCGACTGACCCTAGCTCACCAGACCAAGACTATATGTATCAAGCGACCAATGTAGCGAGCGGTTTGTATTACGGATACTGTATAAGTGGTGGGTTGGAAGGTGAAGATCCGACCGATACCTGTACTCCTGCACCTACCCACACCTATGGCTTGAAAAATCCATGATGAAGAAAGGATTTACCCTCATTGAATTGTTAATCGTTATTCTCATATTGGTCACCATTATGGGATTGGGTATGGCGAGTTTTAATTCCTTTAATCGTAGGGAGCGTCTAAAGCAAACTGGTCTCACACTCAGGTCAAATTTGCGGTTTAGTCAAACCAAGGCGATATCAGCGCAGAAACCTGCTTCTAACTGTACCACGTATGTGGGTATGCGAATTAGCTTTTCCGAAACATCCTATAGCTCACAGCATGAATGTGATCCGGAGGGTTTAGTAGGGTCAGTTGATGTTGTCACGTTACCTATGGGAATTACTTTTTTACCGATACCTGCTGATTTTACATTTCTTACCCGTACGAATACCGCAAGCATAGCGAACGATGTCACCATTACTCTGACAAACGAAGATCAGAATTACTCTCTCACGTTATCGCCTAGTGGTAATATTCGTGATTTAGGATTTGAATAAGTTTTACTATGAAGCACAGAAAACGAGAGTCGGGTCAAACATTATTAGAGCTTGTTATTGCGTTGGGAGTTGTTGCTGTTGTTATTACTGCACTCGTGTCTGCGGTGACTGCTTCGCTTCGGTATAGTCAGGCGACTCGGTTTCGGAGCAGAGCAGTAAAATTTGCGCAAGAAGGCGTTGAGCTTACGCGGAAAGTTCGTGATGAGCAGCCTTGGAGCACATTTTTTGCATACACTGGTGGCGATGGAAGATGGTGTCTAGACGCATCTGGCGTATGGACAGATGATGATGGCAATGGGACATGTCCGTTAGCAGCGGGAGATAATTTTTGGCGAAGCGTACACTTTTCCTGGGATGACACAGAAGATATTATGATAGTAACAGTGCGCGTATCGTGGGGTGATCGTAGTACTCCATCTACTGTTGAGCTGGTTACTCATTTTACGGAATGGAAATGAAAAAAATAGAACACATAGCGCATCGACAGGCTGGATTTACGTTGCTTGAAATGGTCGTGTCTATTGCGATTGTTGCGTTAGTCGCGACAGTACTGAGTCAGGTGTTTATTTCTACACTGCGTACGAATACCAAAACAGAAATTCTTAAAGACATGAAGCAAAACGGTGAGTTGGCGCTCGAAAATATGGTGCGCATGATCCAAAACGCACAGGATATTACCAGCACATGTGAAAGTACTGGAACGAGCAGTCAAACTATTACCCTTCTTAATCCTGATGGCAAAGAAACCAGCTTAGGTTGCATTGTAGACGGCACTATTACCCGGTTGGCATCAACAAGCGCGGAGGGAACAGAATACCTTACCTCTAGTAATGTCACCGCGGGTGGCACGACATGTGCAGGAAGCTCGATTGAATTTCTGTGTAAAGGTGGCGCGGGGGTTGCACCTAGCGTCACTATATCATTTCAGCTCGCGCAATCAGGTACTGCTGTCGGAGTATTTGAACAGTCTAGCGAGTCGTTTCAGACAAGCGCAAACATGAGAAACATTTTTAAGGAATGAAGCTTCTTGCGAAGGAGCGAGAAATGTATAACAATAGTCGTATGAGGAGAATTAATGCTATGAAGAATTCATTTGAGCAGGGTCAAATATTGCTCATTACCCTTCTCGTATTGACTGTTGCAACCACGATTGCCCTCTCCCTCATCGGTAGGGCAACTATCGATTTGTCGATGAGTAATCAATTAGAAGAATCTACCCGCGCGTTTAATGCTGCTGAAGCAGGTATTGAACAGGCATTGCAATCAGGCTCAGAGACGGCAACAGGACCGGTGACGCTTACATCAGGCGTGACCTACGAGGTTTCGGTTAACTCTATCGGTGGACAGCCGGGCGTATTTCAGCTTGCGCGTAAAACACCAAAAAATGTGACGGAAACAATATGGTTGGTTAACCATGACCCCACTACAGGTGCTCTTGATGAGACGCGAGTTTTTGACGACAACACCCTTTCGCTATGCTGGAGTCAGGAAGAAGCGCCCGATGTCGCCGCAGCGCTCGAAGTGACGGTACTGTATAAAGACAATCTAAATGAGTATCACGCAGCCCGCATGGCGGTTGATCCGGACGCCGTCACCCGTAACAACAATTTTGATTCATCAGGTATCACCCTTGATGGATGCGGACTTGGATATTATGAAAAACAGGTGGACTTTACGACACTAGGTATTAGTCCAGCTGGCACCGATACGTTACTCGCACTTCGTATCCGTCCGATATATGCAGACGCTACTATTGCTATAGATAGCGCCTCAGATATTCCCCAACAAGGGAATGTGATTGAATCTGTCGGAAGGACCGGTACTGGAGTCAGTCGAAAAGTGGTGGTGTATCAGCAATATCGCGCTCCGCTTTCCGTATTTGATTCGGTACTATTCAGTCAGTCATCGCTCAGTCACTAAAACAAGGGAAGGAGTATAGATATACTGCCCTATGAAATCCATTTTAGGTCTTGATATCGGTTCACATAGTATAAAACTCGTTGAGATAGGCTCGTCCGGCACAGAGCGTCATTTACTTGCCGCAGGAAGCATACCAACACCCCCCAAAGCACTCCAGTCTTCGTTAGACGCTGATCATCAGGCTGTCGCGATGGCGATAAAGCAACTCATAAAAGAAACAGGTGCGAAATCAACGTCTGTAGCGTTTGCATTGCCGGAGTCACAGGTATTTACTCGGGTCATCGAAGTGCCGGCATTATCGCAGCGCGAACTTTCAAGCGCCATAGGATGGGAGGCAGAGCAGTATATTCCCCTACCGCTTGATCAAGTAAATTTGGATTACTCGATACTTCGGGATGCCAAAGAAACAGGTACGGATAAAATGGACGTATTGCTTGTCGCGTGCCCCAAAAATTTATTGGAAAAATATCTTTCTATCCTTGAAGCTGCCGAGCTCATCCCCCTAGCTGCCGAAACCGAAATTATTGCAACCGCGAGGGCATTGTCCCGTTCGGTTGCGACTATCAAAAACGCGGCGCTCTTGGTGTCTTTGGGAGCGCAAACAACCGATCTTGCCATTTTACGCGGGGGTGTATTGGCGTTTACTCGTTCGATTGCCGCTGGCGGAGAAGCGCTTTCTCGGGCATTGGTGTCGGGATTGGATTTTAATACCAATCAGGCAGAAGAGTTTAAACGTACCTACGGGCTGGAGCAGGATAAACTACAAGGGAAAATAGTAGCTGCAGTGAAGCCGATTATGGATACGATTATAGGAGAAATGAAGCGAGCGCTTGCGTATTATAGTGAGAAACATAAGGATGAGCGCGTGGAAGTGACACTACTTTCTGGAGGCACCGCGAAGCTCCCCGGTATGGTTGTGTATATTGCCCAAAATGTGGGTATAGAGGCACAGCTTGCAAACCCCTGGGTCGGTATCAAGCGTGACCCACGATTTGCTGTATTAGATAAAGAAGGAGCGACTTTCACCGTAGCGGTAGGTCTCGCTCTTCGGGAGTGATCGCGCATGAGCAATTCAGATATAAACCTTATCCGGAAAGATGTAAGTAGTTCCCGTAAATTTTCAGTCCTAGAAGAAAAACTGCGGCTTGTCTCAGTATGGTTTTTGGGCGGCGTGTTTGTTATCGGGATAGCAATAGGAACTGCATATCTTTATATAAGTCTCCGTGTCCGGTCGCTTGAAGCGACAAAAGTTACTCTCGCACAACAAATAAATCTCCAGAGTGCCAAAGAAGGTATTTTGCTATCGCTCAAAGAACGGACTTCTGTGGCTGGACGAGCGCTTGAAGTGGCGAAGCCTTGGGGAAAAATGTTTACGGTATTACAGGAAATTGCCTCGGAAGCACAATACAATTCACTTACTGTGGATGACACTGGTAAAGTGACGACTACATTATTCCTCGGTTCTATAGACGAATCGGTTTCTGTGGTGCTTAATCTCGTGAGACTGGTAAATGAGCGGATGCTTCGTACGCCACAATTGTTATCATTTTCGTATAAAGAAGACGCTACCGTACAAATGACAATATCGTTTTTTCCGGTTTTTTAAATTGCAGTATGCAACCTATCGACAAAATACTTCGTAACTATCAAAGCATGATCGTTTCAGGGGCGATTATATTGTTTTGTGTTATCGCACTAATTTTTGCGGTTATCCCTTCTGTTCAAAAAATACAGGAGATGTTTGTTCAAGTATCTGACATAGCTGCAGAAGCCGAAGGGTTACAGAAAAAGCTTAATGTTTTAAATGCCTTGGATGAGCAAACACTTCGATTTCAATTAGCGAGTGTATTGACCGCTGTTCCTGGCGACCGATCGTTTCCATCGTTATTTGAAACTGTTGAAGGGGTAGCCGCTCGGACTGGGGTAGTAGTCCAGCAAATGGGTTTGTCGGGAGGCACAACACTTGCCACTCCATCAGCTGCGAAGTTATCCGCTGCTGATCGAAAATTGGGTGCACGTACCGTACCCTTTTCAGTGACGGTCAACGGATCGATTTCTGCTGTTCAGGAGTTTATTACGCTTGCTCCTAATGTGCGCAGATTATTACGTATCCGTACTTTTGCAATTGCATTCCCTCCCGATGAGCGCCCATTGACGGTTTCGATAGAGATGGACGCGTTTTATGAGCCACTACCCACGAGTCTCGGAACAGCAAAAACTATTCTTCCGGAGCTTACTGCCGCAGACAATGAAATTATTGAGCGATTAGGGAATATGGAGCTTATTACGCAAAGTGCTGAGGCGTTGCCTGAACCGTTTATTGGCCAAATTAAGCCAAATCCTTTCGTGCCTTGAGTAATAGATCAGGGCGTCTTTTTTGGGTGCGTTCCAACGCTTTTTCTTCACGCCACTTCATGATTTTTTTGTGGTTTCCTGAAAGTAGCACAGCAGGGACAGAAGCTTTTCCGTATCTTTCTGGACGCGTGTAATGCGGATATTCAAGCATGTTGTTTTCAAATGATTCGTTTATGGTGGCATCGGGTTTTGCCAACACATCAGGAAGAAGTCGGGCAACTGAGTCAGTAAGCACCATCGCGGGAATTTCACCACCGGTCAAGACATAATCACCGATGGAAATTTCCTCATCAACTAATGCACGTGCCCGCTCGTCTACTCCCTCATAGTGACCACAAAGGATGATAAGGTGATCGACAGTACTTAGTTGGCGTGCTTTGTGTTGTGTGTAGGTTTCGCCCTGCGGGGTCATAAGTATTGCCCGTTGTGTACTATTTTTAACCAGTGAACGTGTGTGTTGGAGTGCACGGTCGATAACATCAACTCGAAGCACCATGCCTGTTCCTCCGCCATACGGATGGTCGTCAACAGAACCGTACGCATCAGAGGCAAAGTCGCGAAGATTAACGAATGTTATGTCGAGTTTCCCTTTTTCTATTGCTCGTTTTACGATAGAAGCACTAAATACTCCGGAAAACATTTCCGGGAATAAAGTAATGATGGAGATATGCATAGCTCACGCCTCAACTGGTGGCGCGTCCTCGGCGATTTCAACATCTATATAGATGTTTCGTTTTGCCGCAATGACTTTCATGAGGTCACGAAGCGCACGAATAATGCGTCCGCTCTTTCCGATAACTTTACCGGTGTCTTCAGGGTGGGTATGGATAGTGAGAATAATTGCTTCACCATCCTGTCGTTCGTCAATAACGATGTTTTCCGGGTGATCGACAAGTGTTCGGACGAAATAGTCTAATGTGTCTTTCATGGGGTTTTCGCGAGAAGCTTTTCGACTCCAGGGCTTACAACTGCACCCTGGCTTTTCCAGTAGGCGACCCGATCAAGGTTTACTGAAACCTGCGTGGGCTTTACTAGTGGATTATAAAATCCGAGCATTTCAACAGGCGTCCCGTTGCGTCTTTTTCCCTCTTCTATCGCAACAATGCGGTACGTCCGTCTATTTTTGGCTCCGTATTGGGCTAAACGAATCTTTACCATAGAAGTAATATTCTATCAGATATCGCCACGCTTCTCAAGAGCGCTCTGAGCAGCTTGCTGTTCAGCTTCCTGTTTTGATTTACCGATACCACTTCCCAAGACGGTATCCCCTGTCGCAACCTCTACCCAAAAGGTCTTATTGTGGTCAGGCCCTTCACTTTTCACTACTCGATAGACAGGTGATGTTTTTGTCTTTTCCTGAGTAATTTCCTGCAGCAAACTTTTGAAATCTATGTAACTTTTGGTCGTGAGAATGGTTTCTGTTTTGTATAACAGGTGGGTCATGAGAAATTTTTTCGCTTCTTCGATGCCACGATCAAGAAAAATTGCCCCCAATAATGCCTCAAAACAGTCCGCAAGGAGTGATTCGTTACTTCTTCCCCCCGAGGATTCTTCTCCGCGGCTCAACATGAGAAGTTCTCCCAGTCCGAGGCTCGCGGCAACCGCCCCCAAGCTCTTGGTTTTAACAAGAGTGGATCGAACATTTGTGAGCGTGCCTTCAGGAAACTGCGGATAGGTTTCGTATAAGTATTGGGAGGTGATAAATGATAATACCGCGTCTCCCAAAAATTCTAGTCGTTCGTTCGATCCTTTGTCTTCTTTGGATTCATTTAGGTGTGAACGGTGGATAAATGCCTGCTTTAACAATTCAGTATCGTTAAATTGTATAGCAATTGTTTGTTGAAGTTCGTCGAGTGTCATAGGTTGTTGTTGTAAAGTAATTATGGTGATAGTTTGACGATAGTGCCAAGTACCCCATTGATAAATTTTGCACTATGCTCGTTGCCAAACGACTTTCCTAGCTCTACCGCTTCGTCTATCACGACTTTTTTGGGATTTTTGGTATCAAACATAAGTTCCCAAACAGAAAGCCGTAATATTGCTAAGTCAATTTTAGCAATTTTTTCAAGCGGCCACTCTGGCGCGGCTTTTTCAATATGCGCGTCAATTTCTGAGAGCTTTTCGACAATAGGAGCTGTTTCTTCTGAGACCGGCACTTCGCGGAAGCTGTAGCTAAATAATTGCTGCATCCTGGTAATACGTTTTTGATGTCGCGGGTCGTTGGGGGTCTTCATGAACTCTGAAACTATCAGCTTTCAGCAATCAGCTCTCACTGCTATTGCGTGACAACTGGCACCTGACAGCCGATTGTTATGCTGTTTTCTTTACTTTCTTTTCTTTTTTCACTGCAACTGCTCGTCCATTATAAAATCCGCAGTATTTACATACTCGATGTGGTATTCGTGGTTTACCACAATTTGGGCAGATCAAAAGTCCTGGCAATTTCATACGGATACTTGCGTCCCGTTTGCCCTGGCGGCGTTTTGATGCTCTTCGTTTTGGTAGCGGTGTCATAAGATAAAAATAAACTAAATGAAATCCCTCGTAACGAGCGATAACAATCGCTATTACGATTGAATAGTATCTATTTTACTCCCCTGGAGGCGTTCTCTCAAGTAGGGAAACTGAGAAAGGCTCGGATCCTGGTTTGTGAGGTCATTGACTGTTTGCTTTACCCTAGCTACCAATTCGGTGTCAGAAAGTGTCGCGATGGCAAATCCTGCAACCCCATGCTGTCGTGTACCAAATAGTTCTCCGGGGCCTCGTAGCTTCAGGTCGAGCTCGGCAAGCTCCGGGCCATTATGCACCGTTTCGAGGGCTTTAAGCCGGTTAATGATCTCGGGCGTCTCGTTTTCAGTAAACAGCAAGCAATATGATGGCTTTTCCCGCCTCCCCACCCTTCCCCGTAGTTGGTGAAGTTGGGAAAGACCAAACCGTTCAGCTGCCTCTATGACCATGATAGTTGCTTCTGGGATATCTATGCCTACTTCAACAACTGGAGTAGATACAAGAATATCTGTTTTTTGGTCATGCATACGAGTAAGGGCTTCGGTTTTTTCATCAGCCTTCATGCGGCCATGCAGGAGGTCGACCGTAAGCGGCGAAAATATTTTTTTGAGGGTAACAAATTCACTGGTAGCGGCTTTCACTGTGGTGAGCGTTTCTGATTCGTTGATGAGCGGGCAAATAACAAACGCTTGTGAGTGAGTATTGGAAAGTTCTTTTTTGATCCATTCGTACGCGGCATTTCGCTTGGATGTCGGTACAACCCATGTTTTTATGGGTACTCTGCCTTTCGGAAGCGTGTGAAGTACACTTATATCAATATTGCCAAATGCGGTTTGAGCGATAGTCCGAGGTATAGGTGTTGCGGTCATCGAAAGCTGGTGTGGCACGACACGTTCTTTTGTTTGGTTACGTAACGCTCCGCGTTGAGCAACGCCAAATCGTTGTTGTTCATCGATGACGATAAATCCAAAATCAGGAAGCTCGCTCGCTTTTGATAATAATGCGTGTGTGCCGACATAGATAGCTGGAATACTTGTTTTGGGAGGCGGTGGAGTCTTTTTAGACCCTCCGAGGATAAGGTGAATATGTATATGAAATGTGTCTTCTAAGATGAGGCGAAGTGTGTTGGCGTGTTGCTCTGCGAGTATCTGGGTTGGTGCAAGGAGCGCAGAATTTTGTTGATTAAGAAAAGCTGCAAACATGCCCGCTGCCGCCACAACCGTTTTTCCAGCCCCCACATCCCCTTCGAGCAGCCTATTCATTGGTGTTGGACTAGCCAAGTCGGAGATAATGTCCGAAACCGCTGTTAACTGATCGGGAGTTAGGGTAAACGGTAATCTGCTCACAAACTCGTTGAGCTGATTTTTCGATATACGAAGCGCATGGGCTTTGAGTGATTGTTTCCACCATCGTTTTTGTTGTTGGGATTGCAACATAAGCATAAATAATTCATCAAATGCCAGACGTTCTCGGGCAAGTGCCGCATGTTCTAAGGTATCGGGAAAATGGATTGTCTGTATGGCATGTTGAATATCTGGTAAGTGGTGGGAGACGCGAATATATTCAGGGATTGGGTCTTGTATAAGCGAAAGATACTGCTCGAGTACAAACGCGATTCTGCCACGCAACCATTTTGATGAAAGACCATTCGTTTCTGGATAGACCGGTACGAGACGACCAGTATGGAGGCTGTCTTTATTTTCTCCTGCACTATGAAGCACTTCATATTCAGGTGATGACAATACTTTTTTTTGACCAAACCAACCGACATTACCCGAAACACTCAAGGTATCTCCGGCAGAAAGGATTTTTGTAAGGTATAGTTGGTTAAACCACGTTATATCTATCGCGCCGCTTTCATCACGTAAACGTGCCATGACGAGTCGTTTTCCGTTTTTGGTAATAAAGGTGCGAATATATTCGAGTTCTCCCACAACAGTAACGGTTTCACCAGGCTGTAAGCGAGCTATTGGAGAGACTAAGGAATAATCTTTGTACCGAAATGGCACATAGGTCATGAGGTCGTAAACAGTTTTGACTCCAACTTTAGCAAGAAGCGATGCCATGCGCGGGCCAACACGAGGAACAAATTGTATTGGACTATCAAGCGTCACTTCCATGAGGCTATTATACAGCGTTACTGTAATCCACCTGCGAGGAATGGTACGAAAGAAGTCGCCACAAGCGCAATTGTCGAGATGACGACAATCACCTTCCAGAATTTTTCGTGTTTTCTAAAAAAGTTCATGACGTTATTTTACCAGCTTTTCTGCCGACTTTTAATATATCGCCTTTTTTGGGTGATATTGCCTGGTGATAATCGGTTATAAGTTCGTTGTTAAATGCAACCGCCTTTTGTTCGATGAGGCGTTTCGCTTCAGATTTGCTTGAAGCAAAACCTGAGGCAAGCACGACATCAGAAAGCGTAGGATTATCGGAAAATGCGCTCAGTGACAACGGTACGAGCTCCGCGTTACCCAAGTCGCCCTTTTGAAATCGAGTTTCAAATTGTTTCTGTGCGTTTTCGGCATCTTTGTCTGAGTTAAATTGTCGTGTGAGTTCGTACGCAAGTTGCTTTTTGAACTTCATAGGGTTTTCCCCTTCCGTCATTTGTTCTTGCATGGCGGTAATGTCGTTGTCAGATATATCAGTGAGTAATGTAAAACATGGAATGATAGCGTCATCACCTAATGACATTATTTTGCCATAAAAATCGTTTGGTGCATCGGTAAGCCCAATCGCATTGCCTTCTGTTTTCCCTATTTTCACCCCTTTGGCGTCTGCAAGAAGTGGTACGGTCATCACGAATTTTTCCCTGCCCTGCATAGCCGATACCAATTGGCGACCTGCAAGCATGTTAAACGATTGATCCGTTCCGCCAAGTTCAAGATCGACACTCATCGCGACCGAATCATATCCTTGGAGTAGCGGGTACAAAAATTCACGAAGATTTATCGACTCTCCCCGTTTCATGCGCTCCTGGTACATGTCTCGTTCAATAAGTTGCTGCACCGAAAAATTTTGTGCGATTTCCAAAATATCTACAAGCGTAAGCGAGTTTAGCCAATCACCGTTGTAGAGAATTTCTACGGGATTATCGCCATCAAACCGAATTATTTTACTTGCCTGTTTTACGTAGTCCTGTGCATTTGATCGTAGTTCCTCACGGGACATAAATTTTCCACGAGCTTTCATCTTGCCCGAAGGGTCTCCTGCCTGGCCAGTCCCATCACCGATTAAAAATATGACATGGTGTCCGAGATCCTGAAATTCTTTCAGCTTTCTAATCGCTACCGCATGCCCGATATGCAGCTGCGTGCCAGTCGGATCAAAACCCTGGTACAGCCGAAGTTTTTTGCCGCTACGAAGCACTTTTTCAAAGGCTTCACGATTTGGGTAAATGGTGTCGACACCCCGAGTTAATAAATGATCAATTGCGTCCATAATTTCTCCTTTACTATAGCACACCGTTAGTCATTATTCATGCCACACGTGTCGTGCCACGCGTGCGACAAGCTGTAGTTTCCGTTTCTGATCACGTACCGTCATATTATTGCCGCGGGCGACAGACGCAAATCCGCATTGCGTGCTTATCGCGAGCCGTTCTATCGGAACAAAACGTGCGGCTTCCCGTATACGCGCCACCAGATCTTTTTGCCGTTCGAGTTTGGGTGACTTGGTGGTTACAAGACCCAATACTACTATTTTATCTTTCGGCACATGACGCAACGGGCTGAAATCGCCCGCGCGCTCACTGTCAAATTCCAACAGCAGCCGATCTACGCGCGCACGTTTAAAAACGATATCTGCGATGCGCTCGTATCCTCCTCGAGCCATAAAACGGTTTTTGTCGTTACCGCGGCATATGTGGAGTGACGTTGTGCCGGAAAATCCCTCTAAGATGTCATTTATCATCGCCACACCTTCGGCAATAAGCGTTTCAGGGTTGAACCCTTTGCCCGCAAACCATTCCCGCTGAACCGGATCAAGCAGCATGCCAAATTCGGGAGCATCAACCTGTATGTGGGCAACCCCCTGTCGATCCAGTTCCCGCACGCTCTCCTTGAGGTGGTGTGTGACATCTTTGAGAAACCCAAGTGGTGACGGGTATACCCGGTTAGATATGCCAGGGACAAAGTAGTAACTCATCATAGTCGGGCTTGGAATAGTAATTTTTGTCGGCATATCGGTGATTGCCCGCAGGAATGAGAATTCGTCAACCGAGATATCATGAATTTTTTTAAGTTTCCCGACGATGCCTACCGTTACCGGATCGACAATTTTCTTTCCGTTCATATCAAACCAGATGACGGTGTTTCCCGGGACATTCCATTTAAATCCTTCCATCGCTTTTACAAAATTATGGCAAAATACCGGGCGGCGCATTTCCCCGTCGGTAACGATATCGACACCGGTCTCTTCCTGTATGGTGACTGCTTCTCTGACCGCCTTGTCTTCTTCCCGAGTGAGATCAGCCGGTGTTGCTTTTCCCTGCCTCACATTTTCCTGCATCGCAAGCAGTGATGATGGTCGCAGCATACTGCCCACAACATCAGCTCGTATGGGCGCTCGTTTTGTTTTCATGTTTCCTCCTTCCGGGCAAATGCCCTAAGTGAAATGGGACTAAAATCTAGCACGTGTCCTTTGACAGGATCTCGGTTAATCCGCCGTTTGGACCAAGGCGAAAGGTTTCTGGGCGGTTCCGCGTCCGTCACCGACCATACCGATACTCCAGGTAGGTGACGCAGCACATCGGAGAATTCCTTCTTTGAAAAAGCAGCAGTAAATGTCGGCAGAAGAAGCGGCACGATAGACGGTTTCGTAAACCGGAGCCTTTCCTCAAGTGCTGTTAAAAATTCGGGAGACGTATTCCGCTGGTAGTCTGCAACCAGTAGGCTTCCGCCTGGTTTCGTCAGCCTGAACATTTCAGTCATTGCTTCACGCAGGCGCTCCAGGCTCGACATCTGATGGGTAGAGTTATGGCTAATCACCAGGTCAAACTGGTTGTCCGGTAATGCAATACGTTCTACCGGTGACTTTACAAATCCCATGCGTCCGAGTATCGACCGGGCGTGAGCTTTTTGTCGCGCGTGTTGAAGCATCGTGTCATCGCCATCATGTTCCATGACAAATTTTGCGCCCATTTTGGATAGTTCGCGTCCAAGCCTACCTGGGCCCGACATGACATCCAACACGTGCATAGAGCGAAGCTTCCGTTTGCCGAACCGGTTCGCTACCTCGCGCGCGAGTAGCCAATCATCGACCGATGCGGGGTAATCACACCCCTGAATGTACGTAAGCGCTTCGTCACGCGTGAACATTTCCGCACGTTCGGGTACCCGTGTCCGGAAATCGAGCGCACGTAATCCGAACGGGTCGACATTTTTTTGCCTGAGCATGTCAGATCTCATGATTTCTCTCATATATCCCTCACTTTCATACATAATGTTTATACGTTTTGCATTTCGGGTCGCAGCCCTTTTGTATACGAAAGGGTTTGCCCGTATGTGCTGAGGGGAGGATTCGAACCTCCGCAGACCTGAAGATCAGCTGTTTTACAGACAGCCGCAGTTGTCCCCTTTGCTACCTCAGCAATATGTATGTATCAATATGTTGTCGCCACAAAAAACCCCGCCTCCGTCCCCGATAAAAAATCGGGAACAAGGGCGGGGGTTTATCCCACGCGGTACCACCTTGCTTCGCTAAAGTAAGTTTTTTCCACAAAAAAACCGACGAGAGGTCGGTTCTACCTTAGCCTCATTTGTGAACTCCGCTTATGGCGACATTCACATTCTGCTTTTACGGGCTTACCCGGATTGGTTTACTCCTTGTTCAACCTTTCAGCTCAAGTGAGTATTTCGCAGATAATCTATCGGGAGATCTTGCACCAACCGTCTCCTCTCTCTTGTCTCAGATTGCCTACTACTTCATCACTTTCAATGCTTTTCCTATTCAATTGTTGATTGAAACTGTATCACAATTTGTCATTTTTGTCAATCGCAGTTACAATGGATTTCGTGATACAAATGTCCGATTTATTCAGTGAGCGGCAACGGAGGAAGCTATTTGGCTCAAATGTTTCCCGCATGAAACTCTGGAGCGTTCTCGCGTTCGGAGGGTTCATCGGTTTTGTCGTTCTTATATTATTTGTTGGTATTCTTTTTGCGTGGTATGCCAAGGATTTACCTCGACCGGATAAAGTGCAACGACAGGAAGGACTTTCTACCGTTGTGCTCGATCGAAATGGAGAAAAGCTCTACGATATATTTGAAGAAGCCAATAGAATTCCTGCAAAATGGGATGAGATCCCCCAGTATCTTAAAGACGCTACAGTCGCTATAGAAGATAAGGATTTTTATAAGCACCAGGGGTTATCCACGACCGGTATTATGCGCGGACTGCTGGCGTGTGTATTCATGCGCAGATGTCAGGGAGGTTCTACACTCACGCAACAATTAGTAAAAAATGTATTGCTTTCGCAGGAGCGAACATTGCCTCGAAAAATGAAAGAAGCAGTGCTTGCGATACAGATAGAGCGTAAATACAGCAAAAATGACATTCTTCTCATGTATCTTAATGAAGCTCCGTATGGTGGCACTGCAGTTGGGGTAAAAACCGCAGCAGAGCATTACTTTGACAAAGATGTGAAAGATCTTACCCTTGTACAATCTGTTGTGCTCGCGGGACTTCCCCAGTCACCGAGCTATTATTCGCCATTTACAGGAGATGAAACTGCATATCGTGGACGGGCACAGGAAGTGCTCCGAAGAATGAGGGAGGATGGCTATATTACTCCCGCACAAGAAGGTGAAGCGAAAAAGCAGTTAGAATCTGTTGCATTTGCCTCTGGAGATGTCGGACTTCGAGCGCCACATTTTGTCGCTTATATAAAAGAGTTATTGATCGATAGATTTGGCGAAAAAACAGTGAATGCTGGTGGATTGACGGTCACGACAACGCTCGATTGGAAGCTACAGGAAGCAGCGCAGCTTGCGGTCAAAGAAGAAGTTGAGAAAGCCAAAAAGCTAAAAGTCAGTAATGGGGCTGCCATCGTGATGGATCCGCGTACTGGTGAAATTCTTTCTATGGTGGGAAGTAAAGACTATGCCGCTACCGACAGTTCTGGACTTAAATTTAACGTGGTTACTCAGGGACTTCGTCAACCAGGTTCGACACTCAAGCCTATGATTTATGCTGCCGCACTAACCAAAGGATACACTGCAAGCACCATGCTTATGGATGTGGAAACCAAATATCCTTCTGGTGATGCGACAAAGCCTGAGTACAATCCCAAAAACTACGACAATAAATACAGAGGCCCTATGCAACTTCGGTACGGTTTGGCAAATTCTATCAATACGACCGCGGTAAAAGTCGCGGCTCTCGTGGGGGTACGAGATGTGTTGAAATTAGGCTATGCCATGGGATTGCAGACATGGGAACCTACTGATGCCAATATGAAACGGGTGGGATTGTCGTTGCCGCTCGGAGGTGCTGAAGTAAAAATGATCGATATGGCTACCGCATTTTCTGTATTTGCGGCAGAAGGAATGAGAACTGAACCTGTTGCTATTCTCAAGGTAACCGATACCAGTGGCAAGACATTGTTTGAGCACAAACCTGTTTCTCCCCGAAACGAATTGGAGCCTGATGTGGCATTTATTATTTCTTCTATACTTTCTGACAATGACGCACGGAAAGAAGTTTTTGGCACACGATCGCACTTGGTAATTTCAGGGAAAACCGTTGCCGCTAAAACCGGTACCACCGATGATAAGCGCGACAACTGGACTGCAGGTTATACCAAAAGTCGTGTCGTGGTCGCATGGGTTGGGAACAATGACAATTCACCGATGAGTCCTACGCTTGCCTCTGGTGTTACGGGAGCTGCTCCTATTTGGAATCGCATTATGCGCGAGGCGATTAAAGATATTCCCGATGAGCCATTTACCCGACCAGAGGGGGTTATAGAAATGGATATTGATGCGTTTGGAGGCGGCCTTCCGTTTGAAAATCAACCAACGCGCAAAGAGTTTTTTATCAAAGGCACAGAGCCCACCGGGCCCGCAGCAATTTACCAGAAGTTGAAGATTTCTCGGAAAGACAGTAACAAGTTGGCAAACAGTGTCGAAATAGCGACCGGAGACTATGACGAGAAATTGTTTATTGTCATTCGTGAAGATGATCCAGTTTCCGGTGACGGGAAAAATCGATGGCAAGAAGGTATCAATGGGTGGATTGCCGGACAAGATAGTAAATACAAAGCGCCAACCGAAACGTATAACGGTGGTGATTCAAATCAAGTCGTTATTCAGATTAAAAAACCCAATGATAATCAGCGAATCGATAATAACGATGTTCAGGTAGAAGCAGAGGCGATATCTACCGCGGATATAGAACGGATCGAAATATATGTCGATGGTACAAAAGTGAAAGAAAAATCCAACGAAAAAACAATTTCTGAAACCGTCAACATTGCCAATGGTTCACACACGATAAAAGTAAAAGCGATTGATAAACGAGGAACGTCTTCCGAACGGGAAATTCACGTAGGCATTAATCAGGATTATGCTTCCCCCACTCCGACACCCACACCATAACAACGTTATGGTGATGTTAACGAGATTTAAGCGATACACCAAATTTTGATTCCGCAAGTGAAATCAGTTTTGTGCGAATTGGAGTAATATCAGCGTTTGTAAGATTTCTTTTTTCGTCTTGGTAGGTGATATGGAATGTCCTCGTATTCTCGTGAACATCGAGTAGTGTCACATCAAAAACTAATGGGTGCGCAGCGCGAAGCGCTTCCATAAGTGGGCCGATATAGAAATTATCGGGCACAATAAATGATAGATCTTCCATTATTGGCGGGTACTTTGGTACTGGCGTATAACTTTTTTTGGCGTTAGCGCGGGCAACCAGTTTTCCAAAATCGATCACAAGCCGAGTAAGCGGCGTTGTTATCCCGTTTTTTTGTAGCATTTGATAGTCGAGTGTGCCCAACGAGCCAAACTCAGAAAGCGATAGTCTATGCTGACTGTACCAATCAAATGGTTGCTTGGCTTCGTTTGCTAAATCGTGAGGAAACGGGATGCCGAATAATGAAAATATTGTTTCTGCAAGCCCCTTCGCTTCCAAAAACTTGTTCCCGCTCCACACGACAATAAGTGTTGGGGTTTCTTCGGGTAAATTGTTTGGCCGAAACCGATATACCATACTCAGTTCAAAAACTTTCAGAGATTTTGTTAGTTTGAGATTTTCCCGTAAGACCGGCACCATACTCATAAACAAATCAGGTCGCATGTATTCCCATTCAGAAGAAAGAGGATTGGCGATTTTGTATGCATTATTGGTGTCATGTCCAAATTTCTCCATAAGTTCTTTCGAGACCATGGAATACGTAATAAGTTCTGTGTACCCCCAATCTCTGAGTCGAATTTTCAGTGCTTCTTCGTGAGAGAGCACTGGGTCTGGCATCGTGGTTGGCGGTGCGTGCTCCGGCAATCGGGAAGGAATATTTTGATATCCATATACGCGAGCAATCTCTTCGATGACGTCCACATCTATCGATACATCACGCCTATAACTGGGTACAACGACAGTGATTGCCTTAGTAGAGCTTTGTACGCGAAAACCTAGGCTAGCAAGTGTTTCTTTTATTTCTTTGAGGGAAATAGTACCAATATACGAATAAATTTTTGATAGAGGCACGGAAACGGTAACTGCCTTATGCGGTTTAGGATACAGGTCAATGAGTGTGCTTGCTGGTTTCCCTCCGGTAAGCTCCATCATTAACTCCATCCCACGATAAAACACAGGTTTGACAAGTTCTGTATCTAATCCTTTTTCAAATAGCGCAGCAGCTTCTGTTCGATGTCCGAGTGCCATAGAGGTTTTTCGAATGTGCGAAGGGCTATATGTCTGAAGAAACAATATAACCCGCTTCGTTCGTTCGGTGACCGATGAATTTTCTCCTCCCATGATGCCGCATAGATCAATGAGTTTGCCATGCTTATCTTCGATGACGATATCGTTTCCAGGGAGTGTATGCGATTTACCATCAAGAGTTTGGAGCTTTTCTCCCTTTTTGGAAGCTCTGAGTGTCATTTTGTGACCTTCTATGGCATCGTAATCAAATACATGAGCGGGTTGTCCATAGGCACGCATAAGAAAATTGGTAATGTCTACGACATTGTTAAGGCTCCGCATCCCAGCAAGCTCCAGATATTTGGTGAGCCATGTGGGCGATGCTTTTACCGTAACGTTGTCAAAAATGAGCGACATCCACCGAGGATTTAACGTAGCATCTGTCGCAAGCGTTAGCTTTAGTTCGTTTTTGCTTTTGGGAAATACTACTTTTTCCCGGTAGGGATCGCCCACAAGGGTGGCAGCTATGCCAAATCGAGGTAATATAGTAGCCGCTTCGCGTGCTACTCCCATGACCGACATAGCGTCTGGTCTGTTGCCAGTAATTTCTATATCGTACACACACTCGTTACCTTCGCCATAAATTCGTTCGATGGATGGCCCGCAGAGCGAGAGGTATTCTTTGATTTCTTGAGGCGTTGCCTTTGTTTTGAGGTACATTCGCAACCAATTGTCAGGAATTAATATATTCATAGGTTAAAATTGTTGTAAAAACCGTACATCATTACTGTAGAGCAAACGAATATCGTCAAGCTTTGTTCCTGATTTCATCATGCTGGTGCGTTCTATCCCCCATCCGAATGCGAAACCAGAATATACATCAGGATCTATTCCCCCGTTTCGTAGCACGACAGGATGCACCATGCCTGCACCTCCTAGTTCTAACCAGCCGGCTTTGCAGAGCTTACAGGTGCTCCCATCTTCCAGTTTGCTTGTACCAAGACAAATACCACAATTTATGTCTACTTCAAACGAAGGTTCGGTAAATTGGAAATGAAACGGTCGGAGTCGAGTTACTCGGGAAGCGCCAAAAAATTGTTTGACGAAATGATCAAATACTCCTTTTAGATTTCCGATAGAGACGTTGCGGTCTACGTATAGACCTTCAAATTGATGGAACATTGGAGTGTGTGACACATCGATTTGTCTACGGTAGCATTTGGCAATATTGATCATGCGGATAGGTAATTCGCCCTTTTCCATTTCTCGTACCTGTCCATTGCTGGTGTGTGGGGTAAGTACCATCTTTTGTTTATGAGGGTCTTTTCCTGGTTTCCCCGGGTATTCAAGGAAAAACGTTTCCCACTCGTCTCGTGCCGGATGGTTCGTAGGCATATTCAGTGATTCAAACGGATACCAATCCCAGTCGACTTCAGGGTGACGCACGCGAGTAAAGCCAATGCGTTCAAAAATTCGGGTAATTTCCATAATTGCTTGCGTGACGAGGTGGAGATTACCATTGGGCGGGCGTTCTCCGGGCATGGTGATGTCGAGAAATGTGGTATTTTTCGTTTTTTGCCCTGGATGACTGGCTGCTCTCGCCTCTAAGCCTTGTTCAATAGATTGTTTTACTTGAGACACTATCACGCCAACCTGTTGACGTTCTTCTTTGGGTACTCGACTGATCTGTTTCGTGAGGCGTGCAAGATCACTTTTCGAGCCCATGAGTAAAAGTTTGAGTTCCTCAACACTTTTACTGGTGTCTTTGATAAGTGACAGCGCTTCCTCTTGCGCGAGAAGGAGTAAGCTGATCACATTGCTTCCTGATATGATTTCTTCCGTCATACGAATATGTTTATTGTACGTTTTGGTTTATGATGTCGCAAGAAGAGAGGCGGGCGGCGTAGCTACTCGAGCGCATCGTCCGCCCCTCTTCTTATTTCGTTTTATCTGCGCTGCCTTTGCAATGTTCTCTCCGGATCTTGTCTTGCTCGTCGATGATGTGTGCTCCATATTTCAACTTTTCGTTCGTTTATCATTTGTTGTAACGCTGGTCTGAGCGTAATATCAGTTGATCGGTGAATTCTCCTTCCGATCGTAAGTAATTCAAGTCTTGTTTTTGCTTTACTTAGTTTTTCTTTAATATTCATGTGTTTTCACCTCCTTTCTGCAATATATATCCGCTTAGGCGGGTATTATTGCGCTAGGAAGTGCCTTAACTCATTTCAGAGCACAAAAAATCCCGCTTTCGCGGGATCCTTGGGTTATTTTTCTTTTTTCTTACGCGCCCAAAGAACCCCGCTGTAGCGAGGTAAAGAACGCAAAGAATAATGTGTTAATCATAGTAGAGAAAAATTAGTTAACCGATTTCACTTCGTTTAAGATCGCATCAAATACATCTGGATCATCGACCACCAAATTGGCGAGCGTTTTCCGATCGAGTTCGATGTGCGCCTCTTTTAGCTTATGAACAAGTGAGCTGTAAGAAAGATTGCGTAGTTTACTAGCTTCCGAAATTCTGGTAATCCACAGTTCACGAAAATCTCGCTTTCTGTTTTTACGACCAGCAAATGCATACTCACCTGCATGAAGATATGCTTCAGTTGCTACTTTGATGAGCTTTCTTTTGGTCATCCGATAGCCTTTGTTGGCTCGGAAAATTTTATTATGCTTTGCTTTGCTGGTTGTGCCTCGTTTTACTCTCATATATTCCCCCTTTTATGACTTTCTTAGGTATGCTTTTACGTGTTTTACCATAGCTTTTTTCAATTCGACTTGGCGATCCTGGCGCCGCTGCTGCCGTTTGCCTTTTTTGCGGCGAAGGTGTCTCGCTCCCTGTACCCGATGGACTAGTTTCCCAGTACCGGTTACTTTGAATCGCTTTGCTGCTACTTTTCGTGTTTTAACTTTTGCCATATGAGTTAACTATTCATTATTAACAATTAACTATCAACTATCAATAATTAATTATTAACAATTAATTCGTTCCTTCTCCCTCTTCTTTTCCTTCGCCTTTTTTGTTCGGTACTACCATAGCGGCAAGTACTCGTCCTTCCATCCTCGGTTCGCGAACAATTTTTACCCCTTCTAATGCGTGTACGAAGCGATTTAATACCTCGTACCCAAATTGCTTTCTTCCAAGTTCTCGACCCTTAAAAAGTACATTTATTTTAACCTGATTTCCCTTTTCAATAAACTCAGTCGCCCGTTTGAGCCAGGTGTCAAAGTCATGTTGCTCGATAAATGGACGCAATCTAACTTCTTTGACCCCCACATTTTTTACATTCTTTTTCGATTCGCGCTCTTTTCTCGCCTCCTGGTACTTAAACTTTTTGTAATCAATTAGTTTAGCGACAGGCGGTTTCGCATTTGGCGCAATCTCTACTACATCGACCCCAAATTCTTTGGCTTTTTGTAAAGCCTCGAGTTTGGAGACTATGCCGATCTGTACCCCTTTTTCATCCAACAGCCTGATTTCCGGGCTGAGGATTTGGTAGTTGATCTTGTAAAACTTATGGGTTGGCTTTGGTCTCAATCTCTTTTGCTAGCCTTGCGAGGAAGTCGTCAAGGTGTATATCCTTGAGATTTTCCCCGTGTCGGCTACGTAAGCTCACCGTATTACTGTTTATTTCGGTATCCCCGATTATAGCTAAGTATGGCACTTTTTGCAACGTATGATCTCTTACTTTAGCCTGCATCGGCTGTGAGCGGGTATCTGCTTCAGCCCGGATACCAGCCTTTTTAAGTTTTTGGACAATGGTTTCGGCTGCTTCATTGTGACGCTCTGCAATAGGAACAACAACCACCTGTACTGGCGCAAGCCACAGTGGAAAAGCGCCACCATATTTTTCGATCAAAAATGCCATGGTGCGCTCAATTGCCCCGATAGATGACCGGTGGATAACAATCGGCTCCGCTGCCTCTCCCTGCTCGTTGGTGTACGTTAGGGAAAAGCGCTTTGGCATAACGAAGTCATACTGAACTGTAAACGCTGTTTCTTCTTTGCCATGAATATTTTTTATCTGGACATCTATTTTTGGCCCATAAAATGCGGCTTCATCAGCTGCTTCAAAAAAGGCAGCATTTCGATTTGTTAATACTTCCCGAAGTACCGCTTCAGCATTGTCCCATGCTGCATCGTCTTTGAAATATTTCTTTTCGTTGGCTCGATCACCGAGAGAAAGTCGATATCGGTAATCTTTCCCCGCTTGTAAGCCAAAGGCAGATGAAGCAAAGTCGATAAGGTCGAGTACGCCATTAATTTCTTGTCTGGCTTGCGCAGGAGTCGCGATAATATGTGCATCAGCAAGACAAAAACTTCGAACCCGCATAAGACCCGAAAGCTCTCCGGATTTTTCATAGCGGTAGAGCTTGGCAAGTTCCGCAAGACGCATAGGAAGCTCCTTGTAGCTTCGTGGTTTGGATTTATAGAGTTCAAAATGATGCGGACACGTCATAGGCCGCAGCATAAACTCATCCTCATCGATAGCGATAGGAGCGTACATCGTATCTTTGTAGTATGGGTAATGACCGCTGGTACGGTAGAGGTCAAGACGAGCCAGATCTGGTGTCATGACATGGAGATATCCACGCTTTAGCTCTTCTTCTACGACAAATCGCTCAAGTTCTCTTCGTACGGTTGTCCCTTTTGGTGTCCAGAGGGGTAAACCTTTGCCGACAAGATCGGAAAATGTAAACAGATCAAGTTCTGCGCCAAGCTTTCGGTGATCGCGTTTTTTGGCTTCTTCCTGTTGGACAATATAGTCATCGAGCGCCTTCTTGGTTGGAAAACATGTGCCATAAATACGGGTAAGCATTTTATTTTTTTCGTTGCCGCGCCAATACGCACCTGCCACTGAGAGCAGCTTGAAATGCTTGAGATCATTATTTGGATGGGGACAATGTCCTCCCCGGCACAAATCGGTATAGTTGCCTGATGTATAGATCGTGAGATGTTGACCATCTTCGCTAAATTCCTCTATAAGTTCTTTTTTGTATTCGTTTCCTTGATTATGAGACAACGCCTCCTCCTTTGATACTTCTTTTCTCCGGAATTCCTTCCACTCTTTGACCAATGTTTTCATTTTCTCTTCAATTTGTGGAAAATCGTCCTCCGATATTTTTGTGTCACCGAAATCAAAGTCGTAATAAAATCCGTCCTCGATAGCGGGGCCAATTGTCCGTTTCGCATGTGGCCAAAGCTCCATGACCGCGGCAGCGAGTAGATGCGCGCAGGAGTGGCGGAGATTTGATAAGTTATCGTTATTGTTTTGCATAGGTAATCCTCCCTTATTACACAAAAAATCACCCTCTCGTCAGAGCTCCATGACTGGGGCGGTTCCATCTGACGTTACGGTGATCTTAATTTGACATCTTTACGCTGATGCAGCGCTTCTCTTTGAGGTTGGTGAGATCTCATGTAAACGAGAAGTATGTTTATTGTATGCGGTTTTAGGGCAATGTCAAGCGGTTTAGCTGAATTTCATAATCATGCCGCTTTGTTGTGCTCGCCGATAACTCCATGCAAAAAACCACATGCCCAGCAATATATAGACGACATTGAGGAAGATGGCGATAAAAAGTCCCACAATATCTACGCGTTGGGTCATAAATACTTGTCGCATCCCCTCAAAAATATAGCTTGTTGGTAATGCGCGTGCCACATACTGCATCCATGTGGGAAGTGCACTTACAGGGTAGTAGACGCTTGAAAATGGCAAAATAATCATCGTGAGTGTCCATGCAAATACCTGTACTCGATACCCGTATTGCAAGATAAGTCCGTTAATAAAAAACCCAAGACTCCATCCCGAAATCATCAGCATAAGCGCGTATGGCGCAAGTACCCAGCCTAACGAAAATATATTAAATGCAAACAATACGCTCGAAAGTATAAATAACCATACGAACGTCACGAAAAGTTTGGCTGTCGCAAGCACGATGGTCGCCATACTAAATTCCCAGATAGTAATGGGTGATGAAAACATGTTGAGAAGGTTTCTGTCCCATGCTTCCTGCAAAAATAATAACCCCATTTCTTCCTGTGATCGGGCGACCAGTGTCCACATGAGAAGTCCGCCTAAAAATAACTGCACAAAAAATGTGGTTGTCCCCGTTTCTTTCTGAAGATATACATTGACCAATCCCCAGATGAACAAGTTCATGGTTGGCCACCAAAACGAATCAGCAATTCGCTCCAAACTTCGTGGCCAGGTGAGAAGGTGTCGAAGCACCAATGCATACACTCTATTAAAATTAAGCAGTTTCATGGCGTGCCTTTCCGATAAAGAAATCTTCAAGTGTCGGTTTGTCAATGGAAATCTGTGTATAGTCTGCTCCGATTTTGGATAAATCGGTGAGTAGTGACGCGACTTGCTGTTCGTTAATGTCGATGGTGACATAACGTTCGTTTGTTTGACACGTGAGGTGATGATTGGTGCAATACTCTACTGTTCGTTTTTGCCCATCACGCATCATCAGTCGAACGCGAGTCTTTTTTATTTTTTTCGCTAACCCTTCGGGTGTATCTACCGCGACAATTTTCCCGTGATCCATAAAAATGACGCGGTCACAAAGTTCTTCTATCTCTGCCATGTTGTGGGAGGTAAGCAGTATCGTTGTTTGATATTTCTCTCGGGAGAGTTTTATAAACTGGCGGATGCGATCAGCGATATCCGGATCTACCGAGCTTGTGGGTTCATCCAGAAGCACAAGCTTGGGTTGATTAACAAATGCCTTAGCAAGGTTAAGGCGCGCGATATTGCCCGATGACAGATCGCCGCCCAACGTATTTTTGAGATCAGTAAGGTGAAATGTCGAAAGCATTTCGTCTGTTTTTTGCCGCGGATTTACTACCTCATACATCAGTGCAAACACGTAAACATGTTCCCACACCGTCATACGCCATGGTGATTTCACATAAGCAGATGAATAGTTCATGTCTTTGAGTATTTCTTCTCGGTGGGTCGCAAAATTTTTTCCGAATATACGTATGTCTCCCGAAGAAGGTGCAATGACTCCTAACATCATCGATAGCGTTGTTGTTTTGCCCGCGCCATTTGGACCTAACAATCCCACGATCTCCCCTTCCCGAACGGAAAACGATATACCATGTACCGCGGGAAAGTTGCCAAATCGTTTGGTAAGTTTTGTTACTCGCACAATATCGTGAATCATAGCCATGAGTATACTCCTGCCAATCAGGGTAATGAAAGAGAAGAATTACATTTCTTAAAAAAAGAATATACGCTAAACTTAGATGGTGAAGGCGTAGACGTGGTGCTCGGTATCTTTTCTGACTACTTTCCAGCCTGGGAAAATAAAGCTATTGGAAATCACCAGCGAGCCGGGTTTGAGTTCCCTTTTGAGTTTTGCCGCAAGATCTGTCATTTTCCATGGGATAAGATATACAAATACGACATCGGCATCGGATAAGTCGGTCGTCCAGAGGTTTTGCCAAAGTACGGTAACCTTGCCCTTGTAGGGTGTCCACAAGGCACGAAATCGGGTATACCAGACTAAGTATGGGTTAATCTCTATTCCCATAGCTTTTGCCCCAAATCGAGCAGCAGCCAAAAGCACACGTCCGTCACCGCTTCCTACGTCATAGACTGTTTGACCCGCGCGAATGTTAGCAAGTTTTACCATCGCACTAACAGACGAGTTAGAGGAAGGGACAAACGGGCCGCCTGTCACAAATGCAAGACAAAGAAACAGGAAAAATCCTGCCATAACAAGTTGGATAATGAGAAAAAGTATGCCCATTTATAATCGCTCCGCGATGACGATGAGTCGCTTGTATGTGGTGCCCGGAGGCCAACAGGTCATAAGCGTCAGTGTTTCTATTTTTGGTACAGTAAACAAATATTCTACTGCAGAAGGCGCCACAGTGCGAACCTCTGCCACGTTGTAGGTGTAGCGGATGTTTCGGTAGTAGATATCGATAGGATCTCCCCGTTCCATTTTTGAGAGCAGATAAAATACTGAGTTGTAGCGTAAAGCTTCAAAAAAATTGACGGAAGAGTGGGAAAAAAGAAATGTATTTCTCCCCTCCCCCGGAAACGCACTGCCTTTCGCGTGTGCAACTCCTCGGGTGAGTGCGTTTTGATACTCTACGCTATTAAAAGGGTCGACACTCGGAATTATTTTAGCGTTGGCGTTTATTTTGGGTATGATAATGCCAAATTCTTTGTCGATTGGCTCTTGGGGAATCTCCAGTGATTTTGGTGCAGTAATTTTTTTGGCATTGTAGCCAATTTCAAGTTGTATCGCTGGCCACAGCGTCATACCTATGATAAATAATGCAGTCGCAATACTCCACAGTCCGATATGTATCAGCGTGTTAGAGACGCGCAAAAACGTAGAATTTTTTGAGGCGTGTTTCTTTGTGTGGATTTTATTGCGCTTGGGTTTGTTTCTTTTTCCAGTTGGCATACAGGATTGCTCCCAGAAGCAGTATACCACCGCCAAGCATTAGGTTTCGAGCCATAGCTTTTTTCGCATCATCGGTTTTACCCATATCGACAACTTCGGCGCTCGGACTGGTTTCTCCCAATGTGTCGCCGCTTGTGCCCGTTGCTCCCATAGCGCCTGTTGAGGCAGTCTGACCCAATACACTTCCGCCCTGATTTACGGGAATAGCTCCAGCAGTTTGCTGGCTTGTGGTGGTCGTTGTGGTGGTCGCATTGGTGATTGTGACTTCGCTATCACCTACGATGCCTGAACCGTTTCCTGCCGCATCGAACGAGCGGATCGCATAGTAGTAGTTCTTGTTGCAGTCAGGGACGGTGTTGGTAGCATCATGTGTTTCATTTGAACCTGCATTGACGGTAAGCACGCGTGATCCATCGTCTGCTGAAAAGCTCGTGTTTTCCGAGCGATACACTTCTACTTTTACCGTCATGCCTGCGTCATCGGCAGTTTTGAAGTGAATGGTGTATTCACAGCTGTTGGTTCTTGTTTTGCTGTAGTCTCGCGGATCGCCAGGCCCATTGGTATCGTAGGTGACGCTGACGGTCTCACTGGTGGCGGTATCTTCGCCTGCAGTTGCAGTGACATAAAATTGGTACGTACCATTGTCTCCCAATATACTGGAAGTAACCGCGCAATTTGCGGTATTACCACCAGAAGATAGTGCGATGTCAGCACCAAATTGTGTAAATGCACCGTCACTCGGTGATTTTTTATAACATTTGGCGGTAATCCCGCGCCCCTGAATATCGAGTGCTACGAAGTTTAGGTTAAAGTTATTTATCCGAGTCGGGCTTTTGGGCTTTTCAACTTTGACACTTACATCGCTAGCCGCAGCGTGTGCTGTCGAACCGAATGAAAGCGCAAAAAGAGAGGCTGCGAGCGCGACTATCGTCATTTTCGTTATTTTCGTTATCGTATTAAGCATATTTCCTCCGTAATACCACACCGGCAAGCGCTGTGATAGTTCCCAAAGACATAAATACTGCGGCTATTGTAAGCCAGATGCTGTTTGCTCCGGTTGCAGGAAGTTCGGTGCTCGCACCTAAGACTGCACCTAATACTTCCTGTTTTACATTGACAGACGCCCCTGATTGGTCATTTTTGACGACATTTACTTCGGTGCCTACGAAATATTGTGGACTATCGGTGTCATTGGCTATTACTTGATTTGCCAAAAGATCAGTTCCTTGCGCCCATGCGAGGTCTCGGTAAAGCCCTGGTTGTTCATCGTTGCTGATATCAGCAATATAAGTAAGCGTGACGATTTCACCTTCCTGCATGTCTCCCAAGTTCCATGTACCTGGAGAAGCGTAGGTAGGTTCAGTGGTGACCAGCAGTGACTTCAAGTCGCCTCGAGCATTGGAAACTGCAGTCCATGAACCAGGTCGATAGGTAAATCCGCCCGCTGGCAAGTCTTTTACTTGTACTCCTAATACTGCGCTGTCTGTAGCAGTTACAGTAATGGTGAACGTGACAGATCCGCCCGGTGAACGATCGTTACCTGCGGTATCGTTGGATTTCGTGATGGTGAGATCAGGATTTACAAATTGATTTCCAACAGTACAATATACTGTCTGACCACCGTTTAGGGTAAATGTACCATCTTCTTTTTCATTTACGTCATCCGCAGAATCATCGGCAAAGCGCTCTATTCGTAGTGAGTCGCTACAGCTTAACTCTGTTTGTCTCCAGCCATCTTTCAGCGTTTCTGTGAGTTCATAGTCGCCAACTGTCACATCGGTAAATGTAGTAGTACCGTCTTGCCCTGTAGTTTGCGTGGTGTCATAGGTGTCATCTCCCACTGATTGCACGTTCATGTCCCATCCCGAAAGGGTTTCTTCGCCCTGGTCTCGAGTACCATTTCCATTGTCGTCATTGTATTTCGTGACGATGACATCCCCTGTGTTTAATGCATTGAATGCTACGCAGTAGTAGGTTTCTCCAAAGCGTACATCATCTACGCGGTCAAAATTGTCGTAATTTTGTCCATCCTTATGGCAGTAGATTTCTGCAGAATATGCGTCTCCAGCAGGAGGTGCAGGTGGATAGCTATATGGTACATAGTTTTCGCGTAATACTTCGCGCACCCATAGATCGTCATCTGTCTCGATGCTTGTCAGCGTTGTTTCTGTGTACCCTGACGCATTGGTTGTTCCCAGTGTCTGCCATGGATCAGGCGCTGCACCCAGTTGATCACCGTTGCCATACTTTACGACTTCTCCATCATAGCCCCATTGGAAATCCCATCCTTCTTCAAACCGACATGCACCTTCGCTGTTGTCGACAAAATTTTGTGCAGTGGTGGCTGTTATATTTGGCGCATCATTATCTCCCCAGTTTGGAAGATCAGATTCATTTTCGCAGACAATTTTGTACGCACGAAGCGTGAGTGGCTCGTGGTTGCCAAAGTATAGCTCGTCTGTATCTCCTGCAGTAAGTGTGGTTGATTGGCAAAGCGGTGTGGAGTTTGTCCAATTGTCCTGTGGCACCTCACACACGCTGTACGTACCCGGCAACAGATTATCAAATTCGTATTCTCCTTCGTCATGCCACCCGAAGAACCAGAATTGACCGGATGTGGTGGTAGTAACTTCTCCATCATCGTATGCTCCGTTGGTGTTGGCATCAATAAATATAGCCCAGTCGTTGAGGTATGCTTCGCCTGAGTCGCGGTCACCATTGCCATTGGTGTCATTAAATTTGTATCCCTGAATTTTGCCAAGTTCGGTGTTTTTGAATGTACAGGTGACCGTTTCGTTGTAACCAATCTCAACAGTCACTGAGCGACCCTGCACATTTGGTACAGTTTGGTCAGAGCAGACAATGTCAGAAAGCACCCATCCAGTCTCCTGGTCTTCTGTGATGGTGTATGAGCCAGGAGTGAGGTTTTCAAAGGTGCGCGTTTCATCTGTGCCACCATTGTTATCATTACCATCGTCTTCGAGTTCAAAACTTCCTCCAAATGAGCGGGTAAATCTGAAGTTTTCATCTGAATTTGGTGTGGCGTCTTTTTTGATAATCAACGTGCCGAGTCTTTGGTTCGTAAATGTACAGGTGATCGCCTCTCCTGCTTCGACATTGATGGTGGCTCTGCCTGTTTCGATATCAACAGTGCTATTTTGATCGTTACAAACGATAGAGGTGAGTTTCCAACCGGTTTCACCGTCTTCTTCTACCCAATATTGTCCGGTCGCGACCGTAACGGTTTTGCTTTCTTCGGTGCCGCCATTGTTGTCATCCCCATCGTCTTCGAGTTCGAAGTCTCCGCCCGGGAAGCTGCGGCTTACGTCAAAGCTAAAGTCTGTGCCACCATTTGGCTGTGCGTCTTTGATAATTGTTATCGTTCCGGTGTCGCGTGCGTTACAAAGCGTAATTTCTGTCGTTGCATTTTTGGCGACTGCAACTGATACAGGAAGCGTTGTTCCTTCAGGGTTAGTGCAGCTGTATTGGGTGCTTCCCACAGTGAACCATCCGACAAAGTGATAACCCGAAACAGTGTTTTCTCCTACATTATGATTTCCCGTTGTTACGCCTGCGACCGTTGAGCCGATTGCGTTTGTCCCTACTCCATCTAAGCTCCATGTAAACTCGTTCGAATCTTCGCCATTTGTTCCTTCACCAAAATCATTAAAGTCACCATCACCATTTCCATCTGTTCGTTTATTCACTTTGAGTGAACCAGTATCGCGGGTGTTCGTAAATGTACAGGTGCCACCGTTTTCTGTGACGGTCATCGTGGCAGTTCCTCCCTGAAGTCCAGAGCAAATGCCGGTTGCAGCAGTTGCGGAGTAATCAGATGGGCCAGATTCGGTAACAGTGTAGCTGCCGGTAGGTACGGTAACGCTGTCTCCGCTTTTAAATGTCCCTGCGACACTACTTATAGAGAAATCCCAATCGCTTGGTAAGGCGTTGCCACCAACAACAATTTTTTCGATCGTGATTAACCCTGTATCGCGTGTATTACAAATGGTGAAGTCAGATGAACTATTTGCGCTAACATTTACAGAGATTGGCAACTGGTGATACGAAGCGCCTTCGGGTAAATTGGTGCAGCTCCATCCTTGTTGACCAGTTGGGAACCAGCCTACGAAATGATATTCATCGGGACTGTTTTCATTGATAGTATGTGCGCCTACTGAAACGGTGTTATTGGAATACCCCATGGCGTATGAGCCAACATCATCGAGTGTCCAGGTAAAGTCAGCAGGATTTGTTTCTTCGTATGTACCATTGCCATCGCGATCAAGTATTTTGCGAACAGTAACAGTACCAGTATCAAGCGCGTTACAGATAGTGATTTCGGTAGTTTGATCTGCAGCGACCGTTATTGCAGCAGGAAGTGTCGTATTGCCCTGTGGCAGATTGGTACATGAATACTGGGTGCTATTTACTCCACCCGGAAACCAACCAACGAGATGATAGTCTGGTACGGTATTTTCATTTACGTTGTGAGCGCCGAGGGTAATATTGTTTACGGTGCTCCCCATGGCGTTTGTACCCAAACCATCCAAGCTCCATGTAATCGATGCGGGATTGGTTGCTTCAAATGATCCGTTCCCATCGCTATCGAGTAGTTTGTTTACTTTGACAGAGCCAAAGTGCAAGACAGTGGTGTCTTCGGTATCTGTATTGTTATTGGTGATCGTTTCCGGGCTGTCGGTCGTGACACTGACGGAGTTGGTGATAGTCGTAAGCGCGGTGGTGATCGTGCCAACGATGGTGATGGTTGCAGATCCATTTGCCGCCAAATTGCCCAATTCACATTGGATAGATGGGGCGGTTTGATCTGAGCAGCTACCAACACTTGGCGTGACACTCGTTACTGCAAATCCTGCTGGTAATGTATCAGATACAACGACATCTTCAGCAGGTACGACAGAGTTGTTTTGAATAGTCAGCGTGTAAGTGAGCACTCCTCCATTGGTTACTGGATCTGGTGAGTCAGACTTGGTGACGGAAATATCGGTGGCTGGTTTGTTGCAGTTATTCTGATAGAAAAGTTGTCCGTACGCATCCCAATTTTGACCGGGATATGATCCTCCGACATAGTCAAATGGCGGGATAATATCTCCCCAGTCGACATTTATGCCGGGAAACCAAATTGGCCCATTGTGATCATCGTGTCCGCTTACATCTCCGCTACGTGATGGACTGTTGACGATATATGGGTTGTTGTGAGCGCCTGTTGCGTGACAAATATCGATAGTTGCCACTGGCTCATTGTTCACGAAGTTACATGACACGATATCAGAAGCGCCGACCACGAGGCCAGTTACGCCACTTCCGCTTTGTGTGCCATTGTTGGTTGCCCCTGTGCAGCTTGCTGAGGCAAAGGTGTATCCATCGATGAGTCCTGTTTCAGTGACGGAATATGTACCCGGGGTTACTTCTACTGGTTGGGTTTGTCCGTTTGCATCTGTCGCTCTTGTCGTGCCAGCGATATTAAATGTCCAACCTGTTTCTGCTCTGTTTTCTTCACTGACGGAGCCGATATATTTGTTTACGGTAATAGTGCCGCCACAAAGGTCGCTTACAAGATCGGTAAGCGTATCTTCAAGATCATCAAAGTTAGCTGCGTTGTATACTGCATCGGCACTGGAAATTTGTTCCAGGCGTGTTTGACTTGCGGCTTCACTCAAGCCAATGCCAAGCGTTACTATGCGGATGCCATCATTTTTCGCAAGGTTTGCCTGGGTAATTGCCGGCGCCAAATGATTGTTTGGTTGGGTTATTGTTGGCGAACCAGCGCTACTGTCTGTCGGATCTCCATCTGTAGTAAGGACGATCAGGTCTGGCTTGTCGTTTCTATTGGGAAATAGCGCGTGTATATCTTGGAGTGCATCTTCCCAGTTGGTGTATCCACTGCTTCCACTAATATCATCAATAACACCACTTGGTTCTGATAATGAAACTAGGTTGTTGGTAAAACCAGATTCAAGCGTTGCATTGGTATTAAATGAAACGACAGACATTTGCGTTGGTGTTCCCACAAACGTATTGACGAAGCCTTTTAAGGCAGCTTTCATGGTACTGAGTTCGGTGTTATCGATACTTAGTGAGGTGTCTACTGCAAGCCCAATGTCAATGCCGCAGGATTGTCCGAGAGGTGGATTTGTGACAGGAGTGACGGATTGCACGATAATGGCGTCTGTCAATGTGACTGGATTTGATGGGTTACCTGAACCGCCTCCATTGCAGCTGGACAAATTATATGCTCTAAATGAAATGTCATAAGTACCCGGGGTGCTTGGTGCGGCAAATGAAAAGCTTTCAGCTTGGTTCGTTATGCCGCTTGTATAGTCAGGGGTGTTTATACACACCCAACTTCCGTTATCAATTCTATAGTCAGTTGAGCGCCAGTCATTTGAGGAGTTGCTACCAGAGGTTGTCACTTTAATAGTTGCAGTAATATTTTCACTTGGAGCAACGGTTACTTGAGTCTGATTGTTTACTGAAGCAGTGGTTAATACCGGACCATTACCAGAAGATGTGACAATGAAAATAGTAAAGTGATTCAAGTCATTTGCTTTGACTTTGTCACCTTCTTGGCTTGTTTTGTTATCATCCACTTTTTGGATATCCGCATTTGCATCTTCCATATAGACAACTTCTGCATCGGAGCTGTCTGGTTTTGGAAGAGTTACGTCATATTCAAAATCACCGTCAGTCATGGCGGTCGTTATATCGTAGGCAAACTCTCCGTATGGTTTTACGTCATCTGGGAGGCTCAAATCACTAATTCTTACTTTTTGAATTTTGAGGCTAGTTCGAAGGTTTTCATCTTTCGGAAGTGCAGTAAATGTTACGGAGACTTTGTTTTCCTGTGGAAATACATACTTAACACCTAATTGTACGTTTCCTTTGGTTTCAGCGCTTCCGTTCTCGAGGTCAATGTTCCAGTATTCGTCCGTTGAATCGTTAAAGCTTTCTCCTTCTGCTGCGTATACCAATTCAGTTGGAGTTTTTAATGTGGCAGATGGTTCTGCTGTTGGGGCAGTAGTAATGTCATTGTTATTTGACGGAGTTGTGGTTGCTGCGCCATCTGCACCTATTTCACCTTGTTCATCTGAAGGTGGCCCAGTTTCTGTGGGCTGACTGACCTCTGTTGGCGTTGGGGTGATGTCTGTGGGAGTTGGACTTGGGCTTACCGATTCAGTTGGTGCTGGCGTTTCAGATGGTGAGACTTGCGCGTCTGCAGTTTCAGTTGTTTGTGTATTAGTTTCTTCTGGTGTTTGTTCACTAACTGCTTGTGTTTCGGTCGGTGTGACTTCCTGTGCAAAAACCTGTGGAGTGATCAGTGGGAAAATCGGAAAAAATGATTGAGCCAGCATGAGCATGCTGGTAAACACCGCAAATAATTTATTAGCCCTGCGTAGGCGATTCATGTAGATAAATACAAAGGAGGCAGTTCCTTTGAGGGCATTATATTCCGCTATATCACTAAATGTCAACAATTTCTGTAATCTATCTCACAAATCAGAAAAGTCGTGCGTAAATAGTGTGACACTATTTCTGGAAAAATAAGAAACGAGTGGGCGCACAGGGGCTCGAACCCCGTTCCTTTGTAACCCGCCTGCAACGCTTGTGGACACGGAGGGGTTCGAACCCCCGACATCTGCAATGTGAATGCAGCGCTCTACCACTGAGCTACGTGTCCTATGTAAAATAGCAGGCAGGTGTGAATTCCGCCAGCTGGCGGATCTAGCCAGCTGAGCTATGCGCCCCATTAATTTTTTCAGAACTACATTATTATATAGAGCGCGTGGGAATGAGACAAGAGAGAAGGTGACGCCATTAGCCAGCAGCAGTTGCCAGTGAGCGTTCATTGGAAAGACCAAACGTTGTACCGTGTTTTTTGTACATACCCCAGTACCCCATTTTCTTTTTCCGTCCGCCAAAAGAAGCAAGCCATGATCTACTATCCTCTACTTGCAGACGAAGCACTTTTATAAATGTGCGGAGCTGTTCGTAGAAATTAAGGTGATAGATACCTGGGTCGACATCTTCTTTGGCAACCGCAGTCGCCACTTCCTGATGGAGATTTTTGAGTGACGCGATAAGCGCTTTAAGCTCCGCTCTGACTGCTTCAAGTTGTTGTCTGGTTTCCATCTCAATCAAACTGACGTTTGGTTTGTGGAGTGATTCGACATGAACAGGCTGCGGAACGAGTGTTTCTTGTGGTTTTTCCCCAAATTCTATCGCCTGATTTGGTGCTAAATCCCCTGATCTCGGAGCTCCGCCGAGCAACGAAGACACGATATCCGAGCCTATTTTGCCGAATTCAGCAACCGTATTTGAGCCCACGCTCGTAGGCACGGAGCCGAGTGCTTCGAGCACGTTGTCGTTTTTGTAGTGGATCTGCTTCTTTTTGGTATCCTGTTGTACCATAGCGCCTGCATTATACTACAGGGCAGCGTATTTGCAAATTTTACGCCATGAGCGAGTCGAGCGTCTTTTGCCTGCGGATAAGCGAGGCGAGATAGTAGCGCTGCCCCTCAAGTGCCTTCCGCTCCTCTGGAGACTTCGCGGTATCCAAAAGCTTCGTAATTTCTTCGTCATTGACGGTCACTTTTTCCTGATCTGCGATAGCCTCTAGCCCAAATTCTAAGGTCAGGTTTTTGGCTGCCATGACTTTGTAGTCCTGACGGATAGATTCCGCTGTTTTCCCCGTTGAAGTCAGATACTGCTCCACCGTAAGCCCAAGCTTTTTCGTTTGATCGACAAGCTGTGAAAGCTGGTGGGTCACTTCGTGCTCAAGCAATATTTCGGGTAACTGCGCCTCAATGACGGTAAGTAGTGTATCAAGCACATCGTCTACTGTCGGGCCTTTGGCTTTCCCCTCTTCTTCCTGTTCTTTCCCTGGGACGATAATCTTGGGGGCTTTTTCAGCCTTCAGTGCACTAATGGCTTTTTTGTAGTCCTTGAGTGTGATTTTTGGCCGTTCGCAGGTGCGTGCAGCGACTACCCAGTCTTTGCCTTCTTGGGCGTCTTTCAGCTCTACCTGTGGCATCATAATAGGCGCAATCTTGTGCTCTTCGACCGCTTGTGTGTAGGCTTTCGGCACAAGCTGACGGATAGTTTCTTCGTAGGTTTTGGTTTTGTCGATATTTTCTTCTACTATTTGTTGTGGTGCTTTGCCTTTACGGAATCCAGCAATTTCAGCCTTGCTTGCGGTTTCGGTGACCACTGTTTTGTAGGTTGCCTGGATGTCATCCCAGGGGATAGTCATGGTTAACTCTATTGTGCCATCTGGCGAGGTTTGGATTGTGCTTTTCATAGACCGCAGTTTATCATAGCCCGAAGCTTGCTGCAAAGGGAAGTTATTCGGATAGATCGATTTCTATATCAAGTATAGGTGGCGCGAGAGTGGCGTCTTGGAGGTTAAATGTATTGAGAATTGCGGAAAAGGACGCAACATCTTCACTGTATTTGAGAAACGCGCTGGTTGAAGCAATCCCCGATAGGTTAAGCGCTGGTGTTGGTGTCGGATTAATTGTGGGTGTCACTTCAGCAACTGGCGCTTCAGCAGGCTGCATGGTGCTTCGTACGTAGAGAAATCCAAATAGTAAAATACCTATGCCCAATACAACCGCAATGATGATCTTCGGGTCTTTGAACCCTAACGTTGGTTTTTTTGGCATTGGTGGGACTGGAGGAGCTGATTGAGGAGGAGCTTCACGAGTAACCGGTGCTGGCTCTGTCACAGGTTGCGGCACTGGCGAAGCCATCGCTGGTTGTGGCGCTGATGTTGGTGTTTCTGGTTGGTTTGGTTCGGTGTTCATAGGTTATTCGTATTTGAGCGCTGTTTCAATTTCTTTAAGATATGACGATGCTTCGACTAAATCTTGTTTGGCGGCACCAAAGCTAGTTTGTAACTGTAGAAATAGCCGATCTTGTTGTCTTACATCTCCGGTGATTTTTGGTATCGAAGCTCGTATCGTATTTGATTTTTGTTGGTAAAGACTGTGTTTATTTGATAACGCGAGTAGCCATCGATCAAGGACTGCTTGTTTTTGTGGAGACGATTCTGATCGGGCCGCTGTGATAAGCGCCTGTGCGTTGACCGCTAAATCATCAAATTTTTTGGCAAAGTAGTTGAGGTAGCCAAGTTCAATAGCCGCGATCGTTTGTCGATATGCTGCCTGCATGGTTTCGTAGTTTTTGACAAATTCTTCTGATACCCGCTCTGCGTCATCAAGTGACGCGATAGATGGAGCAAGAACAATATTTTGATCTAGGTAGGCGATTTGATTTGTGATAATCGCTCGATAAATAGATAGTTCACTGGTCACAAACCCCGGATTTTCCGAAAGTTTTTCATTGAGAAACAAAAAAAATGTTTTGGCTGCGTTACTCCGTTGTGCCAGTAGTAGCTTGGCTTTATCCAATGCATCCTGTTGACTGGCAAGAGAATTAAACTGTTTGTATTGGGTCACCGCAATTTGGAATTCAGCGTGACGCTGGCGATACTGGTCAAATTGGAATTGGTAATCCTGATACGCTTGTTGACTGGTGGCTTGTATTGTCCCTGGCTGTGTAAGTGCCAAAAAAGCGAGGAGGAGTGCAAGCACGAGGTTCATAATTCTTATCGTATCATCCGTAAAACTGAAGGGTCAATGGGTGCCGGGAAGAGGAATCGAACCTCCAAGCCTTGCGGCACAGGTTCCTAAAACCTGCGCGTCTACCAATTTCGCCATCCCGGCTCGTGTGGGTATTATACCCCGCTTTAGATGGTCACTGCTAGGTGGCTTATTCCCGTAGGGTCAAAGTCTTCAATTTTCTGAAGAAAGAATTTCACTTTTGTGCTCCAAGTAGGAGACGCAGCATACCTACGACCGATTTGGTCTAAGGTGGTAAGACCTTTATCCATGTAGTTATATCGTAATCCTTCGGATACGGTAGTAATACCGTCATTCCAGTCAGCAAAATGTTTACCATCGCTTTGTCCGGTAAATATCGCCCAGCCCCACCCGTTATACGAGTTAGCAGGAATATGTTTTCCAAATGTGGATTCTACGCCAGCAATAGCTGCGACAAGCTTCCAGTCCATGTTAAGACGGTCAGCTTCCGCGACAAAGTGACTTGCAGAATCCGCAAGCGGAGAGTTGTGGGTTTCTAAATATGCCTTGAGTTTGATGACCCGATCATCCTTATCTTCTAAAGGATAGTTAGGGTGCGCAGATGCTTCTGACACAAGTACCCCGTTGGCAGAAACCGGCATGGTAGCCAGAAGAAATACGATGGTACTGATGATGCTTCCAAAAAGTTTTTTCATATTCTTTCCTCACATTGACTCCCCGATCAGGTATTCCTGGGGAAACAAGGTGAAGGAAGACTTTTTTGCCGCCTCTATTGTGGGAGAGGCATACGAGGATATGTATGGCTAATTTGAGGCTAGTTAACAGGTACACAAGTGGGCAGTCTTGTGTAGCCATTAATAACCCTAAAGCAAGCTATGGTTTAGGTAGCAAACCTTAGGATCTGGCAGAGAGTATAGCCTATAACAAACATTTTGTCAAGTCCTATGGGATATCATTAAAATCTAAGTAGACTTATATAGAGCCCCACAGAAGAACTATATGTTAGTTATGGGGTATTATTGGATCTCTTCCATGAACTGCCCAACACAATTCGCCCATGAATTGCCGTTGGCAACGGAGGGTGGTGCGTATATTGCACCGATGTCGATAAGATCAGTTATCCCGCGGGCGAAGTATTTGTCACGTAAATACCTCGATACCCAGTCTATCGCATAGAGCCAGTTGGGAAACTTTGCGCCGCTCGTCTCTCCGGTTTCCACGCTTATCCCCCACGCGTTATACGAGTCTTTGCTTGGAATTCTTTTGCCCGCGTTGCTTTCACACATCGCAATGGCCGGTACAAGCCGGTAATCGATGTTGTAATACTCTGCCCTATCTAATATGTAATCAGCGTATTCGGTGAGGGGTGAATTGTGAGTTTTGAGAAAACGGGTAAGGAGAAGTGCTCTCGCATCTGCTGCAGTGACGCTTGCACCTAATACTTGTTCTGTGCCGTACGAAGATGCAGCGATGCGGAGTGGCAGCGCTTGGGTGACGGGTTCGCGTGCATTTGCCTTTTGCGTAAGTGATACCAGCAGTGATAAATTTACTGCGAGAAGTGCGAGAGTTAATGGAAACCAACAAGCAACAATGAGCACTTTTCGTCCCATATAGTTATACTGACATGCTCCCCGTTACGTGTCAACTTTTATAGGCTGATTTTGTGGGTTATATTCGAAAAAAAGTTCCAACGATATATGCGACTGAAGCAGAGAGCCCGCCTACCAGTAGTGTTTCTAGTACTCCCCGCAGTGGCTTTTGCTTCGATATGTACGCGCGGAGTAGTCCAAGAAGTAGTAGCGCAAGGGCGGTAAACCCAACAGAAAATGTAAATGTATGAGTGGTGAGGTTAAATATGTAGGGTGAAAGCGGGATGCCACCAAAAATGATAAAAGAGAAAAAAGTAAATAGCGCCACATAATACGGATTTTCTTTTTCGGGGTCTGTCATTTCCAGTTCGTCTTTCATCATAAATTCAGTCCAATAGTGCGGATTGCTTCGATAAATGGTGGCGATTGTGGTGGCATCTTTTTGGGAGAAATTTTTTCGCTTGAGTATCTCGATAGTTTCTAAAAATTCGTTTTCGGGGTCATGGGTTATTTCGTGTGTTTCTTTGGATTTTTCAGATTTATAAATATCTTGATCCGCTCGATGTGAGAGAAAACTTCCGAGAGACATAGAAAATGCGTCTGCAAATAAATTTGCCAGACCAAACAAAAGGACAGAGATAACTGGTACGGCGCTTGATATGGGGTCTTTTTGCGCTCCTGCAAAACCTGCAACGACTGCAAATGTGGTGACGATGCCATCATTGCCGCCGTAGACAATTTCCCGTAGATACTCGGAAAACGCTGTGCGTTTATGTTCGACTCTCAAATGCTCTTCGAGATTAAAAGTGGTCATTTTGTTTGTGAGCGCAGGAGGAATCGAACCTCCAACCGACTCCTTAAGAGGGAGTTGCTCTGCCAGTTGAGCTATGCGCCCATATTTTGGGACAAAACTATCGGTATAGAGCGCCCTTGGAGGGAATCGAACCCCCATCACCTGTTCCGAAGACAGGCACTTTATCCTTTAAGCTACAAGGGCAACTGGGGTGGCTGAGCGGATTCGAACCGCCGACATTCTGCTCCACAGGCAGACGCTCTAACCAGGCTGAGCTACAGCCACCAACGACAATATTGTACCTTATTCGAGGCGGATTTGCATCGAGGATTGGGAAGTCATCGTTCCTTTATGGTCCGACAAAAAGCGCTGCGATAAAGTTTGGTTGCAGCGAAAGGAGCGCGGGTATGTCTCCGAGCGTCAGTGTACCATCCTGATTAAAGTCGAAAGGAAGTAATCGCGGCACAGTAACGGTCGTGGTATCTGCTTTTAATGTGGTGATGTGTTGTTGTGGTAAGTAGTATGGCACTAACACAACAACACGATATTTATTGCCGGGTACGACATTTCGTAGCTCTTTGATTGTCGCTTTTCCTTCGGTAAACGAAACGCCTTGGACTTTGTGAATGAGAGTAAGGTTGTCATAGATAAGTACTGTCGCGCTTGGCGCGCTGTTATCTGGTCTCCACCCCAATTGAATATTGATGTCTATCGATGGGGGTGGCACGAGCTGGAGTGAACCAGTTTCAATGACGGTATCTTGTGTCCCATGACGCACTCGTAACACGTATGGATAGGCCCCTGGTGCATTGGGTGTTTCCATGTGGAGTGTGAGCGTGCCATACTGCGATGGTTCCATGACGGGTAATGGGTCATAGACCATCAAAAATTTGGGTTCAGTCATGAGTTCTACAACATAGCGATTATCTTGTTGGGAATATATGCCCTGTCCTTCGTTTTTAAGGAGTGCCGACAACACGTATGTCGATCCCGCGACAAGAGATTCCGGGATAATTTTGTTGTTGAGTGTGTATTTTTCTCGTTGTTTCGGTGTTCCCGCAGTTTTTGCGATATTCTGATATACCGTAAAGTGCGGATAAAAGTCGTTGCTCCCGAGTTTTCGCCAGGAAAAATGATCGAACGGTAACCCTTGATAGTTCATAACAAATGGGGTGATTGCCACGATAGAAGGATCTTGCCATGCTATAGATGCAGCAGTAGTAATATGGTTACCTACTTGTTCAGAGGATAGCAAACTCGAATTATGTGTGACTCCCTCACTATGCACCCAGCCAGTTTCGGTGATAAATACCGGAAGTTTTTTGGTAAGCCCAAGTTGTTCAAGGTATTGCATTTCCCATTGAAATGATCGGAGTGTTCCTCTGCCTGTAGCAAAAGGATTACCCGAAAATGCAGGATTGGGATAGGAGTGTGATGTCCATCCATCCAGATAATCGAAAAGCGAAGGTTCTGCTCGTAACATGCGAGATAGATATGTCGCCGCGTCTAGTGAGCGACCGTCAGAAGCTGCAGATACATCAAGACCTGCAGGCAAGATAAAAAAATCTTCAGACGTATTTTTGAGCGTTTGTGCGTGATCCTTGAGCACTCTGGCATAGTCTTCAGGGTCGAGTGTTTTTCCCCACTCGTTTGCGTGGTTTGGTTCATTAAATATGACGACATACCGATTTTCTGCAGGCCAATTTAATGAATTTAGAAATCGTGCCCAGTCTTTGGCAGAATCTGCATAAGGTTTTGCCCAGGAGTCTCCCTGGATGTGTGTGGCGATGCGGACAATCGGGAGAAGATGCAATGAGCGCATTTGGTTAAATACCCGCTGCCATTTATCATGATCTCGATCATCTTCCTGCATTACGAGAGTGACATATCCCCAATCCCCTCCGGTGCTGTTGACTAGCCTCGCTGCATCAGCGATATCGTTTGGTTCAACGATGTGGATGCCATATTTGTTATTTGGAACCGACAATGGATCGTATTTTGCAAATATCGGTAATGGCACACAAAGAAGTGCGACAAGAAAAATGAATAACTGCCACATGTACCCCCAGAAGGAATCGAACCTTCATCGGATCATTAGAAGTGATCTGCTCTATCCATTGAGCTATAGGGGCTAATTATGGGGCAAAACCTAGCGGTTTTTCCCCAACGATTTTCCCTGTTGTGTGTTGCGAGCTATTCACTCGCACACGCACGCTTGCAATGGATTTGACCACTCTACGAAGATCGTCTGGCTTGCACAGTGGTCTTCCTAGCAAGTAATCCCTATTATATAGTGTTTTATGGCTAGTGAGAAGCGAGCTATCTTAGTGTAGTTCTGCGCGGCGCTCTTTGATGTATTGACTCCAGTTTTCGATAAAATCGAAAACGACTACCATCGGAGTTTCTACAAGGAACGTAAACACGATGGCGATAATATTGTATTCTTTCCATTTGGCGGCAAGAAAGCTTCCTATCCGCGCAATAGGAACAGAAAGCATATCAAGCAAAAATTCCCATACCGGAGTTTTGTCATCGACAGAAAGCTCTTTGGATTTGTTGCGTATACCGACCGCGGCAAAAAATGTCAGCGCAATAGTAAGCGTGTCAAATACGACAGACGAAAGCGGAAGCTTTGCGATATAAAACACATAGCCAACGCCGCCAAGTACACCAAACATCATAATGAGGTACAAGATGCCGACAACAAGCATAAACATCGAATTTTTTCGTTTCTTTATATAAACGTCATACAGCTTTTTCTTTTCGTCATCATATACATACTGATAAACAGCGGTAAGTACTTGCTGTCTGTTTTCTGCTGGAGGCGGTCGGATGATAGAAACGAGCGCAAACATGACCGCGGTGGGGACGATAAAGTCGATAATGGCGGTGAAAATATTAAACCCCTCAGAAAATATGGATGCCAACGGTACTTCGACTATATAAAACGTTACCCAGTTCGACAAAAATACTGACAATGTGGAAAAGACAGCGAGGCGAAATAGGCGGCTTTTTAGTGAAATAAAACGCTTATCATACGCAAGCCCCAATTCTTCCCCGAGTTTAATTTTATCTGCAAAAATTGCCGGTACTTTGGCGGGTGTTTCTTTGTATTTTTCGAGGATATCCCCGATAAGCATGTATACGGTATCGATGCGTTCGCAGATAGTATAAAGCTGTCGGCTGATGGCATGCTCCAATACTTTATCTTTTTCCGACCAGATGGCCGGTATGTCGGAAGCTAATTTGTCTAATAACTCTGGCGGAGGTGCAAACCATTCTTTGTAACTGAATTTTAATAGTTGCGCGAGAATAAAGCTGTCATCGAGATCGAACAATGTGCGGCTAACCGCAATATAGACGTGGGTTTTTTTCTCATCATCCGTCATGCTCCCCTCGGGACGTATTCGTATACGGCTTGTCAGCGTTTGGGTCATGGTCTCGAGGAGAACTCGTTCTTTGACTGGGTTTGTAAGTATTTCTTCGATATCAACAGCGGCAAGCTCGATGATAAAGTACGTAAAATTTATTTTGCGTTTGAGAGGAAGCAGTTCGTTTGTCGGAAATTTGGCGTGTTTTAAGATGTGAAGCGCTTTTTTTAGCGCAGTCTCGACGAGTAGGACTTGTTCCTCTGGTATCTCATCATTTTGTAGATGGCCGCCTCGGATAAGATCAGCGGTTACCGAATACGCCACGCGATAGGTATCGATATCCTGCTTAAGGGTAACGCCCGATAGTTTCGGGAAAAGTATGCGCTTCAGTGCTCGTTCGATAGCGCTGCGGCGCAAAACATTGTCTTCTTTCCAGTCAATAACCTTGCGGACTTGTTCGTAAAATTTGGCAATGTGCGAGGCAATTTCATCGACATGTATAGGGGTAAGTGGTTTTCTCGCAGATTGAATTCCTTCTGTGTATGAGGAAAGCATGTGTGCTATCTCAGGAGAAAGCGGATGAGTATCGCTGCCTATTGAAGCAGGTTCGGGAGCGTGCTCGCTGGTCGCGTGTTCGTGCGTATCGGTTGGTTCTTGCATACAAAAGACCTGATCATTGCATTGGTGCTACTATTTTGGAGCGGATGAAGGGAATCGAACCCTCGTCACCAGTTTGGAAAACTGGCGCTCTACCATTGAGCTACACCCGCGTTCTGGAACGAGGCCTAGCGGTCTCTTTCCAACGATCTTCCCTTTATAGTGTCACGACCTATTCAGTTTATATGGGCACGGTCGTGACGGATTATACACATTTTCTCGCTGATTGAAATCGAAATTCAACTATTTCAGAGAGTTTGCGTACGTCTTCTATCCTCACAGGGCATATTATATCCTGTTTATATTCCTGTCGTAAACTTCTAGCGGTCGAGGAATTCGACTGTGTCACCTATTTGTATACCTAATTGATCAACGACACCTGCATTTACTTCAAGAACAGTATCGACTGGTACTGCAGGGGTGACGATAGGTATCGTATTTCCTTGTTTAGGTGGTACATTTCGGGTAATATCAGCTACTGTTTTGTCGTCAATCCAAATAAAGTCGAGAGGAAATTGCATTGCTTTCATCCAGAAATTGTATTGTTCTTTGTGATCGTAAGGAAAAAGCATGCCACTATCCTGCGGCAAATGCGTGCGATTTCCTAGTCCTTTTTGTTTTTGGGCTTCTGTGGCAGCTACTTCTACTTTGATAATTGTGCCGCGTATGCGAACTTTTGACACTAATGGGTGAGTACGGTAGTACCACAGTAAACCGATGATAAAGATAGCAAATACAATAATACTTATTCGTTTCATATAATTATTTATCTCTTGTTAAGCAAAAGCGAACAAGTGCAGTAAGTTGTTGTTTTCCTGAAGGATCTATAGGGAGTTTACTAATTTCATCATCACAATGTTCCAAAAGTGATACTTTGAAATCATTGAGTTCATCGCTATGCAAAAGTATCGCCAGTGTTTGTTTCGTATTTTTTTCATCACTGCCAGTCGGTTTTCCAGTGATGGAAGTGTCTCCCTCGACACTCAGTTCATCATCTCGGATTTGATAAAGCAGTCCCATTGATTCGCCTAGTCGCTCAAGCAACGAGACATTGTTTTGGGTTGCTCCAGCAAGTGTTGCGCCAACTGTCATAGAAAGCGAAAACGTATAACGAGCCGTTTTGTATCGGTAGAGAGACAATACTTCATCTTTTGACATCGATTTGCCTTTGCCACTCATGACGTCCTGCATTTGAGCGATAATAACTGGTTGTAATTCTTTTACCACCAACGAAAGCGTACTTGCATCTGTCAGCAGTTCCTGTGCCATAAAAAAACATAGATCACCCGCATTTATCGCCTGACTCATGCCGATATGTGTGTCGTCTGAAGTGAGCCGGTACTGCTCCCACAAACTGGCCCTGCCGCGGCGTAATCTGTCTTGATCCATGACGTCATCATGGATGAGAAATCCTGAATGAAATAGTTCGAGCGCTGCTGCTACCCGATAAATTTCGGGGGTCAGATTTTTTTCAAATAACGAGTAAATGTAGACCGTTAAACTCCCTCGGGTCGTTTTTCCTGAAGTGACAAATGGGATGAGCCTATCAATAACATCTCCTCCCCACGCGTTAATCTGGGTAAGTTTCTTTTTTTTGTCGTTCAGGAAGCTCACGAGATAGTCGTCTACTGCTTTTTTGTGGGCAAGAATTGGTTGAAGTGAGTCGCTCATAGGATTATTGTACTGCATTCTGCTAAAATAGGTAGATAATCGGGGCGTGGCTCAGTTGGTAGAGTGCGCGCTTTGGGAGCGCGAGGTCGAGAGTTCGAGTCTCTCCGCCCCGACTATTTATTTTTTCCTCCCTTTTGCCATGGTCCGCGCGAAAGCAGCGGGCCATACAAATCTATATTCATGGGGATTTGCCATGTCTCTAGTTCCTTCGGTGTGGGTTTATGTTTATCAAAATGAATAAATTCAGCGTTCGTGATAATGGCAAGAGGAGTTTGCTCGTTTGTTTCACCCATCGCAAGCACTGCAGCTGCAGCTAATCCATCTGCTACATTTACCATAGTCATTTCCATTTTTCTTCCGAATAAGTCCGGCTGACCGATAAAATCATTGATGCCAGCAAATCCGCTATATGAAAGAGCAATGCCAGATGTCCCCCAACGCATAGGTGTGGTGCGGCTATCAGTAATAAGCACACCGAGATGAGTGAGTTTATGTTTTTTTGATAGATGTGTCCGGATTGCGACTGCAGATGCTTGTGGGTCTTTTGGCCACAAAATGTAGTATCCATTCCCATTTGATTCATCGATACCTGCAGATGGAACTAAGAGATTTTGAGTGACAGTGAGTGTGACACCGAGAGGACTCATCTCGGTGGGGATATACAGTTGGGCTTCTTGTTTGATAAGTTCGTCTTTATCTGCATCCCCTACCTTTACCACGCGACCTTCACATAACGAGACGATTTTGGATGTCACAACGACTATTGATCGTTCCGCAATCTTTGGAAGTGCAGTATCGAGAACATCGTAAATAGTGTGAGATCCAACAATGATTTTATCCGTTTGTACGGTGTTAATGATCATAGTGCAATCGGTAGTGTACCATGAGTGTTCCCTGGTGATTAAGCTGTCGAAGTTCCATAAGCTCCAATGACACATTGGCTTTTGTGTTGGCAAAAAGGTTGTTACCCGAGCCAAAAAATCGTGGCTCAATGGTAAGGTAGCATTCGTTTATTAATTTATTATTCAAAAATTCTGTATTAAGTCTGCTTCCACCAACAAGGAGCATGGTTTCGTATCCTTTGGCTTCAAGTCGTTTTATAAGTGTCGCTACTGGCTCATCGGTAAATTCTAATTGCCCATCTACTGCATCCCGAGAAAAATCACTGGGTCGTTGGGTCATCACGATGCGAAGTGTGTCGGTAGACAAGACAATCTCGCTCTTGATGCGTTCATACGTTTTTCTTCCCATCACAATTAGTCGATGGCGGGATTTAAGCAACTGAAAATGCTTTTTATCTTCATGGGATGACCAATCATGTACTGCGGATTCTGTCCACTTGGTGGTTTTCCCGTCCGCAGTGATAACCATAACGAGAATAATATTCATATAGAAGCTGGAAATCGGTAAAGATGAGCGGATAAATCGACTTTACCCTCTTGAGTAAGTGTTACCCCTTCTAATTGGAGACGCCGCAATTGTTCGTTTGGCCCACCAAACGCATATCCTGGTGCAAGTCTCCCATCAGAAAATACTACACGATGACAAGGTGTTTTGTTTGCATCCGGGTTTGCATGAAGCGCTTGACCTACTCGTCTCGCATCTTTTGTATGAAGCGCTTTTGCGAGTGCCCCGTAGGTGGTTACTTTTCCGGGCGGCACAGTTTGTACGAGGTTGTAGACCTGTTGAAAAAAAGGAATAGGTGTAGATGTTGCCATACCGTATTGTTTATATAATGCCGTGTGTTGTTAATAAAAATGAAATGACACTGTGGAGAAGTTTTTCTTTGAGTTCACTGCTGCCTTTACCCGGAATTTCTAATGTAAATGTACGCTCTGCAATTCCTTGATCATGCAGCCAGCGACTAGAAAAACCCGATGATGGATTGGCAAGTTCAAACCCGAGCGAGACATATCCTTTTTCGACATGAAGGTTAAGGTCTTCGTCATCCACATCATCAACACCCGTATATAATCTCGCGCCGGTTGTGTGTACCACCTCTCGATAGGTAGATAGTTGTTCTTCTGTCATGAGTCCAGTGTCGTACAGGTAAAATCCAAGTGTGCGATCTGGATCTTCATGAATGTCGATGCAAATTGTAAATCGATATGGTGCAAGAAGCGTCATAACGTCTTGCGCCTCAGGGTCTGTCGTGTCTGAAAAAAACTGACGGTTAATATCATGATTATATTTATTTTTTCGAGTACCCGCTTCAACCGCGCTGGGACTTATTTGAGGGATATAGAGAAACGATGGAAAATTTGGATGTTGTCGATAAAGAAATTGCTCGAGGAGTTTTCCCGATTCATATTCATCACCGTGCGTTCCTGAAAGCAAAAGCACGCGTGGGGACTTGTCTCGAAGAAAGTATATGAGTGAATTGTGGGTATATGTATCCATCCCTTGTGTGCCGAGGGCGGGGGTCGAACCCGCACGAAGGGTTTAGCTTCACGGGCTCTTAAGGCCCGCGTGTCTGCCAATTCCACCACCTCGGCAATAATCACTTATCAATATGCTGCTCTTTCTAAGAGATTATTATACCGTATTTATTGGTCAAAAATCTTTGGGAGTGAGCTTTTTAACTTTTTGAATTTTGCTACATAAAAGCCTTCCATGAGTAGGCTAGGGTAAATTCTTAGTGTTTTCTTTATATCAAGTGAATATGTACGGCTTCCCCATTGTGGCAATGGAGTGTCACTTGTTAGTGACTCGAGATGCGCATCTTCGAGCACAACATTACCGTTTTCTTTTTCTAAAATCCAGTCGACAACATCCTCGTTTTCTTCGGGGCTCATGGTGCATGTGCTGTACACAATAGTACCTCCGGGTTTTGTGGCGCTTATTGCTGATCGAAGCAGCCATCGTTGCAGTCGAGATAAGTCTTTTACTTTTTTTACTGACCAATCTTGATACGATTTGGGTTCAGCAGCATTGAAGCGCCCCTCCATGCTACATGGAACATCAACAAGCGCTTTATCAAAATACTCCGGATATCGTTTCCAAATCGCTCTCCCATCGTCTCGTGAAACATGTGCTATGGTAGCGCCCTGTGTTGCCATGTTTGCTTTTAATCGATAAATACGTGCAAGACTTGTGTCGTTTGCTACTATTTCCCCTCGATTTTCCATCATTGACGCCATTTGAGTAGTTTTACTTCCTGGTGCTGCGGCAATATCCAATACTCGGTCATCAGGTAAAGGCGTAAGAATAAGTGGAGGCAACATACTCGACAAGCTTTGGACATATAACTCACCTTTTTTGTAAGGTTCGGTTTCCGACAACGCTCTCAGCGTGCCGCTTGTTAAAATAAATGCTTCTTTCGACCACGAAACAGGCTCTAATGAAAAACCGAGTTTTCCGAGGGTAGCAATGAGTGAGTTTGCTGAAGTTTTTAGGGTATTTACCCGTAATGTCGTGGGGCGCGTTGAAGATAGCGCTTTAATAATCGTTTCATACTTCGTATCCCCCGCTATGAGTTTAAGACGTGATAAAAATTCTGGTGGAAATGGTGATATATCGTTTGACATAAACGTATTGTACCTCTGCGCTGCAGCACAAGGCTATGGTATAATTTTTTGATACGCCCAGATGGTGAAACTGGTATACACGCTAGCTTCAGGAGCTAGTGACCTTAAATAAGTCGTGGAGGTTCGAGTCCTCTTCTGGGCACACTTGACTCTTCATTTCGCTAGAACTAAAAAAAATAATGAAACAAGTTAAAAAAACGTGTAGTCAGGGTCATACATTTTATAAAGCTAGCGATTGCCCTGTCTGTCCAAAATGCTGGAGTGGGTATTATCGCGATAAGAACAGCTGGGACTTTCCAGAAAAGCTTTCAGCACCAGCGCTTCGTGCTCTTTTGAACGCTAAGATTTTTAATCTTACTCAATTATCAAAGTACTCAGAAAACGAGATTTTGGCACTTCATGGTATTGGGCAAAGCTCCATACCATTGCTTAAAAAAGCTTTACAGATAAAAAAATTAACATTTAAGATTACCTAGCGACAAAAAGGTATTGGATGCATGAAGGTAGATTTATTACATGAGGTTTTCATCGCGTTTAGTATTTTGTACTATTGATATAGGGTATACTGATACTATGGGAGAAATAAATCAATCCAAAGAGCAAGACAAACCCAATCCGTTGAGCCTGCGGGAATATCACTTGATGGATAGGCATGAGCGTGGTGTCTATATGTCGAAGCTTACCCGCGAAGAACAAAGGGCTTTGCGTCTCGCAGCAGTTGCCGCGATGGCTGAAAAACCCCGCAAAGAACGAAAGCAGCTTGCAGATGAATTAGTCGAAAAACTTAGCAAACGCCAAAATGTATCAATAGCCGATAAAGTTGAAGTGATGTTGGCAAAAAAGGATTCGCTTCGCCTTATGATACCGGAGCGACCCGCGATATTTCTAAGAAAGCTTCGGGCAATCCCCTGGCCAAAATGGATGGAGCGAACAAGTCCCTACCTCATTGGTGCTCACTCATAAGCACGTTTACCTCAAAATGACTTGGTACGTAGTGCTGACAACAATCGAAGATGACGTGATCAATGTAGTACAAGTGAGTGCAGATCAAGCGACTTATCTTGAACTACTCACCGATCGCATTCTATCACACTGGGAACCACTCCGAATAGATGAAAAGGCAATCGTTCTTGACGATGCAAATAGATATCAGGGAAAGGCAGAGACGGGTTTTATGTATTATTTCTAATACGCATGTACACTATTGAACTATTTACCAAATTATGGCCTCACATCGTTTCTCGCTAGTTCTTTCATACGAATGCTTATCTTATCTCCACTCCTGACCAAATCCAGTTCTCTGTAGGACTCGTCGGCTTTAAAATAGCCTTTCTGGATGCATTCTAAGGGAGTGATGCTGGTTAAACTTGTACTTCCTTCTATACGCGCTTCCAGTGGTATAGCTAAAGATGGCCAAATTGAAGAAGCGTATGATGTGTATTCTCCTTTTTCATCTGTTTCGCCAAATGAGTCGCAAATAACGCCACAAACGCCGCCAGTGGCGCCATTAAACACGGGGCCGCCGCTCATTCCAGAGTCAAATCGTGCGGTCGTTTGAAAACACGGAAAATTTAGTAAATGCATGTCCCGATACTGGCGAAAGACTTCAGCAACCTTCCCAGATGTAAAGGCTGTTTGTTGTGAATAGTCAACCACGCGCATATCTCGGACTCTGTTATGCGTAAAAGACGCCTTGCTTTTGTAATATCCGAATCCAAGTATATTTTCACCTTCTTTAGGTAGACCGGGACTAAGGTACAAACTTGTTTCAAATTTGTATGGCTTACCGTTTATTTCTGCTTGCTTAAGCCAACAATATGCGATATCCAATTCTGGCACGTACCAGGCTCTATCAATCGGCCATTGTCCCCCGGTAAATAAGCCTGGATACTCAGGATTTTCGCTATTGGTTATATACATCGCGTATAACTGAACATCTTTATAAACTCTTCTACTTCCGTCGCGTCTCATCAATCTTCCCTCAAAGACCTCATCAATCACATGTTTTGCCGTTATCATGAATCCGTCTTGAGATATGACGAACCCGGTGCCTAAAGGAATAATGTCTCCCTCTGCAATCGCAAATATTGGTAACACTGTTTGCTGGAACTGATGACCAAATATTTTGAGTGGCGTAAAACCTGGATCTACTTGTAGTGGTTCATTACTTCCTCTCATCATTGAAGTATCGTCTTTCATAATTTTATTAGTTCCAGAGCAAGGCTTCATTCACAAATCTAGGGAAATAAGCCTCAGCTGCTTGTCTGATAGAGGCAATCCTATACATTTCTTCTAATATTCGCAAAAGACTCTCAAACGTCATGTATTCCATTGTGAGTCTGCCATAGATCATTGTTGACATCGGCAGATGGAAAGGACCTCTGACGACCGTAAATAACCCCACTTCATCTGGTGTTTTTCCGTATAAGGGGACTTTTTTAGTGAACATGCTGCCTTTTGCCTTTTCAAAACCGATAAGTTCTTTATCTACGTCCGCTTCGGTGGCATCTTCTATTTCCCATCCTCGCCGCCGAAGCGCGCTCTTAAAACCATTAATATCAGTAATTGTTTTCAGAAGCAGTTGCCCAGACATGAGCTTCATGCAGTCTCTGTTGTCAAAAGGAAAAACTGAGTAAGGGGGCATACCGCGTAAAAAGTTGCCGCGTTCATCTGAGAAATAGGAATCCCAGTTGCTGTGTACAAGTGTAAAGCCCTGCGATTTCGGTGTGGTTAGTGATTTTAACTGTTCCAAATCAACATGACGTTCCCTGCCTATCGCTTCAAAATTGGTAACCTCAACTGTTATGAACGACTCAATATCGCCAGAAGCTATCAAGTCTTGTTCGGACCGCCGTATTAAATGCTTCACTTTTCCGATATTTGAAGTCAAACGTACATTGATATGCTTTGTTTTGACGGGCTGACCATCTATTATTGCCTCGTTTAATAGTCCAATGCGCTGAAGCTCAAGTAATCGTTTCACCTGTTGGCTCAATTCCTTTCCCTCTTCCGGCTTCTGGGTGAACATATTTTTGACTTCTTTGCCGTATTTTTTGATCTCATGTATGAAAACTGAATCATCATAAATTTCTGTCAAATCTCCGACGCGGAGAAAGTGGGTAAGGTCGTTAATAATAACAATTCCCCCACGCCGCTCCATAATTCTATAAGCCCATTCAAATTCGCTTTGTAAATCTCTGTTAGTTATGTCTATATCTCCGGCAGCGAATCCGCGAGCGGCAGAGTTGATAAAAGTACGGTTATACTTCAGACAACGCCATGCAATACCGTCGCATATAGTTCGTGATATTCGTATTAGTTGTTCATGAATAAAAATATGTCTTTCTGTACCTTCTAGATCTGTTTGATCCTGAGGTGTAAGACTGGCTTTGGAGTGCAATTCTTTCGCTTTTGCGCGCCCTTCTCTTAAAACCTTCCATAAATTTGTTTCTGCCTTTGCAAGGTCCAACTGAAGTCCAAGAAGTTTTTTGGCATCCCTCCGGACAGCATGGCTACGGCTAAGCACTAAGGCCTCCTTGTAGAAGGCGAGCATTTCTTCATAATATTTGCGACTGACAATATCAGCAACTTTTAGTGCGATTTCCTTATCTAGCATGTACATAACAGGGCTTATCATACAGCGAAAACCGTTTTCGTTAAATTGTTGCGTTTTCCGGTGTATAATCGCCCTAACATGGAAGCACCATTAGGCGTAACATTCTTTAAAAAGGTAGAACTCTACCAAAAAATTTGTAGCCTTGATAATCAGTCAAGGGGTATGGACACCAAAAGAGGCCTGCCTCCGTTGTGGCCGCTAGAGAAAAAAGTATTGGCCTGGACATATACCGGACATAAACACCTCGGGTCAGCCATAAATCCCACTCACTTTGATCCAAAATCAAACCATAGCAAGCTTGAGGACTTTAGTATTTCAAGAGAAGAACTTCGGGGCGTAGACGTAAAGAAATTACTATATAACTTGATCGGCCACGGTTTTGCGACGGAGCTGTTAGAAGGAAGGCAATATACTGGTCAAAAATTAAATGAAAACAACGTATTTATAACTCGTGAAGGGTTACTCATCGGTGAGGTGTTAAATGAGTTAGAGAATCCGTGGAAAAGAATTTCGTACACAATATGGGGTAATCTGTGGGGACATCTTGGTGCAACTATTCTGCTTTTAACACTAGCGCTTGCAGCGCTTAACATAATTCTTGCTACGGTAAAATCTTTTAGAATGCAAAATAATGAAGAAAAACCATCATATCATCAGTGGCGATACAAACATCGGAATAGATTATTCAACAGACGGTTCAGGTAGTTTAAAACAACAATGGTTCTACATAAAACGATCTTAATACTTGAAGATGATCTTAAAATACTTTCTCTAATTTTGGATCACCTGTCTGAGCTGGAAGGCGACCAACCGTATGATCTGTCTGTCATGGTGTTAACGAACCATGTGCAGGTGCAGGAACTGATTAATGGTAATTTTAACGTACACCCGGACATTATTCTGCTTGACCGAGACTGTAAGCTGGGTGGCTCATTTCACATACTGGATATAGAGAGGTTTGGGCCAGGGAGAGTTATTTCTATATCGTCGGTGCCGGAATACAACGAGCAGGTCAAAAAACGTGGTATTAAGCGTGTAATTCTGAAGGACAACAGCCACAAAGAGGAGTTTGCAGATAAAGTGGTTAAGGAAATAGCGGCCTTGCTTCGTGTAATGCCTGTAGAAGACTCAAATATACACAACATCACCTAATCCGTTGGAATATCAGACGGAATATACCCGCCACACCTAACGAGATAAGCAGCGATAACCCCCAAGCCACTCCTGACTTTTCCAGAGTTATAAACAGCGCCATAGGAAGTACAAAGGTAACTATGTTTGTTACGTCAGAGTCTCGTTTTAAAAGTTCTTTTCGTTGTTTCGCAGCAGTTAATTTATTAAATGCTTCCTGCTTTTTCTTATTAGTACGCCTGTATCGTATGATCAACAGCATTGGTAATCCAATGATGGCGAAAAAGAAAATGCCAAGAGCTAAAATTGAGATGAGAGTATCGGTATTCATAAGTCTCCTATTTCTCCTTCGGCATACTTTGACCTACTAAAACGCCGATGGCAAAAGTGAAAAGAGTTAAGCCGACTAGGCTACGCTTAAAGACAATCCAGAAGATGAGGGCAAGAAGTATGAATAGATAAACGAGAAAATACTTTCGTACATCCTCAAGTAATTTTTCTAGTAATTCCGCCATAAGAATCAGTGTGGCGGAGACGCAAAAAGCTCGCCGCCGAGTGATGGCTTGCGCCACCCATATCCCTTTCGGGATACGACCGATCAAGGTAGCTCAAACGACGAGCTTACAGCCCTTGATCGGTTTTTTTACCATGCCCCAAGCACGCTTAGGGTTTAGGTAATTTTTATAATTGTTGACTGCAAAACAGTCATGGTTATTATAACAAGCCCAGCCAGCATTTGCATACGCGCCGCATTATGAAATTATTCTCTATACTGGATATAGAGGTTGATTATGTTGATTAATAATCAAGTTTTATGAAGCAGCATGGAGGAATTCGCCTGGGTGCAGGACGAAAAATTGGAAGTATTAGCAAGAAAACCATAGAGGAAGCGGCAGCGCGTGGTATCCTGGTAAATCGGCTACTTGCTCGCTGGGAGACAGTGGCTGATACTTGCCTGGATCTAGCGCTAGGAAGAATTGAGTATGTGCGAACCGAAGGAGGGCGCCGGCGAGTTTATACACGTCCACCGGACGCACGAATGCTGGAAGCGATAATTGAGATAGTTATTGGGAAACCAAAACAAAATATAGAAGGTTCCATTAATCTCCCAGAGTTACAACAGCTCGCCGCGGATATACGATCTATCCTCACCAGGAATTGATTTGACGCCTGATAAAATTTCTTGTTACGCTTAAATAGTAGATTAATGGCCTAACTCGTAAAACGACTGGCCCTGTTTAGTCTCACAAGTTTTCTTGTGGTGGCTAAACGGGCCTTTTTTTGTGGTTTTAAGAATGAAAGATCTAAAGAACCAACCCTTAATCCAGAAACCTAATACCGGACAAGAAAACACCCCGGATTCTGCTGCTGTGATGGAATTGGTTAAGACAATGTGCACGGTTGATCTTAGCGATCCAGAAGCAACATTGAATGCTACTACCATAAGCGATGGTCAGGGCGGCCGAATACTCCTATAATATGGATAATGGAAGAAGAAATTGATTTTACAAAGCTTAAATACGTCCTCTACGCCCGCAAATCCACTGACGATAGTGAAAAGCAAACACGGTCAATACCCGATCAAATTAAAGAATGTAAAGACTATGCTGCCCGATACGGACTGAATATTATAGGTGAACCGATCATAGAGAAGCGATCTGCTAAAATTCCAAATCAACGCCCTGAATTCCGCAAAATGCTAACCGCCATACGCTCTGGGTTATATGACGGGATACTTGCTTGGAATCCTGATAGATTAGCTCGTAACATGCTTGAGGGTGGAGAGATTATTAACATGGTTGATGAAGGACAGATTGTTGATCTTAAATTTGTTACGCATCACTTTTCAAAAGACCCAAACGGAAAAATGTTACTCGGTATAGCATTCGTACTTTCTAAGCAGTATTCGGACAAGTTATCGGTTGATGTAAGGCGTGGATTAGACAATAAATTCAAAGAGGGAAGGTCGCATGTTCCCAAACATGGGTACATATTGGATGAAGAAGGTATTTATCATCAAGATGAGGGCAACTACGATCTTATGGTGCAGGCATGGAAGATGCGCGTAAGTGGGGATTCATATGAAGCTATTATAGATTTCCTTCGTGAGGAGGGATACACGAAAAGAACGAAAAATGGTCGTGTGATTAATATCACCAAACAAATGCTTACAGATATTTTCAAAGACCCCTTTTATTATGGAGTTTTATATAGTCCAAGAAATGATGAACGGGTTGATCTTATCGCTGCATATAACTTCGTTCCTGCGACTGACTTAGAGACATACAACAGAGTTCAGGCACTTTCATACAGAAAAATTAAGGCTGCTAAACCTCATAAAACGACATTCTACCCCCTTAGAGCAATGATTAAGTGTTCCTTCTGCAATGGGAACATGTACATTGGTCCATCTACAGGCTACAAAAGATATTTATTCGCCCGATGCGACAATAGTGGTTGTCCCCGTAAGAAAAAGTCTATTCGTATGAAGATTATTTTTGATTTCATTTATGATTTCTTAAAGAAAGGTCTTAACTTTACAGAGGCTGATTACCATAAATATTATAAAGATCTAAGTCAGGTGATCGTCAAAAATGTGGGTAAGCTGAAAATTAAACTACACAGCCTACAAGGCGCTTTATCACAAACGAAACACGAATTAAATACGCGATCCCTAGGTATTCTTGCATTAGCGCCGGATTCAACAGCTCGTAAAATCAATGAGAATAAAATTGAGGAGTTAAGTGCTAAAAAAGTTCAACTTGAAAAAGAAATAGCGAAGCTAGAAGAAAAATTGAAGAAACCGGAGGATGAGCGCTTAACCCTTGAGCAATTCTTGAACTTATCCAAAAAGGCCTCTCCAATCGTCCAAGCGGCTAATGCAATCATAAAAGACGCTATTTGTCGTCAGATTTTCTTGAACTTAACGGTGGATGAGAAGAAAGTATTGTCCTATCAGGCTAAAGAACCATTTGCAACCCTCTTGAAACGGAGGGAGTTGTTATCTAGTGCGGACGAGAGGACTTGAACCTCCAAGCCTTACGGCACAGCCTCCTCAAGACTGCGTGTCTACCAGTTTCACCACGTCCGCGAAAACAGAACATTATTATAACATCAAATCTTTTGCAGGAGAACGCGGAGCATTAAGAGGTCAGTGTGTTGGCTAAAGCAGTGGCCCAGTCTTTTACTTTTTGTTCGTTGTCTCGCAGTGAATAATATCTATCAATCTTGAGTGAAGGGGTAGCAAGTGTGGCTACTCCCAATTCTTTCAGTCTCGCTTCAAGAACATCAACCGCGCCGCAAAAGTGAGGATAAGCAGTGTCTCCAAGCCCTACTATCGCCATCTTTTTGCCAGCTAGGTCTGCCGCAGTTAAAGTTGACAGAAATATGCGTATTTCGGGAAGTGGCTGTCCGTCTTTTCCTTCGTCTTCCCAACTTGGTGAAGCGATGACAATGCAGTCGTGTGATGCAACCATGTCTTTGGTAGCGCTCTCTATGGAAACCACATCGGTTTCATGGCCTGTTTCTCGTAACGTTGCACCCACTAGTTCTGCGGCAGTCATTGTGGAACCTGATAATGTACCGTAAATAACGAGGCATTTCATATATGTAATTTATTATACATTAATGGAGCGAGTTGTGTACTATCTGTACCACAAAATCATCGAGTGTCATGCCATGTGCTTTGATACTCGCTGTCATGGCATCTCGGGGGTCAGGATCAAAGCCCGCGTTGGCGTTGGCTTCTAGGAAATACCACATGTTGCTTTTCGTGTTAAATCTGAGATCAAAACGTGCATAGTCTCGAAGTCCTAATGCATAAAATGCGCGAATTGAATCTTTTCGTATGCCGGTATCAATAATTTTTTTGAGTTCCTTAGGGGGTGCGACAAAGTGACAGCTTTGATACGCTGCGGTATTTTTTGTCCACTTTTCATCAAACCCGTAAATATTCCATTTATTTTTTCCTTTACTACGAAACGCTATTTCAGCGATAGGCAAAGCATACGTTTTGGTTGGTGTTTCTAGCACCGTCACCTGCAATTCCTTACCCGCGATAAATTCCTCAGCAAGCAGCGCCTGTTTGTGGTCGATGCGCATACGTTGGATTATTTTTTTGAACTGTTCGTATGTTGTCGCAATGGACTTATTGGTAATACCGATGCTGCAATGCTCAAATGCTGGTTTTACAATGATAGGAAATTTGCCGGGAATTAATTTGCGGCTTATACGATCATGGAGACGTATGATGGTGTATTTCGGAGTGGGTAGCGCGTTTTTTTCAAATAACTTTTTAGTTTTTAGCTTATTGTTTGAAATTTGTATCGCTTTAAATGAAGATCCAGAATATGGGATATGGAGACGTCCAAGTATTTTTGCAATTTCCACTTCCATTTTTTTGCTGTCTACCAAATTGAAAACAAAATCAGCTTTTAGATTTTTTAACTCTGACAAGTCGTCTGGTTTAACTTTGATAATCTGCACTTTATATCCCCGCTTTTGAAACAGCGTTTTCATGTATTTGACGATATCATCCGTTTGATTATCAACAAGTGCGTGTTCCTCACTGAAATATTCGTCTTTTATTTCTTTTGGAACGTAGTGATAAAGAATTGCGATGGTAAATATTTTTTTATTTTTTTTGGCTCGTTTTTTGGATTTCATATTGTGTATGTACTACAACAACAAATTTTTATATCTTTGTCAAATTATACGAATGAATTAGGTATGATCAAGAGGGAAAACGATAATAAATTATCAAAGCAGGTGAAAAATTGCGGAAAAGTGAAAGAATTATATGTCTTTCGCTTTTTTAACTTGTTTCGCGTGGTTTGTTATATGCCTTGTGATCATTACTAAAAAATCTGCAGTCTCATAGATGCGACCACCTTTACTGTAGGTCATCCGAGGTACTTTGTTTATGACAATGCTCTGATAAAGTGATGTATTTGCTGCACGCAATTTCATCATCAGGCTTCGTATTGGAGTACTTCTCAATGACAATACTCCCGCCATATTTATGGTAGCCATGCCTTCGGGTAAGGGCGGATTTTTGTGTTCTGCCAGTGCTTTATAGTTTGCAGCATAATTTTCATGCCAAAAAACAATATGACATAGCTGATCTTTGACGGTCCATTCATCACCTGTCATAGCGTCAGATTTTTTATTTTTCACTTCGTGAATGAAATTTTCGATACTTGTGGAGAGATCGGCAAATAATTTGCCATAGGTGTTGTCCATATTATGCTGCGGGACTTGGTATGCGTCGCAAAAGCTTCGGACTACCGAATCGTCCCATATATACAAAAAATGCCCTATCGGGCAATTTTCGTATATGCTGCGGGGCTTGGATTCGAACCAAGAATACCCTGCTCCAAAGGCAGGTGTCCTACCGTTGAACGACCCCGCAAGTTTTGGACACAACCTGCCAGTTAATTTTGAGCGGCGTACGGGAATTGAACCCGTTACCTTCTCCTTGGCAAGGAGACATTCTACCGGTGAACTAACGCCGCGCTATTTGTAAACCCGTATTATATATGTTTTGTGCAGAGGGCGTGAGTCGAACACGCATAACCTGTTTTTCAGACAGGCGCCTTGACCACCTTGGCTACCTCTGCGTCATGGGCTGATTTGCCTCTATTATATAATGAGATTATACGGTAGAGACATGAGTTTTGTCATTGGTAATATTAGTTGATATGTCGTTGAAATGTTTCCTTTAGTCTGTCGACTAATGCCGTCAGTCGAGTGTTTCTTTCGTATACGATAGTTGCATATGATTTGCCCATGGGTTCGCCACTTTTTGAAAATGCTTTCATAATGACATCTACAGATCGATATTTTCCTTGACTTCGAAGCCGCTCCGCCATTATTTGTGCGCTCACACCGAGGCCATTTGTATCAACATCTATGATAAATTCTCGAGCCCCCATGCCAGGTTCAGGTTGTCGTATCTGGTGTGATGGAAACACACCAAAAATTTCCTGTCCCCATGCAAGACCTAACAGTTTTCTTCTACGATCGGTAAACCTTTCAATAAGTTTCATATTATCTGGTGGACGATGAGGGATTCGAACCCCCAACCCCTTCGATGTAAACGAAGTGCTCTAGCCGTTGAGCTAATCGTCCATGTTTTCTTAACGAAATAAGGGAACAGCTATCTATTGTAACAAAAATCGATCTCGTGGGGAACTCTATTTGCCTCTCGTTACTGTATAGAGGGTGGGATAGTACAAAAATACCGCTGGTGCTTCTTCAACCAATCTGCGCTGAAAATCAGTGTAAATCAGTTTTCGTTTTTCCTGATCCAGTTCCTGTCTTCCATCTTCCAGCAGCTTATCAATTTTGACGTTTATATATCCGGTGACATTTGTTTGTGATTGGGTCGAGTGCCAAAACGGATACTGATCTGGGTCAGGTGGTACGTCTTGCGCACTAAGAAGCACCTCAAAGTCTTGCGGCACCGAGCTTACTACTTGTACCTTGGTAGGTATTTTTAGATTGTTCCATGATGCAGCGATCTGCTGGGCAACATCTAGGTAGGCCGGAAAAGTCGAAAGTACGAGTTCACCTGAGCTTGACGCGAGAGATGAAGTTTTGAGTAAACGATTTACTTCTGTTGGGTTATAGGTGTAGTTTCGTGTATTTTTTGCATACGCCCATGAAGTTTTGCTTATTGGTGAGTCAGCATTTTCCCATGGTAATTCAGGTATGCCGTACGCGAGTGCTTGGCGGGCTGCTTTATCGCTTAATACCTGATTTCGCATATTAAAAAATAAGGTGACGATACGGTCGTAGTTTACGCGTTCATCAACGTGCATATTTCCCCAATTAGCGATACCAGATGGCGAACTGATGTCGACCAATTCATCTATCTCTCCGAGTTTAAACGCGAGCTTCGCTAGAGCTTCTGTTTGGTAAAATGTATAAAGCTTGGCTTTCTTTTTGGTATCCTTGGATGGGTATAGCTGAATAGATCGAACATTGCCGCCACTTAATTGAATACGGTTTATTTTATATTCGCCTAACCCATTTAATCCCGGTAAAAATATTGGCTTCGCAACAAGTGAGGGAAACGGGCTATATGGATACTGAAGATATGCAATGAGTGTGTGGTCACCAGTTGGAATAAGTGTTACACCGCGAATATTGTAATTAATATCATGCGCATTGACTTCTTTGCCAGTGTGCCATTCCCAATCAGTACCAAGAGTAAATATAAATGTTTTTCCGCTATTGGTTGCTTCCCAACTTGTCGCGAGCGCGGGCATCGGTGTACCATTCTCTGAAAGCTTCGTAAGCCCAACGCTTATCTGATTTTGGATAAGTGGTGGCAATGTCGATGGACTAAACTCCCCAACAAGTCCTATGCGCTCTGTAGAGGCAAATAGTGAGGCACGAACCAACGGGTAAGCCTGCCAAAACAACACAGAGAGGAGTATGCCGATAAAAAATCCCAGAACTAACGAACGTGTATATTTACGCGCTAGCTCTACTACAACAAGAAAAAATATGCGTACCGATTTTGAAGCGATCATAGCGCATGTGCGAATGTCCTTACCGCAATAGGACACTAATAATAGATGTCACCAAAAAAAGTACCGATAGTACAATGGTAGACGTAAATACTATTTTTTCGGCACCGCGTTTGGTGCGATAAAGTTCTCCGCCACCTAGTCCACCACCTAAGCCCCCTTTGCTGCTCTGGAGGAGAATAAGGGCTATAAGGCCCAAAGAAACCAATATTTGAATGACTGAAAGTACTATATTCATACTTTACCCCTTTCCATAATATCAAAAAGCGCACGCGCGAGTTTGTCACTGTTGTGTCGAATTAAACTTCGGATAAGTGCATCTGAGGTGGACTTGGTATAGATAGTGTTACTCACGAGTGGCGCTTTGACCACATCGTAGTAAGCGTTTGAAGTAAGATCATTCATGACTGGTGCTTCGTGATATTTCGCGTATATAGCCAATGCCTTGGGAGATAATTTTCCTGTATTGAGGAGTACAACATCGATAGATCTGCCAAGTGTTTGCTCAATCGTTTTAACGTGATCGGAGGCTTTATAGTTGTAGGTTTGTCCGTATTTAGTCATGAGGTTCATGACATAGACTACTTTCGCTTTGGTTTTTTGAAAAGCTTCAGGTACTTTCGATACGAGCAAATTAGGAAGCAGGCTTGTATATAAGTCACCCGGCCCCAAGACAACCATATCGGCTGCCATGATTGCTTTTAGTGCTTCGGGATTCGGAGTCGCAGATGGCGTAAGCGACACATTGGTAATTTTGAGTTTTCCGTCATGGGTTGGTTCATCGATAAGGTGCTCTTCGGTTACTGTGCTGCCATCCTCGTAGGTGGCAGATAAATTAGTTTCGGTGAGCGTTACCGGAATAACCGCTCCCTTTATTCGAAGCACTTTTCCTGTCTGGCGAATTGCTTCTTCCTGACTGCCGACAATATCGGTTAATGCCGCCATAAACAGGTTGCCAAATGTCATACCGGCTATCCCCTGTCCTTTTTCAAAACGGTACATAAATAGTTTCCGGAGTATACCCATGCCTCCCGTTTCATCTGAAAGAGCCACAAGGCATTGGCGGATATCCGAGGTCGGTAAAAGTCCGAATTCATCGCGAATTCTGCGGTTGCTTCCACCGCTGTCGCTCATCGTGACAATTGCAGAGAGGGATAAGGGGTATTGCTTTAATCCTCGGAGCGCTACAAACGTTCCCGTTCCGCCACCAATACACACTACGCGTTTGAGGTTTGTTCGTTTCATCATGTATAGCAATTAATGCTCAGAAATGTCATGAAGGACATTCACAAGCATTGAGACGCTCAATGATACCAAAATAAAGGAAATAAAAGAAGAAAATGCAATTTCTGGGATAACAAATCCTGCAAATGTTGCCCCGGGGAATGTCCACGCGACTACGCTCACTCCAGGCACAAATATTGTGAGTAAATATATGACAATGACGTTGATAAACCAGCTTAGTAGACCAAATGTCAAAAGGTTTATAGGAATAAATAATATTTTGAGAAGTGGCGAGACGAGCAGCATGAGCAACGCGAGAACAAATCCTGCAAGCAACAGCACCGACCAGCCGCCATTTATAACAAGTGCAGGTAATACCTGAGAGACAAACCAAAGCGAAAAGCTATGAAAGAGAAAAACACGCAGTAAATACTTCATGTAATGGTTTATGGTATCAAGTTTAGGTCGTTTAGGTCAAACTCTCCGCAGCGCTCACTTGGTAATAAACGCCTTTGAACGCAAGAGCCGGTGATAGGTAATGGCGAACCGGTGTGCTTCATCGCGAATCCGCATAAGTACTTTTATGGCTCTTCCCGAAAGTGGTAGCCGCAACGTAATAAATTCATCGTGAGACGGAATAATAATTTCTTCTTCGCGTTTGGCAAGTCCTGCCATCGGAATAGTAATGTTAGCCTTGCGAAGTACTTCTCGTGCTGCAGCTACCTGTGGTTTGCCGCCATCAATCAAAATAAATTGTGGATATGACCACTCGGTATGTCGTAAGCGTCTCGTAAGCACTTCTTCCATCATGGAAACATCAGAAATGCCACGCACTGTTTTTATACGAAATTTTCGGTACTCTCGATTTTCTGGTTTTCCTGAGACGAGCACCACCATAGAGCCTACTGCCTGTTGTCCGTACAAGTTGGAAATATCGAAGCACTCGATACGAGTAAGGGTCGTAAGGGTTGGATAAAATCGACTCAGATGTTTTTGTAGATCAGAAAGTTCTTCCTCATATATATCGGCCGCTCCTTGCTCAATAAATACCTGCGGGTCATAGCGGTGGGCCGATAAACTGTTTAAGAGGTTAAGTCGCTGTTTGACCATCGAAGCGAGTTCAAATTGTTCCCTATCAGCATACCCACGCATTTCTTTTTCGTATTCGTTGGCTAACCATCGCACTTTCCCATCAAAAAGTGCCTTAAGGCGAAGCATATTTTTGCGGTAGAGTGCGGCTTTTTCTTTTTGTTCAGCGTCTACAAGGTGAACAATGACAGATGGACATGGCTGACATAGTCCGAGATGGGTATAAAAACATGGCTTTCCTGTGCGTTGTTTTTGTGTGCAGTACGGCACGATACTGCGGAGCTGCCGAAGCAGTCCACGTAAAGCAAAGCCAGATTGAAACGGTCCGTAGATGGCGTTTTGTTTGTTGGTGCTGTAGCTTGCAATTTCGCTTTTGCGTATGAGAAATAATTGCGGTAATGCTTCAGATAGTGTAATGACGACATAAAGCGGGCTTTTGTCGTCACGAGAAATAACATTATATTTGGGAAGAAATTTACGGATAAGCTTTGCTTCAAGCAATAAGGCGTCAAATTCACTCGTGGTTGGGATCGTCTCTATAGCTCGTATATCCGACACTAACCGTTTGGTTTTTTCGTCTTTGTCTTGACGCTTCGTAAAATACTGCTTTACTCTCCGCGACAAATCTCGGGCTTTCCCCACATAAATGACCGTCCCTTCGTCATTTTTATAAAGGTATACTCCTGGCTCGTGTGAGAGGGCTTTTAGTGTTTTTTGAATTTCTTCCATAGCAAAAGTCGCACGAGCATAAATGCTACCACAATCGCTAATATCAAAAATAAAACACCCAATCCTACTAGCCAATATAATGGCTGGATAACAAAAGAATGAGTAAGCGTTGTGTCATTAACCCTTGCCCTGATTTGTCCCGGGGTTTTTGTAAGTGTTTGTGCAAATACGCCTTCAATGGGAATACGCACGATGCCATACGGGAGCAGTTCTTCTATCGTTTCGGTCACTCGTATAACGTCCGGCTCAGACAATACAGTGACACTGATATTGTGAGCTGATTCTCCACCTGAGTTCTTTATCACGACCTGTCCCCCTGCTTTGGTACCCGCTCCGACAGCAGTTGGAAATTCGATAGCGGTAGTAACATTGGCAGCCTTTCCATTGGTGTTGCTTTCTGCAAACTCTACAGTGACATCACGTCCTGTTTTATCTGGACTGCGGTAATACCCTGCAGGATACGGAAGAGAACTATCCAAGCCATTAATGGCAAATGCGATATGGTTAAAATCAAGTTTGGTAAAGTAATCTACCCCTCCTGTTGTGTTTGCCCAAGTGGGATCAATGGGGACCCAAATATTTGCCTCTTTGTCGTAATATTCCGGCCACGCATGAAGCACATCAGTCACCAATGAAAGAGGGCGGAGTTTCGGATTGTTGGTATACGCATACCCGACAATCCTGCGTGCCGGTATACCAGCTGCCCTGGCAATCGCAATATACAAATCGGTAAACTCCATACATACAGCACGTTCGGGTTCTTTGAGTGTGGCGATTGCGCCCATGCGCGTAGCTGTTCCGTTTACTTTCGCGAAATCGTATTCCAAAGCGGTTGCCACGTAATCGTAAATTTTACGTGGCGTATTGTACTGTTTTGCAAGTGAGGCGATTTGTGGATCGTGTGTTTGCCAATATTCCTTGGCTTCGGTATGCATCTGTTCGTTTACCGGAGGCTGCTCGAAATCTTTTCGTGGTGTCAAAAATATGGAAACCGACACCTTGGCAGTCACGCTCAGCGACTGTCTAGGTCCTAATTGGTATCGAGCCAACCAGTTTCCTTCTGCATCAGAAGTGACCGTTTGTGGAGAGGGGGAAAGATCATTGAGCGTCACTTTTTGATACGCAGTGCTGGGAGGAAGCGCAATTTCCTGCAGCTGGTTACCCATACCTGGGTTTGTAAGTGAATACGTGAGAGTAAGGTCAAAATTCTGACTTGTGCCATACGCTCCAGCAATACCTCCACGTATCATTTGTTCTTTTGTCCAGCTTTTTCCGTTTCCAGGAAGTGGTGTAAGGTATGCTGCAGGACCAAAATTAGGAGGCACCGCCAACGTGACGTTGTACTCTCCGATATCCGGATCATTGATAACCCCTGGAACGTAGATTTCCCATATATTACCCGCTTTTGAAGCGATGCCGCTATGTTCATATCGGAGTGAAAACTTGAGTGATCTTCCTAGTCCGATTTCTTTTACATTAAACGTAAGTGCAATCTGCGTTTTTCCATCTTTGACTGAAATTTCAGGGGTAATTACTCCACCATCATCGTAGGCGATTACTTGAGAAATTTTATCGCTATCGAGAAGCAGTGAGTATTCCTGCGCGTAAAAGTTCGGGAGCTTATTGGTGAGCGTCACATGCTGGGTGACGATCGTTTTGCCGCTTGGAGCGATTGCGTACTGCACATCGTAATCTGCTTGAAATTCGCCACTGGCCTGCACTTTTTTTCCTGTGGGGATAAACAGGGTAAAGAAAAATACGATGAGGAATATATATCGCAACAAACGGCGCATCACCATACTACTATAGTACCTTTTTGAGGAATTGTCCTGTATAGGAGGATTTTTCTCGTGCAATTTGCTCGGGAGTTCCTTCTATAATAATCTCGCCACCCTTGTTGCCGCCTTCAGGGCCCAAATCGATAACCCAATCTGCGCTTTTTATCACATCCAGATTATGTTCAATAACAACAACCGTATTGCCGAGTGTCACCAATCGATGAAGGACGGTAAGTAATTTTTCTAAATCTGCGAAATGAAGTCCAGTGGTAGGCTCGTCCAAAATATACACTGTGCGACCGGTTGATCTACGCGATAACTCACTGGCCAGTTTTACCCGCTGCGCTTCTCCACCAGACAATGTTGTGGCAGATTGCCCGAGATGCATATACGAAAGTCCAACATCTGCGATGGTAGTGAGTTTTCCTAATACCTGCGGGTGCGCATGAAAAAACTCAATCGCCTCAGTAATACTCAAGTTAAGCACTTCTGCTATTGATTTACCTCGATAGGTAATTTCCAGCGTATCGTTGTTATAGCGTTTACCCTGACAAACTTCACAGGTTACATACACATCGGACATAAACTGCATTTCTATTTTTCGTTGTCCTTCGCCTTCACACGCTTCGCATCTGCCACCTTTGACGTTAAATGAAAATCTTCCACTTTTATAGCCCCTCAACCTCGCTTCAGAAAGATTTGCAAAAATATCTCTGATAAAGCTAAAAAGACCTGTATAGGTAGCCGGGTTACTTCGGGGTGTTCGTCCAATAGGTGATTGATCGATAAGCACTACCTTATCTATCTCGCCCACGCCTTGGAGTGATGCAAATTCTCCCGGTCGCTCTTTAGAAAATGGGTTGTAATGACGCATGAGTGCGGGATAAAGTGTCTCCACGATCAAGGATGATTTCCCGCTACCTGACACTCCGGTGATACACACAAATTTCCCAAGAGGGATATTAAGATCGATACCTTTGAGGTTATTGTGTGTTACGTTCGTAAGCGATAAATATCGCGGCGTCAGGTCGGTCGCTACACTTTTACTTACCCGTATCGTTTTTCTACCAGTAAGATACTCACCGGTTATCGATTTTGTTGATTGCTTAATTTCTGGAAGTGTTCCTTTTGCAATCACCGTACCGCCAAATTTCCCAGCACCTGGCCCAAAGTCTACAATATAGTCTCCTGCCTCAATCATTTCGCGATCATGTTCAACAACGATGACGGAATTTCCTAGGTCTCGTAGTGATACGAGCGTTTTTATCAAGCGATGGTTATCTCGGGGGTGTAACCCGATAGAAGGCTCATCGAGTACATATAACACCCCGGTAAGGCCTGAGCCAATCTGGGAAGCGAGTCGTATCCGCTGTGCTTCTCCTCCGGCTAAACTCGTTGCCGAGCGTGAAAGCGAAAGATACTCTAGTCCTACGCTCAAAAGAAATCCTAACCGGGTGAGTACTTCTTTGAGGATGGGTGCACCGATTTTTACCTCGGTAAGCGAGAGAGTGTGTTGGGTGTTATCTGAAAGTTTTTTAACCCATTCATACGCATCGGTGATACTAAGATCAGTAATATCGCTTATGGAGCGTTTATCTATCATGATCGTCAAACTTTCTTTCTTGAGTCGTTTACCTTCACACGATTTACAGATTTCCTGACGCATGTACTTTTCGATTTCAGTACGAAGAAAATCAGATTCTGATTCAGCATGTCGGCGCACTAATTCTGGTATAAATCCGCTAAATGTTTCCTCGATCGCGGTTTGTTCGCCAAATCTATTCGTGCCCTTGACGTGATGCACTTCATCTCCTGTGCCATAGAGCAACACATGAAGTTGGTTTTTCGTAAGATTTTTAAGCGGCGCGCGAGGGTTAATGCCATGCTTTTCAGAAACAGCGTTTACCACGCGTGAATACCAGGTATCGTGAAAAAATGTTTTAGCGAATGGCAGCACACCACCTTCGGTGATAGAAAGTTCCGGGTTAATGACAAGCTGGGGGTCTACCGTAAGAATAGTACCTAGACCGGTACATGTCGGACATGCACCATGCGGAGAGTTAAAAGAAAATGATCGTGGTTCAATTTCAGGAAGGGAAATATTGCATAGAGGACAGCTAAACTTTTCGGAAAACATGTGATCTTTCATTTCCTTGGGTGCTTCGGGCATGGCAAACGATTTGTCGAGGACTTCGCCCGCGATAACGAGTCCGTCCGCAAGACCGAGTGATTGCTCTACTGCATCATTGAGGCGTGTTCGGATAGATGCGACAAATGCAGGCTTAAGACTTGGTTTATCAAGGCTAAATCGATCAACGACCACGTCTATAGAGTGTTTATTTGTTTTAAGAAGGGTGATATCGGAATCAAGGTCAATAAATTTACCATCTACCCGTACCATTCGATATCCCTTTGCCTTGAGATTATCAAATAAGCCGCTAAATTCTCCTTTCCTATCTCGTACGACCGGAGCAAGTAATACAAGGCGATATGATTTCGTGCCTGTCGAAAGGGCGGAGCCTGCCATATCAAGAATGGATAGTACAATCTGATCAGAGGACATTTTAGATATTTCTCTGCCACAGTTGGGACAATGAGGATGTCCTATACGCGCAAACAAAAGCCGCATATAGTCATATATTTCTGTGACTGTACCAACTGTTGATCGTGGATTGTGGGATGTAGATTTCTGATCGATGGATATAGCTGGTGAAAGTCCTTCTATCGTGTCGACATCTGGCTTGTCCATAACGCCCAAAAATTGTCGGGCATACGAAGAAAGCGACTCTACATATCGCCGCTGCCCTTCAGCATAGATCGTGTCAAATGCCAGACTGGATTTGCCAGAGCCAGAAAGACCGGTGAATACCACGAGCTTATTCTTGGGCAACTCCAAGGTAATATTTTTGAGATTATGCTGTCTCGCTCCTTTGATAACAATATTTTCCATAGCAAAAATGACCACCGATATACCGTGGCGTTGGCATTATACCACGCGAGTATCCTACTTAAAGATCTCTTCGCGGTCTAACTCCAGTAAGTGTTTAACCCGGGCTCTGGGAGTGCCGGCCTCTACCATGTCGCTCACTATCGCTTCTCGCCTATCGCTCATTTTTCCTAGATTAATCGCAAGTCGAATAGTTTCCCATAAAAAAATTAATCCTGCCGGTGAGCCGCTCGCAAATGTCAGCATACCCACCTCCAAATTAAGTCCAATTTTTTTGATAGAGGTGAGGCTTCGCTCTGACAATCTTGGTATTTGCTTTGACAAATATTTCATCGCGGCACGATTGCGGTCGTATTCGTACATACAAAAATTTACGACTTTGTCAGTCCAGCGATAATATCTCGGTATCGGGCAGCTGTTTCGAAATCCAAATCTTTACTGGCTTTGCGCATGAGTTTTGTGAGTGTCTCTATTTTTTTCTTTTTGTCCATTGGTGTCATGGCGTTTACAGTTTCCTCCGGGATGTCTGCGAGTTCATTTATGATTGTTTCTTCTTCTTTTTGCACGAGGCGCTCTCTGATAGGTTTAGATATAGACAATGGAGTAATATGGTGTTTTTTATTGTAAGCAATCTGTACCGCACGTCTGCGCTCAACTTCATCGATGGCTGCACGCATAGATTTCGTAATCGTATCGGCATAGAGGATAACCCGTCCTTCGAGATGTCTTGCAGCTCTTCCCATAGTTTGGATAAGGCTTGTCCGGCTTCGAAGAAATCCTTCTTTGTCTGCGTCCAGTACTGCGACAAGTGACACTTCTGGTAAATCCAATCCTTCACGAAGCAAGTTTATGCCAACGATGACGTCATACGTGCCCAACCGTAAATCAGAAAGAATATCGCTTCGTTCGAGTGTCTGTACATCTGCGTGCAAGTATTGCACCTTGATGCCTCGGTCGCCAATGTATTTTGATAAATCTTCTGCCATACGTTTGGTAAGAGTGGTTACCAGCACGCGTTCATGTTTCGCTACCCTCAGCTCAACCTCATGGATTAAATTAGCTATTTGTCCCTCGCTTTTCCGTACTTCTATTTCGGGGTCGACAAGTCCAGTTGGGCGTATCAGCTGCTCTGCTATAGCTTCTTTTCCACTACGAGCGAGCACTCGATCAGTCTCCCATTGGTCAGGAGTTGCCGAGACATAAATAGTTTGTGGTATTCTTCGTTCAAACTCTTCGAAGCGTAGCGGGCGATTATCGATAGCAGCTGGTAACCGGAAGCCATAGTCGATAAGTGTTTGTTTCCGGCTTCTATCACCCTGGTACATACCTCGGATTTGTGGAATCGTCATGTGTGACTCGTCTATCATCAGAAGCCAGTCATTACCGGCAGCCTCTTTGTAGTAATCTAAGAGTGAATATGGCGCGTCCCCCGGTTTTCTTCCGTCAAAATATCTACTGTAGTTTTCAATACCATTGACAAATCCAACTTCTTGGATCATTTCTAGATCATAGTTGACTCGCTCCGCGATGCGTTGCGCCTCTATAAATTTCCCTGCCTTTTTGAACTCCTTTACTCTATCATCTAGGTCTTTTTTAATCTGCGTAAATACCGGCTTATATGTCTTGGGATCGGTCATATAGTGTTTGGCTGGATACACCATGATGCCTGGTAAAGAAGCCAACTTCTTGCCCGTCAACGGGTCTCTGCGATCGATAGAAACAACCCCGCGATCACCCATGACAATCCGAATGACCGTATCTTCGTATGCCGGAAACAGGTCGATAGTCTCACCTCTCACCCGAAACGAACCACGATGAAACCCAAAATCGTTTCGTTCGTACTGCAGATCTACAAGACGCTCCATAATACTCTGACGGCTTACTGCTACCCCGGGTTGCAGTTCTAATACGAAATGCCCATACTCTTTGGGCGATCCGATGTTATAGATACACGAAACGGAGGCAATGACAATTGTGTCGTTGCGAGTGAGTAGATTTGTGGTTGCCGCTAAGCGAAGCTTGTCAATTTCTTCGTTTATCTGTGTTTCTTTTTCTATATACGTATTTGTTTGCGGTATGTACGCTTCTGGCTGGTAATAGTCATAGTAAGAAACAAAATACGAAACTGCGTTTTCAGGAAAAAAGTCTCTAAATTCCTGGTATAACTGCGCGGCTAGTGTTTTATTATGAGAAATAATGAGCGTAGGTCGTTGTATTTTTTCGATCACCTTCGCCATAGTAAATGTTTTACCACTGCCGGTAACTCCCAGAAGTACCTGCTCTGGCGTACCCTTTTGTAAACCATGTACCAATTGATCGATTGCCTGAGGCTGATCTCCGGTCGGTTGAAATCCTGAAACGAGTGAAAATTTCTTCATACTTCGGTTATTTTTTGGTTTGATACAGAATTATATGCTTTGAGTGTATTGACAGTTCGGTTATTTTTTGGAATACTACTGATTATCCTATCACAGTTTCGGTTAGAGTACATATCTAAAAATTATGCCAGCTATATTATACCCGAGAGAACGCCAATTATTAGATTTTATCACGCAATTTATCGCGCGTTTCGGCTACGCACCAACACTCAAAGAAATTGGCGTTGCACTCAATATCCATTCACCAGCTACGGTACACGAGCATATCGACCGGCTTCGTCAAAAAGGTTTCATTCGCAAATTAGACGGGACTGCACGAGGCTTGGAAGTGGTGGCAGATAATTATCGGCCCGCAGGAAACAACGCGACCCTTGAGCTGCCAGTATTGGGATTTATTGCGGCAGGATCACCACTTGAACCTTACACTGACCCTAACTTTTATGTTTCTGTTGCTCCCAGCATGATTGCATCCTCACAACCGCACTACGTATTACAGGTAAAGGGGCAGTCAATGATTGAAGATGGTATTTTTGATGGCGATTATGTCGTTATCCAACATCAACAAGATGCCAAAAATGGAGATATCGTGGTCGCTCTCCTTCCGAACGGGTTAGCCACTCTCAAACGTATATATTTCGAAAAAGATAAAATCAAACTTATGCCCAGCAATTCGACCATGTCTCCTATATTTACAACTCACGTCAAAATTCAGGGGCGTTGTGTGGGACTCATCAGGAAGTTCGTCTAATACAAACGATCACACCCTTACTCATTGACCACTTTTTCCAGCTTCTTTGTAGAAACACCCGGAACATCAGGATTTCTTTTATGCTGAATGTATTCGTAGAGCACCGGAATAAGTGACAAGCCAATAATGGCAAACACCGCATAATGGAAGTTTTCTTTGACAAATTCCATATTGCCAAAGAAATACCCAAGGAGCGTAAACATTCCTACCCATAGCACGCCACCGACTACGTTATAGAGAATAAATGTTGAATAGTGCATAGAGCCTACACCTGCGACAAAGGGCGCAAATGTGCGTACGATGGGTACGAAACGGGCTAAGATAATCGTTTTCGCCCCATGTTTTTTATAAAACTGTTCAGTTTTGTCGATATGCTCCTGATTGATAAATGTTATTTTGGGATTGTCGACAAGTTTTTTGCCAAAGAAATGACCAATCCAGTAGTTGACGGTGTCTCCAGCAATAGCCGCGACAATGAGAAGTGCGATTAGAAGCAGTAAATTGAGCGACCCTAATGAAGCTATCGCTCCTGCCGCAAAAAGCAAAGAATCACCCGGAAGAAATGGGGTAACGACAAATCCTGTTTCCGCAAATACGATAAGAAACAGAATGCCGTAGGTCAAAAGACCATATTGATTAACAAGATCCGTTAAATGCGTATCCAAGTGCAAGACGACATCGATAAATGTTTGTAAAATTTCCATAGAAATTCATGATACCACAGTGGTGGTATACTGTACTACTATGGGAACTCTCTTTGTTGTGGCCACGCCAATCGGTAATCTAGAGGATATAAGTATTCGAGCACTTCGTGTGCTTTTTTCGGTAAGCGTTATCGCCTGCGAGGATACCCGAAGAACTGGTGGGTTGCTACGGGAGCTGGAAACACGATATGCATCGCTTCTAGACACTCCCACAGATCGCACGTTGATTCGCTATGACAACCTTACCGAACAAACCACCACATTCGAATTACTTGAACAACTTGAGGAAGGCCACGATATAGCACTCGTTTCTGATGCGGGTACACCGCTTGTATCTGATCCGGGCTTCGTTCTCGTACGAGAAGCGCGTAAGCGAAACGTTCCGGTCGTAAGTATTCCAGGAGCATCTGCTCTTCTTGCTGCGCTGACAAGTAGCGGGCTTGCGACAGATAAATTTATATTTTTAGGATACCCTCCAGAAAAACAGGGCCCACGCCTGAAGCTTTTACAGTCACTCTCACAATCACATGCACTTATCCATGCTACCTATATATTTTATGCATCTCCTCATAAACTTTTGTCGTTGTTAACCGATATGAAACAAACCTATGGCGATATACCTGTTTGTGTCGGGAGAGAACTCACGAAGCTTCATGAAGAAAATTGGAAAGGAACACTTTCAGAGGCACTTATTCATTTTGCCGAGCCTAAAGGCGAATTTGTCGTACTGTTTGATCTTGTCTGATACAATTGCCGCTATGAGTGCGTTGGAACGGGGCAGATTGACGATTTGTTTTCATTACGGATCCGGTGGTGGTGCAGGTAATACAGAAAAAGCAGCACACCAAGCTGACCACCGTAAAATTGCAAAAGAATGGCACCGCCGATTAAAGGGAATGGATGAAGAGGAAAAAAAAACGGGCAATTCCCCATATCAGACATGACATTACAAACCTTGCCTTGACCGCATCGGTTACCGAAGGGAATGTCCAGGAACATATACGGGTATCAGTACGTATGGTCAACAAGTGGTTGCCTGCCAATCTTCACATTGGGGAAGGTCAGATTGCTCCGGTAATTTAATAATCCTCGAGGGTAGACGTATCACCAATAGGGAGTCCCAACTCTTTTGCTTTCAGAATTCTCCGCATAATTTTTCCGGATCGAGTTTTAGGCAGCTTATCCATAAATTCAATTTCCCTCGGATATGCATGACCAGCAAGATGTTTTTTGACATAGAGAGACAGCTCTTCTTTGATTTTTTCCAATTGTGGCTTTGTTTTCGTTTTCTCTATGACAGATTTTTCTAGGACGACAAATGCTTTGATTATTTCGCCTCTCATGGTATCGGGTTTGCCAATGACTCCTGCTTCGACTACCGATGGGTGAGCTACCAGCGCAGACTCTACTTCAAACGGTCCGACTCGCTCTCCCGATGTTTTAATAACGTCATCCGCTCTGCCTATAAACCAAAAATATCCGTCTTTATCCATCATCCCTCGATCACCGCTTATATACCATCCGTTTGTGAAATAACTTTTGTATTTTTGTGGTCTACGCCAGATAGTGTGCATCATTGAGGGCCATTTTGGTTTTAGCGCGATATTTCCTTCTTTGTTGACGCCCAGTTCGTGACCATTATCATCAACGATTGCGGCAGTTAGTCCGGGAACTGGTTTCCCCATTGATCCAATTTTTATATCCATACTCGGGTAATTCGCGATACATATAGCTCCTGTCTCTGTTTGCCACCAGGTGTCATGGAAAGGCATACCAAAAACTTTTATACTCCACCGCACTGCCTCTGGGTTTAATGGCTCACCTACAGAACATAAGTGTCGCAGGTGGGATAAATTATGTTTTTTGATAAGACTATCTCCTGCCGCCATCAGCATGCGGATAGCAGTTGGTGCGGTATACCACACGCTAATATTGTATTTATCCAACAGTTTGTACCAACGATCAGGGTCAAACCTGCCAGCATATACAAGTGCGGCTACTCCATTACTCCAGCTGCCAAGTATTTCGTACGCGATACCCGTAACCCACCCTGGGTCTGCAGTACACCAATACGCATCTTCATCGCGTAAATCCAATACCCAGTGTGCGGTCATGTGTTCCTGCAGGATGGCTCGGTGTGAGTGCACGACACCTTTGGGCTTCCCAGTTGTTCCCGATGTGTAAAGCATAAATGCGTAGTCATCCGGGTCTGTATGTGCGATACGCAATGCATCAGAAGCGTTCTCGACACTTTTTGCAAATGGTTCTTCGTCCACAATCAGAATATGTTTTAGCTCGGGAAGCTTTTTTTTGACCGCGTCCACACGAGGTTTTAGTTCGCGGGTCGTAAGAAGTACTTTCGCTCCCGAATTTTCTAACCTATCAAATAGTGCCTGTTCCTGAAACGCACTAAAAAGTGTTCCTGCGATAGCACCAATTTTTAAAATTCCTAAAAATGAGAAATAGAGCTCAGGTATTCTCGGCAAAAAAAGAAAGACGCGGTCGCCACGTTCAACGCCAAAGTCCTTAAGCACGTTGCCAACCTGATTAGAAAGCAATGAGAGCTCTTCAAATGTATATTTTTTAGCATTCCCCGCTTCGTCTTCCCAATACAGCGCAACTTTGTTTTTGCGCCATGTTTGCGCGTGTCTATCCACTGCATTGTATGCCGCGTTTAGTCCACCCTCTGTCCAATCGACATACTTGCGACTATCTTTCCACGTAAACGTGCGGGCAGCTTTGGCGTAATCTTCGAGATTAGCGTTTTCGATATTCTTTTTACCTTTTTTATATGTATCTTCTTTCATCAGATATGCATTAATATATCATGTAATTATCCGGTAATATCTGCGACTAAATTCTTGCCAGTCATTTGTTTAGGAAGCGGGATACCCAACATCGATAGTATCGTAGGAGCGATATCGGCTAGTTTGCCGACCGGAAGATGAGTAGAGCGGTTCTCGTATTGTTTATCCACGATAATACAGGGAACTGGAAATACTGAATGTTCGGTATCCATCTCTCCGTTCGGACCGATCATTTCTTCCACGTTACCATGGTCAGCGGTTATGATGCAAGCGCCACCAAGCGAAAGTGTCAGCGATACAATTTTTCCGACACACTCATCAGTCGCCTGACATGCTTTAATCGCTGCCTGAATATTGCCGGTGTGTGCCACCATATCGGGATTTGCGATATTTATCGCAACAAACGAATACACATTGCTGGTAAGTCTATCGAGCACGTTACTTGTTAGCTCAAAAACGGACATTTCCGGTTGTAGATCATAAGTCGCAATTTTTGGTGAAGGCACGATAAGCCTGTCTTCTTGAGGAAATGGCGCTTCCCGCATACCGTTAAAATAGTAGCCGATAAACCGCTCTTTTTCTGTTTCCGAGACGCGAAGCTGTCGTAGTCCTGCTTCTGAAAATACTTGCCCGAGAGGCATATCAACTTGCTTAAGAGGAAACGCGACTACCCCGGGACTTGTCCGCTCGTATTCTGTCATCGTGACAAAAAATAATTCAGGTAAAACAACTCTCCGCGTAAAAGGGGTCTGCCGAAAGTCCTCGTCTACTAAGTGCTTGTGATAGTATTTGACTGCGTATGGATCGAAACTTTCGGTCGTTTTGTGCGATTCAAAATCTGTCAAGGTAAACGCTCGTGTAAGCTGCCTCGGTCGGTCTACCCGGTAATTATAAAATATGACTGCATCGTGGGTGCTGATGCGAGGATGTGGTGTTCCATCGCTATCACTAATAATCGCAGGCTCTATAAATTCGTCTGTAATTCCCTTTTTGTAACTTGCCTCTATCGCTTCTGAGGCGGATCGATAGATATTGGGTATATCTTCGGTCAGTGCTTGGTAAGCTCTCGATGTCCTGTCCCATCTGCGGTCACGATCCATGGCATAGTACCTTCCCATAATGGTTGCGATATGCCCCTGTCCAAATTCAGCAAGCTTTGCTTCTACTTCATGAACAAATCGAAGCCCTGATTTTGGGGGTGAATCTCTCCCATCAGTAAACAGGTGGAGATATACAGGGCACATGCATTGTTGACGGCGCATCAGTTCGAGAAGTGCGTAGAGATGTTCTCGGCTCGCATGCACGCCAGAGTCAGAAAGTAGCCCCATGAGGTGTATACGAGACTGATGGCTTTTTGCGTAGGAAATTGCACCCAAAAACGCATCATTTTTATAAAAACTTCCATCTGATATTGCCATGTTTATGCGAGGTAAATCCTGATACACCACGCGACCTGCACCGATATTGATATGTCCAGTCTCAGTATTACCATCTTCGCCCGATGGTAATCCCACTGATTCTTCTGACGCATCGAGTTGGGTATGTGGATAGCTTGACCAAAGACGGGGAATATGGGTGAGGTTTGCCTGCGATATAGCATTTCCGGGACCAGGTGGTGCTAGTCCCCATCCATCGAGTATCAATAGGACAAATGGCTTGGGCATATAATAAGAAGCGAAATACCAGACATTATTATCGTCCAGTACAATTTATTTCTTCGGTATTATTTCACTTTCGATTTGTAATAGTCGATTATATTTCGCGACACGCTCACCTCGGGCAGGTGCTCCAAATTTTACATAATCAGATTGCACGCCGACTGCAAGATCCGCGACAAAGCTATCATTCGTCTCACCGCTCCTATGGGAAACAATAGTCCGAATACCTGCTTCTTTTGCTATCGCAATAACCGCAAAAAATTCAGAAAGCGAACCGATTTGATTTGGCTTTGCCAGTATGCCGGAACAGACTCCTTCCTTTATCGCGCGTTTTAGGCGATCCGGGTTGGTAGCCAGTAGATCGTCACCAACCACCAGCACTTCATGTCCTATTTCTTTTGATAGCAACGCCCAGTGTTCCCAATCATCCTCGCTTAACGGATCTTCTAAAATAAGCAGTCGGTACTTTTTATGGAGCTCGGTGAGATATCGGATGAAATCAGGACTTGTGAGCGTCCCTGGTTTGTCTTTTATTTGATATCCACCCCGCTCGTGCATAAATGAATTTGCCGCTAAGTCCAATCCGAAAAATACATCAACGCCAAATGTATAAGGACTGGATTTGATTCCTTCTGCAAGAATTTCCAGTGCGTCAAGATTGGTAAATAAATTAGGAGCAAATCCTCCCTCATACCCCACTGAATACACTGCATTTCGATATTTAAGGATTTGTTTGACTGAATTATAGATAGCAACGCCAATTTCTAATGCTTCTGAATAAGATTTATTGGAAGCGGGTACGATATGAAATTCCTGAAAATCCAGATTTCCCGCTCCATGTTTGCCACCGTTAATGACGTTAAATGTAGGCGTTGGTATACGGCTCATCTTGGTCGCGATAAATGGCTGGAACAAATCATTTATATGCTGATACAAAGGCAGTCTTCGCGCATTTGCTGCTGCGGCTGCAACAGCCAAAGACACACTCAAGATACTGTTAGCACCCAAACGATGCTTATCAGGCGTACCATCCAAATCGATAAGCATTTTATCAATCGCGCCCTGATTTAACGCTTCCATCCCTTTTAGTTTTGCGGCTATTTCACCGTTTACAAAAGCAACCGCCTTGAGTACACCCATGCCACCATAGCGCTTGGGGTCTTTGTCGCGAAGTTCGACCGATTCATATTTTCCAAGTGATGTGCCTGCAGGCACTGATGCAACACCACGATACCCACTCTCAAGTACTACCAATGTTTCGATAGTAGGGTCGCCACGAGAATCCAAAATTTCTCTCGCCAAGACTGCGTATACTTTTGTAGAAATTTCACTCATACGTCACTTCCGAGACACGAGGCGTTGCTCAGCCGCAGCTACAGTAGCTCGTACATGGTCTACTGCATCCGCGTTCACTGACACACTGGTGATCCCCCATGACACTAATTTTTCTACTAACTCGGCTGAATCGGAAGGAGCTTGACCGCACATAGAAGTAGTCACTCCTTTTTTGGCACAGGTACGGATAACTTTTTCAAATGACCACATGAGTGAAGGGTCAGTTTCAGAAAAGTCATGCGCCACTTCGCTATTATCGCGGTCAGTCCCCATCGTAAGCATGGTGAGATCATTTGACCCGATAGATACCCCATCGATGCCAACTTCTAGAAAATCTTCGATACGTAATACATTGGTGGGGATTTCTACCATCATCCACAGCTTGAAGGTGCTTGATCGTGCCAACCCGCTGGCTGATACCATTTTTTTGACCTCCATAAGCTCTTCAGGCGTGCGGACAAACGGGATCATTATCCATAAATTTTTGAGCCCCATTTTGTTTCTCACTGTCTTTATCGCTTCGAGCTCCAACTCAAATACGTCAGGATTTGCGATATAGCGGGCAGCTCCACGAAATCCTAACATTGGATTTGGTTCTTCTGGCTCAAATGCGGCACCGCCTTTCAAGTTTCTGTATTCATTTGTCTTAAAGTCAGTCGTGCGATATACAACCGGTCGAGGAGAAAATGCCTCAGCGATAGACGCTATTTGTCCTGCGACAAGATCGATAAACATTTGCTGTTTTTTGTCAGCGATAATTTTCTTTGGGTGTATACCAACACTTGCCATAATAAATTCGGCGCGAAGCAATCCAACACCGTCAGCGCCCAATGTGGCAACTTCTTTGGCTCGACCTGCTTGTGCGAGGTTCATATAGACGCGCGTGGCAGTTTTTACTTTTACTTTTGGCCCGACACTCACAAGCGATGATTGTGGCTTGGATATGGCAATAGCGCCTTTATAAATTTCGCCCGTTGTCCCGTTTACGGTAATCACCTGACCATCCTTCAAGGATTTCATAACATTGGTCGTGCCAACGACAGCAGGGATACCAAGTTCACGAGATACGATAGCCGCGTGAGAGGTGCGACCTCCGCGCTCAGTGACAATAGCAACCGCTTTTTTCATCGCGGGTACGAAATCTGGGTTTGTCATCTGGGCGACCAACACATCACCCGGATGCACTTTCCCAAGGTCTTTGGGGCTATAAAGAATTTGCACTGGCCCACTCGCAATACCCGGGCTTGCTGCATCACCTTTCAAAAATACTTCGTGCTTTGGGCTAACGGCAGGTTGTTGACTCGCGACTTTTGTCTTTGTCGTGGTAACCGGACGTGTTTGCACAATATACACTTTCCCTTTTTCTATCGCCCATTCGATGTCTTGGGGGAAAAAATAATGCTTTTCGAGTTTTTTGCCTTCACGCGCGAGTGCGATCACCTGTGCATCGGTAAGCTTGGCCTGTGACCCTTTTGATTTTGGTATAGGTAAGATAAGTGTCTTACCATTTCGTTTGGTCATAATTTTTTCCTGAACGTTCACTTCTTTTTCCAAAATTTTCTCAGAAGCTTTGTCTACCACGTAGTGATCAGGAGTAACCGCCCCTTGGACAATCATTTCTCCAAGTCCAAATATACCGTCTACCACCACTTTGGTTTTGTCGTTTGTTACCGGGTCGATAGTAAACATAATGCCTGAAAGATCAGACTGCACCATACGTTGCACCGGTACTGCGATACCGACCTTAAAATGATCAAATTTGTGGGTGGCACGATAAAATATTGCCCGATCGGTAAAAAGTGATGCCCACGCTTCTTTTACTTTTTCCAATAAATTTGCCTCTCCCTGCACATTGAGAAATGTTGCCTGCTGACCGGCAAATGATGCCTCCGGTAAATCCTCTGCAGTTGCAGAGGAGCGAACCGCCACCGGTGAGTGCCGAAGCAATCCTGTATCAAGCTTAAAATACGCTTTCATGACCTCAGAAGCTATATCTGCGGGAAACTTCGCTCGAGTAATAAGTGATCGTATTGCTTTTCCGGTTTCAGCAAGCTGTTTACTATTACTGACATCCAACCCATGAAGCAGATCTTGTAAATCATCGCGAAGATGCGCCTCGTCTAAAAAGTGAAAGTACGCCTGAGCAGTAACGATAAATCCATTGGGCACTGGAAAGCCCGCCTTGGTCATTTCACCTAGGTTCGCTCCTTTTCCTCCCACGATACCTATATCATCCCGATCAACATCTTTAAACCACACGACATGCTTTTTCGTCATATATATGAAGTATGGGTAATTTTCATAAAAATCGCAAGTGCTATAATGCATTTTATGCGTAAAGCAATACTGTTTGATATGGATGGGGTAATCGTGCATAGTGAATCGCTATGGAACGAGCGTGAGCCGGCCTATTTAAGACGTATTTTGACTTCAGCCGCTGCCGACCAGATTATCGGAAATACGCGTGGACTTTCCGAAAGCCTTATCTACGAATGGGCAAAAAAATTAGGTTACGATGGCACAAGGAAAGCATTTTATGATGGATACGATAAACTTGCACAAAAAATTTATGCTACCTGTACGATAACTCCCGGTATGGATATGTTATTGGGTGAGCTTAAAAAATCATCGATGCCAGTTGGATTGGTATCTTCATCACCCATGGACTGGATACGCATCGTGCTTAGTCGCTTGGCAAACGGTGATGTGTTTCGTTTCGTTGAATCCGTAAACGCGCATCCAGAACTACGCCCGAAACCTGCTCCTGATGGGTATATCGCGGCAATGAAAGCCTTAGAAGTGTCTCCAGGTAATACGCTTATCATAGAAGACTCACAAACAGGTATAAACGCTGCGATCGCATCTGGCGCTCATGTATGCTGTTTTGCTCTCCACGTAGATAAACAGAAGATGCCAACCGGTGTCACGCAATACGCGCACACTATACAAGAGCTGAAAAACGCCTGTTTGGCATTTGTGACCACTCCGTAAAGTCCGCTTATTGATTAGCGGGGACAATGACGTCAAATTTTTCTGGCTTTCCGTATGCTTTGGGGCCGTAGTCATTGCAAAACGCTTCGATGTGCTGCATAAAGTAATCCGGTTTTACTTTTTGGATGTGACCACAAAGATAATAGGTGAGGGCGATAACGGTCCCAAAACTTGCGTGTGCATCAAGTGCTATATCCCATCGATGCGCGGGATCACCGAAATATTTATTTTCGCTTCCTAAGGTTATCACCAATTCTTTATCCCATGGGTGAACAAACTTGGCATGTCGAGCGTGCCCCTGCGGGAACGCGCGTATCATCACATGAGGCCCAAATAACTCATCTCCTTTTATTTCTATCATTGGGCCGACATTGAGATAATCATCCGGCAATACAAACGTGTACGTCTGATAACCCGCAAATCCTGGAAACAGTGAAAGCGTTTCGATAAATTTTTTAATATCCATGGCTTTTTCTCCTGTGGCCGATAGCACCATACCCAAATAAGTGGATGTGTTGTATGTGTAGGGCTCTGCAATACTTTTATATGCATACACATGATCAGCAATACCTGCTCCCGTTGAATTTGGTTTGCAGGTAAGCAGGGTTGTTTTTAGCTTCATTTCTTTTGCTAGTTCAAGTTCCCACACCGAATCTTTTTCCCCTGACGCAGAAATGACAACTGCATCGGTGATAAGCCCTTTATCAATCACTGGCTTGTAGGACGCGGCTATGGAACGAAAATTGCTTTCATCGGCAAATATAGCGGCTTTACCGGAAAATAAAATTTTCCCAGTATTGATGGCGTTACCACTGCCAACCACGAAAGGCAACGAATATGTACTGATGTCCAGAGCCGGTGGTGGCGTTTTGACAAAAAAATCTAGTGCTTCAACCACAATGGTGTCGAGTGTTGGAATGTTCATACTTTTCTCCCCTTTCTAATAAGAAATAAGTATTTCTGTATCTGGTGATGACGATACGACCTTGTAGGACTGACAACCTGCTGGAATAAATACCGAGTGACCTGAGGTAACGGTAACCGGTGTCTCTCCCGCAGTGACGGTGATGCCTCCCGATTTTACAAAGATGTGACGAAACGTATCGATTGCAGACTCAAATGTAGTATCTGGTCGCGCAAACGTGATCCGATCCATCGAATAATATTTTGTCTCTAAAATACGGTCATGCGTATATGCTTCTGTTTTGGTAACGTTTTTGGCCTCACGCATGTGCGTTTTCGGGTCATTGGCGGCAGGACTGCGGTCTGCGTAGGTAAAATACTCTGCTATCTGTAACGAACGCAGCTTTCCGTCTTTCGACATTTTTCCTTTGTCAAAGCTTCGTAGTGTCGCCACATCATCCATGACATTGAGTTGGATTTCATATAACACATTACCCAGTGGAATAGCCGCAAGGTCTTCTTCCCACGAATGATGGATGCCACAAGGGGAAAGATCAATCAGCGTCCCTTTTTCGACACGAAGGACATTGACATACTGCCAGGGATTTGCGTCTTTCACAAGTTGAGCAATAAGAGGTTTTGCGTCTTCATATCGAAGCGAGCCATCGCGTACTCGAGCGGCAACCGCCTGCATTTCGGTATCGAGTTTCGTCACTGCTCCCTCATACGCTCCCCAATCGGCATCTTTCCTGACACCGCATGTAATAAGCCCTGGCTCAAAGTAATACCAGGATTCGGGCTTGGGTTTCCAATGATCATTTTTTACTCCATCAGGGATATGAAGCTGAAATGAGTTGCCAAGTGCTTGCGTAAATTTCAACAATAAATGCATTGTTGCACCATAAGCGCTGACATTGCGTTTGCCAAGCACTACAGACGGGTCGAGAGCGATAAGATCAGAAAGTGCCATGCCATGAGGAACAACTGATTGCTGCTCGACAGATTTGTTATCGGCAATTTCCCCGACAAACTGCGGATCTTGGCTCGTTTTTGCAAACGAAAGATTGCTTTTGTCGTAAAGTTCATACGATTGCCCAATTTTTTTCCCAGCAAGAGTAGGTGTATCTTGCCATTTCTTGGACTCCGCGATGTACGTGCCACCCCACGTGGGTTGTTCGATGAGCTTCGGCACGACGAGGTATGGACGCAGCTTTGTAGTATCCATAAAGTAAAGATATTACTCTAATGCTTTTGTATTTACTCCCTCGCTGAAATTCACTTCAGGAAACTTGTGAAGGATTTCCGATACCTGCTTTTTTAAGGTATCGTACGACTCTACCGTTTTCCCTTCGAATTTAACAGTGAGATACGGGCCATTTTGGCTTGCCCGCACGATCAACATTTCTTTTTCGGTATCCATACGCACTCCATCTATCTCGACATACTTGGCATCTGGATACAATTTTTTCATTTCGCCCCCAATTTTGTCGGTCACGATTGAAAACTTGATCGCGTCTGGGCAGCCTACTTTTATTTCCGGACTGGAAACATATTTAGGTAACTCATCAATGACTGCTGCGAGTGTCTTATCGACACGAGTAAGGTACGCAAGCAACCGAAGGGTCGCAATTGCTCCGTCATCGTGTCCGTAAAAGTTATCCATAAAAAAGAAATGTCCGGATAATTCACCACCAAACGGTGAGCGTGCCTCTCGCACTTTCGCTTTGATAAATGAGTGGCCAGTCTTCCACATAACTGGTACGCCACCTTGTGCGCGTATTACTTCATCTACCTGCTTCGAGCAGAGGACGTTGTAAATAATATTTGCACCGGGCAAATATGAAAGCACGTCTACTGAAAATATAGAAACGAGCACGTCATTCCAGATCAATCGACCCGTATGATCGACAATACCCACTCGGTCACCATCACAATCGTACGAAAAGCCCATGTCGGCTTTTTCTTTAACCACGCGCTCTGCTAGCCTCATTTGCACCTCATGTTCGGTAGGGTCTGGCGTACCAACAGGAAAATTTCCATCTGGCTTGGTGTTTTGTTCGATGACCTCGCAACCAACCGAGCGCAATATGTCTGGTAAATATATACCCGTTGTCGCTGCACAGGAATCGATAACCACCTTAAACCGTTTGATCGGATCAATTCTCCGCTTCAGATCATCGATATACTCCTGTTTTATATCTTTTTGGATTACTACACCCTTTGGCGAACGCGTGACAAATTTTCCACTTTTTACGAGATCTCGTAGTTCGATAATCTCTTCGGAAAGCATAGTTTCAGAAAATCCCATACCGAACTTAAACCCGTTGTACTCCTTGGGATTATGGGATGCGGTAATCATGACCAGTCCTTTGGTACGGAAGTAGTATCCGGCAAAGTAAGAAATCTGTGACAAGGTCATGCCGATGTCATATACCGTAATACCAGAATCGGTAAGTCCTTTGACCATGGCATCACGAAATTCCGGGCTAGAAAGTCGGCAGTCGTAACCCAACACACAATCATAGATACGGCGTTGCAAAAGCCAAGTCGCATATCCTCGAGCAAGCAGTTCTACATTTTCTGCATCTAATTCACTTCCCACTAACCCTCGAAGGTCGTACCCGCGAAACACATGATCTGGAACACTTTTTGCCATAATACCTCCTTTTAGAGATTGATAATGAATTGCTCTAATTGTTGCGTAAGCGTGAAGGGCGAGGCGCTCGATTTAACCGCAATGTCTATAGCGAGTAAACGTTTATGCATACGAACGAGTTGTTCAATCGTAAAATGCCGGGCTTGGGAAGTCAAGCGCCCTGCCTGCCATTCCTGCAATCCTTCTGGTGTCACGTTATCTTTGAGTTGAATAAGCTGTCGCACGCGGCGCACCAGTAACGCAAATACTACTTCGGCAGCATCATTTTCTACCACCTCCGAAAGATACGAAAGTGACGTTGCTGCATTATTGGGTCGTACGCTGTCGAGGAATTGAAAAATCACCACCGGGGTTTTATACCCATAGGCCATACACTTCGCGCCAAGCTTCAAAAGAACAGATTTCTCTACCTCTTTTTCTTCAAAAAGAACGATATCAGCGGTTTCTGATGCTTTAACTATCTGTGAAAGAGTCGTAGTGAAAGATTTTTCCCGTTTTTTGGCGTGAGTGATAAATCCTTCGATAATGACAAATACATCAGCGCCAAACAGTGACGAAGATTCGAGCGCCTGTATGAGCATCGTGCTGTCGAGACGCTTGCCGTTTATTTCGCGAATTTCTTTGTTGGCTGCCTGATTTTTGAGCTCAATAAGCTTTGCGCGGGCAGCTTCGGCTTGATCCCCATGTATAAGGTAAAGCATAAATTATTTTTTCGTTGCCTTTAGTTTTTCTTCGGCTTCCCGAAGCAGCGGGCGATTTGTTTTCGGATACCCAATAATAGCAGAAGCTTCTTCCCACCTTGTCCACTTTGCTTCTGAAATCCCTTCTTCTGTCTGTACGGTCACGTTTTGCAACCTATCACTTCGAAAAAGAAAATAGTGTACCGTTTTTCGAATTGCTAACACTCGAAAATACCAGTACATAACAGGAGTAAGCTCTGCAATGAACGTAAGGCGTTTGACACCTACTTCTTCTTCTATTTCGCGAAGAGCGGTTTGTCGCAGATCCTCGCCTTCTTCTATTTTCCCTTTTGGAAATGTCCAGTGACCCTTCATGTCTTTCATAAGTAAGACATAAATCGCGCCTTGTTTATAACAGACGATAATACCCCCAGCTGATATTTCTCTATTCATACTGCTCGTGTAAGTAAAAATAATACGTCTCCAACTTCCACTGGTTTATCGACTAGAAGTCCGCACACCTCACCGACTGCCACCTCTGTCACCGCTTTATATTCTACCTGAAGTGAAACCACATCCTGCACAAACTCATGATGTAAACCGGAAATTTTCACTTTATCGCCCACTTTCAGTGTTTGATTTAACACCTCAACGACAGCAATATGCAGGGCATCATAGTAGCGAGTCACAATTCCTATCTGGATGTCCATGCGTTGGTATTACCCTTTCTTATTGTAATACTTCTTGCCTTTCAGTTTGTCTGGCAGGTAACTCTCGTTTGTATAGGCCTGATAGCCCTTACCATAATCTAAATCTTTCATAAGCTGGGTGGGTGCGTTTCTAATTTTTAATGGTATCGGCAGGTTACCGTATTTTTTAACATCAGCGAGGGCAGCAAAGTACGCATCATAGGCACTTCTATCTTTTTTAGCAAGGCATAAGTAAGCCACGCCATGTGCAAGATTTTCCTGACATTCGGGGTACCCAATTTTATGACAGGCATCAAACACTGCATTCGCGACCACGAGTGCGGTGGGCTGCGCCATGCCAATGTCTTCCGAGGCAAATATGACCATGCGGCGCGCGATAAATAGCGCATCTTCACCTGCATCTACCATCCGCGCGAGATAATAAAGTGCGGCGTCTATATCTGACGACCGCATTGATTTGATAAATGCGCTTATCGTGTTGTAATGCTCCTCGCCCACGCGGTCGTATTGGAGCATTTTCCGCTGCGCTGCTTCTTCGATATGTTTTATAGTTAACTGTTTACTCTTAACAATTGACGCTGCTATTTCAAGTGTTGTCAGCAGTGCGCGCGCATCACCGTTTGCAATCTCCAGTAAAAATTTTCTTCCTTTGTCATCAATCGTCTTTTTTACGAACTTAAGCCCACGGTCAAGAATTTTAGTAAGTGCCGAGGTATCAAGTGGCTTTAACACCAATACTCTACACCTCGACAGTAACGCGCTAATTACTTCAAATGATGGATTTTCTGTCGTTGCACCGATAAAAATGATCGTGCCCTTCTCAACATGTGGAAGCAATGAGTCTTGCTGCGCTTTGTTGAAGCGATGGATTTCGTCTATAAAAAATACGGTGCGTTTCCCTGTAGTATCCAACCGCTTCTCGGCATCAGCAACGATATTACGAAGCTCCGAAAGCGTGGTATTTACTGCTGATTTTGCGATAAATTCCGCTTTGGTGAGTGTGGCCAACAGATATGCCAAAGTAGTTTTGCCGCTCCCTGGTGGGCCCCAAAAAACCATGGAAGGTAAAAATCCGCTCGTCAAAAATTTACGGATAATACCATGTAATCCGACAAGATGTTCCTGACCAATAACATCGTCAAGTGTTTGGGGCCGGAGTATGTCTGCAAGCGGTCTGCTGTCAGCCATTTGTAGCGTTTATGCTACCACTTTTTCCCATGGAAAACCATTGCGTCCAAAGTGACCATATCGCGCAGTTTCCCGGTAAATAGGACGCCGCAGCTTTAGCCCTTCCAAAATACCCGGCACGGACAAATCCAACAGTTTCCATGCAAATGCCTCTATCTCTGCAAGTGGTTTTTTCTCAGTACCAAATGTTTCGATCGCTTTACCGAGCGGCTCTCGCTGACCGATGACGTAGGCAACTCTAATTTCTACTCGATCTGCAAGCCCCTTAGCGACAATATTTTTTGCGATAAAACGAGCGGCATACGCACCACTTCGATCAACCTTGGTCGGGTCTTTCCCCGAAAATGCCCCGCCACCATGGCGGGAAAATCCTCCATAGGTATCGACAATTATTTTCCGCCCAGTCACACCAGTGTCAGACGCAGGACCTCCAATTTCCCATTTGCCTTTGCTCCCGTTAACGATGACCGCATCAAAAGAAGGTGCTTTCATTTTGTATTTTTTAAGTACCGGCTTTATCACTTTGTCATACAAAGCTTTTTTAAGCGTGGCATTACTGACTCTTGGGTCATGGGGCACTGCAAGCACAATACGTTCAACTCCTACCGGACGATTGTTTTCGTATGTCACTTTTACTTCACTTTTTCCGTCTGGACGTAAAAAGGGAAGAATTTTTTTCGTACGGGCTTCATCCATCCGTTCGACCAACCGATGTGCCAACACAAGTGGCATAGGCATATACTCTGGTGTTTCATTGGTGGCGTATCCAAACATCATTCCCTGATCTCCCGCGCCACCATCATCTACCCCTCCGGCAATGTCCGGTGACTGTTGATGAATGTAGACAGAAATTGGAGACTTATACGAAAAGTTATAGACACCATTGGTATACCCCAAGGACTTTATCGTTTTACGAGCGATTGCCTCGTAATTTAATTTTTTCTTACACGTTACCTCTCCTGCAAGCACTATCCGATTTGTGGTAACAAGTGTTTCTACCGCCACCCGAGCCTTGGGGTCAACAGCTAGCGCTGCGTCAACAATGGAATCGGAAATTTGATCACAGATTTTGTCGGGGTGTCCCGATGCTACGGATTCTGAGGTGAAATGGGTGATTGTTTTCATATTATTTTCCTTTCTCGCCTCGATATAGTTAAAAAAATCCCCCGCCACTGGCGGGGTTATATTTTTCCCTACTCAAGGCTAATCATCCCCCGCGGTTGCGGGGTCTCTTTTAAGCACCGCGATCTCATTGACTCGGTTGCTGGATGGTTACGGAGGAGTCTCCTTTACCCAGCCTTTTATGAAAGGCTGTGGCCATCACTCTTGATTTATTCACTTTTCATCTAAGGTACTCTTTTATTTATCTGCATGTCAATACCGCGGTTTCAACCCCAGGGGTTGAGGTCAGACAACCGTACGTCATTTCACAATAACAAAATCCTCCTTGTATTACACTTATTTTAGACAGAAACACAGTTATATATATGAGTACGCCGCCACGCTATTTTCAACAAAATATACCGTACCATGTTTATAATCGCGGAAACAGAAAATCGGAAATATTTTTAGATACCAAAGACTATCAACGTTTTCTAAAAAGAATGAACGAATATAGAAAACAATTTGATATTAGCATCCTCTGTTACTGCCTCATGCCGAATCACTTCCATTTCCTTCTCAAATCAAATACCCATATAGGAATAAGCAATTTTATGCTTCGGCTTTGCACAAGTTACGCGAAATATTTCAATATAAAATATAATCTCGTTGGTAGACTTTTTCAGGAAAGGTTTCGAGCAAAAATAGTCGACACAGATGAATATCTACTCCACTTATCAAGATATATTCATCTAAATCCAATATCTGAAGATCTTAAAGTACTTACCTCACAAAATTTATCCCCCGCGGTCATTCGTTCACAACTTAGAAGCTATGCATGGTCTTCTTACCATGATTACCTCCAGGGAAACAGCAATATATGTGCGCTTAACCAAATCAGTGCCTATTTTTCCAAAACACACAAACAACTTTCTTATCAGACATTCGTGGAGGCGAGTATTCCAAATGACGCATCTACCATACTATCTTCTTTTGTTTAGCCTCAACCCCAGGGGTTGAGGTCAGCGGGAACATGTTTAATCTGCTCTTGAAACGGGACTTCGGGCAACCCCTGTACTCCACCAAATGAGATACGATCGAGTACTTTTTGCTCCATACGTGCCATACGAGCGGGATAAATAACAAAATCGCCAAATTTATCTTGTATAGCATCAATCGCTCGAGTGATATCGCGACCTCTGTTCTCTTCGGGAAACAATGATGCCTGCACCTCATTGTCTCGGTGTAATGCGTAACAATACACCGCGAGCAGTTTCACTGACTTTTCGGGAGCGTGCGTAAGCATCGATCGCATCGCAGTGTAAAAATCCAAGTCAGTAAATAGCGCAAATGATTTTTTTTCCTGCATGTGCCAGTGTGTATGGTCAAGAAACATAACGGAAATCCCCACCCCGTATGATGCAAACCCATCTGCGCGCAAACGTCTCCCCATTTTCATCACGAGCTGTGTAAGTATTTGCCACAATCTCGCATCATTTGTTGGACGTGGTGTACCCAAAACGTATGATTGACCGAAACTTTTTTGATCGCTTTGAGTGTCGTTTTCAAACTCTTTGTACATGCTCCCATCCTCGTATCCATGCAATCGAAGCCACCAATGGTAACCGGTGATGGAACGAAACGCCCGCTTCAAATCAGTCACACTCGCCCGGTAAAACGCCAATGGTGTCAGGATGCCCGCTGCTTTAAGCCTGTTGCTGTTCCCTTCTTTGATGCCGCAAAAATCAGTAAGCGTCATGCGGCTAAATGTCTCTACAATATTTTCTCGACTTATGGTGACGAGCCCGTCCGGCTTCTGCAGCCCTGATGCTACCTTTGCTAAATAACGATTGGGGGCAATGCCGCAAGAAACAGTTATCCACTCACCAATCTCTTTTTTAATCCTCATTTTTATTTCTTTCGCGATTTCTTCCATCGACTGCCGATTGAGTGCAGGCGCATCTTTGAGGTTCATCACCATCTCATCGATAGATTCGACACTAATATGCGCGGTGTACGACTGGAGCAATCCCAATAACTTCCGGTTAACAACGCGATACTTCGGAGGATCGGACGGTAATACCACGAGGCGCGGAGCAATCAATTTGCCTTCACCCACCCGCATGCCTGTTTTAATACCCAGTTTTTTGGCTTCACGAGAAGCCGCGAGGATACATCCATAATCCTTCACATATGCGGCAACGACAACTGGTTTTCCTCGGAGTAATGGATTCGCCTGCTGCTCCACTGTCGCGAAGCAGGAATTGATGTCTACATGCATCGTAGTGGGAGGAATTGTATTAAATTCCATACGTCAATTAGCCATGTCTACCTCAAGCAATGTCCACGCTAATGTTTCACTATTCATGACTAATTTAAAAAACGTGCTACCATCGCTAACCGAAAAGACATGGAATAACCGTTTCCCTTCCCACACTGTGTGGTGTAATCCTATGGTAGTAATTTGGTAGCGCCTCCCATGCCAATACAGACCGTATGGAAGGACTTTTCGGGTCTTGTGATTGCTCCAGAGTGTAACGGAAACTGGTTCATTAATTGTTTCGGGCATAGAGAATAAAACCATAATAAACCCGAAAATATGAACGGTCAACTAGGCGTAACTATATCAAATAATATGAAAATAAACCGAAACTGCCATTGCCCGATTGGCGATAGGTACTCTGATGTTTTTTGCTGTACTATCTAACCTATAGTATAATAAACACTTCATATGACACACGAAACCGTACAAATAGTACGATATCAACCCGAAGATCACCGACATCTTCTTCATTTTTTAATAGGCATACAGCTGGGCAACCGTGCCAGCGCAGAAAACCTGATGTATTGCTTACTGTCGCGCAACGTATCGGTATTAGTCGCCAAACTGGAAGACAATATCGTAGGCTATGGCGAATCACATAAAAATAACGGAGGCTCCGTCTATTTTCATCGAGCGGCAGTGCATCGCCTGCACCGCCAAAAAGGCATATTTAACCAGATACTAGAAAAAGTCGTCAGCAATGCAGGGAGAGCAGAAATCACCGCAGAGGTGAGCCGGGATGCCAAACACTTGAGGTCTATGTTGCGCGCGGGGTTTGAAATAGCCAAACCACTTGATGGATATCGATACCAGCTTGTACGACCGAAACAAAAACTGTTTCACTGGTGAGCACACGTGCTAATGCAGTCGCCCCGGTGGACGTTTACGCGACCGAGGGGAAATAGTAATAATTTTAATATCAGGCGACAAAACAGTCGTACCCCGCCTCGGCCTCCGCGATAGGTCAATGCCTGCTTTTTGCATGATCTCCTCTGCCGTCAGGGTTGAACCCGGTCGCACAATAGGAACAATTTTTCCATCCCTACGACCAATCCCAATAATATCGGGTGACTCGTCTACTCTGACCTCCATATCGCCCGAAATGTTAGAGCGTATATACACATCTATCGCTTCTTTAATGCTGAATCCCATACGTACGCCATATAGTAACAAAACAGCCACAAAATTGCTATTTCCTCTCTATTCTGCTATACTTTCGTTTGCACATGTATTGAAACAATACATCTGCTTATAGAGTTAACAGTTTGAGAAGTTAAGAGAAAAAACGCCCCAAGATTTATTCTTATTTACCTGCGTCTTTTCCCCTTTTCAGGTTTTTTCATTTCATAAGCAGTTTTTTTGTTTCAATCCTGTGCATCCCAAAGACTATGTACAAAAGTAATCAGCGATCATTTCGTCCACAAGGCAACTTCCGCGGAAATCGTGGTGGTGGAGGCGGAGACCGGGGTGGTAGGCACATGCGTACCGTACCTAAAAGTGTTATTCTCGCGGTCATCGCGCGAAGCCAAAATACAGCAGGTATCGTCACTGTAGAAGAAAAACTAGTCGAACATGTATTTTCTGACTTTGCCTTAAGCCCTCAACTACTGGAGACTATCAAAGCAAAGGGTTTTGTATCACCTACGCCTATTCAAGATCAAGCTATCCCCGCTATTCTTGAAGGAAAGGATATTATCGGCACTGCAAATACAGGAACAGGTAAAACAGCAGCATTTTTGATCCCACTTTTACAGAAAATTTCGCTCGATCGCAATCAACGAGTACTTATCATCGCTCCCACACGCGAGCTCGCGGTGCAAATACACAAAGAATTTCGTGATTTTTCGCGAGGCCTATCACTTCGAAGTGCCATGCTTATTGGCGGCGCCAACGAATGGCGACAGCGCCAAGACCTAAAGCTTGATCCACATGTTGTGGTTGCTACCCCGGGAAGACTAAAAGATTTTATTGAGTCACGATATATCCGCTTATCTGCGTTTCGTAACGTTGTACTAGACGAAGCAGACCGTATGGTAGACATAGGGTTTATCAATGACATCAAATACTTTATCTCGCTGCTTCCCAAAGAACGGCAGTCACTGTTTTTCTCTGCGACTATTTCAGGCAGAGTGAGCGAAATCCTTACTGATTTTGTCCGCAATCCAGTACGAGTGTCAGTACGCACTGAAGATGCGGCAACGACTATCCGACAAGATGTGGTGCGTGTCCCTAACAAAGACGCGAAAGTAGAAGTGCTGCATGATCTCCTGATCCAAAAAGAATTTGGCAAAGTGCTTATTTTTGGTCGCACCAAATGGGGTGTCCAACGTCTCTCTGATGAACTCGTCAAACGAGGATTTCGCTCAGGAGCAATACACGGCAATAAACGACAAAATCAGCGCCAATATGTGCTGGAACAATTCAAACGAAGCGAAATACAAATATTGCTTGCAACCGATGTGGCGAGCCGAGGATTGGATATACCAGATGTTTCGCACGTTATTAACTACGACTTACCCGAAACACTCGAGGATTATATTCATCGCATCGGGCGCACGGGTCGCGCAAATAAGCGAGGCATCGCGCTTACCTTTGTCGACTAAAAAGTCGCCTCTTCAATTAAGAAAGCTTGACACAGCAACCAATGTTTATATAATACCCCTTAACTATGGCTCGAGGGGAACATCGTGTGACACCGACAATCAGAGGCGGCAAAATTGATCGCGCCAACTCTCCTTTTCTCCGTTCCGCCCTCGATCAAGCAATAGTCAATTTACAGGGCAGACGATCATTTACTCTTGTTGTTGATCTTCGAAACATTTCCTACATGAGTTCTTCTGGGATAAAAGAATTACTCGGCGCGCAAAAGCGTGCAAAAGAGAGGGGTGGTCGAATTATCTTAGATATGGTACAAGAACACATAGGAGACAAATTGAGATTGACTGGTCTTGATAACCTGCTTCCTATTAAAGAAAATGAAAATACACAACGAGTTACTTAAAGACGTGCCCAATTTACGCGAACTCTACGAAACTGGCGGACTCCGCGCAGTAGGTGCAGGACTCGCACATGTATTTGATCACTGGCGACTACAGTTTTCTGTGCGGCGATATTTCCATGCAAACCACCTTTCCTCACAAATGCACCCTGAAAGCCTTGCAAATGTAGAAACCGCCAGACGGAATGTCCGAAAATCTCATGCACAGTTAGATGCATCTGCAGGTAGATTACATCGCAACGTCCGCCACACGCACCCCAAAGCTCCGGGAATGGGAAACTAATTTTTTACCACAAAAAAGCCCCGCTTTCGCGAGGCTTTTGTTGACTGACCTTACGGTCAATATGAGTTTTTACGCTCGTTTTACATTTTTAGCAGATGGGCCTTTTGGACCGTCTACGACTTCGAATGTCACGACTTCGCCTACTTGAAGCTCGTCAAATGTGACACCGACCAAATCTTTGGAGTGGAAAAATAGGTCTTTTGATTCACCATCTCTGGCGATAAAACCAAATCCCCGATCCGTTTTTGTTTTGATTGTTCCGTTCATGGTTTGTTTCTCCTTTCTGTTTGTACAGTATACCACATTTCGATCGGAGTTATCCGAAAATGGCGGATCGAGGCACATCAACTGGTGCAGGTGACAAAAATCGGGTAAGAAGGTGCTTAAACGCGTCTATACTTTCGATCTCATGCGTAGATCCGACAAACACTTCTTTGTGAGTTGCTAGAAACTGTTTTTGCACGTCCGCTGCTTTTTTTGCGTCAACTGCATCAGCTTTGTTGAGAAATATAATTTCGGGCTTTTCGAGCAGTGTCGGATTAAATTCCTTAAATTCATGACGCACAGTTTCGTATGCTTGAAGCGGATTATCACCTGCAAGATCGATCATGTGCACCAATATTTTTGTTTTTTCTATATGCTTCAAAAATTTAGTCCCTAACCCTATGCCGCGAGATGCGCCTTCGATAAGTCCGGGAATATCAGCGATTGGGTGCGAGCCAAACATGCCGATATTTGGCTCAAGTGTCGTAAATGGGTATGCGCCGATTGCTGGGGTAGCGTGGGTAAGCTCGGCAAGCAAGCTACTTTTACCTGCATTTGGCAGACCGATAAGCCCTACTTCTGCAATCAACCGGAGCTCAAGTGTAATCGTCTTTGTCTCTCCGCCACCGCCCAATTCACGATTGGTGGGAGCTTGGTTTGTCGCGGACTTAAATTTGAAATTACCAAATCCCCCTTTACCGCCCCGCGCGATAACGACTGGAGTATCTTCTGTTTCAATTTCAATCACCTTACCCGAAGTAACATCGGTAATACGCGTCCCGAGTGGTACGTGCACCACGATATGATTGGCATTTTTACCAAACCCATTGTGCTTCGTACCGTGACCCCCGTTTTCGCCCACTATCTTTTTTTTGTAGCGGAACTCCCGAAGATCATTAACATTCGTAGACCCCTGAAACAATACATCACCTCCGTTGCCCCCATTACCACCATCCGGACCTCCGCGCGCTTTCATGGATGTGCGAGCAAATGTAGCGGCACCATTGCCGCCATCTCCTGCTTTGACCACCAATGTGACATTATCGACCAACATAGCCGTATTGTACCATCCAGAGTGCTCCAGCTGACTGAGTAATTATTGCCCTGGCAAGTCTTTGGGAGAAAACGCGAGAGGAAGAAGTATCATAAGTGAGGTAATCGTTTGGATATTCCCCTTCGTATCGAGAATAACAATCAGCGGATTATCGGAAAATTCTGCAATGATCTGCCTGCACCTGCCGCAGGGTGCTGCTGTCGCAGCTATCGCTCGCACAAACATCCTGCCTTGTGTGGCAATCACCCCAGAACTTACCGCGTTTTTTATCGCCTGCTCTTCTGCATGTCCTGCTTCGGAATAGGTAGCAACTTCTATGTTTTGTCCGGTATGTATAAGACCCGCTGTATCAAGTACCGCAGAGCCCACCGGAAAATGCGAGTACGGAGAGTATGTCCTGTCTTTCGCTTCAAATGCAGCGCTTGCGAGCTTCGTTAATGTATCGATGCCAATCGCTTCCACTTCTTTTGCTATACGGGATTTTTCGGCTTGTATATCGCGTTCGCTGGGAGTCCAACTCAAATCCTGTGTCATAACTCTATTATAATACTTATATAGATGGGCTAAACAGCGGTAATTTCTTACCCTTCATGAGCACGCCCCAGTCATGGATTTCTCCATCACTTTCGGGAGGCGGGTTAATCCGCGATGCCTGGAGTACACAAACGACAGAGTCGGGGGTTTTATTCTTTTCTCTAATTTTGTCTTCCCAAAGCTCTAGCATCGCAAGGCCCCCACCCAAATAGATTCTGGTTTCATTTTTTCCTTGTCCGTAAATTCTGATATGTGGATTGATACGCCCCTCGCGGCCAGTAGAGAGCTTGTCACCCATATCGCCCACCGTAAATGCACCGAGCGCCATCATTTCTGGCTGGGTGTTCATAAGGTAATTTGCACCTATTTTTTTGCTCCCCAACCCGTATGCCAACGCACCAACTCGGATAAGTAGTGGCATTTTCCGATCGAGCGCACGTTTGACCGCAATAGTAATCCCTTGTGTAGAGGCGACCGCCACCCGTATCTCTTCGAGTGTCCGTTCACGATTTCTCCCGAGTGCATCGTCTACTTCCTGATCGCCAAATATGGTCGCTCCTGAAGCTAAACAATCATCAAATCTCGTAAGCCTTTTGTATTCGTACAGCCCGAGACGTTTTCTGACCGCTGTCGCTCCTTTTGCACAAAATCCACCTAAACAATCACTCACCGCTTTCCGGTATCGTAGCTTCTTGTTACTATCAAGCACTGGGTCATTGCCAATAAGTGTCAGCTCCTGCATGACCGGAGACATCGAGCCATTACGTATTTCGATAATCACTTTGCCTTCACGATCATTTTTTACCGCACGCACTATGGGGATTTCGTCTTCGGGAGATATAATCTGACAACTTTTATCGGATGAAATAAGCTTGATCGCTTCCTCTGTACTCAAAGCAGCACCACTCCCATCTTCGTACGTAAAGTTATGAAGTCGAAGCCCTTCGACAAATGCTTCAGGCGACAATCTCGTGCCCTCGGTCGCTTCTACAAGTAGTGAGCCAAAAAGCACTTCTGCGTCTCCGGTGTTGGGCTTCCCGTATTTATGAGCACCGTGCCACTCCTCTGGGACTTTTATACTGTCACCATCTTGGGCGATACGCACCCGTACCGTATCGGGTGTCCACTGCTCATCAAAACGCTTAAATATTTCAGAAACGGTGATATCCCGTAATGCTACTCCTTGCTCTGGTAAACGCCGCTCCTGTCCAAGAGGCTGGCTAGGTAGGGACAGTGTGCGCGCTTCTTTGCTCATATCTTGACCGATAGTAATGGGTTGATGCTAAAAAAACAACTAGGGATTATGATCTGTATGATAAACACGATGCACAATTTATTCTCGCTTCATGCTGACTGTTGTTACGAGAGAAAGACACGAAGACAAAGGGACAAAGATAGCCTATGCATTACTGCCAACCGAGCAGAAGATAAAGAACAAAACCAGTACTGATGACAAGAAGCACGAGAGATATAAGCTGGTACAAGATATACACCGCGTTGTTATCCAGCTTATGAAATCCAAAGTCATACGGACGGTATGCTTTGTTCCCGAATTGCTGGTGTATCCAGTAAATCATTTCACCCAACGATCGAAACGCAGAAAATATACCAAAAAGCAGTGCCATCCATTGCCACGAAAATATCCCGATAACCAAAAGGACAAGAATAAACGGAGCAAGCACAATTGCGTCACCGCGGATGTATATATGCAACAACCGTAGCGGAACAGGCGCTTCCTTAAAAAACCATGAGGAAGATGTGCGAAATATATTCATTTACTTCACTGTAGACGTGCAAAACTTGCAGCGTTTTGCTTTTATCGGAATCATACTTAAACACTCGGGACACAGTTTATCGGTCGGGTCAACGCTCTTCCCACTTTTCATTTTTTCCATGATTTTGTTCATGGGTGCTACCATAGCAAAATAAACAACTGCGGATATGGTGAGAAATGAAGTAAGCGCATTGACAAATTCACCCACCATGAATTTACTGTTGTTTACGGTAAATGAAATAGCAGAAAAATCAGGTATCCCGCCAAATGCACCGATAAGTGGCATCACTAAGCTGTTGACAAACGCAGTGACCACACTCCCAAACGCAACCCCGATAACCACACCAACCGCCATATCAACCACATTGCCCTTTAGAATAAAGTTTTTAAATCCCTGAAACATATCATGTTCCTCCTCCATATCAGGATACCACACGAGTGAAGGGCAGGCTGCGCCTGTATACAGTATCGTGAGATAGATTACGGGATAGTCAACAATTATAGCCTCAAGATCCACGAACGGAGCAAACGCTCCGGGGCATCAGAGTAAGGATGGACAATAACATGGCGTACTCGTCTTTCCTGTGACATAACGAAGGGTAAATAATACCGTCAAGGGGCATCTGAAGGCAAATAGTGAGCCTATTTTTTGTACTTTATCGCACAATGTCCTATAATACACAATCTATGAGCAAGAAGTTAGAGCGTGTTCACTATACCCTCGCCTACGAAAGCGGAGAGCTAGTAAGACGAGGAAAAAAACGCATCGGAGGCAAAGAAGTTATCCTCTATAACAACTATAGTCGTTTACCCCGAAGCACTAGAGGTGAAATAATAGCACACATGCTCGTCGAGGTAGCACTAGCTACCAATTCCGACCCGGAATCAGTGTGGCAGCTGCTTATGAAAAACTATAATGCTGCGATAAAAAGAGAATCAGACAATTCGTTTCAAGGTGATCACTCGCCTGTGACTGTCGAACCCATACGATATACCGTAGACCCACGCAGAAAGGCATTTGTAAATATATATAAAGCCCCAATACTCGCAAACAATAATTAAAGTACGACAATGTTGGATTGGCTCGTAACGCTTCTCCTATCACTCGGGATATTGTATATGTATCTAAAAGTTGCGCAGTCTCATAAACCCAAAGAATAAAAACAGTAACGAAGCTAAACCGCATAGCATTTGTGACTTTCAAACAGAAGCGTTACTATAATATCGTTACAAATGAATGTATGGCGAAAAAGTCATTGATCCTCCTCCTACTTATCTTCTGCTGTGCTTTATTTGTCCGAACATTTTTATTAGACACGATCCCTGTAGGATTTCATGGTGACGAAGTAAATGTCGCATACAACGCGTGGTCGATATTGGAAACTGGGAAAGACGTGAATGGCAACTTTTTGCCACATGTCATCAACCAGTGGGGAGATTATCGAGCGGTCGGCTACTACTACTTCACCGCACTTAGTTTCCTGGTATTTGGCTTATCTGATTGGGCAGTCAGATTTCCTGCGGCATTTTTTGGCAGTCTCAGTGTCATTTTTCTATGGCTCATTGTCGATAACTTATATAACCGGCAAATTGCGTGGATTTCTGCCCTCATACTCGCCATATTTCCCTGGCATATCATGATAAGTCGATCGACTTCTGAAAGTGTCGTTTCTCTTGCCTTTGTATTGCTCGGCATATACGCAGGCATACGTGCAAAACAAGGTCCGCAATCAATCAAATGGATTGTCGCTTCTTTTGTCAGTTTTTCCATCAGTTTTATGACCTATCATGCAGCACGGTATGGCGTTCCAGTTTTTCTTTTGGGAGTATGCGCGTTGTATTTCAAGCAATATGACATCAAAAAACGAGGAGCATTACTCCTTTTTACGCTGCTCCTCTGCGCCCAATCATACCTGCTATATGCCAGTTCTGGGTCTGTACGTGCTGGTCAGACCAGCATATTTTCGTTTCCTGAAACAAAATTTGTATTGGAGGAAGCTATTCGAGAAGATGGTGGACAAAATCCTTTGCTTACTCGGCTTTGGCACAATAAACTTGTTGCCTACTCAAACAAAGCGCTAGAAAACGGGCTTCGACACGTAAGTACAAGCTACCTGCTGTTTGATGACTTTATGCCTAGTCGATATTTGGCGGGTAAAGCAACGCTTATGCCACTCTGGATGTACAGCTTATTTATCATCGGCTTTGCCACAACTATCGCTGGGTTATTTACAAAAAGTTATACAAACGCGCTCACACTCCTTTGGGCGCTGGTCGCAAGCATCATCCCTGCCGCGTTTACATTTGAAGATATTCCCAACGTGCAGCGGTCAAGTTTGTTTATTCCGGTTATTGTTCTCCTCACATCTATCGGGACACACAAAGTACTTCCCTTGCTAAAGAACAACTATAAAATGGTGGTACTTATCATTTTTAGTGCTATTTTTGTGTACTCATCCAGCCAATTTGCGCATGAATATTTTAGCCATAGCCGGACGCACAAAACGTGGTATCGCAACAACGGTGAAAAAGAATTGGTGATGTACGTACAGTCAATAAGCGACAAAAACCAATTAGCATTTGTTACTGCGTCAGCTGATAACAATGAAATGTATTACTTTTGGTATTTACGAAAGCAACCAAAGGAAGTGCAGTTACTCCCAAAAACAGACCGGCTCAAAACGCTGTTTCCCACGTTATCCTTCATGCCGATCGATTGTTTTCTCACCGACAAAAAAGAAATAGCGCTGCCGGATCATATCTATGTATCCTTGGGAGACTGCAAAGATGTGCCCAATACAAACGTTGAAAAAATGATATATCGTGAAGATGGCACTGCTGCGTTTAAAATTTTCCACCCCACTACCACCGCGACTCAATAAATAGGAATTTTCCTCGTTTGACATCTATTGTCTAGAGCGTATAATCGCCAAGAAGTATACATTTATGAAGAAATTAGAAAATATAATTATTGGTGTCATTGGCCCAGAAGGTTCTGGCAAATCTACTATCACAAAGCGGTTAGCTGCAGAGACAGGATTGCCCCGCGTGTATCCCGGTGATTTGTTGCGTGAATACGCAAAAAATGACAAAGGCCCAATTGGTGACGCAGCAAGAAAAATGTTTGCCGAAAATGCCTATTTCCCACCCTACATGTTGCTCGATGTCATGAAGCGGAGGTTTGCAGAAGGAGATTTAACACGCGGCTTCATTTTAGACGGGCCATTTAGAACCGTAGAAGAGACCCAAGGGTATCCTCAACTACTCCGCGACACAGGTTTAGCCATGCCGGTAACTGTCGTCTCGCTCCGTATACCCGGATGGCTCAGCCTCGATAGGCTAGCGCTGGGAGTCAACGCGAGAGCGAGAGATGACGATACGCCAACTGGCGTATTGCGCAGACTTGGTCATTTTTACGACAAGCTTGGGCTACGGATGAGAGCAATCAGAGAAAACGGATGGCACTCTTTGCATGTACGAGCGATTAATCAGCCGGAAGACGTGTATCAGGGCGTGATGACAGCACTGAACTCTAAGAGGTAAAACAGCTTATAAAAACATGCAGAGACGCACTCTAGTGTAATCTATTTGACATAAAAAAAGAAAAGGTTGTAAAGTATAGGGCATACGATGAAACGCAATCGAAGTTCCTCAAGAAGAAGGGAGCAGCTTGCCTCACCAATTCCTGGGTTTGTCGCAGGTTTGCGGCATATCCGAGAAACTCAAACGGAAATCGATATATTAGATATTCAGCAACGACAAGCGAGAGGAATTCTTGATCTTGATGCTCAAATCGCTTCTGCTCGCACAGACTTAATCAAATCCTTGCTTGATCTCGACATGGTTGCAAAAAAGGTAAGACAGGTATTTAGCAGGTCAACCAGCGCATAGTGACGGATAAAGCGCTCCGAACCGAAATGGTTTGAAACCCTGCACAAAGTGCAGAGACAAAAAAGACCAGCCTAAGCTGGTCCTTTTTTGTATGTACAGGTGTTGGGATGAAATTAAAACATACTTACAGCAAGATGCAACTTGGATGATATTTGGAGTTTGATATAGACTGAATGCATGGACGTTTTTTCGCCAATGTGGGTGTACATAGTTGAATGTTCTGACGGAACTTTTTACACAGGAGTTACAAAAAATCTAGAAAAACGTATATTTCAACACAATCATTCAGGAGGTGCAAAATACACAAGCAAAAGAAAACCTGTAAAACTTATATTTTCGGAAAAACATCTAAGCCATGCCGCAACATATAAAAGGGAAAAAGAAATCAAAAACTTAACACATGCACAAAAATCCGATTTAGTATCCTCACAGAAAACCAGCAGAGTTGTATATTTTGGTACAGGTAAAGCGGTAAATACACACTTATAGTATGGTCGATTCAAATAACAGGTGTTGGGATGAAATTGGAACAATAATAATTTCAAATCCTAAATTCAGTTAATCATATTGCGTTAACATATCTTGTAATTTTTTACGTGCCCTCGAACCCGCGTTAGCCAATGACGAATGATCTGTGCTCTATCGGTATATACCTAATGAAAATTGTTACATTCTTATCGCGTTTGTATTACACTTATTTGAGGAAAGCATTAATAGTAATGCTATATGATAACAAAGGAAATTATTAAAGTAGTCAAACAGGAAGTTTTAGATCATAAAAGTTGGGATGAAATCCACGCTGAACTTAGATTTAATGGGTGGACTGAATCAGATATTAAATTGATATATGCGATAGTTTTTCAAAATAATCAAATAACAGACTCTATCGACAAAAGTGCAAAAGAATATATTGATGCATCCAAACCCAAAAAAACGCTGAATGTGGAACGAATAGCTACACTATTTCTTCTTGCTGGAATAATTATCTTAGTAGATATCCTCATCATACAAATTAACCCACAAGCAATAAGTAATATACGAGGCAATTTTGTTCTTTTGCAGGAACGAATAAATATTATATTAAAAAAATAATGCGACTACAGATGACTCGTTAAGTTACGGATTTGGTTTGATTACAAACCACTCTCACCAGCGCTAATACTCACTACGTATCGTAAAGCGCTGGATTGCGTACCGGCAAGCCGGTTCATGTTCGGAATTGTGACGGATTGTCGCAGGTACGCGACACTCACCGGGAGTAATATTCACTGTGCCGGATTGCAGCGATTACGCTGCACTCACCAGCACTAATACTCCCTTTGTATCGCAAAGTGCTGGACGGCGAACCGGTAAACCGGCTCGTATCTGATACGAGATATATAAAAAATGCACGGACTACTCCGTGCAATTTTTATATGTACCCCGTGCCGGATTCGAACCGGCGATTCTCTGGCTGAAAACCAGATGTCCTGGGCCGCTAGACGAACGGGGCTATATTTACTTGTAAATGTGTGTCGCAAAACGCTGGACTGCGAACGGGGCGACAAATCAAATTGTACCAAAAAAATGAACCAAAGGAAACCTGAAACCAAAAAAATACGCCCAAACCAAACATCAAACCTGCCCATGATAGGCAACAGTCCGATATGGCTCGGGCGTCATGATGTATATCTCAATCTTCAGGATCCGTCTCCTCCTTTGACAAACCAGATGCTAAATCGGCCAGCAAAGCCGAAGAAAGCAGAAAAAACGAGACTGTAACTTATGTAGAAAAGAAACTTCTCTGCAAGCCACAGCAGATTTTCCTGCGTGTAGATTCCTTCGAGCATGCCGAAAGAGTACATCAGCCGCCACAGCGCGCCTTCGAACACGATAATCAACCATAGTCCGTAGCCTTTTTCGGTCGCGAGAGCAAACGCACCGATAAAGATGTGGACGAGCATGATGACAAATGAAACCTCTCTGTCTCCTTCAGGATTCAGAAGGTACGATATAAATGGCATCAGCAACGAAACGAGTATAAGAAACGGAGTGTGAACTTTAATTTTTTTCTTACCTTTGTTTGAATTTGTTTGTCTCATGATATCCTCTTTCTAAATATTTTTTTGGGTGAAGCAGGCTGTAGTAAAACGATTTGCTTTGCCACAAGCTGCCTCACTCAAACCAGAAATGAGGATAAAGATTGAGATATGGTAAAGTGCGCCTCGCATGATCTGCAGGTCAATCAGGCTATACTGATTGCCGCAAACCCAGCAAAGTCATGAAATTATACCGTTTTTCGCGTTACAACGCCATTTTTACTCATTTAAGGATTTTTTTGGCTGTAAGGGTAGTTAACGAAGAGGCAATCGCTCCGATGCGCCCCCTTCTTGTGCAGGGACAAAGCACACCATGCGCAAAAAGTTTGTTAACCGGTGATGCATAGCATTCACCGAAGCGGTAAAACTGCCAGTCAATTTTCTCGTATTTAAGGGGCTGTCAGGATTTGTACAGCTCCCTGTAGTCATATAATTTTTTCCATCATTAAACAATGTAAGCTCGCGTTTCCCCGAACGCTGATAAAACCGACATTGCTCGCACGGACGCTCTGCTTCTTGTCGTTGTGATCTCATATATCGCTTGTCTTGTATTGTATCCACCTTATTTCCCTCTTGCAACGCATGGGGTATTTAGTCTTAAATAGTTCAATATGAATGATCAAATAGTCGATGCAGAAGTCGTAGAAACCCAAGATGACGTGGTCACCCCGCCTCAAGATTCCGCTACTGCAGATACGGTACTTGAGCTGGAACAAATGATAAAAACCAACGTCAGCGCTATTGAACGCAACAAAACCGAACTTAAAAAGCTCAAAGAAATGCTCGAAAGCGCACTGTTAAATGACAGCACCTACAAAGAAGCTGCCGACAAAGCCAAAGAGGCCGCGAAAGAAAAAGGCAAGGCAAAAATGAATGTCATGCAAAACTCCGCGACCAAGCAGATTGCCGAAAAGGTAAAAGACATGACCCAAGAAAACAAAGACCTCTCAATCGCCCAGTCCGAATATCTGCGTGAGTACGCGAGACTTTCAGGAACGACAGAAATCGAAGGAGAAGATGGCGAGGTACGCGAAATTATATATGTCGCGAAACTCGTGAAAAAAGCCAGAAGGAATTCATGAAGCAAACCGGTAAGCCGAAGCTCCGTTGGTGGTATGCTGGACTTGTTGCCCTGTTTCTCGTTATCGCCACATTTCTCCGGCTTTGGTATCTCGATCGCATCCCCACCGGCATCGTCATGGACGAGTTTGACTACGTATTAAACGCCAAATTTGTATATCATACCGGTTCTAATATTTACGATAACTGGTCGCCCTGGTCACTCACGACTTTTCCCGATGAAGTACCCAAAGGTGAACTCACCTATCTTGTCAGCCTCCCGTTTGTGGGCTCGTTCGGCTTGTCACTCCTTACTGCTCGCATAGGATTTGCACTCATAAGCGTTTTATCCGTTTTTGTTATCTACAGCATAGCAGCGACATTGTTTGGCCCATGGGTAGGACTTATCGCTGGTTTTATGGCGGCCATCAATCCTTGGAGCATCTATTTTGGACGGACTGCGTACGATGTGCCTATATCTATTACTTTTTACTTGCTCGCGTTTTTATGCCTGCTCAAGCTCCGAGGCGCCAACATACTACTCACATTACTCCCGTTGTTTTTTGCGTTTTACAACTACATCGGCACGAAGCTCCTCTTTCTTCCCTATGTATTTACGACCGTTATCGGGGTATGGCTATTTATCCGCAAGCGCGAGGATACCAAATGGTTTGTACTCGTACTTCTCGGGGCAATCCTGATATTTGGTCAATTTGTGTTTCGAGTACAGACAACGACAGCAAGTCTCCGGATGAACCAACTTTTCACTCCATTTGACCCAACGATTGCTACAGAAGTAGACACCCAACGGAGGCTCACACTTGACACTCCATTGACGACACTCTTTGCAAATAAACCGATTGTATATCTAAAAACAATGGTGGTTAAGTTTTTTGGGGCGTTTTCTCCCGGTATAATTTTTACCAACGGTGAGGGGATGTCCTCTTTTTCGCTATGGGAGCATGGATTATTTTACCCATTAGACGCACTCTTTTTGCTCATCGGTGCGGCACTCCTCCTTACCAACGCGCCAATACTGCTTACGTTATTTGCGATCATTATCGTCATCTCGCCTATCCCTGCAATATTTTCTACCGAGGGCACTACCTATGCACATCGAGCTGCGCTAATGTATCCGTTTTTTACCATGCTTATCGCGTATGGCATATACGGTTGCGTGGGATGGGTCAAACGTAATGTGCGATCAGTGGCTGCGGGAAGTATCGCACTGCTTTACATCATACTCACTGCAAATTTTGCGTATCTTTATTTTTTCCGATTTCCCTATTACAACTCCGAATCATTTGGTCTTAGTCAACGACTATATACTCGGTACTCAACCCTTGCTGCGACCCATGGATATAAGGTTGTCAATCTCACCGATTCACCAGATCTATATTTTCGAAACTATATGTTTTACTCTGACTTGCCATCGTCCAACACAATCCCTGCTATCCGAGAGACCATAAAAACCAAACAGTACAGCTGGGACAATACCACATTTACGAAAGCTTGCCCCACCAAAGCTGACATAGATGCCGGGCAAACCACCTACATACTTTCCATAAGTTCGCCATGCAAAGAATTGTTTATTAATCGACCAATGACCGCGATTACCTCACTATCAAACGGGGGCATGCAGTACATGCTTTTTAATGACAGCTTGTGTGAGAAATACGCGCTTTCTTCGTATCCTACCGGCTTTACGATGGACGATTTTGCAGTAGAACAACTCACCGAAGCGCAATTTTGTAAAAAATATATTGTCCGCTACGCTGACCCACTGTATCGGCCACAAAATCGTGAGGGGAACTGGATTACGCAATAACAAACGTATCGCGCCGCTTAGTGACGAAGAATAACTCCTCTTTTGGTGAAATCATCCACTTTGCTATCACTCGAAGCGCATCTTTTTGTTGCGATTTGTGACACCTTGCTGCCGCTATTTTTTTGGTAAATACAGCGCGAACATTTACCACCATGTCTACTTCTTCACGATCAAATCCCGGAGGGAAAAAGACGAAGTACTTGCCCATCAGATTGCTGCTGCTTTTCGTGGTGCAACTATACCAGATAGCATCTATCGATTTATTTTCACGGTATATATAACTAGATATCATCGCGACCGCTACATGATCGAGATGACCAGATACACCTCGCAGTTCATTGGTGACAATAAGCTTTGGCTTGTACACATCGACAAGTTTCTGAAGTTTCGCTGCGACCTCATGGTATTGGTTGTTGTTGAGCGTGCCATCCTGAAACCCTAACATGTGTAACGAATGTATACCCAACGCTTCACCAGATGCTTTTAGCTCTTCTTTGCGCATGTCACTGAGCGTTTTGCCACCAATAGGGTGAAATCGTGGATCAGAAGCACCATCTGTCACACAGATCACGTGTACATCATAAGTTTTTGCGAGTATTGCAAGTGTTCCTGATGGGCCAAACGCTTCGTCATCGGGATGCGCGATAACACAAAATACAGTCTTTTTCATAGTTGTGGTCTATAATACACGTATGCAAACATTCACGCAATTTGATGATCACCTCAAGGATATCTGGCAAACCGCGCTCACAAAAGAATCGATACACGCACCATTTTATCGTTTTTCATGGCATCGTCACTGGCACGAGACACTGGGTCAATCAGAAAAATTATCGATAATCGTGACAGACGGATTGGTGTTTCCTCTCGCTATAGACAAAAATATTGCGCACTTTACGGGAGGCGAAGAAATTGCTGATTACCTCGATGCCATTGGCGACAATGCCACAAAGGCTCATGCGTGGAGTAACGTACTCGACTATCTCAAAACCCAAGGGGCAACGAGTGCGATACTTCGTAATATCCCCGCGTCTTCGGAAACGCTTACCTTTTTTAAACAGATGAATTCGGACATTACCGAGGAAGACACCACCCCCACCATAACACTGTCTGACTCGTGGGAAGGCTATCTTGCTTCGCTCGGACGCAAAGAACGACATGAGCTTCGCCGCAAAATGCGGAGATTTGAAGAACAGCACACCGCTCTTTCACTGGTACAAGCTGATACTGTCGATATAGCGCTACTTTTGCGCTTTATGAAAGAAGACCCGGATAAAAAACAATTTTTGACCGAAGAAATGGAACAATTTTTCCGCGGCTTACCAGAGGTAGTTGGCGATCAGTTGCTACAATTTGTATTACAGAAAGACGGGAAACCTATCGCGACAACCTTGGTGTTTCGCGTGGAACAATCGTTGCTTTTATACAATTCAGGATACGACCACTCTATAGAAGGCTCGGGACTGTATCTCAAAATCAAACTCATCGAATGGGCAATCACCCACACTGTGCGTGAGGTAAACTTTCTTCAGGGTGGCGAGCGATACAAATACGATTTGGGCGCCGTTGATTCCCCTGTCTACAAGGTCACTGTAACGCTGTAACAAATGAAAGATGTATCGCAATCTCTCCCGCTATAGTGGCGTTATAGAAATATTTTGTTATAATATCCTTTGTGACAAAAATTCCGCACTTGACGACCCGCAAAGCCGCCGAGCTGCTCGCTAAATACGGACCAAATACCCTTAGCGAAGCGTCTGCACACTCGCCACTCAGCATATTTATCGATCAATTCAAAAATATTCTCGTCCTTATGCTCATGGGAGCTGCAGGACTATCGTTTATTTTGGGTGACGCGTTAGACGGTGCACTTATCCTCACCATTTTAGTTCTTAATGCCATACTCGGGTTTGCTCAAGAATTTAAAGCAGAAAAAGCACTCGCAGCGTTAAAACGCATGACGGTGGGAATGGTCAAAGTGTACCGTGACAATGCTACGGTAGAGCTTCCAAGCACTGATTTAGTACCCGGAGATATCATACTGCTCGAAGAAGGTGACAAAGTCCCTGCAGATGCGACACTCATAGAAGCGCTCCATGTGGAATTTAATGAAGCAGCACTAACAGGTGAATCATTACCTGTCGAAAAAAACACAACCACAGACGCAGAGATTTATATGGGCACGATCGTCACTCGTGGCAGAGCAACTGCCCGCGTCACCCAAACTGGTATGCGCACCAAATTTGGGTCTATTGCCACCAAATTAGGCGAAATCAAAGATGAAGAAACCCCGCTCGAGAAAAAAATGGCGGTATTAGGGAAACAGCTTGGAGTAGTCGCGCTTGCTGCTGCAGGTATTATTTTCGGGTTAGGGTTTATCAGGAGAGATCCACTATTTGAATCGATACTCACTGCTATTAGCCTCGCAGTAGCCGCTGTGCCCGAAGGATTGCCCGCAGTCGTCACGATTACGCTTGCAGTAGGCACGCAACGGATGGCGAGACAACGCGCCATACTTCGCAAACTCTCCGCTATAGAATCGCTCGGGAGTGTCACCGTCATTGCGACTGATAAAACCGGCACGCTCACCCAAAACGATATGCGGGTCACAGACTTGTGGATAGCGGGAGCTTCCCACAAAATCGCAGCTCTGCAAACCAAGCGTCCGCCACATGTCGATGAACTTTTGGAAGTAGGAGTGCTCTGCAACAACGCGAGCTTATCTCGCGCATATCAAGAAGAAAAACCCACTGTCATAGGAGACAAAACTGAAGGGTCGTTGTTACTCCTCGCACACGATATAAAACTCTCACCCGATGAGTTCCGCGAAGACGGGAAATTAGTCGAAGAATTTGCGTTTACCTCGGTACTCAAAATGATGACCGTTATATGGAAAAAAGGGACACAGACAAGTGTACTTACCAAAGGCGCTCCTGAGGCAATACTTGCGGTATGTGACCGGTACAAAGTAGGAGGCAAAGTTACCCAACTCACCCCTGCTGAACGAAAAAAGATAGAAAAAGCTTTCCGTTCATTTGCCGCCAAAGGACTACGGATGATCGCATTTGCCAAAAAAGATATTGTTTGGAAGAAGCAATCTCGCGAGCACGTAGAATCAGGGCTCATTTTCCTAGGATTTGTCGGCATTGCTGATCCCCCACGCCCGCAGATAGCAGATGCAGTACGCCTCGCACAGCGTGCTGGTATTACTACCGTCATGATTACCGGAGATAACGAACTTACCGCGCAGGCAATCGGAGAAGAAGTCGGACTACTCAAAAGCGGAGACCAAGTACTTACGGGCGCTCAGTTTGAACTGCTTTCAGATGCACAGGCGATGAAAGCACTGGAAAAAACTCGAATATTTGCACGCACAACACCAGAACAAAAATATCGCATCGTGAACTTACTCCAGAAAATGGGGCACGTGGTAGCAGTCACAGGAGACGGAGTAAATGACGCGCTCGCCCTCAAACAATCTGATGTTGGTGTCGCGATGGGTATTACCGGCACCGATGTCGCCAAAGAGGCAGCGGACATGATTATTACCGATGACAACTATGCGTCTCTTGTTATCGCCATCGAAGAAGGGCGTACTATTTTTGACAACATCAAATCCACGACCAAATACCTTATCGGCTGCAATTTAGGCGAGATTGGGGCAATTACCGGTGGCGTCCTTTTGGGTTGGCCATTTATTTTAAGCCCGCTCCATATTTTGTATGTAAATCTTGTGACCGATGGGTTACCAGCTATTGGTCTATCTCTTACCCCCAAACAGGGCGACATCATGACCCAGAAACCACGAACAGAAAAATCGATATTTAACAAACATGACGTTATCTGGTTTATAGAAGTCGGGCTTATTACGACACTCGCGACCCTTGTGTCGTTTAGCATCGGCTCACGAATGGACGTGACGCTTGGTCGCACGCTCGCGTTCCTTGCCATCATATTGGCACAGCAATACATTTTCTATGACATCGCAAGCCGCAACAAGACCATACTCAAGCTTTCGCCAAAGAAATTCCCATGGATACTGTTACCAGTCGTTATTATGATCGTACAAATTTTACTTTTGGAAGTACCTGCATTTGAACGAGTATTCGGCACTGTCGCTCCACCCATGATATTTTCAGTTGCGAGTGTCGCGATAACCAGCTTGCTTCTCATCGCTTCTGAACTCCGCAAGAAATATGCGCGGCATTTGTATTACCATCATTAAGTAGTCCATTTTCTATGAAACCCAAAAAAACTGCCCCGAAAATTGGTCTCGCCCTGGGTAGCGGGGGCGCACGAGGACTTGCACACATAGGCGTTATCAAAGCACTTCTAGAGCACCACGTACCCATAGATGTCATTACAGGTGCAAGTGCGGGTGCACTTATTGGCGGCATGTATTTGTCATTGGGCTCTATAGAAAAAGTAGAACATATCGCCAAATCCCTCACCTACAAAGATATAATTGCTGCATTTGCTGACTTTGGCTCTAAGTCCGGGCTTATTCGAGGACTCAAGCTCGAACAACATTTGGGTCGCTTGATAGGAAAAAAGAAAATTGAAGATTTACCTATCCCCTTTGCCGCAATTGCGACAGACATGAGCAGTGGTGAGTCCGTTACGATAAATCGGGGAAGTTTGGTCAAAGCTATACGCGCCAGTAGCTCTGTACCTGCGCTTGTCGATGCTGCATTTTTTGGCAAAACGTATCTTATCGATGGAGGCGGCTCTAACCCCATACCAGTAAGTGACGCACGCAACTTAGGAGCAACCTATGTCATCGCGGTAAACCTCGACACGTATGAATTTAGCCGCATGGCGACTTCGGACAAACGACCGAGTGCTGCTGATGTCGGAGTGGCAGCGGTATGGATGCTCAGGTATAACTTAGCAAAACAACTCTGCAAAGATGCTGATGTGACCATTACCCCACCCGTATCTGCCACATCATCTATCAATCTCACTCAGTTTCTCCATGGTGAAGCTATTATCCAAAAAGGATATGACGCAACCATCGCATCGCTTCCTGCCATTATGCAGGTACTTCACACTGCCAAGATACGCACCACGCAAAGCTGAATTTACCACGCGCCTCTTCTTTGCTATAATCAAAGCTGAACGATCCGATTTGTATACGTGCAAGTCGGATTAGTCTCTCCATAAACGGGCCTGTAGCTCAACGGTAGAGCAGTAGCCTTTTAAGCTATTGGTTCTGGGTTCGAATCCCAGCGGGCTCACAAATATGATTTCGCGCTTTATGACAAAACTTCAATTTTTAACATGAAAATTGTTGTTGACCTTAATTGGATTGTTCCGTTTCTATATTCACCACTCTTTACTTCTCTTGTAACTTTTCTATCGGTAATATCCGTTATCTGGGTATACAAAAAACAAAAGACAGATGAAAAAATAAAAGCTGCGAGAATTATATGGGTAGAAATAGTTGATGCAGAAAATCTATTTGATAGCTTCAAACTAAACGGCATCAACCTCACGAACAATAGGCAGATCATATCTACTAACAGCTGGAATACCTATAAATATATCTTTGCACAAGACTTCGACGAGCGCGGATTAAAGCTAATAGATAATTTCTATAGTCAATGTGAACTAATAAATAAAGAATTAAACGAAGCATATTCATTGCCGAAGTATTGGCAGGACAAGGCTAATATTATTGCTCAAAAACATCTTATATATAGTGAAAAAAGTAAAGATAAAGATGAATATGAAGCCCTAAAGATTAAACTTAAATTATTTGAGGAAGATACCTATTGGTGGCAACCTCACGATCCAAAAAATCAACTTATAGAGCGTGTAAAACTTATTCAAGCTATTTCTTCAACCCCAACAGGAGATAAGCTTAAAAAAATAGCAGACTTATAAATAATTACTCCACCTAAAGAAGACGTCTGAAAGTGACGACTGTGCGCAGTCACAACAATTACCTTCAGTCGTGTGAGATCTTATAGCAAGGGTTTTCGCCCATCAGCAAAGTAACTATCATCATAGCCGTCTTCAAGTACGATTATTTTTGCCTTAAACATCCCAGCTTGTATGAGCTTTTTACAATAAAGGCCTGTTTATAAGTTATTGAGTTCTGGCGTGATCTCTACAAGAAAAAATAACTGATTTATTACCCTCCTTTGTTATTTGCGACTTTATTGCATTAGTCTATTGATATAGTTAAGCAATTTAGTATAATTAAATGCATATAATTTGCGTTTAAAATAATTATGAATTTAGATTTAACTCTTTCCAGTTTACAAGACAAAGGACATCGAATCACCAAAGTAAGGAAGGAGGTGGTTAAAATTTTCTCGCAAAGCTCTCAACCTCTTTCGGCCAATCAGGTCGAAAAAATGCTTTCCCAAGTTAATGTAACTGCTAACAAGGCCACTATTTACCGAGAGTTACAGTTTTTGCTTACAAATAGGTATTTGACGGAAGTATATCTCCATCCTAATGAAGTTTCTTATGAGTCGTCAGAGTTAAAACATCATCATCATTTGGTTTGTGATATCTGCGGCAGTATTGACAATGTCACCAATTGCTTAGTATCTAAGCTTGAAGAAGATGTTCTTAAAAAAAAGGGTTTTCAAATCGAAAGACATATGCTGGAATTTTACGGTACCTGTAGTAGGTGTCTTAAGCAAACATAATCTTTATGGAAACTCTACTCAATATTCTTATTGCAACTTTTCTAATCAGTGCTGGAGCATTGGTGGGAATTTTTACTTTGGCATTGCAGGCAGATAAATTAAATAAAATTCTCCTTTTGTTGGTATCTCTTTCTGCGGGTGCTTTGATGGGTGGAGCATTTATTCACCTTCTGCCTGAGGCTTCTGAGTCGTTAGAAAGCTCAAATGTTTACGGGACAGTTCTTTTATCTTTCATCATTTTCTTTTTTGTTGAAAAGCTATTTCATTGGCGGCACTGTCACAAGGGTCAATGCAAAGTTCATACTTTTGGTTACATGAACTTATGTGGTGATGCCGTCCATAATTTTATTGACGGGCTTATTTTAGCCGCAACCTTTATTGCTGATGCGAGGCTTGGAGTTATTACTACATTGGCAATCGCACTGCACGAAATCCCGCAAGAAATTGGTGACTTTGGTGTGCTTTTATATGCAGGGTTTAAGAAAGAAAAGGCGCTTGCTGCTAATTTTCTCGTAGCGTTGACTGTGGTGCTGGGTGGGGTCGTAGGTTATTTCCTGTCATCTTTGGATCGCTTCGTGGTCTATTTGTTGCCTTTTGCAGCAGGTGGCTTTATTTATATTGCCGCTTCTGATCTAATGCCGGAAATCCGTAAAGAGCAGAGTTTAAAGAAATCTTTGGCATCGTTTGGAGTGTTTTTGATTGGAGTACTGATCATGTATTTAGTTACATTTCTAGAGCATGAATAATATGCTTAGCTTAGTGAAAAAATCAATTTTTGGTTTTCTACTGGTCTTGTTGGGGGCTAATTTGGTTGTTAACGTAAATGCACAAGAAATAAAGAAGATTTACTTTTTTTACGGCACAGGGTGTCCCCATTGTACTCAAGTGCTGGAATATTTTGAAAGAGAGAATTTGCTCAATAAGTATCCTGTGGAAAAAAGAGAGATTTACTTTGATCGTGGTAATGCTCTCTTGTTTAACGAGATGCTTAGTAGTTTAGGAATAGATGAAAGCAGTCGAGGGGTTCCCACTGTTATCATCGGTAAAAAAGTTCTAGTTGGTGATAAACCGATTATTGATAATTTTGTCCTTGAGGCTGACAAGTTTTTAAATTCAAGCGAGATCTCTGAGAATAAGCAGGTTGTCGTGGAGAAGAAGGAAAGTGCTAAGCCTTTTGATCTCACTTTGACTGCGATCGTAATTGGAGCTTTGGTTGACGCAATTAATCCCTGTGAGTTTGCCGTACTTATAATCCTTATGACGACGATCTTAGCGTCAGGAAATTCCAAGAAAGCCCTTCGTGCTGGCTTAGCTTTTTCTATTTCAATCTTCATCTCCTACTTTTTAATAGGTCTTGGATTATACAAAGCCCTGAGTATTGGTGGTATATCGGAGATATTTTTCAAGTTTGTTGGTTGGGTGGCTATTGTCTTAGGATTGGCAAACCTTAAGGATTATTTTTGGTATGGCAAGGGGTTTTTGATGGAAGTGCCTATGATCTGGAGACCAAGGTTAAAGGGATTAATACAATCTGTGACTAGCCCGATGGGTGCTTTCTTCATTGGTTTCTTGGTGAGTTTGTTTTTATTGCCTTGCACGAGTGGACCTTATATCGTAATTCTGGGAATGCTGGCAAAGAAAGTGTTTGATACGCAAGCAGTTTTATATCTTATTCTCTATAATTTCATTTTTGTTTCTCCGATGATTCTTATCTCTTGGGCAGTTTATAAGGGCTTTGATCCCGCCAAAGCTGAAGAAATTCGCCAGAAACGCCTAAGAACACTACATTTTATTGCTGGCATAGTTATGCTTGCTATGGGTATGATTATTGTAAGGGGCTGGATTTGATGAGAAATATGAATACATTCTTTTACTGGCTACCTCGGATTTTATCTATATTATTTATCGCCTTCATTAGCATGTTCGCGCTTGACGTTTTTGGAGAACCACGGTGGTTATTAGCTTTGTTCATGCATTTAATCCCCAGTTATTTTCTAGTTGCCATAACTATTGTTGCTTGGAAGTATGAAGTGTTTGGAGGCTTTCTTTTTCTTATAGCTGGGCTTGGTTTGCTCATTTTTACCCACTTTGAAGCTCTTATTATTGCTATTCCTGCTTTTGTGATTGGGGCGCTCTACTTAGCTAAGAAGTATTTGCTAAAAGTTTAGGACTCAGTCAATTCGCCTGGTAACGAACTGTCTTTGATCCACTTTCCGTCAAAGCGTGCAGAATTTTTTTCTGTAATCCTAGTCATATATCTATTTCCGTATGCATCCTTACAGGATAATAGTCCCAAGCTGCTGAGAATACTGTATCAAACTACATCACTAATCACTGAGACACTCCTTTTTTATACTGTCTCATTTGTCTCGTTTAGCCTTGAAGTGATACACTCAAAATACAGTGGTTATGGGATCAAACGGTTCCAGACCCGTATGGCTCACAAACATAACCTAATAAATCAACTCTTTTATGGGAGAAGGCGACATAATTACCTCCAATAATGATGTACTACGAGGCGAGGTTATACCCGCAAAGGTATACCTAAAGCGAGGCTCTACCACGAGAGCATTAGACCCTGAAACCGAAGGCGACAAAATCAAAGAATTACGAGTAAATGGATGGAAAGATGTACCATGGAAAGAAGGTACTGCTATATTTGAAGAAAAGCGAAGAGTAACCCGCCAAGTGCTTGGCCCTATTTTTCAGGCAGCAGATGCTATAAGTACAAGAAAAAGAAAACCGCCTCGACTTTCGTTAACAGATAAATCATAGTAGTATAAACTTTACCCTCATTTACTTATGGCAACACCACTGAAAGATCGACAAGGCGGACTACAATTGCCCCACGAATACAGAACCGCTATCGTTGATATTGTCAAGATATGGACAAACAATCATTACTCCGGTGGCCAGGGCTCACAAATTGGATCAAAGGTATGGCGCGAGTTGGGCATCGCCAGCTAGAAATAGAAGGTCGCGTACGTAAACGACCGTCACGTTAACCTATAATCAAGCATGACACCGCCACAAATACCTGCTGATATCACCGCATACAACGCATCTCAAGACGGGGAATACAAAGCCATTTGTATGCGCCTTGCGCATATATTGATCACCAATTTACCCAATGCAGAGTGTAAAATCTGGCACGCACACCCGGTATGGTTTATCGAAGGAAATCCCATCGTTGGGTATAGCAAGCTCAAAGACTGTGTCCGCCTCCTCTTTTGGAGTGGACAATCGTTTGATGAGCCGGAACTTGTACCCGAAGGAAGCTTTAAAGCAGCGGAAGTACGGTATGTCTCTACACAACAAATAAATATTAGTGCTATAAAACACTGGCTCAAAAAGGCCCAAGCAATTCAATGGGATTATAAAAACATCGTCAAACGGCGCGGTAAATTAGTGCGACTTTCATAATGTACTCCCCTACACATTTTTTCGCCTTATTATTGGACATGGTATGATACAAACGATGACCACACAAGAAAAAGCATTGGAGATTATGAAAAGGCTTTACAAAGCCACCCCACATCCCAAAGTGGAGCTTCACTACACCACTCCGTTTGAGCTACTGGTAGCAACTATTCTTTCTGCACAATGTACCGACAAGCTCGTCAATACGGTCACTCCAGCATTGTTTAAAAAATATCCAACTATTCAGGACTATGCAAACGCGACTGCGGAAGAAATTGATCAGATGGTGGTAAAAATCAATTTCCATGCTAATAAAGCCAAAAATATTGTGGCTGCTGCAAAGATGATTATGTCTGACTATGGTGGTGAAGTGCCTGACACCATGGAAAAACTGGATGCGCTCCCCGGGGTTGCTCGAAAAACCGCGAACGTTATCTTGGGGAGTGTATTTGGGAAAGCCGAGGGCATCGTCATCGATACGCATGGCATCAGGTTATCCAATAAATTTGGTCTCACTACACATCAAGACCCAGTCAAAATCGAGCAAGACCTTATGAAGCTTATCCCCCGGGAAAATTGGATAGACTTTGGACACCTCCTGACGCTCCATGGGCGCTATGTTTGCACCGCTCGACCACACACCTGCGAGGATTGCACGCTTGGCGATCTCTGCCCCGAATACGCCAAATAATTATTTTTATTGCATTTTTGCATTCCGATTTGTTTTCAACTGTCCGAGTAGTATATGATGTTATTTACCGGTGTTTTTGTATAACATACATCGGGTTTATAAGGAGGAATACCTATGAGCGATGCTATCATGACTCCACTAGATGTCCCTCAAGATAAACGAGGCGAATATGAAAGCAACATACGTCTTGCTACCCACGATACCGGCCGTCTCATGCTATTTGCTGGAGATCAGAAAGTAGAACACCTCAACAATGATTTTTTTGGTGAAGGTATCGCCCCCGATGACGCAGATGCCGAGCATATTTTCAAAATCGCCTCGCAGGCGCGCATAGGCGTTTTTGCTGCACAACTCGGGCTTATCGCTCGCTATGGGCATGACTATGCTAATGTTCCCTATCTTGTAAAACTCAATTCCAAAACAAACCTCGTCAAAGCCGCCCAAATGGATCCAAGAAGCCAAAGCTGGTACAGCGTAGAAGATGTTGTGCGGTTTAAAGAAGTGAGCGGACTCAAAATATTGGGTGTAGGCTACACCGTATACTCCGGAAGCGAGTATGAGGGCGAAATGTTGCACGAAGCCGCGCAGGCAGTGTTTCAGGCGCACCAACATGGTCTTTTTACCGTATTATGGATGTATCCCCGAGGCAAAGCAGTTGCCGATGAAAAAGACCCGCATCTTGTCGCTGGAGCGGCAGGCGTTGCTGCCTGTCTAGGATCAGACTTCACCAAAGTGAACTATCCAAAGCCAAAGGAAGGCAACCGCGCAGAGGCGCTCAAAGAGGCTGTAGTGGCTGCTGGACGCACCAAGCTTATCTGTGCAGGGGGAAGCAGTGTGGAGGTCAAAGACTTCCTCCAGACGCTCCATGACCAAATCCATATTTCAGGCACATCTGGCAACGCGACCGGACGCAATATTCACCAGAAACCACTCGATGAAGCAGTGCGTTTTGCCAATGCGGTATCGGCACTCACCTACGACAAGGTTTCTGTAGACGAAGCATACGCTATTTATTCAGGAGGTAAATAATATGGCACGAATGACCCTTCATGAATTTGTTCATGAGCATAATGCTGATCTTGGCGAACCGTTTGCACAGGTTATGGATGTCCTCGAGACATTTGCAAAAACCATCCGCGAAAAAGTGTCGCGAAACGGTTTGATCGAAGAATCCGGAGACTCGGGTGGCACAAACGTGTATGGCGAAAACGTGCAGAAGCTAGATGCGTATGCTGACAAAACACTCACCGATGCGCTCCTTGCCTGCCCTGCTATCCACGCAGTGGGCTCTGAGGAGCTGGAAACGCCAAAAACATCAGGGAATGGCACTGGAGTATTTACGCTCACCCATGACCCGGTAGACGGGTCGAGCAATATAGATACAAATCTCCCTATCGGTACTATTTTTGGACTGTACCCCAAGGCAGACTCTATTTTGCAAAAGGGTAACACCCAGGTGGCATCAGGCTACATTCTTTATGGGCCAAGTATGCTGCTTTTTTATGCTGTCAAAGGGTCAGTCAATGGATTTACGTTTGACCCCGAGCGACAAACATTTGTCCTAAGCTACGAAAATGTACGGGTTGGCGACAAAAAATACTATGCCATAAACGAAGGAAACTGGGAACTATTTTTTGATGCAGAAAAAAATTATCTTACCACGGTAAAAAATTCAGGAGATTTTTCGGGGCGATATATCGGTTCAATGGTTGCGGATATCCACCGTACACTCTTGAAGGGTGGTATATTTATCTATCCAGCCGACAAGAAGCATGAAAACGGTAAACTTCGTCTGCTTTACGAAGTCGCTCCGCTTTCCTTCTTGATGATGCAAGCAGGTGGAGATGCAACCAGTGGCATGACAAACCCATTGGAGCTCGTGCCGGCAAAGCACGACCAACGAGTTCCTATCGCCTTAGGGAGTGCGCCACTTATTGCACAGTACCGCTCGTTTTCACCAAAGGGATAAACCCAAAAGATTACGCAAGGAGGATCTTCGCTTTTTCGAGCTCTTTGAGGGCGAGCTTACGAAACGTTCTTCCGGCATTCCATCGCTCCGATGCTCGAGTAAGGATGAGCGCGCGTACGATGATGTGTCCAGGATTAATCGCCTCTACCCCTTCTATCCGAGAATTTTCCAGTATGTACTGACCGATACGTTTATCTTTTCGTATTTCCATGAGTGCGTGCTCAAGAGCGGTAAGCATATCGTCAAGCGGTTGATTTGATTTAATAGGAAAATCCGCAATCACTCGTGCCTGCCGCTTGGAGTAATTGATAATCTTTTTGATTTCTCTGTTTGGAAAAATATGCACCGCACCGTTCTTATCACGTATACGCACTGTACGAAGCCCAAGCGACTCGGTGACTCCCTCAGATCCTCCGATATCAACATAGTCACCAACCCGTATGGTATCTTCCGTTAAAATAAATATGCCGGTAAAAAAGTCCTCGATAAACGACCTGAGCCCCAACCCGATAATGATACCCAACACTCCTGCAGAGGCAAATATGGGCGTCATATCGATCTTGAGCGCCTGAAATGTCGCGTAACCGGCTATCGAGTAAACGATAACGGTGATAAAGCTTTTGAGCACTGTTATATATGTCGCAGTTCTCGGAGATTCGAGGTTTTTGGGTACACGTATAAAATGCTGAAGCAACTTATTTACCACGATCGCCACAATAAAGGGAAGGACAACAAAGCTGATCTCACGAATAGTCATGTATTCTATTATACCAAGTGGAGGCTAGTTCTTACTCGATTTTTGCCGGATTACCTCGAGCGAACGACTGGAGTAGAATATACGCTATGGAACATAAGAGGTTTAATAAACTTGCCGACAAACGAGGCTTCTGGCTTCTCAAAAGCACCGAAGACACATTTGCAAAAACTGTTATCCCGCACTTGCCACCATGGCTCGAAACTTATCATCTGACGCTCGCAACTTTTCTCTGGATCGGCTTTATTCTCTTGGGGGGATATCTTTCCATCCAAAACATTCACTATCTATGGCTCATGTCATTTGGCGTGTTCGCACAAGCGATTACCGACCGATTAGATGGCGAAGTCGGACGCTACCGAAATACTGGACTTATCAAATGGGGATTTTATATGGATCATTTCCTTGATTACCTGTTTTTATGCGCAATTGTCATCAGCTACTGGTTTCTCACGCCTTATGAATATAAATATATTCTGTTTGTAGTACTTGCTATTAGCGCCGCATACTTTGTCCATGTCATCCTCTACTTTGGCGCTACCGGACAGCTGGAGCTAGCGAAAGAAGGATTTGGGCCATCGGAATTTCGGGTGCTTGTGATCATCATCAATACCATGCTTATTTTTCTCGATCGTATTATTTTCGTACCCTTGCTGTTAATCTTTTTTGGACTCAACATCTTTTACCTTGTGATCAATATCTATCGCGCACAGAAAAAAATCTGGGATATCGATATGAAACTAAAGCACCAACACCAAAAAACGTCTCACAACCCGCGATCATAGCGTAATATTTTGAAAATGCTTGAGCGATAAAACGCTCCCATTGGGTTTTGTCAGTACGATCGCTATAACATCCACCCGCAAGCTAGCTGGTAGTTCTGGGTGTCGACTTTTATACATAAAGCCTGTGCGTATTACCTCGCGAAGCTTTTGGCTACTAATCGCTCCTTCAGGAGTACCATAGGCGAGTGAGGCTCTTGTTTTTACCTCTACAAACACTAACGTATTCGTATCAAGGGCAATTATGTCTATTTCACCATGCCCTGCACGATAGTTCCGTTCTAAAACATGAAAATGGTTGTGTTGGAGAAATGTAACAGCGAGCGCTTCACCGTAAGCGCCAGTATTATTTCGCGGCCTGTGGAGGAGTGACTTCTGCAATCCTTGTTGCATCTTTCCCTATCTTACCACGCAGATAGTAAAGCTTGGCGCGGCGGGTAACACCACGCTTTTTAATCTCAATTTTTCGAATCCATGGGGAAATCAACGGAAAAATGCGCTCAATGCCAACTGCTGCTGCACCAATTTTGCGTACCGTAAACATCGCATTTACTCCGCTTCCCTTCATGGAAATGACGATACCTTCAAATACCTGGATACGCTCACGGGTTTCTTCTTTTACTTCGCGCTTGGTTTTGCCGGCTACTTTTTCTTTTTCAATCAACTTGTAGTGCACACGAACGGTATCGCCGACATGCAGGTCGACTTTCACTTCGTTTTCACCATCTTTGCCAGTCCAAACAATGTGGTTAGCCATATATAAGATGCTTATTTTACCATCCCAGCCTGATTGATACAAGCTCGGATATAACTGATAAATAATGGATGAGGAACTAAGGGACTTGAGCGATATTCAGGATGATACTGCGTACCAAGGAAAAATGGGTGCACACTCGTGGGTAACTCAATAATTTCTGCAAGGTTTTCTACCGTAGATCGACCGGAAAATATAAGCCCTTTTTCTTCTAATGCTTTGCTAAATTCATCGTTAAACTCGTAACGATGACGATGTCGCTCCCAGACGGTCTTTTTGCTTTCATCGCTATACCCTTTGTGGGCAAGGTAGCTTTGATCTGCGAGCGAACCTTCTTTCACTTTACACTCCCATCTCCCCAACCGCATCGTACCACCGTACGCTCTGCGCTTTTGGTTTTCTTCTTGCATCGGGTTCATGTGGATAACGGGAAATGGTGTCGCTTCGTCACACTCGGTTGTATTTGCACCCTTTAGCTGCAATACGTTGCGGGCATACTCTACCACAGCCAACTGCATACCGTAGCAAAGCCCCAGGTAAGGAATTTTCTGCTCCCGGGCAAATCGAATTGCTTCAAGCATCCCCTCGACACCACGAGCTCCCCACCCAATGGGCACGATCACACCAGCCACCCCTTTGAGTAGTTCTTCGGGTTTTTTGCCTTTTTCGATCTTTTCGGAGTTTACCCAACGAGTTTTGACCGTCACGCCTTCTGCCCATCCCGCGTGATCCAATGAGTCCATGAGCGCTGCATACGAATCTCGAAGCTCGTAATCACCGGTACCGAAGTACTTCCCTACGATAGCGACTTCGATTGTTTTCTTTTTGCTCTCTTTGACACGCGTCAGCAATTGTGTCCATTTTTCCATCGCAACTGGTCGGTCGGGAAGTCCAAATAGTTTTAAGATTTTCTGTGCAAATCCCTGTTCCTCAAACGTCTGAGGTACCGCGTAGGGAGTCTCTTCATCGGGATTGCTAATGACATTTTCGGCATCTACATTACAAAACATAGCCAAGCGTTCCCGCCGCCTGACATCGATAGCTTTTTCTCCCCGACACACGATAAAGTCGGGCTGTATACCCATCGACAACAAAAACTTCACTGAAAGCTGTGTTGGCTTCGTTTTGGGTTCGCCTAAATGATGAGGAGTAGGCAAGTAGCTCACATGTACGTGCACCACAGGCGCTTTTTTCACTGTTTTCAAAATTCGGGATGCTTCATAGTACAGCATGTTCTGGTATTCACCTGCTGTTCCACCAAGCTCGATTACCACAATTTCTGCGTTATCTTTTTCCGCGGCAATCTCGATACGCTCGAGAATTTCGTCAGTAATATGGGGGATAGCTTCTACGTCTTCGCCTTTGTATTCAAAATTCCGCTCACGGTTAATGACAGCGGTATATATCTGTCCCATGGTCACGAAGTTGTGCCGATAGACGTTTTTACCCAAAAACTTCTCGTACGTGCCCATGTCCATGTCAGCCTCAGTACCGTCATCGCACAAAAACGGATCTCCATGCTCGATAGGATTGATAAGCCCTGAGTCTACGTTGAGGTAATTTTCGAATTTAACGGTGGTGACCCGATAACCTCTTGCCTGAAGAAGGAAGCCAATGGATGCGGTGGTAATCCCCTTTCCTAATCCTGAGAGTACCCCGCCAGAAACAAAAATATACTTGGTTTCTGTAGAGTGCATGGTTTAAGATACCAAAAAATACCCTCCCCGTCAACTTTTACCACAAGACGAGGAGTATACTCTTCGGTTACTTTTTTGCACGCTTTTTGGCGTGACGCGGCTTCCCTGTTTCCTGTCGTGCCTTGCTTGGTCGCCGCTCACCCGCCATATGTTTACGAAATAGAGAGTAAAAAATATCCCCCTTGGTCACCATGCCAACCACCTGATCATCATTATTTAATATCGGCAATTGATCAACATGCCGCACGATCATACGTGAAAGTGCTCTCATAATAAGGGTAGTTTCACGCGCGAAAATAACCGTCCTGCACATAATATCTTTCGCCTTTATGGGCGCCATATCTTTGATCCGCTCTTCCATCGCCTCAAAATCTTGGGGCGTTTCAAGGTAGTCCATCACATCCTGGTATTTCGGATAAATTCGCTCCAAGATGTCTCTGCGCGTCACGATGCCAACAAGCTTATTTTCACGAGTAACGACCGGAAGTGTATGGATATGGGAAGTAAAAATCTTTTTGCAAAGGTCACGATAGGTGGTGTCGGGGGATACTGTCATCACATCTCTGGACATTATTTCTGATACAGTCATAGATGGATTTTAGAAAGTATAGCACACAGAGAGAACCAACTGTCAATACGAGAAGAATTACTGGATACGATACGGGGCGCGGTGCTTCCGTTTACTTACTTTGAGTTCAAGCATGGAGCGCTGCAGTATAGCGACCGCAGATGCCAGCTCTTCGCCCTTAGCTTTTCGGGCAATCAAGTCTTTGGCAGAATCCATAGCTTTTTTGATTTCTGCTTCGTTTATCTCATCTGCACGAACCGCGCGGGATACTAAAATAGTTGTTTCTCCTTTGGGTCGGACTTCCATAAATCCCCCACCGATCGCCAAAAAATACTCTTTCCCTCCGGCAATAATTTTTACTTCTCCGGGAGCTAACTGGGTAAAAAGTGGCTGATGTTTGGCGAGTATCTCTATCGTGCCATCTGGTGTCGGCACAGAAACCGCGTCTACTGTTTCAGAAAACGCTTTTCGCTGCGGTGTGATAACGTCAAGAAGAAATTGCATGAGTTACTTCACCTCGTCTATAGTACCTACCATATAAAATGCTTGTTCTGGCTTGCTGTCATGCTTTCCATCAAGGATTTCCTTAAATCCTCGCACGGTTTCTTCGACTGGGACGTATTTCCCCGGCCTTGCAGTAAACGCTTCAGCCACGAACATTGGCTGTGTTAAGAACCGTTGAATTTTTCTCGCACGAGATACGGTGAGCTTATCTTCTTCGCTTAGCTCCTCCATACCCAAGATGGCGATGATATCCTGAAGATCCTTATAGCGTTGCAGCACACGCTGTACGCCCCGAGCGACCTCATAGTGGGTATTTCCCAGCACAAGCGGATCCAATATACGCGAATTCGCGGTCAATGGATCGATAGCAGGATACAATCCTTGTTCTGCAATCGAGCGTTCCAATGAAATAGTCGCGTCCAAATGAGCAAATGTGGTAACCGGTGCGGGGTCAGTATAGTCGTCTGCAGGCACGTATACTGCCTGTACAGACGTGATAGACCCTTTCTTGGTACTCGTGATCCGCTCCTGCAGTGCACCCATTTCATCGGCAAGAGTAGGCTGATATCCTACGGCAGACGGGATACGTCCCAAAAGTGCGGATACTTCGCTTCCTGCTTGCGCGAAACGGAAAATGTTATCGACAAATAGCAACACATCCTGACCTTCCTCGTCTCGGAAGTACTCTGCCATGGTAAGCCCGGTCAACGCAACCCGAAGTCGGCTTCCTGGCGGTTCGTTCATCTGTCCGAACACCAGCGCTGTTTTCCCGATCACTCCGGAATCTTTCATTTCGTGCCACAAATCATTTCCTTCGCGGCTTCGCTCACCGACACCGGCAAATACAGACACTCCTCCATGCACTTCTGCCACGTTATGGATAAGCTCCTGGATAAGTACTGTTTTTCCAAGTCCTGCTCCTCCGAACAATCCCATTTTCCCTCCCTTTACGAAGGGAGCTACCAAATCAACAACTTTTATACCGGTTTCAAGAAGTTCACGCTTGGTGCTTTGCTGAGCAAGCGGGGGTGCGGCGCGATGTATTGGATGTCGTTTGGTAGCACCAATTGCTGGACCTTCGTCAATCGGCTCTCCGACAACGTTAAATATACGACCCAATGTCTTTTTGCCTACCGGCACACTGATGGGAGACCCCAATGCAGTAACAGTCAATCCGCGGCTTAGTCCGTCAGTTGGGCCTAACGCGATCGCGCGCACACGATTGTCTCCCAAATGTTGCTCAACTTCCAAAATAAGCGTTTTAACCTCACCAAATTCAGAAGGGACACTCAATGCTTCGTATATGCCAGGCATATAATCAGCGCTAAATTGCACATCGATAACGACACCTTGAATTTGGACAATAGTGCCCTGATTTGCTTTTTTGACTGTTTTTTCTTTTGCCATACGATAATCTCCTTTGCTTTTTATACTTCTACGGCAAGACGTGCAGTCACCATATCGGTGATTTCGTACGTGATCTTTTCTTGCCTTGCTTTGTTGTATTGCAGTGTCAGATCGTCCTGCAGTGAATTCGCGTTATCAGTCGCATTGTGCATTGCTATCATTCGCGCTGAATGTTCAGCAGCTTCTGCCTGTAATACCGCATCGCGAATTTGATTTTCTACATAGTGAGGAAGCAGCGCATTAAACACTTCTTCTACTGAGGGCTCGATCAAAAATTCATATGATCCTTCTTCAGCCTGTGCCGCTTCGTCACCGCTTATAGAAAGCGGTAATACTGTTTTTACTCGTGGCTGCTGCTTAGAAACCGATATAAATTCATTGGATACCAAATCGACTGCGTCATAGTTACCAGACAAAAACTGTTCGGTAAGAAACGAAACCAGTGCTGGTACAACCCGCTCCCATGGCGTGGTATCAGAAAAATCAGCTTTCACGCTGTGTCCCAGACGAGTGACAAAGTCGGCACCTTTTTTACCGATGGTCACGACTTCGTAGTTACCTTTGTCATACTGTTTCATAAAAAATCGAAATAACGATGTATTCAGTCCTCCGCACAATCCTTTGTTGGTAGAAAGTAATACAACCAACCGCTTGCCTGTCGGACTTGGTTTGGTAAGTAGTTGGTGACTCCGATAATCGGTTCGAGACGCCAACCGCATAACCATTTCATAAATTTTTTGCGCATAGAGCTTACCGGAAAGAGCTGCTGCTTGCGCTTTTTTCATTTTGGCGGCAGCGACAAGCTCCATGGCTTTCGTAATTTGCGCAATATTTTTTGCGCTTTTTATCCTTCGTTTGATAAGACGGATATTAGCCATGAGTAATTCAGGTAAACCCTTTTTTAAAGTCGGCTATCGCTGCCTCCAGGCTTTTTTCTACTTCAGGAGACATGACTTTTTCTTTTGCGATAGCGGTCAGCGCCTTTTTGTGGCGAGCCTGCACATACGAGATAAATTGCTGTTCAAAATCAGTGATGCGTTTGACGGGAATTTCATCCAAATGCCCTTTTGCTCCTGCCCACATGATCACCACCTGTGCTGCAACGGATACCGGCTGAAACTGTCCCTGTTTAAGTAGCTCCATCATGCGGCTTCCCCGCGCAATTTGTTTTTTGGTCGTCTCATCGACATCTGCGGCAAATTGAGCAAATGCTGCCAAATCTCGAAACTGTGCCAAATCGAGACGCAAATTACCTGCAACCTTTTTCATGGCTTTTATTTGCGCACTTCCTCCGACACGAGACACCGAAAGACCAACGTTTACTGCAGGTCGCTGCCCGCTGTTAAACAAATCGGATTCCAGATAAATCTGTCCATCAGTAATAGAAATAACATTGGTTGGAATGTAAGCCGACATGTCGCCCGCTTGTGTTTCGATAATCGGAAGTGCGGTAATTGATCCTCCGCCACGCTCTTTGGAAAGTCGGCAAGCGCGTTCCAGCAATCGACTATGGAGATAAAATACGTCTCCTGGATATGCCTCGCGACCAGATGGTCTACGAAGGGTAAGTGAAATCTGCCGATACGCCCATGCATGTTTGGAAAGATCGTCATAAATGACCAACACGTCTTTCCCTTTGTCCATAAAATATTCACCAATCGCGCACCCTGCATACGGAGCAAGATACTGGTAGGTAACAGGGTCACTGGAGCTTGCAGACACGATAATCGTGTGAGCCATAGCATTATGCTTTTCTAAATCAGCAATAACCTGCGCGACTCGGGAAGTTTTCTGGCCAATCGCGATATAAATGCATATCACATCTTCACCTTTTTGATTGATAATCGTATCGACTGCAATTGCTGTTTTTCCCGTACTGCGGTCTCCAATAATAAGTTCACGTTGTCCGCGACCGATCGGGATCATCGCATCGATAGCTTTGATACCTGTTTGCAGCGGAGTCGTGACTGCTTGCCGATGCACCACTCCTGAAGCAATCTGCTCCATAGGATATCTCGACTTAGTCGATATATTACCTTTACCGTCAATTGGTGCACCAAGTGGATTTATTACTCTTCCTAAAAATGCCTCACCGACTGGAACGGAAAGAAGCGTTCCTGTGCTTCGCACTTCATCGCCTTCTTTAAGCGTCAGATAGTCGCCAAGCACCATAATACCGACTTCGTCTTCCTCGAGGTTTACGACGACCCCCGTCACCCCATTTGCAAACGTCACGAGTTCCAAGTATTTGGCTCCGGGAAGTCCCGATGCTTTCGCGACACTGTCTGCCAATGTGGTGATATACCCAACTCTTCGAGCGGTCACACTTGATTCAAAACTCTCGAGCTTTTTTACTAATTCTTTTGCGATAAATGATGCTGCGCTTGTTTTCATACGATAAATTTAGGAAACAGTAACTATTGATGCCATTTCTTTCAGTTCATTTCTGATGCTCGAGTCCATCACCCAATCTGCCATGGTAAGCCTCAGTCCGCCAATAAGCGCTGGGTTTACTTCAGCAGTCAGGCTTACTTCGTGTCCAGCGACTTTTGAAAGCACTCGGGCAATCGCCTGAATTTCTGTGCTTGTCAGCTTTACCGCGGACTCAACTTTCGCCTGATGTTCGTGCTTGGCGGTCGCTGTCATTTTAAGAAGCAGCGACTGAACTTTCGGGGTAACGTTACCCGATTTGCCACGCTTCAGGTGACTGATTACCCCCTCCACAAATCCTCGAGCATCTTTGGAAACAGATTTCATACAGTCTTATGAATATGTCCTTTATTATCAGGACTTTTTTTCCTCCCGTGCGACCCAGCTTTCCAGGTCTTTAATCCGTTTGGAAATAAGTGCATGCTGCTCTTTTGCCCCCATGACAGAGGTGAGCAACCGCTTTGCCATGACTACTGCTAAATCAACAGCTTCTCGTCTGATCGCAGAGGTAGCCGCCTTTTTGGTCTCATCCGCCTCTGTTTTTGCGCGATCGATAATAGCAGCCGCTTGTGTATGTGCATCAGCGATTACCTCTTTTTCCGTTTCTTTTGCCTGTTTTTTGGCATCTTCGATAATCTGCAGTGCGTCCTCGCGGGCTTTCGCAAGCGCCTTTTCTTGCTTTTCTTTCAGGCGCTCTTCTTCTTCCCGCATTTTTTGCGTCAGGTTTAAGCCTTCGGCAATTTCACGCTTACGCTTCTCCAACATGGTAAGAATTGGCTTATAGAGAAGCTTCTGCAGCACAACCATGATCACCAAAAAATTGACGACCTGTGCCAACAACAACGATGGTTCTATACCTAATTTTTCCATGGTATCTATTCCTTCTACAAAATCCTTATACAAACTTAATAATCAACGCGATGACGAGTGAGTAAATAGCAATTGCTTCTGCAAAAGCCACACCCAAAATCATGGTTGTCCGGATTTCTCCAGAAGCTTCTGGGTTTCTTCCCATGGCTTCCAATGCTTTACCGGTAAGTAAACCGATGGCCGCAGCTGGTGCTAATCCACCGAGTGCTACGGTCAAACCCATCATAACAATACGAATTGATGCTTCATCCATTTTCTAACTCACCCCCTTTTTTCTAGCTCAATAATTTCTATAATTACGAGCAATTAATGTTTATAAGTATACCCTCAATTTATATTTGCGCAATATGCATCATGCTGATGCATGGCTCTCTGCCGCTGCGTGTTCTTCCTCGCCATGCGATACCGCAACATTGAGAAACGCTGTCGTCAACATAGAAAACACCAATGCTTGGATAACACCTACAAACAACTCAAGCATCATAAATGGCAACGGTAAGAAAAATGGCATAAGGAACGCAATGACAGCGAGAAGCACCTCTCCTGCAAATATGTTACCGAACAACCGGAAAGCAAACGACACAATTTTTGAAACATCAGAAACAAGCTCCAAAATACCGACACTGAAAAGAATAGGGTCTTTAAAATTTACAAAACGACTTAGATAGTGTGTTCCTAAATTACGGAAACCGAAATACTGCATAGCGATGACAGCAACGATAGCGAGAGCGAGCGTCATGTTTAAGTCAGCAGTTGCACCACGAAGGATAGGAACAAATGCTGTTTTTCCATGTCCTCCTTCTTCTTCTGTAGCTGCTGCAGCAGGACTGGCTACGGTTTCTTCCGCTACGACTCCTGCTTCGGGAGCATGACTATCTTCCTCTACTGGGATAACTGCTTCGGTACCGGAAGCGGGTGCCGCATGTTCGGCAGTAACTTCAGCTTCTTCTGAGCGAAAGTACCCTACCGTTCCCACACCGGGGAGTAATCCTACCCAGTTTGCCGCGAGAATAAAAATAAATAGCGATGCGATAAGCGGAAAAAATTGATCAAGGCGTTTGCCGGCAATAGCACCAAAAAAGTCATGCAATCCACCAACTAATGTTTCTGCGATCAGCTGACCGGTGCTCGGCACCATGGTGAGTTTACGGGTAGCAAGAATAGACAATACGATAAGTAACCCCATCACGACCCATGCCGTAAGGAGAGAATTAGAAATGCCCAGCCCCCAGACTGTCCACAATCGTTCTGCTGCTAATGATATATGTAACATTGTGCTCGTAAAATAAAATCTATCCGGCAATTATCGCTTACCAAGTACTTCCCGGACAATACGTATCAGTGATGTACATGCAAGCACTAACCCGAGGCTAAATAAAATAAGCGTCACATTCGGACGCGTATCCCATCGCTCATCGAGCTTTGCACCTATCACTAATCCCAATACCATTGGTAATGCTATCTCAAAACCTATCTGCCCGGCTATACCTGCATATTCCCATCCGCCGCTTCGTGTCTTCTTTTTTTCTATTGCTTTTACTTTTCGGGGGCGGATGCCGGTCTCGACATCTTCTAAGATAACATCAAACTCTTCATCAGACGTTATAAGCTCTTCTTTTGTATTATCCATAATTATTGTATCCCAGAATACTTTTGATCGTCAATAAATACACTACACAAATGCACTACCGGTATTCACCGGACGCACCTCATCCGCAAGAATTACCAATCGATCGTCTTTCTGATCTACTTTTCCAGCAATCATAACAACCGCATCTCGCACCCATAGCTGAGAAGTGCGGGCATATAGCTTCGGGAAAATCACCACTTCTATATTACCAGTCAAATCCTCCAGCCGGATAAATGCCATCTCACTCCCACCATTTTTCGTCACAATCTTTTTTACCTGTGCGACTAAACCTACTGTCTGTACCCGATCGCCAACTCGCTCTTCGGTAACCTGTACAACTGGGGTAACTGCGTCTGTATTGCTTAACTGTTCCATGACCTTCTCCAATGGATGTGCGGTGAGATAAAATCCAAGCAGTTGCTTTTCAAATGCCAACAACTCTTGACTGGTCAACTCAGGGATATTGGGAAGATGGTCATGATGCGCAACTTCTTTGGGGTCTCCTATATCAAATAAACCGGTCTGCCCTAGAGATGCTGCTTTCCTATCTTTATGTACCTGTGCAAGTTTCGTTTCCAACGTGCTCAAAATAGCTGCTCTTGATCCAAATGCATCCATAGCACCTGTACGGATAAGACTTTCTAATGTTTTTTTATTTACTTTGGATACATCAACCCGCCGCAAAAAATCGGTAAATGTCGTAAAGGGCCCTTCGCTCACACGGGTTTTCAATATGCTTTCGATAGCTGCCTCACCGACATTTTTGATAGCAGAAAGCCCAAAGCGCACTTTCCCGTCTTCTATACTAAATTCAATATCGGATTTATTAATGTCAGGGGGAAGCAGCGTGATACCCGTTCGTTTACACTCTCCAACGATCATCGCAATTTTTTCATCTCTCGTGTCACCGGTGTTTGCCCGCGATTCAGCAGTAAGCACTGCAGTCATATACTCTACCGGATAATTAGCTTTAAGATATGCGGTCTGATACGCGATAACCGCGTAACACGCTGCATGTGCTTTGTTAAACCCGTATCCCGCAAACGGTTCGATAAGATGAAAAATTTCCTCAGCTTTCGATTGTGTCATGCCATTTTTCACACACCCTTGGATAAACTTTTCCTGCTGCTTTTTCATCTCCGATGGTATCTTTTTACCGACTGCTTTCCGCAACTTATCCGCATCTCCCCATGAGTATCCAGCCAGCGTAATAGCAGTAAGTAGCACATCATCCTGATAACAAATAAGTCCGTAGGATTGTTTCAGCACTTCCGCGAGACGTGGATCAGGATAGGTGATACTTTTAGGATTATTTTTTCGGGCGATATACTGCGGTATCACTTGCATTGGCCCTGGTCGAAACAGCGCAACCATTGCCATGAGATCATAAATCGTTGTCGGCTTGAGCTCTTTTATGTATCTGCGCATACCCGCAGACTCGAGCTGAAATACACCAGTGGTTTCTCCGATGGCTAACATTTCAAACGTTTTTTTGTCTGTCAGCGGCAACGCATACAAATCGATAGTGAGGTTTTTTGTCTGCTCCAAAAACTTTAACGCAGCCGCCATAATCGTTAAGTTTCGTAGACCCAAAAAGTCCATCTTCAGTAATCCCACCCCATCTTCACCTACTGTGTACATGTCGTATTGGGTAACGACTCGATCTCCCTTACTTTCACGCTGTAGTGGGGTATACTCAACGAGCGGCTTATCCGCGATCACGACCCCTGCGGCGTGCACTGACGCGTGCCGCGATACACCTTCCAATTTTCTGGCAACATCCAAAAGTCGTTTTGTTTCCGGCTCTGCGCGGTACGCGGCAGAAAGCTCGGGAGAAATTTCTATCGCGCGGTCTATTGTCATACCTGCCCCCTGCGCTCCAGGCGGAATCATTTTGGATATCCGATCGGGCTGTGCATACGGCATGCCGAGCGCACGCCCCGCGTCACGAACTGCTCCGCGCGCCTCCATCGTACCGAATGTAATAATCTGCGCTACTTTGTCATCACCATACCGTTGGGTAACGTAGGCGATAACTTCGTCTCTCCGATCGTCAGCAAAATCAAGGTCAATGTCAGGCGGACTCGGTCGCATTGGATTTAAGAACCGCTCAAACGGAAGGTGAAAAAACAACGGATCGATACCAGTAATTCCTAAAATATAAGAAACAACTGACCCTGCTGCAGAGCCTCTCCCCGGCCCTACGCCAATTTTTTGGCTTTTTGCCCAATTCACAAAATCAGAAACGATCAAAAAATACGTGGAATAGCCTTTTTTGGTGATGATATCCAACTCATAATTAATACGCTCTTTGATCTCATCGGTAACTTCTTTATAACGGTTTGGCAACCGTTCCTCGACAAGCGATCGCAGATACACTTCTGGTTTGTCATCATTGGGAACTGGAAATTTAGGCAAAATCCACTTCCCCACCGAAAGCGTAATATCACACATCGCAGCAATCTTTACTGTATTTTCGATACTCTCGGGATACTGCATAAATAGCTCAGCCATTTCATCAGGGCTTCGAAGATAAAAATCAGGAGAGCCCATCATAGAAAGTGGACGGTTTTTTTCGACTATCGTGCGTTGAGTCTGCACACACAATAGAATTTCCTGTGCTTCAGCATCGTCAGCATTTACATAATGCACGTCATTGGTCGCAACTAACGGGAGGCCAAGTTTTCGAGACAGCGCCACAAGCTTTTTGTTCGTCTCCTCAACTTCAGGGATATTCGGGTGTTTTTGGAGTTCTATATAATAGTGATCAGGCCCAAATAGTTCCGCGTACCGACTGGCGACTTCCTCCGCTTCTTTGATCTTATCCTGCATGAGAAGTTGCGGTACATGACCCGCCAAACACGATGAAAAAGCAATAAGCCCTTCGTGATGTTCTTTTAACAAATCCCAATCAATACGTGGTTTGTAATAATATCCTTCTAAATGCGCCTGAGTAACGAGCTTTAATAAGTTACGGTATCCCGTTTCATTTTTTGCAAGTAATACCAAATGATATGGGTCGGTATCTATTTTTCCTTCTTTATCAAACCTGCTCCTTCGGGCGACATACGTTTCCACCCCGATAATAGGCTTAATACCCGCAGCTTTAGCTTTCAAGTAAAACTTGAAGCTTCCATACATCGCTCCATGATCGGTGATAGCAAGCGAATCCATCCCGAGTTCTTTGGTGCGGTTTATTAACTGATCCAGTTTCCCCAGCCCGTCGAGGAGCGAAAATTCGCTGTGAACATGAAGGTGGACAAAATTAGCCATTGTTACTGTGTATCGAGCGCTGCTTTTAGCGCATCTAATATTTGTTGGGTGTTTCCTTTGGGTATTTGTCGCTTCACCTGTCCCATCAGAAACATGAGTGACTGTTGCTTTCCTTTTTTATAATCTGCCACTGCTTTGTCGTTTGACGAAATAACGGTGGCAAGAACGTTCTGCAACTCACTTTCGTCTATCACAGTAATTTTTTGACTTTCAACAATATCAGCGGCCACCTGTTGGGTAGTGGCAACACCATAGTCAGCCACTTTATTGATAATCCAGTTTGCAACTGTTGCACCCGAAATGCCAGCGCTTACAACAGCATTTGATAGCACTGTGCTTTCAAATAAGTTTAGCTTACGCTCATCATCAATAAGCACAGTCGCTTGCTGTTCATTCAGACCAAATTCCTTCACAATCTTTTGTTTCCGCTCGTCAGGGAGGAGTGGCATACTCTGGCGTATCCCCTCAATATACCCTCTGGTAAATCGAAGCGGAGGAATATCAGGCTCTGGGAAATATCGATAATCTGCGGCTTCTTCTTTGCTCCGTTGGCTGACTGTTGCATTCTTTGCCTCGTCCCAACCTCGGGTTTCCTGCGCGGGAATACTCCCGCTTTCGAGTATGGTCGCGTGACGTTTGATTTCATATTCGATCGCCATGGCCGCGAAACGAAATGAATTGATATTTTTTACTTCTACTTTGTAAGGAGGAAGCGCTGTCTCTCCCACTTTCCGTATAGAGATATTGGGCTCTAAACGCATAGAGCCTTTTTCCATGTCAGCATCGGAAATACCTAAGTAGCGTACGATCTGATGCAATTTTTTGAGGAATTCCTTCGCCTGGTCAGCACTGTGAATATCCGCTTCTGTCACTATTTCGACAAGCGGCACTCCGGAGCGGTTAAAGTCTACCAACGTTACTTTCTTACCATCTACCATCGCATGCTGAAGCTTTCCGGTATCCTCCTCTAGGTGCACTCTGTGGATACGAACCGTCCCTTGGCTTGTTTCGATTTTTCCCCCTCGGCATAGTGGCTGATCATATTGGGATATTTGGTATCCTTTGGGTAAATCAGGATAAAAATAATGCTTACGGTCAAACTTTGAAACTTCACTAACCGTACTTCCCAACGCTAATCCAAGCATGATCGTCCACTCGACCGCTTTTTTATTAGGTATAGGAAGTGCACCTGGAAGACCCAAACACACAGGACACGTCCCTGTATTGGGCGTTTTCCCAAAATGATCAGCGGGGCATCCACAAAACATACCGCTTTTCGTTTTAAGCTCAACGTGTATTTCAAGACCTATGACCGGTTCGTAATTCATAATTATTAATAATGTTCTATTTACTCGAAACTAACGTTGGTTGACGTGTATGCCAATCCGTTTTTTGTTGATATGTATGGCCCAGCGCAAAAAGTGTACTTTCCGAAAACATATTTCCGACTAACTGCATCCCAATAGGTAAATTTGTCTTACCAAATCCGCATGGCAAAGAGAGCGATGGTAAGCCAACAATGTTTACGGTAACAGTATAAAGATCTGCCATCATATTTTTCATCGGATCATCCAAAAGCTCCCCAAACTTTGAAGGCATAATTGGCGTGACCGGAGACAATATGGCGTCATACTGAGAAAGAAGCTTCGTATATTCGCTGATAAAAAGTGAACGCACCTTTTGTGCTTTTTTGTAATATGCATCGTAGTAACCGCTGGATAACGCGTATGTACCTGTCATAATACGGCGCTTATTTTCTTTGGTAAACAAGCTCCGTTTTCCTCCATATCGCACCCCATCATACCGACTGAGATTAGAGCTTGTTTCGCTCGGTGCCAAAATGTAATACACCGGAACACCATACTCTAAGAGTGGAAGTGATACTTCAGTTACCTCAGCGCCTGCGCTCTCAAACACTTCGCGAGCTTCCATAATTGCCGCTTTTATTTCGGGGTCAAGCGCATCGCCAAAAAATTCAGATGGCAGAGCTATTTTTTTGCCCTTACTGCTCGCGCCAATTTCCTTGGTATAGGGCGGTACTGGTTTGGGTGATGAGGTTGCATCGTACGGGTCAACACCAGCTATTGTCTCTAGTACGTACGCACAATCCTGTGCGGTTTTAGCAGTAGGACCCATGGTATCGAGGCTAGATGCGTAGGCTATAGCGCCGTAGCGAGACACTCTCCCATAGGTAACTTTCATGGCGGAAATATTATTCCACGCTGCTGGATTTCGGATTGACCCCCCTGTATCTTCTCCTATACCAAACGAACAAAACCGCGCGGCTATTGCCGCTGCAGGCCCTCCGCCACTCCCGCCTGCCGACCGTTCCTGATCCCAAGGATTTTTGGTAGGACCATAATCCGTATTTTCCGTACTTGCCCCATGTCCCCATGCGTCCATATTCATCTTGCCAATGAGTATAGCTCCCGCTTCTTCGAGTTTTCGATGAACTGTGGCGCTATACGGAGGGATAAATGAATCTAATATTTTAGACGCCGCGGTTGTTCTCACTCCACGAGTAAGGTATGCGTCTTTCATCACATACGGAATACCAGCAAGAGGTGATGCGTGCGTTGCTATTGTTTCATCTATTGCTTTTGCTTTCGCAATTGCAGTTTCTCTGTCCACTAAGGTGATAAATGAATTTAATTTAGATTCATGCGCTTCTATCTGATCGTAACATTCACTAATGATGTCAACGCTCGTAACCGTCTTACTACGCAATTTCTCTGACAATTCACTGATGGGTAAATCAATCAACATAGTTATTTTTCCTCCAAAACACGATCAACGACAAAAAAACCGTTGTGTGTGCGCTTGGCGTTTGAGAGCGCTTCTTCCTGACTAAACATACGGGTGGTATCTATTTCATCTTCGCGAAGAACATTTTCCATCCCCGTTACTTGTGAAGTTTCGGTCACATTGTCGGTTGCAAGTGTTTGCAGCTCCGAAACATATGAGACCGTCACCCCGACCTGCTCAGTAAGCTCACGCGCTTGTGCCTCATTTAACGGAAGGTTAGCCAAACGGGCAATCTTGTCGATATCGTTGGTCGTCAATGGATCAGATTTCGTCATGTTGGAAGAAGTATCTGTGGAACCTGTCATGGAGCCATTATAGCGGAAATTTGTCTCTCGTGAAGTAGACACTTGATAACCGCTATGTTCTCCGCTAATGTGTAATGTATGACAAAATATCGCGCGGCAGTCCAACAAATGCTTGAAGAAAACAAAGAATTATTTGATGAATTCAAACCAATTCACGATGCGTATGTGCTAAATCCTGCTGCCAATCAAGCGAAATACAACACGATCGGAAGCACCGTCATGGATGTCATACGCGACTACGAACGCAAACTCTGTGCCAAGATGGGAGCCGGTCAGTACAGCAAATTCAGCATGAATTTATCCGAAAAATTTATGGAAGAAATCAAAAATATCTACCCCAAAATTATGTTTATTGGAGTCGAATAAACCCCGCATACACTCGCGTTTCTTAAAAAGAATATACGTCACCGCATTATTTCAACGCAATCTTAATCGCCTCAATGGAAACCACAATGTTGTTTGTGTCAAAAAGAATACCCTGCCAGCCCCTCGATCGCACCGCCTCAATGTTTTCCGGCTGATCATCGACAAAGAGTATTTCTTGCGGAGCGACTCCTGCTTCTTTTTCCGCTATCTCAAAAATCGCGGGGTCAGGCTTTTTGGCCTTAAACACTGAAGAGTCAATGATTGCGTGCCACGATACATTAGGGACTAATCCTTTTTTGAACGCCTGCCGCATTGCTCCAATTTCAGCATTTGAAAGCAACCCCAACTTATGAGTTGCATGGAGTTCTCGAACAAACGTATGCATCTCGGGTATTGGAATATGAAAATCCGTCCAAAAATCAGCAAAGTCTGGATATGGCTCTGAAAGCTTCAAAAGCCCTGCAAACAATGCCATATAATCTACTCCACTGATTTTGCCAACAAACGCCGCCTGCATATTTGCCTGCGTAATTTTTACTATTTCTTCGACTGACACGTTATATTTTTTGGCAGCTCTCCGATGTCCTTCTCGCCAATCCAAAAACACCCCACCAACATCAAAATAAATAAATCGTACGGGTTTTTTCATAGCATCACCTCACTGCGTTATTTGCCGCTAACTCAAGAGAGTCATCGAGTGGGGCAAGATGACCGATAGCTTTTTCCAGCAGCCAATCGGCTATGGCCGGATTTTTGGGAAGTAATGGCCCATGAAAATAACTCCCAATCGCATTGTTATACACTGCCCCCTCCCATCCATCAACTCCGTTGTTACCATTTCCTTTGATAATTTTTGCCAATGGCTTCATCTTGGCGCCCAAATGCGTCTGCCCACCATGGTTTTCAAACCCTACGATGGTAGTGCCAGCTAGCTCCTCGGGGTGTTGCACACGCGCCACGACATTTCCAATGAGTCGCTTTGCCTGATCACCCGGGTGCTCTGTGTACAAATCAAAAATACCAGCGCCAGGAATTTTCTCTCCCTGATATGGTTTGTAGTAATGACCGACAAACTGATACGCAGCGCATACAAACAATGCTGGCACTCCTGCCTCTACCATCTTTTTTACTGCCGGGCCTTTATGCTTCAAAAAATCCTCCCCCGCCAATTTTTGCTGACGATCTTGTGCTCCTCCCATAAAAATAACATCGCACCCTAACAGCATCTTGACGTTTGTTTCGAGTGTTACAGGCACCACACTCGCAGCTATCCCGCGCCAAACCGCGCGCTTTTGCAACACGACAACATTTCCCCGATCACCATAGGTGCTCATGAGGTCTGGATATAACCATGCGATTTTTACCGATTGCTTCATAATATTTTTCGGCCCTTCAAAATTTTTCTGACATCCAACATGCCAGAATACGTAGCGAGAATATAGAGAGCATTCCCTTTGAGTGGCTTCTTGAGTGACATAGTAATCGCATCTTCAAGTGTAGGATACACGCGCGATAAAGGCATATCTCTATCCGCATATTTTATACGTATAGCCATGTCATACAGACGGTCACCACTTACCCCAACCCTCACTGGGGGTGGAATCATTTCAAAATCAACATCCCATATCCAACTCACATCCCTACCATCCGGAATACGATCGTTTAGTACGAGAAGGATATCTTTGGCACCCATCTCGAGTACAGTTTTAAGCGAGGCATTAAACCCTGCCGGATTTTTTGAAAGAAACAACTGCACAGTTTTCTTTCCAACCTGAATTTCTTCTTGCCGCCCAAATGCCGGTGCAAATCCTCGAAGTGCTTTCTTTATCTCATTCTCCGGTATATCAAGTGAATGTGCGATAGCCACAGCTGCCAATGCATTGTACTGGTTATACAACCCCTGCAATGGACGTGGTCCCCGAGTAACAGTAGGAAGGGGTCGCTTATTGCCACATTTGGTGCAACGCCACGACCCGATATGTGAATAGTAAATACCGTCATACGCTAATCTATGCCCACACCGATAACAAAAAATTGAATCAGTTGCATGTTCTCCGACACGCAGATACTTACTCGGGTCATTCAAACCAAAGTAGGTTACTTTTCCTTTGACAGCTCGGCCCAAACTCGCGATGCCCGGATCATCACTATTGAGAATTACTTCGGTGGTTTTGGGAAGTTTTGAAAGCGCACTCAACCATTTCTCTACAATAACATCTACCTCACCGTATCTATCCAACTGATCACGAAAAAGGTTAAGAAGCACGACACGCTTGGGTGTAATATATTTGAGAACCACAGGGAGAGAATTTTCGTCTACCTCAAATATCCCCATGTCAGCGGTGACCCTACCTAACCAATCAGTGTTACGGATAAACGATGAGACGATACCATTTAACAAATTTGCACCAGTTGCATTATGTACAACCGTATCTCCAATATGCTCAAAAATAGTCTTGGTCATCAAAGACGTGGTGGTTTTTCCATTTGTTCCTGCAATCAAGATAGTACCGTCAGAAAGTTTTCCCGAAAGAAACCTCGCGATATCAGGTCGTATTGATAGAGCAATTTCTCCTGGCCACGTCTCTCCTGCCCCCAATCCCAACGTGGTGCTGACAACGGAAATACTTTTGGCAAAAATAACAGTGAGGCGATCAAACCAAGCCATAACACTCTTTATTATCGCTCATATAAGCCTACGAAGGCAAACGCACGCTACAGCGCACGAAGCCGCTTGATGCGATCGGCAATTGGAGGATGGGTATTAAACGCATTTGCAAACCATGCACCGAAATTTTTACCCTTAAAAGGATTGGTGATATAAAGATGCGCTGTCGCATTAGTTGCCGCTTCGAGCACCTCTTTATCTTTTCCTAGTTTTTCCAAAGCACGCGCTAGGCCTTCTGGGTATCGGGTAAGCTTCGCTCCTGTCACATCTGCAAGATATTCGCGATTGCGACTTGCGGCAAGCTGTATGAGCTTGGCGATAATTGGTGAAATAATCGCAAGCACAATCCCCACAACCAGCAAAATAGCTCCTAGTCCACGATCGTCATCTCTATCTCTCCTGCCGCCCCACCATAAAGAACGAAGGAAAATATCCGCGAGGTACGCAACTGTCCCCACAAGCACCGCCACAACTGCCATGAGTCTGGTGTCAAAGTTTTTGATGTGTGATAGTTCGTGTGCGATCACCCCTTCGAGTTCACGCCGCTCAAGGCTTGCAAGTATACCTGAGGTAGCAACAATGACAGCGTGTTGTGGATCTCTTCCTGTCGCAAATGCATTGAGCGCAGTATCGTCTATAACATAGAGTCGTGGCTTCGGTAGCCCTGCTGCAATCGCTAAATTTTCTGTCACTGTAAAAAAATCAAAGTCCCTCTGCCTATCAGCCGGTCGGGCATGCGACAGCGCCAAAATAAGCGAGTCTCCCCAGTAATAACTTACGAAACTCGAAATCACTGAAAACAAAACAGCAAACCACATGAAGCTGTTGCCATACCCCAACGCGTGTCCCAATACATACCCAACTAAGACAACAAACACCACAAAAAATGTCATGATTGCATACGTTTTCGTTACATTTGACTGTATAGCAGAAGAAATAGTCATAAGCTTATGGGTAACATATATCACGCGCAGAAGCCTTGTGCTTTCTTGTCCTTTCGACATTCCTGCGGATACCATTCACAAACGTTACGGTACGATGAGATATCGGTTGCTTACTCAAACGACACTTTTACGCTTTTGCGTTCTTCCTCATTTGCCGCGAAAAATTCCTTTTCGGCAAAGCCTAACATTTCATTAAACAACGTATTCGGGAAGGTCCGGATGCGTATGTTGTAGTCATTGACGACTGAATTGTAATACTGTCTGCTGTAAGCAACTTTATCTTCCGTATCTGAAAGCTCTTTTTGCAGATGAACAAAATTTTCGTTTGCCTTAAGCTGTGGGTAATTTTCTGCAATCGCAAATAACTTGCCCAAAGCACCCGTCAGCATATCGCTTGCTTCTGCCTTATCTGAGAGTGACTTTGCTCCCATAAGAGCGCTACGCGCTTTGGTTACTTCGGTAAATACCGTTTTTTCGTGTTTGGCATAACCTTTGACGGTTGTCACTAAATTGGGGATAAGGTCAGCCCTGCGTTTCAGCTGAATATCGATCTGACTCCATGCTTCTTCGATTTGTGTTTTGAGGGAGATTAACCCGTTATAGAGTGTCCAAAAATATACCACGACAAGTGCTACTACCCCGATGACTATCCATAATGTTTGATTCATAATGCGCCCTCCTTCATTTCATTAACCATTGCTTAAAATCATTATAGCCCAAGGTATTTATGATGTCACGTTTTTGTGCCCACCCGCGCCTACTCACCGAAACGCCATACCGCATGAGATCCATGTGTTCTGCCGCATGAGCATCGGTATCGATACAGAGCTTGATCCCCATACGTACTGCATCAAATACCAACGTGTCGGGTAAATCAAGGCGCTCGGGAAACGCATTGATTTCGAGTGCAATATCATGCTTTTTTGCTATCTCAAAAACTTTCGGCCAATCCGCATCAACTCCCTCTCGGCTTCCAAGTAATCTCCCTGTTGGATGGCCGAGGATACGCACCTTGGGGTGAGTAGTAAGCGCGCGTACCAACCGCTCCGTCACCTGTGGTCGTGGCTGCATAAACGATGAATGAAGCGACACAACGACCGCATCCACATACTCAAATGCTTCGTCAGGAAGTGCGAGAGAACCATCTGGCAGGATATCTACCTCACACATGAGGAAATAGTGTATTCGTTTCTTTTCACGGTTCTTCCACGAGGAATATTGTTGTTCATATTTTTCTTTTCGGCGCTTCATAATGTCTACTATGTCTTGTTTTGTTTGATTGGCAAGACGAGGGTTATGATCAGAAAACCCAATATATTCATACCCTAAACTCTCGGCTTTCGAAAGCATTTCCGCTATCGAATTTTTCCCCAAGTCATGGGAAGAGTGAAGATCATAGCTCGAGTGGGTATGGAGATCTCCTTTGATATCACTTAGTGTTATCAGAGAGGGTAGTTTCGCTTTACGAGCCGCATCTATCTCACCATGATCTTCGCGAAGCTCTGGTGCGATATAGGGCAAACCAACTGCTTTATAAAATGCTTCTTCGGTTGCGTAGTGCTTGGTTTTACCTGTCTTCACATTTTTTATCCCATATTCATTGAGCGACAGACCCTTCTCCAGCGCGAGCGACCGAAGCTGGATATTGTGATTTTTAGAGCCGGTAAAATACTGCAGCATAGCGCCATACGAGTCGGGTGTCTGCACCCGCAAGTCAACTTGCCTCCCGTTTGCGAGCAGCAATGTAGCGCCCCTAGGCCCATGATCAATAATCTTCTGATGGGGAAAAGTCAAAAATTTCTCCAGCACGACTTCCGGCTTGTTGGTAGCAACCGCAATATCAACATCTCCGATGGTGCTTACCTGCCGCCTCAAGCTCCCCAAGGCGTCTATGCGCTCCACCGCACCTGATTTCTGTATAAAAGCGATCACTTCTCCCGCGATTTCATCTGCATACGGCAGTGGCATACGATTTTCTTTGATAGCTCCCCGTTTGTAGGTAGCAATAGCTTCTAAAATCACCGACTGAGATTTTTCACCGAAACCCTCCATGCTGGCAATTTTCCCCGCCTTGGCTGCTTTTTCCAAATCAGCAATCACCGTTTTGGCGCTTTCAAGCTTGAGCTCATTCACCAGCGCGTACGCTTTTTTTGGTCCAAGTCCGGGCACCAATAACAACGGAAATATCGCCTCCGGCACACTACCTAATACTTTTTCCCAATGCGCGGATTTGCCGGTTTTAAACAGCTCATCCAGATTGCTCGCGATCCCTCCCCCAACTCCAGGGATTTCTTCCAACTTTTTGTCATCCCAATAGTCTTTCACTTCGCTCGTAAGATGCTCTATGCTGTCGGCTGCGCGCTCGTAGGCAATAATACGGAAACGATTTTCACCAAGAATAAGATATGCTGCGGCGACTTTCCGAAGAAGTTCTGCAATTGCTAAGTTTGTCATAGCGTATAGCTCTCTCGCATCATAACAAATCGCTTGAACGACCTCAAATATAATGATAATATTCTATAAGCCTAACAATCGTGGGTGATGATTGTTGACAGATTATCATCCGTTGCGAAGGTTTGTGACTCGGGTGAGACCTTCGCAACACATTGGTAGGAAATGTCGTTGGCAGAGAAACGTAGTTTCTGTCCACGAATGGGATCGTAGCTCAGCCTGGTTAGAGCGCCTCCCTGTCAAGGAGGAGGTCGCCGGTTCGAGTCCGGTCGGTCCCGCCATTACTTATGGTAAGAAATTTGTGACGGATAAACCCGCACATTGTAAAGAAACACGAAACGCATCGCAATCCTATCACTGCCTGGAATGGAGGAAACAAAATAAAAAATGGTAGAACAACTTAAAAAAAGGCTAAGCAATCCGGATTCTCTCGTGTCATTATTCCTCGGTGTTGCAGTAGTTGTTGTCATCGGTGTGCTCATTTTTAATTACGTCAAAGAACGTCAGGCAACAGCAACCCCACAAGGCGAAGATAAAAAAGCAGAACAAAACGCAACGGGGTCAGCAGTTGCGACAACACATACTGTCAAAGCAGGTGAAACACTGTGGAGCATCGCGCAATCAACAATCGGAAGTGGCTATAACTGGGTAGACGTCCGTGATGCAAACAAGCTCACTTCACCCGACCACCTAGAAGTAGGACAACAACTGACTATTCCGGCAGTCAAAAAAAGAGAGCCAGGACAAATAGAGTCAGCGACAGTGGAGGTCAAACGACCTGCTGATGGCAAATATACAGTACAAAAAGGTGACTCGCTGTGGAATATCTCAGTAGCAACATACGGCACTGGGTTTCGATGGACAGAGATCGCTAAAGCAAACAATATAACAAATCCGAACCTTATATTTACGGGGAACGTCTTGACACTACCGTAAATTGACGAATTTGATATAACTATACAAAGAGGATTCCCCGTGTGAGGGAACTCCTCTATGCGGGATTAGTACACCGGTAGTATGCCACCTTCCCAAGGTGGAGAAGAGGGTTCGATTCCCTTATCCCGCTCAAAAATAACGGAGGCTTTATGTATCCGTTTATTTTTGACTGGAGTGAGAACGAACCCGTAGGGTGCGATAGCCAGGAGCATAAGCACACGCAAGGAGCTTATGCGACTAGGATATAAGAGGAAGCGCAGCCGGAAAGGATAAGTAACGAAGTTACTCCTTGGAGGCGAGCAAGCTCTTATTCCCTTATCCCGCTCCAAATAACATGAGGCAAGGGTCAAGCTTTTGCTTCTTTCGCTCGCAACAACATAAAGTCGCGGACTTGTCGTCATTATTACATACAGTTTTTTAACTACCCCACACTTTGAATAACACCGATTTATTACACGAATTCGACCGACAATTAGAACATTTAATTTCCAAGGGATATCCCAAAGCCTCTAAGCTTGGTGAGGAAGATTTTCGAAACAAAATTACACCACTCAAATCAAAACTAAAAACGCTTCACTTGCCCGATGTTAATCTAGATCAAGGAATTTTACCCTTTGTCATCGTCATCAAAAACGACTTGATCCCTGCAGAAATCATGATGGGTATGACCGACAAAGATGGCAAATTTGGTGTCACTATTTTACGCCCACACACCTCAACAAATTTTAATACTATAGACGCTGTTACAATCCCCGATAACGAAGCATATCTTTTAGTCGATATCGACAGAGGCAAGAAAAATATTAATCTTCCACCAAACGAGGCACTGTCGCTCATAAGGACTGCTAACCGCTCTCCACTCACCATCGATGAAGGCATTGCTATTGTCACCCAGTTTCCTGAGTTTTTAACGAAAAATAATTGTTTTTCGTTACTTGCTTCACGAACAGGCAAAGGTCAACGAGTGCCAGCAATTTGGATAAATGCCAAAAAAGAACCCAATCTTGGCTGGTGTTGGGATGGTAACCCGCATACGTGGCTTGGCTCTGCATCATGTGGTGAAAGAATTGGGTAAAACAAAAAATATTTTTTCTTTCAAATAATTCCCCTCATTAGCTAAATTTGTTACACTAAATTTGTATGCTGATGCATCTCATTATTTACGCTGCCGCGTTTATCGGAATATGGGTTGGCGCTGGCATGGCGATCACTTCAGTCGAAAAAATGGCACAAAAGCTACGACTTTCGTCATTTCTGGTTTCCTTTCTTGTCTTAGGATTTTTTACTTCCATCAGCGAAGTATCTGTGGGGGTAAACGCAGTGCTTTCTGGTGACCCTGGTATTTTTGTTGGTAACCTGATTGGAGCATCTATCGTGCTATTTCTTATGGTTATTCCCCTTCTTGCCATTACCGGTAAACCAATCACGATAAACAAAGAAGTGCGAGGTCACAATCTGATTTTACCACTCATTGTCGTCGCTATCCCTGTATTACTATCATTTGATGGCATCGTAAGTAGAATTGATGCAATCATTGCGGTCGTATTGTTTGCTCTCTCAGCGCTCGTTCTCGAACAACGAAAAGGATTTGTCAAAAATGTCGCAAAATTTGCGCAATTTAAAAATCTCTCAATTGCTCATGAATTTACAAAAATTGTCGTAGGCGCGCTCATTATTTACGGTTCAAGTTGGGTTGTGGTAAATCAGACAGAATACTTTTCAAAAGCGCTAGGGTTAACCGAATTTTTTATCAGTCTTATGGTTATCGGTATCGGGACAAATTTACCTGAATTGTCGCTCATCGTGCGCTCATTATTTATGAAAAGCAATCAGGTTGCTTTTGGTGATTACCTGGGGTCTGCTTCATTTAACTCTTTTTTGTACGGTATCCTGACGTTGTGGCACGGTAAACCAATCATACTCAACAATAGCTACGCGGTAAGCTTGGGGTTTCTGATCGTAGGACTTATCCTGTTTTATATATTTGCCAAAAGTAAACACACCATCTCTCGTATAGAGGCATTGGGATTATTTTCGCTCTACGTGGCATTTTTTCTTATCGAAGTATTTACCCACCTCCCTACCTTCTAAATCAACTATCCTTCACCTACTGAAGATAGGTTTTTATGTTCTCGAGATGCTCCTCGTACGTCACCGAACAATAAATTTGCCGATCTGGTGCATGGAGGTAAAAAATACAATCAGTTTCGACCGGATTAAGTACCGCATCAATAGTCGCAAGTCCAGGATTACTGATAGGCCCCGGAGGCAACCCTTTGTTGCGGTATGTATTGTATGGTGACTCCAAGTACTTATCTGCTGGCACAACCCTCGGCCACCAGCCAATTTCACCATTTCCTTTTATATACTGCAGTGTGGCATCTATCTCTAAACGCATATCGGTCTCGAGACGGTTCCAGATAATACCGGAAATAATCGGCATATCACTCAACCCACCCGCTTCGCGCTCGATAAGAGAAGCAATTTTGAGTGCGGTCGTCCATTTGATATTTTTGGCGGCAAATTTATCGATATATGGGGCAAATTTAGTATTAAAATTATCGACAAATCGCTTGGCAACCAACGGTACAGGCTCATCAGTCGGCAACAGATACGTATCAGGGAAATACACACCCTCTCTATATTCAACCGAATCGCTATTATAATCATTCCATTCCTGTTCCTGTTCAGGCGTCCATCCCAAATGAGTACCTACTATTTCCCCAATCTGCTCTTTCCGCAAGCCTTCACGAATACTGACCCACACAAATTGAGGAGTGTCGGTAATTTTGTTAACAATCGCCCATGACGTCATCGAAGGATTGAGTCGAAACCCTCCGGGCACTACTGATTTCCCCACCGCAAAGATAGTCATAAACCACCGAAACGCTGCCTCATTGCGTATGAGTCCAAGTCTTTTCAGATCGCTTGCCACATCATAGTCATCGTCAAGCTGTGGAACGATGAGCACAAGCCCATCGGTGCTTTTGCTCACAGGCCCCAACGTTTGCCAGATTGCGATTGAGATCACGCCCAGTGAAATAAAAAAAGCTAAAACAAAAGAAATGAGGTGTTTCATGATGTGAGAGTAATTTCCCCATGATACAATCAACTCATGCAAAATTCCACGACAATTCACGCTCCAACCGATTGGAAAGATTATGAACTCATCGATAGCGGCAATGGCGAAAAGCTTGAACGATTTGCCGGCTATGTCATCGCTCGCCCTGATCCTCGCGCTATATGGCGTCAAATAGCTCCTCCTGAAGTATGGGAACGGGCACATGCACGCTATATCAGGGGCACCAAAGAAGAAGGATATTGGGATATAAAAACTCCGCCCCCCAACAACTGGCAAATCAAATATCATGAGCTCGTTTTTACCCTCAAGCCTACATCATTTAAGCATGTCGGCATATTTCCAGAACAAGCAGTCAATTGGCAATGGATGATGCAAACGATACACGATCGCCCAACCAAAATACTTAATCTGTTTGCCTATACCGGTGGAGCTACGATGGCAGCACTATCAGCGGGAGCAGAAGTCACCCATGTGGACAGCGCCAAAAGCGCCATCGAGTGGGCAAAAATAAATGTTGAAGCGTCCAAGCTCTCCCATAAACCCGTCCGTTGGATTACCGATGATGCGTATAAATTTGCGTTTCGCGAAAGCAAACGAGGAAATACGTATGATGGCATCATTCTCGATCCTCCTCGTTTTGGCAGAGGTCCTAAAGGTGAAGTATGGAAAATCGAAGATGACCTCCCAAAATTACTTGAGATCTGTGCCACTCTACTTTCCAACCGCCCTGCATTTATACTGATAAACGCATATACCGCTGATCTTTCACCACTTGTTATTTATCACCTGCTCCATGATATGACCACCCAACTCAATGGAGTGTCATCACATGGGGAACTTGCTATCGCAGATTCGACAAGCGGCAGACTGCTTCCCAACGGAATTTTTGCGCGGTGGTCGGCATCGTAGTCTCGAGACAAAACCCCTGGTTTTTTCTCGACGAACCATCCGGCACAGCCGGATAAAAACCGGTTCTGCTCTTTTTCCGTTAAATAATGCACCAAAAATATTGCGGTTTGTTATAATAGCGTGGCGCTCAATATTCTAACAATGGATATAACGGTTTGGCCGTAAAAGAGGACGCGACTGCTAGGATATAACCATCGCGAAGGTTTGCTGTAACATATGATCCTTCGCGATACCCTGGTAGAAAGGGTAGTTGGAAGGGAAACGTAGTTTCCCTCCAAGACGCCCCCTTAGCTCAACGGCAGAGCAGCGGTATCGTAAACCGTAGATGTCAGTCCAATTCTGACAGGGGGCTCAAGTAAATTATGGTATCTTCTCGACTCAGACGATTTGAAGAAAAAAACGCAACAAGAAGGATTGCGATTGCGATTTTTGGCTCAATCGCCATACTCGTATTCCTGGTGCTGTTTGGTGTACGTATACTCATTGGATTTAGCCTATTGGTAGATAGGCTTCGTGGCGGTACTCAGCAGCAAGCACCACAACAAACACTTATTCTCCCGCCCGTACTTGACCCGCTTCCTGAAGCCACCAAAAGCTCGACCCTCACTGTCCGCGGACAGGGTACTCCTAAAACCGAAGTAGCGATTTATCTCAATGACGAGGAATATAAAAAAATAGCTGTCGATCAAGACGGTACATTTGAAATAAGTGGTATACCGGTAGAAGAGGGAAAAGTATCGCTGAACGCCAAGCTTATTGATGAAAAAAACAATACCAGTGATTTTTCAAATACCATCTCCACTGTTATCGATCGCACCGCTCCCAAACTCGCGGTCGATAAGCCCGAAGACAATACCACCATCAATGATGGTACACACAAAGTCACTGTAAACGGTGTCACTGATGAAGATATGAAAGTTACCATAAACGACCGCATCGTTGTCGTGAAAGCAGACGGGTCATTTACCTACAGCATGCCCTTAAATGACGGGGAAAACAAACTTGCAATCATCGCCCACGACCCAGCAGGAAACGAAACAAAAATTGAACGAAAAGTTATTTACCAGCCTTAATTCGCTGTTCAAGTGAACCAGTAGCCACCCAAATCCATACCATCACCCAGGGATAAAACAAACTGTTGATAAATAAACTGTGTACAAGTGCAGCGGACAAAATTGCAATATAGGTAGCGGCTTGCTCTCTGACGCGCTCTTTACTCCGCAAACCTACTAGTCCCAACTGGAAAAGCCGCACCAATAACCAACCATATACCACAATCCCCACCACTCCAGTCGTAGCGCCGACAAAAAGCAGACTTGTATCGAGACCAGCGCCTGCCCTCGATGGAGCAATCGACTCGTCTATCCAGCTGCGATCACGTGCCACAAATCGCAAAATATTAAACCCGTGCCCTACAAATGGTTTCTCGCGGATAAGTGAAACAGCGCGCTCTACACTTCCTAACCTCGCGTATGTCGAAACAGTGCGAAACAAATTTCTTCCCTCTCCTGTATGTGGCAGCACCAAAAGCACTACTATCATGAGCGCCAAAATACTACTTACGAATACTTTTCGCTTCGTGTATATGCCCCAAACTATCACACCTACCAAAAAAGCCAAAAGACTACTTCGAGAATACGTCAATAAAAGTGACACGAGCGTTATCATCAACCCACTCAACCACCAAATAGTTCGCTTTTTTTGCATGCACCAAGAAAGTAAGGTGAGTGATGTACATACCAAAATAATACCCATAAAATTGGGATCCAATAACGTACTAAATAATCGCTGATAATGCGGATCCCACCCCAAGTAAGAAAGGTTTCGCAAATCCGGATACCAGGCATACTGCACTAATCCCAATAGACCCATCACGACACCGGAACCAACGAGCAGTGTTTGCCACATCAGAGGATGGATAATGTTACTTGCTGCTACCCAGTAAAGTGACGCAACACTCACCCACCGGATGATATACAACAGTCCACCGCCGACAACATAAAGGGGAACAGAACCAACCGTAGCGCCCAGTGATACCAAGGCCGCCACACTAAAGCCGATAATCGGCATCCAAAGTCCGGGAATAAATCGTTTTTTTGTTTGCTGACGTGCGGCATAGAGCAACACGACTACTACTGCTGCATCGAGAAACGACAACCGTGCGCCAGCAAAAAGTGGCACTGTGGTAAGTTGGCCACCAACAATCCCTGCTCCCAGTACCCATAAAACAAAAGGCATACGTGTATTTATAAAGTGAGCATCCAAAGAACGATAACGCCTACCGTCCCATGGGATGCAAAAAGCCACCCTAATGGCATAGTATCAAGAAAACCTGGCGAGGCAAAATTCACACTTATCAATACAAAACTTATCAGAAGTAGCACCCGATAGACCACGTTAGTCTTTGTCACCCATAACCATACAAAAGTGGGGAGGAGAAAAACAAAATGATGCTGCCACGCGATGGGCTCTCCCAGCATAAGAATAGGCATACTACTCCACAACAGCGACTCAAATGGTAATGGTCGCTTGATCCGCACGATCATGGTGGTCATAAGCACACCGAACATCAACACCACGTACATCCAGGGCTGTATGACCCCCGCACGCACTAATAATCCTGAAAGCCCTTGGTTGTAATAGACGCCCGCATTACCCCACCCTTGGATAAAACCATCCACAATCGTCCCGACACTGGTATAGGCTGCTGTGCCCAATATCCACCTCGCCACAACTTCTCCGATTATTATCAGAGCGCCAACTATCCCAAATAACGACCACTGTTTCGCCCAAACAAAAACCGGCAACAACAACACCAACTCTGGCTTGAGAAGTATCGCGCCAGCAAACAATCCACCAGCTATATACGTATATTTTTTCCTTACGAGTGAAACAGCAGACACGATGAGGATAAGCGCTATCAGATTTACCTGACCCATCCCCAATGTAAATCGTGTGGGAAATGATACGTACATAAGTATGCCAATAAGAGCAATCTGCCATCCATGGAAGCTAAACATTGCGCCCAACTTCCACACAGCCAGCACGAGACAAACAGATGATGCAATAACCCATATTGTTTGCGAAACATCATACGGCAATAAACCCAACGGGCTGTATAGAAGCACTGAAGCCGGAGGCAACACATAAATAGGCCTGGTAACGCCTGATGTCATTGCCTGCGCCGCCTGATAGTAATAAAAAAAATCAGGCGCTGTGGTCGTTACAATACGATACACAGAAAAAACAGCGTGGATTGTAACGAGTATAGTCGCTGCAAATATAGCGCCAGCGATTAACCGCGCTTTTGGTAAAGCTGCCATAACTTTGCACGGGTGAGAAATGAATGAAAACTCATCATGAGAGCAACTACCATACCGGGCATGCCATCCAAAAATCCCTGGTGCACGATATAGTTTTGTATAAATTTCGCGGTGGGATACGCCACAATATGAAACACTGATACCCGAGTTTTTTGCTCAAAAAAATACTGTGCGTTTATCGTTGAGTACGTATTTATATCCGCTAAAAAATGCGAAACACTAGGGTGTGGTGTATGGTGAAGCGCGTGAGTGAGCGTGCCGACTGCTCCGGTTACATCCCACACTTCATGGACAGGTCGCTGCCATTTACCTTTCCCTGCGCGAGCCAATCGAAGCAATCGCACTTTCTCGGTTTCTCCATGGAGCAACTCGCGGCCCCACAAAATATCCTGCCGCCGCAAAAAAAAGCCATTTACATCGACACTTTGGATAGCTTGCGCAATTTCTTCGCGAAGCTCCGAGGATACAACTTCATCAGAATCGACAAACAACACCCACTCACATGTGGCCTTGGATAACCCAAAATTTCGTTGCTTACTAAAGTCTCCACCGAGCGCTCTCGTATAGACAATCGCGCCATGCTCTTTGGCAATCTCTGCTGACGTATCGGTGGAGTGATCATCGATAACGATAATTTCATCACAAAACGATACACTCGCGAGTGTTTTTTCCAATGTGTCAGCGCTATTTTGTGTTAAGACAATCACAGATATACCCATAGTACGGTTTCATTGTATCATACGGTTATGAAGCTCCAGATGGCTGTTGTCCTCATTGCAGTCGCCTATATCATCGCCTTTTTTTCTCATGCGTGGCATTTGCAAAAAACAACGTACGGGGATGGCATATTTTATTATTCTTGGCTTCGATCAATCGTTGTCGATCACGACATAAACTTTACCAATGAATATGCCGACAACCGGGTTTCTCAACCAAAAACATCACTTGGTTACGCTGGCAATAAATACAGCGTTGGCCCCGCAATATTTTGGTCACCACTCTACATCACAGTACACAACATCGTACGCGGAAACGGATGGGAATTACCTTACCAGTTAGCAACCGGTATTACCTCCGTACTTGCGTCACTCGTTGGCCTTGCACTCCTTCTACGTATACTGCACACCTCGCTTCCTGTGCGCACACTCACTGTTCTTGCGATTGCTGGTGCGAGCAATTTATTGTTTTACGGTGCAATCGATCCGGTTAATTCCCATGCCTTATCGTTTTTTGCCGCTGTCGTATACCTCTCGCTCATATCCGCCAAAAAACATCACTGGTTCGCAATAGGGATAACCCTCGCATTTATCGCTTCTATCCGTAACCAAGACGCGCTCTATGTACTCGCCCTCATCCCCATCTGGAAACAGATACACTGGCGTTCTTTTATACTCGGAGCAGTACTTGGATTTTTGCCACAACTTGCCGCCTGGATATCGCTCTATGGATCTATTGCCAATCCTTATATCGCAGGAGGAGAAACATTTGACCTACTCCGACCACACATTTTAGGAGTACTCTTTGGTCTTTCGAGTGGGCTTTTCCTTTGGACGCCTGTAACGGCAATTGGGTTCATTGGATTAGCACTTCGTGACACCATCCATCCTACACACAATAGAAAACGGATTATCTACCTTATTATGTTCTGCCTTCAGGTATACCTAGTCGCAAGTTGGAGCACGTGGTGGCAGGGGGCTAGTGTGAGTGGTAGGATGTTTGTAAGCGCCCTACCCCTCCTGGCTTTTGGTTTGGGGAGTATCATAGAGCGCATCTATACCAACCGCCTCCTCCGTACTATATTGCCGCTCCTCATCCTTGCGCTAAGCATGCTTAATGGCATAGGTATATTTTATTACCTCTTTACGTACTAAGCACTTGTTTATACACCTTTGCAATCTTACGAGCGCCCACCCTGATATCGTGGATAGCGAGCGCACGCGCTCGAGCGCTTTGGGCAAACACTGCTCGTTTACGAGGGTGTAATACAAAATCCTTTATTGCGGCCGATAACGAGCGAATATCACCGGGGGAGACAAGCACTGCTGACTCGCCCACATTTTCTGGAATTCCTCCGCTCGTAGTGGTAACAATGGGAAGCCCACTTGCCTGTGCTTCTAAGAGCGCCATACCGAATTGTTCCTCCCACGCTTTCGTGGGCTTACTCGGAGCAACAAAAATATCTGCTTGCCGGTAAATAGACGGCATTTGATCATACGTAGCACTCTCCACAGTCGAGTGCCAAATTTTCCCTAAATGCCTTGCCTCTCTTATCACTGTGTCATGAAGTGTACCGTTGCCTACGATATGGAGGTCGAGGGTACTCTGTGCAAGTGCTGGATCAGCGGCAAGAAATCGCGCTGCAGCAAGCAAATCAACCACTCCTTTTTCGTATTCCAGACGACCACAAAATAACACGCGGAGCCGAAGTTTGTCATGAGCGCGTTTGCTAACATCAGGATAAAACACGCTCGTATCTACCGATGCCCCAACGACACTGATGCGGGCAGGGTCTGCTCCCTCTGTCATAAGCGCGGCTTTTGCTTTGTTGGTTACCGCGAGTATGTGGTCTAGCTCCCGCAACGCGCGTTTTTTGAAGCTGGATCTCCCCCAAATCCCTTCGTTGTTATGTGGGATAGTTTCCCACACAGTAGCGATTACTTTTCGCACCAATCCACGCTGCTTCGCGTTTAGACACTGCTGGGTAAAGTGAAAATACGTTTCTGCAGTATGTACCAGATCAGTGTTTCGCAGTTTCGCCTCTAATCCCACGAGGTAGTGAGCGTCTATCATAAGACGATTAAGAAGTGGCATTTTATACGGAAAATTAGGGAGGTCCATGGGGCTCGGCAGCTTGACGAGCGGAAACGCAAACTGGTCGTGAAGTGGTGTGAGTGAACTAAATGCTCTGATGCTATAGTCCCGAGTAAGGGGCGCAAATGCCTGCATTTCGTATCGGTTAAGAAACTTACCACGAACTATGGCAATCTGTGGATGCTTCATGGACGGGAAGATACAGACGCGATAACGGACGAAACTTTACGCGCAAACAATTCCCAAGAAAATAACTTTGCGCGGGCAAGACCTTTTTGTTTTAGTAACTCTCGCTTTGAGGTATCATTGGTAACCGACTCCAGTGCACCAACCAGAGTATCCTCGCTCTCCGGATCGACCAGTATCCCAGCTGAACCTACCACCTCCGGCAACGACCCGATTGTTGAACCAATCACTGGACACCCTGAAGCCATCGCCTCCACCACAGGCAAACCAAAACCTTCGATAAGTGAAACACTCATAAGCGCAGTAGCGCCCCGATAATATTCGGAAAGTGTGTCGTCATTCGCAAATCCCGCGATATGCACTCGATGCTGCAGACCCAGCGAATTTATGGTGGCGGAAATTCCCGGGTCGAGCCAATAATCACTTCCCACCAACAGAAAATCGTACACTGTGGTAGTTGACGCCAAAAACTTCGCAAATGCCCGAAGCATCATCGGTACATTTTTGCCCGGTTTGAGCGAACCCACAAAAAGAAAGTATGGGTTCTTTCTACGATGCTTTTTGCCTGTTGGATGGAATTGCTTTTCTACACCCAAATAGGCGACAGTAATCTTCTCTTTTGGCACATGATACCGAGACATGATGCTATCTGCAGACGCTTTGGAAATAGTAATAATATGGTCAGACCGCTTGATAAGCGCCGCTGTTTGCCACGAAAGCGCATAAAATGAATCACGATAAAACTCCGGATGATCAAGGAAACCAACATCATAAATAAACCCAATTTTTTTGATGTCGTACAATGTATAAGGCAATGATTGTGAAATTCCCAGATATACGTCTACCGGTCGTTTGATAAGTTCTACAGGTTGCCATACTTTTTGAAACCCAGGGCGTAATAACTGAACAAACTCTATGTTTTTCGATTTTGTAAGCGGAGTCCCCTGCTCTCCTCTACTGAAGCTATATACCCTATAACTATTTTTATTATCAATTTGAGGTAAATCCTTTATGAGATTATACGCAACTCGATACACACCAACTTTGAGCCGATCATCCGTTATGGACAGCGCTCCACCATCTATACCTATCTTCATGCCCACCTCCCTTTATGCATCCCAAATCGTCCAATCGCGAAATCTCGAAGCCCGATAAGGGCACTTTTTTCGCGGCGGGTAATATGCTCGGCAATTGTTTTTAATAAACGGAAAAATTCGTAAAACTTGACTGGCGTAGGCGCGAGCCTTCGCACAAACAACATGTGATTACGTGCTAAATAGTATTGGTGGAGGCGCGAGCCGCGCCCCAGTGATGCTGATTCCTCGTGTGCCATGCCCGAAATGGTAATGTGAGTAAGTGGATATCCGGCATTTCTTGCCCGCACACAATAATCTGCGTCTTCATAATAAAGAAAATACTGTTCATAAAAATACCCAATCTTCCCTACAATCCGCTCATGGATAGCGATACATGAACCGGTAAGGTAATCGGTACGGTCTGATGGCAGAATAGTTGTCCACCTGCTCTGATCAAGTCCGGCTGAAAACGGGCCGGCAACACAGGGTGTAAGCTTCCTCAAAAGACTGACAAGTTCAGAAGCTGAATGTTCGGAAAACAAGATATCCTGATTGAGGATAACAAACCATTTGGCCCCGATGCCGCTTGCGTGATGAATACCGATATTTGCAGCTGCACCATAGCCCAAATTCTTTGACTGAGACAGCAGCGTGGCGCGCCCCACATCATCGAGCGTGAGCGTGCCCCCATTGTCGATAATAATAGTCGGATATTTGGCAAGTCGCGCAAGCAGCGTATGGAGCTCTTTTAGCTTTGGGTGATACGCGATGATAATAAATGCAGTCTTGTTTTGGTTCATACGTGCCTCAACCTTGGCTCGCGTGCTTCCCGCTTATTGTACCAAACTACTCCAAATATGCACGATTGAGCCTCTGGACAACAGGCAACACGAGAAGCGGTATAACGATATAAAGGACTAACAAAGGCAATTCAATAAGAGTAAATACCACCACACTCGGTTGATAGTATGAAAATGATGAATACGTTGGAGTTCCTCCCAATGCGCCAAGTAGCCCAAGCAGAGAAAGAAGAAATGTGAGCCATTGCATGATCGGCCAATGCGTAACAAGAAGGACAAGCGAGTATTTCCCTACTGTTGCCCACCAATCCGCAAACCACCACTTCTTTTCCGAAATATACTGAGCGATATATATAACCAATCCGCTCCCGACACATGCAGAAAAAACGTACAGCCATGGAGTACCAAACTGCCTACCAAACATGTCTATCGTACCGTTATTGATACTCAAGAGCACAAAGCTGACCGCAATAATCCACCACACGCTGTGCTTCACCATCTTCCACCGTAAAACCCGCATACACATGCCAACAAACATGAAAGCGGCAAGTAACAAAGATAAATCGTAGGAAAATATGACCTGACTTTTTGTCGGGTTTATGACAAACGCGATAAAAGCCAGTAAAACAGCTAACGATAACGCGCTCGCGATATTTCCTTTGACGATCATCTGCTTACTGCCTTCAAAAATGATGGACGCGACATAAAACGCAGGCAAAAACCATAACGGGCCATTAAACACTAAGCTTGTTCCCATAAACAGTTGACGGAGTGCTATATCCCAAGATGCAAAAAGCACTGAGTCCACCGCATACCAACGAAGCCCTAACCACAATACATAGGTAAACCCGCCATAGATGGCATACGGCACGATCAACGATTGAAATCGCCTAATAATAATTTCTCCGAATGACTGTGTATCTTTCGAAAGCCATCCATGTAGCACCGCAAATACTGGAAGCATCCAAGGAGTGATAAGTGGAAGCAGTTGATGTTGTAAGGGAAGAAATCCGGTATGTACAACAATAACAGAAAAAATAGCAAACCCCCGAGCAATATCGATAAATGCAATCCGTTTACCGTTCACGATTGTTTCATTGCGGGCGGGACTAATTTCCTAATGATCAACAACCAGTACATCAGTGTCTCCATGTATCCGAAGCATAATGCTAACACTACCCCCTGCCAGCCATCGCGCCACCCCTCATCTTTGATTGCCCTCGCCCACACCATGTGCGGGCCATACAGAAATAACTTTTTCAGTGTCACCTGCTCATGTGCTTTTTGTTTTTCCCCTGCCATTTGCCACGCGTATTTGGTAAATTTTCGCAATACCTGCAAAAGCGATACATACGAATAGTGATGGATGACACCTTTTAGTTTACCAATCTTGCCATCAACTATTGGGTACTCATGTATTGGTAGCGGCGAAAAAGCGCCATGCTTTTTACGAAACAGCTGAACACGCGAATACCTCTCCCCCCCATACCGAGCTGGCTTTCCAAATATGTAGTTTTGATATGGAATTTGATACCCTTGAAATTCAGAAGAATTTTTACTCACTACTTCACGCACTTCGTGCAACAATTCCTTTGAAACAACCTCATCTGTATCGAGCACCAACACCCACTCATACGATGCGTAATTTATTAAGCGGTTTTTCCTATCACCTAACGCTTTATTCTGGTCAACGGAAACATCAATAAGTATCTGAGGTTGTAGTGGCTCTACACTCTTTACAGTTCTCGCTAATAAGTCGTTAATTTCTCTACAAACGATAAGTACTGAAAGCATAATTATATTTTTTGAGCAAGAACGTGCAAGTTAATTCCCAAATTAAATAAATCTAATGATTTGTAAATAAATGTACAGAAAACTTTATCAAACATAAATATCTTAATATCTCTAGTACCTTGAAATATTTGGGGTTGTCCTCCTTTGCCCTGATCTGTTGTCTTTGCATTATTTTCAACCCCACGTCTTAACAACTTCTTAATAATCCCAGAAACATTTTCAGGGTAACCCCACGTGCCCCACTTAATAACTCTAAACCCATTGTGGTTTAGTAAATATGTTAATGACTGACTATTGAAATAATTAAGATGCTCAGGCGGTATCAAATGCTCAAAGTTTTTTCCATGAATTTTAGCCGAGGCGCTATTAATATTTGGTGTAGCGATATATAAGAGACCATTCTCTGTAAGTAAAGAGCTTGTTTTTTTTATAAGCTCGCTTGGATGTCTTACATGCTCTATCACCTGACTAAGAACGATCAACTCATACTTATTTTTATCTTGATATTTTAAAATATCAGACTTAACAACATCTAAATTTAGTTTTTTAGTAGCATAGGCAACCTCTTTAGATGAAAAATCCACCCCTTTAACTTTCCAACCTTTAGACGCAGCCTCCAATAAAAAATATCCCCTGCCACACCCTAAATCTAAAAGTGAATTCCTAGAACCTCTATAATGATTAATAAAATCTAAGCTTATTTGCGAATCTTCCTTTATTCTTTTCTCAACAAACGGAATATTTTTGTAATCAAATCTTGAATAATAACTTCTAAGAGAAGTCTCTGATGGTCTTGGAAAAATGTAAATAAAACTACATTTAGTGCATTGATAAGAAGAATACTCTTTTATGCTTAAAAAAAACTTATGCTTGCGATTGTCGCAAACTGGACATACGAAGGATTTCATAGGATATTAAAAACTTTCATGCGTTTAACCATTTAAGATCATAGATAAATTTCATGTAAGAGTATTATATCTTTATCACGTTAGATGCCATACATACAAAATATACACATTGATGTATCGTCATTTAAACACAAATATTTTAAGGGCTTCCAATGAAAAAAGTCCTGCCCTATTTGATTGTAGTTTTTGCTACTTTATTATTTCTTCTACTGCCCTTAAACGCGAGAGCAGTTTCAATGTTTTCTGACACATTTCTTGGTGGATACAACGATGAATGGCAATCTACCACAGAATACCCACCTTTACCTTCAACGAATGGTATTACTGGAGCTAATCAAACAACTTGGAGTGAAATTACACACTACTTAGATGGAAACCAATCATTTCAAATTGATTTAGATGTTATTGTTAATAAAGAAATTAGTAATCATAACTGGGGAATTGGCATAGGTGACAACTCTGGTCATTGGAAAATCTTAAACACATGGAATTCCTCCATACAAATACATGACTCTAGCGGCAGAGACAGTCTTATTAACTGGGATCATTCACTTGGGAGACATCACTTCAAAATAATTATCTCGCCTTTAGGCAATACTGATTTGATAGTAAATGAAGATGAAAAAGAATTATATTCACTATTAACATCGGCAAATTTTGATATCACCAAAATCTGGGTATCCATACAGGGCAATGGTGATTATGAGCTTGCTAACTTTGAGCTTTCTACCTACGAACCACCACCAGAACCTACGCTTACTCCAACTCCTACACAAACTCCCACCCCTTCACCGACTCCCACTCTTACACCCACACCAACACCCACATCCACTCCTACACCAACGCCTACCCCTACAAACACCCCTACGCCAATCCTAACTGCTACCCCAACACCTGCAAAGCCTAAAAAAGTAGTAGTGCTTCATGGTATGGGCGGAAGTTGGAACAAAGATGCGCTTCTTAACTGCAAGTCATCGGGTTATTCAGGAAACTGGAGTCCATGGAAAATTGCCAATGCAGATGTATACCAAAATCTCATTAGTTCGCTTCAGAGTGAAGGCTTTATACCGCTTCCCTATTATTATGACTGGAGAAAAACCGCACCTCAGACAGCCACACAATTGCATCGATTTATCCAACACAATACGGACGACAATGAACATATTGATATGGTTGGACACAGCTTCGGAGGTTTAGTAGCGCGAGCGTACCTCGAATCTTTACAAACAAACAGTCAGCTCAATAATCTACTGACAGTAGGCTCTCCCCATCAAGGATCTGTTCTTGCATACCCTGCCTGGGCAGGTGGAGAGATGTGGATAGACGACACTGCAATCCGACTTGGTTTTACCATTATGAAAGTAGGGTGCTCACTTCGAAAAGGCTGGTCAGCACGAGAGATGATACATAATTTAGTGCTATCACTTCAAAACGTTCTTCCCACCTTCGATTATTTACGATCTCCGGATGGTGCGGCCAAACCCATATCCACTATGAAAATCAAAAATAATTGGCTGCCGACAACATTCTCTTCACCATATTATGGAGCAACTGTCGGCACACTAAGTGGTGTAGGGTACGAAACGCTCAGTGCGCTAGAAGTGTTACCGCCAAACCGGACTGATCAACGATTGGGAAATTGGCGAGATGGAAAACCCACAAGTAACAGGTTTTACCGCGATGGTGATGGCACTGTTCTTTTGGAAAGTAGCCAACTTCCCGATGCCACAAACCTCACGCTTTCATTAGATCACACGTCACTTGTGACCAGTGCACAAGGGATAAATACAATTATCGACTTTTTAAATGGTTCGGCATCTCCTCAACCACTTTCGCGCATGAAACAAAATGATCTACAAATAAAACCTACAAAGAGTGCTACCGCTCTACTCATTATTGTTGATGGTGCTCGTGCGGTGCTTACTGACAAAGACAGAAACAAATATGAAGATGCAGAGGGGCAAATTACCGTTCTCGAACCACATCCAGAAGCCTACACACTCACTGTTATACCGGAAAAAAAGTGGTGGTGGAAAAATACGTATAAAATCGTAGTTGTGCAACTATTCGAAGATGGCTCGTCACAATGGAAAGAATACAACCGCCATGACATATTTAAAAAACATTTTAAGCTTCGCTTTGACAAAAAATACCGAAACGATGACATATTAAGAAATAACTAGCTTTACCCGTTCGAGGAGGAGAGCTAATTTGCCTCAAACTCCTGGATGACTACATTGGGGTAATCACGAAATGCCATGCGCGCGATGCGCTCTCGTTGTTTGTCTGCTGGCACAAGAAACACGACACAGTCACGAGATATAGATGTGATAAGGCTGCGCATTTTCCCCAAAAAAGCAGCACCTTCGGAGTGCATTCCGGTATACCCTATGTTATCCATCCGCTGTCTGCGCGGATATAACTTCCTACTGCTTTCCCCCGTAAGCAGATCGGCTATCTGCAAAAAATCTATTTGTGCCGCTTGTGGCTCGCGGGTTCGTTCAGGACGCACTGCTCTCCAGGTATTCATGACCATAATTTTTTTATCGAACATGCTCACAAAATATGACATGAGGTATTTGGGTTTCCATAGCGGCATACCTCCCTGAAAATTAGCAACCGGCAGAGCAAACGCATTATTTATCGTATAAAGTGGCGCATGGATTTGACCGAGCTGGTAGAGAAATTTCGCTCCCACAGTGTCCCGGATCATTTGCAGTTCTTCAGGTAATGGCGGATGTGCGGCGTTATGTATCGCCTGGTAGGCAGCGACTTCGCCCAAAAATCCAGTGAGATTGGTGCGATCGATAGGTAGTCGCTCGTGGATCACCACATCAGTATAGCAGACTAATTCAACCATTGACGCTGTCTCACGCTCCTGTATAATCCGTTTCATATACAAACCCTAGCTGCCCGCAAGGAGGATTGATTATGAAAGGTGCACAAAGCAAAACACAACCAGGACTCATTCGTGCAAGTGGTCGAAAACGCCACAACCGCGCTCTTCGCGAAGAACAACTAACTACTGAAGCAGCAAGGCTTGGTATTGCTGTACAAGATCTGAAGACTCGACTGTTTCAAGAAGTGCAGGATATTCGCAGGCATCCACCGCAGACACCAGATTGGGCACGTCCCGCAGGATACCGAGAAATAGTCCGCTAAATTAGTCTGCTTGAGACTTTTTAGAAAAATAATCTACGTGAAAGTAGTCGATACCGACTGCTTTTGCGGCTCCCGCGTCAGCTTGACTGTTGCCAATCATAAGATAGTGCTCGAGTGGTACACCGGCAACGCGCAAAGAAGCAAACCCATCTGGGTACGGCTTAAGTAGCGCAACGTCCAGCAAACTGACCACTTTGATAAACACATCAGAAAGGTTGTTTTCTTCCAACACTCTCCCGATTATGTTACTCGTGTTGCTCGACCAGATAGTCATCTGATAACGGTCGCGGTTTGCCCGAACAAAATCAATAAGATCGGGGTTTGGCACTGCCTGCTCAAACGCCTGCTCTTCAAACGCGAGCGCCATAGCATTTATTTGTTGTTTTACCTTCGCTCCGCACTGTTTACTATATGCACTCAATGTGCCTGTTAATGAAATTTTTTGTTCGACAAAGTCAGCATAAAGTACTGGATCAAGTGGCGCCAAATTCTTTTGCATGGCGCTAATAAATATATTCCAATCCATCACCAGCCAAAACAACGTCTCATCAAAATCAAAAATAAGGTGAGTTTTGTGATGATGGGAAAGAAACTCTGGAAGTGTCATATAGTCGGAGATATATTTTATAATAGCCGCTCAGGTCGGACATACACAACCTCATGACCTCGACTCAGTCGATGATCAATAGATGTCGCTTCCGCCATTTTAAAAAGCCGCCTGTCCTCACGAGTTTTCACTATTCCGTCAAAAAACACCCGCTCACAATCCACGCAATACAAACGGGTAATCGCGCCCCGTTCTTTTTTGGGATGATATAACACTGTTTTTAACACCCAATGGAATAAGCTCTCTGGTGGTGTTTTTCGGATTGGCGATCGTTGTCCCATTTGGCGCATTGTACTCTGATATTATGCGCTTTAAAAGCACTAGGGCGTTGACGTGGCAGAAGGAGTACTCTCAAGCTGCTCTGGAGTAACTACAGGGGCAATTGGCTCACATTCGCCGCTCCACATCCCTTTCTTTTCTTCTACCGCGAGACGCTGAGCAGCAAGGAGTCGATCGACATATTTTACATCTGGAGGATATGTACTCACCTGGGCGTACCCTTCACGCACCAAATACTCATTCAGCAACACATCCCCTATCCATACGTATCGTAACAGTCTGCCAAACGTATCGCGCTCCGATATATCTTTTTCGAGCTCTACTGTTTTCCCTTGCACAAGTTCTTTGTTTTTGGCACTCGCCTCTTTTCCATAGCACTCCACTGGTCTCCGCGGCGCTACTGTTTCAGGTGTATTCATGCCAATGTAGCGCACCACCTCGCCACCTTCTATCTTTATTGTGTCACCGTCTACGACACTCACAACAGTAGCAAGTGTGCCCCCATGTCCTGCCATAGGGGTGGCTGATGGACTCGCCACCACAAAGGCGGGAGAAACTTGAGCAGTAGGCGCTTCTTGGAGGGTAATCGAATTTTGAAGTGAAAAACTGTAGATAAGTCCAGCAATAAGCAAAAAAATTCCCACGATACTGGTAGCCTTTTTCTTTCCCACGAAACTCGAAAGCGCTTCAGTAAATATTTTTTTCATAGCGCAACTCTCTCTATTGCTGATTATAATCTGCCCAAAAGAAAATCAAACTGTAGGACTAAAAAATGAAGCAGTAAGATAACGAGCAATATATGCACTTTCTCTTGGTGGACCCGAGAGGACTTGAACCTCTGACCTTTTCAATGTCAATGAAACGCTCTAGCCAGCTGAGCTACGGGTCCTTTTAGCTTGTACAAATAGCCTCTAAACTTTTTCTATTATATCTCCTTTTCCACCGCTTGACCACCCACATGGTGTGCTCTACACTGAGAATGGATATGAAATTCATAGGCAAAGCAATCGCCGCATTATTTGATTTTCTTCAGGGAATTGTCGCCATAGCCGCGGTTATGGTAATGATCTATTTGTTTGTTATGTCGCCACAGGAAGTGAGCGGTCATTCTATGGAGCCAAATTTTCAAAACGGTGACTACATCCTTACAAACAAAATTATCTATAAAATGGCGGAGCCACAACGAGGTGATATCGTTATCTTTAAATCTCCGACCAACAAAGACATCGACTACATCAAGCGGGTCATCGGATTGCCAGGTGAAACAGTCATGCTCAAAGATCAACGCTTTTACATAAATGGTAATTTGTTGGAGGAACGCTACGAGTACAACAAGCCTGTATTTGGCGGATCATTTTTGCAAGACGGTGTGGAAATCATAGTACCAGAAGATCACTATTTCGTGAGTGGTGATAACCGACCAGGTAGCTCTGATTCACGAGAGTTTGGGCCTATTTCAAAATATGATTTTATCGGCAAAGCATTTCTCCGCTATTGGCCGACAAAAAGCGCAGGACTTATCCCTGTCGCACACTACGACTTCTAAATACTAGAGAGACAATCGGAAAGAAAAAATTACCCGTTTATTTATCGCCTGCCAGTCGCTCATGGACGAGCTTGAGGGAATGACTGGTTGTTTCTAAGTTGCCGCGAATAACAAATACTACCCTTGCTTCTACTTTTGATTGGGTAATTTTCACTAATCCGTTTACTGCCTGTGCCAAATCTTTGGCAATCGAATCGAGCTCATCGCTATGAATTCGTTCGATCTTATGTGACGGCTGCTGATCAGTCTTGGCTTTCAGACGCCTCGCCAAATCTTCTGCCCTTCGCACTGAAGCGCTCTCAGCAAGGATCGTCTTGTATGCATCGACCATGAGTTTTACATCGTTGAGCCCTGCAATCGCCCGCGCATGTCCTTCGCTAATAGCTCCAGAAACCAAGCCATCTTTTATCGCGTCAGGAAGGGCTAACAAACGCATGGTATTCGATACATACGATTCACTTTTTCCAATTCGTTTCGCAATCAATGTTACAGACAGTCCAAATTCTTCGATCAATCGTTGAAATGCCAACGCGCGGTCGATAGGATTAAGATCTACGCGCTGTACGTTTTCGACAAGCGCCATTTCCAACATTCCCTTGGCAGAGGTTTCTTTGATTAAGACCGGTACGGTCGTAAGACCTGCGATCTTTGATGCTCTCCAGCGGCGCTCTCCAGCAATGATCTGATATCCTGCGGGCGTCTTTGCGACAACCAGAGGCTCGATAATACCGTGTTCTTTGATGGAATCGACAAGATCAGCAAGTAAATCAGGAGCGATAATTCCGCGAGGTTGCAGCGGATTTGGCTGAAGCAAATCTAAGTCTAAATGAAGTATCTGTTGGGTGTCTGCCATTTTTTATGCGTGCGTGGGCAAGACCGACACGTACCGCTTACCACGTTTAGTGATAAAAGTTACTACTCCCGCGACTGTCGCAAATATAGTGAAATCTTTCCCCATATCTGTGCCAGTTCCAGGATAAAATTTAGTCCCTTTTTGTCGGACAATGACGTTGCCTGCGAGTGCCTGCTGACCGCCATACACCTTCACGCCTAAGCGCTTCGAGATGGAATCTTTATTTCCTTTTGCTGTTCCCCCTGCTTTTACGTGTGCCATAATTAGTTCTTTTGAAATATATAAAACTCTCTTCGTACAATGGCTTTAGGCCGACCGTACTCTATAGGTTCAGTGAGGAGAGTATATCCGAGGCTTTCACATCTGTCAACAACTTTTTTCACGCGCAGCACTCCGCGCCCCGTATCGTATGCCGGCATTGCCATAACAATCCGTGCGTTGGGTTTTAAAATTTTTGTCCATTCTTTGAATGCTCCGATGTACAATTTTTCTAATCCTTTTAGGATATTTTTTACGCGTTCGGGTGTCAGTTTGGCAATGTCTTTGACTTCTACCGTCTCACCCATGTATGGTTCTGTCACAATCGCATCGATACTTTCGGGTGTAAGTAATTGGCTTACATGTGTTGCATCTGCAACCATTACGCTCATATAGAGCGGTGCGATAATTGGATATTCTCTACGCAACCATTCAAGATTTTTTTTGGAATTTGCTACTGCGACTTCGGATAAATCACTCCCTGTGACGTTCGCGCCACGAAGCAATGCCTCACCCAATACCGTTCCCACGCCACAAAACGGATCAAGCACCATCGGATGGTGCTCGTGAGTGTCCTGGGGCAACGCAATATTTACAATCATACGTGCGACCTTTGGTGGCAACATGCCTGCCTTCACGTCCGGTGCTGGTCTCCCAAAATCACGCTTATTCCAGTCCTCAAAATCCTGCACTGCCAGAGTAACGCCAATTAAATGAGTGTCTGGCAAACCGATAACCACCAGCTCCACCACTTCCTGCTTGGCGATAACCACGCTGGAAAGCGCTTCATTGTGTTTCGTTTCTATATAACGTGCGGAAATACCTCGCTGGGTAAATTCTTTTTTGAGAATAACTAACTGTGAGCTGGATACACGCGCTGCCCCATACGCACTTATACCAAAGGTAATATGTCCATTTTTGACATACGGCAACAGTGCTGAAAAAAACAATTCAGTACCAAGCTCTGTCGATTCCGATAACACATCGACTATTTTGACTGTACCGCCCAGTAAATGCACGACCGCGTCAGCATCCACACGAGATGCCACGACACCAACTCCCTCAATTGGACTGGTAGCTTTTGGGTAAAAAGACTGAAGTTCTAATAAGGAGAGCTGTGGAGTTCTTCCAAAAATAAAAGCGGTTCGTTTCATGCCTGGGTAATACCCACGATCTCAAGGTTGGTCAACTGTGCGCGAAACCCGCGTGCTCTGCGATACCGTACTTTTGATTTAAATCTGCGGATTTCAATTTTCTCACCTTTTGTGTGTGCCACGATCTTTGCCGTTACTTTGGCACCCTTCACCAATGGTTTTCCGACTTTGACGGATTTTTCGCCCTGCACGAGCAACACATCCGAAAGCTCTACGGTATCTCCGACATTCCCCGCCATACTATCTACGGTAATGACGTCTTTGGGAGCTACTTTAAACTGTTTGTTACCAACTCTTACAATAGCGAACATAGGTTCATATTATATAGCTTTGGGCTATCCAATTGCAATGCTCCCTTCATCAGCCCCTTTTCTACGGAGCGCGAGAAGCAATCCAAACGCCATACAAAGCGACAATATCGAGCTTCCACCATAGGAAACAAAGGGCAACGTAATACCAGTCACCGGAATAATGCCCATATTCATACCCGCATTAATCACCACTTGAGTAAGGAGAACGCCAAACAAACCGATGGTATAGAAAAACACAAACGGATTGCCGATATTGCCGCGAATATATGGCCGTATCAACTGCCACAGTAATACACCATAAAGAAGAAGCAACATGGCACCGCCTACAAACCCCAATTCCTCGACAAGAGTCGCGAATATAAAGTCTGTGTGATACTCAGGCAAAAATCGCAGGTGGCTCTGCGTACCCATGCCAAGCCCGCGACCAAACCATTGACCACTTCCCACCGCTATCATGGCCTGCAGGGCATTGTACCCAGCTCCTTGGGGGTCAAAAGCGGGATTTAGGAATGTATATATACGTGCTTTCTGGTATTCCGCCAAAGCCCGCCAAAAAAGCGGGAAACTAAGTGTCCCGACGACCCCTCCGACAATAAAAAGTATAAGCGGAAAACCACCCGCCACCATCATGGCGAGCCATGAGGAAGCATATACGAGAGAAGTGCCCAAGTCTGGCTGACGAAATACGAGGAGAAATGGGATGACAAAAAGCACTCCGTGTGTCAAAAGCCACCGCCAAGAACGGGGTGAATACGTCACAATCGCTCTGGCAAATGCCAATATCACGAACGGCTTTACTATCTCCGAAGGTTGCAGTTGGGCGCTACCGATCATAATCCAACGGGAAGATCCTCGGATAGGATCACCAAGGTATGAAGCGATAAGCAAAATGATAGACAACACATACCCGTAAGGCGCAAACCACCACAAAACAATAGGGTCAAGCGATGAAAGTGCCCAAATGATGCCAGCGCCGACAACGAGGAAAAAAAGCTGCTGCCAAAATAGCCCAATATTGGTCGTAAGCAGGACAAACAGGCCCACAAGACCCAAAAGTAATAACGACACCAGTATCACCCAGTCTACGTGGTGTTCGTCTTGTGTGTATCGATGGAAAGTTGATCGCCCCATGTGATGGTACTTGCCAGTGTAGCTTGTTTTATCTGAGGCAGCAAAGCCTCAAGCGATGTATAGCTTTTGGGTAATACAAGCGACACGTATTCATCTATTTTACATCCCTTTTCTTTCCGAAGCACTTGGATTTCGCGGATAAGCTTGCGCGCATCGCCTTCTGCCTTGAGCTCAGGAGTGATTGTCGTATCGAGTTCTACGGATGTTTCCTTATCTGTTTTAACGATTTCGCATGTTTTTATATTGAGTTCCTGCAAAAATACAGACAGCCATTCGTGATCAAGCGCGGGATATGCGGTAGACACCGTTATTTTATTGAGTGGCTGCCGCACAGGAATACCAAGCTCTTTGCGTTTCGCATTACCTAGCTCTGCCACCAACCGCACAAATGCCATGTGGGCATCAAGCGTGGTGTCGATAGCACTTTGATCTGCCACCGGCCACTCCGCAAGATGGATAGAATTCCCTGTCGTTTCCATATTTTGATAGATACGCTCGGTGATAAATGGCGTTATCGGTGCCATAAGACGGATAAGGTGAGAAAGCACCCACCCAAACACTTGTTGGCCTGTTTCATCGGTTTGTATCCGATCACGACTTCTTCGCAAATACCAGGTAGAAAGATCGGTAATAAACGACACCAACAATCGACACGTAAGTGCAGTGTCATAACCATCCATAGACGCGGTGACATCCACGATAAGTCGATGAAGCTTGCTTACTATCCACTTATCCATGACGTGCGTGGGCTTCGGAGCTACTGCAGGAGGAGCGCCCTTCACGTACAACTTGTAAAAGCTAAATACATTCCAGACAGTAGACACCACCTTTTGATATATCTCCTTTACCCCTTCTTCGGAAAAATTCAGGTTTTCCGCTTTCATCACAACGGAACTCATAAGATAAAATCGCAGCGCATCCACGCCATATTTTTCAAAAAGCAGTGTTGGGTCGGGATAGTTTTTCTTACTCTTGCTCATCTTCGCGCCATCTTCCGCGAGAATTGTACCGGTCGTGACTGCATTTTCAAATGTATGAGCACCAAATAACCCCACTGACATTACATGCAGAGTATAAAACCACGCGCGTGTTTGCGCGATATATTCAGCGATAAACTGAGCAGGGTGAGCCTGTTCAAATTCTTTTTTATGTTCAAAGGGATAGTGTATAGAGGCATACGGCATACTCCCGCTTTCCACCCAACAGTCAAATACCTCGGGAATACGTTTCCCTTTCACTGTCTTTTCGTCATCTACCCACACCTCCATATCATCCAAAAACTCCCGATGAATATCGGTAAGCTTATTGGCTCGAGCTGTATCTACCGCCCACGCACGAAGCTCTTCGAGCGAACCAATGATACGCATTTTCATTGTTTTTTCGTCTACCCAAATCGGCATAGGAGTGCCCCAATAGCGCGATCGGGAGATATTCCAATCGGGAGCTGTCTCGAGCCCTTTACCAAATCGACCATGCTTCAAATGATCTGGATACCAATTAATATGCTCGTTTTGGGCAATCAAGTCATTTTTGAATTTTGCGATATTAATAAACCATGCGGGTACTGGCGCATGATACAGTCGAGTTTCGCATCGGTAACATACAGGCACACTATGAAGCCTATCTTCATTGCGATATACCAATCCGCGTTTTTGCAAATCTTCATTAACCAACGGATTTACTTTTAACATAAACATGCCCGCCCATGGGGCAACTTCCGGCTTCAATTTTCCTTCACTGTCTACGTGCTCCACGAGCTGAATATGATGCTTGGTCATCACCCGATAGTCATCTTCTCCGTAAACTGCAAGCGTCACAATTCCTGTCCCTTCGGCATCCGCGACATAACTATCTGCCACCACTACGCCTGCACGCTCCCCTTCTTTTCGAGAATAAAAATCGTAGTGAAGTTCAAAAGAAAGTTTTTCTAAATCGTTACCGGTATATTCTCCTACTATTTCATATGGTTCTTTATCGAGCATACCAAGAGTGCTTTTTGCGAGAATATAATGCTCTCCTTTTTGCTTTACCTTCACATATTTCATGGTTGGGTTCACCGCAAGCGCAGGAGTTGCGAGCTTGTTCCATGGAGTTGTTGACCATGCCAATAAATACGTATCTGGCTCATTTACTACCTTGTATTTATAAATCGTGCTTGGGCCATTCATGTCTTTATAACTGTTATCCATGACGATCTCAAAGTTCGAAAGCGGGGTCGCACATCTCGGGCAATATAAAATCACTTTGCGCCCCTCATACACGAGGTTCTTATCGTATAACTGCTTAAATGCCCACCAAACAGATTCCATATAGGTGGCATCCATGGTCTTATATGAGTGTTTGAAATCTACCCACCGACCTATGCGGCGGATAACTTTTTCCCATTCTTTATCGAAACGGAAGATTGCTGATCTGCACGCATCATTAAACTTGCCTATCCCCATTTCTTCAATACCCTTTTTACCACCGACAAGTCCTAATTCTTTTTCCACCATGTTCTCTATGGGTATCCCATGACAATCCCATCCCCATACGCGACCTACCCGATACCCTTTCATCGTCCAATACCTAGGGATGACATCCTTTATCGTAGAAGCCAATATATGACCATAGTGTGGTAGTCCGGTAGCAAATGGCGGACCATCATAAAAAACGTACTGCTTGTCAGCCGGTCGTTCGCTCACCGATCGCTCAAAGGCGTTAGTCTCATCCCAAAACTCCAGCACGTCATGCTCGCTGGCGGGTACATCGAGCTTTTCTTGAAAATTATCTTGCTGTAATTTGGCCATAATCGTATATCCTTTCAGTTTTCTTTCTGTGGCAACATGACGTATTCACCCATCAAACGCCACAAAAAAACTCGTCCTTATCTATATTACTATAAAGGACGAGTCAGCCTTTTGCCGATCGTGGTACCACCTTTTTTACTTCTTGTTGACAGCGATAACGGGCATACCCGGAGGATTCTACTTTCCGTTTCTGCGAATTTCTTTCCTCAGCTTGTCTGATGATTGTCAGACTGAAACGCCTATGTGTGTATTATAGCATGTTACCTATTGGCATCAACAACTTAGTACGAATAGCCAAAAAAATAGCTAGCAGTACAGAGGATATTCCTCTCATACTGCTAGCCAGCAGAACATTTGAAAATACTTACGTGGTGGAATTATTGTTTGGCTTACAGAAAAACGCGACAAAGACTCTCGAACCGTCAGTTTCTGAAATATTTCCATCTGGATCACTGGGAATGACTTCGCAGTCAAACCCTACGGGCACAATGTTTGCACATGATACTTGCGTCTTTCTTGTAAAAAATTACTGTCTGAGGGAATTCAAAAAAGCATTCACGATAGATAACACAATGGAAGCGAGGAGTGCTGTCCCAAATCCGTCTATCGTAAAGCCCGGCACGATACGACTAGTGATCATCAATACAATAGCGTTAATCACAAAGGTAAATAACCCGAGTGTCAGTATATTTATCGGCAACGTAAGGATAACCAAAAAGGGTTTAAACACGACAGTAAGTATCCCCCACACGACAGAAATAACAAAAAGCGAAATCCATCCGCTTATTTCTATACCAGGCAAAATATACGCGGTAATATAAAAAGCCAACGCGTTTATAAGGAGCTGCATAAACATATACATATTATACCAGAGATGAAAAATGGGAAATTAAGAAAACTTGTTACTTTACGTAAGAGCGCACCGTAGGTGCTTGCGGGGCATCGTCAGCAGTAACTTCATCCCAATTCACTGCTGCAAAAGAAACACGAAATGCATCGCGAAATTGCTGCGGATCATCTACCATCATTTTTTGGATCGTATCTATATCCATCCATTCGGCTTTTTCTGCTTCATAGTTTGGACTAATTAAGTGTGAAGCCTTTTCGTCAACCTGAGCGATAAAAACATAAAAGTTTTCTTTTTGCGGATGATCACCTTTTGCATCATCGGAATACACTCGAACTGGCATTAACGGACGAATAACAGAGACGCCATTTGCAAAGTCTGCCCCAACTTCTTCGCGAAGTTCACGTCTGGCTGCTTCCGCGTATGTTTCTCCCGGCAACAGATGTCCTGAAGGTGCAGACTGCCACAGACCCGGATTTACCGTCATGTGTTTACTGCGGCGAACCATAAGCAACTGCTTTTTATTCTTTTTTTCCTCGTCAGGCTTCCATCGCCACACCAATACCGAAGAAGCTCTGTGAATATGTCTGCCTTCTTCATGCGCAATTGCACGCGGGATAAGTCCGATTACATTGTCATGTTCATCGACCATGTCGAAATGCTCAGCATAATGAAACTGCTTAATCCCTATGGCTTCACATATATTGAGTGCCTGCAACATAAATGCCATCTGCGCTTCACGTCTGTCGGAGGGTCGTGCGATATCGGATAAATCGATATGAAAGTTGATAAGCGCCTGATCACTTTCGTCTGGCTTCATGGCACGAAAACTCACAAATGACCCCGGTTTTTCCGGGTTGCGGAGAATAAGACCAAATACTCTATTCCGATCTTCGTAATATGACACCCAACGAGCCTCTATCGGTTCTTCTTTATTACCCATGAGATACAGATTACGGTCTTCCTGGTTTGCCATAATCACGTCCAAAATATCCTTGTACGACACGCCAAAAATAGCATCGACTGACTTCGCAGACTCGGGCACCAACAAATTACATATCACATTAGGATGCGCAGTTTGATCTACGCTATATGTTTTGTTTTCTGAGTTTAATAACATGCGGGTCGCGGTGTCGATAATAGACTCAGAAAACAATCCCGCCTGATATGGATTGTCGGTCACAAATTTATCATCCAAAATAACAATGTCATCGATAAATGTTTTGAAACGATCAATGTTAATAAGCTCATCTACCACTTTCCCTTTATTGGCTATAGCACCCTCAAGAATATCGACTAATTCTGGGCCTACTTTTTCTCGAAGTATGGAAAGCTTACCGTCAGTTTCCCATGTCTGCGGATCGGTATTGATAAGCGTTTGAAAATTCTCTGAAATGTCGGGGGCGACAAACTGCTCGATAAAATCAATAGGCTTACCAGCTAGTAGAAGTGCCACAAATGTTTGTCCGTCACCTTCGTCTAATCGTTTCTTGATTTCTTCATCTGACTCACTACCGCGTTTACGAAGTAATTGTTCTCGATAATCACGAGAAGAAGTCAAAAACGTACAATGTATTTGATCTCCAAATTTTTTCTTGAGCTCCAAGATATGCAAGATACTTGGCTCTGCTACAAGAAATTGTTCATGACATGTTTGGACAAGATCATCTATCCTATACGCGTACCGACATCCATTGCTTCGTAGCTCATATTCTCCGATAAGCTGACCGCTTTCTTTAAACTGGGTAAACTCCTCTGCACTAATCGGAATTTTTGAGACTTCTGATTTTCGTGGCGGCCGGTCGGTTAACTTCGGCACGACCCGTATAGACACTGGTTCAGACATCTCCAATTTTTGAGCGACACTACGACGACCCGGAAGCGATGTAAGTATCTCTATAGCTAAATCTTTCCCTGAACCGGAAGCGCCCATGAAGGCTAAAATACGAGGCTTAGAGGAAAAACATTCGGGGGTTTTGAGTGCTTCACGAAAAGTAATATTTTCCGCTCCACGAGGAGAGTGTCGCGTTTGAATATCACTATAAGATACACGTGATTCGTTTTTCATACGAACGTAACGCTCTCCACTTTATGCGATGTGATGTATTATAGGTCGTAAGCACGCGAAAATCAATGTCTATCATCCAGCATACACCTGCTGGCATCATGGTGAAGTGGAAAACGATATGCTACGATCGAGATATGCGTTTGGATGTTTTAGGAATTCTTTTTTCCTCTGCGGTCTTTCTCGTTATTAACCGATGGGGGCTGGGCATACTTCATACAGAAGTATTTCTGGCTGGGCTGACGCTTATCTCCATGTGCTACCTCTTAGTAAGCATGCTGCGGCCGACACGCTCACTGCACTTACGTATTTTTCTCACCATCGTGTTTGCAGTTGTGGCCACTATACTTCCGACTGTTACAAATATGCAGGAACGTCATCGGACGCTGCCACAAAACTTCGTCAATGATTCTGCGATGCAAGCAGAAATTGCCGGTAGATATATCCTCTTGGGTCTCAATCCTTACAGCACGCCTTACGACAAATCAGATTTAGCGAAATGGCCATATATAGACGAAATGGGGAATAAAACGAACCCCGCACTGTTTAACAATATTCATCCCCCATTTCTTTTGCTCGTCTCTGCAGCGCAATATCGCATATTTGCGCAGCTATTTGCTTGGTCTGATATTCGAGTCGTATACCTTTTAGCATACGCATCGCTATTTATTCTCGCATTTTGGAAATTTGGTGTCTCTGAAAAACTTCTCCTATTTCTTATATTCGGTGCGCTCAACCCGCTCCTTATGACGTTTATCCCCGAGGGCACAAATGATGTCATGGTGCTTGCCATCCTCCTCTGGACACTATTTGCTGCTGAAAAAAAATCATATATTGTAGCGGGCATTTTGTTAGGCCTTGCGATAGGCACGAAACAAACTGCATGGGTAGCGGCACCTTTTCTCGTTTATTCATTTTGGAGAAATCAGCCAGCAAAAGCTTTCCGGCAATTTATAGTATCAGCATCACTCACGACTTTGGTGATTTATATACCATTTCTCGTGTGGCACGTAGAAGCACTGATAAAAAGCTTGGTGCTCTATGTGACGACCGACCCAAGAGCGCAAAAGTTTATTCACCCCATAGAGGGCATCGGCTTTAGCCCCGTACTTCCTAAACTGGGAATAGTAAAGTCGCTCTACAGTACATTTCCATTTTGGATTATTCAAATTATTGCTTACACAATCTCCATCCTCGTGTATTGGTTCACAACAAAACGCGGAGCCAAAGAAGAAAGAAATGTCTTGTTTTTTATGGCATTTGGCACACTCATGGCATGGTATTTTTCTCGATACTTTCTCCAGTCACACTTGGGCTACATCATCACGCTTTTTACCTTCTCATACTTCTGGGATCAGAAAAAGATCACCTAACCTCATCCTGCGCTATTTGCCCTCAATGTGTATAATGTCACGAGCTTATGCATGTCGCGCCTAAAAGGTATCGTACAGTTGCCAAGTGGGAAATAGCCACCAGCGAAGTTCGTGAATCCCGCGGCCTTCGGGGGCTTCTCGGTATCGGTCAGTATTCGCAGGAAATTAGTATCCGATTTAGAGGGAAAGAAACAACCATCACCGTTCGGACTTCTGACCTTATGACACTTGATGAAATAAACCGTATGATCCCAGAGCTAGCTCGCAGACGCTATCAACATCACCATAAGTATGGGACAGGAAACGAGTACAACCTAGAAAAATCAGAAGACGGGTTGGCAGATGAACTGAAAAAATTAGGCGTCACCCTACCTGATTGGCTTAAGTAATACGCATCCTTGCGCTCTACATTTTTAACGTCTTGGCGAATATTTTTTTGTCACCGTAATACGATACGCACGATGAGACCTAGGCTCAACCGCATCAAATCCCAATGCGGTCTCATTGGCGAGTATCCACTCTTTCAAATGACTGTTTGCTGTGTCGAACCTGAGTATAAGCGACCTACCATACCCTGCTGCAGTGGAAGCAAGTATCTCATCTGCCATCGCAAATACTCGTGTTGTTTCGCCTTTTCTTCGAGGATATAACCAGGAGGGGGTTCGCGTGCCGAATCGGATACTCGCTGTCCCATGTTCAGGACATATATCTATGGACAATGACTTGCTTCCACAATACACATCTTTGTGCACCGTCATAGCAATGCAATGACGCGTGCTGCGGACAGGATGAAGCACCGTCACGCATATATAGAATATTCAGGGACAATGTAACAAAAAACGATATTGGAAGCAATGTTTGAGGCTTTTTGTAACCTGATACAAACAATATTTGTGCATAATTTCTGTGCTACCAATGCGAAACTACCAGAATTTGAAAATTATTATAGGATATTGTATAATTTCCCAATGTCTATCACATGCGAAAACCACACATGCGACCAGTATTTCGAGGGTGACTGCACTGCGGCAAGCATGCTCAGAAACCAAGCAGATACTGTCGGCAATCCCAATCACAGGAAAGAACAATTAACAAAGAGAGGATTTGGCAGCACTATCCAAGCATACCAAGAGAGTATCGCCAATAAACGGTGTGGTGTCAGTGATGAAGCGCTACGTCTTGCAATTAGGTACGCAAGAAACGTCTATAGAAAAATGCCTGCTGACCCAAAGCCTTAACTTCTCTATCGTAAAAATGCGGGGATTTATAGGACACAAACTTGATCTGCTAATAAGACCTTCTAGATTGTAATATATTACTTGTTAATACTTGTCAAGAGTAAAATAGGTTGTTCTAATAGTCTAAATTTGATTAGTTCTATTAAGTTATGTATAATACTAGAGATCGGAAACGATCAAATTCTTGGCTTAAGGGCTCTGCAAAGAGTCCTTTTTGCTAATTATTGAAGCTTACTCTTAATCTCAGGCTGAATGTCTTTAGCCTCACATATAAAATTTCTTATCTTTTGAATATCAAAGATAGGTGCCCCAGTTGATTGAAGTTCGGATGAAACTCTTCGCGATGTGCTAAAAATGAACACCTCCTTTCGATCCTTAATTAGCTGACTCACGGGGTCTGAAAAGTCGCTATCACCGCTCCATAAAATAAAGGTACTATTATTACCTCTTTCATAATCTAATAACATATCTCTGCCAATCTCCACATCAAAATTGCATTTTCTTACCTCAACATGTTTTATACCTCGATCATTAAGCTCCTTTAATCTTCCATTTAAGTATTCGACGGTCTCAATACTTAGCTTCTGTAATAATGGCTTTTTGATAAAATTTTCTAGAACCGAAGGTGAATTTCCAGGTATCCCAGTTACATCTAAACTTTGATGCATGATTTTTACTGGTTTAGTAACAACTATATAATCAAACTTCGTAGCATCTGCCATAAACTGCATTGATCCTTCATCACCTTCCAGAGTTCCGTTATATAAATTAACTGCCTTAACTGTTGTAAATGAATCAAAGAATTGTTTGAGACGCTTCAGATCCACTCTCCACCCTAATCTACTGGACCAATGGTACATATTGCTCCAATCCAGATAGACTTTAGTGTCTCTATCAAAAAGACCTTCCAACTCGGATATTCTATCTGGATAAATTTCTGCTAACTTTTTTAATCTTTCAGTTTTTGGCGAGAACATATTATTTAATTATAGCACTATTAAATTGACTTACATTTAAAATAGGGGCTAGATAGCTAGCCCCTATTTACCTTCCCAAGCTACTCCCTTAGTTCTTCGCAGGACGCTATGGAAATAGCTTAGCCTCGTATTGCATCTATGCATTGCTTAGGCTGTGTTACTGCACACGCCTAAGCGCTCCCACCCGCTCTCGCGGGTGGCAGCAAATTAGTCGATGATGGACTGGGTATATCAAGAGATATATCGAGTGTTGGAAGATCTGAACGAATACCAACTCCCGCAGAGGCTAAGTCATGCTTATTCCGCCAAATAGTTGTCTGATGATAACTATCCTTTAGAAATTGCTTCTCATGGGGTAAATCAGAATAAAACTGCTTATAGAAAGTGTAGAGCCGAAGCGCCTTCCTGTGCAAATATGTCTTTTTTAGAATATCCATTACTTCTTTATCGGTCGTAAGTTTTGGATTGAGATTAGCTAAAAGCTTATTCTTATATTTATTAAGGAGTCCGATTAAATACTCTTCATCGAGTAGGTCTTTGTAGGTAATACGCTCTCTTCCCTCAAATAGCTCTGGTAGCATACTTTTTCGGAAGGACACCTCGAATCGGAGTACACCCAGTGCAAATTCATACCACTCACTGGCTTTATCTCTATCAACTTGAGCAATATGTTTGAAGTCATGCTTCATAAACTCAGGAGCTTTTAAATAAAACTTGAGCGCATAAGCACGCCCAGGCCATTGAATTGACTCCTCGGGATATAACAATTTATCTTTGCGGGCAAAATCGAAGCAGGACAAAAGTCGCAACACGCCTGTAGCCATGGCGTGATCTGAAAACCGCCACGCGTAACACAAGTCGAGGCGCTCTACACGCCATTCCTTGTAAGGTGGGAAAGCGCCGATAAACGCCTGAAGCTTCCCATGCAACCCAACCAGCACCTGCTCCACGAGGGAACACGGAAGAAGCATAATATTATGCCCGTAGTATTGCTTAGGGAGCGATACCTGGAACTGAGCCTTGAGGTCATCTTCATAACATCGAATCGTAATTTTCGCATCATGGCTTCCTACAGTTATCTCCCCTTTTACAATTCGATATTCAATTTCTCCCTCTGCGTTATTTCGCCCAATATGCTCTACTGACTTCTTCCGCAAAAGCTCGAATTGCTGTTCGGTGAGTTGTGCGCTGAAAGTAACCGTATCTATCATGCGGATAATGGTATCCGCGTAGCTAAGAAAAGACGACGGAATTCTTGTGGGTATTTTTGTGGGGGTAATTATGGCTACTTCTGAAGCCTGTACCCTGTATTCGTTACCGACTCAATAGCATCTATTAACGCCTTAACATCTGATTTCTTTATTCCTAATTTATTTAATGAGCGCATAAGCACTTTCTTATACTCCTGAACTGATCGCGCAACATCTGTATCGTTTGATACATTTTCTCGATAACTATTTAGCCCTAACACAGAAGCAATCTCCCTATATCGGACAATCTCCCCAACGTGTTGGATAAGATATACCAACATTTTGTATTCCTTGGCGCTTGGGTTAATGTCGTATGAATCATTCCCTAAGGCAATTTTTCCTATCTTTGTATCCAAAGAAAAATTTCTCCATAAAAATACTGGGTTCAATCGCTTAAACTGCTCTGATTCTTTCCACTTCTTATGCTCCTCTAGCCACTCCTCCATTTCATATGCCTTTAGCTTTATCTCATCCGTCACATTTCCTCCGTGTGGCACGTAGCCATCTAAAAATTTCTTTTCCTTAAGCGCTTCATCTTTTAAGACGTTCCACTGTTCAATACCGAAGTCAAAACTTATAGACAATGAGCGAAACATATCAAGCTCAAGAGTCGCCAATCCTTTCCGCTTTAACCAATTATTAACCTCAGGATCGCTATTTAAGGCTGAATACCTCTCGTGAATATAGCGATAATATCCTTCCAATATGGGGTCAGGCGGTATAAAGAAGTATTCTCCTGTCTTATAACCAGAAAATACTATATCGAGCGCATTAATCATCATGCGCTGAAGAAAAAGGTAATTCTCCACCTTTGGCTTACCCTTACCGATAAGTAGCCCTAATAATCTCATCAGCGGGATTATATGACACAAAACCTAATTACGCATAATTTGACGAATAATTGTATAATCAGTACGAATATAATATGACTGCTACAGACCAAAAATTAATTGAATTGCTTCAAGAAAAAATTTCCCAAATTAGTAAATTAATGGAGTCATATGACCGATATGCACTTGAACAGTGGAAAACAGAAGTATCAATGATACTCGAGCCTCTAATTGGATCTGATTCAAGACATTATAAAGATTTTGTATCTATTCGATATACGCCTGTGTTTATTGGTGGGGATGTAGATGAGTCGGAATATGAAGATTCAAATAAGGAAGGATTGAATCAAGCAAGAGTACTTCTTCAATCTGTTTTATTCGCTAAAAATAATGATTTATTATGAATGAAACACAAACTGCTGACGACAATATTCGAGATCAAATACTAGCGCTTCTGCACAGAGCTTATAGAACTCCCAAAGGGAAGTATTTCAAGCCTACCTTTATGGTAATTTGGCCCGAAATTAGAAAATATACAAACTGTTCTAGAGAGGATGCTCTACGAGAAATTGAATACTTACTCCAACACGGGTGGATTAAAGAACATAAGGACAGAATAGATCACTCAATTATAGGTACATCAAAATTACCACCGAGCTATATGATCTATTATAAACTTACCGCTAAGGGTATTGATTTCTTTGAAAATCCAGGTAAATACGCATCAGATGTAACTTGGAAATCCAAGTTACCAGAATTAAAAATTGAGGGGTCAACAATTTATGGAAACATTACCATCGGATCAAATAACAATATTACATATAATGCAGTATCCGATATTGAACACATAATTCAATTAATTAATCAACATAATATTGAGACAACTAATAAAACTGAAATTATCACCCTTGTAAAGAAAGAATTACCAAATGTCCTCGACAATCCAAATCTAAATGAAGCAAAATCTTTAATAGATAAAATAAAAACTTTTGGACAAACCTGGTTAGTTCCGATTATTACTCAACTTATTGCAAATTATTTAAGTTATAAACTTGGGTTATCTCCTCAAGCGCCATTAATTCCTTCATCATCTCACATAGCTTAATTGTTAAGAATAGTAATTGTTATACTTAAATTATTAACGTTCATACGGACATCATAGTAGAATCTTTTATCATTCTGTAATTGATGATTGTTAAACTCCTCGTATAGCTCTGACAAAATAATCTTTGGATCAACCTTATAACGCAGTATGGGATGTCTCATCGAAGCTTTCGCTAAGGTTTTATCAGCTAAATGCATATAAGTCGAATACGTTGTCTGAATATCCTTGTGCCCCACAAGGGTAGCTACCTCTGTTATAGGTACTCCAGCTTCCAACATATGTGTAATGTAGCTATGCCGAAAGTTATGGGGAAATACCCTCTTTGTTATACCTGCCTTTATGGCTCGCTTTTTTAAATCCTCACTATAATCAGTTGCCTGTATCTGCTTCTCCATACTATTCCGAAACACTCGATCTGTATGCTTTCTTCCTTCAACCAATTGTTTTAAGTTACTTTTGAGTGGTTCAGTGAAGTAGACAGTTCGATTCTCATTTGTTTTTGTATCAATAAATGTAGCCTTACCAGCACTTATGTCTAAATGCCGTACCGTTAATTCTGCGGCTTCGGAATACCGACAGCCTGTATAAGCGAGAAACATCGTCATCGTCCGATACCGAAAATCAAGAAAGCTTACATCTCTTCCACGGAATAATCCATACGTAAGACTGGTATTAATAATCTTCTCTATCTCTTCAAGGGTAAAAATAACTATATCGGGCTTGAGCTTCTTAAATGACTTGAAGCCGTCAAAGAAATCGTAAGAGAATCCCCTGTCTTTGTAGTAGGAAACAAGATGTCGGAACAAAAAACGATATGTGTTGAGACTGTTGTTGGTTAATTGCCTATTCTTTAGCTCTGTAAAGAACTTTTCAAGGCAATCTTTATCTATTGAAAGACCTGTACGTGCAAGCCACTCATTAAAGATGCCTAAACGGCTCATACAATGACGCACAGAGCTCACCTCAAGTCCTTCCTTGATCGTTATGAAGCTGTAAAAGTCTTCCGCATCTATCTGCATACTCCCGTGTGGGAGTAGCTTGGGGTTGAAATTGAAGTCCTGCGAGGAACTTCACGGATAATAGCACGACAGAATCCCCTTTACTACTCTCGGGAAGACTTACAATGCAGATTTGAAGCTAAAATGCCCTTAACTCCGCTGTCTTAAGAATGCGGGGATATCAAACTCATCCTCTTCCGGAGGATTATCTTCTACAGGAGGATTAAACGTTGCCGGTGGCTGTTGTGCTACTGGTTGCTCCATAGGTGATGGCGCTGCAGGTTTTGTAAATGACGCTGCCTGTCGCGGATACCCGTATCGGGTATCAGGCGTGGCTGATGGCCGCCCTGTCATTTCGCGCAGGCGCTTTTTGGTCTCATCAAATCCTGTCGCGATCACTGTAATTTTAATCTGGTCAACCAGTTTTTCATCAATAATTGCACCGAATATTATATTTGCATCAGGATCGACTGCAGACGAAATCAATTTCGCTGCCTCATCGACTTCTGCCATGGTGAGGTCGTTACCTCCAATGATATTAAACAATACCCCTTTCGCGCCTTCTATCGTTGTTTCGAGTAACGGTGAGGCTACCGCAGTGCGTGCAGCAGTTGCTGCTCTGTTTTCACCAACTCCAGTACCAATTCCCATGAGAGCGCTCCCTGCATTGGTCATAATCGCCCGCACGTCAGCAAAGTCTACGTTGATAAGCCCGGGCATGGTAATGAGATCAGATATACCCTGCACACCTTGTCCGAGCACTGCGTCAGTTACCCGAAATGCCTCGACGAGCGTCATTTTTTTGTCGATCACTTCCAACAATCGCTGGTTGGGAATAACGATAAGGGTGTCTACTTTGTCTTTAAGGTTCGCGATACCTTCTTCTGCAGACACCATCCGGCGAGTTCCTTCAAAATGAAATGGCTTGGTGACCACCGCTACGGTAAGCGCGCCCAACTCCTTGGCAATCTCGGCAAACACTGGTGTTGCTCCTGTTCCGGTACCACCACCTTCTCCGCACGTCAAAAACACCATGTCGCTGTCGCGAAGATATTCTGCAATCTTTTCTCGTGATTCCTCTGCTGCCTGCCGCCCCACGTCAGGACTACCACCTGCTCCCAATCCGCGGGTAAGATTTTCACCAATCTGAATTTTACTTTGCGCCTGCGAAAGCAGCAGTGCCTGTGCGTCAGTATTTACGGATATAAAATCAACACCATTGATCTGATTGTTGATAATCATGGAATTAACCGCGTTGCTACCGCCGCCGCCTATACCGACAACTTTAATTTTGGCAAATCTCGCGAGATCAGGTTTTATCAACATAGATAACAATTATTATTCGATAATACCATCAGGGGCAAGTCTGAGGGGCAGTTCGTGTTCTTTCTTAGGGCAAGAATGACTTTACCAGATCGACTAGCTTTCCAGCAAGTCCTTTGACTTGTGCAGCTCCACCCATCTTCCCGATACCGGAAAACAGTGAACTGGAGGACTCTGACTTTCCTGTCGTATTCCCCCAAAGCAATAGCCCTACGCCAGATGCATAAGATGGGGTCATAATTTCATCGATAAGTCCGGTTACCCGTTGTGGCATCCCCACATGCACCGGCATCGCGAGATTGCGACGAGCAGCTTCTACTGCTCCTACAGTCAACGCTCCGCCACCAGTCATTACCACTCCCGAAGGCGTCATACCGCCAAATCCGCTTCGTTTTATCTCAAGACCAACCATCGTAAATATTTCATTTAATCGCGGCTTAATAATTCCTTCGATGAGCGTTTTTTTAGAAATCGAACGCATCCCTTCAGGGAGACCCAAATCAGATACATCTATTTCATCATCTTTGTCGCCTTTTCCTTTGGGTTTCTCTTCTTCTATGGTTATTGGTGTCTTTGGTAACTGCCCCAATCGCAATTTTATCTTTTCAGCACTTTCGAGTGATATCCGAAGTCCTGCCGCCAAATCTTTGGTGATATTGATAGCTCCTACGGGAATGACCGAGGAATACGAAAGCGCGCCTTCCACAAAAATCGCCACATCAGTTGTTCCTCCACCGATATCGACAAGCACGACCCCTAATTCTTTTTCAGTATCAGAAAGCGTTGCTGTTGCAGCCGCTAAACCTCCAAATGCGATACCCGCAACCTCAACTCCGAGTTCGCTGACGCATTTATGTAAGTTTCGTATCGCGGTAGCTCCCCCAGTTACGAGATGCGTTTCTACCTCGAGCCGCACACCACTCATCCCTGCGGGATCGACTATTCCTTCCTGACCATCAACGCTATATCCTCGCGGCAACACATGCAGAATTTCACGAGAAGTCGGTAATTGCACTGCTTTCGCTGCATCAATCACACGTTTTACATCAAATGAAGTAATTTCTTTTTCTGGCTCAGCAACAGCAACGACTCCATGAGAATTTAGCGATGCGATATGTGCCCCTCCAACACTGACAAACGCCTGCGCAACCGACACCCCTGCCATGCGCTCTGCTGCTTCTAATGAGGAAGATATTGCCTCGGTCGCCTCTTCAATATTTACCACCTGACTTTTTCGAAGACCCTTGCTTGGAGTAGTTGAGACACCGATTATACGCGCTTCATTTTCTTCGGTTATCGCTGCTATAAGCGTTACGATTTTTGAGGAGCCAATATCAATTGCGGAGAGGATGCGATCGCGTGCCATAAAAGCTTTCTTTTGAGTTATTAGTTCGTGATGATCGGCTTTTCAAAACGGAGATCAATCACGGTGGGCAGTGTACCTTTTATTCTAAACCCCTCCGTAATTGTTTGTAAAGTATCTGCTTTCGCACCCAGATCTCCAGTTTGAGGAAGAAATATGTTTGTATCACCACGTATAGCGTGTATCGACACGCTATCCTTCTCTACCATACGTGATGGATACTCTGAAGCATCCAGGCGAAGTAAAAAAGCTAAACTCGCCCGCACTCCCTGACAAGGCACAGTGCTACCGACTGCAAGTGCCCCACAACGAAACGTGAGCACAGGATATCTACTCTCACCGCTCTCAATACCACCCAACACTAACCCATGTTCGTCTATGGCATAACTTACCCCCTCGGACACCAGGACAACAAACGTATTGCGCCTGATAAGGTGAACAATCAATGTCCCCGGATATTTTTTTTCAAACTGCACATCAGACAGCAATGAGTAGTTTTCTAATAATTCCTCACGCAATTTACTGGTAGGCAAGAATAATAAATTTTTGCCAAACCTATTTTTATCAAGCTCTATCGACATGAGTGGCGCATCTACCACAATGCTTTGAATAGTAAATGCTCGCACCGTTAACCACGATAATAAACCGGTAATAGTAATAAGCAGGAACACACTTACTGCTATCCGTATAAATCGTTTTATCGTATATGCATGAAGTCGTGACGTCATGGCGTGTGCGGAAGCAGAACTTGAGAAATTACATCGACAAATCGTTTTGCACCATCTTTTGGAATACGTTTTGCCAAAGCCTTTGCCTTACTCGTTCTTTCTGGTAACTCACTCATCATGCGGTCAATAGCATCTTCCAACGTGCGCGGTGTCAAATCTTTTTGTACCAAAATAATAGCACTCCCTCCATGCTCTAAAAATTTTGCGTTATGATATTGTTCGTTATTAGCAGCCCATGGCAGGGGTATACATACAGCAACTTTTCCTACGATGGCAATCTCAGTTACGGTATTTGCCCCAGATCTTCCGATAATCAAAGACGCGTGATGAAGCGCATAGCTATACTCTTCAGTCGATAAATATGGATAAGGCAAATAATGCTTTTGCAGGTTGCTCGGTAATGATGCTTTTGCTTTTTGTGCAAGCTGCTCCGATATCCTCCCCACCTGATGAATAATCGTAAAACGGGAAAGCAAATGTGGTAATGCGGCAAATACTTTTTCATTTATACTTACCGAACCGGTACTCCCCCCCAAAAAAAGCAATAGAGGGAGTGACGGGACAACCGAAAATGGATTATTTTTTGGAGCAACCAGTACCCCATGCCGCATGGGTAGTCCAGTAATCTCAACCTTACCCGCAACACCCAACTCGTGACTACTTTCAGGAAAGCTCACACACACCCGAGAGGCAAATCTCGAAATAATACGATTAGCGAGCCCAGGTCTGGTTGTCTGCTCATGAGTAACCACAGGTATCCGAAATACCCAAGCGACACATACCACTGGAAGTGCTACATACCCGCCAAATGAAACAATGATAGTGGGTCGCTCGCGGGCGACAATCATCGCTGATTGCACGAGACCTACCGGAAATTTCAGGAGTGAAAACAGTGTCCCAATCCCTCCCTCTCGTTTTAGTCGTCCGGTGACAAGCGGCACAAACCGTAATCCCATCCCCTCTATCAATCGCTGCTCCTCCGCTACAGAGCGCTGACCCTCTATCGCCTTCCTACGTCCAACAAATACGATGTGCCAATCCGGAAACCGCGCGCGCAACTCCTCGATAGTGGCTATCGCTGGCGTAATATGCCCACCAGTCATGAGAATATGTACACGTTTTTTGGGTTTTATATTCATGTATTTTTTTTGCTTATGTTATACACCATGCCGAGCGCACCCAAAGTAATCACCAAATTCGATCCACCGTATGAAATCAGTGGGAGCGGCACGCCAGTAAGTGGCATTATTGCCACCATAGACCCTATATTAACAAACGACTGTATTCCTATCCATGATCCGACACCAAGGGCAAGTAGTTTTCCAAACGGGTCTTGTATTCTTCGTGCAATCTTAAAACAACGCCACACCAAAAAGAGGAACAGCAATATGACTATCGTTGCACCAATAAACCCAGTTTCTTCACCCAGAATTGCAAATATCGAATCTGTATTTGCCTCGGGAAGATATTCATATTTCTGCCGAGACTTCCCAAGCCCCACACCAAATAACCCACCGCTTCCCAATGCCAATAATATCTGACGAATTTGATATGAAGACCCCAGCGGATCGAGGTCAGGATTTAAAAATGTCGTTACGCGCCTCAACCTGTATGGTTGCGCGATAGCAAGTCCTCCTAAACCAACAAGAAGCAGTGGGATGATTGTTAAAAAGTGTCCTATTGGCGCACCGGAAAGAAAATAGAGTGAGAGAGCGGTAAGAAGAATTGTGGTAGCGGTTCCCATATCAGGTTCAAGTAATACGAGCCCAACCACCATACCAGTAAGCAACAAAAACGCTCCCAACCTCCCCTTCTCCTTGGTCGAAAACCAGGCCGATAAGTAAATCACCATCGCAAGCTTCGCGAGTTCCGCAGGTTGCACAACAAACAATCCAAAATTTAGCCATCTTCGCGCGCCCAACGCATGTATCCCGAACCCGGGTATAAATACAGCTAATAACAGCACCAACGTACCCACTATAATAGGCACTGCAAACTGACGAAATATGCTGTAAGGAAACCTGGAAAATATAGCAAACCCCAAAAACCCCAACACCAACCATTTCACCTGCTCTCGAACAAAATAATACGGATCACCGAAGTCTCGAAGTGCTATCGCAACAGACGAGTCGTACACCATAAGTATCCCGACTGTTGCCAAAATAACGGTAGCCACAAGCAGCCATCGGTCACCGACACCACCGGTAGATTTTATGTGCCGCAGACCATTTGTTTTTGTCTTGGCTCGGGCAAAAAATGTGGAAATATTCATGGTGCTCATCCCCAAAAACCCGCTAATAGAGAAGCGCTAGCCATAACCCAAACATAGCCAGCACTATCGCAAGTATCCAAAAGCGCATAACGATTTTTGACTCCGGCCATCCTTTTACCTGAAGCCATAAATGAAGTGGCGCAGCCATAAATAATTTGCGCCCAGTAAGTGACTTTGCCACCAACTGAATAAGGGATGAGGTGACTTCGAGCACAAATATTCCCCCGATAATAACGAGCGCAGGTGTTTTTCCGAGGATGAGTCCGACAACTGCAAATGTCGCACCAAATGACAAAGCCCCTACATCTCCTAAAAATATGCGTGAAGGCAACACGTTAAAATAGAGAAATGCGAGCATACCGCCTATCCATAACGCGATAAATATCGATAACACTGTGTCCAAAATCGAAGCCGATAAAAACCAAAACGCAAATAGCGCGATAACCAGCACCCCTGCCGAAAGCCCATCTAACCCATCGGTGATATTAAACGCATTTGCAAACGCGATAATCACAAAAACAGCAAATGGTATATACCACCACCCCAAATGAAACACCCCCAGTAGCGGGATATGAAGAATACTTATTTTGAGGTCATGCACCAACCAAAATCCAACTATACAAGCCAATACAATTTCTAATATAAGTTTATGCCGAAGTCGTAAACCGAAAAATCCTTTTTTTACCCAAGCAAACGTTTTTTTGGCATCATCGAGAAGCCCGAGAAGTCCAAACGAAATAAACGTAAACAGCAGTATCTTCACCTCGCTCCCCAATGGATACACCGATGTAATCGGTATCCAAAAATAATACATAAGCAGCAAAATAATAGGTAACAGTATGGTGGTAATCGCGATAATAAGCAGCCCTCCCCCTACTGGTGTGCCTGCCTTATGATGATGAAATTTATCAAAAAATGGTGTCCTTTTATTAAACATGTCGCGGGTCACTTGCTTGAGGCGCTGTAATCGCAACGAATATAACAACTGAATAAAGGGAATAAAAAGCACACTATGGATAAGCCACGAAAATAAAACGACACCGAGAAGTAATTGCATAAATATTAAATCTTAAAAAAGCAGTACCAACTTGGGCCCCAAAATAAGTAGCGCAACCAAGGTTGCGCCAAATGCTACCGTAAGCATCATACCAGCCGCGACATCTTTTGCGATTTTTGCTTCCTTGCGCCACTCCTGAGTTATAAGATCAGTCATAGCCTCGAGCGATGTGTTAATAAGCTCCGCACTTAAACCGAGTACTATGGTAAACACAATAATAGAAGTTTCTACTCCACTTACCCCGAGAAACCAACACAAATACAGCGCTATCACAGAAAGCACCAAGTGAACGCGGAAATTTGGCTGGGTTGTCACCGCCCACCAAAGTCCACCAAACGCATTTTTGAATGATATATGATGCTGATGCAGTATTTTTCTCATACGTCTCCCGCTTCCTCCACCCACTAGTATAGAAAGTCACAGATGAAAACACAAACGAGACACATGCTCGCAACTAATCATACCCCTTCACCATCCGTCTCACCGTTTCTACCATGCGAGGGAAAATATACCAAGGAGAAACAGGAATATCTTGCGCGTGCGTGTACTCGACCAAACGCCCTCCAAATCCTGTTTTGAACAATGTAATTCCCCTCCATGGATGCTTTGGACTATCTTGCGGTGCTATACCCCAAAAATTGTACACTTTCATACCTCTTTTTTTCGCTTCTTGGATTGCTTCCCACTGTACGGCATACGATACTGATGCGCGGTTGGAAACAGATGCACCATGATGGTAAATTGCCTGATTGCCATAATACAAAATTATTGCAGATGCGAGCGCCTTGTCTTCATGTTTTCCCACATACAACATCGCCTGCTTTTGCTTGGCAAACACACTGAACTCCTCACGAATACCTGTATGCGGAACAAATCCATGCCGCGAGCTGGTCGCTTCGTAGAGAGAGAAAAAGTCTTTCAGATATTTTGGGTCTTGTGTGCTATAGACTTTTACATGCTCCTTTTCAGCATGGCGTATCTCGTACCGCGTGCTTTTGCGCATAGCACTCATGAGCTGATCTGTAGACACATCTAGATCAAGCACCCAACAGTACTCTCCATCCATACGGTGTATAGCAGCCGGTCGAGCATGAAGTGAACGAAAAAGTGCCTGAGATGCAGGAGTTTCTTGTAATAAGGGGCTCACCCGCACAAACCAGCATCCCAACCGTTTCGCTTCTTCGGATAAAAATGCAATTGCAGGCTTCCACGCTCGAGAGAAGTGTTGGTCGATTATCGGCCCATGCCGGACATGAAGGAATGACCCTCTACGGGCTCGCACCAACACCGTTTGCATGACACCGATAAGTTTATCTTTTTCAAATATTCCGTATCGCGTGACGGTCGCGCCTAAACGTTTTTGCACATCCCCCCATGACCAGCTTTGGAAAAGCGCTTCGGGTGCATTCCGAAGTACAAATAGCTCCCAACCAGATTGGTCGTCAACTGGGGCGAATCGCAAAGCCATAGCGCTATTGTACGTGAAAGGCCGATGCACTGCCAACGGAAGTTTCTTCACCATGCCCTGGCAGCAATCTAGTCTGTGCTGAATATGCTAATATTTTTTTTATCGAAGCGCGAATTTTTTCGCGACTGCTATACTCGTGATCGACACTTCCTATAGCGCCACCGTCAAAAATAGTGTCACCGCAAAACAATACATTTGAATTTTTTTCATACAGACAAATACTTCCTGGCGTATGACCGGGAGTATGAACAACAATAAGCTGCTCATCACCCACCATCACTATACTTTTATCATGAAGTGCGATATCAACCGATGGTTCAGGATCAACATCGGTCAACCCTAAAAAATGCTGCGCGGTGCTTCGCATCCTACTCACCAAAAACATGTCTTCCGGGTGCATGGCTACTGGCACTTTGTAGGCAAGTTGTAACGCAAATGCTGCCATAATATGGTCAAAATGACCATGCGTTGCCACAATCATCGTAGGCTGCCCGTTACTCCTCCCTATCACATCACTTATATATTCAGCATCATCTCCAGGATCAACAATCACACATGCATGGGTACTTGGGTCTGTGATGAGATAGCAATTTGTCGCCATCTGCCCCACCGTAAGAGTAGTAATGTCCAACATGAAAAAATTAATCAGCAAAAATCTGGGTAAACATTTTGCCGTAGAACCCTCCGTCTATAACACCGATACCTATCCGATGAAACCTACTTTCCAATATATTTGCCCTGTGCCCTTCACTGTTCATAAGACCATCATGAGCGCTTGTAAGCGTGGGGGCATACGCCAAATTTTCTCCGACAATGGCATACGCTACACCCGCAGCATTCATCCTATCTGCCGCGTTTTTTCCATCGGGGTCGTAATGCGAAAAATACTTACGCTCAAACATGTCGCGACTTTTACCCCGCGAAACTTCAGTAATAGCAGGATCTACCCGAAGTGCGGGTAACCCCTTTTCGGCTCGAGCATTATTTACAAGTGTTACCATTTGCGCCTCTGTAGCCGCATCTATAGTAAAGGACACGCCCTGCTCAGGCACGTCTACTGGCAGCCGCTCGCGGCTTCCGGGGCTAACAGTCAAAAATCGTCCAGCCTCCCTCGCAATTTCTTCTAGTGAGGACTGCACCTCGCCACCATACCGCTCGGATAGCACCACAAACCATCTGCCGATAGTCGAACTTCGTATATCTTGTTTCACCGATCCCCGTATCGGCAACGAAAGAATGAGCAGCAAGAAAAATGCGACAATAATGCACGCATTCACCGAAGATAGCGCTCCACCTAACCAATGATTTATTTTTGATGTATGAAATTTTTTAGGCAACTTGTTCACCGCGAGGACAAAAACTTCTTCTAGTACCGCTTGCGCCGCTAAGGCAATTACTATGTACCCAATCACATCATTCCATAAAGGAGCGACACCAAACTTCGTAACAAAAAAATTACCTACCACAGCATGATAACGAACCGCCAGCCACAGCGAACCCAAAAAAGATCCTAAATTTGCCAAAAGTGCTGCAAACCCACTCTCCCACCCGCGATAAATTTCATATACAACAAATAAAATGATGACGAGGTCTATCCAATTCATTTGCATACCTTATATTGTACGAAATAGTACAAGTATTTGGCTACTTTCCCGCGCGGTTATACGTGTCGGAAGATTGAGAAGATGTTTCGCGGCTTCTTCTGCCCGAGGGCAGCTTCCCAATACATACCCAACTTTATCAAAATTAACCCCAACTGGATCGATGACATTATGGTACCAATTCCCCAGCAGGATACCTTGTTTTTTTGCTTTCAGCCTAAACTGCTCAGGGATCTCCATCCACACCGGATACCGCAAATAACCAGACTCCGGCATATACTGCAAGTTGTGTGGCAACCGAGAAAATTTCTTTGCATACAATTGAGCAATACTCCTTCGCTGACCCACATAACGATCAAGTTTTCGAAGCTGCACCCGAAGCAACTTTGCGAGCGCGTTAGGATACTGTGCAGGAAATCCTTTGGGTCGCCCTGCTAATTTTTCTTCAGGGTATACGGGGAAAGACAGCATATTCATCCGCTGCAAAAACACCAATAAAAGTTTCCCGACTCCCCAATTGTACCAAGGGATAATAAATGCAAACGCCAATGGGTGAAATAATTGTTGCGCTATCCAAGACGCTCTCGGCATCGGTAATCTACTATGAAATGTATGAATTTTTTCGGCAGCATCCGAGACGCGACAGTTCTTATGAATAATTGCTGCTCCTCCCCATACACTTGAGAGTGCTTTGTCTCTGCCAAAACTAAAAAATGCAGCGTCACCAAATGAGCCAACACGTTTTCCGTTATACAATGCGCCGAGGGCATGAGCGCAATCTTCGATAAGAAGAAGGTTATATTTTTTGGTAAAAGTTAGTATCGCGTCTAAATTTGCCGGTATACCTAAGTTGTGTTGGACGACAATCGCTTTTGTACGCTTGGTAATATGTTTTTCTACATCTGCGGGATCTATATTATACGTTTCGTCAACATCAGCATATACCGGAGTTGCGCCTGCCCACAGTACACTATTGGGTACCGCCACACAGGTAAATGCCTGTACAATCACCTCATCTCCTTTGCCTATACCAAAACTTCTTAGTATCGCATACAGTGCCGATCTACCGCTGTTATACAGTGTCACATGCTTCGTGGGAAAATGACTCGTGAACCATTGCTTGATAGCTTTTAGATCGCTTCCATGTTGCCATCGCCATGGTGAAAAAAACGCAGTAATTGCTGCGGTTATATCATCAAGTTCCGTATTAGGAGAGAGTGAAGCAGAGATAACATGACGGAAATATTTCATCATACCTTCACAAGCTTTAGCGCATGTTCTGCGTCTTTGCCTTTAAACAATACCATGTCGGCTTTGGTAACGTGTTTATTGATATACGCTGCAATTTCTGATGGTTTAGCGACAGAAAGCGATACTTCGGAAGCAACGCTTGTCGCCCCTCGCTTAAATGCATCAAAATAGTTCGCGTTTGTCAAAAATATAACATCCGCGTTGCGTGCGGCCTCCGCTCCCACTGCTTCATGTGATGCTTCAGCAAACGCACCAAGCTCAATCATTGGCTGAAATACTAATATTTTTTTTCCTTTATTCCGACCCAAAAAATGAATAGCTGCTTTTGCAGCATCTGGATTGTTGTTAAATGTGTCATCAATAAATACCGATCCATGGATACCCGGTATCGCTTCCATCACTTGATGAGCTGCCTTCAATTTTTGAGTAGATGCAGCCGCTTCTTTGAGCTTCATACCACTCGCTACTGACGCGGCTATCGCTGCTAAAATATTTCCAACCTGATGCTTCCCAATAACTGCTGCCTTTACATGCGCTTTTTCATGACCGATATGACAGTCAAATGAGACCATATCATCTGCAACTTCAATATTTTTTGCTCTGAAAATATGTTCAGAGGAAACGACACTCTCGGGAAGCTTTGACTCTGTTGACCAGCCCCATACTTCACATCCGTCTTTTTTTGCCCATGCACCCATCTGCCTTGTTTTTGGATCATCGAGATTTACTATCGCAATTCTTCGTCCGACAAGGTTCTGGAACAATTCGTACTTTGCTTTCATAGTGGTTTCGATAGAACCAAAAAGATCCTGATGTTGTGGATTTATGGCGGTAAGTATGCCTATTTCAGGCCGCACCATCTGGGACATTTCGCGTATTTCACCACGCTTATATGCCCCCATTTCTACAATGAAACATGTATGTGATGGCAATAACGATTGCAAAATAACTTCTGCTATTCCTATTGGAGAATTTTTGCTGGCGGCTGTTTTTAGTGTTTTATAGGAAGCACCCAACATGGTCGCTGCATAATCTTTCACTGATGTTTTTCCATAACTACCAGTTATCCCTATGACCGTCATAGGTTTATGTGCACGAAGTAAACGCACCGCTTTCGTAATCTGAAACCAGTGATACATTTTGGTGGGTAATGACATGCCCACGACTACCAACAAACTTATGGGAAACAACAAAAGATCGGCAATCAATAACGCTATCAACATCGGAAGCGGTGACCACATGATCATAAATGGGATTACCGAGCAAAGTGCCAAAAATAACAACACTACTTTTGGTGAAATTGGAGGAACAAACCAAGTGCGTAAACTCCGAGCATAAATAATTCCAAGTAATAGAACTGCAAAGGCTATCAATACATAAGCAACATCTTGCAGTCCAATCATCCATAACACAGCCAACCCCATAAACGTAAGGTGTGCTTTTCCAAACAATACTGTTTCACCTTGTTTTGTCCTAAGATGCACAAGCATCCTGTCCCACCGATACTCTTTTCTCCACCAAAGGAATAGTAAACCAATAATTTTGTGACTGAGTCGGAGAGTAAAACCCAACACTCCCAGTGTAGTTAGTATTTCCATAACGAGTTATATCTTCAAAAAATCCTTTATGTATGAGGTAAACAATCCTGGTTGCTTAAATGGCACTGCATGACCTTCCTGAGGAATTATTTTGAGCTCTGCTCCCGAAATAGTTTCGCTCATTCGTCTGGCGATAGAAAGGGGCACGATAGTATCAAGCTCGCCCCATACCAACAGACACGGGATACGTACCGATGTCATGCTCCCGACCAAATCATCTTTGACAATATATTTAAAAGTCTGCCGCATTGGCCCTTCAGCGCGCAAAAACTCCCTCGCTCCAGCAACATAATATAAAAATTTTCTGGCACGATCAGCGAGAATATTGAGAACAGGCAACGCAAAAATCATGCCGCCTATTTTTGAAATAATCAGAAAAAATACTAATTTCTTTGACGGTATTGGGCTAAAACCCGGAGTGCCGGTAAGCACCATCGCATGAATATCGTTAGGATACAGTTCCGCAAATTTAAGCGCGACTCTCCCTCCAAACGAGTGACCTACCAAAATTACGTCTTTTATCTTGTGCTTTTTTATATACTTTTTTAAAAATTCGGCATAATCCACTACATGCCACGGTTGATCGGGGGGTGGTTCTTTTCCAAAACCGGGCAAATCTGGCGCGAATACGTTATGCCCCATTTTTTTAAACTCCGCTGCAAGCGGCGCAAATCGCGCTCCTGATAAATTCCACCCATGAAGAATAATGATTGTGCGCTTCATAAGCTTATAACTTCGCTTTATATAACGCTCTATCCCCAGAAATTTTCTTTTTATTTTTTTTCAGAACATATCCGGGCTGCATCATACAAAAGGAATCTTCCGGTATATCCCTATCAAGGACAACCCCTGCTCCAACAAATGAATTTGATCCAATTTTCACCCCGGGCATGATACTGGCATTTACACCTATCCGCACATTCTTCCCGATCATAGCTCCCAACTTCGTGCGTTGTGTATTTTTTTTCTCACCAGAAATAGTCGAAGAAATTTCTCCTTCATCTAGACGTAAGTTGGAAAGCACTGATCCTGAACCCATACTCACATTGCCCTCTAACACACTATCCCCTATATAGTTACTATGAAACCAACAGTTATCGCCTATATAACTTCGTGTAATGTCGGTATTAAATCCTGTCACACAATTATTTCCAATGACCGCGTCCCTAATGATATTGTTGTTGCCAATAATCGTGTTGTCACCTATATATACAGGACCCACAATTTTTGTGTTCTCAAAAATCTTCACATTATTGCCGATATATACTGTTCCTTCCAGGCTTACATTGTTGTGAATGTCTACATTTTTTCCTTTTCCTGACACTAACGCATGAGAAAGGAGATAATCCATAGTATCCAGTACGTGCCATGGGTACTTAAACGGATTCCAATATCCACTATATGAAATCACTGATACCGCAAACTCACTGGCAAACGTATCGAGCGCTTTTTCATATCGGTCATCTCGTGAAGTTTTTACCAAACGCAAACGATCCAAAAATATGTCAGCAACCGGAAAAAAATGAAATACGAGATTGATAAGCTTACTGGGCTCCTGACCTTCACCGGGCTTTTCTACGATATTCATCAGCCTATTCTGTGACAACTTAAGGTATCCTCCATCAAAATATTTTTCTGTATACCGCCCGACAATAAACGGTTCACTTTTTCGAATACCAGAAACAATATCTTTATACAGCGTGTCATCAACGATGTCTTCGGCATTCACAACCACTATTGGATGTCCCGCAAGCAACGACTTCGCGGAAAGTAGAGCGTCTGCCATCCCTCCGGGCTCTTGTTGAATACTTGTCGTGGACTCTATGCCTACTGGTGTAGGTCGTGATCGAATAAGCGCATCATTAGCTGGATTTGTAATTATTAAAAAACGGGTAAAGCCAGCTTCTTCGAGTTTCCTTAAATTATAAAAAATTAATGGCTCTTTAACGACTGGAAATACGCTTTTATCGGTCGTAAATGGCCAAAATCGTTTCCCAATACCCGCAGCCAATACAACAATGATAAGTCCCTTTTTCATACCTCAAGCTCCTTCTTTCTTCGGATAGTCGCCCCAATACTCCCCAGCCTATCTTCCAAATCTTCGTATCCGCGATCAATCAGCTCTACGTTATTCAGGTAACTTTCGCCCGTTGCAACAAGTGCTGCAAGCACAAGTGAAGCGCCCGCTCTGATGTCATCAACCGAAAGCACTGCATTATGAAGTTTTGATGGTCCACTTATCCGTATGCCCTGATGATATCCTTCTTTACGATCTTCCCAATTGAAATTGTAATACTCTCGCGCGTTTTTCACTTCAGGATCAAAGAAGGCTATATCTGCTCCCATTTTCTGCAGTTCAGAAACATACGAAAAACGGCTTTCAAATACTGTTTCGTGTATCGTGGAGACGCCCCCTGCTTGTGTCATAAACACCGCCCATGGTGCCTGCCAGTCTGTCATAAATCCAGGATGTGGGAGAGTGATCACATCTGTTGGCTTCAGCACTTCACCCCGGAAATATCGGGTATGTGTCTCATCAAGGATTTCATATTTCCCACCAGCCTGAGCAAAAACATCCAAGAAAGCTGACAAATGCTTTGGCTGTGACGCGTCAACTATTATGTCTCCACCGGTGATTGCTGCCGCTATCGCAAATGTCACTTCTTCGTTTCTATCCGGCATAATCGTGTACTCCACGCCATGAAGCTTCGCAACTCCCACAATCTCTATCACTCTCGGACTTATCCGTTTCACATTCGCACCCATGAGATTAAGGCACGTAATAAGATCGTCTACCTCAACTTCTTCCGCTGCGTTTTCTATCACTGTCTTCCCGTCAGCAAGGACTGCCGCCAATATAATTGTTTCTGTTCCGGTATGAGTATTTTTAGGAAAATGTATAGTCGCTCCATGAAGCCGCGATGCGTGCGCATGAAAAAATCCATCATCAGAATCATACGAAATAGTAGCGCCCATATCCTGTAAGCCTTCTATATGCCGATCAATTGGTCTTGCCCCCAAACGACACCCGCCAGGATTTGGTACATCCGCTTTCCCATAGCGCGCTAGTAGCGGCCCTAAAACCATAGAAGATGTCCGCAACTTCGCGCCAATATCCAAAGGAACGGTTGGGTTTTGTGCCATAGTGCCATTTTTTATCCGTAAGTCATGCTCGGTAAATATCGCTTTTACACCCAAGCTCTTTAACACTTCTATCAGCGAAAAAACATCTTTGAGGTGGGGAACGTTATGAATAATAATTTCTTCGTCTGTAAGCAGTGATGCGATGAGGATTTTAAGCGCAACATTTTTCGCGCCATTTACTCTAATATTGCCATGAAGCGGTGTGCCGCCTTTTATAATGAAGGTATCCATAGTATTAAAATTCCCCAACTCTTCGTATTTCCTCTTCCAAAACTACACCAAATTTATCTTTCACCGCTTGCCGCGCCCGCTCTATCAATTCTACCACGTCAGATGCCTTCGCATGACGTCTATTTACGATAAAATTTGCATGCACCGATGAAATTTCTGCGTCTCCGACTACCGCACCTTTAAGCCCCGCGTTATCAACCAGAAACCCTGCTGAAGTTGTAAGTCCGGGTGTTGCCGCAGTGAGTGCCTGTGCTTTGGAAATATTTTTAAATGTGCAGCCTGCAGAAAAAATTCCCTGTGGCTGTGATTCTCTTCGATATGCGATGCTTGAATTAGCTATTGCCCATAATCGCTCTTTATCGTCCTGAAGCAACGCAAAAATTACTGATAAGACAATATCACCGCTTTTTTGGATTGTGCTGAAGTCATAGGCAAAATCAAAATATTCTTTCGAAACTTCTTTGATCGTGTTATCGGGCGCTATGATTGTCGCTTGATACACAGCGTCACCCACATATCCTTCCGGCTTTGTCCATTTAGAATTCATGTAGACTGCACCTCCAACACTTCCCGGAAGCCCCAACTGCATCTCAAGTCCCGACAGACCTTCTTCTATCGTAAAGCGAACAAGTTTGTTTATTGGCACACCTGAATCGGCTTCTACAAATACTGTTCGTTTATTACTTCCCGACTCCATAGAGCCCCTGACTCCACGAATAGCAATGTTTTGGGTTGAATTTTTTATAACCAGTCCGCGGATACCCTTATCCCCGATAAGAATATTTGTCCCGCCACCGAGGATAAAAAACGGAGCTTGCGCATCTCGAGCAGCTTTAATAGCGAGTACGAGCTCTTCTTTTGTTTTGGCATCATAGAAGAAATCAGCGGGTCCACCTATTTTAAATGTGGTAAAGGGAGCGAGAGGTTCTTGTTCTTTTAGTTTCGCTCCGAGTGCTTTTTTTAATGTGTTTGCGTATTGCTCCATACAGTTAGCCTTTCTTCACTGCTTCTATTATCTCGCCTTCCCAATTATATATATCTCCCGCGCCCATAAATACCACCACGTCTCCGGGTTTTACAAGCCCACGAAGCGTTTCTATAATTGCACTTTTGTCTTTTACAAAACGCACATCACGATGGTTTTTTGCTGTCTCCAAAACAAGCGTATTACCATTGATACCCAACGTATCGTGTTCCCTTGCTGAAGCGTAAATATCAGTGAGTAACACAATATCACAACTCGTAAATGCATGACTAAATTCAGCAAGTAATGATTTTGTTCGTGAATATGTGTGAGGCTGAAATACCGCAATAATCCGAGAGGTGGGATACCATACTCTTGCTGCTGTTAGTGTCGCAGTGATTTCTGTAGGATGATGCGCATAGTCGTCATACCAAACAACACCGTTTTCTGACTCGAGACGCTCAAACCTACGCTTTGTCCCGGTAAACGCGAGCAAGCCCTCGCGCAATATATCCCAGCTTACCCCTGCGATATGCGAAGCTACCATGGCTGCAACGGCATTTAACACATTGTGCCTCCCCGGTACTTTCAGCGTAAATTCGCCAAGTGACACACCCCGCTCCTCAAGAGAAAAAAACATCCGCTCCCGTCCGTCTGCAACTCTGGTAATGCGATATTCTGAAACCGGAGAAAATCCGTAGGTAATAACTTTGCCAGAACCTGCTAACACAGCGCTATTTTTATCGTCCGCGTTGTAGATGGTAACACCCGATTTATGCTGCAACGCACGAAACGCTTCCTGCACTACCGGTAATCCCGCATACGCATCCGGATGATCATAGTCAATATTGGTAACAACCAATATTTCCGGTGTTAACCACAAAAATCGTGGGGTAGTATCATGCGTAGGATCAGTAATATATTCGTCCCCTTCTGCGATAAACCAATCACTTTCTCCTTTATGTCCTGCAGCTCCCAACCCTCCGATAGAACCACATCCTATGGCATAACTCGGTTTGTACTGCGCGTGTGCAAGTAGTACCGCAATCATAGCGCTCGTTGTGGTTTTTCCATGACTTCCAGAAACCACTATCGCACGACTGTTTTCCATAATGTTCCCCAACGCTTGACCATGCGGATACACAGAGATGCCTGCATTTTTTGCGGCAACAACTTCGACATTATCTCTGCCTCCATGCGCGCCGGTATAAAAAAGAACATCTGGTTTGTTTTTCCCCTGTATCCTCAATGCATCGAAACCTGTGTCAACACTGATACCCTTTTTCTCTAATTCATCCTGTGTAGGAAAATTTTCCGGGACATCACTGCCTGTTACCTTATACCCCGCCTCGGCAAGATAGACTGCAAGGGCAGCCATTGCTACGCCTTTTATCCCGACAAGATGCGCATGTGATCTATATGTTTTTTTTGATGTTATCTTTTGCTGCTTCATAACAATCACACTCCGATAAAACTTATCATTTCACCAAAACCGTTATCCTTATGCTTTCGATATGAATAAAACGTATCTGATTGGCATGACGTACACAGTTCATTCATTTCTATATATGCAGGTTGTATTCCTATTTTCGTCAAAAGATGTACGTTTGCCTTCCCTAAATCCAAATACCAGCTATCCGCTTTTTTCATGACAACTTCGCTATTCTTACCAAAATATTCAGTAAATGCCGCGGCGCGATCAGCAGAAACCGAATAACAACATGCCCGTATATGCGGGCCAATCGACACCCTTATGGAATGTAATTTTGCGCCTTTTGCCACCATAGCCTCCACCGCCTTTATGGCTATTTCTGCAATCGTTCCCCGCCAACCCGCGTGAACCGCCGCTACAACCTGAGAATCTGGATCTGCCAAAAGCAAAGGTACGCAATCGGCAGTTTTTACTCCCAGCACTACCCCGGATTTGCCAGTCACTAACCCATCTACTGCACGCACTTCATCCATGACGCTGTCAACATAGGCGATACCATTCCCATGCACCTGTTCAGCTCCTACAAATTGCTGTGGTGTCCAACCGCCACGTTTCAAAATAGTATCAAGCACTGCCTGCTTTCGTGTGTCACCATGAGACTTGCTCGAATATCCGTGTCGTATAGCTATTGAGGTAAGAAGTGAAGACTCATATATACCATGATTGTTTAGCGTAAGCATACTCGTTAGACCCGTCCCTTCCGTAGTATCTTTTTGATTTCTTTCTGATCACTCCACGGGTATTCTTTATGCCCCCTACATAAGCTTTTTTCATGACCTTTTCCAGTTACCATAACAACATCACCTGGTTTCGCCATGCCAATAGCCTTAATCAGCGCAGTCTTCCTGTTCGCTTCACGATACACGTCTTTCCCATGCGGAATTCCTTCCATAATCGCGTCAATAATACGGTTAACGTCTTCTGTCCGATAATCTTCCTCAGTCAAAATAATACTATCGGCATACGCAGCTGATGCTTCTCCCATAAGTGGTCGCTTTGTCCTGTCTCGCAACCCCGCGCTTCCAAAAACATGTATCAATCTTTTTTTGGTCATCGTACGTGCCGCAGCAAGAGCTTTCATAAGCGCGTTCGGTGTGTGAGCAAAGTCGACAATCACCGTAAAGGGCTTTGTCTGTATTACTTCCATTCTCCCGACAATACCTGAAAAATTATGTAATGTTTTTATGGCCTGACGCTTATCAATACCCAAAGCCTGGGAAGCCGCGAGTGCTGCAAGTGCGTTGTACCGGTTAAATTCTCCTAGCAACTTCAGGCGAAGTGGTGAGGTAAGAGGATTGACCATGCTATCGCGGCGAATACCATACGTGAAGTAACGCTTGTACGAAAGATATGGCAAACTCGCAACATACAAATCTGCTTCATCACGATTTACTACAGCAATTTTTGCCTGTCGAAGCAATGTGAGCTTCGTCCGAAGATAATTTTCAAATGTCGAATGCCAATCAAGGTGCTCATGCGTCACATTGGTAATTACCCCTATTTCAAACTGCACACCGAACACTCGAAATTGCGACAGGGCGTGTGAGGTTACTTCCAACACCATATGTGTATCGCCATGATCAACTGCTTCACGCAAGTATTTTTGTACCCACCATGCAGAAGGTGTTGTGACATGAAATCCGGTATCATATTCGCGCCCGGCAATAGCAGCATGTACCGAAGTAATGGCAGACACTTTTACCCCCGCCTGACGAAGAATTTCATAGATAAGCGTGGTGGTAGTTGTCTTCCCATCTGTACCGGTCACACCGATAACCGTCAAATCCCTACTGGGAAAACGAAACCAGATGTTGGCAATAATCGCCACCAATAAATGATAGAGCCCTTTGAGGCTTCGTAGCATGCGTCTATTATAGCGAAAACAGGCTAACAAGAGCAAAGGCGTCTGCCTTTCATGCAATTTTGACAAATAAGGAAAATACAGCCTCTAAAGGAAACCGTAGGTTTCGTCCCAAAGTGGTAGCGCTTTTGTGTAAGCCTAATCTATCATCCTACTGCTGAAGGGAAGGTCGTTGGGAGGAAACCGTAGGTTTCGTCCCAAAGTGGTAGCGCTCTATGTTACTGGGGTGGTATTCCCCAATACGTAAAGAGATCTCTGGCAATAGTAAAAAATAACGGCGCAGCAGTTTCAGAACCCCATGGAGAAGAGCTTGGCTCACGAAGCGTCACAAGCATGACAAACCTTGGTTTGTCTGCGGGGGCAAATCCGACAAATGAAGCTATGGTTTTTGTGGCATCATAGTGACCCGCGACTGGAATTTGAGCAGTGCCAGTTTTTCCTGCCACGCGGTATCCTTTTGGTTTCGCCCACTTTGCCTCACCATTGTCCACTGCAGCTACCATCATTTCCGTCACAATACGGGCTGTTTCAGGACTAATCACCTGACTAACTACCTTGGGCTGCACTGTCGTCACCTTACCTTTGGCATCTTTTATTTCCTTTACAACATGTGGCTCCATCATTTTGCCTCCATTAGCCAGAGCCGCCAGTGCTCGAACCATCTGGATAGGGGTAACTGCAATACCTTGACCAAATGAGGCAGTATATTCATCCACCACTGCCCACTCTTTATCGGGGCGAAGCTCAGGAGAAGCCTCGTCCTCTAAATCAATATTGGTAAGTTTTCCAAAACCAAATTTCCTGATTGCTGCGAGCAATTTTTCTCTCCCTAATTGTTGCGCCACAAACACCATGCCTACGTTAGATGAGTGCTCCAATACTTCGGTCATTGAAATTTTTCCGTTATACTCATTATTCCATGTCCTAATCACATACGGGCCTATTTGAACCGGCCCAGACTCGTCCATTATGGTATCCGGAGTAATCAACTTTTCATTGATAGCGGCAGCCATAATAAGCGCTTTAAACGTACTTCCCGGTTCATACGAACTCCCAACAATCGGATTTTTATACAATGACTTATCAAATTGTGAATAATTTCTCGGATCATAATTTGGAAACGATGCCATAGCGATAATTCCACCAGTTTCAGGCTCCATTACCACCACCGAACCTTCTTTCGCACCGTAACGTGTTATTCCTTCTTTGAGCCTGCGCTCAACAAGCTGTTGCGCAACTTTATCTATATGAAGCGTAAGTGTTCGCCCGTCTTCAGGAGGCAAGCGTTCCTCCGAGCCTATGAGTATAGGAGCGCCATGTGCATCTTTTTCAAGCCGCATGCTCCCGTCTATGCCCCGTAGTTGACGATCATAATACCCCTCTAACCCAAAGTATCCGACATCAGCGCCATTTACGTCAGATCCCACAAAACCCAATAAGTGCGCTGCCATGGAAGCTTCTGGATAAAATCTTTTTGGCTCTTTCTCAAACCCTAATCCAGCCAAGTCCAGTGCGCGGAGCGATTGCACTTGGGAAAGCTCAACCTTATGCGCGAGAGGGACCCACACAAGGTTTGGCTGAGAAAGCTTGCTGGAAACCTCATCTTTATCCAACGAAAGTGCATCAGCAACTACTTTTGAAAACTCGGTGACGTTTTTAATATTCCGCGGCTCACCATATACCAAAAAAGCTGGCTGATTCACCACAATCGGATTACCCCCTCTGTCCATGAGCTCTCCGCGGGAAGCAGGCACAGTTAGCTCAACGAAATGCTGGCCTGCAGCAGCCTTACCAAGGCGATCCGCTGAAATAATCTGCCAATAGACAAGTCGAAGGATAAGCAAAGAAAACCCAACAACAAGAGCGGTAAAAAGAAAAGAGGCACGCCAAGAGGGAGTCATGAATGTATCCTAACACACTCTATAATATTGCTTCGAGGCGTAACGAAATGCTGATAACGTGTTACAAACCCAACGCCACAGGAACTTCGAGTGTCAAGTTCATAATCTGTTTTGACGTGGGTTCTACAAACCCAAGGCTTTCCGCTCGTTCCCGAAGTGTTAATAGTGAAGAAGCTGAAGCTACTTCTGTTTTAAGCGCTTCATTTATATCCGCTTGTACCCGAACTTCTCGATCCAATTCACCCAACCGTTTTCCTAAGCCCGCTAATTCATTTGATACGACCACTTGCAGTACTATCATGGTCAGGGCAGCTATGGGGAGCATAATGCCGATAATTTTACCGATGTGCTTCATAGTTATTGTTTTATGGCTACTCGTAATTTTGCGCTTCGTGAACGTCTATTTACTTCCTGCTCTTCTTCTCCCGGTCGGATAGGATGTTTTGTAATCAACTGCCACCCATCCTGTCTCATAAATTGCTTCACTATCCTGTCTTCAAGTGAATGAAAGCTGATAACTGCCAATATTCCCCCTGGTTCTAATAGTCGCTTTGCCCCTTCAAGTCCTTGCTTTAAGCTCGATAACTCATCATTTACGGCAATCCGTAGCCCCTGAAAAATTCTTGACAACACTCCGTATCGCACGCTCTCACCCGGTACAACCGATGTCACCACTTCGACTATATCCCCGACCGTTGTTATTCGTTTTACCGAACGGGCGCGGTAAACAGCGTCAGCAAGTTTCCTAGCCAACTGTTCTTCGCCATACGTGCTAAAAATGTCATAGAGTTCCTCAGCTGTCACCCGGTTTACCAATTGGGCAGCAGTGTCTCCAGTGGACGTATCCATACGTAAATCCAGAGGAGCATCGGTAAACCTGTAACTAAAACCACGCTCCGGTGTATCTAACTGCATACTTGATACACCTAAATCAAACAATATTCCGCTCACCTGATCGAACCTGTGTGCTTTCGCCAACGCTTCTATGTTGCGGAAATTTCCCTTTGTAAATGTCCAGTTTTCCGACTTCTGTTGCTCTTGTTCCAATCGATGTGTCGCTATCCTCAGTGCTTCCTGATCCTGATCTATACCCAACAATACGCCACCTTTTTTAACAATCGCCAAGCTATGTCCTCCGGCTCCAACAGTCGCATCGATATATTTCTTCCCTGGCACTATTGCTAGTGCTGTTATAGCCTCTTCTTGTAAGACGGGTATATGGGTGTCACTCATACCGTATCGAGTTTGGCGGCGTACTGATTCCACTTTGAGGTATCCCATATCTCAAAATGGTCTCCGGCACCAATGATTTTTACTTCTCGAACGATAGAGCCATGTGCTTTGAGCTGAATAGGCAATAAAATGCGGCCAAGTTTATCTATTTCCGCCTTCTGTGCCCCTGCAAACAAGTAACGGCGAACCTGTCGTCCTTTTTCATCAGTTACCGGTGTGTCAAGGTGCTTTCCTGCTTCTTTCTCCCAGCTCTCTTTATCAAATCCAAAAATACATCCCTCATATCCCCTGGCTAGTACTATTTCCTCGCCTACAATCTCTGACCTGATCTTGCGTGGGAGCGTTACTCTGGCCCGATCGTCTAAACTATGGTCGTATTCTCCTAAGAACAAATTCATGCCTTTAATCTACCACTTCTTCCCACTAATATCCATAGTTACCCATTTTTCACGCTATGTCAAGAGGTATTTCACACATATCTCCCACAGTACACACTCGCTGTGTGTATACTACGTGTATGGCTACCACGACATTCTTTATCATCCGGCACGGACAAACTGACTGGAACAAAGAAGGCCGCATGATGGGTGTCACCGACATACCACTGAATAAAACGGGAATACACCAAGCAACAATTGTCGGAGAGTACTTGCAGACAATTCCCCTTGAGATTATTGTGACTTCTCCGCTTCAGCGCGCCGTCCAAACTGCGCAAATTATCCAAAAACATCACCGGGGCACGCCGCTTAAAAAAATACACCGTCTCCATGAGCGAAATTTCGGCATTCTGGAAGGAAAAACGTATGAAGAAGCCAATAGTATGTATCCACAAATTGTACTGGGTAAGATGTGGCAATATCCTGATTTTCAACCGCCCCAGGGAGAAAGCTTACGTCACGTTTCACACAGAGCCAGACAGGTTATCCAGCATCTTTTACGACACTATGAGGGGAAACACATAGCAGTCATCACCCATGGGTCGTTTATCCGCAACTTTATCGCAACATTTCTCAATATTCCACTTGAGCATGCGAACGAATATGGATTTATCAATACATCCTTAAGCATTATGCGGTATTCCCCAACACATGGCGCTGAAGCGCATATTATAAACAGCGTGAGCTCGAAGCGTTAATTAGAGGTCAAAATCACCGGAAAACTGACTCTTTTTGCCGGTCGTGTCGGTAAACTCAAGAACAACCGACACCTTACTCACTCCCAAGTCCGGCTTACAGACATTTCGGGAACATGTCCCCAAGTATACTTCGCGTTCAAATTCATCCTGACCTGCTACTTCAACAGGCTTACTCCCTGAATTGACCCCTTTTATAAGCCCTTGGCTATCGTAGGTAAGCTCGTAGCCTACAGTTGTGTATGTAGATGCGAGATTTTTGACACTCAATACAACCGTATTGTCTTTTGTCTTCGAAAAAGCAGCCGCTACCACGAGGGAAGGGTCGGCTTCGGGAAGAAGCTCTGTTATTTCTTCTTCCTCAACCGGTACTGGATCAGGCGCGGGCGCAACAGCGCGATACACGATAAGCCCGGTGGCAAGTAGCAATACTGCGAGCCCTCCGTAAAGCAACTTCATCTTATGTTTCATAAGTACATTCATAGTACCTCCTTATAACAACTTTGCCTGAAAATAGGCGGTAAGATCAGTAACATTAATCCTGTCCTGCTTTGTCGTATCTCTGTCGCGGACAGTCACTGTTCCATCTTCTAGGGTAGCATAATCAACAGTGACACACCAAGGGGTACCCACCTCATCCTGTGCCAAATACCTTTTCCCGATATTGCCGCGATCATCCCACGACACAACCAAGTTTTTTTTGAGCTCCTCATAGACACCTCGGGCTTTTGCGACTAAGTCAGGTTTATTGGCAACCAGAGGAAATACAGCTACCTTAATTGGTGCGAGCGCTGGCGAAAGCTTGAGCACAATTCGCTTTTCCTCCTGAGTATACGCATCTGCAAGTGCCATGAGGAACAATCTATTTATCCCTACCGCTGGCTCTATAACGTGCGGAACTATCTTTTTTCCCGTCTGTGGATTAGTAAAACTCAAATCGACACCTGAATGTTTTGCTTGCGCGAGTAAGTCATAATTTGTTCGGTACGCAATTCCCCACAATTCCTTCCACCCAAAGGGGAATTGATAATCCAAATCGTATGTATCCTTGCTATAGTGACTTCGTTCTTTATCGGTGTGCCTACGCCACTGAAGGTGATCTGACGATATTCCCATCCTCGTTGTCACAAAATTCCACATCGCGTCTTTCCACGAGTCAAGCAATGATTGCCAATCAGCTTCATCGGGGTCAAAAAAATACTCTATTTCCGCTTGTTCTAGTTCTATCGTCCGGAAAATGAACTGGCCTGTCGTAATTTCATTGCGGAACGATTTACCAATCTGCCCTACTCCAAACGGCAATTGCACCCGACTCGAATCAACAATATTTCTAAAATTGGTAAATATCCCTTGAGCGGTTTCCCCTCGCATATAAAGAAGCGATTTTTCGCCCTCTACCACCCCAAGGCTCGTTTCAAAAAGCAAATTAAACTTCTTGGGGCTAGAAAGTGGATTACCTTCGGGACTCGTAATCTCGTGTGATTGTATAAACTCCGCCATTTGATCTATGGTCAACTCTTCCACAACGACACTGGCATCTGGATGATCTTTGAGCCACGATTCGATGAGATGATCAGCGCGGTATCGCTTGTTGGTAACGCTGTCTTCCACCAAGGGATCGTTAAATGAACCGACATGGCCACTTGCAACCCACGTTTCCGGATGAAGTAATATTTGGGAATCCAATCCCACCATATCGCTACGCTCATGAATAAACGTTTTCCACCACAGTGCCCTAATATTACGAAGCAACTCCGTACCCATCGGTCCGTAGTCGTATGAACTGGTAAGTCCACCGTAAATATCGCTTGTTGGATACACAAACCCTCTGCGCTTACAAAGACTCGCTATTTGCTCTAACGTAACCATATATTTCCTCCTCATTCACTCACGCATTTATTTGGTTTTGTAACTTAATTACTTACATTTCGTACAAACCGCATGTGGCTGTAAGCTCTCCCTCGAAAGACTTGAGGTCGCTCGCTGACCTCATAAAAAATCCCCCACCACAACAATATGTGTGATAGGGGTCCTTTGATAATCTCGGGACGGTTCCACCCTACTTCCTCCTACAGTCACTGTGGGAGGCTGCTTCATTTATATTTTGGCTCATCCGGTGCCACCCGGGATCATCGCCTTCACGTACGTTAAGGATACCGTTCCATTTTTTCGCTGTCAAGTTATCTTTCACTCCTCATTCATGAGTTGTCTGGCAAAATGCGTACTTTTAAGCCTTCGTTCTGTTATGGTTTCAATAAACGCCTGAAGCTTTTCTCCATTGAGCGTTTTAGTACGGGGCAAAAAACCCAAACTCCACAGCATCTCCAAGGTAAATGCTTTTCCCCGTTCATATATGCGTGATCCGCCTTCCGAATTTAACTCCGAGAGCGCCTCTGATAAAAGTATAAATATATCCCGATGTTCCTGATGCTCGAAAAGTAAGCTATCTACAAGCTCGCACAAATAATATGCCATGCTCACGCGCTTTAAATCCTCGCGGAGCGACTGATATGTATCGATCGGTTCTACCTCAGATATATTTTCAAACGTTTTTCCATTATGGAGTACCAATCGTACGCGGGTAAATACTTCCAGGTGAGGAGCTCTTCGACTGGAAACTTTACGAATGCCTTTGGCTATCGCGCGCACTTTACCATATTCTTTCGTAAAAATAGTAAGAATACGGTCAGCCTCACTGATGTTTTTTCGCTTGAGGATTATTCCTTCCGCTTTATATACCCGTTCGGAAGTCATGAAAAATAGTTAGAGGACAACCTCTAGGTCGGTATCGAGCGTCATTTTTTTGCGGTCTTTCCCACCGAGGCGGATAAGCCACTCTTGCCCATCGGTACCAGGCTGTTTCTGGATAAGCAATCGATACTTACCATCAGGAGACGTCACCGGTGACGTGTAGGTAAGTTCGATACGCGCAGTTCCCAATGGATTGACGATCAAAAATCCTTCAAAATATGTTTTCCCTAAGCCGGTAAAGGTGTCCATCGGCTTCGCTTTTCCATCGGTAGGTGAAATCACCCCTTTGCTTTCCACTAGTTTACTCCCCATCGGTACAAATACGCGTACCCAATTCCGAAGCGGGGCATTCAAACAAAGCCCACCACTTTCCAAGCCGCAATCACTTCCTTTATATGGATTTTTATATTCTACGGTGAGCTTCGTGGTGACAGTGTCACCATTTACCGTCACGTCTTTGGTTACTTCTTCACTGACAAACATATTTGACTTCGCACCCGCCATATTGCTGTTGCTGATATGGAGGTAATCCCATCCCTGACCCTCTTTGTATGATAAAAGTGTCGCGGTTTCTGACGCGGTCATAATGCGACCTGCCATATTAAAGCTCTCTGCTGCTTTTTGAGCGTTTGGCTCCATGAGGTACGCCAATACGTGTTTTTCGCCAACTTCTGTAAGCAACATCTGAAACAGTTTTCCCCAATACTGAGATGGTGATACGCCCAATGCTTTTTGCATTAACTGCTGAAGCAGTGTGCCAATAATATCCTTGCGCTCTGTTCGCACATAGTTTACCGGCCTTGTGGAATAGTCTTCCAATTCATATACCGCTCGTGGACAATCACATCGCTTATCTATATCTGCTGAAAACACCCGTCCCCCAATGGTTTCAGGGCCTAATATCTTCAGTACCTCGACCAATACATGTGTATCTACCGCGATGATACCATCAATTTTTTCTGCTCCAGACGCTGTTTCGTACATTTCGAGAAACTGCTGCATCGACTCTTTGTAATCAGGACTCAAATTACTGTCTCGGATATACAAGCTATACACATTTTTATGAAATGTAGTGATCTCACGAGGTGCCGGAAATTTCTTTTTCAAAGCATTATCGAGATCATAAATATCAGAGGATTTCTCCAGTATCATCTTACCTTTATCTAGTCGGAACTGCGCGTACGCAGTCAAGAAACCTCCAGTTGCCCGCAATTCTTTGTCGTTTTGGAACAACACCAGATACCTACGCATCTCGGGCTCTCCTAACATTGCCGGCAAATTAACGAGCAAAGGCTGCGCATTAACAAATAAGTTGGCTGCATTGTCGATAACATCTTTCATTTCCTGTAGCCTCGCTCTCACCACTGTTTTACCGACTTTTGTGGGATATCGATTGGGGTCTATATAATCAAGCTCTTTTCGCATCGTATCGATAGACCCGGCCATTTCATTTATCTTGGGAGTAAGCGCTTTCATCGTCTTTACCGCAACCTGTATACGCTCATCAGCTGAACCCTGCACAAATTTACCACCGCCCGTAAATCCCAAAAGGTCAGCATTAGGCTCAAGCGCTTCTATTGCACGGTCAGCAGCATCAAGCGCAGCAAAACCCGCTTTCATTGCATGTGACCCATCGTTGACGTACGCCCCTAAGAAAGGAACAAATCGAAGTCCTGTTATTTTGTTGTACTCATCAGATAACTTAGTAAATTCAACACGTGTTTTGGATAGCCCGTCTTTGGTAGCAGCGAGATCCTGATTTTTCAGTGCTTCTGCAGTTTGCCTTCCGATGGCTGCGACATCTTTGGCTTTCGCCATGACACCACGAAGCGGCAGCAGCATAACGCCAATAATCGCAATAACCGCCAATAGTATTCCTAACGGAATAAGCACAAATTTTGCCTTGAATTTTTTCTTGGGAGTAGTCATAACCGAATCCGGTTTTGTATCAACGGTAATCTTTTTTAGTTCTTCAACCATGGAATTATTGTCGGGGCTACTGACAAAAAAGTCAACCCCGTCACTTATAAAAAATCTATAGGGTTATACTGCTCCTCTGCCGGAAATCATGGCCCAGGGGCTTTTTAACAATATGTATATATCGAGAAACAAACTTCGCTTCAGCACGTAATCAGCATCGAGCTTTATCCGTTTATCAAAATTAACCTCACTTCGCCCAGATACCTGCCACCAACCGGTAATCCCGGGACGCGCAGACAACACAATTTTTACTAGCTCTTTTGTATGAGGATACTTACGCTGTTGCTCAACTAATTCATCTGCATAATACGGGCGTGGGCCTACGAGGCTCATATCTCCTTTTAGGACATTTAAAAACTGGGGTATCTCGTCCAGCGAGTGCTTGCGGATAAAACGCCCGACCATGGTGACCCTCGGATCTTCACGAAGTTTATAACTATTTCGTTTGTATTCCTGATAAAGTTTTTTGAGCTTTGGATCTGTTCTGAGCTTAATATGCGCGTTTACAATCATTGAGCGGAACTTATAAAGTTTAAATGGCTTACCATCTTTTCCAACACGCTGGGGTGTATCGGCAAATACTGGGCCAGGGCTATCGAGCATAATTGCCATCGCTACCAATATACTTATGGGAAGAAATATCAAAGCGAGCACTATGCTGCCCGCAATATCTATAAGCCGTTTTAAAAATGTATACATAACGTACCGGCTTTAGGTTAAATGATCGTTTTCAGTACCATGCATGGACTCGACTAATTTTTTAACCTTAGGGACGGAACTTTTCCGACAAACAAGCAATACATCGTCAGTATTTACCACCAACACTTCGTCCATGTCGATAGTCACTACCAATTGTTTATCATTGTAATTATAAACGAGACTGTCATTTGTGTCAGTCAACATAACTTTGCCTTGTGTCACATTTTTATCATTTGTTTCCTCGAGCGCTTCTTTCAGTGCTTCCCATGCACCGATATCACTCCATTCAATATTTTCTGATACCACGAGTGCAGCACTCGGATCTAGCTTTTCCAATATCGCGTTGTCAAAACTAATTTTTTCGAGAGTGGGATATATTTCCTCCAATACTTCCGAAAATCGTGAAGTGCCCCACTGATCTGCGATTTTCATAATGCTCGATGCTAAATTCGGTGCAAACGATTGGTACTGTTTCCATAAAAATGCTGGAGTTGTCACGAAATAACCCAAATTCCATGCGTGATGACCGCTTTCAAAATATGCTTTTGCGGTTTTGGCATCCGGACGGTATTGAAAATCCACAAAATTATTGAATGTAACTCCATCGAGTTCCGTAACCTCGGAACCGTAAGATATCCATCCTAAATTTTCGCTTGCAAATCGGGGTTTTTGTGCGACAAAAACTATTTTTTCCGGATCTTTCTTTACAACCTCTCCTGCAACACGAAGCAATTTACGAAATAATTCCTGCTTCTTCACCAAATGATCACTCCACAAAATAACCATGGGCTCATTGAGAGATTCTTTCGCTAAAATTGCCGTCATCAATCCTACTGCCGGACCCACATCGCGAACCTCTGGTTCACCAATCACCTGTCGAGGAGGAAGTTTTGACAATTGTTGCTGCACGATAGACACATAGCGCGCACCAGTGGAGACATACACATCTTCCCATGCAAAATCAGGCTGCAAGCGCTCGGCTGCCAACTGAAGGGTGGATTTATCTCCAATAATTTTTTCAAACTGCTTGGGTGATTTTTTACGAGAAAGTGGCCACAATCGAGTTCCTACTCCACCCGCGAAAATAATTGCTTTCATATATGTTTATTTTTTTGGTGCAAAGAACGCACTATATCACTTATACGCTTACGAAAATGAACTTCACTCATTGTTTCTACCTGAGCACGACACGCCGCTTTCGAAAACGTGAGCGACAAGAATTCACGAACTGCCGCCTGCAATGACTCTACTGTCTGTTGATCAAATAATACGCCAGACACGCGATCGCTTACAACCTCTGCGACTCCACTTTGCCTGTATGCTATCACCGGAACGCCAATTGCCTGAGCTTCTGCTGCGGCAAGTCCGAAGTCTTCATCGGCAGCATACACAAACGCGCGACATCCCTCATAATATCGGACAAGTTCAGAATCTGTCAAATGATGATCAATAAACCGGATGGTTGCACCCGCCATTTTCCGAAGCTCTTGCTTTTGACGCCCATCCCCAATAATGACCAAAGGAAGTTTCAATGCATTAAATGCCTTAATAATTATGTCTAACCGCTTATAACTTACCAACCTCGATACCGTCAAAAAATAATCAGCATTTGCAACAGAGGACAATCCTTTCGATGTAAATCTGTTTGTATCAACGGGCGGGTAGACAACTTCAATAACATCGCGCCCATAATATTTTTTGATACGCTCTTTCACCCGCTCGGAAATCGCTATAAAATAGTCCGGCCTGCTCGCTGCCACAATATCCCACTTTCGAAGCATGGGGGCAAATGTTTTTAAGCCCCACCCGGCTACCCAACTCAACATACCTAATCCTGGCTGCTTCAAATATTGGCTAAATCCACTCCACAAATATCGCGTAGGCGTAAGACAATAACAGATATGAAGTGTTTGAGGTTTGGTGATAATATTTTTCGCTTCGGCGCTCGTTACTGAAATAACGACATCATACTCGTCAAACGTAAATGTCTCGAACGCCATCGGGGTAAGGCCCGGCAACGACTCATGAGCAAGTGATGCTCCGGGGATACGTTGTAAAAAAGAAGGATGTACCAAAAAGACATCAGCCCATGCCGCACGTTTTTTGTCATATACCGCAGTAAAAAGTGGTGCTTTTGGCCAGATTTTATGAAGGGCGAGAAGCACCCTCTCTGCACCTCCCCATTTATTCACGCGATCATAAACGAATGCTACGTTCATAAAGAGCTAATGTATGTTCTGCCATAGAACGCCAATTATACGGTACGCCAGATAATTGAGCACGCCGTTTATTGGCAGACAATTGTATATCTAAAATCGCATCAGCTATTGCTTTGGGATCGCGAGAGTTTATATAACGGGCGGCGTCACCAAGTATTTCATGAAACACCGGAATATCCGATACGATAACCGGACACCCAAGTGAAAGTGCCTCTAATGCGGGTAACCCAAATCCTTCCATAAGTGAAGGAAAGATAAATGCTCGAGCATGCGTATAAAGATGATACAGGTCAGCATCGTTTGCCTGCCCAAAAAATATCACAACATCGCTCAACCCCAGCGTACCTGCGGTCATCCGCAATCTCTGGTAAAAAAAATCATCACTGCCCACCAGCACTAACTTCATTTGATGTTGCGGGTCTTTATTTCTGAGATGTACAAATGACTGCAACAATGCATCCAAATTTTTATGAGGATATGCGTTGCCTACGTATAGTATGTATTGTCCTTCTATAATTTTTTGTAATGTTGGTGTCGTTTTTTTGGTTTTCGCAGCCGTAATATGTTCATCAACGCCTTCGTATGTCACTGTTATTTTTTCTGGTTGTATACCAAAATGGTCAATAATTTCCTGTTTTGTCGCCTCGGACACCGCAATAATGTGTTTTGCTTTCCGCAATCCAATCCAAAGTTCAATAAAATATCCAAGTCGCTTCAACTTGTAAAGAGGAGTCGGCAGTGTAGTCGCCTTACCCGTATCAAAATGGAGAATAATGAGGTCATGAATAGTGAGGATCATCGATCCCGAATAGAATACAGGCGGATTGTGATATGGAATATGGACAATGTCACAGCGTGCTTGCGCAAATAGCCGAGGCATAACAAACTGTTCTGCTAGCGTATGCCACCGAACGGGGGCTTCTACTTTTTTCCAACGGGCGTTAGGTGGTTTAAATGAACCAAATGCTTTTGACGGCAAAAAAACAACATATCCATTTGTCGTATCAACTACGGAAAGCTGGGCAATAAGATTTTTGATATATCTCCCAACTCCTGTTTCATCAATTAATCGTGCATCTATTCCTATGGTCATATCAGATACCAAATTTTTTTAGCAATACTATCCGCGTTGTATAAAAGCTATTCACCAAAAAAGTAAGGAGTGGGCCATATTTCTTCGCATAATTTTTGGTATAAAATAACCAGTTATATTGGTGAAAATATACTTCGGTGGCTACTCTTCTATCCTTACGGCTATTTGCGCGTCCACTCTGTTTCTTTTTGTGAAGAATGGTAACAGATGGATTAAATAAAATTTTCCATCCGTTTTTTCGTATTCTATATGCCCAATCGATATCTTCCCCGTACATAAAATAATCTTCATCGAGTAGTCCGACATCCTCGATAGTTTCTCGTCTGACCATAAAAAATGCACCAACGATACAGTCGACTTCGTGCACTTTCGAAATATCTTTGTATCCCTGATGATACTCTCCAAATAGTCGCGTTTTCGGAAACAACTTTTCTAGTTTTGTAACATACGTAAACGCTACCCAAGGAGTGGGAAATCCCCTGTGACACGCAGGATCCATTGAGCCATCAGGCAAAAGTATTTTACAGGTCGCAGCACCCGCTTCTTTATGCGTATCCATAAACTCAATCATGCGAACGAGTGTTTGCTCTGGCACTTCCGTATCGGTATTAAGAAGTAAAACATATCTCCCTTTTGCGCGTCTGATACCTGGATTATTTCCCGCGGCGAATCCTATATTTTTTCCGTTTTTTATAAATGTAACTTGCGGAAAATCACGCTCTATCATCTCGATACTTCCGTCAGTCGAACCATTGTCACACACAATCACCTCCATACGGTACTGACCCATTTTCGAGCCTAACACCGTCAAAAGGCACGTACGGGTAAGGTCACGCGTATTGAAATTTAATATGACGACCGATAGGTCGATAACAGTATTTGGTTTATTCATGCGATGCTTTTTGCCATACACCATCGAGCATGGTGGCGATACTATCCCAATTATATCGCGACTCAATAAGCTTCCGACCGTTTTTAGAAAGTGTCTGACGAAGTAAATCATTATCACACAATGTAGTGATAGCAGTGACAAACTCTTCCGGAGTTTCCGCTAACAAAAAATGGGTGTTCTGTTCCATTTTAAGCCCCGATACCCCTTCTTTTGTCGTCACAATAGGGAGTCCTGTCGCCATGGCTTCCAACATTTTAAATTTCGTGCCTCCCGAAATCGCATGAGGTGCCACAAGCATATCGGCATCTCTATAAACCGATGCAATATCTTCGACATTTTCATCAACCTTTCCACCCACTCTACCAACCATGTCACGAAGTTTTTTAGGTATATCCTTGCCGACAATACGAAGTCGAATATTTTTTATCCTATCTTGAAGCTTCGGCCAAATATGCTCAATAAGCGCATATGCCGCGTCTCGATTGGGATGCCAACGGAAATTTCCGACAAACAAAATAACAGGATCTTTCCTCCGTTGTGGCAAGCGAAACGGAAAACTTCTGATATCTACACCATTTGGTATCACTTCAACGGAATGGTTCACATACGACTGGATAACCCCCGCATCATCTTCTGATACTGCAGTGACTGCATTTGCTTTCCCCCAACTCAGCTGCTCCCAATGTTTCATTTTTGAAACATCCCAATGCAACAATGGTCGAAGCAATACGCTGGAAAACCGCTCTGCATATCCCCTATAGACTTCATATTCGATGTTATGTTCAGAAACAACCAATGGAGGAAGTTCATTAGGCAAGCTCGGCAATATATAAAATGGTTCTATATGGAGAACATCAAATTTATTTTTTGAAATAAGGCGTGCGATGGTCTGACGCATCAGTTCATTCTGATAAGTCGCTAAAAGAAAGGGGTACTTCCCTGTAACCGCCCGTATAATATACGAGAGTTGCCATGCGCGACCCCGCATAACCACCTCGACATGCTCACAGAAATCCAAATACTTGAGAAACTCTCGCTCACTTTCTTCACGAATAAACGAAACAAGCGTAATGCTATGATGCTTGCTTAAACGCTTGAGGAGGTTATAAATGCGAATTTGCCCCCCGGAGCGCAATGGATATGGTAGTACTGCGCTAACAAATAGAATATTCATGGCGTGGACAATCGGGTTAAATCTATGATGGCATACCGATCGTTTCGGACGAGCACCGTATATTTTTTCGCCAGCTCCATAGTTTCAAAGTCGGCATCGGTCGGTGAAACCGTCACATAATGAGTAGCTCCCATAGCAATTTTTTCATCGATATCAAATCCCAGCGGCCAACCCTGGCGACCAGTCTGATAAAGAAATGTCGTATCTCCGTTATATGGCGCGATCACTTTTGCTTCTTTGGGGAGTAGCCGATCAGCAGCAACTCCTGCTTCTATAATCTCCGGTCGATTTATCCAATAATACGTGCGCATCGTAAACCAAGAAAAAGCGAGCATAAATAACAAACAAACGCTGATCACTCCCACGCGAGACAAAATGGAAAAACGTTTCTCCGAAAACATCCACATCAAACCTTTTGCGGTATAGATACTCACTGCAGGCAACAACAAAATCTGATAATAGTCATGCTGCACATTTCCTGCCGCAAATACCGCAATGTATAAAAGCGACCCAAATCCAAATATGTGAGACAACCACCCTTCCTTTTTTTCTCCCTGAGAAAGTAACCCGATGCCAAACGGAATAAGCCCCCAAAAACCTAACAATAACTCGCCTATGCGTTTTGCAAACAACCAATGAAACCACGCACCCTTAAATCGGATATTATCTTTGTTTAATAACCATTCGTATACCGGTATTCCTTCGGGAAACTGCGCGATCCAGTTCCTCCACCAAAGGAGAGGCACTAATGCAATCACTGCATATACTGACAGCTGCATCAGCGTTTTTATTGAAATACGCAAATGTCGAATGACCAGATACGGCACTGGTAACAACAGAAATCCCACTGTTGGTTTCACTAACAATGCCACAGCACCGGCTACCGCTGCTGCCAAAATATACCACCATGTTCTCTCGGACATTTTTGTCGCGAGTAACACGAGATACACACTGAAAATAGCCCAAAATACTGCAAATGTTTCAGGTAACACCGTTCGCCCAAAAAAGACACTGTACGGAAGTATTGCATAGATAATTCCGGTAAGTAACGCCACGCCAGGCGAACCCACTTGAAAGAGCATAAGCATGAGAAGCAGTGCAGTGCCTGCTGCAGCAGAAATTGTCACTACTCGCAACCATATATCAAGTGGTATCGAGGGCATGCTGCGCGCAAGACTTGCCGCGAATGCTTGATATATCGGAAGCTCCACCATACGCCAACCCTCCGGGTTATCTTTACCAGACTGGATATTGGAAAGATCGTGATATCGAGGATGCATCACATCTATGCCGTTTTGTACAAAAAATTTAGCGACAGAAGCGGTATCAACCTGCCGAAAACTATGCCAATCAGCGATTGGCGCGTTTATTCTGTAGAGCCGCAAACCTACCGTAATAATTACGACAAGTGTTATTACAAAAATATGTATTTTTTTCATTTGGTTGCTTCTGACGGCGCTTTTTTCACTTCCTGTACCGACCCGTCACTCTTAAACACAAATATTTTTTGGGTCATCGAATTGTAAGTTACCGCGCTCAACGCTTCTTCTACCGTTGACCATGTGTATATTTTTATATTTGGGTTTCTATAGACAAACCACAGCGCGTCAGAAATTCCCACAGGGAATACCCATGCTTCGCCATGACGGATAGGAATATTTACAAAATGCATTTCCATGGGGGCTACTGCCCACTCATCGATATATGCACTGTCCATAGAGATAATAAACCGCTTTACCATGTCACCCGCCTGATTCCAATCCTGATGCAGTTGATGCATGAAAACGCTATGGAACAACACAAAAATACTCACGATTACCGCCATCACAATACGAGCAATATCACGTCCATTTATAAGAAGTACAGCATATAACTTCGACATGACATAGATTATAAGCATCACTACCCCGATAGATGCAGTGTATCCATAGCGAGGTGCGATATTTCCAAGTCCAAAAAATGGCAACAGGCTTATACCAAAAAACAGCAACGAGAACCGTATAATTCGTTTTTCCCACGGATCTATCGAGGCGCGGATGATCCGGTACAAATAGACACTTCCAGCAGCTCCCAAAACAAGAAGTATCACTGCCACAATAAGATTATCTCGAAGAACTGCGCGTAACACCTGAGATATTGTAGTTCCATAAGACCCTACTAATGTAATGAAAAAATAGCCCAACGCGTTTCCGACCGCATTTACCGGAAACTTTAAAAGATTGAAATTATAATCACCGCTCAACCAGTGACTTCCGGACAATAATCGCATAATCGCGTATACAGGCAACGGTAACAACAATACCCAATGCCATATATTTTTTGTCATAGCACGGAAAGACATGGGATTATCCGAAACTGATAGTTCGTAAAGGAGGAAAAGTAATGGCGTCACGACACCCATCTCATGAAATCCGAGTGAGAGCGCAAACGCGATAATACTCGCGACAAAAAACCAACCATTCTTCCTCTCTCTCCACGCACTATAGCTAAAAAAGCTCAAGAGCATAAGGAGTGTCGCAAACATATGTCCAGTCGCTGCAATCCAAAACACAGCCTCAGAAAATCCGCTTAACCAGATAAATACGAATGCACTCATAGCTCCCAGCATTTTGCTCTTAAACATCCTTAACCCTAAGAAAAATACACAAATACTCACAAGAAAATGAAGTGCGAGCGACACTATGTGATATACCGTTTGATTAAGCCAAAACGCCTGATACATAAATGCAAAATAAAGCTTCGTTGCCGGTCGATAGAAAAACCCGCCCGCGTCAGTAAGATATGTAGCAATAGAAGACAAACGGAGACCGCATCCTTCAGTCATAGCAGACAAATTCGTACAATCTGCTGCCCAGCGAAGCCATGTAAAATCATCACCGATAAAATAATTTCGAGTGAGCGGAAGCCACAGAAGAGACATGGCGACAAAAAGATACACAATAATTGCCGGGTAGCTTGAAGCGATACGCTTCATTTCGGCTACAAAATTAACCGATATTTTCGGTGTCGCAACTCCCAACACACCCAACACTAGTCCCATTAATAACCACAACGTAAATGCCACTTTGGAAGCTTCAAATACATCGATAAATACCGCATTAATCGACAATCCCACAATGCCTGCGGCCAATCCCCACGCAACACTTTTGGTCAACGGGTTTTCTACTGTAGGAAGTACCCGATACAAATAAACCCCAAATAGAAGGAATATAGAAACAAATGATACAAAGCCTAAAAGGCCTACTTCCGCCAACATGCGAAGGTAACTGTTATCTACCGCGAGACTTACCGACCCGTACCCGCTCCCAAATAATATATTCCGCTTAAATGCTTCAATTGCATGCGGCCATTCACCTTGAAAACGAGTAGTAAATGATAAATCATACGCGGCAGCACGCTTGATCAGGTACTGACCGTTGATAACATACGCCTCCGCAGATGTTGTTGATTCTCGTAAATCTGGTTCATAAAAAAATTCACCAACCCGCTTAATATCGGGAGATAGTGTCAAATTTATATAGCCCGTACCCGAGGGTAAATCTTCTCCTGTCGGAGCAGTTGGCTCTGTCAGCACCACTACTTCTGGATTTAGCTCTGTGTATGGCACAATAAATTTTGCAGATGGGCTCGCAAGCACAGTAACATCCCCAATGCTGTCGTACATATACTGGCGTACAATTTTATTCTCAAAATACGTATTAGGGACGACACGCACATGTCCGATGGGGTGACCAGATTTCGCATCTACCAAAACATCAACGGTTTTTACCGTACTGCCAAATCGATCTACGAGCCCCGGAGCAAACGCAAGAAGCACCAATACACCAATAGCCCCCATTGGAAGAAGGAGGAGCACCAACTTTCTTCGTTGGAAAAAAAGCACTAATCCAATAGAAATAAATAATGCGAATACAGAAATTCTGGAAACGGTCATAAACAACACAAAAAAGCCCAGCGCGAATACACCAACAAGAAGCAATTTTAAAATAAGATGTCTTGTCGCAAACAGAATACTCACGACAATCGGTAATGTAAGTACTAAAAATGCCGCAAGATCATAATGTCCACCAAATGTAGAAGATACCCGAGAAAGTGCAGAAAGCGTAAGAGGTATACCTTTGGCAAATTCTTCGTTCATCGTCAAATATGCAGGTAACCCCATATACTTTTGCCCGACCCCATAAAGGCTTACTGCGAGCACAGTTCCAACGGTGGTGACCGCAATCGGGAAAATAGCGCGCTTGTCACGCACTGCAGCCACCGCGACAAAAAACAAACTCATGTATTCTATTCTTCGAAGAAAACTTAAAAATGCGACATTGGGGAATATATCCCACACAACGGGAACAATAAGCAAAATACTATGAATTGTCGCAAGCCCGCCAGCAAGCCAAAACAACAACACTGGTATCGTGATTGGAGATTTAATAAGCGGCTTATCCTTGACCAAGGTTATGCCCCACGCGAGTAACACAAATAATACGAGAAAATCTTCAACACGCACGTATACCCACGTATTACGTATATCCAACAGGGGGAGCTTTGGGTAAAGCGGAATAAATGCGAGAAGAAAAAGCGATGCCGCAGTAAACCCCCATGTTTTACACCATTTTATAAGCTTCTGCATAAGTTTCTTTAAGCATTTCCTTCCCCAATACCGCCCCTATCATCCAGGCAAGCACTGCTTTTATTTTAAGCATTGCGCGAACAAGCCACAAGCCTATCGGTGTTCCGTGTTTCCGATACAAATAAAGAAATCCTCGATAAATATTGAGAACCGGCCCCTTTCGCTTGTTTGTGGAGCTGGCTGCTCCTAAGTGTACGATAAGACTGCGTGGATAGAAATAGGTGGGATACCCTTTTTTCCGCGCTCGCATCAGGAGGTCTATTTCTTCCATATACATAAATATTTTCTCATCAAACAATAAATCCTGCATAAAAAGTTTTTTGGGAGCAAGGATACACGCGCCTGATACCCAGTCAACTTTACGCGCACGTGTTGGTGACCAACGCGTTAACCCAATATAGTCTCCTTTAAGAAACAGTGATGCAAATACGACCGGCAAACTAAAAAACGGACCACACGAGCTCTGAGGGCTTCGATCTGGATTAAGCAATTTAGGGCCTATAAATGCATTTGGATGCTGACGACCATAGGAAACAAGCTTCCCAATGGCATTGTTAAGCACGACTGTATCTGAATTTAACAGCAATATGTATTCCCCTTTACTCATCCTGATGCCCTGATTATTCCCTTTGCCAAATCCAACATTTTCATCGTTTAACACAGCACGAACCATAGGGAATTTCTTTTTGAGCATTTCTCGAGTGCCATCGGTCGATACGTTATCAACGAGAATTATCTCCCACGTCAACTTGGTCTCTTTGAGACTCCGAATAACCGAAGTGAGACAATCTTCAGTAAGTTTTTTTGTATTGAAGCTAACGATAATGATGGATAAATCAAGCGCCATAGAAAATGTTCGGGGACATTATTGAAATAGTCTCGCAAATTTCAGTGTATATTTCAGGTCATGGCTCCGCTCTTTGATAAATACCGCAGGCACTCCCCCCACCACTGCATACGGCGCCACATTTTTGGTAACAACAGCGCCAGAAGCAACGACAGCACCTCGACCGATTGTCACCCCGGGCAATATAGTCACACGAGTACCGATAACCGCATAATCCTCTATCACAACTGGCGCACCTATCTCTGCGAAACTCGCGCTGTCTATATCGTGCTCCATCGTATATATCCGCACCTCACCAGCGATTGATACATTATTTCCTATCGTAAGTGGTCGAGAACTTTTTCCAAAAAATTGTTTTATATAGCTAGCAACCTTTCCTTCCGATACATTTTTTCCCTCACGTTTAAACCTGCCATCCAAAAAAGCATCGTTACCGATAATTGTGTTATGCCCAATAGTGACACCCGCGGGGTTATTAAACTGTGCTCGCCAATGGATAGAAGTATGTTTTCCTATACGAACACCAAAAAAAGTGCGATATAAAAATAATCGTATCGTATGACTGGGAATAAATCCCGTAAGCATTGCAAGATAGACCCAAAAATCAATAAATATTCTCATACGTTCTTCCCCTTTTTTCCTACCAAACTTAACACATCCATAACTTTTGTCGCGGCATTTTCCCATGTAAACGAGTTCACTCGCTGCTTTCCTCGCTGTATTCGTGCTTTACGGTCGTTGGTAGATTCGGTAAGTGCTAAAGAAATACCCGCGGCAATGCTTGAAACGTCAGAAGGATCTACATAGATACCTGCATCCCCGGCAATTTCAGGCAAACTAGAGCCACTACTCACGACAACAGGAGTGCCATGTGCCATAGCTTCCAAAACCGGCAAACCAAATCCTTCATACAGACTAGGCAATACAAAGCATGCTGCATGTTTATACAAAGAGGGCAACGCCTCATCAGGCACAAAATCTAAGAAACGGACACGATTTTCTACCCCATACTTTTTGGGGGCGGCCAGTATTTCATCGTAAAGCCATCCCTTTTTCCCAACAATAAGAAGCTCTATATCGGGGTCAACAATACTCTTCATGGCTTCAATAAGACGGGTAAAATTTTTTCGCGGCTGCAACGTCCCGACACTCAGGATATATTTTTTAGGTAGCGCAGTGGCTTTTTCCCTCTTACCCATATCGGTTATAAGTACGGAGTCCGGAAGTGCCGGATATGCTACCACCACCCTCTCAGAAGGCACATGGTATGCGTCAATTATAGCACGTTTAGAAAACTCACTGATCGTAATAATTTTCTCGGCATGACGCACTGAATATGCTGTCCAATGAACTAATTTGTGCAAATCTTGCGCTCTAAAAAGCTCCGGATATGAAAGGTACGACACGTCCATAATGGCCATCACTCGAGGGGTTGTAATCCACCGGGGCACATAGTGAGTCGGAGAAAACACCACATCAGCCGCAGGCATATCTGATGCGAGAGCAACAGGAAATCCAACCCACGTCCACAATGCGCGGGGCAGCGTTATCCGATAATGAAAATGCGGATTTTCTTTGGGCATATGAGCGCCTATTGTCCCTGGCACATACACCCGAACATCATCAAACAGCCGATTTGCCTGACGTTGTCTTGCAGCAATTTGCGCAATTATTTCGAACGCATAACGCCCTACCCCTACACGAACACTCGCGTTTGCTTCATATCCATCTACCGCAAGTATCATATTGTCGCTCCTTTATACCCGGGGTACACCACATGGAGTTGTTCAAGTGGAATGGCAAGAAGGGTGTGCGCATCTTTTTTTGTCGCTTCGGAATCACACAAAAATGCCTGACATTCATGCATCGCTCGCATAAGCCTACGTTTCTGGGTAGCAACGATATTTGGTCGCACTATCGCTTTTCCAACATGGAGTTCTGCTTTATTATGTGATTCTTCGGGGAAACGCATGATAGAAAGATCATGGATAGTGGTAATTCCACGAGCATTCGAAAGGGGTGGTTGTGTCCAGTCGCTACTCCAAAATACATCGACAGCCCCGATAAACCACTCAATAGGTACTATATGAAGTCTATTCCAAAGCCAATCAAGTATGGTTGGCGGCAAGCTCACTACTACTAAACGAGGCGTGCCGGGAATGTACTTTACGTATTCATAAAACACGTACTTCTTCCGAAGTGATGCGCCAAATAATACGTATTCGTGTTCGGGGTGTGTCCGTATAAGTGCTTCAGTGATCAATCGGACATACTGTGCTACTCCGGTCCCTTCATAGGCAATCTGGCTGATATCTATTCCTATCCTCATGTATATCCTTTGGGGTGACTTCGATGCCATTTGAGTGCAGACGAGACGATCGAACTGATTGCCGAATGTTTTGGCTCCCACCCAAATTCTTTCTTCAGTCTGGTAGGGTCTGACACTAAAATGGCGGGATCTCCTGGTCGCCTATCCGCTAATTTTGCTTCAAAATCGGAGCCGGATTCTTTTTTCACTGCGTCTACCACCTGCTGCACGCTCACTCCGTCTCCTGTCCCAACATTGTAAACATCAGTCGCATGCCCGTTTGCTAATGCTTCAAGCGTCAAGATGTGTGCCTCGCACAGATCCTCTATATGGATAAAATCACGAAGCGCAGTACCATCGGGAGTTTGATAATCAGTACCATATATCCCAAACCCTTTCGAAGATCCCAAAGCCGCCAAACACGCAAGCGGGATAACATGTGTTTCAGGGACGTGCACCTCTCCATGAGCGCCATCAAGTGATGCCCCCGCTGCGTTAAAATACCGTAAACTGATACTTTTTATTCCAAATGATCGATCATACACTCTCAATAACTCTTCAAACATCCACTTGGATAACCCGTATGGTGACACTGGCGCTTTGCCATGATTTTCTGGAATAGGCACAGTCTGAGGATTTCCATATACCGCAGCAGTAGAAGAAAAAATTATCCGCTTCACCCCCGCCTCTTTCATCGCTTCCAATAGCACGATGGGGGCAATCACATTGTTATGCATATATTTGATGGGAAAACGCACTGATTCCTCTACCTGAAGGTATCCCGCAAAATGAAGCACTCCTGAAATGTCATGGTCACGAAAAATCTTCTCGACCACTGCTTTATCTCCCACATTACCGACTACCAGGGGAACTGAGGGAGGTATGGCCTCGCGATGACCAAATTCGAGGGTGTCGAGAACGATTGGCTCATGTCCTCGTGAAACGAGCATTCGTGTCATGTTGCTGCCAATATAGCCAGCTCCGCCAGTCACGAGTATCTTCATTGTTTTATTGTACCGTATCAGGCGTACGGAGTGAAATAATGATAAACGCGACAAAAAAGGCAGCTGCGTACCATGTTAAGCGTTCAGCGGTAAAAAATACCCATGTCGCAAATAAAGGTATGGAAAGCACGAGGCAGCTTAATCCCGCCACTAGCAGCATCTGCGGTCTTCGGATAACAATGAGCGCCAGCAGGGCAACAAAAAATACAGCATCCTGAGGCTTCATAAATTATAACGTCTTGTAATACTCGATGGTTGCAGTAAGACCTGCTTCCAACCGCACCTGCGGCTCCCATCCCAACAGTGTTTTTGCCTTGGTAATATCCGGTCGTCTTTTCGTTGGATCATCCGGGGGGAGGTCGGTATGCGTAATCTCAGATGCGGAGCCTGTCATCATTTTTACTTTTGTGGCAAGATCTCCCATAGTGTACTCTTCGGGATTTCCGAGATTGACTACTTCACCTTTTGACTTTTCACTTTCCATAAGCGCGATAAGACCTGAAACCATGTCGGAAATATAGCAAAGTGAACGGGTTTGCACCCCATCGCCATACACTGTCATGGGTTTACCATGTAATGCTTGATTAATAAAATTGGAAATCACTCGCCCATCAGTAGGCCTCATCCGAGGGCCGTAGGTGTTAAAAATACGCGCGACCCGCGCGTCCACCCCATGATTTCGGACATAAAGAAACGTCATCATTTCACCAAACCGTTTTGCCTCATCGTAACACGCCCGAATGCCATTAGGGTTGACGTTCCCCCAATACGTTTCTTTTTGCGGGTGCTCCTTAGGATCTCCATATACCTCCGAGGTGGAGGTAAATAAAAATTTCGCGCCATGGGCTTTTGCGACCTTCAAAAGTCCCCGCGTACCTACAGTATTTACTAATGCGGTTTCTTCCGGATATTTCTGATAATCAGGAACAGATGCGGGCGATGCAAGATGATAGATATAGTCGATATGCCCCAATACGGGAAGCTCGCGACTGACATCGTAGTTGATGAACGTAAATTTAGGATTTTTCTGAGCCTCAACGAGATTGTTTTCATTTCCCGTCAGCAAATTGTCCAAAGCAAACACCTTGTAGCCTTTATCAAGTAGCGCATCGACCAAATGACTGCCAATGAAACCAGCTCCTCCAGTTACGACACAAGTTGACTCCTTATTTTTTTTGAGGTTATCCATAAACAAATTGTATCATAACGACCACATTTAATTACGTGTTCAGATCTTCGTTATATACCGGCAAACATTTTGGGATATATGGTTTTATAATAATACTTTTGGCTCAAAAGATATGCGTTTCTACTATACACAGTACGTCTTAACATAATTTTTTTAACTGCGCGAACGAATTCTTCTTGATTACCATACTCGACAACCACCCCGGCCTCTGTACTTTCAATTTCTTTGGAAATTTCCAGAATATTAGTCGTTATCACCGGAAGTCCAAGACTCAAATATCGCTTAATCTTTCCGGGGTCGCCATACTGAGACACATTGCCATCATCCGGGGTATACATGGCTATACCAATATCACACCCACCAAGAATTTCATTAAATTGCTCCTCTTCAACATATCCATAAAACGTCACTGTTGAGCCTGATCTATCTGCTTTGTCTCGAAAATAATGCTCATCTGGACCAGATCCGACAATCTCATATCGCACAGCACCAAACACTTTTTTAAGTGCTTTCGCATGACGAAATACCATTTCCACTCCCTGACTCTTTTTAAGCACGCCAATAAATCCTAGACTGAGCGACCCTTTCTTTTTCAATCGTTTTGTACCTCTTATTTGCAGCTTGTCAGTTCCAATAGGCACGATTGGAAAAGCTTTGTTATTTCGATATATACCGGAGCGAACTCGAAGGTTCAAAAGTCGATGATTTACAAACGCCACAATATCTGAATGTGAGCTAATTTTATCAAACTGCCAATAGATCCATCGCATAATCATGACAATTCTGTTTTCGTGAACTGGCGGATAATAATCCCAAACCCAAAATACTGTCTTTTTTACAATCTTTATCGCTTTTAATAGCATACCAATCCATGAAGTAAACGCATTGGCAGAAAAATAAACATCAATACCGGAAAATTTTCGGGCAATCCATATTGAATAGGTAAATATTTCCAAAAATGAAATAATCGACCGCAATGGAATCATCAAAAAAACTAACTTTGAACCAACGGGGATCTGAAAAAGCGATCGAATTTCAACACACTTTCCTTCTTTATATACCGTAAGATTATTATAGCTTCTTTTATTTACAAGATTATGAAATCCTATGGAAAATAAATACACATACTGAAAGTTTTCTAGGATATAATCTAATATTTTTCCTGAATTTTCATACGGTGAATAATTCACGTAGACAATGCTTGTCGCGATATACTTTTTTTTCCTCATATTTTATATTTTCACCATTTTTCTAAATTGTAAAACATGGGAATCTTATATCATCCCGTAGTGAGAGTAAATATTCTTATATCTAGCAATGTAAACCATATTTGTTTCTCCATAACCATTATGTGAAAATACACTGTGTTATCGTGAGATAAGGCACGATGACTGAATTATCATGAAAAAAAACAGTCCACAATTACCCAAGGTTTCGTTTATTATCCCCACGCTCAACGCTGAGCGTTTTCTTCCCAAATGCCTAGAAGCTATTCGGTCACAGGATTATCCACAACATCTCGTTGAGATAATCATAGCTGACGGTGGATCTACAGACATGACACTTCGTATCGCTAAACAGAACCGCGCTCGGATTATTGATAACCCAGAAGTGTTGCATGAACCAGGAAAGTCACGGGCATCAAAAGTAGCTACGGGTAAAATACTATTTTTCACAGACTCAGACAACATTCTTTCAAATGATCACTGGATACAAGCAATGGTACGACCTTATATCGAAAACCCCACTATGCGCATCATGGGGTTTCTTCCACCGACAATTCCTCCAAAACAATGGAATTCATTTGATCGGTACATGGGGTATTTGTCGACAGACCCATTCACCTGGTTCATATACCGATGGGCTGCTACACCCAAAACGTTTGCTCATCTCTACACACCGATCAAAAAGACAGAAAATTATGCCATTTACCAGTTCGATCCTTATCATCATCCGCTTATTGGCTTATCTCAAGGATTTGGAACGATAGCAAGTTTTAAACGAAACACGCAGAGCAACAATGACGATATCTTATCTGGGATTCGACTTATTGAACAACGAGGATTGGTCACATATGTTCCAGGCGCAGGTATTTATCACTATCACGTTTCAAATATAGCGGAATTTATTCGAAAATATACATGGAGAATAAGGAATAATTACCGGCAGCAGGTGCGAGGTATGGGACTTCGACACCGGGGAAAATACCTAAACGCGATACGAAAAATCCGACTTATGTTATTCCCATTTTATGCACTATCACTTATATTCCCCCTTGTGGATGCCTGTATTCTCTACAGAATTTACAGAGATAAAGTTGTTTTCTGGCATCCCACAGCTTGTTTAGTTATAAGCTATCTCATCATAAAAGAAACAATATTTTACATATTCTCAATACGGATATCTCAGGGAGCATACGGCACACGTTAGCTTCCATCTTAGGACGCATTACCATGTTATAATGCACCATAATGAAAAAATTCTATGATGCATGGTGGAAAAATGGAGCGATAGGCGTCAGTGATGATTTTAAGTGGAAGTGGCCAAAAATAAGACAGGCGCTACCTTCAAAAAACGCCACAATACTCGACTTCGGATGCGGAGATGGTCGTTATATCAATGAAGTTCTTTCGATTCGACCATATAAAATTATCGGAATAGATATTTCAGAATATGCGCTCGCTAAATCACGTAAAAAATTTCCCAAAGCCCGTTTTTATCACCTCTCCGGAGATGATAAGCTACCAGTTAAAGATAAAAGTGTCGATTTTGTCATAGCTGGTGATGTTATTGAGCATATTTTTGATGTTCCCAATTTTCTTACAGAAATGAACAGAATTCTAAAAAAGAATGGAACGCTGTTTATCAGCACACCGTATCATGGCATGATTAAAAATATCGTACTTTCTATAATAGGATTTGATATCGTATTTGACCCAACGTCTCCGCACATTCGCTTTTTTACAAAAAATAGCCTTATTCGACTACTTAAGCAGCATAAATTTGCGATACCTGAATATGGTCAATATGGAAGATTTCCACCCGTCTCAAAAGGCATGTACGTGCTTGCGCAAAAAAAGTAATATTACTTAGTAAGTAACGTTTTTCTAAACGCTTCAGAAATATCTGTAAACGTGTAGTCTTTCTCATTTACCTCGAGCGCGACAACTGTTTCACGAGAGATATTATTGTCTATCAGTGTTTTTTCCAGTTTTTCTTTTGTTGTAAAATACCCAAAGCTTTTGTTCCCTATTTTTTTATAGTCTTCCGCAAATGTATCAAAAAGAAATGTCTGAGTGAAAAAGTCCCCCCACTCTTTCTCTCTTCCCACTGCATAATGCACTAAAAATATCATGCCAGGACCTGATGAAAACGGGAGCACATTCTTTATGGCGGCACCAAACTCTTTATTCCGATAGCATGGCTTACTGCACTGTACATAAAAAATAGTGTTATCAGAGAGCGTAGGATGAACCTTCATGAGGCTCGCAAAAATTTGTTTCTTCGCGACACCATCTTTATATTGTTTATTAACCGCGTCACGAATTTCTTGAAATGATGTGAGCAAAAGTGTTAATAGCACAATAACGGACAGTGACTTTGTGCCAAGCGTAACAATGCGCAGTTTTGACTTGTAGGTAAATAACGAATGGATGAAAATACTCGTCACACAAAGCACTGGAAATGCAGAGTAATACAAATATCTTGGCTCTAACACCGATATATGCCTCCCTACAAGCGCTAAGATTGCAGCATTGGTTACTATCCAAGCTGAAAAAAATAATGCCATTGCCTCTAGCCCTTTCGGCTTTATAAGCCATAGCCAAAGCGCTCCAATGCTGACAATAACACCAAATACGTAAAAAAAGCCCGCATCATACATCGGTGCGTGACTGGTAAAAAATGATTCGATAGCAGGGTACATTTTTTGTGTGTTTGCCAGCATAAACAACCCGATACGTTCAGAATAAATAAGATTTTGCACAATGAACTTAATCGGAATTGTTGCGATGTTGTATTCAGCACCTGCACCCGTTACTTGATACTGAAGCGGGATAGGATCTTTATAGAACGTCTGTGCAAACAACCGGAAAGCGGTAAAAGCTACCACACCCGCAGTAAACAATCCGAAGAAGCGTATATTTTGCCAGTTTAGCTTTTTCCGATCAAAACTCCATAAGTACACCGCAAATAATGGAACGAGCATATACCCTTCTTCTCTCGTGCATACAGCGGCAAGGAAAATCATAAATAGTAATACCCCCTGCTTCATCTGTATGACGCGCTCTTTTATGCCAGTTAAGTACACAAAAAATAACACCATAAACATCATGGCTGTTGTCGTCACATGAAAAATTGCGAGATGCGTAAACGCCTGATGTGCCCTACCGTTTAATAAAAACAACAGGCCGGTAATTACCGCTACTTCTTTCCTTTTCGTTAACCGTTCTGTCAGAATATAGACAAGTGCAGAGGTCAGTGTGTGAACAATCAACTGGGCGAAGAAATAATATTGAGCCTGAAGGCCAAACACATAATACATTGAACGCCAAATCGCTTGACCCACCGGTGAAAAATGAAGGTTACCGGGAACGAAAATGTCCCACCATGGTAGGCTAAAAGCTTTGATAGTCAGCGCTATCCCCAGCCACTCATCCTGCTGAAAGTATCCGCTTAATAACCCATACGTAACTGCGAAAATTAGCAGGAAAAAAATAAAAAAAACTGAAAGAAATTTATTAAATGAAGGTTTCATTTGCAAACAAATTATTCGATAAAAGTTAATACATAATCAGCTAATATTTTTTGTGCTTCTCTCGAAGGGTGAACATTATCAGCAAAATCTTTTTTCTCTATAGACCTTGTCATAGAAATATAAGTCGCATTATACTCCTCACTTATTTTCATAATGGCGTTATTATACCCTTCTTCATTTGCAAAAGTTCCAGAAAAATCAGCCAATAAGCCCACAGTATATATTTTTGCATGTGGCAGAGCTTTCTGAACTTCACCTATCATCTCGCGATAATCACGTAAAAATGTATCAACCGGGATATTATGAATTGCGTCATTTGTTCCGAGTGCAAAAATAATTATATCGGGTGCAAACGAAATGATGTCGCTTTTCAAACGTAATTTACCCGGGGATTTACCAGGTTCTGCGGTAAGTGTCGAACCTCTGTATGATGCGTTACGCAATTGCCAACCATTTCTGTCAGCAACTTCATAGATATAATTGTCAGCACCATACTGTGACGCTAAACTATCGCCCAAAACAGCAACACGCTTTGGGGATGCGGGTTTAGCAGGCCGGATTGATCCTCCAGTTTCTAACAAAATTGATCGTATTCTCGATCGACAAAATTCATCCCCCGAACAATACATTCTCACACGCACTTCGTAGGACGAAGATGGTGGCTCTACATGTATCACGTGTTCCGAGATATTTGATTTCTCAGGAGTCGCAACTTCTTTTCCATTTACCCAGACCTCTACTGCGCTATCCTGCTCCGGCCAAAAATCAGCCACCGTAATATCCACAGCAGACTTCCCTAAAACTGTGAAGCGGAATTCGCTTCCACCATAGGTCGACATTTTTTCTATATTCCCGTTTATGGGATTTTTTATCGTTTTCCATTCTTCACTCCATCTGATATTCGGACTCGAAATGACTTCGCGAGCTCTAAAGTAACCACCAAACCAACCATATAGTAGAGCGCCTGATAGTATGATAAATACAACATACATAATTTTTATCGGTACAAAACGGGCAAGGATACTTGCGACTACCATCATAAAGATGATAAGAATAACGACCAAAGACATTTTCACCCCGATGTCTACAAAACGTTGTGGCTCAAAATAAATCTCTGTAGTGATAGGTGACTGTGTTGCTATGGGAAAGCTATTGAGTCCGTCAGCAGTTTTTTCGCTTTGGATAGCACGTATCCCGTCCCACATGCGCCATCCAGAATGGTACGCTTGAGCAAATATCATACGCGATTGGGTATTGTATCCGGGTATCGATACTGTGTACTTAACAGGTGAATACATTTTATATGGAAATAATATTTCCTCCTGATTGTTACCTCCCGAAAACAAACCACTTTCATCATCAAATGTATAGATATCAATTCCCTCGACATCTTCGCGATTGAGATACGTTAGGTCATCTAAAGCGTGCACAAACTGCTGTTTTAATAATGGATCGTATGTTCTATCGGTCAAAAATATTTCATGCATGAAATCATCAGGGACGACAAAATTTCTGACCGCTAACTGCTTAAGCATAGCCGTTGCAGTAGCGGTCTTTAGTATCTCGGCAATTCTCCCTGCATCTGACGTATAAAAAAGTTCACTTGCGCTGACCACTGGGTGATTTTCCGACTCATACATAAATCGGTTACGCCTGGGAATAGCGAGCGTTCTGCTAAACTCCTGCTTCGTAGTGATAATCGAGGCAAGTCTCTCGTAGAAATCAGGTGCTTCTACACGAGCAAATGATCCGTTTAGCTTATTTTGAAAAACCGGAATTAACGTTACCACCCATACCCCAATAAACAAAATAGCTACAATCCACGATGCGATACGAGGATGCTTTGATAACCATCTATTACTTATCCATTCTCTCAATAACATAAGTCCACTCGGGATAAGCACGCTGTATGCAATTGCAGTGAGAATGTAAAATTTTGTCGGCTCACGAAATGCACTAAAAAATGGAACATGCGAAAAAAACCACTGATACAATTCGCCAAATGGTGGGTTTACCCCTTTGGATAAAAATGCGCCAATTAATCCTAACAGCGATAAAAAGATAAGCATTCGGTATGACGGAAAAATATTCTCACTGTTACTCTTGCTAAATCTTCCCCGGCTTCTGGTAACAAAAAACAGGGATCCGTATGCAAGAATTGGCAATGCCAAAAACTCCGGTCGGGTAAAATACGTTTTTCCAAAGATATTTTCCGGCCAATTAGGGTGAAGTAACGATAGTGTTTTGGAAAATTCCGCCCAACTTAAAAATGCCAGCCATTTGGGATCCGCGAAATCCCCGGGCAACGTAATGCCGCGCGCGGCAATCACCGGAAGCAGCCAAAAGCTGTGGAGACCCAACGAAATAATTACGGGAAGCATGGTAAAGCGCACAACTTCCAGCCATTTTTTAACCGGCACGACACACAAGACATACAAGAACAGGATAAAAAAAGCGAGCAGACTTATCCGCAGATCAAACAACAGCACGAGTGTTAACGCTACGGTAAAAAGCGCCTTATGACGACGTATAAAACTACCCAACACAAGAGGGGCTGCCGCATATGCCATAAATATGCCCACCTGACCGCCGCCGGTAATCATAAGGATATATGTGTTGGTTAGGTAAATAACTGAAAAAATTGCTGCCATGATACGATCTCGAAATATGGCATATCCTGTATATAAAGTAGAAACCAAACCAACTGCAATAAACGGCCAAAAGAATAATGCGCGCAATGCCAAATCCCACGGAATATGAAATCGTAGGACGGCAAGCTTAATACTTAGGTACACATACGTACCAAGACCTAATCCGGCAAATGATGTCTCACCTAAGCTTGTTGCGCCCAAATTTCTCCATGCAACTGGCATGCGGTATAACTCACTAAATCGTTGAGAAAAATAATACGGTAAATCCGGCGCTGTTAATAACCCGCCAGTAAACCACCTGCGATAGACTAATCCCACAAAACTGACTGCTGCAATCAACGCAATATTTCTTTTAACAAAGGCAATGAACCGCAACAACAGTGTTTCAGGATAGTCCATAAGAACAGATATACGTGCAAACACACTATTGATCACCTTATTTTCTCCTCCGACTAATTGGATAGTGCCCACAAGCATAAGGAAATATATCCATGTGCTCGCGTTATCTATAGAAAAAGGTATAGTAAAATAGATGAGCATTATGCTCATCACCATGATAAAAAACGCCAGATGAAAAGAAATTACGTAACTCAGCTTGTTTACATAAAGGGTATAGAACCAAAATCCTAAAATGATAAAAAACACGACATCCCAGTGGAGTCTCGCGAATAAAATATCATAAAAAATCATCAAAATTATTAAAACAGCCAGGTACCGGTGTCTGATAAAAAGTGAAATCCGTCGTGTCATATAAAGCAGACTAAGCCAATAAAGAATAAGCGGCATAATAAATATAAGGGTCGATGACATGACGTCCGGGTTAATAAAAAGAGTGTATACTTTCGATAATAAGAAGTGCCCCAAGAAATTTACGTTAAGTAAATCTAACTTTGAAAATTTATACCTACTGGTAAACACCGGGTTTTGACCGGATATCCGTAGGGCATTTGTTTCCGTCCCGTTGAGTGATGCGAGTTCGAAGTGATATGTTTTTCCTTTCGCATCCGCAATTATCGGAAACCCGAACGTAAAAATTTTATTCTTCCGGAACACACCGCCTTTATATTCGTTCGTATATAGCCAATCATGACGCGTTTTTTCCTTAAGACGGAATACGAGCACATCTTCTTCGCCGGTATGCCCGATACCATCAAGTTTTATAGTGACTATTCCTAGATTGTTTTCCCGGGCAACAAACTCCCCACGCAATACGCGACCTTTCGTTAGTACATTAGATTCAGGCGTAACAACATAAATGCTCGAATTCTCAGGATAGGTTAAGACCGTAAAACTTTCATGCGAGGCTATGGTCAGTGCGCTGATAAGCCAAAACAACAATAGCGCCACCGATGTTGCCGTAAACCGCAAAACAAATGGAATACTTGATTGCTTCATGGTTTTCGTTTGTTGAGATATATAAATACTAAAACTAGCGATAACACGGTCATAATACATCCTATATAAAAATAGGTCTGCGGCTGAAAATAAAGCACTATTTTTGCGTTTATGCTCCCGTCTGCATTTTGGGTGTAATACGGTTCACCCAACGATTTGATAACCGAAGGATCAACCGTCCATTCGTTACCATAGACGGAGGCTGGTTTATGAGATGAGTCGAACAAGGTTTTACCGAAAACAGAAAACTCAATTTTTCCACTACTCCTTTCGCCAATTCGAGATAGCGGGTATATTTTCCATCCTGGGTGATAGGTATCTTTAAATAATAATGGCTGCGAAGACGAAAGATTACTCACCTTCACCTCATATTGAATAGGAGAAATTTGCACAAATTCCACGTCAGCCGGCGATGATATAAGCATGATGGGATTTTTCAACTGATACAAAACATAATTACCCTTACTGCTTCTCAAAACCTCTTTATCAGTAATTGCTTCAACTAGTGCCTGATCCTGAAATGATAGATAGGCCGCGTTGTACATATACGACTTTTGTACGGGTACCGGGGTATTATTCGTCACCATCACATACGACACATTAATTTTTCGGAGTATAGTCAAAAGTTTTTCGTAATTTCGCGCTATTATTGCGCCTTTAATTTCCTCTTCTATTTGCGGAGGATAAGAACCGCTCCCGCTCAGGTCATTCACACCGGTAAAAAATTTAACGGGCGATACACCAGCATAAACATTTTTCCCATTGCCCTCCGTAATGATGGCATAGGATGCGATATTCTGCGGCAAACTGAAAATTTGCGTGGAGGGCGGGATATTCATGCGGATATCTTCCATAAACGACAGATATTCATGAGGTATATTAATCGTTCTGGAAATATCCCTGGTGGTCCATAGAGGGCTATCAACAATTTGTTTAACGGGAGCCGCGTTGAGCAGTATTGCTATAAGTGCTGTAACGAGTATCGGTAAGTAAAACTTACTTGTCTTACGAATAACGAACAGAGATACATAAAGTAATGATGCATACACAAAAACGTAACCGAGCGCGAACTTATCGGTAAAATTCCGGAACATGCCAAATCCAGGAATATGCCCCAGCAATATAAACACATCTTTCAGTACACCTATATTTACGGTAAATAAATAAAGAGCAGTTAAAAATGTGATCAATAATACCTGAAACACATATAAATGTTCATGCCGGAAAATTTTTTTGAATCGCATAATTCCCAAGAGTAAAATAGCAATAAATATAAGGCTCAACGGTAAAATACGGTCATAATAACTGGTAAATATCGCAGCAAGCGGCTGATTGATATTATCTAAGAGTTGTCGGTGATAAAACGTAAGTAGCGGGTAGACAACATTACCCGTGGCGGTTCCATTGACGGTCGCAGCAAAGGTGGCGGCAGCGTCAGTCACGCGTGCGGCAAAACCTAAATCGCCACGGTATACAAGAGAAATAACAAACGGGACAACCCAAAACAACTGGCTTACCGCAAGCGAAATTCCGAAGATCACGCTACGCTTAATATGCTGAAAAATCACGCGTCTATCCCGAACAAAAATATAAATTAATGCTGGAATAAATGGCAATACCAGTCCTCCAAGCCAGGGTATCCCTAAATTAGCAAAGGAAAACAATATTGCCCAAAATACCACTTTATAAATATCCACAGAGTTACCATGTCTAAGAAATGTCAAAAAGTAATACGCGTATATGGGAAATAGCGCGATCAGCCATGCAGGAGAAAGAAAGTATAATAACTGGCTAAACATCGTAACCGGCGAAAGGATATAGAGTAACGCGACAACTAAGGCGGAGTAATGTTCGCCTTTTATAATTTCCAAAACGAATTTCTGAAAATATATAAATCCTAATAAAAGTGGCAATGAAAAAGTGAAATAAGACAATAATGTTTTTGATGCGATAAGCACCTCTAACCCTGAGAGAACAAATAGAAAAGGAAAAAAATGATGATTAGGTATATAAGAAGAAAGTGAAGAAATATTATTCCAGGAGAAAATCGCGAGACTCTGCATGACCTCTCGGGGATACGCATAGAAAATTCTTGTATCATCCCCTCCTAAAAATAGTCGTCCCCCGAACAGATAATATGGTAAAAGTAGTAAGAGTCCGATAGCTAACGTATTTATCATCAGCCAAAATCGAGGAGGAAATTGCTTTTTTTCCGTTATCATTTAGGACGCCTTTCGTATAACACGCGCGGGATTACCAACAACCACCGTATTTTCTGGCACGTCCTTTGTCACCACAGAGCCTGCTCCGATAACACTCCCTGACCCTATAGAGACACCGGGTAAAACAACAACATGAGTTCCTATCCATACATTTTTTCCGATAACCACAGGCTTTGTCACATACCCTTGCTCCATAAGTGATTTTCCTCTGTCGCCAAACTTGTGATTAAAGTCCGTAATAAAACAAAAAGCTGCTATTTTTGAATTTTTGCCGATAACGATTTTCTCGTGCGCCATAATATACGTACTATCGTCTATCAATACGTCTTCCGCTATAACAAGACGCCCGTCACCCCCTGCGCTCATTCGCGCGTTATTTCCAATTCGTGAATTTTTCCCTACCCTGACCGCTTTCCATGTGCTTTGAAAAAATAATATGTTTCTTCCTAATATCACCGAAGTTGCAATGTCATATCCACGCACTCTCAGCGCGATTATTTTACACAGCGAGGTAATCCGACTTACTCCCATGACGAAAAGATGAAGAGACGTTTCTATAATTCCTTTGCGGCGTGCTGCTAATATAAATTTTGATATACCGTTCATAGCTTTTTATCGAGTAGCTTTTTTAAATATCTTCGAAAATTTCTGTTCGTGTTTTTCTATGTAAAACAACAAACGTAATACTTTCACCATAATCATGTAGCCGCTTACCGCATTAGTCGGTTGCGGTGCTATGTCCCCCACAATGCTTTCAAATTGCTCCTTAGGTGTAAGAGGATTAATAACTTCGTACGGTATAGTGCCCTTCCAATATAAACGGATAAATGGTGATGGAATTTGTCCAAGAACAGCATCGTAGGTTATTCCGTTTTGAGATAATACCTCGTGCATTTTTTTACTTTTTCTTACAAAAACCAATTTATTTTTTGCCCAATATACAAACCACAAGTGACTTCTGAATGGTCGTATGGTTTCCAAAAGACCGTTTGGCACTTCGAGATACCCGGCACGGGACACACGAGTAATTTCTTTGATAACCGCTGCTGGATCATCTACGTGCTCTAGTAAATGTGAACAAAAAGAAAAATCAAATGCCTTATCATGAAACGGCATATGCGTCACGTCACTATCGACAAATTTACCGACATCCCGCACCGCACCAAATTGGGTGTCCCGCTGGGCGTTTCCCAGTGACAACTTATCGACAAATACATCACCTCGCCAAAATGGCTTGTCACCGGAGCCAATATCAACAACGAGGTCTGTTTTGCCAACCCGAAATCCAGGCTGTATCTTTCTTTGATAGAAATAGTAAATAGTGGAGAAAATATTCACAAAATCTTATTATCTAAAAGTAAATCGATAAATTTTAGATCTTTTTTGGTTTATCTAATTTTTTTACTGCAAATAAATCAAAGCATACATCGGGAAATGCGAAGAAAAGAACTTCAGATATCGCGCTTACCACTCCCCAAAAAAACCAAGGCTTGTATTTAATACCAGCGTGGTCATTACGCAGCATTTGCAGCCCCCGTAACCCATAAACTGTATATCCAAGCTTACGAAAATCCGAGCTTCTCCAACCTGACTTATGCACTTGATATGGATTACCCTCAAGCTCATCTTGGTGATAAAAACCATTGGGCGTAAGGAGAATAACCGTCTCTTTTGCAACACGCTCCATATTCTTGATAAGCTGAACCCCTTCCTTTGGTGTAAGATGTTCTATAACGTCTATGCTTATTGCTGCATCAAATGATTTTGGTTTGTAATATGTATGAAGTTTCCGGATATCACCCACAGTGTAAGCGTTATGAATTTTTTTCTTTTTACTTATGAGAACGCTTTTCCGATAAACATCTATCCCCTCTTTATATGGCACCGAAACATATTGCAGCGCAGAATCTGTCCCACTTCCTACATCGAGAACCGACATGCTACCACGAAGATAATATCTTAACACCGCATGAAAAAAGGCCTCTCCGGATTGCCGTAAAAAGGTGATGATGTTCATAGATTTTGAAGTTTTTCTTGTGCTTCTTTTATCATCCGGGCAATACCGTCACGAAGTGCTATGGTAGGAAGCCAACCCGGAATTCTCCCCATGTTTGGTGAAGCAATTGGATCATGTCCTATTTTGCTACCAGGGATGACTGTAGCACCCGTCATTTCACTGATCATATCTGCGATATCGCGAATACGCACCCATTCATAGCTGGACGCGTCATAGACGGTTCTTCGCAAATTTTCACTGTTGATCGACATATAAAATGCGTTCGACAAGTCAGTTATGTGGGTAAATTGACGCCATTCATTGCCATCAGTCATCATGGTAATTTTTTTGGTGTTGAGCGCCTGATAAATAAAGTCCGATATGACATGACTCTTGATATCCTCACCTTCCATAACGCCATACGCATTCCAGACTCTCACACACACGCCCCCCAAAAGCGAAGTCCACACTTCACCTAATCGTTTTGTGACTCCGTACACAGTGTCTACTTCTTCGGAAAGTTGGCTAGAAACAAACAAAAAATCCTTCTTGGTTTTTTCCAGCTGTTCAAAAACGTTTTTCATGAGCGCTAAATTCCAATCAAGCTGGTTTTTCTGAAGCTTCGGTTCGTAGAGGTATTTGCTTCCGCCGACATCCCATGCCAAAAAATATACTTTATCTACGTCACTCAGTGGAAGTATTGCGGTTCTCGCGTCTTCTTTTTCGTTGCGCTTTATATCAAACGGTATTACTTTCTCTCCCTTTGCCTCCAAAAATGCACAAAAAGGTTGACCAATAAATCCACTCGATCCGATAACTAAATTAGTTTTCATTTGTCTTTCCGATTTTGCTTTACCTGTTCCTCTATCCACGCGTATGTCTTGGTAAGACCGTCATATAACTTGGTTGAGGGGGCCCAACCGAGCTCTTTCTTTATAAGCCGATTATCCGATGATCTCCCCCTCACCCCCAATGGCCCTTTTATGTGCTTTACACTCAGCTTTTTCCTCGCAATATCCATAACCATTTGTGCGAGCTCATTTATGCTCACCATTTCCTCTGAACCTATATTGACCGGGCCAGTAAAACTACTTTTCATAAGCCTCCGCACGCCCTCCAAACACTCATCTATATAAAGATATGAACGGGTTTGCTTACCATCTCCCCACATTTCAATTGTGCCTCCGTCTTTTGCCTGAGCTACCTTGCGACAAATGGCTGCAGGCGATTTTTCTTTGCCGTTATTCCAGCTTCCTTCAGGGCCAAAAATGTTATGAAACCGCGCAATACGAACTTCTAAACCAAAATTTCGCTTGTACGCAAGATACATGCGCTCCCCAAATATTTTTTCCCATCCGTATTCACTATCAGGAGCTGCGGGATAGGCTGAGGATTCCGCACAATTTGGGTTATTGGGATCCATCTGGTTGCGCTCGGGATAAATACACGCAGACGAGGAAAAAAATATCTTTTTTATTTTAGCTAAGCGCCCAAAATGAAGCGCGTTAAGGTTTATTTGCGCTGAATTATGCATCACATCAGCATCATGATCTCCGGTAAAAATATATCCTGCTCCCCCCATATCTGCGGCAAGCTGGTACACCTCATCGAACGGAAGGTTAAATACTTTCTCGCAAAATTTCTGGTCACGAAGGTCTCCTACCAAAAATTCGTCTGCCTGACTTTTGCTATACTCATGTTTTTTAATGTCTGCTCCCCTCACCCAGTAGCCTTCTTTTTTGAGACGCTTTACGAGATGTCCTCCGATAAATCCGCCAGCTCCACACACCAAGGCTTTCTTTACAGTTTTTGTTTTATTCATACTCAAAATTAAAATATCCCCAATAATCGAGATTATATCGCTATTTCCCCTCTATGGCTATCCACGTCACTTCTTCATATCATCCCACCTTTGCCATTTGTCGAAAAGCTTCTGCAAATGTGTGATCCCACGTACTATCTTTGGCAAACTGTATCGCTCCTTTTCGCAACGATGCATATCTTTTTTTATTCGTAAGTACGGAGATTATTGCCCGAGAAAAATCGTTCACTGTGTCCTCTGCAATCACTGCTCCGCCAATAAGCGTAACAACTTTCCCGAGTGGTGGGACAGGAGTCGTGACCACTGGTAGCCCCGCCGCGCAATACGCACGAATTTTTCCGGCATCGGCAAAATATCGAACAGACCCTGGAAACGCTCGGTATGGGGCGACTGCGAGGTAACACGAACGCAAAATTTTTGACATAGCCACCGGACTTTGCACAAATCCATGAAAGCTCACCTTTTTTCCGACACCGAGCTTTTTGGCGAGTGTCGTCAGGCGAGATATATCGCTTGGATATCCACCTATAATTGTTAGATGAACATTTGGGACTGATTTTTCTATTGTGGGAATACACTCGATAACCAAATCGGGCCCATTTTCCTCTCCAAGAGTTCCCATATATGCTATACGCCCATACAACGATGAATTATTTTTTTCGAACCGAATTTGCTCAGGCAATAAACCATTAGGGACATAAACAACCGGAGCAGATAGTAATGGATTTAATCCTGCAGAAATCCGGGCTGGCTGCATCGCTTTTGACACATCCCAGATATAGTCCGCATAGCGCGCGCATACTCTATCCAGTAACAAATACATTCGGTTAAACATTCCTCTACCAAACCTATCTGGCGCATAGTCTGACACATAATACACAACCCGCTTTACTTTACCGATTTTTTTTAACAGTATTCCTGCTAATGTATTTATACTTTCTAATCCAATAAATACATCAAATACACCTCCATCTCGAATACCCTGATCAATAACAGAGAGAAAATCGCGTACTTTAAATGACACGCGAGTGCCAGAAGTATTTTGTACCCAAAGAAATGGAGATAATAATGACATCCAAAAAGAATTCTTACCAAACGTCATTTGTTGTTTTTTATAGACTTCAACACGAGGAAGCACAAACTCACTTCCTGGAAACGGCTGATCGATAAGGACGAGTTCACTAATGCGGGGTAATAAAAAATCACGAAGCGGCTCCAAACTACCGTTGGTCGGCATTCGAATTCCACCAACCCATGGAGAAAACGTAGCAAATAATACTCTCAATTTGCTTGTTAAAGCGATCTTATCCTCATTGTTTTTCATAACGCTCTATATATGAGAATTAAAGTAATCTTTATACCAATCTAAAGCCTTTTTTATTCCTGTTTCAAAATCCACTTTCGGTTCCCATCCCAAAACTTTCTTTGCCTTTTTCCATGAAACATACTGTACGGGAATTTCATTTTCCCGCAAATCCGCTATCTTATGTATTTTGACATTCATATCTGAGTACTTAATAATACGCTCAACTATGTCTCTCACGGAAAGCAGGTTAGAACTCCCGAAATTAAATATATGCTCTTTTTCTGGTTCATCATTCTTTATCTCACCTAATTTAATATAAGCGGCAATCGCATCGTCAATATATAAGTAATCACGTATCGCACGACCGCCCCACATTTCGGGTGACTCTCCTTTCAAAACGCTTCTGATTGTTTTGGGAATCAGTCTGGCAAATTTCAAATCACCGGGTCCGTATATATTCACAAATCGCGCAATATACACTGGCACACGATATGTTCTGGCGTACGACATTGCCAAAAGATCAATGCAGGCTTTGCTTGTTTCATATGGACGGGTAGGCCTCGGAGTATATTCTTCCTGATACGGAACCTTATTTTCACCATATACATGGGAAGTGGAGGCTAAGATTGTTTTTTTCACCCGAAATTGACGCGAACACTCCAGTATATTAAGAGCTCCCGTAATATTTATATCAAACGTGGGGTGTGGACTATGCTGACCTGTCTCTACCTGCGCCAATCCAGCCAAGTGAAAACACATCGTAATTTCATTTTTATTGAATATATCCTGTAATTCTTTTAAATTTCGGACATCACACTTCACAATATGATCAGAGACGTGCTCACTTGCAAGCCCGATTACCGATGCCCCAAGATTTTTAAGTGATTGCATCAAATGCGATCCGATAAATCCGGTAGCCCCGGTGATCAGCACCCTATCGTTACGCCATGAATACATGTTTTATTCTCCTTTCAAGAACTGCCCATCCATAAACACACGCAAATACGAAACAGAGTAGCGGATGCAAAAACCAAGCCACATCTCTTACTCTCAGATAACCCCTTATGGCGTCCAGTGTCGGAACAACCAAAGTCAATGATATTAAAATATAATAAATAAGAGCTCCAATATTACGTTTTGGATCAAATATTTCATACCTCCGTTTTGATCTATAAGCGAACTGGTATTGTTCTATAAACTGTTTCCTACGTTTTAGAAACGGGATCACTTTATTATTGGTAAGATGAATTATCGTATCTTTTGTAAATGCGTAAGATGAGTAACCATGGGATACAATGTCTGCAACAACATCGGTGTGAATAAAATGATCTGGATCTGAAGCTGCATACTTTTTTACGTAATCTCTCCGAAGTGCCGCACCATTACCTCCCAGAGCTGGTAATGTGTCTTTTGAAAAAGTCACGAGATAGTATTTACCTTTATCAATAGATTTTCCGCTCAGATTATAACCATCGGTCATCCATGACGCGTGCGAATTTTTCCCTAAATAATATACAACGGGATCAGTGCCTCCTATTAGCGAAAAATATCTATCCAGCAGTGTCATTTTTGGATCATAGTGAAACCGCAATGGTTCGACGCCGATGATGGTTGGATTATCTAAAAACGGCATGATTATGGAAGACAACCATTTCCGGTGGGGCATAATATTATCATGATCTAAAAACAGCACTATCTCACCCCGTGCCTTGACAAGCCCTACTCCTTTGTTATATTCGGCATTTTGCTTTGCAGGGTCTACCTTAATCACTAATGCCCCATACTTTTTAGCGATTGACCGAGTCGCGTCGCGCGAACCTCCGTCTGCGACAATAATATCCACTTTGCTTTTGGGATAAGATTGTTTTGCGATATTTAAAAGACACGTAGCCAGCGTTCGAGATGAATTATATGTGGCAATTATTATAGATACCGAAGGTAAAGCGGTGAAGCTCGTCATGTTTTGTCCTTTTTCCTCGCCAAAATAGCGAAACAAAGCCCCCTGCTGTTTCGCACTGTCGGATCAAGTAATGCCAATACGTACAGGAACGGATACAGCAAACCGGCAAGTATCATATGTCGCCCCAATAAGAGATGATTAAGTTCCCACGCCAGACTACCAAAAAATCCAAACGAATTCCGAACCGCAAGCACCTCAAATCCGATGCGTTCTAAATCCCGCCGAAGTGCATCCGGCTCAAATCCTTCACGCACGTGGTCTTCATGCTCCCATGTCTCAAATTGTCGAAAAAATCGCTTCTGATGTGCTTGAGGCGTGTGAATAAATAGGTATCCTCCGGGTTTTAACGATACATATAGGTGAGTAAGCGCCTTTTTATATTCTTTAACGTGTTCCAATACGTCAACGTTCACGACAAAATCATACGCCCCTACGATTTTCGGCTTTTTGGTAATGTCCCCATAAGAAAAATGCGCGTTTGTTATTTTCAGTTCATCAGCGAAATCTTTGGCAAATTGCAGTTTTCTTCGGTCAATTTCCCACCCATCCGCTTCTACTCCAAAAAGTCCACGAGCCATATCAAATACATAATTACCAATGCCGCTTCCCGCATCCAATACTTTTTTAGGTTGTGCATGCTTTATCACTTCACCAAGCGCCCAACGGTAATACATGCTCCTCACCTGAAAACCTATTTCAGGAATACCAAAAAGGAAAATATAGAACTGCTGCATAAGTCGCATCAGTTTATTTGAAGATTTTTTAGCGTTTTTTGTATAGCTGTCGTTCATCTGCGACAGTGATTCCAACAAAATTTCGGGGTGGCGGTAGTAGAGTGATCCGATCATAGCGTTACTGCTCATTATACCCCAGTATTGCCCACATGGTGAGAGAAAAAATAAAAATACTTTGGATAACAAAAGATATATCGGTGAGTCGATACGACACTTTATGACGCACCACGTACGGTAAGAACGAAATAAGCGACCACAAAATATACGCACGATATATAAAATATGAAAAACCAAAACTAACACCCCACGTTACGGAAAGAAGCGGTAGCCCAATAAGCAAAAGAAATGTAAAACGATAAAATGAGTTTGACCATACGTATTCCTTTAGCGCCACCGCGGTTGCTATAGAAAGAAATGGGTAAAATGGATAGCGATACCATCCATGACCCGGCTCATCGGGAATACCAAGAACGTAAAGCACCGCATAAGAAAACATCGCCAAAAGTAAAAACCAATGCTTTTTTGCCAAAGAAACGAGGGTAAACAATGCCAACCATCCACCGTAGATCCACCCATCCAAGAAATGCCGGTCTGCCAGATATGGCTTAAGCCATAAACTGTATACACCAGCAAATGTTATGTCATACCGGTTAAGCTGTAGCCCCATAAGCCCGGTAAATACCGTTTTATCGAAATAAAATCCGTACAAAATATAGAGACTTCCTATCAGGAATGAAATAAGCAACACTTTCCATGCATCTTTCACTCGCTTTGCGTACCAGAGTATGCCCGCGGCAGAAATTGCTCCCGCGATCCATGGAATTTTTGCCAAAATAAGCAGCCCTCCCATAACGCCTACAATCGCAAGAAGCTTTTGATTTTTGGTTTTTAGGTAATACCACAGACATATAAGCATCCCAAGCCACATGGGAATAAAAAAATTCTCGTTCTGTAACAGCCGCGACCCCACCGCTACCGTTGGAGTAATTGCATATATTAACGCTGCAAGAAGTCCGGTGAAATTGCCATATATGAGTGACGCAAGCCAAAAAACCAAAAAAATTGAAATGCCACCCAACGCCAATGAAAGTGTACGAACCCGAGGTAACTGTATATCGGTAAATTCCTTTTGTCCGGTCAATATTGCATATGAACCAGCCACTAATCCAAACAACGGAGGGTGCTCCAAATATGGTCGCACAAGAATAAAATTTGCCTCGTTTATTTTTATGGCTTCCCTATCTTTATATTGTGGATGATACGACCACGACCGAGGCATCCCATCTTTTATAATGCTCATGCCCTGCCAAACCCACGCGAACTCATCAAATGTCGCCCCAAGCCTTGGCCATGTCGCATACTGGTTGCCACGAAGCAGCATGCCAATAAGCATAACGCCAATAATTGCTAAAACGGTAATATACTTCGATAATTTCATACTGAGCGATCTTTAGCGTGAGACGTAATACGTTTCAAACTTTCGTTGGCTGTTTTTTCCCAGCTAAACTGATGTGACCACGCTATCGCTTCTTTTCCCAACGCTGCACGTAACGTATTATTTTTTAACAAACGAATAATTTGTTGCGTAAATTCATTTTTATCATGCGCCAGCAAACCGGTTTTTCCATCACGAATAGATTCGGATAGCCCGGGCACGTTATATGCTACTGCTGGTGTCCCGTACGAATTGGCCTCAATGATCGAAATTCCCCACCCTTCATTCATGGAGGGATTTACAAACACCCATGATTTCTGTAATAAATATTTTTTTTCTTTCTCACTCACTGGGCCGATAATTTTAATCTTCTTGCGTAGTGCTCCGCGCATGGATATATCTATGACAGAAGATGCTTCTGTACCCCATCCCGCGATAAGCAATCTCACAGTTGGAACATGCTTTACTATTTCGGGCATAATCTCTATAAGATGATCAACTCGCTTATACTTCTTTATCCTGCCTAAATACAATATGGTGGGAGTAATGAACTTATGATTATCAGCACCACGAGAGTGATGAGCGGTCACCCCGTTATAGACAACGTGAATATCGTCAGGTAAAAATCCCACCTTCATCAGTTCGTGTTTTGTAGATTTGGATACAGCAATAATATCTACGCCTTTATAAAAAAGTGGAAACAAATAACGCTCAATACAAAAACCGATAATATTAAATGGAAATGGCAGTTCAACGAAAAACTGCTTACCGTGCATGTGATGCACAATCACGGTCTTTGGTTTTCTACTATAAAGTGGCGTAAAAAATGGGATACCGTTTTGTGCATCGACAATGACATCACACCATGTACGAAATTCTCGCAAAAAATAATAAAACGCCCAAATATATACGGAAAATCTACCGCCCTTTCGAATTATCCTGACACCCTGCTGCATTTCTTCAGAAGGTAAATTACCCGCGAGATTTTGTCCACAAAAAAGAGTCACTGCGTGTCCGAGTGAAACCCATCGCTCTGATATTTCACGAATATAAATCTCACTTCCACCCGACCATTCGTGTTTTGTATCCCGCCAATGAAAAATGAGAATATTCATAATCTTTTTCGTATTTACTTTCTTTTACTCTTATCATCCTGATTTTTCAAGGCTACTTGATGTGAACGAGTATTCTTATAGGCAGACACAATAAGCGATGTACCAAATGGCAGAGGTATAACACGACTTAGTAGATCTTCAAGACGGAATAAAAACATAAATATCGCATGAATAATCAGTGGTGGTGGAGTTAATATCGCTTTAATAAGCGCTATTTCACTTATATTTTTTGGATGTATTCTTCGACTCACTATTTTTTTGGTAAACAAATACGGAACATACTGAAAAAATCCAAAATATCGTATGTCAGTTACTGTAAACCCCGCCTCAGTAAGCAATGATAAAAGATTGTTTCGTGTATATCGTCTTTTATGTCCTGATACGCGGTCTATATCCGTCCACAATTCCATGCCAGCAGGGACTGTGAGAAATATATAACCACCCGGGGAAAGCAAGGAACTACACTGAGTGAGAAACTCGCGATCGTTTTCTACATGCTCCATAACATCAAACGCGCCGATTGCATCATACGGAACGTGAACTTTATGTTTATCGAGAGTACTGCAAACGAGCGTTGCCTTTGTTCGTTTTCTGGCAAAACGAAGTGCTTCTTCGTGCATGTCAAGCCCAGTCACTCGAAACCCCATTCGATCAAGCATAGACAGCACATAGCCTGTACCACACCCCACTTCAAGAAATGTTTTCCCTTTAACATTCGGAAAATATCGCACTATAGTCTGATGTATTGCCCTGTTTCGAGATTGAAACCAAAAATGCCTGTCTTCCAATGAAAAAAGCAGCGCAAATGCTGCTTCAGGGTAGTCGTCCAATTGTTGGGTAAGCGAAGGTTTCAGATATTTAGCGAAAAAGTGATTTGTTTTGTGCAATCCAATCGTATAATTGTTGTACGCCATCAGCAACTTTTGTTTTCGGCTCCCATCCAAATTCACGTTTTGCAAGTCGAATGTCTGCAATAAATACCCGCTGATCACCCGCACGCCATCCCTTATAAATAACAGGGATTGCCTTCTTGTGTAGCGCGTGCACCAATGGTTCAAACTCACGCCACACAGACAGCGTATTTTTCGCGCCTCCTCCTATATTGTATATTCGTCCCCGTGTTTTCTTTCCTGCAGCTATTGCCATATCGTACGCGCGAACTAAATCATCGATATAGAGCAAATCCCGCACCTGTTTGCCATCACCGTAAATAGTGATTGGCTTATTCAAAATTGCAGCAATTAAAAACCAGGCAACCCACCCCTGATCTTCAACGCCAAACTGACGTGGGCCATATATACACGATTGCCGCATGACCACCGTATCAAGTCCGTATATCCTGCCATAATCATGCACATACTGATCAGCAGCCCCTTTGGAACATCCATAAGGCGAATGAAAATCAAGATTACGAAACTCACTTACCCCATGAGGCAAATCTGTATATTCATATCGCGTTGTTTTCGTCACCACTGGCACATCTTCCATACTTCCATACACTTTGTTTGTCGAAGAATATATAAGTTTTGCTCGACTTTTCAAAAAGCGCATAGCCTCCAATAGATTCAGTGTGCCTAAAGCATTTACTTCAAAATCTTCACGTGGGTTGGTAATCGAGGTTGTCACCGCGACCTGCCCCGCCAAATGAAGCACAGCATCAGCTTTTTTTAAAAACGGCATGAGTTTCCCGAGCGACTCATTTGAACGGATATCTCCATGAATAAACGTAAGATTACCATTTCGACTCGTAAGCCATGACAAGTTTTTTTGGGTGTGAGCACGCGAGAGGTTGTCAAACACCACTACCTCTGCCTTTTTTTGGAGATAATAATTGGCAGCGTTAGAACCAATAAATCCAGCGCCACCGGTAATAACAATTTTCATTGTACGGTATATTTAAGGGACTGCCACCCGAAAATTTAACTCCTCATCAAACTTCCATTTTCGCTTGTTGAGATTATCATAATAATGAAGAATTCGTAAACGATAATACACAGCAAACGTATCTTTAAGCATACTGAGTATTATTTTCCAAACGCTCCATGAGGTAATACTAGATGCTCCCGTAAAATCCAACTCAACTGGAGCTTCAAAAATACGTGTATAACCTAAATTATGAGCAACCGCGAGTATTTCAATATCAAACGCAAACTCTTTCACGAGCAACCTCGGGAGCACATCTTCCAACACCTTCCTTCGATACAGCTTCATACCCACCTGTGTATCGCGAACATTTAATCCAAACAATAGTTTGGTGAGCTGTTGGTATCCCCATGACAGTATTTTTCGTGAAATAGGATACTGTACTTTTGACACTGGATGACGCTTGCTGCCGACAATAATATCTGCGTTGTACCATTTGAAATGCTCAAGCATCATGGATAGACCTAATTCACTCAAATCACCACCGGCATCTAAAAACCCTATGATGTCGCCATGAGATTTCCCCATGCCAAATCGAACAGCATACCCTTTACCATGATTTGTTTTATATCCCGTTACCAATAGATGAGACGATCGCACCTTTTTAGCCTCTTCGAAACTCTTATCATCCATCCCATCCACCACGACAATAAGCTCATAGGGAGTTGCAAGTAACGCTAACTCGCCTAAAATATTTTGAAGCTGCTTCCGTATCGTTTTTTCCTGGCGATATACCGGAATAATAAGAGAAAGTAATTTAATGTTTTGTGACTGCATGACGATAATATACTATAAGGCTTAGCAGCAAGCCAAACATGATTGTTATATTTACTGTTAGCACTGACATTATGTCGCTATGATGCAGGCTTATGCCAACAACCTGAAGTATAGCTGCAACACTCACTAAAACCCACACAAAGGCATTTCCGAGTCCTAATAAAATGGTAACGAGTATATAGCTTAACGAATAAAGTGAAAGAAACACTCCGAGCCATCCCAGGTAAGGAGCAGCCGGATAGTATGATGCTCCAAATAGTAAATGAAGCGCCAGCTTAGGAAATAGAAAATATCCCACTGTTATTCCGGCAGAAACAAGCCCAATTGCGGCAAGCCCCGAGTATACCAATCGCTCTGATCCTGTATTTTGTTGCTTGCGCTCGGCAACCACAGGGAACAATACGTATGAAACACTGCTGGATGCAAAATAAATTATCTTTCCCATCACCGAAAGAGCCGCGTATAAGCCCGCTTCAAATGGCGGCAAAAAATGCTTTACGAGAATAATATCCATACTATAAAGGCTTGTTATCGCAAGCATCGATAATAGTGAAGGAACTGAATAAGAAACAATTTCTTTCCGAGTTATATTGGTAGGCAACGCTGATGCTTTATACACAAACTGGAGTGGCACAAAATAAGAAACAAATGTAAGTATACTGGTAATTACTCCCGCGAACATTGTCTCTACTACGCCAAAAAATGCACCGATAACACCGCCAACCAGCCGAAATGCAGCTGCGACATTTGAGATAATCATCGCAGCAGTAAACTGCTGTAACCCTTGCAGTAAACTAGCCTGGACTGTTCCCATTAACCACAGCGCTGCAGTAAGGTAAATATAAAAAATTGATATGGGGTGAGATATATGGAGGAACTCTGCAAGCATTCCCACAAACGGAACTATAATAAGTGCCCCAACCAACAAAGAAAGCAATAACACACGCATAAATACGAGGCTTAATGTCTTTGCACGACCAATCTCGTTTTTTGCACGAAATCCAGCCACATACCTCGTTAACACAACCTGTAACACCTGTGCGGGAACATTCAATATATAAAGAAGCGAAACTAACGAGCCCAACTCTCCATATTGTTCGGGGCCCAATATACGCCCAACCACCAAATGATATGCATAAGCCCCCACATTTGCGAGTGTCGTACCCAACAGCACGATGGCGCTACTGCGCGCAACCGGATGTGCGGCAAGTATAAATAATTTATCTCTAATTCTTTTCATTTTGTTGGGGCTTCCACCACCGCAATCGAAGCAAAGTCACGAGAGCAATAACGCCATCCCGCCACGTAAGTTTTTTTCCTTCTTCGAATTTCCTCCCATAATACGATATAGGGACTTCATAAATCTGGTAGCCACTTCGCAATATCTTTGCCGTTATTTCAGGCTCGAAATCAAACCGCTTCGCCTTAATATCAAAAAATTTAATTGCACTTCTTCGAAATGCCTTATAGCCGGTTTCCATGTCAGTAATATTGGTGTTATAGAGAATATTGGTAACGAGTGTCACAAATTTGTTGCCAAGCGCGTAAACAAACATAGTAGAAAGATGAGCGCCCAAAAATCTAGACCCATACACTGCATATACTTGCGGATTTTCAAATGGCGAAAGTAACACAGGGTAGTCAGACGGGCTGTATTCTAAATCCGCGTCCTGAATAAGCACTATGTCGCCTTTTGCCATCCGAAGCCCTTTCGTTACTGCAGACCCCTTTCCCTGATTTTTGTCTGATATGATAAGTGTCACTTTCTTTTCCCACTTTTTTAGCTTCATTCTTGTATCATCTTTCGAACCGTCATCAACTACGATCACTTCTTTTTGCCAACCGGGTAATTCCACCCCAAAAACTCTCGTGAGCACTGTGTCAATTGTTTTTGCTTCATTGTATGTAGGAATAATAATAGAAAGTTTTTTCATAATTTTTACCTCCCTATAACGCGTTCATAAGCGGACGCGGTATCTCGGGCAACAGTCCTCCAAGTAAATTTCTTAACCCATTCAAACCCATCTTTTACCATTGATTTGCGTGCAGCCGGAGACAACATCAATACTTCCCGTATTGCCCGCGCAAGAATGGCAGGGTCTTTGGGATCAGCAACAACAGAAGGCCCAGCTATTTCCGGCACACTTCCTCTATTTGTCGCAACCACTGGTGTGCCACACGCCATAGATTCTAAAACGGGAAATCCAAATCCTTCATACCACGAAGGAAGCACTGTGCATTTTGCTCCGGCGTATACTGATGCCATATCTTCGTTCTTCACAAATCCGCTCCGCACAACACTTTTGGAAAGCCCAAGCGCGTCTATTTCTTTTAATATACTTCTCGTTTCAGGAAGGCTTGTATCAGTAAACGCTGATCCGACTAACACCAGTTTAAGCCCACTTTGTTTAGACTGCTTTGCTCGCACGTGTTTCCACGCCTGTAGCAGGCCTAATACGTTTTTATTCCAGTTTACATCCCCCACATACAAGACATATTGATCTGGTATATGATACCGGGCTCTCATGCTATCAGTCATCTCACCAGATTTTGCCTTTACATATAATGGTGACGAAGCCAGCGGCACAACATGGACGCGATCTTCCGGCATGCCAATAAGACGGACGATGTCTGTCTTGCTGCATATCGAATCAGTAATAATACCCCGCGCTCCCATAAGGGATATTTTTTGCATCTGCCACTTTATCCTACCTCTCATACCGGCAGGAAATTTATCAGGAAACACAATGGGTATAAGATCGTGCACCGTTACAACAGTTGGATACTGTTTAAAAAAAGGCAAAGTAAGAAAAAAGGGGTCAAAGAATGGAAAATGGACGACATCTGTTTTTTTCGGAATATCGACAAGTCGAGTAAAAAACGAATACGTGTGATTTTTCTCATACTTTGTCAACGCATCAATCAGGTTTTTAGTGTATACACCAGTTCCCCGCATGCGGTGTTCAGTCGAGAGCGGCAATGTGTTAATCGCAATATTCATAAGTTCACTTTCTGAGTATAAATGATAACCCTTACTTAGGACAACGAAACGAGCGAGCTATTCTGATCACTCTACTTTCCCGTAATAGAGAGCCAGTATGCCTTCGGAAAATGCAACGCAGAAAAAAATGCGTATAAAAACCCCCTCCACCCGTCTACAAATCCTTTGTGACGCACAAATATGGAAAAAAATGTCACAAGGGGCTTCACCACCATGTAAGAAAGCGCGGTAACAAGTGATTTATTATTTGGTTTTTTCTGTATTTCGGATGCACTTAGTTTTATATATGCACACGCCTTATTCCAGTATTGGGATATGGAAGTATATGAATAGTGTTCCATGGCATTGTCGAGATGCCCTACGTGACCATCTATTTCTATCTGCTCGTGAACGCTTTTTTGTGGAAACTTCCCTGCTCCTCTCCGAAAAAGACGGATCACATAATCAGGGTATTGCCCGCCCTTCCGTAGCCAATTACCCAAAAAATAATTGTGTCTCGCTATAAAATATCCATTTGGCACAAAGCCTGAAGAAATCGTATCCATAATTTCTTTGCTCAATGGTTTACTTATCGCCTCGTCTGCATCCAACTGCAAAATCCATTCGCCATGTGCAGCGTCCAGCGCTTTTTGCTTATTGATGTGAAATATCGGTGGGTTTGTGGTCGAAATAACAACCGCACCGTATTTTTTTGCAATTTCTACCGTACGGTCTGTTGATCCCCCATCAACGATAATTACTTCATCGGCTATATCTTTCACCGATGCCAAGCAACGCCCGAGGTTTTCCTCCTCGTTATAAACTGCGAGTACCACTGAAAGCATTATCTTTTTCTTGCCCATATTATGTGTATTGTACCAATGCCGAGTAAGAAAATTGCGAGCGCTCCCAAACTCAAGTAATTTGATAACGTGCGAAGTTTCGTATCGGTAAACAAAAACTGAAGCGAATATTGCCCTGGATCCAAATCAAATGTCATAAGACCGCGATAATTCGGATCCTGAAAAATCAGCTTATCCTTATCCAACTGCTTCCCATTTATATATACCTGCCACCCCGGAAAATACAGGGTATTTTCTATAAACCGTACTGGCTCCTGAATGGTTACTGAATATGTCCGCGATGTGGTAGTACGCGACCCTACCGTTATGTCATGCACAAGTGGCGCGGTAAATGCCAATGCGGGGGGTCGTTTTTCCATAAATCGTATCGACCATATCGGACTACTCTCACCAGTGTCTGTAGTGCTGTTATATATACCACTAAAAAATGTCTCTGGAGGGTTACGGTATTCTTTTGCCCTCCACATAGGCACAGTACTTATGATAGAAACCAAAACGATAAGGATAGCCATTCGTATACCTTTTTTCCCCATCATGTATACCGTAAGCCCGCCGATAACGGAAATAATAAATACAGCAACCGACATAATTCTCCAAGGAAACTGGAATTTCTGAAGGAGTGTCACCGTATTCCAAATTGGTGCTGAGTTCTGTGTCATAAAGAAAAGCGAAAAAAAGAGGAGAAATATACCTGCAATCAACAAACGCTGGTATTTGGTACTTTTTTCTATGGCAAAAAATCCAGCTCCTAACGCCAATAGCTGACCTGCTCCCAACCACTTTGATAATTCCTGACTTCCGCCATAGCTCCATGGGGAATAAAGAAAAGAAAGCCAAGGTACAAAACGCCCCGAAAACTCACCAGCAGTAACGATATCACGAAGTGTATATTTCCCCTCAAAAAATGCAGGGACCCAATAAAAAGCGCTAAGTAAAAATCCAAAAACGACACCACCCACCGCGACCATAACAAACTGAAGTGGTTTTTTTGTTTCTCCAATCGCAAGATACAGTCCATATATCGCAATAAGCGGTAAAAACATGAGACTTAACGCATTATGTCCCAAAATAAGAAATGTGGTGCCGAGAGTGACGATTGTAAAACCCTTCAGCAATACGTGACGCTTTTCCTGAGAAAGAAGCAGTAACCCGTAGCAAATAAGTGGCGGAAACACAAAAGCAATATGCTCGCCTATTGCACCTCGTACATAAAGATCGACAAACCTATACGGAGCAAAGCCATAGAGCACTGCCGCAGTAACCCCAGCGGTCAGCCCCCACGCTGCCCTTACCCACACAAACATACAAGCCATACTTGCGACAAAGGAGACAGCGAACACCAACTTCGTACTATCAACAAATGAAAATCCAAGCGCATGAAACAGAGATGCTACATAAGAAGGCAATGGATACAAAAACATAAGGATCGGGTGACCGTATCCCCAATTAAGGTTTGCTGCCCATCGTGGCACTATGTTTCCTTCTGCAAGTGACGCATAAAAATTTGCAATTCTCGCGACATGATCCTGTCCATCATGCGTAACAGGAAAGCCGGGATGAAGCAAATCAAAAAGCGGTGCGACCGCAACAAAGCCAAGTACTACAAACAACAAGAAGTGAAGCAACTTTTTCATAATGCTCCTTTCATAAACCGCTTTTCTATCATAAACCCACTTGGCAATTTCCAACGGCTTTCTACCTCACCGGTTTTTATCACTGTTTCCAGCCATCCGTTATAACTCCATGGCTTTTCGGGGTCTGGCTCTATCAGAAGATATACCGTTCCTGAGAGTGAGCGTCCAGGCGTATACCCATATTTTTGGGCAGCATACCACAAGAGTATGTAATCATACGCGTGTGGAAGTACGGGAGGAGTGAAAATTTGTATATTAAATCCGGTACCTGCTGCATGCTCATATATCGCGTCTATCGCATCAATTTTTCCTCTTATTTTTGCAGTCCCACCATAATCGGCATAATCATACATAATAGTTTTAGGAAAAAGCGATAATACCTCGATAAACATAAGCAGTCCAAGTACATACACTATCAGGCGAGTTTTCTCTATAGATAACGCTTTTATAGCGACATACGCACCGATCAATGGATACACAAAATAAAGAAGTGAAAGATAATGTGAATACACTGGACCTCGATACGGGTAATACACCAATAGGTGTGACCCGACAAGCAGCAAAAGCGCTGTCATATACTGTTTGATGTCTTTCTTTTTTTCGAAGTACGCAAAAATACAGGCCGCTCCTAATAACATCACAGGGAATATCATACTAAGCCAAGGTACGCCAATATGAAATGACTCTCGGATAGTGGTAAACAGTGCGCTTCCGTCACCCAAAAGTTCTTTGAGTGGATAAAATGGCATAGCTGTACTAGCTTGACCGATACGACTACCATACGTAAGCAGTCCCTTTACCAATCCCCAACCATGCCGAAATTCAAAAAGAAGCATGGGCAGGAAACCTAAGAGTATGCCTACGCCATACATACCCCATCCAAATAAGCTCCGATTTTTTGTGACAAACAAAAAATACAAAAATGATGCAAGCACTGCGGGTGCTGCCATGGGTATTTCAAAATGATACAAAAAAGAAGCCAAAAAAGCCGCTAAAAATATATACCATGGCGCATTTTTTTGCGATTTCCATAAAACAAAAAGGAATGGCACTGCCACAAGTCCTGAAAAATTTGGCGCCCATACCATTCGACCCTGACCAATAAGTGGCATAGAAACCGCGGCCAATATCAGCGTTGCATACCCTACGTTACGCCCAAAAATACTATCCGATAATCGAAATAGCACCCATAACAAGATAACGCTGAGAAGCCCCAAAAACACTATAGCGCCGTATGGGTTTCCCGAAGATATCGCAAGAAGTACTGACAGTATATATCGATATCCTGGCCCATGAAACACACCGGGTAAGCCAGCAAACCCAGCTCCAGCCTCAGAGCCGATAAGTGTTATTTTATGATCTACGGCTATTGATCGTGCCGCTAAAAAATCTAATCCCTGATCAAAACCAAATACATAGTTACCGGTGAGCGTTTCCACAAGTCGAAGCGCTATACCTAAACCAATAACAATCGCGGCTATTCCAATGCCGATATATAACATACCGCGCGAAGGTTTCTTTAAGGATTTCTGCTCAAGATGATTAATAGTTTTTTTCATTGTTTTACCGCTGCGACAATGGCTTCTTTTCCTCCGGCATTTACAAATCGCCTTATCACGCGCGCGCCCTCCGGCACCATAGTACTATCATAAAAATACAATACTGATTTTTTCATATCTTCATATTTTACCGGAAGCATGCCAAACGCGTATTTATCTATAATATGCGCTTCCTCATATCCACCGCTTATCGTACCACCGAGACGTAAATATTCATGCGGATCGAAACGGGTATAAAAAAGAAAAAACATATACGACTGGTATAACGCACCCTGATGAGAAAATTCTACTGTGCGGTAATCTGCTTGAACCGATCGGGCAAATGTAACAGCATCTGCCATCGCATATTGGAAGGAATCTGACTGCTCAAGGGGAAAACGCACAAAATATCCCTGCCAGAATTTAGTAAGACCCATCGACACCACCATCCCGATAACGACTGCAAATATACGGAGTTGCTGCTTACTAAGTCTACGAACCACCCACCACATCCCCAAGGCCTCGACTATCTGTACGAATGGAATAAATGTATACGCTCGCATCGCGTGCGGAGCCTGTGTAGTAATGGATGCGGGGATAGGTGAAATAAAAATGCCCACAAGTAACAATGCTTTTATCCGTCTTGACAATCGAGATGCAATAATCGCCCACAACCCTAACAGCAAAAATGGTAATTCCCATAGGTACATGAGCCCTAACCCTGGTACTTTATGTGCCTCTTTCTCTCTCCCCCAAAAAAGCCATTGGGGTGAAAAATGTGATAGGTAGTTTGTCGAAAATATTATCGTGTTCGTAATATAACGACTATGAATAATCTGTAAAACTCTGTTTCCTGACTCTTTTGCGGCTATATATTTTTCCCGCGCTGCCGTCACTAACCCAGCATCCTGAGAAAATGCGCTTGTGCCTCGAAACCGAACCATACCTTGCGGAGATAGTGTCGCAGTAATTGCAGGCAACGCGATAATCAGTCCAACCACTCCGGCAAGTAGTACTTTTTGTTTTTCATGCCATAGCTCTTTCCAAAATAAACCACCTCCTAACATCAATAATAACGGACTAATTATTTTCTGGCTTTGATACCCATGTACCGACAACCCAAACGCTACCGCAGCAAAAATCCACGCGTTTTTGTATGACGTCAGCACCGCCTGAAGGAGAAAATATATTCCCAAAGCGACCAATGTTAAACCCAAGTTTGCTTCATGTCCTAACCGCGATATATATATGTGCCATGGGGAAATTGCGAGTATAGCCGCAGTAATATCACCCAATCGGTCAAACGATAAATATTTTTTTCCGATAAGCTTCCCAGTTCGATAGGCAACATACACAGTGATAAGCGACAGTATTACCGAGGGCAACCTGACTGATATCGCAGTCACACCGAATAACCACACAAATGGAATAGTAAAATAGACATACAACGCAGGACGAAAATCGTCATACGCGCGTAGCAACAGTGGCCAAGAAACACCGTATTCATCTTTTCCTGTCAGCAAGATTGAATACGCGTTATATCCGATGGAAACCTCATCCAACGATGGGCTTGGAGGAACGAATGAAAGATTATAAAAACGAAAAAAGGCAGCAACAAAAAAAATTCCCCCGAGGAGCAATAATCGTTTTATACGCATAAATTATTCCGAAATATGTATGGCATCCGTACCATTCGGATAGGATATAACTGTGCCTCCTGGTACTTCCATAGGTGATCCGATGTGTAGAACTGTGCCATCATGCTGTTCATCTCCCCAATTCGGTATCGGTCGAAATTCGTATTTATCAAAATGGTTTCTATTCTCTGCAAATCCTCCAGATGCAGTGCCACCTGCCTCCAAATATTTCTTCGGATCATATTTTGTATAGAAAAGGAAAAACATGTGCGGCTGCTCAAGTGATGTGGAAACTATTATTTTGTCATATTTATGCTTATTTGCTTCCGCATACTTTACTGCTTGTTCGTATCCATATTGCCAAAGTTTTGGATATTCGTGATTTAAATGCGTGTGATACATGTGTAGGTAAAACACAGTATTTGCCACTACAAATACTCCAACAATAGTCACGAGAACGATCGGCATCCAACGCAACACACCGGATGCTTTTTTTCGAAGCTCATTCACACCCCTAAAAAACTCCACTATCCCCATAGCGGTACATAGCTGCAGTGCTGGAAGCAATACGAGCGTCCGTATAGCATGAGGGGTTTCAGAAGTCGGAGATGCAGCAATAGGCGCTATCAGTATCCAACCTAGCAATAAAGATGCTACCCTGCCTCCATTTTTCCAAATCGCGTATATTCCCCAAAGAAAGAATGGCAGCTCCCAAAGATACAAAACACCATTATCTGGCGCATGATGCCGATCATTGTCCCCAACCAAAAACAGCCACCGTAAAGAAAAATGGCTCATGTATCCGTCAATCAATGTTTTTGCATAGACGATGCGCCGGTTATCAAAAAGCGCGCCTGTAATATTCCCTGATTTCCGATCGTCTTCCAGCTTTGCTACTGATCGCATGAGTAACCCTGTTTGGTCAGACAATGAGCTCGTGCCCTTCAGACGTGTTACTGAGGTATTATCCAAAACGACCGGCAATAAAGGTGCTACAGTCAGTATGCCAACGATGACACCGATCGCTAGTTTTTTTACGTCCGCGAACAATTCTTTACGCCACAACACGCTTACGATAATAAGAAGAAGTGGTACAAAAACCCGCTCACTGTGATACGCATAAAGCGATAATCCAAAAAAGAATGCGCTCGCAACCATCCATGGTAATGACCGTAAGCCCCGCAAAAATGCAAAAAGTCCCCAGATATTAAGCGTTACGCCAGTATTTGCTTCAAACGCAATTCTGGAAAATTGCAAATGCCATGGCGAAATAGCCAACAAAAAGGATGTCAGCGCTGCAAATGTTTCTGGTAACATTCCCCGTATCTTTTGCTCCCCTTTCCCTTTTTGACCACGTAAAAGCTCGATAACAAGAAAATAAGTGCCAACAACAGCGAGTACCCCCATAACGGCAGACGGCAAACGAACAGCCCATGTGCTAAGGCCAAATATTGCTATCGGAGGGATAGACAAGTAGGCATAGAGTGGTGGCTTATAATCGTCAAATGATCGCAGCGTACGGGGCAAAAACGTACCATATTCATCTCTGCCGGTTTTAAGTATTGAATAAGCATTGTACCCTAGCGCTGCCTCATCCCAATCAGGCGAAGGCGGTGTAGCGCCAAGCGACCAAAATCGAAGCACAATAGCAATAAGCACTATCAAACCAAATATATATTTTTTCATATTACTCAAACGCAATTAATACCGGTACGCCATTTAATAAATTAATAGACTTCACGATAGCTGCACCTTCGGGAACATCTTTTGGTGGCAAGATATAAAGGGTTCTCCCTTCGTATTTGCCGACACCTTCTTTGGTGAACCGATATGGCCCAAAGCCGTATACATTGTAAAATCCTGCTGCGTCAAACGAAGCGTCTTTTGTATTAGTAAATTGCAAAAGCGGCATTCGTTCATAAAAAAGCGCGTAAATATATGGTCTACCGATGCTTTCGGTTAGTACGATCGTATCGTATTCATTTCTCTTAGACTGTACGAGCTCTATTGCCTGCTTGTATCCGTATTGCCACTCACCTGAATATTCTTTCGGATAATGCACGATAAGGTTATGCCAAAAATATCCAAAATTACTGACAAACAAGAGGAGGTAAAAAATCGAAAGTAGCCACATTTTTTTTACTCGAGTAGCTTTCATAACACTCGTGAGTAATCCGTAGGCGGTAATAATCATATATACAGGGAGTCCGTTTTCAGTACGCAAGGCATGGGGCGTCTCACGCGCGACTGCGGTAGGCGCAATGGAAGCAAATAACCACCATCCCAATAGTGCTGCAATTGCGGGATAATCTCGGATTAACCGTAATAAACCGATAACAACAAATGGCGCGCTCACCAACAACAACTGCCCCACATCTTGAATAGAAAATTTTGGGTTACCATCACCTTTTATAAACAAATATCGTGGTTCTAAATTGTCAAAAAAATGAATAAGGTATTCACGCGCATAGCCCACTCTCCTGTTGTGAAACACTTCAGACCACCAAGTGAATCCATCAAGTTCGCGGCGGCTATTAGAAGTAAGCACCGTCCGAAGATCGGAAAATATACTCACTTCTTCAAACCGAAGACGTGCCTGCTTTGATACAAGATGAGGGAGTATTGGAAGCATCACAATAAGAGCAATAATAATTCCCCCTACAAACTGTTTTCTGGCAGCCTTTATAGAGGAATACACGTAAACGAGGAGAGAAGCCGCGATTAATGGTCCCGCGTACCGCGTGCTATTAAATGTGTAAATTCCCGCGACAAAAGGCAACCAGCAAAAATAAAAATATACCGGGTACTCTCTGGCTTTTAGCACCATCCACATCCCAACAATCAAAAATAGTAACGCGATATTTGCTTCAAACCCCGCTCGAGAAAGCATAATATGCCATGGTGATATAGCAAGCACTGCAGCAGACGATAGCGCCATCCCTTTGCTGTTTTTTTCTCCCTTAAACAATTCCAACACCAACAAATACAGCGCCCATACGGTTAGCACGCCAGAAAATGCCGAAGGAAGCCGAACCGCAACCTCGCTTAGCCCCAACACTGCTACAAAGGGTACTGTTAAGTAAATCGGTATTGGTGGCTTGTAATCCCCAAATGCGGCAAAGGTATCAAGTGGTAATAATTTCCCATGTTCATCCTTTAGACTCGTCAATATGGTATATGCGTTATACCCTATGGAAGCCTCATCCCAAGAAATCGCTGGTGGATTGCTGCCTATATTGTAGGTACGAAGTATCAGGGCAATAAACATGATGCTGCCCAAAAGCATTGCGGAAAGTGATAATCGTTTCATATATTCGTTTCGTCTGCGACTTTAAGTCCGCCCAGTACAAAGAGCATCGACAAATATCCAAGGTGACTGTTATTAAAGTATCTACTCAAATACCAATACACAAAAAGAAACATTGCATACGAAATCATTACCCCTGATTCGGTTGGTTTTTTCCATAAAAAGCGGAGCATAACAATAAGGAACGGCAAAGCAATAACAAGTTGCCACATAATAAATGGATAATACGCGTGTATATCTCGAATAACACCAAACTCATAAAGCATCATACCTAAACCATAACCACTCACAGGGTAACTCGTTGGAGTGCTTCCTGTAAGATACAGAAGCACGCTGTCGATAAATGCCCGAGCATCCCATAGCAAAAAGGGTGCAACAAGGAAAAGCACCACTCCTGCCCCCGCGACCGCAGTCCGCCAAAATACACCAGTATTCTTTATGTTTTTACTCCAAAGAAACAGGGCATAAAATGGCAGAATAAACCACGTTGTTTGCTTACTCATAAAGCTAAGCGCCAAAAATACACCGCTCCAGACATACTTTTTATAACGAACGAGAAGCATCGCCACCATAAGCCATGCAAGTGCAAATACATCGCTTCTACCCTCAACAAAATAATCAACAACTGCAGGTGAAAGCGCAGTCAATACGATAGCAATTCGTGCGATCGCTTTATCTCGAAACCAATACCAAAGCGCGACAAGAAGGAGCGCCATCGTAAATAAAAGTGCCATACGACCATCAAAAAACCCGAGCAACGGAATTCCGGTGTAATAAAACGCAAAAGGAAATAACAGATACCATGGCGGCATCACAAAATGGTATAGCGCAGGATTTATTGCGTCTTTTCCTAACTCCCCGTAGTGCCAATCTTCAACCGCAGTACCAAAATACGTTTCTTTGTATGGATTTTTTCCTACAATGAGGTATCGCATTGCCGCTTCCTGTTGGAGAATAATATCGTGCACCCCATACACAGGAGCAGTTTTTGCCCGATCAAACATAGCAGTAACAGTCACTCCTCCGAGCGTTATAGTGAGGGTGACTATCAAAAAAAACATTTTGATACTTCCGAGAGAGTTTTTAAATTTTCCAAGTACCCCAGGATACAACGACACAAAACAATGCAAAGCCAACACGATAAATAGCACACCAAACAGCCAATAGGGAGTGCCTTCAATTGGCAGGATTCTGTATTTCATGACCACAGGAATGGAAAAGGCGAAAAGAAGTATTGCGTCCAAAACTTGTGGCAACATAACTTTTATTGTACTAAATAAGGTCAGTATTGACTACGCAGCGTTACCGAGCATCAAATATGTACAGTCTTCCCAAATTGTTGGCAACAGGAATATCTTTGCTATACGCCCATTGGCTCGACAATGGGATGCTCGGGTAATACTGTTTACAGTGTTCTTCATAGCACAGTATGGGTAGCTGCTCTCTTTGGGTTAATTCACCAACGGTCGGACAATCAGCCCGATCACACGCTACTATAAAGCGCTTGTAGCCACCAGCTACTGCCGGCATAGGCTGAAGATCCATGGCTTCCATATAGTATCGGTAATGCAAATCAGAATACGAAACCGTATTTACCAACGTGAAAGAAAAATCATTTTCATTTACGACATCCTTTATCTGTGCCACTGCATTTCTTACCCGGGGTATATCGCTTTGCCCAACGGAAAAAATATCAGTTCGTAAAAGTTGTAAAAAACTTACCATAATAACAATGCCATACAGCGTACCACGCCACACCCCGGGTTTCGTGCTCTGAACTATTGACGCGATCATAAGAAACGGCACCGGTACAATAAAAAATAAATAATGATCGTGCACGACTCCACTGTAGCGAAGCATCGCTGCTATCCCACCAAAAAACCACACAGAAAAAAATATATTTTTTAGCGTGGGCCTAAAACATACAAAAAGCGACCACAAGCCCAAAAGTAGTGCTGCCGGTTCTCTGCTCATCCATGGCACTGCTCTCCCTAATACCCTAAACGCATAATCCAAACTCACTGATATGGTAGCTCGTTTTCCCAACGTCACCCCAACTCCCTCTTTGATAACAGTCGCTACCCCAATCAAATCCTTAAATCCAACGGTATACTGATGCCATAAAAATGGAACAAGCGTGAGACCTAGTCCAGCTATCAACCATAAACCAGCGGTCAGTATTTCCCAAAACAGTCGCTTTTTTATAATGAATGATCCCAAAAACACCAATCCAACAAGACCTACAAAAAAAATATTAGGATAATGAAGCTGCACGAGTATTCCGACTGACACCCCCACACTAAACCATATACTGTGCCGCCACAGTGTATATGCTTTATATAATAGGAAGACAAATAACGCTGAAAAAAGTGGCACGAGATTTGGTTCCCAGATAATTCTATCCGCTCGCACCAACGCAGGCGACACCGCCCACAACAGCGCTATTACCCGAGCGCTCCCCAATCCAAACATCTGGTGTACTGTTTTGTAGATCAAAAAAACAGCAACAACGCCTAATAACGCTACCCACAATGAAACACCAACTGGCTCGCCTGACAAAAGATAGCCCGGCAAAAGGAGATAGTAGAAAATAGGACCTAAGTGATGTCCAGTAAGAGTCGTTGGGCCAGCAATCGGCACAATACCATGCGTAACAAAATCACGCATAATAAGCATCGTTCTCCCCTGGTCACCCAAAAACTCTGTGAGTGTCTCCAACCGGTAGACCCGCAACAGGGTGGCGATAAAAATAATTCCAAGTCCCCACCAATCCGATATGTACCGAACTCTCATGTAATGAAGTATTCTTTGTTATAATGCCTATAAGGACAGGACACGCATGAAATCATTAAAACATTATATCCTTGTTATTGCAATTTCATTCCTGCCGTTTATTAGCATATTTGCGACCCCACTGGCTCCGCATACACACGACAGCCCAGTTCATTTCGCTCGCATAGCAGCGTACTATAAAGCACTGACTGACGGTCAACTGCTTCCCCGATGGGCAGGAGAGCTTAATTATGGATATGGCATGCCGCTTTTCAATTTTATTTACCATGTGCCATACCTTATCACCTCAATACCGGTCGCTTTCGGAGCGGGGTTAGTATTTTCGTTTAAATTTGCCCTCCTTGTGAGCTTTTTATTGTCAGGCGTATTTATGTATTTTTTCGCTCTCCGGTTCTTTAAGCATGAAGGTCGAGCATTTATTACCACGATGCTTTACCAATTCGCCCCGTTTCATTTGGTTGATCTTGTTGTCCGCGGAGATATGGCCGAAGGGTATGCACTTGCGTTCATTCCACTCGTGCTTTATACAATCACTAGAAGTTTTGAAGAAAAAAATACCGCAAAAAACATTGTATTTATCGGCTTTGCCACACTCCTCCTTATTATTTCGCATAATGCTATCAGTCTCGTTTTTTTTGGAGTAGCAGCGCTTTTTACCCTCGTATTTGCTCCCGACAACAAAAAACGAGTTTCGGCACTCATGGGCCTTGCGTTAGGGCTGGGTCTTGCCGCTTTTTATTGGCTGCCAGCACTTGTTGAGCGAAAATTCACCTATGGCGATCTATTTATGAAAGATATGTATAAATCTCACTTCGCGCCTATTCAGCATTTTTTCATACCAAACTTTACAAACAATGAAGCGTTCTTAACAGGAGGGATAGCGGTTACATTGGGGCTTATGCAAGTAGTTGCGCTTATTTCTGCACTCTACTTTCTCTTCAAGAAAAAAATAATTGGCATCAATAAGACACTTGCCTGGTTTGCGCTCTTTCTAACAATTATGGCGCTCTTTGTTATGCAGCCGGTTTCTCAATTTTTCTGGTCAAATATCCCCATTCTTCGTATGTTTCAGTTTCCTTGGCGACTTCTCAATGTCACCACATTGTCGTTAGCATTGCTGGGAGGAACTGTGCTCGTATGGAAAAAAATACCGTTACGATGGCTTGTCAGCATTTCGCTTCTATGTGTTATAAGCGTGAGCGTCTATTTCCGCCCACCACTTGGATTTGATCCAATTGATGAAAAATACTTTTGGGACTATCCGCTCAATACGACATACTTTGGAGAAACTGACGTTATTTGGTCAGCTGGCCCTGCAGGCTCATACCCTGAAAAACGTTTTGAACTCGCAAGCGGTACGGGCACTATCACTAACACATCCAAAAAAAATACAGTCCATACGTTTACTGTACACGCAGAAACAGATGTGCAAGTTGTCGATCGAACGCAATATTTCCCTGGCTGGAGAGTGTATAACAATGGACAAAAACTTCCTATTGAATTTCAAGATCAAAATTGGCGTGGACTTATTACCTTTAGTTTACCCAAAGGTACGCATGCAATACGCGTAGCTTGGGAAGAATCTGCCATACGTCAAATAGCAGAGGGAGTAACTATCATTTCAATGGTGGGCACGATAGGGTTACTTTTCTTATCGCGCGGACGTAAACAACACGCATGAAAAAAAATGAATGGCTATTAGTGGTCGTTGTTCTTTTTGGCATCATATCGCTTTTCTTTTATCAAACAATTTTTCAAGGAAAAGCACCCATACCTGCCGATATATTAGTAAGCGATTTTCAGCCATGGAGGTCTACATCCTACTTAGGGTACGGAGAGGGCGGCATCCCTAATAAGGCGCAGTATCCTGACGTTATTCGACAAATGTATCCATGGAAAACACTTGTAGTCGAAGCATTGCGCCAAGGCAAACTTCCCTTATGGAACCCATATAATTTTTCAGGTGCCCCACTCCTTGCCAATTTCCAAAGTGCTCCACTTTACCCACTTGGAATATTGTATCTTTTGATACCTCAAATAGACGCATGGAGCATACTTATCATCCTTCAGCCACTTCTCGCCATGCTTTTTACCTATATGTATAGCCGAAAAATAGGCATGATGTATCATGGCGCTGTCCTTGCATCATTGTCGTATGGGTTCTCAGGGTTCATGGCAGTGTGGCTCGAATACAACACTGTGGGACACGTCATTCTCTGGTTGCCGCTTATGCTTTATTGCATCGAGCACCTTAGAGAAAAACCACGCGCACTTTCCATAGGACTACTTACTGCGGCGCACAGCGCATCACTGCTTGCGGGACACCCACAAGTGTATGGATATACGATGATATTTACCCTTATATACGCAGCGATTCGTGCAAAACGAGGCATGTGGGGATATATAGGAACAAGTACATTACTCGGTGTCGGCATATCGAGCATACAATTGCTTCCAGGCATTGAACTCATTTCGCAAGCTGCCCGCTCTCCACATGATGCGACCAATTTATTTACAAAAATACTTATCCAGCCATTACAACTCCTCTCGCTTGCTTTTCCTAATTATTTTGGTAACCCCGCCACCCGCACCTATTGGCCAACTGATACATTTGTGGGGAAAGTAACCACCATAGGACTCGTACCTCTATTTTTTTCACTTTCTGCATTTCGGAGAAAAGACACCATTACTCGATGGTTTATTGGCGCAACAGTTGTGGTATTACTCTTAATTACTGCGCACCCCATCACTGCAATCCTATATAGGATACCGATACCTATTTTTACATCAAGTAGCCCGACACTTATGTCATTTCTTTTTGCTTTCTCTTTTGCCATGATGTGTGGACTAGGACTTGATTATTGGCTCACCGATAAACACTCTATAAAAAAACTTATACGGAGAACGTTAGAGGTAATCGCGCTTTTTGCCGTATTAGTACTACTTGCCAAACTTCCAATTATTCCTGAACTTACCGCCCACGCTCCAGTAGCAATACGAGCACTCATGTATGGAGCTATAATTTCAGCCGCGACACTTTCATTATTTTGGGTTGCGATAGCGCTTCCAAAATGGCGTACGCATGCAATAATCATACTCCTTATAGTTCACGCCATAGACTTGTTCATCTTTTTTAACCGTTTTAATCCATTTGCAGAAAAATCTCTTGTGTTTCCCGATCATCCGATTATTACGTACCTTAAAAGTAAAGCTCCGGATCGTTATTGGGGATATGGCACTGCCAACATTGCGGCCAATTTCGCATCGCAATATCATCTGTTTTCTCCTGAAGGATATGACCCGCTGTATCCAAAATCGTACGGACAGTTTCTTTATTCCTATAAAACCGGAGCTCCACTCGTTGAATTTGATAACACAACGCGCTCAGATGCAGCGATCGTTTCAGGATTTGGCGATGGAGGGTTATCCGATATAAAAAAACAACATGTATTAAATGCGCTCAGCGTGCGTTATATATTAGATCGAGTTGAAAATGGAAGTAACGAAGAAATATATCCTCCTGATATTTTCAGGAGTGTGTATTCGTATGCGGATTGGGTGGTGTACGAAAATACAAAAGCAGCACCTCGCGCCTCATTGCAGTCAGGAAACGTAACAATCAAAACATACGAACCTGAACACGTCTCACTCCTTACGGAAAGCTCAGTTTCCGGCACGCTTATTCTCACTGATACGTATTATCCTGGCTGGCTTGCTTGGATAGATGATACGCCAACAACAATATATCTCACTGATCAACATTTACGAAAACTTGAAGTTCCCGCGGGTACTCATACAATAACAATGAAATATAAACCAAAAAGCGTCACATACGGAGCGCTCTTGAGTATCGTAAGTGTCAGTGCGACAATCATAATGCTTGTAATTATTCACCGAAAAAAGAAATGAAAATTAACCACCGCTATTTTTTTGTCATTATTATTGTTCTTGCAGCGGTATTACGACTCTACAACCTCGATAAGGTGCCTCCCGGAGTCAATCGGGACGAAGCAAGTATTGGCTATACAGCATACTCGCTTATGCACACCGCAAAAGATGAATATGGAAAATTCTTGCCAATATCTTTTGAATCCTTCGGGGATTGGAAGCTACCGCTCTATATCTATACGACTATCCCGTTTGTAAAAATATTCGGGCTTTCTGAACTTGCAGTACGATTACCTTCAGCTATTGCTGGAGTCATGAGCGTTGTTGCCATCTATTACCTTGCGAAACTTTTATTTACATCGGAAACCTTAGCACTTTTAGCGTCCCTCGTGCTGGCAATAATGCCATGGCATATACATATCTCGAGGGTCGAATCTGAAGCAATCACCGCAGTACTTTTTACTATCCTTGGCTCTATCTGTTATTTGCTCGCCATAAAAAAGAAATCACTCATGCCTCTTATACTTTCCGCAATTATTTTTTCACTCACCTATTATACGTATCATGGTAACCATGTGTTTACATCGCTGCTTCTTTTTGGTTTAGTACTTTTCTATCGACAGGATATGGTAAAAATACCACGCTTTTGGATAGCGGTTGGCACAGGTACTATTTTGACACTCATTATCCTTTTAGCTACTTTCTCTGCTGACCATACCAAAATAAGCGGCATTAGTATTTTTGGCGATCCAACTGTCATACACAATCAAATAGAACTACCCAGACAGGAACATGCCAATCCTCAATCACTAGCCGCACGACTAACTCATAACCGATTTACCTATGCAGTTGTCACTATATTTCAAAATTATCTTCGATCATACGGGCCAGATTTTCTTTTTATTAAAGGCGGAGGTAACCGCGCGCATAATATCGAAGGCTATGGCAACCTACACCCTATCGAAGCGCCGCTTCTTCTTTTAGGCATCGTCTGGCTCATCAGCGCATTTCAAAAAAAAGAAGCCAAACTTGTGATATGGTGGCTAGCCATAGGCGCAGTCGCAGCAGCAATTACGAAAGATGCGCCTCATAGCAACCGCATGTTGGCTGTTGTCCCTGCACTTGCCCTCAGTACGGCTGCGGGAATACACGAACTTATACGCTTAGCGCCAAAAAAATCATACGTCATATTGGGCGCGATATTTGTACTATTGTATGGAAGTGCCATGGGATATTATCTTGATAGATATTTTGCTCACTTTCCTGTCAAAGAAGCGACTCATTGGGGATACGCATACAAAAAACTCGTGCCATTACTTATGTCTCCAGAAAATCAGACGAAAGATGTTATTATGACACGCCCTGAAACATCACCATATATTTATCTGCTATTTTATAGTGGATATAACCCCAAAGATTATCAACAGCAAGCTACCCGCTACCCGATATCGCGCGATGGATTTACTGATGTTTCAGGTTTTGGAAGATTTTCATTTCGGGCTATCGATTGGGATAAAGACATGGCACTCCACAATACGCTACTTGTTGTTCATGGCGATGAAGCACCGGGAAATTTAGGCTCAAAAATTATCGCAACTATCAGATTACCCGATAACACCGCGCAGTTTGTCGTAATCGACACAGATAAATAATATGAAACGGACACATATCTACGCACTTATACTATTTGGAATTCTTATATTAGGCACGTTCCTTCGGTTTTACCGGATTACCACTGTACCACCTTCTCTCTCGCATGATGAAACTGCCATAGCATATAACGCATACTCCATCGCTCTCACCGGAAAAGACGAATATGGACAACAATATCCTCTTCTTTTTAAATCTTTTGACGACTATAAACTTCCCGGCATGGTATATACCACCATCCCATCTGTTCTGCTTTTCGGACGCACTGCATTAGGCGCACGCATTCCATCCGCCTTCTTAGGCTCACTGACAATAATAATCGTCTATCTCCTTGTCTATGAACTTATAAAACAATACCGCGATCACTCGGGCAAATTAACAGCAATACCTGCCAAAATATATGCATTGTCCGCTGCTTTTTTCTTTGCTATATCACCCTGGCACATAAATTTTTCACGACAGTTATTTGAATCAAACGGAGCTTTGTTTTTCTTGAGCCTGGGCACATATATGCTACTCCTCTCTCTGAGGAAACATAAACTACTTTTAGTTGCGGCATTGTTTTTGGGCGTATCGGTTTATTATTACTATTCTGTACGCCTCGTCATCCCGTTTATTCTGCTTTCGTATGTGCTTATTCAACGAAAAAAGCTGGCGTCATATAAAGGCATAGTCTTTGCATCGCTCCTGTTATTTGCACTCACACTTCTTCCTATTGGCAGTCAGATGATTACTCCAGGAGGATTAGAGCGGATATCTATCGTGAGCATTATTAATGACCCAAACTACCTTGCATGGAAGGACGCATTTATCCAAAAATACGCAGAAAATCCCACCATAATAAGAAAAATTGTATTCAACCAAAAAACAGCACTCATTGCAGGCGCCATGGATAATTACTGGAAAAATATAGCACCGCTCCATGTATTTGAAAGCGGCACAAGCTCTTACGGTCTACAACATCCGTTTGAAATAGCCACCATAGCAATAGGACTTCTCTACATGATAACGTTTACCCACTCTGCAAAATGGCTTCTTATCGCCTGGTTTTTGGCGGCATTTCTCCCTGGCGCATTAAGCACCAATCAGCCAAATGCACTCCGGACGCTACTTGGAGCTCCTTTTCTTTCGATTTGTTCAGGAATTGGTGCGGTAGAATTGATAAATCTCATCGAACGAAAAAGGCGTGTGCTGTATGGAGTAATTCCTTTCACTCTTCTCCTCGCATATTTTTTCTACACGTTTTATCAGTCATATTTTATCGTCAACCCTACTCGCAACGCGCTCTCTTTTGGAGACGGATATGAGCAAATGATCGAACATGTAAAAACTGAGGAGCCATCGTATGATCGCATCGTTATTTCCGGGTATTATTGGCGTCCATATATTTTTATGTTGTATTGGGGCAATATCGATCCTCGCGAGTATCAAAAAGAAGGGACAATACGTGGTTGGGGAAAATATGTATTTACTGGGGCAGAATGGGATAAAAACGATATTTTCCTTTATGACACTGCCGTTGACCCCAAAAAATTAATCGCGACAAGCCGCGAGAAAACATTATTTATCCTCGCCCGCCCTGAATTTGAAAAAAATCAGGATAAATATGAGTATATCGGCACACTATCTGGGAGAAACGCGCCAGCTGTTTTTGTCACCGCACTTTTGAAGTAGTATGGAAGCTTTTTTGCATATCCTTCTCGTTTTTGTTGTCGCGTACTGGATACCAGGATGGCTTGTTCTTTGGCTCACAAAAACATCACCTGCTTACCAAACACTTCTTGCTGTTCCTTTGGGTATTGCATTATGGGGTTGGCAAGCATGGATATTTGGATGGCTTCACTTACCTTGGGGTGCGTACGGATATCTAGGGTTATGCATTGCGGCTTTCATAGGGGTCACTATGAAGCACCCTAACATTATAAAAGAAATATGGAAATCAATAGCCAGCATCGGAAAAGACAAGCCTACACTTATCCTCTTGATTATCGGGGTTATCAGTCAGAGTATGGTGCTATGGAATGTTCTTCAACCTTCGGGCAACACGTTAGTCTCATGCTGCGGAGACCCTAATGACAATATCTGGTATGCCTCAATAACCAAATCAATACTTGAATCCTTTCCTCCACACTATCCAGGCATAACAGGGCAAACGCTCCATAATTATCATTATTGGTCAAATCTCGTTATCGCTGATTTAGTTCGGGTATTTCATGTAGATCAAATACTGCTTCAATTTCGATATTCCGGAGTCCTTCTCTCATTATCACTGGGTCTTTCGCTGATTGCCCTGTCATGGCGCTTCACCACAAAGCAAGTATTTACACGATGGCTACTTTTCTTTTTCTATTTTGGTGGTGACATGATTTACCTTATTTCGATTATTCAACAACGTATTCTTTCGTTCCCCGGCAGCTCACTAGAAGACGGTATAAGGTTCTTAAGTAACCCACCGAGAAGCTACGCTGTAGTTATTGTACTAGTGTGGCTTACGCTTTATTCGTTATGGCGAGAAAAGCTGGACATCCGAAAAATAGCATTATTAGCAATACTGCTATCTGCCACCGTAGGACTTAAAGTATATCTTGCTTTTTTCTTGCTTACCGGACTAGGCGCACTCACGCTTTATGATCTTGTTAAACGAAAACAAGACACCCTGGTTCTACTTTTTGTATCACTTCTTTTTAGTGCTTTGGTGTACCTTCCGGTAAACTCCGAAGCTGGTGGCTTATACTTTGTAAAATTTTGGCGCTTCGAAAATTTTGTCTCACAACCTGGTTTTTCTCTCGTCCATTTAGATATGGCACGGATGATATTTGAACAAGATAACAAACATTTTAAGGCGCTGCTTTTTGATCTTCTATTTATGGCAATTTATATGGTCTGCATATTTGGCACCAAGCTTATTGGTCTTGTTCCTGTACGAGGCACATCGATACGCTTTCCATTGTATTTTAATATATTGCTAATCACGTCACTCGCTGTTCACTTTATTATTGGTTCATTTTTTCAACAAAGCACTGGTGGAAGTAACACATTTAATTTTCATGTCAATGTATTTCTCTTCCTTTCGTTCTATGCGGCGCTCGCTCTAACCCAGCTACACGAATTGCTAGGTAAACGTAAACTGGCGTATGCAGTTATCACATGTTTTGTGATTGTTTTAACACTACCAAGAGCTGCGTATGAAATAAGAGAGCATATGTATCGGATCAAAAATCTTTATCCTATTATTGAACCGGATACACTGAAAGTTATAGACTACCTACGTAAAACACCGGAAAACACGCTTATCGCTAATGCCTCAAGGTACATTAGCCCTGATTATAATGGCCCGTATTTATATTTACTCACTGGTCGTCAACAATACTTATCTTCACCAGGTCTTCTTCGACAGTTCGGTGCACGTACCCTTGATCGCGAGCAAACAATGACCACTATTACACAACCTGGCTCACCGAGAGTTATAAAAAAACTTCTTGAGCTCACAGGTATAGACTATCTCATATTAGATACGGGGGCAGCTATTCAAGCAACAAAATCAGCGTACTGGCTTGTCCCTGAAATAAAAACAGAACACGTTACCCTTATGAAGATTGATTTGGAGCGTTTACCTCCTCCACTACTTAACAAATAATGAAGTTTATTTCCCTGGTATGACTTCTATAAAGCCAAGCGAAATCATCTTATCCAGTAGCTCATCCTGATATCTCTTATCAAAATTAAACGTACCATCTATATCGAAATTTTCGGTCTTTCTGATCTTCCATCGATACTGCTTGTCGGTAAGCGTTTCATTTAGCGTAAACAATCTAAAATAATGCTCGTCCAAGAAATCAGACATCCACCAATTATAGGTAGATGCATCTCCTCCCCATGGCGCAAATCCACGATTAAATACAACTATTTTTGGTCGGTTTTTCGATAGGTCAGCAATAAGTTCATCTTTAATCTTCGATGTAGCAGCATGGTTTAGAAACCAATGATACTTGCTCGGCTGCTTTTTCGTATTGAGGTAAAAAAGCTCTTCAAATTCAAATGGACCAATATAAACAAAATCATCGGGAGATACGATAGCATTTATATATGGTGAAACCTGCGGCCTATCATAAATAAGGGGTAACTGACCCATGTATTTAGGGAAAAATTTTTGTTCCATCTTCATCAAAAAATAAAGGGGGGTAGCTACCCAGTACAACGTAAGTGCAATAAAAAGTACTGAAAGAATTATTTTTTTGGAAAAAGCTTCTTTTTCCTGATCGATCAGCTCGCGGATTGCCCACAGAGAAAATAGCCCGTTAAACATGGAGGTAACTATATAAACGAACGCCTGATAATCCGTCTCTCGTATAGACTGAGGATTACTTCTCGCGTTCGAAAATATAAGCGTTGTTAAAAGAGGCACCAAGAATAACCACCGCTTACGAAGTATTACCAATACAATCGCCACTGCCGAAGAAAACGCTATTGTTACTTGTATAGGGTTACTTAATGGAAAATCCTTTGCTCCCCACACTGCAAGCGTGTAATTGTTGATAAACGTGTCAAATATAACCGCTGCGTACCGCAATGGGTTAATTGGTGCGCCAGGTTCATGTGGATAGTTATAAATATAATAATTCGTGTTATAGATAACATTTGCCCAATAATAGTCTTTGATACTCCCGCTCAACAGTAAATAAAGACCAAATACAACATACGGCACTGCGAGCATACCTATACCCATAAGCAATCTCATAAATATTGTTTTTTGGGTATTGGTGGAAACAAATAAATACAAAGCGTATAACGATATTACCGCTACGATAAATATATACGTCATAGAGGTAAACCAGCTCAAAAAAGCAAACCCACCTACAATGACAAGATCTGTGGCGTAAAACTTTTCTCTGTAGTAGTCCTTAAGAAAAAGAAGTGCAAACGCAGGAAGTATAAAATATCCTGCAAGCGTGTCAGCAAGAAGCATGTGTCCCCAGAAATATGTTGCAGAAATTCCCAGCACAAACAAAAGCACCAAATAAAACGATACATCACGCTTCGGTAATCTTGCTTTTAGCAAGAAATATGAACCAACAAAAATTGCAAAAAGCACTACTTCCCACCCTATTCTAAATTTCACGAATGATTGGCCACTAAACGGTAAAATAGTTGCCGCCATCACATAAGCGCCTGGCTGATGATGTTGAAACCAATCTCGATAGGGCAGTTTCCCCTCTGTTATGTATCTGCCTCCTACAATACTGTCAAACTCATCGGGATATTTTTCGTGAAACGCGTTCGTTATAAAAATACTAAGAAGCAAAAGGAAGATAAAAACAGGTTTCCAATACTGGCGAAATAAATTCATACGTATGTACCCAATAATAATCCTTACGGCTGTTTGTTGGCAAGGATAACCATATTATCTTTCATCGGAACATAGAAAGGCAAACGCATCAATATAGTTCCCTTTACAAACTTATATACTACGCGCGCTATTTTGCTTTCGCCTGTTGTTCTGGCAAGGTGCAAAATATACCCTAAACTCAACCACTTTCCCACCCGATACCATCTTCTCGGCTTCAATTTAGCACGCCTCAAAAGCGATGTAACATTTTTCCTATCAAAGAAAAAAATGTGTTGCGGAGGGATAAAAAAAGTCCAACGCCGTTTCATAATTTTAGCCGCCCAACTTTGGGTATCACCGGTAGCAATAATTATAATTCCGTCAGGCTTCAGTAGACCTGATAATTTCTTCATATCAGCGAGTGGGTTTTCAAGATGCTCAAACACATCAAACATGGTAATAACGTCAAAACTCGCCTTCGGATAAGCAACTTCTTCAATAGCCCCTTCGAGAATACGCTTTTTTCCCACCAGCTCTCTGGCTTTTGAAACAGCAAATGCTGAAGGATCAAAACCATACGCATCGTATCCTCGTGACAAAGCAAGCTCTACAAAATAACCAAACGCGCATCCTACATCGAGAAGCTTGCCTGTTTTCTTTTTTGGAGCGACAAATGAAAGCAACTTGCTCATGTTTTTCACAATAAGTGGCTTATCAAGCTCATAATCCGCATACGCACTGCGAGTAGGGTCACCTTCGTAGTATCCCTTGGAATAAAATTCCTTCACAAATCGTTTATAGTCCTTTTTTAGATCTGTTTGTCCTAGCTGACAGCTATTACATCGGTATATCCAAAACCCGTTTTTGTATAAATACTTCTCCAATGGTTTAGCACAAAGAATACATTGCATAGCGTTTAAGAAGGAAAAATAGTCATATCTCGTAGACGCCAATATGAAGATGCGCGCATTCTACTTTTTACCACTTCGGGTAGCTTTACTAAGGCCATCATATATCCTTGCAGCATAAGCCAATCACCTTTTATAACTGCTTGAAACAAACGTATAGGCGTCCAGAAACAGTGAAGTATCCATAAATAAGCGTCCGACATATTTTTCCATAAAAAGATAAATTGATTTCTATAGACAATTTTTTTGACATCGCGGGGAGTAAATGACGTTTTTATTTTCCCTTCTTCATGAAAGTGACCAACGACACTCTTATTTTCAAACACAACACGGTATCCTGCTTTCAGTATCTGATATGAAAAATCTATGTCTTCCCAATAAAATGGATTATATATACTATCCAACCCACCCAGCTTATTCCAAACTGATCTACGGTACGCGGCGCTTCCACCAGATACCCATGCGGTATCTTCTTTATCAACGTCTCCCTTTTTATGGATAAAGTATCCCTTTTCCCACCGTGCTATACCACGCCCTCGGAGAACTATTCCACCCGCTTCATGACTTTTTTCTAGACACCCAACTGCGGCAACGTCAGGGTCACTAAATCTTGTAACGATATATTTCAAAAAATCTTTTTCGGGGCGAACATCGGTATTTAATAACACAACGATGTCGCCAGTGGCACGCTCAACCCCAGCGTTGACGTTACTGGCAAATCCACGTTGTTTTTTTCCGGAAACGATTACCACTTCAGGAAAATTCTCTTGAATGAGCGACAGAGAGTTGTCGGTAGATGCGTCATCAGCAACTATAATTTGACTGTCAAGTGCGGCTGCCAATACTGCCGGTAAATTTTTCTTGAGTAAATGGCCACCATTCCAATTTGGTATAACGATGCTCACTGTTAATTCGGTTTTCATAGGATATATGCTTTGCGCTAACGATATGTCAGTATAATATCATGATTTCCTGAAGGCACTGCCACCCCCATAAACAAGTAATTTACAGGGACTATTGTCATAGCAGCGCCACGTATCTCAGCCTTCCATCTTTTATCATATCTATTAAGTATGACAAGTAACCGTTTGTTTTCAGCATTCACACGCACTGTCATAACATTCGGGGCATAGGAAATTATTTCCGCAGACTCATCACCGGTAAGTACCGTATTTAAAATATTTACTGAACCGTCATGTATGCCACGATAGGAAACATGAGATGCAAACAGTGAAGCAAGTGTTTCTTTCTCGGGCTTCACTTCTACGTAGTCAGCTAAATATACTCGCGGTAACTCGCGCGTATATTCATAGACAAATGTCTCTCCTTCTTTCATCACCTCACGAAGAAAAGGACGCTTTACCTCTCCTAACGCTAGTACATATCGCACATTCATGTACGGCAACACTGAGGAATCAATGTTGTGTGCTGTATATATCCGGTTGAAACCAGATGGAGTATTGGTGTCCGCATTACCACGTTCACTTGCTGCCAATAACTCTTCGTATCGTTTCGGAGCTAACGGATCGTACCCTTCGATGGTTTCGATGCCATAGTAGGCGCTTACATTTGGTGGGAGTATACGATCGTCTAAACTCATCACACGAAATGGTTTTGGTTGTTTTTGAAGAAATGTTATTACCTGAGTTTCAGGAAAAAAGTATTTCTCAGAGGTAAATGGGGTAAATTTCCATCCAAATCGAAAAAGATCGGCAACTATGACCACAAGTAGTGCTCCCACCCACAACGATTTATACAATTTTTGATGAAGAACCCTATAAACACCCATCCCACCTATGCACGCAAGGAATAATATTGTTGGAATAATTAAGTTTCTTTTTGCTATTTCCAAATTTGCCAGCACTTCGGAAGAAGTGATAATAAACCGTCCACCCAGCACAATTATCCAGAGTGTGGCAACAATAACACCAACCACAATGCTGCTCATTTTTATCAATATTTTTTCGCCCTTTATCCATCTATCAAGAGAGTACGCTGCAAGTATTGCTAACGAAAAATCAACTAACACCATAAGACGGGTGGGTTGCATAACCGATAGCACAGGCGTGTGCACAACATATATGAACTTACTTAAAGGATTTGGAAGCATACACAGCAGGCTAATACCCGCAACATACGCGAAAAATCGAGGTAACCCGGGTGTAGCCATACCACTCAGTGCAAAGATGAGCGGAATAACACCGATATATCCTATAAATTCACCATAATTCCATACTCCCCAGTAATTAAGTGTGGCAGGATTACCAAAAAAATCAGGCGCAATAAACTGCACAAGGTGCTGCCAAGGTAAAAACCATCCAACTGTTTTCCACGATTCTGCTGCGGCAATTCTTCCAGTGTCATAAATAAATCTTAGAAGTGGTACCCATTGTGGCGCGCTTACAACTACAGATATAACCCCAGATAGTATTAGCCAACGCAGAGGCAATGCATGTTTTGTAATGCTATATTTCCACACGACATATCCAATTGCGGTCGCATACACATAAAGTGCCACTTGTATATGTCCTGCAAGTAGTGTCATCACTGTCGCTGTTGATAACAAAGCAGTCCATAACAAATAATGTCGGATCGATTTTTTGGCGTGATACAGCTCGTCTACAGAAAGCAACAACAATGGCAACCACATGGAAACATGTACTATTGTCCCCCAAGTGAGCCATGACACTCCAAATCCGCTAAACGCCCACACAACCGCGCCTACAATCGCAGCTGCATCACTCACATGTTGTTTTTTGACAAATAAATAGAAAAAAATACCAGACAATAACGGCTGAAGCACGATAAGGATAGTCCAGGAAACAGGAAAACTAAACACTAAAAACAATAGATTAAATGGGTAAAATGGTGCTGCTTGTATATTTGCATCGAGCGGCACTCCTGCAAACGAATAAGGATTAAGCGAAGGCACATCTCCAGCTAACCATGCATCGATAACCACTTTGCGCCATGGGATTTGCTGGCGAATTGGATCAGTAATAAGAAAATTTTTAAACGGTACACCACGCGGATATTCCGCAGCGTACAAATCTCTCCATGGATGGTACAACCCCACCAAAGTATCGGAAGGAACTGGTAGCTGCCGATATATAACTGTCTTATAAAAAAACCCGAGCACTAAAGCAATAAACAGCACCACAACTCCCCAAGTGCGTATACTTTTCTTACCGGTAGTATTTGCCGTCATTATTTTTCTCTTAACGTTTTACTTGCCACCCCGCAATAAGCGCATCAAATCCTCGAGCAAACTGCACCTCACCAAAATCTTCTGATCGAGTGAGTGCGCTTTTCGAAAGCAAAGAATAAGCTTTATTATCCTCAATAAGCGCTGCTGTTTTTTTTATTAGCTCATCTTGGGTGCGCCACACCATACCATTTACATTGTCTGTCACTATTTCCAGCTGACCCCCCGCAGCATACACAACAGGTACAACCCCCGCACTCATAGCCTCTGCAGTTGTTATGCCGAAATGTTCCATTTGCGTTGGATTATCAGTTCCAAAACCTGCAGCGTGCCAGTAAAACTTACTTGTATGATAAAGCTTGATAAGCTCTTCATTGGTGATGTTGGGCATAAGCCGCACCGGAGTACCCGCGACCATCTTTGTAAGCTTATCAAAATACAACTGATCCGATGGGATAAGCCCACCTGCGAGTACAAGCTCCCATCCATCAAAAACTCCCTTTGCGTGTCCTTTTATAAACGCTTCAATAAGCACCTCTTGTTTTTTTGCTTGAAAATGACCGGTAAACCTTCCTACTGACAATATTTGTTTCTTCCTTTCACCCCCCTTGTTATTTGGTTTTCCTACCCGCTGTACCGGTGGATAAATAACTACTGCATGTTCACCCACCTGGGGGTCAAGCTCGTTTTTGGTAAATTGTGAATTGCATACTACCGCGTCAAACCGCTTCAGTTTCCATGGGTCAACAAGCAGTGAGGGGAAAGGTACCTGAAAGTGCAATATATTGTGTCTGGCTAAACTCGCAGGAATACTGCCATCACTTAGGAAAAAAATAAGATCATATTTTCGTGACTCCCATAGTTTTACAAATATATTTGCGTTTTTGAAAATATTTGGGGTGACCCGCACGCTGGTAAGGTCAATGCCAAACCGTTTTTCCGAAAGACCGATGATATTGGGATCATCCCAAAACAACGAGACTTCGTGGCGTGTTGACCAATGGCTAGCAAGGGTAAGCGTGTAACGCTCTCCGCCACCCAACCCGTCATAATATGGATTATAAAATCCTATTTTCATATTTGTTTTTTCACAAAAAGAAAACTGACTATTCCAAGTGTAGCAATTCCAGAAATTAGAAGCCCCATATTCACGCTTTTAGGCGCATACCACATACGAATTGTATGTGTGCCTTTTGGAACTGCCACCGCCCTAAAATCATAATGTGCACGATATATTTTGGATGGTTTACCATCTATCGCCGCCTGCCACCCATCATCATAAACATCAGAAATGAACAAAAGTTTGGGAACGGAAGTTGAAACACTCGTCACAATTTCAGTCGGTCTATATGAAGAAATAGTCGCAACCCCATCTCCCGCCTCAGGCTCAAACTCAGGTTTTTCTTCTAAAATGATCGTCTCGCGAGGATTTATGGCTTCTGAAAATAACGTATCCAATATCCTCTGCTTGTCAGTTTCCACAGTATATGAACTTGCCAACAATGCCTTGGGGTAACTGTGCGTATTTTCTATAATTTCGAAATGTTCATCCTCCCATACTCGGTTGTACTGAGGATAATCCCAAAATGGATATGCCCAAGGAAGCCTTCCATCGCTTTTTTTATGTGCATAGTATTTTACCCCCAATAACTGCAGTATAGCTTCGGTATATACGCCATGCTTTTCCATATTTACCACTGACCTACCTACCTCTTGAGTTTTCCCGTTTCCGGCTGCGGAAATAAGCTCACCATACCGCTGCTGGTACACCGCGTCGTACCCTTCGATAAGTGGTATTCCAAATGCAGAACCAACTTCATTACCAATATTGCCAAATACTCTAAAACGCCCGCCATCAACAAGTGATTGTAGCTTGGTAATAACCGGAATTTGAGGGTACACTAAGTCCGCAGAGTCAAACGGCATCCATTTAGAGGCAAACCGGTAGGAATCAACTATGGTCGCTGCCACCAACAAGCAAAGCAACGCAATCCTGTATCTTTTGGGCACAATGCTTCCAAGCACCATCACCCCCGCGGTTATACCCCAAAACAATGTGGGGAGCACTGTATTTCGCACAGCAACAGTAAGGTGCTCTGGAGACAATGGTTTTATAAAAATAAGCACTCCCCAGATGACTGCCACAATTATGAAGCTGATTACAGCAAATCGAATGATCTTTTTTCGCTCACGAGCTTCCCACACCCTCCTCAGCACATCCAAGCCAATGCCCGAAAGCACAGCGAGCGAAAAACTACACAACACGATAATCCTTGACGCGGCACTAGTCGAAAGAACAGGAATTTTTAGCGCAAACACCAGGTCGATAAGCGGCGTCTGAAATGCTAAAAATAATGGAAGTACTGTCATCATCACAAAAAAATTTCTCAATGTGTGGTGTTTCGCGTAGCTCATCGCAAAGAGCGCAAGAAATAACGGCGCGACACCAATAAAACTCGCCCACTCTGCATAATGCCCAAACCAATCGTTTCGGGTCACAGGGTTACCATAAAAATCAGGAGAAAATATCGTCACTACATATTGCCAAGGGATAACCTCCCCCTTGAGAAACAGACTACTCCGTACCGCAAGCGTATATGCCTTAAAAGCAGGGAATATTTGTGGTGATGCCAACAACACTCCGACAATTACTAATAACGCAGCAACCCATACTCTTCGTTTATGGGAAACGGTAAAGAATAAATACGCAAGATACATAATGACATATAACAAAACATACAAACTCATCTGAAAATGACCAGATAAGAACGATGCTCCCACTGCGGTACTTGCGACCACCATTCCCCATTTTTTTCCCTCATTGATGTAAGTATGTAAACCAAAAAGAATGAGCGGCAATACAAGCACTGCATACGACAATGTTCCATACGCCATCCATACCACTAGAAAGCCACAAAACATAAACGCGATAGACCCCACCACACTTCCCTCACGACTTATCCCAATAGATCGCATATAAAGCAACATAAATAACCCGGCCAAAAGCGGCTGTAACAAAATCATCAAGCTCCATGCGTGCACTTCCGGCAATAGAAAAAACAATGAATTAACGGGTGAAAAAATTGCGCTTTGATAATTACCAACATGACTCGTACCCGAAAAACTATAAGGATTCCACAAGGGCATCACACCGTTTTTCCAGCCATTAACAGTCACACGTTTCCAAGGATAGATTTGTGTGATCACATCCGGCATTGCATTATTTTTTACCGGCATACCGTTTGCAGCACTCCAAGGGGCAAAAAAAGATACCAGATATGTGGAGGGAAACGGCACCTTACCCTTCACAAAATACGGGGCACCAAAGATAAACCACGCGACCGCTATGACAAGAGCCGGCCACCATCGAACTATACTGTTTTTCATTAATTTTTTTTGTGCTGCATTTCCCATAATTTCGCGTACGTTATGAACATACTAAATCCCTGATATATGCTTTCTATCCATCCCACCGTCCCCACACGCCAACCACCTTGAACCACAAAAGAATTCCAGAAACCTGTACCCATGACGCGTAAAAGTCGCCACCAACTTATCTGGGGATGATCGGATACTAATCGTAGTCGTGCCTCTATCTCACTCCACTCATTTGTTTTCTCAACCATTTCCACAAGCGTTCTATGCGTATTATGAATGAGTAATCCGTCAATGCGACCAACACTCCCGAGTATCTGGGGTGTTTCATGTAATGCCCCATGCCAACCGTTAAACTTTTCCGCTCTAAACAGCCTGAGCATCCATTCGCTTTTTGGCCATCTACGTCCGAGATAATAATTTTCTCGAAGTATTTCAAATCCGGACGCATCTCCCGCTTTCCACATGCCAATTGTTTTCTTAATATTTTCAGCGAGTAATGTACTCACCTTTTCATCTGCATCTATATAGAGAATCCACTCCCCATGCGCAAGCTTAGCAGCTTTGTTTCGAAGTTCGGCAAAATCATCTGAGCGAAGCGTTTTTACCTCTGCACCCCGACTTTTGGCGATATCGGACGTTTTATCAGTTGAACCGTTGTCCAACACAAGTCGCTCGGACGCAAACTGTACAGCATCAAGACAATCGCCTACGCGCGCTTCTTCATTTTTGGCAATAACGATGACACTAAGCGATATTTTTTTTGGGCTCATACTGTCTCCCCATCCTCCCCTTAAAAAAATCAGCAACTGCTTGCTTTTTTTCAGGATTTTTTCCGCTGAGAAAGCGAACAGCCTCACGAATAAGTGCTACTTTTGTGCGAATTGGCGCGAAGCGGAGGCCAACTCGCAGTCTGTTCCTTGTTATATAGTAATCATGCAGTGGATTGCCCGCACCACCGGATGAGCCGGCATTGACATGCCACACTACTGAACGGGGATAATACATAAGTAAAAAACCTGCAGACCGTGCACGCAAACAATAATCCAAATCTTCCAGATACAAATAGTATGCATCATCAAGAACGCCAATTTTTTCAATGACACTTCTTCGTATCATCATAGAACAACCGGTAATAAATACCGTTTGTTCCTCAGCGTCATACTGTCCGCTGTCTACTTCATCCACACCGCGATGGCTAGCATACATGTTATCCCAATCAACTATACCTCCTGCGTACCAAAAAACCTTCCCCTTTTGAGACACAGAATATCTTTTTTTGTGATACTCATGCCCGGCTGCAAAAAATATTTTTGATCCCGCAATTCCTACTGCAGGATTATCAAAAGCGCTCACAATAGACAATGCGTCCTTATCTACCATAGTGTCGTTATTTAACAACCATACATAATCAGCACCTTGTAACATCGCATATTTGATGCCAGCATTATTGCCACCCGTAAAGCCTAAATTGGTATCAAATGCTAATATTTTCACCTCGGGAAATTCCTCTGCAATGCGTGATACTGACTTATCCGTTGATCCGTTGTCTACAACGATTGTCTCTAACACAACATTATTGACCTGCATACTTCGGATCGATTGGAGACACCGGAGTGTATCATCAAGGCCATTCCAATTCACAATAACGAGGGCTACTTTTTTCATGATGAGCTAATCACCTTCCGAAGCAGACGATACCACAATCGCACAATCGGATTTTTTTCTTCTTTTATCTTGGTCGTGTATACCCAGTATCCCAATTCGCCGCCTGATTTATGTAATTCATCAAACATCTGTGGTGGATGCACATCCACCTCACGAAATTTTTCTCGCTCCCAGAGTTTCACAAAAATAATAAAAGAGTAAAACCCTTGTAGCATCGCCAACACGAGACCATGAAGTCCATCCTTATACCCACTCTGAGCAAAATATAATTTGAGAAAATCAGACACTGGGAAACGAATAGCATCTCTCCAGTGAACCCGATATCCCGCTGCCACATATTTATTTACTTCGCTGTCGGTATACACCCGTTGCATTTTATCCAAAAACTGAGCGAGGGTATCATAGTTATAGTGCACATAAGGATTTTTCATTACCCGAGTAGCTCCTTCTACTTCTATATATTCATGCACATGTTTTTCAGAATACTTACCACTCCCTTTTTTAAACAACCGAAGTTGCTGATCTGGCCACCAAATACCATGCTGTATAAAGCGTCCGAAAATAATATTTTTCCGCGGTATCCAATACCCAGACACATCTTGCGCTTTCATCGCTTCTTTTATTTCACGAGCTAATTCACTTGTTACTTCTTCGTCATCATCAAGGCAAAGTATCCAATCACCTGAAGCCTTGGTAAAACCGTAGTTTTTGTTGACGTTAAGCATGAGATTGTTTGGTCGCGTGTACACTTTCGCACCAAACTTTTTGGCGATAGCAACTGTCTCATCAAGAGACTCGTTGTCGATAACAATAATTTCATCTGCCATCGATTTTACGGACGCAAGTGTTCTTTCTAAACTTGCGGCTCTGTTATATGTACTTATGACAATGCTTAATTTCATGCTGCACTCCTTCTTATCGTTCCAATAAATGCTTTTATCCGACTCGCTTCAATTACATAAAGCATACTCCCATATAGTATAACCCCCAATACACCTGATACAAAAAGCCATACGTACGTATGAGGCACCACGCGTAAAATCAACGCGTAAGCGCCTCCCTGTACAAAAGCCGCGATCACTGGGCCTCTCACATTTGCGATGAACGAAAAATCGGTAATCGCTTTGGTCACCCGTATAACAAAATAAATAGACGTTGATACAATAAGCAGTGACAAAGCAACACCATTAAACCCAAATAAACTGATAAACAACACCGTAAAAAACCACGTGCTCACTGTCCATGCGATCATAAATTTAAGTGTCGTTCGTATTTTTCCTACTGCATTTAACGCATTCATGAGTGGCGTGGATAAGGCAGCAAATGCAGATGAAAAGACAAAAAGATAAAACGATATTAGTGCGGGCTCCCACTTTCCATATTTTGGAATAAGCTCAACCATGGGATGCACAAAAAAGAGTAACCCTGCGGATATCGGGAGAATTGCCATCGATAACCCAAACAACGTCTTATCTATAGCCTTTTGAAGTAATTTTTTGTCATGTTGTAATCGTGAATAAGTGGGAAAGGTGACTCTGATTACAGAGTCCATAATAAGTCGAAGCGGTACTTCCGCCCATTTTTTCGCCCATCCGATATATCCCACCTCGGCAAATGGAAGCACCCTCCCCAAAAAGACAGTAAGCAAATCGTCTTTAAGAAGCGCAAGAAATGAGTTGAGTTGAAACGGTAAGCCAAACCGCATGAGCCTTGTCGCGCTTTGTTTACTTATAGTCAAAACAGGTAACCATGGCTCAATGATATACATAGCAATAAGTCCCAATAATCCGCGCACCATTACCGCCCAAGTGAAACTTGTTATGCCGTATCCTTGCCAGGCAAGATACACTGCTACACCATAAAATCCGATAGTTTCGACAATGTGAGGGATAACAAGCCTATCAAACGCTAAACGCCTCTCAAGAAGCACTGAAGGAATAGTTTTAAGTGATGAAAAGAAAAATGATACAGCAAGTGCTCGAAATAGCCAGACACCTGCTTCATCGAGCCGATAAAATATAGTTATCGGGCCAGAAAGCAGAAGTGAGATAGTCACCAACGTAATGACTAATGCCTGCTGGATGACAAATGTTGTTCCTAAGTCGTCCCGCGTTACATCATCTTTTTTCTGTACCAAGGCAGCAGCCAATCCTATATCGGAAAAATATGCCAAAAAAGAAATGATAGCCGATACGACATAAAAGACGCCAAATGTTTCCGGAGACAAAAAAAGAGTTAATAAAAATGTCGCACCGAAAGCAACAATCTGCAATAAAAATGTTCGCGCGGTTAGTGCAACGACACCGACCACAGAACGCCGTTTAATGAGCTCAATATCAATTTCTGCCATACCGTAGCTTTCTCCATGGTCTCCCCAAAAATAATCGAAGCAACCCTTTAAGATCTCCGATAGCTGTTTTCATAACCCGAACCGTAGAGCCCGGATTATCAATCCATGTCACCGGCTCTTCATAAATTCGATATCCACTTTTTTCACCAACAATAAGAAGTTCGCTGTCAAAAAACCATTCATTGTCCTTTATATGAGGTAACAAATCAGTAATTACTTTTCTGTTTACCGCCTTAAATCCGCACTGTGCATCTGTAAAGCCTACCCAAAAGATCAGTTTAATAAGTGTAATGTATCCTTTTGAGGTCAACGATCGGAGCATACCCCTACCATATACCCTGGCTCCTCTGGTATTTCGGCTACCGATGGCAATATCATAACCCCGTTCAAGTGAGCGAAGAAGCTGAGGAAAGTGACGTAAATCCGTAGATAAATCGATGTCCATGTATGCCAAATAGTCATATTCATCCTTACGCCACACGTGTTTTACTGCTCTTCCTCTCCCTTTTCTCGACAAATGATCAACAGACACAAAGGGATATTTACGACTCAACGCTCGAGCTATTTCGAGTGTTTTATCTGTACTTGCGTTATCTGCTATGGTTATGTGCCACGAAAAATCCTCGAGCTGTTTACGCAAGAAACGAGCAAGTGTCGTGACACTCGCTGAAAGCTCTGCATCCTCGTTATATACGGGTAATACGATATTAACGCTTGGCTTTTCTTTTTCCGTCATAATATATACCCCCTAGTATCACCAATGTTATTGCGGTGATGATATTGGCAAAAATTCTCACTGGTGTATCGGTAAATCGTGCGTCAATAACCGATGTCCCTGCGAGTATCGATAGTACCGGTAAACCATTTTGTATCTCCGGCAGAACATCTCGATTATTCACCGCATATTTCCATCCCGGAAAATACGCAGTGTTAACAACAATCGATGCAGATGCAGTCGTTTCTACAGTCAAACGCATATGTGTCGCGGTGTCCGTGATACTGGTAACCGTAAGACCATCCTGCACTCGTATTGTATCAAAAATAGCCTCTGATTCCTCTGTCGGGCGAACAATTCCTGGCGGCAGATATTCATCGGATATTTTTGAGACACGCCAGCGTAAATCTGAAGCTGTTTCAAACGCCTCACTGTCTTTTTCATAGGTATATTGCGGAAAAAACCATTTCACATTTCCCAACATCAACACAAGCACACATAGTAGAGTAAGCACCGTCTTTATCGCAGGTTTTTTAGCTGTCTCCACACTCAAGCTACCCAAGAGGGATAAGCCAAGAGAAGCCACCGCCAAAAATCTCCATGGGTACTGCAAATACGCAAAACCGGGCACATACGACCAGACTACCTGAGAAATCTCGGTCATAAAAAATACACTAATAATAAAAAGTGCCAAACCCACGCTTCCTATATGCTTTCCTTTCTCACGAATACCCATAAACCATGCGACGACTCCAGTAACCGCCAACAATAGATGTAACTTTCCCAAAACAAATGACATACCATCAAGGCAACCCGGCGCTGATCCTCCAAAACCCCACAACGAACTCCATAACTGTCCGAAACAAACAAAATGATCACGATAATCAGCGGTAGCACTTACCTGGCCAGCTACGCTGGTATATCCCATCTCCACGACAGCAGGAAGCCAAAAAAATGAAGAAATGCCTAACCCCAAGAAAATGAGCGCAAGTTGAAAGAAAGCTATAGACTTATCAAATTGTCGCGTCAACGCACGGTAACCCCAATAAAAAACAACTCCCGCGACACAAAAAAGCACAGTGACGTACCCCAATAACGTATGAGACAAAATCGCGCCACCTAAACCCATAGATCCTATGATTATTCGGATGAATCGCTGACGAGGGTGAGATAGTCCCCAAAAACCATACATAATAAGCGGCCAAAACATGAGTATCCAATACTCACCTACCGCCCCACGAACATATACTTGCGCCGCGTGATATGGCGCAAACATATAAAGGAGTGAGCCGAGTACTGCTGCCTGCCATCCAACAATTGAGACAAGCACCCCATACAAAAAAATAGCCGACAACAGTATTCCCATCGAAAACATTATTTTTGTGGCGAGCAATGCGGGAAGACCGAGAGCGTAAAGTGCGCCTCCTGCATAATAAGGCAATGGTCCGTAAAAATTAAAAATTGGATATCCATACCCATACCCTAAATCAGACACCCAACGCACAGGAAATTGCCCTTCTTTCAGTGACCTACCCATAGCGATAACACGAGATACCTGCGTATCATCGTGCATAGGAAAATATCCATCAGTCCACAACGGACGAACGGCAAACAGACTAAGACATATAACAAAAACTAATGGTAATAATTTCTTCATGTCACACTGCGCCACAGTCGTTTCACAAATATGAAATATCCGATAACACAGAGGATGCTAGCGACATCTGCAAACAAACGTAAAGGGGTTTCGCGAAATATCGCGACTAATGTGTGAGTACCTGCAGGCACCTCAACTCGCATTACTCCGAGTGGGTTCTGATAATTAATCGGCATTAGCTTATTATCCAATGTAATACCCCATCCTGGATAATAAATCTTGTTTATTTGTACGACACTATCCATTTTTGCATCTACATCTACTTTTATATATTCCCCTAAAAATGTACGATGGAGAATTTCTACGTCACCGTCTATAACCTCCAAAGTTTCGACTGGTCTCGACAGCGGAATATCAGTAACCCATAACGGCATATACTCGTTTGCCACATTTGTTGTGGCCTCATTTGTGGTGTAATACCCCTCTGACCGTTCAACAAAACGAATATCTGTAAGCTGGGTTATTGTGCCATGAGAAAAAACAATCAAAAGAATAACTCCGAATAATTTTTGTTGCCATCCACGTACTTTTTCAGATGCGAGTGCCACCACCCAAGGCCCAAAAAGTACTGAAAGCACCAAAAACCGGTATGGAAATTGTACGAGCTTCCCAAGAAGAGGAATACTCCAAAATGGCGCGCTTATTGCAACACTTAATAGTGTGCCGAGTAGGGCAAGAAGCGTCATAACTTTATCCAGCTTGGTAAGCTTCTTAAAAAATCCCAAGATAATTGCCAACGATATAATAACGCCCACCCCCAACAATACCGCGTTTTCTACGTTTATAAAATAATACGAAGGGTTTGACACGATGGTCGTATCAAACCGTACAAAACGTTTTTCAACTAACGCGGGCAACCAAAAAAACATCGACATCCCGACTCCCCACGCAGCACTTATTATCATTGCTAATCTTTGCGGGTGCACAAGGATGAGAACACCGATAGCAAGGCCAGCAATCAGCGCGACTGTATTATGGCTCACGATAAGAAATGCCACTGCAGGCGCCATCAACCACACCAACCCCCTCGTAAGAGAAAAAAGAGCGATTGTTGCAGCAAAAATACCCAACACTTCTCCGACCGATCCTCTCCGATAGAGGTCATAAAGGAGATACGGGGAAAAAACGAAGCTCATCATTCCAAAAATGCTGGGTATTGTCTTGAAACGTGACCGTAGCGCCATAAATGTTGCGAGCGCCCCGCCAGCCACCGATACCCCTAAAATAACTTTAATCGCATCGACAAACGATAGACCAGCGACATGTAAAACTGATCCTATATAAAGAAATCCTGGGTATAAAAAGTTTGCCACAGGATAGCCATAGCTATTATTCAACCTACCCAAAAATCGTACAGGAAACTGCCCGGAAGCTAAGCTTTGATAAAATGCAGACAGGCGTATTACCATCCATTCGCCGTCATCAGCAACAAAAAATCCCTGTCGAAAAAGCGGCCACAACACCAACCCCAATGAGAGCATCAGGATAATACCCGCAATCCACGGAAACGGATGCTTTTTTTTCGTCATGGTAAGGTTGATGGATACGATCCTACCCTAAAAAAGCGGAGCTTCTTGTGATCTGCACGCTTCCCTTTTTCATACTCCCCAATAAGCGTAATTGGCCATTTTTCGGGAATAACCTGCGTTTCATTGAGTACAAAGTACGTGGCGCTCATCGATGCCGACTTCACGATGCTATCAGGTATCGCGACAGGAAGTGGCCAAATACCGGTGATTTTTACGTTCGGGTTATCAACAAGGTACATTTCCAGAGCATACGGCATGAGTCCAAACGTTCCCTCAGTAAACACATGTAACTTTTGTTGTTTTGCCTCGGCTGAGAGGTAGGAAACGACTTCTTTAACTCCCCCTCCAGCAGGCCAATCATCAATAAACTGCCCTCGATCAGCAAGTGGAATGAGTGCCTCTTTCGGGCTCATCATGATAACGCTTGATATATACACACTCGGGACAAACACCAAACTTACCAATAAAAATCTGCGAACTAGCGTGCGGTTACGCTCCCATAAACGAACAAAGGCGTGTGCCGCTATGATAAGGAGCGGCATGGTCATAAATAAAATATATCGGGGATAAAGAATTTTTCCAAAATTTGCCAGTGCCACAAACGGTAAAGCCCAATAAAGATACAACAAGAGGCTTTCGCGAAACTTTGGCCATCTCGCAAATAACGGGACGAATGCCATGATAAATAATGGAAGCGTCATGTATACCCGCAACCAATCAAACAAACCGCGTAAGTTTCCCGCAAAAAATCGAAATGGCTGGTTAAACCACTCAGAAAACGTGAACACAAATACATTGTCTTTTTGCCCAACTAAATGGAAAAATGGAGAAAGTCGAAGCACGCTATAAAACACTTGTGAAAGCACCGCAGCAATAAACACCAAAAGTGCCCATCGCGCCAGACGCTTCATCCAATGCTTTGACTGCCAATCGAATACCAGTAATGTCGCGGGAATACAATAAAGGGTCAAAAATCCAGAACTTTTATTGAGCATCCCAGCTGCGAGAACCATTCCCAATATGAGAGCCAAATCCAAGCGAACATATCGCGCGAGCAATACACCTACATACAGACCCCAAACAAAAAAAGTTGCAGCCAGCGAGTCGTAGAGTGCCATCCGGTCATACCACATACTGAAAGGCAATACGATATATATGAAACTTGAAAGCCACGCTACCCTTTTGTCCTTAAATAATTCGTACGATAATACCCACAAACCTATGAGTGTTCCGGCCCCCGCAATCACAGACGTTAACCTACCGATAAATAGCGGGTCAGCGCCTTCAAATAATTTGAAAAGCCCCATCATAATCCAGGTAAACATCGGCTGTTTCCCATCTGAAAGTGAGATAAATCGCCAGGCCGCATCTCTCGACCCTATCTGAGACCACCGGATATATATCGCTTCATCGGTAAATATAGGTAACCCTGTTAGGTTAGTGAGCCGCAGTGCGGCATAAAGGATAAGAAGAATTCCTAATCCAAACGTAATCCAAAACCACTGTTTAGACAAAAATCGCATACCTACACCAATTATATCCTACTCATGGCATAACAGTGAAGCCAAAACACTCAGAACAAAGATACGGTATGCTACACTTGTTTTAGTTATGCAAACTGGGATGCATCACGCGATACATAGGCACGCACACAAAAATAAGCAAAAAGCGACACTATTACGGCTTTTGGATAAATCGGCATATCTCATGGGAGCAATCACAGTGGCTGTTAATATCCCACAGCTATTCACCATCTGGACTTCTCCCGATGTAGCTGGGGTGTCGCTCGTTTCGTGGACGGGCTTTTTCCTCGGCTCCTGCTTTTGGCTAAGCTATGGACTGCTTCATAGAGAAAAACCAATCATTACCGTTAATGGGGCGCTTATTGTGGTTCAAGGACTTATTGTCATTGGCATTATCAAGCACGGTTCGTTTTAGTCGGTATCAAAGCAGACATCGCTCCTATCCCTACACTACCCCATATCATTCCTGTTTTCCATGCTTGCATAACCTCGGAGTACTCACCAAAATATATAAACGCGGCATAGCTTGCTACGAGCCCTGCAGAAACGACAATCGCCATACGCACTAATTTTTCTTTTTCAGCATTGAGCGCCACAAACGGCAACAACCACACCCAATACCAAGGTAAAAATTCACGCCGCAGCAACACGAGTGATAGTCCAAATGCCAAAGCTCCTAGCATCCATATTCTTCCTTTTTTCAATACATACACAGGGATTAAAAAAATTGTCATAAATTTTGCAGCAATTGAAAGAGATAAATGTACCCACGAACGCAACAAGTCTTTCTTAAGATAAGAAGCGACAGATAACATGGCAAATGCCACCAGTACTATATCGTTATGACCGCTCACCAGCGATTCAATGAGGATAAGGGGGTTAAGCGAAAACAGAGCAACACCATACACATGATGCTTTGCGTTACCTGCCTCCAATGCTTTACTGAGTGCAAAACTCGCAAGAAGATAAAATCCTGCCACCATAAATTTGGTCGCAAACAGCACGAGTATAAAATATCCAAGTCCCACAAGATACGGAATAAGGCTTAAAAATATCCAAAATGGCGTGTATGCACTGGATAAATGTGTCCAACGCATAAAGTTTGTCCAGGGATCGATGCCGCTAAACTGTAACGGGGTCACTGCATACGGGTTTTGGTGATAAACCAATACAGTTTTTGCAGTGAACAAGTAGTTAAAAAAGTCATACGAAAATGCTGAAGGATATGAAAATACAATAATCACCGCGACTGCAATAATTATTTTTCTGACAAACGATATATCTACAACCCCTCGCTTAATACGACCTAACAATGCTAGATATATGCCATACAGCGAAACAATGATAGCGCCATAAAGCAGGGTCGCAAGCGGACGTTGATAATATCCTATATATTGAAATGCCTTCTGAATACTCTGCCATATACTTGCACGAGAGAGGGTGAGATTTAAATCAACCTGAGTATAACTAAACAATACAAGCGCTATAGAACAAGCGATGAAACCTACCAAGAGAAGATTATTTTTCTCATTACGTATAGTCATGTCATGTATCCTTACTCTTCACTTTGTATTATCGATACTTTCCCTGCCATGCGTTGAGGCGAATACGCAGCATGTCTAACAATCCCTGCCAGGAATCTTTTATGGGGTTCACTCTTCGGGTTTCTACATAGTGCCACTCAACGGGCACTTCTTTTATTTTATATCCTAATTTTTTGGCTAAAAACAATGATTCTATATCAAATCCAGCAGTCACCATTGGACCATTCACTTGATGGTTATGTCCATACAGCTCTAGTTTAGAAAAAATCTGATGGGCTGCAGCCTTCCGAAATCCTTTAAATCCACACTGTGTATCAGTTATTCCCCGAAGACCCAACAATACACTCCTAAGTATCATAAAACCCCTCGCCATCAAAACTCGAGAAATGGGTGCACCCTCTCTTCTTCTGTTACGACTTCCTATCACGACATCGAACCCTCGATCAAACCAGGGAAGAATTTTTTCCAATTGCGAAATAGGTGTTGCCTGATCTAAATCAGTAAATACGACAAGCGATCCTACCGCCTCAGACACCCCTGCTATAACCGTTGCCGCTTTCCCGCGGTGTGGTTCGTGAAGCACGCGAAATCCTTTATTTGCTTTGACAAAATTATCCAATATTCTCGGTGAATTATCCTTCGATCCATCGTCTACTACAATCACTTCCCAAGAGTACGATTGTCGTTCCAAATATCGCGACACTTTATCCAGTGCTCCTAAACGAATGTTTGTCTCTTCGTTATACGAGGGTATAACAATAGAAAGAAATGGTTTGATCATAGTGCGTCTTCTCCCTTGTAATGAACGAGCTTCATAATTTTAACAAATGATACCTGCCACTCGCCAGCGATCTCTGCCCGACCAAACCCTGCTATCTCCCACAATGGATGTCCCAATGGCTTACACTCTGCTGATTCACATATAATGATCAACTGATCCGTCACACTGTTGCGCTCCGGATCAATGTCAGTATTTTCAATTGTAACGGGCGGGTTACCCCAAATCTCAAAAAAATACCGGTAGGCGTGATCCGAATTTCCACCCGTAATAAGTGCGAAATTATATGGCTTCCCCTCCGCTTTTTCATACGCGGCTGCCGAAATCGTCTTTGCCTGCTCAAGCTGATTATTCGGCTCAAATTTAAACGGTCGCCCCTCCCAGTTAAGATACATGAGTCCAAGCACCGCGACAATCGCCACTACTTTACCAAAAACCTTCATGTATGCGCTTTTTATAATAAGCGCCGTCAGCAAAAACGGAAGAGCAAAAAACAATCCGAAATAATATTCATATATTCCTTTTTTATATAACCCAAAAAGAAATAGTGGCACAACAAACCACAAAAGGAAAAGAGTGGCACCTTGACGGAATTGTAGATACCCCTTCTCTTTAAAATACTGCATAAAACGCCTCGGAATAATAAGAAAAGCTCCGAGAAGAACGACTGATGTATAGAGCGCAAATTTTGTGCCGATTGTCCAAAGCATCTGACTCATGGCAGAAACATTGACGTATTGTTCGGGAGGAGGCAAACGAAACACAAGTCGCCCAAATAATCGATACGAAACATCAGCAATATTTTTCCAAAAAGTTTCAAACACTAACCCAGTACCCTCGCCCTCCCGTAGAAAATTATAAATAGATATAGTGTTAGGAAACCCATGCCGCAACTCAAATGCCAAAAATGGCCCGTAGCCTACCACAAATCCGACAATCCCCAGCGCGTAATATGGAAGCCAAGCACGATTTCGTCCGTACAGGAGATACCACAAGCCAACTACGGGAAATAGGAAAAGAAACAGGTAATGAAGCTGTAATCCTATACCCAAACAAATACCTACCCAAAACAATAATCTACGCTCATTTTTAACGATAGATCGCCACATTAACCACATAAGAAGTGTCGAAAAAAATGGAACAAGATTTGGGTTCCATGAAGAGCGAGAATATGCGATAACGACAGGCGAAAGACTATGCAACGCGGCAGCAACTAGCCCCACTCCCACTCCAAACACATCACGTCCTAAGCGATACACCATGTAAATGGTCGCAATGCCAAATAATGCTACCATAACAGCTGCACCAGCTGGATTTAAGCCAGAAACCCACACAAATGGCAGCATGAAATAGTAATAAATCGGACCCAAGAAAAATCCACCCACTGACGCGGTTGGACCCAAAAGCGTAAATTTATGATCCACGATCATTCTTTTGATAACCAGCATATCTCTTCCCTCATCGCCCAAAAACGTCATATATTCTGGAATTCGGTACAATCGTAAGTAAGCACCCAGAAGCAATATAAAAAGCAGTGCTATCGCAGGTATAAAAGGAGTAATGCGTTTGAAAATTGCAGATATCTTGGTCATTATTTATTCTTCCAGATGACTTTCGAATACATCGTGTAGTTCCATATGAGCCCGATGCCGACCCCGAGAAGATAAAACCATCGATACATAGAAACTCCAAACAGCGCAGTACCTAATGCCACAGTACCTGACTGAATGAGGAGTGCTCCGATGCTTGTTGCATTAAACTGCAAAAACTTCGGTATCACCCGAAGTCCTTGGATACGTTTTCCTCTAAATGTCCAATTATTGTTAAAAAAGAAATTAGAGATGATAGCGCACTCAGCTCCGATAGCGCTTCCCATAGCAGGATGAAAACCTCTCCCTACCATAAGCTCTAATATCGTGGTGTTTATAATAAATCCAACGCTCCCTACTACAGCAAACTTCGCAAACGGGCCATGTCGGAGCTGTTTTGCTCTCGCAGTTCCAACATAAATAAAAACGTTACGTATATACTGAAGCGGTGCGATCTTTGATCTACCAAATCTACGATCGGTAAAATGAATTGGCACTTCTCCGATGCGCGCGCCTTCAATAATAGCGTTGTGGAGAAATGCTATCTGATATACATAACCACTATAACGGGAGACTTTTGCCTTCGCTTTTTCAAAATATTCTTTCTTAAACACCCGATATCCCCCCGTCCAATCGTGCACATACGGAAATCCAAGTCCAAAACGTACAATCGCATTACCAACCACACTAAAAATTTTCCGATGTAAACCCCAATTTTCTGGTATAGAACCGCCTCGTATATACCTACTTCCCACAACAAAATCATCTCCTTCGGATATTTTTTTGAAAAATTCCGGTAATCGATCGGGGTCATGTGACAAATCCGCATCCATTTGAGCAATAACATCTGCTTTGAGGGTGTCGATAGCATAGGTCATCCCACGAAGTAATGCTTTGCCCAATCCTTCTTTTTGTCCACTCAAAATTTTGACATTTGGATTGCTTTTCGCAAAATCCTTCACGACATCTTGTGTACCATCAGGAGACGTATCATCCACGACAAGATAGGTGAATGTATAACCTTTTATGAGACGGGTCACGCTCACAAGCTTTGTGAGCATGGCTTTAATGTTTTCCCGCTCGTTATATGTCGGGAGGATTATAACTGCTTTCATATTGGCAGAGCTCACTATACTCGCTCTCTCCAGTAGTTGAGAAGGTCCTCAGCAGTCTTGGTGAAGGGCACCTCAGGCTTCCATCCGGTTTTTTCGACAAACTTTGTGTTGTCTCCAATAAGGATGGGAACATCTGAAGGTCGCATTCTCTTTGGATCTTCCTTAATTTCTACTTTCACTTTACTCATACCCAACATCATCTTCAAGACATCAGAAATCTTTATGGTCGTACCCGTAGCAATGTTATAAACTTCGCCCGGATCACATTTTTCTACGGCCAAAAGATACGCTTTTACCATGTCGCGGACATCGGTATAATCACGTGATGCTTCCAGATTGCCGACATAGATAACCGGCTCCTGTTTGCCTTTTTCAATAAGCGCTATTTGCTTCGCAAACGTAGACTCTGCAAATGTATCTCCGCGCCTCGGGCCTGTATGATTAAATCCACGCGTCCGGATAATGCGCATCTTGTACGATTCATAATATTGATACCCTAAATAATCCATCGCCAGCTTACTGACCGCGTATGGCGAAAGTGGACGCAAAGGATTGGTTTCTTTGATGGGAATTTCGTTTTCGTACACCAATCCGTACTCTTCAGAGGAACAAGCAATTTGGATAACAGGGTCAATCCCTACCTGACGGACTGCTTCAAATACGTTGGCGCTTCCTACGATGTTGACTTCGAGTGTCACAGCCGGTGATCCCCACGATGTCGGCACAAATGATTGCGCTGCAAGATGAAAAATATAATCCGGCTTGATCTTATTGATAGTCGTATACAAACTATGGCTGTCTAGTAAGTCAGCATCTTCGAGATGAAGCTGTGACTTAATCGACTCAATATGATCCATTTTGCTTCGTGAGCGGCTCAAACCATACACTTCAAAACCTTTCGAAAGCAAAAGTTCTGCCATGTGGCTACCGACAAAACCTGCTATTCCTGTGATCAATGCTTTTTTAGCCATATACTTTTGTTACCCGCCGCTCAAGCGCTCTTTAAGCCGAATAAAAAGGCTTAAAGGAAGCTTAGGCGAGCCTCCTCTTTAAAAAAATTATTACATTCTACCAACACCGTAATACATGAACCCTAGCTCCCGCACTTTGGTGGGTTCATAAATATTTCTCCCATCGAATAATACCAAATGTTTCATGCCTTTGGCTAGACGGACAAGGTCAATTTGTCGGAATTCGTTCCACTCCGTAATAATTGCTACGGCATCTGCTCCTTTTGCCGCGTCATACGGATCTGTCGCAAACTCTACTCCCTTTGGGAGTTTATCTTGTGCTTTTTTCATGGCTATCGGATCAAATGCGACAATTTCAGCACCTTTATCCATAAGCGATGAAATAATATCCAAAGACGGTGCCTCTCGCATGTCATCGGTATCTGGTTTAAACGCGAGCCCCAATATGGCGATACGTTTTCCTTTCAGTGAACCAAAATGCGATACGATTTTCTTCACAAAATTTTCTCTCGCCTCCATGTTTATATCATGTACTGCGCGAAGCAGAGTGAAATCATATTTATATTCATGCGCTATCGCAATCAGCGCTTTCACATCTTTCGGGAAGCAACTCCCGCCATACCCAACCCCTGGATAGAGAAAGCTTCTCCCTATCCGGTTATCAAGACCAACACCTTCAAGTACGCGTTCCACATCTGCGCCCACTTTCTCTGCCAAAAACGAAATAGCGTTCGCAAATGATATCTTGGTGGCTAACATTGAATTTGATGCGTATTTGATAAGCTCTGCTGTTTCTACGTTACAAAGCACCTTTTTACCGTCTATAGGTTTGTGCAATTCAACTAATATATCTCTTGCTCTATCAGAATTTGTGCCAATCACTACGCGATCTGGATGTAAGGTATCTGATAATCCTGTACCTTCACGCAAAAACTCTGGTGCAGATGCAATCGCAAATGAAGAACCTGCCGGATGTACACGCTCAATAATCGCTGCAACTTTTTTGCCTGTTCCGGGCGGCACTGTGCTTTTGGTCACAACCACCTTATATCCTACCAATGATTTCCCGATTTCTTCAGCAGCTGCAAACACCTGACTCAAGTCTGCCTCACCGTTTTCCTTTGATGGCGTCCCAACTGCAATAAATACTACTTCTGACGCGACAACCGCTTCTTTGTAATCAAGGGTAAACTTCAGCCTCCCTGCGGCAAGGTTTCGCTTCAGTAATTCCTCTAATCCGGGTTCATAAATAAGTGGATCGCCCTTTTTGAGACGCTCTATCTTTTCTTTTGTACGTCCGACAACCCATACAGTATTACCTAAATCAGCAAAAACAGCGGCTGTCACAAGACCAACATATCCATGGCCAATAAAAGAAATAGTCATAATCTTGTTAGTATACGAAAAAAATGAGTAGCTGTACAGAATATGGATGATTGAGTGCTACTCCATGAGATATTATGCAGACACTTCCTGTTTTTTTACTTCCGCCACACCATCCCTAAACCCTCTCATGACAACTCCCAGCGACTGAATTTTATCATTGGTAAGCACCGCGTATTGCGGCACTGGAGCGCGTCCAGAAAAATATGCAGCAAATGATGTCTCTTTCACTAAATCCTCGCGCTGACCAAAGATATGTGCAACCGTACGCGCGGCATCAAATGGCGAAATAGCCTGACTTCCAACCACGTGATAAATGCCATTCGCATGAGCGGAAATAAGCGCATCAATGCTTCGTGCAATATCATCAACAAACGTAGGGACGAATAACTGATCAGTTGGAGCTACAATTTCCTGTCCGTTTGTTAGTCTCTCTAGCATCTTGTGTACAAAATCGGTCTTCCCGACTGGATTTGCACGATATGGATTAGAAATACGTATGACCAATCCACGCTCACCCATAGCAAGCACCCGCTTCGCTCCCTCTGACTTGGTGATGGCATACCATCCCTGTGGATTTGGAATATCGTCTTCGTTATATAATCTTTTAGTACCATCAAATGCATAGTCAGTATCCACATACAACAATCGCTTATCTGTAGCCAAGCACGCATCGATGATATTCTGTGTCGCTTCTACATTTACTTTCCAGGCAATACTCTCTTTATTGAGCGAACGATCTTTCTCTGCCTGCTGCACATTCGTGTACGCTGCCAAATGCAATACCCAGGGGGACTCAAACTCACCCTGAATTCGGGCGAGAATTCCTTCTCGATCGGTAATATCCACACCATTTTCTAAGCTGTAATTCGTGAACGTGTATTTTGGGGAAAGAAGTTCAACGATCCGAGAGCCCACTAAGCCTGAAAGTCCTGTTCCTAATAGTTTCATACAGCATTTTTGTACTGTTTCTCATAGTACGTTTTATACGCCCCGCTTTTTACCCGCTTCCACCAATTTTCATTTTCCTGATACCAATGAACTGTTTGGGTAAGCCACGTATTAAAATCATTCTTGGGTTTCCATCCAAGCTCTCGATTGATCTTGGACCAATCTACAGCATATCTCCGATCATGTCCCGGTCTATCAGTCACATATTCTATGCTGGACTCATCTTTATTCATAATCTTGAGTATCAACTTTATAATATCCAAATTATTAATGTCCTCAGTCACTCCCCCGACACAATACGTTTCGCCCACTTTGCCATTTTGCAGCACTCTCTCTATCGCTTCGCAATGATCATCCACATACAACCAATCGCGGACATATTTCCCATCACCATATATCGGCACTTTTTTTCCTTCCAAAATATTTGTGATGGCAAGAGGAATAAGTTTTTCAGGAAATTGGTATGGTCCATAATTGTTGGAGCAATTCGTAATAGTAATCGGTAATCCAAACGTATGATAATACGCACGCACCAAATGATCTGACCCTGCTTTACTTGCTGAATAGGGGCTTCGAGGGTCGTACGGTGTTGCCTCGTTAAATTTACTCTTGGTTTTTAAAGAAAGCGCGCCAAACACTTCATCGGTAGATACGTGGTGAAACCGTTTTACTTTCGCTTTAAGCGCTGCGTCGAGCAACACCTGCGTTCCGACAACATTGGTCATAACAAACGGAGCTGCTTCAAGTATTGATCGATCCACATGGCTTTCGGCAGCAAAATGCACCACGGTATCAACGCCTTGCATGGCAGAAGTTACTTCGTTTACCGCACAGATATCTCCTTGAATAAATCTATATTTGGGGTTTTTATCGACAGTCGCAAGGTTTTCAAGATTGCCAGCATACGTCAGCTTATCGAAATTGACAATTTCATCATCAGGATGGTTTTTGAGCCAATAGATGATAAAGTTAGCACCGATAAACCCGGCTCCACCGGTTACGAGTATACGCATTAGAGTTTCCCCTGTTTAACAAACTCCGCTACCTGTACATTGGCCTGCAATAATTCATCGTGAGATGTACCGGCATCTACCCACCAGTCGATAAGCTCACAAAGGAGCGATTTTTCCGCGAGATACATATTGTTTAAATCGGTAACTTCTAGCTGACCTCGAGCCGAGGGGATAAGCTTACGCACGAAATCGAACGCCCGATTGTCGTATACATAAATACCCGTCTGCGCAATATCGCTTTTTGGTTTCTCTGGTTTTTCTTCTATACTTATCACTTTGCCCCCCGCATCCATTTCGATCACCCCATATTGCTGGGCAAGTGTTTCGCGATGGACGCCAAAAACCATTGCGCCCTTTTTATCCTTTGCAATCGTATCCTCAAATCGCTTGATTGAGGCGGTGAGGTCAAAGTTAAAAATGTTGTCTCCTAAAATTACCAAAATGGGCTCTTTCTGAGCAAACTCTTCTGCCAGCTTCAGTCCATCTGCAATACCCCCCGTTGGATTTTGCTGAATAGCATAATAAAGCCTGAGGCCAAATTCTTCTCCTGAAAGCAATAAATTAGCAAAGTCGCCAACGTGACCGCCGCTCGTGATAAGTAACACTTCCTTCATGCCCACCCGCTTCATCATTTCCAACGGATAATAAATCATCGGCTTGTTATAAACCGGCAAAAGATGTTTATTGGTTACTGCGGTCAGGGGACGGAGTCTCGTTGCTAATCCTCCGGCAAGAATGACACCTTTCATAATTTGTTACTCCTTTCAGGTTAAAGCGCCAAAGTCGTTAACAATACAATGGCTATCAAACCCACGAGCACATATTCTATCACAACCTTACGATGCAGATCGCCTTTCAGGCTGTGATGGATAATTCCCCAAGCAACATACGCCATGGTGGTCACAGTGCCAATGGCAAGTTGTAGCGATGTGTTTCCTTTCGCAAACCAAAACGTAAAAATACCTCCTAAAAGGATGGTAAAAAGCACTATTGTGTGCAAAAGCTCACCTTTTTTCATATAAGACTCCCTCGTGAAAGCATGAGGCCACTCACAATAATCGTACCTAAAAATAAAATATGTGCCATGTTATGTCCAGTAAGCCGCACAACGCGATGTTTATTTACGACAAATGCGTCAACTGCCAACAGTCCTATAAGTACTCCCACGACAATGACAGTCATTGTGTTCGTTAATCCCGGTATGTTTACCTTGGGCGAAGCAATAACCTGCTCAAATGCAGTATTAGATATAAATGACGGCAACAACCCAATCGCTGGCTGCTTTACTGGCTCATCATTCGCGGCTGCAGGCTCAGCAGGGACAACAGTCACAGGCTCTTCTGTAACGACTTCTGATGCAACTGGCGCGGGTGCAGCAGCCTCTGCTTTTGGAATTTGTGCAACAGGAGCTGCATTCGTTGCGCCGAACATCTGCACAACAAGGGTGGTTTCTTCACCATTGAGGACACCGTTTACTATCGCAAATCCAACATCTCTATATCCCCCTTTAACGATATTTGCTTTGTGGGTAGGCGAATTCATCCATGCATCCACAACGCCATCGCTTGTTTGAAAATTTTTTGCTAAATTCTCTCCGGCCAATGTGTAACGGTAACCAGAAGCTATTATAAAATCCCATGGAGTTTTCCCTTGAGGACTGTTGTGTGCCCAATAATTATTTGCAAACATGTCAGACGCTTTTGCTGCTGCAGCCACCGACAATGTGTTGTCGAGCCGAAGCGGAGACAATCCTGCAGCTTCACGCTGGGCATTCGTTGCTGCCAGCAACTGATCAACTCTGATATCAATTGCATACCCTAATACATCAGGCGCTTTTCCATGGAAGTATCGAATACCGAGGTTAAATACGCAGAGTAACAACACGTACGCAAATAACGCATCATGATGAAGTGCCTTTGCGCGATGATTGTTTCCCTCGTGAGGAACTAGCCAATGATAGAGGATGCGAAAGAAACGCATATATATCTATACTCCATCATAAGCCACTACTACTGCAAGGGGTATATCAAAAAAATTGGTTACTCTTCGCCCAATATGATGATAATCTGGGTTTCACTCTGATCATCACTTTTCCCTGCAGACACTGACCCTTTCCATGTACCTTTTGATACTCCGTAGTTGGTCATTTCATTTGCTGCAAATGTTGACTCCAATGTCCAACCATTTTTAGGAAGCTCAGTTTTATAAAAACTGACGACCTTATCCGCAGCATCAAGGGTAGACATGGTTAACCAGTACCCATTATTCTCCCCCGCCTGAGCTCCAGAAAGTGAACTCGTTACTTTCGCTCCTTTATACAATGGGAAATCCTTTGGAAAATCTTCTGGCACTGAGTTAGATCCTATATCAACAGTTGCGCCTGTTTTACTATCGGTAAATGTCATCTTTCCTTTTTCCAAATCCTCTATGTTGGTTTTTACGCCAGTTTTACTCTCTATGGCTTTTTCAACGAGATCTTGCCCAATATTTTTGGCAAAAAACTTCATGACGAGCGTTCCCCCAATACCCAAAAGCACTAATAGCGCTAAACATCCGACTCCAACAAATACCAATGGGTTTGTTGATTTCTTTGACGGTGTGTTTTCTGCTTTTTTTGTTGCCATAGATAGCTCCTTCATCCCACCAAAAATAAAAGCGGCGGGAAATAACTGCTATATATAGTGGTATCACGAATAAATTGGGGTCGCAAGAGCTTTTTTCCCGTTTATAGGAACATCAAGAAGCGTTCCTAACGCATTTGCCACAGCCACGCCAACCCGAAGCCCAGTAAATGATCCAGGGCCAACTTCTACCGTAACTTCTGTAATCTCAGAAATCCTAACGTGATGCTCAGCACAAAGCTCCTCGATAAGTATCAATACCTCCTGCGCTTTGGTGTTTTCATGCTTTACTTCGCGTTGAAATACAACGCCATCTTTATTAAGTATCACCCGCACCTCCTGCGTTTTTGATGTATCGATATGTACTGCTATGCGCTGGGTACTCATCGGAGATCCTCCTGTCTCATTTTCACCGCCCCTTCACGAAGTATGCGCAAGGGTTTCGTGGTAGTGTCTACGACAGTTGATGCCAACCCAGTTTTACACTCCCCGGGCACTACGTAGTCCACAAGCGCCAATAGCTCAGGATCCAAATCAGTAAACGTATATGGCGTAAGAGACCCGTGAAAATTTGCAGACGGACCCAAAATCGGCACCCCTACGCCTGCTATAAGTGATAGCGCCACCTCATGATCAGGCATACGAAGACCCACCGTATCAGTGCCCCCACGGATAGGGGAGTAAAACAACGATTGCTTGGCAAACGCGACTATTGTCAGTGCACCCGGCCAATATGTTTTCATTAAATGTCGCACAATATCACTCGGATGATCAAGATAGGAGAGTGCCATATCAACTGACGACACCAATACAGGTGTTGCCTGCGTCACCGGTCTCTTTCGTAACGCAAAAAGACGGTCAACGCTTTTAGAATTATCAATGCGACACCCTATACCAAATGCTGTATCGGTGGGATAAATAACTACCCCACCGTTTTTCAGTACTTCGATAGCTTTTGTAAGCGATTTATCCATGCGATACCCTCAATGAATGGTGACCGTTATCAAGACTTTCAAAATATATATCTACCCTTTTTTCTGGAAGTAATGTACCCATGCGCTCCGGCCACTCGACAATAACGATTGCATGAGGATCAGCGATCATATCCTGAAACCCAATCGCCACGACATCATCTTCATGGCTTATACGATACAAATCTAAATGATAAACATCTCGAGATTGATCGGAAATTCGATAATGTCGCACAATAATAAAAGTGGGGGAGAGTAATCGCTCTTTCATTCCTAGGCCCTTTGCCACCCCTTGTACAAATGTCGTCTTACCACTTCCCAATTCTCCCCATAAACAAATAATATGGGGACGCGTAGCATTCTCCCCTACTAATAAGGAATGTCCAAATTTTTCGCCAAGTTTCTTAGTTTCTTCGGCGCTTTTGGTAATAGTTGTGATAGGTAATACCATGTAAGTCCCGCTCCAACGCCATCAATTATAACATCGCGCAAATGCCCCTGCCTGCTTGGTACAAATTGTTGATGCAACTCATCACTCATCGCATACACAAGTGTCATAATGAATGCCCACACATACACGTCACGCCCCATCATTCCAGCGCCTCCTCGGTACAGCGCTCTCGTAGTCAATGTAAACAATATCGCGTATTCAATAATATGAAGCGTTTTAAAAAATACAAAATTAAGAAAATATTCAGGTGAAACAGTGACGCTATGCCGACTGGATAACAAAAAAATGACAATCATCCATGCGACAACCGGCAACCAATACATCGCAATTATTTTCCCGGATGACGTATATGTTTTTCTACGATTGCTTTCCATATTTCTACCTTCTTCATTGCTAATCCAAATGAGAGTAGTCCCATCCCCACACTCATAACGAGAAGAGCAAATAATACTAATCGTGGTTTTGTATCTGCAATTTTTCCGCTTTCAGTCGTTTCAACATCCTCACGATGAACTTCTGCTTCTCCTGTGGCTATCTGCTCTACTCCCAGTATAGCAGAGGCATACCGTATTGTTGGCGCAGGAGTTGGCGCATTCGTGCGATAAATACTCGGACGCATTGTTGGCACAGGCGTTGGGGTATTTGTCGGCTGTTGTGTTGGCGCTGGGGTATAGGTTGGAGTTATTGTTGGCGAGGGTATAGGAGTGGGTATATGGAGTATTACTTTGTGAAGCTCAACTTCCTGTGAAGTCGAATAGGTTTTACACGAACTTGTATACCTATGTGCTTTTATCACATACGTACCCGCTTCTATTTTCTGATCTTCCCCAATTTTTATATATAAGGTAGCGCTCGTTGAGCTTACATCGGGCACACTATAATAATTTGCACAATCAGACGTGCCGAGTGTCAATACTTTTGTCCATTCATCACGATCATTTTTAAGATACCCAACGTAACTATCACTCCCTTCTTTTTGGAACGCTACCCGAAAATACGATGCACTTGGTAAACCGGAAAAATTCAGTGTTACTTGTATCTCCTGCTCTCTAGAATCAATGGATACAGGACTCACCGATGCCACTTGAAAAGTAAATGCGGCAAGCGCTCGAAAGTGAAATACAGCGATAAAAACCAGGACGAACCCACACAACAACAGGAAACGCAGGCAGGGCATTTGGGTTCACAGTATACCAATGGAAGTAACAGTTTTCAGTAAGATTTATTGCACATGAAGATAAAAACTAATAGTGCCACTACCGTGGTCTATATATTTAATTTTGATAATACTCGAGCCGCATGATTGACTTGAGGAGTAAAGTTCTCCATCTGAAGGCGCTCGAATAACATCTCCACCAGTTGAAACCATATCAAATCCGGTATGTATGCCTCCTGAATAACTATACCGCCATGACCACGGTGTTTTTCCAAAGTGCTGTGTCATGCGTATGGTATCTGAAAGCGGCCAACTCCAACTCCCACTTCCCAATGTCCAATCGCCACCCGCCTGATCATCCCGTATTGTTTTATTCGAAAGATATCCTGATGGATCAACCCATGAACCACCTTGTCGTACTTCAAAATGAAGATGCGCGCCAGTAGAGCAAGCAGGATATCCGGTATTACCCACAAGCGCTATAGGGTCACCTTTTTTTACTGGACCAACCTTTACCGCGTCTACCAACGCTCGCTCCAATGCCTGTTTTTCTGCCAAAGCTTGCGCGAGCAACCGCTGATACACTGCCTCACTATTTCTTGTCTGATCGAGAAGCGCCTGCTTTTGTTTTTTCTGATTTGCGAGGTCTACAGTGTGTTTCTCGAGTTGTTTACGGAGCGCTTCCTGCTCGAGGCGCTTTTCTTCTCGCACATCACGCCGCTCATTATAATTCGTTTGCGTAAGCTGCAACTGTTTATATAGTTGCGTATCCTCTTCCTGTACTTGCACCAAATATTTAGCGCGGGTTAGCAAATCTGAAAAATTCTGACTAAATAACAACCAGCCAAATTGTGAAGATGAGCTTCGTTTATACGACTGCGGTATCCTATGCAGCACTAATTCCAAGCGTTTTGTTTTGAGCTCTTCAAGCCGACCAATTTCACCAGTTAACTCCACTATCTCGTTTTCCAAGACTTCTACTTTTCGCTCCGTATCCTGCATCTGTAAGGTTGTCAGCTTAATTTGCGAATCCAACAATGTAATCTGTTTCGAGAGAGTGTTTTGCTCAGACTGAAGCCCTGTAATTTTGTCTTTTAATTTTTGAATTTCCGAATCTTTCTCTTCGACAGTAGCAGCAAACACCCGTACGGTGACGAGCAACAAAAGCAACGCGGTGGCAGCTATCCGAAGAAATATTCTCATGCGCAAAAACGAGTTATTTTAAGTATCTTCTTAGCGCGATGGAGCTTCCTATTGCTCCTAATATAAATCCAACCAGTAGGTTTGCCGCGATAAATACGGCAATGGAAATAAGAAAAACGGGTGACGTAAGACTACCCAATAGCATCCCAAATGGCGGTATAGAACCCAAAAATGAAAAGAGATATGGGCGAAGCCACGCGATAAGCGCGCCGAGGATTACCGATGCTAATCCTGCTCCTACCAAACCGTATACACCACCCTCCAATACGAAGGGTGCCCGTATCGCCCATGGTGAAGCGCCAACCAACATCAGTATTTCAATTTCCTCTCGTTTCAAAGCAATTTTCATTGCAATCACTGTACCGATAATAAGAAGTGAATCGATAACCAAAAGCAGCGCGAGCGTTCCCCCCACCAGTCGAATGGCATTTGTCCACGAAAGCAAAGAATCAACGACATCACGCTGGTATACTACCTCATCTACTCCTTCAGTGCCCTCTATCGCAGTCACGAGTTCGGATAAGTACTGTGGATCTGTAGCGGATACTTCAAGTGATGCTGGTAAAATATCCGCAGTCACCATCTCGAGAAGCAATGGGTCGTTTTGATTTTGCTGTCGATATATAGTCAGTGCCTCTTCTTTGGACACATATTGGGTAGATGCAACTTTCCCGGTGCTTTCCAACTTCGCTTTCAGATTATCGGCTTCTAGCTGTCCCGCCTTGGGCGTCAAAAATACCGTAATTTGTGGTTTTCCTTCAAAGTAGCCCAACACCATCACTGATGTCATGGTGGCGAGAAAAAATACACCACCCACAAGAAATGTCAAAAACATGGTGAGTGTTGCCGCCATCGCTTGATACGGACTTCTGCGTATATGGGTTTTGACATCTCTAGTGATTGGCATCGTGTTTTCCCCCTTTGGTAACAGCTTTCTTTTCGTGTTTTTCCAAATGATAGTGCCCACGAGCCTCATCCCGTACGACACCGCCACCTTTGATTGTTAGTGTCCTTTTTTTCATTTTGTTGACGATATCCGCGTTGTGACTCGCCACAATAACAGTCGTCCCAAGGTCGTTTACCTCTTTGAGTATGTCCATAATACCCCATGCGGTGTCAGGATCTAGATTGCCTGTAGGTTCATCTGCAAGAAGTATTTTCGGGCCACCGACTATAGCGCGAGCGATACTCGTGCGCTGCATTTCACCCGCAGACAACTGCATAGGGAACAAATTTCTCTTGTCGGGCAACCCGACGAGGTCAAGAACGTTCATCACCCCTTTTTCGATATCTCGCTCCGGTTTTCCCAAAATCTCTAGCACCATGGCAATGTTTTCATATACGGTACGATCAAGGAGTAATTTAAAATCCTGAAACACTATGCCGACTTTTCTCCGAAGTATATGAATATTGGAAGGAGTAAATTTGGAAATATCAGCGTTTTCTATGGTGATCACACCGCTCGAGGGTAATAAATCGCGTATGAGAAGTCGCAAAAATGTCGTTTTACCGCTTCCGGAAGGGCCGATCAGAAACACAAACTCTCCTGCCGGTATTTCTACGGTTACATCGATAAGCCCAGGGATGTTCCCGGGATAATATTTGGAGACGTTGGAAAAGTAAATCATTCAAGTTCGATTCTGCCAACATCCATGAGCCATGAAACTTTTTTGGCAGCTAGTGTTTGACCACATACTTTTGCTTTTAAGCCGACATATTGATCCATATCGATAATTGAAGATATCAAATATGCAGTTTGACTTGGTCCTCCATCTCGCACAAGTTTATGAGTTCCCTCGCCTTCAACCCCGTCTTTTTCGATAGTACCACTCGCGCAATCTTTAAATGTCGAGGCATCCTGCACTCCAATAATTTTATTGGTAGTGATGGGTGTACCCTTGGGAGTGAGCGGACTCGAACCTTTTTGACTCAAAAGATAACCAGTTCCTACCCCTAACAAAAGCAAAATAACATAAACCACGAGCACTACTTTCGCGTCTTTTTTTAATGTTTTCATATCCTGCTGCTGATCTTTCATATCGACTGATCGAAGTACAGATGATGCCGTATGGTGAGGAGTAGTTATTCTCATACTTTCCATTATCTGGTTTCAAGAATATTTTTTCAAGTATGCCAATATGAAGTCTCCTAAGTCACCATCAAGCACCTTGTCTGTCGCTGATGTTTCGTATTCTGTACGCAAATCTTTTACCATATGATACGGATGTAATACATACGAACGGATTTGGTTTCCCCATCCAGGTGTTTTGTATTCGCCTCGAAATGCTTTGTCCTGACTCTTGCGCTTTGCTTCTTCGGCCTCCCATAACTTAGCACGAAGCACCTTGAGTGCAAACTCTCTGTTTTGACCCTGATATCGCTGCGCCTGACTCGTGACAATAATACCAGTGGGAGTATGCTTAAGTCGAACCGCTGTAGAAACCTTATTAACATTTTGCCCGCCCTTACCGCCACTTCGATAGAATTCCCATACAAGATCTTCTTCTTTGATATCCACTCCCACTTCATCAACGATAGGCAACACCTCTACCATGGCAAAGGATGTCTGCCGCAGCTTATCTGCGTTAAACGGAGATTGTCGAACCAAACGATGTACTCCAGCCTCCGCTTTCAGAAATCCAAACGCAAATCGACCAGTCACCTCTATGGTGACGCTTTTAATCCCCGCCTCATCACCCGGGGTATAATCCATTTCCTCCATTTTCCAACCCTTTTGCTCTATGTATCGTGTATACATGCGGTAAAGCATACCTGTCCAATCCATGGCTTCTGTTCCCCCTTGTCCTGCATGAAGCGCTAATATCGCATTTCCCTTGTCATACGGACCCGAAAGATACAACGCAAATTCTAATCGGGTGATTTCGCTTCTAAGTTTTTCTTCTTCCCCAAGCTCCAGAAGCAATGAAAATTCTTCACCTTCGGATAATTCCTTTTGCAATGAGGCAAGTTCTTGCATTTTGCGCGCCGCGCCTTCCGGATCTTTCCAAAAATTCTCGTGCATCGTTTCGGCTTCAAGCTCTCGAATGTGCTTACGCATACCATCGAGGTCTAACCGTTCAAGAAGTTCACTCGCACGTTTTTTAAGATCTTCGTCCATATAATAGTTTCTTATTGTAGCACGTATGACGGAGCGTAAAGAATGAAGCCGGACTATTTACTAAAGCATCTTTATACGTGACCAAATAATAGTCCTGTAAGCGGCACGACACCCAACCCTGCGATAAGCAACATAATTTGTCGTACTGACTGATTACCTTTGCGGACAGTGAGTAACTCTGGGATAAGGTCACTTGCTGCAATGTAGAGAAAATTCCCTGCGGCTATTGGGACAAGGTACTGCTCAAGAGTGGCAAACTGTTCTGAAACAAATAATACAAATATTGCCCCCAAAATAGCAGTCGCGGCAGAGGCAAAGTTATACATAAGCGCCTTCTTATTCGACAACCCACCATGAATAAGCACCATAAAATCACTTAGTTCATGAGGTATTTCATGGGCTATTACCGCAAGTGTTGTCGTCACCCCCAGCGGAATGGAAACTAAATATGCACCAGCAATGACTGCGCCATCGACAAAGTTATGTATGCCATCACCAATAAGCGTAAGGTATGCCAATGGCTTTTCATCATGAATATGTCGCCCTTCTACATGATGATGCCAGGCAATCAGTTTCTCTAACGCAAAAAATCCTACAAATCCAGCAAGTACCCACGAAAACGCACTTTCAGGCAACAACTCCACCGCTTCGGGCAACAAATCAAAAAACGTGGCGCCCAACATGACACCCGAAGAAAACGCCAACGCATACATAATAACGGAATTCAACTTCTGACGCTGTATGACGATGAGTGCGGCGCCAATAAGTGACAATAAACTGACAATCACCACCGATGATAAAATATATATCTGTGTCATGATACACACCTCCGGCAAAGCCCAAAAAATTCCAGCGAATGTCTGGTCACTTTTCCACCTGATGTTTTTTCAATCTGCCGCTCGAGCGCCTCTACAGTGCACCCTTCTACGTCAGTGATGGTTTTGCATTTTTCGCAAATAAAATGATGATGTTTTGCTTTGTTGGCGTACTCGTATCGAAGCTTTCCTTCATTAAGCTGTATGGGTTTTGTGATCCCTTTATCTGTAAAGGTGTTCAATATTCGAAACACCGTCACCTCGTTAACAGGAATTTTTTGTTTTTTCAGGTAATCGGTAATCATGGATACATCAACCGGCATATCTGCGTGCTCCAGCATAGCCAATACGCCAAGACGCGCGGGAGTTACACGGAGCTTTGCGTTATGCAGCTCGTCTCTACAATCATGTTTTATAGTTGACTTCATTATCTAAAGTATATGCAAGTTACTTGCATTTGTCAACTCATCCCCTTGGGAAGTTTTTTGACGACTGATACAATGCAAAGAATGCGCATAAAAATAACACGTCTCTTCATTATTTTGTTGAGCCTTTTGTTTATTGCCCCTACAAATGGCGTCTATGCCCAGGATAATCAACTGCTTCAGGATACATACTACAAAGCACAGATCAAACAGGTAATAGAAGAAGGATCAAAAGATGTAAACGGGGTGACTATCCCCTATCAGATTGTGCAGATCAAAATTCTCGATGGAAACCTCCGAGGGAAAGAATTTACTATCGATCACGGCACAATATTTAGTATTGAAAAAGATAAATTTGTAAAACCCGGCCAGGCAGTCGTGATCGTACGGACAACCGGCCCAGACCTTTCACCCATTTTTCAGATTATCGACTCGTATCGCCTACCGACACTTTTCCCATTTCTTATCATTTTTACAGCAGCAGTTATGCTTCTTAGTGGGTGGCGGGGTATCGGATCAATTATTGGGATGATCATAAGTATTATCGTCATTGTCAAATTCATTGTTCCCCAAATTCTTGCCGGCAACGACCCGCTCACCATAAGCATTTTAGGGAGCATGGGAATTATGCTAACGACCATTTATCTCGCACATGGATTTTCTCGACAAACCAGTATCGCGCTTATTTCTACATTTCTTACGCTCCTTTTTACCGGTGGACTGTCTGTATTACTCGTAAAAGCAACGCACTTAACAGGCTTGGGAAGTGAAGACGCCTACTCCCTAAAACTTGGACTAACAGCTATTGTCAATTTCAAAGGGTTACTTCTCGGAGGAATACTCATCGGAGCACTTGGCGTACTCGATGACGTTACTACCGGCCTTACTGCATCTATTTTTGAACTTAAACGGGCAAACGCAAAACTTTCGTTTTTTGAACTTTTCAGCGCAGGTCTTCGGGTAGGGCGAGAACACGTATCATCACTCGTAAACACGCTCGTTCTGGCATACGCTGGCGCCTCACTGCCAATTTTTATTATGCTTATTACCAATCCAAACAATTATCCCCTGTGGTCAATCATAAATAGCGAAACAATGACAGAAGAAATCGTGCGGACACTTTCAGGAAGCTTTGGGCTGATTGTCGCAGTACCTCTGACCACTGCAATTGCCGCGTGGTATCTCACTCGGCGGGAGCACAAATAAGCTGACGAAATTTTTCCTGCTCATCAGGTGATAATTGCTCCACTTGCTTTACGACCACTTCTAATACGTGGGTCGTTACAGCACTTTGTGCCTGAGTAGAAACAGACGTGACCACGTTTTGTACTGCAGAAGACGCAAGAGACGAAACGCTCACTGGTTGAATTGACGTCTCATCGCTTACTCCTAATGTATTTGCTAAATCCTGTCCGGCTTTGGTTTCTAGCACAGCATCATGAACCTTGGTAAGCGGTTCCGGACGCGGATCAGCAGTCACTCTTGGCCACAACAAACTCGTGACAATAATAACTGCCCCCGCTCCCACCGCGGCGCCGATAAACTGCAATACCTGCATATAATTTTTATTATAGTGCCCGACTGCTTATAATGGAACATATGATGACGATACTTGGTGTTGATCCGGGGACTGCTCGCATTGGCTGGGGTGTCATAGAAGATAACGGGGGTAAAATTTCCGCCAAAGCATACGGATGTATCACCACGGATAAAATTGACTCACCCTCTGAGCGTCTCGCACAACTCTATACCGCATTTACAAAGCTCATACAAACCTATAAGCCCAATGAAATTGGTGTAGAAGATTTATTTTTTTCGACAAACGCCAAAACAGCTATCGCTGTTGGACAAGCCCGCGGTGTCATACTCCTTGCATGTGCACAGGCACATATTCCCGTAGCTTCGTATAGCCCCATGACAGTGAAAAAAACCATCTGTGGCAGTGGCGCTGCTGAAAAAACTCAAGTCGGAAAAATGGTCACGCGACTCCTTCGCCTCAAAGAAGTACCCACACCCGATGATACTGCAGACGCGCTTGCTATTGCAGTGACCCACGGATTCTCGTATAAGATAAAGGCTAAGTTATTATGATCGCACAACTTACCGGCACGGTTATCCGCATGCACCACAACCCACTCGTTTTGGATGTGCATGGTGTTGGTTATGCCGTACATGTACCACAGGGCCTTCTTGCCACAACAGCTGTTGGACAACAACTCACTGTGCTTACCTACTTACATGTACGAGAAGATATATTGCAGCTGTTTGGCTTTTCCTCTGAAGAAGAGATGTCACTATTTGAACTTCTCTTGAGCGTATCTGGTGTCGGCCCTAAAACTGCACTCGCGGTGCTTGATCGCGGAGGCAGTGCGATAAAACGGGCAATTATCGCCTCTGACGTTGAATTTTTTATGGCGGTTCCAAGACTTGGCAAGAAAAACGCGCAAAAAATTATTATTGAACTGAAAAGCAAATTAGGAAGTACCTCTGACCTCGATCTTTCTGATGAATCAACTGGCGACACTAAACAAATTATAGACGCACTTATTACCATGGGATTTGATCGCAAAGAAGCGCGCGAGGCAGTCAAAAAGCTTCCAGCAGAAGGAACACTTGAACAAAAAGTAAAGTTTGCCCTCAAAATGCTCGGGTAATGTCATATGAAAAAAAATCCGCTTACTGACAACATCCTGGAAACTACCGTTACTCCAGAAGAACAATCACTTTTAGTATCTCTTCGGGCAGCGACCTGGCCGGAATTTGCCGGGCAAGAAAACGTCAAGCGCACGCTTCATATCGCCATTGCGGCAGCCAAAAAGAGAAAAGAGGCATTAGAACACATCCTATTGTATGGGCCTCCAGGACTAGGTAAAACAACGCTCGCCCATCTCATCGGCAAAGAACTAGACGTAAATGTCCGAGTAACAAGCGGACCTGCCATAGAACGAGCAGGTGATTTAGCCGCCATACTTACCAATTTAGAGCCCAACGATATTCTGTTTATTGATGAGATACATAGGCTCAATAAAGTGGTAGAAGAAACACTCTATCCAGCTATGGAAGACTATGCATTGGACATAGTTCTCGGGAAAGGGCCAGCAGCTCGGACACTACGATTAGACTTACCGCCATTTACTATTATCGGCGCGACTACCAGAGTGGGCCTTCTCTCTTCTCCAATGCGCGATCGCTTTGGGGTTGTTACTAGATTGTCATTTTACGAACCCAAAGAAATCGAAGAAATCCTCGATAGGGCTGCCAAAAAACTCAATGTACAACTTGACCCAATAGCGAGGCGTGAGCTCGCCAAACGGAGTCGTGGCACTCCTCGTATAGCCCTTCGTTTACTCAAAAGAGTACGTGATGTCGCGCAAATCGAAGGTAATGGTGCGATAGACGAACCCATACTGCATCACTCGCTCACGCTATTTGAAGTCGACAGCATGGGACTCGACAATTCGGATCGCAGACTTCTCACACTTCTTATTGAAAAATTCTCAGGAGGTCCAGTCGGCATAGAAACACTCGCAGCAGCATTATCTGAAGATGTCGGCACTGTAGAAGAAGTACTTGAACCATTCCTTATGCAAATAGGGTTTTTGAAACGAACCCCGCGTGGAAGATCGGCAACTCAGGCTGCATTTACCCACTTAGGGGTAACGCCGACCAAAAAACAACAGGAAGAACTCTTCTAAAAGAAAATTAACCAACTTTGCCGCGCATAGAAATGAGTAGAATATCTCGCTTTTTTATGGCATCCTCAAATTGTTCTTGAGTCGCAGCTCTCACTGGCGTGGATGACTCTCCCCAATAACGCAACACACTCCTTCGCACTATACAGTAGCCTCCGAGAACTTCTTCTTCACCAAAAATACCATCTCCCCTCATTTTATTGACCAAGCCCTCGTGGGTAAGCATGACGAGCTTCGTAAGTTCTGTCAGCGGCTTGTGTACGATATAGACAGGCGACTGCCTGACGCTCATCAAAAATTTGTGTTCGCCACCGTCATCAATAAGAGGAATAACTTCCCGAAAATTCATGGAGCGTAGTATACCATACTATAAGATAGTATACATGCGCATGAGGATTACTATTCAGGTTGCAATAACGGACAATTTATATACCGTTAAAGGTTTAGAGACTCGCCCAATCAGTCTGGTTATCAAACAGCTGATCATGGAATTCCCAGAATTTACCCTGATCTTTGGCGCACTCCGCTGCTTCTGCGGTTTTTTGGGCACGCGGGTGGATGCTCAGCAACGGAAAATGCTTGAACACCAACGTCACCTTGTCACCGTAGTCGGCAAGCACTTTTTTCACTGTTGGATGTGCCTTACCGCAGTATGGACATTGAAAGTCTGAAAATTCAATTATTGTTACCGGCGCTCCGGCTTTACCGCCACGTACGCTAGAATTACCCACCGCGACTACTCGTGGTTTCGGATCAAATGCTCCTGATTTATTTGCGTCTTGAAGGTTTTGGGAATAATCAGCAGGGTCTTCAGATCCAGTGCCTGCCAATTCCTTATCAATCACTTCCTTAAAGCTTTCATAAGGAAATGCCCCGCCCAATAATTTTCCGTTAATAAGGAAAGCTGGCGTACCCGTTACTCCTACGCTATTTCCTTCTGCAGTTTCAGCATTTACTATCGAAGCTTTCTCGCCACTCTCCATACATGCTACTAATTTCTTCGAGTCCATTTTTGCTGCCTTTGCAAACGCAGCCATCGCATCTTCAAAAGATTTGTATTTAGACTTTACCACTCCACCTGCAGTAGGTGCTCCCGACTCAAGATATTGCACTTTTGTATAGAGTGAACCTAACATAAATGAAGCGACTACGAGCAAAACAACAAGCGCAATATGTGGCCACGCTGGCCCGGTTTGAGTTTGATTTTCTTTCATATAAAAGCATTGTAAGGAATAGCCTAATGTAACGCAAGATACAAAACTCCAAAAACCTCAAAAAGTATCTTGACAAGAAATTAGCACTCATGGTATAAGAGTGCTAATCCCTTCTTACACAACAAGGAGGCGCGAAAGGAGGTGAAATATTTATGGTAGATTTAGTCCCCCGCTCATTCTGGCGGTTTCCAGCAACACCAAGTCTTTGGGAAGATGAAGAAGACTGGGGAACGCTTACAAACTGGCCAAGCGGTCTTTCTTTATCTGAGGATAATGCCCATGTGTACGTGCAGGTTGCCGTTCCTGGAGTAGACCCCAAAGATATCGAAGTGACATTCGACAAAGGCATCGTCTGGATAAAGGGCGAAGCAAAAGAAGAAGAAAAAGAGAAAAAATACTATCGCAAAGCGGCAAGTGTATTTTCATATCGGGTCGCGGTACCTGGCGATCTTGACACAAACAAAGAACCCGAAGCAGCGGTCAAAAATGGCGTTATGACGGTCACTTTTGCGAAGTCCCCCAAAACCCAACCTAAAAAAATCTCCGTACGCGAAGAAAAATAACCATGCGTACACGTGAGAATTTTCGCGTTACTCAGCCCGCCCAAGCGGGCTGAGTTTTTTGTACGATACCCGATAGAATTAGGCACATATAGCTGCTATAATTCTTTTATGAAAGAGATACTTAAGCGATACTGGAAAATACTCCTCATAATCGTATTGGTGGTTGGCGGATTGATATTTTGGTCAAAAAGTGCAGCCGCCCAAAAAGCGAATGCTGCCATAACCACCGCAAAAGTTACCCAAAGAAATTTCGTAAAAACACTATCCTCCTCTGGCAAAACCCAAGCAGATAAATCAGTAGAGTTGAAATTTCAGACATCCGGCAAGCTTGCATGGGTGGGAGTTAAAGAAGGCGACAATGTAAACGCGTACCAAGCGCTCGCAGGCCTGGATGCACGAGAAGTACAAAAAAATCTTGAAAAGGCACTTCGCGACTACTCCAACGAGCGAAACGACTTTGAAGAAGCCCGTCAAATTACGTATGGCATTAGAAAAACCGATACGGTGAATAATCTACTGCAAGACACTGTCGCACGAATACTTGAAAAAAATCAGTGGGATCTCGATAAGGCAGTATTAGACGTTGAGCTCAAAAGTCTGGCAATTGAATTTGCAACATTAACAACTCCGATTGCCGGCATCGTTACTCATATAGACACGCCTATTGCCGGAGTAAACATTACTCCCGCAACTTCGGTATTTGCTGTCGCAGACCCAAATAGCTTAGTATTTGAGGCAAATGTAGACGAGGTCGATGTTGGGAGCATTAGTGTAGGACAAGTAGCTACCATCAAGCTTGATGCATTTCCCGAAGCGACATTTTCCGGCACTATTTCCCATATATCGTATGTTTCAGAGCAATCAAATGGTGGCGCCACAGTATTTCCGGTCAAAATTGCTTTCTCTGATCCGCAGCAATTACGGATTGGATTAAATGGTGACATCACTATCGAGACAGAACGTCAAGACAATGTACTCACTGTTCCCACTGAAGCACTACGCGAGGAAAAGAATACGACCTACGTATACAAAAAAACGGGTAACACATATCAAAAAGTAACCGTCACCACAGGAGCTAAAAACGAAGATGATGTCATCATTACATCAGGATTGAACGAAAACGACTTGGTGGTCACCAAGGGTTTTACGAGTATCCCAAAATGACAACACTTCTCCGAATTTCCAACGTCTCTAAAGAGTACAAAATGGATGGTGTCGTATTTCAGGCGCTGGATAACGTTTCGCTCTCTATCAAAAAAGGCGAATTTGTCGCTATCATGGGCCCTTCGGGAAGTGGCAAATCAACACTCATGCATATCATTGGCTGCTTAGATAGACCGACAAGCGGCAAAGTATATATAGAAGAACACGACATATTTACCGCAGACGATGCTGAACTTGCAGAAATCAGAAACACCCATATAGGATTTGTCTTTCAACAGTTTAATCTCCTCCGAAAAACCAGCGCTATTTCAAATGTCGAACTTCCACTCGTGTATGCCAAAGTTTCGCCTAAAGAACGAAAGGAGCGAGCTCGCGCTATGCTTATTGAAGTCGGACTATCTGAAAAAATGGGAAACTTTCCTTCTCAACTTTCGGGAGGGCAACAACAACGGGTAGCTATCGCGCGCGCGCTGGTTACTAAGCCCAGCATCATATTAGCAGACGAACCGACAGGCAATCTCGACAGCAAATCAGGACGCGATATTATGACTATATTTCAAAATCTTCATGACAAAGGCAGCACTATCGTACTGGTCACCCACGATGAAGACGTAGCACATCATGCAAAACGAGTTGTCCGTATAGCTGACGGGAAAATAATTTCCGATGGAAAACCATCGAAACGAACATGAACTTTGCTGAATACACTAAACTTGCATTCAACGCGCTCCGCACAAATAAAGTGCGTTCACTCCTTACGATGCTTGGCATCATCATCGGTGTATCATCCGTCATCCTTCTCGTATCCATTGGCACCGGACTGCAAAACTATGTCACTGAACAATTTGCCAGCCTTGGCTCAAATACCATTATGGTTATGGCAGGAGATGTCGATGTAAGCCAAGGGCCAAGAGGAGCGATGATGTCTGCCAGTAAATTCGAGATTTCTGACGCATCAGATCTCGAAAGCGGCAGTGACGCGATCAAACAAGCATCCCCCATGGTACAGGGATTTGGCACATTCTCTTATGACGGCAATACCGTCTCAACTGAGGTCTGGGGACTGTGGGAAAACTACTTTGATTTAGCAAAGTACGAACCGGAATACGGAAGAATTATTACCCAAAATGATGTAGAAAGATCTCGCCGCGTTATCGTGCTCGGTAACAAACCGTCTACCGATCTGTTTGGTGAAGGAGTAAACCCAGTCGGAAAAAAATTAACCCTCAATGATATTCAATTTGAAATAGTAGGTGTCATAAAGTCCAAAGGCGGTGGTGGAGCAATGGGAAGTGCGGATGACTTCACTGCAATACCACTCACTACGGCTATGCGGCAGTTTAATCAAGATAGACCGTTTATGATATTCGTTGAGGCCAACGGCCCAGATGATGTAGCACAAGCCCAGCAAGATGCAGAGCGCATATTAGCAAGACGCCTAAAAGATGATGAATTTACCGTACTTGAATCCACACAACTACTGGAAACAATCACTCAATTTTTAAATGTTATTACCGCAGCCTTGGGTGGTATCGCAGGTATATCACTGTTAGTGGGTGGCATAGGAATTATGAACATCATGCTTGTTTCCGTCACTGAGCGCACTCGAGAAATTGGGCTTCGAAAAGCAGTTGGCGCTACACCGAGGGATATTCTTATGCAATTTTTGATCGAATCAGTTATTCTTTCTCTGTTTGGTGGGGCTATTGGTATAGGTCTCGGAGCACTAGGGGCTCTGGGTATCAATCAATTCGTCACGACCTCGGTGACACTCTGGTCTGTGCTGTTGTCATTTGGATTTTCCGCTGCCATTGGCATTATCTTTGGCGTGGCTCCCGCCATCCGCGCTGCACGACTCGACCCCATTGAAGCTCTCCGGTACGAATAAAATAACAATTCACATTTAACTATTTACTGTTAACTATCAAATGTTAATAGTCGACAGTAACTTATTCACAATTTGTTCCTAATCCGCCGACACACTCTTCACTCGGGGGCGTTCCGCGTTCCGGACACTTCTCAGAATATATACACGCATCATCAGGAACTGCGGCTATCTGCGTTTGTAATGCCGTATCTGACATACTTCCACCAGCTACCACGAGTATACGATCTAAATCTTGGGGCTCGTATGCTTCATTTAATGACTGTAGCTTGCCATTAACATACATCGCTATCGACTTACCGCTAAAATTCATCCCTATTGATCCAAACAGGTCGCTTAACTTCATACCCTTTTTGTGGACATGAAATACAGTTCCAATACCGTCATGAAAATGGACAAACTCATTAAGCTCCTGACCCTCTTTCGACTGATATTTGCTTTCGGAGAAATCGACTGGTGTACCATCTACCAGTACGCGAATATTCGCGTGTATATGATATGCCCCTTCGTCAGATACACTCGGCTGAGGAGCCTTGAGTATTGCCGCTTTTATGAGAGTTTCAAAATCATCAAAACTTGCGGGATTTTGAATTTTCTCATTATTGAGATAAAACGTTGGTGTTGCATTTACCCCTAAGACATTCGCGTCATTTATATCTCTATCGATGCGTTTTTGCACTTCGTCACTTTTCATGTCGCTAGAAAACTTCTCTCCATTAAGTCCCAATTCTTTTGCGTATCCGGCAAATATTTCCGGTGCATTTTTTTCCGCTGACCAATCTGCTTGTGTCTCATACACTTTGTCATACATTTCCCAAAATTTCCCTTGAAGTCCGGCAGCTTCGACCGCTCTCGCTGCGGGCAGCGCATTTGGGTGTGAGGGAAGCGGAAAATTCCGAAATACCAATGTCAGCGACTCTTTATATTTTTCAGTTAATTGCTTCACTACGGTATGATAGGCGCTACACGCGGGACACTGATAATCCCCAAACTCCACAAGCGTCACGGTAGCAGAGGGAGAACCTAACTTATAGCTATCTTCAGCAATAAGTAATTTGGGATCAATCTTGGGCGCATTGGTGGGTCTACTAAATGCAAATACTGCACCCGCAATAATAACGACTGTGGCGAGAATCATCCCCGCAAAAAGTTTGGTTTCACTATTCATATCACACGATTATAATATACACTTACTGTGTTATCCACTAAGAAGTTTAGGCTGCTCGTGGCGGCAAAGGAAAAAATATACTTGTCTGTTTTTTGTACGCTTCGTAATCTGCGCGACCCATATATTTTCGCTCCAGCAAAGGCACTCCTGAAACAAATAAAATAAGTACCGTAATCGTTACGGGCCCGATAATTGTCACCAAACCATTTGGTACTGCAACTGCATAAAGGAAAATACCCCACCACTGCATCACTTCTCCAAAATAATTTGGGTGTCTACTCAAACGCCACAACCCTTGCGTCATAATTTTTCTCTTGTTCACCGGGTTTTCTATAAACCGTTTCAGTTGCCAATCTGAAACTGACTCAAAAATAAATCCGCACAACCATACAAAAAATCCAGTTATGTCCAATAGGCTAAGCGCCTGCTCCGTACGGTAATAATTCATGTAGAGCACCGGAAACACGACAAGATATAGGAGTATCCCCTGCAACATAAAAATTTGAACATACGATCGCAGATAAAACCATCTCCCCCATTCTTTTCTCCACGCGAGATATCGATAATCTTCACCTTTTTTCCGATTACGAACATAAATATGCGAAGCTAAACGTATTCCCCACACAGAAACCAGTACACTTACTGCGAGACCAGCCATTGTAGGGGTAGGCGACCATACGTAAGAAATCCATGATAGCAACACAAAACCCAACCCCCATGCAATGTCTGCTATATCGTTTCTCTTTAGGCGAACCGCCACTAAATACCAACAGGTCATGTAAACAAAAAGTGCAATCGCCAATGAAAGAAAATAATTCATAACCCCAATTTTTTTGCGACAAAAAAGCTCACAACAGACACTGACCCAGATAACACCATCCCCCACAACAGGTCTACTACTGTCACGATCATCGGCCAGTTTTTGAGCGTTGCGAGATTTGTAAGATCATAAGTCGCATAGGTGATAAGACCAAAAAATATGCCGGTCATTAACGCCCTGCTCCACGAATTTTTTTCTAAAGAAGGAGTAAGAACGAAAAATACCAAACCGGCAATAAACAAGAGATAAAAAATAATAGCTGCGGGCCAATTCACTTCTTTGGCCATAAGAAACCCTAAGTGTTTGCTGTAAAAATTCTTGGCCACCAACCCTAGCCAAATCATGTCTATGAGGACAAATACAGATATCGCTATTGCGTATAGTTTTACAAACATACGTACTATCCCGCTTTACTTTTTATGCTGTGGCGCGTTTATAAGCCCACATTTTTTGTATTTCAAGCCAGAACCGCAAGGGCACGGATCATTACGCCCTATTTTAGCATCAGCGGACACTTTTGGAGCTTGTGACACCGCAGAGGATTGCGCGTTTGTCTGCATTCGTTTGGCAGCTTGTGCTATTGGAGATTCCAACTCGCTCATCGATGGAGTATTCACTACTTGTTGTTTTGGCGATTGCCCTGCTTGTTGGTTGGGTGAAAGCTGTACTTGCACTTTAAAAATCCGGTGAGCAATCTCCGTATCAATTCCGCCAAGGAGCCGCTCAAACATAGAAAACGCTTCGTTTTTGTATTCGATAAGCGGATCACGCTGACCATATCCACGAAGCCCTATACCTTCTCGCAAATCATCAATAGCATCAAGGTGATCCATCCATAAATTATCGATCACTTGCAAACTAACCCATCGCTCCACCTGGCGCACCACTTCCTCCGAAAGCTGTTTCTCACGCTGTGCGTATACGTCACCTGCAATTTTGGTAAGGAATTCGGTAATATCTTCAGTCGTGTGCAGTTGTTGGAGCTGCTTGAGGAGCTGTTCTAAACTTGCAGAATCAAACGGGATAATGGATGCAAATTCTGAAACAATTTTTTGGCGGTCAATATTACTTGCATCACTACTGTACACATTCACAAAATTCGCGATTTCATTGTTTATCTTTTGCAAAATTGCTTCTTTTTGGCTTTCCCCTTCCAGTATTTTTCGGCGCCTGCGGTAAACTATCTCTCGATGCTTATTTAACACATCGTCATACTCCACGAGATGCTTCCGATTATCAAAATGAAAACCTTCTACTTTAACCTGCGCCTGTTCCAGCGCTCGCGAAACCATAGGGTGCTCAAGTGGCACGTCTTCAGGTAGCTTAAATACATCCATAAGACGGGATACCTGATCACCTCCGAAAAGCCGCATGATATCGTCCTCGAGCGATACATAAAACCTGCTCGCCCCCGGGTCTCCCTGCCTGCCGCTTCGTCCGCGCAACTGATTATCTATCCTACGGGACTCATGTCGCTCAGTACCGATGACATACAATCCACCAACTTCCAACACTTCATCATGGCTTTTTTTCCAGGCTGCTAAATCTTTTTCCCATTCTTTTTCATTGTCATATTCCCATTTTTCCTTCTTTGGTCCTCCCAAAATAATATCGACTCCCCGTCCTGCCATATTGGTTGCGACAGTAACTGCGCCCTTTTTTCCCGCCTCTGAAATTATCATGGCTTCCTTCAAATGATTTTTTGCATTAAGCACTGCATGAGGGATACCCTTCCGCTTCAACGCCTCACTGATGACATCATTTTTATCGATAGACGTAGTGCCCACGAGCACCGGCTGTCCCTTTTTATGATGCTCAATAATGTCATTAATGACTGCTGTGTATTTGGCTCTGGTCGTCTTGTAGACCATATCCGAAAAATCTTCGCGCACCTGCCCTTTATGTGTCGGCATCACCACGACATCGAGACCATAAATTTTCTTAAACTCTTCGGCTTCAGTAGATGCCGTACCCGTCATACCGGCAAGCTTTTCGTACATTCTAAAGTAATTCTGTAAACTGACAGTCGCGAGCGTCTTGCTCTCCTGCTGTATCGCAACCCCCTCTTTGGCTTCTATCGCCTGATGAATACCTTCGCTAAATCTTCGACCAGTAAGTAATCTCCCTGTAAACTCGTCTACGATCACTACCTGACCGTCTTTGACGATATATTCTTTTTCTTTATGAAACAGTGCTCGCGCCTTTAGTGCCGCTTCAATATGATGTACGGTTTCAAAACTCGTTTCATAAATATTACCCAAGCCCAACATTTTTTCGACCTTGAGTATGCCATGATCGGTTAAATGAGCGGTGCGAAGCTTTTCGTCTATCACGTAATCGGTCTCTCCCGTTAATTTATCTACAAGCTTTGCATAATCGTAGTATTTGCTCGTCGCCTCTGCTGCGGGCGCAGAAATAATATGTGGTGTCCGCGCCTCATCGATAAGAATAGAATCTACCTCGTCTATGATGGCAAAGTGATAATCCCGTTGTACTAACTGACTCATATCACTCACCATGTTGTCCCGAAGATAATCAAATCCGAATTCAGAGTTTATGCCATAGGTAATATCAGCAGCGTATGCTTCCTTGCGGCTTACGGGTTTTAAATGTTGCAGTCGCCAATCGGTGGCGGTGGGATCATTATAGTCAGGGTCATATAAAAATGATTGTTCACTAATCATCGCTGAAACCGATAGCCCCAACAAATGGTATATCTGCCCCATCCATCCCGCGTCACGCCTGGCCAAGTAATCGTTAACAGTGACAAGGTGAGCTCCTCTGCCGGTAAGTGCATTGAGGTATAAAGCGGGAGTAGCAGATAGCGTTTTTCCCTCTCCTGTTTTTTGTTCAGCAACTTTCCCCTGATGAAGCACCACAGCCGCCATAAGCTGCACATCATAATGTCGCTCTCCAATGGTACGTCGAGCGGCTTCACGAACCAATGCGTATGCCTCCGGCAACAACTCATCCAACGTCTGACCGCCTTTTAGGCGTTCCTTAAATTCTGCAGTTTTTTTGGCAAATCCGGTGTCCTTCGTTTTCTTGGCTTCCGGCTCAAGCGCGTTAATACTCTCTACCAGTGCACGTAGTCTTCCAATCTCTTTTTCATTACTATCAAGAAGTTTTCCGAGGAACTTAAACATTATCCAATTTTAGCACAATCTATGGCTACTGCGCGAGGAAAAAACGATTGTTATTGCGGTCTGCTGAACTCACCTTCGCATACAATGACGTAAGCACAGTAAAAAGCTTCGGCGCTTTTTTTTCATACCCCGGTTGACGAAGATAATTTATGATCGTCACACCTTTTTTATCTAGTATTTTCTTCACGCCTCGCTGAAAATCTATAGACACCACAAAATCCGGGACATCAGGGCCCACAAAAATATCCGTAACCACGAGATCGTAACGATTGCCAGTGTATTGCTTTACAAATACTTTGGCATCTTCACAAATTAGTTTCAAATTCTGCACTTCGGAAAGCCCAAAATATTTTTTTCCTACGCTGATCATCACTTCATCGATATCCACTCCTGTTATCTGTGACTGAGGGAATAACTCGCGCAATAAATGGATGACTGTCCCCCCCGCAGTTCCCAACACAAGAATATTGTGTATTTTTCTGTTACCAGGAAATCCTAGTGAGGAAAATGCGTATTTCCACAAACCTTCTATATATACGCCCGACTCACGCGCGCCATTTGACAAAAGTTTATATTTTCCATTTTCTTCATTAATGCGGATATAGCGATTATACGGAGATGATAATTTCGCGATAGTAAGGGGGAAAATATAGGATAGCCAATTCATAGTGAATGTAATAAACCTTATTTTATTATACTCATCGTTACAATATAATCGACCAATCCGCTTGGAGACAATGTTTATGAAATTATCTATCAAAAACGAAAAAATATTCTACCTGTCCGAATTTTTTAACGGACTTATTTTTCACATGCCCGTATGGGTGGCGTTTGAGCTTCAGTATATTACCCTTGCACAAATCGCCATTATCGAAGCAGTGGTGCAAGGATCGCAGCTATTATCCGAGCTTCCAACAGGAGCGGTAGCAGATCTATTGGGTAAACGTGCCTCAGTCATTATCGGACGGTGTATCGGTGTTATCGCGCTTCTTATGTACGCATCATCCGGAACATTCACTGGGTTTATTATCTACGCAATAATCGCGGGTATCGGAGACTCGTTTGTGTCAGGGGCAAAAGACGCACTCATATATGACTCACTCAAACAGGATAATAGAGAGGAAGCATACCAAAAAATTAGTGCCAAAGCTTCACTTATTTTTCAGCTTTCATTTGCCGGCGCCATTCTTGCTGGAGGCGTCTTGAGTCTCTGGGGATACAAAACAACTATATATGCATCAGTCCTGGCTTACGCTATTGCTCTTGTTGTTAGCTTTTGGTTTAAAGAACCTGCGATAGATACAGAAAAATTTACGCTTACACTATATATAAAACAATTTCGTAGAGGGTTTCAGGAAATCTTTAAGTCTCCGTACGTTCGTGATATTTCACTTTTTTATATCGGAGTCGGGGGGATTACGTGGTCAGCCATGATGATTTACAATACTTCGCTCCTCACCACCATAGGCTACACCACGTTCCAAATAGGTATAATTGTGGCGCTTATACGATTGTTCAACAGCAGTGTACTATTTGGAGCACTACATCTTAAAACCGTTGTCACCAAACGCCGCGCCTATCTCCTATTCCCGCTTATTATGCTCATTTGTTATCTTCCCGGCGTCATTCTGACCAAAGAGCTTGCGATTGTCGCGGTAGCGGGATCTATTTTTGCTTCAAGTGCTCGATGGGTCATCCTCGGCAGCTACGTCAATGAACACTATGACTCCAAAAATAGAGCCACAGCGCTTTCCACGCTATCGATGTTTATTTCATTCGCTGTTGTCGGACTCGCACTTGTCTCCAGTCCAGTGATGGAATATTTCGGAGGTGTCAAAGCGATGTATACGCTCCTCGGGATATCGACTGCCCTATTGGTACTTCCGCTGGGGGTACGTATCAGAAAGCGCTATCACACAAAAGTAATCAGCGTTTAATTACTTTTTTGCCAATAAACGGCTGCAACACTTCGGGTATAAGAATTGACCCGTCTGCCTGCTGATAATTTTCAAATATTGCAACTAAAATTCGTGGGCTCGCTACCGCAGTATTGTTGAGCGTATGGCAAAATTTAATACTCCCGTCTTTTGCTTTATAGCGGATCTTGAGTCTCCGAGCCTGAAAATCCCCCATAAACGAATTTGACATCGTTTCCCCATAGCCGTTTCGCCCAGGCATCCATGTTTCTATATCGTATTTTTTTACCTGCGGCTCCCCCATATCACCAGTACACATGAGGAGTACTCGGTAAGGAAGTTTTAAGTCCTGCAATATCTCTTCGCTGTTCTTTAATAATTCTTCATGTAGAGTAAGAGATGTACTCGTTTCTGCATCTGAAATAATTACTTGTTCAATTTTGTTAAATTGGTGCAATCGATAAACCCCCCTCGTATCTTTCCCATAGCTTCCTGCTTCTCTACGGAAACAGGGAGAATATGCCACAAATTTTTTGGGCAAATCCTTTTCGATCAACATCTCGTCACTATAATACGCAGTAACCGGCACCTCTGCGGTACCTGCCAAAAATACATCGTCCTTGGGTATGCTGTATACTTCTTCCTTTCCCCAGGGAAATTGACCGTTACCCACAAATGTAAATTCCTTTACCAAGCTAGGCGCGATAAGTGGTGTATATCCTTTTGCAACAAGCTTCTGAAGGGTGTAGAACATAAGCGCCACTTCTATCTCTGCTGCTTCATTTTTTAGGAAATATGCCCGCGAACCACCTACTTTGGCGCCACGCTCGAAATCGATAAGGTCGAGGGATTTTGCTAAATCGATGTGATCCTTTGGAGTAAAATCAAAGATTGTTGGTTCGCCCCATTTTTTGATTTCAACGTTTTCTGATTCATCTTTCCCCACTGGAACGCTCGCATCAGGGACATTGGGGACAGTAAGCATTGCGGCTAAAAACTGCTCTTCGGTTTGTCGCAATTCGTCTTCTAACTTTTTGAGCTCATCTTTGATCGCCTTGCCGCGTTTTATTCCCTCGTCTGACCGCTCGCGGCTTATCGTATTTCTCTCAGCCCTCAGCACTTCTGTTTTTTGGATTAACTCCTTTCGCGTATCATCAAGAGTGAGGAGATTGTCCCAGTCTACCACGCGATTTTTGTTTACCGCTGCTGTTTTACAAAGCTCCAGATTGTCTCGGATATATTTAATATCTAGCATAGTGATGTAAGTATTGGCTTTAGCTTTTCCAATGCTTTCTTTCTATGATTATACCTCTCGGTCTCCTCAGGCGTAAAGCTGACATGATCATAAAATTTTCCTAACTCCGGTATATATAATATCGAACGGTATGGAAATCCTTCGTGTCGCACAGTGGAAGGCTCCAAAGGCACGATGCCACGAATAGATTCTTTCACCGTTGTAACGACTGGATTACCCGGCTGCACCAATGCCAATACCAGTGTCAATCGCGCGCCGCGTTTTTTTTCTGGAACATCTTTCATACGCGTAAATGTATACGCAATAAGCTCTTCATCGGTACTGTCCCGATCGCTATGCACCCATCGGTGTGATTTAACACCCGGAGCTCCGTCTAACGCATCAATTTCAAATCCTCCATCGTCAGCAAGAGTCATAAGATCCGATGCTTCCGCGTATGTTTTTGCTTTCAAAATGGCGTTTTCTTCAAAAGTTGCGCCCGTTTCTTCAATCGATGTGGTAATCCCGACATCCTTAAGGCTTACAAGCTCCAAGGGGACATCTCTAAGAAACCGCTGAATTTCAGCTAGCTTACCCGGATTGGTGGTAGCGATAAGAAGTTTTTTCATTTACAGACCCAGCGTTTCGTGATTTTCTTGCATAACTTGTAGGGTGAGACGAATAAATTCGTCAAGTGGAATTCCTAACTTTTCCTCACACTGCGCAATCTGATTGCGATCAACTGCTGCCGCAAATGCTTTATTTTTCCACTTCTTCATAATAGATGACAATTCAACTGTTGCTAACTTTTTGTCCGGTCGCATCAGGGCAACCGCGACAATAAAACCAGTAAGTTCGTCTACCGTTTCAAGTGCCCACTCCATGTTTCCTTCAAGCTCAGCAAGCCCCGTATGCTTACGGTTATGTGACATGAGCGCGTGGACAATTGGCCCATCTATTTCGCCCATTTTCCTAAGCCAATCTAACGTGTGTTTTGTATGTTCGTTTGGTGTGTCTTTTGTTTCTTCCCAATCCGCGTCATGAAGAAGTCCGAGTGTTTCCCACATTTCTCCATCTCCACCAAGTCTGTCTGCAAGGGCGCGCATCGCAAAACCTACCGCATACATGTGTCTGCGGAGATTTTGGTTCTTTGTGTGTTCGTGCAATAATTCTGTTGCCTGATTTTTTGTAATCATGTAACAATTCCTTCAAACGCTACCGTTCCTCCGCAGTATTTCACTATAATTTCTACTGACTCCTTGAGGGTTTGTTGTACACGCTCGGGCGATATATCATACACCCCATCTACATTTATCCAGATATTTTTCGTTTCTTCGGTCACCATGGTGCGCTGCGCGTCCCGATAATTAAAATCAATATTGTATCCTCCTATCTCATCATAATAGGCAATTTCCCTCGCTGTATACGTAGTAGGCTCTTTGTCACCCAAGAGCAATATGTTATCACCTTCACCCGCGTATCGAAGTATAGTCGGAAACTGTACATTATCTGCGTCAAAAGCGCCTACAGATACACGATGCTTCATCACAATCAGGTTATACGCATCGACACATGTATTGACAGAGTATAAATCTTTTCCAACCGCAATCCTCCGGAGTAATGCTTCGGGTGAAGGTCTCCGCGAATGCCAATCAATCCCCATTTCCTTATACAGTTTCCGATAGCTCACCAGCTCAGGATACGCACCAAGTTGCTCTGTGGTTATCCCTTGTATCCCCGCTAAAAATTCCTGTTTTTCTTTCTCTAACAGCGGATTGGTTTTTTGGATATTCACACCTTTTATAAGCGCGATGCCGACAGATATACTGGGAACTTCTTTTTTGAGGGCTTCGTCTATCACAAAAAAATCTGGCTTTTCTATGGTCGCTACCACAGATTTTTGAGTAGTCGCAGTCTCACGAGTATTTAGGGTTAATCTACTTACCACTACATCAACGGGGAACTGTTTCCGTAACCATCCTGCTCTCGGCCCGTGCTCTTTGTCGAGTACTACAAGGTACAACGCTTTAAACGCTGCTTTGAGGTCAATCCCTTGAGATTTTGCCAATAAAAACAGCTCCGACTGCATTTTTTCTGGATCATCTACCCGCTGCCAGATTTCTGATAGTGCATTAAGAAAAGCCCACTGATCAGATGTGAGTTGATAATCGTCTTTCGTTTTTTGGGATATCTGATATCGGTACTCATCCGGCGCATAATGAGTGAGCCAGACAGACGCATACGTCATGCGAAGCGCAATAATTTCTTTTTCTTTATCAGTAAGTTTACTGCCTTTCATTTGTTCAAATTTGGAAACCACATCCACATTTGGCAGCTGTGCAAAATTAGCGACATCACGAAATCGTGGTAAAAATGTTGGAGTTTTTTTCGGAACATCATTGATTTGTGAAAGAACAAACGCCCTCGCTAACGCTTCGTCCGAACCATCGATATATGCCTGCCAACATCTATCGTATTCATCAAATAAATCAGGTATAGCCATAGTCCCCATAGGATCAAACTCTATTGCCTGCCGGTAATCCGTACGAGTAAAGAGAAATCGACCAACTTCGGGGGGTAATAGTTTCGTAAGATCACGACCTTTCAGTCCCAACCCTTTGGATGATGACATTTTTTTGCCACCAATAAGGAAAAATTCATAGGGTAAATTATACGGATTGTCGATATGGAACACTTCGCGACAGAGTTCTTTGGCGATATCACGTGACCCACCTGCTGAGGAATGATCTTTCCCAGCGCCCTCGATAGTCACTCCCAATACTTTCCAATGAGCCGGCCAATCCACTTTCCAAGGGAGCTTCCCTGGGTGATGTGCTGGATTATCTTTATCGGTAAACGGACTGGTTCTACCGGTATATCCACACCCCGCTGCCCACGTCACCATGTTGGGTTCACATGTGTATTCGATAGTTTTTCCATCCCAATCGTGCACACGTGTCGTTCCCAATTTACCGCATTTTTCACATATTACCTGTAAAGGTAGCCAGCCTTTGTCTCGTTTTTTACTTCCACTGACTCGCTGATAAATATCTTGGATGAGTGTCGCGTTATCGAGTGCCTCTCGAATAACACCATCAAATAATCCTTCGTGATACATATCCCATGAATATCGAAACTCTGCACGCACCCCCAAATCGAGTAATACTTTCTGAAAATCTTTGGTGAAATATTCAGCAAAACTGGCAAATCCTGCCTCGGGAGATTTTGCCATACGGAGCGGTTTTCCTAATTCACTTGCCATTCGCTCCAACTCAGTCGGCAACCCGTCCACTGGATCAAAATCATTAAAAACATAAGTAAATGTGGTTGTGGCTTTTGTATCTACCAGCGAACGATACACCAAGTCATGGACAATAGGGCCACGCAATGACCCAATATGGGCAAAACCGGATGGAGTAAACATGTCGTCTACCCAGTACGGCTTATGTGCCCCTGATGTAATTATTTCCTGTGCAATACGATCTGACCAAAACATAACTCCTCCTATTTTAACTTATTTTACGCTCTACATTAAATCACCCATTGTACCTGTCACACTCACTGCATAAATCCGCGAACAAAATTTTTTGCAACAGATGCAAGTTTTCCCGTATTATACCCCCCTTCCTGTACTAATACGGTAGGAATACCCAATGATGCAATAGTGGCTGCCATACGATGATAATATGCAGTACTCAACCGAAGGCCACCGATAGGATCATCAATATGCGCATCGTACCCTACAGAAACAACAAGAAATTGAGGTGCATATCGTCTTATATGTTGCACTGCCTGTTGTAAGACAGGGTCATACTCAAGATCGCTGACCCCAAGGAAGAGTGGATAATTCATATTATATCCCGACCCTTCCCCTACACCAATTTCTCCAGCAGTACCGCTGAAATAGGGAAATTTTTCTGACGGATCAGCATGAATATTAATAACAAATACATCACTCCGCTCATAAAAAATATGCTGCGAACCGTTGCCATGGTGCACATCGATATCCAACAACGCCACTTTCCCGCGGGTGCTCAAATAATTGGCAGCAATCGCAGCATTGTTAAAATAACAATACCCTCCCATACGATTTTTCTCTGCGTGGTGTCCTGGAGGCCTACAAAGCGCGTATGCATACCGCTCTCCACGCCGCACCAACGATGCAGCAGTTAACGCGGCCATCGCAGATCCGCAAGCGGCCTGATAGGTAGTGTTATTTACTGGTGTGTACAAATCAAACGCATACTGCCCGCGTAACGCTATTGGGTTTGTTATATCGCCATGTTGTATATAAGGAAATACCGAAGGATAGGTATAAGTACTCCCTGCCTGCCTTCCTGCTTCCGCTACATAACGCACATACACAGGATCATGTACCGCCTCTATCCAAGACAACGGAAACCGTTTTGGCAATGTTACTCGAATTCCTGATGTGTCACGAAGTGCTTCATGTATTTGCTCTATGCGTTGAGGCACTTCTGCATGCGGTTCTTTTTCACCATTAAAAATCTCCGATGGCGGCCGATGACGCACATGATGTGATGGATAAACGATGATCATAAATCTCCTTTCAATATCTCGCGCCGAGACGCGGGATCATATATGGTTTGTATAGTCTGGTCAGGTAAATGCATCATGGTGAAATCTCTTTTCCCATCTGGCTGCAATCCGTCACCGACTCTCACATTTTGTATAAGCATCTGGGGGATCGCCCTTCCATGTATTGTTCTCGTAGGGACTTCCATACCACTCGCAAATCCCACATGATGCGCCCCGGAATGATAATTGGTTTCAGCAATGATGACAGGATGTAAACTTCCTATATCTTCCAAAATTTGCGCATTCAAATGCGACACTGCGGCTGCGGCCAATCCATGACGATTGGTGTCATCCGAACGGCGCCACTCTGTGTTTTCGATAATGGGTAGCCGTAACCCGTCTACAACCGGCAAATCGAGACGCTCAGCGGTAGCTAACGATACAACTCGATTACTTCTGGGTTCGATAACTGCAGTAAACCACACAGATCTTTCTTTGGGTCGCCTTTTTTTATTGTCGATAAGATCATTGTGCAATTTCTGCACCCCCGCCTCATCCCATTCAAAACTATTTTCCCAAAGGCGATGAATTTCGTGTATCCGGTCGCTGGGTATATTGCGTATAAACGTATACCCTTCACGCTGTAATTCCCCGATACGTTCGGCCGGAGTCTGAAATGATGTTCTTTTAGCAGCATCAACGCGGCCGACCATCTCGGCAACCGGTCGGAGAGGTAAACGCGTAGGATGATTGACCGCTCCCAACATCATCCATACTGGAGAACTCCTGCGCCCATGATATGTATAAGAAGTCGGGACTGCTGCTTCTACTAAATTTGATAATTTTGGTGACCCGAGCGCTTCGCGCAATACGTCCTCCGTCACAAATGGGCGCGCAACCACTCGCGTTACCCCTCTACGACTTTTTCTCACCATCTCCCTACCGATTGCCCCTAACCGTTCGAGCACACCTATCTCGGAAATAACACCATTAGGGTAGTTGAGATAACCACGCTCATACGACCGGTACGAAAATCCCGGCGCTCCCGTGCTTCCTGTATTTACATTTGATAGCTGTTCGATCATATTTTCCCCCACAAAAAAACCCCTCCTGAGAGGGGCTTACGGAAATTTCTACTAATTAATTATTTCCCACAAGCTGCCCTCCCGGTTTGGGATTGTTTCTTTGACTTCTTGGAAACAAATTGGGCGCTCATAGACATAAGTTCCTATATATACACGTATTCTCCCGGTCCGTCAATACCTGAAAGCTGGATTTCTATCCAACCACAAAATACGCGGCGCCGCAGTTTGCAGCCGCATACCAGAGCAATCTACGACAGTATGCGGCTGCAAAACGTATTTCTGATAATTTATGCGCTCACTCTTGATTTTCTTTCATTTGGCCTTGTAAATGTACTACTTTTCACTCTCCACTCTCCTGACATAATACTTCTCATAACCGCGCCAACGGTCGTATGCTCATAGTGACCCGGAACATCTTTCACCATGGCGGGGGCTTGAGCTGAAACAAAGGGCTTATCACCCCTGCCAGGCCTTCCTTGTTGAGCGCTGAATCTAACCACCCGATGCCGCTCTTTCCCGTCAACCAATACAACACTGTGTGGTTTATACATATATTTTCACCTCCTTTCACCACAAAAAATCCCGCTTTCGCGGGATATTGAGTTCACTTTTTTACTGTTTACTTACTTTTCCATGAGACCCAACCCCCGCGATGATGCGAGAATAAGAAGGCTCATAAGACTAATACGCGTGAAATTCATAGGTATGCGTTTATGATTATTCGATACCGAGGACTTTATAAAGAATTTTACCAGCAGGTGCTTCCACTTCTACCTTTTCTCCAACTTTCTTCCCGAGCAACGCCTTGCCGAGAGGAGACTCATGGGATATTTTTTTGCTCGCTGGGTCAGCTTCCCACTCTCCCACCACAGTAAAGGCTTCTTTTCTACCGTTAATATGGAGTGTCACCTTGCTGCCGACATCAACCAAGTCTTTGGTATGGGTAGTCACTACCTTGACGTCATGGAGCACCATTTCGAGCTCCGCAATGCGACCATCGATAAACGACAGATTTTGTTTCGCATCGGTATATTCGCTGTTTTCGGACAAATCGCCCTGCTCGCGAGCTGTAGCCAAGCGAGTTACTGCGGCTGGTCTTTTTATGTTCAGCAGCTCATCATATTCAGCTTTAAGCGTATCTAACCCTTCTTGGGTCACGACTATTTTTGTGTTGTTCATATTCATAGTTTAGGTTAAAAAAAACCTCCCCACGCGACAATTAAGGCCAGGGAGCTGATAATTTCTCTTGTGAGCCTCAAGTGAGGCTCGCAAGCGTAGCTAAGATTGTCTCAAACTCATTTTCCCTTGTCAAGGCGTATAGTTTATTAGGTAAAGCGGAAATAAATCGAGGCTAGCTGAGGCTAATAAGTATCGCGCCAATCGCCATAAACAATCCCCCCAAAAGAATACCGAAACTTACCTTTTCTTTGAGAATAACAGCTGCAAGAACGATCGTGATTATGAGACTTAGCTTATCTATGGGTGCTACCTGTGACGCTTTTCCCAGTTGCAACGCGCGAAAATAAAACAGCCACGATAATCCGGTGGTAATGCCAGATAGCACCAAAAACCACAACGAGTACTGGGAAATAGACGATAATTTTTGCGCGGTACCCTGCCAAAACACTATTCCCCAGGCAAAGAAGAGAATAACAACGGTGCGTACCGCTGTCGCTAAGTTAGAATCGACATTTTTAATACCGATTTTTGCAAGTATTGCAGTGAGTGCAGCAAATACAGCAGAAAGGAGGGCATACACAAACCATGACATGTCATTAGTATAGCACTCGATACTACTTGTTACTTTTCTCAATAGCTCGACTCAGGAGATAGTATCAAGAAGTTTCTATGGGCGCTTCCAGCGTATCGCCCCAACGGATATTTTTGGCTTCATTATAAATGGCTTTATGTCGTTTCAGCACCCGAGCGTTCGTCACTCCTTCGCGGGTTAACACTGGCACTGTTAAAAAGCCTTTGAGTTTTTCTATCCTTCCGATACACAGACCCCATATAGCTTTTTCTCCAGGGACATTCCCCCATGCTACATAACTGTATTTGGTATCTTCCCAATCAGATGCCATAAGTGAACTGTCACGCATACTTTGACGGATTCGCCGCTGAAACTCGGGTCGCTGAAATCGTTGGGAAAAATGTATCCAATATGTTTCACTTTCAACAAATGTATTGTCTACGTAAGGAGCGACCAAATGTTGTGTCTTTTCCACCTCACGAGCAACTTCGCGAACAATGTTATACCCCACTGCAGTACCCGGCTCTATCACCACAACCAACCCCGAACTTTTTGCTGATACTTTTTCTATCACGAACGCCCGTTCTTCCTCCGGAAGCTCATTGAGTACGTTGGGAATGATAATAAGGTCATATTTCGTGGTGTCCTCGGAAGATACCCATTTCACTATGTCACTTTTTACCCATGTGGCTTGTAGCGCCATTTTCGAATCATAGTGCAGCTCTTGGGCAAGCGTTAAAAATGGCTGTTCACGATCAACACCAATCGCGGATGTGATGCTTTGCCATATCGATTTCGCGGCCCATATACCGCTCCCAGGGCCACACCCCAATTCCAACACACTTTTGGGTTGCCACGCGGGGATTCGCTCCTTAATCTGTGATAATGCACTCGCAATTTGGGCATAGGTTGCCGGAAATCTAAGTGCCAAGTACGCCACGCAATCCGCAGGCTTCTGGATATGGGGCTGCAACGGATTAGCGCCTTGCAAATAGCGCTCATGAAGCTCTTTTGCGTGCACGCTCAACATGCGGGCGTCACTTCGCGAGAGGATACGTGCGGCACTTTCCGAAATTTGAGGTGGAAGATTAATAAATGTTTGCAAGGTAAACGGATTATATCAGATAAATAGAAAGACTTATAGTATAATACAAGGCTATTATGACAAAAGAGGTTCTATTTACCATGCCCAGAACCAAGTCGAGGCTGGATATCTCCATGTATCCCGAAGGATTGTCTGCCTACGGAAAAGGGTTAGGGATACTCGCTCGACACCTTATGTGGCATCATGGTCGAGGTGTCGTCACCCTCGGCAATTCAGCAGAAGCCATGTGGCAGGATTTACGCGCAGTTGCGCTCAAAAATTTAGCTATACTTCCTAAAGCCGAACATATTACCGGTCAACTGGCATACGATATGTACACAGGTGGACTTGCTGATATGCAGGCTGCATACAAACGATCAGGACTCAATCTAAAAGGCAAAATAATCGTAGAAGATTACGCCCATCGATTAGGAAAAATTGCAAATCTCCACAGTTTATTTGAACATTTAGGGTTTCCCATGCGCTTCGTCCTGCTCTACGCAGGTACTACCGCACAATGGAATATCGCTGATTATGGCCTCAATGTGCGCGTCATCATAAACGAGCATACACCCCAACTAGAAGCATTACTCGCCACCAGAAAAACGTCACGAAATTTTCGCCGCTAACGCGCGAACAAAAGATAATCTTGTCGCAATCTAAAAAACGTTGCTATACTCATACTATGAAATCAACAAAAATGAAAAAGCTCATTCGACCAAAGAAGGGCAGAAAAATTGCAGGAGTTTGCCTTGGGGTTGCCAACTATCTTAACGTAGATGTCACGCTCGTCCGACTTCTCTGGGTATTTGCCCTTATCCCTGGCGGAGTTCCTGGTATTATCCCCTATATCCTCTGTTGGATATTCATCCCATCAGAAAAGTAGATCCCTCACTCACCCGCTTTCATCAGGAGTGCCGCGAAACGCAATAAATCTAGTTTGGAACATGGAGACGTGTTAAAATAATAAACGCGTCCCGTTCGAAGTCCAGCACTTTGCGAGATATTGAGCATTAGTGCTGGTGAGTGCAGCGTAATCACTGCGCTAGCGGCCGAGGTGAGGGTTTTTTAGATAGCATAGTTAAAAAATAAATATAGCCCCGTTCGTCTAGCGGCCTAGGACGGTTCCTTCTCAAGGAACAAATCGCCGGTTCGAATCCGGCACGGGGTACTTTAAAAGTGTAAATTTTTGAGGAAATTTTTTAGGAAAATAAAAACTTTTTCATGCCCTGCAGGATTTGCGTGCAAACCATCCTCAGTAAGCCACGTTGTATAGTCGTGTTTTAACCATTCTGAATAAACATCACAGTATGGAATATTTAAATCGAGACAGATTTGCTTCGCAGCCTCTTGATATTCTTCTTGATCCTTTTTTAAATAAAATGTTGTATGCCCCCACCCTTTCATTGGAGTTGTTTTTGACTCGTTTATAGGAAACGCACTTAAAAAGACAACAGGGCAAAGCGAAAGTGATTGTTCTATAAGTTTATGAATATTTGACTTATAATTCTCAAGTGTAGTTTGTTTTGGTGCGTTTATACTATCTTTTCTGTACACATCATTGGATCCGACAGAAATAATGATAAGACCTGGTTTTCTAAGAGCAGCTTCGGGCAATAATCTACTTATTAGCTCATTCGTTGTATCTCCGTTCACACCAAGGTTAAATAATATATTTGTGGGATTTTGTAATTGATGCCATCGCTTGAGACGATCAATAAACCCTCCTCCAACCGGGTCACCGACACCTGCTATAGAACTTCCTCCAAATACAACAATTTTTTGTGGCAACATACTATTATTATAATCGCTAGGAATAATTAGAGATAGTAATCAGGATAAAACGTTCCAAACTCGCGTACTTGTTATATAATTAATAAATATGGGTAGTTTTATCGAAATCAATGACACATTGCGGATTACCAAAGAACAGGGATTTCCTGATATTTTGGACTACGAACGCCACAAAGTTACTCCCGTTACCTTAAAAGACGTGGAGGGAAAAATATTCGAATTCCGCGATAAACCGAGTATCCGCATATACAAAGCACCACCCGTACGGAACTTTTTAGTACAGGATATAGGGGGCAAATGGCTCTACTGGGGACTAGTCCACATACTCGAAATCACCCACGATTATCAGAAACAAATCACGTCGGGAAAATTCACCATCATTCATATCTACTCGCCGGAAGAAATGCTACAAGCGCAACAGATTATCGACCGGGACCTGGAAACAGACTATCTCCGCCCGTAACAGCATCGGTCAAGTGGGTTTATTGTCAGAAGTTAGTGGTACAATACTTGCCATGGATGGCGTACGCTCAAAACGAAAACGATGGGTTCGATTTATCTTCCTTGTTACCTCTGTAGTTATTACCGTGCTTTTGATCCGTTCATTTTTTCGAAACCGCGTGACGGTGATTTCGCCTATTCCGGATGACATGGTTATCGTACAAAACACGCCAAAGCCCAAATCATTTACGTTATTTAAAAAACAAAAAAGTGTTGATGACCTCACAGAAAAAATAAATAACACCCTCGGAGGGAAATGGAGCGACTATTCCATCATCGTAGAAGACTATACGTCAGACTTCGCACTCCGCATCAGTGAAGGCGAAATATTTGTCGCCGCGTCGGTAAATAAAGTACCAATTCTTGCCGCCCTCTATTACTACGCAAACAAGGGAGAAGTCGATCTGGATCGTGATATCACCGTACAGGCGGCAGATATACAGGATTACGGCACCGGTTCCCTCCGCTATGACAAACCAGGTGCCGTATATTCAGTCAAAACTCTTGCTAAACTCATGATCAAACAAAGCGACAACACCGCAGCCTACATCCTGGCAAATCACATCGTTGGATTTCCGAAATTAAAAGAAGTAGTCGCGACCTGGGGTCTTTCCCAAACAGACATGGTTGCCAACAAAACATCAAACCTAGATATGGCAAAAATGTTTCGCCTGATCTACGACCGCAAAGTCACTGATGAAGCACATACCCTGGAAATGCTTTCATTTCTCAAAGATACCGATTTCGAGACCAGACTTCCCGCTGATTTGCCTGATGGCACCACCGCATATCATAAAATCGGCACGGAAGTCGGCATTATTCACGATGCTGGCATTGTTACCGACGGAAAACACACCTATTACGTCGGGGTATTCACCAGCGGCACCACTGAAGGTGAAGAGACCGACAAGCTCATGGCCACACTTTCAAAAACGGTGTACGACTATATGAAGCAATAAATGGAAAAGAGAAATTTAGTTTTGTGTCGAAAACTTGAGTGAAGGCATGGCGACTTTGAGCACTTCGTCCATGTGCTCCACGAAATGGAACTTCAGGTCGGTCATCACTGCTTTGGGTATATCTTCCAAATCCTTTTTATTATTTTTCGGCAGTATCACGTCTTTAATACCCGCTCGGTGCGCGGCGATCACTTTTTCCTTAACCCCACCAATTTCGAGCACTCTGCCACGGAGCGTAATTTCCCCGGTCATAGCGACGAGGCGCTTCGCGGCTTTCTTGCTGAGTGCTGATACGATCGCCGTAGCGATAGCTGCTCCTGCCGACGGACCGTCTTTGGGTACCGCGCCCTCCGGCACATGCACATGGACATCAAGTTTCTGGTAAAACTTTTCTGGTAATTTGAGCGCCTTGAAACGACTCCGCACATAAGACATAGCAGCTTGCGCTGATTCTTTCATCACATCACCAAGCTGACCTGTGAGTATTAGTGTGCCACGACCAGGCATAAGAGCTACTTCAATAAACAGTATGTCCCCTCCCGCTTCAGTCCACGCAAGTCCGGTAGACATACCAACTTCATCTTTTTTCTCGGCTAACGATGAGCTAAATTTTGTGGGCCCCAGATATGTCTGTAAATCAGCGGGCTTGATGACAAATGTTTTTTTCGATTTTGCATCCGCGTCAGCAATTTTTTTGGCCACTTTTCGGAAAATTGTCGCCACTTCACGCTCCAAATTACGCACCCCAGCTTCTCTCGTGTACTGCCTGATAATCTCGCGGAGTCCTTCATCGGCAAGGTCGACAACTTTTGCAGGCACTCCATGAATAATTCGCTGTTTTTCAAACAGATAATCTTTTGCGATATGGAATTTCTCGTCCTCAGTGTACCCCGCAAAGCGGATAATCTCTAATCTATCCCGAAGCGCCGGTGGGATAGTGTCGAGTTGGTTACATGTAGTGATAAAAAATACTTCGGACAAATCATACGGCACTTCCAGATAATGATCAGAAAATGCGTAATTTTGTTCTGGATCAAGCGCCTCAAGGAGTGCTGCAGATGGGTCTCCACGAAAATCTGCGCCAACTTTGTCAATTTCATCCAACATAAACACTGGATTTTTCGTCCCTGCCTGTTTGATGCCTTGGATAATACGCCCCGGCATAGCTCCGACATAGGTTCTCCTATGTCCACGAACTTCTGCTTCATCTCGTATGCCACCCAAAGACATTTTTACGAACTTTCGCCCCAATGATCGGGCTATCGATTTCCCTATAGACGTTTTTCCCACTCCTGGCGGACCGACAAAACATAAAATAGTTGGTGCGGATTTACTGCCGCGCTTTGGCGTATTTTTCTCACTCGCTACGCCCTTTGTCGTTTTTTCCGCTTTTTCTACAGGTTCATCGCTCACACTCCGAAGCTTCATCACTGCCAAAAACTCCAAAATACGCTCTTTTATTTTCCCTAATGCGTAATGATCCTGATTAAGTACTTTTTCTGCGTCAGCAAGGTTTACTGTGTTGGCGCTTTCTTGGTTCCATGGTACTTCTACCAACCAATCTAGGTATGTCCGCACATACGATGCTTCCGGATTGTACTGGGACATCTGGGTGAGGCGGCGTAATTCTTTTTCGGCTTTTTCTTTTACTTCCTGGGGCATGCCCGCTTTCTTTATTTTATCAGCGAGTTCCTTAAATTCTTTGTTTTCATCGTCATCACCAAGCTCTTTTTCAATCGTCTTTATTCGCTCTCGAAGTACTTGTTCTTTTACATTTTTTTCAAATTTTTCCTGAGTTTTGGTCGCGATCTTTTTTTCCAACTCAAGCACTTTCACCTCTTTGGCAAGATATGCCGCTTCTTTTTCAAAACGTGCCTTGACGGAATTTAATTCCAACAATTCCTGTCTCTCACTCGGCTTTGTATCCATAACGCCAGCCAGATGGTATGACAAAGTCTCGGGAGACATACCAGACATAATGTTCATAAATGTCAAAAAGTCCATTGTTTTCCCAAGCTTTACTGCCTGACGAAGCTCGTTTGTGAGGTGGTTAAATAATGCTTTCGTTTCTTCATCATCTTCTATGACATCAGCTATCTCTGCCACTCTTGCGACAAAAAATGGCTCGACCGCTTCATAAGAAGTAAGCTCTACTTTGGAAATACCGCGCACTAAGGCGTTTATTTCTCCTTCGTTACGCATCATCTGCACAATTTCCCCGACTGTTCCGATTTGGTACAAATCAGAAGGCGTAGGGTCATTGATATTGGGGTTTCGCTGCATGACTAACACAACTCGCTTCCCTGCGTTTTGCGCGGCTTCGATCGCTTTTACAGAGCGCTGTCGCCCAAAGGTAAGGATCATCTCGGTGCCAGGAAACACAATGCCGTCCCGAATCGGGACAACCGGTAACAGTTGATTTGGATTGTCGAGTGAAGTACTCATAATGAGTTATTAGCACTCTAGTATAACAAGTGCTAATCAATTGTCAACCCCCGATTTTCGCGGGGAAAATCATCTTACACAAATTCGTTGAGTAGCTTGTCCCAATGGGCTACCTCTAGCGGTAAACGATTGAGAGGTTCACCTGAAAGCGCGGGTTCCAAAGCTTCACTGGTCGGTTTATCTTCTTTATAAAAAACTCCGAGCGGAATTTTATCTCCCCACTCCATCGCTTTTTCTAGCGCTTTAAGCTTGTTATCGGGTGTATACCCGCTATCAGCAAGCCGATACAAACGCTGTCGATACCACTGATATGTATGTACTTTATCAAACGTGACACATGGCTGCATGACATCAAGAACTGCAAAACCTTTATGGTTCATGGCTTCTGCCATAAGCGAGGTAAGCCCCGGCAAGTCTCCAGCAAACCCGCGCGCGACAAATGTTGCTCCGGAAACAAGTGCAAGCGCCAATGGGTTCACTGGCGCATCAGTCGACCCCTCTGGTGTTGATTTAGTTTTAAAACCCGGCTTGGCTGTAGGCGAAGCCTGACCAGTAGTGAGACCATATACTTGATTATCATGAATAACGACAGTGATATCGGGATTTCTTTTGGCAGCATGCATAAAATGATTACCACCTTCTCCCAAACAATCCCCGTCTCCTGATACGACCACCACTGGCAGAGAGTGATTTGCTAACTTTGCTCCCTGAGCTACGGGCAATGCTCTACCATGCAAACCGGCAAACCCATACATTTTCATCCAATCATACATATTGCCATGGCATCCTATGCCATAGACAATAAACCCGTCATCTGGTCCGATGCCGAGTTTGGCAAACGCGCCCTGAAGCGATTTCCATATACCAAAATCTCCGCACCCTGGGCACCATGTTGGTAAAAATCCTGTATTGTATGATTCTGCGGTTAGTGTCGCCATATCATTGTTATTTTATCCTATCTACTATCTCCTCCGGCAACCACGGTCTCCCATCTGATTTCAAAAACTTCTCCTGTATATCGATACCTGTTTCTGCCCGAATAAGATACGCGAGTTGTCCAGTGGCATTTTGTTCTACATCAATCACCCGACTTGAGGATGAAAGCAATGTCTTGGTTTCTTCCACTGGAAATGGAAATACCCATGGGTAGGAAACAACTACTACTTTCTTGCCCTTCGCCCGCAATATTTGAGCCGCACTCAATACAGCACCTTTTGTTGTGCCCCAGGTGACAAAAGTAATTTCCGGTTGTTCATCGCCATCTCTCTGTGGTGGCATGATACCTGACTGTATCGCTTTTATTTTCCGCAATCGCTTCGCGACCATCTCAGCACGCTTGACTGCATTATCGGTAACGTGTCCCAATCCATCATGCTCATAGGAGTTTGCGTAATACTGACCATGCTTCACCCCGGGCACGCTGCGCACAGAGACCCCATCTTCAGGAGATGCATCGTATCGTAAAAATTCTCCATCTGGCTTACCAGTATCATCGGTAATGATTTTTCCCCTATCGAGAGTCACAGGTTTTTGGAGAGTCGAAAGCTTCATACACCACTGGCTTTCGTTGAGGTATTTGTCGGTAAGGACAAATACTGGTATCTGATATTTATCTGCCAAATGAAATGCGTCTATGGTAAGCGAGTATGCTTCTTCTGCATCTGCGGGAGCTAGCACAATCCGAGCAAATTCCCCATGACCTGCGTGTATCGCAAAAAGCAGCTCGCCTTGCTCTGTGTAGGTCGGCATACCGGTCGCGGGGCCCACCCGCATACCTAGATCGATAACAAGTGGCGCTTCTACCATACCTGCAAGCGACAGTCCTTCAACCATAAGTGCAAATCCGCCTCCTGAAGTAGCGACCATACTCCGCACCCCCGCGATAGACGCACCGATTGCCATATTAATACCCGCAATTTCATCTTCTGGCTGCTTATATACCACACCAAACTCTTTGGCATGATCTGCAAGAAAAGAAATAATCGCGTTAATCGGAGTCATCGGGTAAATCGCGGCAAACTTGAGCCCTGCTCGCACTGCTCCGAGTCCTAATGCCTCACTTCCATTTACCACCAGTTGTTTTTCGGTCACTGTCCCCGGAGATAAATGCATACTTACCTCCGTAGAAAAATTCTTGGCAATAAAATCAAATCCGGCACGCGCAATTTTTTCATTTTGGGCAACCACTTCTTCACCTTTGTGAGCAAACTGATCGCGTATTACTGAAAACAATGCCTCAAAAGGAGCTCCCAAAAGCGCCACTGTAGCACCTAACACCACTGTATTTCGCATGACACCATCCGCATGTAGCTCGCTGATAATATCTCGAAGCGGTATGGGTATCAGCCTTACCCCTACCGGAAAATCTGAAGCTACCCACTCTTTATCTTTTGGGTCAAATAATACGAGAGCATCGGGGCTTAATTCATTTTTATGAAACTCTACTGTCTCAGCGTTGAGTGCTACCAATATGTTGAGATCTTTATTTATTCCATTAAACGGAAGGCTACTCATTCGCACGGTAACGATGTTATGTCCTCCGCGAATAAGCGAGGGATAATCATTTACTGCAAATATATGGTATCCAGCGCGGGTAAATGTCCGAGCAAGCACCGTACCCGCGGACATAATACCGAAGCCTGCCTCACCACCTATTTTCCATGTCACACTATCTCTCATAATGCTAAGGTAACACAAAACGCTAAATACTGGCTATAGAATGTAGTCGCAATAGACATGAAGTATCACGCAAACTTCCCCGAAAAAAGTGCGCGCTCACGGATAAATCTGTTTTCCGTTTTCGTCAGTAATAAATATCGCCATCACAGGGCACCCCTTGGCGGCTTCCATAAGTGCTTCATCAGTTTCTTCCTCGGTGGTATCCAAAATAATCGCTTTCGCCTCGTCATCCAGCGCCCACGCCTTGGGTGCAAGCGCCACACAAGTCGCTGCGCCTATGCAGAGATCGCGGTCAATCCGCATCGTCCAGTTTCTAATTTTTCGTATCACTTTTGGGTCGTTTGGATCCATATATGTTTCAAATATACCCTACCAATTGCAAAAACAACATGAGTTATCTCACAGAACTAACCGCTTTGTGTATCGCTTCCAATGGCAACAATGCGCATTTCACTCTCGAAGGCGTCAACGTTGTCCCCAATAGTTTCTCGATGTATGGAAGATCGAGCTTCATAACTTCTACAATTGTCATCCCTTTTACTACCTCAGTGAGCATCGATGCGCTTGCTTGATTTATCGCACAGCCTTCACCTGAAAATCGGATGTCAGTAATACTTTTTTTATCATCGCTCAACAATATTTCTATAGCAATTTTATCCCCGCAGCTTACGTTTATTTCTTCGCTCATGATATTCGCACCCTCCAGATGCCCAAAATTTCGAGGGTGTTTATAGTGATCGAGGATTTGTTCGCGATAAAGATCCATTAGGAAAAAGTTTTTTGAACTCGCAATATACCTTCAATAAAAGCGTCAACGTCCTCTCGGGTTGTATAAACATAAAATGATGCCCGGGCGGTAGAAACAATACCAAAATACTCATGTAATGGCATAGCACAATGGTTTCCTGCCCGGATAAATACATTACTTTCATTCAATAACTGCGCAATATCATGTGGGTGAGCGCTTTTAAGCGTGCAGGCAAACACACCACCTCTGATGTCAGGGTCTTTTGGTCCCAAAAAATGCATACCTTCTACCCTATCAATTTGCTTTATCGCGTAGCTCACTAAGTCGCGCTCATGAGCGCGTATATTTTCCATGCCTATCGAACTCAAATACTCCACTGCTGCACCAAATCCGATCACGCCCGCTATGTGTGGAGTGCCGGCTTCAAATTTATGAGGCGGCGCCTTAAATACAGTGCGGTCTATATGCACTTCCGAAATCATATCGCCGCCGTAATTAAAGGGAGTCATTTTTTCCAAATGCTCTCGCTTCGCCCAAAGCACACCGATACCAGTTGGCCCTAACATTTTATGACTAGAAAATACCACAAAATCAGCATTCCACTCGTGCACTTTTACTGGCATGTGGGGTGCTGCCTGCGCAGCGTCTACAAGCACTAAACAATGAGGGTTGAGTCGTTTTACTACTCGAACAATTTCTGTTATCGGAGTAATTGTTCCTGTCACATTTGACGCTGCGGACACAGCGAGTATTTTTGTTTTTGAAGTAATCAGCTTCTCAAGCTGACCCATGTCGAGTACACCATCAGGGGTGACACCCCAAATATCTACTGCAATTCCACGTTTTTCACCCAACTGTTGCCAGGGAACAAAGTTCGAATGATGTTCCATGATGGTTGTTACCACATGGTCACCCGACTGAAATTCATTGAGCATATAACTATATGCAACGAGATTAATGGACTCCGATGCATTTCGCGTAAACACGATTTCATCGGGCGTGGAAGCACCGATAAACGATGCGGTAAGTGCTCGGGCATTTTCGTATGCTGCAGTCGCTTCTTCACTAGTCGTATAAATTCCACGAAATACATTTGCAGTGTATTGAGTGTAGTATTCGTTTTCCTTATCAATCACTGATTGAGGCTTAAGCGAAGTTGCGGTAGAGTCCAAATACACGATACGTTCTCCGTTAATTTTTCGGGTAAGCTGGGGAAAATCTTTTTGAATTTTTTTAGCATCAAACATAGACTATGTCATTTTTATCATCACTTTTTCGTCTTCGATTTTTGTTTCGTAAGATGAAACATTTCGTGGAGCCGGTGGCGCGAGAACATCTCCCGTCATAACATCGTACTGAGCGCCATGACATCCACAGATAATCACATTACCATCGAGCGCGCCATCACTGCCCAATGAGCACTGCTCATGAGTACATGTATCATCAACAGCGAAAAAACTTCCATCAACATTAGCAAGTGCAATCTGCTTGCCTCGCACCGAGTATGTTCTCATACTTCCAGGAGGTAATTCTGTAACTAAGCATACAAAAATATAGTCTTCCATATATATATTTTATACAGTAAACGGAGCTTGTGCTTCCGCCTTTTTGCGCTCATCACTATCAGCAATCTGTGAAAACGCGCTTTGCAAAAATCCTTCGGCTATCATACTGCGCGATACATCTTTATGTATACCGCGGGTAGACAAATACCACAGTTCATTTTCATCTAATGTTTTTACGACTGCACCATGCGTACACCGCACATCATTGGCTAATATCTCTAGTGCTGGAGAACTCACTGCTTTTGTATGCTCATCAAGCAATAAATTTTCATTTCGCTGGTATGCATCTGTTTTCTGTGCAGATGCATCTACCCGTATCCCCCCGTCATATATACACTCACTTTTATCGGATAACACACTTTTTATGAGTAAATTACTTGTCGTCCTTGGAGCCTGATGATGTTGGAGTGTATGGATTTGTATCTTCGCTGACTTCGTTCCTTTTACTAATCCCACAACAGTGGCAGACGAGCCATCACCCACTAGATGAACACTTGGCGTAAGATCAATTTCACCACTACTGACAACAAAATATACAAGTGTCAGATGAGCTGAAGCCGCGACCTTATAATCCTCGCGAATTGTACCGCTTTCGATAGTGCGGACAATGAGCGTGTTTGTTTTAACTGATTTCATCCGACAGACCCCTCCATTTGTAATTGTATTAATCTGTTCATTTCTACCGCGTATTCAAGTGGCAATTCTTTAACTATTGGTTCTATAAACCCGTTTACGATCATCGACTGCGCTATTTCCTTGGTCACTCCACGACTCTGAAGATAAAAAAGCTGTTCGTCACCAATTTTGGATACCGTTGCTTCGTGCTCTATTTGCGTCCTCGCCTCACCGATTTTCATAGTGGGATATGTATCAGATCGTGAAGTTTCGTCCAGTATAAGCGCGTCACATACAACTTTTGATTTACAATCTTTTGCTCCAGCAAACACCTCTACCAAGCCGCGATACGATGTGCGCCCACCCCCGCGACTTATCGACTTAGAAATTATCTGTGACGTTGTCTCCGAAGCATAGTGTACCGCTTTTCCACCAGCATCCTGATGCTGACCTGCGCCTGCATACGCGATTGATAATACCTCGCCTCTCGCTTTCCGACCCATAAGGTAAACACTGGGGTATTTCATCGTGATTTTACTCCCCAGATTTCCATCCACCCATTCCATAGTGCCTTCTTCCTCTACTCTCGCACGCTTCGTGACCAAATTGTACACATTTGAGCTCCAATTTTGGATAGTGGTATAACGTACGCGTGCACCCTTTTTGACGATAATTTCTACTACCGCTGAGTGAAGAGAGTCTGTACTATAAATCGGTGCGGTGCACCCTTCCACATAGTGCACATAACTCCCTTCTTCCGCAATGATGAGTGTGCGTTCAAACTGTCCCATGTTAGCGGCGTTGATACGAAAATATGCTTGTAATGGCAAATCGACATGCACGCCACGAGGCACATATACAAACGACCCTCCACTCCACACACATGTATTTAACGCGGCAAATTTATTATCTCCAGAAGGAATAACTGTTCCAAAATATTGTCGTACTAAATCAGGGTATTCACGAAGTGCGGAATCCATATCAAGAAAAATAACTCCTTTTTTGGACAATGTAGACTGGATGCTTTTATACACCACTTCGCTTTCGTACTGCGCAGATACTCCTGACAAAAATTTTTTTTCGGCTTCCGGTATCCCGATCCTATCGTAGGTATCGCGTATTTCAGGGGGTAAATCCTCCCATTTGTTTGCCTTTTTGTCGGTGGGTCTTATGTAGTAATAAATATCATTAAAATCAATGGTTGAAAGATCAGCGCCCCACATTGGCATGCTTTTCATACCAAAAATTTTGTACGCCATGAGCCTTCGCTCGCGCATCCATCGTGGTTCTCTTTTTTGATCACTGATGTTTGATACTACTGCCTCGTCCAAACCCTTGTTGGATTTAAACAAATAGTTTTCAGGCTTATGAAATCCGTATTTGTATCTGCTGCTTATCGGTGATTTTTGCCCCATAGGTTATAGAAGAAAAACCAAAAATAACTTACTTTATATACGCGCTATACCCGTGTTGTTCTATTTTTTTTGCTAATTTCGCGTCTCCACGATCTACCAACTTGCCCGCTACTAACACATGAACATAATCAGGGCGTGCATATCGGAGTATACGCTGATAATGAGTGATAATAAGCACTCCCACTCCATTTGCCCGCAGCACCTCAATCCCCTTTGATACAGAGCGCAATGCATCGACATCCAGGCCAGTATCTATTTCATCAAAAATTGCTGCCTTTCGGGGTAACACGAGCGCTTGAAGCATTTCAATTTTTTTCTTTTCTCCTCCCGAAAATCCCTCATGTATACTTCTTCGCAATAGCTCCTCTGATAACCTTAGAGTTTTCGCGTGTTTTTGCACCATATCAGTAAACTCACCTATAGACATACCTCCTACCTGAAACCTGCGAGCGAGTGCAGGATTTTGTACAGAGGCTGCCTTTGTATTTTTTTGAGGTAAATGCGCTTCATAAGCCGTCCGAAGCAAATTCATGACAGTAACTCCAGGAATTGCGATAGGCGACTGAAATGCCAAAAATAATCCAGCAAGCGATCGTTTTTCAGGAGTCATGGGAAGGATATTTTTCCCATCGATCATAATCGAGGACTTTTTTTTACCTCTATTTGAAGTCTCATAAGCCGGATGCCCAAGAAGCACAGAAGCCAATGTCGATTTACCACTACCATTTGGCCCCATGATGGCGTGTACTTCACCTGCCTTCACAGTCATGGATAACCCATGCAATATCTCTTTTCCATCAACGCTTGCGTGTAAATTTGAAATAACAAGTTTCATAATCGATCAGAAATACGGTCATTTTTACCCATAAATATTTCGGTGACCCCACTGAAACGCTGGATAAAATATTCTTGCTTCAAAAACGGGTTACTTGGAACACTCAGATGCTGCTCGATTTCTTCGATCTGACTCTGATGAGACCTAAGCGCGCTAATTTTTGCGGTCTTCACTCTGCTTATATCTATAACTGTGGTAATGCGCTTATCTTCAACCCCAATCATGGGCTTATCAAACGACTCTTCGGGAATATATTTTTTCTTCACAAAATAAGAAACGATGCTTTCTGGCATGCACCCGAAATACAATTTCGGTGGATTATCGTCTGCCGGATTTAAGGCTTTTTTCTCCCATGCATATTTTTGAAACGCAAACGTAGTCGCAAGCGTAAGTTTTATATGGTCAGGATGATTGGTAATACCTGCGGGTTCAAAGGTGAGCACAACATCTGGAACATATTCCATAAGTATGCGGGTAATTTTCTCCTCGATTTCCCCTGGGGGCATAGCACTTAGCGCACCATCTTTATAATCCAAAAACTTCGTTGATCGAACACCGAGTGCGAGAGCAGCAGACTCCAATTCTTTTTGTCTGATCGAACCAAACTGTACATCATCGATATCTTTATATTCCCCTCTCACCCCTTTTTCGCCGCGAGTCGCGCACACAAGGTCAGCTTGCCAACCAGCCTTCACGTATTTGGCGATAGTACCGCCCGCCATATAGGATTCATCATCCGGATGTGCAAATATCCCCAGTAGCTTCTTCATGGGACGTATAGTAACCTATTTCACAAAAAAGAGAAACTTATTTCTTTACGGTGAGTATTTTAACCACCCAATATGCGGCAGCAACACCGATAAGCGTATAGGTTGCCCGCATCAACCATGGGTTCGTGCTAAATACGACCTGCACGAGGTCAAATTGAAACACACCTACTAATCCCCAGTTTAACGCGCCAATGACAGTAAGTACCCACGCTGCCCATTCAAGCTCAGACATTTTTATTTTCATCATATTTTTCCTCCTTTTGTCATCATATCATGAGTAGTGCACACAGCATGATTGACTAATTCTTCCTATCTATTATTATATAAGCAATATATGAAACTACGGGCAAAGATGCTTTCTGTCATTATTTGGTCAGAAAATCACGAGAAACTCGCCAAATGGTACGAGGATGTATTGGGCTTTACTGTCCGCGAGGTGACGACACATCCCGATGACTCGTGTATTGGATTTGATTTCGGTGATACATATTTTTCTATCGGCAGACACGATAAAGTGCACGGAACTAATAAAGACCCATACCGCATCATGGTTGGTTTTCCGGTTGATAGCGTTTCTGCCGCGTACGAAGAAATAAAAGACAAAGACATCACGTGGATAGCTAAACCATTTCTCGCTCCAACTGGAGCTACGTGGTGTATGACTATTGCAGACCCCGAAGGAAATATCCTTCAATTTTTTGGCCAAAAATAATCCTCACAATCCGCAAAATTAAATAAACACTAGCCAATACGCGTTTTATTTTGTACGATAAAATACAAGAAAGGAAGCATTATGAAAAATAATATTCTGATAGTGTTGGCGCTTCTCGTTTTAGGAGCAGGAGCAATTTGGTTTGTCAGTCAATCGAGTCAACCAGCGGCTAGCGATACCGAACAATCAATGGGTGCAAGCACACCAGCACCTGTATCTGATTCGCAGGGTTCAACCGAAAACATAACCCCCGATGGCGTTCGAGAAATTACCATCGAAGGGAGTGAGTTTGCATTTTCTTTGAGTACTCTTGCTTTCAAAGTAGGGCAACCAGTACGACTAACATTTAAAAACGCGGGCGAGATGCCACACGACTGGGTCATCGATGAACTAGGCGTACGCACAAAAATAATTGAAAGCAATCAAGAAGATGTCATAGAATTTACTCCGGATAAAGCTGGAACTTTTGAATACTACTGTTCTGTCGGCAAACACAGAGAGATGGGCATGAAAGGCATGCTCACAGTGGAGTAAAAAACGTAGGGTACATTTACTATTGTCATCAGCCTCCGAAAACAGGGGGCTGATGTTCTATTAGGGAGCTACAGTTTCTTTTTTGCGGAGCACAATATTTCGTGCATAGATAAATAGAGCAAGAAATTGCGCGGTGATAAATACAATATCCTCTCGCTTGATAGCATATACCAAAATCATCACCGACCCGATGATACTCAAGTACCAAAATGACAAAGGGATAACGCTCTTTTTTTCTTTTTCAGATGCCCACCATTGCACCGCAAACCGCAGAAAAAAAACAAATTGCGCGAGAAAACCAAATATTACCCAGGCATCAATGGTTATATTCATATGTAATTATTTCTGAAACAGGTGACCGCCGCTGGTTGGTAGAAATACTGGTAATAAGCTCCCCCAGTAGTCCGGTGGATAATAATTGTAAACCAAACAACACAAACAACACACCAAAAAGCAACAACGGTCGTGTCCCTATACTCTGACCCATAAAATGGAGCACAGATAAATACCCAATAGCAAACGTTCCTGTTGCGATAAGTAATACCCCCGGAGGGCCAAATATCATAAGCGGCCGAGTACCGAATCCTGCTAAAAATAGCGTGGTGAGCAAATCAAATGCCGCAAAAATCCTCTCAAAACCAAACTTAGAAGTGCCATACTTACGCGGATGATGAACAATGGGAGTTTCCCCCACTTTAAATCCTCTCGCGTATGCGAGTACTGGAACGAAACGATGTAACTCACCGTATAAATGTATCTCTTTGGCAACATCAGATTTCATCGCCTTCAATCCTGAATTCATATCATGAAGTCGAACTCCAGACGCCATAGCTACACCCCAGTTAAATAGATGTGACACGCCTAATTTACCACCCGAGTCTCTGCGCTTCCTCCGCCACCCCACTACCAGATCAAAGCCTTCGTCCAATTTTTTTATGAGTTTCGTGGCTTCAAATGGATCATCCTGTAAATCTGCATCTAGAGTAACGACTACATCACCTGTTATATGGCGAAACCCTTCCGATAATGCCGCTGATTTCCCAGAACGCCTTCGAAGTCGAACAAGTGTTGCCTGGAAATTCATTTTTTTCCGAAGCGCAACCAATTTCTGAAACGAACCATCGGTGCTCCCATCATCCACAAAAACACACTCAAATACATAACCCCGAAATGCACGCGTGACTGCGTCAACAAGCTCACCTAAGCTTTCTTTTTCATTAAACAATGGCACAACAATGCTTACCTTACGTTGTTTCATTTGTTTTTCCTTTCAAAGGCATAAAAATTTTCGTCTTGCGCTATCAATATATGATCAGAACTCTTTAACAAAGCTTCCACCGCTTGTTGTTGCTCATCCCCACTTGGCCATGCATATTGATCACCCAAGCGCACCACTGCATAGTCGGCAGTCATCGCATGTACCGGAAAATTATATAAATATTTCCGCTTAGCAAAATGCGCCCCAATATCGTTTGTTGCCGATACAGTATACATTGGTAGCAATCTATCTTCCACTTGCTTCATCGTATTTTTTTCCGGCAATCCCCAGATAAAGTAAAAAAACCTATCTTCACGAGTGAGAGGCAACTCACCCCACAAATATGATCCTAGTGCCATACAAAAAATCACCACACCTACCGGGTGTACATGTGCTCGCTTTTTTTTACCTCTATTCTGTAAAACGAATGAAACTATATTTTTATAACCGTACACCGCGCTCACAAAAAGAAACGGAATAATATCGCTATTGTACTGGTAGTCAATTTGGCGCATCAGGGTGTAACTACTGAGCGTGTTTATCACTATACTATGAGCAGCAAACAGAAGAGCAAATGGCGAAAATATTGGTAAAAATCCAACCGGCAACAACAAGCGATAATAGTATTCCAGCCTATCTGGTTGTATAAGCGTAAGAAATACCATATTGGGATGTCGAAGCACATTCCATACGACACTGGTTGCATTGTCGCCGTATTCAGAAAGATACTGCAGCGCGAAATGTTGTCCGCTTATCGTTACTGCAGGGATGGCATGCCAAAAAAGGTAATAAAATATAAAAAACGCCACCATAGCGACACTTCCTCCCAATACTTTTCTATTTTGCCATATCGCTATATACAAACCCATGAGTCCAACCGTAATCCAAACCGTTTCTTTTCCTAAGCCCGCAAAAAACGCAAATAATATAAATAACCCATAGCGCTTATTAACCATGAACCAATACGCAAATAGCAAAAAAGTTGTGGCAAATGCTACTGCATGAAAATCGTGCAGCATGATGTGTTGAAGCGGCGGATACAGTAAATACGCAATAGAAAACAACAAACCAAAATATGGCGAACGAAGCTTGTCTTTCGCTATCCAATAAAGTGGTAACGCACCAAGACAAATAATGATATTTTGAATAAGAATGAGCATTTTTGCGTCTTGCCACAGCATATAAAACGGCACCATAAAAATAAGAAGAAAGTCTGCATGCACCGCGAGCCTAGAAATATTTTCTGTTCCCATCGGGTCAGTAAGAGTAAACCCATTCCCATGTGCTAAATTCCACACCGTTTGCTCCATGTTTCCCATGTCTAGTCTTCGGGAATGAAAATTATCGTGTCGATTAAAAGCGACATAAGAAAAATAAACTGAAAAAATGATGATAAACGACCAAAGGATAAACAAAGGAGAAATATGACGGAATATAGCGCGTAGTAAATACATCAGTGCATGTGATAAATCAGTATGTGGAGTGTACCACAAGATTACGTAACAACAACACTTATAGGCAAATGATCAGACGCTTGAGATGTCTCAGCCTGAAAATTTTTTATGGGGACATCGGCTGTGGTAAAAATATAATCCAGCTTCCATTCAACACTCTCTGGCTTACACACCTTACATCCATCTGGATACAGACACCATGATGGTGTATCGGACGCATCTGTATCTCCAAATGCCCGGCGCATAATCCCGATAGCTTCACTTTCTGGCAGAGCATTGAAGTCTCCCATAATAACAACTCTCTTTTTGGGTACTGCTTGTACCAAACTGGTTACCTGCTCTACTTGTACAGGTGAAGGCTGTTGATGAGCGTGAATAATATGTACAGAAACAACATGTAATATGTTGCCAGCAATATCAATATCTGCTTGTACTGCGGTACGCGATTGTTCGCGAGACAAAACATGCGTGGTGTGTGTAAGAATGGGATATTTGCTAAGTACCGCGTTTCCGCGATATGCTTCTTGCTCACCATTGTTATAGCGCATGGAACGCGCGTATACATAGCTGTAACCCAATTTTTGTGCAATATATTGGGCTGTATTACTACCATCAGCCTGCTCCTCCACTTCTTGTAGCGCGACTATGTCAGCGCCTACTGAAGCAAGAAAATCAATAACGCCCGGTAAATATTTTCCTCCCCAAATATTCCATGACAACAATTTCATAATGTTAAACTACACCGTAAGCGTTTTTTGGTAATACGCGGTATTACGATACCCTTCATCAAGCACTCGAACCAGGATAAAACCATGTGATGCATATATATTTGTTAACTTTGGCTCATCAGCGTTTGTATCTACTCTTATCAGGGAAACGTCCGACATACGAGCGAGTTTTTCGGCATGCTCTATGAGTCGAGCGGGTAATCCAGTTCCTGCAAATTGACGGGATACACAAAGCCAATGGATATACAGCGCTTTCGCGGGCTTATTACCATCAATTATTTCCCACTGATTGCTATCGGTAATTTGTAATACCGCGGAAGCTGCCGGCACGCCATGTATCATCACGACATAAAATTCTTCAGCTTTGACGAAACGCAGGAGAAATTCTGGAGTAAGATTTTTCTGTTGCCACCACTTGTTGGGGTTTTTGCCACTTTCTTCTAGCCATTTACTCGCTTCTTTCATAACGAGCAACGAACTCTTCATGTCACGTACGATAAGTATGTTGTCTGAGGCCTTCATGACGGTCATTTTCTCATGATGATGTTAAGCAACTCTCCCCTGCCTTCCAGGGTAAAAGATGAATACACGACCAGTGGTAATCCATCCATTTCTTCACGAATAAATTCAAGTTGTTTGTGACGATCACCCATTTTGAGTTTGTCTACTTTATTCGCTACTACGACAAATGGGATATTCGCGTTGGTTAACAGCATAACAGACTCTCTATCATAATCGGTGACCCCCACTTTAGCATCGATAATGAGGATTGCTATTTTGTGGTTTACTTCTGATCGAAACAAATACCATGCGATAAGTTTTCGGTAGTGCTCAAGCGCTTCATGACTTCTTTTAGCAAATCCGTACCCTGGAAGATCGACAAAAAAGAGTCGCTGCTCCACGAGGAAAAAATCAAGTTTTACCGTTTTACCTGGTCTACTACTGGATCTGGCAAGCTGCTTCCCGACAAGCGAGTTAATCAAGCTGGATTTCCCCACGTTGGAGCGACCTAAAAATGTTACCTTCGGCCTATTATCTTTGATAATGTCGTCAGTACCATTGATACTTTTGACATACATTGCATCGAGTTGTGGTTGTGGCATACCTCCACAAAGTATACGTCATGGAGATGGAAAGATATAGAGCTCCTCTTCTGCTCTCGTAACCGCTGTATATAACCAACGCTTCCACTGATCATCGGTCATTTTCGTAAATCGTTCTTCAAATAGTATGACTCGCTTGGCTTGTGACCCTTGTGCTTTATGCACAGTGAGTGAGTAACCAAAGTCAAACAAATCAATACCATGAAACAACTTTCGATTTTCGGTAAAGTTTAATGCTGTATCAGCATTGAATTGATCGATAGCGATAAGTCCTTTGTACGTATCGCGCTCCCCATCTATTTCGATCTCCACATCATACGCCTGATGATTTTTAGGCTCTATGGAAAGAATTGTCCCCAACATTCCGTTATATATTTTTGCCTTGTGGTTATTTCGTAGACATATCACCCTGTCACCGACTGTTGGAGCAGGACTTTCAAATCCTAAGGCGGAACGAATAAATGCGTTGAGCTTTTTTCTCGTTTTGTTATACCCACACAAGATAAGAGTTTTCGTATTGTAGTTTGTGAGCATCTCATTCATCACCTCACCGGTTTCAGGATCATCACGATCGTATTTCACCACATATCTCGAATAACGACCCGGGGTAACCACCCCCTTTTCTCGTGCCATAATTGATAACTCTATAATTGGATTTTGCCTCGCCTGTCTATGAATTTCTTCAAGCCGAAGCTGCGGCGTCTGCATAAGCGTAAAGTTTCCACTTATAGGCGGCAGTTGCCCGTGATCTCCCACCACAATCATGGGGACGCGATATGACACTAAATGTTCCCATATCGTCCTGTCTACCATAGAGCCTTCATCAATAATAATGAGATTTCGATCAATAGCTTCTTTGGTTTTCCAGCCAATTATTTCTTCTTGCGCATTAAGGATGGGTGTATAGATAAGCGAGTGAATAGTTCCTACGCTATCCTGTTTGTACATAACATCTGCTTCTTTTATCTTGGTCTGCAGCACTCGCGCGGCTTTCCCAGTAAAACTGACAAAGCCAACTTTCAGTCCTGGGTCAATCTTGTGAAGCTCTCGCCTGATAACTCCGATAAGTGTCGTCTTTCCTGTTCCTGCGTAGCCACCAAGCGTGACATACTGCATCGCTTGTCTGTCTTTACGATACCACTCCAACACATTATCTAACGCAGTTTTTTGATCATGGGATAGTTGCGGCATACAAAAACTCACTATAGTGGAGGAACGTGGTTTAGTAAAGCGGAGTAGCAGCGAGTTTTTTACGTATGATAAGGATAAGGGCTGCGAGTGCTACAAGATATACTCCGCCACTTACACACACCCGCGCTACCGAGACTGTTTCGAGAACCATCAACAACGCGCCGCTTACCAGTGTCCCCGCAGTCGCGACATAGGTTAATAAAAGTTTTTGTTTCGTAGGAGTGTAAGCCGCAAGCGAGGCGATGATTAAACTCGTGAAGGCAACAACAACGTGAGTAACTAACATAGCTACTCAGTATAGCGTATTATTTCTTTCTAAATTTTGCGAATATTTTCTTGATATCTTCTATCAACAAGGCAAATCCAACTACTCCACCATCATTATCGCCAAGTCCTGTCATGCGAACGAGTCTCCGCTCTCTCCCTCGAGTAACCGCCCTGAGCGCGGGGGAATCCTGAGCTACTATTACTCCTTCGAAATCGCGGACATCCCTTCCAGTCGCATTTGCTAATTCCTCCACTCCCGCAGGGATACCTGCCCCCCGCAGAGCAGTTGCATCACGAAATTTTCGTTGTCGTTCATTTCCGTTTGCCATATTACCATTCCCAAACAAAGAAACGGTAATTATAACGTAAGAGGTGTCATACATACCACCGGAAGGCTAAATTAAGGTATAATACCCATTACATGCGGGATCGTATAATGGTAGTACAGCAGACTCTGAATCTGCTTATCTAGGTTCGAATCCTAGTCCCGCAGCATGGTAAAGATCGCAAAATTTCTCCTCAACCGAAAAGAGCCTCGTATCCCGTTTACCCAGGCTGGTTACGACAAGCTAGCCGAAGAAAAAAAATCGCTGGAAGCAAAACGACCAGAAGCGGTCGAGCACCTCAAAAAAGCGAGGGAAATGGGTGACTTATCTGAAAACGGATATTACAAAGCCTCCCGACAGCAACTCAACTTTATCGATGGCAGACTGAAACGACTGACAAAAATTCTAAAACGGGCTGAAATCGTCACTTCGGTAGCAAATGGCACTGTGCAAATCGGAAGCACAGTAAAACTGCAAAGTGGAAATCAGAAATACGAGTACACAATCGTTGGCGGGTACGAATCAAACCCAGATCAAAAATCTATTTCACATATTTCCCCACTTGGTAGCGCAATCTTTGGAAAAAGAAAAAACGATGTGGTGAAATTTCAGGCACCATCAGGCATCAAAATATTTACTATCACAGAAATATCGTAACTATTTCTATTTCTCCAGAAGCTCTAACAATTTTTTCGAGGTATTATAATTTCTCATTGTCATATCCTGATAAATTTTCTTTCCTATAATTTTATTTATCCCGCTTTTGGTAAGACCACTGAGCAATGTCGCCATGTAAACCGCTCCTGTGCCGGGAACTATCACATCAATACCTTCTTTTGGCTGCATTTCCTTCATCACATCCGATGAGGATACCGGCTTTTTGATAAACGCTATATAGCAGCGGATATCTTTACGAGTTTTCCAACCTTTCGGTACTTCATCTAATACAGTCTTATATTGTTTATGGGAGAGCACTACCACTCGCACAGGTAAATGAAATTGTTTATGTATCACTTGTTCAAGCTCCTTTTCGATAGATGCAACACTTTTTTTGTTGTTTCGACTATCAAATTGCCACTCGCTATATAAGTAATGACATTAGTAAATCCTGCCTTTTCAACAGCAAGTTTCAAATCGGCCATTTTTATCAGTGTATTACCACCGACATTTATGCCACGAAGGAGGGCGACATATTTCATACACACAATGTACCATTTCTCACACTCGAGGAAAACTATTGAGGCAAGGTGACTTCCACTCTGACGCTATGGTAGGAGTATACTCCCTCTGTGTCATCGGAGACTTCGGCAAGCTCTGGATTTTTCAAACGATGTACTTCTTCTAAGATAACCTCTTGTGTCGCACGTACCTCACGAATACCAGTATTTACCCGAAAGACAGGTATGCCACGCTTCTCTAGATCAGCAATAAGCCTATCCCAGTATGGCTGCAACTCATGTGGATCATGTGCCACTAAGCCATCACGCTTAAGTGCGCGGTCTTTGATGGTGCTGTCATCGGCATGGAGATAAACCACCATATCTGGCTTAGGAAATGTAGACATATGATGCTCGTATAACCACTGTAGATACGAAAATTGATCATCGCTCATTAGTCCCTGATCGTGGAGATACCGGTTATATATATCAGTAGCCAGCACACCGCTTTCGCGAAAGTGTGGGTCAGTAAGGCCATCAGTTTTGGTATCGAGAATTTCTAGCTGCATGAGTTGTGTCGTTTTATGTAGCTGATTTTGGAACGAAAACTTTTTAGGGTTTTCCAAAAATAATGGAAACACAGGATTATCCGGCTCAGTATGCACGGTAAACCCACTGTCTTGGAGAGATCGAAGAAGTGTTGATTTCCCCGAACAAGCCGCGCCAATGACGGTAATCTGAAATGGTTTTTGCAGTTCGTGTTCTCGCAACTCAGGTGGAGTAATGTACGCTTCTCTCATTCAAATAATTTTGGGGCAGTGACTTTGTATCACTATACTACTATTTTTCAGTTTGTAAAATACCTTTTTCCTCTATTTGTTATAATCAGGGTTGTGATAAAAGCTCTTGTCATCGATATAGACGGTGTTATAGTCGGAGAAAAGATCGGTTACAATACACCGTACCCTCATCCCGATGTCATCAATCGCCTTGCAGCGATAAAAAATAGCGGTATTCCTGTTGTGCTTTGCACTGCCAAACCACACTACTCTATCGCTCCCATCATAGAATCTGCCAAACTCACCAATCCGCACATCACGTTTGCCGGAGGTATTATCATCGATCCATTACAAAATAAAATTGTCGAGTCACATCCTATATCGTCACCACTTTCTGAAAACATCTTACGCGCGTGTATTGCGGAAAACTTTTATATGGAGCTCTATACGAGAGACGCTTACTATGTGCTAAAAAATCAAGTATCAGACCTTACGAAAGTCCACACTCATATTCTTCAGCAAGAACCTATCCTCGTTGATTCACTCGAACAAGTAGCCAGTACACAGGAAATATTCAAAATACTTCCTATCGTCCCTGACGAGTCTGGAATACCAAAAGTAACCGATACACTTGCGCCTTTTATGAACTCGATAGAGACAACATGGAGCATTCATCCCATCGCAAAACCCCATCAATTTTGCAACATTGCGCCAAAAAATGTATCAAAACGACAAGCCACCCTCAATGTACTTTCGCATCTTGGAATAGAACCGAACGATACACTAAGCGTGGGAGATAGCACGAGCGATTGGAAATTTATGGAGCTATGCGGGTTTGTCGCAACTCTAGAAAATGGACAAGAACCGCTCAAAAAACTTGTCAGTGACAAGGGCAATGCCGGATTTATTGGCGGACATGTCGATACCAATGGGTTTCTCGCTATTGTCGACCATTTTACAGTTCCCTCTTCCCCTCCCCCAAAATCCCGCTAACCATCGCACAGGTTCTTTTTCTTTCTTTTCATGATCAATTATTACCAACCATTTTTGTTGCCATTTCTTACATTAAAACGACATCGATTGCCGACTGGTGTACATCAAACTCATTTTCTATCGTTTGAAGACGCGCTCTGGGTATTACTTAGCAGGAAAGGCATGACACTAGGTTCAGTCATTCTCATTCCTGATTTTTATTGCATGGATGTCGTTATAAATATCAAAAATCACGGGTTTAACCCTGTGTATTATCCGATGGACGACAATTTTCAAGTAGAGCTCCCGATACTCAACGCGCATATAAGTGCTTATACACCTGCAGCCATTATCCTATTTGACGCGTGTGGTATTCCTTGTTTACGTATGTCTGAAATGAAAAAATTGACACGCAACAATCCAAATATAATTTTCATACAAGACGCGGTGCATCGTCTTATAGAACCCAATAAGGTGAGGCTTGTCGCTCATAATCATTATCTCATTGATAGCCTTCGCAAAGTTTCACCCTTACCCGGTAGCAATATATATTGGAAAACCGGAAGCCAAACTATCTCACCGGACACAAACCGAAACGAGTGGTGTTATCGACTCTCAGTACATGTCTGGTATGTATTTTTCCGCGTGTTGTTGACCACAGCAACTCTCATGCGCATACCCCGACTTATTCTGTATGCGCATGAAAAAACTCTAAAATCACACGACGACATCGTGGGCGACAGCACCGGAGGATATGCAGGAAACCCACTCACACCCCATATCCTGACGCATTTTCATTTTGCCAAAGTTCAAAAACATAAACGTCATCAGGTTGAGCTGTATGAAAAACTTTTACGAAACGTGTGTCAAAACAATTTCCAATGGTTTCCTGTCACTATTCCTGATAAGGCAAAGCAAGAACTCCATGTATATCCACTTGGTTTCCGACATAACGGTGACATGGAGCAACTTAAAAAAATTGAAAACCTGCTACACAGACAACACATCCTCGTATGGTTCAAATTTCCCGAAGCCCCATGGAGTGACAAACGCAGCGTCTTATTTCTTCCGCTAGGATTTCATATCCGTAACAAAGATATATTTTTTATCGCTCAAACATTAAAAGAAATTATTTCGCGCGAAGCATAGCGTTTGCCACACTACGAGCAAGACGCGGGTCAAATGGGTCAGGAACTATAAAGTGAGGGGTTGGTTTTTTGACTAAATCTGCAATCGCATCGGTTGCGGCAAGCTTCATCTGTGGAGTGATGGCCGTAAGTCTCCCGCGGATAACTGCACGAAATACTCCGGGAAATGCCAATACGTTGTTTATCTGATTGGAGAAATCACTTCTTCCGGTGGCAACAATTGCGGCTCCTGCGCGAAGTGCTATATCAGGCATAATTTCTGGAATAGGATTTGCCATAGCAAATACAATTGACTTAGGCGCCATAGCGCTAATCATTTCAGGGAATATTGTTTGCGGCCCAGACACCCCTATCACCACATCTGCCCCCCGTATAACCGTAGTCAGATCCCCATGCTTTCGATCACGATTAGACACGCTTGCCACAGCTTGTTTATATATATTTTGATCATTACGCCCCGGCAACAGCGCTCCATTTTTATCTACAACAATCACATCGTGCACTCTTCGGCTCCCTGGTAATACATCACATGTATCACTCTCGCACGTTAACCCCAACAGCATTTTTGCAGTCGCAAGTCCTGCCGCGCCCGCTCCCACAATAACCACACGCAATTCTTCATATCGTTTTCCTACCACTTTGGCAGCATTGCGTAGCGCTGCTCCCACCACAATCGCTGTCCCATGCTGATCATCATGAAACACCGGAATACCTATTTGCTGCAGCGCCTCTTCTATTTGAAAACATCGAGGCGCGCTGATATCTTCTAGCAATATCCCTGCAAATGACGGAGCAACGTGGGTAACAAATCGGATAATATCCGAAGGTTCTTGCGTATCTAACACCAGTGGTACCGCATCAACCCCTCCAAATTGTTTTAGCAATAACGCTTTACCTTCCATAACGGGCAAGGCAGCAACCGGACCAATATTTCCTAACCCTAATACAGCTGACCCATCAGACACCACTGCGACAGCTCTACCACGCCATGTGTAGTCATACGATAACATGGGCTTACTCGCAATAGCAGAGCTTACCGTAGCCACCCCTGGGGTATATACAAGCGATAAATCATCGCGAGTATTGATCGAAGTAACCGACCCTGTAACAAGCTTCCCTTGATGTTTTTTGTGAAAATCTAGCGCTTTTTTTCCTATGTCTTTCATAAAAATTGTTTTTTGTATTATAACAACGAAAAACGAACAAGATGCAACAAGATAAATATCGTATAATGATCAACATGCATTGGCTTATTTTTGGAGCTCTCAACGTCTTTGGATTTTCTGTCGCCGCGATATTTCAAAAACTCGCTATGAAAAAAAGCGACAGCGATCCAGTAACTTCTTCTATTATTTTTGAGTTTCTTTTGGCCATCGTTGGAGGAATTGTCGCACTTGCTGTCGGCTTTACCCTGCCACCTTCCAATATATGGGTATATCTTCTTATCATTGGATTTCTTTATGCATACGGCAATTTACTTTTTTTTCGAGCAATAAAAACTATCGAGGCTTCAGAAATGAGTATCCTTGGAAGCGCGGGCACGCTTGTCAGCGTCATATTGTCATATATTTTTTTGAACGAGCGCCTTAGTGCAGCGCAGATTGTTGGTGTAGTATTTATTCTTGCGGCAGTAGTTGTCATCAACTACAACCGTCATAAGTTCCAGTTAAGCATTGGCGCGTGGCAAGCACTTGGAGGAGCGGCCTGTTTTGGTACTGCAATTATTTTTGATGCTGTTATTCTCAAGTCATACACCGCCATTTCCTACCTTCCTGTCGGCGCGTTTATTATTGGCATCATCCTGCTGCTATCATTTCCGAAATCAATGAAAAAAATGGTACAAGACGTCAAGACAATTAACACAAATCTCATTATCTACGGTGTGTTGTATACATTTTCAGCGCTTATGTTTTATATTCCGCTACAGTACGGAACGTATGTTTCCCAACTGAGCGCGGTCGGGAGAGTGTCAATAATTCTTACCGTTATTCTAAGTGCAATATTTCTTAAAGAACGATCGCATATTGGCAAAAAAATCATTGGTGCTATACTCACCACGATCGGTATTTTTCTTATTCGATAATTCATGAAAGATAAATATTCTGCAGTTTGGGTATCTCACTCATCTATCAGTGATTATCTAAAATGCCCGCGGGCATATTACCTACGGAACGTCTATCGTGACCCCAAAACAAACCGGAAAATTTCTGTTATGGAACCCCCGCTTGCCTTGGGTCAGGCAGTACATGACGCTATAGATACGCTATCTAAATTACCCGCAGAAGAACGTTTTACCACTCCGCTTATGAATACGTTTGAAAAAATTTGGGAAAACGTCAGTGGACAAAAAGGTGGTTTTACCGACAACGAACAGGAAGAAAAATTCAAAACACGCGCCAAAGACATGATCAATCGCGTCACGACACACCCTGGCCCTCTCGCCAAAAAAACTATTAAAATTCGACAAGAGCTTCCATACTACTGGCTATCAGAAGAAGACAATATTATTCTCTGCGGCAAAGTTGACTGGCTGGAATATAGAGAAGATACCGATAGTGTCCGTATTATCGATTTTAAAACAGGCAAGTTTGATGAAGACCCTGAATCACTGCAACTACCTATCTATTATCTGCTCGCAAGCCATACGCAAACGAAGCCAATTACTGGCATCAGCTATTGGTATCTTGATAGGGATGACGAGCCGGTAGATATGGATATTCCTGATCCTGAAATAGCAGAAAAAAAGGTGCTCGAATTAGCCCGCAAAGTAGCACTTGCTCGAAAACTCGGTCATTTTAAATGTCGCGAAGGAGAGTGTCGCGCGTGCCGACCGTACGAGTCAGTGCTCGTGGGTAAAGCAACACATGTAGGGATAAACACCTACGGCCAAGACTTGTATATACTTAATAAGTAACTATTAACAGTTTACAGTTAACGGAAAACAATTAACTTTTCTGGTTAATTGTTAATTGTTAAAAGTTAATAGTTAAACCTATGAACTTTGAAGAATTTCAAAAGGTGGTAAAAAAGACTGCTATCTACCCAAATCAGGGCAACAATGTGGCGTACGTCACCCTCGGGCTTGCCGGAGAAGCAGGCGAAGTTGCCGACAAAGTCAAAAAACTCATCCGCGATTCCGGAGGGGTTCTTACACCTGATAAACGGAAAGAAATGATCAAGGAATTAGGTGACGTGCTTTGGTATCTTACTGCGTGTGCGAGCGAACTGGGTGTAGGACTGGAAGAAGTCGCTACCCAAAATGCAAAAAAGGTAGAAGATAGGAAAGTACGCGGTGTCATCTCGGGCGAAGGTGATAACCGCTAAATATATCCCGTATGAAACCTATTCCTCCCTTTGTGGCAAACAGCCCAGATGATACCCACTGTGTGAACGCAGTTTTCCGAATGGTGCTTATGCACTTTGGAAAACAGGATATGACCTGGGAAGAAATAGATGCAAAAACAAAATCTATCCCCGGTCGCGGGACATGGACGATAGGTGGTGATATTGTACTCGCGAAACGGGGGATAAAGGTTACCAACATCGAACCCGTAGACTACGATGCACTCTATAAAGAGGGAGTATCATATTTACAACAAGTGTTTGGCGCTGATACTTCCAAGTACTATCTTGAACGCTCAAATATTGCGGCAGTGATACCAGACATCCCTGAATTTTTACGTCTCGTTCCCCACGAAACCCGCAGGGCAGAGACTAAGGAAATTATTACGTTTCTCCAAAATGATAATCTTGTCGGCGTGACACTTAATTCAGGTATATTAAATAATAAATCGGGGTTTATGCTTCATTATGTACTGTTATACGACTTTGACGGCACTCACTTTTCTCTCCATGACCCTGGTTTACCACCGCAACCGTCACGGAGTATAAGCTTGGAAACATTTGAAAAAAGTTTTGTCTATCACGGAGGCAACGGGGGTATAGAGATATTCGGACAATAAAAAAACCTACTACGGGAGTGCCAACATACTTTTTTTCTTCACCAGCAATCCGTCTTTCTTGAGTCCGTCTATAATCCGGTGAAAAAATACAGGAGTTTTACCGTACTCCCGCACAAAATCAGCGACTAACTGCGTTTCTTTCGCGTTATTTACCCGAAGCACATCGATGATCCGTCCCCGATAATATCGATCCGAATCTTTAAAGGGCGCCTGCTTTTTGACGACATGCATCGCTTTTTTCTCTTTCGCCATTGCAAGTGCCCCAAAATCCATAAGTGCTTGATGCCATTCCCATGCTCGCCCTGCTGGCACTAACCTATCTGCTGTCATAAGTATTGTTTTTTCCTTCTGTGGCAACCCATCGAACAAATAATGAGTAATTATCTGACGTATATTGGTGTCCACCATCGCGACATTTTTTTCAAAAGCGAATACCATAATTGCTCGAGCAGTATATAACCCCAATCCTGGTAGTTTAATAAGCTCTGACTCGCTATCTGGAATTATTCCCCGATAATCAGCCACAATAACTTTTGCGGCTTTTTGAAAGTAAAGTGCCCGCCTGTTATATCCTAACCCGCGCCATAACGTAAGCACCTGGGCGGGTTGCGCATTGGCCAGACTATATACATCGGGGAGTGCCGCCAGAAACTCCGCATACTTAGGTATCACTCTTTTGACCTGCGTCTGTTGCAGCATAATTTCAGAAATAAGTATGTGATAAGGGTTTTTCGTATGACGCCATGGCAAATCCCTCCGGTTATCTTTCCACCAAGAAAAAATCATATCCTGAAATTGCGTCACAGTGGACTGAGTAAGCGTCATTGTGGCAATTTTACCACACCAAAAACCCCGCCTAATGGCGGGGCTAATGGTAAAACTATCTTATCGTTAAATTTATGGAGTAGGAGTGACAGTTGCACTCACTTCTACCTGGACAGGCAAACTAAAGTCTTTGACTTGTGTCACCTCGGTCACCGTATTCAATGTTTTATCCCAAAGTCCTCGGACGCGAACTTTATGCCCTACGACCACATCAGCTTTGGTGATGGTATCTCCGTTGCGGTTTTCAAATTTCGTGTCTGCGGAAACAGTCACCGTTTGATCTGCGCGATCACCGCTTTTTGTGCTCATTACCCAACCGTTCGCAACAAGCGACTTCACATCCCCGAAAAACACACCGAATCGCTTCTGTATCGAAATATTTCGTACCAGCGTTGCTTTTATGGCAGTGTGAGTATCATCTGTCCACAACCCAATAACATTTACTGTGTTTCCGACACTAAACTCGGAAAGATCGGATTTCCCCCAAAATCTTCGGCGGAATTGTGTTTTACTATCAAGATTGACGGTGTAGCTCTTACCGTCTTTTTCAACGGTGAGCGTAGTGTCTGACTTGGCAGTAATAGTACCGCTCCCTATAGCCGCTCTCCCTACGCCAAGGAAGTTTTTTAATTTATCTGTTCGAGAGTCAAATCCTTCTCGAAATTTTTCTAAAATATTCTTTTTCGCTTCTATTCTCATCCCTCGCACGTCCCCTCGATCATCTCCCCTGTTATTACCGGCAAGCACCGTATTCACCGGCAAACCCAAAACCAATATAAATGCGAACGCAACGACTGCAATTTTATGAGTTGTATTCATAGCACAATATTCCTTTCTCTATGTAGTACGAAACAAAAAGCTAAAAAGTTTCATCCTTCGACAAGCTCAGGACTTCACTATGGAGTGTAGGTGATGGTAAGCTCTTTTTCAGAAAAATTTCCATCAGCATCGTTTGCGACTACCAATATATAGTTCTCTCCTTCATCGAGTGTAAGAGTCACAGAGAAACTACCACTATCATCAGCTCGCGTCTCTGCATCGTTCACAAACACTTCGGCTTTTGGTATCGTTTTTCCCCGAACAACCAATGACTTGCTCGTAACGGTAATGTTGTTTGTCGGGGAACTAATAGCAAGGGAAATAGCACTAGAAGTAACAACCTCTGTCTTTTTCTCTGTCGGTATTGGTGTAATGCTTATATTTTCTACTGGCTCTTGGGTTTCGGTGGGTACGGCATTATTCCCAGATGAGCTCAGTGGCGTCACTTGACTCATCGAGTATTGACGGACAAAAAATCCTGCAGCAATTATGACAAGGATGCCAATGACAATGGGTAAGTAGTTTTTCATGCTTCCCCCTTTCATAGTTCACTTATTGTTGCTTGTTTTTTTACGTTTTGCAAGTTCTACAAGTCGCCGTTGCACTATTTTTCTCCTTCTTCGGGTTATCGCCCAGATAACCACCAAAAGCATACTCAACATAAGTCCCACAAGCATTGTCTGCTGCGGAAGCTCCACAATAATAACTGCTGCTGTATCACGCCAAAACTCAGTAATTATTTCTTTATCCTCATAAAAAATTTCCAGAAGATCGAGGGTATGCTGCTTATTAAGCACATCGTATGTCCGCAGGAAAGATACACCAATAAGCGCCACGAGACTTAATACAATACTAATAAATATCGCTAGCCATCTCCGAGATCGACTCTCTTCGAAGCGCGTCACTTTTTCCATCACGACCTTCGTAACATTTGTTTGTTTCATAGTAATACGCGGCGAAGCGCTTCTTTGGCGCGCTTCAAATGAGTGCGTACGGTATTAACCGGTACACCAAGACGACTCGCTATCTCTTCATATGATAAATCATCGAAATAATAAAGCATAATCACTTGTTTATATTTATGATCAATAACATCAAGTGCTTCTTGTATGCGTCTATTTTCATCTTTTTTCTCCAATCGTAATTCCGGATTATCGTGTCCCGAAACCTTCTCTGCTGCTTCAAGCGGGGCGTGTATCTTTCTACTTCGTAAATACGAAATAGCGAAGTTTCGTGTAATAGAAAATAAATATGCCGAAAGCTTCTTTTCCGTATCGATGCGATCAATCGTTTTATAGAGGCTAATAAATGTCTCCTGAACCACATCTTGTGCTGCAGCAGCATCCCTAATGATATAACTCACAAATGAGTGAAGCTTCTTTTCGTAACGGATAACCAACTCCTCGAACGCGGAGATATTGCCTTCTTTCACCTCGCGCACAAGTGTTTCGTCATGTGTTTTCTGCATGGTTACGGGTAATTATAGTACAATACGTACATGAAAGCCGGTGTCGTTGCCCTCGTAGGGCGCCCCAATGTAGGAAAATCTACCCTTCTTAACACCATTCTGGGACAGAAGGTCTCTATCACGTCTCCTAAACCACAAACCACTCGTTTTCCTATACAGGCTGTGTTTGAAGACGAGCGTGGTCAAATAGTATTCATGGACACACCTGGTATATTTTCAAAGGTCATCGATCAAGTATCCGCACGCATCAACCTGAGAACGGAAGAAACCATCGAAAAGGGAGTTGATGTGGTCGTATATATGGTAGATCACACCAGAGAACGGGCAGATGAGGAAAATCGCGTACTTGGTATAGTTCGCAAACTAAAAATTCCCAAAATTCTCGTCATAAACAAGGTGGATGTGCAAAGTCCAACGCACATGGTGCAATATCGTTTTATGGAAGATGAATTTGATCAGGTAATAGAAGTATCTGCGCTCGAAAATAAACATATCCCCTTACTCTTAAACGCGATCTTTGAATACTTACCTGAAGGCCAACCATTTATCGATACCTCTACCCTACCGCAACCAGGATTAAACCTAGACAGTAAAACATTTATTGCTGAAATTATCCGCGAGAAAGCATTTCTTAACCTAAGACGTGAAGTGCCCTATGCGATAGCCGCATTTGTCGATGATATAGAAGAACGGGACAATGGCGTCACCTACATAAAGGCGCGACTACTTACGTCCGCTGATCGTTACAAAGGCATGATTATCGGAGCAAACGGATCTATGATAAAAGAAATAAGCATGGCCGCCCGAAAAGAACTCGAAGTTGCAGCTAACAAAAAAGTATATTTGGAACTCACCGTAGAGACTGATCCGCATTGGATAGACTACGTGTAATCCGAATCGCTGTCCTCTTTGGGACAAAACCTACGGTTTTTTCCCAACGATTTTCCCTTCAAAGGAAGGATGATAGACAAGGCTTGCTCAAAACCGCTGACCTCTTTGGGACAAAACCTACGGAACTAATACTCGAGAGAAAACTAAAGTTTTCTCTCGACGCACTGATCCGGCATAGCCGGATGAAACCCAGCGCTACTCTCTTTCTAAAAGGGAAATTTTCTACGATAAGAAGTGCCTACTCCAACCTAGATAGTGTTTCTTCTTTTCCTAGTATTTCCAAGGCCTCCAGAAGTGGCGGGCCAACAGTTTTGCCAGTTACCATCAGTCGAAGCTCCATAAATACATCTCGCGCTTTTAGTCCGGCAGCATCTGTGGCTGCTCGTATTGATTGCTCCATTGCCCCATGTGTCCAATCTCCGATATTAAGAGCAGAGCGCAATACTTCTTTATATTTGGCATTCACGTCACGTTCAAACTCGTCAGGTTTACCAAAAAAGAATGACGCAAGTGACCAGTAGTCACTCAGTACATGCATCCGCTCCTTTACGAGCGGCATAGTTTTCAGAAGTAGTGCTTTATCCAATTGCTTCACCCTATCGTCAAAATCAACGATGCGCGCAAGCAAATCTTCATCCTTCATAGCTCTGATATATTGTCCATTTACCCAATCAAGTTTTTTCAGATCAAAACGGGGCGCCTGTGCAGTGATCGAGGTTACTTCAAACTGCGCGATAAATTCTTCTCTGTCATAAATCTCTTTCCCTTCAGGATGGTTCCAAACAATATTCGATAAATAGTTTAGTACCGCCTCTGGCAAATACCCAGCCTTGCGATAATAATCGACAGACGCGTGCCCATGACGCTTTGATAATTTCCCTTTCCCGTCCTCGTTAAGAATAAGTGGTAAATGACCATGTATTGGCATTTGCCAACCGAAATACTTGTATAAAAGCACATGCTTTGGTGTCGAAGAAATCCATTCTTTCCCTCGAAATACATGAGTAATTTCCATCAGGTGGTCATCGACAACCACACCGAAATGATAGGTAGGATACCCATCTGATTTCATAATGACCTGGTGATCAATAACATCACTATCAAACTCAATATGCCCGGAAATAATGTCATCAAACGAAATTTTTTCGTGTTCAGGTATTTTCATACGAACGACATGCGGCTCATGTGCCGCTAATTTTGCCGCAACTTCCTGAGCGCTAAGTGTCATACATGTTTTGTCATACATTGGCGGCAGATGTTTCGCTTCCTGATCTTTTCGCATAGCCTCCAGTCGTTCACGAGTACAAAAACAATAATAAGCATGTCCTTTATCGATAAGCTCTTCTGCATATTTTTTATATATAGGAAGTCGCTCAGATTGTCTGTAAGGTGCAAACGGACCACCCAACTTCGGACTTTCATCCGGTTCTAAATCAAACCATGCAAGAGAAGCATATATAACATCCTCCGCTCCTTCCACAAACCTCGCCCTATCGGTGTCCTCTAAGCGAAGAATAAACTTGCCCCCCGTTTTACGCGCGTAAGCATAATCGATAAGCACCTGGTAAATTGTCCCAATATGCGGAAAGCCCGTTGGAGAGGGCGCAATTCGTGTACGGATTGTCATACGATTGATTCTATCAAGTCATATCCATATACTCAATGTAGGGTACTCTTTCCTGTGGTACTATACTGCCTATGAGCAACTCGTTAACAGAAACCGCTTACTACACCCGTAGAGCAATTAATTGGTCTATATTGGGGGTTATTGGCTATATTTTGCTTCGTATATTCTGGGGACTGTTTGTCGCCGCTTATCTTGCAATATTTCCTCCACAAGCACCCCCGCCAAATCATGCATTCGGCTCACTTCCTCCACTCACATTTCCGCAGCAACAGGCGTCACCTGCAGGGCAGCTCATTTATCAGTTACAAACTATCGAAGGATCAGTGCCGGCTGCATCGCCTTCAGCCAATGTATATTTTATGCCTAAAAAAGGATCAAATCTTTTAGCTCTTTCTACCGCCCAAGCATTTGCCAAGCGGTTAGGCTTTGCTACCACGCCAATACCGGAGCCTTCCAACAAAAATATTTATCGGTTTGACGACCCGGCAAATCAACTCAGACATCTTTGGTATGACATCGTTTCCACAAATTTCATCGTGCGATATGATTTTCAACAAGATACCGGTTTATTTTTAAACAGTAAAGTTCCCTCAGCTCAAGAAGCGCGGGCAGAAGCAAGAAACGTGCTTCAAACGTATGGCTTGTATCCAGACGACTTTGCAACAGGAGACGTCCGGGTCGTATTTTATAAAGTCTCGGAAAACAAACTCGTCCCCGTTCCTAGCCAATCACAGGCAGATGCGGTGAGAGTAGATTTTTATCGACCAAATGTGGCAGGAACAAAGATAGTGACCGGCACGCTATCCGAAGGGCCAATATCTATTGTCTTTTCAGGCTCCGGTAATCAAAAAAAGCGTATTTTGCATTTTAGCTACGCATACTGGCCAATCGATTATGAAACCTCAGCAACATACTCACTAAAAACGAGCACACAGGCATGGCAAGAACTACAAAGCGGTGGAGGCTTTCTCTTGCAGCTGCCGAAATCACTCCTCGTTACCGTACGGAACGTATATCTCGCATACTATGATTCAGTGGAACCGCAGACCTACCTACAACCTGTCTTTGTATTTGAAGGAGATGATGGGTTCATCGCGTATGTCCCTGCAATAAACCCAGAGTACGTAGAGCAAACAACGAATTAAATATAGTTATATACAACTGCGATCGCTCTAATTTGTTTCTTGATTGTAATTTTGCCACTCGTAGTTTGTAAAAACCCAATTAATGAGGGCTTCGGTATCTGCGAATCGATTAAGACTCTTAAGCACCACAATAATCACTCTATGATTATCGCGCTCGACGAGCGTCACGAGATTTTCCCCAGCTTCTTCTGTCCAACCTGTTTTTATCCCCGCAACTCCTGGAATTTTTCCGAGTAGTGTATTGACGTTTGTCAGCGGATGAAACTGCGTATGAGTAACATCTGAAATAGTAATTTGTGGTATTGCAACTATTTTTACAATCGTTTTATTGGTCAACGCATACGAAGCAAGCCTCGTAAGATCGATAGCAGTCATGATGTGGTTTGGGTCATCAAAACCAACCGGGTTAGTGAAATGAGTATTAGACAAATGAAGGTCTGCAGCTTTTTTATTCATCGCTTCGACAAACTTTTCCACTCCACCGGGATAATGTTCCGCCAAAGCCCACGCGGCATCGTTACCTGATTGTACAAGGGCACCATAGAGTAAATTTTCGACCGTAATCCTTTCCCCGGGAATAAGCCCCATCACTGCACCGGTGTTTGCGACCGTCTGGACATGTACCACATCATCAAGTTCATAGTTTTCAAGTGCAACAAGCGCTGTCATAATCTTGGTCGTTGAAGCAGGAAAAAGAGATACTTCGGTGTTTCTTCCAAAAAGCGTCACGCCACTTGCCACATCGTATACCACCACACCCGCTGCAGATATCTCAAGTCCTGGATATACCCCTGTAGTATTGGTTGGATATGGAGCTGGTGTTGGTGTCACAAACGGTAACCCTCTGGTAAGCGGCCCTGCAGAAGAAGAAATTCTCTCTAGTATCTTTACTCCGGGAGAAAATACAAAAAATAATATAAATACAACAACAAATAGGATTTTATCCCAGTGCCTCAACACCCACATTTTTTTTATGCGGTCGATTAATGACTGTGTCATTCGAGTGCTTTAGAAAATTCACCAATCGTAGGCTTTGCCAGCTTTTCATAGTCCTTTTCATTCATCCGTATAGAGTGGGTATGGAGACCTGCGTTAAATGAAACGTGCGCATTTGCTCCAACAGCTGCATCCATATATACAGGGATACCGAACATGTGCCCGAACGGTGGAACTGCACCAATCGTAACGCCTGTTATGTCCTCAACTTGCGCGGGAGTTGCCATCCGCAAATCACGAACATGATATAGCGCCTTAAATGCTTTCATATCCAGCTTACGGTCACCGGGGACAACAACCATAACCGGTTTTTCGTCTGCAAAAAGAACAAGCGCCTTTGCTCCTTCGTGAAGTGGTGTATTCCGTACCTTGGCAGCATCTTCCGATGTGCGCACTGCTTCGTGTTCATACGGTTCAAATGCTAATTTGAGTGCTTTTATATCTCCAACTATACGCTCATATACTGCTTTCCCTCCGCCTTGCTTAGGATTTACCAACGTGGCCACAGAAATACCAAGCTCAACGAGCTGCTCGGGTGAAGCGGCACTTGGCGCATCCATAACACTTGTTCCTCCTGATGCTGATGTCGGAAATGCCATGACCTCCCGCACACTTGGCTCACCCAAAAGCGCCATCATGAGACGATCGATGCCGGGAGCAATTCCTCCATGCGGCGGCACACCATAACTAAATGCGGTAAGCATGTGAGAAAATTCCTGCTTTTGTTTCTCGCTAAATCCAATCAAATCAAATACTTTTGCCTGCACTTCTGCTTGATGTATCCGGATACTTCCTCCCCCCACCTCAAACCCATTGAGCACCAAATCATGTTGTAAACCACGAACCTTCAGGGGATCGGTGTCCAAAAGTGGTATGTCGTCAGGGTGGGGTGACGTAAACATATGATGACTGGGGGCAAATTTCGCACCTCCCGACCCATAAAAGAAATCATCGTCTTTCTGCTCATTAAACAATGGGAAATCAATTGTCCAACTAAATGCAAGCTCATCGGGATCGTTTTTATCTCTCCGAAGATCAGGCTTATCAGTACCGTACTTTTCCATGACCTCCCGATGAGATAGTCTTGGCCATGGGGTTTGGGTAATATGCTTGGTCGGAAACATAAGCCGGATAAGTGTCGTAAACATTTCCTCGGTAAGGGTAAGGATATCTTCCTGTGTCACGAAGGACATCTCCATATCAAGCTGAGTAAATTCCCCATACGCACGATCGCGGCGAGGATCCTCATCTCGAAAACACCGCGCTATCTGAAAATATCGCTCAAACCCTGCGACCATCAAAAGCTGTTTGTACTGCTGCGGTGATTGCGGAAGCGCGTAAAACTTTCCTGGCTGCAAACGAGAGGGCACTAAAAAGTCTCTCGCGCCTTCGGGGGTAGTTTTGGTAAGAACTGGAGTTTCTATCTCAACAAAATCACGGTTGGATAAAAAATTTCGGATAAAATTAACTACTTTACTCCGCAACCTGATGTTATGCGCCATGCGAGGACGGCGCAAATCAAGATAGCGGTATTTGACTCTGATTTCTTCGTTTACTTCACGCCCATCCGTATCTATGGGGAACGGTAACTCGCGCGCCCTTGAAACAACTGTTATCTCCTGTATCTCCACTTCCACCGTTCCGGAAACTATTTTTTCATTCACCATTGCTTCCGGTCGCTTTTTCACAAGTCCTGTAACGGTAATCACGTCTTCGGGATGTGCATCACCCAATGATTTGCTTCCAACAAGCTGCACAACCCCCGAACGATCCCGTAAATCGAGAAACATGATCTTGCCGTGATCTCTCCGGGCAAGTACCCAACCCTGTAATATCACTGTTTTTCCTTCCAATGCCGATACCTGTGATGCGAGTGTTCTCATATATCTATCATTATGACACAACAAACCCGTTCTCCTTACTATTAAATATAAGGGCGAACGGGTAATTCGCGGTACCACCTTATTTTAGTTCATAGTGTATATGAACCCTCAAACAGCTGTTACGGGCATACCCGTTTCGGTTGTTACCCCGAAACACTCCGGCTTGTCAGACCATCATCGTGTACTTCATCTCTTATTATATTTGCCGGTTTACCGGTTGACAAGAGATAAGTTGCCTCTTTATAATAATTGACTGTGACTATGAAATCTTGGCAGCAATCACACTTTATGACTCTTATTAACCTTCGAAAGGTCGAGGGGGTCGTGTGATGGCAACTTAAAAAAACTTTTTAGAACCAAACACACGAACCCTCCACAAGGAGGGTTTTATTTTGGCTTATTAACTATACATGAACGAAACAGACAAACAATCAGTTGTAGAAATAGTACCCGGAAAACGACCTCCGGTGGCATGGATGATCGCATCCGTTACCAACGAGGCGCAGTCGGTCACGGTAATATTTCCTATGCTGCCCGATGCAGTAAATACTGTCCCTGCAGGAACTGCGGGTATACAACAACAAGGGTAAACGTTACGTAAAAGCTCTTTAACAATTCCATACAGCGTGTTCTTGGCTAATGATAAAGACAGAAAATAATCCTGTCCTTTTCTGTCTTTTTCCTTATCCGAAAACATCACCGAAAATTATTTCGAAAGAGGAGTTTGCGTATGAAGTCTGCAGTGAAAAAATTTAACAATGCACTATCTTGGTCGAACAATTCATTTAGTTAGAGGAGTCAGTCATGAGTAAGAAACGAAGAGGTTCAGTTCCAGTCACCGTAAGACAACCACTAATACCGCAGGTTATCAGCTTATTTACACTCAGACCACAAACGTCTGGCACATGCAAATGCAGGAGCAAAAAATACCACAGGGGTGGTAAGTGTCCTGCCCAGACTCCAGGTCGCGACGATGAATGTACGTGGTGCGCAAAAGGGCATCCTGACCACGGTCATCACGATGAACACCGTCACAAACCGAGACGCCAACAACGGACACAACCGCATTAGGCGTGGGGGCAAACTTCTCTATGGAGACCTCATTATGGAGAGGTCTCCATAGTATTATTTTTGGGTCAGAGCTATATGTTAATAATTTTGAGCAATTTACTGCTCCTTATTTATTTTCATTTGGTCTCATACCCAATTTCCGACATTTTGTCCTTATACACGCTTTTTCTGAAGCAGTGAACGCACATTAATTTTCACTGTTTCAATCCAAGCGTGTATGAGGAACATATATACCTAAAACCCCGTATCAGGGTAGCACAAGCGCTATCTTTTGATGCGGGGTTTTTAATTGAAAAAATCGTACTTAACGAGGAATGACTATGTCTTTTATCTTTAACTGCAAATTACGTCTCCCATTCCATTCATTCATATCGATCGAATACGCAATATGAACTGGCACGTTCGTTTCTAAACTGCCATAGAGATCAGCCATGTTAAAAGCAACAGCATCGACCACTCGCCCCGAGCCCGCGTGCACTTTACACTTTATATGTTTCCGGGTCGCACCGATGAGACGAACATCGGTAATGGTTACATCCATCGAAGCAAAAAGCGGTTCGTAGTTTCCAAACCCGAAAGGCTCTAACATCTGTATTTTTTGCCAGAGAGATTCTGTCGCCATACTAAATGGTATTTCCGCATCAATATGAAGTACCCGCTTCAACATTTCTTCATCAATCTGCTTTTCTGCAAGCGCTTCTAATCTACTAGTGAGTACCGGAATATTTTTCGCAGTCACCGTAAATCCAGCCGCCATCGGATGACCACCAACATCTACTAATACATCACTACAACTCCTGATAGCTTCAACAATATTAAATCCCGGAATACTGCGAGCAGATGCTTTGGCAAAACCATCCGCTATAGCAAGCACTATTGATGGTCTCCAATACTCTTCTACTAACCTCCCGGCGACTAATCCAATAACCCCGGGATTATATGTTTCGTGTGATATAACAATTATTTTTTTGAGCGTCTTTGGCACTAATTCTTTTGCGTGCGTCACCGTATCTATGGTGAGCTGTTGTCGTTCTTTATTGGTAGTTCCCAGTTTTTGCGCGAGCAATCCCGCCTTGACCCCATCTTTTGTACAAAGAAGTCGCAACGCATCCAGTGCATGCTCCAGTCTCCCCATCGCGTTGAGACGCGGCGCAAGCATGTGGCTCACCGTATACGTATCTATCGCACTTTTCTCGATCCCCGCTTCAGCGATCAGTGCGTTAAATCCTATACGATTTGTCTTTCGTAATACTCCAAGCCCAAATTTGACGATAGAACGATTAATGCCGGCCAAAGGCAATAAATCCGCAATCGTCCCTACCGCTGCTAGCGCGGTAAGCTCTCGCTCGTGCTGACTGGCATCACCACCACTTGTGGCAAGTAATGCTTTCGAGACAAACCACGAAACTCCCGAACCAGAAAGGAGGGTCGTATGCACAATCTGACAATCTGGCAATTTCTCTGGCTTCACATGGTGGTCAGTAATAATCACTTCTATCCCGAGTTTTTTTGCATATTCCACTTGTTCCTTCGCGGTTATCCCATGATCCACCGTAATAATAAGCGTGGGGTCATACTGGCTGCGTACGGCATCTATTCCTTTTTCTGATAGTCCATATCCTTCGTCCACTCGATGCGGAATATAAGGCATCACCCGAGCACCCAGGTGCCATAGTGTTTCCCACATGATTGCTCCCGCAGTAATACCGTCCGCATCGTAATCGGCATACACCACGACCGATTCCTTGTTCTTTATCGCTTTCTGAATGCGAATAATCGCTTTTGCCAACGCTTTAGGATCAATACCAACGTCTTTTGCCCGTAACGAGCCGGGCTCAGGAGGCGTGAGAAACGTTTCGCGCTCCGCGGAGGTGTTAATGCCCCTATCCCGGAGGATATCTTCGATGATCAGCTCTGCAGTAAGCTTTGAGCCGTCAGTTACAAACTGTTTGCTAATCTGCCACTTCTTAGCCATTGGGGGTATAATATCAGTATGATCAGCCTTCCTCAATCAGCGGCATCAGTTATTAACACCTTGCATGACGCAGGTTTCGAAGCGTACGCAGTTGGTGGATCTATACGTGATTTACTTCTTGGAATGGAAACCAAAGGGTGGGATTTCACCACAAACGCAACACCAGAAGAAATCCTTGCGTTATTTCCAGACAGCTTTTATGACAATCTCTTTGGAACCGTTGGTATAAAAATCAGAAAATCATTCGACACCGCTCAGGACGAACAAAAAGCCGAAATAGAAGATATATATGAAATTACTACCTATAGAAGTGAGGAGGGATACGAAGATCATCGTCATCCGGATAAAATCTCTTGGGGTAAAACACTCCAAGAAGATCTCGCTAGGCGCGATTTTACGATAAACGCCATCGCCTTTGACGGAAAAGAATTGATTGATCCCTATGACGGACAAAAAGACCTCCACAATAAATGTATCCGCACTGTGGGGGCGGCGACAGAACGATTTGCCGAAGATGCACTCCGCATGCTTCGAGCAGTCCGCTTTGCTGCCCGATTAGGTTTTTCTATAGAAGACGATACCGCAAAAGCAATCACCCTGCATGCAAAGTCTCTTACAAAAATTTCAGCAGAACGAATACGGGATGAGTTTTTTAAAATCCTAACAGCAACCCATGCTGCAGATGCAGTGTTAGTTCTTAAAAATCTCGGGCTTCTTTTCTATATTCTGCCTGAACTGGAAACTTCATTTGCTACACCACAAAAAAGTCCCAAACGACATCATATCTATGATGTGGGCACTCACTCTGTTATGGCCCTTAAGCACTGTCCGTCAGCCGATCCTGTCGTACGTCTCGCCACCCTTATCCATGATTTAGGAAAACCAAAAACATTCCGCCAAGATAGCACCGGACTTATCACTTTTTACAATCACGAAGTTGCAGGCGCTCACATAGCCAAAGATGTCGGGAAAAGACTACGACTTTCCAAAAAACAATCAGACCTCCTCTATACACTGGTGCGATGGCATCAATTCAGTGTCGATGAACGGCAAACAGACAGTGCGTTACGGCGTTTTATAAGAAGAGTTGGTAAAGAAAATCTTTCCCATATCCTCGCGCTCCGCATAGGAGACAGACTTGGTGGTGGTGCGACAGAAACATCATGGCGACTTGAGCTATATAAAAAACGACTAGAAGAAGTGCAGCTACAACCGTTTACTGTTTCAGACCTCCATGTAAACGGGCATGATGTGATGGCACTTTATGGAGTTCCTCCCGGACGAATTATCGGAGAAGTATTGGATGCATTGTTTGCCGAAGTAGAAGCTGGCTCATTACCAAATGATCGGGATGCACTTCTCAAACGGATGGAAGAACTCAAAAAAACCACTCTTCACTAACAAACGAAGAACTATTAGCGATGCGCTAACCTTTTCGCTTCCAGCTTGTGCCACAGCAACAGCACAGGAGTTGCCACAAATGGTGATGAGTATGTTCCTGATACCGTACCGATAAGCAACGCCACAACAAACCACTTCGTGGTATCTCCACCCATGAGCACGAGTGCCACTAACATAAAAATAATCGTAAACGAGTTAGTAAGCGATCGGTTCATAGTCTCGGTAACGGCAATATCGGAAATTTCCTCAAATGAGCGCGATCGGTCACGTTTTGTATACTCACGAATACGATCAAATACCACGATCGTATCGTGCACTGAAAAACTCATAGTGGTAAGAAATGCGGTCACAAATAATGTGTCTACCTCGACACCAAAGAAATGCCCAAACAGTGAAAAGCTTCCCAACACTACTAAAAGATCATGAAGTAGTGCCACCACAGCAGCGACTCCAAATCGAATATTCTTAAACGCGTATGCTACGTATCCCAAGATGGCTGATGCTGCCAAGATAGCCGCGACCATTGTTTTCGACAATAATTCTTTTCCAAGTGTCGGCCCTACGGTTTCGTTACGAACTGCAAGCGCGCTTACCGATGCCAGCCGCTCAATCCCTTCGGTCATCAATGCAATTTTCTGATTTGTCTCTGGCTTCATGCGGATAAGATACGCATTCCCACCTGATTGTTGAACGCTCACGAGACTTACCTCTGCATCAGTAGCGGCCTGACGCATCACATCCTCCGGGACTTGCGCACTGGTCCGATATTCCACAAGTGTTCCTCCAGAAAAATCTATAGATGGTCGAAATCCATAGCGCACAAGGGAAAATATCCCCGGCACCAACACAAGCGCAGAAATAATCGCATACAGCCAAATATATTTACTAAATCTAATCATACGTTTTTTTCTCCTTGTAAAAATCTTACGATTTTTGATCCTCCTGTACGCGCTTCGTGCGGATTCTATTCGCTTCGCTTTTCGGAATAAAATACGCGAATAAATGTCCGGGTCACGACAATTCCAGTAAACAAACTGACAAACACTCCGATAAGCAATGTTGCGGCAAACCCCCGCACAAGCCCGCTTGATGGCAGGATTGACCAGTTACCGGGATTAAACAGAATAAGGCTCGTGATAATGGTGGTAAAATTTGCATCCCGTATACTATCCCATGCTTTCCCGAACGCGTGCTCTATTGCTATCTTCCATGGCTTACCGCCTCTTAACTCCTCTTTGTATCGCTCAAATATAAGTATGTTACTATCGACCGCCATACCGATGGAAAGTAAAAATCCAGCAATTCCTGGTAAGGTTAGCGTCACGCCAAAAAGCCTAAATAATCCAAATGCAAGCAATCCATATATGATAAGCGCAGCGTCAGCAATAAGCCCCAACCTACCATACTGTGCGATCATAAATATCGCAACAAATCCTAAACCAATTACTCCCGCTCGAATACTTTTTGTAACCGACTCAGCTCCCAATGTCGCTTCCACTGTTCGTTGCTCCACTGGCTTTACTGACACCGGAAGCGCTCCAGCGTTGAGTTGTAGCGCCAACGTTTTTGCACCTTCTTGAGTAAAGCTACCAGTAATTACCGCATTTCCTTCAGAGATAACTCCCTGGACGACTGGCGCGGTAAGCGGGATGTCATCAAGAAATATAGCGAGAGGCTTACCAGTAAGACGTCTTGTCGCCTCTGCAAATTTTTTTCCTCCCTCGCTGTTAAACTCCAAAGCGATTTCAGGTTCGCCTGTGTTGGGGCTAAACTGCATGCTTGCACGAGCCAAATCTTTTCCGGTAAGACCCACTGACGTTGTAGTCTCAAGCGTGGGGATAATAAATGCTCCAGGGCTTGCTTCACTCTCATCAATAAATTCTCGGAAATCAAGGAGAGCGGTCTGCCCAATAAGCGAAATCGCCTGATCCACATCACTCACCCCTGGTAATTCCACGATAATTCGATATGAATTTTCCGAGACAGCTGTCTGCACGACCGGCTCTGCCACACCAAAAAAGTTTACCCTGCGATCTATCACTTCTTTCGCTGATTCCAGCGCGGTCGCTCGATCGCTTTGACGGATATCTTTCATATCCGCTTCCAACACCACATGACTTCCTCCAGCCAGATCAAGCCCCAAGGATGTCGTAAATTTCTTTTCAAAACCGAATAGCCGGATAGTTGGCGGATTAATCACCCTATCAACGGTAAAACCTAATGCAGAAAACTTTAGGCGATAATTTTCCGGCAAATCAATCACGACAAGAAGCATCGTGAGGATGAATAACAAAAAAAATACCCTCCGTGGGTTTTTAAACATATTAAGTATCTTACCTTACCGGTTAATCAGTCGGAATCTATGTATTGTATTTATTTGCAGGATACAAGGTCAAGTCCGGGTTAACACAAAAGAATTAACTTACTAATTCTTCTTCATCACCAACGAGCATGACTCGTGAACCCGCTAATATTTCTAATACAAATGGATCACGTCTGCGTTTCCTAAATGAAAACTCCTCCTCTGTCATCACTGTATAGTTGAGCTCACGTTCTCTTCGAACTTCTTCTCCTTTGACCATATTAGACAATTCGGGCAACACCACAGACCCTACGATCAAAAGATCAACATCGCTACTACTTTTATGTGGTAACCCACGCAAATACCTTCCTGACAGCATTGCGTATTTGATTTTCCCAAGTTTCACTTTATTTTTTACGATATCCCACCCTAAGCCTGTTGTTTTTCCCACAAGCTCCATCAGTTCAAAATACAACGGATACTCTTTGCGGAACCGATAAAACAATCTGTTTGCGCGCTGCTCTTTGGCAAGCATTCCACCCTTTTCAAGGTGTGCAAGCTCCCGCCGCACCGCATTTATCTCCTCGCCCACCTGCCGCACTATTTCACGAACATGATAAATAGTCGAAGGGTTATTCAAAAATAATGAAAGCATCTTCACTCTGACTCGAGAGATAATCAGATCTTCAAGAAGCATATATCCTCCTTCTCCGCCGGATGGCGGCCTGGGCAGAGGTTTAATACGTTACTGTTGTTCCTGTGGGCAACATTTCTATCCATATTTGCCCGCGAGTTAAGTTAATTTCTTTATTCGCTGTATCAAAAAACTTTGTCCGCGCGTTTCTTGTCTCTTTTTTCCAAACTCCTTTGGTAGCCTCTCCATCCTGGAATACAATTGCCTCACCGCTCCCGATATTTTCATACAAAAGATGCGCGTGTGTATCAACTGGCCCAATCTCTTTCGCAAATAATATGACTACTACTTTGGCGGATAGCTGCTCTTTGGTTTCCAAATCAGTATGCGCGATACCACCGTTATACCGCTTATAGACATTGGCGGTTTTATCGTAGTCCCACCGTACACCGTACTGCTTTTCATACCCTTTCCAGGCTGAAAAACTTATAGAGGTGTTTGTCCCACGCTCATTCTCTTTTGCATCGTCTTTGAATTTCCAAGGCTGAAACCCTTTATCCCAAGAAACTCCAGAAGCATCGGTGTTTGTCCACCCTCTGGTTTTGGCGAGAGCGATAAGCTTGTCTGTGACACATACCATAGTGTGCTCTGTCGCGACAGGATGATCTAATCGATCGTAATTTCTGAAACACGTAGGAAATGAGATGCCAAACTGATCCATGTCCTTCACTTTGTATTGTTGAATATGGCAAAGTGCTTTGGCACGATCATCAACTGTATCGTCATTACAAAGACCAGCTCCTCCGACATGGTTATACAACGCATCGTATTCTAATACCCAAGGCAAATAGTATTCGCGTGCGCTTCGTACTGGCGCCAAGTTTACAGTTTCTGCCGCTATACCGCAGTAAAAAATACCCATAAATCGAGTAATTCCTCCTTCGGCAACTGCCTCATATACAACATCAGCCTTGGATAATCCTGACTGTGGACGTGATTCTTCATGGTTTTCTATCATGACCGCAAGCGGTCTCCGTGCCGACCAAATATCTTTTTCTTGCTTTGTATACAATTTACCGTTTATCGGACAAACCTCTGTGCGAGGCAAAGACGGATCTATAGCGAAATGCTCTTGTTGCCCATTTTGTGTAACAGGTGTTTTGCTACCAGAAGATGTTTTCCCCAGGAAAGAAAAACCAGCGTACGACAAACCAGTCGCAGCGAGATAAAGTACTAAACCAACAATAATCGTAGAAATAAATTTTTGTTTGTTCATGATATTCCTCCTATATGTTTTGCGTTATCTATGGCTGATTCTTCTTCCTTTGATAACGCAAGATCTTTTCCTTTTCCTGCTATTATTTCTTTTATATACCATCTGTTGCCTGCCCGAGCATAGAGTGATGTCATCACGATACCGGAATTTTTTCCGTCAAGCAGGGCAATCGAAAAACTTTGTGCTCCTCCCGTATCGGCAAACGGATTAAATCGGACAATGCCAATTCGTTGTACATGTAAAGCGCCATCCGCCTGTAGTTCGCGTGTCACTTTCTCAAGCGCCACACTTCTGGATTTCATATCCTGAAGTGAATTGAGCATGGATTCAAGCACTTCCAAGAGACTCTGCTTGGTGACACCCTTACTTAACCTATTATAATGGGAAATCATCCGAATTAGCAAAACGGAAATGATACTGAGCCATATCAAAAAACCTATGGCAATTCCTGTAATAAGTAACGTGCTATTGAACACCATTCGTATTCATTATATTACGATTCCAATTTAATTTTTGTCAATCACGATTTCTGGATATTACGAGAGGCAACACAACACTACTCGCTTCACATCGAGGCTATTTTATTTGACAACCGAAGCCGCGCTATGCTACGCTCATGCGCACGGATATTACGCAGTATGCCTAAGAAAACAAAAAAGGAAAAACTGCTCGCTCAGCGTCACAGAACGAAACTACCCCCTGTGGCGATCCAAACTACCTCGGAAACGCCAGCTCTACCACTGATGCCCACACAAATTTCATTTACTATTCCAAACATACATAAATCATCTTCTGCAAAAACAGTCACACAAGAAGAATCAAGGGTATTACGTGCAGACATAATAAAAACGGTTATTCTTACGACTATTATTCTTATAAGTGAATTCCTGCTCGCTCGATCATTGCCGCAATAAAAAAAGTATTGTGGTGAAAGGAGGTGAATACTACTATGGCACAAATGTATTGTGTAAAATGCCGCGCGAAGCGCGAAGATCCAAACGCCGTTAAAGTTACCATGAAAAATGGCAAACCGGCTATGAAAGGCAAATGCCCGGTCTGTGGTACAGGAATGTACAAGATTGGTGGCTAATTTTTTTCTGGTAAGACGTTTTATCAAAATACCCCGCGTCCTAAAAGGCGCGGGGTTTTTTTATCTTCACACTTCGTGCGGCCTGTATTGGAGCGCTTCTGCTACATGTTGGAGACGTATCTGTGCTACCCCAGAAAGATCAGCGATTGTCCGCGACACTTTTAAAATCCGATAATAACTTCTTGCAGAAAGCCCCATCTTGGTAACCGCCTGCCGCAAAAAGCCTCCTGCATCTTCAGGCAACACACAGTACTCTCTCGCGAACTTGGTAGTCATTTCCCCATTACAGGTTATTTTTGTCCCCACAAATCGTTTTGTCTGTATATTTCTCGCGTGCTGCACTCTTTTTTGTACGATCTTTGAAGACTCGCTAGGCGGCATATCTATACTAAGTTTATATGAAGGCACGACTGGCACCTGCACATGTAAATCGATACGGTCGATAAGAGGCCCTGAAATTCGCTTCTGATAACGAACAACTGCACCCGGCAAACATGTGCATGGTTTCGCGACTGAATGAAAGTTTCCGCAGGGGCAAGGATTTGCTGCAGCAACAAGCATAAACTTTGCCGGATACCGAACAGTGCCTACTGCTCTTGATATCGTTACCACCCCATCTTCTACCGGCTGACGTAGTGCTTCCAAGACATGACGGGGATATTCAGGAAATTCGTCTAAAAATAACACTCCTCTATGAGCAAGCGATATCTCTCCTGGTGTCGGTCGAGTACCACCTCCAATCAGGCCAATACGAGAAGTTGTATGATGCGGAGAACGAAACGGGCGATATTTTACCAAAGATTCACCACTCGACAGGTTGCCGGTCACTGAATACACTTTCGTGACCTCTATTGCCTCTTCTTCGGTCATTGCCGGCAAAATTGATGGTAGAGTGCGGGCGAGCATTGTTTTACCCGCTCCCGGAGGACCTTGCATAAACACATTGTGCCCACCCGCTGCGGCAATTTCGAGCACACGCTTCACATGCTCCTGCCCTGCTACATCGGCAAAATCAAACTCAAAGCCCTGTGGAATACTCACTTCTGAAAATGGCGTATGAGGATATATCGGAAGTTCCTCACTTTTGGATAAATGTCGAAATAATCCCAAAAGCGTTGGCACAGATACAATCCGTAATCCGCGGATCACCGATGCTTCTTTTGCGTCAGGACTAGGAACATACATCGTATCTGCCAATTTATTATCCCTCACCATGAGTGCCAACGGTAATATGCCGTTGGTGTGTCTTACTCCACCATCGAGAGACAGTTCTCCAACAAAAAGCGCGTTGCTAGTAAGAGGCGCTAATTGACCTGATGCGATTAACATGCCGAGCGCTATGGGTAGATCGTACGCTGGGCCAATCTTTGGAAGATCAGCAGGCGCTAAATTAACAGTGATACGATGGTCAGGAAACTCTGCGCCACTATTTTTAAGTGCAGCTCTTACTCGCTCTCTACTCTCCTCCACTGCTTTATCTGGCAGACCGACTATCGTAAATGATGGAAGGCTTTGAGAAGAAATATCTACCTCTACCGTCACCGGCACCGCATCTAAACCCACGACTGCTCCGGACAGAATTTTTGCAAGCATTACCCCCTACAATACTCGGAAATAATGCATATTTCAGTGGAATATCTTACAGAAATGAAGTATACTATAAGCTGCACTTTGGGAACCCGGATTCTCGCCCTGATTTAATCGGGGAGGAAAGTCCAGACAGCAAAATGCAGGGGACTCCGCATAAGCGGAGCGTCGCAAGATCGGGTGTCTTAATCTCGTAAGGGGTTAGGAACAAAATCTGAATTGACAGATTGAGAGAGCCACAGAGACGATCATCAGCCGCAAGCCTAACAGGCTCGGAAGATGGGTGAAACGTTGGCAATCCCACCCGCTGCAACCGGAGACTGGTCCGTTATTACCACGCATTTGGGAGGACCGAATTTTACGGGCATAAGAGAAATGAGAGTCTATTCGCCAATCCTGGCGAAAAAACAGAATCTGGCTTACGAGGATCCCAAGGTGCACAAAATTCCCATAAATATGTTTATGGGAATTTTTGTACCGCAGGGACCGCGACATAGTCCGAGGATCCCAAGGTGCACCAAGAAAACCCATAGAAATATTGATTTTCTTGTGAACTGCAGAGAGTTCGCACGTAGCACGAGGATCCCGAAGTGCAAATAAAAACTACTTACCCTTCGGAGAAACTGGGAATGAATTAACGATTTCCTGTATAGATATAAGTACCGGAACTGCCAAAACTGCCCCCGCAATTCCTCCAAATCTCCCACCGATCATAAGTGCCAAAATAGTGAGTACCGGAGACAATCCGACACTCTGCTTCATAACAAGCGGTACCAATAAATTATTTTCTATCTGCTGGACTATGATATAGAGTGCGGCAACAGAAAGGGCAAGCCCTGGAGAACTACCAAAAGCAACAAGCACCGCAGGAATAGCAGATACTGTTGGGCCTATCGTAGGAACTATTTCCAGTAAGCCTGCAAAAATCGCGAGTGGCAACGCATACTCCACACGCAAGAAAAATAATCCTCCGTACACGAGAAGCCCTATAAATATCATCAAACAGACCTGCCCCAATACCCAGGCTCCCAGCCGCTTTTCTATCTGCAAAAGTACAGTAAACACTCTCTCGCCTACTCCATCTCCAAGAAAGCCGGTAAGAAAATTTTCAAGGTGTTTACGTTCTAACAAAAAGTAAAAGGTAAATGTCATCACCGTAAGCACTGCAATCACGTTTGAAAATACACCGACAGTCACTCGCAACAAATTTTCACCAACGGGCCCCGCCTGCTGCAAAAGAGAACGAACGTCTGACGAAACATAAGGGAATATTCGAGACAAGAAATCAGGAAGTTGAGCAAATAACTTCGTTGATTGGCTACTAAGCGGTGGAATCATGCTCACTACCCCCGCACCGAGTCCACCAAAAATTATCCCGTACAACAAAAGTATAGACATAAACCGTGGAATACGAAGCTTACTCATCCCATCGACAATCGGTCGGAGGGCGGACATGAGAATAAATGAGATAAAAAGCAAAAAAAGGATATCGCGTATCTGTAAAACAAGCCAGATAGCGGCGATGAGAACCAACGTAAATATAATCGTTCTATGGGATATTTCTATTTTGGTTGGCATAACTTCTTTTAAGTATACCACTCACGCACTTCCTTCTCTACAAGCGCCGCAAGATAATCCTGACGGCTATCAAACCATCGAATATTTTTGTTTTTTTTAAACCACACTATTTGTCGCTTCGCGTATGCTATTTCCTGTTTTTCCCATGCTTCCAACGCCTCCTCTTCTGTTTTTTGATGAGATAGATAATCACGAATTGGCTCTATACCTAACGCGCTTACCACTGGCATATTGGTCACCATATTACCAAGTTTTTTAACCTCATCTATGGCACCGTTTTCCCATCGGGCTCGAACACGTTTACGAATATTGTATTCCATATCCGATAAGTCACTCCGAAGTCCTATCCATAATTCACTTAATTGTTTTTCTTTTTTTTCAAGCCTGTTATGTCGCTTGAGCCATTGGCTCACCTCTAATGCGCGTATAAGTCTCCTGGGGTTATTTTTGTCAGAATTATTCATACGCGACAAACGTATGGGGTCTATATTTTCCAACTCCTTCTGAAGAGTGTCTCGTGAGAGTGTGTCCCACCTGAGTCTTGCTTCCTTATCGATAGGTACATCAATAGTTTCTGGAGCGTCAGTCACTGACCGTATATACAAACCTGCTCCACCGACAATGATAGGCAGCTTTCCTCTTGAGGAGATATCTGTGATTGCAGATTGAGCCAGTGCATGATACAGTGAAATACTACACACCTCGTGAGGAGAAACAGCATCGTAAAGCCACACTGGAATGTCGTCTATCTGATAAGTAACAAGCGGGTATGTTTCACCTCGAAATAAAACAGTCTGTTGATGAGTAGGTGTATCACCAGGACGGATATCTTTACCTGAAATAACATCGAGCCCTTTGTAGATTTGACGCGAGTCAGCACTTACCAGTTCTCCATGCAATTGCTTTGCAATGGTAACTGCTAATTTCGTTTTTCCGCTCGCTGTAGGACCCGCAATAACAAGCACTTTGATCATTTGTATGTACCTGCTCGTAAATTTGTTTTATTGATCATTTCTTCCAATACTGCCCATCTCCGCTTCTTCTCGACAAACGGGATACTGTCGGTAAGCGCTTTATGAGCCGCTGTCATTGGCCTATCGGAATATATGGCAACGTAGGCTTTGCTAAACCCAACCTCTCTAGCCAACTTCACTGTATTTTCAAATTGTGTCTCCGTCTCTCCCGGAAACCCAACAATAATATCCGTACTTATCGTGACACCCTTTATATGAGTTTTAAGTTTGGAAACAAGTGCAAGATATTCTTCACGGGTATACCAACGGTTCATTTTTTTCAACACATCGTTATCCCCCGCTTGCACTGGTAAATGGATATGACGGGATATTTTTTCATTGTTGGCAATTACCTGAATTAAATCATCTGAAAAATCCCAAGGATTACTGGAGATAAAATCTATTACTTCAATCCCCTCGATTTCACTTATTGCCGTAAGTAGTTGTGGAAATAAAGTTGGGATACGTAATCTCCCCAAATGCTTCACATAGGTAGGCTTCATTTGTTTTCCCTCTATGGTAAATATTTTTTCTTTTTCTTTATTGTTTTTTTCGATACGAAAATATTGTTTATCAGGTAAATCGCGCATCACTTGTATATTATCTGCGCCAACAAGTAAGTCCGCGCCGTATGAATTAACGTTTTGCCCGACTAACGTGATGTGCGCCATCCCCTTGGCTGCAAGCTCACGCACTTCTTCGATGATATCTCCCATGGGTCTACTGATCTCCCGCCCCCTAGTAAACGGCACCACACAAAATGTGCAGAAATTGTTGCACCCGTTAGCAATCGGTACCCATGCATGATGCGCGTTCGTTCTGATGGGTGCGAAATCAAATCCCACCTCCTCAATGGGTAAAAATTCATCCACTCCCGGCATTTTTTTGGCGAGGGTTGCCAGCATTTTCCCGGTCTTTTCGCGAGCCGCCATACCCACCATGCATCCGGTGACAACAATTTTTACTTTTCTTCCTTTTTTCTTTTCTTCCGTAAGGTTGTATACGAGTCCATATACCCGATGCTCTGCAGACGCCCTGATCATACAGGTATTAATCACCACATCATCAGCGGCTTTCATGGTTTTGGATCGTGTATACCCGCGTGCCTCGTATAAAGCGGCGACACGCTCCGAGTCCGCTTCGTTAGCGGCACAGCCGAATGTTTTGATGAAGTATTTCATAACTTATAGCGAATCTAATATACGAACGTTATCTAGCTTACGAATTATACCACCCTTAGCCTCGAAGTTAGTTCATGCTTCAATCGCCTTATGGTCTTAAACCACTTATTTGGCTTAAATAATATTAGTCCATCCTTAGTGAGGATCTTACATTTAACCTTTGGTCTTCTGCCTGGAATATGTTTGTCCAAAATCACACCCAGTGTTTCATTTTGTAACTCCGTACGAAAATCATCCAGGTATGCACTTATCACAGTGGTTTCTCGCCAGAAATGGTTTATGAGCTGCACCTGTTGATCAATTGTCTTAGTTTGTGGCTGACCAATAAATTCGGGAAATATATCGTCAATTAAGTCTTTATGCTTATTAAGCAGAACATGACTCGTAACTTCATTAAACTCCGATTTCATTTTCCTGAGGGACATAAAAATAATTTCATAAGACTCAAACGAACTCAATAAATTGAAGTATGCTGTTATGACTTTATTGTGCTGATTATTAATTTCGTCCCATTTATCTGTCCTATGCTTTGTAATATTACCCGCGTTGACTAGGGGATTATTCTGACTAGTTACAAAATAGTTCAACCATTGGATAACACTACTATAGTCAATCAGCGCGCTTGAGAAATTGAATAAGTGTTGTTGAAAATTCTCCCAAGCCGTATGTATGACTTTATGCTCAAATTGTTTACGTATCTGACTGAAAGCGGCTAATACTCCAACAAGCGCCGCCAAAATCGTAGTGACTGCGCCTCCAACAGAACCTATAAAGTCGACCTCTTTGCTTGTTAAAGCATTAATCCAATCAACAATTCCACTACCCATAACTAACACAAGGAAGGAAAACCCAAATCCTATTCCAAACATTACGCCCACAAAAAATAACCGCTCTATAAGAATTAACGTTTTGCGATATGATTGCATCAAATTCGGTGACATCGGAAGGTGGGGGCAAGCAGGAAGATTATAGCGAAGGTTTGATCAAAAAGGAATAATAATCCCCAAAACGGTCAAGGCGCCTTACGAAAGAATAAACTTCTCGATCACGACTGCCACCCCATCTTCAGTGACCGTTGGGGCGATAAAATCAGCAACAGCTTTTAGTTCCGGCACTGCATTTCCCATGGCTATCTTAAGCCCGCATGCTTCGAGCAAAGGAAAGTCATTGTAGCCATCTCCTATGCCAATTGTTTCTTCTGGCTGTACCCCAATACGTTTACATATTTCCACCACGCTATGAAGCTTTGTGGCAGTAGCACTTGTTACGGAAACCCATACATTTCCTTTCTGGTATGAAGGAGGTGTTTGTATAGAAATATTTGGTATTTTAGTAAGTTCGTCTCTAAGCGCCATAGCAATCCGTACAGGCACTTCCGGCACACACAGTGAACACACCTCATCTGGAAATAATCCGCCCTCGTAATACTCTTCTGTTTCTCCGGTATTTACCATAAACCGCAACTTTTTTTTCGCAAAAAAGTCTGCAACAAGCCCAATTTCTTTTTTGGGCAACGCAAACGTTTTGACAATTTTTTTCTTTTTGGGATCATAAATTTGTGTCGCATCATTTATGCCGCAGGGGTCATACACTCCCAAGGCATGAATAACGTCTTTGGCGATAAAAATTGGCCTGCTGGTACACACACAAACATGCGCCAGTTTTTGCGCGGCCTCTACCGCACGCACCACTCGCGGTGTAGGCACGCCATCTACAGCGTTGGGCACGCTTGTACCATCAACATCCATAATGATGGCTTTGTATTTCATTGGGGATACTACAACAACATGAGGCAAACGTTATTCCTCTTTGCCAACAATCACCTGCGCGTCATAGTCTGCACTTTCTTCGACAGTGGCAGAAGATGTGCCTAATACATAGTCAGCTTTCAAATCATCAGCCAATAAGGTTGCGAATTCATCTTTTCCGGATTTAACCAATATTTCTGTATCGGTATAGGTATACTCTTCCGCGTTTCCAACGCTCACAACAGTGTACCCCTTCTCTTCCAAAAAAGTTTTCATTTTACTGCCTGCTCCGGGTGTACCACCTCCGTTTATAACAGACACCTTCACATCACTCCTCGTCACCGCAACAGGGCTCGGTGTAGGCACAGCAATGGTAGGTGTTGGAGTTGGCGTTGGCTTCGCGGAGAGAAATGATAAGGTAGACGGGCCACGAACCAATAAAATAAGAGACACTCCGATAGCAAGTGCGACACCAAGCATAGCACCCACCCATACCCCAAGGGATGGCCCTCGCTTACCGACCACGGTAATTTCTGGAGCTACTCCTGGCTCAGACTTTACGAAAAGCGATTCAACTCCTTTGGAATTTTCTTGGACTTCTTCCTGCATACGAGGAGGTACGACATCGGGCTGTACTTCTTCTTTCAGTTGCTCAACTTCTTCTTCAATCGCTTCGACAGCTTCTCCGATCTCTTCTGCATCTTTTTTGATCGTTTCAATTGCATCAGGTACCGCACCTTCTTCAACAACTTCGACCACCTGTCTCACTGGCGGCTCACTTTCTTCTGCAACAACTACCTCTGCAACATCAGTATCTTTTATCTGACCGCTCATTTCATCAAGCTTTAATGATGCGCGTTTCTTTTTTGCTTTCGGTGGCATATAGATTAAGTATAGTAACTTACATCAATGTCTGCAAGTATTATCTCTATTAACTACTAGCGCTTGTATAATGACGAAGTGCAAAACGCCAATACCAACGGGAGGCAGCCCACAGCCCTGCAGCGAGTACAAACACAATCAGTACATCTTTATAATCGAGCTTCGCAAGCAATGCGCGCGATGGTGTATTGATAACAAGGGCTAGTGGCATCACAAAAACAAACAAAAAAGAAGCAAGTTGCTGTAGCATCTCTTTTGGAAACCTTGCCATACTTTCAAATGAGTACATAAACAAAACCAAATTAGTCATATTGGAAAACCATATAAGGTTGGTAAGTACCAAAAACCACAAAGAATACAAAAGCATAAGAGCAGCAAATGCAAGAAATATAAAAAGGAGTAGCTGTGGAAAAGTCACCACCAAATGCAACTGGCCAGCAATCCATATCGTATATCCCAATGCCATCAAAATACGAAAAATTGTTGCAAAGTTCACTACCCACAAACTTACCGCGAATTGCGAATCAATCGGTTTTACGAGTATTCCATCCAATTCACCCATGTGTATTACTTTTGACAGCCTCCCCATATTGATACTTATAAACATATGAAATATACCAACAATCACTCCGTAAATACCGTTAAATAACAACAGTTCTCCGCGCTGCCATCCATATGCATCGGTCACCCGTGCAGTAAGCATAATGACCGTATACAAAGACATAGCTCCCCACCCGATACTGGCTATGACGTTGTTAAAAAAATTAACCCGATATGTAAGGAGAGAAGCCAGATTAAGCTTTAGTAATTGACGGTAAATCGCAACATAGCGTTTCATACATTATTGCCCCACTGCGGTAAACTGCCGCAATCCTTTATGCCACATGAACCGATAGAGACCCAAAAACAATACTAGCCACACCCATTGCATACCTAACACTTGCCAAAGCTCTGAAGCACCCAATGCCCCCTGAGATGCGCGCACAGGATAGTACAACATATAGGCGATAGGTTGAAAAAGCGAAAACGAGCGAATTGAGTCAGGCAATAAATGAAGCGGCACAAGTATGCCGCTAAACAATATAAAAATGATAGTCTGTATATTCTGAAAACCGGAAAAATCAATTGTCCAAAAAGCAATAAGACCAACTATCATTTTATAGAAAAAACACAGAAGATACGCGCTTATCACGATAGCGATAACAAGCGGCACTAATCGTATATCAGTAATCAGCTCCGGGGCACGAATAAATACCGATATACCCAGTAATGTAAGCACTCCAAACCCCCCTTGGATTATCCGCCAAGGTAATTCCTGAAAAAACTTAAATTTTGTATATGAAAATGGTCGAAGCAAATACTGGGACAATCGTCCGTATTGTATATCTTCAAATGCCACTTCTTCCTCTATGTGCACCTGCAAAAACGAACCCGCTACAAGCAATAACAGGTAATAGGAAACCGCTTCTGAAAATGACCATATTTGATTACCCGAAGGATCATTTAATACACCCCGCCAATACAAAAGATACACAACAACATCAATAAGAATGACAAAAAACCAAACAAACGAACGGGCTTTGTATTCCAAAGCGTGCTGCGAATACAAAGAAAAAATAGTCAGCAACCGTTTCATATTTTTCTATTGCCCGCAAACACATCACGGATAACGTCTTCGATATCAGGTTCTTCTATATTTAGATCGTCAACAGGAAAATGCTGCAATAACTCTGCCGCCGCCAAACTTGAAGCGTTCCTACTTACTTTTATGATGGCTTTCGGAAATGAATACGACACCAGTTCACCTATTTTTTCAAACTTCTCAGGCGGGACATACTCATCGAGTACGACAGACAATAATTTATGCATGGCAAACCGCTTCACCAACCGGTCAAGCGCTCCATCATACATAATTTTTCCGTGATCGATAATAATCACCCGTTTTGCAAGCTGACGCACATCTTCCATGTAGTGAGAAGTAAGTACAATAGTCGAATAGTGCAACGTATTGTAGGAAGCAACGAAATCTCGCATTTTTTTCTGCATTACGACATCTAGTCCTATGGTCGGTTCGTCTAAAAATAAAACCTCTGGCGCATGTATCAAAGCAGCGATAAGCTCCATTTTCATTCGCTCACCGAGCGACAATTTTCGAACAGGCACTTTTACCATTTCTTCAACATCCAATAGTTCGGTAAGTTCACTCATATTTTTTTTGTATTCCTCATCCCCTACACCATAAATTTCTTTGTTGAGGAGAAACGTCTCCTGTGCCGGCAAATCCCACCACAACTGATTTTTTTGTCCCATAACCAGAGCAATCTTCCTTAAATACGCATGGTCTCGCACAAACGGAGTACTCCCTAACACCGATACATGCCCGGAAGTAGGATGAAGTAAACCAGTTAAACATTTGAGCGTGGTCGTTTTACCCGCACCATTTGGACCGATAAATCCAACAAGTTCACCTTTGTTTATCTCAAATGATATGTCATCAACAGCCGCAACTGTTTCGTATTTCCGATGAAACAACGATCGCACCGAAGCGGCAAAGCCCGGCTCTTTCTTATGCACTTCATAGTGCTTCGATAAATGTGATACTTGGATTACCATAGATATTCTCACTTAGTATATACCAAAAGAGACCCGCCTTTTAGAGAAAGCGAGCCTCTGGTTTGGAAAAAAGTCAACAAGTTTAGCGAACGACTTTTTTTAATGCTTTCCCAGCGGTGAAGCCAGGAGTCTTGCGTGCAGGAATATTGATCGCTGACCCTGTTTGTGGGTTGCGGCCAGTTCGTGCTTTGCGGCTTCGTACCATAAAGGTTCCGAATCCGGTAACCACTACCTTGTCACCCTTTTTCAGTGCATCGGTAACGGCTCCAAATACTGCTGCGACTGCTTCGCGTGCTGCTTTGGCGGTAAGATTGGCTTTTTTCGCTACGACATCGACGAGATCTGCTTTAGTCATGAGTATAATTCACCTCCTTTTGGGCAGAGGGTTCTAACAAGAAAATTTTTTTAAGGGATTGTTGCAACAATCTCCATGAGGCACTGTAAAAGATGTAGCGCGTCCTGTCAACCTATCATTTAATACATCGCACTGTAACAATCTAAATCGTAACAGATAGTTATTTTGGATTGTCCCGACAACCCGGTGATATAAATTGAAAAATATGTTCTCAACAAAAAAGCACAAGGATAGCTTTCTGATTTTTATCCTACACCATGAGCGAGTTTGGTGAGCTTCACCCTCGTTTCAATGATTATTTCACCACTTCTACTGCGCGTAGCTCGCGGATGACCGTCACTTTGACGCTTCCAGGTACGATAACCTTTTTGGCTATCTCATCACGGATCTCTTTTGCTAACACTGCAGTGGTGGCATCGGAGACAGATCCCGGGTCAACAATGACACGAATTTCTCTTCCCGCCTGGAATGCGAAACTCTCAGTTACTCCCTTATGGGATTTGGCGATTTCCTCGAGATCCTTGAGACGTTTGACGTATTCGTCATAGTTTTCGTATCGCGCTCCCGGACGACTTCCCGATATAGCATCAGCAATATAAACAAGCATCGATTCAACACTCGTAAATGCGGAATCTTCGTGATGCTGAGCTACACAGTCTATCACTGCTTGAGGCAATCCATACTTCTTACATAACTCAACCCCCAACTCAACATGATTACCTTCTTTGTCGGCAACAATTTTACCGATGTCGTGAAGTAAACAGCCCAAGCGCACAACATTGACGTCTGCACCAATTTCATGGGCGATTGCCACACCAATTTTTGTTTCTTCCATCGTGTGAGCGATCATGTTTTGACCAAATGAATATCGGTATTTAAATCTCCCTAACATAGCAATAAGTGGTGGTGGAAGATTGTACACTCCTACAGAGTGACATAACTTTTGGCCTTCTTCGAACATAATGCGCTCAGTTTCCTTTTTCACCTGCTCAATAAGTTCTTCAATGCGTCCCGGCTGCACCCGACCGTCACGAAGCAACCGTTCCAAAGTTACCCGGGCAATTTCGCGGCGCACTGGATCAAAACTTGAGAGCCTAATAACCCCTTCTTCATCAAGATCTACATCAACGCCAGTTGCTGTTTCAAACGCGCGGATATTCCGACCTTCTTTTCCGATAATTCTCCCTTTTACTTCCTCATCTGTAACCTTGATAACCGATACGGTGTATTCTGGCACGTAGTCAGTGGCGCCATGTTTCATCGCATCCACAAGTATCTCGCGGGCTTTCGTTTCTGCCTCTAGGCGAGCTTCTGCTTCTGCTTCTTTGATTTCGCGTGCCATATCTGCGTCCAATTCACTACGCAACTCGGAAAGAATTACTTCCTTCGCTTCATCGCGGGTAAGATGGGCGGTTTTTTCAAGCTTATCTATCGTTTGCTGACGAATTTTTTCGGCGTCTTCACGCTTTTTTACGATAGCGTCTTCTGACTCGATGATTCGCTTTTCTCTATCGGTAAGTGCTGCATCTTTGCGGTCTGCTGCTATTTCCCTCTCTCGGACACTACTTTCCAATCTACGAACGTCCATCTCTGCGTCACGACGAACCCGAAGCGCTTCATCTTTGGCTTCCAAGATAATTTCCCGAGCCTGCGCTTCTGCAAGTTTACGCATCGCGTCAACATCAACTGCAGGCGCTTGCGGAGACTGTTGTTGCGGTTGCGGTTGCTGTACTCCCTTTTTGACTTTTTTTGCAGCAGGAGACGCCTGAACAGCTGGTGTTGCATCTTCTACCGGTACTGCCTTTATACTGACTCCACGGGTGCTTTTGGGTTTTACCAACCCGGATAACGTTTTGAGTACATCAAACATATGAATCCTTTCTTAAAGGCGAAGCAAAAATGCAGCAAAAAAGACCGCGCTATCTTCAGGCGGCGTCTGTAGGAGAATTAGTGGTGCGTGTATATCTCATATTCCTACAAAATTCAGTTTTGCTGATCTTTATAATTCGCTTGATGGCAGGGTACATCCACTGCCTATACCTCATATTTTACACGTTTGTGAGTATATCGTCAACGACACCCCAGCTTATCTCCGATGAAAATCCACTCCGCAAAAGATAGTCTACAAGCTTCCGTTTCTGCTCAGGCAATGGCAAGTATTTCCAAGCATCTCGTTTTTTACTAACTACTCGCTTTGCCAAATTCACCTCAGACTGCTCTCCGCGCATCCCTTCATATACCACCTCATCAATGATCTCTGGTGCTATTCCTTTACGAGCAAGCTCCATACGTATCATACGCGATCCCTTTGGCTTCCTGCCGGTTCGTTGTCCAACCCACCAAATGCTAAATTCCTGATCGTTGATATAGTGAAGTTCACGTAAACGAATAAGCACACGTGAGAGAACAAGCGGTGCCGCAGTATGACTCCGTGATAATTTTTGAGCAAGGTAATCTCGGATTTCTTTTTCGCTTCTCGGACGATATGACACAAAACGGATGGCAAGCGCCATAAGTTTTTCATACACGTCCGATTGATCAATATCCATATATGTACACCATCTTCACACGCCTTGTTTCAAAGGATAGTTGCAGTATATACTATGCGCAAAGGAGCACACTATGGAACTACTATTTGCTGGTGCTACACCGTTACTCGTTATTTTACTCGTTGTTATCTTATCTTCACTAAAGCAAGTCAATGAATTTGAACGCGGCATACAATTTACCTTTGGGAAATACTCTGGTGTACTTGAGCCGGGATGGCGTATCGTACTCCCTGTGTTCCAAACATGGCAAAAGGTAGATATCCGTACCAAAGTAGTAGAAGAACCTGATCAGGAAGTGATTACCAAAGACAACGTAAGTACAAAAATAACCGCTGTCATTTACTACAAAATCACAGACGCCCAAAAGGCTATCCTTGAAGTAGAAAATTTCTATTGGGCAGTATCCCAATTAGCACAGACTACGATGCGCAACGTCATAGGAGAAGTCACCCTTGATCAACTTCTCACCCAACGACACGAGCTCGCTGTCAAGATCCGAGATATTGTAGAAAAATCAGCCGGCCTTTGGGGACTCGATGTTTCCAGTGTTGAACTTAAAGATATAAAGCTTCCCGAATCCATGGTGCGCACCATGGCAAAACAAGCAGAAGCAGAACGGGAAAAGAGAGCAACAATCATCAATTCTGAAGGCGAAGTAATCGCATCCAAAAACCTTGCGATTGCCGCAAAAACTATGCAGGGAACTCCAGGAGCGCTACATCTACGGACACTAAATTCGATAAATGATATTTCGTCCGATCAGTCAAACACAGTCGTGTTTGCGATCCCACTCGAAATTCTTCATGCGCTCGAAGGATTTAAGAAAAAATAATCAGGTGTATGCTCGCTTACTCAGGCTTCTTCGGTGTGTGCGACCTTCACTGAGGCGTGCCCTGATTTTACCGCTTTCCAAATCGCCTCTGATATTTCCTTAGACAGCTTACCGTTTTCCCGAAGGAACATCTTGGCCGCTTCTTTCCCTTGACCGAGCATCTGAGTGCCATACTTTATAAACGCGCCGGATTTATTAAGTACTCCCAACTCTACGCCGACATCCAAGAGCGCTCCCTCTTTGGAAATACCGTCATGCATAACATCATACTCTGCAAGTCGGAAGGGCGGTGAAACTTTATTTTTCACAATTCGCACACGATGCCTACTACCAATTACTTTATCCCCATCTTTGAGAGTTTCAATCTTTCTACTATCCATCCGGATACTTGCATAAAACTTGAGCGCCATACCACCAGTGGTGGTTTCGGGATTACCGAACATGACTCCAATTTTTTGCCTCAATTGATTGGTAAAAATTACAATCGTCTTGGATTTTGAAATCACTGCAGTTAATTTACGAAGTGCTTGAGACATCAATCGGGCGTGCACACCCATCATGCTATCCCCCATCTCTCCCTCGATCTCTGCTCTCGGCACTAGCGCTGCGACAGAATCGATGACAATAACATCAATACCGCCACTTCTAATCAAGGTTTCAGCAATTTCAAGCGCCTGTTCGCCAGTATCCGGCTGCGAAATAAGCAAGTTATCTAACTTCACGCCTAACACTTCCGCCCATTGTGGATCTAACGCGTGCTCTGCATCGATAAAGGCGGCTACTCCACCAGACTTTTGGGCTTCAGCGATAATCGACAAACAGACAGTCGTTTTTCCTGATGCCTCAGGGCCATAAATTTCAACAATTCTTCCGCGTGGCACTCCTCCCACTCCAAGAGCGAGATCAAGCGGCAAGATGCCAGTAGGAACAACATCAATTGCATCGTGAACATTTACCCGTTCACCAAGCTTCATGATAGAGCCTTTGCCATATTGCTTTTCAATCGTCTCCATCGCCAATCGAATTGCCTGAAGTTTTTGGTCTTGTGCCATAGATACCTCCTGTGGAAAAAATATATTGGGGCAGGATCGAAATCTATCCCATTCTTACACAATAAATGATAGAATACAAGGATTGGTCAGGCATATATGGAGAAATCCTCATCTTGATCAGAGATATAATATTTGTCGCGAACGTGAGTTTGAGATCTGAATAGTTCGCGACACCTATTGGGGAAAATCGTTGGAAAAAAACCGCAAGGTTTTGTTCCAGAACCGGGGCGTAGCTCAGTTGGTAGAGCACACGGCTGGGGGTCGTGTGGTCGCACGTTCAAATCGTGTCGCCCCGACTAAATATATACTCACGCGCCATCAGCACCAAAAAAAGATAGGTTTGTGGCTGGATAACAGAAGCGAGGCGCCCATACTGCCCAATATCGTAATAATCAAAAAATACGATCACCAGCAACTGACTTACACTTATCGCTCCCAGAATAACCGGTACCATACGGGATGCTTTTGGTTTTCTAAAATAGAGCCAAATAGATACCGGCCACAAAATAAATACGAGATATCCGAGCTGCCATACCCCACGGGAGATATCCCACAAATATGCAAAGAGGCGTGACGTCCCCGTTGTTGCTTTCGTGTCTATAGCAAGAAGCGGTGGATCATCTGAAAATATCTTGGGAATATAGGATGTAGCGCCAACAACGTATGACGGCAGGTTCGCCGCGATAACCGCGCGATCAAATCGCTGAAGTTCCATCATTAATTTTGTATCAACATACGTTAGTGGTGTATAGGTATCTATAAACCGGTATGGCATCGGTTCTCCGTTCTTCTGCCGATAGTCCAACATGGCATTATAGTACGTCTTATATTGTTTTCCTGCTTCTGCCGGGAGCTTAAACTCCAAAATCCGACCCAAAAGATTGATCTCATTAATCTGGGAAATGCCGGTGTACCCATGAAAACTGGAATTGAAGAATGCAAATACGAAGGGAAGCAATAACGATATACAAAACACCAATATGTTCGTGCGGATAAATTTACGGTTTGTTTTGACAAGCAATAACAGCGGCAACGATAAAAGCGGCACAAGCAACAAATTCGGACGCAGTAACCAACTTACCGCCGATAATAGGCCAAAAAATACATAATCGCGATTCGTTGGCTTTTGAACTAATCGGATGAGAAGATATGTAAGACCGATAAGAAACGTACTTGCCAGGCTATCGGTCATAACGGCGCGCTCCAGCGGATATGTATACATATTTAATGAAAAAAACAGGCTTATACTAAACGCCCAGACAATCGGTAGGGATAATTGCAGAAGAAGCAGATATAACAACACAACCCCTCCTACGCTTAACATCGACTGGATAAAGATAAGTTGATCGAGCACCGAACGGAATGCAGGAGCGTTTAGCGGGACATCGACTGCATTGTTCAAAACCATCAACCCTCCGAGGATTGTAGAATACACCGGAACCCGATACTGGTTAACAAACAAATTTAGCACGGGGCGCTCCGCTAATTTTGTGGCGAGACTATAATACCCATAGCTATCGGCATTGATGATGGTGTTTGGATGAACACTGACATAGAATAATCGGGCGGTAACGGACGCTACCAAAAGAACACACAGACATAATAATTTACTGTTCATGATAGGTTTGGTTGCGTTATACAAAATTGTATCAGAGTACGAATATATTCAGTCCTACGTTCAGCATACTATAATGAGTGTATGAACCTCAAAAAGCATAGGACTACCTTAAAACTGCTCAGCGGAAGTATATTTTTTGCGACAATCCTACTCCTGGCGTTTATGGTTGTGAAGTCCGGGTACTTTTTTGAATTTGATATCGATGAACTTTATCATGCCAATACAGCCTATCTCATCGCTCAAGGATACTCACCATTTAAAGATTTCTTTCTTCCGTACTCCCCGCTCTTTCATGTATCACTAATTCCTTTATTTACTCAATTCGGGTTCACACTCGAAACCATTCAGTGGACTCGACTTGTTATGATCGCGCTATTTGCCGTTCGTGTTGTCACAGCGGCAGTACTTGTCCGTATGCTGTTCGGTACGCTCGCGGCTATTCTTTTCGTTCCCCTCCTTCTTCTCGACCCGTTAACAGAGTATTCCTCCATGCAAATTCGGCCCGACAACCTCATGCTGACGGTATACGTTGTCGGAGTATGGTTACTCACTAAAGGGCTCTTACAAAAGAAAAAATATCTCGCATTTTTATCCGGCATTTTACTTGGGCTGGCAATCCTTTTATCAATAAAAATTGCACCGAGCATGGGAGTAATCTTGCTTATCCTCACTGGACTTCGCTTCAAATATACATTTACGGGATTACGGGAACTATGGCTCGGGTGTATTCTGCCCATCGCAATATTCTGCATATATTATTCAGCAAAAGGATTACTCTCGCCGATGATAACAAATCTACTTTTCGATGCGCGATTGATTAACGAAGCGCTTAAGTATCCCGTTCCCATGGGAAACTTTTACCGGCCGTCGGATGCCACAACGTACGGCTTGTCATTTAAACCCGCTTTGTTTCAATATCTCTGGTCGTTACCGCTTCTTTCGTTCGCCGGGGTGTATGCAACTTTTCAGGAATTTGATTTTTCGTTTCTGAAATTTTCCAAAAAAAGAACAATAGGTATAATTTTGAGTATTTCCCTTGTCGCACAGTGGTTGTCGCTATTTTTCGTTCGATCTGTATTTATTCAGTACTATCTGCCAGTCACCTATCTATTTGCCATATTTGCCGCAGTCGCGGTAGCAAAAATTATCCACACTGTTCAAATACATAAATTCGTCTATACAGCCACGCTCCTTTTCTTTTCCATTATCTATATGTATTTATTAATTCCAAGCTTACAGGCTAATAGCGAACGGGCAAAGAGGAGCGGTGCAGAACAAAAAATGGCCATAACCGCCATTTGGAACTACGTTCCCGAAACAAGCGCGGTATATCCGGGTGTCCTCTTCCGGCCGCTGGCATACCCCGTTCCCTACGGGTTTACTTTTTATGATCTTCCCCAAAGTATATTTAGCCGATATGAACCCGTACAAAACTATCTGAAAAAAAATGATGTCCAGTATTTAAACATAGACGGCAAACCTTGGGCACTTCCCGACGAAACAGTAGTACAATACATCAATGCTCATTATGCTCAAGATAAGGAATATCCCCTGTTTTGGAAACAAAAATAGCTAAAATGTACTCCACCCGCTAAAATAGAAAAACTTCATGAACGTATGGAACAAAAACGGATAAACCGCATCAAGGAAGTTGTAAACAATCGTCAATCAGGCATTATAGTCGTGCTTGAAGATATTCACGACCCCCACAACTCTTCAGCAATACTTCGCACGTGTGATGCCATGGGCATACAAAACATCTGGTACATCTTTGAAAAAGAACCTCACTACAACCCTAAACGCATTGGGAAAGCAACAAGTTCAAGCGCTAATAAATGGCTTAATTTCAATGTTTTTGATTCAACGCAATCATGTATCGACCTGCTCAAAAAACAGGGGTATGTCATCGCAGTTACTGCGCTAACCGATAGATCAGTTTCATTGTTGGACAAAACATTTGATGAGGAAAAAATCGCAATTATTGTTGGCAATGAACACCGCGGTGTATCAGAAATAGCATTGCAGTTAGCTGACGTCATTTTACAAATCCCTATGCTTGGATTTGTTCAAAGCCTCAATGTGTCGGTAGCAACTGCTATAGTACTTTGGGAAATCACCAAGCAAAGAAATGGGAAATTCCCGCTCCCCATACCTGAGCAGCAAAAACTTCTCGACGACTTTCTTGAGCGCGCCAAGAAATAAATTTCTTATATTAAGGAAGGAGAGCAGTGCCGGTATTCCGCCAGCTTTGCTGGTCGGCACGTTGAGAGGAAACCGCAGGTGTCCTCTCAAAAACATTAGCGCTTCGGAGATTGCTTTCGCGCACGCGCCTTATGAGCAAATCCTGCTTTTATACGCTGTTTCTTGCGTGAATCTCGTGTCATAAAACCACGCTTCTTGAGTATTGGACGGAATTTTTCTTTATCTGTCTTTTCAAGTGCTCGAGACAACCCGTGTACGACTGCCCCCAATTGTCCTGACGGCCCTCCACCAGAAACATGGATACTTGTCACAAATCTACCAATCGTATTTGTCGTACGGAACGGCTCAAGATATACTTTTTTAGCTACTTCACCAGGAAAATATTTATCTGCCAATTTACCGTTAATGATGCACTCACCTTTAGGAACAGACACGCCCTCAATAGTAAGGCTTTCATCCTTTACCACATACAGCCTCACTCTGGCAGTAGCATTTTTTCTTCGACCGGTAGCTTCGTAGTACGATACGTTTGCTACTGTTGCTGCTTCATCTAGTGTTTCTTTTATTACTTTTTCGTCTGCCATATATTACCTCATTATAAAAATTACTTTTGTGCTGTGTGCTGTACCTTACTTGCAAATTCGTGATCTGCCTCTGGTCGGACATGGAGTCTCGCGATCATACCATGGCGCAATCTATTTTTCGGCAACATCCCCATAACCGCTGTTCTTATCAGATCCTCAGGTTTGTCTCGTCTGATCTGCCAGAGCGCTTTCGTTTTTAGTCCCCCTGGAAAACCTGAATATCGAGTATACAACTTTTCTTTTTCTTTGTGACCGGTCACTTGCACGTACTTCGCATTTATGACAACGACAAAATCACCACAGTCCAAATTACGAACAAAATATGGCTTAGATTTACCAATAAGCTTCGCGGCAATTTCCACTGCTACACGACCAAGCACCTTATCTTTGGCATCGATAATGTACCATTTTCTTTCAATTTTACTTGCTTTTGTCGCTGCAGTTGTGCTCATAGGTTATTTAGTTGATTTGGCTGTTTTTGCCATCTTTTTTGCTTTTACTGATTTTTCGGTAACCACTTCTGCTTCCTCTACTTTCGATGCGTTTGGCGATGCTTTCTTTGGCGCTTTTACTACTTCTGCAACTGGGGCCGCGTCAACAAACTCCAGATATACCATTTCTGATGCGTCACCACGACGTGCTCCCAGTTTCACAATCCGGGTATATCCGCTGTTGCGACCTGCAAATCTGGTTTTTGCCATTTCAATGAGTTTCTTTTCAACAGCAAGATCAGCCAATGTTTTTTTCACTTCTAAAAGCGAACCGTTTGTCGCGCGCTTCGTCTTGGTGATAAGCTTTTCAACCATCGCCTGTACGGACTTTGCTTTCGCAAATGTGGTATGCAACCTGCCATGTGAAATAAGCGCACGAGCAATATCTCGGAATAATCGCTTCCGTTCATCTTTATTTCTGCCTAATTTTCGACCGTATACCCCGTGTTTCATACAGTGTTAGATAGTGAGTACTACTCCCTTTTCTTTCAATTTCTCTTCGACTATTGAAAGAGACTTCGCACCCAAATTCTTTATTTTCATTAGATCCGTTCTCGGCGCACTCAACAATTGACCAATTGTTTCAATGTTGCCTCGACCCAGTGCGTTTACGATACGGGTTGGAATATCCAACTCTTCGATACGCATCTTCAATACTTCATCGGAAATAGATGGTGATGCAACTACTGCATCTTCGGCTGTCTTTTCCTTTGGCTCATGAACCTGTGAGAAATAGGAAACCAGCACTTTTGCTGAATTCCGGAGCGCGGTAAGTGGACTCACCGTTTCATCGGTCCAGATTTCCATGACTAATTTATCCAAGTTCGTCATGCGTCCTACGCGGGTTGCATCCACACGATAGTTTACGCGCACTACCGGACTAAACAATGAATCCATCGGAATACGTCCAACTTCATCATAATGTCGCTCGTCTGCCTGGACATAGCCATATCCCTTTTCAACAGATGCTTCAAGCTCCAGCTCAGCTTTTTTATCGGTAAGCGTTGCTATTACATGATCAGGGTTAACGATCGTCACTCCTGCGGGAACATCAAAATCACGCGCAGTTACGACACCAGGTCCTTTTTTGGATAATTTCAAAACAGCGGATTCATCACCATCTACGGATAACCGGACTTTTTTAAGATTTAAAATAAGTTCTACGATATCTTCCTTGAGTCCTGCTAAGGTACTGAACTGATGAGAAACCCCTTTTACTTTAATAGAGGTGATAGCTGCACCAGGAAGCGAAGCCAAAAGCACCCGGCGAAGACTATTCCCCAATGTATGGCCATATCCCTGTTCGAGAGGCTCAATGACGAACATCCCGTATCCGGGTTTTTCTACCTCTGTTTTTATTGCAAAATTTACATCTATCATACTTTTAGAAATTTATCGGCCTAGTTACTTAGTGGCTTAGGCATTATGCTAATCGCTAAACTCTAGACTCCTAAAATCCTCCTTTAACGTGAATAATACTCAATAACTAACTGTGTATTGATGTCTTCTTTAACGTCATCCCGCTCAGGCAATCGGACTACTTTACCGACACCTGATTGACGTTCCAGCCAAGCCGGAGGTGTGAATGTTTTATCTTCCAGCATTTTTTTAATCGCAGGAATACTACCTGATTTTGGTTTTAACGTAATCACCTGATCTGCGGCAACAAGGTATGATGGGATATTTACCCGACTACCATTTACCATAACGTGTCCATGAGATACGAATTGACGCGCACTTGAGCGTGTTGGAGCAAGTCCTAACCTAAAAAGTGTATTATCAAGTCGGCGCTCCAAAAATTGCACCAACATATCTCCAGTATTACCTCTCCATTTACGAGCCATTGCATAGTAGCGGCGGAATTGTCGCTCCAATACCCCATACATGCGTTTCATTTTCTGCTTTTCGCGAAGCTGTGTTCCGTATCCGGAAATCTTCCGGCGCATTTTCTGGCCATGCTGACCAGGTGGAATATTAAGCCTGCGCATTAATCCTGCATGACTTTTTGTTCCTACCGTTTTAAGGCCCAAGTCTATGCCTTCTTTACGCGCTAATCTATTTTTTGGTCCGTTATATTTTGCCATATAGGTAGTTTTATACTCTTCGCTTTTTCTTTGGTCTTACACCGTTATGCGGAATAGGTGTCACATCCGCAATAAGCGTAATTCCCAAACCAACTGCTTTAAGTGCCCTGAGTGCCGCATCTCTACCCGCTCCTGGCCCTTTGATAAACACTTCAACTTCTCGAAGTCCTGCATCCATGGCTTTGCGTGCAACTCCCTCTACTGCGGTTGTTGCCGCATACGGTGTTGCTCTACGTGCACCCTTAAAGCCAACAAGCCCTGATGAGCCCCAGTACAACGCATTCCCATGTTCATCAGTAATAGTGACCAACGTGTTATTAAACGTTGCCGTTATGTATACTCTGCCTTTTACTGGAATTGTTTTGGTGACTTTGGTTGCCATAGGTTATTTTGTTGCCGCTGCTGTTTCTGTCTTTGCTCGATCTTCCTTCTTGAGTGCTCCGACTGTCATACGCTTGCCGCGCTTTGTCCGAGCGTTTGTTCTGGTTCGCTGTCCCCGAGAGGGCAAGCGGCGCGCATGTCGTATACCACGATATGATTTAATATCGATAAGTCGTTTGATGCTGTCACCTACTGAGCGGCGAAGATCCCCCTCTACCATTGTTTCTTTTTCAATGATTTTGGTAAGCTTACTCACTTCATCGTCCGTTAGGGACTTAAATTTTCGCGTCCTGTCCAATCCAGCTTTATTGAGAATACCAAGCACATTGACTCGTCCTACTCCATAAAGATAGGTAAGTGCGATGTCTAATCGCTTTTCGTTTGGTAAATCAACTCCAGAAATACGTGCCATAATTATGTATAAATACGTTATCCTTGTCTCTGCTTATGCTTCGGGTTTTCACAAATAATGTATACCCGCCCCCTTCGGCGGACATTTTTACATTTTCTACACATTGGTTTTACACTTGCTCGAACTTTCATAGGTTATTTCATCCTATACGTAATTCTTCCCTTATCAGCATCGTATGGTGACATTTCCAATTTTACCTTGTCACCTGGCATGATGCGGATAAAGTGAAGCCGCATCTTACCTGACAAATGACAAAGTACAATATGATTATTAGCCAGCTTTACCCGAAACAATGTATTGGGCAAGCATTCAACTACTTCTCCGTCTATCTCTATATTTCCCTGATGTGCCATAAAATAACAACAATATTCCCTCTTAGTTAGAGAGGGAAATCGCTGAAGTACCCTATTGTACCCCATACAGAAGATTTGGTCAACCCATGCCCAAAAAATGCTGCGAGAGCCTCAAAAGTATCCCTCATTAATAAGTTCTTTTCGCTTTTCATCATCTATCCACGCAGGAAACTCACCGCTTTCCGATGCATAACGTGGCGACTTATTGAGGATATGCTCCAACGCGCTATCCAGATGCAGTGCTACAGAGGGGTGCTCACCGAGGATATTCCGCTGCTCATGGGGGTCGGTGAGCAAATCGAACAGTTCAGTGTATTTTTTATCTGGCATATTATTTTTGTATAATTTCCACCTGTTATTTCGTATAGATGTAATTGCGTCTTTGCGGTGCTGACCTACAAGGTACGTATCGCCCACATGTTGTTCTCCCTTCCCCATTATGATTGGTAAAAAGCTTCTTCCATCAACCGGTTGCTTTTGAGCAATACCAACGAGCGACAATAGCGTGGGGTATATATCCACCATCTGTACCAATTCGTGATACACGCCCCGCATGGCTTTTGGCACCGACACAATAAGCGGTGTGTGTGTTTCTTCATTGTAAATATTCCATCCATGATCGAAATACCCATGCTCCATAAATGCCTCACCATTATCAGAAAAAAATATAACAATCGTTTTTCTTTTTACCTCAGGTTTACGTAAAAAAGCGAGTAACTCAAAAATATCGCCATCAGTATGAAATAGTTTTTCATCATACAAGCCCTTAAGATAGGAGACCATCCTTTTATCTTGGTTATTTATTTTCCCCCAATACCACGTCATCCTCAGGTCATACTGCTCAAACTGAGGTAAACTATCTACAATCTCGCGAGCTTTCTCGAGATTATTAATCGCAAGCGCCGCACGTAAGTCTCCGACTATTTGCTGGTTCTTCATCCGGCTTTGTGCAGTAGTCGCGCTTTGTAGCCTACGTACATAATCGGCAATAACAAACTCATAAAATGATCGTGTGTGTGCTTTGTATTGCTCCACTGATACGGGTATATCGGTATACTCAGGAGCTTCTTCGTACAATCTCTCTCCCTCTCCTGGTAAATAAGGAGTGTGCGGGGCATACGAATGAAGAAATATAAACGTTGGTGTGCCGTCTAACAATTTTGGAAACAATTTTTTGTACTCTGCAGGGTCGCTTCCCTGATGCATGTCATATATTTCCGAAAATCCACGTCCCAAGCCTTTATCCAGCGGCAATAAAATATCATCAGTGACACCGCCCCATATTGTCCGGTATCCACGAGCAGCAAGCGTCTCTGCAAGCTGTGGAATATCTGTCGACAACGAATCAGTAAATCCATTAATAACTTGATGTGTACTGGGATAAAGACCAGTAAAAAGTGACATGTGGCTATCAAGTGTTATCGAAGACTGCGTATAAAATCGAGAAAATAATATATTTTCTCCGGCATATGCACATAAGTTTGGCATCGTATTCCGCTCGTACCCATAGCACGGCAATTCCGGAGCGCGCATAGTATCCAAATTTACCATTACAATATTGCAGTCCAAACATGGGGCAACTCCGGGTATACTAAAAGGTAATCGATAGATAAGTTCAGCAAATATCCGGCGCGCAATAGTTGGCTTCCACAACAACACAGCGATGACACCAGTTATTATCGCGAGCGCAATCCACGCGCTATTTTTTTTAAATCTATTACTCATTACTATTTGTTCGGGGTTGTCTCATTTCATCGATATGCTGTAATAGTTTTTCCAACAACTCTTTCCTTTGAGAAGAACTTTGCTGATAGATATCAACGAGTTCTCCGCGGTCTTTGGTTATATTAAAAAGTTTTTTTGTCTGCATCTCTTCATCGAGAATAAGTTTCCATCCATCTGCACTCCGTATAGCCCTCTGCATGGTAGCGTAACGGTATACCGTTTCCGGATATATATCTAAACTCAATGTTTTCCCTTCCATCAGTGGCAACAAACTTTCTCCCTGTATTTGCGATTGCATACTCGGTGTTAACGTCAAACCTGCTAATGAAAAAAGTGTGGGTAGTATATCGATATTTCGCACCTGTTGCGATACTTTCCTATTCCCCGAATTTTTGGGCGGAATTACCACGAGCGGTATATGCAGCACTTCATCATATAACGTCATACCATGGTCTATCCTTCCATGTTCATAAAATTCTTCACCATGAGAAGATGTCACCACAAATATGGTATCCCGAGATAATCCAAGCTTGTCGTATACCGCTATAAACTCTCCAATACTTTTATCCATGAATGCTACCTTTTCGTCATACACCGCTCGTAAAAATGCTACATCGTCAGGCTCCAAAAATATTTTGCCCTGTAACACTCCCTCTTCTCTTAAATTTTTTTGTTCTTCGGTAGAACCCACTAATTTCCCTTTGTATGAAGCATCTACAAACCTTCTATCTAGTCCTCCAGGAGGTATATATTGCCCATGCACATCAAATCCATGCAGTAACAAAAATATTTTGTCGTCAGCATGCTTTTCAACAAACGCTATGGCAGAAGATGTCGCGGCTGGCAAACCAGCGAAATTTCCTAAACTTTCATACACGTCAAACCCCTGATCAAACCCGTATGTTGCCTCCATTGCTGCTCCACCGGTAAATGCAGCAGTTGCATATCCTTGCTCTTTAAACTCTTGTGCAAATGTGCGCATCGTGGGATGCAGCTCCCCAAGATTTGCAGTCATAGTCTCTTTTGCGCTATTGCTTACCAATAAATCTTTATTAACGATACCGTGCAAAGAAGGATAGACACCCGTCATAAGACTCATGGCGGAAGGAAGCGTCCATGAGGATGCCGCCATTGCATTGGTAAATATGTAGCCACGACTTGCCAACTCATTGAGTACTGGAGTCACCGACCTTTTATTACCCAGGCTTTCCAACGCATCCGCCCTTAGCGGATCAACGACTATCATGACGATATTACATTCATGACATAAAGCAACGCGTGATTCGCGCGTGCTGATTTTCCCATACGCTATCCATCCGAGGATAAAAACACCCAAGATACATACAACAAAAACAATCCTTCTCCATGCATTTTTCATAAAACGTATACTATACTTACCATAGTACATCCGAAGCCCCATTATGACCAGACGATTTATCCTAATATTTTTTCTTGTATTCATACTTGCGGGTATGGTAATCTGGCAAAAATTCCTAAACGCTTCGCTATGCTCCAACCTCAGTTGTTTTCTCATGACAAATACAAACGACTATGCGATAGAAGAACGTTATAGCGACACCAAAGAAGTATACCGAGCCTTATATAAACACAATAATCGGTATATACGAATAGAAGCAAGGCCAATCGACCCGGCACAAAAAGATGCGGAATTGCATGCGGCAATAAATCGTATGCGTGCGCTTTTCGAAAAAGCCCCAGCGCCTTATCCCGGTGAAATATCAGATGCAATTGTTTGCGACCCTGCATTTATTCCGATAATGAAGGAATTAAAAAATGCTGACACTCAACTCACTTATTTCATCGGATACCTTAACAATCGTATGACATTTGGTTCATGCTCTCTTGATCAAGCAGTCTACAAAGGAATAGTGGCATACACATATTGTCCTGCCAAAAAACTATATCTCAGTCTCGAACTTTTTGCGCCGACAAAAGACTTTGAAACCAATAGCGCTGAATTGGAAAATCAAATACGCTCGCTGCGTTGTATACAATAACCCCGAACAAGAAAAATTAACGGGTGAAGATATCCAGCGGCTTACCCTGTACAAAATCAGGAACCGCTACTCCAAGTGCCTTCATAATGGTGGGATACTGCTGAATAAGTGAAAATGGCTTATCGCCTAAAAAGTTGTTCTTCTTAATCCCTGGTCCTGCCATAATAAATGGTGTCCACATGCCAGGTACACTTTCTGATTTTATCGCCTGCTTATAACCGGATACGAGCGGAGCGGAAAATGGAGCAAGGTCAGCTGACATTTCTTCATTCCAGCCATATCCAGGAGTATTTGCTATTACCAAATCACCTATACGAGTAGGATCAAGCTGCATGAATGAACGGGCATCTTCCCATTTAACAACTTCAACAACAGGCGCTACTCCGTTTTCATCTTTGAGATTTTTAAGTGTTGTAATAACTTCCTCACGGAGCGTTTCATATTGAGCACCTGTTGCCCGAACATACGGGCCTGCAAGCCCATTGGGGTTGATATATACATGTGCCATCTTAAGATACATGACTTTTGATTGTTTCCAGTCAATAATCGGCTCGCCAGTTTTTGGATCAATAGTAAATTTGAGCCAGCCCTTTGCAGCAAATACGTTGTTAAGATTAACACTTCTGTCCTGCGGCACTGCCCCATGATCACTGCTTAACACAATGTATGTATTTTTATCAGCAACTTTTAGTATCTCGCCAATCATTCCATCTAGCTTTTTATACATATCTAGAACCTCTTGCCAAAGTGCCTCACGCTCTTTAGCAGGAACTGATGCATAGGAAGCGCTCTTGGGGTCTACATTCCCCATCCACCATTTACTCGTAAGCATTTGATTAGGTGTATAAATATCATGGATAACCACATCAGGTGAAAAATCTTTTACCATTGCTCCCACTGCTTTGGTATGCCAATCAAATGACAATTTGGCCTCATCCATAAAGGCTTTTTTATCTTCAGGATAATAAATAAGCTGTGCTGGAAAATTATCAGCGAAATCTACCATTGGGCCTACTGATTTTTCGAGTGCATCTGCAGCTGTTTCTGGAAATGTTATGTTTCGATTTAATGCGTCATAGAGAAGCCTGATGCGGAAAAAGCCATTGTCGCCCAATTTGATAACACCGGCTTTAACATGTGAATCTACGTTTACTGCCGCATCTGCGGTTTTCCACACCAGTGATATCGGCTGCCAATCGGTCCAATCGCCTACTGCAATATCACCGAGTTTATTTTTCTTATCCAACGAAAACATCACGCGATCGGCCGATTTTTTTTCATCATTGGTGCTATCGTAGATATACGCATATACGGGCGTCCCCCAACCCACCAGGGTTACCTCTAATGGGTCGGCAAAACTTATCGGTGGATTATCCCAGCCAGAAGGCGCGACACCGTCTATGTATTGTGTAAGTTGTGGCCCGAAATAAAACAACTTAGTACCTCTTCCCTGTTTTTTTCGTTGGGATAAATCACCGAGCGTTTCAAAATTGAGTGACGCAAAATCAGCTCCCCACCCTCCCCAGCGACCACGAATAACCACTCCTTTTTGTATTTCAGGTGGCGTACTTCCGGGAACTGAAAGAATAGCAACCTTCATCCCTGCATCTTCCAGCGTCTTCCATATCGGCGCTACTTTCTTTGCAGTAGAACGAAATCCAGGAACAGCAACTGCATCAAGCGGCTTTCCTACTTCACGCATCGGGCCATCATCGACCCCATGGATTTCTGGCATAGCACCTGTAAGTAGTGTCGCAAAATTTGTCGGAGTATGACTTGGAAAATTTGGATACGAATACCCGAATGTGCCACGATCCATCAGTTTTTTAATATTCGGTAGCTTACCCTCGCGCGCCCACGCATATACATTAAATAAGTCGGGCTCTGCGCGCATACCATCAGGGATAAACCAATATAATTTTACCGGAGATTTTGGAGTAGTACTTTTGTTTTGAGAAAAATACACGCCACCTGCGATAAGCAGTAAAATGAATAAAATAACACCCTTCTTCATCATTACCTCTTAGGTTAATACGTATGGGCGTTGCGCGTCAAGCAATCTACATCACAATGGGTGCTGGGGTTAAAATATCAGGCATCCCATCTGTTACTGCGAGCGTCTGTTCAAACACTGCGGCCGGTGAGTGATCGCGTGTCGCGATAGACCATCCGTCCTCATGGTAATACATAGTAGGATTACCCATCGTATAGATAACCTCGATAGCTATTGTCATACCACGCTCAAGCAATGGAGTTTTTTCAATATTGCCCTTCAAAAAACCTGGTATTTGTGGTGGTTCGTGAAGTGTCGTACCCACGCCATGACCCACAAGCGACTTGGCTATCCCATATCCCGATCCTTCAACGATTTCCTGAATAGTTCGGGATATATGTCCTACTCTGTTACCCGCTTTTGCTTGAATTATTGCTTTCTCGAGTGCTTCTTTCCCTACCTCAAGAAATGTTGCTATCTGCTCATTTTCTGTCGCATTTTGTATACTGCCCACCACTTTCGTCCATGCAGTATCTGTATGATATTTTTTGTTTATCAATCCCACATCAATCGTCAGAATATCCCCATCTTTCAACTCGTAAGAAGTAGGTATTCCATGAACAATAACATCGTTCACACACAAACATGTCGCCCATTTGTAATCAGCAACAGTAGAAAACGATGGCTTCATCCCAGCTTCTTTTATCCGTTTTTGTGCAAGTGCCTCTATCGCTAACAGCGTGACACCGGGCTTCGCAAACTCAAGCAATTCTTTGAGCGTCTCGCTTAATACTTTTCCACCTTCACGCATCGCTTCAATTTTATGATCTGTTTGTTGTTGGGTCATATAAGTGTATGAAAAAATTTTTCTAACTCCTGACGTAGCTCCTGCTCTGTACCTTCATTTTTGATGACATAATCTGCAATCGCGATTGGACCTCCAGAATTTAGTTTTTCTATTTCAGCACGATCACGCTCACGAGATTCTTCTTGAGTAAGAGGACGGATTTTTCGTGCTGCTAAACGCGCATAGCGAGTCTTAGGTGATGCATATATTGAGAGAATAACAAGGGTCGGAAATTTTTCTTTAAGAAATATATACTCTTCCCAACTCCTCATGCCATCAAGCACAATCCGATCAGATGTTTTTTCTGCTTCCAGTATCCTCGGCTCTATTTTTATCGCCATAGCTGCCATACCTAATTCTTGACGGATATCCTCGCGATATTTACGCTCATTCGCCTCATTTATCGGAAGCCCTAATTCTCGAAGTCCTATATCAGTCGCGTCTCCAAAACGGAGAATAGTACATCCCTGTGCACGAAAAAAATCTGCGGCGGCGGTTTTGCCGGAACCCGGAAGGCCAACAATGGCTATATAGTCTTTAGACTTCACGACACCCCCAAGCCATGTAAGATTTGCGCGGTTACTTCGTCTATTGTTTTCTCTCCGTCTACTTCAAGCAACCTGTTCTGCTTCCTATAGTAGTCTAATACTGGCTCAGTGACGTCATGAAATAGCTTAATACGCTTCCTGATTGCCTGCAGGGTATTATCTTCGCGGATACCCTCTTCAATCCTACCGCTTAAACGCCACAGTGCTTCTTTATCATTTACCATAAGGTAGATAACTCTTTCTACTCCATTGGTAAAGTCTTCTGCTTGTTTTGTCGTTCTCGGAAATCCATCTAATATGTAGCCGTTTTTATATTCTGGTTTCGCAAGATATTCTTCTATTATAGGAATAGCCTTCTCATCGGGGATAAGATATCCAGCGTTAAGTGTTTCTTTTACGTATCTTCCCCAGGCAGTTTTTTCCGCCGCCATCTGTCGGAAAATATGTCCACTGGATAGGTATGGAATTTTTAACCGTTCACTTAAAATGTTTCCTTGCGTTGACTTACCTGAACCCTGAATACCGATAAGTATAAGTTTCATAAAAATCAAATCATTCCTTTCTACCAATGAAATAATTATTATTTCTCCATGAACCCTTCGTAGTTACGCATCACTAACTGCGCTTCCAAAGCCTTCACGGTTTCCAAAACGACAGAAACCACGATAAGTACTCCTGTTCCCCCTACAAGGAGTGTGGACACTCCCGAAACGCCCCTAGCTAGAGATGGGAATATTGCCAATATTCCTAAAAACATTGCACCTGCAAGAGTAATGCGCGTCAGGATATAGTTTAAATAATTTGCGGTAGGAGTCCCTGGACGTATACCCGGTATAAACCCTCCGTATTTTTGAATTTCCCCTGCAATTTTTGTCGGGTTAAAAGTGATAGCTGTATAAAAATATGTAAACCCAATAACCAACACAAAATATATGATATTGTAGGAAATTCCATCCGGATTAAATGCAGAAGTAAGAAATCTCCCCAGTCCCGCGATAGCAGGATTTTTTAGCTGCTGAAGAAATCCTCCCAAAAGGGATGGCAACAACACAAGGGAAACTGCAAAAATAATAGGGATGACTCCAGCCTGATTTACCCGAAGTGGCAAATATGATGTATTTCCACCATACATCTTATTACCACGTACTCTACGTGCATAATGCACCGGTATTCTCCGCACTGCTTCATTCATAAACACTGCTCCTGCAACCACGACGAGTGCGACTGCTGCAAATATGAGCATGCTCATGAGTTGTTCTGGCTGGAATACGCTGGCAGTCTGAAATAGTACGACTGGCAATCTTCCTACAATACCAGCAAAGATGAGAAGAGAAATACCGTTACCTACACCAAATTCAGTGATAAGCTCTCCTAACCACATAACAAATAATGTTCCTGCGGTCATAGTCAACACTACTGAAATGAGAGTCATCGGATCCATGACACCAACAATCCCTTGATTACGAAGTAGCATGTACATGCCGATTGATTGCATCGCCGCAAGAGGAACGGTAAGAAATCTAGTGTACTGATTTATTTTCTCACGACCAAACTCACCTTCTTTTGAAAGCTCTTCAAGTTTTGGAAACACAATCGTAAGAAGCTGCAATATAATGGACGCATTGATATACGGGTTAAGTCCAAGTGCTAACACCGAAAAATTTACAAGCGTTCCTCCAGAGAAAATATCCAAAAGTCCCAAAAATTGGTTCTGTGAAAAAAGAAGCGCTAATTTTTCCCGATCGATACCAGGGATAGGTGTGTGTGCAAATATACGGAAAACGATAAAGATGAAAATGGTTATGAGGAGCTTCCGCCTTAGTTCGGGCGATTTCCAACTGTTTACGAGGGCAGTCAATATTGAATTCATACCTTTGTAATCCCACTCAGAGGGACAACTACCCGGCACTCATTAGGCAACTTTGCCGCCTGCTTTTTCTATCACATCTTTCGCTCCTTGTGAACAAGGAACCATAACATTCAATGCCACAGACAGTGATCCACCGGACAGTATTTTGACCTGTTTCGCGTTTTCTGCCACCACACCAAGTTTCTGTAGTGATGCAAGAGTTACTTCCGCTTTTGCCGGAAATGCTGCGAGCGCGGAAACAGTGATAATAACTGGCTTTTTTCCCAATGACTTATTGCGCGCCTTGCCGCGAAGGAATGGAAGTCGCTTCATCACTGAAAGCTGTCCACCTTCAAAATGCTGTGGGACTGTGCCTCTAGCTTTTTGACCCTTTGTTCCGCGACCAGATGTCTTTCCTCGACCAGAGCCATGCCCTCGTCCGAGACGCTTATGCGAACGTTTTACCGTATGTTGTAGTTTATGTAATTCCATATTATTATCCTTGTGTCGTTGTGCGAATTGATCGCAATTTTTTCAACGCTTCCATAGTAGCATAGACATTGGATGCTTTATTATTTGTTCCCAATATCTTGGATACGATATCCCGAATTCCTGCCGCTTCGACCACCGCTCGCACTGGTCCTCCGGCAATAACTCCGGTTCCTGGAGGTGCAGGTTTTAACATAATCTTGGCAGCTCCTACTTTTACATATACTTCGTGTGGAATAGTCGCCTGTTTCATAGGAATTGTAAACAAATGCTTGCGGGCATAAATAACTGCTTTTTTAACTGCCGCGGAAACATCCGGTGCACCGCCTAAACCAACGCCTACTTTTCCTTTTTTATTACCGACAACCACAAGTACAGAAAATCCTACTTTATTACCACCCTTTGTTTTTTTGGAAACGCGGTTTACCTGCACCACTTTTTCCTCAAACTCACTAGGAACTCCTCTATTATCTGATCGGCGAAAATTATTCATCATACCTGTATTCCTCCTTCACGGACGCTATCTGCCAACGCTTTCACTGCTCCATGATACCGATATCCCGAACGGTCAAATACTACTGTTGTAATCTTTTTTGCTTTTGCTTTTTCTGCAATCGTGCGTCCCAAAGCAACTGCTGCTGCAATATTTTTCCCCTTTGTCCACGCAGAAACAATTGTCACTGCTTTGTCGTCATTGACGATTTGTACAGATAGCCTGGTATTCGACCGAAATACAGCAAGCCTCGGTCGCTCTGCCGTACCACTCAGCCTTCGGCGGATCGACAATTTTCGTTTAAGTCTCATTTCATTTTTGTTTTTCATAAGATTTACTTAGCTCCTGGCGCTCCGCCTACTGCCTTGGCAGATTTACCTGCTTTTTTACGAATATGCTCACCGGTATATTTAATTCCTTTTCCTTTATATGGTTCAGGCGGTTTTACTCCACGCACCGTTGCTGCTGTCTGTCCTACCAAATACTTATCAATACCACTTACCACTATCTTGCCATCGGTAACGGCAAATGTAATACCTGCTGGAGGTGCTACAGTGACTGGATGAGAAAACCCTACATTGAGCGTAAGATTTGTGCCAGTTAATGCCGCTCTGTATCCTACACCTGATAACTCTAACTGCTTTGTCCAACCCTTTGTAACTCCAACAATCGAGTTTTTCATAAGCGCAACGACAGTACCATGAAGCGCCTTCGCTTTTTTGTCATTTCTGGTTCTTACCGCTGCAAGCTCGTCACCCTCCTGTTTTACGGTTACACCTTGCGGTACGATGACGACCAATTCACCTTTTGGCCCTTTCATCGTAACGGAGTGCGCAGTAACAGTGACGGTTACTTCTTTCGGAACTGATACTAATGTATTTCCAATTCGTGACATACGTTCTCCTTACCAAATTTCACACAATAATTCTCCACCTACTCCAAGCTTTCTTGCATCTTTTCCACTCATTACGCCACTTGGCGTTGAAATAATCGCGACTCCAGCTCCTCCCATAACCGCAGGGATTTTCTTTTTATTGACGTACCATCGAAGCCCCGGCTTACTCACCCGTTTAATACCGGTGAGTATCGGCTCTTTTCCGTCATACGTAAGCTCAAGTTTCAATACCGGTCCATGTTCACCCGTTGATTCGTCCACAGAAACGAGATACCCTTCCTTCACAAGTAATTTTGCCACCGCAACCTTAAGCTTGCTTGACGGAAGCTCTAATGTTTTTTTGTGTGCGAGCGCCGCATTTCTGATGCGGGTCAACATGTCTCCAACTGGATCACTTATCATCATAAAAATATCTCCTTTACCAAGACGCCTTCACTACTCCCGGCAACTCTCCCTTGTGGGCAAGCTTTCGGAAACAGATGCGGCACAATTTAAACTTGCGCATGTATGCACGTGACCTGCCGCAAAGGACGCAGCGGTTTCGGTGCCGGACATCAAATCTCTGCTTATGTTTAAATTTCACTACATCAGATGTTTTTGCCATATTATTTCTCCTTCGCAAACGGCATACCTAACTCTGTAAGAAGAGCTCTACCGTTTATATCACTCCCTGCGTTTGTCACGAATGTTGCTTCAAATCCACGTGCTTTGTCAATCATACTGTACTCTAATTCTGGAAAAAGCGACTGCTCAGCCAGACCAAGTGTATAGTTTCCGCGTCCATCAAATCCCTTGTTAGGAATTCCACGAAAATCACGAACACGTGGAAGCGCAACCACAGTAAGTCTCAACAAGAAATCATACATTCTCGTTCCTCGCAAAGTGACACGCAATCCAACTGGATCACCGGCACGTAGCTTAAATGTTGATATTGCCCGTTTTGCCCGGGTAATATGTGGGCGCTGCCCTGTAATCACCGCGAGTTGCTCCGTCACTTTATCTATGATTTTTTTATCCTTTTGCGCTTCAGCTCCAATGCCGCAGTTTATCACAATCTTCACTAACTTTGGCACAGCCATAGCATTGACTATCCCCAAATCTTTCATGAGTTTGGGAACCAATGTTTCTTTATATGTTTTCTGTAGTTGGTTCATAGTTATACTTTCTTTCCACATTTCCTACATACTCGTGTTTTTTCATTCTTCGAAACGATAATACCAATTCGTGTCGGTTTACCACACGCTGGACACACAATCGCAACCTTTGATACATCAATTGGTTTAATAATGTCGACAATGCCACCAGGATTTTTTTCGTCCCTCTTTTTCATGTGGCGCTTTGACACATTTATTCCCACTACTTTTATCGATGCGCTATCGGGGAATACTTTTTCAATTTTCCCCTTACGACCTTTATCTTTACCTATTGTTACTACGATGGTGTCACCTTTTTTGAATTTCATATTAATATACCTCAACTGCTAGACTTGCAATTTTATCAAATCCTTTTTCTTTAATCTCACGAGCAATCGGTCCAAAAACTCTCGTTCCGCGCGGATTTTTATCTGTTGCGTTGTCGATAACCACTCCTGCGTTATCATCAAACCTGATGTATGACCCGTCTGCCCTGCGATACTCTTTTCTTGTTCTTACGATGACAACACTTACTAATTCGTCATCTTTTACAATTCCCAACGGATCAGCTTTTTTGACCACACACTGTACGACATCACCAATTGTTGCGGTCATCTTTTTCCATGCGCCATAGATGTGGATGACCACAAGCTCTTGTGCTCCTGAATTATCTGCGACTGTGATATGTGTTCTTCGTTGTACCATGTTATTTTGTTGTTTTACCCAATACTATAAAATGTTTTGTTTTACTCATTGGCTTAGTTTCTCCAATTCGCACCCAATCGCCGACTACTAATTCGATTCCCTCGACATGAGCGACAAAATGCTTGGTTCGCTTGACCGACTTCCGATACATCGGGTGACGGGTCAACCGCTCAACACTGACAACCACTGTGTTGGTCATACTAGTCGAAATAACAATACCGGTAAATTCTTTTTGTTTTTTCATAGTCTCCTTATTTACTTTCAGACAACACTTTCATCTGTAATATAGACAATGCGACTGCCCGCTTATGGCGTAATTCTTTGACAAGATGTCTATTTTTCACTTCTTTTGTCATCATATTTAATCGCTCTGCCGCAATAAGCTTCTTTAATTCCGCGACTTTCTTTCCTAATTCCGCGGTTTTCATACCGTGCATTTCGTCTTTATCTTTCTTTTTCATACATGTTTCTCCCGAGCAACAAATTTCGACTTAATCGGTAATTTAATTCCTGCAAGCCTCATGGCTTCTGCTGCCAGTGCACGATCTACTCCAGACATCTCAAATAACACTCTGCCCGGACGCACGACACAAACATATTCAGCCACATCTCCTTTTCCACTTCCCATACGTGTTTCCGGCGGTTTTTTTGTGATCGGCTTATCTGGAAATATGCGTATCCACACGCGTCCTCCGCGGCGAATATGATGGGTAAGTGCTCGTCGTGCTGCCTCTATCTGACGACTAGATACCCATCCTGCTTCCATCGACTTCAAACCAAATTCACCAAAAGATAACACACTACCCTTGAAGGATAGTCCCCTCATTTTTCCTCTAAATACTTTTCGATGTTTTGCTCGTTTTGGCGCTAACATAGTTATACATTTAACAATTGACAGTTAACCGTTAACAGTCAAATGTTCATTGTTATTTTTTCTTACAAATCCATACTTTTACCCCAATGTATCCAGATTTTGTGAGTGCCGGCACTTCAGCATACTCCACGTCTTCCCGAAGTGTCGAAAGCGGAATTGAACCCGTCTTATATGTCTCTCTGCGTGAAATTTCCGCCCCTGCAATACGCCCAGCAAGCTTGATCTTTACTCCTTTTGCTCCTGATGTCATGACACGATCAAGCGTCTGCATACAAACTCTCTTGTGCGGCATACGCTTTACTAGCTGATCTCCAATGTTGGTAGCCACTATTTGCGCACTCAAGTTTGGCTCTTTGACCGGCTCTACTACAACCTCAACTTTTGTTTTTGTCTGATCAAACGCAGCTTTTCCTAATTTTCTCTTGTGGGCGATAGAACGCAGCGTCATTTCTACAAACTTTTTGATCTCTTCCAATCCCGTTCCTCCACGACCTATCACAAGACCTGGGCGTGAAACGTGAAGTATCACCCGCAATTTGTTTATCGACCGTTCGATCTCTACCAATGCCAATCCTGAAGGTTTCAGGCGCTTGGTCAATGCTTCACGAAGCAACACGTCTTGAAGCAGCAAATCTGCATATCGTGCATCATTTGCAAACCAACGTGATGTCCATGTATACAATGGTCCTAACCGAAACCCGTATGGATGTATTTTTTGTCCCATATTTTTTAACTATTAACAATTAACTTTTTACTTTTAACTGTCTTAGCTTCCTCCTCTTTCAACGTTACTTTGACATGTGTCATTCGTTTTTTAAATCCATGTGCAGAACCTCTACTCACTGCGTGCCATCGCTTCAACACCGGCCCACCCATGACATCAATCGCTGATACCACGAGCGAGTCTGTCACAGCCTTTTTCTGACTCGCATTGGCAATCGCTGACTCAAGCACTTTGCGCACCGGCTCTGCGGCATGCTTTGGGATCATCCCAAGTGCTGCAATTGCCGATACTACCTTTTTCCCTGAAATAGCACGAGCAACCAACCGCACTTTGCGCGGACTTGTTCTCACATATTTTGCTGTCGCTGTGTATTCCATATAAATATTATGTCTTGTCTAATACGCGCTTTGTCACCTGTCCATGTCCGCGGAACGTTCGTGTCGGTGAAAATTCACCCAATCGATGACCTACCATCGCTTCTGTCACGAACACTTCTACGAACACTCGGCCATTGTGTACTGCAAATGTGTGTCCAACAAAATCAGGACTTATTTCACACGCCCGTGACCACGTTTTTATCGGTGTACGATCCCCACCCGCTTTTTGCTTGTTTATTTTTGCTAAAACGCGCGGATCAATGTACGGACCTTTTTTGTTGCTACGTGCCATAATTATTTCCTCCGACCAACAATAGACCTATCACTATATTTTCTCAGTTTTCTTGTTTTCTTACCAAGTGTCCGCTTGCCCCATGGGCTTTTCGGCGATTTCATACCAATACCACTTTTACCTTCTCCTCCTCCGTGCGGGTGACTTCGCGGGTTCATCGCTACACCTCGGACTGCCGGACGTCTCCCCATGTGTCTACTTCTTCCCGCTTTACCGATTACTCTATTTTTCCACTCTTCATTGCCGACCTGTCCGACTGTTGCTTTGCATCGGGCATCAAATACTCTTGTTTCGCCACTCGGTAACTTTACCTGGATCAACTCACCGTCTTTGGCTAATACCACTGCCGCATTTCCCGCTGATCGCACCATCTGACCACCGCGACCAGGTTTGATTTCCAGATTATGAACAAGTGTTCCCACCGGAATACTTCCCAACGGGAGACTATTACCAACCTTTGCGTCAATATTAGCTCCAGAAACAACCGTATCGTTTACCTTGAGACCCAAGGGTGCAAGTATATACCGTTTGTCGCCATCTTGGTAGACCAAAAGTGCCACATCGGCTGACCTATTTGGGTCGTAACTAATTTCCGCTACTTTGGCAATAACGCCATCTTTGTCGCGTTTCCAGTCGACGTGTCGGTACATCCGCTTGTGTCTACCACCCTGGTGTCGCACAGATACATGACCAAACACATCTCTACCAGAATTTTTTGGCAATATCTCTATTAATGACTGTACAAACGTTTTTTTCATAAATTGTATTATTTTGCTGTTTCTTCGCCGATATCAAATATCGCGATTTTCTGACCCTTTGCAAGGCGAACCATCGCTTTTTTCCAATCCGCTCGCTGTTTCATAATCATTTTTCGTCCTGTTCTGTGCATTTTACCCTTTCTTCGAATAGTCCTAACTTCTTTAACTGTGACGTTGTAAAGCGCGCCTATTTCCTTTGCAATATTTTCTTTTCGAGAAAATGCGGCCACTGCAAACGAATACCAACCATTTCTGGCAAGTGTCATAGATTTTTCTGTGATAATCGGGCGCGTCTGCTTCATATTACGAAACGGTAAAATGTGCTTTACTTTCTTCTAATGACTTTTTGGTAAATACGATTTTTTTGTGCGTTAATATCGCATAGGTATGCAAATCTTTCGATGAAACAATATCGAGATCATTGATATTTCGTGCTGCACGAGACAATAATGGCGTATCCTTCGGAACGATCAAAAGTACTTTTTCGGTAGCTCCCGCTGCAGCGAGTGCTGCGGCGACACTTTTCGTCTTGGGTGCGACAGATTCCAAACCATCAACAACGACAATATCTTGACGTTTTGCGCTCAATGCCGATACCAATGCTAAACGCCTCATTGATTTACTCATTTTGAGATGAAAATCACGAGTTACCGGACCAAATACCACGCCCCCACCGACAAAGATGTGCGCACGGATTGAACCGTGACGTGCTTTTCCGGTGCCTTTTTGGCGATAAATTTTTCGTGACGAACCTTCTACTTCACCTCGGGTTTTCGCTTTTGCTCCACCTTGGCGCTGATTCGCCAAATACACCCGGACAGACTGCGATAACAATGCTTTGTTTACTTCTGCGCCAAAAAGTTCTGCGGGTAGTGCTACCTTACCGCTCTCTTTTCCATCTGCGGCAAATACAGTAGCAGAAAGACCAGCTGATGTCGCTGCTTTTACTTTCGGTGCTGCCTTTTTTGGCGCTACTTTTTTCACTGGTTTGACGGTTTTAGTTGCCATAGTTTATGCCTTTTTTACCTGTTCTTTCGAAATAATAAGGAGCCCATTTATGGCTCCTGGTACTAATCCTTTGATCGTTACTATGTGTGTTGCTGGATCAACGGCGACAACTTTCAAATTTCGAACGGTGACAGTGTCGCTTCCCATGCGTCCAGCCATGCGCTTTCCTTTATACACACGACCCGGTGTCGTTGTTTGTCCGATAGAACCCGGCGCTCGCTCGCGATCTGACTGACCATGTGTACGTGGGCCACCGCGAAACCCGTGGCGCTTAACCACTCCAGCAAATCCTTTACCTTTACTTGTTCCTGTTACGCGGATAACATCACCAACGGCAAACACTGCATCAACTGCAATTTGTGTTCCTGGCTTTTCGTTTTCTGCAATCTCAGAAACAGTAAAACTACGTAAAAAGCGGAGCTTTTCTTCGAGCCCCGCCTTCTTTAAGTGTCCAATTTCTGCTTTGCTAAGGTTTTTGATGGTGCCAAATCCAAGCTGGATACTTTTAAAACTTTCCTTATCTTCGACCTCGGTAATCCAGTTTGGTCCCGCTAAAATCTGCGTGACAGGAATTCGCATCCCTTTTTCATCAAAAGTTTGCGATTGTCCTAATTTTTTACCGAGTAATGCTGTAATCATGGTTATTCCCCACAAAAAAACGACCTCGGTTGAGGTCGTTTTCCCCTTCACCTTTTGGTGAAAATGGGGCATCACGCTCATCCGAGACTTTTGGCTACCCTCGCTATGGCCGACTTTGTCGCGTCATATCAAGATGTGTAAGTATACCAAAGTATCTCTTTGAAAACAAATTTACATCTTAATCTCTACATCCACTCCAGCTGGCAAATCTAAATGCATCAGCTGATCGATTGTCTTATCTGTCGGCTCCACAATGTCAATCAATCGTTTATGAATTTTAATCATAAAGTCCTCGCGACTATTCCTGTCGATAAACGTAGCTCTCGCCACATTGAAATGGGTTTTGTCGGTAGGAAGTGGGACTGGACCCACGACCCGAGCACCCGTTCTCACTGCGGTATCGAGTATTTTTTGACAGCAGTCATCAATGATCCTGCTATCGTACGCTTTTAATCTGACACGAATACGACCTTTTGGCATTGTGTGTTAAAGTGCTTAATGAGCCTTAATTGACTTAAGAAACTTAAGCAATAATCTTTGTAACTACTCCGGCTCCTACTGTGTGACCACCCTCGCGGATAGCAAACCGTAGTCCTTCTTCAAGGGCGACCGGTACGATCAACTTCACATTCATCTTTGTACTATCTCCAGGCATAACCATCTCGACTCCCTGAGGAAGTGCTACTTCTCCAGTTACATCTGTGGTCTGGATATAGAATTGTGGGCGGTATCCCGTAAAGAATGGCGTATGTCGTCCACCTTCCTCTTTGGTAAGTACGTATACTTCCGCTTCGAATTCTGTGTGTGGTTTAACGGAGCCGGTTGCTGCAAGCACCTGACCACGCTCAACCTGTTCTTTTTCTACTCCGCGGAGAAGTACACCGATGTTATCTCCTGCAAGTCCTTCATCGAGGGATTTCCGGAACATTTCCACACCAGTAACAACGGTTGATTGTGTAGCTTTGATACCAACAATCTCAATTGTTTCTCCGACTTTCACCTTGCCGCGTGATACGCGACCAGTGACCACCGTTCCTCGACCCTTGATAGAAAACACGTCTTCTACCGGCATAAGGAATGGTTTTTCGAGTTCACGTACTGGATCTGGGATGTATTCATCCACAGTCTTCATGAGCTCTTCGATTGCCTTTTCGGCTTCTGCGTCACCTTGAAGTGCTTTAAGAGCGCTCCCTCGGATAACCGGGATTTTGTCTCCTGGATACTTATATTTGGTGAGCAATTCACGAACTTCCATCTCAACGAGGTCAAGAAGCTCTTTGTCCTGCACCATATCGCATTTGTTCATGAAAACGATAATGGCTGGCACGTTTACCTGATTTGCAAGCAAGATGTGCTCGCGGGTCTGTGGCATTGGACCATCGGGAGCAGACACGACCAAGATAGCTCCGTCCATTTGGGCGGCTCCGGTGATCATGTTTTTGACATAATCAGCGTGACCTGGTGCATCAATGTGTGCGTAGTGTCGTTTCGCGGTTTCGTATTCGGAGTGATGGATGTTTATGGTGACTCCGCGTGCCTTTTCTTCCGGTGCGTTATCGATTTCTTCGTACTTCAACGCCTTTGCCATACCAGTCTTTGCAAGCACGTGGGTGATTGCAGAGGTAAGGGTGGTCTTTCCATGGTCAACGTGACCAATAGTACCAATATTCAAATGTGGTTTTGTTCGAACAAATTTAGCTGCATCTGCCATATTTCCTCCTTAGAAAAAACGTGAATAGTTTATAAAAAATAAATACTCGACCTTAAAAAATAAGTCGCTTTCGACATTTTAGCACATACTAGACATTTTTCGCAATAATCTTTTCCTGAATATTCTTCGGCACCTCTTCATAATGCGAAGGCTCCATGTAGTATGTCGCGCGACCCTTCGACAAACTCCGTAGCACGGTAGCATACCCCGAAAGCTCAGCAAGCGGCACCATAGCCAAAATAACGGTTACTGTACCACGCTGTTCGCTTCCCATGATTTGCGCGCGCCTGGCAGAAAGATCTCCGATACAATCTCCCATGTATTCATCAGGAGTGGTGACCTCCACCTTCATGATCGGCTCTAATATAGTCGGGTCTGCGTGTTTGACGGCATCCTGGAGCGCCATACTTCCTGCTATCTTAAATGCCATTTCAGATGAGTCGACATCATGATAACTTCCGTCATACAGAGTTGCAGACATATCGACCAATGGATACCCTGCCAATACACCATTTTCCATGGCTTCCTTGATACCTTTGCCAATAGGTGCGATGAACTCGTTGGGGATTGCTCCTCCTTTGATCGCGTCGATAAACTCAAATCCTTCACCTCTCGCTTTGGGTTCAATTTTAATCATTGCATGACCATATTGACCTCGTCCTCCGGTCTGACGGATATACTTACCTTCTCCTTCAGCAAGTTTTCTAATCGTTTCTTTGTAGGCAACCTGTGGAGCACCAACATTTGCTTCTACTTTGAATTCACGCTTCATGCGATCGACCAAAATTTCCAAATGCAACTCTCCCATACCCCAAATAATTGTCTGGTTCGTTTCGGGATTGGATTTAATTTTAAACGTAGGATCTTCTTCAGAAAGACGCTGCAGTGCGTATCCCATTTTTTCTTGATCGTTTTTCGTCTTTGGCTCAATAGCAAGTGAAATAACAGGCTCAGGGAACGTAATTTTTTCAAGCACGATCGGGTTCTCTTTGTCACAAAGCGAATCTCCAGTGATGGTATCCTTGAGTCCTACGACCGCAACGATTTCTCCAGCGTATGCTTCTTTGATTTCTTCTCGCTGATTTGCGTGCATCAATAACAACCGTCCAACGCGCTCTTCTGCACCTTTACTGGAATTATAAGTATATGAACCAGAAACTAATTTTCCAGAGTAAAGTCGAACATACGTGAGCTTTCCAACGTGTGGATCAATCTGAATTTTAAATGCCAACCCAGAAAATGTATCCTCAATGATACGTTTTCTTGATACCGGCTCTTCGGTTTTTGGATGAATACCGGTCACTTCCGGCAAATCTAACGGGGAAGGAAGATAATCAACCACTGCATCCAAAAGTGGTTGCACTCCCTTATTCCGAAGGCTAGTTCCACAGTAAATAGGAACTAACTTATACGCAATAACTGCGCGCCTGAGCGCTGCTTTCAACTCTTCTACGGTTGGCTCCTCGCCAGCCAAGAATTTTTCAAGCAACGCGTCATCAGTTTCGGAAATACGTTCAATTAAAGCGGTTCGTGAAGTTTCGACTTCTTGGACTAAATCTGCAGGAATTTCCGGAAGCTCGTCAGGGTGACTTCCTAAATCATCAGAATTCCATACATATGCCTTACGGGTAAGCAGGTCTACTAATCCTTTGTAGGTGGACTCACGACCAATCGGTACAACCATGACAGCAGTGCGCGCGCCCAAGCGTTCTTCGATCTGCTGGATCGTGTGTCTAAAGTCAGCACCAATTTTGTCCATTTTATTCACGAAACAAATACGCGGCACTTTGTATTTATCTGCCTGATGCCACACCGTTTCTGATTGACTCTGTACGCCCTCCTCGGCATCAAGGACAGTGATACCTCCATCAAGTACTCGAAGTGATCGCTCTACTTCCGCAGTAAAATCTACGTGTCCTGGAGTGTCGATGATATTAAAACGATAACCTTTCCAAAAAGTAGTGGTAGCGGCGGAGACGATGGTAATGCCTCTTTCCTTTTCCTGTTCCATCCAGTCCATTTGTGTCGTACCCTCATCAATGTCGCCGATTTTGTAACTTCGTCCGGTGTAATAAAGAATACGCTCTGTGGTGGTAGTCTTGCCGGCATCTATGTGCGCGATAATACCAATGTTACGCACTTTATCGAGCGGAACATCACGATTTTCTGTAATGGTTGTTTGTGGATTAGCCATAAAATGAAAAAAAGCTCCCCTGATTGAGGGAAGCAAAAGTATGCTTCATCAGTACAACGAGAATGATTGTACTAAATTTTCTTCCGCCTGTCTATAGAATTTTACGCATCCTTCCACTTCCACCATTTAAGTAATTCTGGGTCATGAATTTTATGTGATGCGAAATACACCGCACATCGCATGACATATAATAAGCACCTATCAACCACCACCCCTTGTTTGTTACATATCTGCTGATACAGTTGTTCAGGGTCTTTTCCTATAAGATCGTTCACTTGGTAAACCCCAATACCTTCTAGATCAGCGGCAATACTTTTTCCAACCCCGGGAATAGTAGTTAAAGGGCTTTTCATACAAAGCAGAGCATAACACAGTGCTCCATCAGCAACACCTCCGAGGTGTACGTATCACCCCGGAGGCCTATTGTTATATCGCGTGGTGATCACAGTAATACGCGATTGCATCTTTCATAAATACCGCCATACCGGAACGAAACTTGTCGTAGTATGCAGTAAATCGTGAATCATCGACATACATCTGTCCTAAATTTCTATACATATCTATCGGACAATCATAAAAAGTCTGAATTCCCTGATAGTGTTTCTCTATCATGTGCTGCACCTCATCATCTGCTACTCCTCTGTCCATAAGTGACGCAAGCTTGGCGGTAAATTTTGTTCCTTCTTCCGCGATACGGTTATAATCTTCTTTTGTCCAGTGTTTTGTTCGCTCCACCGATTGCTTGTAGGCATCAGTGTTGCCCCATCGCTTCCGTGCTTCTTTTTTGTAGTTTTCCAATTGTTTGTCAGTAAATACACCAAATGTAGTTTTATCCGTCATAGTATCACCTCCCTTCAATCGCACATCAACGACATCCATTAACCGTTGTATTTTTGCTTTTTTAAGCTCAAGTAATCGATATTGATCCTTGAGGGCTTGTTTGATGTCAAAGTTTTTTGCTGCCATCATGCTTTTTATCTGATCCAATGGAAATTCCAGCTCTCGAAAAAGCAAAATCTGCTGCAACTTGTGCACCTCTTTTTCCTCATAGATCCGATACCCATTTGGGCGCACGAAAGACGGGTGAAGCAAACCCACTTCATCATAATAGTGAAGCGTGCGGACGCTTATGCCAGCAAGCTTCGATAATTGTTGAACTGTGTAGATCATAATGGCGATAGTAAACTATAACGTAACGTTATAGTCAACCCCTGATTGTTTGTTTTGAAAATACTGGGGTATAATCAGCCATATCTCATGGAAACAATTGAAAACTCAGTGATCACCCTGCGCACCAAAGCAAAAATTACGCAAGAACAATTAGCATTTGCGATCGGTGTCACACGTCAAACGATCATCTCAATAGAAAAAGGATCGTACACACCTTCTTTACTACTCGCCCTAAAAATTGCACATTACTTTCATAAACCTGTAGAATCGATATTTGAAATATGCAAAAAATAACTCATTACTATATTGGCGAGATTATATCGGCAATATTACTTATCCTTTTACTCACCGCTTTTATTAGTCCACCCGGATTACTCATGCCAAAATCTTCAGAAATGATCTTTTTGGTTATTTTTGTTCTCGCTTTTTTTGTATATCTTGGATTTATATGGAAGGAAAAAGCTGCGGACGAACGGGAACACGCGCATCAGTTAACCGCTGGAAGAATATCATTTTTTGTAGGATCATCAGTGCTCACACTGGGAATTATTACTCAAGCACTTCAACATAACATAGACCCGTGGCTTATCGGTGCACTTGGCATCATGCTGCTTACAAAAATTCTTGTCCGCCTCTACACCCAAATCACTCAGTAGCATCCTCGTGATGTTAAGTCTACTTGACATTTCTCATAAGACAATTTATTGTTAGGTATAGTACAAATATTTTCTTAATAGAAGGACAGCTATGAACAATAAACTTCTTTGGATAGTCGGTGTCATCATCGTATTAGTGGTAGGATACGCAGCAGTTAAAGGGCAACAAACATCAACCACAGAAAGCATGATGGAAGAGAAAAAAGATACCATGATGGAAGCAACTGGCGCGAGCGCCACCGACACTATGATGGAAAATAAAGACGCTATGATGGAAGCAACTGGTAACACAGGCGCTGACAAAATGATGGAAGCAACTGGTGACGACAAAATGATGAAAGATAAATAATCATTATGTTCCAATCGCTTCATAGAAAGGAATAGAGTATGAATACGAAACTCATAGTTGTTTTCGGTCTTGTCACACTCGTTGGTGGAGGCATGTATTTCATGTCCAAACCTCGATCAAACACCGCAACAACTGACGCGCTCATGACCAACAACCAGACAAATACCGGGACACCTTCTACACCTGTGATTTTACAGAAAGACGAAAAAATGACACCAGACTCTCGGTATGTCACCTACTCCAAGGCCGCGTTTGAAACAGCAAAGGGCAAAAAACGCGTCCTCTTTTTCCACGCGCCATGGTGTCCCACCTGCCGACCGGCAGACGCTGAGTTTCAAGCAAAAGCTGATAGTATTCCGAACGATATAGTTCTGCTTAAAACAGACTATGACTCTTCAACCGATCTTAAAAAACAATATAACGTTACGTACCAGCACACTTTTGTACAGGTAGATGATATGGGCCGTGAAGTCACAAAGTGGAATGGTGGTGGCCTTGAAGAATTAATCGAAAACACAAAGTAATAACATGATCATCCTTATTCTTTTTGCGTTTTTGGGAGGTATTATCACCATCCTTTCACCCTGTATCCTCCCTATTCTTCCTATCGTCCTTTCAGGTTCTATAACTGGAGGAAAGCGCCGCCCCATGGGGGTAGTAACAGGTTTTATCCTGAGTTTTACTTTTTTTACCTTATTCCTCTCCGCTATCGTGCGAGCAACTGGGCTATCACCTGACACGCTTCGCATGACTGCTGTTGTTATCATCTCGTTTTTTGGCATTAGCTTACTCGTGCCTATGCTACAGAAAGCAACCGAAAAAATATTTTCCCGCCTCACTCAACTAGCCCCCAAACAAAACACCCAGGATGGTTACCTATCAGGAATTCTCGTTGGCATGAGCTTGGGACTCTTATGGACGCCATGTGTCGGGCCTATACTCGCCTCTATTATTACACTTGCTGCAACAAGTAGTGTCGGATTAAACGCGATTATTATTACGTTATCGTATGCTATTGGCACCGCGATACCACTTCTTGCTATCACCATAGGAGGCAGAAATTTACTTACCAACCATCCATGGTTACTAAAAAACACAACAACCATCCAAAAAGCATTTGGAGTACTCATGCTTCTTACTGCACTTGCGATATTGAATTCATGGGACAGAAAATTTCAAACATATATATTAGAAACCTTCCCCTCATATGGCACAGGGCTTACTATTCTTGAAGACAACGCTATCGTTCGTAATCAACTTGATACGCTAAAAGGAGGGTCTCCTATGCTGACAGATTTACTTTCCGAAAACTATGGTAATGCGCCCGAATTTATTCCAGGTGGGCAATGGTTTAACTCGCAACCGTTATCTATGCGTGAACTACGAGGTAAGGTTGTATTGGTCGATTTCTGGACGTATACGTGCATTAACTGTATCCGCACATTACCCTATCTCACTTCGTGGCATGAAAAATATAAAGACAAAGGACTTGTGATTGTCGGAGTACACACGCCAGAATTTGAATTTGAAAAAAACCCAGACAATGTAAAAAAAGCTATCCAAGATTTTGGCATACAATACCCTGTTATGCAGGACAATAACTACGCCACTTGGCAAGCCTACACAAACCGTTATTGGCCGGCAAAATATATGACCGATAAAAATGGAAAAATCCGTTATACCCATTTTGGTGAAGGAGACTATGATGAAACAGAAAAAATGATACAGAAACTCCTCGAAGAAACTGGCGTAACTGTTGACGAACAGGTTGCAAATCCAACCTATCAGGTACAATCACGAACACCAGAAACATATCTTGGATACGAACGTATGGCAGGTCTCGTCTCTCCTGAACGGGTTGTACCAAATAAAGCGACTACGTTTACGACCCCAGTAAATATACAAAGCAATAGATTTGCACTCCATGGCACATGGACTATTGGAGCAGAGCGTGCCATGCCCACGACAGGTGCCACCCTTACCTATCACTTCGAAGCCGCAGAAGTGTTTCTCGTGATACGTCCAAATACACCAGGAGCTGCAGGAGGGATAAGAGTATATCTTGATGACGTTCCGGTGCCCGATGTATACAAAGGTGAGGATGTACAAGGTGGCAACGTAAAAATAAATGAAGATAGACTATATAAACTTATCAAGCTCCCTGCCCCTGGGCGTCACATCCTAAAGCTTGAAGTGTTGGATGGTGACATAGAGCTTTACGCATTTACGTTTGGTTAATTTTCCCTGCCTGTAACGCTATACATGTATGTCAGTGGAACAAAAACAGAAGCCTCCATTTTTTGCGAGACTCAAACGTGCCGCACAAACTCCCGAGGTATATCAGATAGGAGTAGGTGTGGGTGTGTTTGCCGATGTGGCACTCCATTTTTCTCATGGCAACACATCACGAGAACTTATAGATATTCTCATTTATGCGATCATGACTTACAGCAATAAAGAGGTTCGGACAGGGATATCCCAAGAACTGCGTCACTTACGTGAGGATGTCCGTTCGCTTCGAAAAAAACACAGCGGCAACTAACACATCACTCACAACTCGAAAACGGGCCTTTTATCGTATCGTGGCGTATACCAAGATGCCACTCTCCCGCTTCATCTTTATATGTCTCTTGATCATACTCCTGACCCCAGACACCTTCACATGAACCCTCGTGATCAAAGGCGTGTATCAAATCCCCCATACCGGGAGGCAGCCTACGTGTCGCTCGCTTAAGCGTTGTATGTATTGCGACCACCTGATCATAGGTCGCTTCACTTTTCCCCAAACGCTTTGCGCCTACCTGATGGAGGCCAAGTGTCCATAGTATAAGTGGGTGGGTAGCAATACGGTGAAGTCGCTGTTTTTCAGGACGGACTCGAGGTGCTACTTGGTCACGATCAAACGCGCGAAAATCTCTGATAGTAGTGCGCAAACTTCCCAATCCAGTCACTGCATCGAGGTAGGGCTTGATGCATAATTCATGTGTATCAAACGGATTGCGGAAACCTACTGTTTCAAGCATGCGCGGAGAGTATAGTCCTCAAGGATAATCGATGTCAAACAAATGCAAGGAAAAGAAGTTATGGAGCAATCATCACTCGATAAATCGACCCAGCCTTATCATCAGACACAAACAGCGCACCTTTATCATCAAACAACAAATCTACCGGTCGCCCGAGCGCACCGTCTCCCTGAAGAAAACCTGCAATAAAATCTGTCTCGCTCGTTGCCATAAGCTGCGAATTCAAATCAAATCTCACGACTTTGTAACCCGTAGGAGAACTTCTATTCCATGAACCGTGATACGAAACGAGCAAGTCTCCTCGATACTCCTCCGGCCAACTATCTGGAATAAATGAAAGTCCCAAAGGGGCTGAATGTGCCTGAAAAGTAATATGTGGCGGAATACTTCCTTCACATATTCGTTTGGCATTATCAGAACTATCAAAAGCGCGGTCGTGCACGCGATTATTGTAGCAATATGGCCAACCATAAAAGCCTCCGCTTCGCACGATATTTACCTCTTCAGGTGGTGTGTTGTCACCAAGTAGGTCTCTACCCATATCAGTCGCCCACATCTCACGCGTGATAGGATGCCAGACAAAAAACACGCTATTTCTTAACCCAGAGGCATACTCTCGAAAATCAGACCCGTCCGCGTTTGATATAAAAATCTTGGCGCGTCTTGGATCTTTTTCGTTGCACACATTACAACTTGACCCAATAGATGTGTAGAGCTTGCCATCAGGACCAAACCCAATCGTACGAGAAAAATGATTACCACCCGCTGGCAAATCAAATAGTTTTTTCTTGTTCTCTGCTTTCTTGGTTGTCACGTTATAGTCATACATGGCGACCTGATGTGTTTCGGCTATATAGATTTTTCCATCCCGAAACGCCAACCCATGCGGCAAATTCAATCCCTCAGCGACTGTCATCGTTTCGTCAGCAACACCATCAGCATTTCGATCGGGTAAGGCCACCACTTTGCTCTGTGACGGAACGCTTACCACCAGCGCTCCCTCAGGATCGAACGCGAGCACACGCGGATTACCTAAGTTTTTAGCAAATAGAGCGATAGACACCTGCGCTGGCAATGTGAGTGGCAAACCTGTCGTATTTGTTGCGATTATCTCAGATGTAGCACCTTGAGAAGGGTTGAGGGTGACTGCTGGTATCGGTCCAAATGCTGGCCCTGCTCCCCGAAAGTTTCTGTAGACAAACCAGCCGCCATACATCAAGGCAAAAAGAACGATCAGGAGAAATATCACTTTCGCCTTCATATAACTATAGTAACGTGTTTTATACCACAAATGAAACGGTGTATATTATTCTCGTGTATCCAAAGACGCCCAAAGCATTTTTGCGACAAACGTGCGATATGGTTGCCATTTTTTTACTATTTTTTCCATTTGTTTTGTAGTCGGATAATCACGAAATTTATAAAGCTTCGCTATCGCGCGCCGAAGACCCAAGTCGCCATAAGAAAACACATCTTCCCTTCCCAATGAAAACATCAGAAACATTTCCGCAGTCCACCGTCCAATTCCCTTTATTTTCGTAAGCTCTGTTATAACACCCTCGTCATCCATCTTATCCAAATCAGCCAATATCAAGTGCTTTTTCGAAACCGCTTCGGCGAGGGATTTCATATACGTTACCTTTGACCACGACACTCCCAAATCCCGCAATGATTGATCCGAACGCTTGAGTATATGTTGTGGTGTCAACGTACCTTGGGGAAACGATGCAGTAAATCGCGCAAAAATTGTACTTCCGGCTTTCTCAGATAGCTGTTGATTAATAATCGCTTCAACTAAATCCGAAAACGGATCTTTTGAAACGGAAAGTGGTTTGTCGCCAAGATGGGAAATAATAGACGTGAGTGTTGGATCAACCGAAAGCAAATGTTGTCGGATAGAGGATAATCGTTTCATAACGTCAATCAGCTACATAATACCGCTCGAGTATCCCCTGAGACGGGGCAAGTCCAAACTGTAATCTACTATTCACCATAATCTGATGATGTGGGGGGATCACTATCACTGGTGAGATCTGATCATAAACCAAGTGCACGTAGTCCGCCAAGCGATGGGCGCTGCTTTCTGGAAACCAAAACCGCGCTGAGCGCAGCATGTCATGATCAACAACGAGTACCCCCATACCCCATCCATACCGATATGCTGGTGCCGCAGCTTTCATAAGTTTCGGAAATTCTTGATCGTTGCGACATTCAGCAAATACTGGAGGTGTTCGCCTGTTGGGCCGAAGTGGGACACCTACCCGAATCCGCTGATCAATTCGTAGCATTCGCACGTCAAAAGAGTTATGTAAATCACGGGAAACAAATCGTTCTACAGGATCGGTGTCGCCCCAAATCGTAGGAGTTCTATCGATGGTAAGCAATTCTGCCGGCATGAAGTACCTTAAGGCAATTTACCACTTAAAGTGTGCAAATGCTTTGTTAGCATCAGCCATACGGTGTACTGTGTCACGCTTTTTAATAGCCTCACCAACATTTTTTGAAGCATCCAAAAGCTCTACCGCGAGCTTTTCGGCATAGGAGTGAAATTCACGATTTGATCGTTTCTTGGCAAACTCAACTATCCAGCGTATCGCGAGTGCCACTCTCCGGTCTCCACGTACTTCCATCGGAACCTGATAACTTGCTCCTCCGACTCTGCGTGCTTTTACTTCCGTCTTAGGGCCGACATTGTTGATTGCTGTTTCAAATACTTTAATCGGATCTTCACCTTTTTCTTTGATGATGTCGAGCGCCTTGTAGACCAATTGCTGAGCTACTGTTTTTTTACCACTCAACATCACACGGTTTATGAACCGTGAAACGAGACGGTTACCGTACACCGGATCAGCCGGAAGTAATTTATGATATGTTTTGCTTATTCTCATAGGTTTCTATTATTTTGCTGCTGCAGTTGCAGGTCCACTCTGTGTTTTCGTACCATATCGGCTTCGACCTTGACGCCTCGATACTACTCCAGTGGTGTCATACTTACCACGAACAATATGGTATTTTACTCCTGGCAAATCGGGTACCCGACCTCCACGAATTAATACGATTGCGTGTTCAGTAAGCTCATGTCCAATACCAGGAATATATGCTGTCACTTCTTGCTTGTTTGACAACCTCACACGAGCAACCTTTCGGAGTGCTGAGTTTGGTTTTTTTGGTGTCATGGTTTTTACCAACACGACCACTCCCCGTTTAAACGGAGCGGGTATCGACTTTGTGACACCTTCTTTGTTGTTTAAAAACTTCCGAAGTGCCGTAGCCTTAATTTTCTTGGCTTTGGTATGTCGACCATGTCTGACTAATTGATTTACTGTTGGCATATAATTGTTACTCCTGTATCGCGGCTCGTTCTGCCGAAACCGGAATAAGTCGTCCGATTATAACGTTTTCTTTGAGTCCTAACAACTTATCTTCCTTGGTAGCAAGCGCTGCATCGGTCAAAACATTGGTTGTTTCCTGGAAACTTGCGGCTGACAACCAGCTTTCAGTGTAAAGCGCCGCGCGAGTTATACCCAACATGACAATACGTGCAGTAGACGGTTCGCCACCTTCTGCAAGTACCCGAGCGTTCTCTTCGCGGAACCGATTTTTGTCTACCAATTCTCCCGGTAATAACATCGTGTCTCCAGAGGTATCGATGCGCACCTTATCACTCATCTTGCGGACGATAGCCTCAAAATGCTTGTCATGGATAGAAATACCTTGTGATTCATATACCTTCTGAATTTCATCAATAAGGTAATGCTGTGCGCCACTAAGCCCTCGCACCTGCAATACTTCTTTGATATCGAGATATCCACTGCCAAGCTGGTCACCAGCGGCAATCAAATCACCTGTCTTTATGTTAATTTCACTGGTGAGTGGCACGAGATATTCGCGCTCTTCTGGCGGCTTCATGGTGTTATTTGTCACCACTACCTTGTACCCTTGCGGGGTTTCAGTCACCTCTGCTTTTCCAGCAATCTCTGAAACTGGTGAAAGATTTCTCGGTGTTCTCGCTTCAAACAACTCCTCCACACGTGGTAATCCTTGGGTCACGTCGAGTCCTACGATACCTCCAGCATGACGCACACGCATGGTAAGCTGTGTACCAGGCTCTCCGATAGATTGTGCAGCCATAACACCTACAGGTGTTCCTAATTCTACTGGTTTGGTGGTGGCATAGTCACGACCATAGCAGGTTGCGCAAATACCAATCTTTGCCTGACACGCAATCGGTGAACGTAGCACGACTGCTTCAACTCCTGCGGCATCTACTTCACGGGCAAGATCTTCAGTGATCTCTTCACCTTGCTTCACGAGCACTTTCTTGCTTCCTGGTGCGACCACATCTTCAGCGGCATAGCGACCAGCAATACGGTTAGCAAATGGCGCTTGACGACCGTCTTTGCGGGAAAGCGTCCATCCTTCGGTCGTACCGCAGTCATCCAATCGGATAATCACATCATGTGCGACATCGACCAAGCGGCGGGTAAGGTATCCGGCATCTGCAGTCTTAAGTGCCGAATCGGTAAGTCCTTTCCGTGATCCACGGGTAGACGTAACATATTCAAAGATATTAAGTCCCTCGCGATAGTTACTCTTGGTTGGTAGTTCCACAATTTTTCCAAGCGGATCAACCACCAAACCTTTGATAGCACAGAGCTGTTTCAGTTGATCTTTCGATGCACGAGCTCCTCCTGAATCGATAATCATCTTGACTGGATTGTCGCTCGTTAAGCGTTCCCATGTAAGATCGGCAATACGTTCGGTAACTTCGATCCATACTTCGTTCGAAAGTCGTTTCTTTTCCTCGAGAGTAATTAACCCCATCTGGAAATTCTGATCGATTTCTTTTACTTTTGTATCAGATTCTGCAATGATCGTGTTCTTTTCGGCAATAGATTTGTTATCAAATACCGAAACGGATAATCCTCCGCAGAGTGTAGCACCGTAGAAACCAATATTTTTAATAGCATCAATAAGACGTGTCACTTCTTCCTTGGAATACATACCAAATGCTTTGGTAATAAGTTGCTTAATAGTCGCAGCTTTGACCGGTGTATTGATATAGCGAAGTCCCTCCGGCAGCACTTCATTAAACATATACGTACCCACTGTAGTTGTTACTAATTCTCCGTTTATCAGTATCCGTACTGGCTCACGAAGGGTAACTTTGTGTGCCTGAAGGGCATAAATTGCTTCCTGTCCATCAGCATACACACGAAGTGATTTTTCATCCTGCCCTGCTTTGGAAGAATCAGTTGTCGTCAAGTAGTAGCACCCGATAACCATTTCTTTATTCGGCACAGTGATCGGAGATCCGTCAGCGGGCTTCAATAAGTTATGGGTCGGCAACATGAGATCAATAGCTTCCTTTTGTGATGCACCAGAAAGCGGGATGTGAACTGCCATTTGATCTCCGTCAAAGTCAGCGTTGTAGCCTGCGCACACACAAGGGTGAATACGGATTGCCGCTCCCTCAATAAGCACTGGGTAAAATGCCTGGAAACCGAGCTTATGAAGAGTAGGTGCACGGTTTAACATGACTGGATGATTTTTGGTGATCTCTTCCAATATGTCGTACACTTCCGGTGTTCTGCGTTCCAATACATTTTTGGCATTCTTCACGTTCGGAGCAATACCGCGGACAATAAGCTCGCGGAGCACGAACGGCTTGAACATCTCAAGTGCCATTTCTTTCGGAAGTCCGCACTGATTAAGCTTAAGCTCTGGACCAACAACAATAACCGACCGACCTGAATAATCGACACGTTTTCCAAGCAAATTCTGTCGGAAACGACCTTGCTTTCCGCGCAACATGTCAGACAATGATCGAAGTGGCTGGATAACTGTTCGCGAAGACGGGCGCTGGGTCGCATCGATCAAACTATCGACCGCTTCCTGCAACATGCGTTTTTCATTTCGCAAGATAATTTCAGGCGCTCCAAGATCCATAAGATGCTTCAAGCGATTGTTGCGGTTGATAACTCTGCGATATAAATCGTTTAAGTCAGACGTGGCGAATCGTCCGCCAGTAAGCTGCACCATAGGACGCAAATCAGGCGGTATGACCGGCAACGTGTGCATAACCATCCACGCCGGATTTATTTTTGATTTTCGTAATCCATCAACGACACGAAGTCGCTTGGTAGCCTTTACATGGCGCTGTCCTGAAGAATTTTGAATTTCTTCGCGGAGATCAGCTGCAAGCTTATCAAGGTCGATCTTTTTAACAACTTCAAGCACTGCTTCAGCTCCCATGCCGACTTTCAAAAATGACGATGCATCATAGTCTAATAATCGGAGATATTCATCTTCGGTAATCGTCACGCGTGGCTTAATACTTTTGACGATTGCAGTAATCTGCTCGATAACCTGTTGGATTTTTTCAGATTCCTTGGCAACCTGATCATCGAGGGTTGCAAATTCCTGACGCTCACGAAGTGTAAGCTCTGAAATCGCGAGATCCTGTGATTCTTTCCCTTTTACGTTGGAAGCTACATCAGATTTTTCTTTGGCGATTTCTTTTTTACGCTTTTCTCGTTCAATATCAACACGTGCGGTAAGCTCTGCAATACGCTTTTCGCCCTGTTCCACTAATCCTGCCAATACCTTTTTCTTCTCATCGTCATCAACAGCGATAACGAGGTATTGTGCAAAATAAATAACCCCTTCTAACGCTCTGGGTGAAATATCCAAAAGCAATGACAATTTACTTGGTGCACCTTTAAAGAACCATACGTGTGCCACAGAGGTGGCAAGCGTAATATGACCCATTCTTTCGCGCCGCACTTTACTCTGGGTAACTTCAACTCCGCATTTGTCGCAGACAATGCCACGATATCTAATTCTCTTGTATTTGCCGCAGTAACATTCCCAATCCTTCGTAGGTCCGAATATACGCTCATCAAAAAGTCCATCTTTTTCCGGCTTCAGGGTGCGGTAGTTGATGGTTTCTGGTTTGATAACTTCACCATAACTCCATGCCTTTACTTCGTCAGGAGAAGCAAGCTTAATTAAAAGCCCGGTAAAATCAATGATGTTGGAAAAATTCCCTTTTTTATCCATAGCTTATTCTCCTTCTGTCGGCGCGGCTTCTGCTGCCGGTTCTACCGGTGCTTCAGCTACTGACTCCTGACCGCTTACTTCTGCAAGTTCTTTCGCGACTTTTGTCACCACTTCTTCTTTGGCGGCATCAGAAATGACTACTGGTTTTGCAGTGACAACTCCGGTCGGAATGACATTAAGACCCAATGCCTGAAGCTCTTTCACCAAGACTTTAAACGATTCCGGTACAGTTGATGCCGGAATGTCGGTGCCTTTGACAATCGCCTCGAATGCCTTGGCGCGTCCTACCACATCGTCTGATTTGATCGTCAACATTTCTTGCAATATGTGTGCTGCACGATGTGATTCCAATGCCCAGACTTCCATTTCTCCCAATCGTTGTCCTCCCATTTGCGCTTTTCCACCCAATGGTTGCTGTGTGACGAGTGAGTACGGTCCGGTAGAGCGCGCGTGTGTCTTGTCTTCTACCATGTGGATCAGCTTCATGATGTACCCTGTTCCAACTACGATTGGCTCTGCATACGGTTCACCGGTTTTTCCATCATACAGTGTACTCTTGCCGGTAAGTGACAACCCTACTTTTTCCATTTGTGCAGTCATTCGATCTTCGGATACGTGTTCAAATACCGGAAGCGCAACTTTTGCGTTTACTTTCGACATCGCAATACCCAAGTGTGATTCCAATAGTTGTCCCAAATTCATACGGGACAATACAGAAAGCGGGGAAATAATAATGTCAACAACTGATCCATCATCCATGTATGGCATGTCTCCTTCAGGAACGATCTTACTAATAACACCTTTGTTTCCATGACGCCCTGCGAGCTTGTCTCCGACAACCACTTTACGCATCTGAGCAATTTTTACGATAATCTTGCGGTTTGTGCCTGGTTCGAGTTCATCACCCTTTTCTTTATCCAAGATAACCACATCGGTAACCGTACCACGCTCTCCGTGGGGAAGCCTCAGGGATGTATCACGCACTTCTCGTGCTTTTTCTCCGAAGATTGCGCGAAGCAATCGTTCTTCTGCGGTCAATTCTGTTTCACCCTTTGGTGCAATTTTTCCAACCAAAATATCGTTTGGCCCGACATCAGCACCAACCACGATAATACCGTTTTCATCCAAATTCCGAAGCGCTTCTTCACCGACATTTGGAATGTCTCGGGTAGTTTCTTCCGGCCCTAACTTGGTGTCGACCACACTACACTCATGTTCTTCGATATGAACAGAGGTGAGCAAGTCTTCACGAACAAGGCGGGTAGAAATCACGATAGCGTCTTCATATCCCAACCCTTCGTAACTCATGTACGCAATCGTAAGGTTAGAACCCAATGCGAGTTCTCCATTTTCAGATCCAGGAGCTTCAATCAACACATCTCCCGCCTGGATTTTATCGCCAGTGTCGACCAATACTTTCTGGTTGTAGCATGTAGACTGACTTGTTCTTTTAAATTTCTGGGGTTCGTATGACGTGATATCGCCATTCTTATATTTGACTTTGACAAGTCCTGCGTCTGCATAAATAACTTCTCCATCATCTGTCGCGCGGACCAGTCGTCCCATCGACTCGACAACAGCTGCTTCCATACCCGTTCCCACAACCGGTGATTGCGGAATAAGAAGTGGCACTGCCTGACACTGCATGTGAGTACCCATCAATGCACGATTTGCCTCATCATGCGCCAAAAATGGAATAAGTGATGCGGGAGCTCCGACAACTTGCCTCGGCACAATATCGATATATTCGATATTTGAAGCATCGGTTTCCATAAACTCGCCTTTGTACCGTACCGGTACGCGTTCAGCGATGATAAATCCGTCTTTGTCTTTGGGTAACTCTGCGTGGGTGATGTAGTGGTACATCTCATCGTTGGCATCAAGATATTCGATGTTACCGGTTGAACGCACTTTCACTTTGTCCCCCTGTGTCACTTTTTCCACTCTGCGATACGGGGTTTCCAAAAATCCATATTCATTTACTCTGGAATACAGCGCCATGTAAGTGACAAGTCCGATGTTTGGTCCTTCTGGTGAACGGACAGGATCAACTCTTCCATACTGTGAAGAATTGATGTCTCGGATAGAAAAGCTTGCACGTTCTCGACTAATACCGCCAACTCCCATAACGGTCAAGCGGCGAAGATTATCGATTTCAGCAAGCGGATTGGTCTGATCCAATATAGTAGAAAGCTGACTGGTGCGGAAAAAGTCATTGATGGAAGCAATAATCGGGCGAGCATTTACCAAGTGCGTTGGAGTCAAATCTTCTGCATTCGGACCTGCCAAACTCATTTTCTCACGAATAGAGCGCTCGAGTCTGAGTACACCAACTCGGAACGCATTGGTCGCAACCAATTCGCCCACCCTGCGTACGCGGCGATTTCCAAGATGATCGATATCATCCACATCGCCCTTGCCGTTTGTGAGATTGATAAGGTATTTAATACCCCCGATAATATCTTCTTTGGTTAATACCCAATTATCTTTGACATTCACGACATTGAGGCCAAGTTTTTTGTTCATCTTGTATCGACCTACCCGTTCCAATGAGTAGCGGCGATAGTCAAAAAACATGGTGCGTAGCAATTCCTGCGCATTATCAAGAACGATCGGTTCACCAGGGCGAAGCTTGCGATACAACTCAAGGACAGCCTCGTTGGAATCCGTAGTCGGATCTTTCGCGAGCGTTGCTTTGGTAAATTGATGTTCAGGGTTTACATCGACATCTGCTAACACGCGTTCAATCTCTTCATTTGAAGAAAATCCGACTGCGCGAAGGAACGTAGATGCGACAAACTTGCGGCGGCGATCGATGCGCACCATAAGCACATCATTTCTGGTAATAAAAAATTCAAGCCATGAGCCATGCATCGGGCGGATTTCCGCACTATATAATGTACGTCCGGTAGAAGGATCTACTTCCCCAGTAAGATAAATACCCGGAGAACGAACCAATTGGTTTACAACACAGCGCTCAATACCATTAATGACAAATGTTCCGCGCTCGGTCATGGCGGGGATATCGCCCAAAAATACTTCTTGGGTGAGCTGATGTCCTGTTTGTTTGTTGGTGAGAGTTGCTTTTACTTTGAGAGGCATGTCGAAGGTGAGACCTTTTTGCATTGCAATTTCCGGAGTAAGTCGTGGACGTCCGAAATAATAATCACCAAATCCGAGTTCCCAATTTTTACCAGTGAAATCCGTCATCGGGGTCACTTCGGAAAGTAATTCTTTAATACCGTGTTCCAAAAACCATTGATAAGATTCACGCTGTACCAGCGTAAGATCGAGTTTAGGAAGATCGGGGTACTCTGTGCCCCAAAATTCTCGTTTATAAATTGAAGGTTTTGATGCCATTACGTGATTACAATAAATACTGCCGGTTTGTATGTTGTAAAGAACGACAAAAAGAAGCGAACAATGAACGTTCGCCTCCTTAGGCTATTCAAGTAATCATAATTATAACCGGCTGAAACTATTTGTCAAGCGGGTAACAGCAAGCTATATTGACATGTACAAAAACGCATACGATACTTAAGTCTGAAAGAGAGGAATTTATTATGTTTTATACACCCGTCAATATCCCCGCGCTACTGTCATCCGCGCTCGTCAGTATGGTTGTCGGATTTGTTTGGTATTCCCCAGTACTTTTTGGGAAACCATGGATGAAACTTATGGGGCTTAACGCCAAAAAAATGAAAGCGGCACAAAAAAATATGTCGAAAACATACGGGTTGTCATTTGTGGCAACGCTCGTTACTGCATTTGTATTATCCCAATTTATATCATCTACTCTGACAATCACCGTAAATGAAGGATTAATGGTTGGATTTTTGGGTTGGTTGGGATTTACTGCGACCACATTGTTTACCGGAGTGTTATTTAACGAGATGCCCATCAAACTTTTCTTTATCAACAGTGGGTATCAATTAGCGTCTATGCTCACTATGAGTGTCGTGCTCACCTTGTGGGTATAAACTCTTAGGCATTAAGCAACCAATAGTTGTAGTTTAATACTGTTGCAAACGATATCCATGCAAGATACGGCAACAACAGATACGCGCTCGCGCGATCTAACTTCTCAAAGCGAAATATTATATATATCAGTGTCACCCAAATGACCGTTATATCGACAAATGCCAAAGGGATATTTTTTGCTCCAAAAAACAATATTGACCATATCGCGTTAAAAAATAAATGCACTATAAATAGCGATACAGCAGTCTTCACTGCAGGTTTGTGCATTCCCAATCGCCACACGCGATACACAGCAATACCCATCAACATATATAGCACAGTCCATACCGGTCCAAATACCCAATTTGGCGGACTAAATGATGGGCGTGCCAATGTGGCATACCATGTGGGAATTGCCGAAACAGTAAAAAACGACCCAACAATACCAGCAGCCTCGCATAATGCTATCCATCCTAATAGAGGAAACCATGCAATGGAGGACTTTTTTTCACTCACTTTTTTTCTGCGGGCAGTTTTTTGTTTCATAGATATTATCAGTGTATCACAACATAAGTTGCCCCTGAGTGGTCTCGTGTACCCCTGCTTTCTTTCTATATATACAGTACTCGCAGTCTTTTGAAGCATCGGGAATGCTATTCCAATCCAAACACGATTTCATAGCAACTAACATAGGAGTAACCCAACTCGTATCACCACGATGCTCATGCAGAGTCAGTGCAAACTCAAGTTTTCCGTCAAATAGTGCGGGGCTTTTGGTTGCATTTGCATATACTATATAAGAAACATCGCTCACAGCAAACCCACTTTCACGGAAAAGCCACTGGTATACTTCCAATTGTTTTTTGTATCCTACTTTCCACTGATCCTCCAATGAAATCTCTTTTTCGGTTGATGTTGATTTATAGTCAACTACTATTAATTCACCACGTGGGTTAACCCATAAATCATCAACCGCACCAAACACAATAAAATTTGTCTGTTCGTGGAGTACTTGCTTGCCCACAAAATTTTCTCGCCATGTGTCGAGGTCTTTATGAACAAATGGCACAGCATCGACTCCATACTGCTTCATAATATCGTGTGGTTTGCCGCTTTTACGCAGCGCGTCAAATTCTTTTTTGAGCAAATGATCAACCGCGGAGTTTAATGAAAATCCCGGCATACTCGGTCGGGATACCCCTAACCTACGATCAAGATAAAAACATCGGGGACACTCACGAAACAAATCTATTTTACTCCGGCTTACTTTAAACGGAGCGGTTAACTTTGGATCATACAATCTACTGCCATGTGTCCACGCCATATGAAGCGAGTATAACAAATCATCAACAATTGTTACGAAGAAATAAGAGACGCAAGTAAAGCAAAATCTTGTTGCATAAGTGGCGCGTATTTTGGAAAACGTATCACTGCCGCAGGATGCAGAGTAATAAAGTATGTACGCCCCCCGTCTTTTATAATCTTGCCGTGCGATTTCATAATTGGCTCAGTGCGTTCCAACATCGCATACACAGCTGTTGCTCCCAGCAATACAATAATCTTAGGGTTTATAACTGAAAGCTGTTCAGACAAATGAATTTTCCCGTGACGAATATCCTGCTTAGTAGGTGTGCCGCGATCAGGTAAGTATTTTACCGGACTTGTGATATACACGTCAGTCTCTACTAACCCAGCTTCACGAATATGTTTACGGAGTAGCTGACCGCTTCTCCCGATAAATGGCCTACCGGTCGCAGCTTCATTTTTCCCCGGCGCTTCCCCCAAAAAAACAATGTCTGCATCGGGATTTCCCTCGCCTGGCACTGGCAATCCGCTTTTACCAATCTTACATTCCTTACATCGCGCAATATTTGCTGCAATAGATTTTAATTTTCCGGATTTTGTCATGGACAAAGTATAGCAGAACGACAACATAAGATATGGTATGATAATTATTATGAAAGTCAGCGTGCGGCTCATTTACCTCTACTTGTTCGCTTTTGTTGGACTGCTTACCGTAGTTATCGGTTCAGTACGGATGGTCGATCTAGGGCTTAAAGTATTTGTATTCCGCGATGCTGACCGATACGAATACATGTCACCAAAAATTGACGGAGAAGAAATTTCTCCAGTAGAGGAACAGCAAATCAAAGATCAGGCTTCTCGTGAACAAACACGAAACCGACAACGTGAATTTTCTGGGGCATTCGCCATGATAGCTATAGGATTACCGCTTTACCTTTACCACTGGAAAACCATCCAAAAAGAAAATAAGAAGTCCTAACAGGAATACCGTTTTTACTCTGTTGTCACTCCATCAAACTCTTCCTCATCAGTAAGCGCTTCGTCTTTAGTGCGATGCACTATAGCATCCATGTGATGCGCAGGACTATAGAGCGTGTAGAGCTTCAACGGCTCGGTATCTGATGCATTTATGACATTGTGAGTCGCCCCCGCAGGAACGATAACTGCAAAGCCATCGGACACATCATGCGAAATGCCATCAATAATCACCTTCCCCACGCCTGACTCTACCCTGAAAAATTGATCGTTTTCCTCATGGGTTTCCATACCGATTTCCTCGCCTGGATTGAGGCTCATAACCACAAGCTGACAATGCTTGGCGGTATAAAGAACAAATCGGAAATTTTTATTCGCCTCAGTGAGCTTTTCAATATTTGCGGTGTACCCCTTCATAACAGCTACCCCCTTCACCAATCATCGTACCACCAGAAGAAGAACGTTGGGTGTATGCTACATTACGACACACAATTATTGTTCGATAATCGTCACTTTTTTGACGACAACGGGGTCTACTGGACGAGAATTCTCACGCCCATCATTGATGGTGTCTGCTGTTGCAATTGTATCTACCACTTCCATACCCTGACTCACTTTGCCAAAAATCACATAAGCAGGAGGTAACGCCTCATCTTCGTGCATGATAAAAAACTGACTCCCATTAGTGTTTGGGCCAGAATTTGCCATAGCCACAGTGCCTCGGGTATAGCTTCCTTCAAACGGTTCGTCATCAAATTTATACCCTGGTCCTCCCGTCCCGTTTCCTTTGGGGTCTCCCCCTTGGATCATAAATCCTTCAATCACCCGATGAAATATCGTATTGTCATAAAATCCACTCCGCGAAAGGTTCACAAAATTACCGACCGTTTTGGGAGTTTCTTTGGCAGTGAGTGCTATCACGATATTTCCTACACTGGTTTCGAGGGTTGCAGTATAGGTCTTATTGACGTCTATAGGCACAGATGTAGGCGTGGGAACTCGTTCTGCTGCCTGACTGGTTTGTGGCTCAACATTCTTTGACATAATATCTCCTTTTGGCATACGGACATAGATAACCGCAGCAAACAATATAACACTCACTGCTCCTACCCAAATATACGATTGCTTCATAACGGATTTCTATTATACATAAAAAATGGGTGACGTCACGTCCTCATTTTCCCCGAATTTCCTGCAAATCGCCTTTATCTGGTACAATAGAAGCCTCCATGAATACGGAAAGCGCAAATCATTCTCGTGGTTCAAACAGTGTAAATAACCTACCTCCTATAGAAAAGGTCAGGCGATGGTATCGTAAATTGCCAGATAAAAAGCGATACTTGGAGTTTATCACCGCGTTTCTTACTATCCCTGTGCTACTCACTGTGCTACTCAGCAATGTTTCTAATCTGCAACATCAAAAAAATGCAGTGCCCACGCCTACCATCGCGCCTACGCCTACTCCCATAGTAATCACGCCACTTCCTACTGCGCGCGTAACTCCGATAGACCCAACCCCCACCAATACGCCTTCGGCACAATGCACACCAGGCATAGGCCCTATCGAAATCGTGTATCCTGAAGAAAACAGTACCGTATCTGACGATCCAGTCTGTCTTGATATACCACGCCAAGGCGGAAATTACTGCTCAGTAGTCTGGTCGTATAGAATAAATGGCGGCAATTGGAGTAATTACACTGACCGAGAAGTGTGTATGTACGGACTGTCTCCCGGAACTAAGCAGCTCGATCTACGGGTAAAAAGTATTGTATCGGGAGAAGAAAAAATCCTAAGGCGCACATTTACGGTAGCAGGCTCAGTCGCTACCCCCACACCGGCGACACAGTCGGGAACAATATCTGGCATATAAGTCTCCCCGCGTATCAATATGCCCTATAGTACACAAACTGTAATTTTTTTTGTATAATCCGCGGATGACTCACGAAATTGTTATCTCGGATACACACTTTGGGCCATACCGAGAAAAACGCGACAGAAATAGGCTCGAATATTTACGCTCCCTTATACGCGGCAGTGACCGCGTCATCATCAATGGAGATTTTTGGGATAACTGGTGGATCAATTATCATGACTTTATCAATTCAGGATGGAGTGAGCTTTTTCGTCCCCTTCGTGAAAAAAATACAGTCTATATCACAGGCAACCATGATGGAATTGCGAGAACCAAAAACAAATTATTTTGGGATGTTACCGTCAGAAACGCGTTCCAATTCAAAAGAGGTGGCATCGGTTACGCAGTACTTCACGGTCACACGCTAGATTCGTGGCGTCACGCTGATCAACTTGTTGAACATCGATTTATTCGCTCGCTGTATCCCATCGGGAAATGGCTTCAAGAACACGCACTTACCGATGGTTTTTCGAACCGTCTGTACCGGTTATATAAAACATGGAATGAAGAACAAAAAACACAACTAGATAAGCGCTACAATCCTTCGGTATGGAAAATTGTCGGTCACACTCACTTAGCGGAGTTTGATACCCAGAGAAGGTATATAAACGCGGGCATGATAGATACACACCTCAAACGGGCGTCATATGTCGAGATACATGACAACGGACCGCGATTAGTTCACCTGTTTACGCCCCGCCCATTTGAGCAATAATTCACCTTACCAATACATTATGGCTCGATTATTTCACCTTCCAAAATTTCAGGATCAAAATATTTCTCTAGTAACACAAAATTTTTTACATTTGCCCGAAAAAATACATCAAACACAATACCGATAAATGGTACGACCCCCAAGACATAATCTGCCGTGATATTCCATAGCATTCGTAGATACACCCATCGTGGCACATCCAGACGGTATGCAATCCAAAAAAGATAGCATGACGTGAGAGTTGCCAACGCATTACCCACTCCGGGGATAATATCGAGCATCGGATCTATACCGAACCGCACCCCCAATATATTAAACCGCACATCCATCACTCGGACGATACGACGAGCAAATTGGATATGTGCAAAAAGACTTACTTTCATATTACTTCGGGAGAAGATCCCTTAACATTTCCAGCAATTTTCTTGCGGCTTTCTTACGCTCTCCTTTTGCTGTATAAGCATCAGCAAAAATTTGATCACGTTTACGTCTAGCATAATTGAGGTTCTCTGCATAATCACGCGTCCGCTTGTCTTTTTTTAATCCCTCTGCGGTTAACGCATAACTACCTGCAATCAAATGGTCTTCATCATCTTCGGGCATATATCCTACACCCATAATACGGTATTGAGCTCACAAAGAACAATTTTTTCCAAATATAAATTTTATCTGTTGCGTCTAGGAAAATAGGTCTGCTATAGTCGTGGGATATGACAGATACAAATTGTCCCAAATGTGGTAACCCATTAAGTCCTGTACAAGAAACCAAAACCGGTAAACAAATGCAAAAATGCAGCACCGGCAGATGGAACCCTGAAACCCACAAAAACGAAGGCTGCGATTATGTAAAATGGATTGTCCCTGAGCCAAAAAACTTGGATGAAAAATGTCCGAAGTGTGGTTCTCCTATTGTGCTGGTCGTCACGCGATTTGGCAAAAAAATGAAAAAGTGCTCCACAAATACATGGAACAAAGAAACAAAAAAAGCCGAGGGGTGTGATTATGTGGAGTGGATAAACGGTACGACCGAACCACTCGATGAAGCATGTCCAGAGTGTGGCAAGCCGCTTGTTCTTTACACCACCGCAGCAGGTAAAAAAATGAAAAAATGCTCAACCTCCGGTTGGGATCGCGAGAAAAAACAAGCAACAGGATGCACATACGTCCAATGGTTAAAACCCGGAGAGTACCCATCAGACAAACCAAACGGCGAAGAATTTCTCCCGCCTGAGCCACCCGATGCGGAAGACGCGTAACGATTACGATCCGAGGAAAATGTCTGATTGATTGACCGCTGCCTCAGCTAACTCTCTCAGTGATTTCGGAGACATACGGGACGCTTGACGCCTCGTTAATCCGGTCACTAGTAAATCTGCCTCTTCGCTCACCGAAAGCGGACGCCGAAGTCCTATCGTACGCCTACTTCGGACAGATCTCTCCGATGCGTATCCTGGTAGTGTGCCGGATCTTTGTGAATCTACTTCTTGTCGTTTCGCTCCTGCCATATACCCCATATTATACTCTCTTACCGCAAACGTCACAAAAATGTACTGTCAACGTATTGATACGTAAAAAAACGGTTATTTTTTCTAAACACACACTCCTAGTGTGTCAACAAAAATACAGTGAAGTGATGGAACGTACAACATCAGCATGGCCCAACATGCGTCACCAAATTACAGGCTGATTTCTTCGTGCATCCGAGGTAATAATACATCATTTATGGCTAAGTCTTTGGTAATTTTTGCGGCAAGCGCCTGACGCGGCTCGTTATCACCATGAGTAAGAAATACTTTTTGTACCCCTTTCATCGACTGCAACCAATCTATGAGTTGCTGTTGATCTGCGTGAGAACTCATCGACTGAGTATCGGTAACTGTAGCTTTTACACTTACATCCTGATCTGCAATCTTCACCTTGCGATCGCCCTCAAGTAACATGCGACCCAATGTCTGCTCGCCTTGCCATCCGACAAGAAGCAACCTTGTAGATGGGATTGGCAAATATGTCGCAGCGTGCCCTACGATGCGCCCACCCGTCATCATACCGCTACCAGCAATAATAACCTTTGCTCCCAACGCTTCGGCAATCAATCGCTTTCCTTTGTATTTATGAATGACAACTATACCGGGAAATGTAAATGGACTAGAACTGTTCATTTCCTCTTTAATATGCGCATTGAAATCCTCGGGGTATCGAGTATAAATCGTGGTCGCTGCATTTGCCATCGGACTATCCATAAATATTTGTGTATCTTCTTTTACCTTTCCTTTTTCCTTAAGGTGTCTAATAATGTGCATCAATTCCTGCGTACGATGCAGCGAAAAAGCAGGAATCAAAAGCGTGCCACCAATTGCTTCAACCGCGTTTATCTCCGCAGCAATCACATCGATAGGATTTGCTACCGGGTGCAATCTATCACCATAGGTAGATTCCATAACCACTGCATCGGCACTCTCAATGCGCTCTATATCGGGCAACAATTCATCAGGGCTATTTCCCAAATCGCCGCTAAAGACTATTTTTTTAATCGGTGAATCTGGCTTGTTGTCAATTATTTCCAAGTATGCAGAACCCAAGATGTGCCCCGCATCACGCATGGTGACGGTAAAGTCCCCCACCGTAAACGGCTCACGGTATGCGACCCGTTTAAATCGTTGAAACGCCTGTTCTGCCAATGCTTTATCAAACAATGGTTGCCGCTCATCTTCAAGCGCGATCTTGGCAGTATCCAAAAGTGACAACTCGGCAAGGTCAGCGGTTGCTGATGTCATAAAGATAGACTCAGTAAATCCTTTTTTGAGAAGTATTGGCAGTCTGCCACAGTGGTCTAGATGCGCGTGGGTCAGTACCGCCCCACTCAATAATCCACAATCGTATTCATACTGCTGATAGTTAAGGTGATCAACTTCCGGTCCCTGAAACATACCAAGATCGATAAGGATGGATTTACCAGAGCCTGAAGTGAGAACGTAACTAGACCCAGTGACCGTACCTGCAGCTCCAAGAAATTTTATCTTCATTTCTTCACTATACAATAATTATATAGTTTCATGAAAATTGCACATGCGGGGTATAATACTACGTCGTTCCGCTTCTACAATAGATATGATAAAAACTAACGGTATATTCGCGTACGCAAAAGTAAATATGTCTATTGCAGATGACGCTTCGTTAGAGCCAAACGATGTTGGACTCATAGAATCCCAAAACGGGAAAGAATTTACCATATTTTTTATCAGGATTTGGAAAAAGATTACTCTTGCTCAAAATAAATTTGAGACATTTAATGTTCAAGAAACTGGCGATGCTTTTCCTAAAAAAATATGCAATATTTGCCACAAACTATTAGAAACTACGAAGTTTGCTAAAAACCAAAACGGAAAAAATAATAGATCAGTGAGAAGGCCGTCTTGTACAGATTGTCGTAAAATACTTGAAGGAACGAACATGAAACCATCAGTAAAAAAAGAATGGTTAAAAAGTAAACCAGTAAATGTGCCATTTGAGTGTCCGATTTGCCGTAAAAAAACAATTGCCGGAGTAACAAGTAAAGTTGTGCTTGATCATAATCACATCACTGGAGATGGAAGAGCGTGGATTTGCGATAGCTGCAACACAGGAATTGGAAGATTTAAAGATGACGTAGCACTTCTACAAAGAGCTATTAAATTCCTGGGATAAGCATCTGTTTTCTTGCTAATGATATTCTCTTTCTGGCTATCTCAATGTATTCACTCGATATATCGCACCCCAAAAAATTTCTATTATTAAGCAACGCCATTTTACACGTTGTTCCAGAACCAACCATTGGGTCAAAAACTAAATCCCCTTCCTTTGTCCATGATAAGATATGATCCTCTGCTAATTTTTCCGGAAAAACTGCTGGGTGTTTAAACGCAAATTTATCATTAGTACTTCCGCCCAATCCTACTGCGTAAGCCCAAATATTCGTACGCGTTTTTTCTTTTTTTAATTCTTTCAATACTTTTTTATTGATGCCATCAGATAACTTGTTAAACGGTACCATTTCAAATCCACTTCTCACCGTTGGTTCTTTCAACGCATGAAATGTTTTTACTTTTTGTTTAGAAAAAACAAACATAAATTCAAATGCATTGGTATATGCGTTGGATCGCATGAATGGAGTATTCTTTTTCCGATAAATCATTACGTCATGTACTTTAAATCCTGATTCCTGAAAATAAAGCGCTTGCTTGAAACTCGTTAATGATCTGTTACCGTCTACTATCTTATCTCCAACAACCCACACCACTGTACCTCCAGGCTTTGTTATTCTAAATAACTCTCTGGCAATCTTATTAAACTGAAAACTAAATCCTTTATAATCCCTTAAATTGTCGTACGGGGGTGACGTAACAGTAAGGTCAATAAAATTATCGTCTAACTTCTGCATGAACTTAACGCAATCGTTTACATACAGTTTATTTATCTCTATTTTATTGGTAGTTTTTTTCATAACAGACTCTCTGCTTGTTGCCATATTTTACATCGTATCGATCAATCCGTCGATACCCCAAAACAATCACCCTCATCCCTACAGTCTCGATATAATCCTTCATAAATTGGTTTAACAAACACCGATTCACGCAGTTGATGATAAGAATATCACCATCTCAAATTATTTACTTTCTCACCACACTTTAACCATCCAATAATCATGTGGGAAACATAACTTATGTTATCTGATGACAATTTGATTCAACTGGCGGTAATTCTCGGAGTAAATTGTCAATCTCTATACGCACTGCATCGGCAAAAGTATCTAAATTTTTGTAGTCTTTTTGTACCACCCGCTTTACCCCCCGCTTTCTTGCTTCATCATTCCACTTTGGAACGGAAGAAATGGCAATTACTTTTTCCACCCCTATGCGCTCAAGATCGGCAATGTGAAATGACCCTCCGAGCTTACAATCACGATCAAGCAACACCATATCAAAATTTACTTTTGAATTGTTATTTATATATTCAGTCACCTGAATATGATTTGTAAGCACTATGGTAGAAAATTGATATGGTTGATCATCTTCCAGTGTTGATAGCTTCTCTAAAATTTTGGACAACGTCCGCAAATCATCTTCCAGAATAAGAATAGTTTTGTGAAGGATCATAATTTTTATTTTTCCAACCACAGTATCAATTAAACATACCTATATATCAAATTTTATTTCATTTATTTTACTTCAGTTCATTTTCGACTATTAACTATGGCGTGGGGGAAATTAGTGCATCGATAAATGCACGCACAAATATAAAAATTATTGCCGTCCAGTACATCCATAAAGCTACACGACTACATATCCGCCACAGCTCCCGAAGTGACTTTTTTAAATATTTCTTCGAAATATAATTCAAAATTATAAAAGTCACCGCCGCGACTTCTATACAATCTTTCACAAATTGATTAAGCGAGTACCGCTCTACTCGAACAGTAACGAGGATGTCGCTATCCCACGTTAACTCTTTTTTCCTCATGCCACCACTATATCACCCACCCCCGCTTTCTTCCCCTTTTTACCACTTAAGTAGAGATCTATTGAACCGATGTGTTACTATAGGAAAAATTCTTCAAATCACTCTATGAGACTACATCAATATCAAGGCGCGATGACGGTGGGGGGCAGAGAGAAAATTGGCTTGGTAAACATTTCATTTGGAAGAAATCGCGCGACAGTGAGCTTCGAGCTGCCGGGTGAGCGACCCGTGAGGCTGGCAAGCTTTTCTAAATCCCAATGGATCGATCAAGACGGCGTAAACGCTTCGCTTCGTGGCAAAGGGCTACTTTGGCGCCGCTCTGTATCGGAAATCGAATACGCCTCCCGCGCACAAAGAATTACTTCCTGACGCGCCACCCATCTGGCGTATTTTCCCCAAACACCGTATGCTACATATATGAAACGCGAACGGTACGAGGCCAACGAAAAAACTAAATGGGGCAATATCATTGCCAAAAATTTTATCGGTGGTCTCATGTGGGGCTTGGGGTCAGTCATCGGAGCAACCATGGTGCTTACCATTGTCGTCAAAACCTTGAGCACCTTCAACTTCATCCCTGCAGTCGCTAACTTTGTCGTCCAATTACAGGAGTATATAGACATCCGGAAATAACTTAGTTGAGCACCCGGATAAGCACCATCACTTCGTCCCCTTTTGTCATTCCCTCGGCTTTCCGCACCACTGATTTTATAGGCAAAAGATATGACCCGCTTTCTTTGTCGGGGAAAATCGAGGTCTTCCACGTGCTTATACCTATCGTCACCTCTACAGGTATCGATCCCCATCCATGCCTCGGCAATCCAAATAGTTGTTTAATCTCTGCACCCATCTCTTGGGGCAGAGTGACAAAGTGCCATGTGCCAGTACCCTGATATTCCCACACTTTTGCCTTGAACTGATACTCGTTATGCTTCATTTCTTCACCTTAATACTGTCAAAATCATTGAGTATCTGTTCCGAATGGACGAGCGGATTTACCTTCTCGTATACTTTGGCGATCTTTCCCTGAGGATTGATGAGGTACGTGTTGCGCAACACGCCGCTAAACACCTTGCCCATAAACTTTTTTTCCCCCCACGAGTTATACGCCTTGATGGTTTCGAGGTGCTCATCACTTAGTAAAGTAAAATTCAGGTGATACTTATCGGCAAATTTTCTGTGTGAGGAGATGCTATCTTTGGAAACCCCAATGATCGTTATTCCTCGTTTGGTAAATTCCGAGATGTTATCGCGAAAACTACATGCTTCTTTGGTACATCCGGGTGTATCGTCTTTGGGGTAAAAGTAGAGAATCACCCACTTACCATTATATTCAGTCAGCGTGTGCATCGCACCGTTTTGGTCAGGAAGAGAAAAATGAGAAGCCTTGATCATACTGCATATTTTATCACTACATGGATACACTATAATAAGCACAGATATGAAATTATTTTCTAAAATACATAAAGGAATGTTTTTTGCCGTCACATCTTCTTTTCTTTGGGCGTGCTCTATTGTTAATTCTCGCTACCTACTCTCTCATGGTGAAGAACCACTTAACCTCACAATCTGGATAGGACTAGCCATGGTTATCCCTTGGCTCTTTCTTTTTAAGCGCCACATCAACGCATACAAAGCACTCTCGCTAAAATTCAAAATCTATCTTGTGGGCATAGGTATCGCCTCAAGCATTGGTATTAATTATTTACAAGCGCTCGCACTAACCAACACGTCTGCAGTAAATTTCTCGTTTCTCTATCGCACAATCGTAGTATTTACTATTATTTTTGCCTATATCTTCTTTAAGGAAGCAATCACCCTAAAAAAATGGTTTCTCACGCTCCTTATCCTTACCGGCTCTTATCTGCTTACCACCGGTGGACAAATTATTGCACTTACGCGTGGCGACATTTACACATTACTCATGGCAGCATCCGCTGCGCTAGTCGCAAACATTCTCATAAAACATACCGTATCTCGGATGCATCCTGACTTAAGTGGCTCTGCGATATCAATTGTTTCAGCAGCATCACTTCTCATATTTGGATATCTAAGCGGCAACTTCACACTTCCAGTAAACCTACTCATGATTTTAGTCGGAGCGGCTTTTTCTTTTACCCTCACTATGGCGCGAAATCGCGCGTACACGTTTTCAACCGCATCATTTGTCACCATGATTTTTTCACTCACGCCGGTATTTGTGGCGCTATTATCCTATCCGCTACTGGGAGAACGCTTAGAACCTGTGGAGATTGTTGGCGGGGCGCTAATCGTAGGATCTACTTTTTTGGTCGAAAAGTTTAAAATTTAACGTTGCTTTCTCATCCACCATGACTTCACGACACCGAGTGACAATGTCGATATGAGATAGGCAACCGCAGGAATAATCGCAGAAATAAATGGTTTTTCTACACCCAACGCCATCATAAATACCGAGATCAGAAGATATGTAGAGATACTTATAAATACGCGGCGCGTGACACTCGTTTCCCACGCCTTATCCATCTCCACCCTTTTATTTCGTTCGTTGATACGTGCAATCTCTGTCTCCAATACCTGTAATGATTTCATAGCTTATTATTTTACTCTATTTTCTATATGTGTAACGTATGTCCATTTTTTCGAAGCCACGTACGGGCTGCTTTATAATCCGGGTAATACTCTCCAACTCTATTCCAAAATACCTGTTTATGATTGTGATGTGTAATATGCGATAACTCATGAATGACGACATAATCAATAATCGGTGCATCGGCCAACATTAACCGGTAAGCAAAGCTGATTGTACCCGAACTACTGCAAGACCCCCATCGACTGCGTGTATCCCGTATGGATATTCGCTTATAACGAACGCCCATTGCACTTGCATACTTAAGCGCCCGTTCTGACAAATATTTCTTCGCAAATTTCCGTAAAAAACCCTCCATATGTTGTTTTGGATGCTTCACAAATTTTTTTGGAAAAAATATTCGAGAACCTGCAATAACAATAGAATTTCCATCCGTATGATGGAGTGTGTATCGTACGCCCGCGATACAAAACAGGCTACCTTCGGCATACGCTTGCTTGGTACTTTTAGGTAACGCGAGCACCCGTTTCTTTGCTCGGATAATCCACTCCCGCTTCGATTGTACAAAACGGTTTATGAAAAATTCCGGCATAAAGTGAGGCGCTCTCACCTCCACAAGCCCGTCATCTGTAATATGTAAACGTAAAGAGCTACGCGATTGGCGAGTGAGCACATCAACTGATATGGAAGTATCATTCATATTTTATTTTGCCAACTGCTCACTTGCTGCTTTCATCCTACTCAATATGTGAAACCGTGCGTCACCATCAAGGAAATATGGCTGACCGTAATCAATAATGCGTATAGGCACATACTCTACATCAACTAATGCTTTGTTGTAAAAAGTGTATGCCCCAATTACTCCAAGCTTGGTTTCCTCACTCCATTCTTGGTCAAATACAAAATTTCCATGCGCATAAATAATAAACTTATCTTTATAAAACTCCACCGGTTGTATCCAATGTGGATGGTTCCCGAGCACTACATCAGCCCCATTATCGACAGCAAAATGAGCTAAGTGTATTTGTCGTTCAGTGGGCTCTGTGACATACTCCACCCCCCAATGATAAGAAACCACAACCACATCTGCATTGTCGCGGACATTTATTATATCTTGCTTTATCTTGACTTCGTCTGCCCAAGGCACACCTTCTTCGGGTTGTCCAATATCATTATAAGAAAGAAACACAAATGTTATATTCTTCACTTTTTTATACACTGGCGCGTCCGCAACCGCCAGAATATCGGACTGCTTCAGAATATTTTTAGTTTCCTCCACACCATTAACATAATGATTACCAACATGGTTATTTCCCAATGTTGCAACATCGATGCCAGCAAATTGTAATCCTTCTACCGCTTTCGCATCCGCACAAAACACCATACCCTCTACGGTTATCGGGCAAGCAGCAAGTAGCGGCGTTTCAAGATTGATAACTGTGATATCCGCTGCGGCAAGAAATTCAGCAGTTTTTTCAAACGGCCAACGGAACCCGTGCCCCGTCACCATTTTGTAATTTACGCTTCGCGCAGGTATGACATCACCCGTTGCAACCATGGTCACCGTATTATCTTGTGGCAAACTCTTGACCCACGTATGATCAGAAGAAAACAAAGAATCAATCGTAAGTTTTGGGAGAGGTAGAGGTGTTGGACTAGGGAGACTTTCCTTTCTATCCTCTCTCAATTCAGCTCGTGGAACAAACGTCCGTAAACGGGATACATCCACAAATACTATCGCTCCAGCTACACCTAACAACAAAAAAACAATGCCCACTATTAGCCTCACGCAGTGAGTATAGCACACGTATGGTATACTCTAGGCGCTTATGAATGATATTGTCACCGTAGAGGAAGCAGCTACATTTCTCCACAAGCATCCCGATACAATCAGACGTTGGATAGAAACAAAAAAGCTCAAAGCTCGCCATCTCTCCGCAGGCGGACACGGTATTTACGCGATACTGCGTAGCGATCTACTTGAACTCATTGTTTCAGGAACTCTGGAAGCGAAAGAAAAATCGATTGCTCCCAAGGTAGTACCCGGACAGCGAACCCTGCCGCTTTAAAGCGATAACCCACCACAAGCGGTATACACCTTTGCTTCTGCTGCCGACTTATGCACATTGAGCGCCAATGGTAGTTCACTCTTAAGTTGTGCAAGTGTCACGTCAAGCATGGTTACCGATGTCCCATTTACCAGTGAAGTGATTGGGTATTTCACTGCCCCAACTCCTGGACACTCCCCAACATGCAGATGCGCAGGTTGCGGAGTTCCATCTTTGGGATATCCCGTCAGATTTACGGTCACCGTCACTTTTCCATCTACCTCCTCTAGCATTGCTGTTCCACTTTCCCCTGAGCCATTGAGTTCTGCAAGCGTTATCGTCACCTTTGAACTCATAGCCTCTGGTGTCGTACCGTAGTTATACCCCTTCCCCATCTGATATCCGTTCCCGTTTTTGGCGAATACAAAATAATAAATCAGCCAATAGACTAAACCTCCGACCAATAGATAAATAAGCACCAACTGCCACAATGGGCGTTTACTATATGCTGCCATAAGAAATACCTCCTATATTAGTAATATAGATAACAAAGAGATAAGTCAATCAAAAAAATGCTACCAACTCCCTCCTCCACCACCACCGCCACCTCCTCCTGACGAACCGCCAGAAAATCCGGATGATGATCCTGTCGATGAGTGTGCAGCAATAGATGCCGCAAACGATGAACTCATCCCATGTCCCAAACTGTGCGCAAATACGACACTATTAAACCTGCTACCTGTAGAGGATTTATACCAATCGGGATTTTTTAACCCAAGACTTTTAAATCGTGCTGCCCATATTTCTTCTACACCAAACGCAACTGCAAACGCTAATAACTTTTCAAACATTATTTGGTTTCGAGCCTGAAATGCCAACTGCTTATCTTGACTTGTCAAGAAATTTTTGAGGCTCCGCGCAATCGCTGCCTGTTCTGCGCCAAATAACGTTTTACGAGGCATATTCTGCCCAAAAATAAGAGCAACCAAAAATAGTATGGGGTTAAAACTCATAAGAGCGACAACCGCAAGCGCAATATACCATCCACGTAACGTATTGGGGTTCGTAGGGAAAAATTTATCATGCACCAAAGATTCGTACAGCATCGACTTTACCTTATCCAACGTTTTGGTCAAATCGATAGACCTCACACTTACTCGATCACCACTTTTAAATAATCCTAAAAGCAATTCTTTCTCAAACGGTAACAGATCAGTGTCTTGTTCTTTATGTTTTTCCAAATCAAACATATTTTTCTTCGTCTCTATAATCGTTAGATATCCACGCCGCGCTAAGTCCACGATAGAAGCATAAATATCACGTAAATCTGCCCGTTCATCGATAAGCGTCCCGGTTTCTGCGGGGGTAAGCGATCGGTGATGATGATTTTTTGGAGGACTAAACCAGGCGCGAACTTCTCCCATCGCTGGCTTCGGGTCTCTTCCTTGAGTCCACCACTTACGAATAACGACAATGGGGGCAACAACATACCAAAGTAATGCCGCGATAATAAGCAGCACGAAAACAACTTTCCCCCACCATGTATCAAAAAATGGCACTAATTCTCGAGGTTCCAACACAGCGACTACCCCTTTGGGAAACCCTATGACAACCGTCAAGCCTTCAAAAGCGTCTAATTCGGTAGTTGTTTCTACAACAGCGGTCTTACCACCTGACGTTTTTATCTCACAATCGGTAGCGGTACTACCTGCAGACCCCGTAAAACAGGCAACATGCAAATCCTCAGGAGACACACTTTCTGGTAACTCTACCACCGCGGATGCTTTTGCAATCGGCACCTGCCAATTTGTGCCTACCACATTCCAATATAATTCATCATGCCCGGGAAAATAGGTAAGCGCTCCCGAAGCAGTGTAGCGTATATGGTACGTGTGAACACCGGTAATGGTACTATCAGGGTCGCCAATTTTCCAACTAATTTCTCCATTTTCATAACCTTGCTTATACTTGTATGGCGTACCATTTTCATCTTGGACACTCACTTCAGAAAAATCTACCGCATACTCCTTACCTGCATCGTTTGTTTTTATATACGGGATGGTGCGATAAATACCATGACGACTAAGTGAAGCGAAATCGTACTCAATATGCTCTTTGACTGCAATAGTTCCATCTTTTTTGATGGTTATTGCTGAAATAAAATTGCCGATATGCTCAACATCTGCCTGCGCATGACCCTCGTGAGCAAAAATCGTAAATGGGAGAAAGAAAAAAAATACTGCAAGGATAGCAAATACTACGCGTTTCATCGAAGATATGCATCGACATTGGCATTATGCTCCTCGAGGGTAGTCGCGTAATGTACGCCCCCTGATGGATCATGGAGATAAAACCAATAATCGGTTTTCTTTGGATATATAGCCGCTCGGATTGCGGAAATTCCCGGATTACTTATGGGCCCTGGAGGCAATCCTGTGTTTGCGTATGTATTGTAAGGTGATCGTACTTTTTTATCTTCATCGGTCAATGTTTTTTTCCACCAAGTTTTCTCCTGTGGCTGGTATCCTAAGGCGTATTGAAGTGTGGCGTCTGCCTGTAGCGGCCAACCCGCTTCTAAACGGTTAAGTAAAATTCCTGCAATCACTGGCCGATCCTCATCTGTTCTTCCTTCACGTTCTACGATAGAGGCAAGTGTCACCACCTGATCGAGTGTCAAACCCGATGCTCGTATATCAGCGCGCATTTCTGGAGTAAGTTTTTTATCAAACGCTCCGGTAAAAATAGATATGATTGCCCCTGCGGTGGCGTCCTGAGGAATAAGATACGTATCGGGAAACATATATCCCTCTTTGGCGCTACGCAAAAATTCACTTTCCGGTAAATCGAGATTTTTTACAAGCGCTATAGCTATTTCTTCATTTCGCCAACCCTCAAGAGTGGTAACCCATACATCTTTAAACCCAAGTGTCAGCTCTCGAGCTATGGTGCGACTATCCATCGTGCGATTCAAACGAAAATCTCCCGCCTGCAATGATCGCTCTATTCCCATGAGCTTTACCAATACAAAAAAAGCGGGTGAACTGCGGATGAGATTTTCTTCCTCAAGATTTGCGGCTATCGTCCGCACTCCATCACCATTATTTACCCGAAATGAAATTGGTGCACTGTCGGATGCATCCACTGCTCTGGTACTATCAAACCACCAAGCAAGTGATCCTCCGACAGCGACAAGAAGAACAAAAAGAAATACCACAACCCTCGTCATAACAGCGTTATTTGATTTCATGAAGAAGTGCCCTGCGATATTTTTTTGCCGCAGGGTCATACATATAAATCCGCTTACATGAACAATCTACACGCACCATACCTTCACCCTCCTTTACAGGAAGGAGTTTGCCGCAACCCACACATTTTCCTTGTGAGAGCAACCAAGCTTGTACCGGACCTAATAAGTTTTTGAACATATAATTATTCTATCGTATACACTGGCATCGTTTTAAGCGTTTCCGCTGCTTCTTTGAGACGCCATTTATCCGAACTATAAATCGTAGCTAGTATATCACCTTTGTCCACCCGCTCTTCAAGTTTTCGGTTGAGAAACATACCTGCCTTCTTGTCAGTCGGACACCCTAATATTCTGCAAAGTACAGTAATCTGATGATTGTGTATGGCAGAAATCATACCTTTTTTTGTGGCTTTTAATTCATAAATTTCTTTTCCGGGATTAAGTTTGTGACTCGCCACGTTGGGATCTCCTCCTTGTGCTTTAATAATCTCCCGCATTTTCGCAAGCGCCTTGCCGGATACTAAAATTTCTCGCGCTGCTTCCTCGCCATCCATATTCTTTTTTCCAGGGGTATCGGCAAAACACAACGACAACAATTTGCCAGCCAAACGCAACGCCTTTGCTTCTAGCGCTAATGGGCGTTCGGGAGCTTGTTCCAATACCTGAAACACATCTCTTGCTTCTAAAATAGGACCGATACCGCGTCCTGCATTTTGTCGAGTTTCATTGATATCTATGGTAATTTTCATCTTAAATTTCTTACCGAGCATGGTGAACTTTTTTGCCATAAGCTCAGCATCCTTAAAGTGCTGAATTTTCATAGTGGGGCCCACAGGAAGATCGAGTACCAAATGATTAGCACCTGAAGCAATTTTTTTGGCCATGACAGAAACGATAATCTTATCGTAAGATTCAAACGCCAATGGTCGCTCAACCTGGATAAGAATATCGTCTGCAGGAGCCAAACCGACATGTCCTCCCCACACAATACATCCACCAACTTTTTCAACAATCTTCGTTATCTGGCTAGTGGTAAACGTCACTGGAGCTACCACCTCCATGGTGTCTGCAGTGCCAGCGGGTGACGTAATAGCTCTCGTGGATGTCTTAGGAATTTTATACCCTGCTGCCGCGATAATAGGCACGACAATCATCGTTGTTCTCGTCCCAGCGACACCACCAGCAGAGTGTTTGTCTGCCACAATACCAGAAAATTTTAACCGCGGGCCGGTCGCTACCATAGCGCGAGTTAACGAGTATAGCTCTTCATCAGAAAATCCTTCTTTAAATCCTGCCGCGGCAAAATACGTTGTAAGAACTGGGCTTAATTTTTCATTTGCGATTTCATCCATGATCGAATATATTTCATCATAACTGAGGCGCTTACCGACCAACTTTTTTTTAATTGCTTCTATAGCTTTCTGCTGTGATGTGTTCGACATATAGTTAAATCCTCACTAATTTCGCTTTTACATTTAAACGATACAAATAAGTACCAGGAGGAACGCACGTAACGAGCGTGATATACGAATCATCAAACCGCTGCTCAAGCGGAGTAAGATCCGTAGGCTCTACAACGATTTTATCCGTCACCACATATCGGTAACTTACTCCATCATACGTTATATTGATCGACTCTCCAACTTTTATAGTAGGAAGTGTCGCGAATATCGAACGATAATCCTTCGTACCTCTAAAAAACTGTGGCAGGGTTGAGTGACCAAATAACACCGTATTACCATATTCACCTGGCAATGCGGTGCCGCCATAATGAATTAAACTCTCTCCTAAATCATCACCCGCGATAATAACGGTGGCATCGGCAATATCAAGTGAAGGAATAGAAAGTGTATAGCTGTTAACCGGCGCGGATACTTTTTTCTGTGGCTGCAATGGAAACCATGTATTTGCATCGGTCGTCTTAGCGTCTCCTGCTGCAAAGGCAAGAGGAGTTGTTGGACTCTGTCCCGTAAGATCAGCGACAGGGCTTACTGTTTTTGCTAACACAATCTGATCAACAAAGAAAAATGAGACAATTGGCCATACCGTCCAGAGGATAATAAACACTCCTATAGCCATCAACATATACGAGACAGCCACCGGTCGTGAAACCGGTACACGGGACACCGTCTTGACGTATCGATACATCACCATAGAAACCTCTTATAGATCATTATATATGCTTTCTCTTGGAAAAAGTGAGAGCAGCCGGGCTCATCTGGCTTCGTCAGATGCTGCGTCGAGAAAAAAGCCACGGTTTTGTCTCAAACCAAATTACTGAACCATGACAGTAATGGTGATATTGTTGCTACTGAGAGGTAATCGACTGTGAAGCGGTGAAAACGCAAATCGGAACTCAGCGCCACTTACTCCACGAGTTTCTTTGAGTATTTCGAGCGCTTTATCTACCCCTTGTCCAGCGAGTTTTTTCTTAAGTTCCTCTTCGTCGACTTCAGGGAGAGAAACTGCAGTCAGCTTTGCATTTAATGTGATCGTGCCGTCTTTTTTGACCGATACCTGACTCACGTCTACTTTTGTTTGTTCGGGAGCAATTTGATAACCTGACGGAATTTTCTCTTCCACAAGTGGGGCGAGTGCTGCATTGATATCACTATCAGCAATACTTATACCCGTTACTTTTACCGTCACTTTCCCATGTAATTGACTTGCTTCTTCATCAAGCTCAGCATCAAATACTTTTTCCGATACCTCGGTTTTGATAGTCGTATCAATAAGGCGTTCGCCTCCGGCAACAGAAAGCAATCGTTCTTTAGCTTGCCCGACCAATTCATCAGTGAGTGCTTTTACAAGCCCATCCTGATCAGCGCGAGAAACCACCGTTACCTGTTTACTCGTGCCTCCGGTAAACGCGGTTTCGTTACGAGCAGATACCTGGCTACTACTCACTGTAGAAAAACTAAATTCTGAACTTGCCGATACGTTACCATTTGGACCAATATCCCGAGCGGTCACACTGGCATTTGCCTTACCAAAGGTAATTGATCCGATACTTTCACTCGCAGAAGCAACACTCACATCACTATCAAGTGTAAATGCTACCCCACCTGTCGTCAGCACTGTTCCTTTGGGGAACGTTCTCCCACTGGTTACTTTGTTATAAATAGTTACTGTTCCTTTGGCGGGATCTCCAACATTCTTTTTACCTGACACTGCTATAGTTTTTTCACCACTTACTGACTGTTCCTGAGTCCGCCCAGGGATAATCTTTGAAGAAGCGTCTGCAACAGTTGCAGCGGGATCAACTGTAAGCGAGGTCGATTCGTCAACAGATTGACTTGCCACAAGTACGGTAACAGTGGCTCTCGGCAACGTATAGTAAAGTGAAGCAAGAATAATAAGGAGCACTACAACTCCAATAATAATAGGAGCTCCTCCGCGCCTCATCGGGGGAAGCCGCGAAAATAACTCACGAATATTCGGCAATTTATCAAAAGAAATATGTGGAAGAGATAATTTGATAGGGAGAGAAATCGGCATTTTACCGGATTTTACTGACGCATGATTTTCTGTTCCTTTTTGTCTTTCAACGGACTTTGATTCCAACACATCCTCTCTCCTAAATCCAAGCGATTCTGGCGTAACCAATTCCACATTGGACAACTCATCACGAGTAGCAGTATCGGGTAATTCGTCATGTACTATCCCTTCTTCTTCTGAAGCTTCCTCATCTTCATCAATCTCATCATCCACATCATCATCATCCGCATCATCATCATCATCATCATCATCATCATCATCTTCAGCGACAACGCCAGCTCCTGCAACAGCCGCGGTAGTCATTGTTGCCGCGGGTGAAACTGGTTGTGCCACAGCAGTCGATACTGCCTCTTCCTCTTGATTTTCACCAATAGCTTGCGAAAGCTCAGATGCTCCTGCAAGTGACACCGCGGTAAGCAGCGTCTCAGTCGAAATAATTTCTATTTTTGGGAAATGCAAAAAATTGGTGCGAGTTGGCCACGGATGCTTCAATAATCGCGAACGGGTTTCTTCAAGAAGTCCCGCATTGCCACCATAGAGCAATATACGGGAAGGAAGCACATCGCCATCTTGATGTTTTTTTAACACCGCTTCAAGCGACAGCGCTACGTCTTCCCCTAGCGCAAAATCATCCTCATGCGTCACGTTGCCAACCCGAAATAACGTCACATGTGCGCGTGTTCCTGAACAACCAATAAGAATGACGCTTGGAGGAACTCCCTCATCTTTTTTTAACGAAAATGCGATCGCTTGGGAAAGTGGGACAAATCCAACTGGTGTTAATTCCAACATGTGGGACAATTTTTTGAGGTGAGGACGTATGACTTCAGTAATATTTCCTTCAGCAGTAAGGTATGCCCCTGGCATACCAAAAACAGTTTTTGCTATCGCCTTTGCCGTACCTACCTTATCTTCTGCCGCGGAAAGTAACCGGTCAACCACCTGCATGCGGGATTCCCATGAATCATCCGCGACCACTGCATGTGCAAAGCTAGTCACCTTAGGAGTTCCTGCGGCGTCTATATGCCACACCGCGGCAGCAGCCGCATCGGTATCGAGATAGAGCGAAAAAAAATATTCTTTCGTCTCCTCTTTTTTGGACATAAGCCCCGTAAGCACATCTGGAAATTTCATCACTTATTTTTAAGCAAGTTTAGCGTACAATCTCCGCACTCCTGCACTACTTGCGTCCTCTTTTACTATTGTAAAGTGACCCAAGGTGCCTGTAAAGCTCACATGCGGCCCTCCGCAAAATTCTGCAGAAAAATAATCAGCGCTCGTGGCACTCGTGGGGTCAATGCTTTCGTTAAGTCCTACCATATATACACTCACTCGATCAGGATACTTTGTTCCGAATTCCATCTGTGCACCTATTTTTTCTGCCACTTCTTTAGGCATTTCTACACGTGTTACCTTCAGATTTTCCTTTATCTTTTTGTTAACCATATCCTCAACCTTTTGAAGCTCTTCAGAAGTAAATTTCCTCCCGAAACTAACATCAATCCGAAGTCGTTCCGCGGTGATGTTGCTCCCTCGCTGCTTTATAGTGGGATCAATAAGCTGCTGTAAGGAGGCAAGTAATAAATGGTGTGCAGTATGAAGCTTAGTTGTCGCCTCGCTGTGATCAGCAAGCCCTCCCTTAAACATGCCTGCTGCCGCAGAACGGGAAAGTGCCTGATGCTTACGGAATTCATTTTGAAATTCATCACGGTCTACCTGCTGTCCTTTCTCGAGCGCCAATTCGTAGGTGAGCTCCCATGGAAACCCAAAACTTTGGAGCAAATCAAATGCGATAGTGCCGCTAATAGTCTCGTGCTTCGACAATTCCGCCATGCCTTTTTTCAGGACTTTTTCAAACCGGACGATTTCTTCAGTCAACACCTGGCTCAACCCAAGAAACTCTTGTGATTGACTTGAAAAATATACGCCATCATAAATCTCGCCAACCGCCTGATACACCTTAGCACCCAGTTCTGATTTCGATCCAGCCCCACCGAGTTGATGGATTTTTACCACCGCCCGCCGGATGAGCCTACGAAGTATATAACCTTGCTGTTTATTACCAGGGAATAACCCTTCATTAATCATGAACGTTGCCGCCTTCAGATGATCAGCTATTACACGCATCGCCTGTGTTTCTTGCAAAGCACTGCCATATTTTTTTCCTGAAAATGTTTCGAGGTTTTTAATAATCGGCGCAAACAGATCAGTATTAAAAACATCTGGATCATCCGCAGTTGCCGCTGCCATACGCTCTAATCCACCACCAAAATCTACATTTTTCTGTGATAATTCCTTGAGCGTTCCGTCCACCTGTTTTTGGTATTGCATAAACACCGAATTAGCTATCTCCATGAACCTGCCGCAATCACAGTTAGGATGACATACCTCGTCTTTATAGATAGATTTTTCGTGCAGCCCTAGTTCCATCCCAAAATCAAAAAACACTTCGCTGTCCGGCCCTCCCGGCTCTCCTGGCGGCATCTTCTCGGGCTCACCACTCCTGCTCCACCAATTCTTTTTGGCGGGATATGTAAATATGCGTTCTCCAAGCTTTGCCTCAATACCTGCTTCACGGAATAATGTCGTCCAAATATGTATCGATTCAGTATCTTTAGGCACGGCATCATTTCCTTCAAACACACTCACATACAAGCGCTTTGGATCAAGTTCCAACTCACCAGTCAAAAATGTAAAAATCCACGGTAATTGCTCTTTTTTAAAATAATCACCCAAACTCCAATTGCCAAGCATTTCAAAAAATGTCGTATGCCTGTTGTCTCCCACTTCTTCAATATCCTGTGCGCGAAATGATTTCTGACTATTCACCAGCCTGTTTCCGACTGGATGTTTTTGTCCCAATAAATAAGGTACGAGCGGTTGCATACCCGAGCTCGTAAAAAGAGTAGAAGGGTCATTCATGGGCATGATAGGCGCAGAAGGGATTTCTGCATGCCCCTGAGTCACATAAAATTCGATAAATTTCTTTCTGATGTCAGCCGATCGCATGAGATAGATTATAGCATGACACCACGAATACTCACGCCATACATTTGCAAACCAAAAGGGTATATACTAAAACTGATATATCGACTATGAAATCATTACCTCTGCCTATTCTCCTTATCATTGCATTTCTCACGCTTCCTATTATTTTATGGGCAACCGCCACCCAACAAGCTGACCTACGAAGCCTCGCACAAGACGCTGGGGTTACCCCTACTGTCACTCCTTCAGCCACTCCAACCGTTACACCTTCTGCAACTCCGACCATAACCCCTACACCCACAAACAGTCCGCCCCGTTGTAGTGGCTTATCAGTAAATCCGGGGGCAGGTGTCAAACCACTTACCGTCAACTTTGCATGCGCAGGCTACGACCCAGACAATGATATAACTGCCGCGGAATTCGGCTTTGGCGGTGGCGAAAAACAACTCGTAGAAAAAGGAACTGGACAATTTGGCTCTATCACAACCACACACACCTACACTGAAGCAGGCACCTACAATGTCACTTGCAGGGTACGGGATAATAATCAGGTATTTTCCGATTATCCAAGTTTTTGCAAATATACCGTTGTTGTTTCAGATAATGTTCTCACACCCACTCCTCGACGTACCCCGACCCCAACAAGAGCTCCTGCAACAATCACTCCAGGAAGTGACCCTGTATTATTTATGGGGGGCACAGCTACTTCGATAAGCCCATCTCCAACTGTCACCATCGCAACACCCACATCTACCCCAACCCCAGAAGCGCAAGGCTGGTGGACAAGTGAAAAAATTTCCCAATTAGTAATGATGGTCATCATTAGTGGACTTACGGTCGTTGCTGCACTTCTTCTTCATGGATTTTTCGACAAACGATGACAGTCAAGATACAATAGCGCTGCAATGCAAATTGTCAAACAAAAAAAGGCACGAAGAGTAGACGCCTCTCCTACCACCTCTGTAGAGGAATATCTCATGAAAGAAAATCGTATTGGTGGATCTACTGTTATTATTTCCGGCAGATATCCAGAAAAAGGAAACGCCATCAATCTTATTTCGACAGAATTAGTATTAGTGTTAAGTGGCAATGGAGTTATTGGACATCGGGGTAAAGAAACACCCATAGAAATGGGAGACTGTATTCTTTTAAAACCAAAAGAAAAATATTATTGGAACGGACATCTCGCATTATTTATTGTGTGCACTCCTACTTGGAAATCAAGGCAACACAAAGTCATTGCATGACATGAATGATATTTTTACCCGCGTAGATAGTATTGCTACCCTTCCTCAAGTGCTTGAGCAAATTGCGCATGCTTATGGACTAGGAACTATTTCAACTTCTTCACCTATCCTTACCGGCTACCAGGATTGCAACATAGATGTACAGTCTACGCGTGGACGATTTGTCATAAAAATATTCGCGTCTGACAAAACCAAAGAACGTATTGATGATGTCATCATAGGGTACACCACTCTCCGTAAAAATGGTGTCCCAGTACCAATGCTGAAAACTTCCTCAGAAAAACAGGTTCTTTTAAAAATTCCCGGAAACCAGCACGCGTCATTTGCGTGTGTATTTGATTATTTTGAAGGTAAATCGTTTACCAAAACTCAGCCCACCGATAAGGACATTATGTCGATCACCACAATGCTCGCAAAAATCCACACCACCAAAAATCTGACTCCTCACTATTACGACACTATGGGAATAGTAAATCTCGCAAGTGAATACAAACTGAAATCCAACGCATTATCGTCCGAAGAGCTTACAAAAATCTCGCCAGTCGTTTCTCATCTCCAACGGATACCGATAGCTACGTTCCCCAAAACACTTATTCATGGCACTCCAGAAAAAGAAAACGTGTTAAAAAATGCAAACGGAGATCTTTGTCTCCTTGACTTGGGATGTATGGACTATAACGCTGCGGTTATCGACATTGCCACTTTTATCGCAAATTTTGCCCTCTATGTAACCGAAGAAAAACGAAAACACATTGTTCACCTTATCCTCGACACCTACAACCCAACCCGCCAAATAACGCAGGCAGAACTCACGGCACTCCCCGCGCTTATTCGCGCCCAATATGCCGCATACATTATCGCTATGACCTATCACATGCGAAAAAATCACGACATGACAAAACAAACACAAGTCTGGCTTGATAGAGGATGGGACGGTCTTAAATCATTTACCGGTATCAGAAAACTAATTTAAACACACACTATGAACCCACTAGTCTTTGCTTTTATCACCTATCTTTCTTGGGGGTTGGGCGATGTATTTAACGCGATTACTGCGCGTACACTTGGTGCGGAACGCGCGCTACTTCGAGTGTTCATTGTAAGCGCTCTTCTTTTTCTCCCGCTTATTCCAAATCATATCCACGAGCTATCAAACGCTACACCACTTATAATGATGGCAGTTATTGCGCTCGGAGGATTACAGCTTGTAGGAAATATTGCGCTCAATAAATCTCTTCGTCTTATCAACGCTCCCCTCGCGCTCACTATTTTTTCATCATACTCCGCACTCATAGTTGTTCTATCTGTCATATTATTTCGCGAACCGATAACAATAATGCAATCGTTTTATATCAGTTTAATTTTTATGGGAATTTTTCTTTGTACCTATGTCCCAATCAAAGAAAAACAATCAAACGAATATAAACGAGGAGTATTCCTTGCTATTGTTGGCATGGCATGTATCGGTGTGTTTTTTACCCTTGTCCAACCAATTATCGCCATTATCGGCTGGTTCTGGCCAATTTACGCATTCACTGTCTGGATTCCAATATTGTGGTGGCTACACATCAAGGAAAAAAAGGAAAGTACACGCGTTTCATGGAAAATAGCGCTGCTACCAGTATTATTAACCGCACTTCTTTTGAGGATCGGTGATTTTTCATTTAACGTAGCCCTCGATAGCGGCCTTACCCCGATAGTCGCACCGATTGCGGGTAGTTATCCCACTCTTTCAGTCCTCCTCTCCTATGTTGTGTTTCGCGAAAAACTCACAATACGCCAAACCATAGGAATACTCCTTGCACTCGTTGGTATAATAGCATTAGGATTTGTAGGCGTATGAGTGACGCAATACTTGTTATTATCTCATGTAGCGATAAATCACAAGCTGAACAAATCGGCGAACAACTACTTAAAAAGAAGCTCGCCGCATGCACCCAAATTGTCCACGCTGTAGACTCCATGTTTCTTTGGCCGCCTCATAAAAATCAAATTGATTATGCTCAAGAAGCACTCCTGCTCGTTAAAACTTTGGACAACAAATGGAAAGCATTAGAAAAAGAAATCATACGTGTTCACTCATACGAAAATCCAGAAATTATTGCACTCCCACTCTCCCATGTCGCCCCAAAGTACATGGCCTGGTTGCAAAACGAACTATCGTAAATAAACACTGGTAGTCGTATACTTCTCCCTATGTTATGGTTTTTCCTTGCTCTCGCAAGCGCTCTCATTTTCGCCGCACAAGAACTTCTTATGCGGATGCTTGCCATACGAACAAGCTCTCCGCGAATATTTGCTGTGGTATTTAACCTATGGGGAGCAGGCTTTGCATTGTTACTTTTTTTGCTTGAACGCGGATCACTCTCTGGCCTCTGGGGACTTACACCCATGCAATATGTACTTCTTGCTTCGACTATTGTTCTCTACGGACTATACGAACGAACCCAATTTTATGCCCGGCAGGGAACGGATGCTTCTACTTTTGCGATTATTTTTCGCTTGAGCACGGTGATCGGATTTATCGGTGCGATTTTATTTTTGAATGAGCCACTAACAACTGAAAAAATCGCGGGCGTTATGCTTATCATATTTGCCTCATTCCTGTTAGTCTTTCGAAATCCAAAATTTACGCTCACGCCTGCACTTGGATATGCGGTACTTTGTGCCGTATTTTTGGGACTCACCAGTGTATTAGACAAGCCAGCTTCCGAACCCATGCCTGCAACACTTTATAGCTTCCTTATTTGGTTTGTGCCTATTGTGATAGTCGCATTTCCTACTGTCTCCAAAAAAGAAATTGTCCGGGAGCTCCGTATCGGTGGGTGGAAAGTCGCCCTTGCGGCAGCGCTCAATGTCGTTGGCTACATTATCTATATACAAGCCTTATCTCTTGCTGAAGCATCGAGAGTAAACCCGATTACTGCAACGACCGGTATTTTTACCGTGGCGGGAGGCATATATTTCCTCAAAGAACATGGCCATCTGTGGCGGAAAATAGTTGCAACAGTATTTGCGTTTATCGGGGTACTGTTGCTGCGATAAAATATCGTACGCAGAAGTGTATAATAAGCACACAGAAAGGAAGAAAAAATGAAATTTTATCTTATCGTTCCCGACAAAGAATGTGGACTGACTTCTGAACAACAAAAACAACTCGCGATGTATGGCGAAGTTGTCATTATCCAACACAAAGGAAAACTTGCATTACTTACCGAGCTAACCCAAGACAACGATGAAAAAATACTCGCTCTCGACCCAACAGTATTCGATTGGGATCTAGATGTGGCAGCACTTGATCATATTCCAAATGTGAAGGCGGTCATTACTCAATCCACCTCGTTTGACTGGATACACCCCAAGGAACTTGCATCTCGAAATATTATTGGCTGCAATTGCCCGGGTTTTTCGTCCGAATCAGTAGCTGAATACGCGATATGTATGGCAATAGAAGTCGCTCGAAGACTTCCGGTTTACATCAAAAATAACTGGAAAATAGATTGGTCGGTAAAGCCAATGCTGCTCAAAGGGAAAACGCTAGGGGTTATCGGTATGGGACGCATTGGCAAAGCGATGGCTGCCGCAGGCAAAGGCATCGGCATGGACGTCATCTATTGGTCACGAAAAACCCGTCACAATGACTATACATTTACTGAACTAGCAGAGTTATTTCAAAAAGCGGACGTGCTTATGCCAGCGCTTGTTGAAAACGATGATACAAAACGTATTATTTCTAACGACCTCATCGACACTATGAAGCCCTCCGCGGTTATTGTGGGTATTGGTCGCGTAAAGGCACTTTTACCAGAGGCATATATTTTAGAAAAAGTCGCACAAAACAAACTTGGCGGCTATGCACTAGAAGGAGAAGGCGCAAAACCATTACATGAATACCAAGGCAACGTCTGGGCACTCCCGCCTATGGCTTGGATAAGTCAGGAATCTCTTACCAATCTCATCGCTATGTGGGTAGATAATATGGTCGCAATTGCCGATAATAAACCAAAAAACATTGTGACCTAACATGAAGTCCCGCTTTATACATACAGCAATGAGAATTTCGCAGAGAAGCCTCTCTATCGGTTTTCTTGTCATCGTATCGGCTAGCTACACGCTTTTATCAGTCGGGAGCAGGCTTCTTTCCGAAGGTTTTCAACCCATGACACAAGTCTATATGAGGGTTGCACTTGCAACCTTTGCTCTTCTTTTGCTTTTTCGTAAAAAAATTCGGTGGAAAACAATCCGTTCGATGCCGCGTAGCGATGCGCTCATAATCCTTACCATGGGCACCATAGGCTACTCCATAGGAGTCTATTTCATTACGTTGGGGGCACTTAACGCGAAACTCGTCAATGTCGCCATTATTTTTGCATCTGTGCCTTTTTTCTCGTATGCATATTCATTTTTCTTTCTCAAAAAACCGCTCGACCTAAAACTTACGGGGTTATTAATTCTTTCGCTTATCGGCATAAGCATTGTTGCCACCAAATCATTTACACCTCGTTTTGCCGAGTTCGGCATCGGGGAAATATTTACCCTTATTGCCACTGCTACCATGGCGTGGTTTTTTGTCGGACGAAAAATGCTATCCCGTCACCTCAATACACATGAAATCACCATAACTGTTATGGGTGTCGCTGCAATGTCAGGACTGATACTCGCATTGTTACGCGGTGAAACATTTTCTCTCACTGCGTTTACAAACCCACACGTGCTTTTGGGACTTGCTATCGGAGGATTTATGAATGCGCTCGTTAATCCTATCGAGATATATGCGTTTGAACATCTCGATGCAGTATTTGGCAGTCAGATACTACTTCTCGAAAATGTCTTTGCGCTACTTTTTGGATATCTCATTTACAGAGAGATGGTAACAATACCAGAAATTATTGGCGGTCTTATTGTCGTAGGAAGTGTCTATTTTGCCAACAAACTCCCCCAGTAGTAATACAAAAAATAGCATGAAGTGAGAAGAGGCGCTTCTATCGTTTCTTAGGAAGATTTTTGAATTGTTTCCGTAATGTTGCAGTTGTCTCTGCCCCTTTTTGTTGCATTTCCTGAATATGGGCAAGCGCTATATCAATTTTTTCCGCGGCAGCCTCTGTGACATCATCTTTTTTATCCCCAATGGTATCCATCACCTTCTCTTTCATTACTTCACCCTGACGAACAAGCTCTTTACCTTTATTTTGCAGTTCATCGAGTTTTGCTTCCAACTCATCAATCAAGTCTTTTCCTTTGCTTTCGATCATCTTTCCCGTCTTTTTCCCTTCCTTCGTTCCCAAGAAAAAAATAATCAATGCGCCGATTAAGCCTCCGATAAAAAACCCAAACAAAAATTTGCCGTCACTATTGTGATTTTCAGACATATTTCTCCCCCTCATCATCAGTCTTATTTCGAAATGATTTAAATACAGAAAGTGCTGCTTTTATACCACTCACTACTCCAGATAAACTCGCGACTGAATCGCCAACTGTGCCCGTCACTTTTTTGGCGTCATCAAGCATCGTATTCACCTTGATAATAGAAGTCCTGACTTCTTTGAAGATATACCATACCTGAACTCCCAGAAGCACCAAAAGAAGGGTAAGAATAAAACTTATAATGATAATAGTAAGCTGAACTGGATCCATGGGCAGACACTAAACTATTACAGACACTACTCACCAGTATGGCGTAAATTGCGCTTACTGTCAATCCGATCGAAATCGTACAGAATATCACTTTTTATGGCTGGTAACCTACCTCACGCACTTCTGTAGAAGTTTTACCAAACCGACTTGTCGCGCTTATCGTAATCTTATTAACTCCTGGCTCGACAGCTACTTGTTCATAAAATCTCCCATCATCACGAACTATGGTGGAAATACCATTGATTGTTACCGTAGCATCAGCATCTGATTTTCCCTCAACTACCACCCTGCTACTCGTTACGATCTGCTGGTCAGTAGGACTTGTCACTGTCAGTGGTGGCGCTTTCCCAATACGGAAATACTGATTTCCGAGATAAAAGAGAAAAATAATCAACAAAATACTCACTAAAAATCCGACAAATCTTCCCGGAGTCAAATGTACAAACGGAGCATTAAGCGGATCAGATACTCCTTTTGGCAACAAACTCGCTTTAGAAACATCTGTCATCTGCCGCCGAAAAAATGCCATAATCGCATCTGTTGGTAACCCTAAATATTCTGCATAATTACGCACAAATCCCTTGGCATAAGAAGGTGAGGGAAGCCTGCCAAAATCATTTGCCTCAATGGCGATAATATATTTTTCTCGTATTTTAATCGCCCTTTCGACATCGATGGGCGATAGTCCTTTGGCAATACGCGCTTCCTGGAGCATGCTTCCGACTGTCTTCATGAGGTCACCTAGCTTTCTTTGGTTTCCGCTTGACTATTGAGGAAATCATCCGGGTTCTTGATCAATACATCACGTGGTTTTGAGCCTTCACCAACTCCAATAATACCTGCCACTTCTAGTTGATCGAGTATTCTCGCCGCTCGCGCGTACCCTACTGAAAGTCGCCGCTGCAAAAGCGATGCCGATGCCTTATCGTATTGGCAAACAAGACGCAATGCTTCTTCGAATAACTGATCACGTCCATCCGAAGACCCACCAGCACCACCTTTTTTCATTGCAGACGCTGGCTGACTCAATACCTCTTCGGTATAGTGCACTTCCGCCTGCGTGCTTTTGAAAAAGTCTACCACCTTACTCACCTCTTTATCGGAAACGAACGTTCCTTGAATACGCATAGGCTTCGCCTGATCGGGAGGCACATACAACATGTCTCCCCGACCTAATAATTTTTCAGCACCGGGCATATCTATGATGACACGCGAATCCATCATGCTGGATACGTTGAACGCGATACGTGCGGGGATATTTGCTTTAATAAGCCCCGTAATGACATCAACGCTGGGTCGCTGTGTTGCAAGCACAAGATGAATTCCAGTCGCTCTCGCCATTTGAGCAATCCGACAGATAGTATCTTCTACTTCTACTGGCGCGTACGCCATAAGATCCGCCAGCTCATCGATAATGATGACAATATTGGGGAGTGCTTGAAACCCAGAGAGTTCGTTAAATCCATCGAGGTTTCTCACTCCTACCTCAGCAAATTGCTTGTATCTCCGTTCCATTTCCTGTGTTGCCCACCGGAGCGCTGAAAGTATTTTATCCGTCTCTACGATAACAGGAGTCAAGAGATGGGGGACACCGTTATACCCCACCAACTCTACCCTTTTTGGGTCTACCAAAATAAGTCGTACTTCAGCCGGGGTCGTCCTGTATAACAAGCTACAAATCCATGCATTGAGTAATACGGATTTACCCGATCCGGTAGTACCCGCAACCAACACATGCGGCATTTTGGCAATATCACCAATTAATGGATTGCCCGACACATCAAGTCCCATTGCCACAGCAAGCTTGCTCTTGGCTTTCTTCATGTTGTCAGCAAGCAACATCCGCTTGAGTGTAACAAACTCTAGTCCACGGTTAGGAATTTCTATACCAACGAGGTCACGACCAGGTATAGGCGCTTCGATACGCACCTGTCCTGTCGGGGCAGCGAGGGCAAGCGCCATGTCGCTCGCGAGTGAAGTGATCTTGGATACTTTTGTACCTAATGACAACTTAATCGCGTACTGCGTCACTGCAGGGCCAGGGTTTACCTCTACAACATCTGCCTGAATACCAAAACTATCGAGTGTCTTTTCAATAATATCCGCATTTTTTCGCACATCTCCTCGATCAGCTTTTTCTCCCGGTCCGTCTGAAAGCATGTTGACATCGGGATATTCCCACGTCTTCATGTCCTGACTATTATTGAGTGATGACATCGTAAGAGCGCCACCACTTGTAACAGCTTTTGGGGGAGTCGCTTCATTTTTTGCTGGCATCGGGGGAGGGCTTATCGGCTTTTTTATAGCAACCTTTTCCTCATCAGTCTCGCGAATTTTGAGCGGCTGCTTTTGCTGACCACCGATGATAAGTGGTGACTTTTGTTCGCGCTGCCCGAGTGATCCAATCCACTCAAGTATCGTTTGCATCCCCATAAGAACAAAATTGATAAACTTATCAAGCGAAGTATTAAAAAGCACGATGACACCGATAAGAATAACTCCTAGAAATAGAAGGGTAGCCCCTTCAGGAGCAATCGCGTCAGACGTAAGCACCCATAGAACGTCTCCAAAATCTCCAGCTCTGGTAAGCGCGAGCAAACCAAACAATATAATACCTAACCCCATGGGAACATTCTGATTTGCCAGTTCTGATTTTACTTTAAAAAATAACGTACTCGCTGACACTAAAAATATCGGGAGGAGATACATAACCCAGCCAAAATGATCGATGAGGCTAGCGCGAAGCGATGATAACACAGCTCCTTCACCAAAAAATGAAATCGATATTGCTGCAGCAAACAACCAAAACCATATCGCGGCAACAGTATATACAGTTTGCTTTTTAAGCTTCAAACCTAGACCTTTACGCTTATGATATTTGCGCTTTGATTTTTTAAGTTTAAATGCCATATATTCGGTACACTCCAGTATAGAAAGAGCAGCGCACTATTGCAACGGAAAACACCACTCCCCTTACCTACTTATATCCTATAGTAATATACTAAGAGTGTCAAGTTTACACTTCTAAAATAACCGGAACGATAAGCGGACTTCTCCCCGTCTCTTTAAGAAGATACTCTTTAAGCGACTCCTCTATCCGCTTTCTGACATACTGCCAGTCAATAATCCTTCCTTTTTTGAGCGTCAAAGCATGAGATACCACATCGGCCGCTCGCGCGAGCAACTGCTGTGAGCCTTTCACGTAAACAAATCCCCGAGTGATAATCTCAGGAGCGCTCGTCATCCGCCCCGTTGCTTCCTCAATAGGTACAACCACTACCACGATACCCTCCAGTGCGATCGTCTGACGATCCCGAAGCACAACATTTCCCACGTCCCCAATCCCCAATCCATCAATCATGATATGTTCAAGCGTTACTCGGTCGACTACTCGTGGTGGAGCATGTTCAGTAAATTCCATCACTTCCCCATCTTCAGGAATAATGACTGATCGTTTGTTGTATCCCAAATCCTCTGCAAGCCTTCGGTACTGCATGAGATGCTTATATGTGCCGCCAATTGGCCACACATATTTAGGTCCCACCGCAGAAAGCAACAACATCATGTCCCCGCTCGACCCATGACCTGACACATGAAGATCTTCCATAATATCGCTATATGACACCCTCGCGCCATGTCGATATATTTGATCAATAAGTTTATTTACATCGTTTTCCCGCCCAGGAATAGGATCTGCTGAAATAATCACTGTATCAGTATCATTTAGCTTAATCATTTTATGCGCATCATTTGCAATACGAGATAAATTTGAACTTGGCTGTCCCTGCGCTCCCGCCACCACCAAAAACTGTTTGTTTGCTGGCATGCGCTTGAGATCTCGATCGTTAATGATGACATCTCGTGGGAATTTCATGTACCTCAACTTTACTGATTCTTCTACGTTTTTATCGATACTCCGGCCTAAAAAGGCAATTTTACGTCCATGTTTTTGCGCAAGCTCAATAGCAAGCTGTATACGGGAAATATTACTCGACTGCGTGGTAAACAATACCTTACCATGACTCAATCGCAATTCTTTTTCTATTGTTTCACCGATAATTTGCTCGGAAGGGGTGAAACCCGGTCGCTCACTTCCTAAACTATCCGAAAGCATGCACAACACTCCTCTTTTCCCGACAGCGTTTATTTTCCCTATCTCAGATGGTTTATCGTCAAGCGGAGTAGGATCAAATTTAAAATCACTACCGTGATAAAAAATACCGACAGGTGTTTCAATCACGAGATGTGATGTATCTGGAATTGAGTGTGTCAAACGAATAAACGACACGCGAAAAGCGCCCGCCTCCACGACAGAATCAAACCGCATCGGCCGCACTCGATCGCGTATTGGTGTTTCTTTCAATTTAAGGTTTGCGAAAGCCGCAGCAAGTGTTGGCCCATACATAGGGACTTTCCCAAGTTTTGGATAAATATACGGCAGTCCTCCGATGTGGTCATCGTGACCATGTGTAAAAACAAGCGCACGAATTTTATCCTTTTTATCCATAAGATACCGAACATCAGGGATAATGAGATCAACCCCAAACATTTCGGCATCAGGAAATCCAATACCGCAATCTACAATAAGTATGTCGCGAATCTTACCGTCATAACGATATTCATAGACATACATATTTTTGGTAACGTTCCCGCTTCCCCCAAGAGGGACAATGCGCACCGCACCTTTTCCTGAACTCGAACCAAATGATTTTCCTTCAAATATAGTTCTCCTTGCCGCATTGCGGGCTTGGTTATGTAGATACATTTTTTTCATACTCTCCTACTTTCTTTTGTTGAGAAGTTGCTTTACGTACATGGGGCAGTGATTTACGTGTTGTTACGTCTAGTATACCTCTATAAAATTTTTAATATTATTTTCGTCTAAGTGAAACGATTTTTCTTTTCCTTCTATGATAGACAGTGCTACCTTCCGGCAAACACTATTTAATGTACGCTCAATCGAGCGAATACCAGCATCATACCCCAATGGACGGACTAACTTTGCCCACATCGCATCTGCAATCGTCAGATTTTCTGCTGTTAACCCTGACTCTCGCATAAGCTCTGGCATCACGTATTTTTTGGCAATCTCTATCTTTTCCTCATCAGTATATGAAGGCATCTGAATCGGCTCCAACCGATCTAAGACTGCTGTTGCAATATTTGTCGTGTTGTTACTAGTCGCAATAAACAGCACTTCTGACAAATCAAACGGATAATCAAGGTAATGATCGACAAATGCTGAATTTTGTTCCGGATCCAACAATTCAACTAATACACCCATAATGTCGCCCCTCGCGTGTTCCGATACGCGGTCTACTTCGTCAAGCAATACTACGGGATTTTTTGTTCCCGCAAACCGTAATCCTTTAAGGATAAGCCCTATTTCTGCATCTGGACGCACACGTGACTGTCCACGAAGTTCGAGTGCATCTGACATACCTCCAAATGCAATACGGACAAACCGTCTTCCCATCGCTTGCGCGATAGATTTTGCAAGTGTCGTTTTACCCGTACCAACAAGCCCTACCAGACATAAAATAGGAGCGCGGCGGGCAAGCATTGCGTGTGTCGTTTTTGCTTCTTCCTCACGCGTATCCGTTGGCTTTTGTGCTTCTTTTGCCCATCGATCCTGATTGAGATGAATAACTGCCAAATATTCTAAAATGCGCTCCTTCACCGGTTGCAAACCATAGTGATGCATCTCAAGAATTTTTCTCGCGTTGGGTATATCTATCTGATCCTGAGTGCGTTCGTTCCAGGGTAAATTCACCACCCAATCGATATACCGAAGCATTTGTTCTATATGCACGCGCGCGGATATATCGTGCTCTAATCGTTCAATTTCTTCGAGATTAGATACAACTCTTGTCTCCATTTCCGGAGGAACTTGTACTTCCTTCAATTTTTTACGAAGTGAAGTGACTTCATCGAGCAGTCTAGACATAGTACTATCATAGCAAATTTTGTGCGGCAATACTGCGAGCACTCACGCGGAATCCATACACCGAGAATGAGTGTTTATCACAAAGGGATATATAAACCCACGAATGTCGTGAAGCAGCCATGAATGGTGAAAGAACGCTCTACGGATTAAAACCTTCTCCGTCCGCCACCGTATCCTCCGCGTCCACCGCGCCCACCGCGATCGCCACCGCCAGAACGGGATTCAGCGGGTTTTGCTTTGGCATCTTCTCCAAATAACATGGAGAGATTGATGCGGTGCATATCGTCAATTTCCATCACACGAACCTTCACCTTTTGCCCGATCGACACAATCTTTGCAGGATCATCGACAAAGTCCACGCTCATCTGTGAGACATGCACCATGCCTTCCTTACCAGGGAGAATTTCAACGAATGCACCAAATGGCAATATTCGTTTTACTTCTCCTTCAAACTCTTCTCCTGCTTCGACATCATGTGTCAGACCCTCGACCCATTCGACTGCCTTTTGAACATTCATAGCGTCAGTGCCAGAGATAAACACTGACCCGTCATCATTGACGTCAACAGTGGCTCCGGTGGTCGCGATGATGTTTCGGATTACTTTGCCACCCGGACCAATAACCTCACCGATTCGTTCGGTCGGAATTTTGATCACTTTAATCTTGGGCGCGTACTGTGAGACTGCCTTTCTTGGCGAGTCGATCACTGCATTAATTTTGCCCAATATCATCATACGAGCAACCTTTGCCCGTTCCAGCGTCTCTTCAACAATCTCATCAGTTAACCCGTCAATTTTCATGTCGAGCTGGATTGCCGTAATACCATTTTTGGTTCCGGCAACTTTAAAGTCCATGTCACCTGAAAAATCCTCAATTCCCAAAATATCGGTGAGCAATACATAATTCTTTTTATCAGACATAAGTCCGATGGAAATACCGGCAACTGGTTCTTTGATCGGAACTCCTGCATCCATAAGCGCTAACGTAGAGCCACACGTACTCGCCATAGATGTAGATCCGTTACTACTCATGATTTCAGATACCAGCCGAATGGTGTATGGAAATTCTTCCTCAGACGGAATAACTGCCATAAGTGCACGTTCGGCAAGTGCCCCGTGACCGATTTCGCGGCGTGACGGTGTTCCTACTCTCCCTGTTTCTCCGACAGAGTATGGAGGCATGCTGTAGTGGTGAATATATCGCTTGGATTCTTCTCCCATCGGGCTTTCAATAAGCTGTTCAAGGCTTGGAGTTCCCAATGTTGCAACAGTCAATGCTTGAGTTTGACCACGCTTAAACATGGCACTTCCATGCGTTCTGGAAAGAATTCCCACTTCTATTTCTATGGGTCTTACTTCATCCAATTTGCGTCCGTCAAACCGCTTCTGGTGAAGTAATACATTCTCACGAACCTGTTTTTTGAACAACGCATCAAGCGCTTCTTCAATCGCTTTGATCGTGTAGTCGGCTCCGTAGTTTTCAGAGATTACTTTGGCAAGCTCAGCAACTTCAGCGCCACCAAACTCTTTCTCGGCTTTCTTCGCAAACGCGACATCCATTTCTTTGCGATAGTCTTTTTCAATTTTCTTTTTCAACTCATCGGCTTCAGAAACCTCCGGCACTGTTACTTTTGTTTTTCCTACTTCACCCACCAACTCATTGATGAGATCGATAAGCTGTCCATTTACTTTTTTCGCTTCAACAACAGCGCCTGCAACGATCGATTCTGGTGTTTCACAGAATCCGCCCTCTAACATAATAATCTTGTCTTTAGTACCTGAAACGACAAAATCAAATTCACTCGTTTCCTGCTCTAAACTAGTCGGATTGATAATGTACGCGCCTGTTTCAGTACCTGTTTCTTTGACATACCCTACTCGTACACCTGCTATCGGCCCATTCCATGGAACAGGAGAGATAGCAATGGCTGCGCTGGTCGCGACCAATCCTAATACGTCAGGATCATTTTGTCCGTCAACAGAAAGCACAGTAATAATCACCTGTACGTCATGCTTGTATGACTTTGGGAACAACGGTCGAATAGAACGATCTATGACACGACCAGCAAGCACTGCGTCATCGGTGGGTCGACCTTCACGCTTTACCCATCGACTGCCTTTGATACGTCCACCTGCATACAACCGCTCAACGTATTCGACAGAAAGCGGGAAGTAATCAAGGGTTGTTTCTTTACTTGAAGCGGTCACGGTAGCAAGTACCATGGTTTCTCCGTATTTCGCGAGCACTGCGGCTGACGCCTGCTCAGCAAACCGTCCGACTTCCAGCGTTAACGTTTTTCCTGCAATTTCTGCAGATTTGGAAATAATCTTCATAATTCTCTCGCCCCGGGGTTCTTGGGAAGTATAAGTGTTGCTAGGGATTGAAGATAGAAAATGGAAGAACCCGTTATTTTCTACTTCTATACTCTATCCTCGACCACTAGCTGCCTATCTTCCAAAAACCGCGTGCGGTTTGGGTAAATAAAGCTTATGTTAAGCCTAATTTTTCTTTAATCTCTATAAACCGTTTCTTTTCTTTTTTCTCTAAGTAATTTAACAATCGGCGGCGTTTGCTGACAATGCCCAAAAGTCCGCGTCTTGAATGATTATCATGCGGATTGGTTCGAAGGTGTCCCACAAGCTTCTCAATTCTGCGGGTAAGCAATGCTACCTGTACTTCAGGACTACCTGTATCACCATTTTTTACAGCAAACTGTGCGATAATTTCCTGTTTTTCAGGTGAGGGAATAGCTAACTCTTCTGCAGTCGGCGCTTTCGCTGCCTTTTTCTGTGATGCCTGCCCGGATATTTTTTTCGGAGCTTTCACCGGTTTTTCCGCTTTCGCTGCTTTTACTGTTTTTTCTACTTTCGAAACCTTTTCTTCAACTGGCTTCGTTGTCTTTTTTGCTGCGGGTTTTGCAGCGGCTTTTTTCGTTGTTTTTGTTGCCATACGAATTTATAAAAAGGAGCACACGTTCTTGCTCCTAAGGCTATCATTATACGATATTCTGTTCTCTTTTACCAGTAGTGAGATTAAGAAGTCTTTCAAAGAAGCGAAGAACTCTTAAAAATTTTTGGCTTGAGCCAATCAGATGGCGGCGCCACTGGCTTTTTACTCTCATCCATAGTCTGGCTTGCTTTCGGTTCACTCATCGGCACTGGAACAGGAGCTGCCATCGGCTGTTCTTGAATGGGTGTTTGAATAGGAGCGGGAGTCGCTGATGTCACCGGCTGTTTATTGACAAACACTTTCGGTTCTTCTGCCATAACTGGTGGTTGATGACCAGCAACACCAAATCGTTTTGCTCCCGCTTTAAGACACACGCTTGCCACCTCAAACGCCATACTGGTGACATTGCTATTTGAAAAATTATTGGTCGCTTCATAAATCGCGTTGAGTAAATTTGTCGCGATATCGGTCGTAAGCTTTACCCCAAGTGTTGCTAAAAATTCGGCAACAAGCTCTGTGGTCGAAGATGCACCAGGATCCACAAGATTAATCACACCATAGTTGGTGTTATCACCATGGAAATCGATATTGATAATCTGCTTGCTATTCATGATGTCTTTCTGATGTTCATATACCGACCCCAAATCTTTTGGATCGATGGTATCGACACTCAAGATAAGATCCGCTGATACTCCCTGATATGAGTACTGCACTTTATCAGGGCTAAAAAGGTCAAATCCTGGACGATGTTCCACGACTAAATTGAACTTTTTGCCTTCGATATTATAGCTAACTTTTTCGATAGACCCATCGACATAATCAAGTGAAATAACAAAATTTTTCTTGCCGAAATCCCGAACCACTCGATCGACTCCCACAAAACTGGATAAATTGACCGTAACCGGATCCGGACAAACAACGGTAGCTTTTTTACCGAGAGATATAAGCCCCAACATGAGGGCCAAACTTCCACCCATACTGTCCATGGTGGGCTTGGCGTGGGTAACAATGACAATGTCATTAGCTTTTCCCACAAGTTCTTTTGCTTTGGTGAGTGCTTCTTCGTAGGTCATATAATAAGCAATTCGTAACGAGAAAATAGAACAAATCTATTCACTCACTACTGCGCGCTAGATTAGCCTGTAGTGAACGCTATTATACCATCTTGGAGCATAAAATCAACTTTTTTATCCAAAAATATACCGCACTCCCCTCCCACTTCCACCTTGGTCACTTCGTTCTTTCCCTGTCGCACCGACTTAATCCGTGCGGTACCGATAACCTCTTCTCCGCGGACAATGCGTACGGTATCGCCTTTGGCGAGTCTACCTGAAGCTACTTTTGTACCTAAAATACGCTCTTTCTCGTAGGGAAACTCAGCGATGATAACTCCATTACCCAATTCACGCTCCCGAACCAGTAAGTCAGCCATACCAGCAACGACATCCTCCATCTCATCCAGAAGCTCATAGATAATAGAATAAAGCCGATAAATAACCTTTTCGTGGGTGGCAAGCTTGTCTACTCCATGACCCGCTTTTACATTAAATCCAACGACAACCGCGCCTGTTGCCCGAGCTTCAAGAATATCAGCCTCGGTAATGTCGCCAAGCGATCCACGCACAACATCTATTTCTCCTTTTGGCAATGCTTCCAATACCGCTTCGAGCGAACCTGCGGTGTCGGCCTTGATAAGAAGCTTGAGACGCTTTTTGTCAGCCTCGGTCATAGCAGCGAGAAAATCAGCCACGTTTGCTGCTTTTGTCGGCTCACTACTCACTTTTTGTACTACTGTACCTGGCTCACTAGAAAGCATCGCCCCCACCGAAGGAAGAGTCGAAAATCCCAATACCTCAACCGGTTTCCCAGGTGCCGCGCTCGCCACTTGCTTACCGTTTTCATCAACCATCGCCCGCACTTTACCGAGTAATTTTTCTTCCTCATAAAGTGGCGTAGATACAGTAAGCGTGCCTGATTTTATCAAAAGCGTTGCCACCTGGCCTCGAAATTTATCAACTTTTGCCTCGATAACGACAGCGCTCACTGTGCCTGATGGCTCATTTGCCAATCCTTTCATATCCGAAACGAGTAAAATAAGCTCAAGCAAGTCATCTACCCCTTTTCCTTCTTTTGCAGATACCAATACAAATGGCACATCGCCACCATAGCCTTCGACCTGTACTTCGTATTTGGCTAAATCAGACTTTACTTTGTCGATAATGACACCTTCTATATCAATTTTGTTGATCGCAACAATCATGGGGATGCCGGCAGCATGAATTTGCCTGATAGATTCAATTGTCTGCGGTTTCACGCTATCATTTGCGGCAACGACCAAAATGGCAATATCGGCAGCGCTGGCGCCACGCGAACGGATTTTACTGAATGCTTCGTGTCCTGGGGTGTCGATAAACGTAATTTTTCGATCCTCTTTTGATTTGGTTGTTATATCTATCTGATATGCACCGATATGCTGTGTAATACCCCCATGTTCCCGGGCTGCAACTGTCGTTTTTCGAATGGTATCGAGTAAGGTGGTTTTACCGTGGTCAACGTGACCCAAAACTGCCACCACTGGTGGCCGAGAAGACACAGAAGTAACTGGTGAACTTTTTTTTGCCATACTGTATAAAACCCAGTGCTCGTCTCATACTAGCTTTCCTTGGTATCAGTTGAGGCTTGTACTGGCTCTGTTGTTGTGGACTCGCTTGGCGCTACTTCCGGCGCTTCCTCTGCGGCTGCTGCATCTGCAACCACTTCTTTCGCTACTTCAGGCGCAAGTTCAGGTGCTTCAGCTGGCGCTTCTTCAGCTACCGACTTCTCTTCTGTAGCTGCAGTTTCCCCTTGTGACGACTCTTCGGCAACGGGTACTGACCCGCCTTTTCCTTTAATATCAATTTTCCAACCAGTGAGTTTGGCTGCCAATCGAACATTGCCACCATCCCTTCCGATAGCTAATGACAATTGATCGTCAGGCACCAACACAGACGCAACCTGTTTTTTCTCATCCAATGTTACTTCCATGTCTTTTGCAGGCGCTAAACTCGCCATAATAAATTGCTTCATGTCATCTGACCACTGAATAATGTCGACTTTTTCATTACCACCAAGCTCGTTTATGACTGCCTGTACGCGGACACCTTTTTGACCGACACATGAACCTACCGGGTCTACTCCAGGAGCAGTCGAATACACAGCAACCTTTGTTCTGTTTCCTGCTTCACGTGCGACAACACGAAGCTCGACTGATTTTTGTGCTACTTCAGGGACTTCTCGGGCAAATAAGCCTTCGACCAGTCCTTTGTGGGCACGAGAAACGATGATCTCATTGCCACGCATAGTTTCGCGAATTCCCTCTATATAAAAAGTAAGGCGTTGATTGAGATAATATCGCTCAGCAGGATTTTGTTCCTGATTTGGCATGACCGCCTGAGTACGACCGATATCGACAATGACATTTGGCCCATCAAACCGTAGGATCATCCCCGGTGCAATACCACCAACTTTTCCTTGGTAATCAGACAACACCGCCTGTTTTTCGGCTTCACGAATACGCTGAAGGATAACTTGTTTTGCAGTTTGAGCGGCAATCCGACCAAATCCTGGAGGGGTAACATCTTTTCCATCTTGGAGCACTCTCGCTTCACCGGTATCAGAGTTAAGGTCTACAGTAAGGGTAATAAGATCATCAGTACCATAATCCTTGCGATATGCGGCAAGAATAGCAGCTCTGATTGTTTCCATGACTACATTGGGGTCTATACCCCGTTCGGTAGCGACTTGGTTTAACGCTAATGAAAATTCTGATCGAACAACTGCTGGCATGGTTTTCTCCTTATGTTAGTAAAAAAGGCGGGTCACCCCACCTTTATCTCTTCAATTCTTACTCCCTATTATAGAGCCTCACAGCTTATGCGTCAATTCCTTATAGTTTCCCCTCCTCCAACTCCTCAAGAAGCTCTTTTTGACGTTTGGAAAGATGGGTAGGAACTTTGAGCTGAATTTTGACGTATTGGTCACCTCTGCCATTACCCCGAACGTGCGGCACTCCTTTACCGCGGAGGCGAATAAGCGTGCCTGGCTGAGTACCGGGTTGGATACGAATACTTACCGGTTCATCTACAGTTTGTACATCCAACACTCCTCCTAAGGCAGCCATCGAAAACGGGATTTGCTGCTCCAAAACAATATCATCACCTTCTCGATGAAATTTTTTATCAGGGCGTACTGCTATGACAAGATCAAACTCATCAAAGCGTATGCGGCTTCCTGTGTCGACACCTGCCGGAATTTTTATCGTTTTCCGTACTGACCCATGCCCTGCTCCTCCCGCTGGCACATGTATCTCACGAGTCACACCCTTGACGGCATCCATAAAATCTATAGCAATTTCATACGAAGGGTGTGGTCGTCTCCCTCTTCCTTGTGAAAATCCACCGCCAAAAAACTGCTCAAATATCTCAAATGGGTCTAAATCTCCGCCAAAACCACCAAAGGGATTACCTCCCTGACCGCCAGACGTAGAATAATAATATTGGAACGGCCCTTGTCCAAATCCACCGCCACCAAACGGTCCTTGTCCTGAAGCTCCCGCTCCCGGCTGAAACGCGGCATGACCAAACTGATCATACGTTTCTTTCTTTTTGGCGTCAGAAAGCACTGAGTATGCTTCGTTAATTTCTTTAAATTTTTCGTTGGCGTTTGCCGCTTTGTTCCTATCTGGATGCCACTCCAACGCGAGCTTCCGGTATGCAGATTTTATTTCCTGCGCGGATGCTGATTTTGACACTCCCAACACTTCATAAAAATCACGTTTTGTTGCCATAGAACTGTGTATATTATAAACAATTGAGCGCGCCTTCGCGCGCCCAATACTCATATAGCACTGTAATCAATTAGCTACTCTGGCGACGACTTCTCATCTGAGCTGTTACCCGCCTGACAAGTTCATCAAAAGGACGGCTTAGCGCATCAATCAGAGCTTTATGCTTACGCTCTCCTTTATCTATCAACACTACTTCGCCGCCACCACCCTTTCGCGCATATCTCCGTTCGCGAATTCTCCTTCTCTGGCGCTCAGCTAATTCGTTCATACCACCCTATCAGCTTACCACTTCCCCTTCTTCAGCTTTTGCTTTATCGTCCGGCTTTTTCTCACCGTTTTCTGCCTTCTGCTCATCTCCTGCCCCAGTTGCTCCCGAAGCGTCTCCCGGTGTTCCTTGAGGAGGCTGTTGATACATCGCCGCCCCTACTTTTTGGACAACATCGGAAAGCTCACTTGTCTTAGTCTCCAAATCTTCTTTCGAGCCGGTTTCCAATATTTCTTTAAGCGCCTTCACTTTTTCTTCAATCGCAGACTTGTCCTCCGGTTTGGCTTTATCCCCTGCGTCTTTCACGGTTTTTTCAGCAAGGTAGATCATGTTATCTGCCTTGTTGCGGGCCTCAATCTTTTCCTTCTTTTCCGTATCAGCAGCAGCATTGGCCTCTGCTTCCTGGCGCATTTTCTCTACTTCTTCTTTAGATAACCCCGTAGAGCCGGTAATTTTTATCGAGCTCACTTTTCCGCTCGCTTTATCTTTGGCGGACACCGAAAGAATACCGCTCGCGTCTATATCAAAGGTCACCTCAACCTGCGGAGTCCCCCGTGGTGCCGGTGGAATTCCGGATAAGACAAACCGCCCGAGCGATTTATTATCCGCTGCCATTGGGCGCTCCCCCTGCAACACATTAATTTCGACAGACGTCTGGTTATCAGCCGCTGTTGAGTAAATCTCCGTTTTAGAAGTCGGCACCGTTGTGTTTCGCGCAATCATCGGAGTCGAAACACCTCCAAGCGTTTCTACACTCAGAGTTAGCGGGGTCACGTCCAGTAGTACAACATCCTTCACATCTCCGGAGAGCACTCCGGCTTGTACTGCCGCACCGATAGCTACCACTTCATCTGGGTTTACAGACACATTTGGCTCTTTGCCAAAAAATTCTTTCACTACTTCAATGACTTTTGGCATGCGAGTCATACCACCCACCATAACCACTTCATTGATATCCGATACTTTAAGCTTGGCATCGGCTAAACATTTTTTGACAGGCTCAATCGACTTCTGGATAAGGTCAAGTACAATTGACTCAAGCTTTGCTCGAGTAATTTTGACAACCAGATGAAGCGGGCCATCTTTACCCTGAGTAATAAAGGGTAAATTCACCTCTGCTTCCATGGCACTGGAAAGCTCAATCTTTGCCTTCTCAGCAGCATCACGTAGACGCTGCAATGCTTGATTATCTTTCCGTAGATCAACGTTGTTTTCCTTTTTAAACTCATCGGCAAGGTAATCCAAAATCTTTTTATCAAAATCGTCTCCTCCCAAATGAGTATCCCCATTGGTAGCTTTTACTTCGTACACTCCCTCGCCAAGCTCAAGAATAGAGATATCGAATGTTCCACCTCCCAAGTCATAGACTGCTATGGTGTGAACGTTTTTCTTATCCAATCCGTATGCGAGCGCTGCAGCGGTCGGCTCATTTAATATCCGGAGCACTTCTAGTCCTGCGATTTCTCCTGCTTGTTTCGTAGCTTGTCGTTCAGAATCATCAAAATATGCAGGAACCGTAATGACCGCTTGGGTCACTGGCTCTCCCAGATATTTTTCAGCATCGGATTTGATTTTCGCCAAAATTTTGGCGGAAATTTCTTGTGGGGTGAAGGTTTTACCTTCCACTTCCACAACAGCCATATCGTTTTTCCCAGATTTGATGGTGTACGGAAGCCACTTCGCATCTGTCTGCACTGACGCATCAGAATATTTGCGACCAACAAGGCGCTTGACTGAAAACACAGTGGATTTAGGTTTTAATACCGTTTGTCGCTTTGCAACGTCTCCAACGATATTCTTAATAGGATCAACGACCGATGGGATAACATTTCTTCCTTCAGCAGAATGAATAACCTTCGGAGATCCGCCCTCCATTACTGCAACACATGAATTTGTTGTTCCTAAATCAATACCAATTATTTTTGCCATATATTTCTCCTTTCTGAGAGATAAAATTAATTACTTTTTGGCGCCGAAGTACCTACTTTTACCCGAGCAACCCTAAGAACCTTGTCGCGGAACCGATACCCTGGTACTACTTCTTCCACGACTTCATTTTGCTTACCACTCACGACCTCAATACAATCCATTTCTTCAGGGTTAAACTCCTTACCAACCACTTCAATACGACTCACCCCTTGTTCTGCTAACACAGACAACAATTCTTTGTATGCCAAATCCAATCCCGGATCTTTTATGTGCTCCTGCACTTTGCTAAACGTATCCACCACCGGCAGCAATCGTGATAACACCATTTCAGCAGCATACATACGCACATGAGACACTCGCTCATCACTTCGCTTCTCCAAGTTCTGATAGTCAGCAAGTGCCCGCAAATATTTTAATTTCCACTCATCAACTTCATTTTTTTGTTCCACTACCACATCTTCCATTTTTGTTTTTGGTTTTGGTTGATCTTGTGTTTTTTTCATAATTCAAATTTAGCTTGCAAATTCATCAATAAGATTTCCTAAATATCGGACTACGGGAATAACGGTCGGATAATTAAGTCGAGACGGCCCGATTACTCCGATTGCTCCAGTTACATGCGATGTTTTAAATTTGTAATATACAAAGCCGCATTGTGTCAGCGCACCAGTCGATAGATCATCTCCAACTAAAATAGAAAATGGCGCATCGTGTAATTCCAACACTTTCCACCAAAAAGCGTATTCATCCAGCGTTCCCAACAATTCATGAGTGAGTTGATAATCATAAAACTCGGGCATGTCCAATATGTTTGCCGCTCCAGAATAATAGAGATCGCCTTCATTAGTCGCGGTAATTGCCAAGGTTTTCGTTTTTTCCGCCAGCGCTTTGGTTGCTTCACGCAATAATTTGTCTATTTCCTGACGATAACTCCACACTTTTTCCTTTACTGCCACCTCTTCGGCAACTGAAAGATCCTTAGGTTTCATGAGCTGCTCAACGTAGTACTTCATGGCAACCGGTGTTGGTGTACGCCCGGCTGATGTGTGTGGTTGCTTTAACATCCCTATTTCAGTCAACCGCACCATTTCATTTCGAATAGTCGCAGGAGAAACACCTAAGTTATGTTTCTTTTCTAACGTCTCGCTTCCCACAGCCTCTGCTGTCATGATGTACTCATCGATGACCGCCTTCAAAATCTGTATTTGACGAGGAGTAAGATCGGTTACTGCGTCCATATTAGCACTAATATACATCGAGTGCTAACAGGTGTCAAGTGGGTTTAGACACCTTGTGTGACATCGCACTATTGCCATTATCAGATCACTCCATCATAATGGATAATAGGCATGAAACGAATTGTTATTATTGTAGTTTCCCTGATATTACTTTTAGCTATTCCCGCTTCGGTATTCCTTACCATGCGAACACAGGAATTACGGAAAAAGGCTGCGCCCGCAACAACCCTTACTCTCACTCCAACAACTATTACCAAAGGAGTTGGTGAAGAATTCACCCTTGAAGCCCGCATGAACACTGGGGATAATCAAATCGTTGCGGTAGAACTTAATCTCACCTTTGACCCCACCAAGCTTCAGGCTGACTGGATTCACAATGGCACAATGTTTCCAAATATTCTTTCTTCCGGCACCGTAGGGAACGGCACAGTATCCATCGCACTCGGAGCAACAAATACTACTACACCTATAACTGGTACGGGTACTGTCGCGACCATTAAATTCAAAACGCTAGCGCCAACGACAGCCCCAATCGCAGTTCGGTTTGCAGCGGACACTTTTGTCGGCGCGCTAAACGAAGGAAGTACCAACGCGCTTACAAGCTCAGTACCGGCAACAATTACGATTACCGGAGGCGGATCTACTGGCGTTACCCCGACAACAACTATCACAGCAGCGACTACTCCAACGGTAACACTGACACCCACGCTCACCCCAACGTTGGGAGCATCAGACAGCGCAAGTCCATCAGCAGTAAGCATCGAAAGTCCATCACGGAATGAACGTGTTGAGACACTTCAACCAACAATCATCGGAAAAGCGCCACCCGGCTCAGTAGTCACCGTTACCGTTTATTCTGATCCCATCACCGTCACCGTTACCGCAGACGCAAACGGTGATTGGTCGTATACCCTCACTGAACCGCTTGCGTCAGGGCCACACACGATCGTTGTCGCTGCACAAGATGCAGAAACAGGACAGTCCCACACTGCAACCCTCGCATTTGTTGTAGCAACTGATGGTGACAATGGTGCATCTGGAAGCGCTACCCCTGTTGCAGGCGCTGTAGAAAACACCATTGCACTTCTTGCATTAGGATTTATATTTATCGGTATGGGCGCTTTCATTCCTAAATTACGGAGGGTAGACCTATGAGTCTCATCATGCGACAAGCCTCTGGTCGAACAACATCCATCATTTCATTTTTAGGTCTTATCGTATTCTTACCATTATTTATTATGGCAGTCGGCCAAACGATTACCCTGCTCTCGCGTGCATCGGGGAAACCAGCAGATATCACTGTCGACACGAAATCTCGTCTAGAGACCATAAACACAGACTTCTATCACGCGTTTGCGCAAGGGGGTGAAGAATCGAATGACATGATCGCCTCGATTACTGCAGATACCCGAGCGCTCAAGCCAAAGCTTATACGACTCGACCATCTCTATGATCATTATGATGTCGTAGGGAGAGATGGAAGTGGACTCACATTTAACTGGTCGAAACTCGATGAAGTAGTAAACACAGTAATCGCAACGGGTGCCCGACCGGTATTAGCACTTTCTTATATGCCGGGTGTTATCGCACAAGACGGCAATATCATTAACCCCCCAAACGACTGGAATGAATGGGCGCTCGTCGTACAGCGCACTATCGAGCATTATAGTGGTAAAAGTGGACGCAACTTAAATGGTGTGTATTACGAGGTATGGAATGAGCCTGATCTGGCACAATTCGGTTCATGGAAAATGGGCGGAGAAAAAAGCTATCTCACACTTTATCGATATGCAGCAATTGGCGCAAATAACGCTCAAAATGTAAACACATTTTATCTTGGTGGCCCATCAACAACAGGTCTTTACAAAAACTGGATCATAGGACTTGTTGAGTCAGGAAATAGAGTAAATTTCTTATCATGGCACACGTATCTTTCCGACCCTGAACGATTTGCAACCGATCAACGCAACATTATCCAATGGCTACTTCCCTATCCCAATTACACACTGCTCCCTAAACTTATCACCGAGTTCGGGTTTACAGGAAGCAAGAGTATTGGGTATGGCGGCAACTACGGCGCCGCTCATACAGCTGCGGTTATCCGACAGCTTATATCCGGCGGGCCTACCTATATTTTTAGTTTCCAGCTCAAAGACGGGCCAGGTCAGACAGATGGATCTGGCTGGGGACTTATTACCCACGATGATAATGGACTCAAGAAAAAACCACGATATTACGTCTATAATTTTCTCGATACCATGGCAGGTACTCGATTACTGCTTACTGGAGAAGGCTCATGGGTTACCGGGTTTGCTACTGTCAGGGATGATGTTATTCGGGTGATGCTCGTGAATTTTGATGCAAACGGAAGTCATAGTGAACAAACGCCCGTAAAGTTTACCAACCTCGAAGTTGGTTCGTACACGCTTCGCACTCGGTTTATGCTTGGACGCGATACCAGCACAACGTTCGAAGCACAAGACAGCACAATCGCTACAGATATCTTTATGCCAGCCCAGAGCATCGCGATACTGGAGCTTACGAAACAACCATAATACAGAGGAAATTTCAGACCTGAAGATATACCACTTAGGTTAGTTTGTCCGACACCCCACCATTTACTACTTCCTGTGCCGGCTCTAAGAAAAAGCCTCGGAAGGCTTGAATTTTTCGTGTCGCCTTAATCACAGAATATACTTGAGTTACTCCCAACACCCACGAAAGGAAAAAGTACGTCATAATCCCTAAGCCCGCGCTCACTCCGGTTAAAAACAACAGTCCGAACGTGCGGGTAGTATCAAATACGAGCTGATCGAGTAACTTAAGCGGCACATAGAGTGCGGCACCGGTCACCACCGCGGCAACTCCCATTTTGATAGCCGGTATTATAAGTACTGGTGATATAACCCCGTTCATTTTCTTGTTAAGAAAATAAAGTAACGCCCCTGCATTTATAATGCTTGCAATAGATGTTGATAATCCCAACGACCACACCGGCAAATGAAATACTAAGATAAATAACGTGCTTAATACTGAATTGAGAATAACCGTCACTACCCCCACACTCACGGGTGTTTTACTGTCATATAACGCATAAAATCCTCGCGCAAGGATATGAATAAGTGCTTGCGCAAATAACGATACGCTAAACGCGGAAAGTGTCATACCGGTATCTACGGTAGCTGCCCAATCAAAACGGGAAGCGCCAAAAACCAAACGAACGACAGGAATACGAAGCACCATAAACAACACCGATGCGGGCAATACCCAAAACAATATTTGATGAATAGCTGCGTGAATTGTGGCAATAAATTCTTCTTTTTTATCTTTCGCGGCAAATTGCGAAAGTGATGGGAGAGCGGCTTGTGCGATAGTCGTACCAAAAAGACCGACCGGTAATTGTTGTAAGTGCTGCGCAAAATTAAAGATTGTGACCATCCGAGCTCCCAATAAACTAGCGAGCATAAGGTCTACGGTAATATCAATTTGTGCGACCGCCAGCCCCAGTGTTCTTGGCCCCATGAGCCTCCCCACTTCTTTCACCCCCGGCAACTTAGGATCTATATCCAAGGTATGTCGATACCCAAGTCGGATAACTAATGGAATTTGAATGAGAGCAAATAGCAGCGCACCGATAGCTACTCCCACTATTGGCCCCCATAATCCCCAGAGAGAAGAAAGCGCGACCGTCCCTATAATAATGCCGACATTGTAAAACACCGGTGCCGCAGCGGGAACCAAAAAGAGGCTGTGCGACTGGAGTATGCCAGTTAACACATTCCCGATTAGTAACGGACCAACCTGGAAAAGTAATATAAATCGAGTGTATGCGCTCATTTGCGCAATCTGCGCTTCATCAAATCCAGGTGCAAGCAGACGTGAAATTGCGGGCGCTGCAATAAATAATGGTATAGCCACGATCGCCAATATAATAACGCTCAAATTGATAAGCACAGTCGCGAGACGCTCGGCATCTCGTTCACGATTGTCTGCCAAATACTTCGTATAGACAGGAATAAACGCTGCGGTGAGCGCGCCCATAACCAACAACTCGAAAATAACATTCGGGATACGAAATGCGGCAAAATACACACCCAATTCTTCGGGCGCAAAATATGAAGAAAGCAAGCGATCACGAACAAGCCCCAACACTCGAGAAACGAGAACCATGAGTGCTAATACACCTGCGGCTGAGCCAATTGTCGTTTGTTTTTTACTCGCCAACGCCCAAAATCGCTTCATAACTTCCCTATTATAGATCAGAGGTATCTTGACCCACCAGCACCAAGTGCGTTATACTTCCACCCATGCCAATCATAAAACGAGCTATTAAAAAGTTGCGCCATGACCGTGCGCGCACCTTACAGAACGAAAAATCAAGAAACACCCTGAAAATGGTGGTTAAAAAAGCACGAAAAGTGCCAACAATTAAATCTATCTCAGAAGCAGCAAGTGCGCTTGATAAGGCCGTCAAAAAACATCTTATCCATAAAAACGCAGCAGCCCGCACCAAATCAAGGCTGTCAAAACTTCTCAAAAAATAATACGTTTTTTAGAGGCATCCCCCGTTTCATTTAGTGATTTCCCTTGCTATACTTGAAGATGTATGCCTGCCAATCAAATACGCATTAATCTTTTGGGGACTCAAGATTTGGGTCACACACCATGGGGACGCCTCGTCTCGTGGGCAACCACATACGGAAGATACATCATGATCACCACTGAAATTGTGGTGCTTTTGGCATTTATATCCCGCTTCAGCCTCGATCGCAAAAATACCGACCTAACTGAAGAGCTTGGTCAAAAACAGGCAATTATCGAAGCAAACCTTGAATTCGAACGGGAAATAAAATCATTACAGGCAAATCTTACGACCGCAAAAAAGCTTCTCACTGATCAAACAAAACCGGTAGAGCTTCTCAATCTTATAGAATCAACGCTCCCTGCCGATGTTTTTCTTTCATCACTCGATATTTCGCAAACCAAACTGACACTCACCGCTTCGGCAGGCACGACACAAGGATTTGCACAATTTCTATCAAATATCCAATCGGTTCGCCAACTCCAAAATGTATTATTGGGAGACATACGGCGCGAACCCACGACAGGTATCGAATTTCAACTCACTGCTGATGTCGCAGGTGCACCAAAAAAATAACGTATGGCAAACACACCACTTAATCAATCAAGTCTCGATACTCAATTCCACCGATATTACCAACGACTTACCCCTATCATGAAAAAACCAAAAATGCGGGCGTCTACGACCGCGGTTTTTTCGTTTTTAGCAATCTCGCTATTTACATGGTATGCCATACGACCTACCGCTCAAACGATTATTTTCCTACGCCGCGAAATTTCCGACAAAACAGCGCTCAATGAACAAATGGAAAATAAAATCACCGCACTCATAGAATCACAAGATACCTATGAAAAGATCAAAGAACGACTTCCGATAGTCCAACAAGCGCTCCCCCCAAATCCAGATGGGGTTATACTGGCACGACAATTACGAAATCTCGCTGTTATCTCGGGTGCGTCCATTTCCGCCATACAAGTACCCAGTCTTCCTATCTTAGGAAAAGAGGCAACGCCAGGAGCAAAACTCGCGCCGCCCAAACCGCTCGAAGAATTTCCTGTGAACGTGGTGCTCACCGGCCCTTATGCATCACTAAAAACATTTATTGATGGATTACTGACGCTTCGGCGCATTACATCTATCGACACCATTAATATACGACCAGCCCTTCGACAAGGGCTTTCTCTCGATTCATTACAACTATCTATTAAGATACAATCGTATTACTCAACACAATAACACTATGGACGAAGAACGGGATTTATTACTTGTTGCAGTATTTACGACACTCACGATATTTTTGTGGGTATTTTTCGAATTGGTAAAAACATCCAAAACATCGTCAATTGCCACCCCACTTCAGCAAGTCGTGAGTCCACTCACCAGCAAAATTGAAGTAGAGGTAATTGATGAACTTGAAAAAAGAAGCACATTAGATTAATGATATGCAGGAGCGAAAAATTCCAACACTCATCGGATTATTATTAGTAGCCATCGCAGTCATGGTATTCCGATTTGCGTTCGATCGTATCAGCCCATATATGTCGCGGGCATCAGCAATACAGTCGCCCCAAAACGTAACCATCAGCAATATTACTGACACAGCATTTACTGTGTCATGGCTTACACAAGAACAGACAACGGGGGCAATTGTTGTTGAAGGCATCACGTCTCCTTTTTATGACGATCGTCAACTAACACCGTCCTCCTCGTCAACGAAACGAGAAGAGTTATTTTTTACTCATAGTGTTTCTATAAGAAATAGTAATCCAGACACCACATATAAATTCCGGATATTGTCCGGAGGTAAAATCTATACAGATAATGGCAACGCGTACGAAGTGCGCACAGCTCCGCTACTCAATGGCACTGGAACAAATTTAGAACCAGCGTATGGTCAAGTAACAACGCCTACAGATTTACCAGCCGAAGGCTCACTCGTCTACTTAACCATGACAAACGGGCAAACACTTTCTACCCTTGTTAACACGTCTGGTTCGTGGGTCATCCCGCTTAACCTTGTCCGCACACAAGACTTAACGAGGTTTATCGAACCTGCCGAACGCATCGATGAATCTATTGTCATCCGTTCACCAGAGGGTGAAGCCTCTGCGCTCACCGATAGCCTCAATGATAATCCCGTACCTGCGATGACTATCGGTAAAACATACGATTTTAGAAAAATTCAGGCTAACAATCTCAATGAAAACAAGAAACTTGCCGAAGCCCCCCCTGCGGTTCTCGGTACGCAAACAAGTCAGGCTGCGCAAACCATCGCAATCACAAAACCAGCGCAAGGGGCGGCAATACCTTCAAATTTACCGCTCATTCAGGGTACTGGACTACCAGGTAAAAACGTTTTGGTAGTGGTAGGGATACAAAATCCGCTCAGCGCTTCCGTTACTGTGGGGGCAGATGGTATTTGGCGATACACCCCCGAACGCCCACTACATGAAGGGAAACAAAGCGTCACTATCACCACTCAAAACGCCCAAAATCAAACAAAGGCTATTACACATACCTTTGAAATCCTTAAAAGTGGAACACAGGTGTTGGGCGATGCTACCCCATCAGCAACCATAGAACCTACCCCAACACTCGATGAAACACCTTCACCTACTGCAACACTCACCGGAGAAGAAATGCCTACAAGCGGCAATGAGCTGCCGCTCATCATCATGCTTATACTCGGTGCTACATTATTATTAGGCGGAGGCAGCTTACTGTTTCTCTAGCAAAATCACGCATGCATTGCGTTTTTGGTATATCCCAATAACAAGCACTTGACGAAACGAGTAAAAACCCGTTAGTCTGATAATAGGTGTACACTTTGTATTCGTAGGCTTACGCGACATATCCTAAGCCGAGAGTACGCATTTAACTAATCTTGTGCCAGACGATATTTTAGACGCAGCTCAAAAAGCAATAAATGACGCAGCAAAAAACGCCGATGCAGGCGCAGTTCCTGCTGCTCCTCTAAACGAAACACCTGCACCACAAAGCGCACCGCTACCGCCTGAACCAGTCGAACCAGTAACACCCCCACCTGCAGAAATGCCGCAGTCATCACCGGTAACACCCGAAACACCAGCGTCAACAGATGCTCCTACAACACCCACGCAGGCATCCACCGATATGACAAAAGAAGAAATGATGAATGAACTCCTTGGGTCAACGTCAGTCGCTGCCCCAGCGTCAGTGGTCGTTCCTCCTCCAGAAAAAAGTGGAAAACCGCACAGCGGAAGCTTGCCGCCCAAAAAAACTTCTAAGGTAGGTATTATCGCTGTTATCGCAGCGTTACTTCTGACGCTCCCAGTTGCGGTTTATTTCATATCACAACAAAACAGTCAGATCGCAGATATTAGAAATCGCGCTGCCTGGGATACGGTATACCAAGGCTGTACCGTCAGTCCTGATAGTTGTAAATCACTCGGACCAGGCTGGTCGTGCCATTGTCAAAATGGAACAGCGTGCACCCACACCGAATGCGAATACGATATTGAACGGAACTGTAGAGACCAAGGGAGACAATACTGCTTGAATGTCTTTAACGGAAATGCCATGACATGTTGCGTTGAAGGCTATGTCTGTGGACCAAGCGGCGGCTGTGTCCCTGGTGGAGGTGGTGGCGATGATGATAGCGGTGATGATGACGATACGGAGCCAACTCCCACGCCCACCACAGGAATTACGCCAGTCTGCCAAAATATAAAACTCTACAAAAATGGCACACAGGTTACTGACCTTAACACCCTTCGCGCTGGTGACGAAGTAGTACTCGCTGTCAAAGGCAACCTTTCACCAACGAAGGCACACTTTAGAGTTAACGGGTCTGGCTGGACAGAAACCACAACTAAAAATGCAAGCGATGAGTTTACATGGAGTTACACCATACCTGAAGGTGTACCTGACTTTGTTATAGAAGGCGAAGTGTTTACGAACGGAGCATGGAGATAATATGGGATTTTTGAAAAAATATTGGTATCTACTGCTTGTCACCATTATCACTGCTGGCATTGGCGTGGTAGCCTACATTACAAGCACTAAGCTGGAACAACGAGCACCTGTTGCTCCCACTGTGCCGCAAGTCACACCAAAAGCGACTGATGTAAACTGCAAACTTGTCTTTAGCATCGAGGCTGAACCAACACCAACACCGACTGACGGTCCGACTCCGACTCCGACACCAACGCCGACACCTGGACCAACAGCTACGCCTACACCGGAACCAACCGCCACTCCAACGCCTGTCGCTAACAATGAAAATCCGGTCTGCGTAGATCTCACTGTCGAACCTGCAACGGGCACTGTCCCCTATACCGTCACCTTGACCTGTATTGGACGGGATGAAGACGGTGATATTACCGCTGCAGAATTTACCATGCCCGATGGATCTACCAAGCTTGTTGAACAAAATGTTGGCAGCCCAGGGTCACTTACCACCACCTATACAGTTACGACAAGTGGCGCATACAGCTTCTCCTGTCAGGTACGAGACAACAACAGCGTTTGGGTATCGTCCGAAAACTGCCGCGTCTCAACAGGGCCAACGCCGCCACCAGGAACTACTGCAACGCCGACTCCTATCCCAACACCGAAAATACCGGTCGCTGGAGTACCATCAGTCCTTGGAGCATCAGCGGTTGCTGGAGGACTACTCTTACTGCTCATCGGGTTAATATTCTAAGCCCCACGTACGACCGAGCTTTTGAGGGGCATCTCTCTTTACTCGTGTATTACTCGTATAACTTCAAAAGCGCGGCTTCTCCACATAAATAGGAGCAAGGGAAACAAAATGATGTTCTACCCTTTAAAGCAACATATACGCATAGAAAAAAAAGGGGGGGAAGATATAAAGGTGAAGCTATTGAAGCTTACTTTTTACGAATGTGTGTACTGCCTCAAAGCTTTCTTTTGGAAGAAGTACATAGCGCCCATACCACGAACTGGGGGGCGTATACAGCTGATCTTCTATCGATATCCGTTGCGTATTTTCCTTGGGTATCTGCAAAAACATCTTGCCTATTGTTAGTAGTTCTCCGATATTCAAATCGGTGTCTGTCGCTTCATCAAACGCGCCATATAATTTTTCTACCTCTCCGGGGTGAAGATAAATATCCTGAGATAATAGCTTTGATTTAAGCGCGAGCAACACTTCCTGTTGACGTCTCCCTCGTGCAAAATCACTTCCTTCGTCCCCTTCCGCATGCCTACTCCGCACATATTTAAGTGCCAACGCCCCATCCATCGTTTGCAAACCAGCATCAAAATGAAGTGGCTCATACCGGCAACCAAACTCAGGGTCTCCGCCACATTCATCATTCTCACGACCCGGAATAGGGAACTCTGTATCAGTAAAACTTTTTGGCACATCTATTTCAACCCCGCCCACAAGGTCTATAACTTTCCGAAATCCTGAAAAATCCAACACTAATGCATATTGGATAGGAAGCCCTATCATGTCCGATACGATTGCTTTCGCAAGTATTAATCCGCCGCCTTTTTTCTTTAATTCTCCATAGTGATACGCGCTGTTTACCTTATCTTTGAGCGTATCGCTCCAAATATCACGAGGGACGGAAATCATCGCGAGTGTATGATTTTTTTCATGGAAAGATAACACAAGGATAGTATCAGTTAAATCAGTACCATCATGATCACCACCAGGAATACCCAAAAGCAAGATGTTTACTCGACCATCTATTGGTTTTAAATCTGCGCCCGCATCAAACACCAACTTAAATAGTGTCGTGGGAGTGATACCTGTGGTTGACATAAAATTCTGGGAGATCGCTATGCCTCGAAGCAACGCATACCCCACCAGCAATATGCTGAGAGCAAGCACGACCCACGCTATTTTTGGCACATGAATACGGCGGATACGCGGTTCCATATAGATATGAATACTTACGACAACACAGCGCGAATAAGCGACACAAATTTGTCCGGATCCAGACTTGCCCCGCCGACCCCAACCCCGGAAAGATATGGCTGGTCAGTAAACCCTTTGACATTCTCATGTGTTACGCTTCCCCCATATAAAATTGGCACAGTCGGAAAAATCTGCTGTATTTCCATTGCTGCCGCATTTGCGTTTTCTGGTGAGTCCGATGTACCTGAGCCAATAGCAAACAACGGTTCATAGAGCAATAATCCACTTTTGGCAAACTCCGGTGCAAGCATATTAAGCTGCTTTATTTGCTCTGTATTTGATACGCAAACAACAGGCTTAATACCCACCTCGATTACGCGCTTTACTTTTTCTGCCACAATCTCATCGGTTTCTCCAAAGTGTTTTCGCCTCTCAGAGTGGCCAATCATCGCGTGAGTTACATCATCTTTTACCATCGAGGCGGCTACCTCACCTGTATAGGCACCCATATCAAATGGAGAAATATTCTGTACTCCTGTCGCATAGGTATTACTTTTATGAGCAAACAATGACACGTGATGATATGCAGGGCATAAAATTATAGTGACGTTATCGAGTATGGGAGGTACATTTTTAACAAATGACTGTTGCCAAAGCACTGCTTCTGCTGTTGTTTTGTTCGACTTCCAGTTCCCTAAAATGAAAAGGTTTTTCATGTGCTACTATTATAGTCTATGAAAGATGACCTCCTCAATGATTTAAACCCCGACCAGCAAAAAGCAGTGACGCACACCGATGGACCGGTGCTTATACTGGCCGGAGCAGGAAGCGGTAAAACACGAGTGCTTACGTGTAGAGTGGCATACCTTGTCGCAGAAAAAAAAGTGTCACCACACCACATCCTCATGGTGACATTTACCAATAAAGCGGCGAAAGAAATGAAAAATCGTATTCGTGCGCTTATCCATACGAAAGATCTTCCTTATGCCGGTACGTTCCACTCGCTCTGCGCGCTTATCCTCAGAGTGGATGGGAAGCATATCAATATCTCGTCTAACTTCGTTATCTATGACGACCAGGATCAAATTGACGCCATCAAAGAAGTCATGAAAAAGCTTGATATTTCCCCCAAGCTCTATAATCCTCGTGCAGTACTTTCCACTATCTCGCAAGCAAAAAATGAGCTTATCCCCGCTTTAGAATACCCCAATCTCGCCCGCGGCAATTTTCAGGAAACGGTCGCGCGTGTGTATTTAGGATATCAAAAACTATTATTGGAAAACGAAGCGTTGGACTTTGATGACCTTCTTATGAAAACAGTCATGTTATTTAGAAGAAACCCCGAAGTCCTGGGTAAATACCAAGAAAAATACCACTATGTGTTAATCGATGAGTATCAGGACACTAACAAAGCACAATACGAACTCACCAAACAATTAAGTGCCCGGTGGAGAAATATTTGCGTTGTCGGAGACGCATCACAATCCATATATCGGTGGCGCGGAGCGGATTTTAGAAACATCACCAATTTTCGTACCGACTTTCCGGAAGTAAAAGTATTTAATCTTGAACAAAACTACCGGTCGACCCAAATGATCCTCAATGCCGCGTTTGGCGTCATTTCCAAAAACACATCACACCCTATTCTCAAACTCTGGACAGACAAAAAAGGTGGCGACCACATCACGCTGTATGAAGCCCGAAACGAACAAGACGAAGCAACATTTCTTATTCATATGATATTGCAGTCCGGTCGACCATTTTCTGACTTCGCGGTCCTTTATCGCACAAATGCACAGTCTCGGGTATTGGAAGAAGCATTTTTGCATGCTGGCGTCCCATACACATTGGTAGGAGGTACTCGATTTTATGAACGAAAAGAAATCAAAGACGTGCTTTCGTATTTACGATTACTTTCTAATCCCAAAGACACCGTATCGTACAACCGGATAGAAAAACTTGGTAAAGGAAGAATGAAAAAATTTCTTTCATTTGCCGAGGAAATTACAAAAGAGAATAAACTGATACAGTTTACTACCCTCGAGCTCCTCGATAATACGCTGGAAGCTACCCACTATCTCGAACTGTATGACGCAAACGTAGAAGAAGAAGCCTATCGATTAGAAAACATCAAAGAACTCAGGTCGGTGGCTACCGAATTTCCGAATCTAACCGAATTCTTAGAAAACGTGGCACTCGTAGAACAGGAATATACACCCGAGCGCGTCAAAGAAATGGGAGAAAATCGACAAGCCGTCACCCTTATGACTTTACATGCGGCGAAGGGACTGGAATTTCCTGTCGTTTCAATTGTTGGCATGGAAGAAGGAATATTCCCCCACAGTCGTTCACTCATGGAAAAAGATGAAATAGAAGAAGAAAGACGACTTTGCTATGTAGGTATTACCAGAGCAAAAGAAAAGCTATATCTTACCTACGCCAACAAAAGATTATTCTTTGGTACTCGCACCCAAAACATGATTTCACGATTTATCGCAGATATTCCGGAAGCAACACTCGATCTACAAGTTTCACTGTCACAGGATCGGGGATTTCGGGATGACGATATGCTCCTTTAGACAAAAAAGTGAATAACGACCAATATTGCTGCGCCGAATACCACACCCACTGCTAACACCATTTCCATCGCAATAAAAATTTTGCCTACTCCGTGAACGTGAGAAAAAGAAAATAACGGAGAAAATAAACGACTATCGACAGGAAGCCAACTTACTGGTTCATCATGACGCCTTTGTATTCGTACCCTTTTTGTCATCGATCGATATTGTACCATACGAATAAAAGCGAGATAATACACCCATGCTACAGATTGATCCCACCTCACAACAACAATCCTCCACAGATATTAGAAACTGGAATAACAGCGCAACTCACCCACTCCAATCATGGGAATGGGGAGAATTCCGAAAAGCTATGGGTATCGATGTGGTACGCACCAAACATGGACAACTCACGTTTCATAACGTACCACATACGCCATGGGTTATCGGATATTTTCCTAAAGGCCCAAAACCTACGTCTCAAATGCTCCACGATCTTCGACTACTCGGCGCATCAAAGCATGCCATCTTTATACAATTAGAGCCAAATATTGCAGCATCGAAAAACACGCTCACACTCCCTGAACTCCGCGCTTCACATCACCCGCTTTTTACAAAATACACATTTGTATTAGACCTCAATAAATCCGAAGAAGAACTTTTGAAAGCAATGCACTCCAAAACCCGATATAACTTGCGCATCGCGCAAAAACATGGAGTTTCAGTAACCGAAGATAATTCCGAGAAAGCATTTGCTGCCTACCTCCGACTCAATGAAGAAACAACCGGAAGACAGGGGTTTTTTGCACATAACAAAACGTACCATCAAACCATGTGGCGTATTATGAAAGACGCTGGTATCGCACATTTATTTACCGCGACATACAAAGGAGAAATTCTCGCAGCATGGATATTATTTGCCTGGAATAAAACACTTTATTATCCGTACGGTACATCATCACGACAGCACCGCGAAGTTATGGCTCCGACACTGCTTCTCTGGGAAATTGCAAAGTGGGGCAAGGCAAACGGCTATACATCATTTGATCTGTGGGGAGCTATGGGGCCAGAACCAGACCCCGACGACCCGTGGTTTGGGTTTCATCGGTTTAAACAGGGATTTAATCCGCTTCTCGTAGAACACGTAGGTTCTTTTGATCTCGTGATCAACCCGCTTTTATACAAACTGTATACTCTGGCAGATACCATACGGTGGTTTCTCCTCAAGCGAGGTCTCAAAAGCTAAATCATACCATCATGGAAATACAACAATCGCCTTATTACGCGAGCTTTATCCGATCGCTCGGGTGGATAATTGAAACGGTCGACAACAGTACTATTTTTATTAAACCCTTTCCGATTATTGGCGGCCTCGCCAAAATCCAACGGGTCACCACGCTTCCATCCGTAAAAAAACTTATCCCTCTCCTTAAAAAATATGGGGTACGCACTATCGCTATTGAACCAGATAGAAATGTAAGCCAAACATCACTATCCCTTTGGTGCAGCCATATCCCACGACATATAAAAATAAATAAAGACCCTTATATCCCTACAAAAACTATTCGCGTAGATCTTACCCCAAACGAGCAAGAGATATTTCATCGATTTTCAGAGGCAAAACGCCGCGCAGTGAGGCGGGCAGAAAAGTATGGGGTCACCATATCTGCAAGTGACGATATCAACACATTTCTTCGACTGAAAAGTGCATCTGCAGGTTTTTTGGGATTTATTACAACATCAGGTGTACACAAGCTTTGGCAAATTCTCCCAACCCAGCATAAAACCATACTTCTCGCACGAAATGAAAAACAGCAAGTTATTGGAGGCATCCTTCTCCTTTTTTGGGAAAAAATTGCCTATTATTGGATTGCGGGAGCATTGCCGGAAGGCAAAAAAATGTTTGCACCCACACTCCTTGTTTGGGAAGCGCTGAAAGAATCAAAAAAGAAAAAATGTACTGCGTTGGATTTTGTCGGTGTATGGGATGAGCGCAAACCGAAAAGTAATCACGAATGGAAAGGGTTTACCAAATTCAAAGAAGGATTTGGGGGATACGAACTCTACTACCCTCTCGCTTCCTAATCCCCTCTTCACGTCACACTGCAAAACATCTGGTATTCACAATCTTTACACAGCATATTCCCCGAGCAACGAAAATCTGACGCCTCTATCTGTTTCGCAATATCAATAATCATAATTTTTTCTTTTTCTAATTGTTCCATGGTGCGAGTCGTAGAAATCTTTGTCTGTGTATCAAAAAAATAAAGCGATAATGTAATATCTTCTGTTTTCTTGCCAAATGGAACTGCATGTATTTCAGATGCTGCCAACGCATACATAGATAACTGTAAATTTGCGTCTACCTCACGTTTAGACGGCATCCTACCAGTTTTATAATCTATGATCTCTAATTTTCCATCAGGGAGAATATCAATTCTATCGATCTTTCCTCCGACTTTTAAAGACTTTCCCTCATGTGTAATAGGTACGATAAACGGTTGCTCAAGTGCCGCAATTTTTGTATCCGGTTTGAATTCTTTTTCATAGTATTCTGTCAAATATTGCTCTCCCCTCTTTTTCATATCTTCCTCGTAGCGTTTATTTTCGTATCCTGCTTTCTGCCACCGGCTAGTAAGCAAGCTCAATAATAATTCTTGACTCACCTTTTCTCCCGCTGCATGCAATTCATAAAAATCATGGAGCGCGTTGTGTACACTCGTTCCGAACGATAAAGATGCAGACGGAGAGGTCGGGATATTGAGAAAATATCGAAGTTTATAATGTAGCGGACAAAGCCGAAATGTTTCTATCTGCGAGTATGAAAGATACGAGATAGTTATTTTTTTTGCCTCTCCAGATGTTCCTTGCTGCACCTCATCCTTCTTCCAATCCAGCAACGACATTTGAGAAGGTCGTAAATTGGGAGCAACGATTGATTTCTCGCCAATCACTTCGTACACAAATGGTGAAAGTTTTTTCTCTCGTTTTCCTTCACCGTAATAGTTAGCACCCGTAAGGTATAGCAAATCCTGTGCCCGGGTCATCCCTACATAACAAAGCCTGCGCTCTTCCTCCAAATGATAATCACCAACGGGCAACTCCTCTTTGATAAGCTCCTCGGGTATAGGGATAGTCTCTCTCCGCTCTACAGTCGGAAATCGAGCAGAAACCATGTTTACCAAAAACGCCACCGGAAATTCTAATCCCTTACTACTGTGCACCGATAATATATTTACCGAATCATTACTCATCCAGTCAGAGTCGTTAGCAAGTGGAGATTCTCCGAGTTCCATAGAAAGCTCAATCCAATCAAGTACTGCAGGGACGCTCGCATCTGTATGATCTGTTTCATACGTTTTAAGCTTGCTAAAAAACTTGGAAATATTGTTTGCAATTTTTTCATCAACAGGGGCACTATAGTCAAGGATGTTTTTCATCATCCCGGTATCACGCAAAAAATAAAATAAAATTTGTCCTGCGCTCTCACGAGTCACGAGCCCCATGTGTTTATGGATCATCGCGATAATTTCTTTTATTTTCTGCAGTACTTCCTTATCAACAACGGGAACTTCTGCCCCCTCCATGTTTCGTAATCCAACCGTTATTTCGCTCGCCTCAAAAAGCGACACATTTTGTTTGCGGGCAAAATTTGCAATAGCCGCAATATCTCTCGGTGGAAATGCAAAATAATCCATAGAAAATACTCTAAACATCGCCACGTTGTCTTCAAAATTATGAATAACCTGCAAATATGAAATAAGCTCTTTTATTTCCTGTTGACGAAATAGTTGTCCGGGCCCCAAAAATTGAAACGGAATATTGTATCGCATAAGTGCGCGGACAAACGGTTCTGCGTGATTGTTTGCGCGTACCAATATTGCCATGTCTTTCCAAGAGTAAGTACCGCCACTGTGCTTTTTTACTCCTGATAGTCGCTTGATCTCTTTTGCGACCGCGTCCGCTTCATTTTCTACCCGTTCTTCATACAGTAACTTCGGCCACTCACCGGACAAATTGCGCGCTGAAGTAAGTTTTTTGTTGATGTGTTCTTTTACCTCTAACCTGTCCGGATTATTGTGCTGTATCAGCTGATATGAAGCATCCAGTATAGATTGGGTAGAGCGGTAATTCTGCGATAACACAATAAGTTTTGCTTTTGGAAAGTGCACACGAAATGATAATACGTTAGAAACCGCAGCTCCTCGGAATTTATAGATGCTCTGATCATCATCGCAAACTGCGGTTATATTTTGCCGCTTCCCGGCAAGCAACGCCACCAATTCATTTTGGGCGATATTCGTATCCTGAAATTCATCTACTAATATGTAATTAAACTGCTCTTGATAAAAATGAAGAATATTTTTTCGCGTTCTAAAAAGCGATAGAGTTTTTGTAATAAGATCTCCAAAATCCATGTACCCCTCTTTCACTTTTAGCTCCTGATACGCCTTATAGGTACGAGATAACTCAATGTATTTTTTAATCTCTAATTTTTCCTCTTCACTTTCAGCCTTTGCCTCCTTGTCACTTACCCATTTTTGGTACTGCTCCGGTGATACGTCCTCATCTTGGAGACGCGAAAAATGCTGCAATATGCCACTGATGAATTTGGTAGGATTTCCTAAAGGTCGAAAATAATCTAAATCAAACGTAAACAAGTGGGCCCGAAACAACATAGTGGCGTCAGTATCGGTCATGAGGCGATAACTTGGGTTTAATCCAATATGTATTGCTTCCTGCCTGAGTAAACGGTCACAAAATTTGTGGAATGTAGAAATCCACATCTGAGTATAGCCATAGGGCATGATCACATCCACGCGCTCCTCCATCTCGCGCGCCGCTTTTTCAGTAAATGTAAGTGCGAGGATTTGTGAAGGTAATGCTTTGCCTGAGCTTATCAGTTGTTTAATGCGCTCGGTGACTACAGTAGTTTTACCAGTGCCCGCGCCAGCGATAATAAGGAGCGGCCCATCACCGAAATTAACTGCTTCCTGTTGCTCTTCGTTGAGGCTTTTTTTATCTACGGGAGGTTTCGCCATCGTTGGCTCATTATAATCTTACTCGAGCATCTTTTCGAGAAGAACTGGAAACTGCGTGTATTGAGGACCTTTTTCTAAATTAAAATGCCCTTGGTCGGGGATAAAAATAAATTCCGCATCGAGTTTTTTTTGAAGTTCTTCTGCATCTTCTATGGGTACATGAGGATCATCATTGGAATGATAGACAATAAATTTTTTGGCGTGCTTTTTGATGACTGTATAGTCGATAGGTGTCCGAAACAATCCAGCGATACTGTCCCACCCATGAGTATTTGTAAAAGCTCCTACGGTAATACAGCGGTCAATCACAACAGCTTCCGGTAACCGCTGCAAGAGACGTAATGCAGCCACTCCTCCCGATGAATGTCCAACAATGACCGTTTCTGAAGTAAATTTCCAGTCTTTACGGGAAAATATATGATTGAGGTATCGTTCTTCATCCGGTCTATCCGCCTGTGGCAAGTCTGGCGACCACACCTCATAACCACGCTTCTCTAATTCCTGTGTAAGCCACGGAAACCAATTACCCTGAGAAGTGTTTGCTGTACCATGGAGAATGAGCACGTTTCTCATATTATTACGGTAATATGTTTGTATCCTCGGTGCTTTCCCCAAGTGTCTGTGTCTGAGAAAGTTTTTGCCCCAACAATGAGAATGAACCAGATACATTGCTCATAGAGTTATACGCATTGTTAATGTGTTTCCCCAACACTCCCAAATTCTCCTCTACTTTTCCGTAGTCCTTTTGTATCGCCCGAAGAAGTTGAAACACATGACGTGATTTTTGCTCCAAATCTTTCCCCTGGAATGAAAGTAATAACACCTGTAAATGCGCATACAGTGTGTTTGGCGACACTGGATACACCCGCAGTTTCCGCGCAAAATTCATAAGCTCTTCCATATTCGCCATTTCGTAATACACTCCTTCAGACGGGATATACATCAGGGCAAAATCCATCGTACCTTCTTCGGGCAATATATATTTACGGCTTATATCCGTCACGTGCTTTTTAACATCAGCGATAAAGTCGCGCTTAGCAGACGCGCGAAGCGCCTCGGTTTCACCTTTGTGCATTTTGGTAAAGTTTTCCATGGGAAATTTAGAATCGACACACAAAAGTCCTGCGTCTGTTTTTAGCACCGCGTCCACTTTCATACCGCTTTTAAACGCATACTGGAGATGAAACGAATTTTTTGGAAATGTCTGACCGATCATGTCCTGCAATACCTGCTCACCGATGTTGCCCCTCAACTTCGGAGACTGCAAAAACTCCTGCAGGCTTCGTATTCCTTTACCTACTTCAGACATCTCGCCTAAATTCTGCTTCAAGTCGCCAATCACCCGAGCCGCGGTATCGAGACGATCGTTTAACTGTTTTGTATTTGCCTGAAGCAGTTTACTCACGTCAGTCGTTTGTCCGCGCATGGCATCATTCAGTGCTTTATTTGTATTCTCTATGGATACCTGCATGGATTTAAGCCACTCCGTAAGGGTTGAGTCATCTTTTTTTTCAGTAAGCTTAGACAGTTCTTTTTTGACTAAATATCCAAGCACTCCAAATCCAGCAATAATGACAACGATGAGGATAAGAAAATCGGAGCTCATGATGCCCCATTGTAGCACGCGCACAAACTCGCCTACAATAAATATATGGAACGACAATCAAAGCCGCGCAACCCTTTCCTTCTCTTTGCGGGTATCACCGGCATAATCGCGCTCTCTGCATACGTAAACATAGTGCCGCCCGATTCTCCCATCACACTTTTGGGCTTTTTTACACTCGTCTCATTTTCGATAGGTACGCTATTGGCGTATTTTTTACGAAACAGACGCCTTGCCATCCTTATTGCTGGCGGCGTATCTCTATATCTCGTATTACGCCTCTTGGGACTTCGACACCCCTTGTATGCACTACTACTCGTAGCAAGTATAGTTGCACTTGAATTCCTTTGGAGGGATAATTCGTGAACAACTTGCTACAATACGAGAACGTATGAACAAAAAATTCTACATTACCTGCGCCATACCTTACGTAAACGCGCCGCCCCATATAGGACACGCCTTGGAATTTGTGCAGGGAGATACAATCGCGCGATTTCATAGGCTTTTGGGTGAACAAACCACATTACTTTCGGGCGGTGATGAAAACGCATTGAAAAATGTGCAGGCGGCAGAAAAGGCGGGTGTCCCCGTTCAGCAATTCATCGATGAAAACAATATAAAATTTCAGGAATTAACCAAGGCGCTCGGTTGTCAATTCGATGTATGGCAAAAAGGAAGTGATACCGCGCACCACTTCCCTGCCAGCCAAAAACTGTGGGATCTCTGCGACAAAACGGGAGATATTTATAAAAAATCCTACGAAGGTCTCTACTGTGTCGGCTGTGAAACTTTCTATGAACCCGAGGAGCTCAATGAGCAAGGTGAGTGTTTTGAACATCCCGGTAAAAAACTTGAGGTAGTCAAAGAAGAAAATTATTTTTTCCGACTTTCGAAATATCAGCAACAAATTATCGATCTTATCGTAAGTGGCAAGCTCACCATTACACCTGAAACTCGAAAAAATGAAGTACTCTCATTTCTTAAACAACCGCTTATCGACATCAGCATTTCCCGAAGTAATGAGCGCGCCAAAAATTGGGGCGTGCCGGTACCAGGAGATGACACACAGCGTATGTATGTATGGTTTGATGCCCTCAATATCTATCAATCAGGGATTGGATTTGGATGGGATGAACAACAATACAATACATGGTGGCCTGCAGATGTCCACGTCATTGGTAAAGGCATAAGCCGCTTTCATGCCGTCTACTGGCCGGCATTTTTGCTTTCTGCAGGACTAAAACCTCCCAAATCCATATTTGTCCACGGATACTTTACGGTAAACGGTCAGAAAATGAGCAAAACGCTCGGCAACGTCATTGATCCTATCGAACTCATCAATAAATACGGGGCCGATGCACTTCGATATTATTTTCTGCGAGAAATACCACCATCAGCTGACGGTGACTTTTCGGAACGGAGATTTAAGGAACTCTATAATGCTGATCTTGCCAACGGATTGGGTAATTTAATCGCACGGATTGCAAAACTCGCATCTCAAACTGAGAATATCATCGTGCCACAACCGCAAACATTCGATGCATACCTTGCGCTTAATCCAACTTTCAAAATATATATAGAAAACTACCAGTTTAATGACGCTTTAGGATATATATGGGGAAAAATAAAAACACTCGATATCGCAGTGAACGAAAAAAAGCCCTGGGAAAAAACAGGCAATGAACTTACTGATGCGATCAACTTTTTTATCGTTCCTATTCAGGAAATAAGCACACTTCTCCAACCGTTCATACCTGAAACAGCAAATAAAATTCTCACACAGTTCTCCCGTCAGACCATTACACCAGAGCCGCCAATGTTCCCGCGCCTAACATAAGCCTTTACTTTGTAATTTTCGTCATTTTCGTTATTATCGTTCTAGTATCTGTCAATTGTTACGAGTTATTTTATTGCTTTGTAAATTTGTTAACAGTTAATTGTTAATAGTTCATTGTATGTACATCGACACCCACGTACAGCTTAATTTTTCAGACTTTGACGCTGATCGTGCCATGGTCATCGGAAACGCCAAAAAAGCCGGGGTCAAACAATTTATCGTGCCTGGTGTTGATCATCTTTCGTGCCGCACCGCGGTACATTTTGCTCACGAGTACCCTGGTATTATTTTTGCCGCAGTGGGCTTTCACCCATACGAGGCACCCAAAAATCCTGATCTTTCGTATATTGAAACACTCCTAAAAGACGATGCAAACAAAAATTATATAGTCGCTATTGGTGAATGTGGACTAGACTACCACCAATATAAAGGTGAAGTTGCCGGAGGACGAAAAGATGTGCAGCAAAAATTATTTAGAGAACAGCTCGAGATAGCAAATTTTTATGATCTTCCCGTTATTATTCACTGTCGAGAAGCGTTTGATGATTTGTTTGCTACACTCAATACGCTCAACAAAATTCCACGCGGAGTCGTGCACTGTTTTTCTGGTGGACTGCAAGACCTCAGAGTGATACAGGAACTCGGCTTATACGTTGGGATAGACGGCAATGTTACATATTCAAAACAATTAGCAACAATTGTTCCTCATATCTCGCTTTCCATGCTGCTACTCGAAACTGATGCACCGTACCTTACGCCTGTTCCACACCGCGGTACAAGAAACGAACCGAAATACATACCCCTCATAGCCCAAAAAATTGCGTCACTCCAAGGAAAAGAAGTGAGTGTCATCATGGAGGAAACGACCAAAAATGCACAGGCACTTTTTTCCCTTCCGGAAAATGAGCGCCTATAATACTCACCAAGGCTGTGCAAAGCCATTAGGTTTAGCGCCATCCTGCGTGGTATAATTTAGCTTGATCCTATGCGCCAGATATTTTTGCGCTACCCCAATAAAACGTTGCGGCTTTTTGAAATAGCGATTCCTCTATTTTCGTGGTTTATTATCACGCTTCCTTTGTGGCTTTCGTTCTGGCATCCTGCTTTAGTCGCGTATCTTATTATTACGTTTGACGTGTACTGGTTTTACAAGTCAGTCACCCTCGTCATTTTTGCAGTCCGCTCGTTTGTCACGTTCACCGCACACGCTGCTATAAATTGGCTTGCACAAGCAAAAAGTCTTCCAAATTTTGAACATATCTGGCACGTTATTATCATTCCTGAATACCAAGAACCCTTGCATATTCTCAAGCGCACGCTCGAAAATTTAGCAAACCAAGATTTTCCGCGTGAACGGATGATTGTAGTACTCGCAACGGAGGCAAAAGATACAAATAGCGCGGAAACTGCTACACAACTAAAAAAAGAATTTGGCAAACGATTTGGTCATTTTCTGGTAACCAAGCATACATTGGTCGCAGGTGAAATCGCAGGAAAATCGTCCAACATGGCACACGCAGCCAAACAAGCTGCTCTGCTTATTCATTCCAAAAAAATTCCTCTTCCCTGGGTCACCGTTACTTCATGTGACGCGGATGCCCTTCCTCATCCAAAATATTTTTCCGCATTGGCTTACCAATTTTTGAAAGACCCTGAACGTCACGATCATTTTTATCAAGGAAGCATCATGTTTTATAACAATATTTGGCGTATACCGCTCCCTTATCGGTTTCTTAATACGCTTAACAGCATGTGGAACCTTGCGTTTTTATCACAGCAATCACGACTTATTAATTTTTCTACCTACTCACTTTCTTTTCAAACCGCCGCCTCGGTGGGCTATTGGGCGGTAGATGTCATACCAGAGGATTACCACATGTTTTTTACCGTATATTTTGCCCGAGGTGAACGCGTATCGGTACAACCAATATTTCTTCCAATACTGGTAGATGCCGCAGAAAGTACTGGATTTTTCCGTACATTCATAAATCAATATGAACAATCCAAACGATGGGCATGGGGTGTTTCTGATATTCCCTACGTTATCCGAGAAGCTTTCCTGCATCCAGAAATTAAACTTTCGGATCGCGTGCGAAGAGTTGCATCACTATTAGAGCATCATCTCCTCTGGCCAACAAATTGGTTTATCCTCACCCTTGGAAGCACAGTGCCACCGCTCATTAATCAAGATTTTGCACGAACAGTACTCGGACATAATCTCGCACGCATTTCTTCGGGGATACTCACGCTTTCAACTATATTTTTGATTATCGTCTTTATTATTGACTGGCGTATTAAGCCTCCGCCACCCAAATCATATCCCAAGTGGAAATTACCACTTTTGTATCTCCAGTGGTTAACACTTCCCATTATTTCATTTTTTCTCTCGGCACTCCCAGGGCTCGATGCTCACACGAGGTTGCTTCTGGGTAAACGACTGGAATACCGAGTGACGGAAAAGATATAATAAATACAACGTATGTTGAATCAATTACTCTCCCACACACCATTGCTCTATTTGGTGCAAAGTTTATGGCGAGACGAAGCATTTTCTATCCTCGCTTCACAGCAACCGCTTTCATTTATTGCGACAAAATTAGGATTTGAGCCACCTGTATACTACACACTGCTTCATTTCTGGATAAAATTATTCGGAACAAGTGAAGTTGCTGCAAGAAGCTTATCGGTGTTGGGTTTTCTGATGGCGACTATCCTCATTATAGAGTGGGGACACACCATGTACAAAAAACATTGGCTCGCGTGGTATCTGCCGCTTATTTTTTTCCTTAACCCCATGTTGCTGTATTACTCGTTTGAAGTACGCACGTATGCATGGTATACATTTTTTGCAACCGCAATGCTTGTTACCTTTATCGAAAAGAAATGGCGATGGTTTATCGCATCTGCAGTATTAGGATTTTATACACATGTCTATCTGCTTCCATTTTTTGGCACGCTCGTTTTACATTATCTCTGGACAAATAAACCAACACGTAAATCATTGTGGACGTTTATAAAAAAAGATAAAGGACTTCATGCATTAGCGATTGCGGGAGCATTCATGATCCCATGGGTAGTAAAAGCTGCTCTAGAGGCAACACGCCTCAAGAGTTCATGGTATTTCCCGGTCGATTGGCAACTCGTGAAGTCTGCACTCGGAAACTTGTTTGTCGGCTATGAAGGTACTCCCTGGTACGGATGGAAGTATACATATTACCTTTCACTCGGCATTATCGGGGCTTCGCTCTTTGCACTAAAAGACAAAGCACAGCGCCGCCGAAATCTGCTATTTATCCTGTTTGGTGCATTACCGCTTGTTGTCATCATCGCTGCGTCATTTATAAAGCCGCTTTATGTAAACCGATACCTGTTGCCCGTTACGATCGCAGAGGTACTTATTGTCGTAGCAGCATTAGCAGCGATAAAACAGACGATTATCCAAAAAATTGCAGCAGGAGCAATACTTGCAGGCATCCTTTGGTTTAATTGGTGGTATTCGCCATATCATGCAAAACCTCCAATTCGCACGACATTTGAACAAATATACACACTTGAAAAACCCGGTGACCTTATCCTCGCTTCGGATTCGCTTATTTATCTCGAAGCGCTCTACTATGCAAAAGATAAAAATAAGGTATATCTCTATAACCCAAATAATAACGAATTCCCCTGGTACGTAGGAGACGCACTTATTACCCCATCTCGCATGATCCGCGATTACCCCGTTTACCCCAAGCGTGGCTTTTTGGTATATCCTGATACTACATTTGAAATTGTCTACCAAATGCCTTTATGAAATTCACCCTTCCCGTTTCTCCTCCACAAGAATTACTCCAAGGGATTGGCTCGACAAAAATGACATGGGAGTATCGATGGGCAACAAATGCAGTTATTACTCAACTCATCGTGGGAAGCGGAGTCCTTGCATGGTTTTGGAGATTTTTACCTCCCGAGATACCCCTTTGGTATAGTCGACCATGGGGACAGGAACGATTAGCCTCTCCATGGTTTCTTTTGTTGCCGATGGCGACTGCCATAGTGGTTTACCTTATTAACCTTTTGCTTATCGCCAAATTTGCATCACAACACCCCATGTTTACTCGCGTACTCCTCCTTACTTCACTCCTTGTATCGTGCTTAAGTGGCGCTATGGTTATACGCATTATTACACTTATAAGTTAATGATCGAATTCCTTCCATCACTACTTGCTGCCGCGCTCATTACCTTCGGCTTAACACCGCTCGTTATCAGATTTGCCCGCCAGCATGGTCTCGTCGATGACCCAAAGCATCGATACCACCCTGCGCATACGCATAAAGGTGTTATTCCTCGGGCAGGAGGGTTAGCGCTATTTTTGGGCATTGCCACCATGATGCTTATAGCACTCCCTATGAACCCTCAAATCATGGGAATTATTGTCGGAAGCGTTATTCTCATGATTGTCGGGCTATTTGATGACAAACGGGACGTAAACCCATATATACGACTCGGAACAAATATTTTGGTTGCGATAATAGTCGTTGCCACTGGGAGCAGTATCCCATTTATCACAAACCCGCTTACCGGTGGTGTACTACCACTCTCAATATGGAGCTTTGCCATAGAGCTAGGTGGCAACAGTGTCGTTATCGGTCTTCCCCACTTTTTGGCAATTATCTGGATAGTGTGGACTATGAACATTATTGGGTGGTCTGCCGGAGTTGACGGACAAATGCCTGGATATGTCGCAATCTCTGCTTTTATATTAGGGCTTTTATCTCTTCGGTATAGTTTGCTTGATGCCAACCAAATTTGGGTAACGATACTCGCATTTATTGTCGCTGGAGCGTATGTAGGATTTCTTCCTTGGAATTTTTATCCCCAGAAAATTATGCCCGGGTACGGTGGCAAAACGCTGGCAGGATTTTTTCTCGCCCTCTTGGGTATTTTGTCTTTCGCAAAATTAGGGACTGCCCTGCTCGTTCTTGGTATCCCTATGTTAGACGCGGTGGCGACTCTTATAAGACGCATAGGGTTGAGAAAGTCGCCCGTACTTGCTGATCGGGGACATCTTCACCACCGACTATTGGACTTAGGGTGGAGCAAGCCAAAAATCGCCTTGTTTTACTGGGGAGTCTCGGCTATACTTGGGCTGGTATCGCTTACAGTCACAAGCACACTAAAAGTATTCACTTTTGTTGCTGTAGCTGTAGCGCTATCCATGTTTCTCGTATGGGTCAGCTTCTTTACGCAATTCTCAAAGCAGCAAGACCACGACAGTGGCTAAAAAACTTAGCGCTGTTCACTACGATATTCTTTACAGGACACTTATTTAATACCTCTCTTCTTAGTGATTCTCTCCTCGGATTTGTCGCGTTCTGTTTTCTTTCCTCATCAAATTACATATTAAATGACGTACTCGATGCCCCCGCTGACAGACGTCACCCGTTTAAAAAATTTCGCCCTGTCGCGAGTGGCAAACTACCGGTAAAAACAGCGTTACTTGTATCTTTACTCCTCCTCGTTTCTGGATTAGGAATAGCGCAGATAATCGGTCAAACATTTTTTCTCTTTTCCCTGGTCTTTATCCTGCTGCAGTACTCGTATTCGATTATCTTGAAGCACATATCTGTCATTGATATTGTCGCAATTACTGCAGGGTACGTACTTCGCGTCTACGCGGGAGAAGCGGCAAGTGGATATCATATTTCTATCTGGCTTGCGCTTGCAGCATTATCGCTCGCACTATTTCTTGCTATCGGCAAACGGAGAGCAGAACTCACCCTAATCCAAGGCTCTGGAGACGCATCACCCAAAGATACGAGGGCAGCATTATCGCACTATTCTGAAAAACTTTTGGATGCGTATACGTCTATGTTCGCCACCAGTACGTTTATCTCATACACGTATTTTACATTCCTTGAGCGCCCGATCACCCAGGGGCTTATATTTAAAAACTACAGTGACTTCGTTATCGGTATACCAGATCGCAAATGGATGATGATGACCATACCATTTGTCCTATATGGCATTATGCGATACATGCAGCTTATTTATCATGGAAAAGGTGAGTCACCTGAGCAAGTGTTAACGACAGACTTACCACTCCTTAGCACTGTTATCCTTTGGACAGGGGCTGCATTTTTTGTCATCTATGGTATCGGGGGCTGATACGTGTTAGGAGTTTATATCTATCTTTTCACTAATTACTTCAACTAACTGAGAATTGTTCCATGTGCTGTAGTTATAAACAATTCCCGGCTTGTTCCCCAAGACGTGAGGAAGATAGTATTTTACCGGAGGGAACACCTCTTTTTTCTCCAAGACTTCTGCTTTGTTCATCCATGCGGCATTACCTTCGCGAGAAGCAAATACAACATCCGGTTTCTGGGATACATTGGCCAAAAAACCAAAAACGATAAATAGCTCGTTGCGATCTGTATGATGGTGCATTGCTACAAATTTAAGTTGTATTTCTGACGGGAGAAGCGTTATCCCAACCTCTTCATGAACCTCGCGGATAGCAGCTGATAACGGATCTTCTCCTTCCTCTATATGTCCCCCAGGGAGCGCGAGCCAGCCAGGAAATATTTTTTTGGTATCACTTCTTCGAAACATAAGTACTTCTTCCCCGCATACAACAAAAATATCTACGGTAAGTACAGGCGTGGCTACGGTATGTGGTTGTGTCGAAAGAGCGCTCATAAACTAAGTATACCAGGAGAAAAGACAACGGGAATTACTCTGTTTTATCCGCGTACTGGGAAGAAATCCATCCTTTGTTAGTGCCATCGTAAGAAATTTGATACCAAGAACTCTGCGTATTAAATAAGTGATATCGCTCACCGGGGTTCACTCGAGCGGCTTCAGTTGAAGAAGTAGAAGGCTCCATGCGTACCCGAAGAAACCCTGTCGGTGTATCTTTGATAGTGACGTATGGTTTTTGTGGGACTGCAGATGATGTGGCAGTCGTGCCACCTGCAGCTACTGTTGGCGATGGTGTGACTCCCGCTGAAGATGTCGACTCACTTGTTGCAGGAACACCACCAGCAGAAAGCGCTAACTTCATGCTCGCGATGAGCTTGTACCCAGTCGTCAATTTTACTTTCATACTTCTCGTCAAAAATCCTGGGGAAGTAACGGTTAACGTGTGATCTCCTGCCTCTGCATCTGAAATCGTAATTGGCGAAATTCCTTTGGTGACGTCATCCAAGACAACTGAGGCGCCGTCAGGGTTGGTGATCACCGAAAACTCTGGCTTGCCAGCAACGCTTTTTTCCAGCCACAGCACGTCTACCGCAGACGAAAGCTCAGATTCTGAAAGAATAGCGTTCACATAGGTAAGAAGATTAGGTCCTACCGATATTTTTGCCTGCCATGGAGCTACTTCTCCAGTGGTTGATTCGGCTACTAATCGGATTGTGTACTCACCTGCTGTCACTTTTTCCCGAAGAGGTGTACGACCGATGTGTTTGTTGTCCAAAAATACGCTCACTGTCGGTGTGGCGTCTACCCGCAACTCACCTTCTTTGGGTGCGCGGTTTCCTAATAACTTTACAGCTCCCACGATAACGAGGATAACAACAAGGAAAACGAGGAGAAAGCTGATTTTACGCTTCATAAATTGAGTTCGATCATACCACATCTGACAAGTTTCAGGCAATGTTACAGGCTCTCGCAAATTTGACTTTAGGGCTTTTTTACGCTACAATACGCGGTATTGAACCACTCCTCCGGGGGTGGTTTTTTAGTCACTACGCCTATGTATAAAACCGCGCTTTTATGGCTGACACGGCCGTACCACGGAAGCAATCGGTTAAGCCGCGTCATCCGTCAAAAAATTGAGGGAAAGCCGCTGTCTGAAGTCATCGGCATACCGCTTATTAGCTTTGCATTTTTTGCAGCTATTGTCGTGCCGCAAACACAGGCAGGGTTTAGTGCGGCAGAGGTATACCTAGACACCCAGTCTACTACGGTAAATGCGGTAGTGACCCCTTCCCGCTTCCGATGGCCACTTGCAACCTTCGGTATTTCCCAATTTTCTTCTGGCTGGCATACAGCGCTTGACCTTACAAATCCAGCAGGCACACCTATTTACCCGGTCACCGATGGAAAAATAATACTGGTTGCCTCTCTGTTTAACGGATATGGCAAACACGTCATCGTAGAACACGACAACAACATGACCTCAACATACGCCCATTTATCAAAAATTACGGTGACAGAAGGTCAAACAGTAACCAAAGACACCGAACTCGGTACAGTCGGTGCTACTGGCTGGGCTACCGGAAACCACTTACACTTAGAGATCCATCAGGATGGAGCTGCATTAAATCCTATGGAAGTATTGCCACAAATCCAGAAGTATGAACCAGGTCGTCAGATAACACACCAGATACCCTCCGATATCTCGCTATAAGTACTTCGTAAAAAATGCGACAACGGGAGTATGCACCACAGGAAGTAATGACGTGTCTCGTTTGTATTTGTGATCAATATTTTCCAGTAACAGCCATTCCTTGGGGCAATGAAGTGCTTCGTAAATTTTTTGCGTCTCTTGCCAGGGCACTTCGGTATCCAATAATCCTGCGACCACCAGTGCATGAGGATGAAAAATCCCATGTGCTGCCTCCAAGACATCGTGCTGTGGCAAATCTGCATCTAACCGATACGCGTATGGCACGCGGATAGTGCTACCATCTCTACTACTTATTTTTTCCATAAATCCTGATTTTTTCCATTCTTCCTCTATATTCCCATAGGCAGTATTCGCAAATTCTACCGGTGCTGACACCGCGCACAGCGCCTTCACTCTGGCATAATCATAACTAAATAACACTGCAAGCTTGCCACCCATACTATGCCCATATACGCCACACCGAGACTCATCAATATACGGTAACGTTGTTACGTAATTATAGACCGCATCTGCATCCCGCCTATAATTGCTAAAACGATAATCATGCTCAAGTGATCCTTCGCTATCGCCAAATCCAGATGCGGTAAACCGCACAGTAACTATTCCTTTTTCGGCCAATCGTTTCGCGATATCGACAAGATCAACACCTTCTTTGTAGCCGGTAAACCCATGAAAAATAAATACAACTGGTCGTTTACCATCGACTTCCGGCTTATAAATCTCTGTTGCGAGATTGAGCTTTTTTTTATTTGGGATATGTATAAATATCGTTTTGTAGGTCATAACGAAGAGGTTGTAACCCACGACACAATTTCACTCACAAACTCAGCTTCTTTTCCAGTAAACCCGTGATCTGCATCGTTTATGATGACGCTCTTGTATACCGATGATGCAGCGTGTGCATCAAATGATTTACGGATTGTGGTTATCGGCTGATCTGCGTGCTCATCGTTACCAGCAAATATTACAAGAAGCGGTGACTTAATTGCACCAAATGTCGATAGCGCGCCTATTTCATCACGATAATTAAATACATCTTCGGGTGATCCTTTACCCAATAAACTCATCCACCGCTTGGGAGTAAGCGGGAAGAAATCAAATCCGGTCAGCAACTCGTCACCTTTCCCCTCACGTATTTTTTGTTCCATGATGCGCTGATGTTCGCGATTTATCGCTTCATCAAATCCTGCTGAATATCTATCGGACATTGGGCCTGCAAGCACAACACCGGAAACCCGATCGTCTGGCACTGTTCCTGCGTAGTAACACACTTTGTTTGCACCCGTACTATGACCGACCAGCGTTACGCTCGAATATCCGCGGTGTACGAAAAATGATACCATCGCATCGATATCTTTGATGCAATCGGTAAAGTTTTCTACTCCCGAGCCGATTGTTTCGTGTACATACCCCTTCTCATTGGCACTATCTAACCTGTGGGTACTGGTAACATAATCATGGCCGCGCGTGTGAAATGATGCAAAACCAATGCCCTGCTCATCACTCATATTTGCAAATAGTTCCATAAGCTTGGGGTCACTATAAAATTTACTCGTGAGTCCATGTACCCAGACGATGGCTTTCTTTCCCGGATTTTTGGGGAGATGAAAAATACCCTGATGTACGAGATTGTCTGACGTGATAATTTCTTCTAACGAAAATTGGGTCATATAGGGTATTATACAAGGAAAACTATGGATATTTTATACCACGCGCTTACTGGTATAGCGATTTCCAAAAGTATGGGTGGCTCTGACCCTGCACTTGCTGCAGTTGCTGCAATACTCCCCGATATTGTCGGAGCTACCCCTTTTTACTACTATAAATTTCGACAGGCACTTGCATCCCCTCCCACAGCATTTCCCAGATTACTCTTTACGCTTCTTACCTCAAATAAATTTTCGAACGCGATTGATGCAGCAAGTTACCGGATAACACACTCACTATTTGCTGCACTCGGGGTAGCAATACTCGCCTATTTTGTATATCCCAACTCGTGGATCATCATATCGCTTTCGTACCTTTCCCATATTTTGATCGATATCCCCACGCATGAAGGTGATTTTGCCACCCGTATATGTTACCCATGGGATATGCACACGCGCTTGGGTAAAAACTGGTCAACGAATTGGCAGGTATCTCTCGCATTTTGGCTCTACTTAGGAAGTGTCTATCTTGTTATCGGCTAACTTTTTTTTGCAAATACCGATATCCATGTTTCAGGAGGTCGCTCACTGTTTCTCTCATGCTGATCCCATGTATACATGTCGGTGACAACAAATCCTGCGTTCACTAACAAACTCCTGAGTTCTGAGACGGAGTAGTACGTAAAAAATCTCTGGTCACCCTGTATGGTGCTACTTATTGCCATTTTCTCTCCCTCTCCTTCTTTAAGAAGCAGAAACAATATGCCTTCGGGCGTTATCAATCGCTCGAATTTCTGTAACACCGGTAATATTTCTTTCCGCTTGAGGTGAAGAAGTGACGCACACGCCCAAATCCCATCAAACGATGTATTGAGCTTGATCGCGCGCAAGTCCATATTATGGAACGTCACGTTCGCTTCCGCGTGTTCGTTGGCGTACGAAAGAAGTGTATCGGATAAATCGATGCCAGTGACCGTAAACCCCTTGGATGCAAAATAATTTGCGTCTCTTCCCGACCCGCACCCGGCATCCAAAATATTGCCGCCTGATTTTACGAAAGAGATAAATTTCTCGCGTTCAGGAACAGGCGCGTACCGCTGGGCTTTCGCAATATACTCAGGCGCGGTTTTGTTGTAGGTAGTTATGGTCGTTTGCAGATACGCATCTTGCATATGTATAAGTATACTCAAAGCCCTGGTTTCCCAGGGCTTTAAAGTTAATACAATCTATTTCATTGTTAGGAGTTGGTTAATACATGCCTCCCATTCCTCCCATGCCGCCCATACCCGGTGGCATACCGCCTCCAGCTCCGCCAGCTTCTTTCTTTTCCGGAATGTCGGTGATGAGTGCCTCGGTGGTCAAGATCATCATACCGACAGATACTGCGTTTTGCACTGCTGACCGAGTGACTTTCACCGGGTCAATGATGCCCGCAGCTATCATAGAACCAAACTCGAGAGTCATGGCGTTAAATCCAAAGTCAGTAACTTTAGATTCTTCGACCGTCTTCATTACCCACCCAGCATCAGCTCCTGAGTTAGTCGCGATCATGCGAGTCGGTTCACCGAGCGCTGAGTAAAGGATGTCCACTCCGGTCTGCTCATCTTTGACCGTCAATGTTTCCTTATACTTTAGAAGCGCGGTGCGAGCCTTCAGGAGTGCTACGCCGCCGCCCGGGACAATACCTTCCTCCAGTGCAGCTTTGGTAGCGGCTACTGCATCGAGAACGCGTTCTTTTTTATCTTTCATCTCGATTTCAGTCGCGGCTCCGACATTGATGACTGCGACACCTCCCGCTAACTTTGCCAATCTCTTTTCGAGATGTTCGCGGTCAAAGTCAGACGTGGTTTCTTCAATTTCGCGCCTGATCTGGACAACCCTGCTTTGTACAGTAGACTTACTTCCTTTGCCACCGACAATGCGGGCGTTTTCTTTGTCTGCCCAGACTTTATCTGCCCGACCACAATCATCTACCGTCACATTGTCGAGCTTGCGCCCGGTGTCTTCAGAAATGACGGTGCCGCCAGTAAGGATGGCAACATCTTCAAGCATCGCCTTTCTGCGATCACCAAAACCTGGTGCTTTGATGGCAAGCACATTGATTGTGCCCTTGAGTCTGTTGACAACCAGTGTTGCCAACGCTTCGCCATCCACGTCATCAGCGATGATCACAAGATTTTTGCTCACCTTCACAAACCCTTCCAAGAAAGGAAGCAAATCAGCGATTGCCGAAATCTTTTTGTCCGTAATCAAAATATACGGATCGTTAATTTCTGCTTCCATTTTTTCGGTATTGGTCACAAAATACGCGGAAGCATAGCCTTTATCAAATTCCATGCCTTCTTTGTATTCGATTTCCATGGTAAGCCCTTTACCTTCCTCTACGGTGACGACACCGTCTTTGCCAACTTTCGTCAGCGATTCGGCAATTAGCGTACCAATCTTTTCATCCTGCGCACTGATGGTTGCCACTTTGGCAACATCCGCGTCTTTTATAGTTTTTGCCATTTTCTTGAGCTCAGCAACCACGACATCCAAGCCCTTTTCCATGCCGGCCTTAAGGATCATCGGGTTTGCTCCGGCAGTCACATTTTTAAATCCAGCGTTTACAATTGCCTGGGTAAGCAAGGTAGAAGTAGTTGTTCCATCTCCTGCCACATCATTGGTTTTGCTGGCAGCTTCTTTGACAAGCTGTGCCCCCATGTTTTCAAACGCGTCTTCAAGCTCTATCTCTTTGGCGACCGTCACTCCGTCATGGACGACCAAAGGTGCTCCCCATTTTTTATCCAGCGCCACGTTTCTGCCCTTAGGGCCGAGGGTTGTGACAACTGCTTTCGCCAATATATTGACGCCGCGGATAAGCGACTGTCGTGCATCTTCTGAAAATTTTAGTTGTTTCGCCATAGTTTGTTCCTCCTAATAAAATTTATAAATTTATTCGACTATTGCCAAAATATCTTTTTGTTCAACGATCATCCAGTCCTGCCCTTCAACCTTAATTTCGTTTCCTCCCCATTTTTTGTACATGACTTTCTGACCGACTTTCACGACCATCTCTCCTTTGCAGCAGGAGTCTTTTTCATCGCCACACGCACAAACTGCGCCATCGCCAACAGCCATGACCTCGCCCATTTGTGGTTTTTCTTTTGCGCTATCGGGAAGTACTAACCCTGAGGGTAACTTTTGTTCAGCCTCCAAAGGCTTAATGAGAACATTATCAAACAACGGCGTAATGGTTTTTTTTGCCATAACTTGCCTCCTTTTTATAAAATGCGACTGCAGAGCTGTTTTGCTAAAAAACTAGCAGTCTTTTGAAGTGACTGCTATTTTATCGGTGGTAAAAAATCTTGTCAAGGGGGATATCCGACTGCTGAAGCCGAAGGGCGTACTTTTCTCGCACCCATTTACGCGCATCGTTAGGATGAAACCGTATCATACCATATTCTATTACCTCACTTGTCCGTCTCTTTCGCATGTACACCCGTTGTACGAAAGATGCGACAGGCTCTAGTAATGCTATAGCACCTTGTAGCCACGTCAGTACATTGATCCTCGATTTTTTGTCGCTTCGCACCATGCCACGAATTTTATCGTGCCACGCGTTTGGAAAAAAATGCTTCACCCACCGATTTGCGGACAAAAACCGCTGATACACCCCTTCCCTCTCCCACAGCGGCACCATCTGCAACACCTCGTGCGCGGCAAAAAAATCCCGCTCGTTCCGAGGTAGCGAAAGCGCATCTTCTGCCATAAACATGTTGAGGCATATTTTATTTTTCACCCGCCTGTCTCCCGGCCTTCTACGCATCCCCAATATCTCAGCGACAAAGGTCACGAGACTTCGGGTTAACCACAGAGTATTTTTTCGCGAGACAAAAAATAAATCGATATCGTCACCTTCTTTGGCATTTTCCACAGCCAACCCACCCGTCACTCCTACAAGAAGAAGTGTCGGGATGATCCTGAACAGTCGCGAAGCTGCGTGTATCCGGCGCCATTTGAAAACCGCACTTTTTTGCCGCAATTGTCTGATATGCACCAAACTTTTTCGTTTGGGTAAGCACACATACTCAATACCTGCTTTCTTTGATATATCCAAACCAGTAAGTGAGGAAGGTACTCGATCAATACCCCCCACCGCCCACAACCGTATCTCATCCCGAGTTAACGGAAAATCAAAAACATCTGCGTACGCCACAGCGGCAAAAACTTTTTGAAGGCGCGTGAATTTCATGCCTATATGTATTTATGGGGCAGGACTGATTTCCGGTTCACTTGTTAAGCCGTATGAAGACAACACTTGTCGAAATCCAGCGGCCATCGTGGTTAATACCTGTGTCGGAGATCCTCCAGTAACCATACCGTTTACTGCGTCAGTAGCATACTGGATAAGCTTATCGTTGAGACCATTATCGTACGTGCGTGATGCCATCGGAAATGATCGGGCGTATACCGCCTGCTTCACAAACGCCCCTAAGTAGGGGTCTTCCGCGATACTATTTGCCAACTCTACCCGCGCGTATGGCTCACCAAACAGCCGACTTTTCGAGGCTTCAGTGTAAAGCTTTGTCGCACCTTCAGCACTCGTCATATATTTTACGAATTCCCATGCTGCTTCCTGATTGGGACTCCGAGAAGAAACTCCCTCTACCCAATATGACGCCCACGCTACCGCGTTCCCCTGTAACTGCGGTGCCGGCACGATGTGAAACCGCAACTGCGGGTTAAGTTGTGCTATCTCATGTGCGCGCCACGAAGGCGCGAGTATCATCGCCACTCTGCCATTTGCAAACGCGGAAATTGAGTTGTCCATCCCATCACTCCAGGTATACAGCGGGTCAGAGGTATCTGAAAATTTTCGATAAAAGATAAGCGTTCCCTCGGCTTCTTTCCCTACAGGATTTGCGATAGACGCGCCATTTTGCAAAAACATAAGCGCCAATATGTCGCTGAAGTGTTCTACATTATTGGTAGTTCCCAACGCGATCGTAGACGTCACGATGGCAGTACCGTTTTTGACCGTAAGCTTGGGAATAAGATTGATAACATCTGTCCATGTCGAAGGCTCGCTCACTCCCGCTGTTGCAAACAATGCGTCATTTATATACAAGCCCAAACCGTCCATCATGAGCGGCAATCCAAATATAGAAGTGCCTGCGACTAAGTCGTTACTCGCTACCGGAAAAAACGCGGTCGTAAATTCAGCTGGTGTCATAACAGTGGGAGGAACTAATGCTAGTTGACTACGCAACATCGGAATCCATGTATTGTGAAAACGGAATATATCCGGGCCTTCTCCACGATTAATAGCAGATTGTAATCGCTCACGATACTGTTTGGGTGATTGTTGGGTGTATTGTATTTTGACTCCTGGATGCGTGGCTTCATATTCTGCGATAAACTGACGAGTTACTTCATCGTTTTCCCACAAACTCCAATAATTAAGCGTGACTTCTTTCGTAGATGTCGTTCCTCCTCCGCTCACCCGTCCCCATATAAACCATCCCAATAGCCCAACGAGTAATAAGCCAAATAACAAAAGGAATATTTTTACGAACGGCTTTCTGGATGAGTCTTCCGGTGACGTGCCATCTGCTGTAGGCACTTGCACGTTGGGTATAAACGGATTTTGAAATGAAGTGCTCGGATTTGCTTGCGCAGTTCCTGCTGCATCGGGCGGTGGGACAACTATCGTATCCGGCTGCTCAACGGGAGCCTGATAAATTGGCTCAGCCATGCCAATACCTCCCGCGGGGGCGGGTGTCTCAGGTGGCACACTTGGTGTTTCAGGCGATGATGGGTCTTGGGAAACCATAGTAATGTAGGGTACAATGTATCATAACATGAGAGATAATCCCGCGGTAAGTACATCGACTCCCAAGGCATCATTTGCCACCCTCCGCAACATCGGCATAGGCATAGTATTGCTACTCATCTCTGGAGCTATCGGGCTTTCTGCGTATGACGCGTACTATGAAGGAAAAGTGTACCCCAATGTCACGATAGACGGAGTTTCATTCGGAGGAAAAACGCCCGCAGATGTCGAGAATTATTGGAGTCGCCAAAACATACCATTTGCAAACGCGGTGTTTGAATTCAAATACGAAAACGAGTCCGCGAGTATTTCAGGGGCAGCGCTTGATTTAGGCTATGACGCGACACTATCTGCTGCCCAAGCGTATGCGGTTGGACGATCGGGAAATTTTTTGGGTGACCTTATGACGAAATTCTTCCGAGGGACTATCAGCCTTACGCCATACTTCCGATGGAAAACTGACCTTGTGACTGAGGCGGTAACAAATCTTTCCTCCCGCATCGACATTCCGGTGCAGGAGGCGTTGTTTAAATTTGCAAACGGACGGGTGACGACATTTCGAGCATCCAAAAGCGGTCTACAGGTAAACCGAGAAGAAACATTTGCTCGGTTTGAAGCAGCGGTCAAAGCGCTCCCCCACGCACCGCTCTATCACATTGTCATTAACCTTCCCGTCTACGTCATGGAACCCGAGGCAACCACCGAAAAAGTAAATTCATTTGGCATAAAAGAACTAATTGGTCGTGGATATTCTGAATTTCAAGGCTCGATACCAGGAAGAATTCATAACGTTGCACTTGCAGCCTCCCGCATCAATGGCGTGTTGATACCTCCGGGGGACACATTTTCCTTTAACGATGCCATTGGTGATATATCAGCTGCCACCGGTTACCAATCTGCATATATTATTAAAGAAGGTCGTACCGTTTTGGGTGATGGCGGAGGTGTCTGTCAGGTAAGCTCTACTATGTTTCGTGCTGCATTAAACGCTGGCCTTCCCATCGTTGAGCGTCAAGCACATGCCTACCGCGTACATTACTACGAAGAAGGTGGATTTAAACCGGGCTTAGATGCGACCGTTTTTTCACCCAGTGTCGATCTTAAAATCAAAAACGATACACCAGCACACATCCTTATCCAGACTACGACAGATACCAAAAATCTTACCCTTACGCTTGAGCTTTACGGCACCCATGACGGAAGAAGTAGCGAAATTTACGATCACATCGTATGGGGACAATCACCCGCACCCGCGCCACTGTATCAAGACGACCCCACGCTTCCTGTCGGAGTTGTCAAACAGGTTGACTGGGCAGCTTCGGGAGCGAAAGCCTCATTTGGCTACCGGGTAACGCGTGGCAACGAAGTACTGCAGGACACAAAATTTACCTCAAACTTCCGCCCATGGCAGGCGGTATACCTACGGGGAGTAGCAACACAATAATATATGAAAAAAGTATTGGTAGGCGGTTGCTTTGATTTGCTCCATTTCGGGCACATAAAATTTTTAGAAGAGGCAAAAAAACAAGGCGATTATCTAATCGTAGCGCTTGAATCCGATGAAAATGTAACACGCATGAAGGGTGAAACCCGCCCTATCCACTCTCAAGCACAGCGTAAAACCATGCTTGAGTCCCTCAAAGTAGTGGATGAAGTTATCTCGCTTCCTCCGCTTAAATCTGATGCTGAATATGAAGCACTCGTAAAATCAGTGAGTCCCGCAACTATTGCGGTAACCCAAGGAGATACCATGGAAGATAAAAAGCGGGCGCACGCATCGCTTATTGGTGCTGTTGTAGTTGTTATTCCCAAAATCCATACCCCATCTACCTCACAACTCGCGAAACTCCTAGACCTCGAGTAAAATGGACGCATGAGAATTCTTGCAATCGAATCATCCTGTGATGAGACCGCGGCGGCGGTGATAGAAAATGGCACGACAATTATTTCAAATGTTGTTTCTACTTCAAAAGAAATGCACGAAAAATACGGTGGCATCGTCCCCGAGGTAGCTGCTCGCATGCAGCTAAGCTATATATTACCCGCAATTACCGAGGCGCTCGCCCCCTACAACAAACAATCCAATCACTCGCTTCTTACGCTTATCAACGAACACATAGATGCAATCGCTATTGCCGTTGGCCCCGGACTTATCGGTAGTCTGCTGGTAGGTGTAGAAACCGCAAAAACAATTGCCATGGTCACTCATAAACCGATCATCCCGGTAAATCACGTGCTGGCGCACATGTATGCTAATTTTATTAACATCAATCAACATAAAACAAACAACAGCGAAACAAAACAAGAAAATCTTCAAATACAATTTCCCGCTATTTCATTGGTTGTTTCCGGTGGGCACACCGAGCTCTATCTCATGCACTCGCCCAACAAACTTGTGTGGTTGGGTGGCACATTAGATGACGCGGCTGGAGAATGTTTTGATAAAACCGCACGCCTTCTAGGATTTGGTCATGGTGGTGGTGTGAGTATCCAAGAAGCTGCCGGAAAATTTCAACCATCTGATACACTTCCCAACCCCATACGTCTACCCCGACCTATGCTTGATCGCGACAACGAACTTAATTTTTCATTTAGTGGACTCAAGACTGCCATACTCAGAGAGGTAAATATGTGTAAAACAAATAACCTGTTTAGTGAAGCGTCAATCCGTTATTTGTCGCATGAAGTGCAAGAAACTATCACTGACGTGCTGGTAAAAAAAACACTACTCGCGGCCCATAAACACAACGCGAAATCTATACTTTTATCGGGGGGCGTATCAGCAAACTTGAGACTTCGCGAAAAATTTCAAACGACTCTCACTCATGAACACATTGATCTCTATGTACCGCCAGTAACGCTTTGTACAGACAATGCGGTTTATATTGGAGCGTATGCGTATTTCCGGGGTACTCCGGAACCTTGGAACAACATCAATGCCGTGCCGAACCTATCGGTGGAAGTTTTGTCGTAAGAATTTCTGCTTCTTCCCTACTCCATGGTGAGTATGGCTCGGGGTTGTCGCGAATATCTTTTAAAAACTCGTTCCAATCCATCCATTTCCATTCGTCTACTTCATTTTTATGCGGGCGCGGATCACCATCGTACATTCCCACAAGAATAGGACAAATCTCATTTTCGACAATCCCATTGCTATCGGAAAAACGATAGCGATAAGGAGCTACTTCGCGAATAGTTACATCGGTAATCCCTAGCTCTTCTTGTAACCTGCGGGTTGCGGCTGTAACGGTTGTATCTTCGGGTGAAAGATGACCACAAACGGTATTTGTCCAGACGCCAGGGAAAGTTTTTTTTGATTGCGCGCGTTTCGTAAGCAGCACCTGCCCGCGAGAGTTAAAAAGAAATAACGAAAACGCTCGGTGAAGCGGTGTGTCTTTTGTATGCACCGTTTCTTTGTCCGCAGTGCCTATCGGATTATTATTTTCATCAACAAGAACGACAATTTCTGCCATACAATCTCCCCTACTCCATTATGTAATAGTTTTTTGGAGGTAATATAACCGCTCAATTTCTTTCTGATCTTCCTTAGGGTTTTCCGAACTCACACTTTCGAGCACTGAATCAGACTCTACATCTTCAAATGTTATGTTCCACTTACCGGGGTACTTATTAAAAACACAGTGAGGAAAAAAAACGTGGTGATGCCAATTTTTTCCTCTTGCATTGAGCTGAGCTGCTTTATCGAGAATCCGTTTGGTTGATTCCGAAACTGATACTTGTTCTGATTGATTATTGAGGAGATCTTCTCCGTGCAATATATGAAGCAGTCGTTTCCCTAGCGCCATTGCGGGTACATCTGAATAGCTGACAAAATATTCATTGTCGGTATTGTTCTCAAGAAAAAATGCGTGCTCCTTCCTGTCGTTAAATTTACAAGATGGGGTCAGAAGGTGATAATGCCAAAGCTTTTTTTGCGCAGCTAATTCTCTTGCCTTTTGCTCGATAAGTTCTTCCGATATCTGTTTCATAGGAAATCAACGTAGGATCGAACCAAAAACATCTATCTTACAATGCTTTGTTTCGATTAACTTGTGGGTGTGCTTGGGATCGGACCAAGGACATCTATCTTATAGCGGGTACGTTTCATTTTAAAGTGGGCCAGCTTGGGATCGGACCAAGGACATCTATCTTATAAGGATAGCGCTCTACCACTGAGCTACTGGCCCTTTTGTACCCACGTATTAATGTTCGTACCCGATATATCGAAAACTCACAATTAATATCTAATTAACAAGTTTTCGCTATAAGGATAGCGCTCTACCACTGAGCTACACACCCAAGGATAGCTTATTTTACTGCAATTATGATTAATTTGAAACTTGCCCTGCGTTGAGAAGCTCTATCATGCGGGCTTCAATTTCCATGGAGCGCTTTTTGGTCTTGGCAAAAATAATAAAAGAAAATTTTTGCATACGAAGCAAATTTTCGCTCGTAAGCACGATACCTTCTTTGGTTTCTTTACTAAAGAGTATGGGCGCTAAGCGTTCCTGTAGTTTTGCAAATGTCATTCGCTTGAGATGAGGTATCTCGTACCCATTGTTCGAAAAAAGATAGGTGTCGAACATAAAATTTTCGCCAAACAGTGCAACCGCAGTCATGTAGACAAACGTACCTCCAGTGCTTCGCACGTTGCTCTCCGCCACATATACTTCGCCATTTCTCCCCGCCACACAATCCACATCAAAATACCCCCGATATCCTGCAGCTGCGAACCGTTCCGCAATATAAAATCCTGTGTCTTTAATTTGCGCAGCGACCCGCTCCGGCATTATGTCGTGCCCTACTTCTATCCCATGAAACGCGCCATCTTTATCGACTAATACGCCGCATTGATAGAGAAAATCTATACGACCATTGCGGGAAATTTTGAACTCAACGTTCGGATTTCCACCCGCGACACTCATGCTAATCGGAATAAGTTTTTCTATAATAATCGGAAACTGCTGCCAGTATGCATCTTTTTTGAGCATGTCAAAAATTTTCTTCTGACATTCATTAAATTCTGCGGGTAAATCTCCGGGTCGAAAAATCTCCACTCCCATACCCGAGTGACCCTTATTGGTTTTAATAACTACTCCCTGCTCTTTTACATACCTAATTGCCGCTATTTTTGACGCATCCTCTATACCGAAACAAATAACGCCATCCGCCATTTTAAAATCAGGTTCTTCATGTCCGCTTTGTTGTGCGAGTTGACGGATACCTGATTTGCTCCCAAAAAAATTTACTGTCCATGCATCTTCTTCGTCCGGCGCTTCAGGGGTAACAATAGTTAATCCCCGCTCACGCAATGCGCGAACGAGATGTAAAAATGGCTGGCTGGCGCTATAACTTGTCATCGTCAATTTTTTGGTAGAGTTTGCCGCCTCAATAAGCACATTCATCATAGATGGGTCGTGTTGTATGTCATCGCATATCACCCCGCTATGTTGTCCGGTGGTAAGTACGGTAAGATGTGTATCGGGAAACAATGAACGGAAATAATCTAAAAATTGTGGGCTTACGGCCTGTGGAGTGATATATAGCACCTCATCTTTTTCACCAGCAAACTGAAACATTCGTGAGTCACCCAAGTATCCATTTTCAACAATTTCTGCACTCTTTGCATTGGCGTCCGACATGGCACAAATAAATGGCCACACATCTTCCGACATGTTAAAAATGTAGACTAATACATTATGTTTTTTTTCGTTAACAGACTCGCTTACTAATTCGTTCATGAAAAAAATATATCTATAAAATATTTATAGAATATTTACAGAGCATTACATGTTTTTTGTGGGATGTAAAGGGAGAGGTTACTTAAATAAATTATAATCTCGCGCGTTCTTGAATTTCTGCTTCAATTAATTCTCTTGCCTGTCCGTATTTGAGACGTGAAAGTTGAATAATTGCCTTCGCCACTTCCGCATTTCGTTCAGCCATAACAGTGCTCATATCTTTTGCCATATCGACCGAAAATGGTTTCACCGGTTCGTTATGTACAATCGTTTTTACGTAAGCATTATATTTATCAATATTGATAAGGTCTATTTCGTTAAATGTTGGGCTATATTCATGCTGCAAATAATTTGCGTCAGTTACCCCTACGCGGAACGTAATAAGTGTTCCTACGTTTCCGAACACTGCGTTTTTCACTTCTTCTTCCATCTGACCGATAAATTGGTTTGCGACAGTCAAACTCAAACGATATTTCCGAGCCTCGGAAAGTATCTGTGCAAAATCTGGAGTCGCGAAATTTTGGAACTCGTCAACATAGAGATAGAAATCTCTCCGCTGCGATTCGGGTATATCCTGCCGGCTCATGGCCGCGATCAAAATACGCGGCACTAAAATAAGACCCAAGAAATTACTGTTTTCCTCTCCAAGCTTTCCTTTTGATAAGTTTACCAACAAAATTTTTCCTTCATCCATTACTTTACGAAAATTAAAACTCGACTCGGATTGCCCGATGATATTACGCATCAATTTATTCGTAACAAACCGACCGAATTTGGAAACAATATAATCCAACACTTCTGATTTATGAAAATCAGCAGTCTGCGCAATTTGGTCAGTCCAATACCTACGGATAATCGGGTCTTGCACCTTTGGGAGCAACTCCTGCACAAAATTTGAATCGGTAAGTATACGCACCACTTCAATAAATGTGCTTCCCGGCTCACTCATGACCGTCAACATTGCGTTTCTCACCGCATGTTCAAACCGAGGGCCGATAATACCTGTTTTCTGCGGATCGTACAGCTTGTACATAAGTCCTACGATAGAAGTCACGACAAAATGTTTTTGCTCTTCAGTTTGCGCTTCCAACATATTCAGTCCCATTGGTCGCTCACCATCAGAAGGATCAAAGTAAATAACGTCCTCTGCGCGCTCGGCTGGAATACGGGCAAGAATTCCATCAATCAAATCTCCGTGAGGATCAATAACCGCCAACCCTTTACCTGCTTTTACATCTTGGATAACAAGCTCTTCCAATAGTTGTGACTTACCAGTACCTGTTTTTCCGATAATATAAAGATGTCGCCTCCGGTCGTCATCACCGATGTATATTGATCTATCTACTCCGCGGTATCTCGATACTCCTATGTAGAGGCCACTCGATGCAATCTGCATGGGCGCTGGCGCACGCTTGGCATTGAGCCAATAAATATGTGGCGTCTCGATCGATTTATTGGGCAAATGATACAGTGTCGCGAGCTCATCACTGTTTAGCACGCCATACTGTTTAAAAAATGGTAAATTCATCATCGGAAAATACCGGTAAATAAAATCGATCATAAAAAACTTACGCATCGGGTGTTTTACTTTTGAAAAATGGTTGTGATCAGATGAAAATTGATGGAATGCAGTGATAATATTTTCAAGGTGAGCATCAGCCGCTTCTTTGGTTTTTGCACTCACGACGAGGCGGATAACCGTATTAAATCCCGGTTTACTCACTTTCTGCTCGATAGATTCAAGTGTTTTTTGATCAACTTTAAAACTCGCTTTTTCAGGGTTTGCTTCATTTTTCTTTGTTTTTGAAATATACGAACGACCCAACCCCGCCCACTTACCCCCTGTCGGTTGCACCAGTATTTGTACTGCTGCGCCTTCGCCCTCAGACATTTTTGCAAGCACGCTCGTTAAAGACGACAATGGGTCAATCGGCAAATCGCGATATATACGAATAGGCAAATAATCAGAATTTTTTGGCGCAAGCGCGGCAAATGCTACTTTCCCGTTTTCATTAAAAATGTTGTATTCATCAACAATTTTTATATCCGCCCCCGGATATGACCCATGAATTTGTTTTTCGACTGAATCGACCGCATGTCTCGGGGCGGCGATATAAAAACGTATATCTTCAAGTTTTGCGACTATTTCAAATGAAATATGCTCCTGCGGCTTGAGGAAAGACCAAAATCCTCCATGATACATCGCGTGCAGGCTGGCAAATACCTGTTCTGCCGCATCAATTTTTATTTCGTTATCTCGTGGTGTTGCTACCTGAAGCAACACATACTCCATGGAATGCTTTTCCCGATCGCGGTATTTCCACATAATAAACAGCACGTATCCCAAAATGGCAAACCCAATAAGACAAAATGTCAGGATAAGCAACGCAACTCCCAACATTTCCAACTGGTAAAGAATATCTGCTGTTTCTATTGGCATAGGTATATAAAGTACATCACGCTTCGGTTCGAACAATTTTACCTTGCACGTTTTTTACCGTAAGATGCACTGACTGCAATTGTCGCTTGCACCACTCGGCAAGCCAACGCCACGAAGTCATCAAGCTCTGGTGCAACCCAGTGGCTATCTGTTCATCACTTAATGGCAACACAATGGCGGGAGTATGAGCAGGTGCTTTTGTTGTTGTTCCAACTGCCTTCACCCCTAAGTCCTGAAGCGGCTTTGGAAGCGTGACTGTATCTGATTGCATTCTCACACCAGCATTTGTTACCTCGGGAGCAAGGGGGGCTTCTCTCCCGACTTCGGTTACTATCGGAGCTTCCGGCTGGCTCATAATAGGCGCGACTTCTTTTGCCATACTACCTGTGGCTGCCTGCGACTGCGGTGCAGGTTGCGGAGTTACTGAAGATGGCGCTGTACTAGGCAGGGTATCCATATAATTATTCTATCACGAAGTGATACGTAAATATTACGCCATACTGGGGCAATGGCGTGTTTTTTGCTTTCACTTGTGTCCCCTGCTGAGTCTGTTGTTGCATTGGTGTCACAACAGCGGCCTCCCGCATCATAGAGAGATACCAAATAATAGAAAAAAGTATCCATGGAGTGAATGACGCCTCATGGTGAGCACTTTCATAATCATGCTCTCGAGCGATCTCTAGAGGGGGATTATTTTTTTGGTCCAAGACGCCGCCATCAGCTTTTATTGGCAGCGACCCTCGACATAACTCCCATATACTCATCGCAAATAGGAGACGACCAATACGTGTCGCTATCTCCGTATCATTCCCATCAAGAACCTCTATCTGTCGCGACTGTCCGCGATACACACTTACCACATTATCTCTGCGCCTTATCGCATCATCTTTCCTGAAAAACTGTGCAAATATTTTTACCGCTTCATATACCGCCATAAACCGCTCATCACCTATACGCTCGGCATGAAGAATTCCTGTTCCACTATCGGGGTGATACGGTTTTTTTGAAGCAACATCCTCATGCTTCTTGGCTTTTGGTATAGCTTCTTTCTTTTTCTTCTCTGGCGTTATACGAAATGTGCTCGCTTTTGCGACCAACATCTTCCAAACTGTCAACATATCGCGGGTTGGTATATGAGGCTTAGCCACCTCTTTTGGTAAAATCGTAGCTCTCATACTTTTTTCATCAAAACGCTTTTTTGTTTCTTGTTTCCCGATAACCTCGGTAAACCAAAATATTGTAGCCGGCGCGGCAGCGGGTACGAATGGAACAAATGAAATCATGGTGCGAGATATCCACCCCTCGGAAAGAACCGATTTTATACCGATAAATTCAGATATATTTTTTGTGGGTATGTTTTTTTCTGGGGCACCTCCGCTCACGGGTATTATCTCTGCCTTTTTTTCCGAGCTATTTCTCTTGCTCCCAATAAATTTGTCGCGATGTATCTTTTTTTCTGGATGCTCCGTTTTACTCTGCTTTATGGATTGAATTTTTTCTTCTATCTGATCATGAATATATTTACCAAATAGTGATACTGCTTCTTTTGTATCGCGCACTACCGTACTCACTATGTGCGAAGCGCGAATGTTTTGACCTTCCTCAATCACAATATCGACACTACTCGCTTGAGCAATTGCTATAGTTCTCACATCCCCCGCATCAATATTGCCTTGACTCACAAAAAAGTGTGCGTATGAACTTTCGTTGGCTGCTTCTTGTATTCGATTGTTACCATGATAGTCGGCAAGATGAACAATAAGCTCTGCTGCTTCCTCCGGTGAAAAATCTCTTCCAGTTGTAGCAAATAAATCCACGTGTCTGGATTGTATATCGCCATTTTCAGATTTTTGCCATATCTGCACATACCGCACAGCATCAGGATGAGACAACACGCTCACAAATCCACGTGACCCATCATGTATCAACGCGTCCTGCATCGCGAGTTGCGCTCGATGTTCCTCGGGATTATATGCTGCAGGATTTCCCACAAACGATGCATATTCTTTCGTGTGATCCCATAATTCATTGAGGGTCACCAGCTTGTCACCATATTCAGTCGCCAACTCCCACCCTTTTTCTGTTTGTACCGGCCGCCAATGCACTTCTGATTCTTCATGCACAGTTTCCCGATGTTCATATGACAAATCCTGAGCGAGTCGCTTTTCAAATTGTTCTTTCGCGTGTTCTTTTACCTGTGAGGTCGTCCATTCGGGATGCTCACGAGCAACCTCTGGCTCGACAAAATTAGTAAGTGAATATCGCGCAGCGTCCGAACTAAAACTATGATCACCTCGCCACTCTGGTCTCTGTGTCGCACGGGATTCATCGATAATTTCATCAACCTTGCGCGCTCTTCTCAATCGATTAATCACCGCATCTTTCCCCTCGTGATCGGAAGAATATTTTTTGGCATACTGTGGTGGCATGAATATTTTTTCCATATACGATTACCCCTTGTGCAACGTTCCAATGCATTTGTGAAAAACTACGTGAGCAGAAAAATCTCTCGCATCCTTGGGGAAAAACACAACAATAAAAGGGGCTTTGTATATTTGTTTCATAACACTCCTGCTCGGGATACACAGTAAGGAAGAGTTCCGGACTTCCCCGCTTAAGTAGCGAGATCACCGTTGCGGCACAGTCGCTGAATTCCACAGCGTTCCTCGATATCCTTACACCTAAATCTCTCGTTTCTCTTTTTACTGTTTTTTGGTCTTGCGGTCAATACCTTGCCAAACCACTTCAACAATTCCTGCTTCGTGGTTTATAAACCGCGCCAACATAAAAAACAAATCAGAAAGACGATTTAAATAAATAAGTATCTTCGCGTCTACTTTTTCTTTTTGACCCAATGCAACAGTTTGTCGCTCCACTCTCCGACATACTGCGCGGGCAAGATGAATATCCGATGCGAGCTTACTTCCTCCCGGTAAAATAAAATTCGTGAGTTTCGGCAACTTATCATCTAATATATCAATACGCTCTTCCATTTCTTTGACCCTATGCGGCAAATCTTTGAGGTCAGCATCCCACCCTGCCAAATGACTTCCTATCGTAAACAAATCTGATTGGACACTGGATAAAAATGTTTTTACATCAGGGGCATCGATATCACTTGCGACTTTCCCAATCCACGAGTTGAGCTCATCGATAGATCCGTATACATGAACTAACTCTTCGCATTTTAATACACGTTTCCCGCCAAAAAGTGATGTAGAGCCTGTATCACCGGTTTTTGTGTAAATAGGCATAATTGGTTGTTATCTCTCTGAACGCGCCAACATCTATAAATGATGGGTGTTATAACGAACTCAGCATAACACAAACCGTGTTAACACTCAGAGTACCCACACGAATAGCATTTCTTGCAGGATTCCTCAAAAACCAAACTTCCTTCACCGCAACTCGGACAGAGATCAACCGTTACCATTCTGCGCTCCGTAAGCAACATGTGAGTCGCCGGGACGGTCATCGGGTTTTCTGCAGGCTCTACATTTGGCCCGGCTCCTGCCGTTGTCTTTGCTTGCGCATGCCCGTTACCATTGGTGGCATTACCATTGACAGCTGGCTGAGCTATGGGCGCATCTACTCGATGCTTTGCAAAGAACCCGAAATGACGATCAATAGCTTTTGCCACTGCATCCGGAAGACTTCTCACTCTGTTTTCTCCAAACCCAAGACTTCTCGCTCCACCGATACCGATAAGCTCACTCGCCACTCGATGTGCTCGCTCCATCGGAGGAATTGGTGACGCGACCCGCAAGACGAGTGAAATCAGTCTCCCCATGGCCTCTGCCATAGCAGTGACATCACTTCCCGCTTTTCCGACATTTACAAATACTTCGAGCGGCTGTTCGCCACCATTGGTATTTATGGTGATATACGCCTGACCCATGGGCGTTTCAATCTGATATGTCGAACCATGCACTACTGCTGGACGCGGCTTCACTTCGGCAGTCATCATCGCAGGAGCTGCCACTTGCTTAATCTCTTCTTTTTTCGTTTCTTCTTCCTTACGTGTGAGCACCCCTTCACGACTTCCTTCGCGCATATACGCAATTCCTTTGCAACCCAGCTCATACGCGAGTGTATACAGACGCTTCACATCCTCTACCGTATGTGTTTTCGGAGCATTTACTGTTTTACTGATAGATGCATCCACATATTGTTGTATCGCTGCCTGCACGCGCACGTGATCTTCTGGTGTCAGATCGTTTGCTGATACAAAATAGTCCGGGCGCTCGTCTTTGTTGGGATCGCGTCCGTTGGTCGCCTTGAACGCTTGAAGCCATGCTTCAAACAATGGGTGTCGCAAAATATGCTCCCCCAAACGGTCGCGCCGTATAAACTCGAACTCATACACTGGCTCAATGCCACTTGAAACCCCTGCCATAAGCGAGGTTGAGCCAGTTGGCGCTTGTTGTAATACCATGGAGTTCCGTATGCCATAACGCTTCATTTTTTTCCGGATGGACTCGGGAAGCTTTTTAATAAAGTACGCATCCAGGTGCTTTGTCTTATTTATCTTTGGAAACGCTCCCTTTTCTTTGGCTAAATCTACCGAAGAATCATATGCAGCATCGCGTATTGTCTTATATATTTTGTCAATCACTGCCAAACTTTCTTCAGAACCATACCGCAATTTCATTTTGATGAGCGCATCTCCAAGCCCCATAGTGCCAAGACCTATCCTCCGCTCACCGTTAAGCTGCACTTCTTTTATCTGATCGAAAATATAGTAATCAGCATCGATAATATTGTCCTGAAACCGGACACCAATCCTCGCTACTTCGATAAGTCGTTCGTAGTCAAACTCTCCCTTGTCGTTCACGAGCGCCGCAAGGTTTATCGAGGTTAGGTTGCATACTCCCCAATTGGGTAATCCCTCTTCACCGCACGGATTTACACAGTTGACGTATTCAAAATACGAATTATTAAACCACTTGTTATACCGCTCCATGAATACGACTCCGGGCTCTGCGCTCTTCCAGGCGGCAGTCGCGATCAAGTCCCAAAGCGCTCTGGCTTTTACTGTTTTGTGAACAATCGGCTTTTTCCCAAGCGCAATCCAGTTCGGAAGATATCCGTCCCATTTTGTGTCGTAATCAGGATCTTTTGGATCTGGAAACAACAATTGCCAATCTTCATCTTTTTTCACCGCTTCCATAAACGCATCGGATACACAGACCGAAAGATTTGCGCCATTTATGCGTGCCAGATCTTGTTTGACGGTAATAAATTCCTCTATATCTGGATGCCAATCCCACAACATAAGCATGAGCGCACCTCTGCGGCTTCCGCCCTGCTGAATAATATCTTTGGTCGCCACAGAAAATAACTCCGCCCAATTACATGGACCAGAAGAAAAACCGTTTACTTTTTGCACCCGAGCGCCACGAGGTCGGAGACTAGAAAGGTTGATCCCTACCCCACCTCCACGAGACATGATCTCTACCATTTGGGCTAACGTGGTAAGAATTCCTCCTCGTGAATCATGCGGACTAGGAATAACAAAACAGTTATAAAATGTGACTTTATATCCCGTACCCAATCCCGAAAGAATACGTCCTCCCGGAACCAACACAAAATCCTTCATCGCACCATAAAACTTTTCTTCCCACTCTTTCCGATCACTCTTTTTTTCCATCAAAGCAGCGGCACCCGCTACCCGCTTCCACATCTCATCAGGCGTCTGCTCAACAGCAACACCCTTTTCATCTTTTAATGCATAGCGATCGGTAAATACAGTTTTACGAATACCAGTGAAGTTTGTGTCCATAGTTATTTCTTTTTAATTAATTTTTTTAACTCTCCCTCGAATTCTTCGAGGTCTACAAATTGTTTAAATACACTCGCAAATCTTATAAAGGCGATTTTATCCAACTTCTTGAGTCTTTTGGCTACCAACTCTCCAATTTTTTTACTCGCCACCTCTGTCGTATTTCCTCCGATTAACTCCCGCTCGACCTCATCTACTACTGTTCGTATATCCCCCGCTTTCAATGTCGTTTTTCCGCTTGCTCGCCAAATTCCCCGTTCCAGTTTTTCTCTATCAAATGGCTCTCTCCGGTTGTCTTTTTTTATTACCGTAAGCGGTACGGTCTCTATGCGCTCGTATGTCGTAAATCGCTTCCCACATTTCCCACATCCTCTTCTTCGTCGTGTTACGGCAAGGTCTTCACTATCCCTTGTTTCAATAACGTCTGTGTCGTTGTGTGAGCAATACGGACATTTCATCTTATACTCTTCACTGTAGGCATGTATTCCGTGAAACCCCGAAACACTATGTATGGTGTGCTCAGAAATCCTAAAACACTAACAGTAGTCAGTCAACTGGCAACTTCCTGATCAAATGACATCAGTCGTTTTTACTAGCCTCGTGAAATTTTTTTTGAGGGAAAAGTACGGAGATAATGACGTATATTATAAACAACAAAATACGCAGTCCACATCAGTGAACAGCTTATGTATAGTGTGACCACTCTATAAACAGTCCTATGGAACAATCTTTACCTAAATTATCGTACACCTTTATTGGGTGGTCGTCCCTAAATTTTGTGAGACGTCTGTCTCCAAAGCAGTAACACCATCTACCTTCTCTCCTGCTGCTCCCAATACTTCTTTGTGCTTTCCTAGTGAAAGCGTCAGTTGTTCTACCAAATGTCCTGGCAGAGAGCCTTCTGACTTTGCGTAGTCCTTAAGGACAGCAACTGCCTTTGCGCGTGAAGCCAGTGCATCTGCCCATGCTGCACGAGCTTCTGTTGGCTTCTTGAGATCCCACAGCGCGAGACCCATATTTAACTTTTTATCTCCTTGTTTAATGTAAAAATCAGCTTTACGTATAGGATCAGTCACAAGAAGCTCGATGATTTTGTCCCGAAGCGATTTAAATACATATAATGGGTGTGTCGGCAAAATTCCGGGATACGGCAATGCATACATAATTGGTGTCGGGGAAGCTACGGGGGTTGCGGTCAACTTCATAGCTGGCGCCGGCTCTGCTGCAGACACTGGAGAAATAACGTGAGCAAGTGTCATCATCAAAACTGCGGCAACAAATACAGCTGTATACATTTTTTTCATACACCCCTCCTTTAGGTTAGCTTCATTGTACTCGTTTCTTCATTATTGGCAAGCATACCTGCCTGTTTCGGCTCTTTTTTTATTATCGTAAATATTTCCTTCTCCAACGCTTTCACCTTGGGATACGCTGCTTCAAGTATCATCCGCGCCTGAGGCGACAAGTCTTCACTGCGCCACAAATGAAAACGTTCATCAACGGTGATAATTTCATACTTCACCATCTTATCTGATAAATACAGTAACCGTTCTTCGAGAGAACGGGGTGCTATGTTTTGATCAAGTATGGAGTGGAGAGGGTGGGTTCTGACTATATCTGCCACTTCCTGCATCCCTGTTTCCATAAGGATACGCACGCCTGCATCGGGATGACGTTCGCCTTCTTTTTTTATCGCCTTTTTATCAATGTCATGGAGAAGTGCTGCTGCCTCAAGAAGTGCCTTATCTATATGCGTTTGCGGACGCGCCTCTTCATACTTATGAGCTAACCACATTGCGAGTTGCGCGACTTTTAGCGAATGCACTCGTTTTTCCGGAGGTAAATGATGAGTATCCCAAAGTTGCTGAATGTGTTGTTGATTGGGGATCATAAAATGAAAAACAAATAATACATACGGTCAGGAATTATCAATCTAAACGAAATATTTCGGATACAATATATACCCTAGAACGTTACGCTTTCGGCTGACCATTTACCTTGTAATACCCGAGCGCCTGAAGCACAAGCTCAAGCGTTTGACCGGGCCCATGCGAGTATGTATTTATGACGAGATCATAATACTTCGGATCCCAAAAATCATCCACGCCATAAAGGCGTTTCCACTTACCAATATTTGCTTCTTCCCGCTGCCGCAAATGTTCCTTCGCCTCTTCGACTGTTGCGTTGTCACGATTGACAATGCGGTCGATACGGAGCGAGTCATCACACATGAGGAGCACTTTCAGCACGTGCTTAAATCCGCGTGCGTTCCATCCAGCTATCCAACTTTCGACAGCCATGTGGGTTTCTGGATGTGATATTTTATCCCGAAGCGCTTGATCGATTTGATAATCAACATCGTCACCATAGTCAGTCGCCAAATGATGCTTGGGGTCATTAGGATCATGTTTGCCTTTTTCTATTGAAATCGACCTAGACCACTCCCCTCCTGAAAAAAATTCCCAACCAAAGGGTTCTAATTGTGGACGAAGATTTTTTAGCAGTGTGCTTCTACCTGCGCCCGGGCGGCCAGAGATAGCGACACTCGAATAATTCAAACGGGACGGTGTTTTGCTCTCACCCATACAGCTATTATAGATTTACACCCTTGTTAGTCAAGTGAAACAATTGACAAAATCCTCTGCTTCCCGTACTACTATAAAATGGAAGATATCCAATACTTATCAGTAAACTGGCAGGAATATCATATACTCACTCAATCGATTGCTGATCAAATTCTCACGCGCAAAAAATCATTTGACACTATTATCGCCATAGGTCGCGGCGGGTTAACCTTCGGTCACTTGTTATCTGATTTTTTACGTATTCCCATTTGCTCCATCACTATCCAAAGCTACACTGATATAAAAAAACAGGGTGAAGTAAAAATCACCGAAGGACTCTCCTCACGTATCAGTGGCAAACAGGTACTACTTGTAGATGACATTGCAGATTCTGGCGCGACCCTCAAACGGGCAACCAGTTATTTGCGGCGTTTTCGTCCACAAAGTATTACTATCGCGACACTATTTTACAAACCTCACTCTACACTCCGCCCCGATTATTTTGCAAAACAAACAGATATGTGGATACTCCAACCATTTGAGGTAACCGAATGGGTGTATACGTTTAGCACCAAAATGAAAAATGAGGGTGCGTCAGAAAAAGATATCCAGTCATTTCTCTTGGGACTCGGCTACACAAACGAACAGATAGCCTTTACCCGCCGTCACTACCTCAAAAAATAACCAAAAACGAGAAAGCGGGAGCTATTCGTTTTATTTGCTAACACTCCCTGACGCTGTATCAAACCGCCCGACCACTCGAGGGTATGCTCCGTTTACTCCAACATTATTAACCATGAGCAGTACGTGCCCTGCCGCACCAAAATTACTGCTCGTACTATTTCCAATCGCGATATAATCTGTATCGTTGTCACCCGTTCGGTAAAATGCAGCATACTTATCTCCCATTCGCGAGAGACGAAGTGTCACCTTTTTTATCGATGCATCAAGCGATACGTTAGCAACTTCGGCAGTCGTGCCATCGGGAGCGCGAGCCACAAAGACTAACTTGCTTACTGTATTACCCGACACAACCCAACGAACCATCGCTGCCTCATCGTCTATATTTCCGGTCGAAACAAATCCTAGTCCTGACATGCCTTGCCCTGCTCCCACCACCGTTGGCTTATAGAGCGAGGTATTCATCGTAAAATCTTTATGCTCCGGTACTTGCGGTGTCACCCGCACAGCCCGAGCAGATCGTGGTTTCCCGTTAATACCTCCTGACGTTAATGACATGATCAAGTTATCATTCTTATTCTCATACACCTGTGCGCCCTGGCTCATGGTCACTTTCCAGTTTTTTCCGAGCGCACCATCAGCGAACGAATCTGAAAATCTTGTCTGGGTCGATGGGTCTCCCTCCCACGATAAACCAAACTGATCCATACGCCCGATCACTTTCGGGAACTTGCCGCCTACTCCAGCGTTATGGGTGGTAATGGACACACGCCCTTCATTACCAAGTGATGCATCTGCTTCTGCACCGAGCGCCACCCAGTTCGTATCGCCTGACGTATCCCGACCAACTTTATAAAATGCTCGGTATTTTTTGTTTATGCGATCGAGACGAAGCACCGCGATATTGCTTTTTATATCAACAGCCTGAGTCTCCATGCGTTTCCCGTCTGCCCCATTGACCAAAAAGATGATCTTACTCGATGTGCCATTTACCTGCCATCGCACCACCGCTGCTTCGTCATCATCTGTTCCTTTGGATGAAAATCGGATTGCAGTAACTCCTGTTCCTTCTCCCGTCACCACCGGCTTATACACCACTGCTACTGCCCGGAAATCACCATTATCTTTCAGTAATTCCTTGAGAACCAATGTGCCGGCTTTTACTTTTCCATCCACACTTCCTTCGTTGACGACAAATCGCAAATTGTCAGCGGTCGTTTCCGTCACACTGACACCATCTGTTTTACTTATTGTCCATTTATCGTCATTTATTACACCGTCTTTAAATGCATCAACAAAAGATTGTGTTATTTTTGGATTTGCGCGTGATGCTTTTGATTTTGCGATAGTCGTGACAATATCAGAGAAACTGCCGCTCAAAATAAATACGGAAACCAATATCAAAAGAAGCGTAATAAACGAAACAACGGACAACAAATTCCGTTTTGCTGCAGATGGTTTTTTTGCCATAGAATAATTCCCCCTTACGTCTAATATCCAGTAAACAGGGTTTTTTATACAGTGTCAATAAATGTGCATGTTATTGAGGCTTATTGAGGACAACTGGTCGAAGCCTGCTCATGGCCTCGAGGCTATATCGCACTCCCTGTACACCAACACCCGAACGCTTTACTCCCAAAAATGGAAAATGATCCGGGCCCCGCTGTGGACTACCGTTTACTTGCACTGATCCAACGTTAAGTTTTTTGGCAAATACCAATCCGGACCCTTCGTCTTTGGTAAATACACTCGCCTGCAATCCATAGGATGATCGGTTAATAATAACAGCAGCCTCATCAAATGATGAGACATCAACAAATGAAACCACCGGTCCAAATGTTTCTTTTGCGATAATCGGCATAGAAGGGACGACATTGGTAAGTACAGTCGGCTCTATCATCGCCTTGTTCCTTTTTCCACCAATCACACATTTCGCGCCATTTTTTACTGATGCAAGGATTGCTTGTTCTATTTTTATCGCTGCTTCCTCGGAAATAACGGGGCCGACCAATTTAGTTTCAGGACTTCGAGGGTCTCCCATCTTCACCATTTCCGGCATCGTCTTTAACACCAATGCCACGAGTTGCTCTCGTATTGCAGGGGTGGTAAGTACATATTTAATCCCCGTACACCGCTGGCCACTGTAGGCAAACGCCCCCTTTATAATCTCACGTGCGGCAACGACCATATCCGCATCCGGCATCACGACCACAGGATTATTGCCGCCACATTCAAATAATAACGGCTTCATCGCCGCCTTTCCCGCGATAGCAACTCCGGTATCAGAATTCCCCGTAAACGCTACCATAGAAACCATCGGGTGCGACACGACATGTTCGCCAACAACCTCACCAGTGCCAGTCACTGTACTGATGACTCCCGGTGGCACTCCTGCTTTTTCAAATATACGGACAAGATGTAGCGCAGATATTCCTCCCTGTGTCGGAGGTTTCACCACGACACTATTTCCCATAAGCAACGCGGGCGCTATCTTACTTGCGGTCAAATTTACCGGGTAGTTAAATGGGGCAATTGCAAGCACAGTACCATGCGCAACACGCTCAATCATGGCAATTCTTCCTTTTTCAAATCCGGGGAAATTATCACTGTCTAGCGTCATCCCTCGCATAGACTGTACTTCATCGGCAAAATAATCGATAAGATCAGCAGTTCGTGCGATTTCGCCTTTTGCTTCATCTTTTGATTTTCCTACCTCTCGGATCAGAAGCGCCACAAGGTAATCCTGAAAATGACGTATCCAGTCTGCAGCAAGATGCACAATCCCAACTCGCTTGTTCATCGGTGTTGCTTCCCATGAAACTTGTGCCTCTGTAGCACGCAAAAGTGCAGTGTCCATCTCTTGCGAAGAAAGCATCGGTATCGTGCCGACAATGCTTCCATCAATGGGAGAAATTACCTCGACTGTAGCACCGGTAGCACTCGGTTTCCACGTACTACCGTCAAAATAAAAATAATGCGGAGGAGTTTGTTGATCGCTAATGTCAGCAAAAAAGTCAGCGGGCATACACCCAGTATAAAGACTACCTCATGATGTCGCAACACGCTTGATGATGAGTGCGGTTTCATTTGCGACAGAACCATTGGTCGCGGCACTATCAAGTATTGATTGCACAGCAGCACGTGCTTCTTCTTCTGTGTTACCCACCCGCCCCATACCAACCTGAACATCAGACGGGGTCAAATAATTTCCACACCCAGCGGTCGTTAACAATAACACATCACCAGCTTTCATAGGTTCAGTCACGTAATAAGGAATAAGTCCTAGTCTACGAAATCCAAGAGTATTTGTTTTTTCTGTTTCATACGGAGAAATATCACGTGTAAGTTTTCGTATACTGCTACCACTCATGAGCCACGCATACATTTCTCCTGCATACCCAATCCAATATGTTTTTGCGCCAATCATGCATACGAGTAAGTTTGTTGCGAGCCCTTCTTCAAATCCCCGTTCCTTGCGCTTCTGCCACACCGCAAGATTGGTCGAACGAAAAATCCGCTTCATAAATAATTTTTTATCGAGCCAATAATATTTATGCTGACGGATGTGTTTATATCCCCAGATTGCTGTCTCACAGGCAAGTTTCGCTGCGACCTCCCCATTGGGCATCGTTGACAACCCATCGGCTATCACAAAGCACTCGTCATTAAAATTTAGGAAATAATCTTGTTGTATGTTCTCGCTCCCTTGTAGCTGACTCGCCGCAAATACCACGAGCTCACGCGGGGTTGCCTCCTTGCGGAGTGCGTAAGGATTAGGAAATTGCATACGAATTATTACGTGATCGTGTTGAAGCGCCGCTCAACCTCTCTCCAATTCACGACATTCCACCATGCTTTTATATAATCGGCGCGGAGATTTTGATACTTAAGGTAATATGCATGCTCCCATACATCCAACCCTAAAATTGGAACACGACCATCCATAAGAGGACTATCCTGATTGGGCGTATCGGTGATGGTCAAAGCGCCTTTATCAGCAACTAACCATACCCATCCACTCCCAAACCGCCCAACTCCAGCTTGAGAAAACTTTTCCTGAAACGTAGCGAGGTCACCAAATGTTTTATCTATAACCTCGGAAAGTGCGCCAGATGGTTTATCGCTTCCTTCACTCGGAGCCGCCATCATCGACCAAAACATCGTGTGATTGGCGTGCCCACCACCATTATTCCGGACTTTGGTGCGCACTACCTCCGGCACTTTACTGAGGTCACCAATGAGTGTGTCGACAGGGAGTGACAATAACTCTTCCTGTCCCGCGAGCGCATCGTTTAAATTTTTGACATACGCTGCATGATGCTTGTCGTGGTGTATCTGCATCGTGCGCTCATCGATAAACGGTTCGAGGGCGTTATAGGCGTAGGGTAAATCTCCGAGGGTAAACATAGTTAGTACCTCCTTCCATATTATTATATAATGTCTGCATGGTGTTTCCTAGGCTTCAAAAGCTTACAAAAATAAAACAGTGGATTACCAAACGCCGAAAATTATTGTTCTGGTTATTCCCAGCATTTCTTATCGGCACATTTTATTGGGTAATTCTTCGCGATCTCCCATCTCCTACCAAACTCGGGAGGTATGATGTGCCACTCGCGACCAAAGTTTATGACCGCAAAGGCAACCTGCTTTTTGATATTTTTGTTGGACAAAACCGGTCTCCTGTGCCACTTTCAGACATTCCGAAAGTAGTCCGGGACGCAACCATCGCTATCGAAGATAAAACCTTTTATCAGCACTCTGGCATTAACCCTATCGGTGGACTCGTGCGAGCACTCTATGCCTCTATACTGAATAAAGAAATTCAGGGAGGCTCAACAATCACCCAACAGTTAGTAAAATCAGCGCTGCTTACTCCAGAACGCACCATCACCCGCAAACTCAAAGAATTTTTACTTGCTCCTACGGTTGAGCTTCTGTATTCCAAAGACAAAATACTGGAAATGTACTTAAACACTGTGCCCTATGGGGGCACTGCATGGGGTATCGAAACCGCCGCAGAAAAATATTTTGGAAAACCGATTAAAGACGTAACGCTCGCTGAAGCCGCAGTGCTTGCAGGACTCCCACAAGCGCCCACACTCTACTCACCTTTTGGCGCTCATCCAGAACTCGCAGAGCAACGCCAAAAAGAAGTGCTCCGCCGTATGGCAGAAGATGGCTATATCACCCGCGAACAGGAACAGGAAGCCGCAAGTACACCAATCGAATATAAACCGGAAACGGGTATTCAGGCGCCACACTTTGTCATGTATGTCAAAGAACAATTGGTAGAAAAATATGGTGAAGCATTAGTAGAACGTGGCGGGCTAAAAGTTACCACGAGTCTCGATCTTGATTTACAAAATTACGTGCAGGCAACAGTGGCAGCGGAAGTTGCCAAACTCAAAAACATGCGGGTCGGAAATGGCTCAGCGCTGGTGACAAAACCATCTACCGGTGAAATACTTGCCATGGTCGGCTCTGTCGATTACTTTGCCACCCCTTCCGGCTCATTTAATGTCACTACCGCGCTTCGTCAACCCGGATCATCAATTAAGCCCATTAATTACGCGATAGGAATAGAAAATAAAATTGTCACACCCGCCACTATGTTTTTGGATGTCCCCACCTGCTTTATCAGTGTCCCTGGTCAACCCACCTATTGCCCGCGCAACTATGACGGCACATTCCGTGGCCCGGTGCAACTGCGATTTGCGCTCGGAAATTCACTCAATATCCCTGCAGTAAAAATGCTTTACCTTAATACCGTCAAAGACATGGTGGCATCCGCTTCCGCCTTTGGGCTCGACACACTACAAGACCCGAGTAAATACGGGCTCGCGCTTACATTGGGAGGCGGAGAAGTTCGGATGACAGACATGGCAGAAGCGTTTTCTGTATTTGCCAACGCAGGTATCCGACATGATTTAGTTGCTATTCTCAAAGTGGTCGACAAAAACAACAAAGTGCTGGAAGAATACAAAGATCCCAACTTGGGAAAAGATATCCCATCACAACTTCTCCTCACCGGTGAACGAGTGGTATCTCCCGAAACCGCGTTTCTTATTTCTCATATACTGCTCGATAATAACGCTCGCATGGAAGCATTTGGCCCAAGCTCTGCTCTGGTTGTCCCCGGACATGCAGTGTCAGTCAAAACAGGAACTACCAACGATTTACGAGACAACTGGACGATTGGGTATACCCCCCAATATCTTGTCGCCACATGGGTAGGCAACAACGATAACTCACCGATGAATAATTCGCTCGTGTCGGGTGTTACCGGAGCTGCCCCCATCTGGAACAAAATCATGCGGCGCGTACTCGAAGGGAAACCGGACATTTGGCCAAAGCAACCAGATGGTATTGTCGGCGCGCAGGTATGTACTACCACCGGACAACTTCCACCAAGCCAACCCGCTGATGGTCAACCCGCACCGGCAGGATGCCAAACGAGATTTGAATATATTATAAAAGGCACATCTGCCAGAAGCTCTAGCTCACGACAATTAGTTGCGATAGATAAAGCGACCGGTGATCTCGCAAGCCCTGATCAAACAGACAACATCGAAATGCAGGAACACGAAATAGCATGGGATGGTATAACACGATGGTGTGTCGACTGCACTCACCCTGAAGGAAAAGCGGTGATCGTAAAATAATCAGGAAATCCCCCCTTGTCGTAGAGCCTATAGACATGATATAAAAAATGGCGCTATGGCGCGCCGCAGACAATCACCATCAAAAGAACCAACACTTTCCCCAATTACCCAAGTCGTCCTTTTTATTATCCTTTCTCTTATTTCTATCGGTAATGCATTGCGTGGTGCGTTTCGTCTACTCTATATCATACCGACAAAAATACTACGCGCTCTACGCACAATTTCTCACGAGACATATCATGGGTCAGTAAGCTGGTTTCGCGAAAAATCCACACAAACATCCAAAGCAAAGAAGCTTGGTAGACCCAAACGAATCCGGCAATCTGCCAAACTTTTTTTCCCGTGGTTTGATGCACGCATAAAAAAACTCGCGTCATCATTTGGGAAAAACCTCCGCGCGGTACGTTTCCCTGTAATCCGATTGCCTCGGATATCATTTCCCCCAATCAGGTTACCAAACATAAAAATTCCAACATTTTCTTTTCGCTTCCCCACTTTTCGCGCTCCTTCACTGCCGAAAAGATCGCCTCGTAATCAACAAATTCAGATATCACCACTTTCCCAAATCAAACCATTTATTATCGGAGTACTCCTTACCATGCTTTTTGTATTTATTCCGTATAATGCATGGCTGTTCCTCCAATCACTCCCCAACCCACAATTGCTCACACAACGAGATCTTGAGGTAAGCACAAAAATCATGGATAGAAACGGACAGCTCCTTTACGAAATCTATGTCGATCAAAACAGAACTCCCGTAAAGCTGGAAGATATCCCACTTATCGTAAAACAGGCAACACTCGCAATCGAAGACAACGATTTCTATCATCATCCCGGATTTTCTGTCCGCGGCATTTTGCGGGCAGCGTCAAATATTGTGGTTCACAAAGAAGTATTGGGGGGAGGATCTACAATCACCCAGCAACTGATCAAATCAGCACTCCTTACCCCGGAAGTAACCATTGTCCGAAAGACAAAAGAAATTATCCTCGCTTTTTGGGCAGAATGGCTGTTTTCCAAAGATCAAATTTTTGAAATGTACTTAAATCAGGTGCCTTACGGGGGAACTGCGTGGGGTATAGAAGCCGCGAGCCAAACGTACTTTAATAAGTCTGTCACGTCTCTCACTCTTGCAGAAGCCGCGCTACTTGCAGGGCTTCCAGCAGCGCCCAGTGAGTATTCACCATTTGGAAGTCATCCAGAAAAAGCAGTCGTACGCCAGCGTGAAGTATTGGAACGAATGCTTATCGATGGCTATATAACCCCGGAACAAAAGCAACAAGCATTAGCGTATCCGCTACAATTTGCAAAACCCCGAGTTGGCATCCGGGCGCCGCACTTTGTCATGTATATAAAAGAGCTCCTAGAAAAAAAATATGGCCCACGATTGTTGGAGCGAGGCGGACTACGGGTAGTGACATCGCTTGACCTCGCACTTCAGGAAAAAGTAGAAGAAATTGTCAAAACGCACATCGATTCACTCGCCCGCCTCCAAGTAGGAAATGGTGCAGCAGTGGTCACAAATCCGCGAAGTGGCGACATACTTGCCATGGTCGGCAGCCGCGATTACTTTGATGACGCTCGAGATGGCAACGTCAATGTGACGACTGCGTTGCGGCAACCGGGTTCATCGATAAAAGTAGTGACCTATACTGCTGCACTAGAAAATGGCATGAATGCAGCAACCATCATAAATGATGCCCCTATCGTCTACCAAAATCCTGGCAGTGAACCGTATGCACCGGTAAACTATGATGGAAAATTCCATGGCCCTGTACCACTCCGAAACGCGCTCGCAAATTCATATAACATTCCTGCGGTAAAAACACTTGCAGCTATCGGGCTTCCGACAATGATGGAAAAAGCAAAAGCCATGGGCATCAACTCATGGAGCAACGACCCATCACGATACGGGCTATCATTAACACTTGGAGGCGGAGAGGTCACCATGCTTGAGATGGCAAGTGTGTATGGGTCACTAGCAAATATGGGAAAACGACAAGAGTTACGACCTATCCTCCAAATCACCGACTATACAGGGAAAGTGCTTGAAGACCAGACACCAAGCAAATCAGTCGAAGCAGTAAAACCAGAAGTGGCGTGGATTATGTCGCACATCCTGGCAGACAACGCAGCGCGAAGCCAAGCATTTGGCCTGAACTCATCGCTCGTCATACCAGGGCACACTGTTTCCGTAAAAACGGGAACTACCAATGACAAACGGGACAACTGGACTGCAGGATACACCCCATCGTATGCCGCGGTCGTATGGGTCGGAAACAATGATAATTCTCCAATGAACCCATATCTCACATCTGGTATCACTGGAGCTGCCCCTATATGGCACGACATCATGGTCGAAATACTCAAAGGAAAACCAGACGAAACCAACCCAAAACCCGCGACAATCGTATCGCTCCCCTGCTACTTTGGAAAAGTTGAATATTTTATGAGCGGCACCGAACCCGCGGGAGGACGATGCGCCACTATCCCAACGCAAACGCCTACCCCGACCCCCAACTAAAAAGCCCCTGACTTTTCAAGGGCTTTTTACCTGTCTATCATTTTTGGAATGTTATTCTTTGACAATGACAATTCCTGTTTGATCGGGTGAAACGTGATTGTGATATTTCCATGTTCCGACTTTTTCAAACGCATAGACATACGTACCGTTTTTATTCACACTCTTGAGCTGATCAAATCCCGGCAATAACTGATGCGTGGGGTGTTGACCAGATGCAGTCCACATACCAGCATTGCTTTCGTTGATAAACGTAACTTTCGTTCCCTTTTTTACCGTAATTTCTTTTGGCTGATATCCACTATCAGTGTATGACACGACTACCTCTCCCATCGTGCCGCCTTTTTGATCTCCTGCTGCACCTATCTGTTCATCGGTAATAGTGACATCTCCATCGGAAACATTCGATGGTGCTGGTGTAATATTTTCTGTGCCAATCTTCATCCCCGGCAAGTTCGGTTGATTACGGAAAAAATACCATCCGATCACTCCGCCTACTACAACTACCGCTACGCCAATAACTACTTTATTCATGCTCGTTTCACCTCCTTCAAATAATTCACTATTTACTATTTACTCGTTAACCGCACAAATGGCGAATTCCGCCATATAGGTAGCGCCATGGTAGCAAAAACCAGTCATTGAAACAAATTTTGCCCTCACCCCACCAAAAACCCCGATCTTTCTTAAAGAGTCGGGGTTATGGTGTTTATACGTAGTTTCGAATGTATTATTCTCTTGGTCGTTCTTCGCGTGGTCGAGCTTCGTTTACGACTAATGGGCGTCCATTGACATCCTTGCCGTTGAACATCTCGATTGCTTTCTTACTCTCTTCATCGGTGGACATTTCCACAAATCCAAAACCGCGTGAGCGGCCGGAATATTTGTCAGAAATGACTTTTGCAGACACGACGGTTCCGGCTTGGGCAAATGTTTGCGCCAAATCATCATTCGTCATGTTGTAAGGCAAATTGCCTACAAATAGATTGATTGCCATAGTAGAATTCCTTTCCCCTTAGGTCTTGAAGGAGACACGCAATATGCCTAAGAGAAATCACTGAAAGACTCTCCAGAACTGGACGTTGTCACCACTTTGTTCCCAGGACTACGTGAGTATACCATACTGCATCACGCGGTTTCCACTTTTTGAGCCTCTCCTATGCTCCGCAAGGATGGTTTCGCGTCTATCAATTTGAGGGATTATTCGAGGACTTCTTCTTCATCAAATACTTGTTCACTTGCCGCACTTCCCGCGCCTACTCCTGCACTTGCCGCTGCATCAGGAAGTGGCTTGAATGCAAACGAATTGGTGATAGTATCAAATATCGACTGCCAATATGCTTCATCAGTAAGGTTTGCCTCGATATACCAAAGCACTCCGTCCCATACCGCTCCTACCATAACTTTTTTGGGATTATCCGCTATCAAAATTTTTTGTGCTGCTTGATCTCCCAACGTGGTATCAAAAGAAATTGCCGATGATGGCGTGGCTGCTTTTTTACCCCACGAAACAGTATCGGTCACTCCTTTGGGTATATCAGTAACCCACACAATCAGCCCACCAGGATGCGCGCTATCGGTGAGCTCTACGTGCGCATAATTTATTTTATCCTCGTCATGTTTATTTACCGTCAACCCTTCGGGGTACTGCATCGTAAATCCCGCGGGGTCATCCCATGCGGCAAGCGTTGGTGCTGGTGTTGGTGTCGGTTCACCTGCAGGGCTCACGAGCGAGGCGGATGTATCTCGGGAGACATAAAGATACACACCTGCCCCAATAAGCCCCAAAAGAAGTCCTGCAACGATAATAAGCACAACTGGTCGCTTCATTTCACCTCAAAGTGTATCACGCAACATATTTTCTTGCTATAATTGCTTTATGAAATTTGCAGTACTTTTCTTGGTGTCACTGTCACTTGCAATGTTTGCCCCCCATGTTGAAGCAGCAAAACCAAGAGTACGCACAACCGGCACAAAAAGTGCTGGAGCAGTAACAACAAGCGGCTATTCCAAAGCAAAACTTTCCCGCAGCACAAACAGTGTGATGGTCACATTTGTCAATCTTTCAAACGTAAATCGGGTCACCTATACCCTTTCATATACTGCTAATGGTATCGAACAGGGAGCGATGGGTTCGCTTGTACCATCGGGCTCCACCGATAGCCGCGACCTATACTTCGGTACGTGCAGCCATGGTGTTTGCACTCCGCATCGTGGTATCCAAAAAGCCACGCTTATCATAGAATCGCAACTCAAATCGGGAAAAGTAAACGTCAAACGCTACCGGATAAAAATCTAAAATAGAGGATGATTGCAGACATATTGTGCTGCAGAAAATCTATCCGCGTTGTTTCGCAACCAACGGTGGCGCACACCGCTCCAGTAACCACATCGCTTTCTGACACAAACGCCCCATACGGACTATTGATTTCATACATAAGGAGGTGCTGAAGCACGCGTTGGGTGTGTCGGGTAAGCATGTTGCTAAACGATACGTCTTTTTCTTTTGCTATCCACGCGATGTGACTCACCCCCTCAAGAAACACAGAAGCACTCGGGATAATTGGCTCTTTAGTTTTTCCTGATAAGTACTGTTCATACCCATTGCCGCGGCTCACCATATATTTCACTGCATACGCTCGCATAAACTCCCAGTATTTTTCATCGGGCTCAACCTGATAAAGATGCGCAAATCCCGCCATGCCCCAGCTAAAAAATGATGAATTATAATCACGAGGGCCATAATGAAATATGGCATAGTTTGCCATCCGTTTGACGGATAGCAAATATGGCTGCTTTCGCGTGAGACGATAACTTCGTATAAGGGCGTACATCGTTTCACCATTGTTGTAGTCGGACTCACTGGGCGTGGGCTTATACGTATTTATATACGCGCCCGTTGATGTTTGTGTGGAGACTAAATAATTTGAGAGACGCACAAGATACTCTAAATTTTCTGTCGTCTGTAGCGCTTCGTCTACCTCAAGGTACTCAACAAGTCCTAACACCAGAAGGGCGGTGGTATTGGTGTTTGTCACCTCGTTATAGGTGATAGCACTTGCCTCTGCACTCATCGTGGCGGTAATCTCACGAAAATACCCAAGTCCCTTTTCTATAGTAGCTGCCACTTCGGGGTCTTTGGTATGCGCATAAAGCTGACCCAACCCGTACAACGCTCCCGCCTGACGAACAATATTGTTTCCTTCTTTCACTTCGCCAGACGCGGAAATCCGCTCGTAGACGAAATCCCCTTCTTCTGTCTGATTTTTCGCAAACCACTTCCCCTGTCGCACGATACTCCCCTCCAGACGCTCGCGCGCATTTTCTTTTGGCAGCAGGCGTACAAGTCGCCATACCGCAACGCCAGAAAAACAGACAAGGATAACGATGACGATACTCCACACGATGTGGATACGATCAAGTCGCGGAGCGCGTTTCTTTTTCATGAGTTCACCTCTTATTATATTGGCGCTTTTGTGTCTTGAGAGCAAGGCTACATCTATGGCATGATAGATATATGTTCATACCACCACCACTTCTTCTTCTGGTCGCAATAGCTATATCGTATCTTGTGAGCAGCATGTTCCCGGGACTAAAGTTTAATGACGCATCGTTTAATATCTTGGGGCTTGCTCTTATCCCCGCGGGTATTACTCTTATCCTTTGGGCGAGCAGTACGCTGACCCGCCACAAAACTACGACTCATCCGCGGAAGAAACCATCGAAACTGGTTTCCACCGGCCCCTATAGCTGGAGCAGAAATCCGATTTACCTCGGGTTCTTGCTTATTTCCATCGGCACTGCACTCCTGTTTGCCAACGTATTGGCGTTTGTGGGGCCGGTGATATTTTTTGCATTTACGAGCCTCCTTATCATCCCATTTGAAGAAGACATGCTGACAAAAGTGTTTGGCAAATCATATAAGTCCTATACCAAGCACATCCGCAGGTGGGTATAACCACCGTAGTTTTATCTACGCCTTCTCGTCACTATTTTACCGATCTCCCCCGCTAAATCTGCATATCTATCGTCTGTTGCCCGACTTCTCGCCCACAACCCATCGCGCCACGCCCGAAGCCGAGTGCGCGATCTACCAGCGATCACCGGTTCTAATATCGCCCGCACTTTCTTTCTATCGTATTGGTTTGCTTTTCCAATACCGCCATATTGATCTGCTAACCGGTCTATCTCATCTCGCAGTGACATATCACTATCACCTCCTTTCATCACACAATATTTGCCACAAAAAAACCTCCCTTGGGGGAGGCTTGTTTCTATAGTGTATTTATCTTAACGACTACGACATACCCTCCCCGACAATATGAGAGGTACAACAACACGCTACCTGTACAATGCGAAATATCATAGTTATCTTCCTACCCCACTAAACATGAGAAGGATCGCGATAAGCGTAAGCAGACCAAATGATCCAATCGTCTGAAGAAGCAACTTCGCCCCCTGCTTTTTCTTCCCGTCAAAATATAAAATTGCAGGTTGATACAAAAATACATATCCCATGACAGCGGCTGACAACGTAAACAAAGAGATAATCGCGATAGGTGCAAAAATCGTGTCTTCTTTCGGAGCAAAGCGCGTCCCCCACGACATGAAAGCGCTAACAAAAATAATATAGCCACTGGCTGTCAGGGCATTCACCATAGGGTTCTTTGTCATATACCGTAAGTATACAGCAAATTTCGTGATATAATAGCCCTTGTTCTTAACTTAACATTCCCCTGTGGCGCAACGGTAGCGCAGCTTCCTGTTAAGAAGACGGTTGTAGGTTCGAATCCTACCGGGGGAGCAAAGTTGGATTTTGAAACCATAATGGTCCTATTTAGATTATATTATCGATCATTTCATAAGATTCGAACACCTTATTCTCATTTTTATATTCAGACTTCATCTCTGCCACAAAGTTAAGTGGATCAAGCTGTATAAGAGGCGTGTAAAAAAATGTATAATTACAATCAAATGCAAATAACAGCAACACAATTATTTGAAAAATTAAAAAACGCAGGTATAGAAAACAAAACTGGCAACACAATATTTACCTTTCTAGGAATTGATGCAAAGATTCGAGCAAAAAGTCCAGTGGGATATGTATTTCAGGACTGGCTAGAAAATTGGATGAGGAGTAACAATATTGAGGTTAGAGTTCCAGACAATAGTCAAGAATTTCCTGACTTTTACCTCAACCCTGACAGGAACGACAAAGATCTTCTTGAAATAAAAACGTTTGATGCAGATGCCTCGCCCAACTTTGATGTGGCAAACTTTGACGCTTATACAAGATCATTAAAGACTAAGGCATACCGGCTTGATTCAGATTATTTAATTTTTTCATATAAAATGACGGAGGATGGTGATTTTTCAATTTGTGACTTCTGGTTAAAAAAGGTATGGGAAATAACTTGTCCCAGTGAAAGATATGCTGTTAGAGCACAAATAAAACAAGATGTAATTGTTAATATCAGACCTGCAAATTGGAGCTCAAGCAATCCGCAGTTTCAAGTGTTCGAGAGTAGGAAGGCATTTGTCAAAGCATTATATGAAACGTTGCTAGCCTATCCAAGCAGGAGAGATGTTTCCCAAGATTGGTATGAAGAAGTCGCTACAAACTATAAATTACACACTGGTAACAATCTTTAGTCAAACAACTTATTGCTTACCATTTCTATGACTGGAACTACAACAGTGTTACCAAGTAAGTCAAAAGCATCAGTATATTTCAAATGACCTAACGAATAATCTTCTGGAAAACCAAATGCTCGTAATCCTTCTCTAACTGTCATTCTCCTTAAACCATTACCATCTGGAACAGCAAGTTTCGTTACGTCCATAGCCACTAATGTTGGCGCTACTTCTTTGGGGTTCAATACTTTGCTTATTTCAAAACTTAGCTTTCCTGCTACTATATTGTATCCTTTTTCGATACTTGTCTTGTGTTGTCTAACTTTTTGAATGCCTCCACTTATATGAGGTATTTCAACAACGTCTTTTGGATGCTCGAAAACCAAGTACTTTTTCCTGACTAAATCATCTAATTCTTTTTTTAAAATATCGATATCGTAATCTGTAAAAGATGCAATTTCCTCAAGAGTTAAAGGCATTCCATCCATCCAAACTATCCCTTTTTTCTCTGCCCAATATTTTTTTCTGCGGGCTCTAAGTAATTTATGAAGTATATCTCTTTGAATTTTTGACGTTGGACCTTTTAGGTCGATATCCCAACTATGAATATTATCACGCCCCCCTCTTTTATCTTTTATTGCCTTTCCGTAGAGGTCTTTTATTTGATAATGAGATAAAAGTTTTTTTGTAAAAACAGTATCTAAATGTGGAAGATTCTGTTCAAGAATATCTCCTAATGTTTTTTTAGAGGTAGGAAAACCATCCATCGATACCTTTTTAATTCTCGAACCTAAAATGTACACTCTTTTTCTCCGTTGCGGTACTCCATGATCACTTGCATCAATCAGTTTCCAAGATACAGAATACCCAAGAGCTTCCAACTTACATAAAATAGTTTCCAATGTTTTTCCAATTTTTTTTGTTTTATCATCTTTATCATGGTTTACTAGACCCTCAACATTTTCAAGTAGAAATCCATCGGGTTGTTTATCCTTTAAAATCCTTTCTATCTCAAAAAAAAGCGTCCCTCTGGTATCTAAAAATCCATTTCTATTCCCCGCACTGCTAAATGGCTGACATGGAAAACCTGCTAACAAATAATTGAAGTCAGGAATGTCACTTGAAGGAATCTTCGTTATGTCGCCAGCAACTTCTTCTTTAAAATAGTTTTTATAAGCGGAGACAGCGTACGGTTTAATTTCTGAGGTAAAGACGCATTTTGATTTATATCCAAAGCTTTTACATGCATTTTCAAAGCCAATTCGAGTGCCTCCTAAACCAGCAAAAAGATCAATAAACTTTATAGTTTTTGTCTTCATAGTAAATTTTAAAAATGATGAGCTAGTTAGTGTAATTTAATACACTCCTTACTATACCCTCTATCTTAAAGTTTTCGTCAGCTAAAAATGGTTGATAATCATCATTGAGTGATATTAAGTTATATCTAACCCTGTTTCTATCCTTAATTCTTTGTATTTTTTTAATTAGCACTTCACCATTATTCACGCAAACTGCAATTTGAGAGTCATTTACATCAGACGTTTTCTTTACGATTACTAAATCGCCTTCCTTAATCATTGGCTGCATAGAGTCGCCACGAGCTTTTATCATAAACGCTTCGGAAGAAGGAAATCCAAGTATTTTAGTAGAAATGGGTACTCTATCTATTGGGTCACCATCCAACAATGATCCTTTCGGCCCACACTGAGCCATACCATATAGATTAAGATAAGTTACTAATTTGTCTGGCGAATCTGAAAGCACTTGGTAATCTCGAGGATTAGTAGGATTCCTACGGAGATACCCTTTTTTTTCTAATTGCAGTATATGATGTTGGACTACACTCGGTGAGGAAACTTGTAATTCTTCTTGCAACTCCCTCACAGTTAATGGTGATTCGTGATTGGCTTTTAGCAAAAATAAAAGCCTTTCTTGAACAGGGTGTAGCTTAAGCATACCTTCATATTACTAGCACAAGTTTTGTAAAGTCAAGAACACTATTGATCTGTTCTATAATTTGTTCTATTTTTGTGTTTGTTACCTAATTATTAAAATTGGTAAGGAATTATATAAGACAAGAGTAAGAAACATTTTCCTCTATATACACCTCATTAAAAACGCTTACTCCCAACAAATAACTAGGCTAAATTCTATAGTGGAACTAGGAATATTTTCCTTCTCGAAATACTCCATATTTGATACGTAGGGATCATTCAAACCTAGCGTCTCCTATGTCGAGTAAAAGCATCTTTCAATTGACGCATGAGATCTTCATGTACTTCTTTTCCACGTCCGGGGTAACCATTAATTCTTCCACCGAGCTCCAACCCAGCCAACACCGCCAAATATACCGCTAGTGATCCCGCGCAGGACAAAATAAGTTGTCCAACTATAACTTGTGGATCTCCTTCGCCTGACGCAACCCGTAAATGTTGTGACGCGAGAAATGCAGTTCGTTCAAGCATATTATTTCGTTTGCCAAACCGGTAAAGATTTGTAGGTAACCCAAAAACCAAATCGAACTTGTGGCACCTCTTTCGTTATTTCCACTGGCTCTAACGTTTTGTTTTGGTACATTGTCCTTCGGTAGGGTCGCACACAGACTCAACATCAAGACTTGCTAAATCAATATCCAAAAATGGTGTAAAGGACAACGTAGATATCCGCCTCCTATTTTTCACTTTTTCTGCAATATATGAACCAATGCCAATACCGTCTCGGTGTCCTAATCGCGCTACTTCACGCGGCTCTTTTCTATTTTCATGAAAAGAAAATAAACCGCCTATAGTTGACTGAGCACGAAACCCGCGTTGTGATCTGGAGGGATCATCTCCCCCATCAATTACTCGTAAGTGAACGCTCCCTTGTACGGTCAGGTATGGATCAAGATGACGAATAATATCTCTCACATCCGAAAGATGCGTTGCTGGTATAAATTGCCCCGGTTCAAGAGCGCAAACTCTATTTACCTGCGAAGCGCAGGATTGCTAATTCACTTACAGGTAGACGCAATCGCTTAATCCAAGACTCTCGTCCATCTGCCATATCCTTTAGCGAATAGTATGTATATCCATTCATTATGTCAACCTCAATAATTGATAAATCAAACAAAAAATCAGCTTCAATTTTGTCCTACCCTTCATGAGGCATTCGAACCTGATATACTCCAAGTATGAAAAAGTTGCTCATTTTTGATTGGGACGATGTCGTTACATTGGGATCAAAAGAGGGGTACTATGCGTGTTATCGAGAAACACTCAACGAACTTGGAATAATTTTTCCCGAAAACGAACTACATAGACGCATACAAAAAAGATGGGGACAACCGTTTCATGAAGAACTAAAAGAATTACTTCTTGAGAAACCCGAGCTAATAGATAACGCAGATAAAATTTTCGAGCAAAAATTTTGGGGAGACATATTTGTTCGAGAACTTTATGAAGTGAATGGAGCAAATGAGCTACTCACCTACCTACACAGCAAATATACGTTAGCAGTCGCTACAGGAAATCACCCTGATATGCTCCGAAAGAAAATTTTTCCCCTGTTCAAAATTCCAGACGTTTTTACTCAAATAATTACGTCATATGACGTACCGCCAGAAAAAACAAAACCACACCCTTTCATGCTTGAGCAAATTATGAAAACACAAAATGTCACACCTAGTGAAACTTTGTATATTGGTGACGCGGAAAATGACGCGCGCATGGCGCAAAGCGCGGGAGTTGAACCAGTTACTGTACTCACTGGTCATCTCAATAGACATCAGGCAGAGCAGCTTGGCGTTACACTCATCCTTCCAGATATAACGCATCTCAAAAAAATCCTTTAGTTTTCGTAAGAGTGGAGACTATTTTTCTCTTCCAACTTCATTCTTACTCATCCTATCCCCTTGTTGACAATGTTTGTAATGTAAATTACATATAATGTATACGAGTATATTAAACGTACGGAGGAAACAGCTATGGCAAAATATGTAGACGGATTTGTCCTCGTCGTCCCCAACGACAAAACAGATGAATACAAAAAAATGGCCGAAGAAGGCCGAGACGCGTGGATGAAACATGGCGCGCTCGCTTACTACGAATGTCGTGGTGACGATCTTATCCCCCAGGAAACGGGCGGCGAAAAAGCCCGCGCATTTCCTGACATGGCCGGAGCGAAAGAGGGCGAAACCGTCTGGTTTTCATTTATCATCTTCCAATCCAAAGAGCACCGAGATCAGGTAAACGCAAAAGTCATGGAAGAAATGGGTAAACAAGCAGAAAAATACAAAGACATGCAAATGCCATTTGACATGAAACACATGGCATACGGTGGTTTTCTCGCAGAAGTGGAGGGATAAAGTATATGGCAACACTACACCCATGGATCAACTTTAATGGAAATGCCGAAGAAGCATTGACGTTTTATCAATCTGTTTTTGGCGGCGAGTTTACGAAACTTGTGCGTTTTAAAGATATCGCGACTGCCGAGTTTCCCATACCCGAAAAAGAAGCAGAAAAGATCATGTATATCACGCTTCCTATCGGAAACAACACGATACTTATCGCCAATGACGTGCCAGAAGCGATGGGACGAGTAAACGAACGAGAAAATCGTAGCAAAATTTTAGTAACGACAGAAAGCAAAGAGGAAGCAGACAAATTATTTTCTGGTCTTTCTGCAGGAGGAGAAGTAGAAGGCGCTATGGGAGACAGTCCATGGGGTTCATACGCGGGTATGTTTCGAGACAAATACGGTATCGAATGGATTATCGAGTATTCCCCCGCAAAATAAACTGCGGTCTCATGTCACGTATATAGATGCCGCACACAAAAAAGTGGCTACCCTTCTTTATATTCCAATATCTCCCCCGGCTGACACTCCAGCGCTTTGCAAATAGCCGCAAGTGTCGAAAAACGGATGGCTTTTGCTTTTCCATTCTTGAGAACAGACAGGTTTGCCATGGTGATACCTACCTTTTCGGCAAGCTCAGTCACACTCATTTTTCGCTTCGCCAGCATGACATCGATGTGTATGATTATTGCCATAAAATGCCCTCACACCGTCAGATCGTTTTCTGATTGTATATCTACCGCGTGCGATAGCAACCGTTGAGATATGGCGGCAACCACCGCAATAACTATTGCGGTAAAAGTAGTCACAAATCCCAACATGGTTGGTCCAGAAGCATCGTCTCCCTGCACCATCACCCGAATATAAAAAATAGCCGCGACCAAAAAACCAACAACCGCTATTGCGCTATATTTTATATTTCGGACAGCTCGAACTGCAGCGTGCGAAAAAATCTTGTTACTGTCGACATACCCCAACAATGTATATGCATAGTAAAGCGCGATAAAAAATGGGATAGACCCAATATAGGTATATATAATAAGTGGGTCGCTATAAATACTGACGAGGTCTAAACCAACTGCCCTTCCCTCCGTCTGAGGAAACCATATCAATCCCATAAGCGCGACAATTGCGATAAGAAAAAGGACACATCTTAAAAATATTGTTGAGCCTCGCTTCATACAAACCTTCTCCTTTATGTAGAGCGTATTATAGTGTCGAATTTATCGCTTGTCAATATACTTTTATCGTTATACGATATACTTTACTCTCATTCACTGGTGCTGTTCTTACGATGCAACATATAGGCGCGCTATCACGATATTTGATAAAATTACCCTTATGCCCCTTACAAAAATTTCAGGCGGCGTAGTACATACCGTTCCTACCGATTTACGGGATGCCCTTATTGCTTCACCAAAAGCGCTCGCGATATGGGAAAGTCTTACTCCCCTCTCTCGTAACGAGTGGATATGTTGGGTCACCTTTGTCAAAAGAGAAGAAACGCGCAAAGAGCACGTCAAACGAACAGTGAGTGAGTTATTGGAGGGCATGCGCAGACCATGCTGTTGGATAGGTTGTATACATCGCACCGACAAAAAAATAAGCCCTTCAGTGCGGGCGATACTCAAGAGAACATGACCCCATTTCGTTTCAGCCCTATACAAGACACAGCGCAAATGCTCGCGGCTATCACCTATATTCATGGCGCATGCCACACCCTCTGCAAACAGTTTATGGGGCATTATCTCCCTGTTGCCGGAAACATAGGAATTTTTTGTCACTCCGATAACGAGTACGATTTCCTGACTACGTTACGCGAAAAGATTACAGACACCACTGACGCAGTCTACGGAAAATATTTCCGACTGTACGAACCCATTGTTATCCCTACTAGCGACATTGCTCCCGCTGCCACGTATACATATTTGTATATCCGCAAACCCGATGCCAACAAACCCCAAGTCGGTGACATCGATTTTTTTGTGACACCAGGCGCATTTACCGCACTCAAACAAGCGCTACGAGATAATCGCAATACGATAGGTGCGAGAACTCTTGATCGCCCGGACTTAGATTTAATCGAGGTATACGACCCCGCAATCGATGCACTGAGCTATATTGGCGACAAAAAATGGCAATAGCTATCATTTTCACGACTAACCCCAGCGGCTTATATCACCATACAAACAACGATGCACTGCTTTCTCATCCTGTCTGGTCAAAAGCACTATTCCTTTATTTCTCACATTTGAGGATATGGGGTTATCTAACGTTATCGAGGTTTCGAGTAACGTCATGATACTTTGCGCGTTGTCGTCTCCGGCAATCCTATTGCTGGATATTTTTCCACACCCTAAGCACAAGTGTACGACCATTAATTCTCCGTCAGATTTATATGTTAATCCGATCGGTTTCATGCGTGCGCGACATGTAGATCGCCTATCACCTGGAGCATTATCCACGTGCTGTGACCACAAACATAGTGAGCAGTGATTACGATGTTTCGTCCCTATAGAAGAAAAAGAAATGATGGCACGACAAGTCAGACATCGGAAAGATGCCTGACGCAAACAAAAGCTTTCTTAGAAGAAGTATGAGTATACATCCATGCGTATTATATCAATTCTCAGAATTACCTGCTTTCTCCTGTAACGAGAAAGCTAAAAAAAACACGTTTCTGTTACTTCAGACAAATATACTACGTTAATAAATAATTACTATGTGTGATACGCTACTTATATGAGCACGAAAGGAGGTGAAAGAAACAAATGAACGATCAAAACAAACAGGAAGATAAAAAAGGCGGTGTGAACCCCGGAGTTGCAGCAGTTGCAGGAGCAGTAGTCGGAGCAGCCGCGGTGGGTGTTGCAGCAGTCGCTGTATTAGCCAACAAAAACAGCCGCAAACAGGCGGAAAAAGCTATCGATGCCGCAAAAGATAAAGTAGTAGACATGAAAGAACAGGTGGCCGAAAAAATCGAAGAAGGCAAAGAAAAAGTAGAAAAAGTAATCACTGCGGTAAAAGATGCATCACAAGATGTGGTGAAGGCAGCCAAGTAAGTGTACACTTACTTTTTTCTCATACACGATGAGACCACCCTTTATCTAAAGGGTGGTTATCATCTTAGAGCCTAACAAGCAGTTTTACTTCTTTTAGAACAAACCCAACGTAGACGATAATGGCTGCGATAATTGCAGTGGCTATTTGTACGATGATAGGCACATGAAAATATGAAAATATCATCCACATGATGCCTACCCCCACCACACTTCCTGCAATGGACCGCCCCAGCGTTTGTGCCATCTCAAATTTGTGAGAAAGCGATGGCCAAAGCAACGCTAATAGCAGTATCGCTTCTATCGCAACCGTTATCGAGTCTATTGCCGCTATCCCCACTGCCCCCGTCTGCTCATAGAGCAGCACACCAAACACAATAAATAGCACTGTGCGGATAAGTGTCGCGTACATCGGAACAACTGCCTGTTGTTTCGCATAAAAAGCCCGCACTAATATTTCCATAAGCGTATGTGCGAGCAACCCTCCCATAAATGCGTATGTCGTCATTACCAATAGTTCCGCGTGAGAAACCGAAAAATCAAAAATATAATCAATAAGCTGCGAAAGCACCCCAAACACCATAACACTCGAAATAAGCGAGGCGGCAATCAGCACACGAATAGATGCCGACAACGCTCTCGCAAACTCGTCTTTTCTCTGCTGACTCACAAATGTCGATAGCGATGGAAGCAGCGCTATCGCGATAGATGTTCCGATAAGCGTCTCTGGCACCTGCATAATAAAGTATCCATACGTTAACGCAGTTACCGACCCTGGTTCTAATCGCGAGGCAAAATTATCTCGCAACAAAAATGTTATTTGGATAAAAAGTACGGTGAGAATTCGAGGGCCCATCAAACGCAATATTTTCCTTACCCCACTGTCTTTGAAATCAAATGAAAACGAAAATCGAAATTTATAGCGCAGTAACCCTGGAATTTGCACGACTACATGAAGGAGCGCACCCAATACGACACCATACATAAGCCCGTATATTCCCATCATGGGAGCGAGAACGACTGCTCCAAAAATAATACCGAGATTATAAAATATTGGCGCGATAGCCGGCAGCAAAAAATGCTTATGCGCTTGCAGCGAAGCCGTCACCAATCCGCTCAACGAAAAAAGCAATGTTGCGATCAAATTGATGCGAAGTAGTGTTACGACCAACGCCTGCGAAGAAGCAGAAAACCCGGGCGCTACCCCTATAGGCGAGCTCACCAATATCGGAGCAAACCACACAATACCTAGCGACGCCACCGCAGTTATCGTAAATAATAACGTTGCTATTTTCGAAAATAACTTCCATGATAGATCGCGTCCTTCTATATCCAAGTACTCAGAAAATACAGGGATAAACGCCATGGCAAGCGCCCCACCAGAAAATAACGAAAAAATAAGGTCGGGCATATTGTTTGCCACGTTAAACGCGTCTATTTCGGGAGTAAACCCAAACTGTGCCGCGATAAAATACTGACGGGCAAGCCCGAGCAATTTATTGATACCGAAAGAAACCCCGATAATAACCGAAGCCTTAAAAATACTTGAGCGGTCTTGCTGCATGCTTATTTCATTGTAGGGGAAATCTTATAGAGAAGCCAAAAATTCTTTTGCTTTAGTAAATTCAGGGGAATAAAAAATCGCCCGATTTGCTTCTTCGCGAGCTTTTTCCGTATTCCCCAATCCTTTATATGCGATTGCTTTTTCTAAATGCGCTTCAGCAAACGAATCGTTGCTTAGTAGCGCAATATCCGCGTACTTTAAGGCAGTCCCATATTCTCCAAGCGCGTTATACGTTTGTATCGGCTGTATCTGATACCACAGCATCCTTCTGGGCCACCCGATAGACTGCGAACGCTCAAAGGCTTGTTTTGCCTCGGCAAATTCTCCCAACGCATATAGGTTCGTTCCCAGATTAAACCACGCATACATATCGTTTTCATTTTGGGCAATTTCATTTCTCGCAATACGCGCAGCATTCTCATACATAACGTTTTCATCCCATACATCTTTTACAATCGCTCGAAGAAGCGCCTCGCTGCCTGGTCTGTAGACCGGCAGATACTCGTAATTAAAGGCTTTCCATTGTGTTTTCGTGAACTGCTCATAAGGGTATGTGATATTCACACCAATGTACGAATCATCGGCAATCAACACTCCTTGTTCATCATCAAACCCTCGGATAATCGTGACATGTCCTATGTCTTCATTTGGATGTAGCCAGTCTTCTACCACCACATAAAAACCGTTTGCCACCAATTTTTTCAGCAATTCGATATCCCCGCCATAGAGCAATTTTGACTCTATCCCAAAATCTTCTCTGAGATACTGGGCGATTTCATACGTGAATACATTGGTATCATCGGGGTTCGTCCTCAACTTTGCTTTCGTTTCATTTTGACCAACCTCAAAACCAAAATACTGCAGTACCATGGATGTGGTGGCAGGGCCACAGTTATTAAATGTTTGTGGCACCCATGTAGCACCCGGCAACAAAGCGCTTGCCCCTGGCTCTTTCGGAATAACTGTTTCTTCCTCGGTTTTTTGTACTGGAAATATATGATTTACCGCGCTTTTTGGTGTATAAAAATCAGGCTCTCGCATGGAGCGAATTAACCAAAATGCACCTACTGCGACAACGACAAGCGCGATTGTCGATAGTATAAGTATCGCCCAGGGCTGGATAAGGGCATGGTGTTTTGCCTTTTGCATCTATTGGTAGAATATCATTTTTCCTGATCTTATCCAAAATCGAATGTCATAAATACTTGACATAATGTAAAATATATATTACATTTTAGGCATGAATAGAAAAACGTATAATCAAATTCGAGCCGCGGTTACCGTATTTATTTCATTTATTGTTGCCCTATCTGTAACGCGCGATAGCTATATCCTTGCCATTGTCGGCACGCTTACGGGCATGCTCTTTCTTATCTTTGTCCGCACCAAAACAAAAATTACGGTTGATGAACGAGAAATTACTGTCCGCGAAAAAGCAGCGAGACTGACCTACGCAATTTTTGCGCCTACTATTGGCCTAGGATCACTGCTTTTGTTGATGCCCTCAAAAAGCGGCCTGTCTGTATTTTCAAAAGGAGAGTTTGCCTATATAGAATCACTCGGCACCGTACTTGCCTACCTTACGCTTTTTATGATTGCAATCTATGCGCTCTCCTACCATTTCATTAACCGAAAATATGGAGGTAGTAGCGATGAAGAATAATATAAAAGTACATCGAGCAAAACAAAATCTCACCCAAGAAGCACTCGCAGACAAAGTTGGAGTGAGTCGACAAACTATCATAGCCATCGAAAGTGATAAGTATCTTCCATCACTCGGGCTTGCGTTCAAAATAGCCAACGTTTTTCACTCGACTATTGAAGATATTTTTTCGTACGAAGGAGGAAAAAATGAGTCTTAAATCTTTAGGCAATATAATCCTTTATATAAGCGCAATTGGTCTTAGTATTTTCCTTTTATTCTTTGTCATCACCGGAACATGGATTGGGTATGAAGCGAAGCGCCAATGCAGTGACGCGATACATGAATATGGCGGCGACTGTGTCGAGGCGCTTATTTCTCAGCTTAACGATGATCACCGCGGATATCGCGCCAGAAACGATGCAGTATGGGCGCTCGGACAAATGGGAGATAGCCGAGCACTTCCCACACTCGAAAAGTATTACACAGGAAATATTCCTTCGCGCGAACCGCTTGACCAATCAATAAGCCAATATGAATTGAAAAAAGCGATTAATCTCACTCGGGGCGGATTAAACATCACTGCATTTTTATGGAGATAACTATTATGAAAAACAAAAAAATTATCATGAGTGCAATCGTAAATATCACGCTCGCAGCTCTCTATATGTCACTCAATGTTTGGGCGCTTCGCGCACAACTCGAAGAAACATTTGTTTTCTTGGCGGCAAGCTACGGAGCGCTTTCGCTTATTTGTAATTTGGCAATAGTAAGTATCAAGGAAAAAGAGTAATCTCATCAAAACAACGATCGGGACACTCTTGGCTTTATCGCCTTCAGCGCAGTATGGAGAGAATTTCCCGTCACCCGATGATCTGAATAAATAGGTTCTCCATATATTTCTGGCCCTACTTCAGCAAAATGAGGAGCTACCTCACTACGAAAAGGTGACATAGATAGAAAAAATCCGCTTTCGCTAATAAGCTCTCTGCCGGGTGAAATATATGTATACACGTATGGAAATGACGTGCGCATCGTGTCGTATGAAAGTCCAACTCCGAGGCTCGCGACAACACCTCCGGGCTGTAAGATTTTTTTTAGTTGTGAGTAAAACTCCAACGTAAAAAATCCACTGTAATAAGGGTCGATAATACTGTGATCCAAAAGAACGACATCATATTTTTTGTCAGTAAAACGAATATAGTTACGGAAATCTCGAAGTATTATCTGTGACCGAGGGTCAGTCGTGACCAACTGGTATTCCTTTGGGAAATATATCTCCCCCGCTTCCAATACAGGCGCTGTGTTTTCTATCGTATCCACACTTTTTACTTTAGAAGATAAAAGGTATGCAGCGGACGATACCCCACTCCCGTAACCCAATAGCAATACGTCAGCCTGATCGTCAACAACCTCCAATGTCGTCTCTGCCCACTGTGTGTGCACCTCTCTATCCCAGTCATAACTGTAATATTCATGGACATTATTGACAGTCATCTCTATCGCTTCGTTATCATCTGTTTTCCAAATTTCCACAAGTCCCGAAGGGCTGTATTTTCGAAAGAGCAGGTTATCAAAACGATACAGGCGCTCGTGGAAAAATCCACTTTGTATACTCAACATAAGAAAAAAAGCAAACAGTATAAATAACAAACGTTGTATTATTTTTGTAAATGGATAAATAAGAAGAATTGCTATTGCCGAGAAACCTATGGCAACGACATACGACATCTGCTGACCAAAAAGGTAAACAAATACATACCCATACAAAAGTCCACCAATGACGTTACCAATAGTGCTTACCGCATAAATATATATAATGTACCGCTCTCCTCTGTGGTAAAGCAGCTCTATGGCGGTGGTGTATGCAGCACCTGCAATAAATGAAGGCAAAAATGTAGCGAGTATAAAATACGAAATAACCGCCCCCTGGCTCGGACTTATGTAGATAAAATAATCCTTCGTAAAATAAAACAACACAACGCCCGCGATGAGTAATAACTGTAGTAGTGCAAATTTTTTTCGGGCTGCCACTTCTTTTTTGGATTTAAATCGTTTCCATATACCCAAATACGTACCCGCTGCCAATCCCGCTAAAAAGACAGAAATAATGAGTGAGTTAGAAAACGCGCTCCCCCCTATAACATAAACAAACTCTCGGAGAAGCGTTAACTCCATGAGAAGCGACACAATACCTGCGCAAAATATCGCGACAAAAATTTTTACCATCACATATCCCTTCGTGTCACATCGGGACACAACTAACCTTTATAGTGGTCGCTGATTACTCTACCGACCAATATTGCCGGCACAGTGAGAAAAGCACCCCATATCCCAAATATCCACGTGCCCATGAGTACGAAAAAAAGTAATGCATAGGGGTGAATCCCTGATGATTTTCCAATAAGATATGGCGACAAAAAATAATCGACTGCGATATTGAGAAGCGCATAAATGGTAAGCACCACTAATCCTTCCAAAAGCACTGAGGTGTTTGGTAAAAATCGGATGGTATCAAATATTGCGACAGCACTGGCAATAATCGCTGCAGTAGTAATCCCTACTATTGGAATAACTGATACTGACCCAGTCATAAGCGCAAGCAACAACGCAAACTGTACTCCCAACTTAGAAAGAATAATCCAAATGGCGACCGTAACGACAACCATAAGCATCAATTGAGTTTTTGCGTACATAGCAAGTGCGATACCGATTTTACTCGGCAGGGAGTACCCAGACTGTTTCTTCACTTTCTTTTTCATATATCTATTATAGCTTTTTTGACCACAGAGCACGAAGTGTCATCCTCTCGCCACTGCAACGAGCATCACGTTGTATTACAATAACGACAACTCATGGAAATTGGCAAAACGCTTTATATAACCAAACGATCCGAATGGCGAAAGTGGCTCGATAAACATAGTGCCACCGAACGCGATATTTGGCTTATTTTTTATAAAAAAAACTCCGGTAAACCACGCCTCTCCTACGATGATGCAGTATTGGAAGCGCTCGCCTATGGATGGATTGATAGCATCGTCAAGCGAATGGACGAACATCGGTTTGCTCAACGTTTTTCACCAAGAAAATCCAATAGCGTCCTATCGCAAATGAACAAAGACCGTATCCGCGAACTTATCAAGGAAGGAAAAATGACTGACGCAGGACTTGCGGCACTTGCACACGTTTATAATCCTCAAACAGATAAGGAAGACGCGTTTACCATACCCGCAGGGATACTCCGAGCGCTCAAAGCAAATACGCTTGCATGGCAACATTTTCAAAATTTCCCCGATACGTACAAGCGTGTTCGTATTCAATATATAGAAAGCAGGAAGCGCCATGGTATTGCGATGTATACAAAATCACTCAAACATTTTATAGATATGACTGCCAAAAATAAACGATTTGGCTTCGTCAAAGAACGCTCCTGATATACCTCGCGCATGAAGAGTCACCAAAGGTAGTAAATTTATTGTTATTTATATTACAATATAAATAATCCTGTTTTTCTTTCTCTCTTTTGCACTCATTGTCGTTTTATTTCTATACATAATATTCATCTATAAGGAGGACACATGAACAGTAAACTCAATCCATATCTTAACTTTAATGGCAATGCACGTGAGGCTATGGAATTTTATAAGTCCGTATTCGGAGGAACGATGACGCTATCTACCTACAAAGAAGGTGGCATGACACAAAATCCTGCTGAAGAAAATAAAATAATGCACTGCATGCTGATAGCTGACAATGGCATCACCCTCATGGGAGCTGACTCACCCGAAGGGTGGGAATTTATTGTCGGAACAAACGTAAATATTTCGCTTTCAGGTGATAACTCAGTTGAGTTAACTGCCTATTTTAATAAACTTTCTGAAAATGGTGCTATCCAAGAGCCGCTCAAACAAGCACCATGGGGAGATACCTTCGGCATGCTTATTGATAAATTCGGCATTCGTTGGATGGTAAACATCTCCGGCACGAAAGGAGACAAATGAATAAAATAATCCCCTATCTGTGGTTTGACAAAAATGCAGAAGAAGCTGTCAAACTCTACACTTCGGTTATCGGAAATTCATCTATCGGTGAAATTTCCCATTACGGGAAAGAGGGGTTTGAATTTCACAAAATGCCTGAGGGCTCAGTGATGACCGTCTCTTTTACACTCAATGGTCAATCATTCATGGCATTAAATGGCGGGCCTGTATTTACGTTTAACCCGTCCATTTCGTTTCATATTAAGTGCGAAACGGTCGAAGAAGTCGACCGCGTATGGAACATACTTATCGATGGCGGCACCGCACTCATGGAGTTAGGAAGCTATCCCTTTAGCAAACGATACGGATGGCTTCAAGACAAATATGGTGTCTCATGGCAAATAATACACACCGAAACTCCGTTTACCCAACGGATTACTCCAGTAATGATGTTTATAGGAAAAAATGCTGGACGCGCAGAGGAAGCCGCAACCCTTTACACGTCACTCTTTCACAACAGCAAAATAAACATGATCTCCCGATATGGAAAAGGCATGGAACCAGATACGGAAAATTCTATAAACTACGCAAGTATAACCCTTGATAATGAAGAATTTGGTGTCATGGATAGTGCTCATGAGCATCATTTTGCATTCAATGAAGCGATATCATTTCTCATTAACTGTAAAGATCAACAAGAGGTTGATTACTTCTGGGAAAAGCTGACTGAAAACGGAGGAGAAGAATCTATGTGCGGCTGGCTCAAAGATAAATTTGGAGTCTCATGGCAAGTTGTTCCCGAACAACTTGGGGCACTTATGAATGACCCCGATCCGACAAAATCAAGTCGCGTCACACAAGCAATGTTTTCCATGAAAAAAATAATTATCGCAGATTTAGAGCGCGCATATACCAATGGATAAAACACGCTAACCTGAGTGTGCTATGTGCAGAAATATCAAAACGCTATATAACTTTGAGCCTCCTGCAACGGAAGCTGAAATCAGGGATGCTGCACTGCAGTATGTTCGAAAAGTTTCGGGCATCCGTAATCCCTCTGCCATTAACGCCCGTATTTTTACACAGACAGTCGATCGAATCACCGCAGACATCACGACTCTTCTCCAAACGCTACAAACAACAGCGGTACCAAAAAATCGCGAAGTCGAATCCATGAAATTACGACTAAAAACACAAAAACGCTTTGGGTCAAAAATGACATGAAAACATCAAAGTCCAGTCAGTCAGTATATTCTTTTGTCATTCATTACCATAAAACTGTCAGGCCACATTATGACCTTCGTTTGGAAATAAATAATACGATGCCTTCATGGGCTATCCCCAAAGGGCCAACACTAGATCCGACCGTCAAGCGACTTGCGATGGAAACGACCGGGCACGATATGGACTATCGAAATTTTGAAGGTGTCATACCCCAAGGTGCTTACGGTGCTGGGGCAGTCATGATCTGGGATGAAGGAACATACATTGCCGAACGCGAAATATCAAAAGGTATACGAGAGTCGATTACCGATCTCACAACATCGTTAGAAGTAATGCAGCAGGGATTTCATAATGGAGAAATCAAATTTATTTTGAAAGGTAAAAAAATGAAAGGCTCATTTGCACTGGTAAAAACTCGAGGGTTTGGTCCAAAAAATTCGTGGCTTCTTATTAAACATAAAGACAAGTATTGTATAGCGGGATACGATGCGAAAAATTATCCAAAATCAACAAAAAGTAAACGAACGATAGATGAAATAGCGGGCGATTGAAACGTAAATTAATGCCAGCCTTTCGTGGGAGTTGAAGGATTTTTTTGTTCTTGTAGAGCTCGGATAACCCGTTCGCCAACTACAATATCATGTCTCGTTTGTTCACTCATTTTATGCTTTGATAACTTTGTGAGTGATATCCACTGTGTTTCTTCTTTATCAGTGAGCGCTTTGGGGATGGCATCAGTAATTTCGACATAAAAAATAAAATGCGCTCCAAACTTTTCGTGAATATAGTCATAAACTGGACGAATAGAAGACGGCTTTACTGGAATTCCCAACGACTCTTCAATACATTGCTGGAAAACTGCTTGAGGTTCACTTCCCTTATCACTCTTCCCGCGGAAGAGCACAAACTTCACTTCATCACCATGGGTTTGTTGTTGCAAGAGAATTTGTTGTGAGGCAGGGTGATAAAAAAATCCGCTTGCATAAAATGGTTTATGCACATTTATTATTATAGCGGATTTTGAAGCATAAGTCACGCACCTACATACGACTTCGGACACCAAAATTTACTCTGTTATAATCAAAACTAGTCACATACCATTCGCTCCTTCGTTCTCATGTGACATGTCATTTATCTAATGCTCTATGCGTCAACGAGTGTATTGGCTTAGTATAGTATTTCTATCGATTGTTTCTCTATTTGCTTCACTGCGTCACGTTTTTCACAATACGATCCACGTCTCCCCTTCCGGCAACGACAATAATGTAGGCACACAAACACAACCAGTCAAAACCATACAGCGCGGTATTAATATCGCCAAACCCGGAGATACTATATTCGTTTCTCCCGGTGTGTACCGCGAGACAGTTTCATTATCAAAAAATAACAACTCAACCAAACCAATCCGTTTATATGCAAATAACGACAATGATAAACAAGCAATTATTACAGGTAGTGAGCCATCATCGTCACTCTTGTGGAAACCTTGTAGTGATACAGGATGCGCAATGCTTCCCGTTGAGAGCCGAAATCACACGTATGTGACGACACTTCCGTGGGACGAAGTCCCCACGATAATCACCGAAACTATACAAGGAGGCGTTACCCGCCAACTCACTCTAGCAAGAAGCCCAAATGAACAAGTAACAAATCCAAACAAATATCATGAATTTTGGTGGCAGGCTTCAGAAAACTCCACAATCACAACGATTTCTGATCCACACCATTTAACAAACATCTCTTCCATGAAGGGTGGCCGAGCGTTTATCATCGATGGCGCAGATCGTTGCGGCACGTACATGTATGTTTTACCCATAAAAAATCATAACCAACAATCGGGCAGCCTAGAAACAGAGGGTGTAATTGGCGCGCTTACCTACGGGCATCAGGAACAAGGGATAAGCCAATACACCTCATACTATGTCGAAAATACAGCCGGCCTCCTTGATACACCCGGTGAATGGTACTACGACACCAAAACAAAAAATCTCTATCTCTGGCCAATAGGAAACGACAATCCAAAACAACTCGCTATCGAAATAGGAAAACGCGAAGTCGGTATCACTATCGATCGCTCACATGTGGCTATTGATAACATCAGCATACAAAACATAAATGATCATGGATACTTCGATCACCCAACGGGCGCAGTTGTGCTTATCCCAAATACACCAATCAACTCTATTTCTCTCCATAATATCCATGTGACTCATTCAGGATATGGCATCCTGGCAGAACCTCAAAATAACGGGAGTATTCGCGATATGACACTCACCGATATAGATATGAACACGTTATCTAAATCAGCTATTTCGCTTATTGGATCAATAGACAACGATCAAAGCATCAGCAACGTACGCATTGACCAATCAGTTATTGAGCGCGTAGGATTTCCCTATGGCGAGGCTGCAGTAAACGTTGCCCGAGTATCTGATATACACGTCACGCGACAGACTATTCGAAATGTCGCTAGCTACGGAATTCACGTCAGTGGCTATGAAAAAAATCAGATGACAACAAAACGTGTACTCATCGCAAGAAATACGATAGAACATGCGTGTCAAAATTCATCGGGGTGCGCAGCGCTTAAAGTATTTGGGGGGAAATTTAGAGATACGATGATAAAAAATAATATCCTCCGAGATACCCAAGGCTGGTCGCATTGTATTGAGGCCAGAGACAACAAAGAGGGTTTCGGCATAGGCGTATTTATCAGCAATGCCAGTGGTATAACAGTGGCACACAATCAATCGACAAATAATAGTGGCCCTGCATTTCTTGGATTTACTCGACAAATACCCGCGACAGACAATATATTTTATAAAAATTCCGCATCAAACTCGCAGGTGGGTATTTCACTTGAAAGTAGTGAAGGTGACATAGATACAGATGCTGATGCGCATGCCAATCGTCACTACAATTCAGTTATCACACGTAATATTCTTTCTCACAACGACACTGCATTATCGCTTGATCCTGCATCACCGCAATCACTCACAGTACATGGAAATACATTTATCAATAACGCCACCGCTCTTATTTTCCAAGGAACACCCGTTATATCACCGGATGACATTTCTAAACTCATCCCATCGTGGGGGCGTTAAAAATATCCGCTCTCGATAAGCTCTTGTCGATCCTGCTCGTTGATCCATGTTGGCAAAGGATATGATATGCGCGGGTATGTAGGAAATCCCGATCGCAACTTCTTATACAAACCGAGCAGGCGCGTTACAATAATTTTATTTTCAGCTGCAATATTGGTGCGTTCGTCAAAATCTGCGTCCGTATCATACAGCTCAACTTCGGTTTCCCCATCAGCCTCACGAACAATCAGACTATGTCTGTCTGTCCGCAAACTCAATGCCCCATCGTTTACATGTTCGGCAATAACCATCAGATGACTTCGTGCGGAAAAAACGTCTATTCCCGATATTTTTTTGGGTGATTTTTTACCAATAGCGCCCAAAATTGTCGGCATGATATCAACGAGTGATACCAGCTTATTTGACCGACTGGGCGAATATCCTGGGACGTAGACTATAAATGGGACATGCAGCACCTCGTTATACAATGACGATCCGTGAGAATATGAACCATGTTCAAAAAATTCATCACCTTGATCACCGACAATCACTATGATGGTGTTTTCCATCATCCCTTTCTTTTCCAAATCCTCAAAAAATTTTCCCAACTGTATATCTAGCTCAAAAAGTGTCGCGGCATATAACGCATGTGTGTACTCGCCTCTTTCATCCTGTGGTAAATCGTCAAACTGACGCCAATATTCATCATTGAAAATTGCGTAAATATCGTTGAATTCCTGATACGATTGAGATGCGGTATGATATGAGTCAAGACGTTCACAATAAGTGTGTTTATCCCCTGATACCCCAAAGACAGCCTCGGGATGAAGCGATTGTAATTTTAGATAGGTAAATTTGCACAAGTCTTCGTAGGCCGTTCGTTTCCTTTCAGGCCCATCATAAAACAACCGTACATGTTCATCTTCCGGCACATATGGTTCGTGTGCTAAGTATGTGTGCATAAAAAAGAAGGAGGGTGTATTGGACTGACTCGATCGCGTTGCGATCGCATCAAATGTTTCTGTCCAAAGACGAGGATTATCCGCTTCGTATACTGCGTCAAATCCCCGTTCAAGCCCTCCGGTTAGTGGCAAATGGGGATCAGTGGTGGGACCAAAAAAATATGTCTGATACCCCTCATTCTTTAAACGTTGGGCGAGTGTCGGAATGTCATTAGGTAAAACACTTGCATAGGGCAAATTCATGGTATGGGTACTGGGATAAAGAGAAGTCATCATTGAAAAATGACTGTCCATCGTACGAGATGCGGGAGCATAAGAACGGGTAAATAATTGGGACTTTGCCGCAAATCGGCAAAGATTGGGCATCGTATTTTTGGTATACCCCAAACACGGCAAACTTTTTGCGCGAACCTGATCAAGCGAAATAAATATAACATTACAATTTTTACATGTTATCCGGCGATCTTTTTGTGTACTAAATATAAAACCGGCGATTGCAGCAACCACTATGAATAAGCACAGATAACGCAGTACGTTATTACGCATGTATTACTACATTCTATGAATATGCGTGTTGCGCATCAAGAGAAGGAGCATATTTCGTCCACGAAATACATGTTCATCGCATAGGGTATAATATAAATATGAAAGCTATAATAGCAACCAATTATGGTAACAGCGAAGCGCTTACCTATACAGAAAACGCAAAAAAGCCAACACTTCAGGAAAATCACGTTCTCGTTAAAATCCACGCTGCAAGCATAAATCCGTTTGATATCGCGCTGCTTTCCGGTGTTTATAAAGCACACATGCCACTCACGTTTCCCGCGACTCCCGGTGGAGATTTTGCAGGCACAGTAATTGAAGTAGGTAAAAATGTCACCAACCTAGCTATTGGTGATGAGGTATACGGCACTGCAAATGTACTCAGCGGAGGAACGGGCTCATTTGCTGAATTTGCCACAGCCTCCTCAGGATCAATAGCAAAAAAACCACATAACATTTCATTTATAGAAGCTGCCGCTCTCCCCTTGGTTGGAACGAGCGCTGTACAGGCACTCGAAGAACATATGCAGTTAGCAGCAGGTCAGAAAATTCTTATCCATGGCGGAGCGGGCGGCATAGGACACATTGCAATTCAGCTTGCAAAAACTATCGGCGCTCATATTATAACTACCGTCAGCACCAATGACATGCCGTTTGTAACTCAACTTGGCGCTGATGAAATCATCGACTACACCAAACAACAATTTGAAACACTGGTAAATCAAGTCGATGCGGTATTCGATACCGTAGGCGGAGAAACAACCGCTACATCGTTCAAGGTTTTAAAAAAGGGCGGTATTCTCGTAAGCATGAAAGGCCAACCAGATGAAACGCTTGCCACCCAATACGGGATAACGAGTATAGGCCAGGGAACAAAAAATAATACTCCCCACCTCGCTCGACTTACTGAACTTGTAGAAGCTGGATCAATTCATGTTCATGTCGCAGAGACATTTCCGCTTATAGACATCAAAAAAGCGTGGGAATTACAGCAAACACGCCCTCAAGGAAAACTAGTCGTTACCATAAGCGATACGCTCTCCTGACATATTCACTATGACACATTCACCTACAAATATTGAAACTATTCCGACTGAAACTACTCACGAAGGAACAACACAAGTCAAACGACTTATCCCGCCGCATGGAAACCATCAAGGTAATATAGCTACCATGAACTATGCGTGGCTTGAACCCGGTAAACAACTCACCCAACACGTACACACCGATGGTGAAGAATTTTATTTTTTTTTGGAAGGAACAGGTCAGATGCTTGTCGGCAACAAATGGTTTGATGTCACTTCGGGTGATTTTATTACTGTTCCTCCCGATCATGCACACAGCGTCAAAAACACCGAAAACGAAAGTCTTGTTTTTCTGACTGTCAGAACAGAAGCATAAAACCTCTTGCATCACTTCATGATAATTAGTAATGTATATTACATGAGTAAACTGTTTTTCGCATAAAGGGAGCACATATAACGAGGATCGCTCCCGTCCTCTCACAGAAAACCAAAACGGCCTTTGTGTATAAAGGGTCGTTTTTTTGTAAAAAAATCACACTCCTATGATAGCGGCATTTCTTATTACCCTCAGAGAAGTTATCGAAGCGTCACTTATCGTGGCCACGATACTTGGTATTCTCATAAAACTCAATCAAACCAAAAGCGTCCGCACTGTTTGGTTGGCAACTTTACTCGCTGCCATAAGCAGCATCGTGCTCCTCGGGTTAGGAAGTGTAATGGGAATAAAAATTCAGGAAGTATATTCAGGAAAAGTTGAAGAATTTATCGAAGGGATATTTATGGTGACATCTGCGATATTTATTACGTGGGCAGTATTTTTCTTACATAAATATTTTGCCGGATATAAAACTCGCCTGATCGTCAAAATTAGTGAAACGCTAAAACAGGAAGAGCAAAAAGGACTCTTTTGGCTTGCGTTTACTGCAGTATTTCGAGAAGGATTTGAAATCGTGCTATTTCTGTCTACCATTTTTCTTTCAGCCAACCCTTCGGAAATATTTACAGGATTTACAAGCGGTCTTGTTGGCGGGCTTCTTATATCCCTAGGACTATTTGCTGCCACATTACGACTCCCAATTCAGCTCGCGTTTCGAGTAACGAGCATGCTGCTCATATTCTTTGCTGCCGGACTATTTTCTCGTGGCGTCCATGAATTTGTAGAGGCCGGAATACTCCCAGAACTTTCGACCATAACACTTACATTTTTACCCGCAAAAGCTACCATAAGCGCAGATATGATAAAGGCTATTTTTGGCATTACCCAAACTATGGATATCGCACAGTTATCAATTTATGTGGGTTATATTGCCTTTATGGTCTGGTGGGTATTTGTGCGCAAAGGAAAAGCCAAGGCTGAAAAAGTTGCGGATTAACCTTCAAAACTGGTATACTAGCGCGTATCGTCAATGGCCGTGTGTAAGGTGGATGCTTCATGTGTTCGTGCCCGTCACCCCGTTTTCGAACTCCGTATATGAAACAAGACATCCGAAATATCGCGATTATTGCTCACGTGGACCACGGAAAAACCACGCTTGTGGATGGTATGCTTAAACAAACCCACACGTTTCGGGAAAATCAGGCTGAAATGAATGCTACCACTATCCTTGATAGTAACGATCTCGAACGGGAAAAGGGTATTACTATTTTGGCCAAAAACACATCGGTTCACTATAAAACGACAAAAATAAACATTATCGACACTCCAGGACACTCTGATTTTTCCGGTGAGGTCGAGCGAGTTATCAACATGGCAGATGGGGCACTTCTTATTGTTGATGCCGCAGAAGGGCCATTGCCTCAAACTCATTTTGTGTTACAAAAAGCATTAGAGCACGACCTTACCGTCATCGTAGTTATTAACAAAATTGATCGAAAAGATGCACGACCCGAGGAAGTCCTTCATGAAATCGAAGAATTGTTCCTCCACCTTGCTCATCATGAAGGTCACCTCAATTTCCCAGTCCTTTACGCTATTGGCCGCGAAGAAAAAGCATGGGCAACATTTCCCGAAAACACACAAGAACACGCGACTCTTGAGCCATTATTTGAAGCCATCATAAAACACATCCCAGCGCCCTCAGGAGAAGAAGATAAACCATTTAAAATGCTCGTCACCACGCTCGACTTTGATACCCATAAAGGAAAATTTGCCATAGGTAAGGTATCGCAAGGTAAAGTAAAAAAGGGAGACTCGTTACTCATCTTAGACGAAAATGAGCAACGTGGCACCCTCCGGGTAGATGAAGTATTTACCAGTGTAGGGCTCAATCGCGTACCCGCGTTACAGGGTGAAACTGGTGACATCATCGCGATTACCGGAAACGGTGATGCATCTATCGGACAAACATTGTCTGACCCTGCAGACCCCACCGGATTTCCCAAAATGTCGATTGAAGAACCAACACTTAAAGTATTAGTAGGTCCAAACACTTCGCCATTTGCCGGCAAGGAGTCGAAATTTGGTACTCCCACTCAACTCGCTGATAGGCTTACTCGTGAAATTCAAACAAATGTCGGACTGAAAATCGAACCGAGCCCGACTAGCAACGGATTTCTTGTTTCCGGACGCGGAGAGTTACATATCGCGGTGCTTCTTGAGACAATGCGCCGCGAAGGATTTGAGTGCCAAGTCGGAAAACCTGAAGTAATTGTCAAAGAAATAGATGGCGTCATCCATGAACCATACGAAGAGCTGACCATCGAATTAGACAGCTCGCTTGTCGGCATTATCACCGAAGAAATGGGTAAACGACATGGAGAAATGCTTGATACGCATACCAATGAGCAAGGAATGACCAAAATGGTCTATAAAATCTCGACAAGAAATTTGCTTGGATTTAGGGGAGACATCATGACTAAAACTCGCGGGAGTGGCATTATCGCCACCAGAATTATCGGATACTTCCCGATAACCCCGAAAAAGGCAAAGGCACGAAACGGTGTGCTCATCGCTATCGAAAGCGGTAAATCAACTGGCTATGCATTAACGACTGTTCAGGAACGAGGAAAAGCACTCATCGGCCCCGGAGTCCCGGTATATGAAGGCATGATTATCGGAATAAACAACAGAAACGAAGATATAGATATCAATGTATGCAAATCCAAACGACTCACTAATATCCATTCAGCAAACGCTGATATAGCGATCCAACTAGATCCACCACTCCAAATGAGTTTAGAGCAGGCACTCGATTTTATCGAGGATGATGAACTTTTAGAGATCACTCCTCTTTCACTACGACTACGAAAAATTCACCTCTCCAAGGTAAACCGCGTTCGTTCTGCCAGAGGCGCTTCCACTATCTAAAGGATGGTTTTTCTACAAATGTGATAGGTTAGAAAACGTATTACTCGAGGTAATCTTTGAGCTTCTTGCTGCGTGAAGGGTGACGCAATTTTCGAAGAGCTTTGGCTTCTATTTGTCGGATACGCTCACGAGTAACGCCAAATTGTGCACCAACTTCTTCGAGGGTTCGTGGTCGTCCATCTTCCAAACCAAACCGAAGAATTAATACTTTTTTCTCGCGATCAGACAGCGTTGCCAACACTTCTTCCATGTGTTCTTTGAGCAACTGGCGCGATGTCTGATCATACGGAGTAGGGCCGGGGTCTGATATGAAATCGCCTAAATGCGAATCTTCTTCATCTCCCACCGGAGTTTCCAAACTTGTTGGCTCCTGAGAAACCTTCATAATTTCCCGAACTTTTACGACATCTACTTCCATGGCTTTCGCGATTTCTTCAGGTGTGGGTTCTCGACCCAAATCCTGCATAAGTCTGCGACTTATACGCGCAAATCGATTAATCGTCTCCACCATGTGCACTGGGATACGGATTGTTCTCGCCTGATCTGCTATTGCCCGAGTAATAGCCTGACGAATCCACCATGTGGCGTAGGTCGAAAACTTAAATCCTTTTCGCCAATCGTATTTTTCAACTGCCCTGATTAATCCCTGATTACCTTCTTGTATCAAGTCTAATAAACTCATTCCTCGACCGATGTACTTTTTTGCGATAGAAACGACAAGTCGCAAGTTACTTTCGATAAGCTTCTTTTTCGCCCTGCGGTCGCCTTTTTCGTAGCGCTTCGCAAGACTCATCTCGTCAGCAAATGTAAGAAGTGGAATACGCCCGATTTCCTTCAAATACATCCTGACAGGATCAGAAATGCCTTCATCTGATGCCCGCACCAATGCCTCTATTTCTTTCTCTAGATCTGCAATACTTTTTCGCGCTTCCTGTTCTATGTCGGCACTGGTCGTCTCAAACACATCGACCCCTGCTCGGATAAGCTGGTCGTAAAGATGATCTAATTCGGTGATTTTGTCTTCAGGCTTGGGGAAGAGTGCCAGGATATCATCCTGTGTGACAAATCCATTTGATTTGCCTTGTTTAATAAGATTGGGAGCGGTTCCCGCAGATTTCGGTTTTTGCATGATGTTCTCCGATAGCCAATGTCGCACGCAACATTAAAGCTTCGATTAGACGTATTATAGCGTATTTACTGGCCTTTTTCTATGGCCGCCCTTTTTTGGGTTAACTCTATAAATTCTTGGTTGTACGCCTCGCGCTGATCGCCAGTGATATCAGGGTCACGCTGCTTCTTCCCAATATCTTCTAAACGAATATTTATATGCTCGAGCCTGACCTTACGTATCGCTTTGTCCCACGCACGACTAAATCGAACATCATCCTCTACAAAATCCGAAACATCAGTCAAAAATGCCTCATCAAATGTCGGGATAAGCTCGCTTGGCAGCGTGTCTGCAAAATCTTTTGCTGCAAACGTTTTATGCTCTTTCATAAACATATCCAACTTCTCTAAAATCAGCCGAAGCGGCTTAAAGTGAAATTGACTAATGGGAATAACAGCAATACATACGGGCAATAGCTCGTGTGTTTTCCCTTGTAACAACAGTGCCAACAGGTTAATTTCTGCTTTTTCCAACAGAGACAACATCTGTTTGTCTCCCTGCTGTTCTTGCTTTTCGCGAGTTTGCCCGCCCTTCCCTGTCCTATACTTTGCCATCCCTTGCTGAATTGTTTCCTCCGATAACCCTAACCCGCTCGCGAGTTTTCTCGCGTAATGCCCTTGCACAATTGGGTTATCCATTTTCATAAGCACAGGAATAAACTCGTCCGACACTTTGCGTTTGCCGTACGAACTGGACACATCGTATCGGGAAAGCGCCGAAGACAAAAAATAATCATAAATTGGCGCCGCGTCTTTAATAGCTTTCTTGAGTAATCCGGGATTTTCCCGCGCAGCTTCATCGGGATCTTTTCCTGAAGGCATCACAGCAACCCGCATGTCAAATCCGATACGCTCAGCAATTTCTATACCTCTTCGCGCTGCGGCATCTCCCGCAAGATCACTGTCGAGTGCAAACACTAGCCGCTCAGCAAACCGCCTCAGCAATCGAGCATGATCTTCTGTCACCGCTGAACCTTTTATCGCTACGACATTGGGTATACCAGCCTGAAAAGAAGAAATAACATCAAGTTCGCCTTCCATGAGCACCGCTTCATTACTTTTTTGAATCGCATCCTTGGTAACATCAAGGGCATAGAGTACCCGACCCTTTGTGTATACGGGAGTTTCAGATGTGTTTATGTACTTTGCTTCCTTGGCTTTTGGATCGAGTACTCTCCCCGAGAACCCCACGACATTTCCTCGATGATCTTTTAGCGTAAACATCACCCTTCCACGAAATCGATCATAATATCCGCGGTTCCCCCGGATGACTAATCCTGCAGTCTCTAGTACCGTATCTTCATACCCTTTTTTCTTTAAAAACCCTAGCAGTCCGTCCCAATTATTTGGACTGTATCCCAATGTAAACGTTTTTATCGACTTATCGGTTATCCCGCGATGCTTCAGATAGTCCATGGCGTTTTCCCCGACACGATGTTTCGTCAATAAATAGTGATAGTACTCGCTCGCCAAATGATTTACTTCTAATAACCTCTGCCGAATTTTTGCTTCTGGGGTATCTGTTGGTCGCCGCTCCAGCTTGACTCCAGCGCGCTCAGCAAGCGTTTCGAGCGCTTCCGAAAAATCAACATGCTCTGAAAGCATCACAAAATCAAAGACACTTCCCCCTTTACCGCACCCAAAACAATGAAACGTCTGCCGATCAGGACTGACCATAAAAGAAGGAGTTTTCTCGTTATGAAAAGGACACAGGCCTTTAAAATTCCGCCCGGCATTTTTAAGCTGCACACGACTTCCGATAATATCGACTATATTGAGCCTGGATTTGATTTCATCAATATCTGACATAAGATGAGCGCAGAATAACACACTAAGTGAAGGATTTCTAATGGCTGACACTCAATAACTACATGAGGATCGGGAGGGGAAACTCACGTGAACGATAGCGAAGATACCATCCCACTGCCTCTCCATGATCAAACGCCAATTCATCGAGCTTTGTTAACTCGCCAATGGGCACCCATGCAACCTCAGTTGATTCTGCGTCTTTTTCCCCTGTTTGTTGGGTGGGAGTAATAAGAAAGTGAAACGATATATTTTGCCTATCTTCATGTGGCCGGTGCGGATTTGTTTTAATTAAAAACAGCGATCGCACCTTTCCATCCCAACCTGTTTCTTCTTTGAGCTCACGAAGCGCGCCTTGAGCCGCAGTTTCATCTCTATCTAAGTATCCCGAAGGCAACGACCACTTTCCCCCTTCTGATATGTCGGGAGACCTCTTCACTAGTAGTAGTTTCCCTTCGTTTTCGACAATAGCATGGACGACCACGTGCCGCAGACGTGCTTTTGCCCCATTTTCAAATGCGCAGGTAATCATACATAAAACTAAAATGGGATATACGAATCCCAGTCCCTGTTGTCCACATGTGTCAATCGCATCACACACAAATCTAACGGTCTTATGAGTACTCGAAGCAATAGCTCTCCTACTACCGGAACATGCTTTATAACCCACTCCTGCCAAGGAGCTATACCAACAACCGTAAAAGGTAAATTTTTTAGATAATACATGACCGCTTTTCGTACCGGCTTGCTCCAAATATTTCGAATCACCACAATACCCTTGAGTCGCAAAATGCGGGCAACAAAATACATATCGGTCATGACACTGTCAAACCACTGGCTAGCATCAACAAACACCATATCGACTTTTGTTTTTTGACGTAATAACTTCGCGAGATATTCCTGGCTCGTCATGTGGTCTTCGAGTATTACTCCTTTTTGCTTTCTTATAAATGTATCTATCGTAAAACGTTTCGGAGGATTTGGAATATGATGATAAGGATCAATAATAATATGACTACTGGGGCGATGAGTCGCACTGTGCACCCATAATGACGAAATACCATATCGAAAACCTAACTCTACCACCACTTTGGGTTTATGACGATCGATAACTTTTGCGATAAAAATTCCTTGATCTCTATTGATAGACACAGGAAAAAGATCGTCAGCTATTGCATGAGCAAATTCAAAATCCGTATAAATGCGATCAAGTAATGTTCTTGCATTATTCATTGCTGTAGATAGGAAACATACGGATGCGATGCATAGATTGCCGAGATATCAACCCCCTCGACACTAACCGAGAATGCTTTCGAAAAAATTTTGGGTGACGGGGCTTTGTAATCTCTATATGCTGCAATATACACATCCGCGTTATCAATCGATTCAGTATATACCCATCCTTTTTCGAGCAGTCTCGGCATCATACCAAACCGGGCATAAGGAAGTAATTGATCAAAATAGATAAATCGAACAGGAGTATCAGACCAGGTCATAAGATACTCAAGCGCTTGTTTCTGGGAAATCCCCCAGTAATCCAAATCAAAATTTTCCTTTACGTTTTTATATCCTCCTGCCAACACATTAAAATATACGTACTGGTTGGGATGATTGCGCACAATAAATCCTAAGGCAAAAAGGCAATCGATACACATCATGCTTACCGCACCAATAAATAATCCTCGCTTCCATACCAATGATTTACGCTCGTGTAACACACGAAGAAAATATAAAGAAAATCCAATCATGCCCGGATATATATAATAGATGTGTCGCCATCCATCGTATGAACGAGGATTAAAAAATGCCGATACAGCAAATGTGCCGACTACAATAACAAACATTGTAAAATACACCGGATACTCAACGTTTTGATGTTTGTTATGTTTCACTATCATCCGCACATACCACATACCCCCAACAATTGCAGTAACAATTACTGACAATAAACCAGTAATTCCTACCCACACAAGATGATAATGCCATGGTGTATTTGGACTGATATACCATGTGCCGAAGTAGAATGTAGGTACACCAACGGGATTTGCGGCAGACTGCCAAAATCCTAATAGATTATGGAACGTGTCATTCCAAAAAATTGGAGAGGTAAGAAAGAATGTCATAAGTGACAGTGCGACATACCCCATAACCACAACTGCTCGTTTTGTGAGGCTGATTTTCTCTGTAAGTGTCAACGTTAGCGTCACTGCAAAAAGCAAAAGAAGCCCCTGGGCCCGCACTGAAATAGCAATACCGGTGAACACTCCGGCAATAACCACCGTCAGCCATTTTTTTATATTCATCCTAAAGCTTGCATACAACACTAAAATTGTCATAGATAAAAACGCCATATCTTTCGTGTTATAAAAACTTTCAGCAAAAAATCGAGGAGTCACAATGAGCAAAATAACGCCAAGCAATCCGTACACCGGACTATGATTCATGGCAGAGAGCAATACATAAAAAATAACGAGCGAAAAAGCAAAGAATAAAAATACTCCTACGTGTCGCGCACTCATAATATCAATCGCAAATCTATCTGAGATACTGTTGCTCAAAATATAAAGCGGCACCTCAAATGCCGGCCCGTAATACCGATCGTAATGGGATTGTATTTCCATATTGCCGTAAACAATCCGCTCATAATTGACGCGGCCGATGTCTATCTGGGAATACTCGTCTATGGGAACACCATAATCCGGAAAAATACGAAAACCGGTAAGGAGATATCCAACAAAAAATACTACAAAAATGATGTGAACAAACAAGAAATTACGGAAAAAAAAGTGCTTCACTCACCCATTATCTCACCATTTATTTGAATTGTGTTACTTGCTGCCCTCATAACTCTATCAATCTGCAGATTATGCGAACTGAGAGTCCTCGCTTACTCAAGTTATTTGAGTTCACTGTTCGATTACTAACCGAAACTAACTGTACATCAGGTATTCTGCCGAAAGCTACTTGCCCGCCATAGGCATCCTGTATCGTACGCACCAAATGCTTTAAAAACTTCAACATCGGAAATTGGCACAAATTTCGACAGCATTGACTTAACAAGATACCGCTTCCATACTGAAACTATAGTGTAAGTAACAAATCCGACTCTTCTTCATTTCACGAACCGTTTTCTATGAAACCAAAAAATCGCACTGCGCGCTACTATGGCACACCGCAGAAAAACATCGTGCCCCTCGCAATAACTGCAGTTTCACTTGTTCTTGTTACGGGGATAGCATTTATTGCTATACGAAATCGCGCGCCCTCCTGTAAAAACTGCAATGTCGTACTTGTTTCCCTAGACACCCTCTCGGCGAAACATCTGCCATGCTACGGATACGATAAAAATACCGCTCCCAATCTTTGCCGGATAGCAAAAGAAAACGCTTATTTCTCTCGGGCATACACCCAAAGCTATTACACGCTTCCCAGTCATATGTCGATGTTTACCGGTCAATACCCATCAACCCATGGTATTCTTGACCCAGGTATCACTTCGCTTAGCACGACATCACGGACTCTCACCGAAACGCTGGACGCACAGGGCTATCGGACACTATATTTCGGACCCACCGATAACAACTTTTTTCCCCTTTCCCGCGGGCTTGGACGCGGCTTTGACTACATTGACGATGAGTATAACTACCTCAGGGTAGGAGAATTACAGAACTGGAAAAAAGGAGTAAGCATGCTTAAAGACAACACAGCAAAAGGAGTGCCTACATTTCTTTTTTTACACACCTATTATACCCATGAACCATACCTGCCTGACACGCGGAACAATCATTTCACCGATACGGTCGACCTGGACATACCTGTTACCGCAGAAGAATATACCGCCATTACCCCGGCATATATACAGTTTGTCAAAGATTATTTCCGCCAAAGCCCCGCAGAAAAAACTCTGCAAGATGCAGCATACCAAAAATTCCTCAACACTGAGGATTTTGGCCAGGCAAAAACACTCTATCAATATATGATGACGGAAAACTGCAGGGTGTACTGTCTACAGGCAGAGTACTATTACGTACAAAACAAAGATAACCCCCGGCACATTGCGTATATCCGCAGTATGTATGACGAAATGATTTTCAATCTGGATAAGGAAATTGGCAAACTGGTTGCAGGCCTTGAACCGCTTTTGCAAAAAAACACCATACTGGTGATAACCTCCGATCATGGAGAGGCGTTTATGGAACATCGGAACATTATGCATCAGTCACTGTATGGCGAGGTGTTGGAAGTACCTCTCATCGTCATTGCTCCCGGCATCCATCGCGGCTCAATCGATACACCCGCCTCCATTATAGATATATACCCTACCATCCTCGGACTTCTACAGCTTCCGCAGGTGGCTTCCGTTGAGGGGCGGGATCTTTCATGGTCATTCTCCGGGTTTCCCCGGCTACCCAACTACAAACCTATTATTTCAGAACGCTATGCAATGGTATATGACAACGGCCAACACAAAGCGATCCTGCAGCGCTCGATCATTTCCGGCCACTGGAAGCTCCTTGTCACCATCGATCAACAATCAACACGTGATACCGAGCTGTACAACATGACAAAAGACCCGTACGAAAAACGTGATATATCTAGTGAAGAGCCGGATGTCGTACGTATGCTTCTCCGCATTCATCAACAATTTGCCGACAACCACCCACAAAAAACGTATCCTTCCCAATCTGAACCCACAAACATAACCCCAGAAGAATCACCGCGGCTATTCCACTATTAATCGGCTATCCCGATTGATTTTTAGTGCGTTAAGTCTATGATGAAATCATGACCTCAAAATTCCGGAGTAACCGAGCGTGGATTATTGCATCTGTTGCGTTTGTCGCTGCCATCTATGCCGGCATATATTACGCTGTCATTGCCCCCTTCACCCAACCCGTAAGCATTTATAAAACTCCCGCCATTCGGAATGCCTCACGCATGCAAACCGGCTACACGCTTATTGCCCCATACAACAACGCCCTTAACAGTGACCCCCAAAACAAAGGTGACGTCTATTTACTCGACATGCTCGGCCGCGAAGTTCATGAGTGGAAAACACCCAAACAAGTCCTATCGGCAAAACTTACTCCCCAGGGAAATTTGATTGTCGCCATGGAACCGACAGAGTTTGAGGTGCAATATCCTGGAGGCGGGAACACTGGGGATCTTCAGGAGCTTGACTGGAATGGGAAAGTTGTCAGGGAATATAAAAATGAATCGATGCATCATGACTTTGCGCTTTTGCCTAACGGAAATATTGCGGTCGTAAGCTGGGAAAAACTCCCCGGTGTAATTGCGAGGAACGTAAAAGGGGGAATCCGAGGATCCGAGCTGAATGGAGATGTCTGGTCTGATGCAATCCTGGAACTCGACCAACATAACAATGTCGTGTGGACATGGCATGCACATGAACACATGGATGTAAACGTGGACATTATCGATCCTGCTCTTCCCCGAACAGGCTGGACATATATTAATGGTATTCGACACTTAGCCAACAACCCGATAGACAACGAAGAGGGATATCTTATCAGCATGCGGTCAATTAATACGGTCATGATTGTCCGTAAGCGTGATGGAGAAATTATCTGGCGCTCACCGCGCAACCTCACCAATACCCAACACGACCCCAACGTGCTTCCCAATGGAAATATATTGGTTTTTGATAATGGCTTTACACGCCTTCCTATTCCCGTACCGATCTACGGAAGTAGAGTGATACAAATCGATCCAAAAACCGGAAACGTTTTCTGGTCATTTGATGGCGGACCAGGCGTCATGGATAAACTTGCATTCTATGGCCCACTCGTTGGCGGATCACAGGCGCTCTCGAACGGAAATATTCTCATAACTGATGGCCCAAAAGGCCATATATTTGAGGTTACTCCAGAAAAAGAAATCGTATGGGATATAGTAAGTCCGTATACAACAAAATCGAGCGGTGCTTTTCCTATTAATTTTATTTTTAAAGCCCGCAGATATGCCGATGATGAAATAAAGCTCCCTCCAGGAACAGCAAAGTCTTTTAATCCTCACCTATACAAGGTGGCATCATTCCTTGCCCCGCTCTATTTCAAGAGTCTTTAACTTCTGTCAACTGCACGCTGTGCGGAGGAGACAGGACTCGAACCTGCGAGGGATTGCTCCCGTACGCTTTCCAAGCGTATGCCGTAGCCGCTGGGCCACTCCTCCAATATCGCAATTATATCATTTATTGAGCTTGATCTGATGCTATAATAGCCAAAATTGTAATACTTCTTACAACTTATATATGCGCAAAGAACATAATAGACGAAGAAAAATTAGCGGCAAAAATGCATTCCTTATGACCGGCATAATTGCTCTCTTGGCCCCGCCAGCCATTAATTTTGATACAACGCGTAGGGTGATAACCGCTGCTTTTGGACAGCCGGTGCAATGTGCTGAATTTTCCGACACATCACCTTATGACGCGATAGCCATATTTGACGGTGGCCCAAACTATGGAAAAAATGGGTTGCCTTTTCCAAGCGCGATTACCAAAAAGCGACTGAAAGCTGCCGCCATCAAGTACACCGAATGGGCGCTCCAGGGTAATGCACCCAGACACGTTATTATGTTAAATGGCGAAGGTGCACACGTGAATGGCTCATACGAATGGGTCTTTCGAAAATACGTAGCAGAGGTGTCTAAAAATGTAGTGGTCGTACCAGATGGCACAGTGGTAAGCGAACAAGCATCAAATACATCAACAAACGCTGAAGATCTCTCTATTGTCGTCAAAAGACAAGGACTACGAAAAGTGGCGGTATTCACGACACAATCCCACCTATCTCGCGCCATGATACTCACCTGTGGATGGGATATAGCAGCTAATGGATTTGCCGCAGAAGAAGTGATAGTCGCGCATGACCCAACTGAAACACCAACAATTAATGCTTACCTCAATTCACCTGCTGTTAAACGAAACAATACACTCGAATTTTGGAAACGAACAATTTTCCCCTACGACACACATGGAAAACTCCTCACCTGGATGAAAGACAATTTCAGGCAATCTAGGTAAAAAATAATCCGATAGTTTCATGAGGTCAAGAAGCATATAATAAACCTCATGACTACTCACACGAAAGCATTGGTGGCAATTCTTATTTCCGCTGGTCTTTGGGCAAGCGCTGGATCGGTATCCAAGCTGCTTTTTATGGAAGTTCCTCCGTTTGTTGCCGCTAGTCACCGATTTCTATTGGCGTCACTCATTATTTTCCCCTTCTTTCTTCGAACAAAAAAGCCGAAAGGTTTTTGGCGAGCGCTTTTACCTCTTGGATTGTTTAATACCGGAAATATCTTGTTCTACTACCTGGGGCTTTCTCTCACCACCGCAAATACCGGTAGCATACTCGGCACCACTATCCCCATCAGCGTTGCTCTTTTTTCTCCGTTATTTTTACACGAGCCTATCCAAAAAAACAAACTCGTGGGTATATGTATTGGTCTTATTGGCGCGCTTTGCATTGTACTAGTGCCAATGATCGACAAAGGTAATGTTGCATCAGGAAGCTTATTAGGAAATATATTTATGGTAGGCAGCCTTCTATCTTGGACAATGTATATTATATTTTCGCGGCGCATACTATTGCATGGAAATTTTTCTCCCATTCTTTCCACATCAGTCAATATTTTTACCGTCACGATTGCAGCAACCATTGCAGCACTGCTTGCAGGTCAAACGTTATTGTCGCCCGCGCTTTCCGTTCCCACATATACAGGCGTACTTTTGTACGCAGCAATAGGCATTACCATCGTTACATTTTTCTTGTTTCAATGGGGAGTACAACACGTATCTGCTTCAACAGCATCGCTGAAAGAATACGTACAACTCGTGATAGCAGTTGCGATAAATGCAATTATTTTAGGGGAGCGCCTCACGCTTACGTATATCCTTGGATCTGCACTTATTATCGTAGGTGTACTTTTTTCAACAGGCAGCAAATTGTCGAAAAAAATGGCATCGGTACTGTTTAATCAAGGGGAATAGTTACTTCGCAAACTCTTCGTGTATAGCTTCACGAATATCTTTCCACCAGTCCTGTGAGTCGGTTGCCGCTAATGATGTCATGAGCTCAATAGACTCCGGCAATCGTACTCTTTTAGAGTTAGCATCCATCCATTCTTTGGCGTGCGTATTTCCTTTTTCCATAAGAATTTTACATTCCACTCCAAACGCTATGACATTCGCCTCGTATACTACCTGTGCATCAAGCGTTTTTCTTGCTTCGTATTCGTTAAGAAGCATAAGCAACTCATCATCTACTCCTTTAAAAATATCTTCGTTTGCTTTGTCTTCATGGCGAGTCATATAGAGTTTCGCTACTTTATCCATCTCTCCGGTTCGACCTTCATGAAAATCATGAAATATACTCATCAACATAATTTTTTCCATCGACACGTTTCGCGATTTATCACCTGCAGCATTTATTTCCCGAGCGAGTAAATAAGCAATAACTGCAGTCATGAAAGAGTGCTCACCAACGCCTTCTTCGTTGTCACCCAAGCGCTGCCAACCAGTTCGGAGCATTCGTTTTACATTTGCCCCTTCGTAAATTAAATTTGTTCGCTGCCGTTTATCCATATTTCGTATTATACCTTTTTAGGCGAGTGCGTGCGCTTATGGAAGTATTTTATGCCGACAAAACATGACACCAAAATGATAATGAACACTGTCACTATAGACACCCTCGTACTCCATTGTTCTACCACTGATTCTTCCAATATCGCACGAACCGTGTGTTCGCCCGGACTCACCGAAAATTCTACAAGACCATGTTCGTTATCGTATGTTATGGGTGCAACTTTTTCATCTACATAAAGCTGCCAACCGGGGTAGTAATAAAACGCTAGTTGCACAACGCTTTCTCTCTGACTCAGAGTATGTACTATCAATTCGCGTGGTTTGTGTGCAAATGTAGTAACTTGGGCATCACCGCTTACTATCCGATATGGTTTTTCCCACGGTACTTTAATACACGTGGTGACAGTAGTCGGTAAGTATTCGAATCCCCAACTTGTTCCGCATGGATCTTGGGGAACGTATTTATCGATAAACTCGTATGAGTATGGGCGAAAATTTGCAAAGTTCACCCAAACCACAACGGATGATAGCAGTAACACGATAAACATTTGCTTTTTCTTGCTTATCAATACAATGCCACCAGATATCGTTGCACCAAAAATAGTCAACATCGTCAAAAATCTCCATGGATATTGAAATATATACATAACAGGAAACAGCGCGTCCCACACGACCCTCGACAAGCCGCTGACAAAAAATAATGACACCGCAAACAATATCCCCATCACTGATATCGCCCGTTGCGTATCGGCATCACGCACCCGATTTTTTACAATCCACCACGCCACAAGTGGAAGCAAAATAGCAGTCCAGTTTGTGATCATTGGGATAAATGTAGGGAAGAATATTTCTCGCGCGTTGCCTTGCATCAAACTTTCAAATATCTGTCTACGATCCGCCTGCAAATAAGACACCCATACTAAATTTCGTGTCATAAAAGCAGAAGCCCAAAAAAATGCGGACAGTCCTACCCCAGCACCTACAACACTTAAAGCCGCGACTATTCCTCTTTTGTAATACACAAGCCATGAAAGCACCCATACAGCAACAAATCCAGCCCCCATATATGCAGTCAGATTGTGTGACAGAAGTAACCCGCCTACCGCAATTGCTCCCAAAACAATGTCCCGCCAATTTACTTTCTGTATCGCACGAAACGAAAACAATAATACCCATGGAATAAATCCCATCGCCCACACCTCGCCTAATCCTCCGCGCCAAAATACGTCATACCCTAAAAATGGAGAAAATACATACACCGCGAGTGAAATAACAGCGCCTAATGCACCAAAAAATTGGTAGGAAAGACCAAATATTCCAGCAGCCCCTGTAAGGATAGCCAGCAAAAATGATCGCTTGAGCGCCCCAACTAAATTAATACCGATAAGATGAAGTATCGCTCCCACATAAAACGGAAACGGCGCATAGTACCCGAATAACATGTACCCATGCTCTCGTCCAAGCGCCTCGACATGACGAACGGGGAGTTGCCCAGATGTTATTTCATTTGCCATTGCTTCCAGTCTCACGACAGAAATATTATCTATTGTAGGAAACAATCCCGGATGAAATAACGGCATTACCGCAAGCGCGATAATTGCACAACAAATAACAATACCGGCAAGTACTCGCAATCGAGACTGTTTCAAAGCTGCTCCTTTTCATGAAGAAGACGAAAACTTTCAAGTATTGCATCTGCTTTACGTAGCCCTTCCTCAGCATCAGGTGATACATTGTCCCACGACAAATCAAATTCATAGTGCCAGACGCCAACATGTCGAAAATATCGAATAAATGAGCGACCACTTTGCTGCTTCCCAACCGCGACAAACGATCGATATTTCACCTCTTCATCCTGTATACGCGACCAGCCTTGTGATTCCAAAAAACTCACCCAGTCATCTAGGGTATTACAGAGTGTTGGATAAATCAAAAATTTCATTTCTACAGGAGCCGCTCTACTTATCTCTCTCGTTCCTGGATAGGTAAGATACATCGTGTATAAGTACAGCGGGAGCGCAATCGGCTCCTCATAATCCTGAAGGGTGTTTTCTTCATATCGAAATCCTAAATCGGGAATATCAAATTGAAATCCAAACTTCTCATGAAGCACGTGGTTATCACGTTTTACCACTGTTATTTGAGCAGGAGATTTTGTAATTGGGTCACGTTTTTCATTGGGGCACTGATCTCCGAGCTTGAGAGGTGGGGTGGGTATTTTATTTTTCTGGAACGTCAACCCTGCGACACAAAGTGCGCCAAGAAAAAATACGATAAAACCTGACAAAATGATCTTCACAACGTGTACTCCCGGGCAGAGTCGAACTGCCATCACAGCCTTCGGAGGGCCGCATTCTATCCATTGAACTACGAGAGCTTTACTGAAACAAAATATATACACCGTAGAGAGAGTGTATATATAAGGCTTATTATACCGCCAATGCTTGCTCTCTGCTAGAATTGGGTTATCAGTATGCGGCGTACTTTTATTCTATTTTTTATACTTCTTATTTCATATCTTGGACTAGTTGTTTATGCTCATCGAGCATTATTTTTTTCGCATTTTGATGAAGTGTATTGGAAAGACAGGTACGAGCAATCCCAATGGAAACTCCCGCTTTCACTTCGCACCATCGGTGACGATGGATTGTATCTCTATGAAGGATATCGACTCATCCAAGGTGGAGATCCCACCAGTACAAATGCTGAAATGCCTCCACTCGGAAAATACCTTATCGGACTAAGCATCCGCACACTTAAAAATGGTTATCTCTATGGCTTCATTACCACGACTTCACTTCTTGTTTGCACATACGTACTTTCGAGCCTACTTATCAAAAAAACAGTTCCAGCACTCGTCATTACCATGCTTCTTGCGACTGACCCACTGATAACCAATCAGTACACCCTCACTATGATGGACGCATTACAGGCGTGTTTACTTATACTATTTTTACTCCTCACTATTGCGACAGGTCGCGCAAAAGAACGTTACCAGGGAGTTTTTTCACTTGCTGCAGGCGTCTCGCTTGGATTGTTTTCGGCAACAAAATTACCTGTGTTATCACCCGTTATTATCGTTGCTGCCCTTTGGTATCTCTATGTCACTACCCACTCGCCTCGCGTTATTATCGCGCTTTTTATCGGAGGACTTATCGGGTATCTCAGCCCATACACCGGTTACTTTACTCATGGGCACACGTTGCTTGACTGGATAAAAATTCAAAAATGGACGATTAGTTTTTACCGCAATGCAAATCTTTCACCAACGTGGGGAAGTGATATTGTCACCTTGCTCGTTGGCAAATATCAAAATATTTTTTCACACCGCTGGGAAGTCGCGTCTGAATGGAGTCCTACATGGAGTATATTATTTTTTGCGGCACTCGCTACTGCATTTCGTAAAGTGCGCGAAAACACAAAAGACCCCGGCTGGGGAGTGGTAATAAGTATACTTTTCATAACTCTTATCCTTTATGCGGTTATCCCCTTCTGGGTACGATATCTCGTTGTCATTCTCCCACTTCTTTATATGGCAGGAGGTGCTATTCTCGCAAAGCTTCCTCATCGCGTCTCGCTTTTCGTAAGCAGTGTGCTACTTATCGTCAATATTATCTCGTCAATTCCTATACTTTTTCCTTCACCACAATCTACTATCAATCAATTTATATACAACACAGAGCACTTCCTATTTGCCGATGTGTATGAAGACACCACTCAACAATTTCGAAAAACTATGACACGAGATGAATTTCGAAGATTTTCACATCAAGTGATGGCAGACGGTGAAATAGAATTTATCAACATCGAACAAAAAGATGGTCAAGCAACCGGACGTCAATCACCTCAATATATTCCGATGACGTTTACCTATTTTACCCGACAACTAGGGACATTCACTCAAGATGTACAAGTGCCCTTTGTACGTGAAGACAATCGATGGCGTATTGCATGGGAGTGGTCGCATCTCTTACCCGAGCTCGATCGCGCCTCTCACCTCGAAACACAAGTGCTACCCGCGCGAAGGGGGTCAATTATCGCAAGCGACAAAAAGCCGCTCGCAGAAGACGCGCCCGGAGTTATGGTGTGGGTAACTCCTGGTCGTATTGATAAAACAAAAGAAACAGAACTCCTCACGCTATTAGAAAAAGTATTTAACGGAAAGCTTATCAAAGTCGCAATCCACCAACGCATTGTAGGAAATTCACTGCCAGATAAATCATTGCCTGTCGGGGTTATTCCACGCCGCAAAACTGACCCTGATGTTATTGCCCTCTCTCATTTTGATGGCATTACGTTTACAGACGCCAGTACACGAATTACCCAAGAAAGCGATGTTGTTGATGTTGGTGTCGTCCAAAATAGCATGTACGCAGAATGCTGCACATGGCTCTATTCACCAACGACATACGATGGCACATCAGGAATAGAAAAAATAAAAAATGAAACGCTCAAAGGGATAAATGGTGGCACGCTCATGCTCAAAGATGCGCATGGAAATACAGTCAAAACATATATCGATATAACAAAAAAAGATGGGGAAGATGTACAGCCTTAAACAGTGATTTGCGAAAGATCACCGTTTATAACGATTGGCTGTATTGCATGCATTTCGGTTTTATAGTCCATATCAGGAACCGGATACAGTAAATACACTTTTTTTCCTAAACCAAACGCGTACCCCATTTCCAAAAATGTGTTGCCTCCGATATACCCGGGAACACCTTTTTTCTCATAATTAAGGATAAGAATTGCATCCGCCACCTCAATTTTTTTGAAATGCTCACGAATAAAATTATATTCAATCTTTGCCGTAATTCGCTCTTCATCGCTTTCCATATATGATTCGTTTTTATGGATGTCATCTAACTCGCCCGGTACGTGTACGGTAAACCCGCGCGATAGTAGCTCATCACGCATAGACGCCATTTCTTTATGAAACTGCATACTGCCACAAATGGTAATTATCATAATCTCTCTTTTCTGGCGGAGAGGGTGGGACTCGAACCCACAAATCCCCTGACGGAGATAACAGTTTTCGAGACTGTCCGGATAGCCATTCCCTGCACCTCTCCAGCGCTCATCCACCAATTATACTTCAAAAACTCGCGGACATCTAAAAATCAGAGCGCATGGAGATTTCCATCGAGAATAACAGGGTGCATAGCAGCCAGCTCTAATTCATAATCCATCTTCGGTATCGGATAAAGAAGATAGATTATTTTTCCCAAAAAAAATGCGACTCCCATCTCTAAAAACGTATTGCCACCAATGTATCCTTTTATCCCGCGATGTTCTGGGTTCACAACGAGTATAGCGTCTGCTTTTTTAATAGTGGAAAAATGTTGCCTGATGAAATCATATTTTTCTTCGGCACGAAGCCGCTCATCAACCGTTTTTGGCTTCATAAATCCTTCTTTTTCGATTAAATCGAGACTTTTGGGAACAAATACGCGGTGACCTAATGACAACAAGTCACGCTCAACGAGACGCATTTCTTTATAAAAGGCAAGGCTGCCACATAGTGCGATAATCATATACTTGTACGCCCAACAGGAGTCGAACCTGTATCAGAAGCTCCGCAAGCTCCTATTCTATCCATTGAACTATGGGCGCGAAATACTTTACGCATTGTACACCAAAATAACGTATCGTGGCTAGGCTTGGGGCTTTTCCAACGGGATTTTTTCCGATATCCATCGGGCGGCATTATCCACCCATGTTCGATCCGGCTCCTCACGAAACGGGATGTGCTGTGCAATAAATTCTCTAATTTTTTCCGATTTTTGGTCGCCCAAAAGAATAATAATTCGTGGTGACATAAACGGTCTTAGTACCGCCATTTTTTGCCCCCACTGCTCATCAAACCAAAAATCAGCAAACTCTTCCCACCGATAAAAATGCCCAGCACTCTCAATACCAAGGTTGGTAATACGATGCTTTACGTCTTCTGGTGGGACAGTAGACAGTACATAGATTAAAAATACAATCGATAAAACTGTCGCGATAAGCACAAATTCCCGAACAAAAACGAGGATAACGGATAGTAAAAATACAATCGCGAGAATATTTACAAAAAACTCTTTATCACGCTTTTTAAACAGCCGCGAAGGAGAACTCCACGTGACATATACTTCTTCTTCTTTTGGTTCTGATCGTGTGGAAGACTTCATATATTCAGTATATCGTGATGAGCTGAAATTGCAAAGCAGCCTGAATACAAATATCATGACAATGATAGAAATTATTCACCGTATCGAAGCATAATGGATCGTTACATCGCAAAACGTTTCCACAGTTACCACATACCCTTTTCCTGGATTGTCGGGGGTGGAGTACTTATTTGCATAGGTATTGCTGCGCTGTTCGGATACCCCTATCTCACCCAAAAACTCGTTGCCGATCCTGATGCATATGGAAGAGTGCTGCACGCATGGTTACCATTTGAGGAAAACAACTTCTGGGCCATACGGTTTGATGATGACTGGCTACCGCTTCATAGTTTGTTATTACGAATGGGGTTTGTTGTATGGCCGAGTTTTTACTTTACACCACAAGTACTTACGTTTCTTTTAGGACTTGGTAGTATTCCGCTTTTTTATCTCTACAGTCGGGGGACACTTATGGCATCCCACGCGCTTATCGCTACCCTGCTTTTTACTATTCTCCCCATGCGGGTAATCCTCAGCTCTCAACCGCTTACGGAAGGCATGTTGTTGCCATTTGTTCTTCTGGCTGCAATTAGTCTCACCCAAAAAAGCCACTTATGGATTATCACTGGTATCATCGGATTTTCGGTAGCGTCCGGAATACGTTATGAGGCGTGGTATTTACTTCCTTTTCTTTGGTACCACATTATCAATCATGTAGACCGCTGGTGGGCAAGAGTTATCGCGCTTATTAGTACATGCACAATTCCAGCTCTCTGGATTATAGGCACGCGTATACATACCGGAACATGGTTTTCATTTCTTTCAAATAGAGTTGGCATCTCCAGCCAATCCATGGAGCCATATATCTACAATATTCACAGGTCTCTTCATCTCATTACTACGAACCTGCTGTATATTCTTCCCCTGCCGATACTTATTTTTGCGTTTGTTGGCACTATCATTTATCAACACAAACCTAAGCTGATGCAGTTTCAAACAATCATCACAATACTCCCCTGGTACTACCTTTTCATCCTTTGGCTACAAATAGTCACGGGTACTATGGAGTGGTTAGCGCCACGATTTTATTTTCTAATAGTTATCTTTTTTATCCCCGTTATAGTGCACGGAGCAACTCATATATACCGCACAAAAAAAATACTGTTTTGGATACTCATCATCGGCACGCTCATGATCATGCCTCAATACATCACGCGCCAACAGCACGCACTTACCTATAATGCGCTTTTGGGCGATTCTCCTTTCAAGAAATATGCTGCTGCATGGGAGGTAGTCAACTTTATTAACAATCGTAACCCACACGCATTTACGTATGCTGAGCCACCAGGAAATAACTACGACTTTGTGACAATGATTTCGTATTTTACGAAAACAAGCATGTTTGCCAATGTATTACCTTTCGGTAGCTCTTCATCGCCAACCCCCTTTATTATCGTAGAAAAAGGGGAGATTGATACTTCTTCGTGGCCACTACCCACCGCTATGGACAACGCATATTTTTCCATTTATCTAACTGCTACGAACAAAAAATGACACGACACCAAGGTCACCATCGACCAATATTTTTTTTAAAAATATCGAGCGTTATTGCCGCACTACCTGAATGGGTATACCTAAGCGCACTCGTCATTGTAAACACATGGCTTTCGATCCCTCTCCTTAAATCACCAATGATTGCCGAAACAGACGCATACGCACGAGCGTTTCAAGCATGGCAGCCACTCGTTACGGGTAATTTACAGTACATCGAGTTTTTAAATGGATGGCTACCCTTTCATATACTTTTATTACGAGGAGTATTTTATTTTACCCATGACCTATGGACGTCAGGAAGATTATTAACCTTTGCTATTTCCTCTATCGGGATACCGTTATTTTATGCCTATACCCATAATTATTTTTCCAGAAACATTGCACGCATCTCTACTCTCATGTACACCATCTTTCCACTTCGACTCATACTGGGTACGCAAACATTATCAGAGGGTGTATTTTTTCCACTCTTTCTCCTCGTCCTTTTCGTACTCACTCGCCCGCACATTACGCATAAAACTCTTACTATTGCCGTTATAGGGGGTGCGGTTGCTTCAGGCATCCGTTATGATATGTGGTTTCTTCTTCCGTATATCTGGCTTCATGCTCTATGGCGATTTAATTCGTGGAAAACAAAGACATTGACAATTATCGCCAGCCTCATCGTGCCACTTTGGTGGACAATCAACACAAATATTCAATCGAGAAACTTATTCTCTTACGCAACACAAAAAATAGAAACTGCTCGTATTGGAATACATCCAGAGTATTTCAATATATACCTTGCGCTCCATAACGTCACTGACATATTACTCAATATTTTACCCATGCCGTTTTTAGTGCTGTCTGGCATAGGTCTTTTTACAATGCTCCACGATAAAAAAACATATCCTTCTAAAAAGAACTTGAAGCTGGTATTGCTTCGCTTTCTGGGCCTACTGCTCCCATTGTTTTATATTTTTTTTATTTTTATACAAGTATTTGCAGGGACTATGGAATGGGTGCCGCAACGGTATTTGTTTATATCCACATCGCTCTTATTACCATTTATTATCTATGGAGCATTTTCGTTGCTGAATTTTCGCCGCAACATTGGCATTATGCTTATTCTTCTCTCATTGTGCATTCTCCCGTCATATATAAAACACGAATACACAGAGCTTACTACCAATTCATTCCCACAAGACTACAATATGTCGTTAACTCCAGACTTTTGGCAACTTATTACATACCTTAAGCAGTATCCAAATCGACAGTACCAATATGTCAGTCTCCCACAATCAGATGAACTATTCATTCCTGTGGGATATTTTTCATCTCACCTTGAAATACTTACGCACATGATGGGGGATCATGAGGTGGCTACAGATAACGTTGGGCCACACATCGTCACCGAAAAACCCTTATCCCACTTGCTCACCACTGGGTATCGCGTGGTATATGAAGACGATCATTGCAGCGTATTGGAAAAAATTACTGAATAGTCTTTTTAACAGAGGGCGGAGAGGGTGGGATTTGAACCCACGGTATCTTGCGATACGGAAGTTTAGTAAACTTCTGCACTAGGCCACTATGCGACCTCTCCCGTGCGGAAGGGGTGGGATTCGAACCCACGGTCAGCTTGCGCCGACGCTTGTTTTCAAGACAAGTGCACTAGTCCACTATGCGACCCTTCCTCATAAAACACTTACGATACTGGCGGAGGAGGTGGGATTCGAACCCACGCGAGCCTCATCGGCTCAAGGGTTTAGCAAACCCTCGCAATGGACCGGGCTATGCGACTCCTCCCGTACGCGTCATTATACCAAGAAACCGATAGGTCACCTAACCGGTACATCGCTACTTTGTATGACCAGAACTTGCCCGGAGTGCACAATGATCGTTGCAAACTCCGCAACAATCTCATTACTGATACCTAAAGTGGAGCTACTCATAAATGTTTGGTGTGAGACATCATAAGTAAATCCAGTAAGACTAACCTTCGCATTTTTGTGAAGCGGGATGATCGAAACATATCGAAATTTTTGTGTCTTAGGTAGAGTTAATTGATGACGCACAATATGTATTTTGTTAAAGTTATCCACAATTATTCCATAAATATTGTGCGACTCTAGCCTCATTAATAACTGTGTTGCTGCCAGTGTATGATCAAATCGTCTCCCTAATGCACCATATATATGCACCCCTGTGGCACGCATGTGGATTGCCTCCTCTATAGCCAACTCGAGGTCTGTCATGTCTTTTTGCGGCACATGTTCTATATACACTACGGATTCGTCATGAATGCGTTTTTTTTCGACATTCGTGACTGAATCAAAATCACCGATGGCAATATCAGGGGGCACTCCCCGCTCTACCAACCAATATGCACCACGGTCAACACCTATGACAACATCCGCCTTTTTTATCGCGAGAAGCTGTCGCCTGTGTATATCGCCTCCCGCAACAATTGCAACAACTTTGGATTGCCCTGGTGCTCTTTTTTTCATATTATCGTGCCATAGTTACTGCCCACACAACGCGTGCTCCCGCCCGTTTCAGCGCATTTCCCGCAGCGCGCATAGTCGCCCCGGTAGTATAGACATCGTCAAATAATATTATGTTGTCCCAACGCTTTAAAAAGTCTTTGTTACACGTAAACGCCTGCTCAAGATTTGCCAATCTCGCGCTCCGCTCTTTCATAGTAACCTGCGGCTTAGTATTCACAATGCGCCTGAGTATACCGGTATACATTTTTATGTGCAATCGCTTCGCGAGTAAACCTCCCAATACCTCTGCTTGATTAAACCCTCGCGCTCTCAATCTGTGTGGATGCAGTGGAATAGGTATAAGCACCCACTCTTCACTGTTCATGCCACGAGGAAACACACCCTCTACGGAGAGGAGTGCAATAAATGCGGCTGCAAGATCATAGACGCCATGGTATTTAAGGGAAGTGATCGCCTTCTTTACCGCCCCTTGGTAACGGAAAAAACTCGTAAGCCCATCGAGGCTATAACGCGTTCGACATCGGGGATGTGTCACACCGTCAATTGCCGACCGTTCGCATACTGGACATATTGCTTCATTGGGTGATATATCGTGAGTCTTTTGTCTGCACTGGACGCAAAAATATGCCCCAATGCTGCCGCACCCGAGGCATCGCTTGGGGAAAAATATATCTAAAATAGCCACAATAAAGCCTCCTTATACCATTGTACAAGGAGGCAGCATTGCTTGCCCTATCTCCCCGCCTCAGGCGGGGGACGCGAATGGGTGGAGATGCCGGGTATTGAGCCCGGGTCCGAAGGAGTACATCAAAAACTTCTACAAGCGTAGTCCGTTTCATTCTCTAGAAAAGACAAAAGCGGACAAATACTTTTCTAGAGGGTTGATCGAAATAATGCTCCAGCTGTTCCCGATCATGAACAACCTGACGGCCTGGCTTTGTTTACACCCCAAAAATCCTCACCAGACAAAAGAATAATCGGGATGGATCTTAGTTGGCGTACGCGTAAGCGTAAGCTGACTGTGATCGCTTAAGGGCAAGCCGTTCTACAAGGTAGGCGTACTTTTCCTCAAGCTCGCTAAGTGTGTTAGCAATTATCATTGACAAGAATTTTTGCGGCTCTTTTGTCATCGCCGGCTTGCTGTTTTTTAACGTGCCCGCATCGTCGATCTGATGCATCCCCTATTTCACTTTCCCCCGGAAGTCTCGTTCCAGTTCTCTTTTTTGTACATCCTGACGCATTTTCTCTCGTTTTTCGAATTGCTTTTTGCCTCTGGCAAGTCCTACTTCGAGCTTCACAAATGGGCCTTTAGTATACCAGCTTAACGGAATAAGGGTCAAATTAGCGCCATCTATCTTGCTTTTTAAGCTTACGAGCTCTTTTCGATGAAACAACAGCTTTCGCGTACGTTTGGGATCGTAATTTTCCGGTCGTGCGTATGTATAGGGAAATATGTGCGCATTGATAAGATAGGCTTCTGTCCCAATAATACGCACGAAAGACCCGTCGAGCTTGGCGTGACCGCTTCGTAACGACTTTACCTCTGCGCCAGATAAGCTAACTCCTGCCTCTAGCCGATCGAGGATTTGATAATCAAACAGTGCTTTTTTATTTACTATCTTCATGATACTCCGGGTTATTGTAACGGAATGGAGTAGATTTTACCTTCTGCGAGCAAAAATAGCTTCTTGGTACTTTCCGAAGCGACAATTTTTGTCGGGGAAAATGACGCACCCCAAACGTACTGGGATATATATAAACCATCTTTATCAAAGACGACAACCCGATGGTGCTCTGAGTCTAATACATATACCAATTTTTCTTCATCGCTGGTATGTACCATGAGCAATGTCCCTAAAGCAGTATCTGACCCTTGTGGGGTATAACTATTTTCTTTTCCTGCCGTAAACCGCAATATGTTACCAGTTGCAGTACCTAGCCATACTGATCCATCTATCGACATGTTGGTGGCTCTCGATAAATCAGGAAGCGTATCGGGATTTAAATACTCAAACAGCGTGCTAAACCCTTGCTCGGTCGCAACATACTTCCATATTCTGCTTTTTCCAGTATCGAGAAGATACAGATTTCCTCCAAACGCTGCCATATCCGCGATACTGCCCCACTCTGGAGAAGCTGGTACAATGCTGGCTGAAGTTTTTTGATCTGATAAACGGATTTGATGTATCCCTTGTGGCGTCCACACGTATAATTTATCTCCATATGCGGCAATCTGTGTGCTGCCCGCAAAATTTTCGCCCCCTCCGACAATATCACTTTTTTTGGAAGCAGCCCCGAGTGTAAACGCGGTTTTTCCCGGAGCATCCAGTACACCGATCACCTCATCAAATAGTGACATGTCAGTCGCTTTTGCTCCGCTTTTTAATAACGACATATCAAAATACAATTCTGGCGTAACCTCAGTCACTCGCATCGCGCGAATAAGATTACTTGCTACCTCATCGTACAATTCCTTCGCTTTTTTCCCTTCTTCTGTACGAAGCTTTCTTACGATCACAGGCTCCAACAAATCGCGAGCAGCCGTCAATCGTTCACGACCTTTCACCGGATTGAGCTCAAGGAGCGCCATCCCTTCGTCAAACGAATGTTGTGCCTCAACGAGTATTTCAGAGACCGCTGTTTTCGTATTGGACAACATCTGCTTCCGAACGCCAAGTATCACGCTTACGATAAATAGCGCGATGATCGTATATACCAACAAATGCCGCCGCGATAGCATGTTGCGAGCACGCATATCACTCACTACTTTGCGTATTCTCACCCGCTGATTGACGGTCATAAAGCGCCGACCAAATGCTTTAGCGTGAGTGAGTAAAATTGTCCGGCTTATTTTCGGAGTACGAGCAATAGCCTCACGTATATCTTCATTTTGCGGGTCAGCGACAACTTCTTCAGTCGCCTGAAAAATAAGCGCGGCAGCCCCTCCTTCATCAGTGTTTCGCTCATGCAATCGTATCGTAAGTTTTTCAGCAACCTCCGAAGGCGTAAGGTGATCAAATACACCAATGATTTCCTCGTGTGTCAACGCCTGCGTAAAACCATTGGTAGCCGCAATAATCGTGTCTTCTGGTCGCACTGTGCCGGAAAGCGAATCTGTGTTCTCAAGCAGTTTTGCGAGCTTGTTTTCGCGTTTCAAATACACGCACCCGCGACCACGCGAAACCAAATATATGGTGCTTCCCACAGGAACAAGCAACACGAGACTAACAACATCTTCACTCATCACTTCATCGGCAATAGATACTAATGCAGAAAGTGATACTGGAGCGGTATCAAATGCATGGGTGAGCTTCGTTAACAGCTGCACCCCACGAACGCGCGCTATCCCGTCAGGCACATATACTTCTACCACACCGTACGCATGAGGAGTCTGAAGTACTTGTCCCCATTTTGTCTCTGTCGCAAGCGCGACAACAGAAGCAGTTACTGGCCGAATGTGATCTACCATATCGTTCTCTAATCTATCGTATCACGAAATCGTTAGAGAATAAGAAGTGCGAGAAGAAATACGGAAATCGCAGCAATAAAATGTAGGCCTGCTGCAAATCGCAACACTGGCTCAAAGGACTCTTCGAGAACATTTGCCATTAATTGTTCCTGCCGGAATATGACGGCAGCGAACACGATATACAATCCGAAACCAAAAAGAACAAAAAACTTAAAAACAATTAATGCGATATTGGTGACATCTGGACTCATAATGACGATTTCTGTTTTTCCAATAACTCACTGATAGCTTTTACGACCTTCGCAGGATGTGGAACTGTCAAAAATTCGATATTTGGTATATTTCCGCCCGCGGTCTGCACGTATGCGTCTCCAAAATCAAAAAATACTGAAAATATTCCGCTGCTTTTATAGGTAATATCCTGAATTTTATCGAGTCGTGCTTCAGAAAACTCCTTATACAATAAATGGACAAAATCGATATCAACGATACGTCTATTGGTCACAACATAAATGTTAAAAAACCATCGCAAAAAACTCATGAGTGCAAAACCAAATGTGACTATGTACCAAAACGCGGTACCAACGATGATGTAATTGACCGGTATGGTGATGGGTAAGACAAGAAATCGGGACAACAAAGGAAAAAATGAAACTGGCGCCAAAGCAAGAAATACAACAAGGAGAAGCGGCCCCAAAAGAACGACAAGATGCTGACGGAGAAACAACACTACCTCTTCTTCGTCTTCTTGTGTTTCGAAACGAACACCTTCGGGGCTCAACGCGAAGCTCGTAAGTGGAGTCATAATCGTCCGCTCAAAAACGGATGGGTCTCTGAGGATTTTTCCTTTTTTCTTTTCTTCAAATACGGTGGGCATCGGAAGTATTGTACACCATGAACGCTCGGTATAGCTACTTTTTTTCTATATTAAACAATGGACCTACAATTTGAATATTTGCCGGCGCACGCAAATTAAAGAAATCTTTAAATTCTGAGCCTTCAAACGTCACCGAGCCAGCATCTCCACTTATCGTGACACCAGTGGTTCTCCCAAGCCCCCAATCAACTCCTGAAACAGTCACACTCGACACAGAATTAAAGGGTGTCCCTCCACGGTTTTTCAACTCTTGTTTTACCTTATCCCTATCCCATGTATCAGTGCCTGCTGGATTTGGTTTGTCCGGCTGATATAGATGTTCCTTGGTGCCACTATCTTTTCTGGCAAGCTGTATGACATTTGCCATGTCAGCCACTTCTTCGCTTTTAAGCCACGCGCTTTTTCCATACTCATTTCGAAATCCTTGTGCAGCATAAAAACATGGCGAACTTCGATCGTATGCTTTGTTTTGCAAATCAGCAAAGCTAGAAATGTCACCGCTTACGTCACGAGTTCGCTTCGTCCACGACCGATGGCTTCCTCCCCAGACATCATTGTTCTGGAACGTGTATCCTCCGTCTGTTGATGAAAACCATGCCGCGATTGCCTGACCTCCCTGTACCATCACTTTTCCAGACGTATCATTTACCGCCTGTTCCCAAGCGCCACCTTTGGGATCTGTCTTAAACACCTGACAGCTTTGGGTAGCACATATTGAATTATTACCATTATCCGTTGAATAGAGCGCATAAGAGCGCGCAGCAATTGCCTGAGCCTTCAGCGCTTCCGCGGGCCAGCTTGCCGGCACTTCATAAATTCTTTTTACATATTCTTCGAGACTCCCTGTCCAAATAACAGATCCCTGATTTACACCTCCGCCGTTATTCACTTTTATCGTAATATTTCCCTTATCCTGGTAGTCATCAAAATTAAAATATGCCCGCAGTATCTTGTCGTAGTTATGTCCTTCGTTTGCTCTCCCCAAAGCGCCATATTGGTTCATGCCAACCCTATGCGGAATACCATACGTAAAAAATGCAAACGCGGGAGAAAATCCGGGATTTAAGTTCCTATCGTCTGTACAATACAATGGCCCCGCACCCAAACTTGACGGAAGATTAAGCCCAGAAAGTTTTGCCGCCAAAAACGATTGCTGTTTAGCGGAAAGTGCGGCAATGGCAGAAGACAACTTCGTCTGATATGCGGACGCTTCACCAACAAGTTTTCTGACAGACAATGCTCTGCGATCAAGATCTTCCTTCAAGGAGGCGAGCGTATTTCTCTCTTTCTCGAGCCCAGACTTTCGAGCTTCGAGGTCTCGGATAGACACTGCGGTTTGCGCAATACTTCTTTTATCCTCATCAATTACCACATGCTGATACGTAAAAGCCCGAAGCACCGCGCCCACATCTGTCGAAGTTAAAAACGGCAAAAGCGGATTGTATGTTTGTGTCCTTCGGTAAAGAGCGGCAATTCTTCGAGTCGCAAGCGCTAACACCGATGCTAGCTCCTTTTCCGCCTCAGCTATTGCTGCTGCTTTCTTTACCAAATCCGCTTCTATTCCCTTAATCCGGTTCTGGAATGCAAGAATGTCAGTCTCCATTTTGCTAAGCGCCGATACGTGTGGCGCTTTAGCTTTTTCCATGGCGTTCCATTCTTCCTGACATTTTGCAATTTTTTGCGAACACTCATCAGGATCACCGCAAGAGGTATCACAACTTTGCGCAAACACCATAAATGGTGCATAGAAGCCGATAAACACGAGTACAAGGCTCACTAAAAAACGGGAAAACTTCATACGGTCTTTCCATTGTATCAGACGACTGAAATTCTGCCCCTCGTCTTTTCTTATACTGAGTAATTTGCTACACTTAGAAAGCATGAAACGGGCGGTACTATCGCTATTTTTGTTTTTCATAAGCCTCGCATCACTCCTCGTCATTCCGGCTTTTTCCGGTACAGGGAGGGTTGCCTATGCACAATCGGTGGTCGATCAATCCTTGGGAGAAGCCGCCTGCCGCTCTGTTACCACACAAAATAGTGAGTGTAAGGGATGCTTTGATTCCGGAGGGGCATGGACTGCAATTGGGTGCTTTGGCGGAGACAGTCCCAACGCATTTATCGCATCATTTATCAGGCTTGGTACCGGGCTGGGTGGTGGCGTTGCGTTCCTCCTTATACTCTTTTCAGGTTTTCAACGTATTACCAGTGCAGGCAACCCAGAAAAGCTTCACGAAGCAAAAGAGCTTATGACAGCGGCAATCTCTGGACTATTGCTTATTATTTTTTCTGTGTTCTTGCTCCGACTCATTGGAGTCGATATATTACAATTACCAGGATTTACTAGCGGCTAACTATGCGTACTCTCCTTGCCCAAGTTGTCAATATTGAAGGAAACGGTGGTTCCAATGTGTCCATCGAAGGGCCTGTTAATTTTAAATTTGGCAGCGATTCAATTGGCGTCATTGTCGGCCAGGCGCTCCCTTATATTTTTGCAGCAGCTGGCATTGGCTTGCTTCTCATGATCATTAGTAGCGGCTTTTCCATCATGACAAGCGCTGGAGATGCCAAAAAATTAGCGCAGGGAAGGATGACGCTTACCAACTCCATTGTTGGATTTATATTGATTTTTGGTGCATTTTGGATTGTCCAGATACTGGGAGTTATCTTGGGATGGGAAAGCTCTATCGGTCAAATTTTCCAGTAAGCTCATTTCCCAAATCTTCGCTTCCTTTTCCCGTACTCTTCTATCGCTTCATCCAACTTTTGTGGGGTAAAGTCGGGCATGTGCCATGATGGAAAATACAATTCACTATACACTCCCTGCCATGGTAAAAATCCAGAAAGTCGCTGCTCTCCACTCGTGCGGATAATAAGATCTGGATCAGGAATTCCCTTCGTATCTAGTGATTCAGAAACATCCTGCTCACTCACCTGCTCACGATCTGAAAGCTGCTTGATTGCCCGCACCAACTCGTCTCTCCCTCCATAGTTAAGCGCAAATATTGCAGTAATTTTGCTATTTTGCTGAGTTTGCTGCATCACATCTTCGAGCGCTTTTCGGATATCAGACGCAAATTTTGAAACATCCCCGATCACCCGAACTCGAACTCCCTTTTCGTGAAGTCGTTGCCATCGTTTGCGGATAGTGTGACGGAAAATAGACATGATCCCCTCGACTTCTTTCGTTTCGCGATTCCAGTTTTCAGTCGAAAAAGCCCAAAACGTTATATACTTCACCCCACGGGACGCAGCGTGCTCAACCAGAGGCTCCAATACTTCGTCAGCAACTTTCTGATGTCCCGCTAATACCTGCAAATTACGTTCTCTTGCCCACCTGCGGTTACCATCCATGATGATTGCAATATGTGTTGGTGTACTACCTAATGTCATAAAATCCTTTCGTTAAAATAGATGCTCGGAGATAATCCTCGCCCCCTCTGCCGGTTTATTCAGAATTATCTCCTCGATACCGTCCAATGTCCTTACCATGGTGAGAAGTCGAGCTTCGTCCTTGCCTTCACAGAGTAGGTGGACGTTGGGGCCCGCATCGATAGTAAAGTATACGGGCAACCCTTCGTTACTACCACCCCCATTTCTCCAATTCTTCACCGCGCTCATAACACGTTCGGTAGTTTCATTCCAATAACGAAGTGGAGGGCTCTGTGTCTGCATAACACGATGCATATCCAAACAATCTTCCTCTACTATTTCTCCAAATTGGGTAAAATTTTTCTCGCGTATCGCCTGTTTTATTTGTTCCATCCGCAATGGCACCGCCTCAAGACGCGAATGAAGGTGAGGACTGGTAGTAATCGTTTCCATGCCTTCTGTCGTTGATACTTTTTTCATGCGCTTATCCACAATCACCAGAATATCGCGGATATCCCAATATGTTGGAGAAAAAAGAGAATACGCATACGATGTCTCGCTGTCTTTCCCCTGTTCCCACACAACAAACCCATCGGGTATACTTCGACACGCTGACCCGCTTCCAAGCCGCGCAAATATAGTTAGCTCTTTCTCTGTCATTTGCACACCAAGCGAAGCAAAACCTGCAAGCGTCAACGCTGCAAACCCTGATGCAGATGCCGCAGATCCCGCTCCTTTGGGAAATGTGTTTTTCGTCACGACCCGCGCACGATGCTCCACCCCTGCTCTCACGCGAATTCGATCAAGTCCTTCGACAACTCGAGACACTTCCGCATCAGAAAATTCCCCACCCAATAGCGTCACTTCGTCTTTTTTTACATCGCGGGAAAATTTCACCGTAGTAACGGTGTATGCACCGGAAAGATTCATAGAAAGAGAATCATTGAGAGGGAGACGAAGTGCTGCATCTGACTTTCCCCAGTATTTAATAAATGCGATATTTGCAGGTGCTTTTGCAGTTTGTTTCATGACTCTATCCTCGCTCCCTGCGCATTGGGTAAAATGTGGATAACTTGTCCACCAACCTTGGTAATCGCTTCTTCCACCCCCACACGCTTATTTTCAGGCGCAATCGCTATCATACAATCCCCGCCTCCCGCACCTGACAACTTCGCCCCCAAAGCTCCCGCGTTCTTGGCTGCAGCAATCAGTGCCTCAAGCTTTTCAGAACTCACTCCTAAATCACGTAAATATTCTTGATTAAAATCCATAAGTTTTCCCACCCGCTCCCAATCCCCTTCCAACATTTTTAGTTTTGCGTCCTCAACTAGCTTTGCAATCGCGTCATAAATCCTGTTGACCCGCTCTGGCTGCGCTTTCATCTTTTCTTCCACTTCCCGTATAAGCGTCACCGTATCCGCTTTTACACCGGTAAATCCAACAATAAGTGGCATGTTTTTTATCGCAAGTGGCTCAATAATTTTTCCGGCCGTCACAAAATACATGGTATTACCAAACAGTGCGGCGGCCGCATCAAATCCTGACCCGCGCCCCTGCACATCCAAAATAGTTCGGTACGAAAGAGTAAATAATGTTTTGAGATTGTCTTTTCTCCCCAAATATTCACGCAAAGCAACAATTGTTCCCACCGTTACTGCTGCAGACGAACCTAAGCCAACATTTCCTGAAAACTGACTTTCCGTGCGGATAGTGATATCAGAAATAGGCAGACGCCAGTGCACTCTCGCTTGCTCTATTGCTCGATTTACAAATCGAGTATCCATGTTCTCAGGCACGTCAAAATGAAGTTGTTTATCGGAAGATTGCTCGATAGAAACACGCATGCGCTCGCTTACGGCTGTCACCAAACACGGACGTCCATACACCACCGCATGGTCGCCCATTAATAATAGTTTGCCAGGAACACTAACAGTCGTTTTTTTCATGCGAGTGCCTGCTCCATTTTTACTCCCTCACCACCGAGTACCACCTGAAACGTATCGTATTTTCTGGATTTTGCCAACGCAATAATTTTTTGGGGTGTATTGTGAATTGCGACTACCACTCCCGACCCGGTTTTTCTCCCCCCTGCTCCACTAATTTTTGCTACACCCCCAGAAGATTCAATGGCACGGATAAACTCTCGGGTAGATGGAGATACTATGTCAATTTCCTCTAAATATTTTTCATTTTCCTTTACTGATGCACGAAAACCAACCTCGTCTTCATCATGAATTGATTGTGCGGTTTGTTTTGTCACGTGCTCAATAGTATTAAGAAGAACAGCAAATTTCTTTTCATTTTTCTTTTTTACTTCACCAACGTGTGCCACCAGGTCACCAGTGCTTTCCTTTCTTCCTGTATTAATAAGTACAAATGGTGCAAACGATTTTGGAACTTTAAGCGGCAGCAACCAAAGAGTTTTCAAAAATTCTAGCTCTTTCCGATACCACAATATACCTCCGTGAGTAGAAATAGCCGGGTCGCTTCCAGAGCTACCTTTGTACATTGTCTTTTCAGCTTGATACGCAATATCGTTAATTATCTGAGGATTCCATGATATCCCGTACCACACACAAAGCGCGCCAGATAGTGCCACAGCAAGCGCGGATGAAGAACCCATACCGCTTCCAATAGGAATTGTGGAAGTAATCGTAATACCCACATCATCCCGTATTACATCACCGTATTTTTTCTCGAATGCCGCAGTGATCGCTTCGATATACCTATCGTTTTTGCGCATCAGTGAAAGTGATGGGGCATCTGTTCCTGTTTCCAGCTTCACATATAGCCGCAATGATGCGGCTACCACAAGAGCAGGTTTTCCATATACGACCGCGTGTTCACCTGATAGGTGAAGCTTGCCGGGAGCAGACACAATAACTTTTTTCATACCAATGGCTTTGCTTTGATACCGTAGGGAATAACACCGTCAGAATCCGGATGCGTCACGCGGCGGATAATCGTCACCACTGACTGACCGAACGCCAAATTGGACTCTTCATAATCAACCAGCTGACACGTCACCCTCTTCCCGCTTTCCAACTCAACGAGCACCACAGGATACGGTGCTTGATCAGTGAAATCTCCCGGGGGCACACGAACAATTGTCCAAGACAATATTTTTCCTGTCTTCCCCACTAAATTCGCGATATTTTTTTGATTGCGCCAAATTTTAACCGGTGATTGCATATTATTTTTTAAGAATATGTACGACAGCAGTTGCCCCGCTTCCTCCAACATTATGAGAAAGACCGATGGTTGCATTGTCTACTTGTCGTTTTCCCGCAGACCCGCGGAGCTGCTCAACAAGTTCGACAACTTGCTTGACCCCGGTAGCCCCAACTGGATGGCCACATCCTTTGAGCCCTCCTGATGGATTTACCACAACACGAGTCGATACACCTAGTCTCGTCTCTCCTTTTTCAATCGCAACCGCAGCTTCCCCTCTCGGAAAAAAGCCCAAATCTTCCATCGCCAGTACTTCGGCTATGGTAAAACAATCGTGTACCTCTGCCACGCGCACGTCATCCGCACGTATCCCTGCAATATGGTATGCCTTTTGGGCTGCTTTCTGAGTTGACGTCAGTTGGGTTAAGTGTGTTCGCTGTGCGAGCCCCAATGAATCAGTCGCAACGACAGACGCGGCAATTTCAACACTACCCTTTGCTTTTTTCGAGCTCAGTATCACCGCTGCAGCCCCATCTGAAATAGGTGAACAATCGAGAAGCTTCAATGGATCTGCCACTTTACTACTACCCATGACCTGTTCGACTGTTAGCAGGTTGTGAAATTGAGCATTTGGATTAAGACTTGCGTGATAATGATTTTTGACAGCCACAGCGGCAAGTTGCTCCTCAGTCGTTCCAAATTCTTGAATATGCATACGAGCAAGCATTGCATACAACCCGGGAAATGTTGCTCCAGCGCTTCGCTCCTCCTCACTCCCTGCCCCCATCAGTGCTGTTGCTACATCCTCAGGCTTATGATCAGTCATTTTTTCAATCCCTAACACCGCAACGGTAGCATATTGTCCTGAAAGCAAGCTGTTAACTGCATTGTGAAGCGCTAATCCGCCCGATGCACATGCGCCTTCCACTTTAAATGCAGGGACTGATAACCCAAGCTCCTCTGCAAAAAATGCTCCCAAATGTTCTTGACCACCAAGCATACCAGAGAGCATATTGCCAACAAACAATGCTTCCACCTGGCCGCTTTCAATTCCTGCATCTTTTAACGCACTTTCTACCGAACCGCGCGCCAATGATCGGGGTGAAACCCCCCATAATTCGCCAAACTGTGTCGTGACAGCACCGTTTACATAAATTTTCATAGTTTGTGTGTCAATTTCAAAAATTGAACATAGTCAACATACGCTTTGTTCCTGATGGCGTCAGCTACCAGTAATGTATTTTTTGCTCTTACCTGTTGTATTTTTTTTAACTCGCTGGTTGTCTCCCACACAAATGCGTCACTTCCCGCGCCAGAACCATAAGAAACCATAAATATTTTTTGGTTAGGGCGTGCGATATCAAGCACTGCGGCAAGAGCAAGCATGGTGGTTGCGCTGTATGCATTCCCAATATGATCAACGAGTAGTGACGGTTGAAGTTGTTCTCGGGAAAACCCTAAACGCTTCGCTACTTCCCTCGGAAACTTTCCGTTTGGCATATGAAAAATACAATAATCGTAATCAGAAGCGGTAGTACCCGTCATTTCTAACAATCGTCCAGCAGCTCCTAAGACATGGCTGTAATATGCGGGCTCACCGGTAAATCTACCTGCATGCGATGGGTAGCGCATACCGTCACGCCGCCAAAAATCAGGGGTGTCAGATGAGTATGATGTATCTCCTAACAGTCTCGCCGCAACATGCTCACTTCCCAATAAAAATGCAGCGCCGCCTGCAGCAGCAGTATACTCCAAAAAATCATGTGGCTTCCCTTGTGCGGTATCGGCGCCGATTGCCAAGCCATATTTTGCATGTCCTGCAGCAACTAAACCAGCAATTGCCTGCATGGCAGCAGTTCCTGCCTTACAAGCAAATTCCAAATCAGCAGCAAGATAGGTGTTTCCTAATCCTAATAGTTCTCCGACAATCGTTGATGTTGGGTTTACTGCATATGGATGACTCTCGCTTCCCACAAATAACACATCTACATCAGTAGGGTCTCCATGAAATGGAGTAAAACATGATAGCGCAGCTTCGATGGCGATCGTTGCGGCATCTTCGTCAAATGCAGGCACCGATTTGTCGGTAAGCCCCAATGAACGAACCACTTCCTCTCCGTCTTTTTTCCATGCGCGAGCAATATCCGCAATAGGAATACGGCAGCGTGGTATATATGAACCATACGAAACGATACCAATCATATAATTTTTCCTCGCGCGAGCTTACTATGTGCGCTCGCAAGTGTGCCCTGCTCCAAAGAGCTCAACAACGAAATTTCTCCCGCCAACACTGCTGCGCCAATAATTTCAGCTAAATAAAGAGCGCCTTTCCCATTTGTTCCACCTGTGATTCCTAAAATTCCCAATGCTTCTTTTTGTGTTGCAAGTCCTGTGCCTCCTCCGACTGTTCCCACCATAAGATCAGGTAAATATATACTCATGTAAAGATCGGTTTCATTGAGCACCTCCGCAGTGGTAATTCCTATACTTCCTTCTACGATGTGTGCGGGATCCTGACCGGTCGCAATGAAAAGCGCTGCAATGATATTTGCGTATTGCGCATTAAATCCCATCGATCCACTCATTGCGCTTCCCATCATGCATTTCGAAAGCCATGTCTCATACACGCGCTTTGCGTCAGTTTTTAGCACGTCCCGAAGCACAGCTTCGGTAAGCACCACCTCTGCCCACACCTTAATACCACGGTTCTCAATAAAATTTTTCCATGACGGTTTCTTGTCAACACAAAAATTTCCTGAAAGCGCGATACACTCAGCTCCTGTTTCCTCCTCAATAATCTTACAAATGGCATCGGTCGCAATAGTAACCATGTTTAGCCCCATTGCATCCTGTGTGTCATAAACAAATCGCACATACCGATACCGACCCACCCCCTGCGAACTCACATGCGCAAGCGTGAGATGGTGAGATGTTTGCTCCGCCACCTGTTTCAAACGTGACATATTAACCTCTAAATACCCTTGTAATTTCTTGTTCTCCGCTAAATTCTTCACCTTAAACACCGGGCCTCTCGTAGCTCCTGCCTTATGACTATCGGTTGTGGCGCCTCCACTTGCAGTAATTGCTTTACATCCTCGACTTACCGATGCCACAAGCGCCGCCTCTGTTGTGGCAAGCGGGAGGTAATGAGTAACTTGCCTTCCTTGTGACGTAAAAAACGTCAGTGGTCCGGCAATCCCCATCGGCACCTGTGCAACACCAATCATATTTTCGCAATGTCTTGTGCTTGCGGTCTTTTCGTCAAGCGAAAACGAACCGATATGATCAAGTGAAACGGAAAGCTTTTTTTCCAAAGCCTCCCGCCGCTTCAAAACAGTTGGGTAATCGCGGATGTTCATAAAAATGGTACTTTAAATACTCCCCATCGATACATGTATATGGTCCACCACGCAAGCACCGGAGCACACAGTAGCGCGACCACCACACTTTTCACTAAATCAAGCTTTAGGCTAAATCGAAGAGTAAGATAACACAATGTTACTTTCCACCACAAAAGTGTCGCGCTGAATATCAAAAACAATAAGCTAAACATTACCCCAAGCACGCTCGTTGTACGAGGAGGAGGTAAAATAAGGTATAAAAGCGATGTGGTAAGAAACCATAAAATGGTGGGGATAAGTGTATAGGACCACGCAAGGAGTATGGTCACAAAAGCAGTTTTTACGCGAAGCAATTTACTTGCTACATAAATACACCCAACCGAAAGAAGCACCCCGCTTGTTGCCGCCCAAAATAATAACGCAAATTGCTGCGTCAATAAAAACGGCCGGAAAGAAGCTATTTTGACAAGGCTCGCCAAGCTAAAATAGAGCACCATAGCGGCAGCAACAAAGACAAGTTCGCCTGCCTTCCCGTGCTTAATAATTCTCCTGTAAGTTTCATATGGACGGGTAATTAAACCCGTCACAGTACGACCAAACGCTACAGCGTCCACAGCAAGTACCCCAATAAAGTCCATATACGTTAGTCGCAAGGAAACACAAAAAACCCGCGCTACTCTGCGTTGTTTAATCCTAAAAAACACTAAAATCCGCCCTGAAGGAGGCTCGTGAGGATAGTAATCGTTGATCCGACAAGAACATACAATGCCAGGACAAAGCCGATGCTTGCCGCGACAAACCATGGCCATGGCATTACTTTCAGTCGCTTTGTAATTTGTTTATATACTCCAGTAAGCGGTCCCAATGTCTGTGGGGGTATATCGGTCACTTCTTCCCAGCGTTTTACAAATTTTTGATAGGTTGTGTCACTCATAATACTCTCTATAAAGATATGAACAATTCAACAAATGCACGTCTCGCGCGAAATAATCGAGATTCCGCACTTTTAAATGTGATAGAAAGACGCGCGGCTATGTCTTCCACCGACACATGATCGAGATATTTCAGCATCAATACCTGCCGATGAACGGGTAACATACGTCCTAATACTCTTCGTATTTTTTCTTTGACAAGTGTTGCATCTAGCTCTGCTTCAGGGCTCAAAAGTGGAGACACGAGCATTTCAAGCTGCGGCATCTGAGAAAACACAAAATGTCCTATTTTTTTCCTTCGATAGTAATCGACTATTTTGTGGTGACAAATGGAAAAAAGATACGTACGTATACTGCTTTTCTGCTGAAAATCTCTGAGCCCTTCCAAAAAAGAAAAAAGCGTATCCTGCAAAACCTCTTCCGCATCCTCTTCTGTTTTTATCTTTGAAAGGATATGGCGGCGCAACTGTGGGGCATAGCGCTGATAAAATGCTGCGGCCGCTCGCCGGTCATGAGCAAATAGTCGGGCAATAAGCGTTGCGTCATTCATGGAAACGTCTGGTTACTTTAGCATAATTGACTGACCCGGGCAAATTCCTTACACTTAAATCAGAACGTATGCTTGAACGCGTGTTTGCCCAGTCATTACAGGAGTTAGCGCCTAATCCGAATTTGACCAACTTCGGCATGCTGGTGACAGCTATCGTAAAAAACGCCTTCATGCTTGCGGGTATTTTAAGCTTCATTTTGTTGATTTTCGGCGGATTTAACGTTATAGTAGCCGCGGGAGATGCGAAAAAAGCGCAACAGGGCAAGACAGCGCTTACCGGCGCGATAGCAGGACTTCTTATTGTATTGGGATCATTTTGGATTATACAAATCATAGAAGTCATCACCGGTCTTAATATACTTAGCCCGCAATAATCATAGTATGAAAGTATTGGCACAAGTCGGAGACATCGTAGGATCAATAGAAAGCCCGCTTTCTAATACCGGGTATGGCAGCATACAAACCGGCGCGGTCGGCATGTTTATCACCAATATTCTCCGCCTAGCTTTTGTCGCCGCGGGAGTGTATGCGCTCTTTAACTTCATCATCGCCGGATACAACTATATGAACGCCGCGGGAGACAGCAAAAAACTTACCGAGGCGTGGAGCCGTATATGGCAATCGCTTTTAGGCCTCATCATCATTGTCGGATCATTTGCGATAGCCTCACTGTTCGGATACCTCATTTTTGGACGCGCAGATTTTATCCTCAACCCAACTATTTACGGACCAAACGAATAATATGAAACACTTAGCGCTTGAATTAGGAAAAATTGGCGGTGAAGGACTTGGTCCGTTTGGAGACGCACCGGGTGATGGACTTACAGGTATCACTAAAGTTGTTTCCTCTGTCATTGGCATTATGACAGTAGCCGCAGGTATATGGTTTTTGTTCCAATTTATTATTGGCGGATTTAACTGGATTAACGCAGGCGGCGACAAATCAAAGCTTCAAAGCTCAAAAGACAGGCTTACCAATTCATTTGTCGGACTTATCGTGGTCGTTGCGGGTTGGGCGATACTTGCGCTCGCCAGTACATTCTTTGGTTTTGACTTTACTTTGTCTGACCCATCCGGATTACTCGAACAGCTAAGTCCGAATCAATAAACATGAACAAAAACCTCGCACAAATCGTCAACCCCGTTCTTCCCGGTAGTTTAGGACAGGGCGGCAACGAAGCAGGGCCACTTGCCATCGGCTCACTTATCAGCTCGCTTGTGGGTGTATTTCTTATCTTGGCGTTTATCTCTACTCTTCTTTATATGATACTCGGAGGATTTGACTGGGTAACAAGTGGTGGTGACAAAACAAAACTTCAATCTGCGCGTGACAAAATTACCAATGCCTTGGTTGGTCTCATTGTCGTAGGAGCATCTTGGGCAGTTATGATGATCGTTGGTAACTTTATCGGCATTGATTTTCCCAATCTTCCCATCCCAACAATCACTAACTAGGGATTGACAAATCTTATTTTGTTGCGCAAAAATGGTAAGTAATGGTATAATAAAGCTTGTATTGATTTGACGAAAGGATTCATTTATGAACAAAGTATTTGCCCAAGCCGCCTTAGATATTAAGCAGCCAGACTCCATCAAAATTACCGATATCGGTAAACTTATCAGTGCGCTTGTCGGCACTGTGCTTATTATCGCAGCGCTTTTGGCTTTTCTTTACCTCATTTTGGGAGGTATTAAATGGATCACTTCAGGTGGTGATAAGGCTGGAATGGAAGAGGCACGGAATAAAATTACCCATGCTATCGTAGGTCTTATTATCGTTGGAGCAGCGTGGGCTATTATGACACTCGTCCAAAACTTCTTGGGCGTTCAGATCATTGGCGGCTCGATTAATTTTCCAAAGCCATACTAAAACGTAAAACAGAAAAGCGTGCTTGTCACCTCTCTTCTGATGCTCGTATAATAGCAGTATGAACTCTGACGCGTGTGCAAACATACCGGGAGCCGAAGGTGTTGCCTCTATTCAATGTATTGTTCCTCTTGTTACCGGAGTCATCCGTGCGGTGGTATCGTTAGGCGCTGTCGCTTTATTTATTATGCTTCTCGTGGGTGGATTTAACTTTTTGTTTTCCGCAGGAGATCAAAAAAAACTGGAGGCAGCGAAAGGGTCAGTCACGCAAGCCATCGCTGGAATTATTCTTATGTCAGTCGCCTACCTTATCATTCTCACGATAGAAAAATTTACTGGGGTTACAGTTACTGATTTTACTATAACCCAATAGATTGACTTTACCGGATTTTATCCGGGATAATTACAATATGTCGCGCATCAAAACTTATATTTGGGGACTTATCCTTGCCCTCGCGGTATTTCTTGCTATACCAACCCCCGCTATGGCACAAGGAGCAGAGGCGGACAGTGGCACGAGTACTGCGAGTGAGTGCGATGACGCAACCTGGTTTATGGACGTAAACTGTGTCATTGCGGGCTTTATGAAAGCCGCTGAAGTCGGAGCGCTCAACAAACAGGTTGGCGATGCCGGCACATCCACCATAGCTCAAGTACAGCTTCTTGTTGGATTTCGCGGACTTTGTGATGCCGCATATCCAGATTGTCCGATCGGCCTTAGCTACCAAAAAAGTGCGCTCGCAGGCATGGCAAGAAGCACGCTCGCGATGTATCAGCACCCCCCCGCAAGAAGCTCGGAGTATATTGCGGATGTCGGAAGAACCCTCGGATTTATTCCCCGCAAAGCCGAAGCACAGGGTATAGGGTTTTCCGGACTGCAAAGCATGTTGCCGCTATGGAAAACATTTCGCAACATCGCCTACGCACTGCTTGCTGCAATTATTATTGTAGTAGGTTTTATGGTCATGTTTAGAAAAAAAATTGACCCAAAGACAGTAGTCACCGTCCAAAACGCCATCCCAAGAATTGTCATCGCACTCGGACTTGTTACCTTCTCTTATGCCATTGTAGGGGCAATGATCGATCTTATGTATCTTGCTATTGTACTCTCTGCCTCTGCAGTCGACAGCGCATCAGGGGGAAATCTCGGAAAACTTTTGAGCCTCGCGACAACACTCAACATTGATTTGCTGCCGCCAAGCTTTACCGCTGGTTCGACAACATCGGATCCGGAAAACGCCACGGGACTACTCTTAAACGGCGGGATTAGCGGACTGCTACGATTCTTTTTTGCCAGCGGTTTCCAGGCGTATGATGACATCGGAACGATGATTACTCAAAATGACCCACTCCAGGTTGCAGGTTGGACAGTAGTTCCCGGAGTCATTGGATATATGTTTGGCTTAAGAGGAGCACTCCTGGGGTTAACGAGCGGACCCGTACTTCTTGCTGTTATTTTTCTTATTATCTTGCTATTTGGTGTCATCAGGCTCATCTTTATGCTTTTGGACGCCTATATCAACATTATCATCGCGCTCCTTACCGCACCGTTCCAACTGATGATGGAAGCAATTCCCGGAACAAACGCATTTAACTCGTGGTTCCGAAATCTGTTATCAAAAATACTCGTGTTCCCTATTACCGTACTACTGCTTCTTATTACGGCTGTGCTGACTTCTCAAGACAATGCAACATCTATTTGGGCTCCACCACTCCTTTCAACGGGAGAAGGAACATATGGCATGGCAGGTCTTATAGGACTGGGCATGCTTATGGTTATCCCGACTATTGTTGCTGGGCTACAGAAATCGCTCAAAGCTGAACCGGTGGTGCCAGGAGGAATTGGGCCGATCGTTGGTCCGCTGGGATCCGGAGTTGGCACACTGTTTAACCTTGGCTACCAGGCAAGCTTTATTGCCAGCGCATTCCGCCACAAGCCTGAGGCGAGATCTCCGATGCAGATTGCTCGTGAGGGAGCAGATAAAGGATTAAGCTCTATCACTGGCGGGGGCGGTCACTAACCACAACTCGCGTCATTTTTTTTCAATACTTCGTAAATAGAAAGAAGGGTAAATTAATGTCCTCCGCCACCACCCTCTTGTTCTTTTGTGGCCCGTTCGATTGCTATAGCAAGTGTTGCCGCAATAACAACCCACCAATACTTCCGGTACAATGCAGTTAATCGATGGGTTGCGCCTGTTTTAAACTCCTTTTCTAAATCTTTGAGATACTCTGGGTGATTAATAAATAGCCCCATATCATGAGCTGTATGGAGTATTTCTGCCATCTTTGCCTCATCCCACACATTGCCGTGCGAACCGGTAAACTTCGTAGAATATGAAATCGCCTCAGCAACCGAATGCGGCCAATGAGCGATTTTCTCTTTCGCTAGGTGTTTCCATCTCTCTTTTCCAATAAGAAGTTGCATAATTTTGTTATTCTCTAAGCCACGAAAGTCCGGCTCCCAATGTTGCAGTAATCCGGTAAGTCCAGGTATCCACGCAATACTCCCCAAGCTCCGATGTCTATTCATATCAAAAAACACTCTCATCAACTCCTTGACCGTTGCTTCGGCCGCGTCTGGCCCTGAGTAGTCAACGATAGCCGTTCGCACTTCCATCATCTTTTGAAGTGATTTTGTATAGTCATTTGGTGAAAGCACCATTTCCTCATTCGAGAAAAAACCGAGCATGCCGTCTCGGGCGCGCATCTGTGCGCCAACATCTCGAATACGGCGGTGCATGGCAACGGTACCAAGCTGATAAAAGTTCGATTCTTTCCAATCAAAGTCAGTCAAGCTCATGGTAAGTGGAAGCTTAAGCGCGGCAATAGCGTCCATTTTGTTGTTGAATGTACCTCCAGAAGCGTCTACCTTGCGACCGCGGTATATTTCCGCCTGCATATCGACAATCACTTGCCGCAGGCTTTCACTGCGCGCAGGGTCCAGCTTCAGTATGTTGAGATACGGCACAACTAGAGCATCAAAATCTTTTTTCTCTGCGAGGTCTACCCGCGCAAATTGCCAATCTTTCTCATGGGCCATCTTTAGCTCTGCCAAAGAAAGTGCTTCTTTAAACTTCTTCCACTCTTCGTGTGTTACGTTATTTTTTGTCAGTATCCGCTCCGTATCCTCCTCTAGTAGCTCCAAAAACTTCGAAGGGTTTCTCCGAAGCATACGATCGAGAATTGGTTTTCGCTCTGCCGCGTTTCCTGCAGTCAGAAGTTGTATAGAAAGCGCCTGGTTATCCAAAAGCGCTGCGTTTTCCGGCAACTTTTTGAGACTCAACATCTTGCCGCGAAGTTCATCTGCCACGCCTTTTTCTAAACGCCATGCAGTTCCATCGTAAAACCCTCCGCTTGCCATAAATCCGGGACCAAGCAACTCACTAAACGAAATGCCTGTTGCATCCTCGGCAAACTCCCACGCTTCCATTGATTGCTGCCGCTGCTTATCGTGCTCATGATGCTTCGCTTCGTGCCACTCTTTTGTTTTTGTCAGTTTAAATTTGCGTCCCAAACTTTCTGCTGCACCAGAAATTTTCTTGAACCATCCTGGCTCTTTAGGATTAATCCCTTTCGTTCTCATTAAGTTTTTGCGGAATATACTCCGCGCGGTGATACCCATATCACCACCAATATTAAATCGAGAAGCAAATACTTCCGGATTAAATATGCGCTGAATATCTTCAAACGCTGGCGCTCTCATGACGTGCTTCCCTGATGATGTCCCATATTCAACCGAAGGAGGCACCGACATCATAGCTCCTATCATCGCCATTCTTCCTGAGCCAATCATAGCGGTACGCGATGCCCATAGCGCCATACGAACCTCGTATTCAGCGGGTTTATAGTTAGGATCTTCTGGGTGCTGCGCCTTAAGGTAGCCCACCAATCGTTTTCGAACCTCAATATCAACCGGAGAAAGCCCTCGTGTTTCCAAAAGCTCCTGAGTGAAATTTTCGTTAAGCATTTCTTCCCGATGCGAATAAATCTGATACAGCCTATCTATTTCACTTAACTGGTCTGCTTCTTTTTCGGTAAGTGCGGTACCCGCGCTCTTCTTTTTCAGAAGCTGTTCACGACTATTTCGTAGTTTTGTAAGCGTAATGTGTAGCTCTGTATAACTTTGTACATCGTCATCCCACAACATGACGCCTTCTGCTGCCAAATCCATCTGCTGTTGTATTTCGTGCATCAACCGCTGGTCTTCAACAGAAAGTGGGCTTTGGGTCTTCCCTTTTGCGGGATCGTAACCTTCCATGCGCTGTTTTGCCTTAAGCTCTTTAAGGATGTCTTCGCGTTTCATCATTTTTCCATTCCACGTCACATCTTCACGTAAATACTTAATCGCTTCCCCATATTTGGCGCGCTTCGTTGCCATAAGCTCAAACAGCACGTGCTCGTACAAACTGTATGCTTCGTTTGAGTGATCAAAATTTTTATAAAGATGATCAAGATCTGCTCCTTGCAACAAAGACATTGCTTTTAGCCTGTCTTTCACGTCACCAGGGTTATACATTAGTCCCTTAACTGCATACTCATACTGTCCGCGGCTATCCCAATGCTTCTGGTACATTTGTACGGCAATATGGTATTCGCCTCCATATTTCCATACGAGATAATCTTTAAATTCCTGGAAACGTTGTTCATGCGTCAAGCTTGGTCGGGTCTCTTCCCTTCCCATGGAATAAATCTGGTCAATAAAATCGAAATACCATTTTGCCTCTCCCTCATCGCCCTGAATTATTGTTTCGACATCAGCAGGTGGCATAGAGCGGAAATCAGTAAACACATCGTCTGGCTCATGCAACGACTTCTGCGGGGAATTATCCATTATTTCTGACCATGCTACGCTACGTCCACCACGGAGTTTTTCCTGATATTTTTGATGCCGCAAATCGGTAAACCGCTCAAAATAACGAACCCGCTCCACCGCTTTCTGCACCAACTTTTGATCAAGCCCTTCACGCCTTCCCTTTTCCACCATGCGCCGCACTGCATCATCAGTAAGTCTGCTGTCATAAGCTGCTCCTGGATCAACACGGAAACGATACTGAAGCTCCTGCAAATCAGATGCAATAACTGTATCCTTTAAATCTGCGTCAGCAGTTTCGTCAAATAATCTACTCACCTCTTGCGTCAGTTCCGGATCTTTATCGACCGGTGCTTCATCTTGTATTTCTTCATCTGATTTGTCCGAGCCCCCCTGGATAACCGGCACCGCCTCATATTGAAGATCGGCTAAACTTGGATATTCAGCAACAATTTTCCGTAAATACCTCCTAGCCTCAACTGCAGTAGGACTTGTTAAGCCTGACTCTTTTGCCAACGTTACCAACTGCTGTCCGATGCCACGCATATATTCCGGATCAGCAAGCTGTGATTCGTCTGCGGCAATGAGGGATTCAATAACAGAAAACACTCGTTCGTCTGTTGGAAAATCAATCTCGCTTCCCACAAGGCGCTTTGTGGTTTCCGATGTCACTTCTTTAAGCTTTGCGGCAAGGCTGGCCGCTCTCTCCCTGCTTATCGCCTTATCGTTACTTTGTTTTAGTTCCTCTCCAAGCTTCACCTCAGGCGCTTCTGTTGGTAGTGGGGTCTCGGGTGGCACAGGCGCATCTGGAGGCTTTGGTTGCCCGCCACTCTCAGCCGCTTTCTTAGCAGCTTCACTTAATCGTTTAAAAAGCTCCTCATTTGCCATAGGCTAAATAAAATTACACGATAACCGCGCTCCGCAAGAAACGCGCTTACCATAATTCTATCCTGTCACCTCGTGAAGAACAAGGGAGCTTATCGATATAACTTATGAGACGCTACGTATGACGCAATGCTTTGGGGCACAAATTCCTCTATAGATAATCCGTGCTCCACCCGCTTGCGGATTTTGGTTGATGAAATGTTTGTTCCCACAAGCAACTCATTTGTCACCAGTGTCATATTCGGATACATGGGCTCGTTGGGAAATCCATATCTTGGAAACACCAAAAACGGCATAGCAGCAAGCAACTCCTGCCATCTCCCCCACAAATGAAACGTTGGAAGTTGATCTGAACCAATAATAAAACGGAAATTGTGTTCCTTGGGTAAATGTGGAAGCAGGTTAATCGTATCTCCATCGAGCGCGTTATCTATCTCTATCGTAGACACGCGGGTTTTTGGCATCGACAACAGCTTTGTCATAGCAAGCCTGTCGGAAACCTTCGCTACCGGTTTTGGTGGAATTTGGCCAAAATTAGGCAAAAACCACACCTCATCGGTATTCGTAAAATCCAGCACTTGGCGGGCGATCATGAGGTGACCAAAATGCGGAGGATTAAAGGCGCCTCCCAACAGTCCTATATTCATATAGGGGCTTATTGTACCTTTTTTGTGTAACGTTCGCGAGAAACCCGAATTACCGTCTCACGGTGCTCGTTGCGACTTTTTGGTAATGGCAGCGTAACCGCCGAAAACGGTGTTGACGTCTGGTTATCGATAGAAAGCTTTAGCACTATTTGAAAATTCCCAAGTCCCACAAGCTCCGCCTCTTCATATTTTTCACCAAATTCACGCCCCAAAAGTCTCGCGTCAGCGGCTCCGACAGCAAAGGATACTATTGATCCTGCGTTACCAAAAATTGCTTTCTGTACGTCCTCGTCAATCTGGCCAATATATTGATTTGCGAGCGTAAGATTTAATCTATATTTTCTTGCTTCAGATAAAATTTTTATGAACGATTGTGTAGCAAAATTCTGGAATTCATCGACATAGAGATAAAAATCCCGTCTACTCTCTTCGGATGTATATACTCTATTCATCGCAGCGAGCTGCATTTTTGTGATTATCATCGCTCCCAACAACGCACTACTATCTTCCCCAAGTTTTCCCTGAGAAAGATTGACTATCACTATCTTCCCTTCATTCATCATGCGCTCCAAATCAATCGTTGATGTTGGGTGTCCTACTATGTTTCTGATAGTTTTTGAAGAAAGAAATTGCCCGACTTTATTAAGTATCGGTGAAATTGACTCACTTTTTAATTGTGGTGACAACCTATTAAATTCGTTGAGCCAAAAATTCTTGAGTACCCGATCGTCAAGCTTTTCGACCACCTTTTCCCTAAAGCGCTCATTTGTAAGAAGCTCTGGTATATCAAGAAATGTAGATTGCGGCACATGTGTAAGGGTAAGAATAGTGTTCCGGAGTATATATTCAAGCCTTGGGCCCCAACTCATGTGATACAACTTGTAAAATATAGACACGATCCCTGAAGCAATTAACTCCCTATATGCGGGATTTTTCACCTCCAAGGGATTTAAGTAAAATGGGTTTTCTGTATCAGATGGATCGAGGTATGCGACATCATTCGTTCGGTTTGACGGCACATAATTTAACAAAATGTCGCAAAGGTCTCCGTGTGGATCAATGACAGCCATACCTTCACCGTTTTTCATGTCGTTTATCGCCATATTTGCAATCATCGTTGATTTACCAGTGCCAGTTTTTCCGATAACGTAGACATGCTTCCTTCTGTCTTCTTTTTTAATACCGAAGGTGGTGGGAGTGTTTTTGTATTCCGTTTTTGCAAAAAAATTAATTTTTCGTTTTTCCTCTTGATCATCAGTTACTATCGGCAAATTGGCAGGGGCTTCGCCCAAAAGATGCGCCCCCCAATGAATGTTTTTAATCATAGAAAGCCCTATACCTGGTGGGTGCCACAGAGAGGAAAGTTCGCTTGCTCCCAATACCTGAAATCGCGGACGAAGATAGTCTCCTCGAATCAAAAACGATTGTTCAAATTTTTTCTTTTGCCAAAACTGTGGCTCAGACAATACAAGACTATTCCCTTCTCCGGATGTATATACCCCAAATGTGCCTGCAGAGGCGTGTAACACTTGCCGGGCACGATCTTCAGTTTGTGCAACCGCAACAAGTCGCACTGCCGCAGAAAATCCCACCTGATTCATTTTTGTTTCCATAAGTCGAGCGTGTGGATGCTGTTTGGTTCGCCCAACTGTTGAGTTTGGGTCTGGCACTCCTTTTGCGATCATGGCGGCAATAGATCGCTGCCACCCGCTCCCCGCAGGAGCTACCCGTATTTGAAGCGCTATTGCCTCTTGGGGTGGTAACTTTGCAAACTGCCCCACCACGCCAGAAAGAATATCTAAGTCTTTTATGTCCTTGTAGGTTTTGAGGGGCAAATAAAAGCTATTTCCGTACACTAACTGTCCCACCGCGTGAGGGAGCGTAAAAAAATGCTCCATGTAATCAGAAGTTTTTGTAATAAGAAGTCTCGGATACTGGGCAGTAAGCTGACTTTCAAGATACTCACGAAGTGCATCTGGGGCCGCCAGAAAAAAATGGATACGACTGTTAACTGAAACTATTTCTAAACTAAAATGTGAGGGTTGAGCATGACCTCCGCCAAAAAGACGTTGAAAAATGTTTTGGTGGCCACCAACACTTCCCAGAGCGGCAAACACCTGCTCCATCGCAAGTGGGGACTCCTCGCTCTCTCGAGCATTTTGAATTTCTAATAGCGTTACCGATGAAACGCTCATGAGGCTATCTTATCATAGATTATTTTTTTCATTCGTGAAAACTCTAAAAGTAGAGTTTTCACAGTCCTGATGCGCTTTGTGCTATTGAACGTCTTAATTTTTCCCACTACAATGATGAGTGCATGGAACAACATCCTGTCCCTCAAAATGTGACAACCTTTCAGTTTCGACTGATCGGTGACATGACGCTAAAACAATTTGGCTATCTGTGTGCTGGCGCAATTCTTGCGTTTATCGCATACAAATTACCCCTCCCTTTCATTATCACGTGGCCACTTACCGGAGCGTTTGCGTTTTTGGGCATCGGGTTTGCTTTTATACCGATTGAGGAGCGCCCTATGGATGTGTGGGTATTTTCATTCTTTAAAAGCATCTACAACCCCACGCAATATATCTGGTCACATGAAGCGCCAACGACACCACCGGCTACCAAAGTGCCACCACCACAAGTCTCACCGAAGACGGCAGGCGCTGTGCCCGCATCTGCGCCCGCTGCTGCACCCGTGCAGCCGCCGCTTGCAAAACCGTCAACTGTGCCATCACAAACAAGCACAAAAAGCGCGCTTTCTGATTTGTTTCAAGCAGGAAGTACTGGTGTCCAGCATGTGCCCCACACCCCTTCGCAGAACGTGCCCCATGTATCAAAACCACACGCGTCATTCATTGACGAAATCATGTCATTTTTTCGTCCGAAACACATAGCGGCTCCGGCACAACCATCGAGCCCCACTCCCCCTCCTGCTGCTCCAGCTCCCGCTCCTCGACCTGTCCCTTCTGTGACCGGTCAACACATTGAGGCACCACAACAAGCCACAACTGCGCCTCCAGTAAACGCAATAAATGAAGATATGCAGAAAAAAATTAAACAACTTGAGGAAACGCTCGCAACACTCGAGGCGCGACTCGCGACAAAAACTATGACCGAGGACCGCGTGCTTGAATTACAAAAACAGCTTACCGAAACGCTTGCAGCAAAAACGAATACGGAAGAACAACTGGTTGCGCTCAAGCGTCACGAGGCTCCACCTCAACCAGTGTCTCCAAGAGCAGCCACATCTAGAGATGAAAGTCTCGCGACACCCTCACGGGGAACCGTTAACGTGATCACTACCCAAGAAGGTGCGGTAAAGGTTGGTCTCCCAAGACTTACTAACGCGCCAAACGTAATTACGGGACTCGTCAAAGATGACGCTGGTAATTTGCTTCCCGGCATTCTCGTAACAGTAACAAACGGAGAGGGTGTACCTATGCGCGCGCTCAAAACAAATAAACTTGGACAGTTTGCCGCGTCAACGCCACTTACGAGTGGCATATATTTTGTAGAAATAGAAGATCCGCGAGGAAGATTCACCTTCACCCGCGTGCAGATTACCCTCAATGGCACGGTTGTTCCTGTGCTTGAAATAATTGCAAAAAGCGAAAAAGTGTTGACCCGCGAAAAGCTTGCACAAGAAATTTTTGGAAAAACATCCGTCTAATATTATGGCAGAACCAATTACACCTATACGCGCATCGACACAAGTATTTACAGAGATTGTGGATGTTGATCGTGATCTCGTCATGTTTGCTGATGGGTCAGTGTCACTTGTTATTGCCACAACAGCGGTCAACTTTGGTCTCCTCTCTGAAAAAGAACAGGACTCGATAATTTACGCCTATGCAGGGCTTCTTAATTCGCTGTCGTTTCCTATACAAATTCTTATTCAAACAAAGCATAAAGACATCTCGGCATACCTTAAGCTTCTCGAGGATCAGGAGGCGCGACAAAAAAACCCAAAACTCACTAAAAGCATCCACGGATACCGGCTATTTGTTGCGTCTATGGTAAAAGAAAAAGATGTGCTCGACAAAAAGTTCTATATCGTTCTTCCGTTTTCCAGTATAGAACTCGGCGTGTCCTCTACCCTTTTATTTGGACCAAAAAAGGGTGGCCTTCCATACGAAAAATCATATATCTATGATCGAGCACAAACCGTGCTTCTTCCCAAAAAAGATCACTTGGTGCGACTACTCGCTCGCGTTGGGCTACATGCAGTACAACTTAATTCTGATGCGCTTGTAAAGTTATTTTTTAGTATGTATAACCCGGGGAATCCCCCTCCTGATGTCACTATGTTAAACCTTGGAAAGGAATCAAATGTCTAACTCAAAAAATAACATCGCCTCGCTACTAGGAAAAATGATGGGGTCTCCCCCTCTACCGAAAGGCGGAGTTGCATCATTACGACAAAAACCCTTAACCGTTACTGACGTCATTGCGCCACCAGCCATAGAGGTGGATTTTGATCTTCTCAAGGTTGGAGATTGGTATTACCGTACGCTCTTTGTGGCTGGCTATCCACGATTTGTTTCCGCAAATTGGCTTGAACCACTTATATCGTTTAATCACACGCTTGATATCTCTATGTATATATATCCCACAAGAAGTGAAGAAATTCTTGAAAACCTAAAGCGAAAAGTTGGAGAAATGGAAGCTACTATACAGTCAGATCTCAAACGCGGACGGGTTATTGAACCCTCGGTACAAGTTGCACTGGAAGACGCGTTAGCGCTCCAGCAGGAATTAGCAAAGGGCTCTGAACGATTTTTTCAATTTGGCCTGTATGTCACTATCCCCGCTAAAACTCGTGAAGATCTCGACAAAGCAACAAAACAGGTAGAGGCAACGCTTGGATCTCTGCTTATCGTCACCAAAAAAGCCATTCTCCAGATGGAAGAAGGATTAAAAACAACACTTCCTACGGGGAAAGACAGATTGGTAGTAACACGAAACATGGACACAACTTCGCTTGCTACCACGTTTCCGTTCACAACAAGTGAACTTACAGCAAATGAGGGAATTCTTTATGGGCTTAACGAACATAACGATTCGCTTATTATTTTTGATCGATTTACTTTGGAAAACGCTAATTCGGTTGTGTTTGGTAAGTCTGGAGGAGGTAAAAGCTACATGGTGAAGCTCGAGGTAATGAGAAGTCTTATGTTTGACACTGAAGTAATCATTATTGATCCCGAAAATGAGTATGAAAACCTCACTCACACGCTTGGAGGAGAATATATACGATTTCGTTTCGGGTCATCTACCAAAATAAACCCATTTGACTTAGCGCTCCTTTCTGGAGGCAGCAATGATGAAAGTGAGCTTGGTCAAAAAATATTATCGCTTCATGGATTTTTCCGCGTGGTCATGGGGCGGCTCACACCGACAGAAGACGCGCTTCTCGATCGTGCAATTATATTAACGTACAAACAAAAAGGGATTACCCCTGACCCCTCTACCCACTCAAAAGAGCCACCACTTATGGAAGATTTGTACAAAACGCTTGTCGGTATGGAAGAGGTGCTTGCAAAAGGGCTTGCTGATCGTATAGAAAAATTTGTGCGCGGAAGCCTTGTGGGTATATTTGATCAACAAACAAATGTAGCTATCAGAAATCAGCTTACGGTATTTTCTATCCGCGACCTAGAAGATGAGCTGCGACCCATTGCTATGTATCTCATTCTCGATTTTATTTGGAACAAAATTAGATACAATAAGCGGCGTAGACTACTCATTGTCGATGAGGCGTGGTATCTCATGAAATACCCTGACTCTGCACAATTTTTATACGGTATCGCCAAACGTGCGAGGAAATATTACCTTGGGCTTACGACTATCACCCAAGATGTTGAAGACTTCCTTGCTACAGAAATGGGTAAGGCAATTATTCAAAACAGCAGTATGCAAATATTGTTAAAACAGTCTTCTGCAGCAATCGAGACCATAGCCCAAGTGTTTTATTTGTCAGAAGGAGAAAAGCACCTGCTCCTTGCGGCAGATGTAGGACAGGGGTTATTTTTTGCGGGGCCCGCGCATGCAGCCATGCGCGTTATAGCAAGCCCAGAAGAACATGAGGTGGCAACCACAAGACCTCAGGAAGCGCTCGCAGAAAAACCGGGGGCTAGTCAAGCTCCGCAACAAACGCCTCAACCGACTATAGTACAACACACCTCTCAACAAACAACACAGGAAGCGCCCGTGCTTCCTAAATCAAACCGCCCTATTTTTACCGTAGAAACAGTACAAAACAATAAGCCCGGCTAACCATTATGGCAAATGATCCTCAATCGCTACGAGAATTCGCCGATAACCTCCTATCTGACATTTCTTCGGGAAGTATTTCTATCTATGAAGCAATTGCAGCAGCAAGTCAATATTCGTACCTTCGGGAACTTATCGAAGGACAAAAGGAAACGTTGGGACAAGCCGAGATCATGGGGGAAAACGAACTTATTAAAGTATTTACCGAAATTATCAATCAGGGGTCCGAAAAATTATTAGAGTTACCAAATTTCCAATCACAGCTCCCTGATCAGGTGCTCCTGGAAAACGAAGTAAAAGCGATGGGAGAAGTAAGAAAACATGCTTCTTTACGTATAAAACAAACGGCTGCAATCTCGATAACAAATCAAAAAGAGCGGCGGCGCACATTTGTCCATGATTTAGTCACGCGATTTAGCTCAACCATACCCACGCTTTCAGAAGATCGTGTTGGGACAATCACTGACAGCGCTCTTATCGCGGCATCTGGAGAGGCCACACAAAAACAAACCAAAGAAAGGTTTGCAGAACTAATTATCGCATCAAATGAAATAACAGGTGGACAACTAACACAACAACAAACAAACCAACTAAAAACAAACATTGCTGAGGCGCTTGAGACAAATGGTGAATATATATCAGGCGTCACACAGCAAACAAAGCGTGCAGCAATACTCACTGCTGCGCTCTATGACGACATAGACATGAAGCGTCCTGATGTGTTTGTCGATGTGGTCTTAAGCGCTCCTCCAACAGAAAAAGACACCGAAACACTCACTCGAGCAAATAAATTAGCACGTATTGCAGAGTCGCTTGAGACAAAACAAGAAAGAGGTAGTGGATTAAATTTCTTCTCTGCTACAAACGCAAAGGGTGCGGCAAAGGGTCTACAACAAGGAGCAGATGGTTTGTTGTCGCTTGTGGGTGAACCACTACGAGAAATGGTCATTCATGAAAAAGTAAACGGCACGCTTCGGTCAATGTTGACAAGCGCCCAAAGCTTTACTGATCGGCTGGGAGAAAATTTTGTGCACAGCGCGTTGTTTACCAACATATCTCAAAATCTCACTCGTCAATTATCTGAAAAGCCACGATCCGGTCAAGCTCGATCACTGGTTGGCGATGTGTTTTCTACAGTGTTTCGGGGACCGCTCGACCCCGTACTTACTCATGGTACCAAAGAGCGCGTGCTCGATTATTTTGAGCTTGCCAGAGCAAGTGCCACATCCCCAAAAGGGAGAGGGTTTTTACCAACAAACATTGCTCCGTGGGACATATTTCGTGTGACCGAGTCTGCTGCAACACGATCAGCAAGACGGGGGCGCAAAACAGCCTCATTTATACCTTGGTTTGGGTTGGGGTCTCTCAGTAATGTCATGAGTAACGCTGTTGGCTCGCTTGTCGACCGATCAGCATCGTTTTTTTTAACAAACCCTTTTATTCCACGCCAACTTTCCAGCTCACGAAGGGCTGCCGCTATCCCAATACCCATGGGACAGGACATGCCGCTTTTGGTTTCGATCATCGTCATTGTCGCCCTTGTGCTTTTGTTTGTTTTTCCTTCCCCGCTTAATTTATCTCTCATTTCGCATAGTGCAAAAGTGAGCGCCATTTTAGCTTCCTTACGAAGCCTTAAGCAAGAAGTAAACGAGGTTGCTGCTAATGCAACCACCTTTAGCTGCGTGTGGAGTGGAACTTCTCCCGTTGCTCCTATTACTACATGCCCAGTAAGTGCTCCTATCAGTCAAGGACCATATACATCAAGCGGCTCTCATAAAACTCTCAATGCATGGGATTTTGCGGCCTCACAAGGCACTCCTGTAGTTGCTGCACATGACGCATACGTTGCCTCGTACGCAAATTCGTATGCACCTTATCAATACAAGGCGGCAAGTTATGGAAATAATGTCGTGCTTGTTGCCACCGACCCCACCACAAAACAACAATATTGCACAAACTATGCTCATTTACTTGATGTTTCGCCCGTTGTTGCAGCGAACTCCGGTTCACCCACATTAATTCCTGCGGGCACCGTTATTGGGTATGTCGACACAACCGGATATACTTATGGTTGCATAGCGGGTAAGTGTGGCGAAGGCTACGGAACTCATCTCCATTGGGGATACAAAGGACCAAATCAAAATGTGCCCGTTCCGCTGCCTCCAGGGTGCCAATAACATGAATAAAAAACGTATTATTATCGTAGTTACCCTTCTCTTATTGCTCCTTATTGGAATTTTTCTTACACAGCGATCGTCTATACCTTCAAACAACCAACAAGCACAAGTGATAACTCCTTCGCCAATCAATCCTTCGGTTATGCCTCGGTCACTTTCAGGCGACCTCATTACCTATTCTGGAGAAGTGGTCGCAACGTTTCCAACAAGCGTTCGGTATTACTCTCTAACTCGAATAAGGGATTTTGAATCTGAACGGGCTCGACTGTTTGCGCTTTATGCCCCTTCAACCACCCCTACTGTCGTGGTTGGCTCAAAGGGGAGATATACGAGCTTTTCGTCTGGGAGAACATCAGGGACGCTGTCTGAAAATCCGCTTTCATTCGCTTTTCATACAGCAAGCGACTCAAGTCGATTTGTTTCTAACGATCTAAACGTGTATTCTTCACTCGTAGAGGAGGTGCTTACAGCGCTCTCCGTTCTCCCAAAGCCTTTTACCACAAAATTATTAAGTCAGCAGTTTTTTTCTTTTGATGAACCTCACCCAACAGAATTAACCAGCCCGCAGGGCGCGCTTATCACTCGTTTAAATTACACCGTGACGCTTGATGGTGTCCCCTTTTATTTAAATGATGCCAACTCCCCTGTTTTTTCCGCAAGCATTAATGGTGACAATGTAATAACTGAAATACAGGGCTATATGCTTCCTGATGTGTCCCGCACCGAAAAGAGTCTTGCGATCATTCCTTATAGCGAGGCAGTCTTGCGATTAAGAGCAAATAAAGGGGTGTTATCGAGCGTATCTCTTGCAAAACAGGGCAACCAGGAGTTTATGACAGGAGAGGTTCCTCGCGATATAAAAATCACCAACGTTACGCTTGGATACTTCTACTCTACTCATCAGGATTATCTTGTTCCTGTTTTTGTATTTGAAGGGTCTGCAGAGGAAACAGAAGGCTCAGCTCTTCTTCACACTACAACAATTGTGTCTGCGCTGTAACAATAATCTTTTATGACGTTACACGAACAGGCATGATTATATGAAGATAGTTGTCGCTTTTTGCAGGCTTAAATACCCCCGAATTCAACGATCCGGTCATTTCGAACAAGAACTCGTCTTCGGGAAAATTTGTTAAAAAATCCAAAAGAAACCGGCTGTTAAACGCTATTTCTCCCCCATCACCATCGATTTTCGCACTTAACTCAATAGAGTTTTTTCCTGTTTGAGCGGCATTTGCTGAAACAATAATTCTCTGCTTATCAAGCGTTAATTTAATAATATTTGCGTTGTCCCTCGCAAATATTGCAGCCGAACGAACAGCGCGTAATAGTCCCTCTTTTTCAATAAGCGCGCGTGTCGTAAAACTTTTTGGGATAATACGCTCAAACCCTGGATACTCACCGTCAAGTAACCGCGTCAGCAGCGTTGTTTCCCCAACAACAAACCCTGCTTGATGCTCTCCTGCGACTCCAACTTGGATCATTTTTTCTGTTTTATCTTCTCCAGAAAGTTTTACAACTTCCAGTAGTGCCTTGGCGGGAATTATTGCTCCAGAAAGTTTATTTATGAGAAGCGGTACTTTGCAAAGTGAAAGCCTATATCCATCAGTTGCAACAAACGTGGTTTTTCCATCGTCCTCTATCACCTTTACCCCTGTAAGCATAGGTCTACCTTCGTCTGTTGCTGCTGCAAATAACACGCTTGAAAGGGCGCTTGTAAACATTTCCTTATCAACGCTTCCCGTTTCTTTGGGTAACAATGCGGGCGGAGAAGGAAATTCTGACGCTGACACTGTGGGAAGTTCAGCTTCAAAGCCTGCACACGATACGTACAACTGTTCTTCTCTCATGTATAAATGTACGGTGTCAGGAGGAAGAGAAGCAACAAATTCAAATAATACTCTTGCAGAAACGCAAACTGAACCTTCTTTTTCAACTTTTCCACCAACCCAAATAGTCTCGGTGGTTTCCATATTTGTTGCGGTAATTTCTAGTCCTTCTGTTGTCGCGGTAAGTTTTAGATTTTGAAGTACAGGAAGTTGAGGCTTCGAAGGAACGACACGTGTTATGTGGGTTAATGCTCTTGATATGTTTTCTTGAAGGAGCTTTATATTCATATAGATATAAAAGAAGTAGTAATAAGAATTACGCGTGGAAAAGTGTATGTTTTTTCGGTTTGTGTGTCAACAACAAGACAAACCGACAAAAAGAAAAGAGGATAAGTAGGAAGAACACGAACGCAAAAAAGTGGAAAATTATGTGGATAATTTATGAATAATTGTGGATAAGTGGGAAACGTCATGTTGAAGGAGCCCATAACTTTTGTTTTATCCCCGTTAGCGCTGCGCGAAGAGACTCGTTCGTGGATAGTTCCTGGGTAATAGTCTCAACTCCGTGCATAACCGTGGTGTGATCTCTCCCACTTAGTGTTCCACCGATGTCGTCATACGTCATACCTAATTCAATTTTTGACAAATACATATACACCTGTCGCGGCCTAGCGATTGGCCGGTCTCTTTTTGCTCCCTTAAGGAGGGTTGGTTTAATATCATAATATGCAGCAACAGCCTCTAACAATTCCTGTGGAGTTACTCTCCGCGCGTTTTTCCCCTGATTGTTTATAGTAATTTTTGTGTTAAGAAGAGAGGAAATGAGATCGGGAGTGATTGGTTGCGGCTTTGTAGCAAGCTCCGTTGTTAATCTTCTCAAAAAACCCTCTATTGCACGCGCGTCTACAACATTTGCAGCAATAAGTTGAGCACAGTCGCTCGGAACGGTTAACCCAAGCGCCTTTGCCTTTATGTTGACAATTGCCGCGCGAAGCTCAAAGTCTGGTGGAGAGATATCGACAATTAGCCCTCCCTCAAACCTGCTTCGTAATCGATCTTCGAGTCTGGCAATTTCGTGGGGTGGTCGGTCGCTGGTGAGGAGTATTTGCCCACCCTCTCGAAGCACTGCATTAAATGTGTGAAAAAACTCTTCCTGTGCTGTTTGCTTGCCCGCAATAAATTGTACATCATCAACCATAAGAAGCTCAGCCCCTCGATATTTTTGTTTAAATTGCCTGGCAGTTTTCGTTTGGATCGCCTCAATGATTTCGTTTAAGAATTCTTCTCCCATGCAATACACCACTTTTAGCGAAGGCTTCGCAATAAGCAAGTGATTTGCTATTGCATACATAAGGTGGGTTTTTCCCACTCCTACCCCACCGTATAAAAATAAAGGGTTGTATGCACTACCTATTGTTTTTGAAACAGCGGTTGCCGCAGCATACGCGAGTTGATTTGTTGTTGATACCGCGTAGTTGTCAAACGTAAGATCCGGGTTAATGTGTAGTTTTCTCGCGCGCGTTAGCGTGTTTAATTCAGCGTCTACTACCTGAGTAAAGAGTGGCCCGGGGTCTCCGCCCACAGACTCTTTTTTAGGTAACACCATAAAAACAAGGCTGGTGTTCCCGCCCGTTTTGTGGTCGATAACGCTTTTAATAAGGCTGTAATATCTTGTTTCTGCGAGCGTTCGCATGATGGGGCTTGGAAATCCCACCGAAGCAACGTCCCCATCAAGGCTAATAAGCTCCGAGTGAGCGAAGTGCGTGTGATAGGTGGCTTTTGAGACCGATAGCTCAATTTCAGCCAACACCGATTTCCATAGTCGATTTAAATCCATAATATGAGGTGGTGAGCAGTCTGTGGATAAGTTGTCCACATACTAAACAACCCGCCCCTGCTTGTCAAGCAACCGAGAACACCGATTTTGGTGTGTTATAGTGAAATGAATGAAGCTGTTGTTTCAGCGTGTTTTAATGTGGGTGAATAAGACGCAAAGGTCGAGGTTTATCACCGCGCTATTTTTTTTCTTAATTTTTTTTGGCTTGTTGCTTGGTGACGGAAAGCAAGGGCTCGTGGAGGTATACGGAGCCGCCTCAATACTCGTTCTTTGGGTGTTCCACGTTATATATAACAAACCCGAGCCAACACCTCTTCCGAAACAAATACACTTTTCGTGGGTGCTGCTTTTTGTGGCGACAGCGGTTTCGACCATTGCATCGATAAGTGTCGGCTTTTCTTTTTCGTGGATTGTACGCCTGCTTTCTGGTTATGTTGTATACAGGTTGTTTGTTGATCTTGCACCTAATGGAGGTGAGAGGTTATTTTCTCGCTGTTTATTGATATTTATAGGGGCGGCTGGCGCTTTGTCTCTTTGCTATTATCTTTTCCCCGGCATACGCAGTATTACCCCATCTATGAACCTACTAAGCGCTAGCTTTGGGCACAGTCATTTGGCGGATCTTCTTGTTTTTGTTTTTCCGTTGGTATTGGTTGAGGTGTTTTCTTCAAAAAGCAGGCTACGTATTGGTCTATTGGTTATGTATTTTGTCATGCTACTCTCCACCATGGCGAGAGCCTCATGGGCAATTGTGATGCTTTATGCGACTTTCGTGTTTCGTTTCGCAAACAAAACAGCGTTTTATAAAAAAGCCCTTATAGCTGCCTTATCGATAGTTGTCATTGGTGTTGTGTACATAGGGCTAGCGCGCCTTTTTTCGTTGGGAGAAGAAACAACAAGAGAGTTTTACACTCGACCCAGGTCTCTTGAGGTGCGAGTATTGTATTGGCAACAAGCTCTTGATGGCTTTATTGATTCTCCCTTGTTGGGTAATGGACCGGGCACTTTTTCTCTCGTATCGTTTCGTCACCAGAGATACCCGACTTCATCTTCGTGGTTTGCACATAGCCAGCCGTTGCAAATATTGGCGGAGATGGGGGTTGTTGGGATTGTTACGTTTGGTTTTTTGATATTTTCACACATACGCTTTTGGTATAAACAAAGACGCTTGTTACAAAATAGTCAAACCCACACATCGTTGATTTGGGGGCTTGCACTCGTTTTTATTTATAGTTGTTTTGAGTTTGTGCTCGATTACTTTATTGTATGGTTGTTGTTTTGGGCAGCTGCTGGAGTTATTACCGGTACAACAATAAATATCAAAAGCGGTCAGCCCGATAAGAGCATAAAGGTTGCCGTTGCTGCAATTGGTATATTTTATTTCTTTTGGGTAGCAGGAAGTAGTGCGGGGATATTTATGAAACGGCACGACATCGCATTTTTTTTGGCCCCCTTTGACACAACACAATCGCTTATTTATATGAGTGATGTGGTGCAAAATAAACACCCACTTGGCGAGCGCTTGATAAGCATATTTCATAGAAAGAACCCACGTTTACTTTATGAAATAAGCAAAACCAAGAAGAACGAAGGAAACATTGTGGCATACGGGAACTATAGTAAAGAAGCTGTGTTTGCTGACCCGCAAAATATAGAATTATTGTCACACTATTTGGCATATTTAACACTACTTGAGGACGGCCGAGCTGGTGATGAAATGTTGCAGCTGCTTCGCCGCGCTCTACCAAAACATTTAGAAAGCCAAGTAAACGCGCTACAACCCTACGCTCGAGAAATAGATGCATCAATTAAACACTATTACACAAACGAACGACCAAGGCTGAGAGAAAGATATCTGTCAGCGTTGTATGTTATTGGACTTCATCATTGGCAAAGCGCCCCCCAACTGACACTGTCGTTGTGGACGCTAGCAAAAGATACGTTACCAGACCTGGGGGCGATACATGTTGAAATCGCGCGTTTATATCAACACAGTATGCACGATGACAGCGCAGCGCAGGCAGTGTTGCAAAAGTGTACTGCAATCGTATCTGCGAGAAAACAGTGTGAGGATTTTATGAACACAGAGCTGTTACCTCCAGGGGACTTTTATGATGCGCTATATTAGCATTGTTAAGATAATTACGCAGGAATCATGACACACCACTCATTGTTGTGCTACACTCTACCACATGAAATCGGTAGCCAAAATAAAGCAATCCCCATTTATTACTCGTTTTGATATTATTGTGCTTATTTCTGTGATAATGATTTTGGCCTCAATTGGCGTTGTGGTGAAGCTTGTTTTGCAAAAAGATACATTTGTCACCGTAGAGTTGTTGGCTTCCGGTGGTGAATGGTGGTGGGGCGTCCCCCCTCCTTATTATTGGAATACGCGGGATGTTGTTATCGGGGCAACAGAGTATGACTCACTAAATAAACCAGCAGTTGAAGTGCTTGACCTTGTTAAGTACAGCGAAGATGACAGGCGTTTTATTTGGATGAAGGTTCGGCTTCGAGCAAAGCGAAATTATCTTACGAAGCAATATGTTTTCCGTCAGGAATCGTTGCAAATTGGAAAAACGCTTCATATTGCTCCCAACAATATTGCGCTTGTCGGACACATTGTGGGCATTGAAGGTATTGGAAATCTATGGAGCACCGAGTATGTAGAAGTTGTTGGAAAAGCGCTCAATGTGCGCCCGTGGGAAGCAGATATTATAAAAATTGGAGATAAAATTACAGATAACAAGGGGGATCTTGTTGTTGAAATACTCGATAAAAAAGCAGAGTTTGCGGACGTAATGACAACCACATGGCAAGGAGAGGTTTTACAGAAAAAAAACCCATTACTTCGCGATGTTACTATCACGATGAAAATGCGCGTTATGAAGGATGGGCAGATGCGATACTTTAATTATTATCAGCCGATTGGGGTGGGCAATAAGACGCGAATTCAACTTGCTGGCACCGCAGTGGAAATAAACATTATGTCAGTAATGCCCGCACGTTAACGTATTTTTTGAGCAATTATATAAGTGCTCCATGGTGGATTTTTGGGAGGTCGAAGCGGGAAGCCAATATTCCCCCACTCAATTATTTTTAGACCCGCTTGTTGTAGATAGTTTTCTAGTTCCGGATAAAAAAAGTAGCGCATAACATGCGTTTCTTCGAGCGTGTGATGATTGTGAGCGCCACCATAAATTGTCAGGTTATGGTGGACTGAAACAGTGTTTGTTTGATAAGAAATAGTCGGTGTTTTCTTTCTGTGTATGGTAAAACCATTTCCTTTATAGCGTTGTTTTATTATTTTAGGACGCGAAAGTAAAACACCGGGACCGTACCAACAATCGAAAATCAATAAACCGTTTTTGTGTAATAGAGAAGATACATTAGTAAAAAATGCGCGCACCTGCTCGTTTGTAGTCATGTAGCTTGCGACATCAAACAACGAGGTGATCACATCATAGTGGGGGGAGGAAGCAAATTTTAAGAAGTCTTTGTGTATAAAATGAATAGGAATGTTTTGAGAATGCGCTTTTTGCTTTGCTATCGCTATCATTTCAGCTGACCGGTCTACCCCGGTTACCTTAAAGTTTTGTTTTCCAAATAAAACCGCATGTACGCCAGTTCCCGATCCAATATCAAGAAGCGAAACATTTTTGACATTAGGAAGACGTGCGTGAATATGTTTGGTAATAAAAAAAACCTCCCGCGCTATGTTTCTATGCTGATAAATAAGATCATAAAAAGGAGCGGTGAGAGAAAAAGCCATAGACGATTGTTTTTTTGTTTTCATGATGAAATAAGATTTTTTGCTGTAGCAAGTAGCACTCTTCCTGTTGCGTCCCAACTAAATCTATCACATACATACTTTCTTGCAGATTTTCTCATGGCAGACTTTTCTTTTGTTGAAAGCATATAAAATTTTTGCATGACGCTGCTTGCGTGTTTATGATTGCGTGGGTTGATATAAAATCCAGTTATGCCCTCCTGTATTTCTTGATCATCTCCTCTACTTCGAATGACTGGAGTGCTACACGCCTGCGCTTCTAATACTGAAAGGCTTGCTGTTGATCCCCCCGCGCTTACCATTGAGCCAGTGTATACAAACACATCGAGTGATCGATAGTAATCTGCCAGGCGTGATTCGTCAATATTACCCACAAAATGCACCACACCTGATAAATGATTTTTTTGGATATACGATTCGTACTGTTTTTTTATTTGTGGATCAGCGATGCTTTCAGATATATATGCTACGAAAGGAACAGTAGAGCGAGAGAGAGACGCAAGTATAGCCAGAAAATTTTCAGTTCCCTTAAAAATCGTGTAGTCAGTGCTGTGCCCAATGGTTAATACACTCCCAGCGCCCCCCCATTTTTTTGGTTTTGGAGAAAAAAATCGAGTATCCACACCGTTTGGAAGAAAAATATCGGGATTCCTTTTGTAAGTTTCTAAAATATACGGCACAACAGAGGGGGCAAGCGCGGTGAGAACCGAGGTGGTATTGTATGCCCATATATCAAGAGGGGCATATAGAAATTTTGCCACCGCTACACAGAGCTGTGAAAATTTTGATAATGAAGCTACGCGAACAGGGTCATAAAAAATTGCGAGCGGTTCAAAGCAGTGGCAAATGGTGTGATTTGATATCAAAACGCCGAGAAAATTCATCGGAAAGTTTGTTGCGAACACAACACTGTTTTGTTTTAACACTCGCTTAAGTTCAAGAAAATTAATAAGCAATGTTACGGGAAGGAGTAGCCAAAATAGTCGCGGGGGTCTCCAAAGCTGTGTTACTGATATGCCCGCTCGTTTATATAACCTTTTCCACTTGGGGCTTATTGCATGTAAATATAGGTGTACCCGTTGTGTTTTTGCTATGCGGAGCAGTAATTCGTAGAGATACTTTTCTCCCCCTCTCGAGTAAACACTTTCTGTGTGGAGCACGTGGAATTCGAATTGTTCGGTTTTCATGATTTAATAATAGTGCCTATTTTTTTTGCGAACACAAAAGAAGCGTTCACTAGTCCAAAGCCCATCGTAATATATGTAGCGCTTAGCGCCAATGCAATTATTTGTCCAGTTGTTATGAGGGGGTCTCCATGTTGATAAGCTCGGATTGTTTCGAAAACGTATGAAGAAGGCACTGCATAAGAAATAGTAGAGAGAATGCCAGGGAGGGCTGTTCGTTCATAGAAAACGAGTGAAAATATCTGAAGAATTGTGCTTATTATCCACCCCGAAAAGCTAACTCGTTCCCCGAATAATAAAACAATCGCAAGTGAAATATATGAAAACGCCACGCCGACAAGCTCGAGTTGAAAAATCCAAAATAACGTGTGTATGCCAAGTGTCGAAAAAAACGATGGATATATGAACGCAAGCACCCCACCCAATACCACAAGAGAGATAGCGATTTTAGTAAGAGCCGCTGCGGTTACTCCAATAAGCAGCTCCCCCATGGTAACTGGCGCGACAAGTATGCCTTGTATATTTTTGGAAACAAAATCATCCGTAAATTGCGCAACTGCCTCTTGTATGACTCTTGCAGTACAATTCCAATACACAATTCCTGTAAGAATTATTACTCCCATTGCCTCCGCTTCGGCAGGTTTATTTTTTCCGCTTGCAGCGAGGAAGCCAAAAAGAATGATTTCAAATGCTGGCCACACAAACATTTCGATGATGCGTGCTGGATTTCTCTTTACAGAATAAAGGTAATGAAGATATAAGCCGCGAATTCTTCTCAGCGAGTTACTATGCATAGTATGTGTTAATTTTGTTATTTTGTATGGGCTTGCCATCATAGACTATCTTGCCTTGTCGTAAAATTATCATCCTCGTGCAGATGTGCCTAATCTCATCAATGTTTTGAGAAATAAGCATTGACACGTTATTACTTTTTTTTCTTTTGCGAATGACGGTTAGTACGCGTTGAGTTAAGAGAGGGTCCATGTGCGCGGTTATTTCATCCAAAAACAATATTCTTGGGTTATTTAAAAGTGCTTTCGTAAAATTTACAAATGAGTTTTCACCCGAAGACAACCTGAAAATTTTTTTAAATAGCAATGATTCTGGTATTCGGCAAAAGCGCCAAAGTTTGGTCACGACAGATCGAAATTTAATCGTGCCATATAGGTCTGCGTATGTTGTCAGATTTTCTCTGACTGACGCATAGCCACCCAGACGTTGACTGGAAGAAGCATAGTTTATATTACTTGCGATATGTTGCCGTGATGTTTTGAGCGGTAAACCCATGAGGGTTATTTCGCCCGAATCTGGTTCTAATAGTCCGGTAAGTATGTGAAGGAGTGTGGATTTGCCCGCCCCTACGGATCCCGCAATGCCCACAATCTCGCCTCCCCGTACAGAAAGTGATACATTTGATAAAATACGCTTTCCACCAAGGGATTTATTTATGTTTATTAGCTCTATCATGCAAGGGGTTTTGACACATGTCCGCGGGGCAACGCGTTATGTCGCCGATAAATTATATCGAAGAAGCGCATACACAACAACAATTTACGCGATAACAATCGTTATGGCGATATTGTCAGTTGTTTTTGTGTTTACGTTGCCCGACCCTATTCGACCAAAAACAAGCATTGGATCAATGAATATGCTTGCGGCGATCGCTTTGATACTTACCGTTGTTATAAAAAAGAGACGCGCGATGTTTTTGCAAAAAGCACAATGGAAGGCAATACATTATGCAGTTGTTGCATACACCGTTGCGGTATTAGTGTCGCTTTTATATACGCAAACTATTCAGGATAGCACTCCACTACGCATATTGTTTTCTGGGGTGGTGATGTTTTGGGTGTCTCAGGAGATACAGCCCACCGATAGACAAAAAGCGATGCTTATTCATGTTTTGGGCGCGGTCGCATTTTGTATAGCGTTGCTGAGTTTGTTGCAGGTGGCATTTCCTGATCTTATGAACAGCATCGCCTCAACATATTTACGAGGTCGTGCGGCATACGGGATAACAGTGGAATTTAATAGGGGTAGATTGTTGCATTGGGGGGTTCTTGTTTTTATTTTTCCGTTCTTTTACACGTCAAGCCTTCTTCTTAATTGGAGGGCGAGGATTTGGACATTGTTATATGTCGCGACCGGTTATGCAGCGGTGTTGGGATCTATGATTATTTCTAATTTTCGCGGAGCGTTTCTCGTGTTTATTGGCGCTTCTTTTGCGTATGGATTGTATGCAAAACGCTTGGGGTACATAACTACCAAGAGAGTATATTATATCGCGGGCTTATTTGTTGTCGCATTAATTTTTGGTCTTATAATCGCCAAAGGAGTGCTTGGATATAATTTACTTGATCGATTTTTGTTGCAGAATTCCAATCGGGATGTGGCTGAAACGTTGGGTCGAATAACGTTGTTTGACCAGGCACTTACCGTATTTCAATCATATCCCCTCTTTGGTGCTGGATATGGGAATTATTATTCAGTTGTTTGGCCGTTCCCCCATATGCAATATTTTTCAATCTTTGATCAGTTTGAAACGTATCCCGTCCCTATCGCTGCTCATAATGAATTTTATACAGTGCTTGCTGAAACCGGCATGTTTGGTTTTCTAAGTTTTCTTTTTGTGATTTGTCTTATTGGTACTCGATTGTATGCTCTCATGTTTACACAAAGGCTTTCTCATATTGATACGCTTTTTACCTTAACGCTTGGGGTGTCATATATGACTATCGCAACCTATATATGGTTTGAGAATATGTACCCTCAAAACATTGTTTACCTTTTAGTGATGGGCGCTATAGCAACGCGCTGGATAAAACCTAGGGTCTCATGAAACGTACTCAACACGTCAAGAAGGTCATTGTGCAGATTGTAACGCACAATAACGAGCGTACGATACGCGCTTGTATAGAGTCAGTTAAGGCACAAACGCTTTCAAGCGTTGACGTTGTTGTAATTGATAATGCATCTTCTGACGCCACAAGGATGATAGTAAAGACGCTTGGTGTATCGTGTATTGCTCTAAAAAATAATCGAGGGTATGGGGCAGGTCATAATGTGGGGTTGGCTCAGGGGAATAGCACATACGTGCTAACACTCAATCCGGACGTAATAATTTCTCCTGATTTTTTACAGAGGTTAGTGTCTGCGATGGAAGACGCTGGAAAACAAGTGGGCTCCGCACAGCCACTTCTTTATCGGGTAGAAAAAATGAACGAGCAGTCGTTTATTGTGGACAGTGGCGGTTTATATTTTAACCCTGCTAGGCGACAGAAGTTGCGTTTTATGGGTAGGAATATCAAGCTACACCCGCTTGTCCAACAGCACATATTTGGGCCGGATGGAGCTGCCGCCTTTTATCGTAGATCAATGCTTCGGGATATTGATTTGGGAAATGGAATATTTGATGAAGACTATTTCATGCACAAAGAAGATGTTGATATTTGTTGGAGAGCGCAGCTTCGTGGATGGAAATCGTTGTTTGTGCCGAAGGCTGTTGGGTACCATATACGTACTTTTCGACCCGGGAGACGTGAAAATATACATAACAATTTACGAGTCTTTGCAGTGCGAAATCGATATGTGTTGATGTTAAAAAATGAACTACCGAGCTTATTTATGAGAGATCTAGTGTGGATTATGGCATACGAAGTGCTTATTTTTGCTTATATATTGTTGAAGGAACAAGCTTCGTTATCTGCGTATGGTCAGGTAGTTGCGTTATTACCTTCTTTACTAAGAAAAAGAGCGGTTATCCAGCGCAATCGTAAGGTCAGTGCTCGCGATATGGCGATCTGGTTTAGATGGAAATCACTATGAGTAGGTTAACATCGACAGTGTATGTAGGTATTGTTACGTATAACAGCGCGCATCTTATAGAGGCGTGTCTTAACGCTTTATTGAAGCAAGCATACCCGAAGGTGCGAATTGTTGTTTTTGATAACAACTCCTCGGATGACATAGGCAAACGCGTGCAGAAATATCCACGCGTTCGATTTATTCAGAGCGCCCAAAATGTCGGATATGGAAGAGGTCACAACAGCATCATATCAACGATTCCATTTAAGCGAAATGATTATTATTTGACGCTAAACCCTGACGCGCGTCTTACGCCCACATACATTTCTCGACTTGTTACCCGTTGCCGCCGTCAAAAAGCAGGATGGGCAGTTGGTAAGCTGTATAAAGATATAAAACAAACAATCCTTTATAGTGCTGGACACGCAATGTTTCGAGATGGATACGCTTTTAATATCGGGTATGGCATGAAAGATACTGAGCAATATGCGTTTGCCCGTAAGATTTTTGGAGCACCTGGGGCAGCAGCACTCTATTCTTATCAGCTTATTCGTGACATATCCGCAGGAAACAATTTTTTTGATCCCGTATTTTTTCTTTACTATGAGGATATAGATGTAGATTGGCGGGCAAACCTTATGGGTTATACGTGCTGGTTCGAACCATTGGCTACCGCAGTTCATCCTGGAGGAGTAGCCCCTCGAAGGCTTATTGGAGATATATTGTGCAATCGGTTTATTATGGTTATAAAAAATGCGTTTTTTATGGATTTATTGTTTTATAACTTCCCTATTATTTTTTTTCATTTAGTTGTGCGTTTGATAATCACTCCTCGAGTGGGCTGGTATATGATTCGGCAGGTATTAAAACAGACAAAGGGCGCACTTCATTTGCGTAAAGCTGCAACAATATCTCGTGCGGATATGCACAGGTGGTATCGTGATGCAGCGAATGAGGTGTCGAAGCAGCCGAGAAACATTGTGTCCCGATCGTTGGCGCTTATTACCAACCATTGAAAACAAGAGTGTAGCGTTGGTACGATGACATATATGTTTTCATCAATTCATCAACTTTTTAAGTTAGCGACACAATCAAAAAAAGTTTGGCTATTGCCGATTATTCTTTTTATGATTATCGTGGCGCTTCTTGTCATCAGCGCTCAAGTGTCGCCTCTGCCTGTATTTTTGTACCCCATACTATGATTGCATTTTTTAGACGTTTTAACGCATTGTGTATAGCAGCAGCGTTATGTGTCGTATATTTGGTGGGCATAGGGCTTGCTCGGTTTATACATTTGTTTAGTGAGCGGAAAAATAATAGTCCCGTTTCACACTGGAAGCTCTCTCACGATACACAGGATTTTGAGAAATTGTCGTCTCCTTACTAATCATGAACATATTAGGTATTTCAGCGTTTTATCATGATAGTGCCGCGGCACTCTATATAGATGGAAAGCTGGTGTCCGCAATAGAAGAAGAAAGGTTTAGTCGCCTAAAGCACGATAACACGTTTCCATTTAAAGCGATCAATTATTGTTTAGATTCGATGGGATTAACGATAAATGATATTGATGTTATCGCATATTATGAAAAACCCCTCCGTAAATTTGAGCGACTACTCGAAACATTCGTCATAACATACCCGTTTGCCCTCCGACCATTTTTGCAGACAATTCCTGACTGGCTTGGGCAGAAAATTAACGTTGAGGAAATACTAAGAAAAAAAGTTGGGTTCTCGAAAAAAATATATTATGTTCCCCATCATCTGAGTCACGCTTCTGCCGCTTATTATTCATCTTCCTTCGAGAATTCCGCAATTCTTACGGTTGACGGAGTTGGCGAATACCAAACAACAGCGTTGTGGAAAGGTCAAAAAGAGAAGATAACGCCTCTTAAAAGTATTGATTTTCCTCACTCTATAGGACTGCTCTATTCAACATTTACTGCATATTTAGGGTTTAAGATAAATGAAGACGAATATAAGATTATGGGTCTATCCGCATATGGGTCACCGAAGTATGTAAGTGATATATACCGACTTATCGATATTAAATCTGATGGGAGCTTTGCGCTCAATATGAAATATTTTTCGTATAGAGAATCGTTTCGTATGTTCAGCGATGCATTTATAGCATTATTCGGTTCTCCCCGAGTGCCGGGTGCAAAAGTAGAAAAGAGACATAGAGATATAGCTGCGAGCATTCAGGTTGTCGTTGAAGAATTATTATTTATGATGCTTAATCACCTTTATGCCCTGACGAAGTCTAGAAATCTTTGTATAGGCGGTGGTGTTGCGTTAAATGCATTAGCGAACGGAAAAATATATAACAGAACTCCGTTTAGAAATGTGCATATATTAGGCGCTGCAGGCGATAGTGGCGCTGCCATCGGCGCGGCCTTATATGTGCAACGGAAAGTAGGGAAAGAGGTTTCTAAGTCACAAATTACAGAATTGTACTTAGGTTCATCGTATAGCAACGAAAGCATTGAGTCATTATTGCGGTGTTACCCCAAATTAACCTATAAAAAATACGATAACGAAAGCGATTTACTGAGGGCTGTCGTATCGCTACTCGTAAAAGGAAAAACTGTCGGGTGGTTTTGGGGGCGCGCTGAATATGGCCCGAGGGCGCTTGGTGCGCGTTCAATACTTTCTCGCCCGAGCCCGCATACGATGAAAGATGTTATGAATACAATAAAAAAACGAGAAGAGTTTCGCCCGTTTGCAGGATCTGTGCTTCAGGATCACGTACACGAATATTTTTATTCCCCGGAAAAAAAGCACTATTCCCCTTTTATGAATGTGTGCCTGATAGTTCGAGAGAATAAACGAAAAGAATTAGCAGCCATAGTACACGAAGACAACACCTGCAGGATTCAAACGGTTAGTGCAAAAAATGGCAGATATTACCGGTTGATTAAAGAATTTTACCGGCAAACAGGCATCCCCTGTGTATTAAACACAAGCTTCAATGTTATGGGAGAGCCTATTGTGGAACATCCTCGTCAGGCTATAGAGGATTTTCTTCACTCCTATATGGACTATCTCGTTCTCAATGACTTTGTCGTGTATAAAAGTAATCGGTAGGAGTGTATTTTTTATGTATCACATAGGAGGACTCACCATTTTTTCCGGTTCAATTTCAGACGTAGTCGGCGTTATAGAGAAGTGGGTCGAAAACAAGAAACGAAGCTACGTTTGTGTTACCGGAGCACACGGAGTTGTTGAATCACAGCAGAGTGGCAAGGTGTTGCGCGCGCATCGGCATGCCGGATTGATAGTACCAGATGGGATGCCGCTTGTGGGGTTTGGTGTGTTGCGAGGGTTCCCGCAAACAAAAAGGATTTATGGGCCAGATTTATTTATCGAGCTTTGTAAGCGTGCAGAGAAAAAGAAATGGAGAATATTTTTATACGGCACGACAGAGGACACACTCATAAGACTGCAAAAGCAGCTACATCACAACTTTCCCAAGCTTATTATTGTCGGAAGCTACGCTCCCCCTTTCCGTGCATTGACGCCAAAGGAAGAAAAAGAAATTATTGTGACAATAAACGAGTCCCGCCCGCATATTGTTTTTGTTGGGCTAAGCACGCCGAAACAGGAATTGTGGATGCATACGCATTCCCAACGTCTTACCGCAAATGCGTTGATTGGTGTAGGCGCTGCATTTGATTTCGTTTCCGGAACGAAAAAACAAGCACCCCGATGGATACAAAGAACGGGGTTTGAATGGTTATTTCGGTTCAGCCAGGAGCCATCCAGGCTATGGTATAGATACACTGTTGGGAACTTGCGGTTTTTGCGATTACTTATTACGGATTTAGTATTTCCCAAATAACTATGACTCGCTACTCAATAACCCCTCTGCTATTTATCCTATTGGTGATTATAAGTATTCACGGGAGAGGCTCACTTGCTGCTGCGGGGACAATAGGAATAATTCTATTTGAATTTTGGTATCTGTATATATTTATTAGAAAAGCAATTGTACACAAATCGTTTATAACCTTATTGCTTATTGCCATCCCCGTTCTTGTGTACATAATTGCTTTTTCCTTCATTAATGGATTGGAGCTGTGGGTTGACGAAATTGAGGTCATTCGTTTTGCGCGGTTGCCCTTGGCGGACGTTGCCCGCACGGTAATGACTGAGCACGTCACTGTGCCCCCATTGGATTACTGGAATATGTGGGTCTGGAATAAGGCCGCTGTATTTTTTCCGGTACATATATGGGAATACGTCTACAGGGTTCCATATATGATGCTTCACTCCCTCGCCGCCGTTTTGCTGGGGCTCGTTTGTTGGGGGTTAGTAAAACACGGATCCCGTTCGAGAGCTCTTGTGGCTATATGTGGATTTTTTCTTTATTTTTTTAACCCACTTTTGTTTGCATATTCGTATGAGGTGAGATTTTATGCCATGACGTTTTTGGGGGCAACGGTGGTTGCCGCTCTTTATTACAAAAATAGACTGTTTGCCGTAGAAAATTTCCCTCTTATTCTTTTGTTTTGTCTGAATTCGGTATACCAGTTTATTATTCTTGTGCCATTTATTCTTAATGGTGCTATAAACAAATCAACGCGGAAAAACGCGCTAGTGCTGAGTGGCTATGCGGCACTCATTGCGCTGATAATACTTCCATTTTTGTACGTCCCCAATCCAGTCGAAGCCATATACGCAAATCAAAGGATTATGGATGGTCTGTATGGTTTGAACGCTTTTTATTTTAATACTCCTTGGAGGCAATATCTGGTATATGTATTTGTAATAGTACTTCTTTTACTCCGGCGGAAAAAAGCCCTGTTTATGCTGGGAGCTAGTATATTTTACGTGCTCGTAGTTGTGGCGCTTAATGCAAAGTATAACTATCGGTATTTTGGTGGCAAGCATTTCCTTTTTATTATGCCCTTCTGTACTCTGGCGGTGTACGAGCTATTTTCCCTGTCCCGTTCCCTATTGTTTCGTATAGCGGCGATAGTGTTGGTGGGTATTGTTTTTATCTATCCGTTTTACGAACACGTACACCGGATGTATACCAAGGAGTTTCTTGTGGCAAAGTCGCCTATGGGATTAAAAGATGTGTTTCAGTACGCAGCAAATAACAATGTCGCAAGAATTCTCGTTGAGTACGCTGCCACCAGTGAAGAAGATATGAAGTATTACCAGCGGGCGATTTCGTGGTACAGCGAAACGTATTCACAGCCAAAAGTTGAAGAATTTATCCTTACACAAGGATGCGCAGCATTTGCGTCATCATCCTCCTCTCTTTTGTATTCGGTATCCGGTGTGCCACCCTGTCATTTTTCTTCCAACACGGAAATCGTCTATTTGTATGACATGGTTATGATTACAAGACGTAATTGATATATGGAATATAATAAGCAAGTTTTTAAACGGTTATTATCTGCCCTTCTTTTTATTTGTTTTATTGTTGGGTTATATTTTCGATTGAGCGGACTTTCTAGTTCGGTGTGGTCAAATGTAGGCTATGACGAGACCAGAGACACACTTGTGGCGTCACATATAGCATTATTTAACGAGCATCTTATAAGAGGGCCTCACGCAGCAAATAAATATTTATCATATCCACCGACATACTATTATTTTTTATCCCTTTTGTGGCAAATCGTCCGTGGGATATACGGCCTTAAACTTATTTGGATGATGTTGTCGTTAGGAATTATCCCCATCGCTTATAAGCTGGGTGAAATGGTATGGGACAAAAGGTTGGGACTGTTGTCAGCTGTTCTCGTGGCTATACACCCGGTATTTATCCTTATTGGCCAGCAAGTAACTCCGCCATATTTATTGCCGCTTGTTGTTTCGTTAGGTGTCCTGTGCCTTTTGCTCCGACCCATACGCGCTCACACACTGGCTTTTGCGATCGGTTTACTGTTTCTCGGTTTACATATTCATTACAGCACGCTTCTTATAACACCCGTTATGTTCTTGTGGTGGATTTGGACGTATCAGCAATACGTGCGCCGGTGCGTGACGTGGAAACGGTGGATACCAGCACTTGTGGGCATAGCGAGTTTTTTTCATGGCTGTTGTTAAGCTACCGGACAGCTCCTTTCGATCAAATTGATTTTGTAACGAAAAATCCTATGACTGCGAATATTTTTTCAAAATTTGTTGAGGTTATAAGCACATGGGGATTTTTACTTTTATATGAGGAGATGTCTTTCATTGCCGCAGCTTGTTTGTTGTTAGTCGTCTATGGTGTTTCGTTCTTTATAGTTTTTTGGAGTCGAGGCAGTGTCGGCATTAACAAAAATGCGTATATACTTACCTTTTTATTAAGTGTTGTCCCGCTTGTTATGGCGAGCCGGTATCCCGGCGAGATGTCTACTGGATACCTTATGGTGATAATGCCATTCGGATTGTTGTTTATGGCTTTTATTCTCCGATTATTATTTATGAGAAGTAAGGTGATTGGTATTGTTTGTGCATGTGCGTTGATTAGTGTTTTAGGAGCGAAGTCATACCAAATGAATAACCCCGTCTCTCCGTTTTTATACTATCGACATATGGAAAATATAGCATTGGAAATCGCAAAGGATTATCAATTAAGAGAGGGAACAACAAAAAACACTTCGTTTACAATAATGTTTTTGTCTCCTCGTTCGGATCAAGTGCTCGATGATTGGCAAACCGGTGGCATTTGGTTTCATTTGGAGCGCATTTTCGGAATTAGGTTGGTGAAATTAACAGAAAGCGGTGTAAATTTTATTTCTCTGATACAAAATCCTAAATACCTGTATGTTGTTTGTGACGAGCGTTTAATACAGTCGCTTCAAGATGATGCCAACAGATGCTCATTTTTGGTCACACGTGTCAATGACAAGTTGCCGACAAATCGGCGTCTCATATATGAAGCACAACCATACACAGTGTGAGGATTTGTTACAAGGTGAAGAGAATAAACCGGTAGTATATGCAGGGTCTAGGCGTGCGCAGTGTTATGTGTTGGTAATCTTTGAGAGCGCGAGAGCTGTTTTTGCAAATTCCTTCGGGCTATTGCCTAAGCCGGACGGCAAATAAAATCCCGCTTTTTCTAAGCGTTCTGCTACGGGAAAACGGGATGCTTTATATAGACCAAGCTTCTTGAATGCTGTTCGTGGTGAATAAAAAAATGTTCTGGTTTGGATGCCATAATTAGTCATAAGGGTTTTCATTAGTCTATCTCGAGTAGTTTTTGTTTTGTGATTTAGTGTCACTGCGTACATCCAATACGCATTTTTTGCCCATGGCTTTTCGATGGGTAAAATAATATCGGGGATATTTTTCAATTGTTTGGTGTAGTGAGCCGCCATGGCCAATTTCTTTTTTAAGGATGTCTCGATTTCCTCAAGACTCGCTAGTCCCACCGCAGCCTGCATATTGCTCATGAGGTAGTTATATCCAATTCCTTCATGAATAAAGCGGGTTTTGGAGTGGTTAAGTGATTTAAGTGAATTGATTTTATCGATATATTTTTTATTGTTGCTTACTACCATCCCCCCTTCTCCGGTGGTAACGATTTTATTTGCATAAAAACTAAATATGGCAATGTCGCCAATAGATCCCGCTTTCTTTCCTTTGTATTCTGCTCCATGCGCCTCTGCTGCATCCTCGAGTACTTTGAGTTTGTGTTTTTTGGCGATAGTCATAATTGAATCCATGTCGCACGGGTGACCAAAGAGGTGTACCACCATGATTGCTTTTGTCCGTTTCGTAATAGCCTTTTTTATAAGTTCAGGATTTATCCCGTAGGTCTCCGCATCTACATCTACGGGAACAGCCTTTGCTCCTGTGTACCAAATGGCAAAATAGCACGACGCTATAGTCATGGCTGGCACAATGACTTCGTCACCAGGGCCAACACCGAGCGCCATGAGCGCTAAGTGAAGTGCTGCGGTCCCGGAACTGGTGCTGGAGGAATACTTGACACCAAGATAGCGTGCAAACGCGCTTTCGAATCGCCTAACAAACGGTCCTTCAGATGAAAACCAGCCGGACTTTACGCATTCGGATAAATACGCATTTGCCTTTCTAGGAATTGATGGACGGTTTACCGGAATTATGTGATGTTTACCCATGCTTTTTTCTTTGATGCTTTATATGCTGCTTCAATAAGTGTTATAACTGCCGCGCCATCGTTGGCGCTTGGGTCGGGTTGTTTTTTGTTTCGGATGCAGTCAGCCATGTAGAGAAGTTCTCGATGATACGAATCTTTTGGCTCGTTAGAGTAGTCGTAGACGATACATGTCCCCTGTTTCCCGCCGACAGTTACCGTATCATGAGTGGTTGAGTCTATGATGATATATCCTTTTTCTCCCCATAGTTCGATATGAAGATATCCCGCCCATTGCAGCCATGATGAGGTGATTATTGATTGTCGGTTATCGCGGGTTTTGTAGATTGCAGTTCCTATATCTTCGACTGTGGCTGTTTTCCATAAGTTGGTTGTCATGGAAGCTGTACAGCTTTTAAAGTCGCCCATAAACATGCGAGCAATGTCGATAACGTGACACCCATTATCGATAAATGTGCCGCCTCCAGAAATAGATGCATCCCAGAACCATTTTTTGGAAACTCGCTCACCGTTTGTGCCAATGCTTCCTTTGAAAAATAGTAGTTTTCCAATGTCTCCTTGGTGAACAATTTCTTTCGCCTTTTCGACCGTATGGAAGAAACGATGATTAGATCCGGTTTTAACGATTCTCTTATATTTTTTGGAAGCAGCTAATATTTGTCGAGCCTCTTTTACAGTTGGCGCGAGGGGCTTCTCGCAAAGCACGTGCATACCACACTTTATGGCCTCTATGCTCATTTTTGTATGATATGCGTTGGGTGTGGCGACAATGGCAAAATCGGCCGGCTCAGGGAGTGAGGCAAGATCAGAAACAACGGGTACACCGAATGACTTACTGATGACGGATTGTTGTGCTGGAGAAGGATCGACTACCGCAACGACACGAAAGTCTTGCGGAAGTGATAAACAGGCAGCAAGTCGTTTCATACCAAAAAAGCCGCCACCAATAATTATCACTTTAAGTATGGATTTTTTCATGCGCGGAAATTGTAACAGAGTGCACATCATATTTCACGCTCCTGATATAATGCCATCGATGAGAGCTCCTCCGATTATTTTTGTTTTTAACGCTTCTATTGAGAGTGGATGTGATTATGTGGTGCAGACAATGCGTTTGGTGGCAAAAACATATCCTTTGTTCGGACTTGCACTTGGAGATATTATTTTTTTTCCAAAATTATTTACTGAAAAAAATCATTGGATAATACGCGTTCTACATGGATCAATAATCATACGTCCTGTCAGTTTGTTGCCAGGCGTACGGTTTCGTTGGGTACGGATGATTACCTATACAAGCTATGCATTGGCGGTAAAGCTTTATATGACCCTTAGGTATTTCGGTCAAAAAAAAGTGCTATGGTTTTTTGAACCCTTTCACATTCCCACGCTTTTACGAATTTTTCACTCATATGTATCGGTGTATGATTGTGTCGATTATTACCCTGGTTTTTCGGATGAAGCTGGTCGGGAGCATGCTGCGGTTATGAAACGAGCCGCATGTATTGTTGCCAATTCAGAGCCTTTAACAAAAGAGCTAAAGAAAGTTCGTTCTGATGTTGTGTGTGTTCCGCTTGGGTTTGCAGACGAGTTATTTAGTAACAATGTTTTGAGTAAACATGTTCGTAAGAAGCGCCGCGATTTTACAGTAGGATATATAGGAAGTATAAGCGGACGTATGGATTTCTCGCTTATCGAGAAGGTGGCAGTCCGTTTACCAACGATTCGTTTCGTGTTTGTTGGGCCTCTTGAGGAGCACGTATTTGGTGCTCGGGACACTGCGGCGAATGTATGGAAACGCATTTGTCGGCTAAAAAATGTGAAATGGAACAAGCATGTCAGCAAGTCTGATATTCCAGCTATCCTCTCGGGGTTTGATATAGGGATCATCCCTTATAGAGTTGATAACTCTTTTAACCGCTTTAGTTTTCCAATGAAGACGATGGAATATTTTGCGGCTGGCAAACCTGTTATTTCAACTGACATTCATGCGTTAAGGAGATATGAGAAGCGGCGATTGCTGTTTATTGGTAAAACACCTTGGGAATTTACGCGTGTGATATGTAAGATTCAAAAATATGGTTGGTCAATGAGACAAATACAGAAACAGAGGGATGTAGCATTTTTTCATTCATGGAAAAATAAGGTGGCCACCATAATTCGACTAGTAGACCGTAAAGGATTATTCTCGAGGAAGTATTAGTTTATCTATTATTGTTATCGCTAATTTTTTTAGTAATTTTTTTGTTCGCTGTATCATAGTGAGCCCATCGCCATATCGAGTGAAGTCCTTTACCCCTGCTTTTTGGAATCCTTCTTGGCGGACACTGCAGGGCGGACAAGCGCCGCAATGAATTCTTGCTCCCTTATAGCACGTCCAGGTAGCTTCAAGAGGAATGTGTAGGTCGTGTCCAATTTTAATAAGCGTATCTTTATCAAAATAAAAACCGAGGTCCTTTTCCATGGGAAGACCGGTGAATTGCCAGGAATAGTCATTGTCATTAATACAAAGATTGAGCATAACAGCACGAAGAGATGTTATCGATTCGTAGCCATACCACTCAGAGTTAGAAGGAAGCCAAGCCCCTATGAGAGTGCGCGTTCGAACACCAATCGTTTCTTCAAGAAATTTTGCGTAGTAAAGTGCGTAGTGCGCATAAAGCGATGGTTGGAGCGGAATACCTTTTCTGTTTTGGTAGTAGAGAATGTCATTTTCAGCTCGTAGAAGTGGTTTTTTAACTTCACGAGGAGGTATAGATTGTCGTATTTCAAAAACGTCATGAAACAAATGTGGGTATTTATTTTTGAAATAGTGTTGAAAAAACTGAATAGATTGTTTTGTTCGATGGGTATGTGGTATTCCCCTGTTTATTACTAAGGGATATACGTGTAGCTGATAATGCTGTAGCAACATTGCGATAACTACTGTTGTATCAAGTCCACCTGACATAAGGGCAATGACTGATTCCCCGGGCTTTGGCATACGAAAAACATAGCCACGTTTTTTGATTAATATCTGTTCAATTTTTCGAATGACTTGCGAGTCATTTATAAAATTACTATTAATTTTTTTCTGAATACTGCTTAGGTTTTCTTTAGGAAGCACAGGTGATTTCATAATGATGATGTTGGTTGTTTATGTAATTTTTCAAAAAGATGTTCGTATTCAATAGCCGCGTCATCCCAGGTTCGCCTATACGACATACAATTATGTACGATCTTGTTCCAGACGCTAGGCTTCTCATAGAGATCAAGGGCGCGTCTCATGGTAGTAATGAGAGTCGATGGTGAGTTGTGATTATAGAGAAAACCATTTCCTTGGGTTGTTTTGGGATTGTAATTGGAAATAATATCTTTGAGCCCACCTGTTCTTCTTGCGATGGGAACGGAGCCATACCGTAGTGTTTCAAGAGCGACAATGCCCCCTGGCTCGAAGTTGCTTGGAATGAGGGTAATATCTGCTCCAGAAAATATTTGATTTGGTAAGTGTATATCATGCTTGAGTTTTACGTTTGATTGTTGAGGAAATAATTTTGTAAATTTCCAGAACAATTCGCAATAGTGGTCCTCTCCGTCACCGACTGCAACGAGTTGCGCTTGTGGGTCTGTAGAGAGTATTACTTTCATCGCAGCGAGTAAAACTTCTAATCCTTTTTGGGATGTCATGCGACCAACATAGCAAAATATCGGTGCGTTCCCTGTGTCCGGTAACGCAAACACGCTACGAAGAAAACGCTTGTTTAAAAACCGTTTTTCCGCAAAGTTATTCAGCGAGTAGTGATCATGAACCTTAGGGTGTGTTGCGGGGTTTATGCGATTGTAGTCGAGACCGTTTAGTATGCCATGAAGTTTGTGTCTTACTTTTGGCATAAAATTTACTAGGTTATATGAATATTCAGGAAGAAATATTTCGTTTGCATGTGTTGGGCTGACCGTGTTGATAAGTTCTGAAAACATCATCCCTCTGGTGAGAGAGTTTTGTTCTTTGAGTGACAACGAATTTAAGCGCGCAAGCGCAGTTTTTCCTTCGTCAACATCTGTTCCTTTCATATACTGAAACTTATTCTCATTTTGATATTTGAAATTGTGAACAGTGAAAAGAATGGGTATGTCTGCAAGATGAGCATATTTTTTTTGACGTTTTAACATATCAACAAAATAACCTGTGTGCCAGTCGTGGCAGTGAATAATATCCGGTCTTTTTTTCGTTTTGGCATACTCCATTAGAAGCCAATCTGCACACGCTTGCGAAAATAAGTAAAACCTCTGGTAGTCGTCCGCGTAACCGTAAATAGACGACCGTTTACTAAAAAAATCTGGGTAGTCGACAAAATACATGTGAGGCTCATTCTTTTTTTGTTTGTAAGAAACGACACAGATGTGAGAGTCAAGGTGGTTGCCTGTTTGTTTGGTGTCTATTCGGGCCGTATTGTAGACAAGGGATTTTTTATTTTGGGCAATGTAAGCAGAAACATTAAGGTGAAATGGAGTCATAATGCGAACGTCGTGACCCCGTTTTAGTAGTGCAAGAGATAAGTATCGCACTCCTCGTGCCAGACCACCCGCGTAGCTAAAAGGAGCAACTTCTGCAACTAATTCAAGAATATACATAGTTGTACTGTCTTTAGGATTTATTATGTGAAATTTTCATTTTATAGTCTTGATCAAACATGTCGGGAAGCATAGGAAGTGAAATGCCTTGCCTTGATTCATGCCAGTCTATTTTTGGATATGTATAGCGCGGAACGCGAAAAGCAGTTATCTTATCAATATCACTCGTGTCCATAGTAAATGATGTAGCGTCAATATTTTCATCTATATGAGATATCGTTGCTGATTTAATGATGGGTAAAAACCCCTGACTGATCTGCCAGTTTATGAGAATTTGATTCTGTGTTTTTCTATATTTTTTTGCAAGCTCTACTAATATTGGCCAGTTTCTTTGTGCTGTTCTATTTCTCCGTAAAGGTTGATAGCTTATTGTTCGTATGTTGTGTTGGTTGCTCCACAAAATGCTTTTTTGTACGCTTTTTGGTCTGATTTCGAAATTGTAGCAGGTTTCTTGAAAACGTAGGATATCTGGTATCAGAGTGTAAAATTTTTTGAGCCCTGTTATGTTAGTGTTAATTATTCCTGCGTATCGGATAGATTTGTTCGCCACGAGACTGGTTATGAGGTCTCGTGTTTTAGTGAAGCCTAATTTGATGATAAGAGGAAGTGTGAACTGAAGGTTATCTATATACGTGGATTGATATAGAGAGAAAAAACGCTCCGTTTTTTTGACGACATCTTCTGTGGTGTCAGTATCCCAATGGTAGATAGATAGCGTGATAAAGAGCTGATCACGTTTTTTATGTGACAAAGAAATTGCATTTGCCAGTAGTTTTGATGCTTCTCCACCCGCATAGGAAAATACAGTTTCGGCATAATTAATTCCGCTATTTAATGCGTGTGTCATGGCATTAATTTGTGACACATTGTCGTTGGAAGGGAGCGAAGTAAAATAACCCCCTATTCCCCATGTGCCAATTCCAATGTTCGAAATATTGTGAAGCTCGATCATGATTTAGCCATCAAAGAAAAACCGCTTTCGGCATGATGCAATGCATCGCGAGCATATTGCCATGAGGGTGATCGAGTGCGTTGGTGAAATTTCCAGAAAAGCGCTCCCGAATCCTGAGCTTTGAGCAGGCTCTCCCTTGCTTTGCTAAGTTGGGCGCGAGCCTTTTTGTTGTTATTATTGCCCAACGATAACTCCAGTGTGCGTATAGTTGTTTCCGCTCTATTGAGATAGAGTAAGTATGCTTGGTCATCCATTGTTTGTGTCCATGCAGCCATATCATATTGGAAAGTGCTTGCTGGAAAATATTTATGTTGCAGCTGTGGTTTCTTTTGAAGATATTTTGAAGGTGTAGAAAATGTGATTGTACTTGTTTTTTGTAACGCAGTTAAGATACGTTGATATCCCCTAGCTGTTTGAGTGTTAATACGTTCGCCATCTTCAGCGAGTATCAATATTCCGTTTTTGGTTGTTTTTTGGGCGACTTCATCCGCAAATTGCTCCGCAAGATGTTCTTGATAAATAATTCCTTTGTTATGGTCAGAAAGCGTAAGTGAGAGATCTCTATTACGCACAAGTATTATTATTTTTTTGTCCGAAAGTAGCATTTCATAAGGAGTAGACACTTCATCATCAAATGTTATGCTCTCAATTTGAGGTGATAATACTGTATGACCCCCCACTCGTATTTCTTGCCATTCTGGAAGCGCATTTGCTTGTGTAAGACTTGTAGAGTCTACAATGACCCATTGAAATTTTTGTTCGTTAAGTAATGGCACTAGCCAGGGGGCCCAGCCCAAATCGGTGGGCCAGAAGCCCGATAGTTGTGCACGGGAAAATATTCTTTTCTTTAATTGTTTATCTTTTTTGATGTGTGCTACAGCATCTGATTCTGAAAGCAAAGGAAGCATTGGGTGATAGTAGCCCGTTCCGGTAAGTTCGAGCAGATTGTTTTGAACAAGCTCATTAATATCATTAATTATTTTTGGATCAAGAGAAGCAAATCGTTCGAGAAGCGCCCCGGTGATATTAAGAGTGAGGGGAATCGCGAGCGATTTATGAGTTTGTATGATAATTCGATAGGATTCATGGATTTGGCGAAGCACTTCGTCATTAGGAATGAAAAGCGGTTGGTGAATATGCCAAACCATGCATATTGTATTGTTTTGCGAGCGTATCATGTTGTGTGTTGTTGATATATAGACGTGTACATTTTTTCAAGTTTTTTTACGATGCGTTGCCAATCATAGAGTGTTGCTGTGGTTCTCGCAAGCTTTCTCATTCTTCTGAGAGAGCGTTCATTTCGCAAGCATTTTATTATTTCTGCAGTCATTGTTTTGGTATCTGCGGGTGGCACTAATATACCGTCTTTTTGGTGATGAATGATTTCTTTTATGCCTCCTTGGCTGAATGATATAACGGGTAATCCACACGCCATAGATTCAATCACAACTAAGCCGAACGGTTCATATATTGAAGTATTAATAAATAAGTCCGCTTTTTGAAAAAGGCGGGAGAGGGCTGTTTTTTCCATAAATCCAAGAAATGTTACGTTTTTGTTAATTCCCAATCTTTTTACCTCTTTTTGCAGTTGAGAAAGCATTGGCCCTGTTCCTGCAACGTCAAGACTGATGGGGAATCCTTGATCGGTTAGTTGTTTTACCACATCCAACAAGTAGGTCATCCCCTTTTGTTCGGTCAGCCTTGCGGCAGAGACTAAATGGTAGATATTTGAAGGTTTCTGCTTGCTAGAGATGGGATGAAATATGTCGGTATAAACTCCGTTCGAGATTACCTCTATTGATGAGGGGGGAATATTGTATTCATGAACAAGTGTATCCGCTACGTTATTGCTTGGTGCAACGACAGCATCCGCCGCTCTTAATGCGAGCGATTCTAGTTGCATTTTACGCTTAATTTCTATTGAGTGACCAGTGTATGTAAAGCCTGCTCGTGTCGGTAGATGTGAGGTGAAAATTAATGGTGTGTTTGTTGAGTACTTAAGCGCAGCGCCCCACAGAGCCCCATACCAATCGTGTGCGTGTATAACATCGTAGTGTTTTTTTGTAAATTCGGTAAGATTAAAATCATCAATTATCTTTTCTTTATTCACCAGCTTATTTATGAGTTTTTCAAATTGTTTTGGAGAAAAATTAATGCGCGTTATTTTTGTGCTCCCCCCTGTCTTTTTTACTTTGTTATAGGAGGAAATGTCTCCCTGAAGAACAAGCACATCAACTGTGTGACCATTTTTTTCCAATTGAAAAGTAACATCGCTTACATATGTTCCAAGCCCCCCGAGTATGTATGGTGGAAATTCTCCGGTAATAAATAAAATATTCATATATAGTGCGGCAAAGTTATTGTGACACGGGCGCTATGTTTTTTTTGAGATCAGCTAAAAATTGCTCTATCACTTTTTTGGTAACATGCGGGAGAAAAAAACATTTATATATTTTAACTTTTGTCGGTAAAGTAGCGTGAAACTGGATTGAAAATTTGCGTGCGTAGAGCCAATATTTTTCTTCAATATTTTTTGGCAGCGCCCCGTTTTTTAAAGAGTGAAAAATAAGGCCGCAACTGAGACTATTTGGATGAGTAATAATTTGAGTATCGGGTAGCATTGTTTGAATCTGTTTTATTAGAAACTGCTTGTTTAATAATTGTTTTTTCACAATCATTTTATATCCATTTTTTCCCAGAAATCTGATCATGGACCAAATTGCGACCGCTGATGAACCGGGGCGAGAGCCGAGCAGCGTGGCGTCTTTTTCTTGGAGATAGTCTATAGGGCGCTCAATGAGTTTTTTAAGATTTTTTCGATAAAGAATCATGCCTGTTGGGTACGGTGTTTGGCCAAATTTATGAAAATCCACGATTATGCCCTGTATATTTTTGTCGAAGGGGCGGAAATCACTTGTAAATGGCGCGACTAATCCATGCATGGCGGCATCGATCCAAAGAAATATCTTGAGTCCACGCATTTCTTTTTGTAACATAGTAGTAATACGAGATATCTCATGTATATCATCGCATGTACCAGTAGCGGTGTACCCGAGAGTCATGGGAACAAGTATTTTTTTTGTTCCAGCTAGATAGAGTCGCCCCACTGTTTTTTTATAGCTGTCTATGTCCATGGCCCAAGTTTTTTTATTAAGACCTACCGTGGCATACGGTATCCCACATATACGCGCTGCTTTATGTAACGAGTAGTGCGTCAGGCTAGTGATAAGCATAGAAAAATTGTCTTTTTGGTTAGTGTTTTGGAGGTATGCTTTTCCAAGCCACGTCATATAAATATTTCCTTCAGTCCCCCCTGATGTAATATAGCCGGTTAGATTGGTATGGCTGCCATGATAAAGCTCAATCATGGCATGAACAGATTCATATTCAAAATTAAGGGTTGCCTCCTGAGGTCTCACGTCAGACCAATGTCCTAAGTGATTGGGATTTTGGTTGATAAATGACGCATATGCGAAGCTTGCGAAGGGATGTGGCTTAGTATACAAAGCTCCAAGATTGTTATGGAGCGCACGTTGCTTTAGTTCATTATTTGCGCCATAAAGGCGTGCAAGGATTTTGGCAAATCGAATTTTTTTCTCAAAAAACATAGTTGAGTTTTGCGCATAAAGCCATTTTGGAAATAACCACACATTGCGAATTTTCCGAAGTATAGATGTCATAATATTATTGTTACTTTTGGATTATTCCTAGACCTGATGTTTTAGGAAATGAAAATTGGATTGTGTGTTTTGAGTTGAGATTTCGCCATAACTTCCAGACTCCAAACAATCCTTTGTCGAGGTAGCCTTTGGCAACAATGTCATGAAATACCATAAACCCGCCAGTTTTGAGTTTCGGCCAAAATAGCTTATAATCGAGCGTAACCCCTTCAAATGAATGATCTCCATCGATATAAACATATTGATACGTTCGTTTAGGGTGCATGCGCGCAAATTGTTTTGTCGTCATAACGTGAGTGGTAATGTAGCTTGTGACGTTAAGCTTGGCAAAATGATTAGCTGGATTATTTTTTTTCCAAAAACCTATACCACTCCAATTTTTTGATGGGTCAGCTTCATCGTAGCCAGCATCAACAAAATCAACATGCCCTTTTCCGTTATCTTTACATGAAAGTGCTAAAATCGCAGGTATAAATCCTCTGCGTGAACCGACACAAAGAATGCGGGTTGGTTTGATGTTCCGAGTTATTGCATAATGTATGAGTCCGAACCCAAGAAAATATTGTGTGAAGTTAACGTTTTGTCCTTCATCACCGTTATATGTGTGTACAAGAGTTCTGCTAATTGGTCGTTTAATAAGTGATTGATGATGCGAGGTGATAAACAAATTTCGATCTATAACCTTCTCGTAAAGAGTCCACAATGCCGCTCGTGTTATCCAATAAAGTTTTCGTAATCCAAACCACTTTATCTTGTCCATAAAAGACATAAAAGTGTTTGTGTGTCGTGTTGATTTTCCGATAATTGTCATCCTTTAAGGATGTAATTATAGCACGCTATAACGCCACTCACAATGATTATGAGGTAAAAAATTTGTTATTTTATAACCACTATTTCGAAGGCATTACTATTCCCTTTTCTATCTTAATTATTCTCGTGCAATTTTGTTTAAGAAAGTCTATCCAATGACTTGCCATAATAATTGTTATTTTTTGTTTTTGTAATTCAAATATTTTTTCCATAGCTTTTTTACGAAATGTTTCATCACCAACTGCAAAATTTTCGTCCATAATAAGAATATCCGGTTTAGTGTGCACTGCGACAGAAAATCCGAGACGAAGCTTCATGCCATCTGAATAGGTATACATTGGGGTATCTATAAACCTTCCGATATCTGCAAAATGTATTATCTCGGGTAGCATTTTTTGTATATCTTTACGACTCATCTGCAACAATAATCCATTGAGGTAAATATTTTGTTCCCCAGTCAGATCAGGGTGAAATCCCGCCTCGAGGTCTATCAGTGATACAACTCTTCCATGCGTAGATATAGTACCTTGTGTTGGGGTGGCGATGCCCGCAATAATTTTAAGAAGTGTTGTTTTTCCTGAGCCATTTGGTCCTATGACTCCTATGCGTTCACCCTGCATAATTGTAAGGTTAACGTCTTGAAGCGCCCAAAATACCTCATTTTTTCCTTTAATAATTTTTTCAACCAAAGTTGGTTTTTCATGATGAATTTCATACTTTTTACTAATATTAGTTAATTGAATTGCAATAGAGTTATTTTTTTTCATACCCAGTCGTCAAAAAAATTACTTTCTTTAGTAAATATGACAATCCCTAACGTAATAATAATAAGCATTATTAACGTGTTACTCGCAAACACTAAAGGATCAGGCGGTGCCGATCCAATAAGAGCGTGCTGCATTATCTGAATGATTGAGGTAAGCGGGTTGAGTCGCCACAACCACAGAAGATCATTAGGGATTTGTGAGAGTGAATATACTATTGGTGTAGCATAAAACCACACCATTAAAATTGCTTGTACAAAGAAGTTGACGTCACGATACCTTACATTTAATGCAGTTGTTAGCAAGCTAATCCCTATGGTAAAGCATGCGAGCATAAAAAAACCTATCATGAAGTATGCAGGAGACGCGCCCGTTAGTTTACCAAGAAATGATACCGGGATAATAAATATTACCAATGCGATGAAATAGTTAATAAGGTTAGAAAGAACAATAGATAATGGAATGACAACTCGAGGAAATGACGCCTTTTTTATTAATGTTCGTTCATTAAGAATGGAGGGTGTTGTTTTCGTAAACGTGAGAGAAAAAAAATTCCATGTTATGAGGCCCGTAAATAGATGAAAATAATAGTTTTCTATCGGATCTTTGATAAATAGCGTAAAAATAAATCCGATAACGATCATCTGTATTAATGGGTTAATGGCGAGCCACAAAAAACCAAACACGGTATTTTTGTATCTGGCGCGCAACTCTTTTTCGGTCATCCCCCACAATAATTCGAAAAAATGACCAAGATTTCGGTGTTTCATGCACCATATTATACGACATGCTGCGTTGTATAGTTATAATGTTGTATTATCGCAAATACTTATGGCTTATTTGTTATATTTATTGGCTGTTGTAATCATTTTTTTACTATCATTACCTATTCAGGCTGCGGTCGCATTGCTTATTGTGGTCACAAGCGGTTTTCCTATTTTTTTTCAGCAAAAACGAGTTGGCCTGAAAGGAAAACCATTTGTTATGTATAAATTTCGTACGATGATTACACAAGCAGAAGCGCACAAGTCCAAGTATCAGCGATTGAATGAGTCTCACGGCCCAACTTTCAAAATACATAACGACCCACGGTTTACAAGGGTGGGGAGAATTTTAAGTCATATAGGCTTAGATGAACTTCCGCAGCTAATAAACGTTATTAAAGGGGATATGGCGTTTGTTGGCCCGCGACCCCTTCCCATTTCGGAAGCGAAAAAAATGAAACCATGGATGCGGGAGCGGGAGCGTGTACTGCCAGGCATTATCTCCCCCGCTATATTGACTGGTAAATATCATCAGGATTTTAATGCGTGGATGCGTAATGATGTTGCGTATGCAAGGAATAAAACAGTGTGGCGCGATGCAATTCTTCTTATTGAATTTATTCCCTTTGTGGCATGGTTGTTGGGTCGCGAGGTGCGGCGTGGTATAGAGAAACGATAATTTAGCTTGACAAGACCGCGCGTTTTCCTTATATACTATAGGAGCGATGGAGGCACTATTCCGAAGCAGGATGTGCACTTACGGATTTACTTCCGTTTCCATTCCACTTTTCCCGGCAGGTCGCCGGGTTTTTTTTGGCCTAGAGCGATTCATTTTTCCCGGTAAAGGTGGCTAGAAAACTTGACTTTTATAGGGAATTTTGATAAACTATAGGCTGTACCTTAACAAAGCGAGGCGTTTGGTCGTGGCTTCAAATGCGAAGCTTATAGACCAAACGAATAGGTGGAAAAGCGGCGTGATTATCCCCATGTCTCCACCCCCTAAACTGCTACGTGGAACTCATACGTAGTCTTGGGTTTTACTTAGCAGTTTAGAGGGGAAATTAATTTATATTCAAAATAAGCCTATCATGAGGCGTTCACAAGGAGACACACATGAAAAAGACCGTATTAACACTTTTTGCAGTACTGGGGATTACCATCGCAGTGTGCGTTGCACAGCCGAATGTTCAAGCCGCCGAATCAGTTGCGCCCGTCGAGTCCAATACGACGCTCACGGTTACCGTGGTGCCGATTAAAGCTTCGCCAGGAAGGTCTTGGACTCAGATTGGCGTCAAGCAGTCTGTAACCGTGGCAGACATTATGCCCGTTTCGATTTCGAATCTGGGTGACCAGTTCGTTGTCAATTGGGCAGGCGTCTACGTCTACGGCACGCGTCAGGCAAACGACACGTGGCAGGTCAAGTGCTTGAGCCAAACACTGACATGGGACTCGATGGTCAACGACCTCAAGTTGTCCGGCACGTTCGACTACACGTTTTTCGCTGGTACGCCCAACGAAACTACCCAGACGTTCACCGGAGACCTGTTTCTGGATTCATCGGCTGACATGCTGTATGCAACATGGAGTTTCGTTCCGACTGGCAATGCCAAGCCATAACCTCGCTCGGGTAACACAGGCTAGTGCCAAAACCACCGTTTTACGGTTTTGGCACTAGCACTTTTTTCATCAAGAGCTTCTCTTATAAAACTCCCGATTGGAAAAGTGTAATAGATGCAGTTTGTTTTGTGAACACGGATGATATGACCGTGAGTTATTGTTATGGAAAGGGAGATATTGTTGTTATTGACTCGTACCCGTTGGGCAATATTCGGTGGTATATGAATCTATGAATGTTCCATCAGGGAGTCGTATGCGGCGCATGGTGGTGGTATCGCTATAGCCGGCAACATCTGCGCCTATGGGAAAAACAATAATAGGGTGACGAGGATCTCCGCTTACATCGATATCATGTACCCACCCCCGCTCTCCCCGCTTTGATTTTTGTCGGAAGAGTGATTCGTATAGACCGATGTCGTCATTCCATACCGCAGGAGTGTAATCGATGTTTGCCGCTTCCCAGAAAGAAATGCAGTTACCACGCGCTGCACTTCCATGAAGACCGAACATAATTGCGAGTGCCGTCCCCCCACGGATGATATCCTTCGTAATTTTCCTAATTTTCCCAAATTCAATTTTTTTCATTGTTATAGGTAAATAGTTGCATGACTATTGCGTTTCAATTCTTATTATACTACGCTAGCTGTAGCTGGAGTAATTATGACGCAGTTAACCCGATCAACCAAAGTTGCCCTCATGGTTGGGGCGGTGTTGATTTTAGCTATCCCTCTTGTTATCGCCGCGTTGCGGTATCCGCCTATTTCTCGATATTTTTCTCCTTTGTTTGGGACGTCAGCCTCTGTTGAGTCTGCGCGTTACCTCGCTGAGTCACGTGTATCAGAGCGTGAATTAGTTCTTTCCGATGCGGCCTATCTGGATTGGTTGACGACAAAATTAAAGTTATTTGATGAAAAGGGCGTGATAGATCCTGGGTACTATTACTCGTCCGACAAGGAAAATATTGCTCGTCATACAATCACTTCCATAACATTTCGACTGGTTGACCGCATCGATTTTCCTCTCGCCTCTCTTTTTGCGAATGCCAAACCGCTCGAGCCGGTAGAACGTCTTGCCGGTGCGAACTACATGATAGAAGGAGAGACACTTCTTGTCAGTGTTTTTATGGATATTCCAAAAATGGAGCGTGATGCGATACACAACGACATAGAAAAGAAATTTATTCAGCTTATTACGCAAGTGTTATACAGTGCCTCTGATTTAACATTTAGCCAGACTGGATTTATTCAGAATACGGAGATTTTAGCTGGTATTCGTGATAATCTGGAAAGTGGCATTTTCCGTTGGCCATTTTTGATACAGGGAGTGAAATGAAAAAACTAGTATTGACCATATTTGGATTATTTGTCTTTTTCTTTGTTGCAGGTTCTCCTATTTACGCGCAGGAATGTACTGTTCCGCCTGGAACAGTAGATGATCAGCTCAATTGGGTATGGGGTACAAATTATGTTTGTACCGGTGATTATCCCAAAATTGTTTGGAATGGGAGTGCATACGTTACTGATAATAGCGGATGCTCGACATATACAGGGTGGGTTTTGCAGACTACATACTTTTGTGTCCTGAATGGAGTATATGATCCGAGTTCGTATACATGTTGCAATACGACATCGGATGGCAGTCCGATTTGTCAGGCGCAGACGACACCTTGTGGAGAGAATAACCCTCCGGTTGGAGGAGGAGATGATACCGGCGGTGGTGGTGATGATACAACGGGGCCATATTGCGGTGACTTATCGTGTAATGGAACTGAAACATGCGCGACCTGTGTATCAGATTGTGGAGCCTGTGCTATGAGTGGTACGGGGCGTGCTCGGGCAAAGCTTGTGTCTTCTGACGCGACAAGCTGTGCTGATGTGACTGCTAGCTCTACATATATTTCAGCAACCTTTGGTTTGTCACCGGCAGCAACGACACAAGTGGCTCCGGGAAATGGTTCATATGCAACGTGGACAAATGTTCCCATCACAGCGGGTGGTACAACATTTTACCTATCACCTTTGGCTTCGGGTCAATATGTACAAAAATTAGCCTGTTGGACTCGTGACAATCCAGCAGGGAATGGTACTGGCACCGGCGTAAACGTTACCGCAAATGGGTCAACCGTTACGTGGGAAGTTGGTTATACATTAGGAACTCCATGGGTGCAGGCAGAGGGTGGCGATGTTTACGCATCCGCGACACTTCGGTCATATGTTCCATCAGTCGCAACAGTGCCGGTATTTGTTAATGATGGTACAGGTGCGTATCCCGGAGTCGTTTCGTATGGCACGAGTTATGATTTTAATAGCTCTCTGTCTGATCAAGGAGATACAAGTATTTCTTCTACAAACTGGCTTGCTTATGCGCCCCATACAACAGTTGATTACTACGATTATTTCTATCGCCGCTTTGGTTCTCCGACCACGCCTTCCGTTTTTGCTGATTTACTCGCGGTTGAACAGCCAGCGTCAAGTGAAGCGCCTTATTATGTCGTGGGTGATATGACAACCACCAATGATTGGGTTGTGGGAGACAATGAATCACTCATTTTTATCGTTGACGGCAATGTCACCATTGGCGGCAGCATTACTACTGTGGGTTCAGGTTTTGTGGCATTTATCGTTAATGGAGATATTGTGGTAGACACTACTGTCGGTACCGCATACAATTCGAGAGCCTCAGTGCTTGATGGTATCTATATTACCTCCCCCACCGGTACGTTTGACACTGGTCCTACTACTGCTGCTCCGTCTGCCCGATTTGTTGGTGAAGGTATGTTTATCGCAGGAGACTTTCTCTTGCAGCGTGATTTGGAACAAGCTGGCGCTACCAATACGACCCACGCTTCTGAGTTATTTATCTATGACCCACAGTTACTGTTTACTATGCCTGATCCCATGAAAGAGTTGCCGGTGACCTGGCAGGAAGTGGCTCCATGAGTTCGTAGTGGTACAATACCTAAGGCATGACGCTTGAACAATTACGGCTCTATCATCCTCGGCTTGTCTACAAAAATTATTCCATAACAAAGCGCAATGGAAACATTGTTATTGAATACGAGTTTTTGCTCGAGCCTGATATTGTGTTTCGCCCTCGTGTGACTATCCCCTTTGATGGAGAATTTGATGAAAATGCATTGCGCCCGTATGTGTTTCATCTCGGATTAGTAGAAGCGATTAGCTATTGGAAGGCGGCATGTCCTGCTGAGTTTGTCGTAGAGGCGGGTGCATTATCCGCTGAACAACTACGATTTTGGTACGACTTGTTTGTTCACGGATTAGGTGAATTTTTTTATCGGAACACTATCGATTTTACCCAAAAGGATTTCCTTAAAATTATTAGTACGGGCAAAGAGGATAAAAAACCTAATTTAGCGCGTTATAACAATCTATCTTTATCATCAAGTGACTTATTATTGGTCGGGGGTGGCAAAGACTCAGCTGTTGCTCTTGGATTACTCAAAAAGAGCAGTAGAAAGCTCCGTACGATGATTGTTAACCCTACAAAGGCGGCGCTCGCAATAGTGGATGCCTCCGCTTCCTCTCCCCCACTTGTTGTTCATCGCACCATTGATCCAGAATTACTTGCACTAAATGCAAAAGGATACTTGAATGGTCACACCCCTTTTTCCGCATACCTCGCATTTTTAGGGATAACTGTTGCGTTTCTTACTGGTCAGGAGCAAGTCATGGTGGCAAACGAGAAAAGTGCTGATGAAGGTAATGTGGTTTTCTATGGGATGGAGATTAACCATCAGTATTCAAAGAGTTTTCGATTTGAGCAGAACTTTCGGCAATATGTAACAGAATTTTTACCTAATGCTGCAACGTATTTTAGTGTGCTCCGCCCTCTTAATGATGTACAGATTGCTGCGTTATTTGCATCATTTCCGCAGTATCACACCCTATTCCGGAGTTGTAATGTTGGTAGCAAAATAGGGGTGTGGTGCGGGGCGTGTGCGAAGTGTGCTTTCACTTACCTTATTCTTGTGCCGTTTCTTCCACCTGCTGCCATAGCGGGCATTTTTGGTAACGACTTTTTTTCACGCACAGAAATTATTGAGTTCATTCGGGAGCTTGTCGGGTTAACTCCGGTAAAACCGTTTGAGTGTGTGGGCACTCGCGATGAAGCGAAGTTTGCTGTGTGGTTGAGTGTGGAAAAGTATAAAAAAGAAGGAAAAGACATCCCTGAAGGGTTACTTCGAGTATTTGCTGATTTACACATGACGGATGCAGATGCTGCACAGCTACGAGAAACTGTCATGGAGCAATGGGGAGATACTTACAACGTTCCGGCAGAACAATTGTCACTCCTAAAATTTGCATGGCAAGGATATAGACGAGGTATATAAATTATGAAAACACCGGAAATTAAAGGTAAGTCAGTGCTTATTTTAGGTTACGGAAGGGAAGGAAAAAGTATCCATCGATGGTTGATGGCACACTATCCAGGGATCCAGGTCGGTATTGCTGATAGACGAGTAAAAACAGAATTGATGTCAGGAGAAGTGTATAAAGGCGCGACTGTGTATAACGGTGAGGGGTATTTATTTCATCTTCATGAATATGATACGGTCGTGCGAAGCCCGGGCATATCCCCTTATCTGCCTGAAGTAGACGCGTTCGTAAAAAAGGGCGGTCATATAACATCAGCAACCAATATTTTTTTCTCACTTGTGCGTGGAACAACGATAGGTATTACGGGCACGAAGGGAAAAAGTACGACATCCAGCTTAATTGCTCATATTCTGTCTTCTACTTATCAAGATGTGCGGCTCGCAGGCAACATTGGAGAGCCAATGCTTGACACGCTTGATACCGCGGATGAACGTACTGTTTTCGTGCTTGAGCTATCGAGCCATCAGTTATTTGATTGTCGGTATAGTCCTCATATTGCGGTGATGTTGGGAATTGTTTCAGAGCATCTTGACTATTACCCGAATTTTCTAAGTTACGCAAACGCGAAAGGAAATATCACAAAACACCAGCGTCCTGGCGACTATTTTGTGTATAACCCTCTCCACACGTTTGTTCGAGAGATTGCAAAATCAACTGCCGCTATTCCTGTTCGGTTTGGGGTTGAAAAATCTGCCGAATTGCAGGCATATATACAACGAGGTGTCGTGACAGTGAATACAAACGATGTGGAGTCGCCCATTATGAACCTCGTTGATGTACCGCTTTTGGGAAATGTAGAAAATGTGCTCGCTGCAGTAACAGTTGCGCATCTTATGAACGTGCCCGTTGTATCTATCGCATCTGCAATTACGCCATTTCGGTCACTTCCTCATCGTCTTGAATATGTGGGTGAGTATAAGGGGGTGAGGTTTTACAATGATTCATTAGCGACAATACCGCAGGCAACAGTGCACGCGATAGAAGCATTGGGACCTGATGTGGTGACGTTGCTCGTTGGTGGATATGATCGTAATTTGGACTTTACTGAGCTTGGAGCTTACATACGAAGTCATTTTATACCGACACTTATATTGTTTCCTGATACCGGTAAAAAAATATGGGAAGCCATTGGTGACGTGCAGAGCGATTATACGATACAAAAATTTGATGTTACCTCGATGGAGGAAGCAGTTCGTTTAGCATACAAACATACCCCGAGGGGAAAAATATGTCTTTTGTCCCCGGCGAGCGCCAGTTATAATATGTTTAAGGATTATGAGGATCGAGGAAACCAGTTTAAAGCACTCGTAAAGAAGCTTGGAGTTACTCGATGAAGCCTCTCTTGTGTTAGGAACTGGAATTACGGTATACTATAGCTATGCCAAAACGCACATACCAACCCAAGAAACTTAAAAGAAAACGAGTACATGGCTTTCGTGAGCGCATGAAAAGTGTCAAAGGCCGACAGGTGTTAAAGCGCCGTAGAGCAACCGGGCGAAAAAAACTAACGGTTTAATTTCGTGCATGCTTCCCGCAATTAATCGACTTCCTTCCACTGATGTATCCCCTTTGTTGCGTCATGGTAAGCGGATACGCGAGAATTTTTTTGATATTGTGTACAGCACAAGGGAAACCGGCGCGCGTTTTGGATTTGTTGTATCTATGAAAGTTGATAAACGAGCTACGGGAAGAAACAGGATAAAGCGGTTACTCCGCGAAGCGGTACAGCACTTACTCCCCGACTTTTCGCGCGGGATTGACTGTGTGATTGTCGCGCGAGGGAAAGTAGGAAATTCACGTGAAACTACCGAGTCAATGCTTCGTAACAGTTTTATCAAAATCGGTGTGTTGTAATGCGTAACTTTTTTGTCTTTGTAACTATTTTTACCTATGAAGCGATTTATCTTATCTAGTATTCGATTTTATCAAAAGTATTTTTCTCCCGACACCGGCATATTAAAAGCATTGTGGTTAGTAGATAGCGCATGCAGATATCACCCTACCTGCAGTGAATACACGTATCAGGCTATCGAAGCGTATGGTATAATGCGAGGATCATGGTTAGGGTTGAAGCGAATACTCCGTTGTCACCCCTGGGCCTCGGCAGGAACTGATCCAGTTCCAAAGAAATTTCATATATGACAAATCCAACATTGTGGAATCAATTATTTGTATGGCCAATCGTTAATTTGTTGGTTGCCCTTTATAAATTTTTTGAATGGCTTCATATTCCCGGCCCATTGGGATTTGCGGTTATCGCTCTTACCATTGTTATTCGTCTTATTTTATATCCCCTCATGGCTGCGCAAATGAAATCTGCCAAAAAAATGCAACAACTCAAGCCTCACCTTGACGCTTTGAATGCAAAGCATAAAGATGATAAAAAAGCATTACAACAAGCACAGCTTGATTTGTATAAATCACATGGGGTGAACCCTGCAGCGGGGTGTCTTCCCCTTCTTATTCAGTTGCCGGTATTGATTGCTTTATATAACGTGTTTTATCAGGTGCTTCAAAATGGCAATATGGCAAAGTTAGTCGAAGATCTTAATAAGGTACTCTACTCATCTTCTCTGCATTTATCTGGTTTGGACTTGTCATTTTTTGGATCTAATTTAGGTGTGAAACCAAGTGAGTGGCAAACACATGGTGTGTGGTTATTATTTATCCCCTTGGTCACTGCAGCACTGCAGTGGTGGCAGAGCAAATTGATGCTTCCCCAAACGGCAGCCGTAGATAGCAAACAATTGTCAGTGAAAAGTAAAGAAGAAAAAAAGCCAGAAGATACCGCTATGGAAATGCAAAAACAAATGGCAATGATTACTCCTATTATGTTCGGTATGTTTGCCTATCAATTTCCGCTGGGGCTCGCGCTCTACTGGAACGTATTCGGAGTTTTTGGTATCATGCAACAACTTGCGGTGAACCGCGAGAAATAATTAATACTTATGGAAGACATACAAACAGTACAACAGATTGTCGAAGAATTATTAGGTAAATTGGAAATTGCGGGGACGGTAAGCGTGACAACAGATGAAACCGGCGCATTTCGCGTGGGAATTGAAACAGAAGAAACTGGGTTACTCATCGGACATCATGGAAAAACATTAGAAAGCCTTCAACTTATTTTGGGTATCATGGTTTCTAAATCTCTTGGGAGATGGGTAAAGGCGTATGTAAATGTTGGAGACTATCGAGAAAAGCGTGAAGAAACACTGATGCACATGGCACAGCGAGCAGCTGATAGGGCGCTTGCATTGGGTCGCCCAGTAGAGCTTTCACGATTGACACCTGCAGAGCGGCGCATTATCCACCTCACATTGTCAGGTGACGATCGTATAGAAACAGAATCAATGGGTGAAGGTGATGATCGAATACTCCTCGTAAAGCCAAAATAACCACCCCGGGTTATAATAGCGCTAATGACTATCCATCAGCGGCTATTTAATTTGCTGCTTGTACTTATTCCGACACAACTTGGATTACATATGTGGCCTGAGTGGGCCTCTGTTTTAGGCCGAAGAATTGATTACCTCTCCCCTACGTTATTTCTTACGGATATTGTTTTTTTACTCATGCTTGTTTTTTGGTTAATTGACCGGGTGCGGCATCGCGCAGAGTGGAGTCTTCGTAAAAAATATACTCCACTCAGATACATATTAGTTGCCGCAGTGTTTATAGGTGTTAATGTGTTGGTGGCGGAGAGTCAGGCGGTGGCGATATATAAGTGGCTAAAAGTTGTAGAGATGGCATTATTGGGTTGGTATATCATTAGCACAAACCCGAAGACCATCTCTGTTGTATGGTATATATCGCTTGGTGTATTGTACTCATCGATATTGGCAATTACTCAGTTTGTATTCCAACACTCAGTTGGTGGGATTTTTTGGATTTTGGGTGAACGAACATTTTCGTTGGACACTCCGGGAATTTCTCGGTTTGATTTTTGTTTATTCACCCATGCCTCATGTTCACTATTGCTTCGGCCGTATGGAACTTTTTCGCACCCAAATGTTCTCGGAGGGTTTTTAGCAACGGCTTTGCCGATCATTTTTTCTATGCTTCTTACTAGTGCAACAAAACGTGTGACTGGGCGTATTTATTATTGGACGGTGTTGGCGTTGGGCTTAGTGGCATTACTCCTTACGTTTAGCAGATCCGCGTGGATTGTTGGTGGATTTGGTTTTGTGGTAACAGCCGTCATATTTTTGTCAGGAAAATATTTTCATGTGCGCAAACGAGCGTTTCAGAATAATATTATGGTAATAATCCCAATAATCATTTGCTTAACCTGGTTAAGCATAACGTTTTTTCCTTCAGCTACAAGTGAAAGTATTGTAAGAAGAGCTGAACTAAACCGAGCAGCGGTCGACATGTGGCATGACTCCCCTATTGTTGGCAAAGGGTTGGGTAATTTTTTGGTGACACTGCCAGAAAGTGATGTGAGTAGATATGTCAATTTTATTCAACCGGTGCACAACATTTTCCTTTTGGCTTTATCTGAGATTGGTATCGTTGGCGTTTTTCTCGTTGCTATTTCCTTTTGGTATGTGGCAAGAAAAACAAAAATATATAGGAATAGATATTTGCTATTTGCAGCTTTTGGATATTTTTTCCTGATTGGCTCTATTGATCACTACCCTATCACCCTCCAGCAGGGACAGTTGTGGTCAGTTGTCCTTCTTGGACTTATTTTGAAGAGATTAAATTCGTAAACATGCTACAATTGCCCCATGTTGCACGATTGGCTTCCTCGAGGTTCACTACGACGAATTGTGGCTGGCAATACACTTAGCCAGCTGATTGGGCGCATTATTAGTTCGATCGCTGTGGTAGTGGTGAGCCTTCTCATCGCAAAGCGTTATGGTCCTGAAGGGTATGGAGATTTTGTTAAGATCACTACCTATGTAAGCTTTTTTTATTTGATAGCAGACTTTGGTTTGAATGCGGTGTATCTTCAACGAACCGCGAATGATGAAAAAATATCGACACCGAGTGTTGGCAATCACTGGCGGCTTCTGTTGGGACTTCGATTGGCTATGAGCTTTGTGTTGGTCCTCGTAGCCCTCATCATTCTTTCCCTTCTCCCACCTGGGTTAAGTCAGGGTTATACAGCGCTTGTTCGCCTCGGTATTGTAATACTTATTCCTGTTATTTTTGCTCAAGCGGTGACGACGACTACTAATGCTTTTTTTCAGAAAATACTTCGGTATGATCTTTCTACCGTTGCACAGAATGCAGGTTCATTTGCGATGTTAGTGGTTGCAGTTTCTCTTTCTTATTGGACTTCGATCAGTGGATCTTTTCTGGGGGTGATTTCCGTTATTTCTGGTAGTGTTGTCACTGCCCTGCTCGCACTTAAATTAGTGCGAGGACATCTAGGGAGTATCTTGCCAAAGATTTCTTCTTCTGCTTTTGTTTCCTATTTGCGAGATGGAACTCCTTTAGGGCTTGCTCTTATTTTTAATCTTCTCTATTTTCATTCAGACAGCGTTGTATTAACACTCACACGAACAACACGTGAGGTAGGAATTTATGGGTTGGCCTACAAAGTATTTGAGTTGCCATTGGTAGTGCCAATTTTTTTTATGAATGCAGTGTATCCCCTACTTTTAAAAAATAGTAAACGACAAGGTGTACAGGATAGAAATATTTTCATGCGCTCGTTACAATTCTTACTTTTTAGTTCAATTGTGTTGGCTGTTGGTATATGGTTGACAGCGCCACTCGTGACATTGGTTCGACCGGATTTCGCAGACAGTATTGCGCCACTAAGAATTCTCATACTCGGACTGCCAATCTTTTTTGTATCTGCGTTATTTATGTGGTTTCTTATAGCTAGAAAAATGCAAAGAGTGCTTTTGGTAGTTCACGGAATTGTCATGGTAGGAAATATTGTTGGTAACGCAATATTTATACCTCGCTACGGTATGAGTGCAGCAGCATGGATAACTATAGTTTCTGAGTTTTTTGTTTTGGTTTCAACCGCTATAATTGCATTAGTTAAATATAAACAGTCAATGAAAGCGTAAGTTATGAAATACAGTATACATACCGATGGAGGAGCTCGAGGAAACCCCGGACCTGCGGCTATCGGTGTTGTTATTGAAAACGATGTTGATGGACAGGTAGTTGCAGAGTTTGGAAAAACAATAGGGGAGACGACAAATAATACGGCAGAGTATCAGGCGGTTATTGAGGCGTTGAGTTATCTATTGCGTCCTGATATGCGGGAGCGGGGAAGTATACAGTCAATTTCTTTTTATCTTGATTCAACCCTTGTTGTGAATCAGTTGAATGGACTCTATAAGATCAAGCAGCCGCATCTACGTGAGCTTTTCATGAAGGTGCGTGTTTTGGAGGAACAAGTCGGTGGACAGATACATTATGCTGCAATTCCTCGGGAACAAAATACCCGGGCTGATTTTTTTGTAAACAAGGCCTTGGACGCGTAGCCTTCCTCATGTGCGATTACTTCACGGTGACAGATTGTGTAATTTCTATTTGTGTTGTTTTCGGTAGCGTGTTTTGCCATAATACAAAAGCAACCTATTACTGCCCCTATGACTTCTTCACACCTTGATACAAATAATGCGGGAGAAAACGCCATGCCCGTGGCTCGCATTGAAGCGCAGAACACATTGTTTGCTGAACCACTGCGGGAATACCTAGAGTCGCATGGGTGTCAAGTGTTGGTAAATAGACATTCGTCAGGCGTTCCACACTATCTCATTTGTGTTGGTGACACTGACTTCGTGAAATCTTTTTACGAAGGAGAGCGCTGGGAACATTCAAAAAAGCTTGCGATAATTTATGAAGGCCTTCCTGACGATCTAGTGGATCTTCGATCACAAGCTATTAAATATTACTTTGTCGACCCTAAGCCATTAAACGAAATTCAAGTGCGTGATATTTTTGCTTTTTTCTTTACTGGAAGGGCAGTACGCTACGATAGCCGAAAAGACCCGAGCCCGGTAAAACGGGCGAGTGTAATCACGCCTGAACCGCGACGTGAGCAGGTGCGTGTGGAGCCAATGCAGGAGAGCAGTGATAAGCAAAGAATTGCGGAAACAATGCGACAGGTATTTCATACGCGATCAAGGACAACAGTATCAAAACCTCGTCATTTGCGCGGACGTTGGGTTCATTGGGTGAGTATAGGTCTTCTCATATTTTTTCTTCCATTATTCTTGTATACGAGTTCTTTGAGTATTGGTGCAGGACTACTTGGATTAAGTGGGAAGACGTTGCTTAAAGAAGACGCAAGACTTACGAAGGTATTTATACAGCATGGTACATCATATCTTCAGGCGGCGAGAATGGTGTTGCATTTTATGTCTCCGGCATTAGTATTTGTAGGAGCAGGTGGAATCGCTGAAGATCAAGATAGATTTATTTCAATTCTTTCGGACGTATCAAAAGCAGAAGTTGGAGCGCTTACCATATTTGATACAAGTAAGCAGGTGGCAGGGTCTATATTTTTTCCTGAACAATCTACGAAAGCTGCTGGACTTGCTGATGTAACAAAATTGACGACAGAGGTGTCGCGCGTATCACAGCATCTCGCATTAATCTCTGCGCAGCTCGATTTGTTGTTCGCTGCAAAACGCTTTCCATTTAACACTCACATTGTTTCGCAATTTTCAGAAAAAGCAGAAAGCGAACTTTTTCGTGTTCGCGAGATTATTGGATATACAGAAAAACTTCTTACCATGTACCCGCGTATTGGAGGGTTTCGGCGCAAGCAAACATATTTAGTATTGTTGCAAAATAGTATGGAGCTACGACCGACCGGTGGATTTATCGGAAGTTTATTATTAGTTTCATTTATTGATGGAAGGGTTGAGACATTGGAGGTGCAGGATGTGTACACTGCTGACGGACAACTAAAAGGTCATATAGATCCACCATTGCCAATACGAGAAATACTTGGTCAGGAACATTGGTATCTCAGGGATAGCAATTGGAATCCAGACTTTTCTATAAGTGGTAAGGATGCTGCATGGTTTTATGAAAAAGAAATGGGAGTAACTGTTGATGGTGTGATTGCTATTAGTCTACCTATGGTTACCAAGTTACTTGCGGTCACTGGGCCTATCGAGTTATTGGATTTTAATGAACGTATTTCAGAAAGTAATTTTTTTGCTAAATCGTTGCTTTATACACAAACTGATTTTTTTCCAGGAAGCACTCAAAAGAAGGATTTTTTGGGAGCGCTTACGAATGCATTGCTTACTCGCATTACGACAGATAGGACATTATCAGCAGGATCTTTGCTTCATGTGATGACGGAAGCAATCCAGTCGCGCGATATACAATTCTATTTTACTGATACACAACTTCAGGAGTTAGTAAATCAATGGGATTGGGGTGGGGCGGTACATATGGAAGGGGATAGTGTTGGGTTGGTAGAAGCAAACTTGGGCGTAAACAAAACCAATTTTTTTGTGATGCGCGAAGCCTTGTCGCAAATCACAATAGAGCCAGATGGGAGCGTTGAGCACGCGTTTACGGTAAAAGTGACCAATGATGCGCCTCAATTACAGGACGGAACTGGAGGATACCAAAACTACATGCGAGTTCTTATGCCATTGGGCGCTACTGTTCGCGAGGTAAGCCTTGATGGTGTTATGGTACCTATACGGGATATCACAAAGGTTGTGCCCCCATCTCCACCATACTGGTTTGTTGAAGACAGCGGGACTTATCAGGTGGTACATATTCCACTGTTTGTCGCTCCACAACAAACAAGGCAAGTTTCACTTTCTTGGGTGAGGGCAAATGCGCTTGTATTTGATAACTCGCTTGCCACATATAAATTGACGCTGCGTAAGCAATCGGGTGTAGCGGCAACACCCTGGAATATTATTGTCAGATATCCGCCCACATGGAGCTCATCTGTGGAGGGCGGTATTGCAAATGCCTCTTCTGTTGAGTACAATACAACTCTGACCAAAGACGAAACGTATAGTATTGTCTTTCAGAAAAATTTATGAAAAAACATTCATTAAAAGGTGACAGCAGAAGCATTATCGGTAGAAAAGTAAAAAAGCTTCGAGGTGAAGGATTATTGCCGGCGACTGTATATGGCAAGAAAATTGGAAGTGAAAACCTTGCGGTTTCCGCTACTGATTTTGCAAAGACCTACTCGGAAACAGGCGAAACAGGGCTTATCGAGCTTTCTGTTGGAAGTGATGTGAAGCCAGTACTCGTCCATCATGTACAGCGTGATCCAGTAAGAAACACAATTCTTCATGTTGAGTTTCATCAAGTTGACCTTAAAGAAAAAGTTCATGCAAATGTACCGCTTTCGTTAGTTGGAGAAGCACTTGCTGTAACACAGAAGGTTGGAGTTTTGCTAAGTTTACTTTCTGAAATTGAAGTTGAAGCATTACCGACAGATTTACCTGAAAAAATTGAAGTAGATGTTGCTGCGCTTGCTGAAGTAGGTCAGGAGCTGAAAGTTTCAGATCTTCATGTTCCATCGGGAGTTACAGTACTTTCAGATGCCACGATAAGTGTCGTGAAAGTCGGAGAGCTGGTGAGTAAAGAAGCCGAAGAGCAAGCAGCTGCAGAAGTTGCAGCAGCGGAAGAGGCGGCTGCGCCTGCTGAAGGAGAAACTTCTACTGGTGATGCAGAAAAGCCGGCCGAAGCTTCAGAGAAGCAGGCTGCTTCTGAAGAAAAGAAATCAGAGGAAAAATAACATTTACTATTGCTCGAGGAGTTTTTCTAACTGTATAAGCCCCGGAAAATTAGGATCCATTTGCTTCACCTTCATAAGGTGTTCGAGTGACGCATTTATATCTCCAAGTTGATAGGCAAGTGTCGCAAGGGTAAAATGCCCGTCACGATAATCAGGAAGTTCATTGACTATTTTTTCCCAGTGAGCGTATTGCTGTTTGAGTTCCTCAATTGTCGGGATAGCACGAGAGGCTTCATTCGTTGTTCCAAGCACATTTGTTTGTGTAGTATTTTTGGATAGTATTTTCCGTATCGTATTTTCAAAATATAACGCTACCTCGTGGTGGCTAAGCGCAATGTTCGTGCCTATGAGAAATAGGAGTAATATCCAAGCAATGCTTTTGATAGCAATGAAAAAAACACGTTTTGGGGAGAGTGCGGAGAATAATCGGGTAAACTGCGGTAAATAAACTCTCTGGCGTGGACTGGTTGTCTTATTGCTCAGTGATGTGTCTCGTTTATTCATATCCGTATTCGTAGGTACGGCTATTAGTCTATGACAAACTCTTCGTATGCGCAATCAAGGAATGATGGTGAGTGGGGAGTATGAGAGTCGTTGTTCGCTTGTTTTTGTTTTCTCCTTGAATGAGGGTATTTTCTATGATATTCTCCCAAGTATGACAAAAAAAGAATCTACAAAAAAAGCAGTTGTTCCTGTTCCTCCGGTATATGAAGCTCCAGTATCTTTGACAAACATCCACAAAAGGTTTTCGTGGCGATGGGTACTTATTGGATTAGTAGTGTTATTGCTGGTGCTTGCATCAGCAAATAAAGGCTTAATACTCGCAGCAGTTGTTGATGGACAACCAGTATTTAGTTGGCAACTGAACAATACGCTTCGTACTCGATACGGACAGCAGACACTTGAAGGAATGATTGGTGAAGTGCTTATCGAGAAAGAAGCAAAGAAATCAGGAGTCGCTATAAGCAACGAAGAAATACTATCTAAACAGAAAGAGATATTGTCGAGCCTAGGCACTGAAGTGAGTCTTACTGATTTTTTGCAATTTCAAGGATTAACAGAAGCTGATTTTAATCAGCAATTAAGAGTTCAGCTTACTGTTGAAAAATTGTTATCGAAAGATTTGGTAGTAACTGATGCTGACATTGATAATTATATTGCGACAAGTAGCTCGCTGCTTACTGCCACTGAACCCGCAGCTCTTCGGGAAGAAGCAAAGAAGGCAATTATTGGAAATGCAGTGAGTGAAAAGTTACAGGAGTGGTTTTTGGAACTTCGTCAGAAATCGAATGTTGTCAAATTCCTCTAATTATGATGCCGTGGTACTTAGGAAATGGACGAGTTAATTTTGAACACTGGTGGAGTGGTGCTGGCATAGGTATTCTCGCGTTGTGGTCACTTCTCTGGACAGGTTTCTCACTTTGGCATGCAGCCCGAAGGCAAGATAAGGGATGGTTTATTTTCTTTTTACTTGTTCATACAGCTGGAATAGTAGAATTTTTTTACCTTATGTTTGTTGTTAAAGCTTTTACTACTTCTTCCAAAAAACCCTCTCGCCGCAGTAAGTAATTCAGTCATTCAATATTTATTGGATGCTCGCATATAATGAGGAGAGAAATAATGCGATTATGAAAACATGGCAACAACTACACAAAGACCCACGATTGTGGCAGCGATACATTATTCGTGAATATGTTCTTCGAGCAATTAGAGAGTTTTTTGATCGCCAGAACTTTCACGAAGTAGAAACTCCGCTTTTAATAGCGAAACCGCCTGCAGAGAGTTATCTTGATGTTTTTGAAACAACGTTGCTTGATAGGAATAGAAATGAGGCGCGCGCGTACCTGTCAACATCACCTGAAGTGCCGTTAAAAAAACTAATGGTTGCGGGTCTTGGGAATTGTTACGCGTTGACCAAAAGTTTTCGCAACATGGAGACGCAAAGTACCTCTCACAACCCCGAGTTCACCATATTGGAGTGGTATCGGATAGGGGTTGATTACAAGGAAATTATGAAGGATTGCGAATTGTTGCTTCTGCATATTAAGAAATATATTGGAAAAAAATTGAAAGCACCTCAAGGCAATTTACACAAGTTAACGTATCAGGGAAAAGTGGTGGATTTATCAGAACCCTGGGAACGATTGACGATGGTTGAGGCGTTTGCAAAATGGGCTGGAGTCGACTTTATGCAATTTTTAGAAATGGAGAAAGCAAGAGAAATTGCGAGGAACAAAGGATATAGCGTAGATGCCTCTACATCATGGGAGGCATTGTATAACCAAATATTTTTGAATGAAGTTGAGCCCCATCTTGGGCGAGGAAAGCCAACAATCCTTTATGAGTTCCCTGGAAGTATGGCAGCACTCGCGAGAAGAAAATCTACAGACCCCAGATTTGCAGAGCGGTTTGAATTTTATATAGAAGGATTAGAGCTGGGAGATTGTTATAGTGAATTGACTGACTGGCAAGAACAACAATCTCGATTTGAGAATGAATTACATGAGTTGAAGCGATTAGGGAAAACTATGTATGATTATGACCATGATTTTATCGAAGCACTAAAAATCGGCCTTCCTGATTGTAGTGGTATAGCGATTGGGGTTGACCGGCTTGTTATGTTGTTTGCTGATGTTAAAACAATACAGGAAACATTATTGTTTCCTGCAAATGAATTGTTTGAGAGCATATAAGAAAAAGTGCACGAATTGATCTTGTATAGGTATTTGTGGCATAATACCGGTATCCCGAAGGGGATTTTTTATTTACACTATGGCTACAATAACGACTGCAAATTTTAAAAAAGGAAATTTTATAGAGTTCCGCAACGAACCCAATCAGATTGTGGATTTTCAGTTTGTTAACCCGGGTAAGGGGAGTGCGTTTGTCCGGGCAAAATTAAAGAGTCTTAAGACAGGCAAGGTTATTGAGTTTACCTACAAGTCAGGCGAATCAGTTGAAGAACTTCCCATCCTTACTCGAGAGATGCAGTATCTCTATAAAGAGGGTGACGCGTATGTATTTATGGATAATTTTAGTTATGAGCAGTTTAATATTTCAGCGGGATTACTTGAAGGGTTTATTAAGTATCTTCGACCAAATGACACCTATCAGGTATTAGTGTACGGTGAAGACGCTGTTGGAGTACGATTTCCGAAAAAAGTGTGGCTTACGGTTACCGAAGCTGACGAAGGAGTGAAGGGAAACACCGCTTCAGGAGCAACAAAAACTGTCGTTGTTGAAACAGGCGCGGTGATTACTGTGCCTCTTTTCATTAAAGAGGGCGATAAGATCGGTATCGATCCTGAAACAGGTACGTACCTTGAGCGTGGTTAATGCCTGTTTGCGTATAGGTAGCCTCTTATATTTTTCAGTACGTATTGTATCGTCTTCGTATTTTGTATTACACTTGTTGCAGTATGAAGGTTCAGCTGCCGAAAAGAACCAACGTCATTCCTCAGTATAAATTTCCCAAGGTATCTTTAGGAATATATATATTTACCGTAGCTACAATCATTGGGCTTTCATTCTTTTCTCTTTCAATTTTTTTGGGAAAGAATAAAATGCTTGACGCCCAGCGGATGCAAACTGAAGTGGAAATTAATAGGTTGATGGCCGAGTTACAAAAAATACGAAGCGAAGATCAACTCGTTCGAAACGATACGTTAGAAGCAGAAATAAAAAATATCGAAAAAGTGTATGAACAAGCTGTCATAACGTATGAGGAGCTTATTGATTTGCGATCAGTTACCCGAGATACAGTAAAGTTAGAGGAAAGTTTAGCAGATAGTTTACATGAATTATCAAAAAGAAATTGGTCTACTGCAGCAGCGATGCTTACGACTCTCTCAAAAGACATAATCTCAGTGAGACAAAAACTTGCTGCAAGTTTCGTAATACCGGCAAACGTCCCCGAAAGTAATGTTGCTCCAGGTACTGGGTTTAGCCGCCAGTCGGTGAAAGCGGAGATTGGTACGTATTTAGTGGACATTGTGGCTGCTGATATGGGTTCAACGAAGGTTATCGTAGATACTGCATCAGAAAATACCTGTACGAGTGATTGTCCTGCGTTATCCCTTGCAGAGTATGTATCGCGAAATGGCGCGTTTGCTGGAATTAATGGGTCGTATTTCTGTCCCGCTGATTACCCGAGTTGTGCAGACAAGAAAAATTCTTTTGACACACTTTTAATGAATAAAAACAAGGTGTATTTTAATTCCGATAATAACGTATATAGCACTGTTCCTGCAGTCATATTTCTGTCCGGCTCTATGCGTTTTGTCGGTCGTTCATTGGATTGGGGAAGGGACACAAGTCCTGATAGCATGATTGCGATGCAACCACTTCTTATGTCAGGTGGCAATATCGTGTTTGGTGGTGATGGAGATCCAAAGAAAGGGAGCAAGGGAAATAGGAGTTTTGTGGGAAATAAAGGAACAACTGCTTATATTGGGGTCGTGCATAGTGCAACAGTGGCAGAAGTTGCGCATGTCTTAAAAGCAATGGGACTCGAAAACGCGTTGAATTTGGATAATGGTGGCTCAACAGCATTATGGAGTGGGGGATATAAAGTCGGACCTGGAAGAAATATTCCGAATGCCATCTTGTTTGTAAGAAAGTAATGAGGGTACAATAATTATATGGATGAGCCACTAAAACAAAATTCTGAAAATAAATCATCGCTTTCATACGAAGAAACACCGATTATAGATCCAGTTTCGGGGGAAGTCGCATCTGATCAAGCTTCTGTGTCTGCAAGCGAGCACGAAGATGCTGCGTCTGTAGTACCTGAAGCTGCTCGCGTATTTCAATCTCCTCCTGGGGTGGCCGCAAAGGACGATCCCTTGTCTGGTGACATGCATATAACGGAAGAGCATAAAAAGAAGCCAGCGAAAAAAAATCATATAGGGACAATTTTATTTATCGTTATTCTTTTCGGACTTGGCGTGTGGTTGAGTAGTCAACTACGCACATTTTTTGCACCCTCAGTAGTAGAGGAGACAGTCGTACCAACACTTGCGCCCGTCGCCCGTGTGAGTCCGTCAACGACAAATGTGGCAACTCCTTCCGGCGCTCTGCCATCAGGATCACGCCAGTTATATAATGTGATAAGCGGGGTAACAAAAAAACCAATTGATGGGTTAACATATCAAATGCCAAGCGAGGTAAAAGCGCCTGTGTGTGATAGTCAAAGTTGCGCATCACAGGGAACAAATTTGCCTGGTGGCACCCGCTTTACCGTTGCCGCCCGTGGGAAAGGGCAGCTACTTCCAGATTTTCGAGGCGCTATACTCACTGATGCAGCGGGGCGCGAATTTACTATGAAGCAGGGAGTATTTGGTGGGGTGTTTGCGTACGAGTATACGGGGAATTTTACCGGAAGAACCGGAGGCGGGTATACATTTACTGCTATTCGTGGAGTACTCATGCCTGTTTCAGAGACGCTTGCAGTTGAATTTAATCATTTCGCTCCTGCTGGCATCACTTCAGATTTTGCGAGTGATGATGCTGTGTTTAATGAGATTATCGCTTCATTTAAGACAGGGATCGTAAATACTGCGACACCATCAGTAAGCTTGCCGGCAGTCACTCCTACAACGACATCTGCAGGATTTTAAGTATGCTGGTTATTTAATCCAAGGGGAAGTAATAAGCGGCGTGTTATTTGTGGAAAATTTTCGCCAGATTTCTTCGGTGACAAATGGCATAAAGGGATGAAGAAGTGTGAGGAATGTTGTGAGTCCATCTTCAAGCGTTTGTAGCGATATCTCTTTTCGCTTTCTTTGTTCAATAGCGATATCACAATACCAATGCCAAAATTCATTGTGAACAGTTTCTGCGGCAAGTCCTACTCGAAGCGAGTCGAGCAATTGCGTTATTGTGAGCGCCGTTTCACGTAGTTTTTTTTGGAAATTTTCATCCTCAATACCAGGTACGTCTTTTGTAGTATCAGCGTTTTGTTTTTCCATATACACGAAACGCGCTGCATTCCAAATTTTATTGGAGAAATTGCGCATGCCACGGATAGTACTTTCACCGACCGCCTTGTCCTGACCCGGGGTAGAGCTCATGACGAGGGCAATTCTCATGGCATCTGCTCCGTATTTTTCCACCATGTCGAGGGGGTTGATAACATTTCCTTTTGACTTGCTCATTTTTTGTCCCTTTTCATCACGAACCAACCCATGAAGATAGACGGTTTTAAATGGTGATTTTCCAGTTACATAGATACCCAAAAGCATCATTCGCATTACCCAAATTGGTAAAATATCGTAGCCCGTTTCCATAACAGATGTAGGATAGAATTTCTTAAATAAAGCATCTCCGTTGGCCTCAAGCGTTACGACTGGCCACTGACCGGAGGAAAACCACGTGTCGAATGTGTCGGTTTCCTGTATCCATACACCATCCATTGTGGGTTTATCGATGCTTACTACCCATGGTGGACTGTCGGTGTCAGATCCCACGCTCGCGTCAATATGTTGAAGGTTTTTGGCAATATGCTCATAACCAAATTCGCCTACCCACTGAGAGAGGAGTCCCTGTCTTTGTTTTTTCTCATGATCGAGGAAACTTACCGTAATTTGATGTTCGTGCCCTTTTGCGTTGTACCAAACAGGAATGCGAATGCCCCATACGATTTGACGACTTATATTCCAGTCGCGGATATTCGTAAGCCAATGACGAAGTATTTTATCCTGACCAGCTCCCATCACTGTCGTTTCATTGGTATCCAGTGCGCGAAGCGCTCCTTCAACAAGCGGTTTAGTCTTTATAAAAAACTGAGTGAGTGGCAGCGGCTCAAGGACTATTTTACATCGGTAACACACGCCAACGTTGTGCGTGTATGTTTCACTTGGTTTTGCAAGGAGGCCTTTTTTATCAAGATCTTTTTCAATGATATCCCGAGCAGCTTTAATTTTCATGCCTGCGTACGGGCCTGCAATAGCGGTAAGACGCCCCTGTTTGTCGATGACCTGTAACGGAGCAGGTATTTCATGTATGTGTCGTTGCCATACGTCAAAATCATTAAAATCATGGTAGGGTGTTATTTTTACCACACCAGTGCCAAACTCCGGATCGACATAGTCGTCAGCGATAACTTTCAGTTTGAATGTGCCTAATAATCCTTCGACAGCGACCTCTTGACCTATGTAGTTTTTATAGCGCTTGTCCTTTGGATGAACGGCAACTGCAGTGTCTGCGAATTTTGTTTCCGGACGGGTAGTTGCGAGTACAAATGGTCCGTATTTAATGAAGTAGAGCTTTGTCGTTTCTTCTACATGTTCCACTTCAAGTTCCGAATATCCTGTGCCGCATTTGGTGCAGTAGTTAATAAGCTTTTGTCCGCGATATATAAGGTTGTCATGATAGAGTTTAATAAATGTTTCTAATACTCTTATGACAATGTCTGGGTCAAGGGTGAATTTAAATGTATTCCAATCAGCGGATGCGCCGAGTTTTTTCATTTGATTGACTGCAACACCCGAATTTTCCTGTACGTAATCCCATATCATCTTGTAAAGCGTTTCACGATCAAAGTTAAACCGACTTTTATCTTGTTTGGCGAGCTTTTTTTCAAATACAAATTGTGTTTCGATACCGGCATGATCAGTACCGGGCAACCAGAGTGTGCTGTCGCCCTTCATCCGGTGGTATCGAATAAGGATGTCTTCGATCGTGATAAACAGCGCGTGGCCGATATGCAACGGATCATTTGCATTTGGCGGTGGCATAATAATGGTAAACGGTTTTGAAGAGGGATTGTTGTTGGGTGCAAAGAAACCACCGGATTCCCACATCTGGTAAATAGCCTCTTCTACCGCTTTTGGATCAAAGTTTTTGTCCATAAAAAAACTCGTCACTTATATCTTACTATAAGGACGAGTTAGCTGCAGTTATGCGAACGCTAATACGTGGTACCACCTTACTTGCTTCTCGTACTGCTGTTACGGGCTTACCCGTTCTGATTACTGATCAACAATGAGATATGTTGCTGACGTTCGTACAGATGGCTCGTCTGATGACTGGTCAGACTCAGGCGCCTTGTATAGTATACAAACCAATTTATAGTTCGTCTAGCTTTACGTGATCTGTCTGTTTGTCTTTGATGAATTCGAGATACTTTTCAGTTGTTGATAAGCGCTTATGACCGACCAATTTGCTTATGGTGGTAATTGGTGTTCCTGCCATCAGGTGATGGGCGATAAAGGTATGACGAAGATCATTTACCTTTGCGTCTTCTATGCCGGCAACTTTGAAATATCGATCAATAGCGGTTCTAATGTTGCGAATAAGGAGAGGACGACCTGTTTTTGTAATAAATAACGCATGGGATTTTGTGTCGTTGTTTCGTGCCTTAAGCCAGCTATCTAATGCTTCTCGACCAGCGCGATTTAAGGGAACCATGCGTTCTTCATGTCCTTCCTGTGCTGTGACGTGTAGTTCACTTGGACGAACATCTTCTACCATGAGGTTTGCAAGCTCTCCGATTCGAAGACCTGTCTGAAGGAAAAGTTCTACAATTGCATGTGTTCGCACATCGCTTCGACATGCATCACGTAAGGCGCGATATTCCAGTTTGGAGAGTATCCGAGGAGGTTTAATTTCATATTTAGGATGCTCAATGTCACTTGCAGGATCTGAAGCGAGCACTCCAGTCGTTTTAAGGAATCGGTAAAATGTTTTCATGGAGTTGATTTTTCGAGAAATTGACTTTGGGGTATAGCTGTCGGCGGCAAGCTTTTTTAAGAAAGCCTCAAGCTCCTCACGAGCAACGGTTGTTATTTCTTTTTTGCCTGCATTCGTAAGGAACGCCACAAGCTGCTCGATATCCTTGCTGTATGCTACGATGGTAGCGTGGGCACGGCGGCGTGATTGGAGGTATTCAACGAATTGTTTGTGAGCGCCTTTTAAGTCGAGTGTCATGGTAAATACATTAAAAAGCTAGAGCCGTCTCAGCCTGAGACAGGGAGAAAGGATAACGGTCTATAGCCAATTTATTAAAGCCTATAATATCACATACAAGACCTTAACGCAACGTATGCAACCAAGACAGCCTCAAATAGGGAAAATAGTTGTGTGGATAATTAGCCTCATTTTGTGCCTAAGTGCCGGTGGCACGATCGTCAACCTGTGGGCACGTCGTGGGATTGTGAGTGAACGGGAGGCTGATCTTGCACGTTTACAACAAGAAAACAAAACACTGGAAAATGCGCTACAAGACGCCCGCGGTGAACAATTTGTGGAGAGGGTGGCAAGGGACAAGTTGGGGATGGTTAAACCGGGGGAAACGATCGTTATTATGCCTGACTCCGCTGGTAATGAAATAAACGCTGCTCATAATAACAGCAATACTGCGTATTGGCGGCAGTGGTGGGGAATTTTTTTTGATATCGAGTAACGTGTTTGTTTGGTGCCAGCGGCAGGGATCGGACCTGCGACAAATGCCTTATGAAGACACTGCTCTACCACTGAGCTACGCTGGCGTGAGTCTTCATATTTTATCAGATTAGAGCCGGAAGGGAAATGAGATTAGTTTATTCCAAAGAGCCAGATGAGGAGATTAGCGTAGTGAAATGATATAATGACAATATCCATAACCTTTCTGTTCGTATGCTGTTTTTTATAAGTTCAAATAGGTACGTGATAGATAGGATAGGCGGGAGGTGAATGTAGAGTATGGCAGCTAAATTATTTGTTGGAGGATTATCTTGGGATACGACAGAAGACACGCTTCGCAATCATTTTGCGCAAGTTGGACCGGTCGCAAGTGCGCAGGTTATTACCGATAAGTTTACGGGGAAGTCCCGAGGATTCGGTTTTGTCGAAATGACAAGTCCAGATGACGCACAAAAAGCGATTGCCGATTTGAATGGTTCACAATTAGATGGAAGATCTATTGTGGTCAATGAAGCTAAGCCGATGGCCCCTCGCGAAAATCGAGGTGGTGGAGGCGGCTACCGAGGAGGTGGCGGCGGATTTGGAGGTGGCAGTCGTGGCGGTGGTTCAAGAGGTGGATACGGTGGTGGCGGACGACGAGAAGACCGAGGTGGTCGCGGCGGATTTGACCGGCGCGATAATCGCGGAGACGATCGTGGAGGACGCGACTGGTAAGAGTACTTTTTGAATTCAAAAAGAAAAACCATCCTGGGGTAACCTTGGGTGGTTTTTTGATGGCTATAGCACAAGTTTTAGGGTAGCTATTTTTTTGGTTCGCGACCAAGATTTTATTTCTATTTCCCGTTTGAGAGCGTTTGATTTTGTTTTAGCTTGCTCCGTATAAATGATGCGCACTGGCTTATGAGATCGTGTATATGAGCTTGCAATACCGGCTTGGTGAGCTACCAAGCGCCTGTTAAGGTTATTTGTAATACCTGTATAGAGGCTGTTGTCTTGGCAAAGAATGATATAAATGAACCACATTAATTGTATTATACTCAGCTTGAGGCTAATCTCTCATTCTGATATACTCAAATCAGTTTGAGTTAAGAAACCGCGGGGTAGTGTAAAGTTGCACAGGAGGCTCATAATCTCCTAGGCCGGGTGCGATTCCCGGCCCCGCAACACAAGACGTTTCGAAGCTATTGCTTTTTTCTTCTATGGAATTTTTTTCTGAATAATGGAGTATACTAGTCGATATGGGTGTTTTTCAGCCTTATCTCGAGGTGACGACTACAGCAGGATGTTCTAACACCTGTTCGTTTTGTCCTCAGCGCTTAACACTTCTCCGAGCACGCGAACTTCATTCACCGATATTGATGACATTTGAGGTATTTAAGGAATGTGTTGATAAAGTGCCAAAAACGGTTCGCATTGGTTTTGGAGGATTATCCGAGCCGTTCCAGAACCCGCGCTGTTTGGATATGATTGCTTACGTTAAAAAGATGGGGTACGAGGTTACGGTATATTCTACGTTGGCTCGTCTAACCGAGGAGGGAGTGGTAAAGCTTTTCAAATTACTTTCGTTGTCACCTGAGGGCACTGATAAGCTAATTATTCATGTGTCATCCGATGAAATGATTGAGCGTATTCCGGTAAATGAAACAGCAGTGAAAGTAATGGAAATTGCGGTTCAGCACATAACACCAAACGTGAGTTTCCATTTTCATGGAAAATCAGTCCATGCGAAGCTTCGACCAATATTTCAGAAAGTTGGGATTGAACACCAACCAATTCATACGCGAGCTGGTTTGAATCCTATGTTACGTGGTCGTAAAGTAAAACGACTTCGGGGTAGGTTGGCGTGCCCTCTCCATCTTATAAGCAATATTCTTGTTCCTTCTGGGGATGTACTCGTGTGTTGTCAGGATTTTGGTATGAAACATATAATCGGAAATCTTCGCACAGATAGTTACAGGTCTCTTTTTTCGAGCAAGGGTATGATGGTGGTGAAAAAGGGCCTAGAAGACGAGCGAATAGATACGCTTTGTCGAACCTGCGATTGGGCTATTAATGCCAATGCCGCAGCGCATTTTTATAATGCACCAAGGTTGAGGGATCGGATTTTTATGGGAGCAAAAATTGGTTTATATCGAACTTCACCCCCTCTTTACCGTTTACTTCGGAATTTTTTGGGGACAGATATAGGTTCTACCGATGAACAATTGAAGCGATTTTATTCCTGAATTGATGGCGAGTTAGTTACCTGCTTTTTTGTTTATATTTAATGATTATCGGAGCAAGGTACATAATTATTCCCGTTACTAGTTGTAAACCAAAAGCTATCGCAAAGTATGTTGCTGTTTTGTAGTGGAGTGATAGCGCAGCACCCTGGTCTACTACTGAAAACAGTGTGGGATACCTCATAGCAAGACCAGTAAGCATTTGTATTAGCCCAAAAATGATGACAAACAATAGCAATAAACGATGAATTTTTCGTGCGTAATAGGAGAGTTTGCTCATGTCCATATATCTATTGTATCAAGACAATACCATTTTTTACATTGACTGATTGTGGTATACTACCGTTTACAAGTGAATAAAAGCGTTGATCCGGAGGGTTGGAACCGGGTCAGTCCCGATAATATCGGGACAAGCTGACTCTTAAATCAAGTACGGAGCCGAAACCGTAAAAAGACAGGAGCGAGTGTCGAAAGGTTCGGAGCTCGTCAAGAATGAGGTTATTCTCACCTGACGTCCCGCTTTTGAGCGGGATTTTTTGTGAGAATAACAAATAGTAGGGTGGCACCGTTATCCGCTAGCTGGCGGAGACCCCTGCAAGTTTTTTACCCGTCTTTTATGGCGGACTAAACGATTTGCAGGGGTTTTTTTATTGTTTTTTTAGAAAGGAGTATCTATGTCAAAAGAACGTATGGGGATGGATAGAACGAAGGTGTTTGCCCCGGAGGTTTTCAAGCACAAGGAAACCACGGGGTATCTTTGGCGATGTTGCATACATTCAGTTACGCGGTGAACCATATCAGCAACAGATACAAAAAGATGGCGTAATAATTGAGATAGACACAAATCAAAGCCTTAATGTGTTAGCTAATCACACACATTATCAAGATGGTCTTGAAGAAAAAATTGATGTGGCCAAGGAGCATCTTTCTGATCTCTTCGAACGGGATGGGTACTATACAATTCAGAAAAAAATTGAACAAGGTAACAGTCTTACTTTTGATGAAGCTTTTGGATTAGGCGTGTTTGTTTGTGCCGCTCTCAACAAACCGCTCCATGATGCCTTGCAAATGAAGCTAAAAAATATCATGCCGCTTGATACCCATTTGTTGCAAGCGACCACATTACTTTCTGCAATGTCTACCAAAGAGGCGTATATCGGTCTTTCTGCAGAGGAGATTGCGGGTATGGTGGCGGCGACTATACACCTCGACACCGTGGCGCGCCCCGCGTATCGTGACCCGCTTATAGCATTTGGCGGCATGGGAGGTGATAAGGGATATCCACTGAATAGTCATACAACGAAGTTGTTTAGCCTTTCCACGATGGCAGCAATTGCGCTTTCGGTCAGTAACGCTGTACATAAACATCATTCTTATCCAAATACGTCAAAAGTTGCCGGTCAGAGCGCGATTGAAGCGTTTGGCGCTCGGTCCGATTTTCATACGCCTGAGGCATTGAGCGAGGTGTTGCATCAGTCAAATTTATTAATGACGAGTTGCCATAACACGAGAACACTTCACTCGTTGTCGCATAAGTTAAAAGGGGAGACAGTTAATCACGTTATTGGGCCGTTGGCATTTACCGTGTCTGCGGAAACGCCTGTCCACGCGATGATTGGAGTAAATGAAAAGGTGCATCCTTCAGTTGTTGTTGACGCATTGTCGATACTATCGGAAAAAGGCTTTCAGCGTTATGAAAATAGCGCTGTGTATTGCGGAACACTCGTTTCTGCTGATGACGACAAAATGTTGGATCCAGGTTTTATGAAGCACATTGTCGTGCTGGATGAGATTGCACCTCCTCCATATAAAACAATTGCTTCGTTTTTGGTGGGCGGGGAGAACGCGGGAACATACATATTATCACCAGAAGATTTTTATGATCCCCGCGATTTAGCAGATTTTTCTCCCGCTTCACTCGCAATTCCCAATACGTATGAAGCCATTATGGAAGCAAATAACAGTGCAATAGAGGGTAAGGATATCACCCGGGCGAAATATCTTGCGATGACAGTGGGATTGGGTATATTTGTCCGCCGATGTCTTACAGACCCCAATGCATTAGACAGAAAGAAAAAGCGTGTTAATAGAGAAATGCTTCGAAAATGCACAAGACATGGATTAGAGGCGTTGTTATCAGGAAAGGGAAAAGAGCAGTTAGATCGTTATGTATCCGTTACAAACAAGTTTGCGGGTAAAGGAGGAGAATATGAATTTATTTAAAGAAGTGTTGCCTATAAGAAAGCCAATCATTGGCATGATACATTTGCCGCCGCTTGCTGGATACCCAGAACATCAACCAATAAGCGTGACGCGCAGAAGGATTATCAGTGAAGCGAAAAATCTGGAGGAAGGGGAAGTGCACGCCATCATGATAGAGAATAATTACAGCACGCCTCATCGTGAGTTTGTAAGGAAGGCGGAAGCGTTGGAAATGAAGCGACTTGTGGATGCTGTCGTACGATCGGTTCGTATCCCTGTTGGTGTGGATGTCTTATGGAATGATTTTTACACAGCACTTGATATCTGTAGAAACACCGGAGCCAGATTTATTCGAATAGCTTCGTATGTAGATGATGTGATGACAAATTATGGAGTAATGATAGGGAGGGCAGATGAAGCAATGGCGTATCGGAAGCAATTAGGCTTGGAGCGAGGTGTGGCGGTGCTTGCAGATGTGCAGGTAAAGCACTCTAAAATGATTGATAAATCAAAATCACTACGACAATCGGTCAGGGAAGCAGTGAACAAAGGAGTAGATGCCATCATCATTACTGGCACATGGACTGGGGTAGCGCCGATAATGAAAGATTTACATATAGCGCGGCATTTTGGACGGGGACTGCCCATCGTTGTCGGGAGCGGATCGACACCTGATAATATGGGTGAGCTTTTTACGAGCGCTGATGCTATTATCGTGGGATCAGCCATCATGACTGATCGGGTTGTCGATAGAAGCAAGCTCGATACGTACATGGAACGATATCAATCATTGCGTGTACGCAATTTTAGGAAGAATTCGTTACAATAAGGAGAATATATGAATATACCAGTAAATAAACGATTGTTATCAGGTATCACGCCCAGCGGAGATGGGAGTCTTCATATTGGCAATTACTTAGGAGCAGTACGTCAATTTATTGAATTGGCTAAGTCCAATGAGACATATCTCATGGTTGCAGATTTGCATGGGCTTACGACAATTCAGGACAAAAAACAGTTACAACAAAATATTGAAACTCTCATACTTAATGAGTTGGCACTTCTCAAGGGTTTCATGACGGATGACGAGTTTAATAACATTATTTTTTTCCGTCAGTCGGATGTGCCCATGCATACCGAGTGCCAGTCGATTATCAATAATGTTACCCCGTTGGGTCTTCTTAAGCGTGCCCATGCATACAAAGATAAGCTCCAGAAGGATGTTATGGAAGATGACATAAACGTGGGGCTGTTTAGTTATCCGATGCTTATGGCAGCCGATATTCTCTTATATCAGGCAGATATCGTGCCGGTAGGAAAGGATCAGAAGCAGCATATAGAAATAACTCGAGATATTGCCGGATATTTCAACAAGATCTATAAGAAAAATGTGTTTAAGTTGCCAGCTCCATTTATTCCGGAAGAAGTGGCGGTCGTTATGGGAACTGACGGTCAGCGAAAAATGAGCAAGTCGCTTGGCAATGTTATTGCCATGTTTGAGTCAGAAGAGGTAATTCGGAAACAGGTTATGGGAACGTTTACTGATCCCACACGGAAACATGTGACGGATCCGGGACATGTCGAAGGCAATATGGTGTTTACCTATCTCGGGTTTTTTGGAGAGCCCTCAAGAGTTAAGAAGATGAAGGAATTATATAAGGAGGGGAAGGTATCAGATGTGAAGGTGAAGGAATATCTATATGAAAGTGTGATGACGTATTTCGGGCCCGCACGGAGAGCATATGATGAACTGAAAAATAACCCCGCCTTGGTTAAGGAAATACTCGCTCGCGGGCAAGAAAGAGCGCTAACTATTGCTATTCAAACAATGAAGCAGGTGCGCGATGTAATTGGAGTGACAACGCAGTATTCATTTTTTGACTATCAAAAACCGGTATCCGGAAAAACAATTTCCATTGATGAATTTGCTCGAGTGGAGCTTCGTGTCGGGAAAGTACAGGAAGCTAAAAATAAAGAGGGAAGCGACAAGCTCATCCGTTTGGTGGTAGACATAGGAGAAGAAAATCCACGGATTATATTTACTGGAGTACGAGGTTTTGGATACACCCCCGAAGACTTTTTGGGAAAGCAATTTTTCTTTATTACCAATCTCGCGCCTCGCAAAATGATGAATGAAGAGAGTCAGGGAATGATACTTGCGGTTGATGGCGCTTCTTTGAAGCCCCAATTTGTTTCTGCAGAGGGAATGCCGGTGGGCGCGAAAATACGTTAAGTCGCGTGTGATAATCTCAGCAGAACATGCTATACTTGAGGCTCGTATGGCAGAAAAACATGTTCATTCAGCCAAAAAAACCAACGGCAAGAAATCGAAGAACGCTATCCAATTTCAGATGAAGTTTACGCTTAAAAACGTAGTAGTTGGGCTTTTTGTTTTATTTTTCCTTTTTTCGTTATTTGGAAGCTTGGGAAGTCAAGCATCTTTGTCTGAAACAAAGCCTCTTTCCACTGTGATTGCTGATGTGCGTGAGGGGAAAGTAAAAACTATCGATATAGAGGACACGAAGCTTACGGTTACTCACATTGATGGTACGAAATATATTTCTACCAAAGAGGCGCAGGATTCGTTGGTAAGTGTTTTTGAAAAATCAGGTGTCGATCCTAAATCCGTTTCGATTAACGTAAAGGATTTATCCATGGGTGCTATTTGGGTCGGCATCATTTCGAATGTATTGCCATTAGTGTTGACTGTGGTATTTTTTCTCTTTTTGTTTCGACAAGCTAGAGGCGCTCAAGACAACATCTTTCAGTTTGGTCAGAGCAAAGCGAGAATATGGAATAGAGATTTGCCAAAAGTGACATTTAAGGATGTTGCTGGTGTCGATGAAGCAAAGAAAGAGCTTGAAGAAGTGGTCGACTTTTTAAAAAATCCCGCAAAATACAAGTTGTTGGGAGCCCGTACCCCCAAAGGAGTTATTCTGGTTGGTCCTTCTGGGACAGGAAAAACCATGCTTGCAAAAGCGATGGCAGGGGAAGCAAAAACCGCGTTTTATTCAATAGCAGGATCTGAGTTTATGGAGATGTTGGTTGGTGTAGGTGCTGCTCGAGTGCGGGATTTGTTTGCTCAAGCAAAAAAGAGTGCGCCCGCCATTATTTTTATCGATGAAATCGATGCCATTGGCAGGATGCGGAGTGTCGGTGTGATGGGTGGGCATGACGAGCGAGAACAGACGCTTAATCAAATCCTTGTAGAAATGGACGGATTTGAACCAAACACAGCAGTTCTTATTGTCGCTGCAACAAACCGCGGGGATTTGTTGGATCCTGCGTTAACGCGACCAGGGAGGTTTGACCGCCGTGTTGTTCTGGATTTGCCTGATCTTGAGGGGCGTAAAGCAATTTTAGGCATTCACGCGAAGGGTAAGCCGTTTGAGAAAAATGTTGATTGGAATAAAGTTGCAAAACGCACTGTAGGATTTTCCGGCGCTGATATAGAGAACATGTTAAATGAGGCGGCTATTCATGCGGCTCGCGGAGAAAAGAAAGAAATTGATATGAAGGACATTGAGGAAGCAGCAACGAAAGTGAAATTGGGGCCAGAAAAAAAGCGATTGCAGAGCGATCTCGATCGAAAAATGACTGCGTATCATGAAGCGGGGCATGCAGTCGTGAATTATTATAGTCCACATTTGGATCCGGTACATCGCATAAGTATTGTTTCTCGGGGCATGGCACTTGGTTTTACTATGGCGCCTCCAGAAAGGGATCGACTTCATGAAACGAAATCGAGATTACTAGAAGAAATGGCGATGACAATGGGTGGCAGAGCAGCTGAACAGCTTATATTTAAGGAAATGACCAGTGGAGCTGCCAATGATATTAGTCAGGCAACTCGGATAGCGCGCTATATGGTGATGGAGTTTGGCATGAGTGACCTTGGGCCAATTAATTTTGGTCCACAAACGGACGTCACCGAGTGGGGGAAAGCGTTTTATGAGCAGCAATCCGTATCACAGGAAATGCAGTCTGCTATTGACCGGGAGGTCAAAAAGCTACTTGATGCCGCATACGAGCGCGCAGTCATGGTGGTGAAAAAATATCGAAAAGATTTAGATATTATAGCTGAAGAGCTTCTTAAGAAAGAGACCCTCGAAGGTGATGATTTCGAACACTTGCTTGGTGGCGAAAAGAAACGGACACAGTAACCTCATGAACCGATTAGTACTCATTGATGGAAATGCCATCATGCATCGGGCGTATCACGCGCTTCCTCCGTTGACCACTCCTGACGGGAAACCCGCACATGTTGTCTATGGGTTTGTTTCAATGATCATAAAGATTTTTCATGCGTTAAAGCCTACACATTTTGCTGTCGCATTTGATCGTCCAGGACCGACATTTCGTAACGAATTATATAAGGAATATCAAATTCAACGGCCAAAAATGGAAGATGACTTCATAAGTCAAATACCGATGGTGCATGATGTGGTGAAAGCGTTCGGTATCCCCATATTTGAGCTTGATGGGTTTGAGGCAGATGACATGATAGGAACTATCGCTAAACAACGAAAAAGTAAAAAAATTGACCAAGTGATTATTGTAACGGGAGATAGGGACATATTACAGCTTGTTGAAGATGAAAAAGTGTTGGTGTTTATGCCGACTAAAGGGTTGTCTGAAGGGAAGCTATATAGTGAAGCAGACGTACTGGAGCGTATGGGGGTGGTTCCAAAACGCATTATAGATTTGAAAGCGTTGATGGGGGATGCTTCGGATAATTATCCGGGAGTAGCTGGTATCGGGCCCAAGACCGCTATTCATCTCCTTAATGAATTTGGATCGGTAGAAAATATTTATACATCACTTGAAAAAAGTAATGTGAGTGATGGGGTGAAAACAAAGTTGCTAGCGGGAAAAGAGAGTGCGTTTTTAGGAGTGACACTTGCGACAATAAGAACAGACGCACCAATACATTTTGAGCCTGCGAAAGCGGTAATTACCACACTTGATACACCAGAGGTTCGAAACACACTGGCATCACTCCGTTTTTCTTCACTGCTTCGCCGTATCAGTGGAGAAGAGTTAGCAACAAGTGAGATGACAAAAGCTCGCGATACTACCAAGCAGAAGAAAAAAGAGCATGACGAGCAACAGATGTTATTTTAGAAAGATATGAAAATTGCGCTTGTACATGATTATTTGAGGGAATACGGAGGCGCGGAGCGAGTGGTGGAATCGCTTCACGATATATGGCCAGATGCACCATTATATACTTCGTTTGTAGATTGGCGAGCATTAGGGGAGCACGCGAAGCGGTTTACGAGGTGGGATATTCGGACAAGTTGGGTGCAGCACAATCCAATTGTAAGAAAATTTCATTCACCATTACGGTTTTTGGCACCGCTCGTTTGGGGGAGTTTTGATCTTTCTGCGTACGATGTTGTTATCTCGAGCAGTGGATGGTTTATATGTCGCGGTGTTAGCGTCACGAAACCTGCAGTGCATTTTTGTTATATTCATCACCCGCCAAGAAATCTGTATGGATACGCTACCGGGAGAACATTCCAAAAGTACAGAGTAGTACGGGCATATGCAGCGTTTATTAATTTTTTTATGCGTCAGTATGATTATGTTACTGCGCAGAAAGTGGATTATTTTATCGCTAATTCTCAAGAAATCGCGCGTAGGGTAAAAAAGTTTTATCGTAGGGATGCTTCGGTTATTTATCCGCCGGTAGACCACAAGCTCACAAAGCTTGGGGGGAAGCAAAAAAGAACATACTATTTAAGCGTGGGGCGTTTGGTATGGGCAAAGCAAATAGAAGTTATTATTCGGGCAGCCAATGAACGGAAATTGCCGTTAAAAATTGTTGGGACTGGTCCAGAGGAAGCCCTATTGAAGTCTATAGCCGGGCCGACTGTTGAATTTATGGGTGCTGTTTCTGATGCAAAGCTCATGACACTATATGGAGGTGCCAAAGCAACGATTTTTTGTGCGCTGGATGAGGATTTTGGTATGGTGCCGATTGAGTCTATGTCATATGGCACGCCGGTTATCGCGCTAAACGAAGGGGGAGTGAGGGAGACGGTTATCGAAGGAAAAACGGGCATATTTTTTGATACTCCCCATGTTTCATCTCTCGTTGATGCGATAGCGAGGTTTGAAAGCAAAAAAATAGATTGGGAAGATGCTTGTAAAAAACGAGCGGCTGAATTTAGTGCAGACCGCTTTCGTAAAGAAATACTAGCGTTCGTGCGTAAGCGAGCTGGCAAGTCTGAGGGAAAAACAATCGGACGGCTTTGAGATTTTCCTTTGGTGTGTTAGGATAAAAACCACCGCAGGGCATATTTTATAAGGAGAAAACAGCGATGGCACAGAGTGCAGACGTTTTTGTACTTTCTTTGGGTGGTTCACTGATCGTTCCAAACGGTGGTATTGATACCACTTTTCTTTCCCAATTCCACGAGTTTATTAGAAGACAAGTCTCCGAAAAAAAACGGAGATTTTTTATAACAGTGGGTGGCGGTGCGATAACACGTGATTATCAAAAAGCAGCGAGACAAGTGCGCGGTCACGATTTGAGTGACACCGATGCCGACTGGTTGGGGGTGCATGCGACCCGCCTGAACGCGCAACTTATTCGTGCAATATTTCAGGATCTCGCTGATCCCAGGGTGATCAAGCACTATGAAATTATTTTAAAAATTCAATCGCCCGTTGCTATTGCAGCAGGGTGGAAGCCGGGGTGGAGCACTGATTATTGTGCGGTGACAGTGTGTCAGGATTATGGGCTGACACAGGTGGTAAATATGACGAATGTCGATCAGGTGTATGATAAAGACCCCAATAAGCATGCAGACGCAAAACCGATAACAAATATTTCATGGGAGGATTACCGCAAGATGGTAGGGGATGTATGGAAGCCCGGCATGAATGCACCATTTGACCCTATCGCCAGTAAGCTTGCACAGGATTTGGATGTGACGGTAAAGATAGTGAATGGAAAAGACTTATCAAATCTTGAATTGGCGCTCGATGGTAAGCCATTTACCGGCACAACCATCACGTAACCTTCATGACCCTGACTTCGTTAGTGCTTTCACATTTCCGCAGTTATAACAATAAATCCTGGCATTTTTCAGACGGAGCGACTTGTATTGTCGGGCCCAATGCAGCAGGAAAAACCAATGTATTAGAAGCGATTGTAATGCTTGCTACGGGAAAAAGTTTTCGGGCTGGGCAGGATCGTGATGTTATTTCTTGGGGAGAAGAAATTACTCGTATTGAAGCGAAAGTGGGTAGCAATAAGCTAGAGGTGATGCTGACTCCGGGGGAAGTGTCTGGGCAACGCTCACCATTAAAAAAATATATGGTCAATGGCGTATCACGCCGGCTAATCGATTTTATGGGACACGTGCGAGTTGTTCTTTTTTGGCCAGAGGATCTTGAAATAGTGACAGATAGCCCGAGTGTGAGAAGAAAATATTTGGATATGGTATTAGTACAGACTGACCGCGAGTATCGAAGAAACCTCATTTCTTATGAGCGTGGATTACGACAGAGGAATAAACTTCTTGACCTTATCAAAGAGGGAGCGGCCACACGAGGTCAGTTGTTGTTCTGGGATCAGCTACTCATAAAGGCAGGCGGATATATTACCGAAAAAAGAGCTACCTATATTGAGTTTATAAACGCTACTGTTCTTTCTGATCACCGCTATACCATCACGTATGACAAAAGTATTATTTCAGAGGCGCGAATTTTGCAGTACAAAGATGAAGAAGTGGCGGCTAAATCTACACTGGTCGGTCCGCATAGGGATGATTTTGTTTTGTCGAGTCAGGAAGGACATGGGCGAGACGAGTCTCATGGATTTCGAGACCTAAATAAATTTGGTAGTCGTGGCGAGCAGCGTCTGGCAGTTCTTTGGTTGAAGCTTGCTGAACTTTCTTATATCGAGAAAGAGACGGGGGAGCGGCCATTGCTGTTATTGGATGATATATTTTCAGAACTTGATGAGGCACATAGAACCCTTGTGGGGGAGGTGACTGATCAACAACAGACAATTATCACGAGCGCAGATATGTTGAGTATACCCGTTAGTGTCACAAAAAATGCGACCGTGCTTCGTTTATAATACAACTAATGAAGGAAGTTACTGCTAACGATATCCGATTACTTCGTACTGCAACGCCCAATTCGCACAAAGGGCAAAATGGTCGGTTGCTTATTATAGGAGGAAGCAGCCTGTTTCATGCTGCTAGTATCTGGGCTCTGGAAGTGGCATCACGTATTGTTGACCTTGTTCACTATTCGTCAATTCCGGAGAATAACGATATTGTTAAAGAGGTAAAAAAGGAATTTCGTGACGGCATTGTGATATCGCGAGATGATATAAGTGCTTATATTGAGGAGGATGACTGTATATTAATAGGGCCAGGCATGGTGCGCGATGAAGAAACCCGCGCACTTACTCACGATCTTCTCGTTTCGTACCCTACAAAGCAATGGGTTATCGATGCTGGCGCATTACAGATGATGGAGATAGCGGATATCCCCGATCGGGCCATTCTAACACCTCATCATCAGGAATTTGCTGGATTATGGGCTCGAGTACTTACCCAACACCCGGAGTTCAGTCAGGCGCAAACTGATGAAGATAAGGTGAAACTTTTTGCAAAAACATACCACTGTATTGTGCTGCTTAAGGGGCACATAGATATTGTGTGTTCGGGGGGTACGTGCGATGAGCGCGTGTGTATGCCGGGCGAGGTGCGATTGATCACTGGAGGTAATGAGGGTATGACGAAGGGGGGAACAGGTGATGTATTAGCTGGGCTTATTGCGGCACTAGCCTGTACGAATGACCCCATGCTTGCAGCTATTGCCGGAAGCTTTATTAACAAAGCGGCAGGTGACACGCTATATCGTTCTGTTGGCCCATTTTTTAATGCTTCTGATTTAGCGTTACAAATACCAAAAACGATGAGGGTCTTGCTTCTGCCAAGTGATGCGGTTAATATACAGGAATAGTGCGGGAAATTTCACCAGTCGGTGGATGAACTATGTATCACCCTCAGTTTACGATCACTAACAAAATCCTCAAAACTACCGGTATTATCGAGGCTGCAAAAGAAGTGATAGAGAACAGCCCACTCGTGCCTGCTTGGGAAGCAAAATTCCGCGAAGAAGCACTTGTCCGTACAGTGCATCACGGTACTCACATAGAAGGGAATGATTTAACAAAGCATGAGGCAGAAAAAGTGCTCGCTGGACATACGATCGTGGGGAGGGAGCGGGATATTCAGGAGGTACTAAACTATCGAAACGTATTGAAATTTATTAGCGATTTCCAAGGGAAGGATATTACAGAGGAAGTGATTAAACATGTACACGCGCTTGTGGCTCACCGCATACTTCCCGAAGAACAGGTTGGTGAATACCGAAAAACTCAAGTTGTAGTAAAAAACGCGCAAACAGGAGAAATTACTTTTCGGCCACCCCCTGCAGTAGAAGTGCCTTTTTTACTTTCCGATTTTGTGGACTGGGTAAATAGTGTGAGTAACGATGATATTCATCCCGCGCTTAAAGCAGGAGTTGTCCATTATGAGTTAGTAAGGATACACCCGTTCCTTGATGGGAACGGGCGTGTGGCGCGCGCAATCGCAACACTTGTTCTTTTTTGCGAAGGTTATGATATAAAGCGATTTTTTGCACTAGAAGAACATTATGACCGTGATCCGCTTAATTACTACAACGCGTTGCAAAGCGTTGGACAGACGCAAGGAAATCTTAACGGATGGTTGGAGTATTTTAGTGAAGGGTTGGCAATTGAGCTTACCCGCATTAAAGAGAAGGTAAAATCACTTTCAACTGATCTGAAAATCAAGAAATCACTTGGTGGGCAGCAGCTCGCACTCACTGAGCGGCAGATTAAGATTATTGAGTTTGTTCAGGAGCAAGGATTTTTACAGAACAAGGCGTTTTTTGAGTTATTTCCACAGGTTTCTGAAGATACCGTGCTTCGTGAATTGAAGGACTTGTTAAAAAAGGGTATAGTCAAAAAAGAAGGATCTACGAAAGGCGCAAAATACGTGTTGCGCACGTAATGCGTGAACAGATATGGATCTATCGAGCCCTGCCATCACATACGCGTTGCTAATTATCCCTACCTTTTTTGCACTCACTGTTATTTTGCAGGGAATAAGCAAGGTGGTGAAAGAAGAGGCTGATGGTCCAGTTGCAGTGGGTGTCGGCGTGTTTCTGCTCATTCTCATCGCGGCAGCGTACTTTTTGTTTATTCGCTGATCTGAGACAAAGATATTGTTATGTTATTTTCCCAGCTTGCTTCATATCTCGGTAAACTCGAGAAAACGAGATCCCGTAATGAAATTACGGAAATTCTCGCTGATCTTTTTACACATGCAAAAGCAGACGAAATTGGTAAATTGAGTTATCTCCTGCAGGGGAGGGTGGTGCCGCTTTACGAGGCGGTAGAATTTGGAATTGCTGACAAGTTTATTATTCGGGCAATTGCGCTTGCTTACAACGTTTCTTCAGAAGATGTGATGAGGGAATTTAAGAAGCTTGGAGATTTAGGCTATGCTGCTCAATCGCTTCACAATGGGGTCTCGAAAGGACTGCGCGTTGTCGATGTCTATGAGGCGTTATATTGTATTGCAACGGTGAGTGGTCAAGGGTCACAGGAGAAAAAAATAGGTTTACTTTCCAATTTACTTATGAAGTTGGATAAGGAGTCCGCATGTTATGTTGTGCGTATTCCTATCGATAAGCTTCGATTGGGTTTTTCTGAAACGACCATACTAGACGCGTTATCGTGGATGCTAGTAGGCGACAAAACACTGAGATCTACACTTGAGGACGCCTACAACGTGCGGCCAGATATAGGGTATATATCTGAAACCGTAAAGCGCGAGGGGATAGAAGGATTACGTCATGTACGGGCGCGTGTTGGGTCTCCGGTGCTTTCGCAATTATCGCAACGACTCCCAAATGCCGATGACATGATTAAGAAAATGGGAGAAGTAGCGGTTGAGCCGAAATATGACGGAGTGAGAGTAGAGCTTCACTTCAAGCGGGGATCGTGGGTGCGAACGTTTTCAAGAAATTTAGAAAATACCACCGAGATGTTTCCTGAATTAACAAACGTGGGGAACGAGTTGCGCGCAGACGATGTCATTTTAGACGGTGAGGCAGTTGGGTTAGATCCAAAAACAGGGAAGACGATATCGTTTCAGGAAACAACAACACGAAAAAGAAAACACAATATTGCCGAGGCGAGCAAAAGTGTGCCGCTCAAATTTTTTGTGTTCGATATTCTCTATAAGAACGGTAAGGATTTATTAAGTGTTCCACTTTCAGAGCGGAGAAAAATACTTGAACATACGGTTGTTCCGGGGGTATTGCTTGCGATTTCACCACAAATAGTGACTAGTGAAGCAAATGTAGTGCGTTCTTACCATGATAAACAGTTAAAAGCTGGCCTAGAGGGGGCAATGGTTAAAAAGTGGAATAGTCCTTACGAACCAGGGCGGAGAGGGTATTCTTGGGTAAAATTTAAGGAAGAAGAGGGGAAAACTGGAAAGCTTACTGATACGATAGACGCGGTCGTCATGGGATATTATTTAGGAGAGGGGAAGCGAACAGGTTTTGGTATCGGGGCGCTTTTGGTAGGGGTGAAGAAGGCAGATGCGTACGTAACAGTGACCAAAATAGGTACTGGCGTGAGTGATGAGTTGTGGAAAGCGTTACGAACCAAGCTTCATGCGATAAACACACGCGAGCAGCCGAAGGAGTACCAAGACGTAAATAAAGTATTTCTTCCTGATGTGTGGGTAAGTCCGCGAGTGGTCGTTGAGCTTGCAGGCGATGACCTCACTAAGTCTCCTTCACATGGAGCGGGGTACGCGGTGCGGTTTCCGCGGTTGGTACGTATTCGTACTGATAAGCGACCCGATCAGGTAACAACGGTAGTTGAGCTCACTGAGATGTTCACGAATCAAAAGAGCCACACGAAGAAATAAAGACGTCATAATGCCCGTAAGTTTGCTCCGTATCAGTAGTCTACGTTATAATATGCGGGAAGTTATTTATTTATGAAGCGCCCGCTTTTTTCGATTATTATACCGACACTAAACGAGGAAAAATTCATTCCCAAATTACTTGACTCACTCGTTGCGCAAACCGTAATGGATTTCGAGGTTATTGTTACCGATGGTCCATCGAAAGACAAAACAAAACAGGTCGTGTTAGGCTACAAAAAAAAGTTACCCTTAACGCTTATAAGCAGTAAAAAAGGAAGTTTGCCGTTGCAGAGAAATTTAGGAGCTAGATCTGCAAAAGGGGAGTGGTTTGTTTTTATTGATGCTGATAGCATCTTACATCCGTATTTTATCGAGCGAATTATTCTATACATACGTGAGAAGCATCCTGTATTTTTTACTACGTGGGCATTGCCTGATTCTGAGCTTACTCATGACAGTATATTTACGCTCCTTACGAATATTTACTGGGAAAGCACTGTATTAATCAAACGACCGGTTGCGCCAGGCCCACTTACGGTAGTTGACGCGCAAGCATTCCTCTCTGTTGGTGGATATGATGAAGCTCACGATTACAATGAAGACGTTGATCTCGGTCTCCGACTACAAGCGCAAGGACATCAATTTTCGATACTCCGGGAATCGCTTTATGTTTGGTCTATGCGGCGAATACGCCGTGAAGGCAAAATGAAAGTGATGAACCAATACATCCTTTCGATGCTTCCTGTTCTGATATTCAAAAAGCCCTTAAGGCATATGCCTGGATATACCATGGGTGGTCATTTATATTCGTCAAAAAAACGCATTCAGCGATCAGTGCTGAAGTCGTATGAGCGGAAACTTAAGGAGCTCATGAAGGATATCTTCGATTAGTATGCGACTACTCCAAAAATTAATAAGAGTATTGATTAAGGCGTTAATTTTTTTTGCGTCAACCCACCTTGCTATTCTCGCTTTTCATGCGATGCGATCGAAGGAGTGGGAAGTGTTATCCATGGCTTCCATAATGGATATCAGTTATTTGTATAGCAATCCAAGTTTTATTTATGTGATCGAAGGGGGATTGTGGATAGCCCTTGTGTTGCTGCTCATATTTCTTTGGTTTTCAGAGAAAAAGGCATAAATAGCAGAGTGACACATATCATAGCTGTGGGTGACGCAGTGTTATACTGGTAGGCGACATGAACATATTACTGGTATCTGACGTGTATCTTCCGACGGTGAGCGGGGTGGCGACCTCTACTGATTCTATTGTCCGGTTTATGGTTTCTCAGGGGCATCAGGTGACCCTTGTGTGTCCTCGCCCTCTTGTTTCGTTTGTAGCACCTCGCGTATCTGGGCTAACTATTGTGTACACTCCGGGAATGGGTGATGCATTGTTTGTTAATAAATCAATGACGCCATTTCCTTTAGGGTTTCCTACGCTGTGGCGTATATTGCGGATGCAAAAAATTGACGTCATGCATATACAGGAACCTGGCTCCTTAGGAGTTACCGCACTGTTACTTAGCAAATTTTTTCGGGTGCCAGTTGTGGGAGCGCAACATTTTTCGTGGATTCAAATAGAGAAGGTTGCCCCTCCTTTACTTCGTTGGATTAGCGTGCCTTTTATGAAGTGGTATGTTCGGATCATATATGGAGGGTTTGCTGCAATTATGGTGCCGACAAAAACCGCATCGCGTGATCTTTCCGCAATCATTGGGAGAGAGAATCAAATTTATCCTATCTCAAATGGTGTCGACACCGATATCTATGTGCCGCGAAAAGTGTCACTTTCGCGACTTCGGATAAAATATAAATTGCCAGTGGACGGTTCGGTGTTTCTTTATATCGGCAGGCTTGATGCAGATAAGAATATCGAAACCATCCTTCGTTCGTTACCTCAGGTGAAGCAAAAGATCCACATGGTGATTGCGGGAGTAGGGAAGCAGAAAGAGCGTTTGTTAAATCTTTCGCGCGAGTTGGGTATTACGAATATTACGTGGATTGGTGAGGTGCAAAAACAGGCAATAATAGATCTGTATCAGCTTGCAGATGTTTTTGTGATTATGTCTCCAGTAGAGACACAGAGCATCGTTGCCCTGCAAGCGATTTCATGTGGATTGCCACTCGTTGCAGCGAATGCAGGTGCTCTCCCTGAGCTTGTGGATGGCACGAATGGGTTTTTGGTAGATGCCAATGACGATAAAACGCTCGCTACTTATCTCGATCGTCTTGCTGCATCACCAGCGCTGCGGAAAAGGATGGGGCAGCGCAGTCGAGTTATTGGACTTACCCATCATAAGCCTCGAGTGTTAGCAAAACTTGAAGCGTTGTATCAACAAGTCATAGCGTAAAAGTGTATGGCTGAGATTATTGCAGATTTACAGCTCCATTCACGATTTTCTCGTGCTGTTTCCCCAGCGATGACTATCCCTAATATTGCACTTTGGGCAAAAAGGAAGGGTATAGGCCTTGTCGCAACTGGCGATTGGACACATCCCCAATGGTTTCGTGAGATAGAACGTGATTTAGAGGAAACCGGTAACGGATTACTGCGGTTAAAGGGGGATAAGGGCGGGATGCCGCTTTTTTTGCTTGCAACAGAAGTATCGTGCATTTATTCACAGGGAGGGAAGGTGCGGCGTGTGCATACCTTATTATGGGTGCCAAGTATTGATGCCGCTCGGAAGATAAGTGTAGAGATGACAAAACGGGGGTGTAACCTATTGAGTGACGGCCGACCTATTGTGGGGCTTACGAGTATGCAGATAGCTGAGCTTGTTTTTGCTATTGAGCCTCATGCGCTTATTATTCCTGCACACGCGTGGACACCATGGTTTAGTGTTTATGGGAGTTTGGGCGGATTCGACAGTATAGAGGAGGCATTTGGTTCGTATGCGAAACATATTTCTGCCGTAGAAACGGGGCTATCGAGTAATCCTATGATGAATTGGCGCATCCCCGAGCTTGACTCGCGGGCAATTGTGTCGTTTTCTGATGCACATTCTGGTGCAAAACTTGGGCGGGAAGCAACCATTTTTGAAATACCAGAAGGGCAGGTAAGTTATGATGCGATATATCAAGCGCTTCGGGTGACCGATAGAAAAAGTCCACAGAAAAGTGCCATCGCATATACTGTTGAGTTTTATCCTGAGGAAGGGAAATATCACTATACCGGTCACCGTGCGTGCAATATACGGCAGACTCCAGAAGAAACACGCGAAAAGGGAACAACGTGCCCGGTGTGTGGCAAGCCGCTTACCGTTGGAGTGATGCATCGAGTTGATGATTTGGCCGGAAGAACCCAGCAGGAAGTAGCGCTCGTTGAGCGTACACCTAAAGACCCGATGTGCAAGGTAAAAATGTATGGCAGTGATGCATTCCCTCATAGACCACCGTTTATGATGATGGTGCCGCTTATGGAGATAATTGCCGAATCTATCGGATCACCAGTCACCAGTCCAAAAGTGCAAATGCCATATACCCGCCTTACTGATGAATTGGGTAGCGAGTTTTCGGTGCTTATGCGCGCTGAGGTTCGCGAAATTGCACACATTGCGGGAGAAAAAATTGCGATAGGTATTGATCGAGTACGTGAAGGAAAACTCACGATCGATCCAGGATACGATGGGGTGTTTGGTGTCGTAAAAATATGGGAAACGGGAGAAGAGGGGATTGTTGATAAAAGCCGGGAACAGTTGATGCTAGAAATCTAGCAAAAATAAAGGATGCCTTTAGGTTCGGGTGATTGACGATACGAAAAAAAACGTGGTATGTTGGGTAAGACCTGCCTGTCGCGCGAAGAAACGCGCAAGCGGTGAGGGAGGATTGGAGGTGATACGAAATGGCAGATAAAGGAAATGAAAACCTTATGGGAGCAGTCAGTTATCTCCTGGGGTTTGTCACCGGTATTATCATGTTGCTTTTGGAAAAGCAAAGTAAGTTTGTGCGCTTCCACGCAATGCAATCCACGATATTGTTCGGTGGAGTGTTTGTTGCAAACATAGCGCTCGGATTTTTACCGATTATCGGATGGCTCCTTGGGTTACTGTTGAGCTTTACATCATTTATCTTGTGGATCGTGTGTATGTGGAAAGCGTTCCAAGGAGAAATGTATAAAGTACCATACGTTGGAGATATTGCTGAAAAGCAGCTTTCCAAGATGGGGAAGTAAGTGCTGTGTTGATCAACACATGATTGGCACCTTGGAGAATACGTTATAAAGGGGGTGCTAATCACGTGTTATTCAATGACCGACAACATGCAGGTATACTTCTGGCCGAAAAATTAACGGCCTATCAAAACGGTCATGCGCTTATTTTGGGATTGGCTCGCGGGGGGATTGTGACTGCAAAAAGTGTCGCTAATCAGCTTCATTTACCGATAGACGTGCTTGTTATTAAGAAATTATCGAGCCCACAAGATCGCGAGTTTGCCATAGGCGCTCTGGCTCCGGAGAATGCGGAGATAATTCATTGGAAAGATGTGCAGCGATCGGGAGCAGATGAAATATACGTGCGTCATGAAGCCAAGCGTTTATCAAAAGAAATTAGTGCGCTTATGGCAAAATATCGAAAAGGAAAGAAGCCGGTAAACGTAGAGGGAAAAATGGTTTTACTCATTGATGATGGAGCTGCAACGGGAGCATCTATGGAAGCTGCAGTGTTGTGGGCCAAAAGAAAAAAAGCAAAAGATATTGTTGTTGCATTGCCGGTTATTTCTGGGGAAGCTTATCGAAAGCTCCGACCGGAGGTGAGCGATGTTGTGGCATGTCACACTGCAGATGTATTCGGTGCGGTAGGTGATTATTACAAATCGTTTCCACAAATTACAGACGAAGAAGTGGTATCCTTAGGAAGGGGGTAATATAGTATGAAACTTATTGTTGGATTGGGTAATCCGGGGGATAAATATAAAGACACCCGGCACAATGTCGGATTTATGGTCGTTGATAAGTTGGCACATGAGTTAGGTGGCGCGGATATTCAGTGGGAAAGAAGTTCGAAGCATAAGGCAAGCATCGCAAAGGCTGGAGAAGTTGTTTTGGTAAAGCCTGAGACATTTATGAACGCGAGTGGCATCGCGGTAAAAAGTATCGCTGCCTTTTATAAGGCATTACCTGAGGATGTGTGGGTGATACACGATGATCTTGATTTGCCGCTCGGGAAAATTCGTATCAGAACCGGTGGTGCGTCTGCAGGGCATCATGGCATTGATTCGGTAATTAAAGAGCTAGGAAGCGATAAATTTACCCGAATTCGTTTGGGTATTGGAAAAGGCAAAAGTGGTAGCACTGTTGTGGCTGATCGACAGCTTCATCAATCGTCCGTTATCCGATTTGTGTTATCCCGGTTCGGTCAAAGTGAGGCAGGCGAATTTAAGCATCTTGTAAAACGGGGAGTAGAGGCAGTGCGGATCGCATTATTTAAAGGTGTGGATCAAGCAATGAATAGATTTAATTAATGTTATATGCAAAAAGTGGGCACAATACTGTCAAAGTTTAATCCAGTGGAGGATAAATATATCTCCCGTGAGTTTCAGGCATACGGGATTTATCTTTCGGAAACACTCGGGGATTACAAACACAAAGCGCTTTACATACGACTTGCAAAAACGGTGCCCCGCGCAATTTTGGAAAAAGCGCTCTCGTTTGTAAAAGATGCCAGGGCAAATAATAAGGCGAAGCTTTTTATGTGGAAGATGAAGGAGCTCCGGACAACACCTCAAGAATAGGAGTAAGCGATAGTGGCCACACTATGATAATGATGCGAGTGTTTACTCATCCTCACGCTTCATTCTTTGCTGTTTTGCGTTACAATAAATAGACATGGATAAAGTGAAGGAATTAATCCGCAGCAAGCCTCGTATTTTTGTATATATTACGGGGGTTTATTTATTGGTAATGGTGCTTATAAAGTGGCTTACCAATCCTTCGCTCGATGCTCTGTGGTTTTTTGTGGGTGGTGCTATTGGTATTTATTTTTTGGACGCCGCTGAAATATTTTTTGGGTTACAACCTTCACCTTTTCGCTCGATTGTTTTTGGAACACTATTTGCGGTTGTTGCATTTTTTGTGGTGACAAGTTCTGCAAGTATGGTTGGGATAGGCTTAGTATTGTCTCTGTATTTACAGATGTTGCTTTGGCAGGTAGGGGAGTGGCGTGTAAATAAAAATCTGGACAGTTGGTATCGTATGGTGGCGGGGCCCGTAAGTATATCTACCCAACGGTCTATTCTTATTATCGCGTTTATTATTTTTTTGGTGGAAACAATTATATTTGTGCGTTGATATGATGCAGCCGGGATCATTATTATGGCAATATCTGAGTGTTGCTGAGCGACAATTGGCTCTTGATGGGCAATTGTTGCTTGCGGATAGAAAAAATCACCCAAACGAAGAACTCAGTGATTATTCGTATTTAGTTTTCCCGTTTGCCAAACTCTATGAGGGCTTCCTGAAACAGTTGTTTCGTGATTTGGAAATCATAAGTGATCGCGAGTACGAAAGCGCACATTTTCGTTTGGGAAAAGTATTAAGCCCAAACCTCATTCGTAGGCTAGGTGCAAAAAGCGCGTATGGAACGGTGACAAAGCGGTATGGGCCTCATCTATCGGATATGCTTTGGAATACATGGAAGCAGGGACGCAATCTCGTGTTTCATTATTTTCCTCACAATGTACGGCGGCTGAGTTTGGAAGAGGCGACCAATATCATCCACATGATTGTGGACACAATGAGTGAAGCAGTCGACCTTACTCGTCCGATGAAGAAATAGTAAAAAAGACATGCTTGCAACCAATACCAAAAGCAGAGTATCGTACATATAGGGTGAAAAAAATAAAGGAAAAGCCATCTGTCGATGTTGTAGAGTCTGCCTATCGTGTATGGGGATGGATTGTGATTGCGTGGGCGTTCTATCGATATTTTGTTCGGCTTCCAGAGTGGGTCGATGAGTTTGTTTTTAAGCCGATGATATTTGTGCTTCCTGTATTGTGGTATGTCAAAAATCGAGAGAAAAAACCATTTGCTTCATTGGGTCTTACCGCAAAGAATTTATTTACAAGTATTTATATCGGGTTAGGATTTGGATTTGTTTTTGCAGTGGAGGGGTTGGCGGCTAACGCGATCAAATACGGAAAAATTGAGATTGTACCTATTGCAGCATTTGAGGAGTATGGCCTAGGCATGCTCATTCTTTTGTCTGCAGCCACTGCATTTTCAGAAGAGTTGTTGAGTCGCGGATTTGTTTTTAGTCGTCTCATAGAGGGGAAGAGGGGACTCTTTTATGCTGCGTTAATATCCACGCTTATGTTTGTTGTGCTCCATATCCCCATACTGGCTTTTTCACTGAAGCTGCAAGGTGTTGCACTTATTCTTTTCTTTGTCACCGATTTTATTTTGGGTTTTGCCAACGCGCTACTTTTTTACAATACAGGCTCATTAGTTGCCCCTATACTTGTCCATATTTTCTGGAATATGACGGTTGCTCTTTATCTTTAAGTAGTGAGCCAGCCGCCATCGACATATAGCGTTGCCCCGGTGGTGTAGGCAGCTTCATCTGACGCGAAGTAGACAACCGCAGCCGCGATTTCTTCAGATGTGCCAAATCGTTTGATAGGAAGACGTGCAGTCATCCCTTTTTTCGTTTCTTCTGTTGTTCCTTGGGTCATTTCTGTTTCTATTCCGCCTGGGCCTATGGCGTTTACCGTAATACCGAGGGGACCCAGTTCTTGCGCTAACGCCTCTGTGAGGCCGATGACGCCACCCTTACTCGCGCAGTAGTGAGATATCATTGGAAATCCTACTCCAGTGCCACCAGAGGCAATAGAGGCGATGTTGATAATTCGTCCCCATTTGGTTTTCGTCATTTCGCGAGCGGCAGCTTGCGCTGCATAAAAGTAACCCTTAAGGTTTGTATCAATAACTTTGTCCCATGCTTCCTCTTTCATGTCCAAGAAAGGGGAGTAATCTAAATATCCCGCATTATTGACGAGTATATCGAGTTTACCGAAGGTTGTTATCGCTGTTTGTACTGCCGCATCTACTTCGTTTCGCTTGGTGACATCCATTTGTACTGCTACCGCTTCTTTGCCACGTGATTTGATTTCGGCAACGAGTGCTACTAATTTATCCATTCTTCGTGCTGCTACTATCACTTTGGCACCCTGATTTGCGAGGAGTATTGCGGTGGCCCTTCCCATGCCACTTGAAGCTCCGGTAACGAGTGCGACTTTTCCTGAAAGGTCAAACATAGGGTTATCCTCCTTCTTATTTCTTTTTTTCTAATGTGTAGCTTTTAAGAAGCAGCGTAAAAATGACAAACATGTTCACGGCGGAAATTGCACACCAGGTACACACTCCTTTAATGACGGTAAGTTCGATATAGGTAAACCATGAGACAAAGAGTGCTCCAAATGTCGATATTCCGAGCATACCTTGCAGTGTCCATGGTTTATTTTTTGTGGTACGCAAAAATGAAAAGAGTGCAAGCAGTGAGTAGCCCACTAACCCGACCGCTGGAACTGGTATTGTACCGAATAAATAGCTCGCGGGGTGTTTTCTGACAAGCTCACATCCGCTAGAAACACATACAATGCCGGTTTGGCGAATAAAGCTTTGAGTGACATAGATTGCCATGATAATGCCGAGCAGTGAAAGAAAAAAAACGATGCGATTGATATTTCGTGATGTCTTGTTGGGGATTGGATTATTCATATATGTAGTATACAGAATTTCCATAAATATTATGTGATGTATATCACATCGTAATTGTGACCCATGGGTGTATACTTAATGTACGATATGGCTAAAACTAACCCGCAAGCACTGAAAAAAATTGACGCATTTTTTGCTGATTATTCGTCAATGTCATATAAAAAAGGCGAGCTTATTTTGCGAGCAGAAGATGCGCCGTATGGGGTTTATTACCTTCAGAGTGGTTACGTACGACAATACTTGCTTTCATCCTCAGGAGAAACATTCATTGTTCATATTTACAAGCCCGGATCATTTTTTCCTTTGACATGGATATTGAATGATACGCCTAATGTATATCATTTTGAAGCGATGACCCCAGCCACTCTTACCCGTGCGCCAAAAGATGCATTTTTGTCATTTATGAAAGAGTATCCGGAGGTGCTTTTTTACGCGACACAACGTTTGGCTTTGGGGTTAGCAGGATTTGTGAGTCGGGTGGCACAGTTGGTGCTTGATGACGCATATACAAAAACAATCCTGCTTATCCTGTATTATGCAGACAATTTCGGTGAGCAGACAAAAGAGGGGATTGCCCTCAAAGTTCCTTTGACACATCGCGAGATAGCATCATGGATAGGGACAACAAGAGAAACAGCAAGTTTACAGGTAGAGACCCTCGTTAAAAAAGGATTGTTAGCGACAAAAGGGAGATTGCTTATCGTCCGCAGCGTGCCGATGCTTCAGAAGGAAATCAATAAAGTATAAGCCTTTGAGAAGGTTTATATACGTACACTTTTTAGTCTTAAAGAATTTCCAACTACAGAAATACTGCTTGCCGCCATGGCAAATGCAGCAAGCGCTGGGTTAAGAAGCCAGCCAGTGATGGGGTAGAGTGCTCCTGCGGCAACGGGGATGAGTACGACATTGTAGGCAAAAGCCCAGAACAAGTTTTGTTTGATAATTGAGAGCGTTGCTTTGGAGAGTGTGATGGCGGTAACAACGCTTTTTAAATCTTTATTAAGGAGTGTGATACCAGCGGATTCTATGGCAACATCGGTGCCAGTTCCCATTGCGATCCCAACATCTGCTCCTGCAAGTGCAGGCGCATCGTTAATACCATCACCAGAAAACGCAACAATTTCACCTTTCGCTTTTAGTTCGTTGATTTTTTGCGCTTTTTCCTGAGGAAGAACACCTGCAAGCACATGGTCAATGCCGGCCTGATTCGCGATAGCATTGGCCGTACGCTCATTATCTCCGGTGATCATCCAGACGGTTATATGGAGTCGCTTGAGGGCTGCGACCATGTCTTTTGCGTCATTTTTGAGCGTATCGGCAACCGCGATAAGCCCAAGTAATTGCTTTCCGGATGAGAGCAGCATGACTGTTTTTCCTTGTGTTTCTAGCGCTGCAATCTTTTTTTCGTGTGTTTTATATACGACTGATTCGCGTGCCATAAGAAGTCGGTTGCCGAGGGCAAGCGATTTGCCAGCCACATCCCCGGTGACTCCGTGACCAGCAATTGCGTGAAAAGAGCGTAGTTTTGTAAGCGTGAGGTGTTTGTCTGTCGCAGCAGAAACGATTGCTTCTGCCAGTGAATGTTCAGAGCCTTTTTCGAGTGAAGCGGCAAGTGACAATATCTCGTTCGCGTTTATTTTTTCGACTGGGATAACATCAGTGACGGTAGGTTTGCCGCGGGTGAGGGTGCCGGTTTTATCAAATACCGCAATTCGTATTTTATGAGCAGTTTCTAACGCTTCTGCATCTTTAATGAGTACGCCACGTTCTGCACCTCTCCCAGTTCCGACCATAATTGCCGTTGGGGTAGCAAGGCCCAAGGCGCATGGACAGGCGATGATAAGTACTGCAATAAGGTTGACAAATGCTTGTGTGGGAAGCCCTATATCGTACCAGATAACAAATGTTGCAACAGAAAGCATGAGCACTACCGGAACGAAATAGCCCGACACCACATCAGCGAGTCGTTGGATGGGCGCTTTCGAGCTTTGGGCTTCTGACACCATTGTGACGATCTGGGAGAGCAATGTTTCATTGCCGACCTTTGTGGCGACAAAGAGAAAAGTACCGGTACGATTGATAGTAGCTCCGATGACTGTGTCTCCCTGTTTTTTATCGACCGGAATGGATTCGCCCGTTACCATTGACTCATCGATTGAGCTTGACCCTTCGGAAATAGTGCCATCTACGGGGATTTTTTCACCCGGACGCACTCTGATGATGTCACCTTTTTTTACCTGATCTATAGGGATGTCAACTTCTTTGTTTCCTTTTACTACTCTGGCTGTTTTTGCTTGCAGATGAAGGAGTTTTTTGATGGCGTCTGACGTGTGAGCCTTTGCCTTTGCCTCTAAATAGCGCCCGAGAAGGATAAGCGTAATGATAACTGCCGCGGTGTCATAGTACATAGTCATAGGAACGCCAAGTGCTTCCAGCGGCTCAGGAAACAGCGTGGTGAGCAGTGAATAACCAAACGCTGCGGTTGTGCCAATAGCAATCAAGGTATCCATGCTCGCGGTTCTATTTTTTAGCCCTGACCAGGTCGCCTGATAGAATGATTTGCCCGCCCAGAACTGGACTGGAATGGTAAGCATAAGGAGAGTGGTAGGGGCGGCTAAAAATTCATAGGCCGCTGCAATACCCGAAAAAACTCCAGTGAACCATTCGGGGAAGCTCCCTAACATAACGAAGAAGCTTAATACCCCGGAAACGATAACTTTTGTTTTTAGTTCGACAAGCTCGTTTCGTTTGGCTTCCTCTTTTATATCGTCCGGCGTCATGACAGACCCTGATGCGGTTTTGCGGAGCTCGTCACCCACAACCGCCTTGTAGCCTGCGGCTGCGACTGCACCAGCCAGAGCTTCCGGTGTTGCGACCGAAGGATCACACTCAACGCTTGCCTGCTCAGAGCCGTAATTTACCGCGGCATCAAATACTCCGGGAGTTTTTTTAAGCTGCCGCTCTATAAGTCGGGCGCAACTTGAGCAATGCATGCCGATAATAGGGAAAGAGGTTTTTGTCATACGATGAGAATTTTTCCGTGATACATATTCATACCGCAATGGATGTCGTAGGTGCCTGGTTTGGTTGGGGATAATGTAACGGTTACCTGTTTGTTCAGTGGTAAAAATTTCTTTATTTTAAAATCCGGTAGCACGATTTCTTCCAGGCAACTGTTTGGATCTTTGCGGGTAAATGTAAGGGTTGCTGGTTTATCGTGGGGGACAGTAATGGTGGATGGTTTATATCCACCTTCTACGATAATATTCCAAGTGGTTGCGGGGCTGCCTACCTCATCTTTTTTTCCAAAAAAGAACCAGTAGATAAATCCAATAGAAGAAATACCAAGTAATGTGACGATGAGCTTATCCATGTTGTTTTTCCATAACCTTCATCACTTCTTCGATGACTTCGTCAGTATTTCCTTTTTTTATTTCTTCCGCGACACAGGTAACCAAGTGATTTCGAAGAATTTCTTGGTCTGTGCTTCGAAGTGCTGCTTGTACTGCAAGTGACTGATGGATTATATTGACGCAATAATCTCCATGTTCCATCATGCGGATAACACGATTAAGATGCCCGCGTGCTATCTTCATGCGGTGGAGAATTTTTTGTTGTACGGTTTGATTTCGTGGTACTCCTTTTGGCATATATGTATTGTTATTTTTTCTAAAATAGATATTGACTTATATCCCCCCAGTGGGGATATAATGATCGTATCATGTTTATGAGAGTTGTCAAGACATCTCTGATAAACTAGTAGCACTATATGCCTAATCTTTGGATTATATATACTACTGGACTCGTTGCAGGAGGGTTGACGTGTATGGCGGTGCAGGGTGGCTTACTCGTTACCGCACTTTCATCAGAGGAAGAAACGCATCCTCGTGGGTCACGCGCGTGGGGAGTCGCGGCATTTTTACTCGCAAAGCTTATTTCTCATGCTGCATTAGGGTTTTTCTTAGGATGGGCTGGTTCACTTGTCGGGTTGTCACCGCGAGTACAGGCGATAGGTATCGGTTTGGCTTCGTTTTTTATGATCGGTACGGCACTTTCATTTCTTGAGGTGCATCCGCTATTTCGATACTTTGTCATACAGCCACCACGGTTGCTTACGAGATTTATAAGAGGGAGGGCGAAGGCAGGTGGTGTCTTTGCCCCATTTGTAATTGGATTACTTTCTATATTTATTCCCTGTGGTACGACACAGGCGATGATGGCGCTTGCTGCTGGTACAGGAAGCCCCTGGTGGGGGATGGCGACATTGTTTGTGTTCGTGTTAGGAACTGCACCACTGTTTTTTCTTCTTGGGGTGTCGATAGATGTTATCAAAGCAACGCTGAAGGATAAGTTTGGTGTAGTAGCTGCAACGCTCGTGACAGTGCTTGCATTGGTAAACCTTAATGCTGCGCTTACTCTCTATGGTTCGAAAGTGACATTGCATTCGTTAGGGCGCGCTATGTATTGCACCATAACGTTTTGTCCGGGAGAACGAGGTGGAGGAGAGCCAACGACAGAGCCGGTTATTTCGTTTTGGCTCAATGGATACAGAATAGATAATCCAGTTATTCCAAAGGGAGAAGAAATTACTCTTACTCTTACTAATACTGCAGGAGAAGGATGTGTTCAGGCGTTTACGATCCCACAACTGGGGTTGCAGGAGGTGGTGCCGGTGGGGCAGACAACTACGCTGAAATTTACCGCTCCAGAAACCAGCGGAGAACTCCCATTTAGTTGTAGTATGGGAATGTATGGAGGATCATTTATTGTGCAATAAAGAAAGTTATTTATGAAAACGAAAAAAATTTATGAGATAGAGGGGATGCATTGTTCAAGCTGCGCAATGCTCATTGAAGGAGAATTGGAAGACCGAGGGATTATTGGAACATGTAACTTTGCGAAGCAAATTGTGACGATCGAAACTGAAGGTGAAATTCACGATGATGTGGTAAAACAGGCGGTGATAGCCGCAGGGTATCGTGTTCGAAAATAAGGGGTACATACTTCGTTTAGAGCATATCAACAGCCTAAAATAGACGGGGTTTACAGAACGTTTTCCAGTGGTATACTGAAAATCCTAAATATAACAGGTGATGTTGCAAAGGAGGCAATATGGCAGATGTAACAGATCAAACATTTGATGCAGAAGTATTACAATCCGATAAACCAGTGCTTGTCGATTTTTGGGCGGTATGGTGTGGACCTTGTCAGGTGCAAGGGCCTATCGTTGAAGAGGTTGCTGCGGCAGTAGGGGATAAAGCAAAGGTGCTCAAGTTAAATGTTGATGAAAATCCTGTAAATGCACAAAAATATGGAATTATGAGTATTCCAACCCTCATGGTATTTAATGGGGGAAATGTTACCAAGCAGTTTATTGGAGTGACCAGCAAAGACACGCTGCTTGCGGAATTGAATAAATAAATACTGCCTCGTTTTTTAAAAAAACAATGACCTACGATGTCATCATCATCGGTTCAGGACCAGCGGGCTACACAGCCGCATTGTATACATCTCGTGCATTTCTTAAAACCCTTGTTTTATCGGGATTTGAGCCTGGTGGACAGCTTACCACCACGACCGAAGTTGATAATTATCCTGGATTTCCAAAAGGAATTATGGGACCACAGTTGGTGACAGATATGAAAGCCCAGGTAGAGCGTTTTGGCGCGGAAATAAAACAAGAGGTGGTTACAGAAATTAACAAAGAATCGGTATTTACAATTACAACGCAAAGCGGCAAATACACCGCAAAAACAGTCATTGTGGCAACTGGCGCTTCTGCCATGTATCTTGGGTTACCAAGTGAGGAAAAGCTTAAAGGTAAGGGAGTGTCTGCATGTGCCACGTGTGACGGATTTTTTTTCCGCGGGAAAGTGGTGACGGTCATAGGAGGCGGGGATACCGCCATGGAAGAGGCAACATTTCTTACGAAATTCGCACCAAAAGTAACTGTTATTCATCGGAGAGATGAATTCCGAGCATCCGCTATCATGCTTGATAGGGCAAAAAAAGACGAGCGAATTACATTTCTTACCAACAAAATTGTTGAGGAAATATTGGGAGAAACTGAAGTTACCGGGGTGAGACTGAAGGATGCAAAAACCGGAGAGATGATTGATTACCCCACGCAAGGCGTGTTTTTGGCAATAGGACATAAACCCAATACAGATTTCTTGAAAGGATTTATTGATTTAGATCCTAAAGGATATGTGGCAGTGAAACGAGCTGAAACGCCGTTGTCTCCACAAACGGAAACGAGTGTGCCCGGCGTTTTTGCAGCCGGGGATTGCGTAGATCCGCGATATCGACAGGCAATTGTTGCTGCAGGACAGGGATGCATGGCAGCAATGGACGCGGAGAAATACTTAGAAACTCATGGCACAGAAGATCACGCTTAGTGTTGCGTCAAAAGAGCAGGTGACCGATAAAGTATATTTCGTCACCTTTACCCTCGTGTCGCCCCCGAGTATCGATTTCCGTGCAGGACAAAACATGATGCTTATGGTGGCTCCGGGGGTTAATCGGACGATGTCGATCGCATCACCGCCTTCTGAAGCCCAGTCGTTGCTTATGGTGCATGATGTGAGTCCTATGGGGCCTGGAAGTAAGTGGACATTGGGCTTGCGCGTTGGTGATACAGCGACTATTGTTGCCCCCACAGGGGGTGTGTTGTCGTTTGTCGAATCACCACGAAAAAAAGTGATGATAGCAACAGGTACCGGGATTGCGCCATTTCGATCTATGATCCTTGATTATTTTAACAGGGACGGGCAGGCCAAAATTGAACTTTATTGGGGACAGCGGTTTGAGAAAGATATCTATTGGAAAGAGGAGTTCGACCAGTTACAATCTCGTCACCCGTCATTTACTTGGCATCAGATATTATCTCAGCCAACTGATGGTTGGGAAGGGCTGCGAGGGCACGTCACTGAACATATGTTTGATCGGGAAAAAGACATGGTGGAGAGCGAATTTTATCTCTGTGGGAACAAGGGGATGATAGAGGAGGTGCGGGAGCGATTATTAGCACATAATGTACCCAAAGAGCAGATTAAATCAGAGCTATTTTACTAAACAAACTATAGGTATTGAGTACTATTTATAATAGGAGGAATTATGTCTACTATAAACCCATTTTTATCAGCGATGAAGCAGTTGGACAATGCACATGCAGCGCTTACCAAGGGTAAGAAAAAAAATACCGCTATAGATCAAAAAGTTGCGCAGCTTCGAGAGCCACAACGCATGGTGAATGTCTCTATACCAGTTGTCATGGACGATGGTTCGCAGAAAATATTTCAGGGATACCGCGTGCAATTTAATAATAGTCGAGGCGCTTACAAAGGGGGTATTCGATATCATCACAATGTCAGTCTCGATGAAGTGAAGGCGTTGTCATTTTGGATGGCGATGAAATGCGCAGTAGCAGATCTTCCCCTCGGGGGAGGGAAAGGTGGCATTATCGTTGACCCCAAATCACTTTCGGTAGGTGAGCTTGAGAGATTGAGCCGAGGATACGGAAAAGCAATAGCAGACATTATTGGCCCTGATATTGATGTACCTGCGCCTGACGTGAACACAAATGGAATTATTATGGGGTGGATGGTGGATGAGTTTTTGAAGGTGCAGCGAAAAAAAGCAAAGCTACTTGGTGTGACGCTGACGAAGCGTGATGAGATGAAGCTAAAAAGCACGTTTACGGGGAAAGCTATTCGCGATGGGGGAAGCGAAGGGCGAGAAGAAGCAACAGGATTAGGCGGACTATTTGTGCTCAAGACAATACTAAAAAAACTTCGATTAAAAGGGAGGCTTACCGCAGCGGTACAGGGATTTGGGAATGTTGGGTACAACATCGTGAAGTTTTTGGATGAAGCGGGAATTACTGTGGTCGCAGTTTCAGACAGTAAAGGCGGCATTTATGTTCCTGAAGGTATAAATCCTGCTCTTACGCTTGAGTGTAAAAAGAAGAATGGTCCGCCAGATGGCGGATTAGCGGGATGTTATTGTTCCGGTTCAGTATGTGATTTGAAAAAAGGGAAGCAGGTGACGAATGATGCATTGTTGGAGTTGCCGGTCGATATATTGGTCCCGGCCGCGCTTGAAAACGCGATAACCGAAAAAAATGCCAGCAAGGTGAGGGCGAAAGTAGTGCTTGAGATGGCAAACGGCCCAACAACGCCTGAAGCAGACGTTATTCTTTATAAGAAAGGTATTCCGGTTATTCCCGATATCTTAAGTAACAGCGGGGGAGTGACCGTATCAGCATTCGAATGGGAGCAGAACCTGAAAGGGCAGCATTGGACAAAAGCCCAAGTAAATACGAAGCTTGCCAAAAAAATGACTGATGCAGCCGGGGCGGTGTGGATCGCTTCGGTTTCGCATAAGACAGATTTGCGAACAGCGGCATTTATCGTGGCTCTCGAGCGAATACTCAAAGCCATGAAATAGTGTATTGTTAATTGCTCGCTTGACACGTATGCCTACATGACACTACTATGGGTATAGAAACGAGCGCTGCCTCAAGCTTGTTGACAACCTATCTCATTGTTCGCTACAGTGAAGTTTAGTATGAATACAATAAATCAAAGTTTTGAAAGTAGGCTTACCGATATTGTCCTCAAAATTGAAAAATCTGGTTGGACTGATGAGGACAAAGAGGCGATGTATGCCAAGATAAGTGAATATCTTCATGAGTCTGTGCTTCCCGTTATTTTGCAGTACGCTCCCAGCGAAGAAGTGAAGGCGATGGCCGCAGATGCTTCCAAGGCTACGGTTGATGCATATATTGCGCTTATGAAAAAGCCGTTAAGCGATCCTAAGATGTACGAAGAACTCAATAAGACCGTACAGGAAGTGTTAGACGATGTAGAAACTGCCCTTTCCAAAGGAGGGATAGTATGAGCGAACAATCTATGGGTGAGGCCGCAATGAACCCGAGAAGTCGGGCAATTGCATATCTTGAGATGAAGCAGAGTGGAAGATTTCAGGGTGGTCGGGAAAAGAATATTAAAACTCCGATTGCTCCAGAAAAAGTTCGGCGTGCAGCTCCGTTGGTAGAGACGGTGGAGGCCTACGAGCAAATGATTGATAAAATGGGACAAAAGGGTTTTGAAGGTTCACAACAGATGCTTGCAGACTTGCGTCCGGCAGCTTACGAGGCGGCACAGGCAGTACAGTTTGGTGCGAGACTTGCGGATATTGCCCTTACCATCGCTATTCCATTTACGAGGATAGGACTTTTGGCAAAAGCGGGTGGTATATGGGCAACGATGCGATATCGTCCAGCGGAGTGGGCGGTTGGGAAAATGGCGAAAATTGGCGGTGCAGTCGTAACTTCAGAAGCAGTGGCACCTATCGTCAATAAAATACTGCATGGCGGAGAACGGGTAAAACCAGGTGAGCCAGCTATGGCAGCCGCATAAGCTATGGAACAGCGACTTGATGACATCATCACGCGTATAGAAGCATCTTCATTGTCTGCAGCCGAAAAAGCGCAGCTTTATGCTGCAATTTCCGGAGGATTGAAAGGCTCTGTGTGGCCGGTACTGATGAAGCTTGCTCCTCCAGGCGAAATCGATGAAATCCTCAAAGAAACTGATGAGAAGAAAAAAGTAGAGCGGTATAACACACTCATTTCAGGCGTTGTTGATACCGACAGCTCCTATGCAGAAATAGAAGAAGTAATGAATAAATTATTGGATGAAGTAGATGCTGCCTTGAAGGAGGAGCAGATATGACCGAAGTAACTGAAACACCGGTACAAGCGGAGAAAGAGCCAGGAGCAGTCAAGCGTGTTGCTGAGCGGATTAGCACGTTTCTTAAAGAAACATACACCCTTAAAGGGGCAACGGCAAAAGAAGTGGCGAAATACAACACGTTGTATGCCAGTTTTACTCCGTCACAACGGGAAGAGTTGGTTGCATTTAATGAAAAAGCAATTCATAAAACCGCTATGCGTAAGGTTGTCCGCAATTGGGTTATCACCGGTGCGGGACTTGCCGCAGGGTGGGGGATTGCGACTGGTGGACTACCTGCTATGTGGGCATTTATGACGAAAACCGCGCCTGTTGCAATTGGTACTGGGCTAGAAGCTATACGAACATGGATGTTTGATCCTCAAAAAACGTTGCTTATAGACGTACCGAATAAATTATCTGATATCGCAAAAAATATTGGTGACTTTTTTGCTAAGGGGCCGGGATTACCATCTAAAATTAAAATTATTCCCTAATAGTGGGGTGCTTATAAAGGAGGCGGCATGGAAGATAAGTTAAAAGCAATCGTAACACGAATAGAACAAAGCAAGCTTTCTGAAGAAGAAAAGGCAGAGCTTTATACCACAATATCTGAAGGGCTTCAGGTAACGGTCTGGCCGGTGTTACTCAAATACATGCCGAAAGAGCAGCTTGATTTCCTCGCTGCAGATCCAAAAAGTAGAGTGACAGTAGAAAGTTACTCGCAGCTCATTACTGATACCATTAAAGATGGTCAGGCGCTTACAGAAATCGACACACTCATGAATGAAGTGCTTACAGAAGTAGATAAAGCACTTTCAGAAGAGGGGATAGATCAAGTAAAGCCAGTATAATCTTGCCCAGCAAAGAAAGGATACATCTATGTCAGAAACCGCAATGAACATGGAACCACCAAAAAAGGGATTGAAAGAGGGATTGCGTCGTGCGTTTACAGTGTCTGGTGCTAAAGAAAAATGGTATCAGGATCACAAAGAAATGGTGGCAAAATACGCAGATGTGCATAATGGCTTGACCGATGAACAACGATCGGCTGTAATGGCACAAATTGAATCTGACGCCACGAAATCAGCAAAGATTGCAGTCGGAAAACGTACGGGAGCACTCGCATTGACCTCTGCGGTCGTAGGAACTGCCGGTCTATTGATTGCTAAGCCTGATTTGGCCAGACGGTTTATGGAATGGACACCAAAGATTCTCGGCAATGAGTTGAGTACTGGAAAAGTCGGAAAAGCAGTATTTACTGGTGCTGACAAAGCACACTCATTTTTAGCAGAGGTATGGACAAGGGCTGGAAGTCTTAAAGAAGCTGCGTTAGCGCGCGGGAAAGCCTTGTTTACCAAGACTCCGCCAGCAGCTTAATTCTACTTCAGTTGGTATAGCCATTCATTTATATTCATGGTTGTCTCCAATAGACTTTTGTGTTCTACTGGAAAGTAGAGGAAACTATGTCAGAAATTCCCAAAGGCACACAATTTGTCGGTCAGGCAGATGCACGAAAATTGCATACAGAGCGGGTAAAACCTGCCGAAACGAAACTATCCCCCGAACAGCAAAAGGTTGCTGAGGTCATGCAAGAAAGTGGGGAAGTGCTGGAAAAAAAAGTTGTAGACGCGAGAGAAGAGGCTGGGAAAAAACTTCAAGGGTTACATGGAAAAGAGCTGGTCGATGCAGGTAAGAAACAAATGGTTCGAGGACTTTTGGATACGGTAAAAGCGCAAGTAAAATGGGCTATTGGTGGTGGCATTATTGGCGCAACTCTTGGCGCAGCCGGGAGTAGGGTGTCTGGTGGAGATATGCATGATGCTGCCGGGCTGTTAGGTGCAACATGGGCAAGTGGCTCAGCTGCTATTGGTGGTGAGGTGTCAGCACCCCTTGCATATAATAAGAAAGTGGCAGGTTCTCAGGAATTAACCAAAGTGGGGTGGTCCGATTGGTTAATTTCGGTAGGTTCGAGATTTGCCATTGGGACGCCTATTACACTGTTAACCATGAGATATCTCCCCTTGGCCGCTGTACAACTTGAAAGTCATGTTTTTCAAGCCATTCTTAATCCGATAACCGTTCGAGGTCTACGAAATGTCATGACCGGCTTACGAGAGTTGAAAAAGGGAGTTTCAAAATGAGTTTGAAACAAAAAATTAAAGATACTACCCTGTTTACTGATGAGGATAAGATTGCTATCCTTGCTGCAGTCGACACCTACGCGTCAGCGGATATAAAAGCGTTAGAGGGCATCATTGATGAGTTTGATATGGTGCACAGTAAAGCTGTTTCTGAGTATAAAAAATCAGTTTCAGAGGTGCTTCATGATATTGTCATAAAATCCTCTCTTGCTGACCAAAAGAAGTTACAAAGAGCAGCTTCTCTGGTGCAGAGCGGGCTAGACGAACTTCTTCAGTAATTTTTTCTTGTCATCATCGTATGTTTGCTATAATCGTTGTATGAATGAACAAGCGCCGAAACCGTTGCGCCATAGGGAGGTTCGTGTTTTGGAACAGCCCTCCACACCGCCCAAAAATTTAGAAGCGTCTTCGAAATTGCTTCACGCGTTAGAGCAGCAAGATGAGAAAACAATTAGAGAGGGGACAAATGCCCTAGTAGGCGAAGTGAGCAAAGATTTTGCCCAACATCATGCGCCGCTTACACCTCAGGAAACGTCATCACTTGGTCAGAAAGTAAAAGAGGCGGCTGCTAGCGCCGGAAAGCGGGTTTCAGAAACTGTTTTTTCACCGGAGATGCAGAAAGATATGGCGGAGTATAAAGATATCGTCTCCGACATAGAAAAAACATATAAGTTTTCTTCCATCGCACCCGAATTTTATGAAGCTGCGGACAAAATTCGCACGAATACAGTCTTGGAAACGCTCAGTATCTACGGTATTCAACACGCAACAAACCCCGGACATATCGAAAAGGCTGTTGCCGAAGTCGTGGGGTTTTCAGCCGCGAAAGGGAACTGGGATCGCCTAAAGCGAGCAATGACGATTGCCAAGGAAACATTACCCTATGTGTATGTATTGGGACTTATACCACCGCTTGTGAATGGCAGAAAGATAAGTAAACAGTTTGAAGAAAGCACCATGAAGCTCCGTTCTGCTATTAACACTCGGGTTGCGCAGTCGGTGTTTATGCGTGATTTTGAATTTATTCATGACAAGCCGGCATCGGAAATTATGAATATTGTCGATAAAGGAAAACAGGCGACTGTCGATCTTATGCGAATAACATATAAAGGGATGTTGCCCAAAATAGCTGCGTTAGGGGCAATTACGACTACCGAGTTTTTGATAGCACCGCCTGCGGGTATTTTGGGGCTCATTCGTATTCCTTTCCTTGCGCGGCATGGAGAACAAACCGCGCGGAAAATATTAAAAGCGCGGGCAGAAAATTTGAAACGTAAAGATCTTATCGATGCGCGCGTTATGTCCTCATTGCAGAGTTTGGAAGTGGTGCGTACGACAGACAGTATGGTGAACGCCATGGAAGAACTGCAGAGCAATATGTCCAAAAGCGATGAGGTTGATGTTGCGGCAGATTCTTCACGAAGTGACAGAGACAAAAAGGAAGCATATTACGGCCTGGGTTATACGTACGGCATCCCAATCGTTGCCGCAGGGTGGGAAGCACTTATGAATTGGGATGCGCTCACCAATAAAAATCCGAAAGCTGATCGTCTCAGCAACCCATCACTCAACGTGATGCTCGCGGGCACAAGTACTATGGCACTGGAAGGGATTAATGGCGCGATGATAGAAGAAATGGTGCATGATTATACCGATAAAATACAGCCCGCACTTCAGGATATTCGGAGGATGAATGAGCTACTAGGACCATACGATCAAGTGGACACTCCAGAAGGCCCACGAGAACAATCGCGAGTACCAGTAGAAAGCTTATCAAACTTTGATATATCAATTCGTAATTTGCGATTTAAAAACATTCTTCACAACGTTTCGATGGATATTCCTCAAGGGTCGTTTGTGACAATTAAAGGTCAGTCTGGGATAGGAAAAACTACTTTTTTGCGTCATATGTTGGGGCTTTTTAGCGCGGAGGAGGGGAATGTATCCTACGGTGGGCATGATCTTAATTCAATCAAAAAATATGGAGAACATTCGATATATTCGCAATTGGCGTATGCCAATCAGAATCCTCAGTATTTTGAAAATATGACCCTTCGGGAAAACCTCTTGTTGTGGACCAAAAAACAGGTGGATACTGATAAAGTGACACAGGTGCTCCACGACTTACATTTAGATCACATTGCCGACCGTATGGATAGCAATGTGAAGCATTTTTCAGGAGGAGAGCTTCGGCGGATAGGTATTGCAAGGGCGTTACTCAAAGATCCCAAAGTGCTATTCCTTGATGAACCCACCGCTAACCTTGATGAGGCATCTGCAAAGCAGGTGTTGGATATTGTGAAACAAATGCGGAAAACAAGACCAGACATGACAGTTGTCGCAGTGACGCACGATCCTAGCTTTGAAGGAATTGCAGAAAAGATTATAGACTTTGCAGAAGTGAATAAACCTACGGACATGAAAGCAGAATCATTGGGAAACCGCCAAGTATTTTATGCCTCAAGCGCATCTCCCTCGAAGAAGTAAGCTGGGTAGGTTACAATAGGGTATATGACGGTCGAACGCTCCGTAAAACTACCGTTTCAACCAGAGCGACTTACAAAGGTCGACTCGCTTCCTTTGGTTTCGCCGAGCACAGTGGCATCAGTAGAGCCAATTGTTGCACAAGTAGTGGAAGGAAAATCTCCCGATACAAAGGATGTTTCTAAGATGGTCACAGGAGTGGCCAAAGACTTACGCGCCCAAGGTATTCCTGTGTCATCTGAGGATATACGTGAGGTACAGAATCGCGCAGATAAGAGTCTTTCAATATCGTCATCTAATCCTTCATATCAAGAAAGCGAATCAATGCCGGAGTCAGAAGCATTACCCGATATTAATCTCGATGAATATAAAGCTGTTGTGGAAGACATGGTGCACAACTATGGTGTCGATACAAAGGAGTGGGGGAAAATTAGTCATGTGTTAGGCGTGACCACCCTGATGGGAGATTTTTTGAGCGGGATGCAGCGACAACGTTTTACGACACAAAAAGGTCGTATGCTTATGACGCATCATTTTGGTAAGGTTGCTCGAGAGTTACACCTCCAGAAATTAAGTCCAAAGGGGTTTGTTGAAAACGTGCCGCGTATGCTCAAAGAGAAGGGGAAAGGATTAGGAAAACTTGTCGTTGAAAGCGCGTGGCCATTTTTAGCAAGCCCTGTGTACTGGCTTATGGAGCGTCAGGCGGGGAAGATGGCAGGGAAAATGTTTATGACAGAGCGAACACGTTTGCAGGAGCAAGTAAATAACCGTATCGCGGATTCATTATTTATGCGTAATTTTGAATACCTCAATAACACACCATCGGGAGAAATGATGGAGATCATAAATCGTGGGAAAGACGCGACTATTGATCTCATGGCAGCGGTGTATGAAGAGCTCATTCCTTTGAAATATGCCATGTGGGGCTCTATCGGAAAACAGCTTATGATAAACAGGTGGGATGCCGCAGCATCACTTGTGAAAAAGGTGATACTGGAGGGTAGGGTGAAACCGAACGCACAGCGTATACAACGACAAAATGATGAAGCGCTCAAGCGGTGGGATATCGTCAATACGAAGCTCCTTACGACACTACAAGGGCTTGAAACAGTGCGGACGACTGGTAATGCAGAAGCGGGAAGTGATGTATTGTATCACGCGCTTGCAGAACGTGACTTTGTCGAAGCGGGCGGTATGCGAGAGAAGCGAAAGCAGGACGTGGCGATGAATAGGCTGCTTGACGTTATGGATATTGGTATCCCAGTGACGACCGAGGGTCTGAAGTTGTGGGGCGAGATACGAAATGGCGTCAATCAACTAGGAAATCCGTATACAGCATCGGATATGTTTAACAGCATGGCAGACGCTTGGTTTCGTATCACTGGATCTCAGGCAGAGCAGCAGTATTTGCGGCAAATGTTACTTCAAAAAACGCATTTATTTGTGAACCGGATTATTCCCGATATTCAGGATATTAAACGGATGGAGGAAGTGTTGGGGTCTTACGATCTTCTTGATCATCCACAAGGTATAAGGGAACAGGCGAGGATGCCTGTTTCTGAACTTAAAAACTTTGATATTAAAGTAGAAAATCTCACATTTAAGCACATATTACATGGAGTTAATCTTGATATTCCACAAGGGTCTTTTGTGACAATTAAAGGGCCATCCGGCATTGGTAAAAGTACGCTATTCCGTCATCTGGTAGGGCTTTATAGTGGGGAAGAAGGGCAAGTGCGGTACGGAGGAGCTTCGATTGATACGATTAAAAAATATGGCGACCAGTCGTTGTTTACCAAAATTGCGTATGCCAATCAAAACCCACAGTATTTTGAAGACATGACATTACGGGAAAATTTGTTGTTATGGACAAAAGAAGAGATAGGGGATGATCGAATACAGAGCGTCCTTCGTGATCTAAAACTGGATCAGATAATCAACAGGCTTGATACGAAAACAAAACATTTTTCCGGTGGTGAAATGCGGAGAATCGGTATCGCGCGTGCGTTATTAAAAGACCCAAAGGTATTGTTTTTGGACGAGCCCACTGCAAATTTAGATGCAGTATCTACTCGTCAGGTGATGCACATTATCGAGGAGCTTCGGAAAAATAGACCGGATATGACAGTGGTTGCTATCACCCATGATCCAGTATTTGAAAAGATCGCTGAAAAAATAGTGGATTTTGAAAAAATAAACAAAAAACCTGAGGGAATATCGTTAGGAGACCATCAGGTGCTGGAAGCAATAGCGAAGCCCAGCTAGTGTATTTATTTGCTATACTCTTTTATATATATGGATGAAATGCCGGAAATTCCACAAAAAGAACGAGTGGTGATGTCTCCCGAGCTTGCTGAGCGTATTGATCATGCACGGATGGAGATAGCAGCGCAAGGGCAAGATCCTCAGGCAGTGGCAGGCAGAAATATTGCCGAAATGGGATTTATGAAAGCGTTATGGGAGACAGCGAAGCCACACACCAAAAAATTGCAGGAAATACAGTTTAAGCAGATAAAGGCGCAAGGAGCTGCGGTGCTGAGCCTTATCCCCATTATCGGTGAAGGAAAAGCATTTTTGAGTACAGTGGGTATTACCAAAGGATTTGAAAAAGGAGTACAAACATTTAAAGCAGAAAAAGGACTCCGAAAGCTTAAGGCAATCGGGAAAGGGCTAGGGAGGGCGATGGCAGAAAACGCACCGGAAGCAGTGAAGGCTGGATCGTTATATGAAAAAGCACGCGCGGGTAGTGTAGTCGCAAGAGAACAAGCGGCAGCAGCGGTGAGAGCTGAAAATATTGCAAAAAATATTGCGGTGAGTTCTTACGAAACTGCCCGCGATGCACAGAAAGCGATGAAGGGTGCTGAGAAATGGAATAAAGCTGTGACGAAAGTTGCAATAAATGAAAGTCTTGATGCAGCTGCTGCAGCTGCAGGAAAAACAGGCATGGGGAAGTGGGCGTTTAAGGAATTTGAAAAAAGAAAATTGTCCGGTATGAAAATATTGGGAAATCCTGAGAAACGCGCAGGAATTTGGCATTTTCTCGATTTAACTCCTGATGTACCAGGTTGGCTTTCTCTTACTACTGCAGCTGGTGAAATGGTGGGAGTCCACGGAATTGATGTAATCCCTGCGGTATTACAGATGGGGAAAAATACGATTGATCAGGTGGCAACGTATGGAAAACTCACGAAGGACGTCTGGAACTTGGCAGTGACACGTGTGACGGGTAAGGGGAAGGATGTAGCGCGGGCGGCAGCAGTATTTGAGCCAAGACCACCAGTCTCAGCAGGAGGAATGGCATGAACAAAAAAATCGCATTAGTTGATCTTATCGAAGTAAGTGTTCTTTTGACCGCTGAACAAAAGTTGTTGCTATTGGATGAGTTACCGGAGTTTAATGAAAAACAAGTTGCCGCATTGGGTACATTTCTTGCCATGGAACAACAATTTATCAACGAACATAAAGATGAAATATTGACGAATATGAAAGAGATCTATAATGACCTTCATCTTGATGAGGCACAAAAAAATCAGGTATTTGTGGGGACAGGGAAACCGTAAGATAACTATTAACTTTTCACTTTTGACTATTAACCAGAAGTTCCCGGGTACTTTTTTTAGGTCAACTGTTACCAGTTAAGAGTTAAAGGTTAAAAAGTATGGCCGAAAACTATAGTCAGCAATATCGAGGTAAAGTAATCCACGTCTATCTCGGAGAAGGGAAAGCAGACCCGCCAAAACCAGAGGTAAAAAAAGCAGACACCTTGTATCACAAGCACATGCAAGAGTTGTTTGACATTATTGCCCCTGAAGCTGTTTCGGAGCGCATCGATGCGGTCAATACACAAGGTGAATTAGCGACAGCAACTGCGGAATTATTGCGGGAAAAATCATCAGCGAGAGAGCGGTATAAAGAACACAAGGATTTTAAGCGGTTTGTTCATGAGTTAGATGGAGAATGGCGCGGAAGAGAGCTACCGCATAAATTAGAACGGTTTTTGCTCTTTAGTGTGATGGGAAGCTTTTATACCGGTCTTGATTTTGTATCCAACTATCTTGCTGAAAAAACATTTCTTCGGAAAGACATAACGAAAATTGGTCTGGGAAAGTCTGGTATTTCATTGGATGCAGCAGACACCAATGGTAACCGTAAAGCGCTTAAAGCCGGGTGGGAGATGCTTTCTGATAAGCTTATTGGTCTGTTTTCTGATAAATCAGTCAAAGAAACGACAAATCGTGATGATGTGGCATTTGTGTCGCCAATATCTGACGCGTTGGCATCAGTCGGTAACATCGCAGTGTCGCTTGCTACCCCGAGTGATAAAAAGCCTATCCATTGGTTATTAAATTCGATTATTAACCCAGGTTCTATAGAGGCAGGGTTTCGTACGCTTTCTGCAATTCCATTGGCTGGAGCCAAAGTAGAAAATATGTATATAGCCCTCAATAAGCAGTTGTTGAGAGGGGAGGGTGTTTTACCGTATGGTTTTGATGTGGCGCTTACTATGCTTGCTGCCAAAGAAACACAAAAGAAAGATGTGGAATTAGTGTTAGAGCACGTTGCGCAAAAATAGTATGAAACAAAATATCACTCAATTTATCGATATAGTGAGGGAGAGTAAGGTATTAAACGCCGAGCAGAAGAGGGAGCTATTGGATAATCCAGCACTTTTGCCGGAAACATATCGTGAGCGGATTGCTGAAATACTTACAAACTATAATGATCGGGCACGTGCAAGAGAAATGCAGCTGGGAAGCCGAGTGAATGATGCGACAAAGCGATTTGAGCAAGCGCTTGATGAGGTTGGAGTTGCTCCCGAGGAGAAGCAACAGCTGTTAGAAAAATTGAGGCAACACACTGCCACATTGACCATGGCAGCGCCCGCGTCTTGACCGTAATACGCTAAACAGAGTACTCTGATAAGAGTTATGCAACACAAGGAACAATCATTTTCTCCTCCAAAAGAGTCGTGGTCTTCAGGCGCCCCAAAGCCTGAGACTGCGCAATCACGTGAGAAATCTTCGTTAAAAAAACTCGGGGATGTGGTCGGTGACGTGCTACGAGATGTGAGTACGGCAAACCAGATGGCTGCAGATAAATTTGACGGTGATAGCGCGCTTATGCGTACTGCCCGCGGTTTTGTGACGACAGGTATCGGAGTTGGGCTAGAGAAATCCATGAATTTTGTATGGGACAAGGTGTGGCAGGGTGATATTCCGTTTTATGACAAATCCAAATTCGGGACAGGGATGGCGGAAGCGATGAATAGATTTGCCCAAAAAAGCGACTTTAACGCCCGCATGTATCACCTGATGAAAGAGGGAACGCAGGATTTGTCGCTTGCCATATTTTATAATTTTCTCGCGTTCCGCTCGCAGCCATTACTCCCTAAAGCAGAGCCAAAACATTTACTCACCGCATTGACTGCAGATGCTATGGAGGCGTTTGTAAAGCCAATTTCGCCAAATCTGCCGGGTAAAGTGCAATTTGATGCACAACGGGGGACAAACGCGATAGTGACAGAGCAAATCGAGGCGCTTGATGACAAGATGGCTCAATTTGCTTCGAGATCCTACTATGACAGAGTAAAGGATGTACAAGTGTCTCCGATGAGTGATCAAATAGAAAAATTAAAAGAGAGAAAAAAAGCGTTACAGGGAAGGATAGGGGAATTGCATGTCCCAGAGGAGGGGGGAAATCTCGAGAAATTTATCCATAAGTTTGTCGATATTTCAAATCCTGTAACAGTATTGGGAATTGATATGATTAGTGGAGGTCTTGCTACCCTTATTCGTAACTTCAAGGAAGTACGAAAGGTACGGAAAGAAAAAGGCGGATTGGAAGGGAAAAAAGTGTTCATGCCAAAAAAAGAGAATTGGAAAGATCGCGGAGGTGATCGGAAGCCGTATAACGAAAAGCGTGACTATAGTAAAGATAAAGTATATGTAGGCAAGTCAAATTGGAAAGATAAAAAAATACAGGAGGAATATGACCTCAAAGTCGATGATACATAAAAAAATTCAGGCAACGCGGTTGTTTTCAGATGCACAAAAAGTACAACTTTTGGTGCAGCTTACTGATGCAAGTGAGGACGATAAAAAGAAGCTCGAGGAGGGCATTGATGCGTTTGACCGTGAGTACAAAGAAGCCATGGGAAAGCGGGGAGAAGAGATACTGGAACTCCTTACTATGATAATGAAGGACATGCCCGAAGAAGAACGAAAAAAGAACCAAGACACGATTGACGAAATTGTGATGGGTACGGCTATTCTTCAGCCACTCAATTAGCTCCGGATAGGTAAATAAATCTCTACTTGCTATAGGACTAGTGTTGTGGTACACTCCTGTCTAAACTTCAGCATAAGGCTGAATTTTTGTAATTTTATGAACGTAGAAACTAAACCACAACGCCAATATTCCGCCTCAGAACAGGGGTTTCAGCGGATTATGAATGAAGGTCCTCACGCCCCCAAAAATGGCGGTGAATACAAATCCGGAGATTTCGCAAAGCGCGTATTCTTTAACACCTCGATGCTTGTCGGGGGATTGGGTATCGATTTAGCAGAAAGTGCCGTTGCCAAATGGGCGATTAACAAGGTATTTGATCCTCGCATCGATGGCCTTAAAGGGACAATATCCCAGTTGGGTCACGCAAAGCCGGAAGGATTTGAAGACAAAATTAGCGCCGCAAAAGACAGTATCCGCACACAGCATGCTATAAAAGAGGGTGTCAAGTTTATCGAAGAGTGGGGTTCTGACTCTGCTTACGTAGGTGCCACCAACGCGCTTGCACGCACGCTCACCGGTGTGCCTGAAGCAACCTATGTTAAAGGAACGGCTGAAGTCGTTTCTGACTGGGCAAATGCAATCATGCAGGTATTCGGCGGCGACAAAAAAGTGACGCTGTTGAAATACAAAGGACTCCCACTGTTTGCCACCGAAATGCAGAATTTTGTCAATCCGACCGATGTCGAAGCGGTATTTCGCTTGCTTGCCGAAATTCCGGGTGTCGGATGGGTGAAAAATAAGCTTGACCACACGGTTGAGCACTCAAAAGTGGTCAAATACGCCAATATTGCTGCCTCAAAAGGGTTACTTGGCTACCACATTACGAACGCCGGTCAAAAGGCGATCGATAGGGCTGTGGCAGAAGCGCTCGCCAAATAATCTCCCTAAATTCTTGTTTGTTATAGGCTAATTTCTATGGTATAATTTTACATAATGCCATAGGGCATTCTTTTTGTATGACGACCAAAGAAACACCACAAGCCATGCTCAAAGACCCAGTCGCAAGCTGGAAGCAGGATTTGGTTGCCCACGAGCGGAAGCAGGCAGAAAAGCTCTATCAGGTGGGCGAGTTTTCCCCGTATACCAAAGAGGCGAGGCCGATTAAATGGGATGCGTTTCGTGACGCAAGTTACGAATGGATATCGAGTCCTGGTACATTCCTCAAAAATATCGGAACGCATGTCCGGAATATCGACACGGATTTTCGTGGCGGGCGGGATTATGGAAACGCGGGCGAACGTCTCGAGCGGGTGAAAGCGTATGCGGGGATCATCGCACTATTTACCGCGTTTGATGCTGCTACAAGCATGCCTCTCATTGGTCTGAAGAAGACAGAAAGAAAAGGAGAAGGACTTACCGCGGATGATCACCGATATAATGCCAATCTTCTTTCATTTATGAAACTTATCGATGTACTAAATGATAAATATGCAACAGCATTGGGTAATATGTACGTGGAGGATAAAACGGGGAAGCGGGGATTTATCCATGAGATGTCAGATAAAGGCGCAGACACCATACAGACAGGATTTGATAAGACAAATGATTTGGTAAATGGTGCAACCCTTGAAGGATATCTTCGTATCATATCCCAGATACCGGTTGCTGGAGCATTGTTTGAGCAGGGAGTGACCCGAATTTCGGGCTGGCAGGAGAAATCTTCTCTTCATACAGCAACAGGAAAAATGATCTACATGGCGTTGGGTATTTATATAAAACATATGCGCAGAGCAGTCACTGAAGATGGTAAATCCGCAAAGTTGATATCCCCGGATGTCATTGCCAGATTTGGATTGTGATAGTTGACTGTTGACATAAGATAATAACCTCGGTTAAAATACCTTTTGCCTTTGTTCGCCAATATTCGGCGATACGGAATGCGGAGGCAAGACTTTTCTTTTTCATGAGAACCACCACATCATACAAAACCAACCGAAATCGGCGATGTTTGCGTGTGACGTAGAGCTTCTTACTTAAGGAGAGAGTCCTAATCCCGCATAGAAGGCGGGATTTTTTGTCCCTTTTTTGCACATTTAACAATTGGATCAACGGAGAGAACTGCTCAGGTTCGCTTTCGGATCTTTCCTGAGTAGGGAAGGGCCCGAAGTTTACCTGGTTGAACGCTTCATTTGCAATGAAGAGGCAGGCGGTTCGACTCCGCCCGGGTCCACATAGCTCGTGTATCGAGGATACCTATATATAATATGTATCCTCGCGACAAGAGCGCGAGTTGCTCTTTAACATAACTTTCAAATGACTTTTGTACATTCTCAGGTGAAATTCCTGTTGTACAAAATTGATAGTAAGTATGAGGTAGTTGCCGCGTAAGGGGGAATGTTTCCTTCTTATCGTGGCCATTTTTGTCGAGGGAACGAGGAACCTGGCTTTGCTAGGTATCTTTTGTTCTCCGCAACGCTACAAGTCGATAATGGATGCCTTGGGCTGTTGTGCCGAAGAAGGACGTAGTTGGCAGCGATATTCGTCGGGGAGGAGTCAACATCCTGCGATCCGGCGGTTTCCGAATGGGGAAACCCGCGCATTTATGCGCAGCGTACTATGAAGGCAATCGAAAGATTGAGGGTAGTAGTACTGTAGGGCACCTCCTGAACTGAAACATCTAAGTAGGGAGAGGAAAAGAAATCGAATGAGATTCCGCAAGTAGCGGCGAGCGAAAACGGAAGAGTCTAAACCATTCCGCAAGGAGTGGGGTTGTGGGGCTCCTAATATGGGAGAAACATGGATAGCAGAACGTGCCGGAATGCACGACCAGAGAGAGTGAAAGTCTCGTATGCAAAATCTATGTTTCCTCTATGGAGTTCCCAAGTACCATGGAGCACGAAGGCTTTGTGGGAAGCTGGGGGAACCATCCTCCAAGACTAAACACACAAACAGCACCGATAGTGAACGAGTACCGTGAGGGAAAGGTGAAAAGCACCCCGGAAGGGGAATGAAATAGTACCTGAAATTGTCGACTAACAAACAGCGAGAGCCGCCGTAAGGTGGGTGATCGCGTGCCTATTGAAGAATGAGCCGGTGAGTTATTTCGATGTGCGTAGCTTAACCAAGTCAACCTTGGGGAGGCGTAGGGAAACCGAGTCCGAATAGGGCGATTTGTACATCGTAATAGACCCGAAACCGGGTGAGCTAACCATGAGCAGGGTGAGTTCCGGAGAAATCCGGAAGGAGGCCCGAACTCGTCAGAGTTACAAATCTGTGAGATGACTTGTGGTTAGGGGTAATATGCCTATCGAACCCGGAGATAGCTGGTTCTCCCTGAAATATATTTAGGTATAGCGTCTGGTGAAGTGGTACTGGGGTAGAGCACTCACAGAAACGCCAAGCGAAAGCGAGGTCTTTCTATGAAACTCCGAATACAGATACCGCTATCCAGGCAGTCAGTCATGCGGGGCTAAGCTCGTGTGGCTAAAGGGAAACATCCCATGACTTTCGTCTAAGGCCTCTCAGTCTATGCTAAGTGGTTAATGAGGTCGCGGTTTTAAGACACCCAGGAAGTTGGCTTAGAAGCAGCCACCTTTTAAAGATAGCGTAACAGCTCACTGGATGAAAACTGCGGCGCAGAAAATGATCGAGGCTCAAGCATAGCGCCGAAGACAGAGATTTATTTCAGTATTTATATTGAAGTGAGTGGTAAGGGAGCGTTCTATTTGCAGTGAAGCATATGGCTTAAGCCAGTGTGGAGCGGATAGAAGTGAGAATGCCGGCATGAGTAGCGTTAAAAGGTGAGAATCCTTTTTGCCGAATGCGCAAGGTTTCCGAAGCAACGTTCGTCGTCTTCGGGTAAGTCGGATCTAAGGCGAGGCCACTCTATGGTGGCGTAGCTCGATGTATAACGGGTTGATATTCCCGTACCGATTGTGTGTTGATTAAGACTCAAAGGGGTAACGAAGGGGAATAGGTGTGCCGGCTGAAATGCCGCTAAGTTCCAAAGTAGTGAGAATTGGTAAATCCGTTTTCATGTTTAACTAAAGGAACGATGGGGAGTCCAAGGAGCAATCTGCGGGCAACGTACATAGTTTCGCTTCCAAGAAAAGCCTCGTTGAGGAACACATAGTCGTCCGTACCGCAAACCGACACTGGTGCGCTGGTGTTAGAGTACCAAGGCAAGCGAGTGAGAGTAGTTCAAGGAACTCGGCAACAAAAGCTGGGCGTAACTTTTTGGAGATGCCCTACCCGGATCGTATCCGGGTCACAGTAAATGATGCTATGCAACTGTTTAACTAAAACACAGGTCTCTGCGAAGCCGAAAGGCAACGTATAGGGGCTGACACCTGCCCAGTGCCGGTAAGTTAAAAATGGTTGGTGACCTTCGCAAGTTGGAAGCTAGCTTTTTAAGCTCCGGTGAACGGCAGCAGTAACTATAACTGTTCTATGGTAGCGAAATTCCTTGTCGGGCAAGTTCCGACCCGCACGAAAGGTAGAATGACATAGCAACTGTCTTGAACTATAACTCGGCGAAATTGAAATGGCTGTGAAGATGCGGCCTACCCACACTTGGACAAAAAGACCCCGTGAAGCTTTACTGTAATTTGGCACTGAAGACATTATTTTGACTGTCGAGCATAGGAGGGAGCCTTCGGGCAACAGTGGAATACCTCTCTTCGAAATGATGAAATCTTACTTATTCCAGCATAAAAATCCTGGAACAGAACACTGTCAGATGGGCAGTTTAACTGGGGAGGTTGCCTCCAAAAATGTAACGGAGGCGTACAAAGGTTGGCTAACCCTGAATGGAAACCAGGGCGTGTCGTGCAATCGCGGCAAGCCAGCTTAACTGCGAGACGTACAGGTCGAGCAGATACGAAAGTAGGTGATAGTGATCCTCGCATCCCTCGTGGGAGGGAGCGGGCTTAACGGATAAAAGCTACTCCGGGGATAACAGGCTGATCGCTTCCGAGCGTCCACAGCGACGAGGCGGTTTGGCACCTCGATGTCGGCTCATCCTATCCTGGGGGTGGAGAAGCTCCCAAGGGTCCGGCTGTTCGCCGGTTAAAAGGGTACGCGAGCTGGGTTCAGAACGTCGTAAGACAGTAGACCGTGATGAGATAGACTCCATCACAAAGAGCTGTCGGTTTTCCGATGTTTTATTACGAACCCCATTGAGAATAATAAAAACTGTTATAAAAAACGAAAACACCCCGCCATCATTATATTTATGATGTCGGCGGGGGAAATCTGACTATTTGCTGGAAACTCTGAGTATCCGGTGGTACTCCGATCATATCGGAGTAATAATCCATCCGGTGCAGACAATCAGCAGGGAAGGCTTTTTTCCACAAAATGTGGAGGAGAGAACCCTCAGAGACTACATGTCAGACGGAGATAACTATTAACTTTTGACTATTAACAATTAACCAGATAATTCTGGTTAAAAGTTAACTGTTCATTGTTAACTGTTGTCATCGAAGATATAGTCCGAACTGCATAGCGATATGCAGGTAACACAATTGTCGGTCTCTATCCAGTGTGGGCGTTAGATTCTTGAGGGAGGCTCTCCATAGTACGAGAGGACCTGGAGGGGCGGATCCCTGGTGTGCCTGTTGTCGATCATTCGTGACGGCAGCGCAGGGTAGCTAGATCCGTTCGGGATAAGCGCTGAAAGCATCTCAAGCGCCAAGCCCATCCCAAGATGAAGAATCGTTATCAGACCCGTTGGAGATGACAACGTTAATAGGCGGAGAGTGTACGCACCGCAAGGTGTTTAGCTTATCCGTACTAATCGGTCGATGTTGTGGGGAACAAAGGATTGTTGAGTACTTATCTTTCGGTAGGTATCAACGACCCGTTCTCCTCGGCTAAGTGACTGCGATTAGGTTGGTTCATTCTCCCTTATGTTGCAATTACCTTTATAATAAAAGACGTTTTATCTTTGAGCCTTTCGGTCTCTTACGCGATGTGGCACCACCCTTTCCCATTCCGAACAGGGAAGTGAAACACATTAGCGCCAACAATACTCGTTTCGCAAGGAACCTGGAAGATAGGTCGAGGCCGGGGGACTCAAAGATAAAACGAAAGCGTTTATTATTTCATTTGAAAGTTGTGTTAAGCCTGAAATCCCGCAGTAGTGCGGGATTTTTTGATGGGGTCAGAGTGAACGGAGCAGGGAGGTCATGGTTGCATAACGCGGCTGACGTTTAAAAATGGAATTTCTGACCGGCGGGTGGCCATCATGTACGTTGTCCACGCGCCAAGATCCGGTAAATGAGCGGAGATATTAATATTTTTACCGAGTTTCTTTACTGCTTCATCAGCAAAATATACCACTGGTTTTAATACTTCTTTTGAAAGAGTTCCTTTATATAGATTCCGCCATTCCGGTGCTAACATTGCTGTTCCAGTGAGTACATCAGGTGTAGCTTGAGTTTTATAGTCCCGTTGTGCCTCTTTACTTAGTGGCTCTCGGGGGTGGGTAATGGGGGAAGTGCCGATGACGATAAGTGTTGAACGTAATTTTGAGGCTGGCCAGTTATCCTGAGATGATGTGCTCAGAAGCGCTGTTCCGATAATTTTTTCTTTGGCAGCAGTAATTTTTTTGGATATCTCAGTAAGCGCCAGGAGCTGTTGCGCTTCGTTTTGTGTTGCATCGAAAAAAGAATTGGCACGGATGTCCGTAGCGTATAAGACGCAATCACCCTGGGCAATTTTTTCAATTGCCAATGGCTTTTCGGAAGATCGTTCTGTTTCAGTCATGGGTTGATGCGATTATATCACCTGATTGAAGCTTTGGAATAAGGTTGTACACGAGGTGACTATGTATGCTCTCGGTTGAGTAAACCATCCTAATCGTGTATAATCTCCTCATCCTAAAAGAAAGGCGGAATTAATGAATGGCAAAAACATCAGCAGACAGTAAACCACAAGCGGAGGATACAAAGGCTCCGAAATCAAAAACTTCAAAAGGCGCCTCCAGCATGGAGGAACTCTTAAAAAGCACTGGATATCAGCTAAAAGGTCTCAAAAAAGGTGACACCGTCACCGCGACCATCACCCGTATTTCAGCGCGCGAAATTGCGCTTGATACCGGCAGTAAGACTGAGGGTGTGGTGATGGATAAAGAGATCGAAAACTATCGCGACATGCTTTCGAAGCTTAAGGTTGGCGATACAGTTACCGCCCAAGTGATTGTTGCAGAAAACGATCGGGGACAGAGTGTCTTATCTATCCGTAAATCGTTGCTTGAAAAGCGATGGACAACACTTTCTGATGTGCAAAAGAGTGGAGAATCTGTTGACGTTGTATTGCGTGACCCGGTGCGGGGTGGGGTACTTGTCGATTACGGTGGTATTCGCGGGTATATCCCCATGAGTCAGCTCGATGGAACAGTTGCAAAGCAGCTTGATAAATCAGCAGGACGCCGCCTCAAAGTCAAAGTGATTGAGGTAGATCCAGCGACAAACAGGCTCGTATTTTCACAGCGCGCGATTACCGAAGAAGCGGTGCTCGCAAAGCAGAAAGAGTTACTCGATGTTATTCCGGTTGATACTACCGTTGAGGCCTCAATTACCGGTGTTGCTCCTTTTGGCGCATTTGCCAAATTTACGGTAGAAAAAGAAGGTACGAAACATGAGATAGAAGGGCTTATTCATATTTCTGAAATAGCCTGGGAAAAGGTTGATGATCCAAACCAATATCTCAAGGCAGGGGATACGATTAAAGTAAAGATTGCAGGGGTCGATGAGAAAAGCGGTAAAGTGACCCTATCCGTCAAGCAGCTTTTACCAGATCCATGGGAACATGTCTTGGATATGTTTGAAAAAGATAGCCAAGTCAAAGGAAAAGTTACTCGTGTAAGCCCTTATGGAATATTTGTGGAGCTTACTCCTGGAGTAGAAGGACTTATTCATATCAGTAAAGTCACCCCTGGAACTGAGCCAAAAGTTGGCGAAGAGATTACGTGTCTGGTCGAGGATGTGAAGCCAGATCAGCGCAAGATCTCGCTCTCCATGGCGCTTACAGAAAAACCCATCGGATACCGCTAATCACTTGGAGGACAAACCGGAGGTTTTTCCCCAAACCCTTATCCCAAAGCAGATGGCGCTCTGTGGTAGACATCTGTCTTTCGAGTATATTTATTTGACTATTGAGTCGGTTTATACGTATGATGAACTCAATGGAAGCACCACAACCTATGGGATTTCGCGCACAAATGCGCGAGTTATTGAGCAAAGAACCGGTTTCACTCGTTGCAGTGACCGAACGAAGTCTTCCCCGATTTGAACAAGCGTTGACTGAATTAGGGCAGCAGAGTGCTGGAGAGGCAGGCATGCTTCCTATGACGGGGAATACTGGAGAAACGCCTGCAGAGTGGCTCGCAGGGTCTAAAGGTTTATGGCTTTTTGGTGATAAACAGGCTGATTTTACGGACGTTTCCAATGTTTCTGGATTTGTAAATGTGTATGCCCCTGAGCATAACGGGTCAATCAATGATTGGCTGCTTAAAAGGGGAATGCGTGCATACGATCATGGTGCGGTGCTCGAACTGTCATCATTTGCCAAAAACGAAGCAGCAAAAGATATGGAGGTAAGCGCCAATAAGCAGGCACTCGCCAAAGTATTTATGGATGACGCATATAAAGATGTGCGTGCAGTGACGACTTGGGTTACCCATACTTCAGACAATAAGCTTGATCCATCTGATATTGCTGCAATGAAAAAGCTTGGCGGATGGCCGCTCGGCAGCTTGAAATATCACGCTAGCGAAACGGTTGACAGCACCGCGTTTCTTATCACTCGCCGTCAATTTATGGATGCATTAACTGGTGTAAAGCGGCAGTAAAGACGAACGGTTCTCTTCTGGTGTACAATACCTCGGTATGAAGCTACGTACCTCCTATATTTGTCAGCAATGCGGCTATGAAACTCCCCAGTGGTATGGGAAATGTCCCAATTGCAACGAATGGAATACCCTTATTGAAACGGTCAAAGACGTTGCAACAAACAGTAAACAGTTAACTGTTAACAGTAGAGGAAGCGGCTTGAAGCCGATACGTCTTTCAGATGTCAAACACATTGAAAAGAACCGTCTGAAGAGCGGATTTGAAGAATTTGATCGTGTGGTCGGTGGGGGAATTGTCCCGGGCAGTGTAACACTCCTTGCCGGTGACCCGGGAATAGGGAAATCCACATTACTTCTCCATGTATTGGGGAAGGCGGGCGGTTTGTATGTATCAGGAGAAGAGTCAGCGGAACAAGTGAAGTTGCGGGCAAAACGGCTGGGGATTGAGGGTAAAAACATATCGATATTGTCGGAAACAAATGTAGAAAACATAGTCAGTTCACTCCAAACGCTTACAGCGAACAATTTGGTTATTGTTGATTCTATCCAGACGTTGTCGAGTTCTGAATTGGAGGGGATGGCAGGGTCAGTGGGACAAATAAGGCATAGTGCGGAGCTTTTAATCGCTGCTGCCAAAGCACAGGGAATACCCATGATTATTGTGGGTCATGTCACGAAAGAAGGAGCGATAGCAGGTCCGAAAGTATTAGAACACATGGTAGATGCAGTGTTGTATCTTGAGGGGGAGCGGTTTGCGAACGCGAGAATTTTGCGGACACTCAAAAACCGGTTCGGGGCTGTCGAAGAAGTGGGAATTTTCGAAATGGCAGGTGAAGGGCTAAAGGAAGTAGCCAATCCCTCTGCGCTATTCTTACAAGATCGAGTAAAAAATGTTTCTGGGTCAGCGGTGACAGTTATCCTTGAAGGAACTCGTCCGATGCTTGTGGAAATTCAGGCATTAGTGGTTTCTACACAACTTGCGATGCCACGGAGGGTGGCAAGCGGTGTTGATTATAACCGTTTGCAGTTGTTAGTTGCGATTTTATCCAAACGTCTCAATGTACCGCTTGGAGGATTTGACGTATTCGTCAATGTCAGCGGCGGTCTCAAGATCGCTGAGCCTGCGGCCGATCTAGCGATTGCTATGGCAATTCTTTCATCATTTAAAAATAAAGCGCTTGACCCAAAGGCGGTGGCTTTTGGAGAAGTTGGCTTATTGGGAGAGGTGCGGAGAGTAGGGAGCGAAGAGCGGCGTATAAAAGAAGCGAAGCGACTTGGGTTTCCAATAGTGTATTCACCACAGACGGTACAGAACCTAAAACAAGGGTTTTCTTTATTGGCATAGGTTTAGGGATAATGCCTTCATATATACTATTGTTCAATTTTTTAGGAGTTCTTCGGGGTGTTCTGTGAATATGATTATCTAGCTCGTATTTATGCTACAATTTAACTATGAATAAACCCAAAGCAACCGTTAAAAAGACTGAAAAGGTTGCCCCGTTAGCACCGGTCGCGCCAGTGGTTCGTCCGACCACCGCATTTACACAGGCGCTCGCGCGCGAGATCGTAAAAAACTTGACTGCGTTAGGTGAAATTACCTCTCGGCCATTTCATCGGCCGGTCACGGCCGAGACAAAAGAATCTATTGGTGAACATCCAGTCGTGGTCGATACTAGTATATTGATAGATGGAAGGATATTGCCGATCGTTAACAGTGGTTTTCTTACCGGTACGCTGGTTATTCCTCAGGTTATCCTTACGGAAGTGCAGCATATCGCTGATGATAGCGATCCCTTGAGGAGAGCAAAGGGCAGGCGAGCTTTGGATGTTGTCGGGAAGCTCAAGAGTCAGCGGGTGAACCCATGGTTAAAAACCAAAATAGTGACGGATAATCCGCAGGAAGTACATGAAGTAGATAGTAAATTAGTGACGCTTTCGAAGCGTTGGGATGCAGCACTATTAACTGTTGATTTTAATTTGGCACATGTCGCGCGTGCACAGGGCGTACGGGTGTTAAGCGTGAATGATCTGGCGCAAGCGATGAAGGTGGCGCTTGTGGCGGGTGAAGAATTTACTATCAAGGTGACCCACGAGGGGAGAGAGCGTGAGCAAGGAGTTGGGTATTTGGCAGATGGCACAATGGTAGTCATCGAAAACGGTAAAGATAAAGTGGGGCAAGACGTTCATGTCGTTGTCACCAAAATTCATCAGACTCCCGCAGGTCAACTCTTCTTTGCCCGGATGAAATGAGAAATACCCATTTCTTTGTTTGCTCAAAGAAATGGTGAAAGAAATAGCCCCGCAGTGAAGATCTTCCGGTTTTTCTACCCTCGGGTATTGCGGCGGAGCCTCCCTACATCCCCCCGTCGGTGGAGTAGGGTATCCGCACGCTTACCGCTCGGCAAGAAAAACCCAGGGAATATCTTCAAAGCGGGTGGATAAATCCTTTTCAAAGTTGTTTTACGAGTGTTCTACAGTTCTCCCAAAGTTATCCACAATGAATTATAAAAATATAAAATCGCGTCATAATGCTCTAAATAGATTACATATACTATAGGTACATCCCATAATATAGACTAAAATTATTATGGGACTTGACAACAAAAATAAAAAGGAGTTTACTGAATAAGTGATACAACTGCTTGCATTGGGTTTGGGAAATGTCCTCAGGGCCTTAGGATTGGGCAAAAAGGCTCGTGTAAGTCCTTTCGATAGAGAGAGGCGCTCATATGAACAAGATGTGCGCCGTGAGCTTTTAAAGCTCAAGGAGAAGGGCTTAAGTATCCCGGTATTTACTCTTTAAGATATCGATCGATCAAGAAAGTCCCGCTAGTCGGGATTTTTTTGTGGAAATTGAGGCGTCAGAGTGCTATAATCCTGTAAGATTTCTTACATTATGAAAGTAACGATTATTGATGGTCAAGGAAACAGAAAAGAACGCATCCTGAGCGGGAAGGTGACGATGGATCGCACTATTGCAGGACCTGACCGCCATCTCCATGTCACGGTGGCAAAAAGCAGGGTTGATCGGGTGCAGCGTTGGCTAACCGACGCCTTGAGTACCATTCAAAATTGGAACGAAGAGGGCCACGTGTGGTTTGATGTAACCGATGCTACCCGGGATAGTGCGAGTGTTCCGTTTTCGAGTGATCGCCGATATCGCTCTGTGGGAGCAGTTTTAGATAACAGGACAACCGTGCATGTGAAAGCGAACAAGTCACGACAGAGGAGTAGGGTCACCGCGTAATCTTCTTGTTTCTTCCCAATAAAAAAGCATCACTACCGCTAGCATTGGGTTTGGGATTCTTGCTACGTATAGTAATGCCTTTTATATATGGCACCATTCGCAATGGGCAATCGTGAATGATACCAAGAGGTAAAATACCAAGAACGTGAAATAGTTGTCAAATATTTTTTTGAAGCTAATATTTTTCTTTTGGATTGTATGATCGCTCTCCAAATAGCCAATTTATTTTCTCTGTTATGTTCTCATTACTTTTTTCCTTAGTTGATAGTTGTTGACAAGGAAATCATCGGGCGTTACAATGACCGAGATTTCGATCTTAACAAGAAGTTCCGAGTAAGAGAAGTATTCTATAAAACGCATTGTGCTTTCTATGGGGGGTTGATAGTTGGGCAGGCTGTCAACTTCCCATAGAGGGAATTCCACAATGCGTTTTTTGATGATATGATCCGTTGGTATGAAACGAAAAATTATTGTCGGTTTAGATTTTGATGGCGTGGTGGCGTACAATCCCGCGCGTTTGACTAGGCTCCCCATAGCACTCATAAAAAAACATCTCCTTGGTATACACAACGTAAGTTTTTTTGTGCCGAAAACGCCACTGCAGCGTGGTTTGTGGGCGCTCGCACATGAGTCAAGCATGTTTCCATCACGTGGTGCGCAATTGTTGCGCGATTTAACGAGTCAGAATGTAATAGAGGCGCATTTAGTGACGAGCAGATTTGCTTTTTTGGAGCAAAATCTGTATCAGTTTCTCAATAGGTGGAATCTTCGTCAGTGTTTTACGAGTATCACACTGAACAAGCGAGAGGAACAACCTCATAAATACAAAGAGCGGGTGATACGGAAAATGAAGTTTGATTATTTTCTTGAAGACAATTGGGATATCGTAGCGCACTTATCATCGGCCGTAACAGATACGGAAATTCATTGGATTTATAATTTGCTCGATCGAAATCGTGTGTATCCCACAAAGCATCCCTATTTGGAGCATGCGCTACAAGATATTATCAAGAAAAAACATCGCTCATCGTGAAGATACTTTTTTCTATTACTTACTACCATCCATATATTTCCGGGTTGACGATAGCGGCATCCCGATGGGCAGAAGCACTTATTGCTGAAGGGAAGCGTGTATCGGTTATTACCATGCAGCATGATCAGTATTTGCCTCGTACTGCGCGGATTGGCAATGTCATGGTGCATCGTGTGCCATGGATTGTTTCATTACATAAAGGATTTATTTCTATCGCGTGGCTTCTTTCTTCATGGCGACTGACCGGTTCTCATGATGTGACAGTTGTTCATTTGCCTCAATTTGAGGGGGTGGTAACCGCACTTGCCGCGAAGTTACAAGGCAAGCGTGTTGTCGCGGTGTATCACTGTGAGGTGGTGTTGCCCGAAGGGTTTATCAACAGCGTTATTCAGTCGCTTCTTGAGCTTTCTCATATGGTGACACTCCTTGTTGCTGATAGTGTGGTCACCTATACGAGAGATTACGAAGCATCGAGTCAAATACTAGGGTTATTCAAGCGTCTTACAAAACGAAAAGTTATTGCGGTTGTGCCGCCAATTGCGGTCCCCAACATATATAAACAAACAATAGTTGATATACAAAAAAAAGTAGGAAAAGCAGACGTTATCATTGGTATTGCGGCCCGTCTTGCTGCAGAAAAAGGCATTGAATATGTCTTGGAAGCGCTCCCTGTTATCCAGAAGCACATGAGGGGGAAAACGGTAAAAATTGTTATCGCAGGGCCGATGGAGCCGGTGGGAGAAGAGGCGTACAAAGAAAAAATTATGAAACTTGTACACAAGCTGCGAAAGCACGTTGTTTTTTTGGGGAGTATTACACCTCGAGAGATGGGGTCGTTTTATCAGTGTATCGATGTGTTGGTATTACCATCCATAAATAGTACTGAAGCGTTTGGTATGGTGCAGGTAGAGGCGATGCTTTGTGGTGTCCCTGTGGTTGCCTCTGCGTTACCCGGGGTGCGTGTGCCGGTTACATTAACCGGCATGGGGATGTTAGTACCTCCTGCCAAAAGTCAGCTACTTGCAGATGCAATTATCAAGGTTGTGGGCAAAAAAGCAACGCTTGCGACTCTTCAGCGGAAAGCGTTGACGGTGTTTGCTGTTTCGCGAGCGAGAAAAGCGTGGAACAAATTATTTACCGTTATTCAATAACAATAAGATCAACGGATGTGTTTTTTGTGTTATCTCTGATTTCAGGAAATACCGAGGTATCCAGTCGTTTCGCATGCTGTGACGATTGGAGTGAGGTGGTGCAGGGGTGAGATGAAGGCATGATCCATACCCCTTTTTCTAACTGACACGGAGAGTTTATTGGTATATCTTTCATTTTTCCATGCCAACCTGGTAGGAAATAAAGCGCTGCATCTTCAAAATTATCTCCTTTTATAAATGGAGCGAGATCGTTTTCAATATAGATAGTACCAAGCCACACGCCTTGTCCATTGGTGGGGATGTTTGGCGCGAGAAAATTCGCTAATGCGACCTGGTGCATATCTTGTTTTTTTGCACGAATGTCCATAAACGTACCTATACCAGTGACGAGAAAAAGGAACGCAATGATAGTGAGTATTTTTTTGGGTACTCGGATAAATTTACTCATTTCAACAAGAAGTGCGAGAAAATAGGGGATCATTACCGTTGCTCGTTGTAACTTATAATCTACCGAACCGCTCGCATATCCATTGGAAATTACCGCCCCCGCAATCACCATAAGCATCCATAACGTAATTGCAGTTGCGGGTGGACCAAAAAGACCAAAAAGACTTAGTGCAAGCGCGCCAACGAAAGGAAGGGTAAACATGGGTGACGTCCAGGGAATTGTGCCTGATTTATACACGATGTGTCGCCATGTTTCTCCCAGAGTAATAAATGCCATGTCAAAAGACATCGGTGTTTTTGCTGGAGCAATTCGTATATCAGACCTGGTCTGCACTGATACCCATAGGCTGAGACATGAAATGAAGAAAATAACCATAAAAAGCACCCAATGTTTTGTTTTTTGCCGATAAGCCTTATAGGCGAATACAAGAAACAATAAAAGATTGAGCGCAACAACCGCAAGTGCAGGTGTATAGGAGTGAATGAGAATAAGTTGGATAAGTCCTAGCAAAAGAAGCACGATGGTTGATCGTTCATGTAGCCATGTAAGCCACAACCCCACAGTAAACATTGCGAAACTCATAGGATACATGGCTTGTTCAAACGTAAGAATAATATATGTCGCCATATGGAAATGAAATAATGTGGTGAGGATAATGCCACCGGTAATATCTGCGTGTTTGTTTTGCCTATTTGCAATAACGAGACCCCGGAGAAATACGATAAATCCAGAAATAAAGTAGATCAGGCTTCCTGCCTGTAATGCGACAAGTGACCTGCCAAAAAATATGCTGGGGAGTGCAGGAATATAGAATTGGCGGGCGGGGTATCCTAGGTGGCACACCGATGAAAACCCCATATGTTTTGTATTGACGAGATGAGAAATCGCGCACGAAATTTCTCTGGTGCTTTCACCGGAAAGATGTCTAGCATCAGGAAGTGATACAGCAAAGGCACCAAGATAGAGGAGTGCGACAATCGAAACAATCCACATTTTTGATGTAATGAGTGTTTTGGTAAGGTGGAAAAGCGCGTATCCTGTATAAACGAGGAGGGTGAGCCACAACAGCAACCAATACGTGACGCCTACTATTCCCAGTGAGTTTTGATGGGGAACGACAAGGTCGAGGACAACGAGGATGAGCATTTGTAAAACGACAAAGAAGCTCAGGGCATTCATATTGTTTTATTATTTCACTTTTTTGAAAATGAGTACTTTCGGATGATCATATACGGTAAACGTTTCATCAGCATAATCATCGATAATGGAAATACCCCCTGCATCACATTCTTCCAGCATCCGAGATACTATTCCGTATCGAAATCCAGGAACATAAAGACATATGTTGTTCCAGGGGAATGGGATAGTCGGACGGGAAGTAAATTGTGCAACGAGCTCAAACCCAAGGTTTCCGGAAAATAATCGGCTGTAGAAGTCTGACATAAATGGAAATCTTTCTTTAGTTTGCCATAAAGCTCCGTATGCCCTATTGCTGGAAAGCACAACATAGTCAGTTTCACCAAGGACAGTCATGATCTTTTCTGATTTTTTCTCGTCATCAGGGTCAAAAGAGGGAAGTTGAATTTGTTTATATATTGATGGAGCAGGAAATCCCTCCATTGGAAAGGGTAGAGGGTCATCCCAGTGTTCCCATGCAATTGTTTGTCCTTCGGGGATGTGTTGGTATATCCATGCTGATGCGCGAATTCGTGTATGAGATTTTGTATAAATTGATAGAAAAGAAATTGGCCATAAAAGCAGTATCATTAGCATGATGAAAAATACTCCGAAACGAATGAGGCGGTGTTGTAATCTCTTTACAAGAAAGGTATATACGTACCAAAGTGCTATGCCGGAAAATACAGCAAGTGATGGATATATTGGCCAAAAATATCGCATGGGCTTGGCAAATTGGAGTGATTGATAACCCAGTACAAGCGCTATCCAAAGAATGAGTGGCGTGGCTTCTGGGAGGGTTCGTTTTTTGATGTGTTTCCGTGTGGTGTATGTGAGCGCGAAAATAGCAAGGAGGGTCAAGGGAATACCAACGCCCCAGACGAACAGGTCGAGCGTGGGTTGTATGGGTAAAACAGACACCCATTGAAGTCCTGGTGGAAACGATGTGGTGGGTTCGTTAAATGATGCAAGCTGCCTCCAGTTTGCCAATAGTAACGGATTTATGGAAAGCCCAACAAAAAGATATGGATACGCTAGTCGAAGCGTGAGAAAAAGTCCAACGATACACCATAGTGCCTTTACAAGAAGTTCTTTTCGAGTTTTCCATATATCCTTTGATTGTCCGCTCCATGGCCAGAGCGCGAGAAAACTTATGCCTATAACAGGGATGATGAGTACGCTTGAAATTTTTGCGCTGATTGCAAGTGCAGCAGTAACACCCAAAAGAAACCCCATTCGATGACGCAGTATTTGCCAAAGTGCCATGGTGGTAAAAAGCGTGATGTAAGGGTCAACAGTAAAAAAATGCGATAGCTGTATGGGAAGAACACTTGCGGCATAGCAAAACGCGGCAAGCAATCCGATGCTTTGTTTTTTTGTAAGATGGGAAGCGATAAGAAAAACGAGAAGGAGTGTAATAAGGTCTACTATCACGGATAGTACGCGACCCACGATGGTTATACCGTCATACGTATTGTTATGGGAAATAGTGGCGATTAACTTTGTGATATGCATGGGATACGTGCCATACACATAAAAAGAAAATTTTTTGTTATGCGGATTTGCAGGAGAGGTGCGGGTGTCTAAATAGTTTTGGAGAGAGTGGGGAAGTGTTATTTCTGTTGCCACCATGGTGAGAAACCGCTCGTCAGGATGGAGATGTGATTTACTGTCCCAATTCATGCCCGTAAGACGGAATACTGCCGCAAGCGCGATGATTGCCGCAAGAATGAGTGCGTGTGGGAGAGAAATATACTTATTCATGTGCGTTATAAGAACAGATATCGTCTACGCTATATATTTTAAGGTGTGTTTCTTGATTTTCGTAGACAGGGGGAAGGCTTTGCCATATTCGTAAGTTTGGCATGAGATACGGTTCGGGGTTTGGGTTCAGCTCGACAAATGTGACACCATTTTGAGTCGCTGCGTTACAAATACCACGTGCGGTGTCTGCTTCATAGATGTGTGATAATTTATCTTCCCGTTCAACCTGTTTATATCCATACGACCAAGTAAAGTAGGTATATCCGGAAAATAATGATCTGCCCGCAATGCTCGCAGGATGATAAAACCATGTGGAATTTGCAATAACATCGGTGGGTTTGGTAAAGGTAAGAAAAAATTGCGCATCGGGATTTTTGGGAATATCAGGAATATTTCCTTTTGTGTCATTGATGATGGGGAAAAAATCGATAATACCCGATATGGTAAGCATGACAACGAGAATGATCGCGCTAAGTCCTTGGAGTAATTTGCTTAGCCATTTTGTAGGAATTGTATTCCATAGTTTAATAAGTTTAATGACTGCATACGCAGAAAAAATATTACCCAATGTTAAGAAGAAGTTAAAGAACTTATGATTATTTATCATATCAGTGGAAAATTGGAACAGGTTGGGGAGTACAAAAAGAAAGAGGAGTGGAGGAGCTAATAAGCGCCGGATATGTTTTGGGGCAGCCATAACGCCCAAGGGTATGAGAATGCTGTGAAGGCCGAGGTTATACACCCAAAAAAGAATAAGTGATGAAAGTGTTGTGTGTGGAGAGAGATATCCAGGTTGCCACATTATTGGGGATGATGTATGACTGAGTGTTTGCAGTAGTAGGGCGGCAGGAGCAATAATGAGGCTTGCACGCACAATAGGCGCACGTATATCTTTCTTGATAAGAAATGCCCATCCCAAAAAAAGCGCTGCAATGCCAGCTGCTGCGAAATTAATGAAAAAAAGTATAGATGTGAGTATCCCAATATATGCCCCCGTTATCCATAGTTTTTTGGGCGGATGATAGAGGAGGTAGACGATGATGAGGAGTATGCCGTACGAAAGCGCGAGGTGGCGTTGGTTTGTGTAGATATTAAGATTCCAAAATGCGGTGACGAGTCCGTTATCCCATGGCCCAAACGATGGAAATTGGCTGTTCGTTATGATGTCTAAGGGTGTTAAGAAGTTGGCGGGGTGTTTTTCAAAAAAAGAAATAAACGAAAGCGACCCGTTAAACAGAAAAAAAAGAACAGATAGCGCGGCAACAGCAATAGATGAAAATAATGTTTGGGAAAGCCGAAAAATGCCAATAAGGAGAAGAAAAAATCCGAGCGCGCTTATGGTGTTTAGTGCCCAGTCAATGCGAACCCCTATTTTTTCGAGTAATCCCACTATTGCATAAAAGCCGAAGTGATAGCGAATAGGTTCTCCCGGAAACAGTGGAGACTCGATTGGTTTTCCGTGGAGTAGCCACTCTGTATTAGGCCCGTAAGAAAACGAACGAATGAGTGGTATATGAGCACCAAAATCACTCCAGAGTTTGCTCGCGATTTGTATATGGTGTTTGTCAGCGTCATACGAAAACGTATGAAACATCAGGAAAAAAGAAAACATGAAAGCGAAGAAAATGCTTGTATAAGCAATAATCCGCTGATGCAGCGATAATTTCTTCATAGTAATCGATGATGTGTTATCTATTCGACAGATTTTTTTGTAGAAACGATGATGCTGATGCTGCTGATGATGACAGCATGGTGCTTGCTGCACGTTTTCCAAGCTCTACTGCATAATTCGTGCCCCTGTCCCAGGGGAGTATGTAATCCATATTTGCCATATATAGCCCGGTGATAGGTGTAGTGAGATCGGGGATTTTTTGGGAGTATCCAACTGTGTGAACAGGTTGTGCGAAAAAACCGACAAATAAAAATGAACGAGTGATGCTGTCGGCACTCATGGATGGATTGAGACGTTTGATATAGGGCATGAACTCTTTTAATAATTGTTGCTTTGTCATAGATAAATATCGGTGTCCTTGTGGTAGATAATTTCCAAAATAGGTGAGGTGATGACCGCCATAGTCTTTTTTGTTCATAAAATTGGTATGCGCCACTGCTGCCAAAAATGGATAGGATTGATCGGTGACATTAAGCCAATATACTGCGTTGAGTATCGGTTTTTTGGTAGCTAAAATGAGTGTTTGAGCGTGCAAATGAGGAATAGCAGTGAGTTGTTTGTGCGCGGTGCTTTTAGCAAGTTCTGGGACGAGCGAAAATGCGATAGGGGTGGGGATGGTAAGTAATACCTGATCAAACGATTTGCGCGTTTTCCCGATGTGTACGTCAAACCCATGTGATTTCCGTTTCGTGATGGTTTTTACTGTGGTGCTTGTATATATTGTTCCTCCAAGTTTCGTAATGTGTTGAGAAAGTGTTTCTACCACGGTATGAAATCCTCCATGTATATAGCAAAGTGATGGGGTTCGTTTGGCGATACGCGCCCAAAACCATGATGCAGCAATCGTTGGCGCGTAATCGTCAAATTTGCCATACAATAACGGTTTCCATATACAATTCCACGCCTGATTGCCTCCGATAGTGATAATGAGTCGTTCTGCGGTGATGTGTTCCAGTAGCTTCCAAAAAGGGAATAATTTGAGAAATCCGAGCAGTATTGCAGTACGGAATTTACTCATTGGTGATAAACCGGGGAAACGGAGAAGATGTAACGGGGAGTCGAGCTGATGCATTTTGCCATGCCAAAGCGTTGAGGTTATTGGGCGGGTAACAATTAGTTTGTCCTGTAGGCCTAACTCACGGATGAGCGAAATAATATAGGAGTCGTTGGTAAAGAGATGATGATACGCGCCTTCAAGATGCCAATTCCAGTTTTTTTCTTTAAAGCCATAGGCAAGTCCTCCGAGATAGGGTTCTTTTTCAAATATAGTAACCTGGTGTCCTGATTGGGCGAGAGAATGTCCTGCGGTCAGTCCGGTAAAACCACCTCCTATAATTGCAATACGCATGCTTCCCATTGTAACACGCACAGTTTACTCTCACTTTTTATTTTTGTTTGTGCTAGCGTATACTTAACACTGTATATGGCGGAATCATTGCATCACGAAACAAAAAAAACTGCGCCTGTCGTAAAAACAGTGCGTGATAGGTTAGTTGATTTCCACGATCGACATTTGCAGGTATCACCGGTGGCTGCAGATGCTGCAAAAGCATTTGAAAGTATTGTTCCCGTTATTTCATCAAAAAAGGGAAAAGCGGTTGTTGAAAAAATACGCCCACACGTGGCTTCGTGGAGTAAAAATATAGAAATGGGAACTGCGGCTGTCGATGTAACGCTGGGATTAGTTGGGGCAGGTGTGGCCGCAGAAGGGCTTATTGGGGGAATTTTGGAAAAACGTGCGGTAGAAAAGGGTGCGAGCGCGCTTGATACTGATGTGCAGGAAACCGCTCTTGGAATGATGAAAACGGATATGAGGCCGCGAATAAAGCGTGGACTTGCCGGTATTGGGTTGGGTGGTGTGTTTTGGGGGCTTCGACCTGTCACGCGTATTGCTGATGCCGCGTATCGCTACGGAGCGCCGCTTGCCCGCCGCGTAGTAGGAGCAGTCGATGGGATACTATTGCGGCGTGAACAAAAACAAGAAGTAAAGCGGGTTTTTGTCGGACAGGGGAAGGCCTGACGTTTTTTACTCACTCATTTATATGCCACTTGCCGATTTTTTTCAGGTGTTACGATGGTGGGGGACTTTGTTCCTCATAGGGAGTGCTGCATATCCTTTGGCAAAGCGATTATTTCCTCATTGGCATGACGAAGGATATTTTTTTGCAAAATCCATAGGGCTCGCGGCAGTGACGTGGGTGGTATACATCCTCGGGATGGCGAAAATTGCACCATTTACGGTCATTACGATATCTGCCGCAGTTATCGGGGTATTTGTGGTCGGCATTCTTGTACAGCCAAAGGTGGGAAAAGGGAAGAGTGAGCCAACCTGGAAAAAAACAACAGTGACGGTTATTGTCGAAGAGATCGTGTTTTTGCTTGCGCTTTTGTATTGGTCATGGATAAAAGCACATGAACCATCGCTTCGAGGCCTTGAGAAGTTTATGGATTATGGGTTTATGCAGTCTGCTCTCCGAAGCACGTTTTTTCCACCTCCGGATATGTGGTATCCGCCATTTCCGATAAATTATTACTACTTCGGTCATTTAGTCACCGCGCTCATTACCAAATTATCGGGTCTTGATCTTATGGTGACATTTAATTTGATGCTTTCGACCATATTTGCGTTATGTATCACCATGAGTTATTCCATCGGATTTCAGCTGATGTCCCAAGCTCCTCTCGTCATGGCGCGAAAGCGATTTGTTGCAGCACTTGGTGGTATGTTGACTGCATATCTCGTGACGCTTTCAGGCAATATGCAGACGATATATGCATTTACGAAGGGATATACAGGGGAGGATGTTGTACCATTTTGGACGATACTATGGAAATGGGGCGAGTTCCTCGAGCGACTGCCAGAAGGTCTTCAGCGATATTGGTACGCAAACGCTACCCGATTTATTCCATTTACGATCCATGAATTTCCCAGTTACTCGTTTGTCGTTTCCGATATTCACGGACATGTGCTTTCTATACCATTTGTCCTTCTTGCATTAGGGCTTATTATCGCGCTTGTTCATTCTTTGACAAAAGAAAAAACACCGACAGATTTTGTTCTTCTTGGGGTATATGGATTTTTGGTGGGGGTGTTGCTAATGACAAACGCGCTTGATGGGCCGATATATTTTGGGTTATTGGCATTTATTATTGTCATTTTTGCGTTAGGTCAGCCAAAAAAATTATGGAAACGGTGGGGGATAGCTGCTGGATTTGTGTTCGTTGTTGCCGCGGTTACAAGCCTTCCATTTCTTTTGCACTTTAAATCTTTTGTCAATGGTGTCGCGGTGAACTGTCCAATGTCGTTTTTTGCCAATAGTCGAATAGGGCCATTGTTGTTTGAAGGAGTAGAGAAGTGTCAGCGTTCACCGCTGTGGATGTTATGGCTACTTTGGGGATTTTTCTGGTTCTGCGGCGGACTTTTTCTATTTACTAAAGTTGATAAGATCAAGTACTTACGGGATATAAAATCATTGTGGAATACAAAATTTACCCACATAGAGCAGGTGGTAGTATTACTCTTCTTTTTTGCTCTGGCGCTGATTATTTTTCCTGAATTTTTTTACTTTAAAGATATTTATCCGCAGCATTTCCGATCTAACACCATGTTTAAGCTTGGATATCAGGCATTTATTATGTGGAGTATTGTTTCTTCGTACGCCATTATGCAGTTTTTACTTCTTGCGAGGATGCGTATCGCTTCCCGGGTAAGGCGGTGGGCGAAAAAAATATTCATTTTGCTGCTGATCCCACAATTATTTTTGGTGGTTATATATCCCTGGTTTTCGGTGCAGAGCTATTTTGGCAGGTTGCAGCAGTATGAAGGATTAAATGGATCGACATGGCTTGCCTTGGAATATCCTGATGATTATGCAGCCATACTGTGGCTGCGACAGCAAGAGCTACCTCATGGAACAACATTAGTGGAGGCGGATGGTGATAGTTATACCGATTACGAACGGTTCTCTGTGTTTACTGGTATTCCCACAATTGTCGGATGGGCGGTGCACGAATGGTTATGGCGCGGCACATATGATGCAGTTAGTCCTCGGCGGGAGGAAGTTGGGGTGATCTATGAATCAGAAGACATCGAAGAGACCTTGCGTATTCTTGATCAATATAACGTGCGTTACATAGTTGTGGGCGCACTGGAGCGAGAGAAGTATCCTAATATTGCCGAGTGGAAGTTTGCAGAACTTGGTGATATTGTCTATCAAAGTGGCGAAACAGTCATATATGGCAGGACAAACTAGCACTTGACAAGGTGCTATCTGTTCTGGTTAAATAGGGCAAGATTACGACTCCTCTGTAGTATGTCTGGTCTTTCCCATGAATTGTCAAACAGAGAATCTGTGCAAATTCTTTCTTAATTAGTCTTATTTCTTTGAGGTAAAAGAAACAAACCAATCATATATTACGCGTCTTCTTACATAATCTATGGCTTTTAAAGCAACTCGTAAACCATCAGCAACAAAAAAACCTTCTCAGGAGTCAGAAGTTGTTCATGAACCCAAAAAAGAAGCAAAATCAAAGGCGGTTGATATTGTGGATGTAAAACCGACCACAGTCCCAGAACCTGCATCTTTGAGCCTCAGTATAGAGGATTTGGTTGGTGCACCGGTTGGGGAGAAAAAAGAAGCCCCTAAAGTGGTGAATGCGCCTATCGCACCTCGTGAGCCTATGTCGACAACGCCATATAGCGGAGATCGCGGTGCGTACCAATCAGCACAATCCAATGATCGCGGGAGAAGAGATTTTGGTCGTGGTGGCGGAGGAAGAGGAAGATTTGATCGTGGCGGAAATCGTGGAGGATACAATGGTGGCGGATACAACCGTGATTTCCATCGAGGAAATGGTGGTGGGTATCGCCGCGATGACGGATATTCGCGGGATGGCGGATTTGATCGGGCACCGCGGCGTGATTTTAGCGACACTCCCGCAAATTTTACACCTGATGTAGATGTCCCAACAGAAACGGTGCGTGGCGTGCTTGATACGATGCCGGATGGGCATGGATTTTTACGACCGAAATATACCCCAAGTGAACGTGACGTCTATATTTCTCAATCCCAAATTCGCCGATTTTTGTTACGTAATGGCGATATGGTCGAGGGTCAAGCTCGACAGCCGAAGGATAATGAGCGGTATTGGGGGTTGCTCAAGGTTGAAAAAGTGAATGAATTATTGGCAGAACAGATGCAATCCAGACCACGATTTGAGGACTTGGTGCCTGTGTATCCAAATAAACAATTAAAACTTGAAACTGGCGAGAAGCCGCTTTCTACGCGTATTATCGATTTATTAGCACCTATCGGATTTGGACAACGAGGATTGGTTGTTTCTCCTCCAAAAGCAGGAAAAACCACCGTACTCAAAGAACTAGCCGCAGGTATTGCAGCAAACTATCCTGAGGTGCATTTGATGGCGGTATTAATTGGCGAACGACCGGAAGAAGTCACCGATATCATGCGCAATGTACATGGTGAAGTGTATGCGTCTAATTTTGACGAATCTCCGGAGCATCAGACACGAGTGGCTGAAGTCGCATTGGATCGCGCAAAACGACTTATTGAAATGGGACATGACGTAGTCATTTTACTTGATTCGATTACAAGGCTTGCTCGTGCTTATAACCTCGTGGTGAATCCGTCTGGGCGTACCCTTACCGGTGGATTTGATCCGGCAGCGCTTTATCCGGCAAAGAAATTCCTTGGTGCCGCCCGATGCAATGAGCCGTTTGTAACCCCCGAAGAACAAGCAAAAGCAGCGGCAGGTGAAAAGCCGGTTATAAAACGTGTGACAGATGGTGGAAGTTTGACCATCATCGGTACGGCACTGGTAGAAACAGGATCACGAATGGACGATTTGATCTATGAAGAATTTAAGGGAACTGGCAACATGGAGCTGCATTTATCTCGAGCGCTTCAGGAGCGCCGCGTGTTTCCTGCAATCGATGCTGGAAAATCAGGAACTCGCCATGACGAACTCCTTCTTGGTGAAGAGATGATGAAACAAGTGACGACATTGCGGCACATGTTGAGCTTATTATCTGACGAAGAGCGCACACAAATGCTTATCGATCGTTTGGGTAAAACCAAGGACAACGCAGAATTCCTCAAAAGCCTCGCGCAAGGATAAAACCGTATCCGCTCGATGATTTGTCTCAGATGTTTTTTTGTGTTACTCTAGCCTCCTAGAACATGAGAAAACGACTCCAATTATTTCGTGATGATGTCAGGCTGTGGCAGGCTGGTTGGTATCATTATCTTTCGCGGAAGCTTCGTAGGTTTGGCAACTGGTTTGAAACAAATAAAGACGTATTAGTCGATATTTTGATGGCGCGGCGTGGCGGCTATCAGCGACCGTTTCTTCATTTTTCTGTGAGCGTACTGGTTCTTGCCGCTGTTATTTCTGCACCCATTCTTGCAAATGCGTATCCCGGGGGAAGTGCGCGGGCGCTTGCCGACTTTACACCACCATCTGCAGTAGTCACGAGTTTGGACTTATCGGAGTATGGTGTGCAGACACAAGTATCAGAGAAGCCAAGGGATCAAATTATTACATACCAGATACAAAGCGGTGATACTCTATCAACTGTTGCACAAAAATTTGGCGTGTCAGTTGATAGTATAAAGTGGGCAAACGATCTAAAAAGAGATAGTTTGACCATAGGGCAAGATCTAAAAATACCACCGGTGACTGGTATGGTGCACAAGGTCAGAGAAGGGGAGACTGTCTACTCTATTGCAAAGAAATATAAAACAGAAGCACAAAAAATTGTAAACTTTCCGTTTAACGATTTTACCGATCTTGATACATTTGCATTGAGTGTAGGACAAACATTGGTCGTACCCGATGGGGTTATGCCGCAAGCAGCACCACTGGCACCACGACCATTTGCTGCGTCACCGCTTGCTGCAGGCGGAAGCGGTCAGTTTGCGTGGCCAACTGTAGGAAGTATTTCGCAGTATCCCGTTTGGTATCATATGGCATTTGATATTGCTAACCCAAGTCAGCCTCCGATTACTGCTGCGGGAGCAGGAACAGTCACATCGGTGCAGTACTTAAATTATGGCTATGGAAGGCACGCAATTATCGATAATGGTGACGGGCTATCGACATTGTATGCGCATATGAGTGAGATATACGTAAAAGCGGGAGATAGTGTGTCTCGTGGTCAGGTCATAGGGAAAATGGGGTCAACCGGACGGTCTACCGGCACACATTTGCACTTTGAAGTGCGGAGAAATGGTACGCCATTAAATCCGAGCTCCTTCCTCAAATAATTTCTTTTTGTGGACCCGAGGGGAATCGAACCCCTTTCTCCTCCATGCCATGGAGATATACTACCGGTGTACTACGGGCCCGAAAAATAACTAAAAACAATACTACGAAAATAACGATAAACAAATTGCTTTGTTGTTTATTGTCGTTTTCGTAATTATCGTTATTTGTTTATCTGGTGGACCTGAGCGGAGTCGAACCGCTGATCTCCGCAATGCGAATGCGGCGCTCTACCAACTAAGCTACAGGCCCCGTAAGGAACAGAAAGATTATAACAGAAATCACTAATATGACGAATAGGAAGCGGGGGTATTATTTTACTTCGATCTGAACGCCTGCAACTGCAGGATCGTTTGCCGCTGATTGGGCGTTAATGTACGTGCCGACTACTGCGCCAAGTCCGAGCATAAGCGCAAACATGACAAGGAGCATCCAGCTTCGTACCACCACGAGATAACCCTCTTTTGGTTTTCTTGCACGCGTTGTACGGGTAATGTGGTGCTTCTTATGCGAGACATGTTTTTTCTTCATAGGATAGTACCAGTTTGGGGAGAATTTTATTATTTGTCAATACCCGAAAGTGGGCTATTGACAGGATATACTAGATATCATCATAGTAATAAGAGAGCACCTGATGTAGAGAGGTTTGGGGGCACCGGGTGATTCGTTATTGCAAGGTGAGTTTATCCCATATTCCGTCAAAAAATCAACACACAAACATCGCTGCCCCAGAGGAAGAGGCCACAACAAGACCACAACTGTTCCACTTTTTTATAGATTGTTACACAAAGCTAAAAGCATCTCAGGGTGGCTTCGTGCAACTCTTGCCATTATTGTTACTTCTTTTGTTTGCCGCCAGTACATTTTTTATTATCGCGCGGGTGCAGCAAGAGCGAACAGGTGAGTTGCGCCAGTTTGCCGCACAAAATCCATATAATGATCCATGTAGTACTGTTTGCATTGATCCGAATGGATATGCATGTAGAGCGTGTCGTGGAGCTAATAATGTGTCTCCGACCGCTACTCCCGCGCGGACACAAACGGTGACTCCGCGACCATCGACAACGGTGAAACCATCGATTTCTCCAACGCGTACAACAACACCAACGGCAACTACCGATAGAACGTTGTGCTTGCGGCTTCGCACTACCGAGGCACGACAAAATTGTTTGGCAGTGTTATCTGGTGGAAAAACGCCAACTCCTTCGGTAAAAATAGTAACAAGTTACACATCAACGGAGTGCCGATCGAGAGGTGGACAATATAACACACAAACTCAAACATGTACTATCCCAGTCACACCGATACCGACCAAGATTGCGATAGCCACCCCTCCACCACTGTTGACACAGCTTGCACTCGATAAGGATCAATGTGGTGGAAAGGGGAAATACAATGTGGTTACAAAGCAATGTGAGGCATTGCCGACTTTGATGACTGCGGGTATCAGCACATTGCCTAGTATATGTTGGGGACCCATACATATAGGTGATTGTCCGACCACCCCAACCGTTACTCCGCTTGCTGGCGGTGCAACCCCGAAGCCAACAGTAAAGCCAACCCGCGCTCCTGATACATGGTGTGGCCTAGATTGTGGTAGCTGCGAGTACGGCTCATCGTGGGGATCGTGTAATCCCAAGCCAACCGCGACCCCGAAGTCTGTTGCGCAAGGCTCAGGTGCAACACCTACCGATACGCCATTTCCCATGGGGTTTGATTGTGTCAATAAAAAAGGTGATCCGAAGTCGTGCGATAATTGTGCGGGCGGAAAGAAATTTAATATTATCCAAGGGTACATTTGTACCGATAATTATCCGACACCAATACCAACGAGCGTAGCTGTTGTCACAACTGTTCCTCCCACTGTTCCGACAGTTCCTACGACTGCCCCCGTAGCTTTAGTTGTTCAGCCTACGGTAACACCGATTGTCCCTACTGTCACCATAAAGCCCGGAGTGACGGTAACACCTACTCCATCAGCAAAGCCTACTCCGGCAGTAAGTTGCGGTGGGGCTGAAGGAGTCACAATTACTGCGGGTAATGTCGCAACAGGAGAACAATACGGTCCGTCAACCCCAATGAACGACAATCAAAGGTGGCGTTGTGTACCAAATCCAAAAAATCCATCTACTGGTATGTGGGAGGAGTGCCCCGGATGTCCGCTTACTATTATTTCGTCTACCGCAAATCTCGCTGATGAATATAAAAAAGAAGCAGAGGAATTTCAAGAAAAAGTAGATGAAATTGCTGCAGAGGTATATGCGTGCGGCACTTCTGCTTCCTGTAAATCCGAAGTATACGCACAACATGGGCTAACCGCAGAGTCTGCGGCCTATCAGGAGCTTGCGAAAACGAATGTTGCGGAGCAGGTAAAAGTATATGAAGGGCAAGATACCTATTTTGAACAGCGGGAAAATTGGGAGTTATGTAAAGCACAGCAGGCGAATGATCAAAACTGCGAAGGATATATCCAGCTTGCTAATAACGCGCTTATTGCCGCTGGTATTGATCCCACTGCTGCAGCTGAACAGCTAAATGCCACCTATCGTGATTATGCAGTAAACAAAGCATCAAGCCTCTATCTAATTGCACAAAGCGATTACACAAATTGTTTGGCGGCTAAAGCAACGCAAACGAGTCTGGATTGTTCGGGGTATCAGAAAAATGCTACTGCAGCGCTTGCGTATCCCGGGACAACAGCTGCAGATAGAGCAGAGATAACTAAGTTATACACAAGCTATAAAAATGCATCAGACTATGTATATCAAACGGATGAAGACCTTTGCGGCACATGTACGCCTGCACGTGCAAATGAGCTCCGTAGGCAGCGATTGGAGACGTCAGGTTTAACATCGGCATATCAGGAAAGTTTACTTGCTGGCCGTGAAAGTCAGATTGTGAGCTTGGTGCAAACAAATGGCCCGGGGAGTGAAGTGCTAGTTTGTGAGCAGGTGATTGGTACAGCAGCATGTAACACGTTAGAGTCAGCACGCGCCGCGCTAAAGAGCGCAGTATCTGCGTCTGCACAAGCTGATTTACAGGTGACATTTGGCTTAAACGATATCGCGATACTCAATGTGAATGGCAGTGATGCGGAGGTGGTGAAGTGGGCGAATGATCACAAAACAGATCCGCGGCTCGCAGGCGTTTCGCTTACCAATGCAGAAGCAGTGCGGGCGGCGCTCAATCGATCGTTACCAGAAAACTTGAGGCGTGAAGCGCTCGTTGAGACTCCCCAGACTATCGCGGATGCAAATCCAGAAAGCGATTATGCAGAAGCGTTTGAGAGGTATAAGTGGTCGCAAATAGAAAGCGGTGATTCACATGACCGTCAGAAAACTGACGCACAATGGCAGGCAGAGTTTGATGCGATGCAACTAAAAGCATTGGAGCGTATGACGCCCGAGCTGAAAGCAGACGGAGAATACGATAAGTTTTTGGCAGATGTACGAGCAGGAAGAATTATACCGACTGAATATGAGAATGAGCATCATCCGTTCGTGCAGCCCCCACAAGGGTGTAATACCGCGTGTCGCGAAGCGTATCTTAACGGAACTGCTCCGCGGCAAGGACAAACGCCGCTTGATAAGTTCTTTATTTCCGTTAAAACCTCTTGGAGTAATACCTTTGGTATGGGGAAAGACGAATCGGAAAATCAGGCAGAAGGAACGCTTGCCAAATATGACGTTGCACCAAATCCAACTTTAGAGGCTGATCTCGCGTTATTTTATCGGCAGAAACCAGCGCTTGAGGCAGCCGGGTATTTCCGGTCAGGTGAGGAAAGTGAAGAAGCATTTGTCCAAAAAATACTTCGAGGTGAGGTAAGCGTTGAGGATACGATCGATGATTTAGGGCCATTGGGAACGGTTCGAAATAAAACATGGCAGGCAGTGGCGAGTATAGGTGATGGATGGATTACTGAACGACTACGCCCTGATGCATCACTCGCGCAACAACAGTTGACCGCACAAATATACGTGAGTGAAGTGGTGCGCGCGGTTCCTGACCTTATCACCCGTACCGAAGAACAAATAAAAACAGACCAAGAGACAGCCGCGGCATACGAAAATTTCAAAAAGACCACCAATAACGAAAACGCTTCAGTTGAGGACTTTTTGGTAAGCCAATACGCTGCTGCCTTGAATATTGAAACGAAAGCTCGAGCGGGACTTTACGACATAGAGGCAATTGATGCGATCATGCCATCGGAAAGTGGTGATGCATCATGGTTGAGAACCGCAGCACTTGCCGGTTCATTGGATATTGGAAAGCTGCAATCTGATCTTGCAAAAGCAAAGACAGAGTATGAGTTGATGAAAGATGAAGCAAAGGCAGAATACGATGCGGAACGCGCTCGACCTACGATAAATTCACAGTTAGCGTATGAGCAATATACCGAAAAGTTGAAGCAGGCCAGCCGTCCTCAGGCAGATATTCTTGCAAGCGCATACTTTGATTCGTTAGATCCTGCAGATATTGCCGCAGCAACCGCAAAAATGGAGGTAAAACTTGAGGATCAGAATATAACAATACCAGTCGAAACATATCAAAAGCAGCAGCTTGCTGCATTTTTGAATGACGAAGATGTGCAGTTTCTTATGCGCAGTGGTGGCGTTGATATAACACTTGATGGGGTGCTGGACGGAACATACAACATGGAGCGAGCATCCGAGCTACTTACTGATATTCGTCAAACGGATACCCTTGCAGCACTTGCGCTCGATCTGAATAAATTTGAAAACGGTGGGCTACTGAAAGGGCAGCTTTTGAGAGATAGAGCAAATCTCGCATGGGATGAAGCGAAATGCGATGACAAAAATGCATTTGCTACTGCTGAATGTCGTCAGGCGATGTGGGACAACACGCGGGGAGCGGTGATGATGACCGCAAAGCCCGTAGGTACAACGCTGATGGTTGCTGTTCCTGCGTTGCGATTGGCACAACTGGCGGGAACTGCCATAAGTGCGCAAACAGCGCTTGCTGTTGCAGGCGAAGCGTTGAGCATCCAGATGACCGGGTCAAGTTTGCAGGATACCGCTGAAGTTTGTACCGCGCGAGTAGATATGGATGCGTGGGGATGTGCGCAATCTGCAGGGATGACACTATTTGCTGCATCTTCCATTCTTCCCGCATCGAAACAAGTGTCAACACTTGCAAGAATTGCAAGGATTGAGCGCGCAAACACTGGTGCATTGACGCTGCTTGATACAGTCGATAATGCAGTTGCAGGGAGTAGGATTACCTCTTGGATGGTGCCGAAAGCAGATCAGGCTGTGGCCCAACTTGCCGCCTTGCCCAAGGCAGCTGTCGCTGCAGGGGCTACCGAGCAAGCAGTTATTTCCCAATCAAATACCGTTGCTCAAAATTTGGTACGAACAGTGTATAGCGGTGCTGCAGAACCTGTTGCGGTTCAGATGGGTCGGAATGCGTTGGGAGCTACCGTATTTGGCGCTCAAGCAGTGCAAGTGTGTTCACAAAACGGTATAAATGCTGATTGTCTTACGTCTGCAGGTATGGCAATGGTGGCAGCAGCAAGAGTGATTACTGGCCCTATTACTGCGGCACAAACCGGTGGCGCTAATGTGACCCGCGCAGTGACACGAGCTGATCAGTTTGTGAACTCAGCACAGGCACTTACTGCATGCGGAGCCGCTGCGCTTGGCGAAACGAGCTATGAAAATTGTGCTACCAGTATCGCGATGGCAGGGTTAGGTTTCGGGCAGGAAGCAGTTGCTCAAAGTAGAGCAGAAGCGCCACGAGTAGAAAATCCGTTTATTGTGAGGGACACCGTTGCTGCTGACTTAACCCTTCTTCAAGAAGTGTCAGCTGGGCAAACGGTTACCATAACAGATGGCACAACCGTTACTGCTGATAATCTTGCACGAGTGCGAGCTTCGTTACTCAATAACTTGTCGCTCCTTGATACGGTAAGACCGGAAACTCCCGTTACGTTAACTGATGGTACTACTGTTACTGTCGAAAATGTTGGCGCGGTACGATTGCGGTTATCGGGTGATGTGGAGCGCTTAAGCCAAGTTGCGGCTCCGAGAACGGTGACGTTGTCTGACGGAAGAGTTGTCGATGTCCAAAATGTTGATCAAGTTCGTACGACACTCGCAGAGCAACTCGGGGGAGCGACTGCTGCCATGGCACAAACCATAGCCCAAACAAATCAAATAGTAACGAGATTTAGAAATACTGCACCGGAAGATGAAGCGTTGATGACGCCAGCACAACGTGGACTTGCAGAAGCGATAGCAACATGGGAACGATACATAACGCCAACCGGTGAGGTGAGGACTGGTGAAGCGATAGGAGGTTTTGCTGGTCTTACTGAGCGGGTAGTAACCGGAAGCATGGTAGAAGCTGCTCAACGAGCGGTTGATATTGCACAACGACAAGTTGTAGATGCGGAAATCGCCTCGACTGTTCGTGATCCCCGTAACACCGCTGAGCAGCTTGTAGATCGCGTATTACGAAGAGAACCAGTAGAAATCCAACGATACCGGCAGGCAGTAGAAACATTTCGGCAAGTTGCGCAAACAAACGCACCGGATTCGGTGGCTTACCGCGAGGCAATACGGACTGTTCGATCTATGGAGCAGGCTGCGGGTGAGTATAGATTGACAAACGCGCAAAAAGACATAGCAGCACGAAGAAACGCTGCCCAGGATAATCTAGAGGGTGCAGCACGCGAAATCGAGGCGATACGAGAGCGTATGCGGTTACTTGGCGAGTCCGATGAAAATGTGGCATTTGAATTGATATTGCGGCAAGAACAATTGCAGCGAGCAACGAACGATCTCGATTTACTTCGTACACAAGGAGCTTCACCAGAGCGAATTGCTATCGCCGAAGAGGCCGCGCGGGTTGCGCTGGCTGCAGTTGAGCGTGTACAGCAGATCCAGCTTGAGCGGAGCGCGTTGACGACTGCTGATATGAGAGCAAATAGAGCCTCGGAAATTGAACGAAGAGAATTGTTGCCGAGACAGATAGAAGCCCGCGGATACAGCGAACAGGTGGCGTTATTTACGAGACAACTAGAGTCATCCCGCACATTGACGGGTCAAGTGCGTGAATTAGTCGTGCGAGTGTTAAATCGCGCACCGCTCTCTGCGGAGAATGCACCTGCTCGAGAGTTGCGCCGCGTGCGTGAGGCGATCAATAGACAGTTGGGGGCAGATGTGTCTGAAGAAAGTGTGGCACTTTATCGAGAATTTAGTAATGCGAGTACCGAGATGGATAGAGTGCGCAGAGCAGTGAATATTTTGAACAGATACGACCCCGCACGTACCGGTATAGAAGGGCCGCTTACCGAAACTCGCGCGCAGAGACTTGCCCAAATTGAAGAAGTAAGTCGTGGATATTTTCAGGATATTTTGCCTGATCAGACAGCCCGATCGATAGAACAAATTCGTGCTGGTGTACAAGATGTGACTGTCGGAAGAAGAGGTCTTTTTGGGACACGTTCAAATGCTGATGTTATGACAGCATTTGACGAGCTGATTGTGCAGCATCAGCGGTTAGTCGATGAGCCGGGAAGCAGGGATTTGATATTGCGAAGTCACGAACAAGCAATGACGAGGCTTGACACCGCTTTGGAGCGTCTGTACGGGCGAGATACGCCTGAGTACAAGCGTGCAAGTATCGAAGTCCGGAAAGCATTAAAACAAATTGATCTGGCAACACAAATAGCCAAAGCTGAACAACTTGGTGACTCAAATTTGGCGGCAAGACTTCGGCAAACACAAGAGGTAAACCTTTCAATGTTTGGTTCGCTCAATGAAGCGACAAGGTTGGGGCTTGAGCATATTATCCGAGATACCGAATACCGTCTCACCATTTACGAACAGGATTTTAGGTCTCTTCGCGCGAAGCAACTTGAAACTATTTTTGGTTTGCTCTCCAACGATGGTACTGCGATAGAGCTTACTACCGCAGGCGGAAAGACATGGGTGGTATCTGCTATTTCTCGAATTCACAACGAAGTGTTTGGTCGTAAAGCAATCATTATGTTCCGCAAAGGACAAGCCGGACAACTGATGGAATATGTCAAAAGTGTATATCCGGGGGATGATGCGGTGGTGCGGATGACCAGTGACATGCTGCAGGGTGATCAGACGGTGACGAGCAGAGCACTTAGTCAGATTGAAAATGCCAAAGTGTTGATTGTAGAGCCAGAAGATATGGCGTTTGTCCGCAATATGGCCACCATGAAGTATGACAACCCACGGGTGAGAGCGGATATCATTCATGCGTATTTATCGAGTATCAAAAATACTGGATTTAGTATCGATGAACTCAATTTGGCACTTGATACCAATACCCGCATGATTAACCCTGCAAATGGCATTGACTCGGTTGAGATCGAAGAAATACTGTTGGCGACACGTGAGGATGTCGGACGAGTGTTGCTTGATCTTTCTATTCTGCAGGATGGAAAATTTGATGCATGGAGAACCTCTGAAAATGGTGTTGCTGCACTGACTGAGGGGTATATTGTTACCCGGACAAACCCTGATGGATCAGTGACGCAGCAGTTTATACGGAATGCAAAATTCACTCAAGCTGCACTCGATCGTGTGTTACCCGCATTAGAACGGCAGTTTGGACTTGACGATGGCGTCCTTCGCCGCGTATCCGCCATTCGGGATAGTGCCGGAACAAGCGGGGCTGCCTACGAGACAGCACTTCGGGACGCGGGAATTACTGTCGAGACTGCCGCCAGAGCCGCAGATGTGTTGGGTGCACTCAATACGTATGCCAATGCGATGACCATGGTTCCCGGCACCGCATATTTTAGAGGTATTAACTCGTTTGGTATTCGCTCTACTATCCCGGGAGCTGAAGGAGTGGCAAGTCCGCAACAAACTTACAATAAGCATTTACAACCAGTGATGGAAATTGTTGGCGCATTAGCAAATGGTGAAGGCTTCAAAACCATCAAAGGAAGTAAGATGTCGGTGGCTCCTGAACGAGCGTATCAATCGACAGTAGCGGATGTGATTGCAGATGCAGTAATTCTCTACGGAGACGTACATGTTGGAGGTGTCACCGGAACGATTGGAAGTGCATATGACGTGTTGGCAAATGCATATCGCATGGTGACCAACGTGGACGGAGAAACCGCGCGAAGGATATTTGACGAAGGAAGATTGCGCGCAGATAGGTTTACCGTTTCTCGGCAGGAAGATATTGTTCGGGTGCTTGCAGAGCAAATTGCGCAAGGAGTGTACAACACGAGTGTTGGGAAAAGTGCGAATGGTAATCTCAAGATAACGTTGGGAGGCGATTTGGGCCTGAGTTCGCTCGAAGTTGCTCGAGAAATTGTTCGGAGAACCGGTGACACAAACAAAACCTATGTGTTAGGCGTAAATGGTGACACGTTTTATGAGGTGAAATTTAACGCTGATGGCACTATTGCAGATGGATATGCTGACGCAGACGGATTGCCAAATAAAACTATTACAACCGATGAAGTGTCCCAATGGTATGTAAACGAAGGACGCGGTGATATCGTAAGTATTTTGGATCGCGGCTCTGCAACGGGAGGAAATATCAGAACTCCTGACAGTGTGCCTGGGGCACTGCTTACTTCTGATACTGCTCCAGAATATTTAGTGTTGCAGGCGGCAAGTCGATTAGATCGAACTGGCGGGCTTGCGGATCAGCACTTGTTGTTGGCAAGGCAAAATGCTGCAACCTTTGGTGCTGATGGCGTAACGCTTGATACCCTTCGGGGAACACCTGATGAATTTACCAACTTCCGAGAAAACGCGATTAGAGTACAGGATGCGTACGCCAAAGAACAATCAGCGCAAGCAAATACGTTGGGTATGGAGCTTGCGGCTAGTAGACCACTCGCGCATGGTGTGATGACATTTGGCACAATTGATTCACCAGTAGCGCGTGATGTTGCGGATTGGTTGAGTGACAGATTATTGGAAATGTCGACCCACGAGTCATTAGAAGATACGAGTCTTGTCGTCAGAGCCGATATTTCAGCAGATACCCAGCAGAGAACCTTAGCAGCCCGGAATTCCCGTTTTGCACAGCTGACTGATTTTTATCAGCGATTATTTGATGCTCCAGAAAATCAAGCATATTTGAACGTCATTCGGGATACTGCTCCTGCAATATATGAACGGATGTTAAACAGTCGAAATGCACTGTTGGATGTCCCGACAGGTGCTGATCCGCTCGCGTACGCTACTGCGCAGGGTGGTACGAGTAAAGACGCACCGCTTCTGCAGGGTGATTTGCTTTCTTACCGTAGGGCACACAATGTAAGTGTCACCGAAGCAAGTGAGGCATCATTTACCGGTGGAACTGTAGATCAAAAGCGTATCGCACAAGCAAGAGCCGCTGCTGAAACGATGCAAAATCAGGAAGTATCTCGGCAGATATTAAGCCAAAATGGTGCACGTGCAGGAGATATTGCGCAAAGAGCCTCACCAACCCGACCACTATCTGTTGGTGATCGCGCTACGTTGAGTTTAACCGCCAATGCAATTACGTTTTATCAGAACCTCGTTAGTCAAGCGAGAGCTGCTATAGAACAAAATCATAATCAGCGAGCCGAACGTATTGCTGCCTCAAATAATAACGCTATACGCGCAGATGATGTTGTTGTCGGGTTATTTGTGCCAGCAGAGCGGCAACCTTGTGCGGTATATGATCCGTTCCATATTCGTGTTGTCGCCGCATCTCCGTGTTTACCGGTGGGCACACGACAGATAACTGATCCGCATAGGGTAGCAGTGACGATAGAAAAGGGAACAAAGGCAACGTGGACTGATGTTAATGGCGCTCATGACATTGTTTTTGATGGGGCAAGTGCAGTGCTTTCGTTAAGCGGCATACATGCGTTGGTGTTACATCTAGAAGATGGTGATGTCACCCTTTCGTCTGAAGATATAAACCGTATTCGGTCTGGAGCAAATACGAAAGCTATTGCGTTACATACCTATCAACAAGCGATCAATACGATACAAACTACGACACAGCAATTTGAGTCATGGGGGATAACCGATGAATCTGCTGAAGCGATTGTGAACGCGGTTAGGCGCGATGCAGAGGCGCGTGTGAGAAGAGCAGCAGGGAACGGTACATTCGAAGCGTCTGCACTAAGTGCTGCAGTAGATGCAGTCGTTTCGTACGAACAAGCGGCACATCGTGATTTAGCGCGTATGCGTCAGGGTGATTTGCTCAATGTGACAACAGAGCAGATGGAAACTCGTCAAGCAGAGAGTCGAAATAGAGCAGCTGCTGCACTCCATGATTTGTTACCTAATAGTACCGCCAGTGAAGTAGAGCAGCGGCTTGCTGATGTGACACGAAGATCCATGACAGACCTTATTGCGGCACAGCGAAGACAAGTGAGTAGAGCGATAGCCCAAGCGGAGCGGGCAAAGCGCGTAGCAGCAACTGTTGATTGGTGGAGAGGATTGCCGAACCGAACGGCTACCGCGATACGAAATGTATTTGTATTGCAACCGCCGACATACGTAAGTCTGATTGGCGCAATTCGTCAGCAAATTGGTGGTCAGGTGGCAGCTCCCCAAGTGCGTGCACCACGAACTCAGTCTGTATGGGCAGATGTGTGGACTGCATATAATTGGTCGTTGGGCGCGCATCCATTTGGTGCGTTTGGACAAATTGCAAACCGTTTGGTGACCGGGCAAGGCCCATGGATGACAGGCGAGCAGATTGGGCAGTTGTTTTTCTGGGGAGGCACTCGGATCGCGCCATTTTTTGTGGGCCAACCATGGATAGCAATCGCATTTCTTGCAAATGACATAATCATCCAACCGCCAGTGCGACTGATTGAGTCTGGAATAAGGACGACAAATGTTGCTTTGACCATACCGACTATCCAGAATTTCTTCCATGGTGATTGGCTAATGCCACTTATGAATTCACCACGGTTTGCACAGCCTTTGAAAAATATTCTTGCAGGAAGCCGTACTGGAACACTGGAAAGTACAGTAAACGCAACACCATTTGCTATTGGAGATCCTAACTGGAATATTCTGCGCGCGACATTACAAACTGTACAATGGACAACTTCATTCGTGACCGCAGCACCGCTCCGTATTGGGTGGGATGTGTATCGTATTGGCAGGTTATTTGCAAACCGCAACCAGCCAGCTATTCCGATGGCGCAATATGTAAAAAATCCCGATAACTGGACGACACGCGGGTATGAGTTATGGATATTTCCCAAAGCATGGATAAACGCGACACCTCGCAATAATGCGCGCGTCTGGCTTATCTCTCGACCGCTTATGACGGTTGCCGCGATATTTTTCCCGCCACTCCATGCTATTTCGTCTCCGCTTTGGGTCTACGACTTTCAACGGTTTGCTGATGAAGGGTTAGCCGGATGGAATAGGTTCTGGGCGGCGCCAAATGGACGGACGGTTTGGTGGATTCCCCGAAGCGAGTGGGCAGAGCTTGCGACACCCGCAACTCCTGTCACTCCCAGCGCGTCTACTCCAAGACCGCGACCAACTATTCGTCAATTTATTGCGAGAGTGATTACCGCATCACCGAGGCAAGATAGAGCGATGTTCTGGATATCCCGAGCTATTTTTGCGCTTACCCCCGGGCCATTCTGGGTAACACGTGCATTGCTGGTGCTTGGTTTTGATGGTGCTCGGTTGGTGTCGAGTGGTATTGCAGGTAGCCCAACTCTGAGTGGATGGTTTGACGCCATGACACATAATAATGGGAACATTGTCGCGCGATTTTTCAATGCAAATCCGGCCAATGGGTTTTCAGGAATACTCGGTTATGCGGTGTCTCGGTTTATTGTGTTGCCGATGGTAGTGGGAATACTAGGTGTTGTGTTTGGAGCGCTCGGTATCTTTGGTGCTATTCCAGCATTTCTGGTGACGTTGCTTGTGCCAGTAGTGATTGGGTATGACACACTTCGAGTGGGTATGTGGGCGCATAATCTTGGAAGAACAGTCGTGCGGGTAAGTGCAACTCCTGCAGAGGAGGCACAGCAGATTGCAAATCTTGCTGTGGTACAGCAAGCAGCATTATCTCAACTCGAAATTCTTGCACATGAAGTAGAAGAAGCACGCCGTGCGTTAGAAGTTGCTACAACCAGAAGGAATGAGTTGCTTCAACGGAAAAACACAACTGATCCTGACGCAGCACGGCGTGACGCTGAAGAAGCATACAATTTGGCGAGAGAAGCGCAGCAGAGAGAAGAAGAGCGAGTGCAGCGTGCTCAAGACGCACTGCAACAAGCAAAAGATGCGGTTGCGATTGCCGAACGACAAATTGATGAGCTTACCCCAGATGGTGGTTCGTCTGCACCGATTGCTATCGATATTCAGGTTGTGAAGGGTAAAGGGGTATACACCCTTACTCCACAAGCGACTCCTATTGTTATTGGTCGATCCGTCAGCGCCGCTATCCAAGTTCCGACAGCATTGGATGATTCCGTATCGCGCGAGCACGCAGAGATTTTCTACCAAAACGGTGTGTATACGCTTCGTGATTTGAATTCGCGAAATGGCACAGTTATCCAACGAGGTAATCAAATTATCCGCGTTACCGATGGAGAGGCGTTAAGCCAAGGGGATATCCTTTATTTGGGTACTCAAGGGACAAGTTATGTCTTTACCGGTGCTGCATTAGTTGGCCCATCAGCCCGGTTTATTGGGGAAAGTGCAAATTCGCTTCGCGCAGAGGATGTACTTCAGGTGTCGCGATATACCGAACAAGAAGCGTTGGGTGAGATGCGTAATTGGCTGGAGGGGTTAATTTATACGACAGATTCGCTCGATGTTGCCCGTCTTATTATCGCGGATCAGCTCCGCGATCTCTTAAGTAAAGAAGGGCTCAATGGCGCAGAGCTAGAAAAAGCAATTACTATTTTGTCTCAACGTATGAGTGTAGAGAGTGTATTAACTATGCACGCTGATCGCATCGATAATAGGCTTCAAGGAGAGAGACAGACGATAATTGGTAGGATTGGTTTTGACCGTTCAACTCCTGAAGAACAGGAAATCCCTTCGCAAGTACGGGTGTATCAAAATGTGTATACTTCAAGCGGTGGGCAACAACTCAAGATAGATATCGAGCACGATGCTGAGCTTCGTGCAGCTCTTGATCGAGCAATTGGAGATATTGCAGCGCTTCGCAGGAATGATCCACGATTGAGCAGATTAGATGCTATTGCTGCATGGGTGAATAATCCCGATAATTTCCGTTACGATAAGGAAACGCAACAAGAAATTTATGCAATGTTTGGCGAGGAGGCAAGCTTGGGGCAGTTTGTTTTGAATGCTGGAGTTTGCCGCGAAAAGGCATTTTTTGTTGATATTGTCGCGCGCATGCTTGGTGTGGAGTCCGAAGTGATGGTGGTGAGTTTCAAAGAAGGTGGCAGACATGCGTTTAACTATTTTCCAGGACGAGGGAGAGTGGTGGATGCTACCAATAGGAATTATTCACAGACGTTTGACGAATACCTCGATTATCTTGCCTCAATAAATGGTGGACTCCACATACAGGAGGACGCGCAAGGAAGGTTAGTTATTAATCGATATCGCAACGTATTGACGGTTTCTGAAGCGGAGTTTATCGCACGAAGAAATACGCCAGTAGAGGTGCGTTCCAACGATGTAGCAGCTGCCGCACTTGCAATTCGTGAGCGAGAGTTAGCGCTCGAAGGGTGGCATGCTCGGTTGTTGGGTGCGTTAAACGAATTGCAATTGCGTGCTTCAGAGTTGCGACTAGCGCAGTTGGATAGAGATAATGCGGTACAAGATGCATCGCTCGCAAAAGCAGCGCTTGATGCACAGGTGGCATTTGACATTGATGCTGAAATACAAAAAATTGAGGCTGATATTCCAGTTTTGGAACAAAGTGTAGCGGCAAAGCAGCTGGCATATGATCAAGAAAAAGCAAAAGCGGATGCGGCTGCTGCACTTATTGTCGCCCAGCAGGAATTAAATACATTCCTTGCTGGATTACGGGCGCAGGGCATAGGTATAGGAGCTTTGGATATTCAGGCGTTATGGGGTAATGCCACAGGCATGAGTCAAGCGTTTAATAATCTTATTTCACCGATTATTGCCCGCGAGCAGCAAAATTTGACGGTACTACAGAATCTCCAACGAGCATTACTTGCGGGTACAGTACCAGCTTCCGGGTTTGTGCGAGATATCATTTCCGGAAGTAACGTGATGGACGCGATAGCACTCGCCATTTCGACTGAAGAAGCGCGGATAGCTGCAGCACAGCAAAACCCAGATGTGATTGTAGTGCAGGTGCCGGTGTCATCGGGCGCATCACAAGCGCCAGCTGCGATTGTTGACCTTACGGGATTGACGCTCGTTGGTGTCATACTGCCCGCAGATACAGGGGAGGGAATAGGTGTACCAGTGATCGCACAATATCGAGATGCTGCTGGTGAAATACATGAGTATCCTGGTGTTATCAGAAGTCAGGGAATAAATAATACGACATGGAATGTGTCAATTGATGGCGTCAGTGCTCCAATAACAGTTGCGACCTCTCAGTTTATCCCAACGACTGTCTATGTGGCAGGTCCGGTGGGCGCGATGGCACAGGCTGATGTTGACGCTTTGGTACAGGGATTATTTGGCGAGGTAAACGCTGCAGCAGCGCTTGTGACCAGTGCGCAAATGAACCCCACTCAATGCTCTGATTGTTCAGATTTCGTCCGATCAACAATCATGCCACTATTGGCGCGTGCTCAGCAGGCGAGGGTTGCAGGAAATATTGGCGAAGCCATTGGGTTCTTTGATCAAATATTGGCGGTTATCGATCAGCATGAGAATAACCACAAAGCCGGATCAGGTCATATTGATGCTGGAAAACCGTCAAATACGATATTGTTTAATATGGTTCGATACCTTGTATATAGCAGGCAGGCTGCGCTCCTTGTGGGAACACCAGATGAGCCACGTGCAGGTGCATTACGGGACACTGCTCGGCTTGCTCGAAGATTTGCCATGAATGCGATACGAAGTGAATTGCGTGGCAACAACACGACACAGGCGAATGAGGTTTTTGCCTTTATCCGCGACCAGCGCAAAGCAGATTTGGCAGCGATACTTTCTATGGGGAATGCGCTTGCAGCACAGCAAGAATTGGATAACATCAGGGCAGAAATAACAAATAGATCAACGGGAAGAATAAATGGATTGCTGGATGCTGCCGCTGATTTGATTCTGAGAAACAATCCATTAGTGGAGTATTCACAAGAGATTGCGGCTGCGGAAGCGCACATAGCTCAGTTGCAATCGATAGCAGCAGTAGTTCCAGGTGTGCAAAATATGCCTCCGCGTATTCAGTCGGTATTAGAGAGGGCAGAGGTCGGTAAGCGGAGTCGTCAAAAGACAAAATCAGAAACATACGTATCAAGTGTGTCGCTGAACGCTGCGGGGACAGGATTTTATACCGTTAATAGGTTTATAAGTCGTTACGCCCAATTTACAAATCATATTTCTGACTTTATTGAGTCAAAAATAATTCCAAATGAAGTAGATTTATCAAAAGAATCGATTCAATTGTTGAAGGATGAATATACGAAGCTCGGATACAACTTTACCGAGGAGGAAATAGGCCAATTTACTGCTCTTCGCGCAGATCTCAATGGGGCATATCTTATGCAGCATGCCATGCGAGAAAAAGTGGCGGCGCTTTTGGGAATTACGATTGATTACAAAGGAATTGCAGATGAATATTTTTCACGCATGACGGGGGATGATGCTGAAAATAGAGCCCAGGTACAGAGTTGGGTAGATCAGTACAAAAAACTCATCGCATCAGGCAAGTTGCAGGCCAAATTTAATGGCAGCCAACTTGATCTTACTGGGCTTACCAATACCGAAGCAGTGTTGCTTCAAGCGATTGAAGCTCGAGTAAATGGAGGAAGTTATAGGGATAAACGGGCACTGAGTGATATTTCCGATGACGAATTGTATGTAGCAGCCGCGAGTATACGATTGAGTTATCAGGATGTGTTGTATGCATTTGGATCTATACGGACATATTTCGATCTTAACATCGCAATACGTGATGACCTTAATAACAGTGTTCACGAAAAAGCCGGTCTTGATATTACCTTCGGATCAGGAAGATATGCAGTTCCTTATAACGTGGTAGACGCAAAAATGGGATACCTGAAACAGGATGTCGACAGTACAGCGGTTGGTTTCAAATCATACCAATCGAATGGACACTTCGTCCTTACCAGTCAGTTTAGTGATGCAGTCGGTTTGGTAAATACGATAGCTCACGAGATGATCCATGAAAATCAAACAGAAGTGACAAACCAAAGCATTGATACGCCTCCTACCTATAAAGAAGCATTTACTTCAGGTTTAGCACAGCTTATATACCCGGAAGCGAGTATAGCGTATGGTACCGCAGTTACCCGGATGCTTGCTGCTATAGAAGTGCTTCGTGCTATAGGCGTAGATGAAAAAATTATTTGGCAGGCGGTGGCAATAACCGCGCACACTGGTAAAGTTCATGAAGATGATGTCACAGCGAGTACAACACGTCAATATTTTGGTGATTTATTTGATCAGCAATTTGGTCGTGATGCGTTTGTTGCGTGGATGTCTGAAGAAGTGAAAGGGTTTAGCAAAAACAGCGATGCATGGTTTTATTCAACAGAACAATATACAAGAGACGCTCGCATCATTATCGATGGGTATCATCGGTTATACCTTATGGTCGCATCACTATTTAGCCAGCGTCCGCAAGGGGTGGACATGACAGAAGCAGGGTCGTTTACCGAAGTGTGGTTTACTCAGATGGGGAAAGCCGAAGCATATCCACTTTTCCGACTTCGTAACGAGCGATATGGAGATATTGTGGAACTGTATAAGTATCTCCGGGCGGAGGAAAGCGCTGTTGAGGGAGAAGAACTTACCAAAATACAAGAACAAATTGTTCAGACACGTCAGCTTATTGAGCGGGTTGGAAAAGGTGATTTCAGCATTGTGGATCAATCGAATTTTGATTTGGATGCGCTTGTGCCAGGTGTGGATCGAACAGCGGCTCGAAATCTTGAACAAGCTGAGGCAACGTTTGAAGCTATCAGCTCTTTAGGTTATAGCGAAGTATACGAACGTTTATCTGAGCTCGCAGCACAACTTCAGCAAATTGCTGATGGAGTTGAGCGTGGTGAGTACGGGAGATTTACTTTAAGAGTGCAAGAGGAGATACAGCACATGGCACATTTCCTTGAAATGGCTATAGAGTCTCGTCACCGAGTGGCAGACATACGCGCTTCCACCGATGATATTGCGGGGATGATTGAGTCATATCGAGAAAAGTTGAACCTTGTAACAGTCCGATCAGAGCGGTGGAGAAACGAAAAATTTGCAAAGCGTGAGACGTTATACCTGCAAGCATACGGTGAAGTGTTGATTGATGAGATTATCGATATGGAGCAGCAGATGTATGGCGAGACTCGATACAAAAGCAATTCTGCGCTAAATACTAACAATCTCGATGATGCGCGCGTTTTTGTGTCAGACGCTCAAGAAGCACTCGCTACTACATCAGAGGCGTATGAACTATGGTTGCGGACGAGTCTCAATGATGCAATATCAGCTTCTACCAGGCAGCGACTTATTACGTTAAATGAGGAACGTGCTACGGGGGTCGTTGTCGGAGCGGAGGATAGAGCGTCTGATATTTTGCGCGGGGCGTATGAGAACGAATTACGAAATCAACGATTGCCAATATTTTCACCCGAGCAGGTATTTCTCCGCCTTATCGAACAGACAGAGAGAAATGGGAACTTGGAAGAGGCAGCAGAGCTTGCCCGTGATCTTGCTGATATGACAGGGCTCATCACGCGCGCTGTTTCTGACGTACGATTGTCATGGAATAGTCCTAACGACACTGCTGATCTTGCAGATCAAGCGACAGATAGGGTGTTGGCTCGGTTTGCCGAACTTAATATTAGTCCTACGTTATTTGTCCTGTACTGGAATAGTAAGGTGAGTGTGCAAATTGGCGATATTCATCAGCTCATGGAGCACATGATTGCCGGCACAGAAAATACTGGTCGTGAAGCGGGAGAAACATATGCGCGACTCGCAACCCCGATATTCGCAAACCAAGTATTTGGCCCGATGGTGACGTACCTTACGCAACTCAACACACAAACATCCTCGGTTGTCCGTACAGACAATCCGGTGAGGACTCGGACACGCTTAGAGAGTGCTATTGATGCGTATAATCGCGAAGCCCCTGATGCAAGGCAATACACGAGAAGAACAGCTGAGACTGACGGTCATTATGATGTGCTTTCTCCCGTTGAAGATCGGCTGAATGATTTCCTGAGTCAGCTTGAGAGATGGGGAGTTGTGCTTGAGGTAACATCTGAAGAGCCAGAGGTTGCTGAGGGGGCAGAGCCTGGTGAAGACCCAGTGGTCATTGAAGAACCAGTTATATCGGAAGAGCCGGTAGAACCTTCACCGATTACCACTGCAGGCTCAACATATACATTTACCATGCCTGAAATCCAAGAAACTTCAGTGATGTTGGGCGCAGAAGAAGTTGCTGACGTGCACTTTGCAGCAGGGCAAGCAGAGGTTGGACACGTGCGATTGTATGTGGTTGATGGGAAGCTTACGGTGGATGGCATCGAGGGAACAGTTATAAACCGCGGAAGCAGAGCTATACCCGCATCAGAGGCAGAGGTGAGAAATCGCGATATCATAACACTCGGCCAAAATGGTCCGAAAGTACGGATTTTGATAAATGGGGAAACAGTGACTGTAAAGGTGTTATCGCTGCGGACAGAACAGAAAAAGAAGAAATCTCCGGTAGTGCATATTATCGAAGTGCTCGGGGATGAGGAAGATGGTGAGTCACAAGATACTGGCAACGTGGTAACTGAGGTAGTAGATGTATTGACTACAATGGTGAGCACACGGCTTGATGCCGATGATCGGCAACGCGCTCAAATTCAGTCAGCAGTTGCTACTGGACTTGCCGGAGGAACAAATGCGATCAATATTATTGTTCAACTTACTGATGAAGAATCTGCGTTGAGTGAGGCGATCCGTTTGGTTACTGATGTTGCTGGTTCTACCGCGGTTATGTTGACCCACCTCCCTGAGGTAATGCAAATTATCACGTCATCAAATTTGGATGATGCACCTTCTGCAATTGAGGATTTGATTATTCGTATTCGAGCTGAACAAGAGCAGTCATTTGTGCGGTTAGAAGCACTTACTGATGCGGAAGCAGCTCCGATAGTTGCCGCACTTCTTTCGGGCAACCTGGAGGAAGCAGTGCGGCTTACGACTGAATTGGGAATAGACGGAAGCGGTCAGCTTACGGTATTACCATCTTTCCCTGTAGATGGAACGAGTGTGAACGTTACCATACCAAATACGTTGATTGCAGTGGTGGTGGGGTATAACGCAGCGGGGCCCGCAGAAGATGTCACTGCAGGAGAATTCTTACAGCGGTTGACCCGGTATTTGGATGCGGTAGAAAATAATGGCCTGACGGCACCGGTAAATACCGAAGGAATTCATCAAGCGGTCGAAGTCGTGGAGACGGTGCTGATTAACGAATTTGATGCGCCTCGTGAACCAGGTTGCCGGGCGTTGCTCTGTGGCTTTTCCTCTGATTTAATCGAGGGGAGATTATTGTCAGCTGATATTGAGGCGGTAGAATATCAGGTGACGGATTTGAACGCTGCGAGGGGCATTGATCCACAGCAGAGCTTCAGTCATATTATCACGATCGCGACCATCAATGGGCAGCGCTTCCTTGTCGATCTTACGTTTGCTCAATTTATTGATACAGTTTCAGGTTTTGTAAGTGACACCGAGCCCGACAGGCTGACCACAACACGTGCGGATGACCCATTGGTGCAGGAATTGTTGCGAAATGGATATTTCCGCCTTACCGACGAGACATTAACCCGTTATCTGCAAATGACCTCGCTTGGTGATGAACAGCCGTCAGTAACATTGGCTATGCTTGCTGATGTTGAAATTCGGGCACGAAATAGTGAGAGTCATATTACCGACGAAGAAGTACAGCAGTATATAAGCGGCACAAATCCAACCGAAGGATTTACTCAGATTAAACCAACGAACGCACCAAAAATCAGTTATACCATTGGACCGGTCGGGAGTGGTGCAGATATTGAAGTCGATGCGGACGTGCGTGGCACGCTCAATACGCTCCAAAGCGTTGTGATACTCGACGATATGTTGGTGAACGGAAGCGCGAGGGTCTCGTTCCAAACAGGGCCGCGCACGATATACAAAGATGGCAAACCATTATTTACCGTACGGGGTATGAGCACGCCTCAAAACCCGATAGATCCGTCTATCCCTGTGGTGTTAGCGGAGCCGACCGGTAATTTGGTAGCCGCACGGGTTGGCGAGATGGCTCAAATCATGGGGCTTACCACAGAAGAAGCGCAACAGATGGCGCAACGCGTAATGGTGGATATGGATATAGACGAGGCTGTTTTGTTGGCGATAACACAGGATGTACGAGAAGTACTTGAGGACGATTCCCGCTTGAGCGGACCATTGCAGCGGCATTTTGCACAAAATATTTCCCGTGCCGATTTGACGAAGGCGATATTTGTTGTTTATGCCGAAACCATGCAACAAATGGGCGTTGTTCATGCCCGTCAGATACCGGATGTACTCCGCCAGGAACAGTTGGCGCTGGAAGCATTGGAAGCTGCAAACAGCGGGTGGGTGAGGGGAGCTAGTGAAACGGAAGAAACGTTCCGCGAGACGCATGCCCCCGAAATTACCACAGAGTTACTCCAGCAGCTTTTCCCCAACGAGACCCAATATCATGTCCCAACAGACGAGACCCTCGCGCGTCTTGAGGATATATACGGTATTTCCGAAGACGGTTTAGTGACATTGATAAGCGATATCGCGCATTATTTGTGGTTGCGCCCTCCGGGTGAAGTAGGCGGGCAGAGCGGAACTTCTGCGGATGACAGTGGCGGACTGCCAGGCGGAGGAGTATCTGATGAAGTTTTGCAGATTTTGGCGGAAATTCGTGCTGAGTTAGATCAGGAACAAGTAGCATTTGAGCGGTTGCAAAATGCAGATGCCCAGCAACGAAGGATTGCAATATCGCAACTAGCAGAAGAAATTGAACGGGAAGAGACGCAGCGTCAGAATGAAGATGCAGCGAGGATAGCAGCGTTACAGGCAGCAGAAGCCGAGTTAGTCCGCTTGCGCCAGCAAGCTATTACCGATCAAAAAGTGTTGGATGATATCAACGCTTTGGAAGAGCGGATACGGCAGAGAAAGATTGCGTATGAAGCAAGCCGGCCGCAGCCAGCGCCAATACCAGTCGTCAATATTGATTTTGTCCCCGAACCCGAACCAGAGGTAGAGCCAGGTACTCCGCTATTTTCTGATGCATGGGTAGAGTTTATCGAAGATATGGGACGCGGCTCGTTTGCCGATTTTGCCCCAGATATACAGGCGCTGATTGCAGCTGCAAATGCTGAAACGAATGCCGCCTTACAGCGGGAAATACTCGCGCGTATGGACGCTGCAGTAATCGCAGCCATTGACGCTATTGGCAATGAAATACCGTTTGTTTCTGACAATGCAGTAAATGAGATGCGCGCAAGAATAGCAGCGCGCCAGGAAGCGCGTGAGCGGGAAGAAGTGGCGGAGGGAGAGGTTGCTAGCGCTATCGTTTCATCAATAAATATCCTGGTTGAAGATGGTGCAATTGCAGCGGTTGCACCAGCGTTAGAAATATTAAATACAGTAAATGAGGGGCAAGTGATCATCGCTGATGTTCGCGCGTTGATGGACGAAGGCGATCCATTGCTGTCTGCCGCAGGAATTGCCTTGTATTACGCAAATCAGCCAGCGACTCTTCCGCAGTCAGTATTGGAAGCGAGGATGTTGGAATTACTTCGATTGCGACAAAGACAGCAGGCTCGCGATGAAGCGGCAGCATCTATTGAGCAATTGAATTCTCCTGAATCACGACATGCATGGCAAACTGCACAAATGCCGGGTCTTATTATTTCCTATCTTCAGGATTTAGCGGCGCAAGAAGAACGCCTTCAAGCGAAGATCGCAGACTTCATGTTATTTGTTGCACACCGGGATGGACCAGTGGTACAGGCTTATCTTAACGGCGCGACAAAAAGTGAGATACGCACATTACTACGGCATGGGTTGAAAGAAATTGGTATACAGCAGGAAGACCTTATCACGCTGCGAGGTATGACAGTAAATGAATTTACCAACCAACTATACCAGAGTGTTGATCAATGGTTTGGAGATTTGCGGCAAAATCCAACAGCAGTGTCAGAAGTTATTCCGTCTCGAACCTCGGTAATTATGGAAGCAGTGCTTCCTCGGGAAACCGCATTGTTTATCGCGCAGTCATATGAGCAATATCTCGTCGATCGTGTTGCCATAAACGAGTTGCTAAAATCAGCGATTATAGAACGATCTGAAGCATTGGAGAGGGAGCAGGCGAATAAGCTTGTTGAAGCAATAGAAGCATACGCTGAGGCAAATATAGGCAACCTTTCAGCACTTATGGCGATGCTTAATGCTGTCGGACAACAGGAAGACCTGAATCGCATCCTGACAAGGGCAATACTTCAGAGCACATTGCCTCCTATAGATCCGATGATCGAAATTGCCAACGACTGGCTCAGTGGGGTAGTTCAACCGTTTGGTGAGGATGTTGTAACTAGGGTAGATTCGTCTAGTCATCTTGAACAATTGGTGGTGGCGCGGCAGTTGCAGCAATTGGCGAATGCTGCGGTTTTGGATGCTCAGCTTCGTGATCTCGTTATACAAGGTTCTCACGATGAGGCAGTGCAAAACCGTATAGTTTTATTACTCACCGAAAATAGTGTTTCTCACGAAGAATTTATTCGTGCAGGAGTTGATGAAACTGAGTGGACAGACGCTATTATTGCCGATGCCCGCCGCGAATACCAAGTTGAAAGGGTGCGTTATATGGCTGCCGAAGACCGATTGCTTCAGGAAATGCAGCGATCATTTGATGCCAGACAGGAAGCGATAGAGACCGCACGGACACAAGAGGCGTTACGCTTGTTTGAAGAAGCGCGCCGGGCAGAATTGCGTAGTTTGTCACTAAGACAGCGGAAGCAGAGGATTGCAGAAGCGGCTTCTGCTGTACCGCCATTACTGGATGCGATCAACCAGGTTATTGCCCGAACGACTATATTTCCAGTTAGTCGACAATTGCGACAAAGCGTCATAAATGCAAAGCGGCAATTAAGCAACATTGGTATAAGTATCGAAAGCGAAAACACACCCGAAGCATTTTTGGCAGCGTTGCAGCAGGCACTTGATGAGCGACCGCTTGATAAACGGGCGCAATCACTTAGCCGCATTGAAGCGGTGACACAGATATTGCTGACATTTTCTGAATCGCTACAGACATGGACAACAAAGCAAACTCAGGAGCTAGCGTTGTCGTTGCTGGATGATGCGGCAGCTCAACAACGAGCGCTGGTCAGCGCAGCTCAAGCGCAGCGTGTGCAGATAGATGCCGTGATCAGTACCATTGAGGAGGAACAGCGACAGGAGCAATCCCAGCTTGAGCTTGAGGCGGCATTTGATCGGGGCATGGCAGCAATAGCGGAAGTGGCACGATTGCTTGACCAGGAAAACATAAAAGATCGGGAAATGTATGTTCAGGGAATGGAAGCGATCGCGCAAATTGCAGCGCTACAGCATCAGCAGGAAATCGACATAGCATTTGATCAGGGCATGGCAGCAATAGCGGTGATTGCCCAGGCACAAATGGACGAGGAAACAAGAACAGCCTTTAACCGCGGCATGGCAGCAATTGCGAAAATCGCGAGACAACAGAAAAAACTGAATGAGAATGAAGCGCGAGCCTTTAACCGCGGCATGGCAGCAATTGCCGAAGTGGCTACAAGACAGGATCATGCGGAGTTTCAAAAGTTAACCGCCCGCGGCATGGAAGCAATTGCGGTGATTGCCCAGGCACAACAAGCACAAAATGAAGCTGAAGCGGTGGTCTTTAACCGCGGCATGGCAGCGATTGGTGAGGTGGCAGGTTTAGTACAAGATCAGGAGATACGTGAAGCATTTGATCAGGGCATGGCAGCAATAGCGGTGATTGCCCAGGCACAAATGGACGAGGAAACAAGAACAGCCTTTAACCGCGGCATGGCAGCGATAGCGGAAGTCGCGCAGGCGCAACAAAATGAAACGTTGGCAAGCCTGCTCGCTCAGGAGCAGCGCAATGCCGCAACGCAAGCGAAAATTATTGCCGTCATTGGTTTAGCAGTTTCCAATGAGCAAGAAATTGCGGCAGCATACCGTCAGGGACTGAGTGAGAAAGTGTTGCGGCAACAAATTAAAAATTTGTTACGCGCACAAAAACTTACGGATAATAATCTGAGAGAGTCGGGATCGGGTGCCACTATTGCGTCACTCACTGAAGAAATACTTCTTGTATTAGAAGAAATGTATCGATTGCATCGTGATGTCGTATTAACAAATCCCGTGGAAGATAACGCGCCGCTTCTCGTGCAACAAGTGGAAGATCAAGTATATGACGCAATAAGTGTGACACCGGAAGGTGCGGCAAATATTGCTTTGGCTTTGTCACTTACCGCATCAGAATTAGATTCGCAGGAACATAGAGACGCGGTTGCTCAGTTTGCCCGTGATATTGAAGCGAGGGCAAAACTCGATCGTATAAAAGGAGAAGTTTTGCTAGACGAAAAAGTGGGGAATGCGTATATCGCCAATAGTGATGATTTGGCTATTTGGTCGCTCATTATTGAAGCAATTGAGTCCCGCTTAGGTGCTGAGTCGGAGGCAGTGTTAACTAATGCAGGAACGACCATCCATGATGTAGGAAAAGAAATATTTGGTGACATGGATGCGAAGTATCGTGAAAGCAGGGCTGCATTTAAGAAACGTCAAGATAAGGAGTGGCGACTCTCAATATTTAATACCCAAAGAAGCGTTGTGCTCGATCGTTTGCAAATACTTACCGGCATAACATTGCCTGAGGCTGTGCATCTTGCACCCATAGATGTGGCTAGCTTTGTCGCACGAGCAAGTCTTGATAGAGCAACAATCGGCAAGTATCGAAGGAACTTGGAGCGGAGGATTGTCTCTGATAACGCATTGCGCACAGTAGCTATTTCAGGAAACGGCATTGATGCTGTTCGTACAGCCATAAGTGACTTTATTTCTGAAAACTATCCGGAATATCGTGGACTGGGGATTGTTGATAGCGCGTGGATAAATGAAGCAACCAAAATTATTCGAAAAGATACAGAAAGTGATCGGTTGAAATATCTGAGACAGCAGGCGGCAAAACGCCGTCAGGCGCAGTTAGAAGCTGAAACGACAGCACAGCAAGCAGCGGTAGCAAGATCACGAGAATTGCGACTTCAGGAGTTAAGAACGCATTTATCAGAGATCGACTCGCGTGGCTGGAAGGCCTTTGATGCGGAAAATTATGCCAATATGTCAAGTATTTTGCGTCAAACTCTTTTCCGTACTGACGAGTATGATCCTCTTGAAGCCCCTGACCTAAATGAGCTTGATGTAATCGTTCGAACATTTATAACGACTGCAATGCAAAATGGAAGAACTGATTTGCTCACATGGTCATTAGCGGAAAACAATCTATTAGGAGATAGACGATTTACTCAAAGGTTTGCAAATGGACAGGAGCGTCTGGTGGCGCTTGAAATAATGAGATATCTTTTCGCGGTACATGTCCGTGAAGAAGTAAATTCACTTAAAGTTAATGTTGCCGCTAGAATAGCGCAAAATAGTGGATTGAGTGGTGTGATAAGAGCAGTGGTACTTCCGCTTCGAAATGCACAATGGAAGCTTCGGGCTATTCAAACAAATCGAGACGGGGTTCGATTTAACCGGTTTGTGTCACCTCAAGATCTTCAACGAATTGCCATTTCTTCTGTATTAACTGTCGCCTTTGATCCTCGAATGAGTTTTGTTTCTGGCAAAGAGCAAGTTGTCGCTTATTTTGCGGGCGAACAAGTGACACTTCAGGTGGATGCAGCGAGAAAAATTCGATTGCCAAGTGGTGAACTTGCTTCTATAAAACTTCGCAGAGTATCTGCTGCGGGTTATGAAATTGTTATACAGCATGGAGATGAGGCGGCTATTCAAGTACCTGTTCGTTTTCCACAACCGCTTGTCGCATACCAAGTAACGCAGCCTCGGAAAGTTGCGTGGGGTTCATATGTTGTAGCAGGTATAGGGCTTGCCGGAATTATCATTGGTTTCCTGACTTTTGGTTCATCTGTTCCGATTACGCTCGGAGTTACTATGATTGCAACTTTCCTTATGACAGGTGCGCTTCCTCAGCCAACATTATTTTCATTTGTTCATCCTGCAGAGTGGGCGGCATTACCAGAAATAGCTGGATATACAAGTCAGTATGCTGATCAACCTGAGCAGATTGCAGAAGTGACCGATCAGTCAGAAATTGTAGAGGAGTTTGTTGATTCGGAAAATGTAACGCCGCCAGCGGCGCAAAACACTGCGGGGATTTCAGAGCCAGTTGACGCAGCAGTAGAAGTGTCTAGTATTCAAACTCAGAAAGAGCAGAAGATCGCGGAAATAAGGAGTTCTGCAGAAGCGTTTGGAAATACCGTGTCTGCTCTAGGGCAAGAATATAGTGGTATAGAGTTTTCTAAAAGTGAGGCAGGAGAAATTGCTTCAGTAGCGCAAGATATTATCGATCTTGCTCAAGCTAAAGAATTGGATGTCAACCTATTGACTCAACGAATAAACACGTTTATTGCAACCCCACTTGGTCAACGGGTCATTCAGGTTGCGCAACAAAGAGGGCAAGCGACCAGCGTAAGTCAAGAGAATTATTCAGCCATGAATGAGTCGCTTTCTGAAATGACCTCCGAAATATCTGCACATTATTTTGGTTCTAGTAGTGATTCCACTGTCGGCGTAACAGTTATCAATCTAAAAACCGGTGAAACTTTCGGAGCTTCTGGTCAGACGGTAACGCCAATGGAATCTAATTTGAATCCAGTGAAAGTGATGTTACTCATCTCTTTGTTGCAACAAGAACAAGGTCTAAGTGGTGATGAGTTGCTTTCATATACCGTAGACAGCGTCGGTGGTTTGACAGTGCAACAAATTATCGATAGTCAACTGATGCAGACACAATCGAATGAGCGCAACATCGCTGATAGATTAGAGCGGTATCTTTCTGATCCTACAAGGGTAGATGCTGTACGTGAATTGCTTGCGAGCTTCAACATGACCGCAACTGATATAAGTGCAGGAACTTCAACAACAGAAGATGTCGCAAGGTTTTGGGCGTTTATGCATGAAGAAGGAATAAGTGATGAGGCTGTGTCACAATCAATTTCTTTGGCATTGACGACACGAAATACGGAACAAGTATCGCATCGTCCACTGTATAAACAAGATAGTCGCGGCATGGTGTTACCGCTTATGTACTATTCTCGAGGGTTCGATCCGAACAATGCCGAATCATTAGCTCCTATGTTTGCCGCACCGGTGAGCTCGTTACAGTCAAGCACCCCGTATGCCGTAAACATGTTTTCATCTACCGCCAATACGACTAATAATCAAATTAATGTGAATAATAGCGGCATTATCCAATTGCCCAACGGGGAGCAGTACGTGATAGTTATGGCGCTGCAAGGAACTATAAGCGAGTCAATGAATGGATTTGGATATAACTGGTTTGATTTAGAAGATGAAACTACACATATAGCCAATGTTGTTCACACGTCATTCCATCCAGGAATGGCTGAGTTATATCGAGAAAAAACCGATACAAGTACCGCATATTTTGACGCAAAAGGAGGCGTGGGTTGGGGCAAGCTTAATAATGTTGCGGATACCGCCAGCAGAATTAACGGAACGATTTTGGAGCCTGGGCAAAACGTAGATATTGCCGAGCTTGCTTGGGGCTATAACGGCATTGGTAACAATCATATTGGATACCATGGAGAAACTGGGAGCGGTATGTGTGCCGTGGCGGCAACATTAGGAGATTCAATTGATGCGTTAAACACGTCCGAGATACGAGTGATCGAAGGTACGGCCCATCACGATCCCATGATCCATGTGCCATATATGGCAGGTATGTATGGCAATATTAGTAACTATTCATTCAGTCCTGGTAAGTCATACAGGATTGCAAACGAATCTGATAAACGGCTTAAAATTGTATTTACCAGTAATTTCTTCACGTTAGATGAAGCATCACCAAATACGGTAGAGTTGGATCCCTGGTTTGCAGAGAATGGTTATATTCTTGGTCAGAATTCGCCCAACGACCCTCACAATGGTGATGCGCCAAATGCACTAGACGTGTTAGGTGATGATGCGTTTACCGTTACCGCGTGGGTGATTGAGATTGATGAGAATGGTGAGCCTTTGAAAGATGCGCCGGCAAACGCTGGATATTTTGCTGCATTAGCGAAAGAACAGGAGTTGGCCGATGTTAATGCAATACCGAGTATTCAAGCTATTAATACAGCAATAGACGAACTTGCGGTTATTAACAGCCAGATCACCGAATCATCAGATGCGCAAGTGGTTACAGGAAATGAGAATGCGGGGCCCTCTTCTGAAGAGCAACCGAACCGCGAGTCTCCCGCAGAGTCGCGCGCTGCTGTATACCCGCAAATTGCCAATTTCAACACTGGTGCTCCAGAGTCGTACTTACCGGAGGACATTGCTCGTGTTTCTGAAAATGCAGATGTATTAAATACGATATCTATCTCGACAACAGAAACAAATATAAATGCATCCCTGAGTCAGGACACGCTGGTTGCTCTGCGACAATCAAGCATTATTTATACTACTCCACTAGGGGAGCGAGTGTTGGAGTATCAGGGGTCTTATTACAACGCAGATACAGGGAGCTTGATAAGCAACGATTCATCTGAAGTGTATGTGCAGGTATCAGATGCTGCGATGTATGGATATTCGTTGGTTAAACCAAATGGATCGGCTAATCCGATTATCCAAGAAGGGGATTTGCAAAGCAAAGAGTGGATTGGGCTTATCCGTACTATCGACACAGAGCTCTATGCTATCGGTGTAAAAGAGGGTAAAGATTTCTCAAGAGAAAATATTATACGAATATTTAAGACGGGAACTACAGAAGAGAAGGTGGATGCGTTAAACGCTATACACACCGCTTTATCGGTAGTAAATCCTTATGCTCAGGATGATTTAGATGACGTGTATCGCAAGAGGGAGTCATACAATCTTATTGATTTAATAGCTTCAGGAACGTGTGCCGAGCAGGCAACGTTAGCGCAAATTTATCTCTCTACTTTGCAAATTCCAGCAATAACTACCGAAACGGTGACGACTGGATTTTCAACATCTAAAAATACATCGGTCTCATATCCTCACGCACTCGTGGTGGTGGACATAGATGGTATTAGATATGCGATAGAGTTTTCTAATCTTCCGTATGTCAGTCTTACGGATGCAAAAAAAGACGTACTTACACTCGAGCAGAAATATCCAGGACAGCCAATGGTAAGTCGTGAATATGTACTGCGCAATAAAGATACAGCTGGAAAGCGGCCATATAGGGTTGTCACCGTTCCGTTTGATGTGTATGTCAATGACATATATTTGGCGAATAAAGTATCTGCAGGTATTACCGATCTTGAAATAGATATATTCCAGTTGGGTGTGGGGCGGTTATTCGTTCCAATATCTGAAATATCAGGTACACAACTAGCGGATTACGCCAGATACCTAGAGTACGCAAGAAATCCGACTGCGTGGAGATTCATGATTGAGCAAATGTGGAAAAAAGATGTGTTTGATATCCGCAGTAGCACCAGGCAAGTTGTTGAATTTACCCGTTCATTGAACGTAAAAAATGTTGGTCCATTGTTGGGTAGAGCGTGGAAGCAAACTAGCGCTGGTATTACTGCTGCAAGTAGCCGCATTTCACAGCGATTTAATACATTAGGAATTCGTATCCTTCCATTGCCCCGAGTGCAGGTTGTCGACAGCATCGGAACGAATGGAAGAACTGTGCAGTCATCAGTACGCTTTGATAAAGGTGCGCAGGACGCTTTGGTGGCTGACTTGCAGAGAACATATCAAACAGAATTTGGATTTATTGAGTCGGTAGAAAAGGCTCGAATTCAGAGCGCAGAGGTTACTACAGACTCGCTTATAAACAGTGTTATAGTTGAAGCAAGAACGGTGATGGCCTCGGGAACGAGTAAAGAAATTGAAGAGTTGGCTCTTCATACAGTGATAGCATTTGAGCGGCTGCTATCAGACAAAAAACAAATATCTTCATTTACTGATGCACAACTGTTGGCTATACGAAAAGCGATATTTAGCAAATCTATTGCAATAGAATTACCGACTGGCACAGGAAAAACATATGCCACCGCATGTGTCGCGCTCATTCGTGCGCTTATGGGGCAACCGGTGTTGGTTAGTTCAGCTAATGCTGATTTGGCACAGCGAGATTTAGCAGATGTTGGCGAGTTATTTAGACCGTTCCGCATATCTTCAGGGTTCGCAGCAAAGGGAAAGTCATTAAATCCATCAATTCGTATTACGTACGGTAAACTTTCTGACATTGTGGCAGCATCGGGACGAGCACTTCGGACAGGTGTCGACATAGATATTAATGCATATACGTTGTTGCCTGATGAAGGAGATAAAAGTTTGTTGCAGGAAGCGTTAACTCCTATTGTTGAAGTAGAAGCGGCACAGGGTGAAAGTGCTGGCCTTACATCTGAAGAGGAGCTATTGATTGTAACAATGGCGCGCAACACACAGCAAATGGTTACTGAAGGAGGGTATGTAATACCGGACGAACAACAAGAAATACTTTCTTTACTAACACCAGAAGCGAACGAAAAATTAGATACATACAAACCTGATGCAATGTCCGAAGAGAAGTTTATTGAGTACAAGGAGTTTGCGAGGCGCGCCGCGTTTATGCGAGAAGGAAAAGATTATCTTTATGATCAATATACCGGTGAGATCACATTACTCGATAACGAGCAGTTGGCCGATCTCGATAAGAAATTCCAGTCGGGTATCCAGTGGGCGTTGGAGGCAAAACATGGGAGAACGTCAGGGTTTAGCGTTGTTAACGATGAAGTGCGGGACAAACACACCACAATGGCATTTGTTCGTCAGGTTGGAAGCGTTATCGTGTTTACGGGAACTGCTTATGAAGAAATTGATGAATTAGAAACATATTACGATTTAGAATACGCATCGATTCCACAACCGCTTTGGATATCTATCGCTAGACAACCTCAGGGTACTGATAGGCTGCGTTTAGTTGAGTATTTTGATCAGGCCAGCGGTATATGGCTTAACGCGATTATAGAAAATCAACAAGGTCAGTGGGTGATTATAGAAAAAGACAGAATTGATTACGAACCTCGATTGTTCGTTACTGAAGATGCTAAGTTGCATGCCATCCAATCAGACGCAGAGGTTTTGCGAAATTCTGGTCGTGCAGTTCTAGTTGCTTCACAAAATGAAGCGAGCATGGATAATATTGCATCACTTATTCCTAATGCAATCTCGATTTCTGAGCGTGAACGAGACGAAAAGCGTCAGAATATAGAAATCTCAGGGCACTCCGGAAATGTAGCAATCGGAAGCGCAAATATTGGAAGAGGTGTTAATTTCCAGCCGGACGAGCAAGTGCAACAAGCTGGCGGTTTTTACGAGATGATCACGGGCATCATGAAGCCAAGCACACTTTCTCAGGTGCGCGGTCGTGTAGCGAGGTTGTCTCCGGTGAGGCAAGGCGCATATCAAGCAAGAGCGTGGGGAGCTACGAGACAATATTTATCTCTCTCGGACATTGCGTCTATATTAGGCTCTACAGATGCGCGAGTGAGAGAACTTGCATATCCTTCTGGTGAAATTACGAAAAACGATCCCCGCTATCCAAAGATGGTGAAGCTGATTAGAGAGGCGGAATTAAAGATACAAGAACGTGAAAAGGTTGCGAGAGCTGCACAATTTTATGCAGATCATGCTACAGATGAGATTGGTCATGTGCAAAGGCATTTGGCTTTATCAGGATTTGGTGCCGCAAGGCAAACTATTGATTGGTTACTGCGCAGGATAGCTCATGAAACAAATAGTGCTCTCAAGAAATCATATTTACATAGTGCTGAAGAAGTGTGGAAGCAATATCTAGCAGAGCTAGAAGTGCTAAAGACTACTGCATGGGCAGGTGCTCAAAGCGAAAAGATTGATCCGGAAATATATTACCAACGAGAATCTTCAACGCTCCTTCGGAATATGATTGCTGTTCTTGCTGATGTTGTTCCTGCAACAGTTATTGCCCCAACAATACCTATTTTGTCTGATGACGTATGCATGGGTAGTAAAGCAAACTGTGTGGTTGAGGCGGTTATTACTGAGCGGGTAATAGACGCAATCCAGTCGAATAATATGACAGATACAGAAAAAATACAGGCACTGCAGGCATATAAACTTACTGAAAGAGATTTACCGGCACATCAGCTTGCTATTCATGATGCAACTATAGCGATAGCGTTGGCAGAGTTAGATGTGGCACAGGGTGCAAGCGCAAGAAGTGCGATAAATAGAGCGTTACAATCGCTCAATGCGCGTCTTCAAGCACGTCCTGCTCCAGACGATGCAGCTTTGTTAGAGCGAACCAGGGAGGTACTTGAACAAATAAGAGGCGCGATGCCAGAAGGATCATCACTTATGGACAGAGTGCGCGATTGGATGCCTGCACCAACAACTATTTTGCAAAGTAACCCAATCCTTGCTCAATTTGCAAAGTACTTTACGTTCGGTTCAAACATAATCGATACAGACGTAACCACTGTTTCATCGATTCAAGCTGAAGTTACTCTTGTCGCCACAACCCGCGCTGAAGCAGATCGGTATCGGAGCACACTCAAGGCTACATACCCACGTTTCCTTCTCGAAACATTACCAACGGGTGACGACAATCAGTTTTTCTTTGTACGGAATGCATCGGGGGAGACAGTTGGATTTATCGTTTACCAGACAGCAAATGAAGTGGTTGAGCTTCGTAACCTCATTATCGATCCTCAGTATCAGAACCAGTCGTATGGCACGAATGTGCTTGCTGTTCTTAAAGAACAATTTAATGAAATTCGATTAACCCCTGTTCCTCATTATGTCGCTGAAGGGGTTGAAGTAGACGATGCGTATGACGCGCTTGTTCGATTTTATGAACGGGCAGGGTTTATCAAGCAGACGGTGATTGAAAACAGATTTGAGGTAGAAAAATATGTGTGGCGATCTCCATCGGTTCAACGGTTAACAGATATGCGTCCGGCTACGGGACGTGAGCGGGTACTGGATGGTGCGCGGGCACTGGAGAGGACATATAGCCCACTCACAAGATCCGCGAAACAAGCCGTACGAAGTGCTGCAACTTGGATAAATGATCGTATGTGTGGAGGTGCCGCATTTAGATTTATTCGTCCGGTGTTTGCACAGCTAGGTTCTCCGTCTGGAAACACCTCCTGTCCTGCGGGAAGCGTGGTGAATACGATAGCACCAGTGGCTGAAGCAGCGATGGATGCTCCGGTGGTAACCATGATGAATGCATTAGGTTTTGAAGAACCAATTGCACAAATTCCGACTACTCGAGGAGTTGGTTTCTTTACTAGGACCATGCGTTATCAGGGGAGCATTGCTTCAGAGGAAAGTGTGTTCGGGGTCATCATGGAAAAGACAATCGATGGTGTGCCCACCGGGAAATGGATATTGAATGTAATGGCAACTGATGAGCTGAGTCTGCCGCCAGTGAATGGCGAAAAAACAAAAGCGCTTGATGCGTGGTATTTGACTGATGGCTCTGAGTTTCGCGTAGGAACAAATGAGTATAGAGTGCGGGTAATCGATGGCATGTTGTATGTGTATCACACCAATCCGCGAAATCCTCAAGGGGCTGAAGGGGATGCGATGGTGGTCGTAGCTGATCTCTATGGTATAAATCCGTTTGTCGAGTTAGCAGATCGCCCAGTCGCGAGGGACTGGTTCGAAGGGTTTGTAAAAAACAGAGTTATAGATGCTGGATTAGCGCGTATCCTTCCTGTGCCAGTTATTTCTGATGATATTAAGATTGGCGAAAATCAAAACACTAATGTCGTTTCTCCAGGGAGACGCGAAGAAATTGTTGCGTCATTACGGAGAACTCGCGATCCGCTTCAAGTATTATCCTCTTTCTTGTTTATCCGCATGGTGAAAGCTGGATATCACATTTTGATTGCTGATATCGATAGTCTTTATCGGGCAAATCAAACCGGTGTTACCCCATACGGAGTAACAGGCGACATACTGCTTCATGATATTGCTGAGGCGTTGGGCGAGCTTAATCGTGAGTTTGGAATAGATATAGAGCTTCGGGTTGCAGGAGATACGTTTGCGTTAGTTTCCAAAGAACCGTTGCCTTCTGATATGGCTGATCGGGTGAAAAACCGTATACAGCAGGTGCGCGGTTTATATGGCGGACGGGGAGACATCATTTCGTATGAGCCGGCACGCGTAAAAGTGTTAAGCACTCGCGGAGATGAGTGGATAGGTTTTTCAGAGCGTGATCCAAGCATACCCCATACGGTCAGAAGAGAGCGATTAGTGCGAATACATCCGGAAGTCGGCATGTTTTTTGACGAACTCGATGCATCATCCGTTTCTCAAGGTCAAAAAGAAGCGTACTTACAATTTATTGAAGAAGCGTTGCTCGATCCTGTGCTCTTTACGGGAGCGCAAGACGCGGGGGTAGAGTCGTTTGTCCACCGGAATGACTATTTGGATCATTTAGTGCCTCACATGATAGACACGTTTGGAAAATCTGAATCGGATGGGAAAAATGCATATCTGGTGCGCATCAGTGTATCTGGTGTTCTTAAGCTCCTCAACGATCGGTTTGGTGATGCCGCTGGTAATGTGTTTATCCGACACCTTTTTGATCGAATTATCGCGGTGAATAAACAGTTAGAGGTAGGTGATCTTGCGTGGTATGACTTGTATCGGAAAGGCGGGGATTTTGAGTTGACGATAGTAGGAGATGAAGCGCAGGCGCAAGCGCTGATAAACGCGTTGACACAGGCACTCGCGGGGACATATACCGAAGGTGGTCACGTGTATAATTTGCAGCCAACAGTCGTTTCTAAAATTATTGATATGCAAACGATAGACGGGCAAACAGTGGTTGATAAAGCGGAGCTTGAAGCAAGGTTTGGTGCTGTCGAAAGTGATTTGGCGCAGGCGGAATGGTATGAAACCGTCAGAAGGCAAACAAATCTCATGTTTGTCGATGACAGCGAGCTTCAAACTGCGCTTTCATACTATGATCCATACGATAAGCGAGGTGCGGTGAGATTGTGGAAGTTGGGTTTGGTAGAAGATGCGGATGTAGAAGTGTTCAAACAGATGTACGTTGATCCTGCGAGTCAGAAACGATGGTATTCCGGTCTGTTTGAATGGGTGTATTGGAAATTACCTCCCGGATTTCGTTCGCGATTTGCGAGTACGCTAATGCCTGCTCGTGAGCGGATACGTGCTGGTATGCTGCCTCGTGCAAAGGCGTTTCTTACCGATTATCTTGTACGATATGTCGCGGGATATGATCGCTCTGACAGTGTGTTAATCGCAGACCGTGCAGAGCACACCATGCTTAATTTCCGTTTGGAATTAGAGCGTTTGGTTGCCGAAGGGGAAGCGTTACAGCGCACGATCACCCCGTCAACGGATGATGTAATAATGCGCGCAATTCAGAGTGAAATTACGGAAATTTCTCGACAAATAGATGCGCATATTCGGACTATTTTCACTGACTTTACGGATGAACAGCTCCGTCAGTACAAGATTGACCGGAATATCCAACAACGTTTGATGGGCCCCGCAAGCGGAACGCTGGTAACACCGCCTACTAACCAACAATTCAATGTTCGGGGCACACTGAGAAATCCTGCCGCCGCCGATGCAAAGCGGGTGCTTGTCGATGAGTTGGGAGTGCTTACGGAGGAGCAGTTACGGGAAAGGACGCAAAAGTTGGTTACTGTGTCGCCCCTGACAATCATCAAAGACTCTATGTTTCCGAGCCAGGAAAATAGAAATACGTATATGAAGTCATTAGGCGTGACCCGTTTGAGCGCGTTTGGAGAAGTGATATTTCGGCTGGTAAATCTGTATTCAGGACTGTTTGAACGAGGACACTTTGATGATCGTACCGGCCAACAGTATGTCGTGCCGATGACGGGATTGTCAGCACTCTTTATAGCAGCAGGTGTATATGTATTGCTTCATTTAGCTGCGCCTCCATTGGCAATAGTTACTGCAATTGCCGGAGTGTTGATGTTTATATTGCCCGCATGGCAGCTTATAACGTTTCCAAATGCTTATTATCATGAGCTCACCCATGCGCTGAATATAACGCAGGATAAGCAGTTCGTTTCATATTCAGAATCTCAGGGTTCAGATCTCGCGAACGAAATATTTACCGATTACTTTACTCGAAGGGTGACGGAACAGTCGCAAACATTTTTTGGGAAAATAGCGCACTTGAGCTATCGAATGTTTGGAAATAACTACGGAGGTAAAATGTCATGGATACCGTTACTTTTGGATGAGTTGGACAAAGGGGAAGTGCCTGGCACGGCAGAGCGTATGTTGGCACATTCATATTTTGCGAAACCGGGCGCTGAAAATGATTTTCAAGAATTACTCCAAAGAAAATTGGGCAATGAACGCGCAGCGAATGTAATTGCCGCCATAAAGACAGTCTATGATGCTGGCTCAATGTCAAAGGATGATTTGTTAAAAACGAATGCTATTAAAAATATTTTAGAGACGCGCGTGCAGCAAGGAAATGAGGTAGAAGCGACCGCATATTTACAGGAGCTCGAAGCGCTCGTGGCTCGGGGAGAAGCCCTTCGCACAAGTATTTTGCCCTCCATGACCTCGGAAGGGAGAGTGCCTATCGAGGAGGAAATAGCAGAAATCAGTCGTCAGATAGATACGCTTATACGAGGCGCAAATCCAGCATTTGATGATGTGGCACTTCGTCAGTACAAGATTGACCGGAATATCCAACAGCGCTTGATGGGCCCCGCAAGCGGGATGCTTATGGCACCAGCTACTCCGTTGGTAGATCAATATGTGGCAACACCAGTAAATAGCGTTGGAGTGGCAAAAGCGAAAGCGAGCAAAGCCGGCCTCATGCATAACGGGGTGCGGCAACTGGCTGATGGATCGACTATGACGATAGGAGGACAGGACGTCATTATCAGAAGCACCCGAACTGCAGTGATTGTGGATGGAGTGTCCAATAGTATACGGAATGATCAGGGTGAGAATTATTTTGATCAGGAGGTGCAGGATGAAGCAATGGTGCGTGCGCTAGCCGTTTATGGAGCTGTACTTCGGGCATTTGATGAACTTGATTTAGATGGTGCTGATCCATCAAATAGGGTTGGCGACATTGTCACACTGATAGAAAGGCATCTTTCAACTATTGTTCCCGCGTCATCGCCCACAAATAGACCAGCACAAACGACTATCAGCGTGCACCACGCGGTGCAAACACCAACAGGGTGGAAAATAGTGAGCTTCCGTATTGGCGATCAAAGTGTATTTACTGTTTCACCGGAAGAAATTGGAGAAGTGTCACCGCCAAATAATTTTCATACTGCATTAAACGAGATGAGTGGGGCAGAAGTGCAGTTAGTTGACGTGCTTGAGGCTTGGAAAGCGTTGCCGCTGGAGATGAAGCGTTTATATCAGACGAGAACGACAAATTTGCCTCAGATGATCGAAGAAGGATACGCTGGAACTGTAGATATTTCAGCAATTCCTGTTGGTGGATTTGTGATTGTTGGCTCAGATGCGTTGCGGTCGCTTTTTGCTGATCGTCCTTCACTCGTGGGTGCATTACATAGTGAACTTAAAGGAGTGATAAGTGCACAGGAAGCAGAATCTCGCATCGTGGCATTTCTTGATCGGTATAGTAATTTATATGACCAGATAGATGATGACGTGTCGTTTATCGTTTTTGCGCAAACGCCAGAAGGCGTGTTGGATAACGGTGTTTCCATAGCGGCTTCACCGAGAACGCTTGAGACCTCTGTAGGCATTACGTCAGAACGCCCAGTGTTAGGAGAAGTGAAAGTAGACGGATTAACACTCGGATACTTTTCAGTAACGGATACACAGGCATATTTAACTGGCAATACCATCCCAATTTGGGTCAATAATAAGCGATATGATCCACATACGGAAACGCACGCTGGTATGGCATCTATAGAGGTGGGCGATACAGTGACCTTTGTTCCCAAGACAACCAAAAATGTCATTTTATATGTTGTCGATGTTGACACACAGGGGCACATGATCCTTCGACACGCCAATCAGCGACCGGGTAAAAACGGAGATAATATCGACTTTTCTACTGAATCTCTTCGGGTTGTTCCCGCAGGATCGCGGTATAATTACGAACGGGCATTTGCGGCATGGAATGTGACGAGTAACGAAGATAAAACTGCATTTCTTACTGCAGTGGCAACGCTTATCGATACGTTGCCAGAAAAAACAATATTTCCTGATGGAGACGACCAGATTTTCCGTGTCACAGGGTCGATAAATAGGACATTTGCGCAATTGGAGTTTGATGGGGTAATGAGAGAGATCCTTTCTCAGTTGCGCCCGGGAGAATCGGTAAGCCTTCGCGTGATACACCCCGATGGTGTTGTCATTGGTGATACCGCTATTGTGAAAGAGTCGGTAGACGTGGAACTTGGCACTATTACGCTTCGTGATGATGGGATAGCTGAGTTTCAAATGGGTAAAATAAAGCGATTGTCATCGCGGTTCCGAACAGAAAATGTGGCGGTGCCTGAAGCGTTGTCGTATAGCCCTGAACAAGTATTAGCGGTCATGATAGCGGCATTAGTAAAGCCCAGTTGTTATGTTGATGTAGGCGTACAACACAAAGTATATGCACAGTCGAAAAACCCCGAAACTGTAGGGAGCGTATGTCTCCTTGCTGCCCGCTCACTCATGAGTGCGGTGCGAAGCGCGGAACGTGGGCAATTTTGGCGTTCTATGCAGCAGTGGTGGCATGAACAGCAAGTGATGTGGAATGTACTCCTTGGGAGACAGCGTGAACCGGTTTCGTTTCAAGATACATTAGATGTAGAACCAGCCATTGAATTGGAGGCAACGAGCGAAGCGCGCGAAGCAGTTATACGACTTTCAGAAATAACCGAGACCACGAGAGATGCTGAATTTATGGACATAATAAATCTTCCCGAGCTCTCGGTGCGAGATGCATTTCGTAGGCAGTTCGATACCGATATGACTGCATTTTTAGGATATATGTGGTTGTACGGACAACAAGAAGGAATGCTTACTGCCATAGAGAAACAGACTGCCACTATCAATTTTCTCACTATGCTTCGTGATAGATATTCAGTCACATTACAGGCAGCACAACCATTCTTTTATCGTGAGTTAACTGAGGGTCATGAGCAGGATGCAAATCCTGCAGATTTTCTCATTTCCGATGCATTAGTAACGCTTATTGCAAGTAGTCCGACCGCGAGAGATGTGTATGCTGTGTGGCAAGAAATGGCGAAGGACACAAATCAGGACGTGCGATCACTTCAAGAAAATGAATGGCTCGTGCCGCATCCGTTTGATGACGGAAAAGAAATTCGTGTAACACACGAAGAAACATACGTGGAAGTGACGAATGGCGATGCTGTAGTACGACTTCCTATCGATAATACATATCATCCTTCGATACAAGAAGTTGCAGATAGTGTTGATGTGCTTGAGCCCGGTATTCGTGTATCGCTGCATACAGATGGTACTGCTGCTCTATTTGTGATGGCATATCAACACAGCATCGTTTGGGATGATGAGTATGAAATTAGATTTTCTACTGATAGACGGGGAAATTTGTATAAGAAAGGGGCAAAGCAAGCAGGCAAAATTACGGTATGGCCCAGATATACCGAAGAGTTTGCTGAGATTATCACCCCACCGCTTGCATTTGACGTGGCACATATAAACGGGACATATTTTGTGCAGAAAATGCCTAGCATTCGATTACACGAGGGTTTCGAGGTGATGAAACCAGATGGATCTCTGTATTCATTACAGGTGGGGGATGAAGTAAGTGAGATGGGTGTTTCGGATACGTATACGATCACCGATGCGCCCTTTGATTGGAAAGCGATAGGTGATGCTAACAAGTGGGTGTCGATATATGTAAGCCCGTTACGAGAAAGGGGTTTTGAGGGTCGTATTTGGGTAGATGCGGCAAATCCGGTGATACGTCATGTATCTAGCCCTGTCGATCCGTCCACAGAAAATATGAGTAGTGTGGTGCAGTCGATCCGCATACGTATTCCGGCAATTGTGGAGAAAAATAAAGCAATATCCCAAGCGCAAGCGACAACCACTACAGATGCGCTGAATAATGTCACACAAGCCATAACCGGAGTGTTTACGAATCCAGATTGTTATGCCATGAGGAGTGAATACGTAGCGTACGCTGCCGAGACGACCCGCGATGGTACGTGTCCCACATGGGGAAAGTCGCCACGAAGGGTAGTGCGCGGCATGAGAAACAGAAGTGAACGGGAGCGGATGGATGCCGATGCTCGCAGTTATGTGCGGATGCTCATATTAGCAGTGCCTCCGATCGGATTTCTTGTAGACGGGGCGATTAAGGCAGGAATTTGGTATGTAACCGCTCCGCCTCCGCCACCAGTGACTCCACAGTGTACCTTGGGTTCATGTGCGGTGAATGGGCTGTGTCCCGCGGGTCAACAATGTAGCGCAACCGGTTGTTGTACACAGCTTTCTGCGTACGAAGATTTTGTTTGCTCGGTGGATAAACAGTATCTGTTGAAGCGCACCATGATAGCACCAGGTGGGTTTTCAATCGATATAAATGCGTCATTTAGATGTCTTGATGGGTGTGTCAATAATGATTGTGCGCAAAAAGCACAGATGACGTTCCCTGAGCAGTGTACTGACGCGATGAAAAGGACACCGCTTCTTTATGGATTTGATAGTAATTATGGCGCTATGAATTCATGTCTTGCCATAGATGATCTTGCGACCATGTCGTATTATCGTGAGTTTACTTGTAGTACAGATGGCTTGTCGGTCATAGAGCGTGCGACTGGAAATGTCGTGCGGACGTGCTTAGGCAACCAAACATGCAAACAATCTGGGGATATTGCTGATTGTTTGGGTCCGGTGGGGTACGTGCGACCGCAAAACGCAATTATCGATATGGTCTGTCAGGGAAATGACGTGTATTTGTTTGACTCTGATACACAGACATTTACCCAACACGTTGCCTCCTGTCCAGTGCGTGGTTGCCAGCAGGGCGCATGTATTGCATATGAAGGTGACCGATGCGATAGCTATGCAGTCGCGGGAGCAACAAATATTAATGCACATGTGAGTGTCGATGGCATGCCGATTAGCTGTAATGCAGAGGGAAATGTGGTCGTTGCTGATGGGCTTAATAAACGCGTAAATGTCATTACAGGTGTCAATAATATTAAAAATCAGGTATATGACGCGTTAGCATTACTTCCTCCAGGGTTGATGAAAAAAGATTTTGAGATAGTGGTGTATCCTTCTGGCATTCTTTATGGGGATGACTTAAGTTGGCAATCACTTTGGCAGCGGGTGCTTGGTAGTGGACGAGACAATATAGGTGGTGTTGATAATCAAACGTTTCCATATCATCGGCGTATATTGCTTACCGAGCAGCAGCCAGAGTTGATGTCGTATGCAGTGATACATGAGGTAATGCACGCGTATGCGGTTGATCAGCTCACCATACCAGCGTTTGTGCCGCTTGCCGGATTTTATAATATGTTTTCAGTAGGGCAGCATAGCAATACTCCAGTCGGATTTCACACAATGATAGGGTGTAAACCAGATGGTTCGTATGATGGTGTACCGTTTAGCGATTATCCCAATCCTGACTGCGCAGAGGAGTTTGCTGAAGAGGGTGCAGGGTACGTGTTTAAGGCGTGCGAGCTTAAGGCATACAACGAAGATCGGTATAACTACTTCAAAAACGAAGTTTTTGATGGTCGAGAGTACCTTCCACCTCAGGGCTGCGTGAATTGAGCAAATATTTCCTCATTGTTAGCAAATGAGAATACATATTCAGGTTCGATAGCATGTTGCGTTCGATAAGTGGTTATCGCTTTCAATTTCTTGCGTTTTTCGAGTTTGTTTAGGTGTATGCGCATGAGCGGGGTATCGTTTGCAAACAAAGGCGCTGCGTCATTATGGATGACGTAGGTGAGTAATTGTCCCTGGTAGGCGATATGCTCCATAGCATCATCGACAAATTTTCGGGCGATGATGTGATCGAGTGCAGTGTCACCTGTATCAGGTACGACAATAAGCGTTGGTTTTGTGCGTGTTATGGTAGTCGCAATATCGTTAGTCATTGCAGCATTGGCATAGGGCATACCTGTTTCCGGAGATGCTGAAAGACCGGTGTACCGGCTAGAAAAGGGGCTACCATCGTGGGTATTGTACACTTCTTCAAGTAGGCCATCCGGATACCCTAAAAATGTGATATTGTGCCGAGAAAGTCCGAGGATATGTGTCGCACGGTATTCTTCTTTTTTACGAGCGTTACCAAGACGTAGATAGTCATCTGTTGTGAGCGATGTTGCGGGTTTTTTAGATAGATATGCTGCAGCATCTGTGTATGCTTCACCATGAGTTAGCTCGAGAATATGTATAGATTGTCCTTTGGTAATGGCTTGTTGTATGAAGCCAGCACAGCAAAGCACCGCATCATCAGGATGGGGGGCAATTATGAGAATATCAGCGCGTTGTGAAGTCGCCTGGGAAGATAAAAAGAGTGGGAAAATACTAGCGAAGAATAGTGCTACAGAAAGCCATAAATATCGCGTATCGTAAAGCATAGCATGTCGTTATTGCTGTTTTTTTCGTAGTGCAAAAATAAGCAAGAAAAGTGTAACGATGCCAACAACAAAAAGTAATTTTTTGGTGACTGTTGGCTGATAGGTAAATGTGATGGTGTGTTCTCCTTGTTCCTCAACCATTACCGCGGTGTAAAACGGAAATACTGCAAACGATTGCGCCTGTTTTCCGTTCACCGTTATGTGCCACGAAGGGTGAAATGACTGCCGGAGGATGACGATACAGGATGGACAAGGTGTCGTGTTTACGATGGTCGCATGAAATTCCATGTCAGTGCTGTAGCCTTGGTTGGTAATGCGTGGTATAGCACTCGGTGTTCCTTGCGGGTTTGCGTAGCGGGGCGTTTCTGCAAATAGATTGTGGAGTGAACCGTCTGGTACTTTGTAAGTAGCCTCATCGAGCATGCGGAAGTTAGGGAGTCCTGTGGGGCGTGGATAGTTTCGGTCAAAGGTAAGTTCGGGATAGAGAAAAGCTTTCGGAGCATCTGAATGCATCCAAAGCCGTATGAGGCTTCGATAATTTGATTTATCAGCAGAAACTATCGCTGGTTTTATTCCGGTGGTGATATAGCCCATCGAGGAGTTGTATGATTGCCCGCCTGCTATGGAGTCAGGTTGTATTGTTTTATTATTATTTTCGTTGTTTTCATTAACCGTCACCTCATAGAATTTCCATGTTGCACCGGTTTCTATAAGCTTCCAGAAGGGCTGGATTGCGTCAGATGGGAGATTAGCCGGTGTTACGACATATCGGACGTTGTAGAGCGAGTAGTGAGCGATATTTTGTTCGGAAAAGTATTGTTCGGTGTCGGAGTTAGGTGACCATGTTTCCGGCAGCCAAAGGATAACTGGAATACCATAGGTTGATAGGTGCATATATAGAGGAGTTTCTGCAATCCGGAACTCCTTGCCCCAGTTGCCCCCGCGACCTGCAAATACTCGACCTGGTTTTTCTACCATTTTTTGAGTGAGTATGGAGAATAAACGGTCGGTATCAGCGGCATTCTTGACGTAGTTTTCGTTGGCGCGTGAGATGAGAATGTCATTGTGTGACGCGTACCGGAGGCTTTGGGGGAAAACGAAAATAACGAAAATAACGAGTATGACTAAATACGAGAACAACGAAAGTGACAGCATACGAGAGCGATATAGGCGTGAAAAATAAGAGGAGGTTGTTTGGATAAGCCAATCTATACCAGTAGCGATAAGGAAAAGTCCTGCGGTATGAACACCGACAATAAATCGAGAAATATGAAAATCATCCATGCCCGGGATAATGCTCATGAGGCTTCCCCATGTTGTACGGCCAAAATACATAAGAAGCCAGAAAGCAAAGAGAAACGCAAATGGCGTATAGCGTGAGGTAATAAGAGCGGAAAATAAGCCAACAAATACCCCAATGGTAAGAATAGGGAAGCGACCAAAATCGAAAAGATCACCGTTTAGTAGATTTTTGAGCACTTCGCGATAGCCGAAAGAATTAAATTTCCATATACCGTCCCATACAGAAATGTTGTGATAATTACCATCTTTCAGGATGGGAAGTATCCAGTAGCCGAGGAGCAGTCCAACAATGCCAAAAATTATTAATACACGTGTGAGCGTAGTAACAAGTTTTCTTGTTGTTTCTTTGTTCCATTCATGAGTGAGTAGAGATTGTAAAGATGGGCTAATAGCGATGATGCCTACGCTAAGAAAAGCGATGATGCCTAAGCCCAAATGTCCTGCGGTGGTAAAGCTGAGGAACAGGGTTGTATAGATATAATCTCTCCGCGTTACATTGCTCGTACATAATCGAAATGCATAAGAAAGCGCCAGAGGAAGCCATAACATGGCAAATAGTTGGCTGGTAAGTCCGTACCCTCGCCACAGAAATGATGGGGTGTCTAAGCCATACAGTCCATCGGTTGAAAGGTGCGAGGCTATTATTGCACCTATGCCTGCAGTGGCCATGGGAAGCCCCGCAACCCGAAGGGTTATAAATATTGAAAGGGGAAATAGAGAGAGGAGTAAATAGATGACCCAGTGATAATAGGTAAACAGTGATACCGATAGACCAATCGCTGAAAGCAGTCGGTATGTTGCTACGATGGTGATTTGGGGTATATGAGAGTAGTAGTAAGGGAGGTTATATCCCTGTGCCCAGTTTGGCACCCAGTGATCTATAAGGTAAAACGTCATGCAAAAAGGCGCAGTAATGCCAGAACACTTTTGTTGTGCATAAGACCATATTTGGTTTGTTCTATCAACTAAAGCGAACTGGAACGTATTATCGTTTGGGTCGATGAGCGCGGTGGGTTCAGTTCGGTAAACCCAAAGGTTAAACCCTATGGCAAAGAGAACGAAGCATAGGCCAATTATTTTTTCGTAGGACTTCATATATTTACCATTAACAATTTACTATTTACCAGATACCCCAAAACTTTCATAATTTATGGCCAGAGCATTGGGTTTAGCCAATCTGTATGGTCATCATAGTTATTATCTCCTGCGTCTTTTGTGACAAGCCACAAATGGCGTACGCCTTTGATATCTACCTCAGCATGCTTGGGGAGGTCAAATCGCCCCATGATAGGCGACCGATGGAGAAGTTTGCCGTCTCCATAGATTTCAAATACTGCTGAGGCTTTTGTCCCTGCTTCAGTGTCTATACCGTAATCTACCGTAAATCGAGTAAATTTTCCCGCGATGTCAAATACATATTTTGAGTTTGCATGCGTCCCGATGCCATGGGTATAGAAAAGATATTGAACCGAAAGACGTGTCCATTTGTAAGGGCCGCCAAACGAGCTCTGGACAGACCTGTTTATCTGACGAGTTCCGTATGCCTGCTCGCTGATAAATGGCGAGAAAAATGTGAGTGACACCGGCTTTTTTTGGATTATTGGCATATTCATGCCAACAATTGCAGTTGTCCAAATAAGAGCTACAAGGATTAATATTTTTCTACTCGTTATTGATTGTTTTACAAGTGAAAAGAGAAATAATCCAAATAAGCCAATGAGAATCCAAGCAGTTATGAGCGTTGCCATCGGGTGTGTGAGGAGCGAGAGTAATGGAAGACCGTTTTGCGGATAATTTACGACAAGTGCAGTATGAAGGTTATAAAAATAAAATACTGAAAAGCCAGCGTATAAACTACCTAACAGTTGAATTCGTTTTGTGACGTATCGTGATCCTCCCTGGGTGACAAAAAAAGGCGACCACAAAAGGAGAAATACCGAAAGTGGGAATGCGTAGCGGTCGTGGGATTGCGTCTGGAAAAGAAAAAATGCGGCATTAGCAATAATGAGACTTTCAATGAATGTTTGGAGTATGGATGATGTGTGTGTTTTGGCTTTATCAAACAACTGGCGAACTACCGCAAAAAGGTATAGTGAGCTAAATATAGTGAGCCCTACTGTTTTTGCATTGAGTATGCCCAGCACAGTGAGTTTATCTGAGGTGATCAGACCTCGGGCCCCTGACACAATCCACCACAGGTTGTATGCCATGAGGCTCATCCATGGGAAGTAATCGTAATTTTCGGTGAGGGAGGCAAGTACGCGATCAGCGTTTTTCGTCAGTATAAATTCTGCGTTGAGACCAAAAAATCCCAAAGCGGCACCACTTATTGCTGTCATAAGTCCGGTGTATCCCAAATGTTGCCATAGAAAGAGGAAAAAAATAGGAGCGTAAATCATGTTTTGGAGCTTGGTCATCATAGCGAGCATAAATACGACCCCCGCCCATAATGGTTGTTTTTTGAGTGCCAACATAACTGCGCCCAAAAAAATGCACACACCGAGCGAATCTACCTGTCCCCACCACGCACCATCCATAATGGAGATGGGATTAAGTAAATAAACAACCGCCAGTAATTCGTAGAATGAGAGGCCCAAGAGCGAAAAATTAACGTCAGGAAACCCAAAGCGCCCGGTTGTCGATTTACTGCGCCTGCCGATAGAAAGGATAAACGCTGCAATGCCAAAGTCCGCGAGAATAGGCAGCATTTTACTGACGGTCAAAAATAATACGTTGGTATTGCTCCAAAACTCTTGAAAATTATGCGGGTCAGCAAAGAGTCCGTATGTCCACACTATTGCGCCTAATGTATAGGTAAATGGAGTCGGATAGTTGTTGTTGGTGAGCTTTAGTCCTTCGACCGCACCGTAGTCTACGGTTGCTAGCCCCCATGATTTCCAAAACGAAACATCAGCTTCAAATCCCGGATTAGGGATAAGGATAATCCTGACAATTAGGGCAAGCCCAATAAACAGCAATAATCGGGTTTTGTGTGACACCTTCTTATCATACGGGAAAACGAGGAGTTATGAAATTACTTTGACTGGTCTTTGGGGAGAACAGGATTTTTTTCCCATTCGTATTCTTGACGAAGTTGCTCAAGGCGAGTATTTAAGAGTGTTTGGACTTCAGCTAATGTGTGGAATGTTCGTTGGAATTGGGATTCGCTCGGTACTGGGAAAAGAGGTTTCCCATCTGGCCCTGTTTTTGCCAGTACTTTGTTGATCAGTTCGTTCTCTATGCCGATATTTTTTTGTGATTTTCCTTGTCCGAGTCTGAAATTATATTTATAGACAGCGATAGTGAGTAATTGATCTAGATCATATCCCAACGACCCCGCGATGCGCTTGAGGTATTCGTTGTATTCTTCCCAGAAGTATTCATCGAGTGTAAGGAGGTGCGAAATGTTATATACGACATCAGCAATTTCAGAAAGAGGAGCAACAGGGGAAGGTGGAAGCGTGTTGTTTTCCTTGCTTTGGATAGTCATATCAAACCAATGAGAAATTGAGCTTAGTGCTTCTGGGATTTCCGCAAACATTGGGCGCGGATGATCCAAATGCCTTGTGTGAATAAGGTTGCCGTCAAAATCACGAGCTTCAGTCACGTCTGATTTTGGACCACCGGTGAGAAACATGATTTTTGCTTCTGCACGGATTTGTGGCATATTGTATGGTTCGCGGAGGAGTCGGTGTTCTTCTTTGAGGATTTGATCTGAAAGCCAGTAACGCTTATCGTCAGGCGTCATCGCGTCTATTCTGACGTGATAGTGCAGCTCACTGAAGTTAGGAGCGTGCGGATTAATGATGTCGGGTCCCGGTCGAAACTCGGCAGTTGTCATTTCAATATGAAAGTGTACCATACTATAGGATTATAAATCAAGTAGGCAAGAATTGCTTAGTGCACCTCATATAAAACCAGGCTATGTGAAGCTGTTGTACGGGTAAGAAAGGAGAGGGTAGATAGGTGAGTGTTTCCTCGTGAGGCAATAACATGGGTAATTTCGTTTTTTGCCAAGAATGATTGAAGTTCTGTGTCTGTTAGAGCGCCCGTAAATACCATATTTGCGTTCGTCTCCTTCTTGTCAGCATCAATAGTGAGAAGTGGGTGTCCATGATAGCTTCGTTTACCGGAAAGCGCTGGAAACACGAGATTATAGGGCGGTATCACTAAAAATATGTCGCGGGATGAGTGCGTTGCGCTGATTTCTCGAAAAAACTGATATTCACTGGTTGGGAGATAGTGGTACACGTTGTTGGTGTCATACATGGTGACGAGTGAGATCGTTTTTTGGTGGTTAGGAAGGAGAATGAGCGACAGCCCTGCAATGAGCGATATGCCGAGTATTCGAACAATTATTTTTTTAGTGAGCAGAAAACTGTCTATGCCCGATGCAGCAATAATAGAAAGGAGGAGAATGGTGAGCGTGGAGAGAGTTCGTGCATTGGATATGCCGATATATGCCGGGATGGGCGAAAGAAAAATAACGATAGGAAAAAACGCGAGGATGACACTTAACCCTCTGCTATATGTTTTGGGCGCGGTAAAAAATGGCACTGCAAATAACGAAAGAAGCAGGATTGGCCCGCTTGCCAAGATAAAGTGTTCTATGGTGAGCACGTTCTGCTGTGTTAATTCCCACATTTTAAGTTGAATAAACGGTAACGTACGGAAAAGTGATGTGACGTAAAGAAGTGGTATAGCGCCCGAAGCTATAAGAAGCACGAAAAGTGTACGAATAGATATTTTGCGATATACCGCAGCGCCTACGGCAGCAGCTGCTATGATGCCCCATAATACCGGTTGCAGGCTAGCAAGCACGAAGCTTGCAATACTTATGACGAGCCCCATTTTCCACGAATGTTTTTTGTATTGCGTCCACTGAATAAGTCCATATACAAGTGCTATGGAGGCCGTATGGAGGAGTAATTGGTGTGGTACTCCGCCAAAGCGCACGCGAGGAACGGCAAAGTTGTTCCAATAGTCACCGTACGAGGGTTTACCATCGCGGAGTACCGGAAATGCATGAAAGAGCGCAAAAAAATACAACGCGATGGTGGCAGCCCTGCGGCTTCGAAGGATAGTGAGTGCCAGTATATATGCCATGATAAGCAGAGCTATCCCAAGAATTGCGATGCTTGCCTGATACGCGACAATTGGCGATAGGTTGAGTATATGAAATATTTTTCCAATGAGTACGTTGCTCCAACCTATAAATGACGGAGACATATGTTCGCTAGTAAAAAGATCAATGGTGGTAAGCCATCTGTTTTCGCCTTGGGTAAATTGTGAAAGATAATAAAAATAGTCGCCGGGATGGTGCACGTTGCCCAAAAACACCATGTCTTTCGGGGTATTGGTAAACCCAATGATCGAAGGAGCTGTATTTTCGAGGGTGGCAAGAAAAATGATGATTGTAACAAACAAGGTATACACGATTACCATCGTATCATTTACCTAAATACGTTGGATGCTGGGGAAACAGTAAGGACATGTTGCCTCCGTTCTTCGGATGAGCGTATATTGCGCCTAAATATGAAAGCGTATCTATATTCTGCATGCGCTGCATGCTGATGCCATGGGTCAGGTGATGAAGCGTATTGCTTACCCAATCGACAATAGCGTCTTTTTTCCATGATTTCGGCGCGATAGCATATACCTGACCGGTGAGCTCTATTTGGACACAGCTTGCACCGCGGTTGCCGACATAGTTGGGTAAATCTCGTCTTTTTCCAAAACTAAGGGAGATGCCGGAGGGTTCTAACGGAAGATTTCGGGTGATGGAAGCACTGACCGCAGTGCCAGATTTTTCAGATTGTATGATAAATGCATAGCGCTGCTTTGCTCCGGTTATCAGGTTAAATGACTGCAGGTGAGTTTCTGTACCAGTACGGTTACGGGCGAGAAGAACAGCTGGGTAGTGGTAGCGGTCGCGGAGGTGGAGCACCCGGATTTTTTCCAGAGGAAACGAGCGGAGCTGGGGAGATTCTGCGGCGAAATCACGCGCTTTTTCATACGACATATGGCGTATATGGGAGAGATCATTGCCGGTTGCCATACTCCACGCAACAAAGTCTCGCGCTTGTTTTCCGAGTGCCTCAGATTGTAGACATCGCTCAACAAACATAAGAAAAAGATTATATACTATAGGACATAGAAAGTCAAGAAGAGGTAGGGGGCATTAGGGGGTTGTTGACCACGAAACTGAGTTTGCCATGCGGTCAAAAACATCGGGTGCAAATAGCCTGCCACTCATCCATATAATAAGGTGATTTTTCCCTGGTACTTCCAAAAATATGTGATCGTAGGGGGTGTTTCCCTGGCTATCCCTATAGGTGGCACGATATCCCTTCAGTCCTGAACTATTCGTAAATGCACTTACTTTTTCTACACCTTCCCAGCTGTAATCCTGCCACCATGTGGAGGCGTATTCCATGGGCTTTCCTATATATTGCTGTTTCTTGAGCGTGGTAAGATTTTCGACTCGAAAAAATATATTCGCGTTTGCATCTGTGTTGTTGTAGAAAACAGTAACAGCATCGTACGGATCATTGGGAAACACTCCGAGTGATAATGTTTCGGGATACATAAATGAGTAGGGGAATATAGCTCCTGTCCGCGACTTCCATGTGGCATCTGCCGGTATATAAATTTTGCCGTCAGCTTGGGGAGTTTTTTCAGCTTTTTGTGTGCTGGTGGGGGTAGGTCCAAGGTAGGTAACCCCACCCGGTAATACAACAGTGCCTGTTTTTTGACGAGCAGTGACGTACGAGAAAAATACACCGACAAAAAGTACTGAACTTATGATGATAGCGGGTAAGATGAACTGCTTGTCTGATGAGTGTTCCATATAGCACCAAGAAAGGTATTGTTATCGGTTTTCGTGACTCACTGATAGTATAAGGGCGTTATTCTTTGGGAGCTTCCCAAAATTCTTTACCGGCCGCATCCCAGGGGAGACGATGTTCATCGGGTTCGTTTGGATTGAACTGATTATTCACAAAATAATAGACGTTTGCCTTTTTTCCTGAAAAATTGGCAGCACCATGTGCCACACCACGCGGAATATATACACCTATAGAGTTGCCACCACCTAATGGAATTTTTTGTAATGTTCCTTTGGTGGCTGATCCTTCTCGTACGTCCCACAGGCCAAGAAGCAAGTGTTCATCCGGAGGAACATACCACATTTCATCCTGTTTATAGTGCAAATGCCATGCTTTAATTGCCTTGTGATACTGCTTGCTCCGGTTAATTTGGCGCAGTCGAAAGCCCGGGATAAGTTCGGATTCTCCATGTTCGTCTAGTCGCATGAGTTCGGAAAAATCACCGTTTTCACCGACAAAATTGCGAATTTTGACAATAACAACGCCTTCGATCGTGGGTTTGGGGGAGTAATCCTGTTCGTACACTTTTTCGCGGACTTTCGTATCGATAGCGCCATCAGTGAGATTGTTCATAGTAGGATTATCCCAAGCATAAGGGTATAAAGTCAAACATGGTTTAGGTTAGAATGAGAAATATGCAGCTTAGGAAATATGTGCTTCATTTTGCGATTGTAGGATTTGTGTTGTTTTCTTTTGTTCCAACTTTTTATGAGTTGTCGCGTGCGGACAATCTTCATTCAAATAGACAATTTGAGCTCGTCCATAATTTTCCCACCGATTACAATTTTTATCTTTCACGAATACGTCAGGGATTAGAGGGACGGTGGACTGTTATTGAGCGATATACATCTGAGCCGCATCATGGGTCACTGATCCATGAATTTTATTTACTGTTGGGTCAGGCTGGTAAATTTTCAGGAGTACCACTCCATCGATCAGGTGATATATACCATATTGCACGATTTGTGCTTGCTGTCGCCATGCTTCTAGGTATTGCTGTGTTTGCGAAAAAATCATTTGATGGATTTCGACTGACGAAGCAATTTTGGATAGTGTTGTCATTTTTTCTTGCAGTGACCGCTTCATCATGGCCGAAGTTGTTAGCGGTAGTCGATACTGCTATTGTTCCCGCAACGATTGCGAATATACATAGCTGGAGACTGGGGGGGTATATGGCGTGGTGGTCGGTTATGGATAGCTTGCAGCGCATTACGTTTATTCCACACTTGTTGGCGGGTCAAGCGCTTATTATCGCCATAATACTATTGGTTACCCAGAAACATATTGTGAGAAGGAGTCACAACGCTGTATTTATAGGATTGCTTGCATTCTTGCTTGGGATGATATTCCCGCCCGGCCTCCTGTTTGTGTATGTCGTGATGGGTGTATGGGTAGCGCTTATGGGGTGGAAAAGAGAGTGGATAGTGCCGTATGGCGCAATAGTTATGATGAGTATCGCTTCGTTGGTGTACCTAGCGCTGATGACGGGAGTATACCCTTGGAAGCGCCTAGCAGAGGTGGACATTATCAGGCCACTTCCGTTTGATTATCTGGAATATGGAAAAGCAATGGGGCCTGTATTGCCATTGGGGTTGTTGGGACTTATTGTTGCGTTACTTCGTTGGGAAATTGCACTTTTTCCTGCGGTGTCGTGGGTATTAGGGTGGGGATTGCTGTTGGGTGTATTTGCTTTTGTGCCGCAACAGAGCCCGCTTCGATTTTCAGAAATGATACCTCATGTGCCGTTGGGCGTACTCACTGCGTATTTTTTCTATATTTTTCGGAAATATGTGCCCCATGCAGTTGCATTTCTTATTCCTTCTCTGTTGGTGGCTGTTGGGCTGTTTCATATGTATTCTTCGTATCTTTGGCAGCGGGATTTTGTTGATCACAAGATGAGAGCGACATTACCACTTGTTCCGACAGGGAGCTACGTCATGTATCCATTGAAAGATTTTGTATCCGGTATGCAGTTTATATATGATCATGGACGAGGGAAAGGTGTCGTGCTGAGTGAAACAACCGCCGCCAACTACATACCGGCATATATAGGCCATGTCGTATACGCAGGACACGACAATACGGTAGCTTTTGAAGGAAAAAAAGAAAAAGTACGCGAGTTTTTTTCAGGCAACATGAGTGAAGCGCAAGCGCGTGATTTTATGTCTTTAACCGGCGCAGCATACGTATTTTTTGGTCCGCAGGAAAGAGAAGATGGTGGAGTAGGCGATCTCAATATGAAATATCCGTTTTTGAAAGAAGTGTATCGAAACAATCAGGTCGTTGTGTATATTCCATGAGCGTATGATGATTCCTGTTATTGGTTTTATCCTCGTGACGATGATTGTATTTGGGAAAGCGCTATTTCCTGCAGCTGACTTCATGATTTATGGCGATGATATCCACAGGTCATATTATTTTTTCCGTGAGTTTTTTAATTATTGGATACGCCAGGGAGTATTTCCGTGGTGGAATCCGTACATTTTTGGAGGTCAGCCGTTTATTGCTGACCCAATCGTCAATATTTGGTATCCAATAAATTGGCTATTCATGTTGATCCCCTTAAATATCGCGTATGCGTGGCATATTGCGCTACATATTGTGTGGGCGATGACTGGGATGTACATGCTAACAGTTAATAGTAAACAGTTAACTGTTAACAGTAAGTTGGCGGCGTGGGTGAGTGGGGTAGTATTTGGGTTGTCAGGATTTTTTGCAGCGCGCACCTGGTCAGGGCACGTTGATGTCATTGCTGCCGCAAGCTGGATGCCTTGGGTGGTGTGGGCAATCGATAGAGCTATGATGTTGGGCGATAAAAAACGAATTATCGTGGCTTCGGGGATTTTTGCTCTTCAGTTGTTTTCAGGGTATCAAACCATGGCATTTATGACGGTCATCGTTGTCGGATTTGTCGCATTGGCTCGAAGCTATGGAGCAAAAAGCGTGAAGCCCATGTTGTTGGCAATACAGACGGGAGCTATCGGCATTGGACTAGCGGCTTTTCATCTGGTGCCGGTTTCAGAGTTTTTTCATGCGAGCATCCGTACGTTTCGTTTGCCGTATTCATGGGCTTCGTATGGTGCTTGGGGTTGGCAAAGTCTTATACAAATGCTCAACCCGTTTTTTTTCGGAGACCAGTATACCTATCGTGGTTTAGCGCCTAATTTTGGGGAGCACAGTGCGTTTGTGGGGGTTATTGGGTTGTTGCTCGCCATGATAGGCGTGGTGGTGAGTGTTAAAAATAAACGGGCGATCGTGGGAATAGCGTTTGTTGTGCTTGCTTTTTTTGGTGTATGGGTGTCTTTGGCATCCAATGCGCCGATCGACATACAGCGTGTGATGTGGGAGATCATACCGATGTATCGGTATATACGAATACCAGCGCGCCATCTTATCTTAGTGGTTTTTAGTTTATCTTTTTTGAGTGGTGTTGGATGTCTCTATCTCCTCATGCATAGTAAAAAATGGCGTAAGTGGGTAAGCGCACTGATTGTCGGGCTTGTTGCTATCGAAATGGTTTTGTTTTCTCGTCATTTTATCGAACTTCAACCGATACCTGAACGCCGTCATGACCACGAGCTAGTTGAGAGACTCGTCCAGGATGAGCAACCGTACCGGACTCTCCAGAACTTTGGAGTGTGGCTGTCCGCACGCGATGCGTTGGATTTTGATAGCAGCATGTCTTATGGGATTTATTCTGCCACAGGATACAGTCCTTCTATATTGCGATCGTATTTTGAATATATTGCTCGTGCTACCGGCAAAAGCGGGGAGCAGGCGATGCTGTCACATGACGTGCAAGTGCCATATATGTCCGCAGCAAATGCAGGGAGCATCGATTTTTTGAATATTAAATATATTATCGTTCCTCCAGAGCATGATCCTTTTTCTGGTAACGAACGATATAAGCTCGTGTGGGATGATGATCGCAATAAGTATCGGTTGTATGAGAATACGAGTGTATTACCCCGATTTTTCTTGAGCGATTCGTCATGTGGAAGTGTCAACGTGTCTTCGTATACTCCCAATAAAGTCGTGTTGTCAGTTTCCAGTACGTGTGCAGCAACGTTACGAAGTTCGGAGGTTTGGTATCCCGGATGGACTGCTACCATCGATGGTAAAAAAACAAGTATTAATAAGGAAAACGATACGTTTCGAACACTTTTTATTCAACCCGGTAATCACACCATCGTTTATGAATTTCGCCCGACAATATTTCTTTTTGGCGGAATTATCAGTTTGTTTACGGGAAGCATGCTTGCGTTATGGTGGAAAAAGCCGATTATGGACGTTGTTCCCGCCAGTAAGGGATGATGCAGGGATCTTCACCTTGCCACCATGGTTGTTGGCGAGACGTTTGATTGTTTGTGCGGTTATCAAATATCCATGTAAGCGGAGCGCCTCTCGTAGAAATCGTATGCACAGGTGTATGGTGGAGTAGATATTCATACGCATAAAAGAACCGGTAAAAGAATGATTGACGATTTAATACAATAACAAAATCAGATTCGTCATAACCGTATCGGTTAAGTTGTGGCAGGAGGTCAGGACGGAGGTATTGAGCGGCTACCGCAGCGGACATGACGATGTGCACTTTTGCGTTTTGTGGCGCGTGTTTATTTACCCAGAGAACAGCTGCTTTTTGGCTAGTGCCCCAGTAATCAAGATCGTATTTACCCATCGCGCCCCTTATCCCTCCGATGAGTTCGTTAAAGTAACTTATTTGGTACGGATGATGTTGGTATATCGCAAGCAATAAATACAGTACTGCGGATATAAGAACGAAGAGTCCGATGTGTCGGTTGACGCGTTTTTTGAACCAAAGGTATATTTCATTCATGCCAATGCTTGCAAGCGCTGCGATGGGAAAAAGCACTTCTTCAAAATGACGGATGCCATCTATCACCCCAATACTCGGCACAATATACCGGAGAAGGGGAATACATAGCCAAAGAACGAAAAGTAGCCCAATACGATGGTATTTTTTTTGCGCGATAACACAACACGAGCCTGCTATCCCAGAAAAAAGTATGACAAGTGGCGTGGTAATAGTGAGATACCAGAGCGGATAATACCAGGGAACAGTAGAGCCAGAACAGTACCACGTACCGTTTAACAATACTTCTATATTATTTGTTCCTACACCAAAGGTGAGGAATGCGTGCCGGAGTTGGTCAATTGGATTTGGCCAAAATACCCACCAGAGAAGAAACGCAGCAATCGGAGAAAAGATGAAATACAAAAGAATTCTTTTGTAGTTAATAGTTGTCTTGTGTCGTTGAAATAGCCATAGGAAGCCTAGCCACGAGGCAAAAACAATGGGAATAAATACACTGTTTATTTTCACATTAAATGCCACTGCAAAGGCCGTCACAGCCCAAAACATATCGATTATTCGTTGATGTGTCACAAGACGCCATAAGAGCCATATATTGATGGCAAATATGACTGCAGAAGGAATGTCTTTCATGTTATTGTGGAGGTCTCCAAAAAATCGGGGAGTGAGCCCGAGAAGTAGCGCACTTATAAGCGCGACACGAGGGTGTATTGCCTCTTTTATAAACGTAAAAATTACAAAAATTCCCATAACTCCCCATACGATAATTGGGAGGTGATAGGCGCTGTCAGCAGGAAGGATTGCGAGTGATTTGTGTAGTAAGAGGTAGGTGGCGACAGGGGGAATACTCATGAGCGCGCCATAGGGAAGCGTCCATGCGCGTCTCGGGTCTGGTTCGACAAATGGTAGGTTGCGCGGTTCAAGTTGTTGTGGCTCAAAGCCTAAGAGCTTTCCGCCTCCAAAAAAGTGAAAGTGAAAATCCCACGTAAAACCGTAATGGTTGATTGTGAGGAGATGGACAACAAGGAATACGAGCGTCATGAAAATGCCCGCGTGTTGGCGTATCCAGGAGAATGCCCGCGTGAGTATTTTATTTTTTGATAGCATAAACGTCTGCAATTTCGCCGTGAAATGCCAGCGATAAAAAGGAATAGTGTGAGATGGCTGCTGAAGATTTTGATGAGACTAATACGTGGGAAATTGAGTGATCCTTCATAAATTGTAGCGCTTGGGTTTCGTTCATGTTCCCATAAAAAAATTTATTTCGTAAATCTTGTTTTGTTTGTGTATAGAGCGTATGGACAGGATGTCCGGTAAATGATCGTAGTCCTGTGAGGATGGGTATGATGACGTCATACGGCAGTGTCGGGTCTGTGATGACGAGATGGTTTTTGTCGTTTCGGGTGTGTTGGAGAAACATAAACGTTTCCATCATTGAATAAGGTACGTGGTTAAGCTGCCTTATCGCTGTGTCAGTTTGAAGAGGACGTGTTCGTGCTTCTACCTGCGTGAAGATAGCTGGAAGAGTAAAAGAAAGGTACAGGACGAGCAGGAGCATACTGATCGGTAGCTTAGAAAGAGGTTGGGGGACATGTGTTTGTAGGGTGCGTGTTATGTATGAGTATCCGATTGAAGCAACAATCGGAAGAATTGCGATTGATGCAGGCGAGAGCCATCGAACAGGTGTCGTTCCAAGAAGTTTAGGTATTGGGCTAAAAAACACCACGAGAGAAAGAAGTCCAAATATACCCAATAGACCGCCTAGCGGGGTAATCTTATGAAAAAATAATCGTATGCCAAATGGGATAAATAAAACGATTGGTCCGACAGCCAGTATAAATTGCCATATGCTGACTGAGACGAGCTGACCATCTTCCCACAGTTTTGCACTCACGAGTATTGGTTGACGCGCAAATTCTGCATTTGTAAGGAGTGCTCCGATAAGTGATGGTAACGCAAGAGCGAAACCAATCACTCCATATTGTGCCAATTTTTCTTTTCGTATGTGGGTAAGAAGGTAGAGAAGTGCAGTACTGTTTACAAGGAGCATTTGTGGTGGGGTTGCAATAGACGCGAGAAATGAATAGATCGCCAGAGCTATCAGTCGTATAGCAAGCGGGAGGATAGGTTTTTTGCGAAACGAGGTAATAAGCGTGGAAAATATCCATAGTACTGCAATCACAAGCAGTGTTTGTAATACTTGATGCGGGACGCCTCCAAGACGATTGAGCGCGGGTGTGGGGGAAAACCAAAATTCTCCTAACCCCGGAAAATTTGATGCGGTAATGATAAATATAAAGGTGATAAGACGAATGTGAAGTTGTCCAGGTATTATGGTCGGAATAAGTCGCCACCAGAAAGCGAGGAGTAGTGCGGTAAGGAAAAATAGACTCCCGTTATATACGATAAACGGATCAATTCCCGCGCTACTTATTTTTCCCAGTATCGTATAAAACCAGTATATCCACGTTGGTGGCAAAGGCTCGTTGGTGTACATGTGATTGGTAAAAAACCACGCGCCATTTGCTCCCTGAAATATATGAGAAACATAAAGGAAATAATCTGCAAAATAGTGTGCGATGCCTGTAAATAATTCTCCGGGTTTGTTGTTGGCGGCTTCAGTGATGACATGCCATGAATTTGCGATAAGCATCGCAAATCCTATACCAATGGCGGCGAGGGACTCTCGAGATATTTTTTTCATTGTGTCACAATGGTGTCATTATCCCATGCAACTAAAACAATTTCGAGTGTCGCTTCCAGCTCTTCTTAGCTTGTTTTCTATTAGCGTGCTTATATGGTTACTTTGGACGACACTTCAGGTGTCAATTGTACGATACTTTGATGCGGATGAACTTGCATATCTTCATTGGGCGCATAACGTGTATAGTGGTGCGCTACCGTATCGGGATTTTTTGTTCTTTGTGCCACCCGGGTTTTTATATGCCTTGGCTGTGCTTTATGTTTTTGTAAACGGTACCGCTGTGCTTGTTGCAGGGAGAGTATTTTCATTCCTCATACTGATAGGTATAGTCGTTGTGACGTGCTGGATGTTTTGGCGTATGCGTAAAAGTTGGGCTGCATGGCTTGTGGGAGTAGTGTTGATTGCCTTGCCGCTGCCTGCAGATAAATTGTTGGAAATCAGACCGGATAATTTGGCGATGCTCCTGTCGTTATTAGGGTTAGCGTGCATTCTCGAAGGATTTTCTCACAAAAAGCATGTATTTGTTTGGGGAGCAGGCGGATTATTGTATGGCTTGTCATTGTTAACTCTTCCGAAAACATTACCTCAGGTTGTCGTGTCGGGAATACTTATCGTGGTGTGGGCATATTGGGAAAAAGAACACAAGTCGGATCGTATTCGATCGCTCATGTGGTTTATTGGGGGTCTCCTTATTCCAATAGGAGTATTTGGAATGTTGTATGCAATGCTTTTGGGTAACAGTGAGCATCTTACTACCATGTGGTATTCGCTCACCACGTTGCCATTTGAGGTAGGACGTCTCGGAGAAATGTTTGGGATGCGACCAGACTTATTTTTTTACCCCAATAGTATTTATTACGGTACTGAAGGCTGGAATACTGCAATACTCGTCAATCATTTGTTATGGCTTACCGGGTTGCTGACTGGATGTGTGCGATTGGTTGCTCCAGCATTACTTCAGGGAAAAAGAGGGATATTTCCAGAATTATTGATAGCAGGAACATGGTTTTTTTATTTGTTGATGTTTATGTACGGATATCCGCTACGTCACGCGCAATATTTAATCCCGATAGCGATATTTGTCGCATGGTTTGTGGCAGATTTCGTTAACTCGATGTGGGTATACGCTTCCCGGACGAGAACAGGAAGCAGAGTGTTTGCTGTTTTCTTCATGGCAGGGCTTGCAGGGTTATCATTGGTGCAAAGTGAGGTAGCCGCATCGAAATTGCTTATGACAAATCGTGAGGATAAGGCGGTGGTTGAACGCGTGCTTCACATTGTTCCTAAAGATGCGTTTGTGTTTGATCTGGTCGGGTCGACACTTTATTACAAAGATCCATATTATGTGTGTTGTATGCCATACGGTCAATGGAGCACCTATCAATCCAGGCCGCTTCCAAGCCTTCCTGAAGCGTTGGAACGAACCAATACTCAGTTTATTTATCAGGGGAGACTTATGCGAACGACGACCTTGCCGGAGGCAGATCAAGCGTATATTCGTACGCATTATATTCCGTATCAGACAGATCCGAGTTTGCTTATTCGTAAGTAAAAAGACTCCGGTTGCGTCCATTATCACGAGCCTGATATGATGAGCGGCAGAGTGAAGCATTTATCGCCTCAATTATCTCTCGTGTTGCCTTGTTACAACGAAGAAGGGTTGTTTCGTGAAAGTGTCGCCCGTATACGGGAAGTATTGGAAAATAGCCGATATCCCTACGAAATTATATTTGTCGACGACCATAGTAAAGATGGCACTGCGAAGCTCATCCATTCATATTGCGAGAAGTATCCTAATATGCGTGCGATCTATCACACCAAGAACCTTGGGAGGGGTCAGACGGTAGCTGACGGGCTCAAAGCATCGCGCGGCACCGTTTCGGGGTATATAGATATCGATTGTGAAGTATCACCTGTTTATATTCCTCTCATGGCGTCACTCATTTTTAAGAAACAGGCAGATGTCGTTATTGGGAGGCGATTTTATCGCACAAGTCCTCGGGCAATGGTGCGCGAAGTGCTCAGTCGTGGATATCAATGGTTGTCGAATAAATTGATTGGTACGGGGGGGATGGATACAGAGACGGGATATAAATTTTTCCACCGTAAAAAAATTCTTCCTGTGCTACGCTCGGTGCAGCATAAGGGCTGGTTTTGGGATACGGAAATCATGGTGTACGCCTTGCGAAACGGGCTTCGTATTGTTGAAGAGCCAGTATTATTTTTGAGGCGTTTTGACAAGGTTTCTTCTGTAAATATCATTAAGGACACCGTTGATTATATGATACAGTTATGGGCATTGAGAGGGCGGTTTATTCGTTCGTAATATGAAAGCATTACAGTCTATCGGTATTATGAAAGCTACTAAATTTGTGCTGTATGGTTTGTATGCGTGGCTGTTACATATATCACTTCCTCCAGTGCGGGTCTGGCTGCTACGGCTAGCAGGGGCATCGGTTGGTCGTGATACGGTGCTATTTGACGTACAGTTTGTGAATGTATATCACTATGGATTTTCGCGGCTACATATAGGAAACCGGTGTTTTTTGGGTGACGGAGTTATGATCGATGTACGCGGCGGAGTGACGATAAAAGACGATGTCACCATTTCCAACAGAACAACTATTGTGTCTCATATAAACGTAGGGTTTGCGGATCATCCGCTGCAAGCGGCCTATCCAACCCGCGAAGCGCCAGTGATGTGCAAACGAGGAGTATACGTGGGTACAGGTGCAATTCTATTACCCGGGATAACGGTTGGCGAAGGAAGTGTCGTAGGTGCGGGGGCGGTTGTTACCAAAGATGTTGCTAAAGGAACTGTGGTCGTTGGAGTGCCTGCAAAAATACTAAAGAACGTGTGACGCCTCGTGTTTATTTATTCCCTTTTTTGGTGACGATGTGTGGTTCGTGAAGTGGGCCCCGGCTGTTATCTAGGTATGGCAAAGGCGTCATGTAATCAAGGGTAAGTGGTTTACCACTCGCGAGTTGGCGTAAGATGACCCGGGCAGGCTTATTGTATTTGGCGGCGAGAGCCGCAATAGTGGCTTTATAGTCTTCTTGTCCAAGGCTCATTGCGTTTTTATTTTTTGTAAGATAGTGGGTATAGCTTTCTTTAAATGTATTGGGAACTTGTACCGCCAAGACTTTTTTATTATCCGGCCACTTCATAAGTTTTCTGATTTCTTCTGATGGTGTATCTATCCATACTTTTATGGGAATGTTTACTGGTTTGTATACCACTCTGAGATCGTGCTGTTCGGCCATATATGGTTTATAGTGAACTGACAGCGCGTCACTTGTCAAATAGAGAGCGCTTGAGTATGATTTGTGGTAATGAAAATACCGCTGCATAAACCGTTTTGGGGTAAAAAAGCAGAAGATGCAGTCATTGCTGCGATGCGAACCGGTTCAGGCACCGCGGATGGCCCTTACAGCGCGCTTCTGCGGAAAAAACTTTCGGCACTAACCGGCGCCACAACCACTCTTCCCGTAACGAGTTGTACGCATGCAATGGAAGCGATTATTGCGTGTGTCGGCGCAAAAAATGGTGACGAGGTTATCGTTCCTTCGTTTACCCTTGCCTCTACCGCGACTGCAGTCATGATCAGGGGCGCGCGGCCTGTATTTGCTGATATCGATCCTGTGACGTTTTCCCTCGATCCTCATGACGTAGAGAAAATGATTACCAAAAAAACGGTGGGAATTATGACTGTTCATTATGCAGGCATGGCTGGGCCTCATTTCGATGCACTTATGGACGTTGCAAAGCGGCGCAAATTGTGGGTCGTTGAGGATGCCGCGCATTGTATAGGATCGTACTACAAGCGGAAACATTTAGGGACATTTGGGATAGCCGGCGCATTTAGTTTTCATGGCACTAAAAATATTGCCTGTGGTGAAGGTGGCGCAATTGTTACTGACAATGCACGTCTTGCAGAGCGAATGGAAATATTTCGTGCGATAGGCACTGACCGGCAGGCGTTTTTACAGGGAAAGGTATCTATCTATCAATGGGTAGGGGAAGGTAGTAGTTATTTCCTGTCTGATATATTTGCAAACCTTATTAATATACAAATAGATCAAATTGATAGAATAAATAAAGATAGAAATCAAATAGCATCGCAATATACCAAATCTTTTGCTTCATTTGCTGATAAAGTGCAGTTACCTGTCGTGCCTCAGGGGATGACTCAGCCCAATTGGCATATATATGCGTTGAAGTTTCCCTCGATCGATATGAGAAAAAAATTTGTGACTTATATGCGAGAAAAAGATATTGAGGTGAGTACGCACTATGTTCCTCTTCATCTATCTCCCATGGGTGAGGCGATAGGAGGGGGGAAGCGGCGATTGTCAGTGACGGAAGATGTCGCAGCAACACTTGTGCGAATGCCGATGTATGCAGGGATGAAAGAAAGTGAAATTGCGTATATTGTCGCCACTGCCCAAAAAGCGCTCAAGACGCTGTAATATCGAAGGATTTGTAATGAAGCCCTATTTATCAGTTATTATTCCATATTTTAACGCGCCCGAAAAACTGACGCGCCTCTTGGAAACAATCGGTAAAAGCAAAAAAGCGCCATTGTATGAAGTGATTGTGGTGAACGATGGGTCGTTTCTGCCGATCACGATACATAACCTCCATATATCAGGAGCGCTCAAGAAAAATATACGGGTAGTGCATTTAAAAACGAATAAAGGGCCTGCCGTTGCACGAAACAGAGGGGCAGCAGTTGCGCGCGGGGAGTTTATTGTGTTTTTGGACGGTGATGTTGAAGTATTTCCCGATACATTGAGTGAAATAGCAAAAATATTTATTGACGACCCTGATGTGGTGGCGCTTACAGGAGTTTGGGTGAAGGAGCAGAAATCAAAGGAGTTTTTTCCTAACTTTAAAGCGCTTAGGGATTGGAGCTATTGGATAAATGAGCGAGATAAAAGCGGGTACTATTTCCTGTTTTCTACGCGGATAGCCGCAATAAAAAAAGCGGTGTTTGATCGTCTGGGGGGATTTGACCAAGCATATCCTGCGCCACTTGTTGAAGATATAGAATTAACGTATCGGATAGCGAGGCGATACGCGATTATATTTGCACCAAAAGTGAGAGTGCGACATGAGTTCGAGGGGTTTTTCCCTATAGCCAAGAAATATTTTCTTCGAGCGTATTATTGGACAAAGTTATATGCGAGACGGAAACGATTTGATCCAGTAGCGACTACGCTTCAGGAGGCGCTTACAACACTTTCTGGAGTTGGCGTCTTGGCGTTTGGAAGCGTGAGTGTTGTCGCAATAATCAGCACGCTCGGGCAATTTACGCTGCCTGTGCAGATTGTGGGGAGTTTGTTTATCGCCATACTCGTGTTGCATTTGTTTCTCACGTCTAAATTTCTGTTGTTTGTATATCATGAAAGAGGGTTGGTATTTGCAATGCGAAGTTTCGTGACGGGACTTGTTTTATATTGTTTTATTTTTGCGGGTGCCTTTTTGGGGCGGATTATCCATGGAAGATCATGAGTATCAGGTCATGTACGAGGTGGAATCGTCTCACTGGTGGTTTGTGTCACGAAGGGTATTTGTTAGTACACTCCTTACGAATGCGTGGCGTAAACGGACATCCCGCGTTATCCTCGATATAGGAGCGGGTACTGGTGGCATGGTGTCGCTTCTTTCCCGATATGGAAAAGTAATAGGTATAGAGCCAAATAAAAAAGCTCGTATGCTCGCCAAAAAGCGGGGGGTATTGCTTCGCAATGGAAAAGCAGATCACACAGGATGTGCGCCTCTGAGTGTCGATGTTGTTTGTTTTTTTGACGTGCTGTATCACAAGGGAATTGATGATGTGAAGGCATTATGTGAAGCATATAGAGTGCTTCGTCCGGGAGGGTGGTTAGTGATTACGGATTGTGCATTTCCTGCTCTTGCAGGCCCACACGATCGCGCAGTACTTGGTCGCGAGCGGTATGTATTGTCCCAGCTTTCAGACAAAGTGCAGCATGCGGGATTTCGTGTCATAACCCAAACCTATATGTTTTTTCTCCTATTTCCTTGGGTGGCTGGCAAACGGCTTTTCGACAGAATATTTCCTGGGGGTAGGGGCTCTGACGTAGCGCCTGCATCACCGTTGGTAAATCGGATGGGTATTGCTATTAATCAATTGGAGGCGTGGGGATTATCGTTTGTGTCGTATCCTTGGGGTTCTTCGCTTTTTATCCTTGCGCAAAAGAAGGGGGGAGTATAACAAGACGAGTTTCTATCATTTTGCCTTCATATAATGAACGCGAAAATCTCACGGTGCTTATCCCGAAGATTTTTGATGTTATGAGGCGGCTTCGAGCATACACGACTGAAATAATCGTTGTTGATGATGATAGTCCGGATCATACTGCAAGCGCGATACAAAAACGTTTTGGCAAAAGGGTACGTGTTATCGTGCGGAAACGGGTGCGGGGTTTAGCAACAGCAATCCGAACGGGGATTGCCCATTCACATGGAGACATTATTGTCGGCATGGACGCTGACGGAAATCATAATCCTATAAGCATCCCTTCATTGCTTCGCGCCTTATCAGTATCTGATCTTGTTGTGGGGTCGCGATTTATTCATGGTGGAGGCATGCATGATCGTGTGCGTTATATTGCGAGCTGGCTATTTAATGCTGTGTTGCGGTATGTGTTGTTGTTTCCCGTTTGGGACAACACCAGCGGGTACTATGTTATCCGTAAAAAGACGCTGTTTCAGATGAAGCCAGACCGTATATACCAAGGCTACGGAGACTACCATTTACGCCTGGTGTATGCAGCAAAAACGTTGGGATTTCGTGTGCGTGAAGTGCCGGTATTTTATGAGGATAGGCGTTATGGACAAAGCAAATCGAGATTATTTATAATGGCGGTGAGTTATCTTCGCACTGCCATCAATTTGTGTTTCGATAAGCGATAATTGCCAGATGAAAACATTGCTACAACCATTTCATTTATCCCGAACAGCAAAAAAAAGTATACAAAAGCATTTACCAAGGTTAAAAACCGAACACATACATCCATATCGTATTCCGGTCAGTTGCCCTGATATTTCTGAAAAAGAAGAGCGTTATGTTCGGCTCGCTATGGAATCAAAATGGATATCGGGAAAAGGTCCGTATGTAGAAAAATTTGAACAACTGTTTGCTTCTCAGGTGTCCCATACCAAATACGCGATAGCGGTAAATAGTGGTACGAGTGCGCTTCATTTGTCGTTACTCGCCTGTAATATCGGTCCTGGCGATGAGGTGATTATTCCAACATTTACGATGATTGCAACAGCAAATGCGGTGAGATATACCGGTGCTACTCCCGTATGTGTTGACGCTGATTTGGCTACATGGAATATGGACGTGACAAAAATTGAAGCAAGGATTACAAAACGGACAAAAGCGATAGCGCCCGTACATATTTACGGTTTACCTGTTGATATGCATCCAATTCAAAAGCTGGCAAAAAAATATGGGCTGTGGGTCATTGAGGATGCCGCAGAAGCCCATGGAGCAGAGTATCGCGGTCATAGGGTCGGTGGGTTGGGTGATGTGGCGGCATTTTCATTTTTTGCGAACAAAATTATTACCACCGGTGAAGGCGGTATGATTACGACCAATAATAAGAAAATTGCGCATGTTGTAAGGACGCTTCGGGGACATGCGTTTACGCGTGATTATCATTTTTGGCATCAGTATGTGGGATATAGTTATGAAATGACTAATCTTGCAGCAGGAGTAGGACTAGGGCAAACAGAGCGGTTTCGTACATTTGTCGCAAAGCGGAAAAAGCACGCGATGTTGTACACCAAATTACTGCATGGAATTCCTGGCATTACCACCCCACCTCAATTGCGTGGATATGTTTCAGCAAATTGGATGTATGGCGTATTGGTAGATAGCACGAAGTATGGAGTCAATAGAAATGATTTGCGGATGATCCTTGCAAAGAAAGGTATTGAAACACGACCATTTTTTGTGCCGATACACATGCAACCACCGTATCAGTTAGCGTCTGTTGGCTCTTACCCTGTATCCGAAAAGTTGTGTTGTGACGGGCTATATTTACCGTCAGGGAGCACACTAACAGATGATGAAATTACCTATGTCGCAACCATTATTCGGAAAACTCAGAAATAGGTTCTGCGACAATTGATTGATCGCGGAGGATAAAAATATACGCTCTTCCGACCTTTTTTGTTTCCAGTGTTGTGTAGCGTTTTGTGCCAATAATAGGTTTGATGCAATTAGCTTCGGCATCAGGGATGCTGGTAAACCGCTGACAGATAGCATACATATAGGTTTTTAAAATCGGAAATCGATATTCAAATTCAGGTTCGTTACCTTCGCGCTTGAGAGGAACTGAGATGGTGTGATTTTCAATAAGCCAATAAAGCACTCGGTATATCGCATACGAGCTGTTATCAGGGTTTAACGGAACTTTATGAAAAAATCCGGTGTTATGTTGGGTAAGTCTGCGTTCGTCCATGGAGTGTTTGATAAATTGGGCAATAGCGATAGTCTCTGATGTCTCATTAATGATGCGTCCGGTGATATACGGAGAAAATCCGCTGATATTGAGCAAGCTGTAGATGAATATGATTATGACTGCAAGTGTTTTTTGGAAACCTTTTGCGTTGAGCGCCTGTTGAACGCTCATCCCAGTTATAAGAAACATAAATGGAAGATATGCCCACATGCGGTGGTCGTGCACATCCTGCTGGTAAAGCAATAAAAACACTAACCCCATGGCAAGCATCTCAGGAGCCAAAAATGCGCGGGTTGTTTTGGAAAATGTATGCCATTTTATCATCGCGGTAAACAGGATAATGGTAAATGCGGTGATATAAAAAGCCTCGTTGGGAAAATATATGTGAGCGGAGAGAAAGGAAGAGAAAAAAAAGAAAATATTTTCACTTATTCCGGTAATAATGGTGTGAAGGTTAACATGTGCGGAAAGTGACCCCGTAAACGTGAACGATGGCAACTCGTGATTGATTTCAAAAATAATCTGAGGTGTATAGATGGCTATAAAGGTAATAATGAGGGTGGCACCTGAAAAAAGTAATGACTGAAACGCTGATCGTTTACCGATGTTTCTATACCAACGGGTGATTTGATACCCCATGTAAGGAAGTAGCAGTATGGGCGATGGGTACACCGAAAGGGCAATCATATAGCTCGTTGTAGAAATCCATAACGCGGTGAGATTTTTGCGATTGAATGCGCGCCAAAGGCACAGGAGGCTTATGATAATAAAAAGTTGCATGGGAAACGGCTGCCAGAATTGCCTGCTGTGGTCTATCATGATAAGCGATATAGCAAAAAGTCCTCCCACAATAAAGGCTAATCGCTTCCCACCCATATTCCAGGCAAGTTTCATAAGAAGAATAAGAGATATGATATTCATGAAAAAATAGCCAATAACGATACCGCTTACTGATTGCGTCAGGTGGTATAAGAACCATGTGAGGTAGTAGTATGTCGGAGGTGTGTAGAAATCTTTTAGGCTCAAAAATGGTCCGACAAGTGGCAAATGCCCCATGTGTTCCATGTGCCAGATGACAATAAGATCCATGCCCTGATCTCCGCGAAAGCGTATGGTTTCTGTAATTCGATAAAGTCGAACGATAATGGCGATCAAGACAGGAAATGCCATGAGGAGCAGCTCATGGAAGCGAAGTGTTTTTCTGAGGATTTGTTTTTTCATGTATGGTGATATGATTTTTGCTTGGTATGTAAAATACCGAGGTAGGCAAGTTCATCTTGTATCGATCTGATCTTTTTTTCCCATGTGTTTTCTTTCGCAATATGTTTCATTTGTCGGAAATGATGTGAGGAGGGCGGGTGTCGAAGTGCTTGCTGTATGGCGCGAGTCCAATCGGTATTGTTTCGTGCCACGCGAATAAGAGGAGTGAGCCTCATGAGTTCATAAATTGGGGCAGTCACGATTGGTTTTTGTGCGTAAAAATATTCCATAATTTTCATAGGATATGCATAGCGACTGAGCGGAACACTCATGTCATATGGAATAACGGCAACGGAGAATTGAGAAAGAATAGAGGGAATATGTCGCGGGTTGACTTGCGTGTGATACACATTGGGGAGAGCGAGGAGATTTGTCATTAATGTTCGTAATGACGGGGTAAAGTGGTCATAAAACAGAGGGCCAATGAGCGCAAATTGCCATGAGGGATGATGTGTTGCGAGATTATGTAATAATCTAAAATTAACGCGGTAGTCGATAGATCCGATAAATCCGATAATCGGGCGATCTTTAGAAAGTGGAAGTGAATATTTCGAAGGGCGAGTGAACATATCAATCCGAAAGCCTAGTGGCACGCGGATGACATCTGGGCGAACAGGCTTGAGTTTTCGAACGAGTGTGTGTGAATTCGTAACTACCAGTGAGGCATGAGAGAGTAATGACTTTTCCGCCTTTTTAAGGTAGTGGGCGAGCGATGGGTGAGGGTTTGTCGCGATATCCACGCAGTCATAAATAGTTGTATGCAATCGAAAGAGGGGGGGGAGGAGGAGAAAGACAGGGTCAAAATAACCAAAAAACCAGAAAATTATTGTTCTTTTTTGATAAATAGAAATTATTGAACAAATAATATACGCAACAAGAGCGTTAAGAAAAAGATTGATATATTGTATCCATTGAATTCGTTTGCCCGGGATAAGATACAGTGGTTGCATTTTCCATAGATTGCCCCTTTTTATCAGTGGGCGATACTGTTGTGTCCGGGTTACTAATTCTTTTATCGAAACGCTATCACCCCAAAGAAAGCAAAATACCATGTGGCTTTTTGACAATATGCGGGCGGTTTGATTGGCATAGTCTGTATGCCAATTCCACGGGTTATGAAAAGGAATGAATATCAAGGATGTTGCTTGCTGTTTCCCCATATGTTTTTTCGCACCTTATTCTAAGCGAGAAACTTCTGGGCGTAAAGCGCTGGGGTAGCGATTAATAAAATATATCTTCACCATTGGGGATCGTTGTTTTGTGCAGTTCTTTAACCGGTATACGGTTTCCTCCGATGTATAAAATTTTTAGATTTGGCGGAAGTACACGAGGAAATTCGCGTAGACGGTTGCCCGTAAGATCAAGTTCGGTGAGATTAGTGAGATATTGCATGCTGGCAGGTAATTCTTCAAGTTTGTTGTATGCCAAGCTAAGCGTCGTCAGATTGGTCAGGTTGCCGATTGATTCTGGTAGTCGGGAAATGCGGTTGCCTTCGAGATTAAGTATTTCGAGCGTTGAAATATCACCGATTTGCGTAGGAACTTCGGTAACCCGGGTATTTCTGATGGTTATTTGTTTAACATTTGTAAAAAGATTTATATTTGTAGGAAGTGATTCAAGTGGCGTATCTTCAATCAGAAGTAAGGTTACCCATGGCATGGGTTTTTGTAATGGTAATGTGCGTAATAGGTCGGTGCCGTCGAATATAAGTTCTTCTGTGGACGTTTTGGTGAGGTCGGGGTGATTATCTAATATACGGAGAAAAAATGTTTGCGGTGAATATACTGCTTGCTGGTGAATTATCCGCTCCGGAAGTATATGTGCAAGATAAAAAAGTTGGGTAAACACCGCCAGCCACATGTATACACTGATAGTCGCGATAACACATCCCACCAGTGACCACAATGCTATTTGGCGTATGTTAATGAGGCGATGAGTTTTGGGTTTTGCCGTGGGGACTATTGCTGCCGTGGAAGGCGCAAATGCGGTGGGTGATGGGGGGACAGGTTGCTCTTGCATGATTTGTTATACGTTGTAACTCTACGTTACAATAGTATTGTATGGATTCTGCCCCACAACATGCAAATGCGTTATCTGTGCCCGTAACAGAGTTAACAAAACCCCGGAAACAATTTTCAGCGGTGATTACCCAGGGATTTAGCGTAATCCTTATAGGATTGATAGTAGGTGGAGTTATTACTGCTGCATTGTGGTTTTTGCCATACACTCGCGTTGTCATTAACAGTCAGCCAGCGAGTCCTACAATTCTCGTGCAGTCAGCTCGTTTGGCAAAAGATGGATTTATTGTGTTGTATGCAATCACCGAATCAGGATCACAGATTGTCGGGCTTTCAACTCGTTTGCAGTCTGGGTACTATCGTAATTTTATCATTCCAATTTCAAGAGAATCTGTTTATCCTGAGGGCGTGAGATCATTTGTAATGAGGGTGTTTGTGGATGATGGAGATTTGGTATTTGATGAAATCATTGATACCCCTGTGAAAACGTGGAGTGGTGTTATATACCAAAAGCGTTTTTGGTTTTTATATCCCGACCGATCATTTCGTCAATGGTATCGTATTTTTATAAGTAACCCTCTGTCAGTGTTGGGAGATATGATTATCCCATGACGCATCTTTTATGATTTCTTCGGGAATAATTTTGATGTGATAGAATCAACCCAGATGAAACCGGCTTCGCGCACGCTTATTTTTGCTACGCTGTTGTTTTATGGGTCGCTTGTTATCGCACCGCATAAAATTGCTGTTTTTTTATTTACTTTCTGTTATTTTTTCATCCTCTGGCGGCTCATGAGGCATTTTCGACTTGCTCTTATGACGCTGTACCTTACGCTGATTCCCATTCTTGTCGGGAAGCTGTTTGATATTGATTTGATTTCTGGAAAGGAGCTTGGAATCCCTGGGAGGGATTTCGGCATAGCCGCGGATATCGTTATTACAATATCTGACATCACAGTCGCCCTAATGGGGGTATTGCTGGTAGGTGCCTCCTTACGGAAGGAGTCTTTCAATCGCCAGTATCCTTTTTTGGAGCTTATATTGTTTTTGTATGCTGTAGGCACGGTGGTCGCGACACTTATGGGGTCGGTGCGGCCAGATATCTCCATTGTGCATAGCGTATTTGCATTAAAACCGTTGATTCTGTATTACTTTTTTTCGCTGCAGCCCACGTTGCGTCCCGCAGTAGTCATTTCGGTGTTTACCGCCGGACTTTTTTTCGAACTTGGTATTGTGATGGGGCAGGTGCTGAAGGGTGGGTCCATAGGGCTTGTCATCGAAACAATCGGTAATTATATCGTCATCGATCGGTCGCTTGATGCCGCTGGGCTGCTTCGGTACGGGGGAACCTATATGCACGCCAATGCGTTGGCGCATGCGATGCTTATTCCGTTTTGTTTTTCTGTGTCTGCGTTGTTTTATTCGTACGGGAAAAAAGACCGGCTGATTTTTTCGGGATTTTTTGCCGGCCTTATTGTGGTTATTTTGACGATGAGCAGATCGGTATGGTTGAGTGTGGTATTTGGGCTCAGTGTTTTTTTTATTTTCACCCGATTCGTATGGCGCTATAAATTAAAGCTAATTATCGTGCTTACACTGGCACAGCGTAGTGTCCTGGTTGGTGTCATAGTCGTATTAGGAATACTCATGATGCCGCGTCTTGTCAGTACCTTATATTCCGGTGGGCTATATGGAAGTATAGAAACTCGCTCAATGCTTCTTAAGGAGTACACACAGTCGCTATCAACAAATTTGATGGCAGGAGTCGGACTGGAAATGGATGTGTATATGCAGTATCTACGGGCGAGTCATTTTGGAAGCCGCAATATTGATGCACCGAACCGTTCTGTGCTGCTTTATTTCCCGGAACCCGTTCACAATGGTTTTTTACGACTGCTTATTCAGGTGGGGTTGATAGGGGCAGTTCCTTATTATCTCCTTGTGTTTTCGTTGGGGTACGTGCTTTATAGAAAGTTGCTGAGGGTTACATCAGTAATGCACCGGTTTTTTGGTGCGTCTTTGATGGCGGCTTACATTGCCATGATTGTCAACGGATTTATGCAGCCGATTCTTCCTGATATGCCCGTTTTGACCGCGCTTGTTATGATATACTTATCAGATTCGGTATGAAAAAACCTTTCCGGTGGCGCAAAGTAGGATTTATTGAATATTTTGGTATTGTCTTGTTTCTGTTGGTTGCGGCATTTGTCTACGTTTATGTGTCTCCGAAATCGAGTGATATTTTGGTTACCCTGCGTGTCGCTGAAAAAGATTTAATCTGGTTGGATAACGGGTCGCCGCGGGGGATACGGGCAAGCACGATTAAAGAAGGGATGAAAGAGGTGGATGTATTCGGGAGAGTTATTGCGGAGGTTGTGAAGGTTCGATCGTTCAGTCAGCCCCAGACCGAATCGGTATATCTGAATAAAAAAACCGTCTATGTCACGCTGAGACTCCGCGCGCAATATAACAAACAAAAAAAACAATACCGGTTTCAAGGAACCGTTTTACAGGCAAGCGATTGGCTGCGCGTAACGATCCAGTCAACTATTGTGAACGGTGTTTTGGTGATGGTGCCTGCAAAAGAATCACCTCCTCCTTATTATGTGACCCTGAAGACACAAGTAAAGCTGGAGAACCCGTTTCTCTACGAGCCCTTCAACGAAACGACCGGTGTTGATCCGTACGTAGCAGACGCGATAACTGTCGGGGAAAAAGCTACGGATTCTGACGGTTTTGTACTCGCGGAGGTGTTGGAGAAAACAGTGCGTCCTGCCTCGATTATTGTCGGCGATCAATACGGAAATATTTTTGAGCGGCAGCACCCTCGGAAAGTTGATATTTTTCTTACTATCCGTGTCGCAGCACAGGAGATTGATGGTCAGCTGTATTATTTGGATACCATTCCTTTGCAGGTAAACTTGCCAGTGCCACTTTTTCTCAAAAACATTACCGTAGAGCCGAGGATTGTAGAGATTGTCTCCGTTGAGTCGCCTTAATTCGCAGAATTACACATACGCCGCTCATTCGAGTTTATGTGTGAGGTGTATTAGGGGAGTGTTTTGCGCGCTGATTTTTTATCGCTGCCTGGATGTAAGTGGCAAGCCTCTTGCGAAATACTTGTTTGCTGTATTGTTTCGCATGCCGATATAGTCGCGTTGATGAAAACTGCATGTGCGATATCCGTTGTATGGCGGTCATCAGGCTTTTTACTGTGTGCTTACGAAAAAATACTCCGGTAACTCCATCTTTCAGTGTCTCTTTCGGGCCGCCGCCATAGTAAGCGATCACTGGAACACCATGTGCTAATGCTTCCAGTGGTGCAATGCCGAAATCCTCCTTTTTTGATGGAAAAAGAAATGCGATGGTGCTTTGATACAGTGTTCTGATTTCTTTATCGGATTTGAAACCAAGAAACTGAACGGTCGGGCCAGCAATCTCCCGCAGGAATTGTTCGTATCTGGGCTCATTGGTGACACCCACAATGCGAAGCGGGACACCAAGCTTTGTACACGCTTTTACTGCGAGTTCTAGGTGTTTATCGCGGTCTAGCCGAGATACACAGAGGAAAAACTCCGGTTTACTGCGCTTGGGTAATACCGTAGGGATTTGTACAGGGGGAGGGAGGATGTGCGCGTGAATACCAAATAGTCTCCGTATCGTTTGTTGCATGTGTCGGGAGCTCGTCAGAATAAACGGAGTATTGGTAATTGCCTGGCGATATTTAGGTGCGATGTATTGGTCATAATGAGTCAATCGCATCAAGGGAGTCTTTGGTAGTAGTCCAAATAGTGATTTGGGAATTGTATGGATATACTGAATATGTACACTATGAGGGGCATTGATCATGTTACACATCAGGGTGCAGGCACTGGAAAGGACCAAATCATAGCGAGATAAGTCTATTTTCCCCCACAGATATGGAGCCATAACCTGCATCAGGGAACGGTGGGTAGAGATCAGTGATAGAATTTGCCATCGTGTCTGAAGCACAAATGTTTGTCTGGCTAAAAAATTCTGCACCACCCATTTTTCCGCAAATGACGTGATGCAAACCGCCTTGGGGAACATTTCAAGCATGGTGAGCGTTACTCGTTCTGCTCCACCGAAATCGTCAAATGTGTCATTTATGATGGCGATATTCATAGAATTTGACCACATGATACCAAAGTTTACCGATGCGTGAAACGGTAGGAAAGATGATGAGAAGTAGCCCATAATAGAACTGCTGGAGTATAGGAAATCTCTGTGCCGAGCAAATCTCCTTGATAAACCATACAGGGAAAAATGTTGGGTATGGGGATGCCCGTAAATCTACTTTATACTCATCTATGGTACATGCATCAGAATACCCATTCCAGAACGCTGCAGTCCATAGTGGGCCAAACGAAACTCTTGGGGTTGCATGCGCGATAATGGTAGGGTCAAAATAAATTGTTTTTCCTGCTTGTACGAGACGAAGGCCGAGCTCTACATCGTCATTTCGGTATCTACGGTGTCGTTCGGGAAATCCAAAGGAAAGAAGGGTAGATCGTCTGATACCCATGACTTCACAATCGAGTATTCTACCCCAGAGAAGGGGAACGGCTCGTTTTAGTCCGGGAAAAAAATGATTTAATCCTCGCTGGTAGTAGGCAAATTGAGTTGCCGCGTATATATTGTCTTCGTGTGAGTTTGTTATGCGCCCAATAACCGCAGTAAGAGTAGGGTCTCTTTGGAAATGTTTTTGAAACTTTGCTAGGTACTTGCGGTCTGCAACGCAGTCATCATCCAAGTAAACGACAATATCTCCATGTGCTGTTTTTGCCCCAAGTGTACGTCCATAAGGAATAGAGTGTTTCGTATTTCTTTTGATGATATGGAGTGTGTTGGTGTGTGACTTGATGACCGCAACCGTTTGTTTGTGAAGTTGGGTTGATCCGTCTACTATGACGACTTCAATAGGTTGTGTTTTCTGTTTGTGAATTGAGGTAAGTGCCTTTTCTAATAGGTGTGGGCGATCGCTGGTAAGGATAATAACACTGATAGTTGGCGGTTTATTCATGGCTCTCGAGCTGATAACAGGGGTTTACCGGTGGTAATAAGCGACACAATATCTGCTCCAACTTTGAGTTTATTTTTTTTGATAGCGTCTTTTGCGGTGCACACTATCCAACAGTCATTACAGGCATGCGCTGCCGGGAGAAATTGTTGTTTAGGTTTTGAATACCATATTTGTTCAAATGATTGTTTTCGTAAGTTGCCAATTGGCCAATTTTTAATTTGACACATAAATATATTGGCAAATGGATCCATGTAGAAGAAATTTTCTCCTGCACCACAAGGGAGTGGGCGGCGATGGTGTAGCATATATTCATACGAATACCGATTAAACCATGCCTTGCCCCAATTTTTGGGATTGATACTTTTCATCTGTTCAGAAAATAAATAATCAAACTCTTTTTTGACACTGCGGGGTTTTGGCTGCAACGATACTTTTCCTTTGCCAAAATAGATAGGCGAATCGTGAACGACATTGAGTGAAAAGGCGAGGTTTTCTTTTTTACAGTGGGCATAGACAGCTTTAAGTTCGTGTTGGTTGATACCCATGAGAGTAAACGTAAGGCCAATATCTTTTACCCCTGCTTCCTTGAGGATTGCCACTGATTGCATAACTTTTTCAAACGCTTGCGGTATGCCTCGAACTTTTTCATGGGTAGCCCCCCAACCATCGAGAGAAAGTCGAAATGCGATGGCAGGATCGTTTTTTACGATAGCCGGCGCATATTTTTTGATTTTTGAAGGTAAGAAGCCATTAGTGGTAATAAGTATTCTCGCTTTGGGACAACGTTTTCGGATTATTCCGACAATTTCAGGAATATCGTTTCGTAAAAATGGTTCGCCACCGGTGATATCGACCATTTCGAGTGATGTGGGCAATTTTTTATATATTGTCACTGGCAAAAAATCGAGTCCACGATTTTTCCAGATGTCACAGTGGATACAACGAGAATTACAAAGGAGGGTGACGGAAATAAATGCGCTTTTGGGTAATGGAGATTTCGTGTTAACCATAATAACGCTGGAACGAGAATAGCAGGCTCATTCCCGCCTGACAATTGAGTATATCATCTGTTTGTTGCCAAGGGAGTGCGATAGAGGAGGCTATCCGCTCTGACGAGCTAATATGTCGAGATAGCGAATGAGTGCCGGATTTTTCTTTTGTATCGGGTCGATGCTGCTTGTGGCTGTCATAATTTTTATAAGCGGTGTTTTGGGGGTGACGATGCGGATAAGGTGGTGATTTGCCATAAATGTCGCAAAATCAACCTGATGGTCATTAAGGTGTTCTCCGTAGTGCTTTTGTCGTGGGAGCACCCAGGGAATTTTTCCAAATGAAAGCGCTTGGTATATTGTTGCTGGTCCACCATGGCAAATAATCACTCGTGCGAGCTTCATGTATTGCATAAGTTTTCGATGCGGTATGAACGCGTGGGGTTCTATTTCAGGATCGAGAAAGTGTGGTGGTGTATGTCCGTATTGAAATATGATTTTTTCATTTGTCGGGCGAATATGAATAAGATGCTCGACCAAAGTCGTCATCCGTTGGAATGGAAATAGTGTGGAGCCAACTGTTATTAGTATCATAATATCGCTCCTTTGTACTTCGCGCGCGGATAGAATTTTTTTTGGGTAGGATGCTGCACAAGTATATGATCGACAAATGGTGATACAAGGCGACCAGTAAGGCTTGAAGTTTTTACGAGGTCAAACACTTCGATAAATACGGTTTTTATGCCAAGGAGTTTACCGATAATAAAAAATGGAGGCGCTATACCGGCGCCGCAGCTAATAAGGAGCGTTGGGCGTTCGGCTCTCAGGATTTGCCATGCAAGCCTGATGTGACGGATAGCATTATAGATATGCCTCGTTTCCGGGTAATAACCATAATAAACCCGTTCTTTTTTGAGCAGTGAGGCAACATCTTCACCGGAAAACGTTACCCAAAAATGGTCATACTTACTCCACCAGGGCTTTAGCCGATACATCTGGTATACGTGACCGCCTTTTGACGTAATAATACCAATGACTGGCTTCATCGATGCCTAGCGTACCCCCAAATTCTGATACATGCAAGTGCTATGTAGAGAAATATATGACCAAATGCCTCTTTCCACTTACCATGACGTATAAATCGTATTTCTCTTTGGGAAAAACTTTGTATATGGAGCAGAAGTTTTTTGGCGGGAATAACGCCAAGGCGTTCTCCGCGGGGGAGAATGTTGTCGAGATAGCCTTCGCTTTCAGCAAACCGCTGATGCTGCCTAAGAAAGCTTTGGAGTGTCGTTCGCTCGTGGTGGGACGCGATAATAGATCGGTCGAGATAGATGGTAATTCCTGCTCTCCGAAGCCGCAGTCCGAGTTCAATATCTTCGCTTCCACGGTGCATGCGAGGCGATAGTCCGCGGTGTTTCCAAAACAATGCCCTTGGCATGGAGGCGTTTTTGCTATCAAAAGATTTGAGCGTGTTTTTTGAAAGCGACATAGCCGCAAGCCAATTTTTGTAGTGATCACCCATAATATCAACGTAGACGTTACCGCGGGGGATACTGTGTGTAAACCCTTGAATAACTGCGTTAGGGTGTTTCATGTGTGCGCGTCTTATACGAGCAAGGAATGTTTTTGAGGCTTTGCAGTCATCGTCAAAAAATACCAGAATATCACCCTTGGCGCGTCTGGCTGCTTCATTATAAAAGGCTGGATACCCTTTTTTGAGATAGCGGACATATACAATAGGAAGTTTTTTAGCGAGTTTTGCGACAATGTGAGGCGTGTCATCAGTTGAGGCGTCTACGACAATTATTTCATCATTCGTTCTACATTGACCAATAAGTGACGTAAGTGCAATTTTAAGAAGCGCTGATCTATTTTTGGTAACGGTAATAATGGAAAGTGTAGGGAGTTTCATTGGGGAAGTATTGTTGGAATTGCGATAATGTCAGGCGCGCGCAGCCCGGGTTCGATGAGATCGGTAAGATCGGATACCGCATTCCTGCATCCTATTTTTGCATACGCATTTTGTTCGCATACCGCGAGCGCAGCATTTGCCCTCGCTTCATCCTTGTACCAGAAATAATACGCGCTGGCGAGTTCAAGGTGATAGAAACCCCATTCGGGAGCGATATTGCGCGCAGTTTCCCATAGGAGAGTAGTGCCTGCTATGTCTTTTTGTACTCTATATACCGAAAGCCCTAAGAAAAAATAAAATTTTGCTTTACCATCCGTTCCTTCGAGGTGATCAAGCACTGAATAAAGCGCGCCAGTGTTCGTGTAGCGAGAAAACGCATCACTTTGAAGATACGGACAGAGTTTGTCCGGTAATAGTGCATGGTCTGATTGAGAAAATTTGCATATTGTGACGCCAATGTGATCTTTTTCATTATTATTCATTAATAGCATGAGATATTCTTTGAGATATCCATTGTTATACGGGTGATAGGTGAGTGCTTTCTCATAGTATTTTTTAGCAGCAAGAGAACCGTCTGAATGAGCGAGGGCGTAATATATATCAGGATCCTGATCATACCACCCAAGAATGATGGGAGTAATTTTTTTCGTTTCTTGAGGGGTAGCTTCATTGATCGCTCGTAAGATATTGTTTTTGAAATACGGGGCAATCCGAATTGATTGGGTGAGAGTGAGGTTGCCCGAGAATAGGTGTACAGTCGCATAGCTGATTACAAAAGCCGCTAATAGAAGACAAACAATGATAGACACTATCTCTCTTAACTTTTGCGTTGCTCGTGTCGTATGCGGGATTACATGACCGCTCATTGCCCAGAATAACATCCACATAGAGAGATTGTTGAGGGCTGTTTCTATTGTGCTGTAGCCAAGAAGGAGTATGCTCGCCCAAGCAAGCGCAACGTGTGACATATTTTTTGATGTTTGTGAGACAGAAAGTAAAGAAAAAAAGACGGTGCTAAATAGTATTGCGATGGGAAGTGAGCCGATGATACCGTTTTCTGCTAGCGTTTCAAAAGGGAGTGAGTGAGTATAGCTCGTGTACGTGTCTTGTGATATCGCATACTGTCGGGAGATAAGATGAAACGTACCAGGCCCATGTCCTAGTATTGGCCTGTCTTGTAGTGCGTTTATCGCATCCTCTATATAGGAAAACCGTAATGAATGATTGCTTTCTTTGAGAAAAAAGCGAAGTTGCGGATACCCGCTTGTTAGCTCTAGTTTTTGTTCGTATGGTAATAACGACAGCCAAAACATGGCGGAAAAAGAGGTGATACATATTCCGAGTAGCACAAAGGTAAAAAACTGATGAGAGAAGTGTTTTATTTGCGTGGCGCGAAATATAAAAAATGCTGTTGCAACAATCCAAGATCCTCTTGCCGCACTGAGGATAAGCGCAATAAATACAAGAAGGTTTTGCATATACATTTTGATTGTTTTTGGGTGGGCGAGTAGCAGCATTACAGGGAGTAGGGCGATCAGGAGGTATGCGACAGGATGGTGTCCGCTTGTCGCAAGTATTCCGTTATATACAGGAAGATACTGTGAAAAAACAGGGAATATGAGGAGCAGGAGAAAAATAATGAGTATCGCATTTCCTGCGGTACGTAATCCGTGAGTAAATGTGGGCGTGCTTTTGTGGTACGAGCGGTCATCTATAGCAAGGAAAAATATGACTGATCCTTCGATAAATCGAACAATAGAAACAAGTGAACTTGCAATACTTCGTGAATTCGCGGCCGTTATAAGGAATGCAAGTATTGTTGCACCCCACAGCAGTAGTAATGTGCGGGGTAGTACGAAAGCTTTTTTGTTGGTAACTATGCGAAAACCTACAAGAAAAAGTAGCGCGATTGCCCAATAAAATTCAAGGAAAAGTGTTTTATCGTGAGGCAAGAAAAATGAAAGAAAGAAGAAAACGAAAAAGGGGCTCATAGTGATCGAATTATGATAATTATGTGCGTAGTGTACCATAAGTGAGTGTGTGTCTCATTGTGTTTGTCTTGTTGTTTTGCCATACTAGTTGACGAAAGGTATTTGTGATGAAACGGATGTTGTCTGCCCATCTCGTAAAGTTATCCCGCCGATCACCTCAGGCAGGATGGACACTTGCGGAGCTACTCATAGTAGTTGTCATTATCGCAATCCTTGCGATTATGTTTTTATTGATAAATTGGAAGCGAAATGTTTTTCGTGCGCAGGATGCACAGCGAAAAACTGATGTTGCTAATATACGGCGTGCATTTGAGGAGTACTACAATGACAACAATTGTTATCCCTCTGTTGAGGTGCTCAATAATTGCGAAGGAAATGAACTAAGTCCGTATTTAGAAAAAATTCCCTGCGATCCCACGACACAGGAGCCATACTTATATCAACCTGACAGTGAAACAAATGTGTGTTTAGGAAATCGTGTGTGTACGAAGCTACAAGATTGGGCTGATCCCGATATTACAACCCTTGGTTGTCACGCAGAGGAAGGGTGCGGATGGGGCGCGTATTGGAATTACTGCCTTGCGACTGGCACTACCGTAACAGCTCCTGGATTTATTCCTGGCACGACGCCAACACCATCGTTAACTCCTACGCCTGCGTATGATGGGCCGTATGCTTGTCGTCCGGGCACGTTGTCGGGTGGTCAAGTTGTTAGCTCAGGGACATGTAATAATGTTGGTGATCCAGCTTCTTATGGATGTCCACGATCATTTGCAGAGTCTGATTGTCAGGGGTTATGCGGAAGCGTCAGTTATTGGTGTGCGCAATAACATGATAATTGGTTATACTATAAAAGATATGATGAAAAAATTTCGTAACCGCGAAGGGTTTACCCTCATGGAGCTTCTGATTGTTATGGTGATATTGTCAGTGCTTGTGGCTATCGCAACAGGTACATACGCATCAAGCTCACGTAGAGGTCGCGACAATCGGAGAAAAAATGACTTGCGTAATATTACGACCGCTCTCGAGACGTATTATAGTGATAAAGGTCGATATCCTTCCAGTAATGCCGCAGGTGAGATGGTGGGCTGTTGTGCGAGCCCAGGATGCGGTGATATTCAGGTGTGTAGTTGGGGTGGGCAATTCAAAGACACCAACGGAACACTGTATATGGTGCTTATTCCAGAAGACCCATTAAGTAGTCAGACATATTATTATCAGGCAGGAACTGATACGTACAGAATTTATGCTAAACTAGAAAATACACTGGATGAAGGTGATTATGTGAACCAGTCAGGGTACTCGGGTACTGATTGTTCAGTTGATAGTACGGTAGCATGCACGTATGGCATAAGTAGCGGCAATACAACTCCCTAAATATATCAAACATGAAATCAATGATGCTTAATAGTAAACAAAGTAACAAACCATACGGTTTTAGCCTCATAGAATTGTTAGTGGCCATCGCGGTGATTGCGACCATTATTGGGCTTGCCTTGCCAAACTTCTTGGGAGCGAGAACTCGGGCAAGAGATGCGCGAAGGAAAGGTGAGTTGAGCCAGTTAAAAACAGCGGTGCAACTTTATTACAATGACTACAAAGTATTTCCTCCGGCAGCCAATGGCACAGGGGTAACAAATTATATAGCTGGTTGCGGTACTGATGGTGAAACACTTTGTCCTGCTGGGTGTAGTGTTGATTTTGCCGCGGGTGCGACTACCGGATGCGATACAGTATATATGACAAATTTTCCGGGAGAGTTGGGGACAGGCATGTCGTATTATTCAAGTAGCGCAGATTTTTGTATCAAAGTGTCATTAGAAAACGTATCTGATGGAGACATAACGTCTTCGCAGGGTCGCTGCAGCGCTGCGTGTGTGAGGGCAGGAAGTGTGTTGTCCGGAGCAGATTACGCGGTGTGTTCAGAATAATACTCTAAGCATGTAAAGGAGGGGGGCGTTTATTCCGTACTAATGTACGTGAGGCAGCATCATTACTACTGCCCTCATCGCTTCTTCTACGTACTCCATATGTGACTCACCACTAGCTTAACGTACGTGTTTGTAAGTCTTTTGCTTCGTATAGTGAATGCCTATGCCATGAAAGGGGTACATGATTATGCACATCGAACATAGGTAACTTCACTCGGGAATAAGTGGTTGTATTAGCGGCACGTTTGGGTAAGCGCTGCGGTGGTTACCGATGTAGAGCAGTTTGCCACTGCCGGATCTCTACACGTAAGGTTGGTGACGGTATAGCGGGTAGCTGAAACATTGCAATCGGGGATGGTGGTGAGCCATCCTGTATTTGCCGGATCCTGATTAGTTGAGCCTGATACGCCAGCCTGATAGCTTGCATATCCACTTCCATTAGTACAAGCGGTGCAGGTATAGAGACGAGTGTATGCCTTGGTTTCGACTCCATCACAGTTCCAGTCATTGTCGAGGCTTGCATTGATAACATTGGTAAATGAACCGGGAAGATACGATGTTTGTCCGGGTTTCGCGTTGGCATTGCCATCAGAGCAGTCGGGGGTTGTTGATGTCAGTTTGTTTTTTCGGATATATCCAGTTCCACCGGTTGTGTTACACGCATTAGGGTTTACGGCATATGTATCACCATCACCGTCATAGACATAGCATTTTGTGTTTGCCCGTATGGTGACATTGCTTTGACTTGCAACAATTATACCGGTCCCTTCCTGCCCCTGTGTTTCTGGAGTAGAGATACTACCGATAAAAAGTGTGGTAGGCGTTTCAGTTGCGCCACCATTTAATGTCACAGTGACACCTGCCGGTACGGTAAGTGTTGTACCATTTGTCGCATCATCTGCGCCGACTGAGTAGTCGTATGCTTCAGTTGATTGACCATCAATGCCGCAGGTGGTTGCGGTAATTGCTCCGCTTCCCAAAGTCCAATTACACGCTGCTGATACGTGGCCTGCAGTTATATGCAATGATACAAGAAAAAGAACTATTGCACTGATTGTATACGTCATTTTTTTCATTTTCTTTCCCTTATAGTAATCGGTATGCTTGTTTCACCTCTATCAGATGTTGCGACTACTGTCGGAATATAGTTATAAAGATATGATTCCGGAATAACCCATCGTCCTTCCCATATACCACCTAAATCTGTTCCACTTATTCGAGTAAGTTTTACCGGTGTTGTTTTGGTATCAGTACGTACATTTACTTGCGCGGATGTAACCGGAGAGGTATCTGATATTTTGACAGTAATAATCTGTGTTCCACCAATTGCCGGATCAAGTGGGTCAAAGCTGACCTCGGATATCGAAGGCCCCGTGCTGCCACCACCACCGACAGAGTAAGTATCTTTACCATGGATTAATTTGGTTGGCGTTGGTGTCGGTGTTGGGATTGGTGTGGGCTCGCCCTGAGATAGTTCCTGCGTTTGCGTTTCTTGTTGAAGGGTAGATTTATTTTCTATCCAGTACCATGCAAAAGCGGTGGCGCCGATAATAACTGCGATAGCAATAATTGCTGAGGTAACTTGACCGTTAGTAGCCTTTTTCGAAGATGATTTCATGGCAGGAAACACTCAATACTTTTTAAGTACATCACTGTGGAGTGTGTTTGTCAATAGATTAATTTATGTTTATCCCTTCTAGATTGATACCCTCGAGATTAAAATTGGTAGTTCCATCCGTTGTTGTGAATGAAAAGGGAGTGCCCTGGGTAGGAGACCACGTGTTTGTGCCCGCTGGATCAATACTGTAGCTACGCCAATAATATGTGGTGCTCACCGTAAGCGGTGTCTGGATAGTGTAGGTTGCTTGAGTGCCTGATGTATAAGCAGTGCTGGTTTGTGTATTTTGACCGCTCCAGCCAGTTTGCGAGCTGGTTTGATCAAAAGTTTGGCAGTTAGCGGTCATGCCAACGTTGGTGCATAGCTCAATTTTGTAGCGGAGGTAATCGCCATCTGCGTCTGTTCCTGTTGTTTTGAGATTAAGGGTAAGCGTTCGATTTGTTGCTTCGTCAGTAGGACTGTCTAACGTTGGGGCTGCTTGTGCTGCGTTCATGGTAAATGATGCGGTTTCCGATGACCATTCTCCTTCAGTGTTGTCGTCATCCCAAAATGCGAACCGGACATAATAGGTCGTTCCTTGTGACAGTGCACTTCCGGCATAGGAAATATCTGCGCATCGGTTGCCAGCAGTGCAATCGGTAATACTGGTTCCCGAAGCACCCGAATCCCATAAGACTGATGAAAAATTACTGTTGTCATCGACCTGTATGCGGTATTTGTTCGCGATGTCACCGCTGTCGGTGTCTACATATATCGCGGAAAATTCAGGAGTTGTATCGATGACCCCTGTCGGATTTGTTGCCCCTTCAGTAAGAATAGTTGTCGGCACTGACGGTGCGACATTGGTGCGGTAGTCGAGGGTTACCGATGTTAGTTGTGAAGAAACTGCTTCATCGGAAGAGTGGAGGATAGCGCGGTACTGAAAGTAACGGTTGCCAGTTGAACTGGTGATCGTGGAATTGCCAGGGGTGGTGAGATAATCACCTGCGCTGCGTAGATCATCTATCCAGATAGTGCGACCCTCCGTATTGTCAGTAAGCCTCAATGTCATCAGTGTTGTTGCATTGAGGTGTGATACAAGCGGCTCGGTAATATTCCAGTATTCGCGTTGCCACTTAAATACCGATGCGTTTGCGGTAAATCCACCAGAGGGGAAGGTGCTTCCCGTGTCCCACGATGCGACAGTTGTAGCTCCGGTGCTTGTTGTCATTGCTGTTACTGTACCCTGTGCGATGTACTCAGTGCCGTCATAGTTTTCGCGGACGATGACTTTGTCACCGAGATAGAGTCCGCTTCCTTTACTCGTGAGACCGTAGCTTGTTGCATCAACAGTGAAGCTGGTATCATCGCTGTCAGCAATCAGGTTTCCGCTATCTAGAAGAGCTGCAAAATCGATGGTAATGGGATGTGTTCGTAGTCCCGCTTCGTACGCTTGACGGATTTCATCTGCGGAGCGGGCAACATTGCTTAATCGTACTTCATCGATATTGCCCGACCAATTTTGGGAGATGCCGTCATAGGTACCGATATAGGTCGTATTACTATTGGTTGCCATGGTAGCAGGTGCCCCAGTGCCGGATTTGACGAGAACACCATTAATATAGATGTAGTAGGAGGTGCCGGACTTTACCCATGCGACATGACTCCATTGATTAAGGGGGAGCGCACCACCGGTAACATCGGATATTGTCCATGCGGCTCCTGATCCAATATAGAACGATACTTGAGCGCCATACTGACCCACATAGAGAACGTGTTGTTTACTGAATACCCGATAGTGAGTTGAAGCCGCTTGTGCAGTTGGGTATACCCATGCGTCTGCGGTCATATCCGTAAGGTTGTCGACTTGCGTGATAGATCCGAGGTTTATACTATCGTATGCGCCATTAAATGCTTTTGCGCCTCCGATTTTCCCTGCAGTATGAGTGACTCCCACCGTTATTGCGTTTCGGTTGTTTCCTGTGGCATCCTGGAGCGAATACGCGGGGATGACGGAAATTTCTTCGAATGTGCCGGTGTGCTGATATTGGGCTACCTGGACGCGCATCGGGGTATTGGAAACAGACGAATCAGCGGCAAGAAGCGTTGTCCAGTTGGTGTACGCGCCGCCTCGGATAGAATAGCTTGCGGTGTTAGCGGTGGTGAGGGTTATTTTAATCTCATATCGAGTATTTGCGGCATAACCGGAACCGTATGGTCCTCCGGTTTGAGCTCCATTTTGGTAGACATAGAACGATCCCGCGTTAAAATACAACGCGTGGTTTATATTCGTATAAGAGGGTGTTGCAGTTGTGTCTGTCGCAAAGCCGATCATCATGTGGTTGGGGGCAGCGACACTTGCACCGGTAAGAAACCGGGCATAAATTGTCTGACCTATTGTTCTGGTGTACCGCGCCTGAGACACTATTGCAGAATCCCATGCCGCAGCTGCACCTGCAGTGAGGACAATACCGTTATTTTGGGCGATTTTGTTTGCATTGGGATCGGTTTCCGCCCATTTTTGGGCATTAATCGTTGTGCCGGGAAATGTATCATCAGCAATCGGATGTTGCTCGTCCAGGTGCCATAAAGCGACTGTATTGTTATCGGGCTGATAGTTTGCAAATCCGGATTCGCCCATGGTAGCAGACATATATGTGCCAGGTTTGTCTGCAGCAATTGCAAACGGGAGACTCGTTTTGGTGGAAAGGTCGGTAGACGATAGAGTTGTAGATATTGTGTGATCGCGTCCTGCCCGGTATGCTTCGGCGGCTTCCAGAGCGGTTCCTGCGACATTTCGTATCACCACTTCATCGATTCTGCCGTCAAAAAAGAGTTCCGATGCATAGTTGCTGGCACCGATTTTGAGGGTGGTCGTCGTGTTTTGTACGTTCGTAAAAGATGTGCTTGCGAATTGACCCTCCAGTCGACCGTTGACATAGAGGTAACACGTATCGCTCGTGTCGAACGTGGCATAGATATGAGTCCAAGTACCGGCATTTGGGAGAAAACCTGCGTCACAGCTAATTTGGTTATTGGAAGCATCCCGTACGGCAAATCGGATTCCTTCTCCTCCGTTCAAGCGAATAAAGAATGCATTGCCCGCAGCGGTGTAATCAGCTTTTGCCACAATACTATTGTGATCTGAGGCGCTCGGAAGCGTATCGGGATTGATCCAGACTGATATGGTTCCTTGCGTTGCCCCATCAAGGATTGTGACATCTCCGATATCGACCACGTCGTCCGTCCCGTCAAAATTTCGTGCGGTTTTTACCGCTCCTTTACCACTCGTTGTGCCGGTTGGAGTCCCATGATTGGCATTGGTACTCAGATCATGGATGTACGCCCCAGTCCCATCCGTTTCATCCATCGGCCAGTAGCCTACCGTTGCCGCATCGATGGGGAGCTGACCGGTTTGTATTTTCTGTGCGGCTGTTCCCTCTGTTTTTATCACCGTATCCGTTGATGGGTGCATCGTATTTGGGTTGGTAGAACCGGCAAGATATTTTTCCCGGATAGTATTTGCCGATAGCGCTGTATCATATATCCTCACTTCATCAATAGAGCCACCAAAATAGTTGCCGCGTCCCACCGGACCGACATATGGCGGACAGGCGCCGATATCGAGTTCACCATTGGGAGCAATTTGCGTGCCGGTAATTGTCCCCGATGCATGGAATTCACCATCAAGATAGGTTGAAACTGTTGTTCCCAATATCGTCATAACACCATGATGCCATTGGTTGTCGGTAACAACGCTGGTGCTTACTGGTGCTATGTTGGAAGTTGTGTTGTAGTATTGGCCAACAAACTTTCCATTGGTATCCACACCGATCGAATACAGGGCTCTCGTGCCAGTTGCCGTATCTTTCCGCACAAGACATTGAAATGCAGATGGTATTGCCGCGATTTTAAACCACGCCTCTACGGTAAGCGGGTCGGCAAGCTGGAGCGATGCATCATCTGCAACACTTATGTAACTGCTCGTACCGTTGAATTGTCGTCCGTTGCCAAAAGCGCCATCGGTAATTATTGCGTTGCTTGCAGCTCCATCGTTTACTCCCGTTTGGTCGCAAGTGTCGTTGGTGCCGCCAGTGCAGGTATTGTCGGCAGTTTCATCCATTGGCCAGTAGGAGACAAGATTGGCTTCTGCAGTGTCAGAAAGATACGTGCTGTCGTAGGCGTTGATTGCTGTCTCTCCGGTAATTGGTCGCCATGCTTCCCAGCTGCCGTCATCAGGGGAGCTGTCGGCACCCACCCGGGTTTGCAGCTCGACATTGCCGGCGTTGTAGTTAGAAAGGATTTCAGATGCCGTAAGAGCGCGTGCGTACACCGACACTGCATCAATCGTTCCGTTCCAATAGAGGCTCGACCCTCTATTGCCGATATAAAATGGGCCGGTTGAATCGGTTACCTGAGTACCTGTTTTGGTTGTTGATGAGCCCGATAATACGCCATCAACATAAAGACTGATAGTTGTGCCGTCATACGTTCCCGTTAGATAATGCCACAGACCGTCATTAACCGGTTTATTACTTTGGGCAACCATATACCCGGTATCCGAAGTGTTAAGGAGGATAAAGTTTGCGTATCCGGCAACATTAAGCCCCGTTTCAAAGCTATATGAATACTGTCCTGTCGCAGCACCTTTCGCAAGGATCATTTGCCGTGCAGTATTAGTTGTTTTGACCCACGCGCTGACAGACCAATTTCGTGATCCTATATCCAAATTACTTGTTCCTCCGCATGTTCCGTCTGCGCAGGTTATATAATCTGAAGAGCCGTTAAACATCACTGCTCCCGCTCCCCATCGTTTATTGGCTGCAGTCCAACCTGATCCTGCTGCGGCATCCTGGCTTCCTGTTTCACTGAAGCCGGTGAGTGTCCCATCGCACGATGCTCCGCAGGAGCCTGCCGCGTTGTCTGCAGTCGTTCCGCTTGTTTCATTGAAATTCCACTGGGCAACAAGGCTCGTTGTATCATTGAGCGTTTCACCATCACCGGTGGCGACACCCAGCTCATTCCAAGAGAATGAATTCCATTGCATAAGGGTTGACGTGCCACTGGTGAGATCAATGACATCAGACGTGTAGGTGCTATATGGTCGTCTACTTGCTGCGAGCATAATTTCTTCGGGCGACTTGGCCACTCCGCTTATGCGGATTTCATCAATTTCTCCGTCAAACCAGTTGCCAAGCGTCCCGTTACAGGTTGTATCAGCGTCCGTACCAATGAGTAATCCGCACGTACTGAAGCTCATGGGTGCCGCATCATTTCCTACGACCGTATCAACAATGCCATTGATGTAGAGTAATATGACGGAGCCTGATCGTGTTACCGCAATATGTTGCCAGTCTGTGGTAATTGTGCGAGTTGATGCAAGCCGGACGAGGGCGTTGGTTGCAACGTTGATGACGTTGGATGTGATATGAATATAGAGTTCGTTACCTCCACTGCCGTCTGTTGCCATGAAGATCATCTCGTCCGTTGTCGTGTCAGGCTTGACCCAGGCTTCGTAGGTAAAGTCGCCTGTGGGAAGCGATGGGCTGCTTACCTCGATGTAATCACTTGTGCCATTAAATGTGCGCGATGCTGATCCCACTTTCGGAGTGCTGGTGTCGATGGTTGTGCCGGTTGCCACTCCGTGGCGTCCGTTGCCGCTTGTATCACACATGTCTTGACCTCCAGAGCAACTATTGTCAGCCGATTCATCAAGGTGCCAAAGCGCAATAGTATTGCTGTCTGCAACGTGCGGTTGGTTGGGGGTTTCTAAAACAGGTGACGACCCTGAACCTGTGTCTTTTAGTCTGTTCATTTGTCCGGTCGCAAATTCGCTCGATGTATCGTGGACAACCGTGGGGTCTATGGTAATGGGGTACGCTCGTGCAGGATCAGATAGCCATGATGGATCCATGTCGAGCACGAGCATATAGGAGCGCTCCGCTATTCCTGATCCTGCTGGTTTTGTGACAGGTCCGAGAAGTTGTTGTGATATATAAGTATACTTATTTATATCTTTTGATATTTTTTTGTAGGCACTCGCATTGTCTGTCAGGCGGTATCTGATGTTTCGCGTAACCGCGCCATTTGCGTCTACAGCGAATGGCTGCATGACATGAAATTGATACTCTCCATGTTGATCGACAAACACGATTTGTCCTTCTGGAGTGACAACTGGTCGTGCGTTGGTGACCGACAGCGTAGAAAGAAACGTATTTCTCCCTTGAGGTTTACTGAGGATAATTTCTTCTTTGATACCGTTTGGAAGTGATTGGTATCGTATACCTAACCCTTCTTCTGTGGTGTAGTTTACTTCTTTCGCATTATGTTTTGTGTCCGCAGCGGTAACTGCCATAGCAAATGTTGCTTTTGATACTCCTCGAGATACTGAAAGAGAGACTGCTTGTTTTTTCGCTTCCAGCTGGGTGGTAAGACCTTCGTTGTGCCGGATAGTAAATTGATCAGAGAGTAACGATTTTTTTACGACCGAGTTGGGAGAATGAGTGAATGACCGGATAAAGGGAAAAGCCACGAGTGGGATTGCGATAACAGCGATGATATATACCAACACATGACGTTTTGTCATCATGTGCTTCACCCATTTAAGCATTTTTACTGATGTGTGGCGTATATGATGTGAATGTTTCATATTAGTTAATAATCCACCAGTTAAAGTTTATAGGTGTTGTGAGCGCAGTGTCTATGGCGACAATAAACCCAACCCCTGGCAGTTTTTCTTTGACATACAATACCTGATTGCCAGTGCTTGAAAGTGGGGTGAGGTAGACGAGCGAGTCAGCTGCAACCTGACTTGAAAGTACGGTGACCTCGCTGAAATTGGCCGGAAGTATGTTCGAGCCAACTGTGTTGGTCGGTATCGCAGACTCACTTGATGAAGTAGTGGTGTCGAGGCTGATATTAAGTTTATTTACCGTTGCTGATCCGGATGCGATGAGGCTATTTGCAGCAACACTCCCTGCAAATGTCGCGCTGCCTGAAGCATCGATGACAGCAACGGTTTCGTTGTTTACTCCTTTGATGACCAGATCAGCAAAGCTGGATGAGGGGGTAGCCTGTTCTTCCAAGAATGGGTTGGGGATTTCGTTACTCAGGTTAATTGTCAGATCGCCTCCAGTTACTGGAGAAATAGTGCCGATTCCTAATACACCGCCAACGGTGGTATCACCTGAGACTGCGAGGTTGCCCCGCATAAATATGCGGTTGTAGATATCGACAAGGATAGTGCCATTGAGGATATCAACATTTGCCAGTTTGTTTTTCTGGATATAGAGGGTTTCGCCAATTGTTTCGATAACGTTTTCTGCAAATCGTATGATGCCGTCAATTAAGAGCGAGCCGGTGATTGCGGTACTTGAAAGTAATGTGTCTCCGAGGACAAATAAGTCAGTATTGACGGTCACATTTCCGTCATTAACGATTACTGCATTCCCAAGGGAAGGTGATGAGGATGGCGGGGGAGTTAGTTGACCTGATGATGTACCAAGGGTTGAGAGTGAGTTCTCAAGTGACTGGAAGCGAGTATCGAGATCGCCAAAGCTCGTGACAATGCGATCAGCAAATAGTTGACCAGCAATCGTTGCATCCTGCGTGGTGATAGTGTCGCTGGTAAGATCACCGGTAATAGTTGCGTCTCCTGTGACATCGATGTTTTCTGCGGTAAGCGTGCCAGATAGTGTTGCGTTTCCGAGGGCATCGAAGGAGGTTACCACTTCATTGGTTTGAGTATTTTGTATTGTTACTTCTTGTGACTCGTTAAGGTCAAAGCTAATCGTACCCGACTCCGTTGCGATTGGCGAAATACTATTTGTCCGTAATGAGGTAATGTCAGCTACCGGTGAGGTGATTGATTCTGTCACGACGACCCGACCAAAGAGACCGTTTATGCTTTGAATAAGCCCTGTCTGTAGGTTGGCAATCATGAGGCGTGCAAATGCAGCAGAGTCCTCAATGATTTCGTTTGATATAGAATTATGTATTCTGTAAGCTGATGCCGATGCATCAATTGGTTCAATAGCAAGATCAGCAAGCGGATCGATAATTTCGGCATCTGGGCCTGATGACGACCACCAGCCATTATCATAATCCACGATAAATCCATCCGGGTCATCATTAGATCGGGTAGTAGACCAGTTTTCCCAGTCATAGCGGGGAGCAGTGAGACGGTATGAAACCTCTGATGGTCGAGATGTATAGATAGATAGCTTGAGTGTATTTCGATCAAATCCATACCATGCTCTCGTGTTGCTGCTCGGCGAGAGCAGGACGACAAACTGGTCTGCATTTCTTTTAAGATCTGTAGTGCGTGAGAACAACCAGAGATCGGTGCCTTCTGGTTCAGTGGTAAAGTCGATAACTGCGCGGTAGCCAACACCGGCAACATAATCATTGGTGGTAATTGTGCCGGTTGTTTCTTCTTTAACACCGGTCATGCCCGCAAGATAGGTGGCGTAGTTGTTGCCATTTATTGTATATGGAGGATCGTACGTACCTGCATTAATACGTCCAGTACAGGTGCTACCGTCTACGCTTATACAGACTTCTGCGCTGTCACCTGCGCTGCGATCACCATTTCCGAGAATAATGAGGCCGGTGCCCGCACCTATGGTGATGTTGTTGTTACCATTTGACGTGATGCTAAATGCTCCGTCACTAATGATATTCCCGTCTACCATGATGGATGTCGTACCATTTGCCGGGTCTATATAGTACGTTCCTGCAGCGTTTCCGAGGTCAACAAACCGTTCACCAGTGACGTCACCGTCATTTTCTACTCTGAATTTGGTAACACCTGAAGCAGATGCAGAAATAATATCTTGGTTTTCGAATTGGTCAAATATGGCAGCTGCGCGACCAGTCGTGTAGAGCGAGGTGAGCGGGTTTGATATAACATGGAGCTTCGCAACCGGTGTGACTTGATTGCCAATGCCGATGTTCCCGTTTCCTAACATGGTAAAGCTTGGTGTGTCATCGTTGTTGGCAATTTGAAATACCGTTTCGGCATTAGTACCGCCTTGGGTAGAATCCACATCGAGGTCGCCAATACTTGTTCCATTTGCCTTGCCTCCAATTATTTTGATTGCTGGAGTTGAGTTTGCGGGAGTGGTCGAGCCGATTACACCACGAATACTTAATGCCTGTGCATCACTTTCGGTAATAGCAGTAAGCTGCGCACCTCCGGCGCTTGACGACAGGGGAGCAACATGGAGAATGACGTCTGTTTGTGCAAGCGTTGTTAATCCATGGGCTATGTCTCCATCTGAAAGTGCAAATGACGGATCGCTAGAGGCGGCTGACGAAATCTCAATGTCATAGTCGGGTGTCGCATCGTTGACACCAAAATTTCCTACAATATCTATATTAGTGATATCCGTAAGACTATCGGCGGAGAAGTCAACGATGTCAGAGGCGGCGTCTATCGTGATATCTCCTGTGGTATTAGAGATAACAGATGAAGACCCTCCAATTGATAACTTGGTGGTAGGGCTGTTAGTGCCTATACCAACATTACCTTTGTCGTTGACATAGATTGCTGCATCGGTGTCTCCGCTTTGAGCGTAGAGAGCAAATCGGGTTCCGCTCGTAGGTGAGACGAAGTATGCGGTAGGAGCAGTGGTGATAGTACCTGTTGAATTTCTGATACGCACATAATACTTTTCAACGCTGTCTATGGTTGTTGTTGTCCAATCTGTTGGAGCGGTGAATGTAATTGTTCCGTCTGTGGTCAGTAGGGAAGTGTTATCGGTTGGAGTGACGGTTGCCCACGCAGCACCATCCCAATATTCAACCGCCATTGCTGACATACCAACATTTGCGGTCACGATGTCGATATTCATCGTATCAAACGGATGATCGAGTCCGACATAGAAAGATCCTTCTCCGGCAGCTGCTGCAGGAAGGATTTCAAATGGTGTACCAAGTGATGTTTTTGCTTCAGATGTATTATTGGTAAATGAACCGGTGTCTGCAGAGACACAGGAAGCGCCGCTACAGGTCTTTACCGTATCAAACGCGGCTGGTTTAAATGCAATTTCTCCGCCATCCGCTATCTGGAATATTTTATTGTTTATTCCGTCATAAAATGCTGCAAGATCAACAACTGTACTGGTAATAAGGCTCAACATTTCGTTGGGAGTTGCCGTTCCCAGTCCGGTGTACCCAGCGCTTGTCATGGTGAGAAGGGGAGTCGTGCCTACTACCAAACCTTTTCCAATTTGAAATACATCATCATCTACGCCATTAGCGTCATTGTTGTTTGCAATCCAGAAATCTGTATCCGTAGTATTTGATGCGTCAAGAATAAAAGCAGGGTCGCGATCGACAGATGAATCTCTCAGTGTAATGTCACCAGTGCTTCCATCAAGGTAAATCAGTGCACTTGTTGTAGAAGTTGTTGATGGGTCATCATCTGGTGAGAATGTCGTACTTCCCAAAGCAATACTTCGATTAACGACTGGGTATGGATAGATAAGGTTATCTGTTTGTGTAAATAATGGTTCACCTGTTGCTCCCATTTCGCCAGTTGGTCCGGTTGCTCCCGATGGGCCGTTTTCACCAGTGGCACCTGTTGATCCTGTGGAGCCGGTTGGTCCGGCAGCACCTGTGGAACCTGTTGATCCTGTGGAGCCAGTTGGTCCGGCAGCACCTGTGGAACCTGTTGACCCTGTGGAGCCAGATGGTCCTGCTTCACCAGTAGCTCCTGTTGGTCCAGCTGAACCAGTTACTCCCGTTGAACCAGATGGTCCTGCTTCACCAGTGGCACCAGTTGGTCCGGCTGAACCAGTCGCGCCAGTTGCACCAGTACTTCCGGTCGGCCCGGCAACACCTGTGGCTCCTGTCGCACCAGTACTTCCGGTCGGCCCGGCAACACCTGTGGCTCCCGTTGCACCAGTTGGTCCGGCTGAACCAGTCGCGCCAGTTGCACCAGTACTTCCGGTCGGCCCGGCAACACCTGTGGCTCCCGTTGCACCCGTACTTCCGGTCGGCCCTGCTGAACCAGTTGCACCCGTACTTCCGGTCGGCCCGGCAACACCTGTGGCTCCCGTTGCACCCGTACTTCCTGTAGGACCTGCCTCACCTTCTGCTCCAGTCGCTCCCGTTGCACCAGTCGCACCAGTAGAACCTGTCGGTCCAGCTTCACCAGTCGCTCCCGTTGCACCCGTTGCACCCGTACTTCCTGTAGGACCTGCAGCTCCAGTCGCTCCCGTTGCTCCTGTACTTCCGGTTGGTCCGGCTTCACCAGTAGCACCAGTACTTCCGGTTGGACCTGCTGCTCCAGTCGCTCCCGTTGCACCTGTCGCACCAGTACTTCCGGTTGGACCTGCTGCTCCAGTCGCTCCCGTTGCACCTGTCG